>JAESGF010000001.1_pt1 | contig 1402791 bp, 1163 predicted proteins | sample 9269621 | NCBI WGS metagenome assembly JAESGF01 (sample SAMN14515066, study PRJNA621663) | algae metagenome | isolation source: Tolypothrix carrinoi HA7290-LM1 and co-occurring heterotrophs from dry rock... | place: USA: Makauwahi cave, Kauai, Hawaii | collected 2011-01-06 | reverse complement strand
CGACAGACCGGCCAAGAGGCAGCAACAGGTCAACAAAAAGCGCATGGATGATGTGCGGAAGGGGTTAGTCGGTTGGTCAACGGGCCTCGGCGATCGCGGCGGGCCGTTGCGTTCGTTTTAGTTCGTCACGGAAAGTTACGGCCAACCGTTCCAATTCCCGAACCACGTCGGGGTGTTGCCCGGCGACGTTGGTTTGCTCGTCGGGGGCCGCGTGCAGGTCGAATAGCCAGTTCGATGCGTACACTCCTGACCGTTCCCGACCGGCCCCCGTCACGACGTGTTCGTACGCGTGGAAAAGGTGCCGTTTCCAGCGCCCGTTCCGAACGGTCGGTAGCTCGTGCGCGGCGAACATCGGTGAGAACCATCCGTCTTTCAATGCTTCCGGACCTGCTCCCAGAAATCGGCGTACATGCCGTCGCGGTTGATAACCGACCAGATTTTCACCCGGTGCGGATGGTTTTCGGGCGGGGTCAGTACCTGAGTGACCTCGGCCAGGGCGGGGCGCAGGTACGCCTGCACCAGGGCCACGTCCCAGAGCACGCGGGTTTTGTCCTGCGGATTGGTTTCGCGCCAGCGCCGTTCCATGAGTTGCTCGACGGGCTTGTCATCGGCTAACTTCTGGTAGAAATCCTCGCGGTCTACCCGGTATACGGCGGCGGTGTACGTGGTCATCAGGGTCCAATCCAGGCCAGTCTGGTTCAGGAGGAAATCCCACCCGTTGAGGTCGCAGCGGACGTTGAATTCGTTTTTGTTCCAGGCCTTCCGGCTCGTATCGTAACTGCCCCCGAGCGAGTACAGCCGGATGCGGGATTTGACGGTCGAGTCGAGCGCAATCAGCGAGGCGACGTTGGTCACGGCCCCGATGGTGAGCACGTCGAGTTTTTCGTTGGGGCCGAGGGCCTTGATGACCCGCAGCAGCTCGGTCGTGGCCGCCGAGGGGCGTGGCTGGAATCCACCCCAGGCCCGGCCCATCTGCCGGTCGGCCCCGAGCGGATGAGGAATTTGCGTCCGATTCATCGTCCGCAGAATTTCCTCGTTCAGGCCCTGGCTGATGGTCACGGGCGAGATGCCCGCCGTGGGGTACTGATTCCACCGCTCGAAGCTCAGCAGGTCGGCGTTGTTGAAATGGGCCGAACTCAGCCCAACTACGTCCACCTCGTCGGTGGCCCACAGCAGGCGGATGATGGCAAACACGTCGTCCATTTCGTTGCCCGTGTCGGCGTCGAGCCAGACTTTTTGCTTCTGGGCCGTGGCGTTGCCCAGGGTCAGCAGGGCGAGCCATCCGGCCAGTACCCACCGGAAGGGCTTACGGACGCGTCTGAAAATCGGGAGGTTCATGTTATTTTTTGGAAAGGCGCGTGAAGACGATGGGGTACGGGCGGGGTTGGGCCAAGTGCCGGGCTTCGGCCCGCAACCGCTCCGACTCCCGCTCGTAGGTCAGCTCGTGGGGTTTGCGCGCAAAGTACGGGGTAAGCTGGCTGCGAAAAAACGGACTGACCTGGGTGGCGACCACCACCGAATCGAGCCGCGCTTTCAGGGTCGGCAAACTCGCCGTACCGGCCACCTGCCGGAAGGTACGGTGGTACTCCACAAACCGCAGCGTGCGCAGGTACCCCTCCCGTTTCCAAAGCTCCGTAAGCGCGGCCCGCACCGCTTCGGCCTGAACATGCATTGGGTTGGGCGGTAGCTGGCTCAGGGTCAGGCCCGTTGCCAGTTCGTCGTGGGTAAACGCTCCGACGGGTTGCCCGCCCACCGCCACCCGGTACCGGCCCGCGGGCAGGTAGGTTACCCGCAAGCGTTCGGCGTTCAGTTCTTCGTCGAACGGTACCAACCCGAGGGCCGGTTGTTGGTCGGACCGGGTTGGGAACGGCAGCGAAGGGGCGTCAGCACGAAGGCCAGCCCTCCGGCGGCGCGGCGCACCTGACTGACCCCGGCGGCTGGACACCGGTCGATTTCAGAAACTGGTAGGTCATCACGAAATGCCCGGTCGGGCCAGGGTGGACGCGGTCGGTACCGACGATCGTCGCCGCCGGGTCGCGGGATTGAAGCCTATCATTCAGCCGGTTGAGAATCGACCCGTAATCCACCACCGTCAGGCCGTGGCGGGTCGCCAGGGTATCGAGGTACTGACCGCAGGCGTGAAGCGCGTCGTTGACACCCAGGTTGTTGGCGCGGTCGAGTCGGGCGGTCTGGTCGTAGATGGAGGGCTTTTGGAAATCCTTTGCGTAGCTTGACCGTGCGCCACCAGACCAAGCAGCAGGAACCAAAAAAGAAGAAAGTGGGAACTCCAGAAAGAGTCCCCTTTCTGACTTATTAACCTATGAAAAAGACGGGTTAGGCGGTTTGCGCGCATCCGAAGAGTTGGTTAGCCGGTGGCGGTTACGGGTTAGTGAGTCAGGAGGAACCCAACCAATTCCGGCGGTTTCGAGCGCTGTGGATTGTGGTCGGCTACCAGGATTTCGATTCGGTAGCCGAGTTCGGTGGCACGGGCGAACGACTTGTGGAACGGGTCGGGTGGGGTCCTCTACCGTTAAGATGTATTTTCCCGGAATGTCTAACCGTTTTGGGTTGACCAATCTGATTTTTTCGGTCAGCGTTGCCGCCGGTTGCGGCACGTCGTGCGGTGGCGTTGCGTGGCCTTTCACGCCCGGCGGCTCGATGACCCCATTTTTCACCAACGGCAACAGCGCGGCCTTGCGGGTTGGAAGCATGGCATCGAATACGCTTTCTCCGCCAAACAGCACGTGGGCATCGAGGTACACGATGCATTTGATTCGGTCGGGAATCCGGTCCAGGACACCCTGCACCACGGCCCCGCCGTAGCTGTGGCCGACCAGGACGACCTGATGCAGGTTTTCAAATCGAATGAGGTTTACCACGTCTTCGATGTGCGTACTCAGGTTCGTGGCGGGCGTGAGCAGGTGACTCCGTTCGCCCAGGCCGGTCAGGGGCGGGCGGTGTACCCGGTGGCTCCAGCGGGTCAACAGGCTGTCGACCCGCTGCCAGGCCCAGCCTTCGCCCCAGGCACCGTGAACCAAGACGAACGTTTTCTGCGCCCGCGCAAAACCACCGAGGACCAGCACGAGACCAAGCAGACTGACGCAGCGGATCCGTCGTTGCAGGGTCTGGCGCACGCAGAAGATTTTCGGTTAGTACCCAGAATTTTGCGTCAGTTTGGGGTTGGCGTCCAGTTCGCGCTGGGGAATCGGCATGAGGTAGTTGGCCTCTTTGGGATTGGCTGCGCGGGGTACTCCGGTGGTTTTGGCGGCCTTGACGCGCTCCACCAGGCGACCCGTGCGCACCAGATCGGAATAGCGGTTGGATTCATTGACCAACTCCGACCGGCGCTCCTGCCAGATGGCCGTGCGCAGGGTAGCCTGCGTGCGGGCCGGGGTATCGGCCAGCCTGGCCCGTTTGCGTACCTGGTTTAAGGCGTTGATGGCTTTGGCGTCGGCGGGGCTGACTTCGTTCAGGGCTTCGGCGTACATCAGCAACACTTCGGCGTAGCGCAGTACCGGGAAGTTGAGGTCGGAGTCGCCCGTGTGCCCGCCGTTGATGGCGTTTTCGTCGATGAATTTGCGAATGTGAACGGGCGAGAACGTGACGCGGACTTCATTGCGGGTGAACGACGTGAAGAACGTAGCCGCCGGCCGGGCGTCGCCGGGTTCAAACGAGGCAATCAGGTCGGGCGTCGGGTAGCACACGCCGAAACCCGAACCCAGCACGCCACTCCGGGGCAGGTTGTACTGGAGCAGGGGGTTGCCCTGGCCCAGCCCCGGCCCCTTGAACTGAACTTCGTAGAGCGATTCGGGGCCGTTTTTGGTGCTCGGCTTGAAGGCATCTTCAAAATTCGTCCAGAGCGAAAATCGACCACCCGCGATGATGGCTTCGCAAAGGGCCGCGCATTTGGCCCATTCTTTCTGGTAGAGGTACACCTTCGCCAGCAGACCCCGGGCGGCCCAGCTCGTGGGGCGACCCAGGTCGGCACCTGAATAACTGACCGGCAGTACCTCGGCGGCTTCCGTGAAATCCTTGACGATCTGGGCGTACACCTCCGCCTGCGGTTTTCGCTCGATGGCCAGCCCTTCCGTTGAATTCGTACCGGTCAGCGGCATCGGCACGTCGCCGAAAAAGCGCGTCAGGTTGAATAAATTCAAGGCCCGCAGGAATTTGGCTTCGCCCAGGGCTCGGTTGACCAGGGCCTGGTTGGAGGGGGCAATGCCCGGGGCTTTTTCCAGCACGGTGTTGGCCCGGCTGATGCTCAGGTAGGCGTTGGTCCAGATGTTGAGCAACTGGGCGTTGGTGGCCGTGGGGCGAAACTCATTCAGTTCGTGGACGGCGGCGTTGGGTTCAGCCACGTTCGCGTAGAAGTCGTCGGAGGCCAAGTCCTGCACGGTGATGAGCAACAGGCCATAGCCGAAGTTGGTGTTCATGGGCCGGTACGCGGCATTGACGGCGGCGACGGCGTCCTGGGCGGTTTGGAAAAAGCCGTCCTGGGTCAGAAAACTTTCGGGCGTTTCCGTCAGGGGGTCGCAGGCACCCAGGGTAGCGGCCGCCACGAGGAGGGAAAGGGCTTTTTTCATGGTCTTGGCGAAAGGTTAGAAGCCGAGGTTGAGGCCCAGGGTGTACAGTTTGGCGAGCGGATAGCCCCCGAAATCGATGCCCGCGTTGAGCGCGCTCTGCCCAAACCGGCTGACCTCGGGGTCATAGCCCGTGTACTTCGTGAGGGTCAGTAGGTTTTGGCCCGATACGTAAACCCGCAGCAGCCGCGCCCCAATCCGCTGCGCTACCGACGTGGGCAGGTTGTACGCCAGCAAAACGTTCCGCAGCCGCAAAAACGAACCATCCTCGATTTGGTAGCTCGACAGCACGTCGCCGGGATAAACCGTGTTGGCCCGGGCTACGGTTTGGCTCGGATTGGTGGGGGTCCAGCGGTCCAGGACGTTGAGGGAGTTGTTCGAGGTACCCGGAAACGCGCCCGCTCCGGAGCCGCTGCCCAGGGTTTCCAACCGAAAGCGGTTTACGTTCAGAATGCGGTTGCCCGTCACGAAGTTGAGGAAGGCGCTCAGTTCAAATCCTTTGTAGCTGAGGGTGTTGGTCATCCCTCCGAAGAGTTTGGGCTGCGCGTTGCCGATGATGGCGCGGTCGTTGCCGTTGATGACGCCGTCGTTGTTGAGGTCTTTGTACCGTCGGTCGCCGGGGCGGGCTGATTTTTGCGCGGAGGCATCGACTTCGGCCTGTGATTGGAAAATTCCGTCGTTGACCTGCCCGAAAAACGAGCCAACCGGTTCCCCCACCCGGACGATGTTGAAGTTGGTGAGTTGGAGCATCCCCGAACCACTCAGAAACTGCGTGATGTCGCCCAGGGAAAGCACTTTGTTCCGGTTGCCGGAGAGGTTGAAGGAGGTCGTCCACCGGACCTGCTTATCGACGTTGATGGTGCTGACCCCCAGTTCCCAGCCCGTGTTGCTCACCTGCCCGATGTTTTTCAACGTTGAAGCGTAGCCCGACGTGAGCGGCAGCGTGATGTTCAGCAACAGATCGCGGGTCTTTTTCCGGTAGTAGTCCGCCGTAAGCGTCACCCGGTTATTCCAGAGTGCCAGGTCGACGCCGACGTCGAATTGAGCCGTCGTCTCCCACTTCAAGTCTGGGTTGGCAATGTTTGAGGGCGCAATGCCCATGGCTAGGTTGTTGCCAAACACCGTGGCGAAGTTGCTCAACAGGGGCAGCGACTGGTACAGCCCAATTTCCTGATTGCCCGTGAGGCCGTAGCTCAGACGCAACTTCAGGTCGCTGACGCGGTTTTCGACGGCCTGCATGAACGGCTCTTCGATGAGGCGCCAGGCCACCGACCCCGAAGGAAAAACCCCGTACTTGTTTCCCGCCCCGAAGCGCGTCGAGCCGTCAACCCGGATGGTCCCCGTAACGAGGTAGCGACCGTTGAGGCTGTAATTGACCCGGCCCAGGTACGAGGCGAGCTTGGAACTTCTGACCCCCGAGGCCGGTGCCAGGTAAGTGGTACCGAAACTCAGGTCGTTGTACCCCAATTGGTCGGTGGGGTAATTTTGGCTGGCCGCACGCACCAAATCCTGCGAGCTGTTCTGGATGGTGTACCCCACCAGGGCGTTGACGCTGTGTTTGTTGTTGAAAATCCGCTGGTAGTTCAGCGTGTTTTCGAGCAGGAGCGATTGCAACTGGAGTGTGCCGACGGTGCCCTGACCCTTGGTGGCTTCGCCGAGGAAAATCGTCGCCGGGATGTACAGACTCTCCTTCGTGTTGGAATAATCGATACCCCCGTTGACCTTGAACGTCAGTCCCTCCATCAGCCTGAATTCGGCGTACAAACTGCTCAGCAGTCGGCTCGTCAGGCTTTTGTCGTCCAGGCCGTTGGCGTAGGCGACGGGGTTGCCAATTGGCGGTTCGATGTTGCGGTACGTGTAACTGCCGTCGGGGTTGTAAACGGACAGGAGGGGCGAATACATCTGCGCGGACCAGATAACGCCCGGGTTCCCCGTGCCGACGCCTTCGGTGGGCACGATGCGGCTGTTGGTTTGGCTGAAAAGCAAACTGCCGCCCACTTTCAGCAGCTTCGAGGCGTTGGCATCCAGATTCAACCGGAGGCTGCTCCGCTTGAACCCGGAGTTGATGATGATGCCTTCCTGGCGGAGGTGATTGCCGGAGATGGCGTATTGCACCTGCTCATTGCCGCCCGAGATGGTCAGTTGGTGGCTGTGCATGGGGGCCGACCGGAATAGTTCCCGCTGCCAGTCCGTACCGGCGGTGCTGAGGCTGTCGAGGGACCGTTGCGAGAAAAACGGCGCGATGCCCGCGTTCTGACGGGCTTCGTTGATGAGTTCGGCATACTGCCGGGCGTTGAGCATCGGTATCATCCGCACCACCTGCTGGCTGGCCACGTAGCCCTCGTAATCGATTTTTGCTTTGCCGGTCTGCCCCCGTTTGGTGGTGATGATGACGACCCCGTTGGCACCCCGCGAGCCGTAGATGGCCGTGGCGCTGGCGTCTTTGAGTACCTCGATGCTGGCGATGTCGTTGGGATTGATGCTGGAGAGTGGGTTGGTTTTGGCACCCAGCGTAACGCCCGGCGTTTGACCGGGGTCGTTGAAAACCGGAAAGCCATCGATGACGTACAGCGGCTCGTTGGTACCGGTAATCGAGTTGCCACCCCGGACGCGGATGGACACGCCCCCACCCGGCTGCCCCGTCGATTGGGTCACCTGCACGCCCGGTGCCCGGCCCTGCAAGCCCTGATCAAACGAGGTGAGCTGCGTTTTTTTTAACTCCGAAGCGCTGATGGAGGCCACCGAACCCGTCAGGTCGCTTTTTTTGACCGTGCCGTACCCCACGACCACCACTTCGTCGAGCGATTTTACGTCGGTTTTCAGGACCACGTCCACCACGGTGCGGTTGCCCGACTGGACTTCCAATTTTTCGTAACCGACCGAACTAAAGACCAGTACCGCATTTCCATCGGGCACGGCGAGGCGGTATCGCCCCTCGGCATCGGTGGTCGTGCCCCGGGAAGTACCTTTCACGGCGACGCTGACGGCGGGCAGGCACGCACCGGCTTCGTCGGTTACGCGTCCGCTGATTTCTACCTCCCTCAGCTTCGCCGAGGTCAGAGTTTCGGTCGATGGGAGCGCGATGGCCGGGGCGGGGAGCGGCTCGGCAGCCGTTGCGCGCGAGGTTTCGTCGGGGCCGGGTTTTTTCAGTTTTTGCTCCGAAAGAATGGCGTACACCCCGGATTTGATTTTCTTGAACCGCAACCCCCGCGACTTCAACACGTTGCCAAGGTTCTTTTCGAGCGAAGCCCCAGCCTCGACGGTGCCGGAAAGCACCTCCTGGTTGGCAACGAGCCGGTCCTCGAACAGGATGTCTACCCCGTACTTTGATTTGAATCCGTTGAGCACTTCCCGGAGGGGTGCCTTCCGGCCCGGGTTGGTGGACGAGGGCAGTTGCGGAGCGCCTGGCCGGTTAATGGCGAACGCCTGCGCCTGCGCCAAATAACTGGGGAGGAGGAGCAAACCGCCCACCAGCAGCGCGGTGAAAAGTAGCCGTTTTGATTTCATAACGTGGAGGTGATTCAGAGGTGTTTTATTCGGTGAACAGGACGCGGTCGTTGTCGCGGGCGTAATTGATTTCCAGCAGCTCGGCCATCAGGCCGATGAGTTCGTCGGCGTTGCGGGCCTGAAACGAACCCGAAATCGTGCGGGCAGCCAGGGCGGGGTTCTCGATGGTAACCCGCAGGCCGTAGGTTTCTTCGAGCAGGAGAGCGACTTCCGCCAACGAGGTTTTCTCGAAGGTGAATCGACGCTGCTTCCACTCGGCCAGGCGCTCCGGCCGAAGCGTGTAGCGGCGGGTGAGCCGACCGGTAGGCTCCAGCGTAACCAAGTCGCCGGGCCGCATCAGCAGGGGGGGCTGCGTTGCTTTTTCCGCCAGGGTGAGTTGCATCCGACCCGACCGGAGGGTAACCTGGGTTTTGCGGGTACGGCTCAGTACCGTAAACTGCGTCCCCAGCACCGTGACCCGCAGACCACGGGCCGTCCGAACCACGAACCGCTGGTGCCTGGGCAGGTGGCGCACGTCGAAATCGGCTTCCCCGGTCAGCAGCGTTTCCCGCGTGGGTTGGAGCGAATTGAAGGGAGCCGGCCAGTCAGCCCCGAACCCAAACCGGGCGTATTGCAGCGAAGAATTGGCATTGAGCGTCACCACCGAGCCGTCGGGTAGGGAGAGGGTACGAACTTCGCCGAATCCCGTTCGCACGGTCTGGTACAGCAGCACCTCGCGGAACACCCAGCCTCCCAGCAGCAGCACGAGCGAGGCCGCCGCCAACCAAACGTACCGGGGGAGGCGTCGCTCCGGGGTGCGGGGTGCGTCGCCAATGGCGGTGGCCGGGGCTTCGATGCGTTCCGTCACCTTCTCGAAGGCCCGCTGCCAGTCGGGGGCAACCTGGAGGTGGGAAAGTTCCCATTCGTGCAGCCACGCGTAGTACAGCGCCCGGTGCTCCGGTTTGGCGAGCCAGGTTTCAATGGCTTTTTTCTGCAAAGGCGAGGCATTTCCCGAGAAATACCCGAACAGAAACGCCTTGTCGATGATTTCTTCCATGCGCTGAATCGGTTTGCCGGGATGACACGGGTTGCGGCCTTTACCCTGCCCCGGTCTTAAAAAAAGAAAAGCAGGCTGGTATGAAACACCCGGCGCAGGTGGTGCAGCGCCCGGGCCATGTGGGCTTCGACCGTTTTGAGGGACAGGCCCAGCTCGTCGGCGATTTCCCGGTTTTTGCGGTTTTCAAACCGGCTCATCAGAAACACCCTCTGGCACTGGGGGGGAAGGTTGTGAATGGCCCGCTCGATCCGCTGGAACGTTTCGTCAAACTCGATGAGGGCCAGGGGCGAGTCGTCCGCGCCAGCCAGGGCGGCGCTTTCCAGGGGGAGTGGGGCGCGGTTTCCCGTCAGTTCATCGCGGAGGTAGTTATACGCCCGGTGCCGGATGGCCGCGTAGAGGTAAGCCCGGAACGAATGCTGGATGGCGTGGTAGGCTTCCGTTTTCCAGAGTTGATAAAATAGTTCCGAAACGATGTCTTCCGCCACGTCCTGGCGGTACACAAAGCGGAGTGCGTGGCTGCACAGGGGCGTGTAGTACAGGCGGAACAGTGCCTCGAAACCCTGCCGGGGCGAAGCCGCGAAAGCGACCCGGACGAAGTGCTCGTTGTCGAGAACGGTACCCGATGGTGGGCGCTCCGGGTTGGGTTTCGGCGCGTCGTCGCGGCGCGGTAACGGAGTTTCCTCGGCCTGAATCATTCCGATTTCGTTGTGTGAGAGATGACACCAGGCGCGTCGTTTACCCTTAGCAGGAGCTAAAATTTTGTGAAAAATTTTCAATATTGACCGTACGCTACCGGAATCGTCATTTGACCGGAGGTGGCGGGTTGCTCATCGACTTGTCCGTAAAATCGGCGGGGAGTGTTAGGGTTTTCGTAATCTGCCGCATCATTAACTTCGGTTGACAGGTAAAAACGATTCAGGCTCTGATGATGCCCGTATGATGCCACTGGTTTTTTCTTTCGGTCGTTGGCGCTGCTGGCAGGCTTGCCGTTGGCAGGATGCCTGGTTTTGTCGTCGACCACCCCGCGCTCGCGCGCCGATGAGCCACCCCACGTCGTCGTCATCATGGCCGACCAACTTCGGTGCGACGTCTGCGAGACCACCGCTGAGTGAGCCGCAACGTGGGGTCGCCGACGGGAACCCGGCCCACGGACCAGATGAAAAAGTTTGATTGAGCAACGCTTGGGCATTAGGGTAAACGACTGATTTTGTATCTACCCACACGAGGTCCTGCACTGCAACCGATGGCAACTCAGCTTTCCTTCGTCCCCAATTCTCACGAACCAGTCCGTACCCTCCACGTGGCTGATCAACCCGAACCCCATCGGCCCGACGATGAGCTGATGATCCGGCGTGCCTTCGAGCAAAGCACGGATCTGGGCTGCGACCTGCTTTTTCGCCGGTACTACCAGCCGCTTTGCAGCCACGCGGCCCGCTTCGTGTACGACAAGGCCGTGGCCGAGGACATTGTTTCCGACCTGTTCCACACCTTCTGGCAAAAACACCTCCACGAGCGCATCACGCATTCGTTTCGGGCGTACCTGTACCAGGCCGTCCGGCAAAACTCCCTGCTGTACCTGCAACGCGAAGCGGGGCACACGGTTTCGTCCGACACGCTCGCGCTGCCCGATATTCCGCAGGCAACGGTCCTGCCCACCGACCAGGTTCAGTTCGATGAACTCAGCGGACAAATCGAGCGGCTGCTCAACGCACTGAGTCCGTCCGTTCGGCGCGTGTTTTTGCTGAGCCGGTTTGAGGGCCTCAAACACGCCGAGATTGCCCAAGAACTGCACATCTCGCCCAAGACCGTCGAAGCCCACCTGACCAAAGCCCTCGCTTTGTTCCGTAAAGCACTCCGACCATGAACGATTCGCCAAATCGACCGACCAGAACCATCCTGTTCACCTACTTCGCGCAGCAGGCCACGCCGCTGGAGCGCGAACAGGTGGCCAACTGGCTGAAAACCCCCGAAGGCCTCGAAGACTACTTCACGGTGCTCGACGAGTGGGAACGCCAGCACCCGCAGTTTCAACCGGACCTGGACCGGGCTACCGACCGGTTCCGGGCACTTCGTCAGCAGCCCCGGCCGCCGGTTTCCGCCGAAGAGACGCCTACCTCCCGACCTGCCCGTCGCCGCATCGGGGGGTGGCCGTTCGGCGGGTGGCTGTCCATCGCGGCTTCGCTGGTTTTACTCGGCGGACTGGCGCTGTCGTACCCCGCCTGGTACTACCAGACCTGGTCGAACGGCCCCGGCGAGGTGCAAACGATTGCCCTGCCCGATGGCTCGGGGGTGCTGCTGGGTACCCAGTCAACGCTGCGTTACGCCCGGTTCGGCTTCAGCCGGGGTACCCGGCGGGTTTGGCTGACCGGCGAGGCCCAGTTTCGGGTAACCCACCAGACCAATCACCAGCGGTTTACGGTGCAGATGCCCGACCAGACCACGGTGGAGGTGCTGGGCACGGTGTTTGTGGTCAACAGCCGCCGCAACACCACCCGCGTGATGCTCGAAACGGGCCGCATCACGCTGACCACGCCCCGCACAAACCGGCAACTCCTGCTGGCCCCCGGCGACGTGGTGACGGTCGGGGCGCAGCACCTGCCCCGCCGGGAGCGGATGCCCAAAGCCGCCCCCCGCGTGACGTGGCAAGACCATAAATTCGTGTTTGAAAACACCCCCCTGAGCGACGTGGCCACCCAGCTTCAGGACGTGTTCGGCGTTCGGTTGAGTAGCCCCCAGCCGGAGGTCATGCAGCGGGCCGTGACGGGAACGTTCGAGGCCGAAACCGCTCAGGACCTGCTCGACGCGGTGGCCCTGATGATGAACCTGAACCTGCAAAAAACAACCCGGGGGTACGTGCTGACCCGGTAAGTGCGCCATGCGTATCCTGCTCCTCCGTGCGGCGGCGTTGCTGCTCATCCTGCTACGGGTGTCGGTGGAATCGGCGTTCGCCGACGTGCGCCTGCCCAAACTCCTGGCCGACCACATGGTCTGGCAGCGCGACGTACCCACACGGGTGTGGGGCTGGGCCGACCCGGGCGAAGTCGTGACGGTGCGCTTCGTGAACCAGACCGTCCGGACCCAAACGGGACCCGACGGGCGCTGGTCGCTGCGGCTGAAACCCCTGAAAGCAGGCGGGCCGTTTACGATGACCCTTCGCGGGAAAAATCAACTCACGCTGCGGGATGTGCTGGTGGGCGACCTGTGGGTGTGTTCGGGGCAGTCGAACATGGAATGGCCCGTGCGCGACAGCGATAATGCCGACGCGACCATTGCCGGGGCCACGAATCCCACCATTCGGTTGTTTAGCGTTGGACGTCAGATGAGTACGGCCCCACAAAGCGATTTTCAGAACGCCCACTGGTCGGTTTGCAGTCCCGACAGCGTGGCGGGTTTTTCGGCAGTGGCCTACTTTTTCGGGCGCGAATTACAGACGAAACTGAACGTGCCGATTGGCCTGATTCACTCGTCTTGGGGCGGCACCAACATCGAGACCTGGATGAGCGCGTCGGCCCTGCGCCCGGTCGAAAATTTCGCGTCGGTACTCGATGCCCTGACGACCTTCGACCTGCCGACCGAGTTGAGCGCGAGCGACCAGGCCTTCGCGCAGTGGAAAGCTGCTATCCCGAAGGCCGACGCGGGCCTGCCCGATGGCAAACCCCGCTGGGCCGACCCCGCGCTCAACACCACCGACTGGCAAACCATGTCGCTGCCCCAGAATTGGGAGTTTAACGAGCTTCGCCAAACCGACGGGGCCGTGTGGTTTCGGCGTACCTTCACGTTGCCCGCCGACGCTACCCAACGCGGGGCGAGCATCCAGTTAGGGCCAATTGACGAATCCGACCAGGTTTGGGTGAACGGGCAGCACATCGGTGAAACCTGGGCTGATTTCAACCCCAACCGGATGTATACCGCCCCGCCCAGTGCCCTCCGGGCGGGTACGAACGTACTGGTGGTGCGCGTCGAGGATTACGGGGGGCGGGGCGGTTTTTACGGTCATCCCGAACAAATGCGGGTTGAGTCAGGTGCGTTTCAATCCCCGTTAAGCGGTGCGTGGCAGTACAAAATCGGTACGCCCAACCTTCCGCCTGTCCCGCGCCGATTCACCCCCAACTCCCGCCCGACGCTGCTTTACAACGCCATGATTCACCCCCTGCTGCCGCTGGCAATCAAGGGCGTCATCTGGTACCAGGGTGAGTCGAACGTCGGGCGACCGGCCCGCTACAAAACCCTGTTTCCGCTGATGATTCAGGACTGGCGCGATGGCTGGAAACGGGCCGCCGGAAGCCCCGATACGTTTCCGTTTTTGTTCGTGCAGATTGCCCCCTACGAACCCACCGACTCGCTGCCCGCGCCCCGCAGCCTTCGGGCCGAACTTCGTGAGGCTCAAACGGCGGCCTTCAACCTGCCCAACACCGGCATGGTCGTCACGCTCGACATCGGCGACGCCCAGGACATTCACCCCCGCAATAAACAGGAAGTTGGTCGTCGGTTGGCGTTGGCCGCTCGCAAGGTTGCCTACGGCGAAAATGGGGTGCATTCAGGGCCGATTTACGACAAAATGACCGTTGAAAACGGCAAAATCCGGGTGTCGTTCCGGGAAACCGGCGGCGGGTTACGAGTCGACGGCCCCACGCTCAACGAATTCGTGATTGCAGGTGCCGACGGGAAATTCGTCGGGGCGCAAGCCCGGCTCGACGGCAACACCGTGCTGGTGTGGCGCCCCGACGTACCCAACCCGGTGGCGGTACGCTACGCCTGGGCCAACAACCCCGACAAAGCGAATCTGTTCAACCGGGAAGGGCTACCGGCCGCTCCCTTTCGCACCGACCGCCCATGAACGCGCACCTGATCTTTAATCTGTCGTTAGCACCTTATGAAACGCCTACTGTCTGAATGTTCCGCTACCCGGCGGCTCGGGATTGCCGGTCTGCTCGGTCTGCTGCTGTTGGAACCATTACCAACGCCCGCCCAAAACCGCCTCTCGAATCGAAAACCGAACATCATTTACATTCTGGTGGATGACTTGGGTTACGGGGACGTAAATTTCAACCTACCCGGTTTAGATCGATTCAACAACCCCAATCTGCACACCCCGCACCTAGCGCAGCTTGCCCAAAAAAGCCTGGTTTTTACGAATCACTACGCGTCTTCACCCGTGTGCTCACCCTCGCGGGCGGGGTTGATGACGGGGCGCACGCCCACCCGAACCAACATTGGATTATTCATCAACGACCTCAGAGACAATGATAAGGTATTCCTGCGCGGGCAGGAATATACCCTTGCCGAACTGCTCCGGGATAACGGCTACGCTACGGCAATTTTCGGAAAATGGCACCTGAACGGAGCCGACTGGCAGAATCCCCAAAACTGGAAGGGCTGGACAGGGTCGTTTCCGCAGCAGCAGGGCTTCGAACACGGAATTGTCTCGAAAGAGAATCCGCATTTTACCACCACGCTGGAGGTCAACACCCAAAAAGACCCCGGTGACTTCTATTCCGTCGCCGGAGAGCCGCTTGGACCCATCAAAGGCTACACCAGCGACATCCTTACGACGCGGGCGCTGGCGTGGATCAAGAGCCGGACGGATAAGACAAAACCATTTTTTGCCTATCTGCCTTACGATGCCGTTCATATTCGCGTGTCGGCCGCCGACAAGTATGTGGCGATGTACGATACCGGAAATCCAAGAATGGATGCCTACTACGCGAACATATCGCACCTCGATGCGGCCATCGGACGGTTAGTCGACGAACTAAAGAAACAGGGACTGGCCGAGAATACCCTGCTGCTTTTTTCCAGCGACAACGGTCCCGACGTGCTGAACGCCTGGGAGGCCACCGCGTTTTGCTACGGTACTTCGTATCCGCTCCAGGGTGAGAAATACCAACTCTACGAAGGCGGAATCCGGGTGCCGGGATTTGCCTACTGGCCCGGAACGATCAAGCCGGGCGTATCGGACGAACCCAATTCGACACTGGACGTCATGCCGACGCTGGTAAACCTGCTGGGCGGTACCCCCCCGAAAGATATCCAGCTCGACGGGGAAAGCATACTACCGCTACTGCTGAATACTGGGCCTGTCTCGCGAAAACAACCGATGTACTGGCAGTTTGACCTGCCAAGGGATTACCCAACCGTAGTCGGAGAAGGCTACCAGCGCCGGATCGACGGCTTTGATAAAGGGAAGAATACGCTGCTGCCGAGGGTGAAAATTCGTAGGGATACATTTACTCTTTACGGGTTGAGCGATAAGCCGTTCTCTCCGCCCACCCACTTTAAGTTGTTCAATCTATCCACAGACCCGACCGAGCAGCGTGAACTGCCGACAGAACACCCGGCATACGCCGGGATGGTGAAGGAAATGATGTCGAAATACAAAGACGTGGAACAGGAGCGGCTCAAAACCGAAAACTGGATTTCTGCCAACGCGCCAACGGGGAAGTCCAACTAATCGTGAAAGCCAAACGTAGGCCAGCCAGTCACATGCCTCAATCAGTTCGCTTTCATAAAATTTCTTCTGAAAAACTTCATTTTTCCATTAGGGTTATGAGTTAGTTCGGTATCTGTAGGGTATCCTCCTTGTTTCACTCCTCATGCCCTATGAAGCACCTGCTACCTGATTGCCCAACCACCCGGCGGTACTGGATCGCCGGCCTACTCAGCCTGATTCTGTTGGGTCCATTGCCGCTGCCTGCTCAGATGCTGGCCCAGAGCACCTCGCCCCCGGTCACCCCTCGCCCGTCGCAAACGTACCGGCTCACAACGCTGATCGGGCAACTCAAAAACCGCTTCCGGGTCAACATTCTTTTTGAAGAAAAAGCGCTCCGCAACCTGTCGGTGCCCTCGTCGGCGGCGCAGCCCAAAGCCACGCTCGAAGCGAGCCTAACGGCCCTGCTCGAACCGCTCGGCCTGCGGTACCGGAAAGTAAAAAACAATTACGTGATTCTGTCGGAAACGGCGGAGCGTAAAACCCAATCGGACGTCGGCCCATCGGGTGAAGCCAGCAATCGGGCTGCTTCGGCCCCCCTCGCTCCGGAGCCGGGCGGCAACCCGGAGGAACGGGGGGGCGTACCGACGCCCGCTCCGGCGGAAATCAGCATCAGCGGTACCGTGACCGACGAAAGCGGCAACGGACTGACGGGGGTGAGTGTCTCGCTAAAAGGTACCCCGCGCGGCACCACCACCAACGCCAGAGGCGGCTACACGCTGGCGGTGCCCGATCAGAACGCCACGCTCGTTTTCTCGTTTGTCGGCTACCTGCCGCAGGAAGTGGTTGTGGGGTCGCGGACCGTCATCAACGTGGCGCTGGCCGTTGAGAACAAGACCCTCAACGAAGTGGTGGTGGTGGGCTACGGCGAGCAGCAAAAGCGCGACGTGACGGGAGCGGTGGCATCGGTTTCGTCCAAGCAACTCCGCAACGTGCCCGCGCCGGGTTTCGACCAGGCCCTGGCGGGTCAGGTGGCCGGGTTGCAGGTGCAGCAGACCACGGGCGCGCCGGGGGGCAACATCAACGTCCGGATTCGCGGGTCGGGGTCGATTGGGGCGGGCAACGAGCCGCTCTACGTCGTGGACGGTTTCCCCGGCGTGACCAACCTCAACGCCATCAGCCCCAACGACATCGAGTCGATTGAGGTGTTGAAAGACGCCTCGGCGGCAGCCATCTACGGGTCGCGCGGGGCCAACGGGGTGGTCATCATCACCACCAAACGCGGACGCACCGGCAAAGCCACTTTTCAACTCGATGCCTACGCGGGGGTGCAGGGGGTTCTCAACAAAGTGCGGATGATGAACGCCACGCAGTTTGCCGAACACCACATTCTCTCGCGCAACAACGCGTACGCCGACGTGGGCGGAAACATCGACCTGACCGCATTCAAGAACTCCCGGCGTCCGCTCAATTACCAGCTTTTTCCCGGCTTCATCGAAAGCGACTCGTCGGGTCGGTTGAACCCCAACCTGGGCGAAGGCACCGACTGGCAGGATGCCATCTTCCGCCTTGCGCCGGTGCAAAACGTGCAACTCACGGCCAACGGAGGTACCGAGAAAGTCCGCTACGCCGTGTCGGCGGGTTTTTACAACCAGGATGGGGTCATCATCGAATCGGGATTCAAACGGTACTCGCTCCGGCTGAACGTGGACGCCGACCTCAGTTCGCGCGTAAAACTGGGCATTAACCTGGCGCCTTCGTATGCCCAGCGCCGGATCGTGAATTCCGACGACACGTGGTCGCAGCAGGGCATCGTGCAAACCGCCCTGTCGATTTCGCCCCACCTGCCGGTCGACAATCCCGACGGTACGCGCACGGTGGGGCAGTTTAACCTCGTGGGATTGAGCAACATGCAGAATCCCGTTGCCATTGCCGAACTGTACAAACTCGGCTCCGGCGACTTCACCACCACCGGCAACATTTACCTCGACATTCAGCCCGCCAAAAATTTTGTGTTCCGCACCGCCCTGGGGACCAACGTCGTGGCGTCGGCTTTCAACAGCTACTACCCCTCCACGCTGGGCCGCACCGGCGCGCCCCCGCCTTCGGTGGCGCGGGGCGAGGCGCGGTCGTCGCTGCTGCTCAACTGGGTCAATTCCAACACGCTGACCTACACCCGCACCCTGGGGCAACGGCACAACCTGTCGGTGCTGCTCGGCAACGAAACCCAAAAACAGCGGATTGAAGACACCTTCGTGCGGGGCGAAAAATATTCGTCCGACGCGGCGCAGTCCATCGGGGCGGCTGGGCAGATCACCGCCGGGTCGGGGGGCGCGTCGGAGTGGGCATTGCTGTCGTATTTCGGGCGCGTCACCTACGACTACGCCAGGAAGTACCTGATGACGGTCAACGTCCGGCGCGATGGTTCCTCGCGCTTCGGACCGAGTTACAAATGGGGGACGTTCCCTTCGGCTTCGGTGGGCTGGCAGGTCATGGAAGAGCCGTTCATGCAGGCGCTCCAACCCACGCTCGGCACCCTCAAACTCCGGGCAAGCTACGGGCTGGGCGGCAACAACAACATCGGCAACTACGCCTGGCAAAGCCTGCTGGCCGACAACAACTACATTCTGGGCGGTGGCGTGGGTGAACTCGTCACGGGCCTGGCACCGGGGGGCCTGCCCAACCCCGACCTGCGCTGGGAAACCTCCCGGCAGTCGGACGTGGGGCTGGACGCGGGCCTGTTCGACGGCAGGCTGCAACTGACGGTCGATTACTACGACAAACTAACCCGCGACCTGCTGCTCAACGTGAACGTGCCCCGGCTGTCGGGCTACAACCAGGCCCTGACGAACATCGGAAAAGTCCGGAACTGGGGCTGGGAATTCAGCCTGTCGTCGCAGAACCTGACCGGGCGCTCGACGGGACAATCGGGAGGCCTTGCCTGGACGACCAACCTGAATCTGGCCTTCAACCGCAACAACGTGCTGGCTCTCGGGCCGTCCGGCGATGCCATCATCCGGGGCACGTCGCAGATTGCCGACTCACACATCACGCAGGTAGGCCAACCGCTGGGTAACTTTTACGGCTACCAGATCGTCGGCGTGTTCAACACGCAGGAAGAAATCAACACCTACCCCAAATGGGCGGCTGGCACTATCACCCGGCCCGGCGACTACAAGTACCTCGACGCCAACGGCGACGGCGTGCTCAACGCCAGTGACCGCGTGGTGCTGGGCAATGCGTTTCCCAAGCTGATTTACGGCCTGACCAACACGCTGACGTTCCGGGGCCTGGAACTGAGCGTACTGATTCAGGGGTCGGAGGGGGTCTCGGTGCTCAACGGCACGCGCCGGTTCAACAGTGCGCAGAACAGCGCCCAAAACCAACTCGCCGAAGTGGGCGAAGGGCGGTGGGTGTCGGCCACGCAACCCGGTTCGGGGTATTCGCGGCCCTGGAGCGGGGTGGGCGTCAACAACAACAACGTCAACATGAACTCGAAATGGCTGGAGGATGGGTCCTTCCTGCGCGTCCGAACCGTTTCACTCAGCTACCAACTTCCCGGCGACCTGACCAAACGGCTGGCCCTGCGCAGCCTGCGGGTGTACGCCGCCGTGCAGAACGCGCTTATGCTGACCAACTACCGGGGCTACAACCCCGAAGTCAGTTTCAGTGCCGATGCCGTGCTCAACCCCGGCGTCGATTACGGCACGTACCCCATTCCCCGAACCTTCACCTTCGGCCTCACGGCTGATTTCTGACAACGCCCATGAAACGAGTTGTTCTGCTGATCGCCAGCCTGGTGTTGCTGGGGAGTTGCAAAGAAAGTTTTCTGAACCTGACGCCCAACACGCAGGTTTCGACGGAAACGTTTTACCAATCGGCCTCCGAATTCCGCACGGCGGTCAACGCCGCGTATTCGGCCCTGCAAGCCGACGGCCTGTACGCCAACGCCTTCAGCCACCTGGCCGAAGTTCCCTCCGACAACGTGGGCATTCTCCAGGCGGGCAACGCCCAGAGCGATTTCGACGTGTTTGTGGTCACCCCCGCCAACGCCAGCCTGCTGGCCGTGTACGGGGCCTCCTACACGGGCATTCAACGCTGCAACGTGGTGCTCAACCGCATCGAACCCGTCGCGCTTGCGCCCGTGGCCCTCAAAAATCAGTTTATCGGCGAAGCCCGGTTTTTGCGGGCACTGCACTACTTCAACCTGGTGCGCTTCTTCGGCGACGTGCCGCTTGTGCTGTCCGAGACCAAAAACATTCAGGAAAATTACACCTACGGACGTGCTCCCCTGGCTCAGGTTTACGAGCAAATCATCGCCGACCTGACCGACGCCGAGGCCAAACTGCCCCTCGCCTACACCGGCTCCGACCTGGGCCGCGCCACCCAGGGAGCCGCCAAAACCCTGCTGGCGAAGGTGTACCTGACCCGCAAAGCCTACCCGCAGGCCGTGGCGAAGCTCAAAGAGGTTATCGACCTGGCCAACGGCGCGACCCGAGTGTACGACCTGGCCCCCCGTTACGCCGACAATTTCGACCCGGCCAAGTCAAACAACGCTGGGCACCGGGAATCCATCTTCGAGGTGCAGTTCAAAACCGGAGGCCTCGGCGAGGGCAGTCCCTACGGCAACACCACCCCGCCGTTCGGCGCGCCCGCCAGCATCACGGGCGTGGGCAACGGCAACGGCACGTTCATGTGGCCCACCAACGACATCAAGCAGGCGTACCGGGCCAACGACCTGCGCAAATCGGCCAACCTCGACTCGGTCCGCATCACGGGCACGTTTCAGACGTACTGCAAAAAATACCTGCACTCGACCTACGGCACCGTCCCGTTCAACTCGTTCGATTCGGACCTGAACTTTCCGCTGATGCGCTTCGCCGACGTGCTCCTGATGTACGCCGAAGCCCTCAACGAGGCCAGCAACGGCCCCAACGCCGTGGCCTACGAAGCCCTCAACCGGGTGCGACGGCGGGGTTTTGGCGTGACCAACGCGTCGGTTGATTACCCCGCCGGGTTGAGCAAGGAAGCTTTTTTCCTGGCCGTCGAGCAGGAGCGTCGGTTGGAATTAGCCTTCGAGGGCCACCGCTGGTTTGACCTCGTCCGCACCGACCGCGCCATTCCAGTGATGACCTCAAAAGGCAGTTCCATCAAACCGCACCAGGTTTTGTTCCCGGTTCCGCAGGCCGAAATCGACATCAACCCCTCGAAAATGACCCAGAATCCGGGGTATTGAGGCAGGGGAGGAGGGAGGCAAGGCAACGGCAAGCAACGCATCAAACCCGCATGAACCGACGCGATTTTCTCCAACGTACGGCCCGCACGTCGGCCCTGCTCCTGGCGGGGCGCGGGCACGCCGTTGCGCCGGATCCGATGCGCCGCATTGCCATGTCGACGGTAAATTTTCGGGGGCGCTTCGTGCAAACGGCCAAAGGAAACGTGCCCAACGGCCCGCCGCTGACGCTGCCCGACATTCCGGCGTACTTCCGCGACCGGTTCGGGCTGTCGCACGTGGAATTCTGGAGCCGGCATTTCGAGAACACCGAACCAACGTACCTGCGCGAGTTGAAACGGGCGATGGAGCGGGCGGGAAGTCGGCTGGTCAACCTTCAGATGGACGAAAAATACCAACTTGGCGACCCCGACCCCGCGCAGCGCAAGGCAAGCCTGGACCTGGCGCTGCGTTGGGTGGACGTGGCCGAAACGCTGGGTTCCGGCTGCATACGGATCAACCCGGGCAAGGGCGAACTGCCGCTGATCATCGAAGCGTACCGCACGATCAACGAAGCCGCCCGGAAGCGGCACATCGTGCTGCTGGTCGAAAATCACTTTGGCATCGAAATGAACCCCGACGTCCACCTGAGCATCGTCGAGGCGCTGGGGCCGAACGCCTACACGTTGCCCGACTTTGGCAACTACGCCGACGAAGTCCGGTACGAAGCCCTGCGGAAAATCATGCCCCGCGCCTACCTGGTTTCGGCCAAAACCACGGATTTCGACGCCTCCGGAACCCACCAGACGTTTGATTTCGACCGCTGCATGAAGATTGCCGCCGGGAGCGGATTCCGGGGCATCTACTCGGTCGAGCAGTGGAGCCGGACCGAATCCACCCTGCCCGACGAGGTGATGGCCGACTGGATGATTACCCGCGTAAAACCGTACTGTGTTTGATGAACCGGTCGCTCCTGCTTTTCCTCCTGCTCTTGACGGCGGGCAAAACCCTGGGCCAGCCCTGGGCTGAACACGGGCCGCTGCGGGTGTCGAAAGGCGGGCACTTCCTCGAACATCAGGACGGAACCGGGTTTTTCTGGCTCGGCTGCACGGCCTGGATGCTCCCCCGGCTCAACCCCGACGACGTGGAGCGGTACCTCAAAGACCGGGCTGCCAAAGGCTTCACCGTGATTCAGATGAATGCGGTCAACCTACGGGCCGCCAATTACACCAACCAATGGCCGTTTGTCGGCCAGGAACGCCCCTGGCGCCGGGTTGAGTTCAACGAAGCCTACTGGCAGCACGTCGATTTCATCATCAGCCGGGCCAAAGCGCACGGGTTGTACGTGGCCCTGTTTGCGTGGTGGGGCGAAAGTGCCGACGACCCCGACGGCTTCCGAAAGGCCGGTATGCCGACCCGGCAGTTTTTCGCCGACCCCGACACGCAAAACGGTCAGTACGGGCAACTGCTGGGCAAACGCTACAACCACGAGCCGCACCTGATCTGGGTCGGGGCGGGCGAGTACCACAAAATGGTGAGCGTGATGTTCCCCGACCACCAACGCCCTATGACCGACCAGCACACCCGGCGGCTTGTCAGCGTGGTGCGGGGTATCCGGGAAAGCGACGTGCCCGGCAGGCACCTCTACACCATGCATCCCATCTCGTTTCTGTCGTCGTCCGAAGAGTTTCACGAGGCCGACTGGCTCGATTTCAACATGGTGCAGTCGCACGCCGTGCCGGAATTCATCGTGCCGCTCATCACCGCCGATTACGCCCGCGCGCCCACCAAACCCACCCTCAACGCCGAGGGCTGGTACGAGGCCGAGCGCGACCTGCATCAACGCTGGACGGGCATGAAAAAAGCCGACGACGCCCCGGCCGATCCCGACTGGGAGCAGCGGTATCAGGCGTACTGGTCGGTGTTCAGCGGGGGAATCGGCTACACCTACGGCCACAAAAACATCTGGACGATGGAAAGCCCGACCGGTGAAGTGGGGGTGCTGCCACAGGCCGTACTCGACGCGCCGGGCACGCAATCGCTCCGGCACCTAAAACAGCTCATCGGCTCGAAACCCCTTCAGAGCCGCGTGCCCGACCCGTTGCTGGTCAGTGCCGGCACGGTGGGCCGCGACGCTGGCCTTTCGCCCGATTTGCGGATTGGCACCCGCGCCGACGATGGCCGCTGGGCCATGATTTATTCGACGCGGGGCGCGCTGATTCGGGTCAACGTGGACCGGCTGGCGGGCGGCGGGGCCACGGCGTTCTGGTACAACCCGAGAACCGGGAAATGGCGATGCGGGGAAACCGAAACCGACGCGAAAACCCCGTTTCAGACCGCCGTCAAATGCGGCAAAGGCAGCGCCCCGCAGTATTTTGACCCACCCGGTACGCCCACCGATGCCAACGACTGGGTGCTGGTGCTGGAAATCAACGGATAGTTCATGAAAACCGCACTACGGTCGCTTCTCGGTTGGCTATGCTGCCTCGTCCTGGGCCTGAACGTCTCGTTGGCTCAACCCACGGACGTCGGCAGGGTGAATGCTGAAGAACTGGATGCGTACGGCGGTTACAAAGGCATCAGGCTGAAGCAGACCGGCTTTTTTCACGTCGAAAAAACCGACAAGCGCCATTGGTTGGTTACGCCCGACGGCCACGCCTTTCTGTCGAACGGAATCAATCACGTCGAGCCGAAGTGGATGCGAAAATTTTACAATGCCGACTACTGGGCCAGAAAATACGACGTGGTGGATTACACCGACAAAGGATTCAGCCGGGCGTTTCAGGAAAAAGTCGAAAAAGACGTTCGCTACTTTGGCTGGAACACGTTGGGGTGCCACTCTCCGGTGGGATTTTACGACAAAAAAATTCTGCCCTACGTACAAACGATTCGCTTCGTTTCGATTCATCATTACACCGACCACACCGACCGCGATTTCCCGGATGTTTTTTCGGAAAGGTTCCACGTCTACGCGGATAGTCTGGCCTCAGCCGTGGCGGCTCCGCTAAAAAATGACCGCTACCTGCTGGGGTATTTTATGGTGGATTGCCCGATTCTGACGGAGCGGGATGCCGCCGCGCACGGCTTGAACATCTACGGGCAGGTTCGGCGGGCGTCGCCCACCTGGCCGAATGTCATCCGGAACTTAGCCGGAAATACCCCCGGAAAAAGGGCTTACGTGGAGCACGTGAAGGAGCGGTACAAAAATGACATTCACTCGTTTAATAAAATTTACTCCACGAAATTCTCCGCATTTTCTGAACTACTCGACACGGCCAATTGGCGACCCAAAACCGACTTGGGGAACGAAGCGGAACACCGCGATAACCATGAATTTTTGTTGAAAATCCTGGACCGCCGCTACGCAGTTGAGACGGCCGCCATCAAAAAACACGACCCCAACCACCTCATCCTGGGCGATAAACTCAACGGCAATACCGACACCCCCGCCGACATTCTGGCCGTCGCCGCCCGCTACGTCGACGTGCTGTTCATCCAACATTACGCGCAGTGGGACGAGTTGGAGGCGTATCTGAACAAAGTCGCGCGGGCTACCCAAAAACCGATCATGCAGGGCGATGCCTCCATACACGTGCCCTACGAAAATATGCCCAATCCGTACGGGCCACACGCCGCAAACCAGCAGGAGCGAATCCAGAACGTGCGGGAGCTGTTCCTGAATGCCTTTTCGAGGCCGGACGTGGTGGGCTGGCATTGGTGCGGGTGGATGGACTCCTGGGAAGTTGGGGGGCAGGCAGGCAAACAGCACGGGGGGGTGCAGGACCCCTTCGGCAACTTCCATCCGGTCAGCACGTTCCTCGCTGAATTTTCAAAAAAGATGTACGCCATCGCCCAGCAAAAAGAATGACATGAAAGGTCTCTTTCTTTTTTTAGTTGGTGTTGTCGGGCAATTCGGCGTGCCCCTCAGCGGCCCGTTGGCAACCCGCGCGAAACCCATCAATCTGGTTTTTATCGCCGGACCAAACGACCACTGCGGCGACAACCCCTGCCACCAGTACGCGCAAGACCTGGGGTATTTGAAAACCTGCCTCGAAACGTCGGGTCGGTACGCCGTCCGGCTGTACGTTGGCGAACGGCCCCCCGTCGGGTCGCTCGACGACGTGGCGGCGGTGGTCGTCCACAGCAGTGCCGACCGGACGCTGAAGGAATGGCACGGCCTGTTTCCGCAAAACCAGAATCCGGATGGCTACAACGCCGACGACCGGGCGTTTCTGGCGGACCTCGAAACGCAGCTTCAGCGGGGCATGGGCCTGATGGTCATGCACTACGCCACCTGGGTGGACCACCCCGAAGCCCAAAAACGCCTGTTCGACTGGATCGGCGGGTACTACCGGAAAGGGCAGTCGAAGGTCGATGGCGACGCCAGCACGCCGGGAACCACCGCCCCCGAGCGCATCGAGCCGACCGGCACGAACCACCCGATTCTGAACGGCGTGCAAACCTGGACGCTCGAAGACGAGTATTATTTCAACCTGCATCTGAACGAAACCGCCCCGCGCTACACCCCCTTGCTCAAGAGCGCGTTGCCCCTCAACGGCCCCGCCCCGCACGTGGTGGCCTGGTGCCTCGAACGGCCCGGCGGCGGGCGGGGCGTGGGCTTCACGGGCGGTCATTTCCACAAAAGCCTGCGGGACGTGGCCTACCGGACGTTTGTGCTGAACGCCATCGTGTGGGTAGCCAAAGGCCGGGTTCCGCCCCGGGGCATCCACGTTTCGCTTTCAACCCCCGACGTCCCATGAACAGGCTTCGAACGCTCGCCGGGGTGGTGTTGACGGCTTTCCTGCTAAGCGCGGGCGAAACGCCCGTGCCCGCCCCCGAAACGGAATGGCGTTACTACAACGGGGGCCTCGACAACAACCATTTTTCGCCCCTCGCCCAAATCACCCCGGCCAACGTGGGCCAACTCGAACTGGCCTGGACCTACGACATGGAACTCACCCAGGCGGGCGACAAGGTGAAGTGCAATCCGCTGGTGATCGATGGGGTGCTGTACGGTACGACCGACGCCAAAGACGTGGTCGCGCTCGATGCCCGGACGGGGCAGCAACGGTGGCTGTTCAAACCCCGCGAGCTTGACCCGAAGGGCAGCCAAGGACCGGCCAGGGGACTGGCCTACTGGGAGGACGGCGCGGACCGGCGCTTGTTTTTCGTTTATTCGCGGTGGTTGTACGCCATCGACGCCGCCACCGGCCAGCCCATCGACAGCTTCGGCGAGCGGGGCCGGGTGCCGTTTTCGGCGGGCATCGACGTGGGTCCGGAAAAAATCGTGGCGGCCACCAGCCCCGGCGTGGTGTACGGCGATCGGCTCATCATGGGGTCGTTCGTGTCGGAATACCTGCCGGCCGCGCCGGGCGACATCCGGGCCTTCAACGTGCGGACGGGGAAGGTCGACTGGGTGTTTCACACCATCCCGCACCCCGGCGAATTTGGCTACGACACCTGGCCCCCGGAGGCTCACCGAACCCTCGGGGGGGTGAACAGTTGGCCGGGCCTGAGCCTCGACCCGCAACGCGGCATCGTGTACGTGCCGCTGGCCTCGCCCACCTACGACTTTTACGGGGCCAACCGGCCCGGACAAAATCTCTTCGGTAATTGCCTGCTCGCCCTCGATGCCCGGACGGGCCAGCGAAAATGGCACCATCAGCTGATCCACCACGACCTCTGGGACCGCGACCTGCCCTGCCCGCCCAACCTGGTGACGGTCACGCACGACGGCCCCGACGGCAGGCCCCGGCGCATCGATGCCGTCGCCCAGTCCACCAAAACGGGGTACGTGTTTTTGTTTGACCGCGAAACGGGCCAACCCCTGTTCGACATCAGGGAAACACCCGTGCCGCCTTCGCCCCTCGCCGACGAACGGGCCTGGGCCACACAGCCCCTCCCGGTGAAGCCCGCTCCTTTTGCCCGGCAGGTATTTCGGGAAGAAGACATCACGACGCTCTCGCCCGCCGCCCACGCCCACGTGAAGGCGGAGTTTAAAAAATACGCGACGAAGCCGTTCAGCCCGCCCTCGCCCGAGGGCGTGATCGTCATGCCGTTTTTCAACGGGGGCGCGGGCTGGGGCGGGGCCGCCGTCGATCCGCGTTCGGGCCTGCTCTTCATCAACGCCAACGACATGCCTTGGCTGCTGAAACTGATCGACCTTGACCGGGCCGTTGCCGACAACCCGCTCGACGGGGCCGCGCTGTACAAAAACCACTGCGCGTCGTGCCACGGCGAAAACCGCGAGGGGGGCCACTACGTGCCTGACCTCCGGCACGTCGACCGGAAATATTCGTTCGTGGAGGCCCGCCGGATCGTGAAAAATGGCAAGGGCATGATGCCCGCAATGTCCCAGTTGACCGAGCCGCAGCAGACCGCCGTGGTGGCGTTCGTCATGAATCGGAAAGCCGCCCCGACGTCCGCCCCCAAACCGGACAACGTCGCTACGGACACTGAGTTCCGACCCGACCAACTCCGTTACACGAACCAGGGCTACACCCGCTTCAACGACCAGGAAGGCTACCCGGCCATCCGCCCGCCCTGGGGGACGCTGTCAGCGATTGACCTCAACAAAGGCGAAATCGTGTGGCAGCGGGTGCTGGGCGAATACCCCGAACTCATCAAACGGGGCATTCCGCCCACCGGCACCCGCACCGAGGGCGGGGCCATCGTCACCGGAAGCGGCCTGCTGTTCATTGCCTCGACCGCCGATGACCGCATCCGGGCGTTCGACAGCCGCAGCGGAGCCGTGTTGTGGGAGCAACCCCTGCCGGGGTCGGGCTACGCCACGCCCGCCACCTACCAGGCCGGGGGCAGGCAGTACGTGGTGATTGCCGTTTCCCAAAAAACCGAAAAAGGCTACCACGGAAAATACATGGCCTTTCGGTTGAGGGAGAAATGAATGATTCTCTGGCAAAAAAACAATGCTGAAAACCATGACCAATTCAGGCAAAGGCTGCGCGCTGCTGCTCGCGGGCCTACTGACCACGACAACCCTGCGGGCGCAGACCAAACCGGATTACGTGATTCCCGACAGCATTGCCGTCGACGAAGTGCCGTACACCGGCGCGGGAGCCGGGGCCAAAACGCTCCTCATTGCGTACCCGAAAAACCGCTCGGTGAAGCGACCGGCGGTGATTCACCTGCACGGGGGCGGGTTTCGGCAGGGAGCCGCCGAGGGTAAAACCGCCGTGCTGTTTGCCAAAGCGGGTTTTATCGGCATCAGCATCAACTACCGGCTCAGCGGCGAGGCCATTTTCCCGGCTGCCGTTCACGACGCTAAAACCGCCGTCCGGTGGGCGCGCGCCCAGGCCGCCCGCTACGGCATCGACCCCGACCGCATCGGAGCGTTCGGCGGTTCGGCAGGCGGGCACCTGGCCCTGCTGCTCGGCTTGTCGGAGGGCGATGCCTACCTGGAGGGCGACGGCCCGTACCGGGAATTTTCGAGCCGGGTGCGGGCGGTGGTCGACAACTACGGCCCGACGGATTTCATGAAACTGAACGACATGCCGGGCGACATCGACCACAACGCCCCGCAGTCGCCCGAGTCGGCCTTCATCGGCGGGGCCATTCAGGAAAACCCGGAGCCGGTGCGGCGGGCCAATCCGCTCATGTACATCGACCCCACCGACCCGCCGACGCTGGTGCTGCACGGCGAAAACGACCGGAGCGTGCCGATTCAGCAGTCGGAGTTGCTGGTGGCGGCGTTGGCCCGGGCGGGCGTGGTCCACCAGTTCGTGCGGGTCAAAAACGCCGGGCATGGCTTCCGGCCCAAACCCGACCCCCAGGCCGTGCTGGCGCCGACCCGGCCCGAAATCGAAGCGATGTGGATGGAGTGGTTTAAAAAACACCTCTGAGCGGACCATGCGAAACCGACCTCTGAACCGGTTTCTCCGGGCCGTGCTGCTCGGCGGGATCGCCCTGGCTTCGGCCCACGCGCAACCCGATTTGCCCTGCCTGCGCGTGGCCGGAAGCGGTCGGTTTCTGGTGGCCGAGAGCCCGGCGAGTAGCCCCGGAACGCCGTTTTTCTGGCTCGGCGACACGGCCTGGGATTTATTCGCCCGCCTGACCGGCGACGAAGCCCGGCATTACTTCGACAACCGGGTGCGGCAGTCCTCCCGCTTTTGTTTAATGAAATCAATGGCGCGGTCGGTTAGTACGTCGGTGATGTAGCCCTTCGTGCCGACCATCGTGCCGTTGTGCCATTTGCCGAAACAACCCGTCCGGTACCCGTTTTCCTTCAACACTTCGGCAAGCGTTACCTCTGAGGCGTTCGTCACTTCCAACCCGTTGTTAACCGAAACGACCCCTGTGCGCAGGTGGTACCGACCGGTCAGAAAACTCGTCCGCGACGGGCGCGCACAGCGGACTGACGTAGAACCGGTTGAACTGCACTCCCTCGCGGCCAGTGCAGTCGATGTTGGGCGTTTGGAGGTACGGATTCTGGTGCAGACTCAAATCCCCGTACCCCTGGTCGTCGGTCAGGATAAACAGGATATTGGGTTTGCCGGCAGGGGTACCCGGCGGGGGAGTACTGCCCCCGATGCCGGTGGCTAACCGGCAAATCCCCAGTAGCTTGGCGAATTACCCCCAAAACACGGTTCTACTTCCGGGTCACGTACACGTAGTACGCCCCGCAGAGCGGATTGGCGGCTTTGTCCAGAAACCACGTGTGCAGCGTGGCCGGGCCTTTGGGCAGCCTGACGGTGAACGTGGCCGACCGACTGCCTTCGGGCGTGGCGAGGGTTTGTTCCTGGTTGTGGAGGAAAATCCGGGCCTGCGCAATCGGCAGCGCCCCCGCGCCGGGTTCGGCTTCGGCCAGGGCCTTGTCGAGTTCCTTCGGCCAGCGCCGCAATTCAAACTGATACTCGCCCGGCTGGTCGACGGTCAGGTTCCAGTAGCTGTTTTTGCGGGTTCCCCGCACGATTTGACTTTGCTGGTCGACGAACACGTCCACCCACTCGCAGGCAGTCAGCAGCGTGGGGTTGGCTCGCTCCGAGCCGATGGGTACCGGCAAGGCGCGGTTGGCCGATTCCCGTACCCCGTCCCACCAGCGGTCCAGGTGCCGGGTCAGGCGGGCGGCCACGTCGGGGTGTTTGGCGATGACGTTGGTTTGCTGCAGCGGGTCGGTGGCCAGGTCGTACAACTGAGTACCTTCCAGCAGCCGCCAGCGCTTCCAGAGCACGGCGGCCCCTTCCCGGCGCATGAGCGAGGGGCTGACCGGCGAGGGAAAATCCAGCGCGTTGGGCATCCGGCTGTAATTGATGACCAGCGTCCGGTCGGCGTCGAGAGGGGCCTGGCCTCGCAGGGCGGGCGCCAGGCTTTGGCCGTCGAAGCGTGCCGAGGCGGGTACCCCCGTCAGGCCGCAGAGGTCGATGAGCGTGGGCAGGATGTCCTGCGCCTGGGCCAGTCCGCCCAGGTCGGCGGGCCGGGTACCCAGACCCTTCGGCCACGACACGAAAAACGGCACCCGGTGACCACCCTCCCAGAGTTCGGTTTTCTTGCCCCGCATCCCGGCCGGGTAGTACTGGTTGCCGTAGGTACTGCCGTTGTCGGTGGTGAAGATGAGTATGGTGTTGTCGAGCAAGCCTTGTTTTTGGAGAAAAGCCACCAGTTTCCCCACGTTCGTATCGATGTTGCGAATCATGGCCAGGTACGTCAGCAGGGGCGTTCGGAGGTCGGCGGGTAGGGTTTTCACCAACCGGCTCGTGTCGAAGACGGCCCGCATCGCGGCCAAATCCGCCTCGGGCGCGTGGAGGGGGCCGTGGGGCGCGTTGAGGGGCAGGTAAGTGAAGAACGGTTTGCCTCGCTGACTGGCCATCCAGGTCATCGCCCGGTCGAAAAACACGTCGGTGCAGTACCCGCTGACGGCCTGGCGGGTGCCGTTGTGCAGGTACGTATCGTCGAAGTAATCATTACCCCAGTAATCGGGTACCGAGCCGATGTGCGAGGAGGGAAACCAGAGCGTTTCCCCGAAACCCCGGTCTTCGGGTCGGTAGGGGTAGTTGTCGCCCAGGTGCCACTTGCCGAACAAGGCCGTCTGGTACCCGTTTTGGGCGAACACCTCGCCCATCGTGGGGAAACGGGGGTTGAGCAAGGCCCGCCCGCTGCTGACGTTGACGGCCCCGTTGCGGGCGGCATCCATACCCGTCATGAGTTGGCCGCGGGTGGGCGTACACATCGGGGCGGCGTGGTAGTCGGTCAGGCGGCGGCTGCGGGCGTGGAGGGCGTCGAGGTGGGGCGTGTGCAGGAGCGGATTGCCGTGGCAGGACAGCTCGCCGTAGCCCTGGTCGTCGGTCATAATCAGGATGACGTTGGGGCGGGGCGGGACCTGCGCCAGCGCGGGCCTGAGCAGCGTCAGGAGTACCAACAGTCCGCCAGCAAAACGGGGAGCGTTCATGCAGAATCTTATTTTTTAGCCTTCAGGTACGGCAGCAGGGTGTCAAAAAAATCCGCTTTCATCCGGTCGGCCTGGATGGATTTGTAAAACCAGATGGGCCGGTTGCCGTTGTCTTTCGAGGTCGTCACCTCCATCTGTTCGGCCCATTCGGGGTGAATCATGGCTTCGACGAGGGCTAAATCCCAGAGGATGCGGCTCAGGCGGCCCCCGCCCATTTGCTGGTACCAGCGGTCGACCAGTAGGTTGGCCAGCGGGTGTACGCCCCGGAGTTTGGCCTCCGTTTCGGCGTAGCTGAAGACCAGCGAGCGCGCCGTCGTGACGGGAATGATGTGCATGGGAACGGTCGAGCGCAGCATCAGGTGCAGGGCCTGGATGTCCATGACGCAGTTGAACTCGGTCAGGCTCAGGATGCCCCGCTCGAAATCGTAGCTGGACCCCAGCCAGTACACCTCCAGGCGGTCGGCCAGGGTGGGGTCGATGTAGAGCGCCGAGGCCACGTTGGTCAGCGCCCCCAGGGCCACCACCGTCAGGCGCTGACCGGCGGGCAGGAGCCGGGCCTGTTTGATGATCTCGTAGGCGGCGGCCGAATGCTGGGCCAGATCGCCCCAGTCGTACATCCGGTTCGGGCCGCCCCGTTTGAGGGGCACGTTCACGCCGAGGTACCCCACGAGGGCTTCGTTGATGCGAAAGCTGTTTTCCATCGACTCGGGTACGGCCCGGTGGCTGGGTTGCCACTGCGTGGCGTTGAGGGCGATGACCTCCCAGGTCGGCTCGATGAGTGCCCGCGAGATGGCGTACAAGTCATCGACCTCGTTGCCCGTGTCGGCGTCCAGAATAATTCGCTTTTTAGCCTGCCCGTACGAGCCGCCGCTGCTGAGCAGCAGGCAGACGAGCAACAGACCGAGCGAACTCAGCAGTTTTTTCATGCGTACACGTGAGTTGCCCCCGCTTTTCTCAGTTGATGGCTACGGGCTTTTGATTTTGCTTGAATTTTTGACCAAAGCCCGAGTTCCCGGGTTCGTAGGGCGCGGCGAAATCTGCGTTGACCCCCCCGGCGGGAATCCGTTTTTCCAGCCCCAGTGCCCAGTAAATTCCGTTCAGAGCCAGTTTCCGCATCGACTCTTCCTTGAAATCGAAGGGGTGACCCAGCGTGGTGAAAAACACGCGGGCCGCTTTGCCGCTCGTGCCGGTGTAGGTTTTGGTCCAGGCGACGGGTTGGGTCAGTGGATATTTATCGAGTTGGCCCTTCTGCTGGTGCTGCGACCTCAGGGATTTGCCTTCCAGAAAAGGTTTCACGTCGCCCTGTAATTTCCAGTCCCCCCCGTCCACGTGGTAGAGCCAGGAGTACGCCTCAAACGGGCGGACGCCGTTCAGGATGGGCGTAGTAACTCCGGGCATGAGGTACACCGTCGTCAGCGGCGCGTTGCCATCCTCGAAATGCCCGTGATGCACAATCCACTGCTGCCCGAAGACCTTGGCGGGCCAGGCCGTGTTGAGGTGCATCATCGTCGAATCGGTTTTGTACTGAAACGTATGCGTGGCCGTGCGGAAGCCCACCATCGGCTTGCCGCTTTCGGCGTAGTCGGTGATGAACTTCGCTTCGGCTTTGGGCAGATTGCGCCAGCGCGTGAAGACCACCATCAGGTCGGCGGTTTTGAGCGCTTCCAGCCCGCCGATGTGGTCGGTGCGGTTGGGGTTGATGGTGCCGGTTGAGTCGAGGGCGTAGCAGACGGTGATTTTTGCGCCCAGGTTGCGTTTCAGAATCCGGCCCAGCATGGGCATGGATTCCTCGGAGCGGTACTCTTCGTCGCCCGTCACGAAGACGATGTGCGGGGGCTTCGGCGACTGCGCGGCGGCGGGGCCGACCCACGTCAGGGCAAGCAGGAAGGTCAGGTACGTGAAAGCGTTCATTTAATCCGGGTGTTGGGTGAGTAATTCCGCGGGTTTATAAAAACCCTTGCGATTTTTGGTTTGTTCGCGCACCTGTTTCACCATCCCGGGCGTCACGGGTACGGGCGCTGAATTGCCGAACGACGACCGGATGTAATTCAGTACGTCGACCATTTCGGCGTCGGTGAGGAGCTGACCGTAGGGGGTCATGGGTACGTTGCCGGGGTATTTTTTGCCGTTTACCTCGATGGGGCCGTATAACCCGTGCATGACCAGTTTGATGAGCCGTTCGGGACTGCCCGTCACCCACTTGCTTTTGGCCAGGGGCGGAAACCCCGCCGATTCCAGCCCCGCGCCGTCGGCCTGATGGCAAGTGATGCAGTACCCGTCGCGGCTGTAAATGGCCTTGCCCAGCGTCAGCTTGTCGGTCGCCGCGCCCGCTTTGGGGCGAATGTTGTGATTGACCAAATCGGGATGGGGGTTTTTGATAAACTCCAGGTGTGGCTTAATCCAATCATCAACGGGCTGTTTTTCAACCGTAGCCAGCACCGCATCGGCCTGGGTTTTGGGCAGCCACGTGCCGGCCACCATTGCTTCCATCCGGACCCGGCCCTGCGGGTCACGGGCGGCCTCGGTTAGCAGCGCAGGCAAACGGGAGCCCAGCTTGTGCTCGTTGAAACGGGCCGCCCGTACCGCTGCCGCCCGCACGCGGTAGTCGGGTGATTTCAGGAGCTTGGTCAGCAAGCTTTGATCGACTTGGTTCAAGCCCGAGCTTACCCACAAGGCTTCGAGCAGGTGGTGCGGGTAGTTGGCGTCGCCCGCGTTCAGTCCCCGTACCCAGGTCTGCAATTTGGGCAGTACCTCCGCCGGGTCACGCTCGCGGAGTTCGCGCCGGGTGCGGTAGCGGGTGCGGTATTCGGGCAGTTTAAGGTTTTCCAGCAAGCCCTCCACCGAAGCGCCGTCCACGGGCGCGGGCTTCACGAGCGGCCGGGCGGGGTACGTGATGCGGTAGATGCGCCCGTGGACGTGGTCGCGCAGGGGGTCGCGGGCGTTATGCTGCATGTGGCCGATGAGCACGTTGTGCCAGTCGGCCAGGTACAGCGAGCCGTCGGGGGCAAACTCCAGGTCGACAGGGCGAAAGTTGGGGTCGCTGCTCTTGACCAAATCGAGCCGGTGTTTGGTTTTGTACCCCGTCCCGTCATCGAGCATCTGGTGCATTTTCGTTCCTAAAAACCCAATCGTGTTGTTGAGCATCATATCGCCCTGCACCTCGTCGGGGAAGTGCCGACTCGACACGAACTCCAGTCCCGACGTAGGCCGGACGCGGTGCTGCGTTTCGATGAGCGGACGCGAATCGGGGGAGGTAAAACCGTACCGGGCTTTGATGGTACCCGGCGTGAGCCAGTGCACGTCGGGGTTGGAGGTGGACAGGCAGAACGGTTGCCCCCAGCGGTCGAAGGCCAGTCCCCAGGGATTGGTGACGGTAATCTGCGCCACCCGGTCGAGTTTTTTGCGCCGGGTGTCGTACCGCATGTAGCCCCCGTGGGTACCGCGTACCGTCCCGTAGGGCGTTTCCACGTTGGAGTGCAGAAAGATTCCCTCCCCCATGTAAATCGCCCCCGACTCGTCGGCGCAGAAGGCGTGGATGTTGTGGTGCGTGTCGTGGTCGTCGAAGCCGCTCAGTACCACCTCCACCTGGTCGGCCCGGTCGTCGCCGTCCGTGTCGGTGTAGTGTTTGAGATTGGTTCCCTGCGCGATGTACACCCCCTGCTCGGTAATCTCGAAACCCGTGGGCAGGTGAAGTCCTTCGGCGAAAACGGTCTGCTTGTCAGCCTTGCCGTCCTGGTCGGTGTCTTCCAGAATAATCAGTTTGTCGTTGGGCCGGGCATCACCGGGGCGGTAGTGCGGGTAGGTGGGCATCGTCGCTACCCAGAGCCGCCCCCGGTTGTCGAAGGCAATCTGAGCGGGATTGGCCAGGTCGGGGAACTCTTTCTCCGAAGCAAACAGGTCGATTTTATACCCAGGGGCCATCGTAAACGACCGCAGCGCTTCGTCGCCGTACAAGTAGCGGATTCCGGCATCGGGTTTGAAGTTGGTCTCGACGGGAGGCAGGTTGAGGGTACGGGCATCGGCCGCGACCAGGTCGTAGGGCTGGCGGTTGGCGGTGCGCCAGATGAGCGTGTCGCGGTTGGCGGTCATCTGCCGGATTTTCACCAGTTCGGCGGGGTAATTTTCCGGCCCGAAGGGTTTGTAGCGTCGGCCATACACGTGTACGCCATTGGGGATTTTGTAGTCGTTGTGCCAGTACCCGTTTTTGTCCTGGACGACCTGGTGAACCGCCACCCGGCGGGTTTCGTCCACTACCGGAGCGGGGCCAAACAGCCCGTTGGCCAGCAGTTTGGCGAATTTCTGGTAGCCCGCTTCCGTGAGTTGCACCCCGTCGATGGTGAGCGGAGGCCGGGCTTCCGGTTCGCCGGTCTGGTACCAGGCCTGACTCGGCGTGAAGGCATCCAGAAAAAGCACGTCGTGCTGCCGGGCGACGTCCTCCATCGCCTTCGCGTACAAACTCAGGTTGCGGTTTTCGGCGGTGCCGTCGGGCAAATCGAACGTTGCCGACAAATCCTGGAACGCCGTGGGCGATACCAGCGCCAGTTGCGGAGCCGAGCGGCGGTTGTAGCGCTGCTTGCGGGTGTGTTCGATGAACGCGGACAGTTCGGCTTTGAAATTGGGCAGCCCGGCGGGTCCAGCGTAGGATTCGCTGAAGCCGAAGAACGCGATGATGACGTCGGTTTTGAGGAGAGTGAGCCACTCGTCGGGCTTGGGATACGTGCCTTCGCTGTTGGAGTTTTGGGCTAATTCGGTCTGGAATTTTTCGGCACCGGGAAAGGCCCAGGCATCCATTCGTCCCGCGTGGGGCCGGAAGCCGGGTGTGTCGCCCCCGTCGCAGAGGTTGCGAATAACCAAGTTTTTGCCGGGGAAGCGTAGGTGCATCTCCGTCTCGAAAGCCCCGTAGTTCATCATGCGCGAGCCGAGGTTTCCGCCAATCAGGGCAATGTGGGCACCGTCGGGCAGGGACAGTTTCGGCGCATTGACCGGCAGGTAGGCGGTACTGCCTATGCCAATGAACAGAGCAAGCGTGAGAAAGACGCCAAAGACTCCTAAGGTTCGCTGTACGTTCATGAAAACTAAAAAAGGACAGGGTTTTACCACTGGTTTACGTTCAAAGAGACGGTTTTGTCGAAACTTACTTAACTGACAAGGCAGAATTCGTGGGGGATGCAACTCCACGGAATTGCCCGGATAAAGTTACGCAAACAGCAGGTAGCGAGAACGCAGAAGCTGAGTTACGCCGAAGGAGTGGCAAGGTCCTTACCGGCCGGTAGTGACCTTGCCACTCCTTCGGCGTGAAGCCTAAAACGCGACTGAATTGACCCGGTCGTTATCGAGCATCAGGTACGTGTTGGCGGTGGGTGCCCAGGAGGCTTCGTTGCCGCCGTAGAACGTGTGAAACAACATGCCGTTCAGTTTCCAGTTCGCCCCCGATGCCAGGTACCGGAAGCCCCGGTCGATTTTCTGTACGCCATCGACCCACACCTTCAACCGGCCATCCGAGGTCGATGTACCCAGATTAACGCGCATTTTGACGGTGTACCAATGACCCGCTTCCACGTTTTGCAGGTACAACTGATCGCCGTAGGTACCCGCCTGATTGCGCCAGTAATGATACAGTTCGATGTACCCCCCGGTGGCACTCGTGGTGCGGGTGGGGTCTTTGCGAAACATAATCCGGGCCGACATTCCATCGGTCTTTTCTCGCCCCCACGGGGCCGCGATCCGCCACACAGGCCGGGCAGTTTGCCCCCACCGTAAATCGTCGTGGAGTTGCCCGGCTGAACTGGAATCCCGGCTCAAAATACACTTTGTACTCCAGGGTATACTCATTGGCATCGGCCAGGTACGTTTCGGCCGTTACCCCGCTGGCTCCGCCGTAGAGGTCCTTGGGGAACTTCACCCGCAGGGCGTTGTAGCCGTTGGTGGCATCGTAGTTTTTGATGCTCAGCGTGGGGTTCGAGTCCCAAAACTTCAGCGCTTTCAGGTCGGTGGTAGCCATCGACTGCGTGTAGGTTGCCCCAGCACTCCAGTTCTGGTAGTAAATGTTCAGGCTGCTGGGGTACGCGGCCAGGCGGGCTTGATGAGTGGGGTCGGGGAGTACGTTTTCACTCACGTTGGTGCATTCAAGCATAGCCATTCCGGCCAGCGTTACAGCGGTGCTCCCTGCGAGACGCGCCCAGGGGGAAGGTCTCTGAACTGACCTGTGTATCATAGGGAAAAGGTTGAGTGATTAGGTGAATACCAACTCTAGCGCACGGTCACCCGGAAGGTGAGGTTTTCGGTTTCGGTTTTGACCTTCAGTTCGTAGTTGCCGCCCGCTAAAGGCAGCAGGGGCGTAAACGTGTGTTCGTTTTCCTGCACGGCGGTACGGAGTGGTATTTGAAGACCTTCCCGGCTTTCGAGCCGCACCCGTTTCACCGCTTTGTTGAGCCGCACCGTTAGGGCAAACCCCTGTGCCTGATTCGTGTACAGCGGTTGCGCGGGGTCAGAGGGTTTGTCGAGTCCCCGGTTCGCCCGCTCGGTTTCAATCGTTTTCAGTTCAATCACGCAACGAGGAGTAGTGGTGTAGTAGGCATCGCTCAGGCTGTCAATCTCAACCGTTACCCGGTCCACGTCGCCCTGCTCCCGGAGGGACTTTATGTCAATCTTCATCACCACCGAACTTTTCCAGGCGGGTATGGTCAGGACGTCGCTGGCAACCGTTTTGCCGGGTACGTTCGGCGCGCTTTTGAGCCAGGCAACAATGCGGTAACCGACCTTGAACGGTACGTTCAGCCGCTCGTCGGTTACCCGCGTCAGCGATACGTACTGCTGCCAGGAACCCGCCTGGGTCAACGCCGTATCCCGTTCCAGCACAAGCAGGGGTTTGGCCGGGTCGTAGTTCGCCACCTGATGCACGGACCGCGAATCCACGCGTTTATCCGGGCTTATGTTGTTGGCGTTGGCTAAGTGAGCGGCCTGCCACTCGGCGAGGGTGTAGCCCGGTTGGGCGTTGGCCGGGTCTTTCGTCCATTTGTTGGTGCCAAACCGCTGGTCTCGGGCGAGGAACGCTTTCGGGGAAGGGCTGAGATAGAGGTTGTCGTTGGTGCGGCTGTCTAAGCCGTCAAACAGGCCGTACCATCCTCCCTTGATTTTGAGTTCCGGCGCGTTGAATACCGGAACGTTGAAGACTTCCCGCGAGTCCCAGCCACTCCCAATTGCGTACAGGCGTTGCCCTTCGGTCTGGGCGGCAATCAGGTTGTGGCTAAACACAAACCGCTTATTTTCGCCCCGGCGGTTGTCGTAGGTACCGATCTGAATTTCGTTGTCGAAGATGAGGCAGTGGTGCAGCTCGGCGTTCTCGTTTTCCGAGAAAAACACCCCGCGCCCTTTCACGGTACGGTACGCTTTGGTGTCTTCCGATGGGCCATTGTGCGCGAACACACAACGGTTGGCTACGACCGTCGGATGGGTACCGAGGCCGGGAATGCCGGTGTTGACGCGCTGTTCCTTCTCGATGTTTTCAAAGTTGTTTTCGGGCGAATTATTGTTTTCGATGAACGTACCGTTGAGGGTATTGTGCGTTCCCTTGCAGTCGACCATCTGGCACTGAACATTGCCCGTGTCCCACCAGAAACCCGTTCCGCGATTGTGGCTGGCCTGGCACCGACGCAACACAATGTTCCGGTTGTCGCCTTTCGTCGTGTAGAATTTGATGCCTGCCTCCGACCAGCTCTGGTACCCGACCACCTCGGCCTGACGGCAGTTGTTGCTAAACTGGCAGTCGATCAGTTCGGCGTCGGACACGCTGTTGAGCGTGGCTCCGCCTTCGCCGTTGTGGCTGCACTCGACCCGTCGAAGCAGTACGTTTCGATTCTGGTTAAGCGTCAGGCCGATGCGTTTGTGGTGGATGAACCGGCAATCTTCCAGCAGCAGATTATTCTGGTGCAGAATCTGCACCTGCGAGCCGCCGTGCTGAAACGTCAGATTGCGAAGCACGACGTTGGTCGGAATCGGAGCGAGGGTTCCCATCCAGAGTTGGAGTACCCCTTTGCGGGTAATGACCTCGACGGCCTGCCCGGCTCCGTTGAGGTCAAAATTCTCGGGAAAGGCTTTGGGGAGCCGAACCGTGATCCGGCCCGGTTTACCGTCATTCTGAACGGCATCTTCGACCCAGAACGCCCCTTCCGCGTCGGTGATTCGGCCCCCGTTCGTGTTGAAAGCCGTTTCGCCCTGGCCCTGCGTTCCCACGGTTCCGTTCTGGTTGGCATAGCCCGGCGGATTTATTTGGTACATCGGTTGCCCGTTGATGAACAGGAGTTCGCGCCGGAGAAACGCGTCGCTCACCCCGAATGGCTGCGTCTTTTTCGGTACGCCGAAACTGTATCTCCATTCCTTCGACCAGGTACTATCCGCATTCCTGACCCACCCCCCGGCAAATTCCTCCGATCCCGACAGAATCACGTCGCCGGTGTTGCGGGGCGCGGCGGCGTTCCAGCCCATGCCTTCAATGACCAGCGGAGCCGACGAGGCATTCTCAACCGGGGTGTTGAGCTGAATCGTAAAATTCTCGTTCTGGTTTTCGCGGTAGGTACCCGGTGCGATCAAAATTTTGCACCCCTTGCCCGTCTTCTTCAGATACAAAGCCGTACCAATGGCCTTTCGAATGGTTTTGAAGGGCGTATCCGCCTGTCCGTCGTTGGCATCGTCGCCCGACTGGCTCACGTACAGTTCCTTCAGCCCGCTCTCGTTGATTGGACGGTACTGCGCACGGACACCCGACGCAGCGAAGAAAAGGCCCCAAAAGAGCAGGATTCGGAGATTCATGTACGTATCAGCAAAAGCGGATTGGGGCGGTGGCCATTGGAATTCCCTATAAAAAAAACTGTCGCGTCAGCCACACGCGACAGTTTTTCTACCCATCTCACTCACCAGCCGGGGTTTTGTTGCAGGGTTTTGTTGCCATCGACGGCGTCGATGTTGAAATCCTGCAACGGAATCGGCCAGAGGTAGTCGCGCTGGGGGTTGAACCGCCGGGCCGAAGCGGCCTGCGCAATGATGGCGTTTTCGTTGGCGGGGTCAGAAGGGGCGGTCGTAGTACCCAGTTCCGCAAATTTGATGATGCCATAAATCGTCTTCGGCAACTCCACCTCGGCGGTTTTCCAGCGGAGCAGGTCCCAGTACCGGAAGCCTTCCATAGCCAGCTCGACCCGGCGTTCCCGACGGATTTCTTCCCGCAGGTTCAGGCCATTCTGCGCAACGAACTGGTTCGTGAGGGCCGGCATCCGTACCCGCGCCCGGAGCAGGTTGATCGTCGCGTTGAGGTCAGCGTCGGAGATTGAGTTGGTTAGTTCGTATTTCGCTTCGGCCAGGTTGAGCAGCACTTCACCGTACCGAATCAGAATCCGGTCCAGTCCCGACTGCTGGCTGAGCCAGTCGGCGGGAACGGCGTATTTGCGGGAGTAGAAGCCCGTGCGCGTAAAGCCGAGGTTGGGCGTGGTGTAGTTGGTGTTGTTGATCCAGGGGTCGCCCCGTTTGGCTATCGTTGCCGCCAGGCGTGGGTCGCGGCCCGTGATTCGGCTCGTGTCGCCAATCATGGCTAAGTTCGTCGTCGGTACCCGGTAGTTCGGCGACTTCTCTTTGGGCAGGCCGTCGCGCATCAGGTAGCTATCGACGAGGTTTTTGGTGGGTACCATCGTTCCGTTCTCCAGTACCGCCCGGAAGTACGAATGCGACTGGTTGATGTCGATTGAACCGGGCAAATACTGCTTCGACAGAATCACCTCGTTGCGGGGCGTAGCCCCCGTTGCTTCCACGTTGAATAGGTTCAGGTAATCGGCGTTCAGGCCGTGCAGGTTCTTCGTTACCACGGCCTGAGCCGCTTCAACGGCCAGCGTCAGGTGACTGTTGGGATTGCCGTAGCCGTGAAATTTGGCCCGTGTCCCTTCAAACAGCGCAATCCGCGATTTCAGGGCCAGTGCCGCCGTCGTGAACACCCGACCGTACTCGGCCGCGTTGGAGGTAGCCGGATCGCGGAGGTTGGCTACGGCAAAATCCAGATCGGCGTACATCGCGCTGGTCAGTTCGTCGCGGGTGGCGTTTTGCGGGTTCGTGATTTCGGGCGAATCCACCGTCAGCGTGGTGCTGATCAGCGGTACGGTCCCGTAGCGTTTAAACAACTCGAAGTAGGCAAAAGCGCGGAAGAAACGGGCTTCGGCTACGTATCGGTTGAAAATGGCGGGCGTGAGGCCGAACTCGGCGGCACCGGGGGCTTTCTCGATGATGTTGTTGGCCGCCCGAACCATGTAGTAAAAAAAGCTATACTCGAAATCGGTAACGGGGGCCACCACCCGCGAGCCGTCGCTGATGGGGCTACCGGCGGTGCCGATGGCATCATCGCTGAAGGTATCCTCCACAATCGGCGTTCGTACCCGCAACACGGCGCGGGGGTTGTTTACGTCGAAGTCGTAGAAGAAACCGGGTAGCAGTTTGTAGAGGTAGTTCGTGGCGTTCCGCAGGTCGTTTTCGGTACGCCAGAAAACGGGGTCAGATACCCGGTCTTCGGGAATTCGGTCGATCTCGCAGGCCGAAACCAGGGATAACAGCGCGAGCGTGAGCAGAAGGCTATGAAATCGTCTCATCGTGGATTCGTGGAGGGGAAAAACGGTGCGTCAGAGACTGAGATTAAGCCCAAGCGACACCGTCGAGAAGAACGGGTAATCGGTGTTGCCAAACAGGTTGGTGCCATTGACCGACGGGTAGTTGACGGCACCGTTGGCATCGGTCCGGGTTTCGGGGTCGTACATCTCCCTGAACTTCCCTAGCCCTGAAATCACGAACAGATCCTGCCCCGACAGGAAGAAGCGGGCTTTGTCGATGTTCAGTTTTCTGGAAATGCGCTGGGGCAGCGTGTAGCCTACCTGAAGATTTTTCAACCGGGCGTAGGCCGCATTCAGTACCATCCGATCCTGCTCCCAGTAGTTGAAAAACGATCCGATGAACGGACGCGGGAACAGAGCATCCGGATTTTCAGGCGTCCAGTAATCGGCATGAATCCCCAACGGGTATTGGAAGGCCACCGGAAACGGCATGTGATTGCGAATGTTGGCCATGATCTGGCGTCGGCCTACCCCCTGGACAAAAATCTGGAAGTCAATCGCTTTGTAGCTGGCCTGGAACGTGGTACCGAAACTGTAGCGCGGGGTACTGTTGCCCAGCAGCACGAAATCGCCCGTGTTACCCGTGTTGCCGTCGCCAATCGTGATGCGGCCGTCGCCGTTGAGGTCGAGGTACCGCACGTCGCCGGCCGTTTGCCGGGGGTCGCTTTTGGGGGCGTTCCGGGCTTCTTCGGCAGTCTGGAAGAAGCCGTCGGTACGCAGGCCCCAGATTGTGTTGAGCGGAAGCCCCTCCACGACGTTGTTATTGCCGGGTTTAATGATGTTTCGACCCAGGTACCGCACCACTTCGTTGTTGTTGTCGGAGAAATTCACCGACCAACTGTAGTTAAAATTGCTGCCCCGTTTATCCTGCCAGCGCATTTCGAGTTCCCAGCCCCAGGCTTTTAGTTGGCCGTCGTTGCTGTTAGGTCCCAGAATCCCCGCGAAACCGGGTAGCGCGAGCGGCACCAGCAGGTTGTTGGTGGTTCGACTGAACCGGTCGAAATCGATCTGAAGCCGGTTACGGAACAAACCCAGGTTGAACCCGAGGTTCAACGACTTGATGGTTTCCCACGTGATCAGCTCCGAAGGTAGTGCGTACTGCGCCATGTACGCCGACCGTACTCCGTTGAAACTGACGTTAATACCGCGCTCCAGGAGGTTGAGGTAGTCGTAGGATCCAATGTTCGAGGCCGCCCCCGTCTGGCCGTAGGACCCCCGGATTTTGAATTCGTTCACAAACTTCGGTACCCCCTCCCAAAACGATTCCCGGTGCAGGTTCCAGCCCGCCGACACTGACGGGAAAAACTGGTAGCGCCGTTGGGGCGATAGCCGGGACGAGCCATCGTAGCGGCCCGACGTTTCGAGCAGGTACCGGTCATCGTAGTTGAAATTGATCCGGTACAGGCCCGACAGATTGGCGCGGGAATCAAACTGGTGGGCGTTCGATTTGGTGGTTTCGTCGGCCAGGTTCAGCGTGGGCAGGTCGTTGTTGAGCAGGTTCGACCCCCAGGTGTGGATCCGATCGCGCTCGAAGTCGTCAAACTGCGTACCGGCCAGAATGTGGATTTTCGCTTTATTGAAATTCAGGTCGTAGTCGGCCAGCAACTGCACGTTGCGCGTCAGCTGATTCTCGAACGCTTCATCCATGCTGTTGACCGCGTTGACGGGGGTACCCGGCGTGTTGATGAGCCACCGCTGCACGGTCTTTCTGAAAATCTCGCGTTCGATGCGCCGGTTCGATACCCCAACGATGGCCCGCAGCATCAGCCCTTTCACGAAGTTCTGAGCTTTGAGCGTCGCTACGGCATCCAGTACGTTCCGGCCCGTGTTGTTGTAGCCGCCACCAATAATAACCCCGAGCGCATTGGGAGCATTGGCGTTCAACCGTCCGTCGGGGGTGAAAATTGGGTCCCGAACCCGGTTGCGATAGATTTCCCAGATGGCCCCCTGCCCGTTGGTACCCGATCCGCTGCCGGGCAGGTTCCCGACGCTGGTGTAGAGCGGGGTAGCCCGCGCCAGTTCGTTGGTGTAGGCCAAACGGGTGTCTAAGCTGAGGTAGTTCGAGATATTGAAACTGACATTCGAGCGCAGGTTGTAGCGCCGGACGTCGTCGCCCCCGTATTTCAGTACCCCGTCTTTGTAGTAGTACCCGCCCGAAACCAAGTACGAAATATTCTTGCTCCCCCCGCTGGCCGAGAGCGAGTGGCTCGTCATGCGCATGTACTTGTCGAGGAGTTGATCGGTAAGCGGGATTTTGTTGTAGTAGCGGTACGCGGTAGGGTTGTTGGGGTCGATGATGTAGGGAACGTTGTTGCGGATATTTTCAAGATCAATTGGGCTGAATTCAGCCGTTTGGCCCGAATTCAGCCGAGCCAGATTCGAGTAGGCCGCTTCCTCTTCGAGCGAAAGCTTCGACGGGACGCTGAGGGCGTAATCAATTCCTGACAAGCCGGTGTACTGAAGCCGTACCTTCCCTTCTTTCCCTTTTTTGGTCGTCACCAGAATAACGCCCCCCGCGCCGTCGACTCCGTAAATGGCCGTCGAAGCGGCATCTTTCAGCACGCTGATGTTGTCGATGTCGTTGGGGTTGATGGTTTGCAGGGTCGCCGAGGGCACAATGACCCCATCCACGACCACCAACGGTCCCACCGGCGAGGTGGACGAAGCCCCCCGGATGTTGATGTTGATGTTGTCATCGCCGGGTTGTCCCGACAGCCGGGTTACGGTCAGGCCGGGCGACAAACCCTGGAGGCCAATGGCCGCGTTGGGAATCGGGCGGTCGGCCAGGGCCTTGCTGTCGATGGTCGCCACGGCTCCCGTCAGGTTCGATTTTTTCTGCGTACCGAAACCCACGACGACGACTTCATCAAGCGTACTGATACTGGCCTTTAACGAGACGTCAATCCGGCTTTGGGCCGCTACGTCCACGTCGCGGGTTTCGTAGCCAATAAACGAAAAGGTGAGCGTGATTTTTTCCGACCCATCGACCCGGTCCGGGATGAGCAGCGAATACTGTCCGTCTTTATTCGTCGTCGCGCCCCGCTGAGTACCTTTCACCAGCACGCTGACGCCCGCCAGCGCGGCCCCGGTTTCGTCGCTCACTTTACCCGTGATGGTTCGGTCGACACGGACGGCCGGAGGCGTGACCGCCGACGGGATTTCGGGCAGGGCAGGAACTTCGGCTCTGCTGCTGGTTTGCCGTCGCAGCACAATCCGTTCGTTCAGCACCTCGTACTGAATGCGAAGGGGCGTTAGCAGTTGGTTCAGTACCTGACCAAGCGTTTCGTTGGCTGCCCGCACCGATACCGGCTGCTTGGCCTGAATGGCGTTGGTACTGTACACAAACCGGACCCCGGCCTGCTGCGCCAATTGATCGAGCGCCTGCCGCATCTCAATCCGGTCGGCCTGTAAGCTGACGCGTCGGGTTAAAATACTTTGCCCCTTCGAGGGCCGGGCGTAGCCCAGGCCAACCATCAGCAGCAACAGCAAGGGCGTGAGCGTACCTCTCATAATCCACTGGATGGATTGACTTGTACCATTTTTTTGCATACGTTCAGGGGTTTTTATTGGTAAAGGAATCGGTAAAAACAAGCCTGGTTATGCCTTGCACGCAACAACAGGCTACTGAATGGGGACGGTGGTGTTGGCGCACTACCTCCCCTTTTTTTTGAATTATCGCCCTCTACGGGCATCCCTCGCCCCGGATGAACACGTGCGTGTTGCGCACTTCGTACTCGGCATTGAGGGTTCGGCAAATGAGGTCCAGTTTCTCGAACAGCGACAGGTTAGTAAGATCACCCGTGAACGTACACCCGCGCAGGTGATCGCTTTCGGCGACGATGTCCAGCGCGTAAACTGCCGACAACTGGGTCAGTACGCTGGCCAGCGGCACCTCTTCGTAGAGGAAGCCGACGGCCTGTTTTGGGGGCTGATGAACCATCACCGGGTTGTCGATTACGCTTTCCATCAATTGACCCGTTTCGCGGTCGTAGGTCACGCGCTGATTGGGAGTCAGCAGGGTACCGTTGCGCCGGTTGCCCCGCGTACGGCCGGTTTCGTAAACCGAAACCTTCCCCGACAGCACGGCTACTTCGATGGATTTGCCCTGCTCCGGCGAGCGAATCGTGAAGCTCGTGCCGAGTACTTCCGTGATCAAATCACCGGTTTGTACCGTGAACGGGCGGTTGGGGTCGCGCCGAACGTCGAAGCGGGCTTCGCCGGTCAGAAACACCCGGCGGCTGTTGGCGCGGAACTGAGCCGGGTACGAGAGCGTGGCCCCCGGCTGAAGCAGGACCACACTGCCGTCGTGCAGGGTCAGGCGTTGCGATACGGCCGAGGTGTTACGCATTTCCATGTCCGAAACGCCCACCGACTCACCCGCTACCGATGCATCTGTGGCGAGTTTACCCACCACCGAGGGCCACACCAGCCAGACGACCGCCACCGACGCGGCCATGACGGCTGCCACCGACCAACCCCACCGCCCGAACCACCGACTCGCCGGGGGCTGCGTCGTGGCCCGGATTTGTTGCCAGAGTCGTTTCTCCACCGCCCGCTTTTCGGTTTCGGCCAGGGGTGTTTGGTACGGAGGCTGCCCTTCTGCCCACGCTCGGATGAGGATTTCTTCCTCCGGCGTACAGGCCCCCCGCAGGTATTTCTCCAGCAATTGGTCCAGTTCGTGCTGATTCATCTTCGTGATCGGACAGGTGCGTTAGTTGTCGGACAGGTACGGTTTCAAGTGTTGCTTCAGGTGCCGCAACGACTTCGTGACGTGGTACTCGACGGCCTTCTCCGACAGGTTCAGTTTTGCCGCAATCTCGCGATGCGACTGCCGTTCGAGCCGACTCAGACGAAAGACGAGCGCCGTTTTTTCGGGGAGTTGCCGCAGGGCTTCCTCCACCGCCCGCGACAATTCACCGAACTGCACCGGTTCGTCGGCTTCATTCTGGTGCATCTGCTGAAGAATCAGGTGCTCCTGGTACTTGCGGAACGTGATCTGCGACCGGATGAATTTATTAACCGTGTGCTTGGTCGCCACCATCAGGTACACGCCTAAATGGTTGATTTCGACCGTGTTTCGACGATTCCACAGCAGTTCGAACACGTCGTGTACCATCTGCTCGGCTTCTTCCTTCACCCCAATCTGGTGGTAGGCAAACCCGTAGAGTTTGCTCCAGTACCGGCGGTAAATTTCCTCGAAAGCCCAAACCTGACTCTGCCGGAGGTACAGACTCAACTGATCGTCAGGATAGTTCTTTGCGTGACTCACAGGTTTTGGTTTCTGAATTCGGTGGTAGTACCGCTTCCTTGGTTTATCCCTAACTAATCTCTGAAAATTTATTCGGGTCGGCTGAAACCACACGGATTCGGTGAATTTGAACCGTTCACGCCACCACCAGCATCTCCCCCGCCAACCGCCGCACCACCAGCACGCACCGCTGAGGCGGTACCCCGTCCGCCCGAATCCAGCCCACGACTTCCGTAGCTCCGTCCGCAAACGGCTCGATGAACAGGTGATGCCGCAGCGTAATCGACTTCCGGCCATGAAGTTTGTAGAGCGCTTCCTTCGCGCACCAGTACACGGCTAAGCGGTCAAGGTCGGTACCCGCGTGGGCAAGCTCGGGTTCGGACAGCACGCGGGGTACCACCCGGCGGAGTTGCTCGCGCAGGGGTTCGAGGTCGATGCCGACGGGGCGGTCGGGGTGGAGTACCACGGCGGCCTGCGTGGGCGAATGCGTCAGGGAGAGGTACCCCGTGGAGCGCAGAAAATGCGGTTTCCCGAATTCATCTTTTACCAGTCCGTGGTAGACCCAGCCAGTTCGTTTGCAGACCTCGCGCACGAGCGCCCGACTGGCCAGAAATTCGAGCTGCTTCTGCGGGTGGTGCAAGCCCTCGAATTCGGCGATTTCCTCGGGGGTACCCCGAAAGGCGCGGGCTAGGTCGTCGAGGTCTTCCTCAATTTTCCAGCGGGCCAGGTACCCGGTTTCGGCGAAGGGTTCGAGGGAGACGAGGGGCAAGTGGTTTGGGTTTAGGGTTTCCGGTTTGAGTCTTCAAGTTTAGCGCCGTTGTTTTACACTCCGAAACTTGTCACCCGAAACGCTAAACCCCAAACCCTTGCCGCTCCTCGTCGAAAAACTCGATACGTTTGCCGGGCACCGTTCGGGCATTTATGCGCTGGTACCCGGTGCAGTACCCGAGCAGGTGTTTTCGGCGGGTTCGGACGGGATGGTGATCGAGTGGAACCTGGAAAAACCGGACCTGGGTCGACTGCTGGCGCAGATTCCGGCTTCGGTCTACGCGCTGGCGTACGATGCCCCGCGGCAGCAACTCTGGGTCGGGCAGAATTTTGAGGGACTCCACCGCCTCGACCTGGTGCGCCGTACCGAACTGGATTCCCTGAAAATGACGTCGGCGGCGATTTTTGATCTGCTGCTCCACGAAGGCACCGCCTACGCCGCGCTCGCCGACGGTACCCTCGTCGTGCTCGACGTCGAGGCTTTTGCCGTGCGCAAGCACGTCCGGGCGTCGGAGCAGAGCGCCCGCTGTCTGGCGTTGCACCCGGCGGGGCACGAGTTGGCCGTGGGCTACAGCGACCACACGATTCAGGTATTCAGCCTGCCCGACCTCCGGCCCCGCGCCGTGCTGCGGGGCCACACCAACTCGGTTTTCACGGTTCGGTACGCGCCCGATGGAAAATTCCTGTACTCCGGCAGCCGCGACGCGCACCTGAAGGCCTGGGACGTGTCGGCCGATTACGCGCGCTCGCTTGACGTACCGGCGCACCTGTTTGCCATCAATCACCTCGCGTTTAGTCCCGACGGGCGCTGGCTCGTAAGCGCGAGCATGGACAAGTCGATCAAGGTCTGGGAGCCGGGTACTCTGAAACTCCGCAAGGTCATCGACCGGGCGCGGCACGCCGGGCACGGTACCTCGGTCAATAAATTGCTCTGGACCGGGTACCGGAATCAATTGCTATCGGCTTCCGACGACCGGCTCATTTCGGTCTGGGCCTTGCACGAGGGCACCTGACGTGGGGGAAGTTTTCGGAGAACCATTTGTATTTCAAGCCGAAAAGTGAGTTACTTGGCTAAAACTTTATTTGCAACCCGTCTCGACCCATGAAAATCACGCCCCTGGACATCCGCCAACAGCAATTTGAAAAAGGATTTCGTGGCTACGAAAAAGAAGCCGTCGACGCGTACCTCACTTCGCTTTCGCAGGAATGGGAGCGGGTGCTGGAAGAAAACCGATTTTTGAAAGACAAACTCGAACGCACCGAGGGCGACTACGGCAAGTTGAAGTCACTCGAAAGTGCGCTGTACAAAACCATGCAACTGGCCGAAACCGCCAGCCAGGACGCCACCAGCAAAGCCGAAGCCGAGGCCAGTGAGAAGTTGCAAAGCGCCCAGGCGCAGTCAGACGAACTGCTGACCACCGCCCGGAAGCAGGCCTCGATGCTGCTGATGGACGCCGAAAACAAATCGCGGTACCTCATCGACGAGGCCATCAACGAATTGAAGACGCTCGAACGCGATTACAAGGCCATCGAAAAATACAAGGACAACCTCGTGGCGCAAATTCGGAACTACGCCAACGACGCCCTGAGCAAGGTGCAGCGGTTTGAAGAAAAATCGCACCAGACGGGCTTCGAGGCCAAGTACAACGAACTGAACGCTCTGCCGACCACGCTCCCCGCGGCGGCGGAAGAAGCGCCGGTTTTCCCGGAAGCGAAGGAGGACGTCGTACCCCCGGCCGAAGAAGAAACCTTCCCGACCGACCCCGAAGCGCCAGTCCCGACGGATCAGGCCGAGGAGTCAGGGGCAGAGCCCGTGGAAGAAACCAACGAACCGCCGGCCAAGTCGGAGTCGTTTTTTGACAAAAACTAGGGAAATTAAAAGTTACAGGTTACAAGTTAAAGGGGTGTCAACCAACTTGCCTTTAACTTGTAACCTGTAACTTTTAACTCCCTGACGCATGGGAACCATCGCCCTCGAAGGCCTCGAATTCTTCAGTTACCACGGTTTCTACGCCGAAGAGCAGAAAATCGGCAACCGGTACTCGGTCGACGTGACGATTGCCGTCGACTTCGAGCGCGCCGCCGTCGACGACCGCCTCAGCGAGACGGTCAACTACGAGAAGGTGTACCAGACCGTCGCCGAGGTGATGGGCGAGCGGCACAAACTCCTCGAACACATCGCCCACCGCATCATTCGCAGCCTGCGCGAGCGGTACCCGCGCATCGAATCCATCGAAGTCGGCGTGTCGAAATTCAATCCGCCCGTCGGCGGCGTGGCCGCGCGGGCGCGGGTGACGATGCGGGGGTAATGGATGGGGCAAACCTCTTCGCGGCATGAATTCGTATCAACTCATTGAAGCGCCTTCCATCCTGGGGTTGAAGCCTACCGGTGTGGAATTGCTGCCGTACGCCTTGCAACGCAACGGCTTTCTGGCGCAGACCTCTGCAACGCCCATCGCCGTACCCATCGACGTGACCGAATTTCGGGCTGAACGTGTCAGCCCGTCCGATGTGCGGAATGCCACCGCCTTGGCACGTTATACGCGGCGGCTGGCGGCCGTCCTCGAACCGGTTTTGGCCCGGGGGCAGTTTCCGATCGTTGTCGGGGGCGATTGCAGCATTCTGCTGGGTTGCGTGCTGGCTTTGCGAAAACAAGGCCGGTACGGACTGGCGCACGTCGACGCACACGCCGATTTCTATCAGCCCGAAGCCGAACGCAACGGAGAAGCGGCTTCGATGGACCTGGCTTTGGCAACGGGGCATGGCCCGTCGGGGCTAACCGACTTGGACGGATTGAAACCCTACGTTCGCGAAGAAGACGCTGTCCAGTTGGGTCAGCGTGACGCCGACGAAGCGGCCGAAGCGGGTAGCCAGCGGATTCAGGATACTCGGATTACGTGTTTCGACTTAGCCACGATTCGGGCCGAAGGAATCACGCGAATCGCCGAACGCGCGGTTTCTCATCTGGAGCGACCAGCCCGCGATGGGTTTTGGATTCACTTCGACACCGACGTGCTGGCCGACGAACTCCTGCCCGCCGTGGATTACCGACTGCCGGGCGGCTTGACGTTCGAAGAAGCTGCCGACTTGCTACAGGTGCTCGTGCACGTGCCCAAGGCCGTTGGGCTGACCATCACCATTTTCAATCCGAAACTGGATCCGGACGGGGAACTGACCCGGCACCTGGTCTGCTGCCTGCACGCGGGACTGGGGGTAGCCGGTGGCGATGAGAGAAACTAAGCCGCAAGAAAACGACCGGGCCGTCAAACCATTCAGAATGTTAGTTTAACGCCTGCTTCCAGCGAGGGCGAAGCAGCGGTTCAGGCCACCTTCGCCTGACTACGAGCCAGTTGCCGCCGAATTCGGCTCAGGCTTTGCGGTGCCATGCCGAGGTACGAAGCCACGTACTGCAAGGGTACCCGGTTAGCCAGACCCGGCTGGTCGCGCAGAAAGTTTTCGTAACGCGTCGCCGCGTCGGTGCTTACGAGTGGACTGCGGCGGCGCACTTTTTCCAAGAGTGCGTCTTCGATGATGCGCTGGATGACGGTCGGGAAACCCGGAATCGTGCCGGGCAACGCGTCGAAGGCCTGCCGCCCGATGACCCGCAGCCGACAGTCAGTCACGGCCTGCACGTCGGCGTCGCAAGGGGTACGGTTGCGGTAACTTTCCAGGTCAACGACGAAGTGGTTTTCGTCCAGAAAATACATCGTCCGTTCGTCGCCTTCGGGCGTCAGTTGCCGCACGCGGAGGACGCCTTCTTCCAGAAATCCGATTTCTTGACTGACTCGCCCGGCCCGCGAAAAATACGCGCCTTCGGCCAAGTCGACGAGGTGCGTCGCCGCCAAAATATGTTCGGCTTCCTCGGAAGTGAGTGGCGCGTAACGCCTGAAAAAACGGATCAGGGCTGCCGAATCGGACGTTTTTAACAATTGTTCAGCCATGTGCGAGGCGCGAAGCGGAGGTTTGTTCCTGAAACGTACCAAATGCGCGCCATGAAAAAAACAATTCTGATTACGGGTGGTAACACGGGCTTAGGTTACCAGTGTGCCCGAAGTTTGCTGGCCACCGAGCCAAACGTGCACTTGGTGCTGGCCTGCCGAAACCGCGCCAGCGCCGAAGCCGCCGCCGAGCGGTTGCGGTCGGAACGGCCGGGTGCGTCCGTGGAGGTACTCGACCTGGACTTGGCTTCGCTGAAGTCGGTTCGTGAATTCGTGGCGAATTATTCGGCCCGAACCCGCCCGCCGCTTCAGGCTATCGTCTGCAACGCGGGCTTGCAGGGGGCCGACGAAACCCGCTTCACACCCGACGGATTCGAGCAGACCTTCGCCGTCAACCACCTCGGGCATTTTTTGCTGGTCAACCTGCTGCTGCCGTACCTCCGCGACCCGGCGCGAATCATCGTCGTCAGCAGCGGGACGCATTACAATCCGCGCCTGTGGCAGAGTTCGCTTTTCGGCCTGCCCGCGCCCCGGTACCTGGGAGCCGACGCCCTGGCGCGTGGTGAGGTACCGCCGGGGTTCGCCGGGCGCCGGGCCAACGGATTCCGGTACACCACGTCCAAACTCGGCAACCTGTTTTTTGCCTACGAACTCGACCGCCGATTGCGCGAAGCGGGTCGCGCCGTGACCGTCAACGCGTTCGATCCCGGCCTGATGCCCGGTACCGGACTGGCCCGCGAAAATGGGGCCGTGGTGGTCTGGCTCTGGAAAAACGTGCTACCGGTGATGCGCCTGTTCGCGGGCGTGTACCGCGTCGAAACCTCGGGCCGTAACCTGGCCCGACTGCTGACCGACCCGGCGCTGACGGACATCACGGGCCGGTACTTCGAGGGCCCGAAGGAAAAACCCAGCTCCGCCGATTCGTACGACCGGACCAAATGGGCCGATTTGTGGTCGGCCAGTGAGCGGTTCGTGGGGCTGAAACAACCGATCCCCGATTAAATCAACGGGCGACGGCCTGACGCAACGCCGCCAGCCGCAGCCGTTGCTCGGTTTCCAAATCGGTCAGGGTACCGGCGGGGCCGAGTTTGGACCGAACGAAGGGTACCGAAAACGAAGCCGCCTCCACGACCTGAGCGCTCAGCGCCGTCAGCGTCAGCACGAGGGAGGCCCCGGCTCGTTCGCCACCGTCCTCGCCGGGTCCGGCGCTCAGGGCCGCGACGGGTTTGCCGACCAGTTCGCCCGAACCCACCAGCCAGTCGAGCGCATTTTTGAGCGAACCGGGCATGCCGTAGGCGTACTCGGGCGTGCAGATGAGCACCGAATCGGCAGTGGCCAGGAGTTGCCGAAGCCGTAAAACCGCTGTCGGCGGCTCGTCGCCGTCGCGTTCGGGGGAAAAGTGGGGGAGGTCGTCCAACCCGTCGTACAGCGTACCCCGGTCAGTAGTGGGCAGCAGGCCGAGGATGGCCCGGACGAGGGCGGTGTTGGTGGAGGCGGCCCGGAGGCTGCCGGAGAGGGCAACGAGGTGCATGACCCGGAAAACCCGACGGCGTGGCACTTGTTCCAGCCACTCCGTGTTTTTACCAAAAATACGGCCATGCTGACCATCCGATATAAAAAACAACCCCTGCTCGATGCGCTGGAAGCCGCCGTGACGAGTTGGCCCGAAGTCGAGGCCGTCGAGCACGAGCGCGGCGGGCGGGAGTTCCGCTACCGCGGAAAGGAAATCGGACACGTGCATTTTAACGGAGACCTCGATATTCTCTTCAACCGAAAAATCCGGGACGAACTCCTCGCCGCCGGGCGCGTCGAAACGCACCGGTGGGTACCCGAGTCAGGTTGGACGACCTTCGTGCTGCGCTCGGAAGCGGATATCCCCGCCGCGCTGAACCTGCTGCGGGAATCGTTGGAGTTGAAAAAAGGTCGGATGTCCTGAAGAATACATAGATGAATGAGGGAAAAAAGTAACTTGTCGCCCAAACCTCATTCCGTACCACGCATGAAATTGCTCGTTTTTCTCCTCGTCGGATTCGGCCTGTTGACCACACCCGCCGCCTTCGCGCAAACCACACCTACTGCCACCACCGCCCCCGATACGGCCCAACTTCGGGCCTTTGTTGGTAAGTACACCGCCGAGGGGGCTCCCTTCGAGGCGGTGCTCATCACGATCGAAAACGGCAAACTGATGGGCGAGGCCGTCGGACAGGGCAAGGCCGAACTGACGCCCGACTCGAAAACGCCCGATACGTTCGGAGCCGTGGGGTACGACGCCAGCGTCACCTTTGCCCGCGACGCCGATCGCCGCGTAACGAAGCTGACGTTGCGCTTGAACGACCAGGAGTTTATTTGCCAGAAAGCGCCCTGACGTTCAGGCTGGGGGCAGTTCGTCGAGCGAATAAAAAATCCGTAAGCCTTTTTCGCGGCCAATCCGAATCCTCTCATCAGCCCCGCCCGACGGCCCGCCGATGCGCAGGACCGCGTCGCAGTGGTCGAGCAACCGAATGGCGACGGGGTGAAAAATCCGGTTGAAGGGCTCGTCGCCAATTTCGGTCGACTCCACCGTTTCAATGAGCAGCAAGGCGAACCACTCGCCGAGCACGGGCAGGTGGCTGCGGTCGTAGACGCGCAGGGCCATGTCGTTCATGGCCTGCACGTTGGCCAGAAAGCGTTTGGGTACGTCGTCGGTACCCGAGCGATACGGCCCGGCCACGAGGACGAGCAGGGAATTCGTGGGCGTAGTCATGCGAGGAGTCGGTTGAGTTGGGCGTACTGCAGGAGGAGCACCGTCTTGGCATCCTGAATATCACCCGACTCGACCTGCCGGAGGGCTTCAACGAAGGGTACCTCCAACACCTCGATGTCTTCCTCAGCATCGGTACCACCACCTTCGTTTACGCGGCGGTTCGGGTCGTATTCGGCGACGAAAAAATAGAGCCGTTCGGCGCTGTTTCCCGGCGACATGAACAGGTCGAAGGCCTTCCGTACCTCACTGAGGCGGTACCCGGTTTCTTCTTCCGTCTCGCGACGGATGGCTTCTTCGGGACTATCTTCATCGAGTAGCCCGGCGGGCGTTTCCAGAAGCTGGCCGGTTTCGTGGCCGTTCTGGTAAGCAGCCATCCGGAATTGCCGCGTCAGGACGATGGTACCGGCGGCGCGGTTGTAGAGCAGAATCGTGGCGCCGTTGCCCGGCTCGTAGACTTCGCGGCTTTGAGCCTGGGTTTTGCCGTCGCTGCGGCGGTACTCGAACGCGACTTTGCGGAGCGTGTAAAATTCGTCGGAGAGAACTTCCTCGGCGGTAATGCGGACGGCTGGATTCATGGCTTCGGTTTTCCCGAATGCAAGGCAAAACCGGTACCAGTGATGGGAAAAGTTTTGAAAGGCAATACGCAATGCTCAATTCTCAATCCATTCGCTGAACATTGTACATTGAAGATTGAACATTGAGTATTGATTATTGCCTTCCAATCCGCCTTCTACTCATGCGTCCACTTTTCCTCCTCGCCCTGCTGCTCGTCAGCCCGTCGCTGGTTGCCCAGAACGCCAAACGCCTCAAACGTTCCGAAGGCTTCTGGGGACTGCATTTCGACTTTCACGCCGCGCTCGGCGACGAGTATGTGGGCGGGCGGCTCAGCGAGCGGATGATTGACTCGCTCATCACGGTCGTCAAACCCGACTTCATCCAGATCGACTGCAAGGGGCATCCCGGCGTGGCGAGTTACCCCTCGAAAGTACCCACGGCCTCGACGGTGGCCTCGTTTACGCAGGACCCGCTTCGGCTCTGGCGGAAAGTCACGGCCAAACGCGGCGTGGCGCTCGTGATGCACTACTCGGGCATCTGGGACGCGCAGGCCGTGAAAAAGTACCCGCACTGGACGCGGCTGAACGCCGACGGGACGCCTTCGGACCGGCACGTCTCGCTGTGGTCGAACTACGTCGATTCGCTCTTGCTGCCGCAACTGACCGAGCTGAGCCAGGTCTACGGCGTGGATGGCGCGTGGGTAGACGGGGATTGCTGGGCGCTGAATCCTGATTACTCCGCGGCGGCACAGACAGGTTTCAGGGAACAGACAGGATTACAGGAGGTTCCTAAAACGCCCGCCGACGCCAACTGGCAGGCCTGGGCCGACTTCCACCGCCGCCGCTTCCGGCAGTACGTCGGGCGGTACGTCGACGGCATCCACCGCGTCAACCCCAATTTTCAGATTACCTCCAACTGGTCGTACTCCTCGATGATGCCCGAACCCGTTGACACGGCCGTCGACTTCCTCAGTGGCGACGTGGCCTCGGCCAACGGGGTACTCAGCGCGGCGTTTCAGGCCCGCTGCCTGGCCCCGCAGGGCCGTCCCTGGGATTTGATGGCCTGGGGGTTCGGGACCGATTTCAAAGGATTACACGTCCCGAAAAGTACCGTCCAGATTCAGCAGGAAGCCGCGCAGGTGCTGGCGATGGGCGGGGCGTTTCAGGTGTACTTCACCCAGAACCGCGACGCGTCGATTCGTCGCCGCAACCTCTCGACGCTCGCGGAAGTGGGGCAATTTTGCCGGGAACGGCAGTTTTTGCACCGCTCGAAGCCCGTGCCGCAGGTGGCGCTGCTGTACGCGCGGGAGGCGATTCACCAGGTCAGCAAAAACCTGTACAATCCCGGCGACGCCGAACTGGGTGCCTTCAAGGGCGTGCTGACGGCGCTGATGGACGGCGGGCATTCGGTGGAAATCGTCTCCGAACATCACTTGGCTGATTCCGTGCGGCTGAACCGGTACCCCGTCGTGGCCGTGCCCGAGTGGGCGTACCTCGACCCTGGTACCCGCGACCGCCTCGTCCGCTACGCCGAGCGCGGGGGTACCCTGCTCGTACTCGGCACGAAAACCGTGCGACTTTTCGAGCCGTACCTCGGCGTGACGCTGGGCGAGGAGCGCCCGGCGAAAACGTTTTACCTGAACGCCGACCTGATGGAGAAAACGGAGCGGCTGACCGGCCTCACTGCCGAGCGCCTCGATTTCCGGCCCGTGGGCAGCACGCTGAGCTACGGGCGGCTGTACCAGTCGGAAGATCCGCGCTCCGTAGCGGGCAGCGCCGCCGTCTCGCGGGCGCGGGTGGGGCAGGGGCAGGTGGTGGGCGTGTTCGTGAACGTGGGCGAAAGCTACTTCCGCCGCCGCAGCCACGACCTGCGCGATTTTCTCGACGGCGTACTCCGGCAGGTTTACGAACCGGTCGCCACGGTCAGCGGCTCGCGGGCGGTCCACGTCGTCACGAGTGAAAAAGAAGGAAAATTAGTTGTCAACCTGCTCAACGTCACCGGTTCGCACGACGCCCAGAACACCTTCGCCTACGACGAGGTACCCCCGCTCCACGACCTGCGCGTGACGCTCCGGCTGGCCCGCGCGCCCCGACAAATCCGTCTCTGGCCCGGCAATCAGCACGTGCCGTTCCGCTACACCAACGGGCAGACGACGGTGGCGGTACCGCGGCTGGAGGTGCATTCGGTTTTGGTGGTGGAGTAGCTTATTCCAAAGGCATGTGCAGTAGGCCCAAGGTCTCGAGTCGTCCCTCGTGTCGGGTACCCCAGAAGCCGCGCAGTTCGGAGGCGTAACTTCCGTCGGCCCGGCGGTGGACGCTGAGTCGGAAATCCACATCGCCACCCCGTCCGCCGTAATTCGGGGTCTGAGTTCCGTCGGAAAGCAGAAATTCGATGCGGTCGAGGTACCAACCCCCCGCCCCAGCTACGCCGACGACGGACTGATCGGGCCGGAGCGAAAACGTGGGCTCCCAGACGCCGTCGGTACTGCCGACGGTCAGCGTGTCGGCACGGGTACCGCGGCGGAAGAAAAATTGAAAGCCCTTCACCAGATTCCGTTCCGGCGTCAGGTTGACCCGAATCCCCTCGACGCGGATACCCGTCAGGCCCTGCACGGCAAAGCGCTCGCCGAGCGTACCGATGGTTCCTCCCACGAGCGGACCATAATGCAGCTCCCCCAACTTCGCTTTGCCGTCAGGAACGCTGACTTGCGCCTGAGCGCTGAAGGCGAGGGCGAAAAAAACGGGCAGAAGCTTCATGATCGAGTGCGTTTCAAAAACGGGTTGTCGCCGGGTGGCGGTACCGAGACCGCCAACTTACCGTCCCCCGCGGCTCACCCACCGCCGGTAGCATTCCTTCACGCGCTCGGTCAGCTCGTAGTCGGAAGCGCGGAGTGCGAACTCGTCCGGCACGGGGCAAATGCGCATGAACTCGTCCAATTCGTCGCCGTTGAGGCCGGTGGTCTGGCTGACGAACAGCCGGTTGTAGCGGAGTTCGGCGAGTTGGCGGCGGCGGTCGTCCTGGCGCATCACGGCGGCGCGGCGGCGGGCCTTGGCCGATTTGCTGAACAACTCGTACATCAGCGTGAAGGGCGATTGAGCCATGCCGAGGATGTCGTCGCCCGAGAGGTTGCGCTGGGTGGTCGGTTCCTTTAAAAATTCCTTGATTTCTTGCTTCACCTCGGCTTCGGTTTTGCCGCGCACTTCCACCTCGGCGAGGGTGGTACCGCTGTCGGGCAGGACGAATTGCTTCACGCGCAGCGTCAGATCGGTGTAGTGGCTGTCGACGGTCGCCGTGCGCTCCTCGCAGGTCGAGCAGGTGATGGTGAGGCGGTCGCCGGGGCGGGCCGAAATGAGGAAATTGCCGCGGGCGTCGCTGCGCGTGAGGTACTGCGTGCGAAAGTTGACGACCCGCGCCAGGTTGACGGGCCGCCCGGTCGAGTCGTTGAGGACGGTACCCAACACCAGCCGTTCCTGCGCGGCAAGGCGAGTACCGAAACCCAAAAGCAAGCAAACCAACAGGCCGAAACGGAGCATGAACAGGGGAAAAGTGCCCCGCAAAGCTAACGGACGGTGCGGGGATTTTAGTAGGCAGTGGGCAGTGGCAGTAGGCAGTAGCAGTGGGTAGAACTTAACTTGCATTTGACTGCCTACTGCCACTGCCCACTGCCTACTACTCACCGCCCGTCGCCAAAAAATCGGCATTCGGCGCGAACGCGCGGCATTTTCGGCGCGATTGCGTAGTTTGGAGATTCCGTTTCACCCAATCTTCCTCCATGAAAATCCGCTTGACCTGCCTGCTGCTCCTGCTCGGGGTACTACCCGCGTTTGCGCAGAAAAAAAGCAAATCGACCGCGAAGGTTTCCGCGCCGGTCGTCCCGAAAAAAGTCCTCAGCGCCGATAGCTACGACGGCTGGAAAACCATCCCCGACCGCCAGCTTTCACCCGATGGTCGCTGGGCGGGGTACGTCCTGAACCCGCAGGAGGGCGACGGGCGGCTCGTGCTGCAATCGCTCACGACGCCGAAACTCGACTCGGTACCCCGCGGCTACGACCTGCGGATGAGCGCCGACAATCAGTACGCGGTGTTCAAAATCAAACCGCAGTTCGCGGTCTCGAAGGAAGCCCGCCGGGCCAAAAAGAAGCGCGACGAACTGCCGAAGGATTCGCTCGGGCTGTACGCGCTGGCGACGGGTACGCTGACGAAGGTACCCAACGCGCTGACGTACCGGATTCCCGAAAAAGCAGGCGCGTTCGTGGCGTACCAGCTTGACCCCGGCGTGGTGAAAGTCGGCGCGGCCCGGCAGGATTCGACCAAAAAGGTACCCGACCCGCGCAAACCCGTCCCGACGAAAGATGCCGCCACGGCAGCGCCCGACACGGTACGCCCGACGCGCTCAGCAACCACAAAATCCAAAACGCCCCGCCGGGAAAACGACGACAACGGGTACCGGCTCGTCGTGAAAAACTTGAAAACCGGAGCTGAGCGGACGTTTGCCTACGTGACGGAGTACGAGTTTTCCAAAAACGGAAACCGGCTGGCCTTTGCGACGACGGGCAACGATTCGACCATGAAACTCCCCGGCGTGTACGTTTACGAACCCGAGCGGGGTACCCTGACGAAGGTTTACGAAGCGAAGGGCAAGGCCAAACGCCCGACGTTTGACGAGGCGGGCGATCAACTGGCCTTCGTCGTGGATGCCGACACGAACGCCAAATCGCTCATCCGGTACCCGAAGCTGTACTACTGGAAGGCGGGAGCGCCCCGCGCCGAGCCACTCGTCTCGGAGGAAAACCAGCCGGGGCCGAAGGGCTGGCTCGTGAGCGCCGACGCGCCGATTCGCTTCGCCAAAAATGGATCGAAGCTGTTTTTTGGCACGGCCCCAAAACCCGTCGTGGCCGATACGTCGCGGTTGCCGGAGGAAATCGTGAACGTGGAGGTCTGGAATTGGCAGGACCGGCGGCTGCAAACGCAGCAGAAGGTTTCGCTCGAACGGGACAAAAAACGGGCGTACTCGGCGGTGGTGAACCTGGCCGACCGGAAGCTCGTGCAACTCGCCACGCCGGAGGTACCCCTGACGACCTGGGCCGACGAGGGCAATGCCGATTTCGTGCTGGCAACCTCGAACGAACGGTACTCGAACCAACACTGGGACTGGAGCAATTTCGTCGACGCGTACCTCGTCTCGACCCGCGACGGCAGCCGGACGAACGTGGCCGAGAAGGTGAAAACGGGCGGTGGCTTCGCAGGCGGTGGCATGGGCCTTTCGCCGGGCGGGAAGTACGTAACCTGGTTTTCGCTGCCGGATACGACGTGGTTTTTCTACGCCGTGGCAACGGGAAAAACCACGAAGCTGCGGCCCTTCACGCGGTTTGCCGACGAAGATGACGACCACCCGGATTACCCCGACGCCTACGGCGCGGCGGGCTGGCTGCCAAACGATTCGCTGTGGCTCGTGTACGACAAGTTCGACGTCTGGGCCGTGAATCCGACTGATCCTGCCAATCCGGTCCAATTCACGAAAGGCCGGTCCGAGAAAAAAGAGTACCGCCTCGCCCGCCTCGACACGGGTGAGGACGTACCCCGGAACCTGCCCCTCAACCCTAAAAATCCCGTCCTGCTCCGCACCTTCGACCACCGCACGAAAGGCAGCGGCTATGCCCAACTGACAACGGATAACTTAAAACTGACCACGCTGCTCACCGGAGATTTCAGCGTCTCGCCGCTGGTCTGGAAAGCCCGCGACGCCGAGCAGTACCTGTTCACGAAACAAACCTTCCGCGAGTACCCCGACCTGCACGCCACGGACGGTACCTTCAAAACCGTCCGCAAACTCTCCGACGCCAATCCGCAGCAGCGCGAGTACCGCTGGGGTACCGCCGAACTGGTCAAATGGCAGGCGGGCGACGGCACGCCGCTCGAAGGGCTACTCTTCAAACCCGACGACTTCGACCCCACGAAGCAGTACCCGATGATGGTGTACTTCTACGAAAAAAATGCGGAAAACCTGCACACGCACGTCGCGCCGATTCCGGTCAGTACCAACAACAACTACACCTACTACACCAGCAACGGGTACTTGGTCTTCGTGCCCGACATCGTCTACCAGGTCGGCTATCCCGGCAAGAGCGCCTACAACTGCGTGGTACCCGGCGTGCTGAAACTCATCGAGCAGGGTTTCGTGGCGAAAGACCGCATCGGCATTTCGGGCCACAGTTGGGGCGGGTACCAGACGGCCTACCTCATCACCCAGACCAACCTCTTCCGCGCTGCCGAAGCAGGCGCACCCGTCGCCAACATGACGAGTGCCTACGGCGGTATCCGCTGGGAATCAGGCATGTCGCGGCAGGCGCAGTACGAGCGTACGCAGACGCGCATCGGGGGTACGCTCTGGGAAAAACCGCAGGAGTACGTCGTCAATTCGCCCCTGTTTTTCGCGCCGAACGTCCAGACGCCGCTCCTGATGATGCACAACGACGACGACGGGGCCGTACCCTGGTACCAGGGTATCGAGTATTTCATGGCGCTCAAGCGGCTGAACAAACCCGTCTGGCTACTCAACTACAACGGCGAAAAACACGGTCTCACCCAGCGCAAAAACCGCAAGGATTTCAGCCGCCGGATGTACCAGTTCTTCGACCACTACCTGAAAGGTGCCCCCGCCCCCGACTGGATGACGAATGGGTTGCCGATGCTCGAAAAGGGCATCAATCAGCACCTGGAAGTGGGGAAATAATCGGGTAATTCGTTTCCCTGATTTGCGAAAAGCCGGTCAAGTGACCGGCTTTTTCATTTCTAATGAAAATCTAATTGAGTGGTTTTTCAAACGCCTCCGGAAACGATTCGCAAAACCTAGGTCCAAAACGGAAAATTTTTGAACCCTATTTCCACGCCTCACCCAATTTACTTTCGCAAAACCGGCGTTTTGCAAACGGCGCTTTTTCTGGGAATAATACCGCGCTTTCTGGGTATAGAACCAGCCCGGCGTAGTTTTGGTTAGATTTGTATCCGAAATCGCTTCGGCCTCAGGGCCTGATTCAAGTCAAACCCGGTCAGTGGAAAAGGAGCGACGACCCTGACCATTTCGACGTTTTCAACCATGAAAAAATACCCGTTTTTTCTCGCCGTTTTTCTGTTGCTGACTACCCCGGTAGCCTTCGCTCAGAAAACCAAAAATGACCCGACGTACTCGATGGGCAACTACAAACACGCCAACAAAGCCGCCGAAGCCCGCCGTTGGCAGCAGCAGGAAAATCCCAGCCCGGCCCTGACGCGGCGCGGCGCGCTGACGAACGAAACCGGTCCGCAGTCGGCCGCCAACTACAAAGCGCAGAACCGCCGCCCGGCGACGGGTATCGTGACCGAGGCTCCGGAAGTACCGCAGGACTTGGTGAAAAACCCTTCAGCCTCGCCACGAAACTACAAGCACCAGAGCCCGTACGTGGAGCCGACCTCGCAACTGGCCCGGCAACGCAAAAAAGACAAACGCGACCCGAACCGCACGGCGGTCGGGGAATGACTTTAGGTTAAGGTGTCACGAAAAAGCCAACCCGACTGGGCTGGCTTTTTTTGTGGTCGTCGGTTTCAGCGAACGGAACCGAAAAACGCCCGCAGTTCCGTCTGGATGTACTCGTCAACCGACGTCGGCGGTTGGCCGGTAATCCGCTCGATGGCGTCCGACAGCGGGGGCTTCGCCTGAAACCGCGGCAGGTAGTGCAGCAGGGTCACGACGAGGATGTACCCGGCGGGCCAGCCCTCGCGGCGCTTGCGAAGAAAGAACCGGAGTAGGTTGGGGCTTTCGTACCGCAGCCCGCGCCCGAGCAGTCGGTTGATGCGGCTCACCACTTCGGGAAACGAACGGTTCTCGGGTCCCGTCAGGTCGTAGCGGGCGTTGTGGTGGGCGATGGGGTCGGTGAGTACCCGCGCTGCCACGCGCCCGATGTCGGCGACACTTACCCAGTTGAACAGCGCGTTGGCCGCGGGGAGGAAAATTTCGTTGCGCTCCAGATCGGCGCGGAGCGTGGTCGTCAGGTTCTGCATGAAGTACCCCGGTCGCAGAAATCCGTACGGAATGCCGCTGCCGACAATCAGCTTTTCGATTTGGTGGTGCGGAATGACCGAACTCCGCTCGACGCCCTGCACCGACAGAAACACCAGGTACCCGACGCCCACCCGTTTCGCCTCGGCTACGAACGCCTCGAACGGTCCGGTACCCGAGAGCTGCGGCGGGCGGAGCAGAAACACCGCCTGGCCCGGTTGCAGCGCCGGGCCGAACGTCGCCGGATTTTCAAAATCAAACGCCTGGGTACCGATGCCCCGCGCCGCGAATTCGGCCGGTACTTCGGCCGGATTCCTCAGTCCCGCCGTCACGCGAAATTGGGTACCGAAACCCGGCAAGTCAACGAGTGCGTCGAGGACGGCCCGGCCCACGTTGCCGGTCGCGCCGGTGAGGAAAAGCGAGTGCATGGGAAGCTACAAATCCACCCAACCCCAGCGGATGGCTTCGAGTGCCATGCTGACCCGACTTTTCACGTTCATTTTCTCGAACAGCGCCTCGCGGTACCCGTCGATCGTCCGCGGACTGAGGCACATCCGGTCGGCGATTTCGGCGTAGGTCAGGTCGGTACAGGCCAGTTTGAGAAAGGTCAGTTCGCGGGCGTTGAACGCCAACTGGGGCACGAGCGTAGTCGATTCGTTCGGGCGGATGTGCTGCAAAAGGCTCCGGCTCAGGAAATCGGAGGAGTGAAAACCCTTGTCGCGCAGGTCGTCGAGGGCCTGGCGGAGTTCGCTGGGACGGCAGTCCTTGAGCAGGTACCCCTTCGCGCCCTCGCGCACCACGCGAATGATGTGCTCTTCGCGGTCGTTCATGCTCAGCACCAGAATCTTGATCGCCGGGTGGTGCTGCCGGAGGTAACTAGCCGTGGCGAAACCGTCCATCTCGGGCATGTTCAGGTCGAGGAGCACGACGTCGGGAAACTCGCCCGCCGCCAGGCGCGTGAGGAGTTGCCGACCGTTTTCGACGGTGAAGAGTACCTCGTAGTCGTCAAACTGCCGGATGAGGCCGGCCAGGGCCTGGGCCACGAGGTGGTGGTCGTCGACGAGGGCCACGGTTGTTTTCATTTCATGGAGAGAAAGGCGTCTTGCGTTCGAAAGTCCGGTAATTCGGCCTGAAAGTCAACCGAGTGGAATCTGAATTTCGTAAGCGGTACCGCGCCCCGGTTCGCTCCGCAGCGTACAGGTACCGCTCAGGAGCGTGGCCCGGCGCTGGAGGTTGCGCAGGCCCGACCCCTGCTCGGCCAGTGGGCGGCTGGCGAGGGCGTCAGGATCGAAGCCCTGGCCGTCGTCGGCCAAGTGCAGGCACAGGGCATCAGCCTCGTAGGCCAGCCGGACGCGAATTGACCGTCCGCCGGAGTGTTTAAGGGCATTGCTGAGGATTTCCTGCGCCATCCGGTACACCACCACGTCGCCCTGCTGCGGCAGCGTGCGCGCCTGGCCCGTCGTGCCGTACTCCACCTGAACTTTGCCCATCCGCCGGATTCGGTCGAGTTCAAGCGCCAGGCTATCCGACAGCCCGAAGGTACCGACCGTCTCGCTGTCGAGCGTTTTTGAGAGCGCCCGAACGCCCTGCACGGCCTGTTGCAGTACCTCGTTCGCCCGAACCAGTCCTGCGCCGAGCAGGGGCGCGGTCTGCGCTTTTTCTTCGAGCAGATTCAGCTCGATGCGCGCCACGGCCAGCAATTGCCCGACGTAATCGTGCAGTTCTTCGCCCACGCGCCGGAGGGTTTCGTTCTGGGTTTCGAGTTGCGCCCGAAGCATTTCCTGCTCGTACGCTTCCCGGAGGGCCTGTTGCTCAGCGAGATTTTTCACTTGTTTCTGGCGGAAAAAGAAAAGGAAGAGCACGATGAAAAACGCCAGGGCCAGCGTGATGATCGTGCCGAGGATGAGAACTAGGACCAACTGCGAACTGATCTCCGAACGCATAAGAAGCCAATCGACCAGAAGGTGTACAGAAGTAAATTGAGAAACGTGTTAATCAGGTAGAGGCGATCGGCCAGTGACTGATCAATCTGCCGAATTTCCGCATACAGACCCATAAGGAAAAACGTCCCGCAGTAGAAAAGAAAATTGCCAGTACTGATCCAGAAAACAGGCTGGCGGGTGATGTTGATAATGGCGTCGCTGCGGTAGAGGTCATAAAAATAATAGAGTAGGATGACGATAATGAACAACCAGCCCACTATGACTAACAGCGTCGGTTTCTCGTAAATCTGACCTTGCTGCCAGGCCCAGCCGGCGTGCACGAGCGTGAGTACCACATAAAACCAGTTCGAGGTTTCAATTAACTGCACCACACGCCGGTTATCAAACAGACTGGCGTACAACTGACTGATTACCGCGTATTCGACTGGCCGGTAGAAGTAGCTAAGAAATCCATGTGGTTTTCCCTGCAGGTAGAGGGCGTACGCGATACTTTCCTTAACAAGCATGTAGCCCAGAAGAAACGACAGGCGACGAACCGCTGGCGCGTGCCATCGCCTGGTCGTCAGGCTAATGATAAAAGTAAGCCCGATGAAAAGGAGGTATACCAGGAGCCAGATCATCGGAGACGAAGTTAGAAATCAGTCCGATTCTCAAGGACGCGCTCCAGGAGGAAAGCCCTACCACTGGTATTGCCAATACTTATACCTGATGAATCAGTGCCCGGAATACCGTCTTCTTCGGCTTGGGTACCTGGCATAAGGGTAAGATCTGTGTTGAATCCCAGGTCATTGTCATTTTCGTCAATGCCTACTAAAATGACCTTTAGCATGTCACGTCCGCCAACCGGTTCAAGGCCAAAATAAATGCGAAGGCCAGCGGCACCAGCAAGGGCACGTTCGAGCGACGGACGACCAAAGGCGAGTGCCACCATAACTTCCCCCGCTCGGTTCTTGCCAAAATCTCGGTATTTCGCCTGCTCGATGTAGTGTTTGATCATTGACTGAGCCCGCTCAATCCCGATTGGGCTGCCACCGGCTTCGGTAACCGTGTTTGCGATAAAAATAGCCATGGGTAAGTAGAGTTAGAAGTGAAACAAAATAACACCACCGGCGAACCTACGCCCCGCCAGGACCAACTCAAAGCCCGTTTACTCATTCTGAAAAATGAAGCTTTGACTATTAGTGTGTTAGTGAAAAAGTACCGCATTTTCCCCCGAAAATACGGGAAAAACACCCGGCGCGGTTCGGGCGAAAATCGGCCGTTGAAACGGCGTTTTGCCCGTTGATTCCGGCGGGGGCGGCGGGTCACCTTTGTCACGTTCAATCGTGTTCAACGCCAACCCCTTCGCCCCATGAAACGCTTCTACCGATTTTGCACCCTTCCGTTCATACTGCTTGCCCTGTCGGCCCGAAGCCAGAGCGCCCCGCCCTGGTCGGCCTGGCAGACGATCTACACCGTCGAGGGCAACGCCATTCAGTTCAGTTTCTTTTCGCGGGGCTGCTCGGGTACCACCGTCAGAGGCTGGCCGCGGTACCGCACGCTCAACGGCCGCGCCATGCCGAAGTGCTACCTGAAGTTTAAGTTTGACTACCACGACTGTGAGGGCAAGGTCCAGACGGAGTCGGTAACGGTCATGCTCGAAAAAGCGGGCATTGACGACGATCCAGGCAAGTGGTTTACGGGCAAGGACGTCATCCGATTCCACAGCTTCGTGTTTCAGGATTACCGCCCGAAAAACCAGCCCACGCCGCCCGGCTCGTCGCTGACGGGTACCCCGACCGTCGCGCCCGAGCCGGTTGAAAGTCCCGAAGCCCGCCAGCAGCGCGAGGCCGACGAGCGCGAACGCCGCGAGCGGGCCGAGGCGGAAGCCGCGCAGCGCCGCGAAGCCGAGCGCCAGCGCGAGGAAGAAGCGCGCCAGCGGCGAGAGGCGGAAGAAGAAGCCCGCCGCCGGACCGACGACCTCCGCCAGCGTTCCGAACAACAGCAGCAAAACGCGGCCGAGGCCACCGCCGCCCAGGCCGCGCTCGCGGCGGGCATGGTGGGCGTGCTGGGGAGCGACGGGCGCGAAGCCGTCAAGTACGACGTCAACCGCTGGGCCGTGCTGGGTGGGCTGTCGATGAGTATGCAGAACATGCCCGTGCTGGCCCAGCGCACCGGCGGCAGCGAAGTGGCCGAGTCGGTACTGGCCTACGGAGCCACGGCCTACCTCGAAGCGTACCCCATTCGGGGGCCGTACTTCGGGCTGGGTGCCCTGGGCGATCTGACGTACAATTTCTCGGTTACCGGCTCGGGCCGTGATGAGTCGATTCTGAGCTACACCGTCGGGGGGCGTATACTCTTGGGCGTTCGGAACGTGAAGCTGCTCGGCGAGTACCAGTTCGGGCGGCGCAGTCTGACCCTGGAAAGCCAGGACGATCTCTACGGTGCCACGTACGGTCAACGCACCTGGGCCACGGCCAACTACGCGGTCAGTCGGCTGGGTGGTGGGCTGCTGCTCGAATGGGGCCACCGCTCGGACGAGGACACCGAACGCAGCTTGCTCCTGGCCGGGTACCTCGAAACGCCCGCCTACCTGCACCCGGCCACGCCGCCGCCGCTGGTCTGGAAGCTGGCCCTCCGCAGCTACCTCGACCTCTCCGCCGAACTGGGCCTCAACTACCCCCTGGCCGGTGCCGCCTACAGCCGCCTTCCGCCGACGGGCAGCTACTGGTTCGTGCGGATGGGCCGGACGTTTACGCTCGGAGCCAAAGCCCGCCGCTGATGCTTTCTTCCCGTTTGAATCACCAACCCTTTTTCAATTAGTCCACTCCAACCCAATTCCAATCCCATGAAAACGCGTACGCTTTTCAACACCCTGCTGCTGGGCAGCACCCTGCTGCTCACCCAAGCCTGTACCCGTCAAGCGGTCGAACCCGAACCGGACGAACCCGACGGCAGCGCGACGTTCTGGACCGACAGCCGAACGGCGGGCGGTGCCTGGATCGACGTCTACTTCGACGGCGATTACGCCGGGCGCATCACCCAGTACCGCACCGTGGCCGGTGCCCCCGAATGCGATTCCGACGGCTTCGTGACTGTCGAGGCGGCGCCGGGTTCGTACCCCTACACGGCCACCGGCCAGGACGGCACGAAGTGGAAGGGTACCGTTCGAATTCAGTCGGAGGGGTGTTCAACGGCCCTCATTCACTGAGTATCAAGAACGGCCGCTGCCGAAAAGCCGGTAATCGAGTAGACATGTTCCAACCCTTTTTCCCTAAAAGCCATGAAAACGATTGTCTTCGCCCTCCTCACGTCGCTGCTCAGCGCCCTGCACCCAACGACCTCCCCCACGCGCCCCGCGCCGACTACCTACGGCGGTCAGTCCTGTGTGTACTTCTGCCGCGAAACCGGGGCACTCGGGTACGCCTACGGCGGTACCAACACCTGCCAGACGGCCTACACGTACTGCCGGAACTACGGCGGGCGGTACCCCCAGCAAGTCTTTTCACACTACGGCGCGGGGTACGCCGCCGTGGCCCTCGGCACCAACGCCAACGGCGGCCGCGTGATCGGTAGCTCGGCGGGCTACGCTAGCCAGTACGACGCCGACCAACGGGCCCTGCGCGAGTGCGTCAACCGGGGCGGCACGGGGACGTACATTCAGGCGCAGTGGTACGTCGAGTAGCCGAAATGAGTAAGCGGCGCAGCCCTATTCGGGCTGCGCCGCTTGATTTGGTGAAGTTCGCTAACGAATCCCCTAATCCAGATTTCCATGAACGCAACCCGTTTACTCTTTGTCGGAACCTGCTTCTTCGGTCAGTTGGCCTTCGGTCAGGGTACCCCCGACAGTCCGCACGTCGTGACGGTCGATTTTCTAACTAAAACCGTCACGGGGGATCTGAAACACAAGCCGGGCGAGTGGGTACGTATTGACGTCAACCACGTCAACACCTACCTCTACCAGGTGAGCCTGACGGGAAAGGACTCAACGCCCGCCGTAGGGCCAGTACCCCCGCTGTTAAAAAGTGTGTTTGCGTTGGATGAATTGACTCCCTTAGCCGCCGCGATTCCGGTGTTGAATTTTTCCGACGCAGCGCTAACCGCGCTTTCAACCAACAAAAAATTAACACCTGATCCCTGCCCCGGAAACGTAAACGCCGGGTTTCCCGCGTTGCGTGAGGCCATCCAAACCCACGCGAGCCGGGTAGCCGGGGAGCGTAAGGCGCTCAACCTGAAGCTGCGTACCGAAGTGGCAAAACTGCTGGAAAGTCAGCGGCGGGTGGTAGATTCGGCAAAAGTAGGTGGTTTTCCCGCCTTCGATCCGGCACCCCTGGAAGCCGCGTTGACGACGTTTGAAACCAACAACCAAACTTGGTTTCAAACCTTCGACGTATCCTACCAGGCCCAGACAGGGTACCTCGCTGGCTGCCGCGACTTCATTGCAGATGACAAGGACCTGAAAGCGCAGTACGAACAGTTCGTGGCGTATCACGAAAAAGCTCAGAAGTTGGTCAATACGCTGGATACGGCGTTGTACCGGCAGGTGGATCAGCTCAAAGCGGAACTCCTCAATCTTTCAGTCCACGCGTTTCGGTACCAATCACAGCCGTTTCAACTCCATGAGCCGTTGCGCATCGTGACCATCAACATTACGCCGCGCGAGAAACAGCCGCTTAACGCCTACGAGCAAACGCTCCGATTTGAGCAGAAAGACCAGCCGTTTGTTGGCTTCAGCACGGGCTTTTTTTACGGAAGATTAAAAAATGAAGTGTTCTCAAATCGTCCCCGAACGGCGAAGTTTGCTACCGTCCGCAACGGCAACCCCGCGCAAGTTGATACAATTGCCTACGACCTGACTTCCGAAAATACCCGTGCGGGCGAGTGGGGCGTAGTTGGGCTGGTGCATTTTGGTACTAAAATTTTAAAATCGGAAACGCTTTTTCTTCACGGTACGACGGGCGTGGGTCTGGCACTGGAAAACAAGCTTCAGCCGAGACTCCTGCTCGGAGTCGGCCTGGCTTTCGGGCGTACCAACAAGTTGGTGACGACGCTCGGTTTGGAAATAGGTCGTGTACAGCGGCAGTCGGAAGCGTCCCGAAATCCGGAGATTACGTACTACGTTCCCCAGACGAATTACCTGAAGAGTGAATTAAAAGGTGCCTTCTTCTTCTCGCTGAGCTACAACTTCCTCAATTTCTGACTCACCACCGCATCCACCGCGCCGTGTAAGTTTCCGCGCCGTTCTCAAATCGCAGCAGGTACAGCCCCCGCGTGAGCGGTACGGTCCCGATGGGCAGCTCGCCGAGGTTGCCGCGGAAGGTACCCGTCCAGAGCACGGCCCCGCGCAGATCGGTCAGCGAAACGCGAAATTCCTTGCCGGCGGCTGCGCCGGGCAGTTGCACACGCGGGCTTTGGTTGTCGGGCGAGGGGTTTGGGAAGACGCGCACGCCCGTGGCTTCGAGGCTGGCGACGAGCGCATCGGCCCGGAGGAAATTCGGGATGCCGTAGCCCAGTCGTTCGTCGGGCGTCGAGTACTGCGAGGCCGAACGCTTCAGTGCGTCGATGACCTGCATGTTGGTCAGTTCGGGATGCGCCTGCCAGAAACCCGTCACCATCCCGGCCAGAATCGGCGTGGCAAACGAGGTACCATTGCCCGCCGCGATGCCGCCGCCGGGGGTACCGATAATCGAATTCCGACCCATCGCGGCCAGGTCGGGTTTCACGCGTCCGTCGGGCGTCGGGCCGATGGAGCTGAATACGGCGTACTGCCGCCCGCCCGTCACGGCCCCGACGGCGAGTACCGAGTCGGCATCCGCCGGAACCGAGATGTACCGCCAGGGGTCGTTGCCTTCGTTGCCCGCCGCCACGAGTACCAGAATTCCTGCTTGCGCGGCCCAGTCGGCGGCGCGAGTCGAGAGGGCCTTATCGCCGTTGAGGTCGGCGTAGGTGTAGTTGGTTGACGCATCCTGAAACGTCGTGTACCCGAGCGAGGAGGTCAGCACGTCGACGCCCACGCTGTCGGCGTACTCGGCGGCCACGAGCCAGTTGGCTTCTTCCTGACGGCGTTCACCCGTGTCGTCTTCGGTGTGCAGCAGCAGGTACGAAGCCGCCGGGGCGGTACCGATGAGCGCCCCCGGCTGGTAGGCGGCTAGGCAGGAGAGTACCTGCGTGCCGTGCGAGCCGGTGTTGTAAACGTTCGGTTCGCGGTTGACGAAATCGTAGGTACCCAGGATGCGGTTTTCGGTGAACAGCGGCTGGAAGAACGGTACCCGGTTGACGTTCACAAAGCCGTTGTCGAGCACGGCCACCCACATGCCCTCGCCGCGAAAGCCGCGGGCGTGCATCGAATCGGCTCCGAGCATCGAGACCTGCGTTTGAGCGTACCCGTAGTTGAGCGGTTCGGCGGTGGGGGCAGAGCGCAGGGGGCGTGGAGCAGAGGGAAATGGATTTACCCCATGCCCCACGCCCTTCGTCCCTGACCGGCTTGACGTCACCGACGCCGAATTGAGTGGGACGTCGCCGTCCACGCCCCGCACGAAAGGCAGCGCCCGGATGGCCGTCAGTTGCTCGGGCGTACACTCGGCCACGACGCCGTTGGCCCAACGCGTTGGATACCAGATCGTCGCGCCCGCCTGCCGGACGGCACTGACGTACGCCGGATTCGGCGGCAGGTCGCGCTCGGTCACGGCGATGTTTTGTCGGATGCGCCGGTCAATCGAGCGGCGCGAAAGGAATTCCTGCGGCTTGCTGACCGCGTAGGGCGAAGCGGCCTTGTCGCGAAACGTAATCAGGTACTTCAACCGCTGCGCCTGCGCTGCTGGACTCCAGCCTGCGAGTACGCAAGCGAAAAGGGTACCTACAAAAACCCTCTTACGACTTACGACTTCTAACCACTTACGACTTTGTTTATTCGTTCCCATGTGCCTTGATGCGGTAAATAACTTGCGTGCCAAAGTCGATGTTGCCTTTGCCGAGGCAATCGGGCGTGTTGCAATAGAAAAACTGCGTCCGTTCCCGGTACACGAGGCCCAGTGCCTCGGCGTAAATTTCGGTGCGTCGGTCCAGAGAAACGAGCGTCGAGTCGTTTTGTTGGACGACCGTCAGCGTGCGGTCAAAATTCTGTTCCCCGATGCGGAGTGGGCGATTCAGGTCGCGGAGCCGGTACTCGTCGGGACCCAACGCGTTGAGGGCGTTGCCGTTCCAGGTTTGCCCTTCCGAAACGGGAAAAAGGAGCTTCACAAAGGGCACGTTGTTCTCGGTCCGCACGGCCTGCTCGACCGAGGCCCGGGCCGTCCAGACCGAGTCAACGCGCCAGGGCTGGGCGGCGGTACTCCGGCGGTACCGTTCGAGGCGGTAGGCGGGTTGGCCGGTCGCGTCCTCAAAGCGTTCGCGGACGATTTCGCGAAGCTGGTACTGCGTCGTCGTGGGCGGGCCGGTCAGGGCGTACTGCGTTTCGGTGACGTCGTACATCACGAACGCGCCGGTTTCGAGCGGGAAGTACGCGTAGCCGAGCGCGTCGGGCGTGGGTTCGGAAGCCGTGCAGGCCGTCAGTCCCACCAGCAGCCAGGGTAGAAAGGAGCGCCAGGTCATTTCCGGCAAGGTACAAAAAAAGGACGCGTCGACCGGTCGGTCCACGCGTCCGCGGCAAATCGAACCAACTTACACCAGCAGCGTGAAGGCTTTGTCAATCACCAGCACGAGCAGCTTTCGTAAAAACCGCTCGGTACGGGCTTTCGTCACGCCTTTTTGCAGCAGCCCTTCCATTTTGGCGGAGGTTTTCAGGCTCCGCACCAGCATCTCGTACTCTTCTTTGGTGAGCTGCTTTTCGACCAGAAGCGTCGTCCAGCGTTCGAGTTGTTCGCGACTTTCGTTCAGAAAATCGTCTACGTCGCGTTTGGCGGTGGCCGTAAAATCCTTGAAGGTGTCTTTGGCCAGATCGACCGCTTCCAGCTTCAGGCCGTCGAGTACTGCGTTGATGTTCGGCATGGCTACGGGAGGGATTTGGTTTTGGCGTTTTCCAATTCGATCAGCCGGTCAAAATTTTTCTCAATGACCGGTCGGGCCTGGCTGAGAAAGACCGGGTTGACGGTACCCTGCTGTTGCCAGCGGTTGAAAAATCCCACGGGCGACCCCGCGCTCGTCGTGTCGTTGACCAGGATTTCACGCCACATCGCCACGGTTTCCTTGTTTTGCTTGCGAAGTTCTTCGGCAGCCAGCGCACTCCGCATCTGGCTCCGTACGTCGCTGACTGCCGTCGCGTGCTGGGTGAAAGGCTCGCCTGATTTGTCCATCAAGGCCAGCGTTTTCGACTTAAGATCAGTAGTCCGGTCCAGCGAACGCTGGTCAAAGGCCGCCTGCAAACAACCCGCCAGGGTCAGCAGCAGCAGACCCGGAATCAGCCAGCGGGTGAGGCCGGGGGGGAAGGGGTACCGTTTCATGCGAAAGGGGTTTAGAAGTGAAAAAGAAATTTCGGTTTGCCCGGCGGCTCGGGTCGCCGGGCGGTATTGCGGATGTTGACGATTTTGACAAGCAAATCAAACCAGAACGGGGCCCCGAACGACAGCGCCGCGGCCGTCAGCGCCCAGCCGACGAGGCTCCAGGCCGTCCATTGCTGACCAAGCGGCAACTCCGTTTTCCAGCCCATCGGAATGCCCAGCCCCTGCACGCTTTCTTTCAGGTACTGCACGTAGAAGCTGCGCCGCTGAACGGTATCGGCCAGGGTCTGCGGGCGGAAGGCACCGGGCGGGGCGTTCTGTTTTTCGAGGAATTTCCGAAACGCCGCCGAGTCGGCGTAGGCCCGTTGCTGCGAAGCGGCAATGGCCTGATTGACGAGCGAATCGCGCAGGCGCGGGTCGGCGTAGAGCTGCTTCGTGATGCGGATGGTGTCGACGTTGAGCAGGAGCGTCACCAGAATCGACACCGTCCAGACGATGCGCTGCGTGTACTGCTTGAACCAGCCCGATACCTGCTCCATGTAGCCGGCGTACCACACCTCCAGCTCGTGCTTGAAGCTGGCAAACGTGTCGATTTTGTGCAGAATCGGCTCGATGATTGTCCGAAGCTGGTTGAATTTTTCCTGACCGAGCGCGGTGCGAACGGCCCGCAGGGTGGCTTCCGTCGTTTGGGGCGACTCCCCACTGGCTTCGACGAGCAGGGCGACGAGGGCCGTCGAGAACGAATCGCCGGAGAGGTACGAAATCGGCCGTTTGAACAACCGGCGCTTTTCTTCTTTGATGGCTACGATGCCCTGCCGGAAGAAGGCCTCGGCTTGCCGGGTACCGAGCAGCTTGTCCATCGCCGCCTGAAACAGCGCCGCCCGCTTCTCGACCAGCCCGTTGATGAACTCCACGAGTCCCGAAACGAACAGGCTGAACACAAAAAAGACAAAGACCAGCGACAGCGCGACGTCCAGCAGGGTCGAAAGGTTGACGTTCATGGGGCGGTGGGTTTCGACGCAAGTTTACGACCCTTCGCACCGGTCAACAAGGTGGTTTATACGGGAATGAGGTACCGGTAAAACCCCGTATTTGAAAGTTCGTTTCCGCCCGCTGAAGCGGACGGAGACGGGCTACTCCCACTCAATCGTCGCCGGGGGTTTCGAGGAAATGTCGTACACGACCCGGTTGACGCCCTTCACGCGGTTGATGATGTCGTTGGAAACTTCGGCCAAAAATTCGTAGGGCAGGTGCACCCAGTCGGCGGTCATGCCGTCGACGGAGGCCACGGCCCGGAGCGCCACGACGCGCTCGTAGGTGCGCTCGTCGCCCATGACGCCCACGCTCTGAATCGGCAGCAGGATGGCCCCGGCTTGCCAGACGCGGTCGTAGAGGCCGCGCTCTTTCAGTTTGCCGATGAAAATCGCGTCGACCTCCTGCAAAACGGCCACTTTTTCGGGCGTGATGTCGCCCAGAATCCGAATCGCCAGGCCGGGGCCGGGGAAGGGATGCCGACCGAGAATGGCCTCAGGCAACCCAAGGGTACGCCCCACGGCGCGGACTTCGTCCTTGAACAGCGTGTTGAGCGGCTCGACGACTTTGAGTTTCATGAAATCCGGCAGCCCGCCGACGTTGTGGTGCGATTTGATCGTGGCCGAGGGGCCTTTCACCGAAACCGATTCGATCACATCGGGGTAGATGGTACCCTGCCCGAGCCAACTGACGCCTTCGATGAGGTGCGCCTCGTGGTCGAACACGTCGATGAAGACTTTGCCGATGGCCTTGCGCTTGGCTTCGGGGTCGGTCAGACCGGCGAGGGCTTCGTAAAACCGCACCTTCGCGTCGACACCCTTGACGTTCAGGCCCAAATCCTGGTAGGAGTGGAGTACCTGCTCGAATTCATCCTTGCGCAGCAGGCCGTTGTCGACGAAAATGCAGTAGAGATTTTTTCCGATGGCCCGGTGGATGAGCGTCGCCGCCACCGACGAATCGACGCCACCCGAGAGGCCGAGTACCACCTTGTCGTCGCCGAGTTTTTCGCGGAGGGCCGTGATGGTTTCCTCGGCAAAATTCTCGGCGGTCCAGTCCTGGGTGCAGCCGCAGATGGTCACGACGAAGTTTTCGAGGACCCGTTTGCCTTCGAGCGAGTGCGTCACTTCGGGGTGAAACTGGATGCCGTAGGTGTCCTCGCCGTCAATCCGGAATGCCGCGACGGGTACCGTTTCGGTTTCGCCAATGATCTGAAAATCAGCCGGTACGTTCACGATGGTATCCCCGTGCGACATCCAGACCTGGCTTTGCGCCGAAATGCCTTCGAGCAGCGGTGCGGGTACCGCCGTGGCGTGGAGCATCGAGCGGCCGTACTCGCGGATGGTCGAGGGCGTGACTTCGCCGCCGAGTTCGTGGGCCATCAGTTGCGCCCCGTAGCAGACGCCGAGCAGGGGGAGTTTTTTCCGGAACAGATTCAGATTGACGCGCGGCGAATCGGCGTCGCGCACCGAGCAGGGGCTGCCCGAAAGAATAACGCCCCGGACCGCCGGGTCGGGTTCGGGGAAGTGGTTGAACGGGTGAATTTCGCAATACACGTTCAGCTCGCGCACGCGGCGGGCGATGAGCTGGGTGTACTGCGAGCCGAAGTCGAGGATGAGGATTTTTTGGGTCATGGGTAACCTAAACTGTAGCGCAACCTTCAGGTTGCGTCCGAGCTGTCCGAGCTATTAACGTTGGGGGTCGCAACCGCGCGGCGGACCGCCTAAAGGTTGCGCTACTTGTAAATCAGGTACTTAGCGCGAATCGTTTTATACGCCGCCAGCCTCGGCTGCCAGCTTTCCCGCATTTCCGCCTCCGACTTCCCGGCCACGAGCTGCTCGCGCAGCTTCGGGGTACCGGCCAGTTTGTCGAAGTAGGCGGCGCTGGTAAAAAATTTCGCTTTGTCGGTCGCCTTGCCGTAGAGATCGAGGAGGTACTGCAAGGTGATGCGATCCTTCGGCATGGTCGCGTTTCGTAAATCCAGCCCGTAGCACAACTTGCCTTCCTGCGGCGGATTCATCGCCCCCGGCTTGTCGACGGGCGTGAACGTGTAGGTACCCAACGCTGGATCCGGTCCGCCGATGACCTGGAACTGCGTGTCCGTCCCGCGCCCGACGCTGACAATAGTCGGCTCGAAGAGGCAGATCGAGGGGTACAGCAAAATGCTCTGCTGGTTGGGCAGGTTGGGCGAGGGGGCGACGGGCAGCGTGTACGGCGTGGCGTGGGTGTAGTTGCGGCATTCGATGACGTGCAGCGTCGGCTTCACGCCGCCCTTCAGCCAGCCTTCGCCGCCGATCATCCGCGCCAGCTCACCGACCGTGCAGCCGTGGGCGATGGGTACCGGATTCAGTCCGACGAACGAGGCTTGCGCCGGTTCGAGCACCGGCCCGTCGACGATTTGTCCGTTCGGGTTGGGCCGGTCGAGGACGACGACGGTTTTGCCCTGCTCAGCTCCGGCTTCCAGCACGTAGTGCATCGTGGAGGTGTACGTGTAAAACCGGGTACCGACGTCCTGAATGTCGAACACCAGCACGTCGAGGTCGCGGAGTTGTTCGGGCGTGGGTTTGCGGTTGGCCCCGTAGAGCGACTGGATGGGTACCCTCGTGCGGGTATCGACGCCGTTGACGATTTCCTCGCCATCGGTGGCGGTACCCCGGAAGCCGTGTTCGGGCGCGAAAATCGTTTTCACGGTGATGCCCAGCCGGATCAGGCTATCGGCCAGGTGGGTACCGTTCGGGAAAATCGTGGTGTGGTTGACGACGAGGCCGACGCGCTTGCCGCGCAGCAGCGGCAGGTACTCGGCGGTGCGTTCGAGGCCCAGCACCGGGCGGCTGGATTGAGCCTGAAGAGTCGGATGGGAGCAGGCTGCCAGGAGCAGCCCCAGCGAAAGCAGAGCGAGTTTTCGCGACAGGGAAACCATGCGCAAATGTCGCGGCGAAAGTTGGGAAAACCAACGCCCGGCTTGGCCCGCCCGTTTTTCGGCGTAGTTTTGTCAAAAACCGAAACGCCATGGAATCGACGCTCGAAGTCAGCCCCGAACTAGCCTACGAGTTGGAACGCGGTAAACCCATGCCCAGTAAAAATCACTCGAAACTCGAACTCCGGCTCAGCCTGCAACTGGCCCAAGCTTACGAAGGCACCTACGAAATTTACCCCGAACTCAGCCTCGAACTGCCCACGGGGCGCTTTACGCCCGACGTTTGCCTGTTTCCGCACGAGGCCGGACCATCGGACTGGCTCGAAGACGAAATTCGGGTGACGGAAGTGCCGTTGGGCATCATCGAAATTCTCTCACCCCGGCAGGCCCTTCAGGACGTCATCGACAAACTGGACGACTACTTCAGCGCGGGTGTGCAATCGTGCTGGCTGGTGGTACCGAACTTCCGCACCATCCACGTGTTTTCATCGAAGCAGTCCTACCGGACTTTTACGGAAGGTACCCTACGCGATGAGGCGCTGGGCATCGAACTTACCCTTTCCGAACTGTTCCGATAAGGCCACCTGCGGAACGATGGCATGAATTTCCCCCTCTTCCTCTCCAACCGCCTCCGCCGCACGCAGGGTAAATCCTTTACGCGTACCGTCTCGCAGATCGGCGTGGCAAGCATCGCCGTGGGGCTGGCCGTGGTGATCGTGGCGTTTGCGGTGCTGTTTGGTTTCAAGCAAACCGTGCAGGATAAGGTTTTTGGGCTGGCCGCGCACCTGAAAGTCACGAAGTTTACGCTGAACCAATCGTTCGAAGAAACGCCGCTCCAACGCCGGAGTCCGCTCGCCGAAGGTTATCGGTCCATTCCCAGCGTCCGGCATTTGCAGGGCGTGGCCCACAAGGCGGGCATTTTGAAAACGAAGGACGATTTGCAGGGGGCCATTCTGAAGGGCGTCGGACCGGATTTTGACTGGACGGGCCTCCGCGGCGACCTCATCGCCGGGCGACTGCCCCAGTTCAGCGATTCGACCGACTCGAAGGAGGTACTCCTCAGCCGCAGTACGGCCCGCAAACTCAAACTCGGCGTCGGCGATGGCGTGGTGATGTACTTTCTGCCGGGCAACGGCCAGCGCAGCGCGTACCCCCGCGCCCGCAAGCTCGACGTCGTGGGGCTGTACGATTCGCAACTGGAAGAATTCAATCAGTTGATGATTGGGGATCTGCGACTGGTTCAGAAACTCAACAATTGGGGGCCGGACACGGTGGGTACCTACGAGATTTTCGTGAAAAACGTCCGCCGTCTCGATGCCGCCGCCACCGACGTCGCCACGCTGCTTTCGCCCGACATGGACCTCTACAAAGTGACCGACCAGTACCGGCCCATCTTCGACTGGCTCCTCATGCTCGACCGCAACGCGACCGTTTTCCTCGTGCTGATTCTCTTCGTGGCGAGTTTCAACATGGTCTCGATCCTGCTCGTGATGATGATGGAACGCACGCCGATGATTGGCCTGCTCAAAGCCCTCGGCAGCGCCGACGGGCAAATCCGGCGGGTATTTCTCTACCAGGGCATCGCCATCGTGCTGCGCGGGCTGCTCTGGGGCAATCTCCTCGGGCTGGGGCTGGCGTTCGTCCAGCAGCGCTTCCGGCTCATACCCCTCGACCCGGTCAACTACTACATGGACACCGTCCCGATCACGTTCGACTGGCTGACGGTCTTCCTCCTCAACGCCGCCACGCTCGGGCTGGTGACGCTGGTGCTGTTTATTCCGACGGTGATTATCACGCGGATACGGCCGTCGAAGGCAATTGTGTTTAATAAGTAAGGTTGATTCGACCCCTGGTCGGAGTCGCTATTCCTTTCGGTACACGGCATACGGATCGGATTATTGTGTTAAGAGCCAATTCAATACCAACGTGTAATCAACCTTCTCAAACTCGTGAATTTCGACCAACAAACGCGTACAGAATGGCGCGAACTGGGCTTCTATTACGACTTTGACGAACGGCCTTTCGCCCGGCAATGGCGATTTTTCGGAAGTAGAGCAGGATTACTCAACTGGGCACTTTTATTAGAAAAGTATGCTCAACATTCCGCGCACGCGGGCTTGTCCGAACATAAACACTATGGACCGTACTGGTACTTAAAGGTCATGACCTGGAATCAAGCCCAGATTACTGAGCAATTTTGGGCGGGTACGTTAGGCGATATCGCCCGACTGGCCACCCAACTTCGGATTGCATTTCAGTCGCATCAGCCCGGTCAAACCTTTCTACTCACGGGTTACGGAGAAAGCAATACCGTAGGAGTCCGGTTTTTCGTCATGGCGGATGATTTTGACCCCGCCACGCTTGATGAACAACTTGAAATGTGCAGTTAGCTTAATTTTATAAAAATCAGAAACGACGATGGTACGGCAAATTGTAGTTCCCGAACAAACGAGGCTTGTGATTAACCTGCCCGAGGAGTACGTGGGCCAGTCCGTGGAGGTACTGGCCTTTCCGTTGACGGAAACGGCCAATCAACCCGCCAGCCCGCCCACCGATGCCGAAAAGCAGGCTCGGATCGAGCGGCTGAACAACGCATTAGAAGAATACACCTTCAATTCAGGCGGGTATCGATTTAACCGGGAGGAGGCCAATGACTACGATTGACGGGGCCGAAGCGATAGACACGAACGTCCTGTTGTGCAGTCTGGATGAGTTTTATCCCGAAAAACAACGCATTGCCCGGCTACTGCTGGTTGGCAATCCGGTGATTTCAACTCAGAATTTGAGTGAACTGCTCAACGTGTTGACCAAACGCTGGAAGTATACGAAGCACAAGGCCATGCAGACGGCGAATACGCTGCTGGACTCCTGCCGGTACGTTCCCATCGCCCAGCACACGATTCAACGCGCTTTCGAACTCGTCCACCGCTACGACTTCCAACTCTTCGACAGCCTCATCGTCGCGACGGCGCTGGAAGCTGGTTGCACGGTACTGTACTCGGAAGACATGCAGCATGGTCTGTTCGTTGAAAATCAACTGCGCGTCTTAAATCCCTTCCTTCAAACGGTCTGAATGGCCCGCCGCCGTTTTCCCATGCCCCTCGCCTTCCTCACCGACCTCCACCTCGGCACCGCCGGGCAGTACCCGCTGGGCGTGGACGTCCGCCAGAACTTTCGTGCGGCGCTCGATTGGGTGCGGGAACGAACGCCTGACGCGCTCGTCATCGGCGGCGACGTGTGCCTCGACGTCGGGGAAGCGGAGACGTACCGCTGGTTTCGGGAACAGGTCGAGGAGCTGCCGTTTCCCTGGTACGCGATTTCCGGCAACCACGATGATTCGGTGATGATGGCCCGCGAACTCGGGCTGGAACGGTACCTCCACGGCGAGGAACTGTATTTCGCGGAAACCATCGGCGGTACCCCCGCGCTGTTTCTCGACACCAGCCGGGGCCGGTGCTCCGAAGCGCAGTGGGCTTGGCTGCGAACGCAACTGACCGGACGCGACGAAGCGTTAATTTTCATGCACCACCCGCCGGTGCGGGCGGGCGTCCGGCACATGGATGCGCACTACGCGTTTGGGGAATCCGAGCGGTTTCGGGAAATCATCCAGCCCCTGCACCGCGCGACGGTCGTGTGCGGGCATTACCACGTCGAGCGGGTCGTGCAGCGGGAGAACCTGACGATTTTTATCACACCCTCGCTGTTTTTCCAGCTCAAGCCCGATACTCCCGAACTTGCCTACGACCACTTCCGAATCGGCATCCGCGAAATCGACTTGCTGCCGGAGAGCTTGATGACGAACGTGCAGTACCTCGACGGCCACCAAAACGAATAACCCCGTGATCTACGGCACCCGCGTCGGTTCCGGCACGCGGCGCACGACGGGTCGGGGCTTGCGCACGGTCGAAGCCATCGCTACACCCTGCCCGAGGTCTTTGCAGGCTTTCCGCCGCCGTCCCCACCAGATCAGAAAACCCGTGACGGGCAGGCTAGCCGAGACGAGGCTGGCAAAAAACGCGAGCAACTGGCCGGGCAAGCCGAGGATTTTCCCGATGTGAATGTCGTAGTTCATCGCCCGCATTCGCTGCCCGGCGGTCTGGGTTTCGCGCGAATCCTCGTGGAGGAGTCGGCCCGTCGACGGGTCAAAGAGCAGGTACCGGCTGTCGTGGTAGGTGGTCAGGCTGGGGTACACGCTCAGGCCGAGTGCGGCGGAATCGGTCGCCGGAAAGTCGACCGAGAACAAAGGTACCTTCGGGTACTTCGCCCAGGCCCCGGCCAGCAGCCGGTCGGGGAGGGCGGTACTCGATTGCAGGCCGGGATTGATTTTCGGTTCGCGAACTTCGGGCGAGGCGGTACCGCCGTTGGCCACCCAGTCGACCGTTTTTTCCATCCAGTCAAACGACCACACCAGCCCCGTCAACGCGATGACCAGCGCCAGCGGCAGGGCGTAAAACCCGAACACGTTGTGCGAGTCGTAGTTCACGCGCCGCCACTTCGCGCTCCACTTCACCAAAAACCGCTGCCGCGCCGCGGCCCGATTGCGCGGCCACCAGAGAATCAGGCCCGAAATCAGCGAAATCACGAAAATGAGTACCGACACCCCGACGACGTACCGCCCGAGCGTTTCGGGCAACAACAGCCGCCGGTGAATCCGCAGGACAGTACCGAAAAAGTCCGTTCGCCGGTCGACGATGTGGAGGACCTCGCCCGTGTAGGGATTCAGGTACACATTGTGGTACCCTTCGGGCTTTTCGGCGTAGGCGTAGAAGTAGGGCGCTTTGGTGGGGTCACGGTAAACCGATACGCTCTGGTAACTGGCCCGGACGGGGTACCCCAACTCGGCTTCGAGGGCCATTTTTCCGATTCGGTAGAGTTCCGAGACGGGTACTCGCGGCTGGTTGCGCGCCTCGACCGTCGTGAACGATTTTTCGAATACCTCCCGGAGTTCCGTCTCGAAGACGTAAATGCAACCCGTCAGGCTGACGACGAACACCACCAGCCCCGAGCCGAGGCCGAGCCAGAGGTGGAGGAGGCCGGTGAGTTTGCGGAAGGTCATGCGAAAGCGGGTTTAAAACACCTGATTCACCGTCAGCCGGAACGAGCGCGGGTTGCCGGGCCAGAGGTTGGCCGGACCGTAGACGCCGTGGAAATACGTCGCGTCGGTCAAATTGAACAGGCCCAGGTTGACGTTGAACCCCTTCCGCCCGTAGCTCAGCGAAGCATCGACCGTCGTGTAACCGGGTATCTCGAAGCCCGGTACGAAGGTGCTGCGCTTGCTGAGGTGATTGAATCCGGCCCCCAGTTTCAGCCCCAGCGGAAAGCGGTACGTGGCCCAGAGGTTGGCGTTGTGGTTGGGCGCATTCGGAAACCAGCCCGCCGCGTTAAAATCGAAACCCGCGTCGCCGGGCGTCGTGGCTTCGTTGTAGGCGTAGTTGGCGATGACGTTTAGCCGGGGCGTCAGTTGCCCTTGCAGCGAGGCCTCGATGCCCTTGCTCACCACGTTGTCAATCTGCAGCAGCCGCAGGCCGTCGGGGTCGGTCGGATCGGGGGCCAGCACGTCGTACTTCTGGATGTAGTACGCCGCCACGGTACCCAGCAGCCGACCACCGAGCCACTCGGTTTTGGTACCCACTTCGTACTGCCGCGACTTTTCGGGCGGAAACGGCCCGCCGCTGCCGCGGTTCGAACCGTACTGGGGCTGGAAGCCCTGCGTGTAGCTGGCGTAAATCGACACCTTCCGGTTGGGCTGAAACACCAGACCCGCCCGCGGCGAAAACGCGAAGGCGCTCAGGGTGTCGGTACTGGTCGTTTCGCGGCTGAGGAGATCGAAGTACCGGTTGCGGTAGGCGTGCCGCTCGATGCGTCCGCCCACCAGCGCTTTCCATTTTTCGGAAAACGTAATCTGGTCCTGGAAGTACGCCGCCACGAGCGTCGTGCGCTCTTCCCAGCCCGCCACGTACTCACCCGCGTCGATGGCCCGCTGCAGGGCCGCCGGACTGTCGTCGTACGTCGCCCAGGAAAAATCCGGGTTGGGCAGGTACACCCGCTGGGTCGCCAGCGTGGCGTAGCCCTGAATGGTGCGTCCGTCGAGGGTACCGTCGATGCCGAATACGGTCTGGTGCTTCACGCGGCCGGTACCAAAATCCCAGTTGAGGTACGTCGTCGTCTGGTAGCTGCCGTAGTCGGGTCGCCAGAAGTTGTTGCTCATCGAAATCGAATCGTTGACGGCCCCAACGCTGAAATCGTTGGGAGAGACGTCGAACTGCCGCTGCTTGGTGTGCATCGAGCGCAGCAACACGTTCAGCTTGAGGTTGTCGGCGAAGGCGTGACTGAACAGCACCTGGTTCGAAATCGCCCGCGTGCGGCTGTACCCCCGTGGGTCGATCATCGAAAAATCACGCGGGAAGCGGTCAAGTTGCCACTGGTTATCGCCCACATTCAGCGCCGGTACGCCCCGCTGGAAACCCATCGTACGGTCGTCGTACGAGTAGTTGAGTTCGTAGTTGAGCGAGGTTTGGGGGGAAAACTGGTACTGGAGTTGCGGGGCGACGAAGATATTTTCGATCTGCTGGTTGCGGTCGAGCTGCCCCGTGTTTTCGTAGCCGACGATGGCCCGGTAGAGCAATTTTTTGTTGGCCAAAACCGCACCCGTCGCGTCGAGCATCGTGCGGTACTGGTTGAAACTCCCGACGGTACCCTCCACTTCGTACCGGGCCTCGGCCTGCGCTCGCTTCGTGACGTGGTTGATGACCCCGCCCGGGTTGCCCGCGCTGAACAGCACCGACGCCGGGCCCTTGATGGCCTCGACGCGTTCGAGGTTGTAGGTCAGCGCACCCTGGTCGAACTGGTAAAAATCGCCCCGGATGCCGTTGTAGGCGAAGTTACCGGGCGACGAGCGAAAGCCGCGCAGCACGTAGTCGGAGTACTGACTCGACGAATATGCGTTGACACCGACCATGCTTTTGACCGCCTCGCCGACGGTCTGCACCTGCCGGTCCTGCATGAGCTGGCGGTTGACGATCTGCACCGACTGCGGTACGTCGCGCAGCGGGGTGTTCGTGCGCGTCGCCAGCGCGCTGAGTGGTTCGGTGTAGGTCCGTTCCCGGCCTGATTTGACCGTGATTTCGTCGAGTTGCGCCGCCGTTTCGGCCAGTTGCAGGGCGTCGAGTTGGGTGGTTTCGCCACTCGCTACCGTCACTGACCGCTCCTGCGGCTGGTACCCGATGATGCTGACCACCAGCGCGTAGGTACCCGCCGGAGCCTTCAGCGTAAACCGGCCCTGGGCATCGGTCAGGGTACCCAGCCGGGTACCGTTCAAGCGGACCGTGACGAATTCAGCGGGTTGCCCATCAGCGGTGAGAATACGACCCTTAAGAGTACCTCGCGCGGCGGGACCGGGCAAGTCGCTCGTGGCGAGTGTCGGGTCGGTCAGGGCCGTGGTGTGCGGAGCCTGCGCCAGGACGTTTAGGGAAAGGGTCGAAACCAGCGCGACGAAGCAGGTACGAATCAGCATGGGTGGGAAGCGTTGCGTTTGTTTAGAATTCATCTAAACTGCGACAAAGGTCTTCCCCGACTCGTTACGACGCAAGAATTAATTTAGATTTTTTCTAAATTAGAAGGTAGGAGTCAGGAGTAGGAGTGAGAATAAAGACAGACTGCATTCGTTCTCGCTCCAACATGCTACCTCCTCACTTCGATCTCCTCCCCAAACGCCTCCGCCACCCGCCGCCGGGCTACGCCGGGTGAGGTGGTCATACCTTTGCCGCCGATGCCCGTCGTGATGAAAATGCGCTCGTCAATTTCCCGCGTGTACACGCCGCCGTCGCCGGTCTGGGCGTAGTACCCGGCCCAGGTGCGTTGGAGGGTCCAGTCGGGCAAGTCGAGCATCCGGCGGGCTTCGCGAAGAATCAATTCGTTGAGGTCCTGCCGGAGGGCGAAGTCGAGCGAAGCGGTCTCGTTCACGCCCGCGTATTCGTGTGAATCGCCGAGAATCACCGAGCCGTCGAGGGCCTGTTTGAACAAAATGTGAATGCCGCCCGCGCGGTACGGCTGCTGCCAGTCGGGGGTAGTCAGCGCTGCGTACGACGGACACGAACGAAAGCTTTCGTACCGCCGGATCGACAGACCGGAAAGAACATTTCCGGGCAGGTTGACGCTCGGCAGGGGTACCGTCTGCATCATGTTCAGCTTGACGACCTGCATCCCGCTCTGGCTGAACAGCTCGGGGAAAAGCAGTTTGAAATCCCGTCCGTTGCAGATCGCGACGCGCTCGGCCCGGAAGCATTCGCCCGCGGCGGTCGTGACTTCGACGAGACCGCCGCGTACCTCGCAGCCGACGGCGGTCGTGTTGGGACGGTAGTCGAGGTTGAAATCGTGAATGAGAAAATTACGCACCCGGTGCACCAGTTCGAGCGGTTCGATGGAAAGGTCTTCCTTCGCCCATAAGCCACCGACGCAGTACTCGGCTCGCAGGCCGGGTACCCGCGCGAGGCAGTCGGCGCGGGTCAGCAGCTCGGCGGGGTACCCGCGTTCGGCGAGGAGTACCGCCAGTTCTTCGAGCAGCCGGAGTTCATCGTCGTCGGAGGCGAGGTAGTACGAGCCGTTCGCCCGGACGGTCAAATCTGTTTTTTCCTGAAGTTCGCGGTACAGCGCCGCCGATTCCCGACCGTAGTCGAACCACGTCTCCAACACCATCCCCGAGGGAATGACCTGCCCGAAGTTGCGGACGGTCGCCTCGCTGGGCTGCGAATCTTTTTCGAGCAACAGTACCCGCTTGCCCGCCGTGAGGGCGTGGTAGGCGTGGAAGGTACCGAGGTTCCCGGCACCGATGACGAGGAGGTCGTAAGGCATTTGTCAAAGGATGTTGGACGCTGGACGTTAGACAGGAAATTTGCATTTGTCTAACGTCCAGCGTCTAAACTCTAACGTCCTCCTGCACCATCCGCTCCACCACCTGCCGGAGTTCGCCGAGCGAGGCGAGGAGGCCGTCGTGGCGGTGGAGGGAAAGCTGGGCGCGGGTGTGGGTACCATTCGTGACGCCGAGCGAGAGGCGGCAGCCCGCCCGAATGCCCGATTTGAGGTCGGAAGGCGTATCGCCGATGTTGATGACCGAGTACGCGTCGTGCACGTCGAGCAGGTTCATCGCTCGTTGAATCAGGTACGGCTCGGGCCGACCCGCAGGTACCTCGTCGGAGGCGACCGACACGTCGATGAGCGCCCGGCCGCTCGTGTTGACGTATTGCGCGTCGAGGCCGTCGAGCCAGTCGAGGCGGCGGAGGATGATGTCGGTGACTTTCCGGTAAAACCCCGTCGTCAGCGCGATTTTGATGCCCCGCACCCGCAGGTAGGCGAACGTTTCGAGCGCGCCCTCGGTCGGCGCGATGGGCGCGGTTTCGTAGTGATCTTCGAGAATCTGCGTGAACGTGTCGTACGAAACGGCCACGTTTTCGCTCCACTCGGGGTGATCCTGCCCAAGCTGTTCGGCCCAGAGCATCCGAAACACCTGAATCTTGGAGTACCCCTGCAGGTCGAGAATGCGCTCGTCGCTGACGACGAGGCCCGTCTGCCGGGCGGCCTGAGCAAAGCAGCGTTCGACTTCGTGGTCGTCGCGGACGGTCGTGCCCGCCATGTCGAACGTGACGAGTTGGATGGGTGGGTGCATGGGCGAGTGGGATTCGGGGTAAAAGTACGGGCTACGCCGGTGGCCGCGTGTTAGGGTTTTGTGAAATTTTGGGGAAGCGACGGGTGGCGTGGGTTTTCGGCGTAAACTTGTTGAGTTGGGCTGTAAGCTTTACGCGCTAAGCCACAAGCTTCACTTCTGATTTCAGCAGCTTACGGCTTAGCGCGTAAAGCTTACAGCATGAGAAACCTTTCCACTGAACATTGAGCTTTGAAAATTGAACATTGTGTACTGCATTCAGGGCAATAATCAATTTTCAATGCTCAATACTCAATTCTCAATGTCGCTTCGCGAAACGCTCTCCACCCGCCCCACCTGGCAGCTTACGCTCTGGCTCACGCTGGCGGCGTTCGGCACGTACTTCTGCATGTACGCGTTTCGCAAGCCCTTCACGGCGGGTACCTTCGAGGGACTACGGCTCTGGGGCGTTGACTACAAAATCTTGCTCGTCAGCGCGCAGGTGTTCGGGTACGCGGCCTCGAAGGGCCTGGGCATCAAAATCATTTCCGAAACGAAGCCCCACCAGCGCGCCGGGCGAATTTTGCTCCTCATCGGCCTCTCGGAAGTGGCGCTGATGGCGTTCGCGCTCGTCCCGCCGCCGTACAACTGGGTCCTGCTGTTTTTCAACGGCCTGCCGCTGGGCATGGTCTACGGATTGGTGTTCGGGTTTCTGGAAGGGCGCCGCATCACCGATCTGCTCGGCGCGGGGCTGTGTCTCAGTTTCATCGTGGCCTCGGGCGTGGTGAAATCGGTCGGACGCTGGCTGATCGTCGACGTCGGCCTGACCGAATTCTGGATGCCCGCCGTGGCCGGGTTGCTCTTCGTGCCGCTGCTGCTGCTCTCGGTCTGGATGCTGCGCGTGTCGCCGCCACCGAGTACCGCCGACGAAGCCGCCCGCACGCCGCGGGTACCCATGACCGCCGCCGACCGTACCCGGTTTTTCCGAAAACTCGCCCCTGGTTTGCTCGCGCTGGTCGTGATTTACGTCCTGATTTCCATCCTGCGCGACGTGCGCGACAACTTCGCCGTCGAAATCTGGCGCGAACTGGGCGTGACCGACGCGGGCGTTTTCACCGTTACCGAAAGCTGGGTGGGCGTCGTCGTGACGGTACTCGTTGGGTTGCTGTTCGTCATCAAAAACAACCAGCCGGCTTTCAACGCCAACCTGCTCTTCGTCGGCGCGGGTTCGCTCCTGGTACCCTTGGCGACCTGGCTGTTCGAGCGGGGTACCCTCTCGCCGCTGAGCTGGATGATTTTGGTTGGAACCGGCATTTACCTCGCCTACGTGCCCTACAACGGGATGCTGTTCGAGCGGCTGATTGCCGTGTTGCGGGAAAAAGCCAACGTCGGTTTTCTGTTTTACATCGCCGACTTCGCCGGGTACCTCGGCAGCGTGGCGGTACTCCTCGTGAAAAACTTTGGCGACGCCGACGTGTCCTGGCTCCAGTTTTACACCCGCTTCGCCTACGCGGTACCGCTCGTGTCGGCGGCGATGCTGATTTTTTCGGGAGTTTATTTTGGGAGGAAGCTGGCGGCGAAACCGGCGATTGCAGCGGAGCGGGTTTGAGTTTTAGTTAACCCCAGAGACGCAGTGGTCTCGCAGAGGAAGCATAGGCTCCGCGTTTTCCGCGAAAATTTTGGCACCTCTGCGGTTAAAAGTGAGTCGATCTGCTTTTGTCTCAAATTAAAATTGCACTTCACCAACAACTTCATAGCATTCAGGTAACAATCGCGCGGTTATCGTTGTGCAATTATTGCACTATTCCGATTTTTGCCCCTTCAACTACTTCCCAGAAATCATGTTGGAATCGTTGGGGTACAGTGCCGGATTCTTGACGACGATGGCCTTCGTCCCGCAGGTCGTGCAGATTTACAAAACCAAGTCGGCGAAAGACGTCTCGCTGGCGATGTTCCTGCTTTTCACACTCGGCGTGGCGATGTGGCTGGTCTATGGCCTCATCACCCGCTCGTTCCCGGTCGTCGCGGCCAACAGCGTCACGCTGGCGCTGTCGGGGGTGATTTTGTACTTTAAGTTTCGGTACCGCTGACCTGACGCAGGTGCCGCTCGGCCATCGTCCGGTACCGCTGCAAATCCGGTAGCGGCTGGCCGGGTACCTTCGCAGCTTCGTCCCACTCGCGCAGTTTGAGGCTCAGGTGAAAGTACAGCCCTGTTTCGTAGGCCTGAGCTTCGGCTTCGCTCATCATGCCGCCCTGGAAGACGAGCGTCTGCCGACTGGCTTCCGAAAGTTTTTCGCCGTACTCAGGAAACCGAAAACACAGGTACCGCTTCGCCTGGACGTGCCCGAGTACCAACTCCGCGATTTTCTCCGAAAACCCGTTTTCCCGCAAGTACCTCGCGCCTACTTTTTCGTGCGAAACGTGGCCCAGCCCGACCATGTCCTCGCCCGCGGCTTGCGGCAGCAAATGGCCGATGTCGTGCAGAAATGCGGCCAAAACAACTTCTTCGTCGTAGCCTTCCGCCTCGGCAAGTTCTGCCGACTGCACGGAATGTTCCAGCACGCTGACCGGCTCGCCGACGTACTCGGCATCACCGCGCGATTCGTAGAGGTTGAAGACCGCGTCGAGCGGAGGAGGGAGGAGCATGGGTTTGGTTTTTGGTTTGATCCGCAGCCGTGGCACGGCTACAGCCCTACGCTTAGCGCCAGCCACACACTCCGCCCGACCCCGTTAATGCCCGAGCCGTGGGTCCGGTAGTCGGCGTTGGTTAGATTTTGAAAATTCAGGTTGACGAGAAACCAGCGACTTTCCATTCCGACCAGCACGTTGAATACCGTCCAGCCGGGGGTACCGCCTTTCGGAATTCGGTTGTCGTCGCGGTCGCCGGCGGCGAGGCGGTCCTGCGTGGCGGCGAAGACCGTTTCGGGGCGCACGAACACGCTGCCAATCCGACCCGTCCGGCGGTACTCCAGCCCGAAGCGGCCGTTCATCGGTGGTACCCGGCGGAGCGGTTCGGCCTTGGTGAGGTTCTGGCCGTAGGTGCTCGTGAGCTGGCCGTAGGCTTTCAGCCCGGCGAAAAGCACCGCTTCCGCTTCCACCTCCAGCCCACGAATCAGGGCTTTTTCCGTGTTTTCTTTTCGGTAGACGGGGTACCCCTGCTGCTGCTCGTTGCCGACTTTCACCCGCGTGATCAGGTTTTGCAAATCACTGTAAAAGGCCGCAATGCCCGCCGCCACGCGGGGCGTGCGGAGTTTGTAACCCAGTTCGTAGTTGACCGATTGCTCGGGTTTCAAACTCGCCGTGGGTAACTCGTAGCGAAAATCAACAATGCCGAGGGTACCCAGGTCGTCGACGTTCGGGGCGCGGAAGCCGGTGCTGACTGCCGCGTAGACGTTCGAGTGGTCGGCGAGTCGGTACAGCGCCGAGGCATTGCCGACTAGCGCGGCGGGCGTGAGGCGTACGTTGCCGAGCGTGGCGTCGGGTACCCGGATGTCGAAGCCGTTGAAACGCCCGCCGAACGTCACCTGCGTACGGCCCAGTTCGAGCTGGTGGAGCGAGTAGAACGCGTAGTTGCCGTACGTCGAGCCGTCGGGGTACAGCCCGCGGCCCGGTGTCGCCACGCCGGTCGACCCATTCACGTCGACTTTCGTACTGCCGACCCAGTCGTGGTAGAGTTCGAGGCCCGAGTTGGCCGTCCAGCGGCTCGAAAATTCCGAGTTGACGTTGACGGTCAGCCCGGCGGTCTGCACCCGGTCGGTTTCGGTGCGGCGGGTCGGGCTGCCGTTTTTTTGCGAAATCCGTCCTTCGCGGGTGGCCTGGAGCGAAAGCGTCGTTTGAATTTCTCGGAACAGCCGGTTGCGGCCCCGCGTCTCGAAGCGGGCGTAGCTCAGGTTGCGGCGCTGCGGGTCCATTTCGTTGATCATAAAATTCTCCAGGATGACCTTGTGGTACACCGGCACGTGCCGCTGCTGGAGGTACTGGTGCGCGAGCGTCAGCACGCCCGTACGCCCGACGCGCAGGCGGGTTTTCAAATCAAACGCCCGCTCCGAGTACCCGCTCGGCGACTGCCGCCCGGTGGTATCGCCGCCGACGAGGTCGCCGAAGCCGCGAATCGTTGCGCCCGCGCTCCAGGCCAGCCGTTCGCCGTGGCCGGAAAGCTCGAAGCGGGCGGTTCGCTCCAGTTGGCTGGTGGCGACGCGGCTCAGCACGCGGCCCCCGAGGTACCGCTCTCGGCCAAATTCAGGATTGCGGGTGAAGAGCTGAAGGGTACCCCCGAGCGCGTCGGTCCCGTAGGCCACTGAGCCGCCGCCGCGGAGGACTTCGATGCGGTCGAGGCTCAGCGCATCGACGGTGTTGAGGTACTGGTTCGGGCCGTAGCGGAAGGTGCTGTTGTTGAGCCGGATGCCGTCGATGAGCGTGAGCGTCTGGTTGCCGGTCAGCCCACGTAGGAACGGCGAGCCGCCGCCGTGGTTGGTTTTCTGGACGAACACCCCGACGGTCCCCTGAAGCGCCTCGGGTGTCGTGCGGGGCTGGTAGGTGCGGAGGTACCCCTGGCCCAACGTGCTGACGCTGGCGGGCGTGTCGAACACCCGCTGCGCCGAGCGCCGGGCCGTGACGGTGACTTCGTCGAGCAGCCGGACGCTGTCGGCGGGTACCTGGGCCTGGGCGGTGAGGGTGAGGAGTAAGGCTGGGAGTAGGAGTGGTTTCATGGGTGTGGTTTGGTGAAGGTTGGGTTATTTGTTGAGTCAGTTCGGCTTCGCGCTCGGCCCGGACCACCCCCGCCCGGCGCAGGGCCTACGCACCGCCTCCCCACGGTACCCCTTCACGGCTTCGTCTTCTTTTTCGGGTACAGCCGCGGATTGGCCTGCAATTCTTTCTGCTTCAAGATTTTCTCATCCTCCGCCGCGCGGTCTTTCCGCAGGTAATCTTCGTCGTCCAGCACGGGGCTGTCCTTCAACGCTTTCCAGTCGAATTTTTCGTCCAACGGCGTCAGGGCTTTTTTCGGATCGAAGACGCGCGGGTCGACGGGTACCGCGGAATACGGCGTAAAGTCGGGCTGGTCGGTGAAAAAATCGGAGAGGTCGTTGGCCCCGGCGTCGTACTGGTTCAGGTACGGAATGCCGAGCAGGTTCCAGAACGTCTTGAACAGCGACCCGAAACTGTAGTGCCGGTGGCTGACAAAATTCTTTTTCGCGTATGGCGAATAGACTTGCAGGATGCTCCGGTGCGCGTCGACGTGGTCGATGCCGCCCTGCGCGTCGTCTTCGGTGACGAAAATCGCCATGTTTTTCCAGTACGGCGTTCGGCTCAGGAATTCCACCACGCGGCCCACGGCCAGGTCGTTGTCGGCCATGTAACTTTCGCGGAACGGGTACCCGGCGGCGGGTCGCTCGCCTGCGCCGTGGTCGTTGGGCAGCATGAGCGGCAGGAAACGCGGCATCGTTTTGCCTTGGCCGAGGAATTTTTCCGAAAACTCCTTGATGAACACGTCCGCCCGGTACTGATCGGGAATGGCCATGTTGTAAGTCGGGAACGTGCGGGACGTGTTGGCGAACATCGGGGCGGGCAGCGGGTAGTTCACGGTGTAGACTTCGCCCGCCACCTTCATCGTCGAATCGCTCACCGAACCTTCCTGCTCGGTCGTGAAGCCGAAGTTGTAGAACGGAATGCCGTGGCGGTCGAGGTGTTCCCACATCGAGCCGTCCTGGTTGTAATCTTCGGGGTAAAAACTGCCCGACGAGCCGATGAAGGCAAATTTGCCCGGCGCTTTCGAGTCGGGGTTGAAATTCCGCTTGCCGCCGTAGGCCGCCGAGACGTGCGTTTCCATCCACTCGTTCGGGTACACGTTCGAGAGCCAGCGGTGGCCGTCGGCGGAGTGGTCGGAGTCGACGTAGAAATTATCGGCGGTCCCGAACCGCTTCGCCAGCGCGAGGTGGTTGGGCATGATGATCGCGTTCGCGACTTGGGCCGTTTTCTTGCTGTTCGCGAAGCTCACGTCGTACCCGAATCGCGCCAGACTCGGCTCGCCGCGGCCGGTTTTCAGTTGCCCGAAGACCTCGTCGTAGGTCCGGTTTTCCTTCGAGATGAAGACGAGATACTGGATGGGCGATTCCTTCTCGCCGGGGTACAGCGGTACCGGGTTCGGGTTGTTTTTGAACAGCCCGATGTCGTACGGCTCAAAGGCAAAGTTGTTGCGGACGACCTGCGCGGTGTGCTTCGCCAACTCGGCATCGGCGGGCAGGTCGAGTACCGTCACCGAGCCTTTCATCAAACTGCCGATGTAGCTGCCTTCCGGCCCGACCTTGAACGTCGGCCCACCGTTCGGCCCCGAGCCGTAGCCCTTCGCATTGGCGACGACGAGTTTCTTGCCGTCAGGACTGACTTTGAGTTTCGAGGGGAACCAGCCGACGGGCAGGTGACCCAGCACCCGCATTGTGGGTACGTCGATGACGGCCACGGCGTTGATGCCCGACTCGGCGACGTACAGCCGTTTTTGGTCCGGCGAAATCGCCAGCCCGAACGGAATCGCCCCGCGCCAGCGCCCGAGGCGTTCGTCGAGGCGGAGGTCGATGGTCTGGACGACGGTACCGGCTTTCGGGTCGATGACCGACACGTTGTCGTTGTTCCCGTTCGAGACGAAAACGTACCGGTCGGTCGCCACGAGCGAGTTGGGGCTACTGCCGCCGACGGCCGGGATGCCTTCGACTTTCTCGCCGACGAGGATGCCCGTTTTCACCTTCGCCCTGACCTGCCGGGTACCCGCGTCGATGGCCCAGACCGAAAACGATTCGGGTACGTTCGGGTCGCCGAGGCCGGGAATGTCGACCGAGTCGGTTTTAATTCCGTCGCGTGCTTCCTTCGAGCCGTAGGCGAAGGGTGGGAATTTCATCGCCGTCTGCTTGATGCGTTTGCGGTCGATGTGCCGGGCGAACTGGTACTGAAACATCCCGATGTTGGCGACGTAGACCGTTTTTTCATCGGGCGAGAGCGTGACGCCGAAGGGGTACCGCCCGGTCGGGACGTTGGCGATGACCTCGCGGCGTTTCGTGTCAACGACCAGCAGCCGGAAGCCGATCTGGTCGACGCAGTACAGCCGGGTGCCGTCGCGCGTCAGCACCAGATCACCGAGGTACCCGTCCGAAAAATCGGTCCCCTCGAAGCTCTTGTTGCCCAGGATTTCGCCGACTTTTTTCCGCGTGGCGAGGTCGAAGATGAAGATCTTGTTGGTGGTACCCCCGGCGACGTACACGAATTTGTCGTCGGGTGAAATCGCCAGGCCCATGAACACGGCCCCGAGCAGATCGTCGTCGGTTTTGGGCGAATTCGGAATCTGGTACACGGTCGGGGTACCCGTCAGGACGTTCTGGAGAATGCTGATGCTGAACGGATTGGTACCCGAGTTAGCGGTAATGGCGGTTTTGCCGTCGGCGCTGAGCGTCAGGCCGTAGGGGTGCGGGGCAATGCGGGTGGTTTGGCCCAGGGGTTTGACGATTCGCCCGTTGGGAATGACGGTTTCGCCTTCGGGTTTGACGCCGGTGAAGCGGTCACCGGCGGGGGCGGAAATCAGCCAGCGGTCGGTGGAGAGCGTGCTTTGTGCTTCGTGCCTGGTGAGGCGGGGACGGGTTTTCAAGAAACTCGACAGGCCGTTCAGGTCGTCCGTCCCGACGAAATCGACGCCCAACTCCAGCAACGTTTGGTAGGCCAGCGGTGTGTCGGGCGTGGCCCAGAAGCGGAGTTGCTTCCCCGCCGCGTGGAGTGAATCAGCGAAGGCGCGGACGCGCTGCCGGGCGGGTTCGGCGAGGGCGGTTTTTCCGTTCCAGATCCCGCTCAGGGCATAAAACGGTTCGCTGACGAGTGGGACGCGCTTAGCGGCCTCGGCAGAGTACCGGGTTTTGCGGCGACCGTCAAAGGTCAGCAGCGGGTCGAATTTTCCGTACTGTTCCGGTGGGGGCATCGAGCCGCTGCTGACGATTCGCACGGCGGGCGCAAGGGCCGCACGGTGGGGAAGCAGCAGTTTTTCGAGGACCGGGAGGGTACTCGCCCAGTCGGATTTGAGGTCGACGAGGAGTTGCAGCGGCCGACCGTCGGGGTAGGCCTTGCCGCCGTTGGTTTTCAGTTGACTGAGCAGCGGATCGAGGTAGAGTTTCTGAAACGTTCGCTCGGGCTTCAGGTCCTGCCGGTCGTGGCCCACGAGCAGGGTACCGTCGACGAGCCAGACGTCGACCTCGATGGAGCTGAAGCCGAGTTCCGAAGCCTCGAAAAACGGCCGGGCGTGGACGTAGTCGTTGTGGGCGTGCGCCACGGCCATCGGCGACTGGGCCACGGCGGTGAACGACAGCAGGCTGAACAGAAACACAAAATGCGCTCGGTGCATGGGGTAACGGAGGAGGTTGTTGCGGGAAAGTTAGCGGTTTCGGCAGATGTTGAAGGGATGCCTGGTCCGGTGAGGAGTGGGTACCCCACCGCCCGCCGTGACACGGTCCGGCGCACGGGCCGGGCAACCGTGCCACGAGTATGGAAAAAAGTAGCGGCGCAGGGTGCCGCTACTTTCCGGGCTAAAACCACACGAAAAAGAGGAGTGAGGAGACAGGAGTGAGAATGTGAATTCAATGCTTTTATTCTATCTCCTATCTCCTCGCTCCTATTTCAGTATCCACAATTCATCGGTGACGTTGTCGCGCGTCGTACTGCCGAACTGGCGTTGGAGGGCGTCGCGGTAGTTGGTTTCGTTGTACACACGCTCGGAAGCCGGATACTGCCAGCGGCGCGGAATTACGCCCGAGTTGCCGGTACCCGGTCCGCCCTTGGCGAAGTTCGTTGGGTACCCTGTGCGCCGCCAGTTGTAGAACGGTTCGAGGCCCGTGTTCATGAACAGCGCTAGGTACTTCTGGGTCAAAATCTGCTCGCGGCCTCGCTCCGTGTTGCCCGCGTACTTCACGTCGGGTTGGGCAAAGTACGCTTCCGGATCGAAACGGACGGTGAAGGCCTGCGAGGTCACCTTGCCGTTGTCGCGCAGTTCGAGCGTGGCCGTGTTTTCACCGGTCTTGATGCCAAAGAAATCGAGGCTCGCCTGAATGCCTTTTCGGTACGCGGCCTCGGCGTCGCCTGTGGCCCAGCCCCGGTTGATGCCCTCGGCAAGGAGAAATTGCAGCTCGGGGTATCCCAGAATTACGACCGGCTCCGGCGTGTAGCCACGGTAGTACCGGGCGCGGTTGATGAACGAGTACTCGCCCCGGCCCGCTTTCGACGACATGTTGTCGAGGCTTTCCGCCGGACTGGCCCCGATGAAGGCCGCGAAGTCGGTGGGCTGAGCGCTTTTTTTCAACTGCACTTCGGCGGGCTCGGCTACGACGAAGAGTCGCGGGTCGCGAAACTGCTTGAGCAGGTCGATGTGCGTGGCCGACATCTGCTGGCGAGTGGCGTCGAAGCCGAAGTTGTCGGGGTTGGTCGGGTACTTGTTGTAGGTGGCGTTGAAGAGGTACTGCAGATTGTCGGTGGCGCTGGTCATGACCGGAAATTTGGCCGGGTTGGCGAGTACTTCGGCGAAGCGGGTTTTTACGGCCAGGTCGGCATCGGCCTCGCGCTTACTCAGGCTCAACAGCACGCGAAGTTTGAACGTGTTGACCGTTTTTTGCCATTTCTTCAAATCGTTGCCGAGGTAGATGTCGCCCTGGAGCGTGTTGTCACCGGCGGCGCTGAGCGCGGCGAGTTCGGTGTTCGCCTCGTCGAGCCATTTCAGTACCTGGACGTAGACTTCCTTCTGCGTGTCGTATTTCGGCGTGATGTTTTCGGTACCCTGGAGCGCGTCGGTCAGCGGCAGGTCGCCCACACGCTGGGTCATCCAGACGTAGTAGTAGGCCCGGAAAAACTTGCCCAGCGCGGCGTACGGATTCTGGTCCTTGCCGATTTGCTTGACGGCTTCTTCCTCCATTTTGCCGACGTTCTTCAGCGTCGTGTACTTGAAGCCGGTCGTGGTCCAGTCGTACTCGTTGTTGCCGTAGTAATTATAATTAATTGTGTAGTACTGGTTCAGTCGGGAGTCCTTGTTCCAGGCTCCTTCGTAGAGGTCCACGAGTACCCCACGCAGCACGAGACTGGCCGGCGCCTCGGCGGGAACGTTGGGGTTTTTTTCGAGCTGGTCGAATTGCTGGCAACCGGCCAGCAGGAGCAGGGCGGTGGTGAGGAGGAGGATTTTCATTGTCGAGTATGGTTGTTGTCTGAACCGCAGATTTATGCGGATTGAATGAATTGCGCAGAGCGAATACTGAGGATTGACATCTACGAAATCGCTTTAATCCGCGTCAATCTGCGGTTCAGACGATTTTCAGAACACCAGATTCACATTCAGCCCAAACCGCCGGGTGGTGGGCGTTTGCAGATCGGAGCCGCGGTTATCGTAGCTGACGAACTGCTCGACGTCGACGTCTTTCTTCGCCGCGAAGTAGAGCAGGTTGCGGCCCACGAGCGCGACGCTCGCGCCCTTGATGAAGCCGAAACGACCCTGGCCCGTCGTCGGGAAAGTGTACCCCAGCGTCACTTCGCGCAGTTTGACGAAACTCCGGCTGATCATGTTCGCTTCGTTCGTGTTGTAGTGCCGGCTGATCCAGTCTTGCAAAAACGTCGCGTACTTTTCCGACATCGGCTCGAAGCGCAGGGCCTCGAAGTTGAGAATGTTGCCGTCTACGTCGTACTGAATCGGGGTTAACACTGGCTTGCCATCCGGGCCCGGTACGGGTATCTGCACCACGCCCGGCCCGACCCAGGACTTCACGCCCTTGTAATCCTGCAAGCGCGCTTCGCCCATCGCACCCTGCACGGTGGCGATGTGCCGCCCGCCGCGGAAGGTTTGCTTCTGGATGTAGTTTTCGATGACGCCGCCCACGCGCCCATCGAACTGCACGTTGAGGAACACGTTGCGGTACTTGAACTGGTTGACGAACCCGAAGGCCCAGTCGGCGTTGGTGTACCCGAGGAATTGACTGACGGGGTTGTAAATCGGTCGCCCGCTGGCGTCGTTGACGATGTTGCCTTCGGGGTCGCGGAGGAAGGCGCTGCCGAAGTACTTGTCGAGCCGGTCGCCGACCTGGTAAAACTGGTTCAGGCGCGTCTGGGTGCCGTAGATTTCCTTCAGGCGTTCCTGGAAGGTACTCCAGTTGACGGTCACGTCCCAGTTCAGGCCGCGGGCGCTCATGAGCGCGGTACCCGTCAGGGCAATTTCAAAACCGCTCCGGGCCGACTTGATGCCGTTGGTTGTCAGCGAAGTGTAGCCGGTTGGTTCGGGGAGCGTCAGCCCGAAAATGCGCGGACCGTCGAGGTACCGGAAATAGGCCAGGTCGAGGCCGAGGCGGTTTTTCAGGAACCGAATCTCGCCCCCCGCCTCGAAGTTCGTCCTGGACGACGGCCGCAGGTTCGGGTCCACGAGCCGGTTTGCGTAGTACGCCACGGCGTCGTTGTTGTAAGGGCGCGGCACGTTGTAGGCGACCGTCGTGCCGTAACTCGGACCGTCGTAAGGCGAGGCAAACGACTGTCCGTAGCCGAGCGGGTTGCCGCCGCCGAGGGCGTCGTAGGCCGTGTAAATGCTCGACTGGGTGAAGGCATCCTTCACGTTGGCGTACGAGGCGCGGAACTTCAGGAAAGAAATCGGCCCCGGCAGGTTCACGTAATCGGAGACGACGGTACCCACGCCCACCGAGGGGTAGAAGTACACGTTGCGACCCGCGGGCAGGGTTGAGTTTTTGTCCCAGCGGCCCGTCAGGGCGACGTTGGCATACTTGCCGAGATTCACGTCGAGGCTGTAGAGTGCGCTGAGGACCTGCATCCGGGCTTCGTAGTTGTTCGCCCGGACGGGGTTGCGCGAGTTCGAGAAGTTGTAGACGCCCGGCACGTTGAGGTAATCGGTGCTGGCGTAATTGCCGGTGTACTTGAAGACCCGGCTAGTCGCGCCGACCACCGCTCGCACGCTGATGTCGCGGGCGAAGTCCTTCGTGTAGGTCAAGAGCAGATCCGAGTTGTTTTCGAGCAGGTTCCGGCGGTCTTCGCGGTAGTCGCCCCGGGCCTCTTCGCGCCCGTAGCTCGTGGCCGAGACGGGCATTTTTTCCGTACGCAGCAGGTCGTAGCCCGTGATCTGCGTCCGGGCCTGGATCTGGAGATGATCCGTCAAATCAAACCGCATCAGCGCGTAGCCGTTGTACTGGTTGTTGTAGTGCCCGCGCAGCCAGTGCTTCGAGACGAACCAGGGGTTGTTGTAGCGCTGGTACTCGGCGTAAATCTGCTGAAGGCCTTCCTTGCCCGGCTGCCAGATCTGCTTCATGTCGTCGACGCTCCAGTCGGCTCCGGCCCAGATGACGGTGTTGTAAATCAACGAGTTCGGCCCGTAGTTCACGTCCGGGTAGTTGTCGGAGTACTGCCGCGAGAAGTTGACGTTCGACTCAAACCGCACGCGCTTCGAGAAGTTCTGGCCCAGCGTGGCTGCGAAGCCCGTCACGTTCAAACTCGTGTTGGGCACCAGCCCGCGCTGGTGCTGGTGCGACACGCTGAAGCGCAGGTCCGACTTTTCGGTACTCGACGAAACGGCCACGTTGTTGACCGAGAGTACCCCCGTTTGCAGGAAGCGCCGGAGATTGTCCCGGCCCCGCGCCGTCCAGGGCGTCGGGGTGCGCTGACCGGTGGTGGGGTCGACGGGGCTGTCGTACTGCGGAATGAGCTGGCCCTCGAAGCGCGGTCCCCAGACGTCGTAATCGCCGTCGTTCAGCCCGCCGCCGCGGCCGTCCACGAAGGCGTACTTGCCGTGGTCGCCGGGACCGTACTCGTCCTGCACTTTCGGGATGGCGATGAAGCCGCTTTCGAGCATCTGGCTCGTGTTGACTTCCACGGCAAAACCGCGCTTGTCTTTCGAGCCTTTTTTGGTGGTGATGAGAATGACGCCGTTCGTGGCCCGCGAGCCGTAGAGCGCCGAACCCGAGGGGCCTTTGACGACCTCAAACGACTCGATGTCATCGGGGTTGACGTTGTAGGTGTCCGACAGAATCGGTACCCCGTCGACGACGAACAGCGGCCGACCGCCGCGGAGGAGTACCTGCGGCGCGCGGAGCAGTTCGGCGCTGGCCCCGACGTTCAGCCCGGCGATTTTGCCCGTCAGCGCGTTGATCGGGTTGGGTTCGCGGGCGCGGATGAGGTCGGCGCCCTTCACGCCCTGGCTGGCGTAAGTAAGGTCTTTTTTCGCTTTTGAAATTCCGAGGGCCGTCACGACGACCTCGTTCAATTGCTGCACGTCGAGTTGCAGCGTCACGTTGAGGTAGCTTTGCGAACCCACGGCGATTTCCTGCGAAGCGTACCCAATGCCCGAGATGACGACGGTCGCGTTGTCGGGAACGCTGAGCCGGAAGGTACCCTGGGCGTCGGTCGTGGTACCCCGGGTGGTACCCTTCACGAGCACGCTCGCACCGGGCAGCGGTTGCTGGTCGTCGGCGGTGATGACCTTGCCTTGCAGCAGGCGATCCTGCGCCTGGGCGGGAGACGCACAGGTCAGAACGCAGAGGGGGAGGAACATCGCCGTGCAGAGGTACGTAAACCACCGAACGGCCTGACGTAGACGGTTTTTCATGCGGAGTTGTGGGGATTGATTTGCCGCCACAAACGTACCCGCGGGCCGTTACGCCAGGATTACGCCCCCGTGAAGCCATTGTTAAGCGTCGCGGGGGCGTGTTACGTATTTGTAAAAAATGAGTTGAGTATTTGTAAACAAACGGGCGTTTGTCGATACTGTTTGTGACGCTACAGACTACTTCTTTTCATGGAAAAAGTAAATCACCAGCAGCACCGCGTCGGTCTCACCCACGTTGCGGAGGTTGTGGCTGATACGCCCGTCGAAAAAAAGTGAATCGCCTTCGCCAAGGGTGTAGGTCTGCTCGCCGATCTGGTATTCGATGCTTCCTGCCAGCACGTACTTCAATTCGTAGGCGTCGGTTTTCACTGCGTGCGCCCGGCGGGCCTGGGGCGTCAGCGTCAGAAGCACGACGTCGATGGCCTGCCCGTGAACGGTCCGCGTCAGTACCCGTCGGTACCGAAAGCCCTTGGCATGTTCCTTCTCAAACGGCTGGTACTCGTTCCGGCGTCGCACCAAAACCGCGTCCGGCTGTCCGTTCGCCCCGATTTCGTTGAAGAACTCGTTCAAATCAACGCCCAGCGATTTAATAAGGTTGATGAGCACCAGCAGCGAGGGAATCGTCCGGTTGTTTTCAATTTGCGAAATCAGCCCCTTGCTCACCTGAGCCTGGTCGGCTAAGGTTTGCAGCGTGATGCCGCGTTCTTTGCGTTTCTCTTTGAGCTTGTGGCTGATTTGGATCAGAATGTCTTCCTGCATGGCGGGCGGTGATTGGTGCGGGCGGTAAAGCTACGGAATGGGTTTGGGTGGAAAATTTGGGAACCCGCCGGACGGCCCGCCAACGTTGGGGAAAGTCCGCCGGTGGGCAGGCGCGGGCCGCCCGACGGGCGCTTCATGAAAAAGCCCGACGCGCGGGCCGGGCTTTGCAGTGGGGCGAAAAGCGAAGTCAGGGTACCTTCTCAAACGTGATCGTCACCCGACTGTTGATGGCTTTGGTGGCATCGGTCGGCGCGTCGGGGTCGACAAATCGGTTGTCGTACGCCCAGGTCATCTGGTTTCCCGAAGTCGTCAGGTCAAACGTTGAAACTTTGCTGTTACTTGAAATCAGTTCCAGTTTGTTGCCCGTGATGGAGTAGGTGCCGTTGAACGACACGCCCAACTGCTGCTGCGCTTCAAAATCCGTGAACGTACAGCCCTGGGGCGTGTTCAGTTGCGTCGTGTTGGCCGCCATCGTCAGCGTGACGTCGCTGATGCAGGGGTAGGCCACTTTCACGAGCGGAAAGAGGTCTGAAAAACTGCCCGTAAAGCTGCCCGTCCGTACCCGGATGGCTGGGGTTGCGTTCAGCCCAGCGAGTTTCCAGGTACCCTGTACGCGGGTCGCCGCGTCGGGAGTTTCTTCTTTTTTGGAACAGTTCAGCAGAACGACACTCAAAGCCAGCAGAAGGCCGGGCCGAAGCAACGAGCGAATCATGAGTGATTGAAAAGAAATGTGAAAAATGAAGTCGGGCAAACGTACGGATTTCCAGCGAAATCAATCGAGCGGGGAGCGGCTGTCAAACTCCTCACGAAACCGCGGACTTTCGGTACGTCCCCACCGGTCCCAGAACGTAAAATGCAGCCCGAAGTTGTACCGGAACTGCCGGTGGTGCAGGGCGTGGTGCGTGGCCCCGATGACCGTCCGGCCCAGGGCGGTACCCAGCCGGTTGCGCGGGTAGATCTCGATGTCGAGGTGATTAACCGCCGCCGAGAGCGTCATCAGAAGCAATTGAACGCTGATGACCGCCGGGTGCATCGGCACGATAACGAGGATGAGCGGGAAAATAATTGCCTGCAAAACACCTTCGATGGGGTGGAAACTGAAGGCCGTCCAGGGCGAGGTAATCCGACTGTCGTGGTGCACCTGGTGCACGAGCCGGTACACCCGCGGGTGGTGCATGAGCCGGTGAATCCAGTAGTAGTACGTCTCGTGCAGAAACATTGACAGCAGCAAGCTGACCGGTAGGTACCACCAGCCGTACGCGGCCACGTCGAGGTACACCGCCGTGTACCCCTGCTGGTAACCTACGACCGCCAGCGCCCCGACGAGGGCAAAGATGATCGAGTTGATCAGCGACCAGCGGATTTCCTTCCGAAACTGCCCGGCGGGGTACGCCTTCTGGTTCAGTTTGCGCGTGCGCCAGCGCTCGGGTTGCCAGAAGTAAAAATACACGTGGAAAAAGCCGGCGATGAAAAAATACCGACTCGTGATGCCGACGAACAAAAACCCGATGAGTAGTCCGAAGGCCCAGGGCCGGGTAAAATCGCCGTAAAGGAAATCGTTCATACACATCCGGTACGCCCGGAGTTGGTCAACGAGTACCTCAGGAAAAATCCCGGACCAGGAGAAGAGGCAGTGGGCAGTAGCAGTAGGCAGTCAAATGCAAGTCAGATTCTGCCTACGGCTACTGCTTACGTATTTCAGTACCGGCTCACCTTCCACTTGCCCAGGCCGCCGTCGAAACGGATGTTGATTTTCTGGGTGGCCTGTGCGTAGCCGGGGGTTTCGTAGGCATTGCCAACGCGCACGAAATCATCCTCATCAAACTCCTTGACGTTCAGCGCGCCGTCGGTTTCGATGCGGCAACCCACGCCCCGTGGTACCTCAAATTCCACTTCCGCCACGCCCGATTCCACGTTGACCGTCGTTTCGGGGGCGCGGTTGCCGAGGCGAATCTGGGCCGAGGCCACGCCCGTTTGCAGGTTCAGCGACCGCACGCGGTACGGGCTCAGGTCGAAGTCCGCCTCGCCCGCACCGAATTCAAAATATAGGTCCCAAAGCGGGGCCGTATTCAGTCTGACAGCGAGGTGATTGCTGAAACCATCGTTGTTCCAGACTTCCCGGCCGCTGCCTTTGCCGTTGAGCGACAGCGTCAGTTCGGTTTTGCCATCCGACGCCCGTTTCTGAAGGGAAGCTTTGCCGAAACTCAGCCGGGCATCGGCTTCCACGAGTTGGGACGTGGTTTCCTCGATGTCGAATTCTGCCGCACCGCCCGTCAGCCGGAACGTCGCTGCCGAGAGGCTGTCGGCGTAAGGCTCCACGAGGCGCTGCGAGCTACTCCGGCGGGAGCTACGTGATTCGGAATCGTTGTCAGTATCGTCGTCCCAATCCCGCTCCGACCACTCGAAACGGTGGTTATCCTTCCAGTCGTCGCGCACGTTTCGCACAATGGCCGCCGGAATGGCCAGGCAGAGCAGAATGACCAAGACGACCGTCGCCGCCGGGCTTGCTTTACCCCAGATGACGTTGATACCCAGCAGAATAATCAGTACCGGCCAGAACCGAACGAGTTGGCCCCACTCGAAATCAAACCAGCCGAAGTTGCGGCCCAGAAACAGCACGCCCAGCAGGACGAAAACGCCGCCCAGAAAAAGGTTCTTGGTGTTCATGATCTGAAGGTTAGAAGGAAATGGTACGAAGGGTACGTCAGAGCGGTTCGTTCGGACCGGCGGGTCGGTTAGGCGTCCGATCCCGGAAAATCAGGAACACGCCCAGCAGGATGAGCAGCAACGGCCAGAAGCGCCGGACCAGGTGCCAGTCGACGTAAAACCAGCCGAATTCACGCGCCAATTGAATAATCCCGAATACGATCAGGAGGGTACCGATGAGCAGGTTCGTGGGTTTCATGCGAAGAAAAGGGAAAGTGACTACCGAAAAGACTCAGGCAACGTCGCGCGGGGTTCGGTCGCGGAAGATCAGGTACGCTCCGAGGGCAATGAGCGCCACGGGCCACATCTTACCCCAGGAGAACCACCAGACAAATTCGTCGAGCAGAAACAAAACCCCCAGGCTGACGAGTACGGCTCCCCAAACGACCGGGTTGGTTCGCGTGGTGGGCGCCGTGGTCTGGTACGAAACACCCGGTTGGGGAAGAAACGCATCACGTTGGGGAAGGGCAATCCACAAAATGACGTAGACGAGCACAATGGGGAAATGAACGAAGAGGGCCGAGACGACGAACAAAACCCGGATCAGGGCGACGTCGATGTTGAAATACGCGGCGATTCCGGCGGCGACGCCCCCGAGCATCGACTGGGAGGGAATGCGTTCTAAACGGTTCATGGCGAGTACTTGATTTGGTTTGGTGGTCGAAAGGTGACCGGACCCGCCGCGTTTTAAAACGCTTTTTCAACGGACGGTACCCGCGCGCCCGCCAACGGACTTTTTTATGGATAGAACTTGGCATTACCAGGTACCGGTGGTTGGCCTCCGGGAAAATACCCTATTTTCGGCAGGCCGGGTTTTCCCGCTAAAACCGGTGGTGGTTCGGCATCAGTTTTGTCTACAGAATGCTCAATCACTTTAACATCCGTGAGGCCATGATGATGCTTGTACCCGCTTTAGCACTTCTTCTGCTGGCGTGTGGCGTTTGCCTGCCGTTTCTGATTCGCCCTGAAAAAGAAGAACGCTACCGGTTCTGATTCGTTTCGTTGATCGAAATAGGCGTGAAAACCCCTGTTGGAAAAGATGCGGGTTTTCACGCTATTTTTATGAAGGGACTTGCTTCACCTTTGTCCCGTTCGTTTTCGCTTCCCTGACCACTCGTTTCAGAATTCAATTGCTTCACCAACCCCGCCGCCATTCGGTCGCGTCGTCCGCTGACCTGAATCCGGCCCGCTGAACGAGTTTTCGTTTTTCATTCTCCGTCGTGTAGCGTTTCCCGTTGGGTGTAACCGATGGTCGCGTTTGGGCTGTTGCACGCAGCCGGGGCGGTTCGTTGGGCGCGACCGGGCCCTTGTATCACTGCATTTTCAACCTCTAAACCCCCTTTTTATGACCGAATTCGCCATGGGTTGGCTTGCCGACCGACCCGACATCCGTGACCTCACCCTCGAATCGCCCCAAATTCAGACGTTGCTGCAAAAGGCCGACGGGTTGCAGAAACTGAGCGCCAAACCGGCTTCGCGCTCGAAAAAATCAACCACCGGTACCGAACCCACGCCGCTGGCCCTCCCTGCCACCGTGGACCTCCGGGCCGACTGCCCGCCCATCGAAAACCAGGGCGGCATCGGTTCCTGCACCGCCAACGCGGGCGTGGGCCTGCTCGAATACTTCGAACGCAAGGCGTTTGGCAAGCACCTCGACGCCTCGCGGCTGTTTCTCTACAAAGCCACCCGCAACCTGCTGCACTGGACCGGCGACACCGGGGCGTACCTCCGCGCCACGATGAAGGCCATGGCCGCCTTTGGCGTGTGCCCCGAAGAGTACTGGCCGTACTCCGACGCCACGACGAGCACGCCGGGTACCCAACCGCCGCCGTTTGACCAGGAGCCGCCCGCGTTCTGCTACGCCTTCGCGGGCAATTACAAATCGACGACGTATTACCGCCTCGACCCGCCCGGCGTCACCCCTGCAAAACTGCTCGAAAACGTCAAAACGCACCTGGCCGGGGGACTGCCCTCGATGTTCGGCTTCACGGTGTATTCCTCGTACTCGCAGACGAACACCAACGGCGGACGCTTTCCTTTTCCCTCGCCGAGCGAGCGGGTGGTGGGTGGGCACGCGGTCGTGGCCGTGGGCTACGACGACGGCATCAGCATCCCGAACGCCACGGGCGGCCCGACCACGACGGGGGCGCTGCTGATTCGCAATTCGTGGGGCACGGGCTGGGGCATGTCGGGCTACGGGTACCTCCCGTACGAGTACATCCTCCGGTCGCAGGCGACGGATTTCTGGTCGCTCATCAAGGCAGAGTACCTGAACACGGGACAGTTCTGACCCGTCCAGTTTCCCAACCAGTGGGGTCGGTCGGAACGACTGCCCCGCTATTTAACTTTCTCTAAACCCATGAAGTACACCCTCTTCTCTCCCCAATCGCCCGAAGCACCGCGGTCGCAGGCACCGATGGTCAACATCAGCGGCTCCGAAGACCGCTACGGTGCGCACAGCATCCAGGCTTTTCCCACGCAACTACCGCTCTCGAAAACCCACGCCGACGCCCAAGGCTTTCTCGATTGGTACGGTACCTGGAACCGCGGCAACTTCTGGTTCCGCGATGCGGGCGTGCAGGTCTGGGCTTACGAAGAAACCTACGACAACTGGCAGGACACCTACGGTATGGATTCCGTCGTGACGTTCTACCACTCGGGCCACGGCGGGATGGACAACGCGGGCGTGTTCTTCGCCCCGCTCGGAGCCAACTGGGACAACCGCATCAACGCGCTGTCGAGCAACATGATCATCGGCAACGAGCAGTTGCGGTACCTGTTCTGGTCGACGTGCCAGTCGCTGAAGGTACCCGACGTGGCCGACGTCAACCCGACGCGCGTCAGCCCCATCACCACCTGGCACAACGCCAACCGCGGGCTGCGGATGATTTTCGGGTACCAGTCGAACAGCGTCGACAACGCCAACTACGGCAAGTACTTCGGCAACAACTGGAATGCGGGCCAGAGCTTCAGTACCGCCTGGCTCAACGCCAGTTGGGCCATTTCGCGGCGGCAGATTCCGACCGTCTGCGCGATGGGCGCTACGGCGCAGGAAGCGCAGAACCGGCTGTTCAACGAACGGCTGTTTGAGTGGGGGGCCGTTTCCAAAAACTTCTACTGGTGGCGCTGGGGTGGTTTTGAGCGGCCCGTGTTCCAGGCCGCGTTCGAGCGTCCGCAGCTACCCACGAATCCCGAAATCCTGTTTTTCGGTCGGCCGCTGTTCGACGTCGGGCGACTGATGAACCTCGGCAGCCAGCTCGGGTTCACCAAAAAACAAAGCGAACCCGTGGCGCTGGGCCGGGATGGTACCCAAGTGATTCAGGCCAAAAACCGGCAGTTGACCGTCGATGCCGACGGGCGACTGACGGCGGTACTCGGAATGAGCAATTTCAAAAACCGGACGGCCCTCGATCGCGACCGGGCCATCGAAATCGCCAACCAGACCGTGAGCGACCTCGGTTTCCGGGGCAATGGCGTCGAACTGGTCTTCGACTCGCTTCGCGTCGACCGCGCTCAGGGCATGGGTACCCAGGGCAGTGGCACGCTCGAAGACAGCTACGTGACCGACACGACGGTGGTGTTCCGGCAAACGGCCAACGGTCTGCGGAGCATCAACGCCAACCACGGGCAGGTGATGGTGACGGTCGACAACGACGGCAAGGTGACGCGCCTGCACAATTCGACACGGCCCGTCGAAGGCACGACCAACAAGCCGATGAACCTGGCCCCCACGCCCAACGGCAAGGGCAAAGCCAGCGAAGCGCGGCTGGACCTCCCGAACGACCTGCAGCTCAACGGCGAATTCCGCGAAGCGCTGAGCGCTGAGGTGGGTACCACGTTTGCGGCTTCGCGCAGCAACGAGCCCATTAACGGCGAACTGCTCGAATCGCTGGTCGGCTACGACTTCTCGGGCGATCACGGCGGTGTGGTGGCGCACCGGGAGTACCAGGTCGATCACGGCGAAGGGCTCCAGAAAATCCACCGGATTCGGATTCCGATTTTCGCGTGATTTAGTTTTTCACGCGGATGTTCGCGGAACGCAAACCCGCCGATCGACGCAGAATGTAAAATCTGCGAAATCAGCGGGTTTGCGTTCCGCGAACATCCGCGTGAACTTTCAATGAACCGATGATGCGCTGGCTTTTCTTTTTTCTATTGTTGACTTGCCAAACCGCCTATCCATGAGCGATTCCACGAAGCAACTCAACGTTGGCGAAACCCTGCGGTACCCCTTGCCCGGCCTCGGTACGGCGGGGTACGGCTGGGACGTGCAAGCCGATCCCAGCCTGACCGTCAGGAAAGAATTTGAAGCGCGCGGCGGGGGCGTCGGGGCCAGCGCCGACGAGGTGTTTTACGTCACGCCGACGAAAAAAGGCCGCTTCACGCTCGCGTTTGAGCAGAAACGACCCTGGGAGAGCGAAGTCGTCAAGCGCGATACGCTCGTGCTGGTGGTGGATTAATCTTCTTCGAGCAACTCCAGCATCGTCATCAGTTCGTCCGAATTGAGGTACCCCGGTCGCGGCTCGTCGCCGCCGGTGAAGGCCACGCCGCGCAGCGGTACGTCGCGGAGTACCTCGTCGAGATTCGATTCCCGCAGCCCGTACCCGAGCAGAATCGGGTACCGGAAGGCCAGTCGGTCGAGGCGGTCAAAATCCGCCGTTTCCAGCCGCGCAAATTCATCCGACGAGGTCAGTAGCGCGTACTCGACCTGACCCTGCGCGGTACCCAGTTCCTGCTCCACGTCATGGGCCGACAACGTCGCCACGTCCAGCCGCAACGCCAGCGGGGTACCCAGCGATTTCAGATGAGGCAGGAGCGAAGCCTGCGTGATTTCAAGGACGTCGGGCTGGAAGCGTTCGACCAACCCGGCAATCCGGTCCGCGTCGGTTGCCGCCGTTTCGCCAACGATGCGTACCCCGGCGACCCAGCCCCGCATTTCGGCCACGCGCTCGGGTACGAGTTCGTCCATCGAAAACCCGAGCCACTCGACGCCCATGCCCGCGCAGTACCGGGCATCGGAGAGGTTGGTGACGTTGCTGACTTTGACGAGCGTACGGAGGGACATGGGCAATGAGAGAATGAGTGAATCGGTGGGCAAAACTACGGCGGTGGGCACTGCGGAACCAAGCAGGTCTTCCGCCAGTTTCTGACGTACCTTTGCGGGCAGAATGGCTGAATTTCTTTATTCACTCATTCTTTCATTCATTGACCAACAATCGCAGGGCTTTGAACCCTGGACCGATTTACCCATGAGCAAACACGGACGCATTCTGGTCGCCATGTCGGGCGGCATTGACAGTTCCTTGGCGGCGGTGCTGCTGCACGAAGAAGGGTACGAAGTCGTCGGGATGACGATGAAAACCTGGGACTACGCCAGCAGCGGCGGGTCGAAAAAAGAAACGGGCTGTTGTAGCCTCGACTCCATCAACGACGCCCGCAACGTGGCCGTCGAGTTGGGTTTCCCGCACTACATCCTCGACATCCGCGCCGAATTCGGCGATTCGGTCATCGACCACTTCACGGGCGAGTACCTCGAAGGCCGCACGCCGAACCCCTGCGTGCTCTGCAACACGCACATCAAGTGGGACGCCCTGCTGCGCCGCGCCGACAAGCTCGACTGCGAGTTCATCGCCACCGGCCACTACGCGAATAGTCGGGAGGAAGGGGGACGATACGTCATTTCCCGCGGCGTCGACGTGCGCAAAGACCAGAGTTACGTACTCTGGGGCGTCTCGCAGGAAAGCCTTTCGCGCACGAAGCTGCCGCTGGGGCACCTGACGAAGGCGACCATTCGCGAAATGGCGACGAAGCGCGGGTTCATCGACCTCGTCAACAAGTCGGAGAGTTACGAAATCTGCTTCGTCCCCGACAACGACTACCGTGGATTCCTGCGCCGCCGGATTCCCGGACTCGACGAGCAGGTACGCGGCGGCAACTTCGTCGACCAGTCGGGCCGGGTACTCGGCCAGCACGAAGGGTACCCGTTCTACACGATTGGCCAACGCAAGGGCCTGGGCATCGCGCTGGGGTACCCGGCCTTCGTGACCGAGATCCGGAAAGAAACGAACGAAGTCGTCCTGGGCCGCGACCGCGACCTGGAGCGTGACGGGATGCTCGTCGGCCAACTCAACCTCTCGAAGTACCCGACGATCGAGGTACCCCTCGAAACCGTGACGAAAGTGCGGTACAAAGATTCGGGTACCCCCGCGACCATCGAGCCGCGCGGCGCCGAGATGCTCGTGCGTTTCCACGAACCCGTCACGGGCGTGGCCCCCGGCCAGGCCGCCGTTTTCTACGAAGGCGACGACGTGATTGGCGGCGGCTGGATTCGGAAGGCGTTTCGGGAGGAAGGGTTTGGGGCGGAGGTGATGCGGGCGCAAGCTTGAAAATCGTGTTCGCCTCTCGCTCGCCCCGATTTGCAATCGGGGCGGATGTGGAATCGCGTCTGAGACGCAAACCCAATCACGCGCCCGATTGCAAATCGGGGCGAGCTGGTTAATAGTTGATCGCTCCGTTTTGTAATTGCAGCGTAGTGCTATTATTTAAAACAAATTTGGATAGAAGACTTAAACAATTATGGAACATCTTGTTGTCTCTACAGAGAAAAGTATCCAAGCGGAGAATTGGTATGCGGCAATAACTATGGCTTTGACTCTGCCAGATATTTGCGGATGGCTTGAAACCCCAAGCAAAACTTCGCAAAAACGGTACGAAGCTTGGTTTAACAAATATCTTCTGCAGTACTATGAAAACTCTTTTCATGGGCCGAGTTTTACATTTCTTTCGGGAGGTGACTGCTATGCTTTAAGATGCGCTTTTCTGCACGAAGGAATGGACGAAGTGCTTCGTCAACGGGCGCGTAACGCACTTACCCGATTTAAGTTCAGTACTACGGGCTCTCACCGAATTCTCGTTGACACGGTTTTGCTTTTAAACGTTACAGAATTTTGCTCTGAAGTTTGCGCTGGCGTTCGTCAATGGAGTATTGATTTACACTCAAATCAAGACGTACAAGAGCGAATGAAAGAACTACTGTTCGTGGAAACTGAAGGCTTTTCAATTGCTCCAGGCATTTTTGTTCAATGAATTTTCCGGCGTTTGTCTTACCATGGTGTTCGTACATGCTTACGACGTGGATGTCTGAGCTTGGCGTTTGTAATTTTCCACTCACCCAAACACCTCCGCCACCCCAAACGCAAAATCCGGCAGCAGCGGCGCAGCAGAAATGCGGTCGGTACTCTTGAATACTTTCAATTCTTCCGGCGAGGTGTAGGCGTAAATCTTCCGACGCTTTGGCACGAGGTACCAGACCAGCACGGCCCCGCCGTCGAAGTAGTCCTGAATTTTTTCCAGCACGTCCTCGTGGGATTCCGATTCGGAAAGGATTTCGATGGCAAACCGGGTGCTTTGTCGCGCACCCGTGCGGGTCGCTTCAATTTGATCAAACGTAAAATAGGCCAAATCAGGACGGCGCTTCCGAACGTCGTCCACGTACGAATCCATCTCCGGGGTCAGTTCGTCGCCCTGCCGGTACGCAGCGGTGGTAGCAAAAAGTCGGGTCAGAAACTTGATGAGGAGGTACTCAGCCTGTTTCATGGAATCTTTTTCGATGATTCGCCCCCGCACAAACTCGTAGCTGCCTTCGGGCGCGTGCTGGCGCTCCCAGGCTTCAAACTCTTCGACGGTTTGCAGTGTGGTGGGTAGGGGTTCGGATGCGGCGGTTGTGGCCATCTCGTTTGGGGCGTCGTTGGTTTCCAAAGATAAAAAAATTCACAGGTTTGTGGCCTGAGCCGCCCGGGAGCGATTCATCGCCACGCGTGGGGCGGATTTTCGTAACCGGTTTGTCGGAATCGAACCAGGGCGTTACCTTCCGGCTCTACCCATCGCATCAATTATGAAATCAAGCTTGGTGGCCGATGGCTTAGCCCGGCGTTATCAGAGCGGGGAAGTGCAGCTACGCCTGCAGCAATTGCGTCAGGAAATTGACGCCCGCTACGCCGGGGCGCTGGCCGAGGCGGGCTTCGTGCGTCGCTTCATCCTACGTTGGCGAATGACGGTGGAGTTTCGGCGAGAGCGCTGGAAAATCGTGGCCCCGCATTCGCTCTACATTCGTCACTAGCTTTTGCAGCAAACGCTCAGTCAGCCGCTCACATGGTCCGCGTCCGCAACGCGGAGGTGTAGCCTCGTTTGGAACGCCCGGTGTTCAACCCAAAGTTGAAATCCGGCAGCAGTGGCGGAGTGGCGTCCGGTATCCCCTCGGCGGGGTAGCTTCTACGCCGTACGCCGCTTGGGCACGAGGTACCCGACCCGCCTGGTCACTGCCGCAGGTACGTCGTCTCTTCTTTCGTTTCTGGGTGTCGGTCGTGCAGAAACACGTCCCAGAGCAGACTCGCCACGAGTACCCCGATGACGAGGCACAGCCCGATTTGCAGCGCCGTGATGACGTAGAGGTACGCGGCTTCATCCTGGACACCGTGCAGGAGTTCCTCCCCCTCGACGGTCTGCAGGTGCGCCAGTTCGTTGAGGTGCACGGTCGTCTCCCGGAAGACGGTACCCCCGTCGCGGGTGAAGACCGTTGTGGCCCCGGCCCGGTCGTTGGCTTCGACGCGGCGAAGGATGTCGGCTTCGAGCCGGGCGTACTCAGTCTGGCTACGCGTGAAGGCCTGCAGGTACCCCACCTCCTCGGGTGTGAGGTAGGTCTGGCGCAGATCCTGCACGAGCGAGTCGATTTTATAATCAAACCGCTTCAACTGGTCGCTGATGGCCGCGGATTCCTGACCGTCGGGGGCCAGGAGGTGGCGTTCGAGCAACAGGCGCTTGCCGTGAAGGTTTTCGTTGAGATACAGCAAATCGACGGCGGGCAGCAGGCGGTCTTTATAAATGGACGAAAACGATTCGCCGATGCGCCCGACCACCCGCCGGGAAATCAGCGTGCTGATGATCGTCAGCACCATCACGCTGCTCAACAGCAGCGCGACGTTGCGTTTGTGCGAGAACGTACGGGACCAACTCATGACAAATACTGGTGAAGAGGTACGATTCCAAAACGTCCGAAATCCACTTTTTGTTACGAGGTACCCGTCCCTCAGTGCAGCCGTTCGCGCAGCGCGGCGATGAGTTGTCGCGTCTGCGCAATCCGGTCCCGCAAGGGTTTCCGGTAGTACCACAGCCGCCGCTCGGGGTCGTCCTGCGGACCGGCTGCCAACTCGGCTTCAATTTCGCGGAGGTACCCTTCGCTCAAATCTAAGTACCGCTGGGCGGTTTCGGGGTTGTGAAAACCGCCGCCGTCGACGGTCACGTAGACGGGTGTCGTGTGCCCGGCTTGCTGGGAACCGGCCACGGCGCGGGCCGCCAGCCAGAGGCCGCGTTCGAGCGGCGGCAAGATCAGGTTGAGTACCAGTCGGCTCGTCGACTGCCCCGCTTCGCCACGCACGACGCGCGCCAGTACCCGCCCGTGGCCGATCACTTCGAGCGTGTCGAGGGGTACCTGCGTCGCGTGACCGAAGGCTTCGGCGGAAATCGTCAATCGGGTACCACGCCGTACGTCCAGGCGATCGCCGGGTAATTTGTCGTTCACCCGAAATTCCAGCATCGGGCCACTGGTCACGAAGGTATGCCCGGCGGCGAAGGCCCGTTTCCAGGATTCGTACGTCAGCGGGCCGTCGGTTTTGACGTAAAACCGGGCGTTGCCGATGCGTGCCGAGTGCTCGGGTGAACCGTGGTCGTGGTCCTGCCCGCACCAGGGAAAATCTGAACCGGCCGTGGCCGTGACCGGGAAACCTAAATCAAGCAGGTGGTAGTAGTGCGCCGTGCGAAGCGGCCGCGGCGATACGCAGTACTGCAAAATCTCGAGTACGTCGACCAGCCCGCGCAGGGCGTCGAGTGTCAGGCCCCGGTAGGCGTGGAAGGCCTCGGCGTGGTGGGCGTAGCCGGTCAGTCCGCCGAGTTCGTGAATCCGGGTGAACACGCTGTCGTAGAGGTAGTACTGGTCGCGGAAACGCACCCGATTGGTCATGCCGTAGCCGAGCGCGTGGCCGAGTTCGGGCGTGCGTGGGTCTTCCTGGCCGGGTACGAGCAGGTGCCCGTGTTGGGCGAACACGCCCGCCGCGCCGTAGGCGTACTGCGGGTAATAGGTTTCCCAGAAATCACCCATGCGGAGGAATACGCCCACGCGGACGTCTTCGGCGCGGGTCCAGGTCAGGAGCGGCCCGTTTTCGCGGGGCGACCGGCGAATGTGAATGTGGCCGTCGGTCGAGTACCAGCCCCGCGCGGCGGCGTCATGCCAGCGGGTGAGGCGGTAGGTTTTCCGCAGCGTTTGCCCGGCGGGTACCGTCAGCTCGTGCGACTGATAGAGAAATTCGATACCCTTCGATAGGTCGATCCGGTACCGACCGGGTGGAAGATTTAACGAGAAGGTACCGGCTACGTAAAACGAACTGTCGGGCTGGAAGCTGAAGCCGTCTTCGTGGTCCCAGAGGCCGTACATGACGCTAACGGCCTCAGTCGGCAGCGTTTTCACGGCCCGTCCGTTCTGCGTGAGCCGCACCCGAACGGGTGTGGACTGGTTCGTAGCCGCGTCGAGTACCCGGATTTCCAGCCGGGTCGGACGCTGTGCCCGGAGTTCAGGCCGGGACCCGGCCAGTGCGAAGAGGACCAGCGCAAGGCGGGAAAGCAGGCGGGCGGGGTGACGCACTCGGGTAGGCATTTTCAAAAATAGAAAAGCCGCCGGGGCCGCGGCGCATTGACGACAAAAAACACCACCTTCGCCGAAACGCCTGCCATGCAACGCCGTTCCTTCCTCCGTCAAACCACTGGCCTTTTTGCTACTACCACGCTGCGCCTGCCGCTGGGTGCCACGCCCGCCGCCGAGTCGCTCCGCGTCCAGACCGTGACGGGTTCCGTGGCCGCGAATGCCCTCGGCGTCTGTCTGCCGCACGAGCACCTGTTTTCCAGCTTCGGCCTCGACGGCGTCGTGCTGACGGCGGAGGAAAAAGAAAGCATTTTTCAGTCGGTCTCGGCGTACCTGCGGAAGGTCAAGGCGCTGGGCTGCTCGACCATCATGGACTGCACGGCGGCGTACTTTGGCCGGAATCCGCCCCTGCTCAAACGCCTTTCGGAAGCCACCGGCGTACAAATTCTGACCAACACGGGCATTTACGGCGCGGCCAACGACCGCTACGTTCCGCCGTTTGCCGAAGAAGAAACCCCTGACCAGCTCGCTCGGCGCTGGATTGACGAGTACCGGAACGGGATCGACGGCACGGGCATCAAACCAGGTTTCCTGAAAATCGGCGTGGACCCGGCTCCACTTTCTGCGCTGGACCGGAAGTTGGTCCAGGCTGCCTGCCGCACGCACCGGGCCACCGGGCTGACCATCGCCTGCCACACGAGCGGGTCGGACGGGAAGGCGGCATTGGAGGAGTTGGAAATCATTCGAGCGGAAGGCCTGCGGCCCGAGGCCTGGATTTGGGTCCACGCGCAAAACTCACCGAATTCGGCGCTGCACGCGCAAATCGCCCAAGCGGGCGGTTGGGTGTCGTTCGATGGGTTGCAGGAAGGCCAGCTCGACCGGCACGTCGAGTTCGTTCAGGCAATGAAACGGGCCAACCTGCTCCACCGGGTGCTGCTTTCGCACGATGGCAACTCGTTCCGCATCCGCAACACCGACACCATGCGGCCCTACCACTTGCTGTTCGAGCAGTTCCTGCCGCAACTCCGGCAGGCGGAGTTCCGTGAGTGGGAAATTGAGCAGATGACGGTACGGAACCCAGCGGAGGCGTTTGGAATTCGGAAGCGTTTGATGTAAGACGAATTGCCTAATCCGTCCTACAAATCAGTGCTGCACCACCAGCTTACGCAGGGTAGTTCCCGCTGCGGCCCCGTCGATTTTCAACAGATACAGCCCGTCGGGCATCGTCGAAACGTCGAGGCGAAATTCCTGCCCGGCCGGGAGTACCCGCGGCGGGAACACGCGTTGCCCGCTCGTGGCAAACACGTCCAGCGTGGCCTCGGCCCCGACGCTGACGAGTACCGTGTGGTCGGCGGGATTCGGGAAAATGCGCACTTCGGGCAGGGGCTGCGGCTGGCCGGTCAGCACGGGGGCCGCGGTGTTTTTCAGCAGTCGCACCCCGCCGGTACTCAGGCCCACGAGCAGGTCGGGCAGGGCGTCGCCGTCGAGATCGCCCGCCGCGACCGAGGGGTAGTACCCCACCCGCAGGGCCGCGGCCGGGGCGGTACCCACCTGAATCAGATTCGTGTCGGCGACGAAGGAGCTTTGCCGCTGACTCAGAAAATCGGCGTACACCCGAAGCTGGCTGGTGGTCGTGCCCGCGATGAGTTCGGGGCGACCGTCGCCGTTCAGGTCGGCCGTGGTCAGCGAAGCCCCCAGCCCGTACACGTCGGGCTGGATGCCGCCGTAGGTTTCGAGTACGCGCTCGAAGGTCGGCGCGGTGCCGGTACCCGTGTTGCGGTGAAATTCAATCGAACCGTTGAGCTTCGCCACGAGCAGGTCCAGTTTCCCGTCGCGGTCCACGTCGACAAACTGCACCGACTCGTTGGTCTGCATCGCCGGCGGGGTCGCGAGCGTCACGGCTTTGGCAAAGTCGAGCACGTACGCGCCGGTGGCCGTGCCCGCGTTGGGCAGGTACCGGACTTCCACGCCCCGACCCGTCGTGGCGGCAAAACCCAGGTCGGGTACTTTATCGGCGTTGAGGTCGGCGACGAACGGCTTGAAATTCGTGGCTTGGTAGGTTTTCGAGAGGTTCAGAAAGTCGTCGGTCTGCCACTCGAAGGCCGGTTTCGTTCGGGTACCCCCATTTTTGAAATGCACCAGACTGCCGCGGTACCCCTGATCGCCACGGGTACCCACCGTGCCCACGAGCAGGTCGAGGTCGCCATCGCCGTCGAGGTCCACGAGCAACGGCGCGGCAAATTCCCCGACGTCGAGCATCCCGTCCTGAAGAAAATTCTGCTGCCGGAAGGTCAGTTGCGGAGCCGCGGCGGTACCCACGTTTTCGTAGAGCCACGCCGTTTTCTGAAAATCGATGAGGCCGCCGGGTTCGTTGCCGTAGACGTTCGGCGCGGCAATCAGGTCAGGCTTGCCGTCGAAGGTCACGTCCTCGAAGTACGCCGCCGGAAAAATCTGGAACAGCACCGGATTGACGGACGGAAACTGGTACTGCGCCTGCTTGAAAATTGCCGTTTGCAGACTGCCCTGGTTGGGCAGGAAGGCCAGGTTGTCGCAGGTAATGTGCCCAAACAGCGCGTCTTTCTTGCCATCGCCGGTCAGATCGGCCACGAGGAGCGAGTTGCCGATGTGCGCCACGCGCCCGTTCGGAATGCCGCCGTCCTGCGCGGGCAGTTGGCCACCGCTGACGAGTTGACCCGTCTGGCAGTCGACATTGAACCGGAAATCCTGGCAGTACTCTTTCAGAAAATTGCCCCAGCAAAACCCGATTTTCTTGAAATCAAGGCCCGGCTTGCCGGTTTTTTCCTTGCTCAGGTTCTGGTGGTACTCCACAAAATTTCCCGAGTAGTCGAACGTCATCACGTCGAGGTCGCCGTCGCCGTCGAGATCGGTGATGGCCGGAATGTCCGAACTGACGACGTACAGATTAATCCGTCCCGAAAACCCTTCCGAAAACACCGGGTTGGCGATTTCCTCCCAGGCCAGCGCCGCCCCCGGCGTCGGGGTGGTTTGGCGGTACACCCGCATGCCCTGGGGCGTCGAGGTGAACAGGTCCTTCAGGCCGTCGCCGTCGTAATCGGCCAGCGTCATCCAGTTGTCGATGGTCGGAAACTGACGCTCGTACGGCGGCGCGTGCCGCCAGGTCAGTTTACCGCCGACCGAAACGGCCAGAAACGTCATCACCTGCCGACTGCTGCGGTCGAAAATGACGAGGTCTTCGGTGGCGTCGGCGTCGAGGCGAAGTTTCTGAAACTGCGGGGCGTTCAGCCCACCGGCCCAGGCGTTGGGCAGGCGTTGCCCGGCCCGCTGGAGCGTGGCCGTGGTGTCGAAGCGAAACGAAAACCGCTGCCCCGCACTCGGCAGGGACAGCAGCAGGGTACTCAGAATCGAGAGGAGAAGCAGGCGGTAGAAACGGTTCATTGCGGCGGGTTTAGTGGAAATTCGCGTAGGTTTGCGGACTGTTTTTCAAACGAAAAATCCACCCCGAAGGTACGCATTTGCCGCGATGATTTCGACGCCTGACCTCTACGCCCGGTACCGCGAGTGCGCGGGCGTGTCGACCGATACCCGCCAGATTCAGCCCGGTACCCTGTTCTTCGCGTTGAAAGGCCCGCGCTTCAACGCGAACACGCTCGCCGCCGAGGCGCTGGAAAAGGGCGCGCGGTACGCCGTGGTGGACGAAGCCGACTGCGCGACCGACGAGCGGTACCTGCTCGTCGACGACGGCCTGCGGGCCTTGCAGGACCTGGCCCGGTACCACCGCCGGACGCTGTCGATTCCGGTCGTGGCCCTGACGGGGTCCAACGGCAAAACCACCACGAAAGAACTCCTCCACGCCGTGCTGAGCCGACGGTACCGGGCGGCGGCCACCCGAGGCAACCTGAACAACCACATCGGGGTACCCCTCACGCTGCTGGCGCTGGACGATTCGGTCGAACTGGCGATCATCGAAATGGGTGCGAATCGGCAGGGCGACATTCGTGAATTGGTGGCAATTGCCGAACCGACCCACGGGCTGATTACCAACATCGGCAAGGCCCACCTCGAAGGCTTCGGCGGGTTGGCGGGCGTGCGCAGGGGCAAGGGCGAACTGTTCGATTTCCTGACCGAAACCGGCGGCGTCATCGTCTACAACGGCCTCGACGGTACCCTCGGCGAGATGGTCGCCGAACGGAATCCGGCCTACGCGTTCCGCTACGCCGACAACGCGATCTTGTTCCAGGAAACGCCCTTCGTGCGGTACCGGGTGGGTACCGAAACCATCGATACCCACCTGACGGGCGGGTACAATTTTGCCAACATCCGGGCGGCGCTGGCCCTGGGGCGGTACTTCGGGGTACCCGATGCCGAGGCCCACGCGGCCGTGGCGGCGTACGTTCCCGAAAACAACCGCTCGCAGGTCGTTCAGCGGGGTACCAACACGGTGTTGCTCGATGCGTACAACGCCAATCCTTCGTCGATGGGCGCGGCGATCCGCAACTTCGATCATTTGACGGCGGAGCGGAAGATGGTCATCCTCGGCGATATGTTCGAGCTGGGCGACAACGGCCCCGCCGAACACGCCGCGCTGGGCCAGCTCCTTGCCGACTGCCGCTTCGACCTCGTGCTGCTGGCCGGGCCGCTGATGCAGCACGCGCTCGGGGCGCTGCCGCGGGCGTACTACTTTCCCGATAAATTCGGCTTGCACATCTGGCTCCAGGATCACCCCCAGCAGCACACGCACGTGCTCGTGAAAGGTTCGCGTGGCATGGGTTTGGAAAGCGTCGTGCCGTTTTTGTAAGTCGTTCAATTTCGATTTAATTGCACGCCCGAACTTCATCCGCCCTGCGCCATGCCAACCTCCCGCGTCACCTCGCCACTGGCCCGTCTGGCCGCCCGCAACGAACAGCTTCGTGGTCAGCTTAGCCAGGTCATGGCCCGACTCGAACACCTCCAGGCCGAAGTGCAGCACCTGCGGGCCGAACTCCGCGAGGGGGTGCAGCAGTGGCAGACGCGGCACAGCGAAAGCGACCGGCGGCTGCGGCAGATGCTGGAGATTGCCGACGGGGGCCTGGAGTAGCATTTATGAAGACCCCATTCGCCCGGCGGGACTTTTACCATACCTGCGAAGCGCACAAAAAAGCCGAACCGCTCACATCGAGCGGTTCGGCTTTTTTATAAAAGCAACGCTTAGTTGTTGTCGTTGTCTTTCAGGTCGGCCTGAACCTTGTCCACACGGCGATTCACGTCGGCTTTGAATTCCTTCCAGTCGCGTTTCGCGTCGCTTTTCAAGTCTTTCAAGTCGGCGTCGAGCTCGTTTTTCTCTCCGCGCAGCCGGTCGCGGGTTTTTTCCAGCTTTCGCTTTGCCTCGCCCGAAGCCTTGTCGATTTTGGCGTCAATGCGTTCGAGTTCGTTATCGATAGCGCGGCCCTGCTCATTCAGCTTGGCTTCGAGTTCGTTTTTCTCGCGGCTGATGTCGTCCCCAGCTTCGTTCAGTTCGGCTTTGGCGTCGTCGCCCGCTTCACGAACGTCCGAGGCTACGTCATCAGCAGCGTTTTCTACGTCGTTGCCCGCTTCATTAAGTTCCTGGTTGGCTTCTTTGCGGTCATTGCGGTCGCACGAGCTGAAAAACAGGGTACCCGAAAGCAGGAGGGTAGCCAGGAAGAAGGTGTGCTTTTTCATCGGTTTTGTTGAATTGAACGTGAATAAAAGGGTTGAAGGGTTACGAAAATTTAGGCGTCCTGCGACAGAATCAGGAGGCTGTACGGCGCGACGCCCACCGTGGCGACGAAGCCCTCGGGCGTTTCCTGCGCTTCGGTGTCGAAGCTGGGAAAGTTGGAGAACTCTTCGTCGTAGCCTTCCCAGTCGCTGTTAAAACGAACGTGCCACGCCCCACCCGCGGGTACCCGAATGGTCAGAAAATCGACGGGCTGGCTCGAAAAATTCAGGACAACCACGGTGCTGTCGGCGGGGCCACCCTGGTCCCAGCGGTGAAAAGCCACGGTTTTGGTGGTGTCGTCGGCGTGCAGCAGTTCGGTGTGGTGGCCGGTGAGTCCGGTAGTCGTGCCGTGGCCGTCGGTACGGAGGCGGATCAGGTCGCGGTGCATCCGCACGAAACCCCGGAAGGCTTTGAAGCGCGTCCAGTCAATCGGGTCGGTGTCCGAAAACCACTTGTCTTCGAGCAGTTCGTGGCCCTGAAAAATCATCGGAATACCGGGGGCGGTGAGTACCAGCCCAATGCCCAGCGCCGCACGCTTTTTTGAGTACCAGTTGTTGACGTCGCCCGAGGCGATTTCCTCGGCCACGCGGGCCTTGCCGTTGGCTACCTCGTCGTGCGATTCGGTGTAGATGACCCGCTGGAACGAATCGCCGTTGTAATTGCGGAGAATGGCCGCGGCCACGGACTCCATGTCGCGGTTTTCGTCGTCGGGCGTGATGAGCGCCTCCCGGATGGGGTGCACGAAATCGGCGTCCCACTGGCTGCTGTAGCCCAGCCCGCCGTCGGCCACCTTTGCCGTGATGAAATCAAGGCCGTGGAGGTCTTCGGCGACCGTAAATTTCCAGGGGTACCGTTCGGCGACGTCCGCGTTGATCCACTGAATGAGTGAGTACCCTTCCTGCAAATTGTTGTCGGGGTGCTCGTCGGCGTGAACGTTGCGGATGTAGGGGACCATGTCCATCCGCAGGCCGTCGGCGTGGTACTCGTCGAGCCACATCAGGGCGTTATCGCGGATGTACTGCCGCACCTCGGGCCGGGAGTAGTCGGGGCGCGTATCGCCCCAGGGGGTCTGGCAGCGCCAGTCGTTGTAAAAATAAATACCGCCTTTGTCGTTTTCGTGCCAGCCGTCAAACTGCCAGAGGTCCATGTCGGTCGGTCCGAAGTGGTTGTAGACCACGTCGATGAGTACGGCAATACCCCGTTTGTGGGCTTCGCGGACAAAGGTTTTCAAGCCCTTCACGCCGCCGTACTCCGATTCAACGGCAAATGGATGCGCCGGATTATAGCCCCACGACAACGCGCCGGGAAACTCGGCGACGGGCATGATCTCGACGGTGTTGACGCCCAGATTTTCCAGATAGTCGAGCCGCTCGACGGCGTCGTAGAACGTACCGGGACGGCCCTTTTCAGGGGCGTTGAAGGTGCCGATGTGCAGTTCGTAGACGACCATCCGGTTCCAGGAGGGCATGTGAAACGATAGGTCGTCCTCCCAATCGAAATCGTTCGGGTCGACGATGATCGAATTCCCGATTGAATTGGTCAACTCACGCGCCTGCGGGTCGTTACGAAGCAATTCGCCCGATGGCGTGACCAAACGAAATTTGTATTCATCGCCCGGCCGGGCGTCGGGGACGTTGCCACCCCAGTGGCCTTTCTCTTCGGGTTGCAACGGCGTGGCCTCGTTTGACCAGTCGTTGAAATCGCCGACGACGTAAACTTCTTGGGCGTTTGGGGCCCAGACTCGGAAAAACGTACCGCCATCGTGGACGATGGCCCCCATTCCGGCGACGTGCACGGTGGGTTCAAGCGTAGCAGTTTTCATGGATACTCCGTTTTAAGTTAGCCATAACGCGCATTCCGGGCGGTACCGCCCGGAATGGAAAAACACACGAAACCAAAGAGCACAAAAAGACGCCTCCGTCCACTCCTTCAATCCTCGGGTACGCTTGCGTAACCCATGCGATGAAAGTGATGGACAGAAGCGTCTTCGATAAGCTCGTTCATGAAGTGTAATCTTGACGAGCCCTGAACGTCAAAAAACGGTGCCAATCGCGTCAGAAAACTGTCGCGACAACGATTGCCCGGCTGGTGGGGCCACCGCGCGTTTTGAAAAAGAAAAAATGGGGAAAAAATTGCCAGGTCAACCGACGTACCGTCAGTTCCGTTGCTGCTGGCGGATGTACTGATCGCGGTTGGTACTCTGGTTAGGCAATACCTGATAGGCTTTTTTCAGGCTCTCGTCGGTCTTCATCAAGTCGCCCCGTTTGATAGAATTGATGAAACTGGCCCAGGCAAACGGATTCAGGAAGGGAATCGTCGTCACCGCCGAGCGATTGAAATTCTGATTGAACTGCTGATCGAGGAAGTACCGGTAGTTGGAGGCCGCGCTCGCGCCCATCTGAATGCCGAACTGGCGCATCAGGGCCGGGTCGGTGTTGCGAGCCAGGGCGTCGCGCTGGGCCTGGTCGGCAAGGCGAGTGGCCAGGAAGGCCTCTTTAAATTCCCGCTCGGTCCGGTACGGGTAGATCTTGACGGGCCGCAAGGTGATGGCCGTTTCTTCCAGCACGACTTTCGCCGAATACGTATCGTCTTTCAACTCACGCGGGATGACGAAGTACTGCTTCTGGTACCCGATGTAGCTAAAAATGATGCTGTCGCCGGGGTACACGCCGAGGGCAAAGTAGCCCGAATTGTTGGCCGTCGTGCCGCGCCCGGCCCGCGGGATGTAGACGGTCGCGCCCGGCAGGGGCTCCTGCTGCCGCCCGCCGACGATGAATCCCGAAAACACAATCGTACGGATTTCACCCTGGGCCTGGGCCGGGCGGTCGAGGCCCAGCAGCGAAGCCAGTAAGAGCAGGGCGAAAAAAACGGGACGTGTTTTCAAGGGTTTCGAGTTGGTTTGGTTATCTCCGCTTCGGAAACGGTCGGAGAACAAAGGTATTGCCCAGTCGGCTAACCCGCAACGCGGGAATCTGGTTCTGGGACGAGGAGGGGAATGTCGAACAAGGAACGGGGGGAATCGCGAACAAGGAATTCTGAATGATGAACGGTTCGACACGTCGACATTCAAAATTCCTTGTTCGCGATTCAAACTCGGATTCAAACCACCTTCAAAAACGTCACGATAAACGGGGCCGAGAGCAGCAATCCGTCGAAGCGATCGAGAAAACCGCCGTGGCCGGGAATGGCCGTTCCCGAGTCTTTGATGGCAATGCTGCGCTTAAACAGCGACTCGACCAGATCGCCGTAGGTACCCGTCACGACGATAATCGCCCCGATGCAGACCCACTGCCAGCCGTGCAGATCCTTGAAGTACTCGCTCAGGAGCAGGGCCACGACGAAGGCAGTCGCCGCGCCGCCCACGAAGCCTTCCCAGGATTTTTTTGGGGAAACCCGCTCGAAGAGTTTCGTCTTGCCAAACTTCGTTCCGGCGAAGTACGCGCCCGTATCGCTGGCCCAGAGCAAAAACAGGCAGCCGAGTACCCGCTGGTAGCTGTAATTCCCACCCGGCAGCGCGGTGACGGTAATCAGCGCGAACGGCAGGCTGACGTAGATGATGCCCAGAAACGTGAAGGCAATGTTGGTGAAGGGCTTCGTCTCACCGCGTTTGTAAAGCTTGATAAAAAAAATCAACGTCAGCAGCGGCGAGAGCAGGAAGTAGTTGGCGAATTCGAGGTAGTCTTTTTCGATCAGAAACGTGAGCACGTTCAGAAAGGCCCCCACGAACGTCCCGTAGAATTTCAACGGCGCATTGCCGTCAAGGCCGACGAGTTTGTAAAACTCCAGTTGCGTCAGCGCGCTGATGGCCGTAAACAGCACGAGGTACGACCACTGGTTGAAGTACACGCCCGTCACGAGCAGGACAATGCCCCCGATGGCCGCCACGACCCGCTGCGCCAGGTTGGAATAGCTACTCAGTCTCAGGCGGGTCCGTATTCTTCCCTTCATGGTCAATCAGGTACTTGGCAAACACGGCGTCTTTCGCCGCCACGTACAGTTCACATTGCCCGAACATCGGGTACGAACTAGCTTTTTTGTTCAAAACTACGGAATCGATGCCGTATTCTTCGGCCAGCCAGGCCCGCAGCAACTCGGCCCGCCACTCCAGTGGTGACTCGAACACTTTCTGCCAGGAGGAATCGGTCATGCTAGGGGAGGGGAAGGGGGAACGCGCCGCCGACGAATCGCCGCCAGCAACGCCAGCGTCAGCGTCAGGGAAATCAGTGCCGCCGAAACGGGTACCGAATCAATTTTTTCCAGATCGGTTTCGATGCGTTTGGTCCGGAACAGGTACAGCGCGATGAGTTGAAAGCCGTTGTTGACAAAATGTGCGAAAATGGGTACCCACAGCGAGCCGCTCCAGACGTAGAGGTACCCGAACAGGGCTCCGAGTAGCAGCCGCGGCACAAAGCCGTAAAACTGAAGGTGAATGGCGCTGAACAACGCCGCCGATACCCAGATCGCCACGTGCACGTTACCAAAGGCCCGGTGCAGCAGATTCTGCCCGACGCCCCGGAAGGTGATTTCTTCGCCCACCGCCGGAATCACCGCCACGACGAGCAGCGCGATAACCAACCGGGCCGGGTCGTCGATGGCCGTCAGGAATTTGGTGAGTTGTTCGGTACCTGATTCCTTGGCCTTCATCCAGTCTTCGAGCGCCTGGAGGCTGACGGGCAAATCCAGACCCCGATTGAGTTCGTAGACCCAGTTGTTAAGCGGAAACGACGCCAGTACCACCAGCCCCGCCAGCAGGAGTACCGGGGCGGGTACCTCTGCCCAATCGAAACCGCGCTCGCGTTCGATAAACCGCCAGTGCAGCAGCGGCGCGACGACGAAGCCGCCCAGCGAGGTACCCGCCTGAGCGAGCATGAGGGCCGTCCAGCCGCCGGGTACCCCCGAAGGGTTGCTGAGTAGTCCGCCAAATTCGTTGAGGGAAATCCCCGCCACGCTGACGGCCAGCCCCAAGCCAATCAACTGCCCGACGAACAAACCCACCAGCACAAACCCGATGAGCATCAGCAGGCTCGAAGCCAGTGGGAAGGGTGAACGGCGCGAAGCCAGGGTACCGTTTTCGGGCATAAGTGCGTAAATTTGGGCAAAAATAAGCAGGTAGAAGACAGGAGGTAGGAGATAGAATGAAATGCATTTCTCCTGCTTCCTGTCTTCTACCTGCTACCTTCCAAAGCCATGCCCCGCATTCGACATATCGATCTTGGTGAGTTTCCGCTGCTGCTGGCCCCGATGGAGGACGTGTCCGATCCGCCGTTCCGGGCCGTCTGCAAGCAGCACGGCGCCGATTTGATGTACACCGAGTTCATCTCGTCGGAGGGCCTCATTCGCGACGCGGCCAAGAGCGTCCAGAAACTCGACATTTTCGAGTACGAACGGCCCGTCGGCATTCAACTCTTCGGCTCCGACGTCGAGACGATGGCGGCCTGCGCTGAAATCGCGACGGGTGCCGGACCGGACCTCATCGACATCAACTACGGCTGCCCCGTCAAGCAGGTGGCCTGCCGGGGCGCGGGCGCGGCGCTGCTCCAGGACATCCCGAAAATGGCCCGCATGACCGAGGCCGTCGTGAAAGCTACACCGCTGCCGGTGACCGTCAAGACGCGCCTGGGCTGGGACGATTCAACCAAAAACATCGAGGACGTGGCCGAGCGTTTGCAGGACGTGGGCATCGAAGCGCTGACCATCCACGGTCGGACCCGCGCCCAGCTTTACAAAGGTGACGCCGACTGGACGCTTATCGCCCGCGTGAAGGACAACCCGCGCATCCGCATCCCGATTTTCGGCAACGGCGACATTGACAGCCCTGAAAAGGCGCTGGCGTACCGCAACCGCTACGGCGTCGACGGCATCATGATTGGCCGGGCGAGCATCGGGTACCCCTGGATTTTCAACGAAATCAAACACTTCCTGAAAACCGGCGAGCACCTGGCCCCGCCGACCGTGCCCGACCGCCTCGGGGCCTGCCGCCAGCACCTCGACTTCAGCATCCGCTGGAAGGGCGAAAAGCTGGGCATCTTCGAAATGCGCCGCCACTACACCAACTACTTCCGCGGGGTACCCGACTTCAAACCCTTCCGCACGCGATTGGTCGAGGTACCGACGTATGCGGAAGTGGTGGAGATTCTGGAAGAGGTGGGCGAAAGGTACCTGATCGGCGAAACGGTGTAGGAACGCGCCGTGGCGCGTTCGGGCGCGACCGGATTCATACTTCTGCCTCGGATGAAGGCGCCACGGCGCGTTCCTACAAAGTGTTCCTTTATCCTTTAGCGAGCTATCTGCAATCAAATCGACCCTTCGTAATCCGAACGGTCTTGCTGGGGTCGCGGCGGTTGACGGCGGTGAACTCGAAGGTACCCGATACGATGGCATTGACAGTGTCCGCCCGGGTGATGTTGACGAAGCCCGTGTACTCGGGCGTGGTGACGTACTCGCCGTTCTTGGAAGATTCGTAAGAGCCGTAGTTGAGCGGACGGAGGTTTCCCGGCTGGGTTTCGGTTTTAAAATTCAATTCGTATCGGCCTGTCGAGATTACATTGTTTAAAAATAGGTAAACTACTTCTTCTTGGCTGATTGCCTGGATGTACACTCTCCATTTGGGACGATTTGGAAATGGAATCATCGACAATTGGTATCCGCCAATAATTGGAGCAGAATTACCTCCTGAAAAACTACAGCACGCGCCCGTAGGAACGTATCCTCGCCCGTTGATTTTACAACCAAATGTATCTTTTCCCTCCTGCGTCGGCTTGGGCAGTGATTTTCCGCAGGTCAGAAGGGTAGCGCAGCCGAGCAGCAGGAAGTAGGTACGAACTCGAAGCATGGGCGAGGGGGTTGGTATCGCTCAAAGTAGAAATTTTTTGCCTTGCGTACCCTCGAAAACGAACCCCGCCCGGAAGTACTTCCGGGCGGGGTTCGTTTCTTAGACCCATTGGCTTAGCTAACCGCCTGCGCCGCTTCCAGTTCCTGCGGCTTTTTCGGCGTGACGCGCTTGCGCGTGAAGCGGGCCATCATCCGGTCGACGACGAGGTACACCGAGGGTACCACCAGCAGCGTGAGCAGCAGCGACGAGGTTAGCCCGCCGATGATGACCCAGGCCATGCCGTTTTTCGTCTCGGCCCCCGAACCACTCGCCAGGGCCAGCGGCAGCATCCCGAAGACCATCGCCAGCGTCGTCATCAGAATCGGGCGGAGGCGTTCTTTGCCCGCTTCGATGAGCGCCGAAACGACCTCGTGGCCCTCGGCTTTCAACTGGTTGGTGAAGTCGACGATCAGGATGGCGTTTTTCGCCACCAGCCCGAGCAGCATGATCATCCCGACGATGGAAAATACCGTCAGGCTTTCCATCGTCAGCGCCAGGGCGAGCAAGGCCCCGATGAGCGCCACCGGAATTGAGAACAGGACCACGAACGGGTACACCACGCTCTCGTACAGCGCCACCATGATGAAGTACACGAGCAGGATGGCGATGCCCAGCGCCAGACCGAGGCTCCCGAAGGCGTCGGACTGCTGCTGCAATTGGCCGAGGTACTGAATCGTGACGCCCTCGGGCAGTTTTACCCCAGCCATTTTCGCCTGGATGTCGGCCCCGACGGTACCCACCGGTCGGCCGATGACCTGCGAATGAATCGTGATGGACGACAACCGGTCGATGCGTTCGAGCACGCTCTCGCCCGTCTGTTCGAGTACCTGCGCGAACTGCCCCAGCTCAAACGCCTCGCCGCGGGTGTTGACGAAAGTCAGGCGACTGACGTCCTGCGGGTTGGTCCGGTCGAAGCGGTCGAGGCTCACGAGGATGTCGTACTCGTTGCCGCCCTGCTTGAACTGCGAGCGGTCGTCGCCGCGGAAGGCGTTCTGCAAAGCCAGCCCCACGTCGGCCGCGCTGATGCGCAACTGCGCCATCCGCTCGCGGTTGAGCCGGACGGCCACTTCGGGCTTGGGATCTTTGACGGAGTACTTCACGTCCTGCGTCCCCGGTACCGACTGCACCACGGCCCGCACCTGCGCGGCGGCCTGCCGGATCTGCGCCAGGCTGGTTCCCTTCACGGCGATCTGAATCGGGGCCTGCGAGGTACCCACGATGCCCACCGGCGCGACCGTCACCTTCACGCCTGGAATTTGCCCGACTTCCTGCTTGAGCAATTGCCCGAAGGCTTCGGTTGAAATTGCGCGCTGTTTTTTATCGATGAGCTTCACGTTCAAGTCCACGAAATTGGGGTTCGAGGCGGTACCCAGCCCGCTGCTCGTGTACCCGACGTTCGTGAAGACGTTCGTCACTTCGGGGTGCTTCAGGATGAGCTGCTCGGCCCGCTGCGCGACGGCGTTCGACTGGTAAATCGACGTCGTCGGGGCCAGTTCGAGTTGCACGTTCATCTCGCCCTGGTCGCTTTGCGGCATGAACGCCGCCCCGATGAAACCCGTCGGTACCAGCGCAATCGAGCCGACGAGCAGGAGGAGTACCCCGATGAACACCCAACGCTTGTGGTAGAGCACACCCGCCAGTACCCGGCCGTACCAATCGGTCAGGCGGGTCAGCACGTTTTCAAACCCGAGGTTCAGTCGGCCCCAGAGCGAGGCTGGATTCAGCGCTTCCTGCTTGCCAAACCGGGAGACGAGCAGCGGCGTGAGCGTGAACGAAACGACGAGCGACATCAGGGTTGAGAACACGACGACGAGCGAAAACTCGCGCAGGATGTTGCCGATCAGCCCGCCCGTCATCGCCAGGGGCACGAACACGACCACGTCCACCAGCGTGATGGCCAGGGCCGTGAAACCGATTTCGGCCCGGCCATCGAGCGCCGCCGTGCGCCGGTCCTTGCCCATTTCGAGGTGGCGGTTGATGTTTTCGAGGACCACGATCGAGTCATCAACCAGAATTCCGACCACGAGCGAGAGCGCCATGAGCGTCATCAGGTTGAGCGAAAACCCGGCAAGGTACATCAGCAGGAACGTCGGAATCATCGACGAGGGCAGCGCCACCAGCACGAACAGCGAAGAGCGGAAGTTGTGCAAAAACAACAACATCACCACCGAAACGATGAGCACGGCCAGAAACAAATCGTCGACGACGGCGTGGGCCGAAGCCAGCGTGTAGACCGACTGGTCGGAGGCCACGTTGAACTTCAGCCCGATGGTAGCGTACTGCTTTTCCAGCTTCGCCATGCGCTCACGAACCAGTTCGCTGACCGACACGGCGTTGGCGTCGGACTGCTTCTGCACCTGTACCCCCACCGAAGGCAGGCCGTTGATGTGGTTGATGGCCGTGGGTTTGGCCGTCGCGTCGACCACCTCGGCCACGTCGCGCAGGCGTACCTCGCTGCCGTCGGTCCGGCGGGCCACGGTCAGGTTGCGGAGGCGCTCGGTGGATTCGACCGAAGCGTCGAACCGAATCGAGTACTGCGACTCGCGCGTTTCGAGTTGGCCGGCGGGGTAGCTCGTGTTGGCGACGTTGATGGCCTGCGACACCTGCCCGATCGACACGCCGTAAGCACGCAGTTTTTCGGCGTCGACGTTCACCTGAATCTGGCGTTCGTTGCCGCCGATGAGGTTGATTTGCCCCACACCCGCCACGTTCGAGAGCTGCGGTTTCAACTCGTCGTTGAGGAGGTCGTAGAGCTTCGTGGGCGGAAGGTTGGCCGTCACGCCCATGCGCAGCACCGGGATTTCGTCGGTCGAAAATTTGTTGAGTACCGGCCGGTCCACGCCTTCGGGCAGCAGGTTCAGAATCTGGTCGAGCTTCCGCTGGGCGTCCTGCTGGGCCTGCGTGACGTCGACGTCGTTTTTGAGTTGCAGGACCACGATCGAGACGCCTTCCTGCGAGGTGGCGTTCATCCGGTCGAGGCCTTCGATGGACGAAAGCGCGTCTTCAATCCGCTTCGTCACGTTCGTCTCGACTTCGTCCGCCGACGCGCCGGGGTAGACCGTTGCGGCGCTGATGACGTTGGCTTCAAATTTGGGCAGCAAATTGTACGACAACTGCTGGTAGCTGAGTACCCCAAACAAGCACAGCACGGTGAACACGGTGGTTACCAGCAGGGGCCGTTTGACGGCAATTTCGGTCAGGGACATGGATTCTTGTAGGAAATTGGACGCTGGACGTTAGACAATAGATTTTAGACATTAGACGAAAGCACTCGTCCAGCGTCTACCGTCTAAAAGCTAACGTCTTTTAGTTACTGCGTAATCCGCACGGCTTTGCCGTCGCTGAGGTTTAATTGGCCGGTTGTGACGACGACGTCGCCCGCCTTGAGGCCACCGAGTACTTCAATCGCGTCGCCGAAGTCGCGGCCCACGCTGATTTTGCGCTGCCGGGCCACGCCGTTTTCAACGACGTACACGTAGGGATTCTGGATGCTCTCGACCAGCGCCACGCGCGAAATCTGGAGGGCCTTCTGGTTCGAGGGCTGCGAGAAATCGACGGTAACGAAGGTACCCGCCTTCAGGCCCCCGGCGCTGGCAATCGTGATTTCGACGGGATAGTTGTGCTCGTCGGTACCCTGCGGGGCGATGTACGACACGCGTCCGCTGAACGTTCGGCCCGGAAACACGTCGGCCACGACCTTCACGGCTTGTCCCACGCGGAGGCGGTACACGTCGCTTTCGTTAACGAGTACGTTCACCTTCAGCCGCGAGACGTCGAGTACCCGCCCGAGCGTCGCGCCGGGGCTGACGTACACGCCCGGCTCGATGGCCTTCTGCACGATCTGCCCGCTGATGGGCGCTTTCACGCTGGCATCCTGAATCTGCTTGCGAATCTGCTCGGCCTGGTTCAGGGCGTTTTCGTAATTGAAGCGTACCTCGTTCACCTGAATTTCGGTCGTGGCGTTGCCCGCCAGAAGCGTGTTGTAGCGCTCGACGTCCTTCCTGAGTTTATCAATCGTCAGTTGCGTCGATTGCAGCGACAATTCCCGCAGTCGGTTGTCGAATTCAACGAGCGGCTGCCCTTCGCGCACCGAGGTACCCAGGTTAAAATGGACGCGGGTCACCTTCCCGGCGGTCGTGGCCGTCAGGGCCGCTTCGCGGTACGGAATCAGGTTGCCGGTTTTGACGAGTTGCTGACTGACGGTACCCGCCTCGACCCGCGCCACCGTCACCGGAATGGCCGTGTTCGTGATGGCGACGGGCTGGTTTTTCGCGTCAATCTGTTTCTTGTTCGACGCCAGCCGGAATCCAATCAGGGCGACGAGGGCCAGGGCAGCGAGTGTTACGAAAAGCGTGGTCTTTTTCATGGGGTTGCGGGCGAGGCCGCCCGGTGGAATCAGAGTTGTTCGTAAAAAGTCAAGAGACTACCCTTCGACTGCTCCAGGTCGAGGCGCGCCTGGTAGTAAGCGATGAGGGAGTTGATGTAATCTGACTGCGCCTGCCGGTACGCCGTTTCGGCGTTGACCAGGTCCGTGAGCGATTTCACGCCCTGGCGGTACTGGAGCGTCGTTACGTCGTAGACTTCCCGCGCCAGCTTCACGTTGCGGTCGCCGTTCTGCACGTTGGTTTGCGCCCGCTGGCTCTGCGACTGGGCGTTGTTAAACTGCAACCGAAACGCCGACGTGTTCAGCCGTTGCTGCTCCTCGCCGCTCAGCACCGTCAGGCGTTGCTGTTTGAGCTGGGCATCGCGCTGGCGACCGTCGAAAATCGGAACGTTAAGCCGCAGCCCCACGCTGCCGAAGCCCGCGAATCGGTCGAAGACCTGATCGAGCTTCTGGGCACCGAGGTTCACCGTACCGTAGTTAGCCGTCAGACTCAGCGTGGGCAGGTACCCCGCCCGAATGCGTTGGTACTGCAGGCGCTGGAGGGTCAGGTTGGTTTCGTCCTGCCGGAACGAGGTCAGGGCACGGGGGTCGAAGGCCGTCGGGGCCACCGCGGACAATTGGTTGGAAAGCGTCGAGTCCGCCAGCGGCAGGTCCTGATCGAGCGGGTACCCCATCTGGTACTTCAGGCGATTCAGGGCCAGGTTCCGGTCGTTTTCGGCTAGGGTCAATTGCGACTGCGTACTGTTGTAACTCACCTCCGTACGCGTGTAGTCGATCGGCTGAATGACGCCATTGTCGCGCTGCAACTTCAGGATGTTCAGCACTTGTTCAGTGCGCTGGAGGTTGTCGCGGAGCAGCGCAATCTGCTGTTGGGCCACGAACACCTGGTAGTAATTGCTGGCAATGGTGTAGATGACATCCTCGCGGGTTTGGCGCGTATTCAGCTCGGCCAGTTGCTGATTGGGCTTGGCCGCCTTGATTCCGATCAGCAGCGATTTGTCGAAAATGGGCTGCGTGGCCTGGGCGGTCAGGTTGGTCTGGTACTTCTGACCGATGACGAATACCCGCGGCTCCGGTCCGAATACCCCGGCGGGAATAATGCTTTGCTGCAGCTTGAGGTTGTCGGTCAGCGAGCCGGTAGCCGACACCTGCGGCAAGTACTGCCCGATGGCCTGGCGCGCCTGCTGGTTGGCTGTTTCGGCGCGGTACTCCGCCAGGCGGATGGTACCGAAATTTTTCAATCCGTAGTCGATGCAGTCTCTCAACCGAAAACTGGCCGGGGCCTGGGCACGGGTACCAGGAATCAAGCCCAGTACCATCACCACGACCAGTGCAAGTTTTTGTTTCATATTTTTAATAATGTTGACCTATCAACTATTTAAACAAAAAAATTAGTTCAGCAAGGCAGCGATTTTTCGCAGCGTGGTCAAAAGTGCGCTGACTTCCTCAGGGGCGAGTTGGTTAGTAATTTGCTGATCGATTTGCTCGGTTGTTTCAATGGCTTTTTCAACCACCAATTTTCCCGCCGGGGTCAGTTGAATCAGGTTCCGGCGACGGTCCTCGTCGTCGGCAGTGACGCGCAGGTAGCCGTCGCGTTCGAGCGTCCGAATGGAGCGTTGAATTCCCGACTTATCCTTTTTGAGCATATTCGCAATGTCTTGTTGGGATAAGAAATCAGCCCCCGCCAGGTAGATGACGAACAAAAGCGGAAACTGTTCAATCTGTAGCGAAAAGCCCGACCGGGCTAACTCGCGATTCCCGCGCCGACCGAGCAAATGCCCCACCACGCCGATCATGAAGATGGGCTGGCTACCCATCCGGCTGCCGAATTTTTCCCGCAGAAGCTGTTCTTTCAAAGTACTCATGGCGCAAAAGTAAACAGAAAGTTGATATGTCAACTTATTAAAGATCGGAAAAGTTTTTTGTTGTGGCCTTTTAAGGAAGTCTGTCCTCAAGTTTTGATAGAGTAATCGTTGCTCAGTACGGAACCTTTCACGGGGCATTTGCTTTGCCGAAGCGTACCGTCTTCCCGCGACTCATGCCCACATCTCCGCAAAAATCCACCGTTCCCGCGCAAGCGTACCTGCTCCTCGGCATTCTGGCCCTCGTCTGGGGCAGTTCGTTCATTCTGATGAAACGGGCGCTGGTCGGGTTTTCGGCTCCGCAGGTGGCCAGTCTCCGGATTTTCGCGGCGTTCGTGTTTTTCCTGCCCGTGGCCTTCGCGCACCGGGGCGATTTGCCGCCGCGCTCGCGCTGGGGGCTGGTGGCGCTGGCCGGAGCGCTGGGCAACCTGATCCCGGCCTTTCTCTTCACCTGGGCGGGCAAAGATCTCGACAGCTCGGTCATCGGTATTCTCAACTCGTTCACGCCGCTCTTCGGGCTGCTCATCGGCGCGGCTTTTTTCGGGCAGGCGCTGCGGGCGCAACAACTGATTGGGATGCTGTTTGGGCTGGTCGGCTGCGGGCTGATTATTTTCGTGGGTACCGGCGGTACCCTCCGGCTCAACGCCTACGCGCTGCTGCCAATTTTGGCGACGGTCTGCTACGGGCTGAACCTGCACGTCATCAAGCGCGCCTCGGCGGGGCTGAAATCGGTACCCTTCACGGCAGCAACGTTCCTGGCCATCGGGCCGCTGGCGACCATCGCCTTGTTTTCGACTGATTTTTCCCAACGCGCCGCCCAATCGGGTACCGTCTGGCCCCTGCTCGCGGGCCTGACGCTCGGCATCCTGGGTTCGGGTGTGGCGATGATTTTCTTTAATCGGCTGATTCAAATCGTCTCGACGGTCTTCGCCAGTTCGGTCACGTACCTGATTCCCATCGTCTCGGTCGGCTGGGGTCTGCTCGACGGCGAGCGGCTTTCGGCGCAACAATTCCTCGGCATGGCCGTGATTCTGGTCGGGGTGTACCTCGTCAACCGCCCGGCGCGGGTACCCCGGTCGACGGCGCGTTCGACGTCGGTGGAGGCGTAGGAAAACAGGTCTCGATTCGGCACCTTTGCGCCATTCTGTTTTTTCACCCGATGCTTCAGGCCACCGTCAATCAGCGCACCTTTTCCATCGAAACCACGCCCGAGGGTACCCTCCTCGACGGTCAGCCCTTCCCGACCGACTGGGTCGAAATCCGGCCCGGCGTGTTTCACGTTTTGCAAAACGGTCGCTCGCTGACCGTCGAAGTGCGGGGTACCGACTACGCCGCCAAGACGTTCACGCTGCGGGTGAACGGTACCGAGTACGTTGTCCAGCTCAAGGACCGCTTCGACCAACTCCTCGACCAACTCGGCTTGGCCGGAGCCGCCACCGCCCGCCTCGACGCCCTGAAAGCGCCCATGCCGGGCCTCATCGTGTCGGTCGTCGTGCAGATCGGCGACGCGGTGAAAAAAGGCGATACGCTCCTGATTCTCGAAGCCATGAAAATGGAAAATGTTCTGAAAGCGCCCGCCGATGCGGTAGTCAAAGCCGTGCGCGTGGAGCCGCGGCAGAACGTGGAGAAGGGGCAGGTGCTGATTGAATTTTGAACCACGATTCGTAGGATTTCAAGGATGAAAGGATGAGTTGCTGAAACGGATGTTTCATGGAAAAATCCCCAATCCTTCTGTGCCTTTCTTTTCCTTCTCATCTCAGTTCGTGTATTTTTGCCCCCCGAAAATCCGCCCAAACCCCTTCCCCATGGAGCAACCCAAGTACCGTCGCATTCTGCTGAAACTGAGTGGAGAAGCCCTGAGTGGGGAAAAAAAAGAAGACCATACCATCATCGACGCCAACATCCTGGAGCAGTACGCTCAGGAAATCAAGCAGGTAGTTGAAATGGGCGTACAAGTGGCGATCGTCGTCGGCGGCGGGAACATTTTCCGGGGAAAAGAACTTGAAAAAACCGGCCTTGACCGCGTCCAGGGCGACTACATGGGCATGTTGGCCACGGTCATCAACGGCATGGCCGTGCAGGCGTCGCTCGAAAAACACCGGCTCTACACCCGGCTCATGTCGGCGGTGAAAATGGAACAAATCTGCGAGCCGCTCATCCGGCGGCGAGCCATGCGGCACCTCGAAAAGGGCCGCATCGTTATTTTCGGGGCGGGCACCGGCAACCCGTACTTCACCACTGACTCGGCCGCCAGCCTGCGGGCCATCGAAATCAAGTCGGATCTCGTGCTGAAGGGTACCCGCGTCGACGGCGTTTACACCGCCGACCCGGAAAAAGACCCGACCGCCCGGCGGTACCAGCAGGTGAGTTTCGACGAGGTCATCACGCGTGACCTAAAGGTGATGGATCTGGCGGCTTTTGCGCTGTGCAAGGAAAATAAATTGCCCATCATCGTGTTTGATATGAACCGTCCCGGTAACCTCACCCGCCTGATTCAGGGCGAAAAAGTGGGTACGTTGATCGGGGACGTGGAGACGGTTATCGAATGAACTTATGACGTTGGACGCTGGATGTTAGACCTAGGACGAATGCATTGGTCTGTTGTCTATCGTCTAAATTCTATCCCTTCAAAATGGAAGAAATCGAATTTTACTTGGACGCAGCCAAAGAGACGATGGAGGGGGCCATCAAACACCTGGCTATCGAACTGAACAAGATTCGGGCTGGGAAGGCTTCACCCGCCATGCTCGACGGGCTGCAAGCCGAGTACTACGGCGTGCCGACGCCCCTCAGCAACATGGCCTCCATCACGACGCCCGACGCGCGCACGATCGCCATCAAACCCTTCGAGAAAAAACTGATTGGGGAAATCGAGAAAGCCATCCGCAACTCGAACCTGGGCCTTTCGCCGACCAACGACGGCGACCTGATTCGCCTCAACATTCCGCCGCTGACCGAAGAACGCCGCCGCGACCTCATCAAAAAAGTCAAAGTCGAAATCGAAACGGCGAAAGTCAACGTGCGCAACGTGCGGCAGGACGCCAATAACTCGATTAAAAAACTGAAGGCCGACGGCGTCTCGGAAGATGCCATCAAAGACGGCGAAGAGCGCGTTCAGAAACTTACCGACGGCTACATCAGCAAAATCGACCAGATTTTCACGACGAAAGAAGCGGACGTGATGACGGTGTGAGAAGAGTTTAGGATTTCCAGTTTAGAGTTTTCAGTTTAGCTACCTTCGTTCTAACTGAAAACCCTAAACTGGAAACCCTAAACTCACTTTACCACCCGGTACACCGCGCCCTTATTCGCATCCGTCAACTGCGCCAGCACGTACAGCTCACCGGCTTCGTCTTCGCCGAAACTGTACACCTGCCACTGCCCCGGCTTGCCCGCCAGCGTGAGCGGCCCGCGCGCCCATTTTTCGCCCCCTTCCGACAGGTACCAGATGGGTCCCGACCAATCGGCGAAGACGTACTTGCCTGCCAACTCGGGTACCGCTTTGCCCCGGTACACAAACCCGCCCGTGACGCTGATGCCCTCGGAATGCGGGTACTCGGCGATGGGGTCTTTCGGATTTTTGGCCTGTAGGCTCTCGTCAAATTCGTGAAACCCCTCACGAGCGCGCCAGCCGTAGTTGCCACCCTTCGTCACGATGTCGATTTCCTCGTACTGATTCTGACCCACGTCGCCGGTGAAGAGTTCGCCCGTTTGTCGATCGAAGCTGATGCGCCAGGGGTTGCGCAGGCCGTAGGCGAAAATTTCCGGTTTGGCGTTTTCGGTTTTCACGAATGGGTTGTCTGCCGGTACGCCGTACGGCTGCTTGTTGACGTCGATGCGTAGAATTTTCCCCAACAGGTTGCTCAGGTTCTGCCCGTTGCCGATTTTCCCGTGCTTGTCGCCCGCGCCGCCGCCGTCGCCGGTGGCGACGTAGAGGTACCCGTCGGGACCAAACTTGATGTCACCGCCGTTGTGGTTCGATTCGGGCTGGTCAAATTCGAGCAGTACCCGACCCGAACGCACGTCGGCCTCGGCCGCCGTGGGCTTCGCCGTAAATTCCTGAATGACACTCTTGTGATTGGCCCCGCCGTTTGTTCGGGCGCTGTAGTAGACGTACAGCTTGCCATTTTGTTTGAACTGCGGGTGAAAAGCCAGCCCGAGCAGGCCGCGCTCGTCGTAGCCGGAACGCTTGACGACATCGCTGGTCAGATCCAGGTACGGTTTCGGAGTCAACTTGCCCTCCTGAATCAGCCGAACCCGGCCTTCCTGCTCCACGACGAACAGCCGACTCGAGCCGTCGTTGGCCGTCGCCATCGCGGTGGGTAACTGAATCTGATCGGTGACGAGTTGCAAACGGGCGCTGAGCGCGGCCATTTTTTCACCACGCCGGGCTTCCGACGTTTGGCAGGCGGGTAGGAGCGAGGCGGCCAGGCCACCCCAAAGCAAAAGAGAAAAAGTAGTCGATTTCATCAGTTACGTGTTGGAGTCGTTGCCGACCTAACTGAAAAAAGCCGTACCCGGTTACGCGGGTACGGCTTTTCGGGGAAAGACGTTCGGGGAGGCGTGCTACGCGCAGCGTGGGCACACCCGTTGGGTAGTGGCTCCGCCGGGAATCGAACCCGGATCTAGCGTTTAGGAAACGCCTATTCTATCCGTTGAACTACGGTGCCGGGGTTCAGTGACCAGTGACCAATTGAATCGGGCGCAAAAGTCTGAAAAACGCGCGGGCTTCGCAACTTGACTCGATCACCCGACCATTGGTCACTGGTAATTGGTTACTGCTATCGGGTCATTGCCCTCCAGCCAGTTTGGGAAAATCTGGTAGTGCTTCACCCGGATTAGGTCGACCAGCGCGGCACGGAGTTCATCGAGGTTTTCCTTGTGCTCGGCGGAGATGAAAACGGCCTTCGGCTTTTCGGTGTCAAGGTACGTGTTCTTCAAAAACTCAATCGTTGCGACGGGCGCGGGGTTTTCGTCGTCCGGGTCAGGCTCGGTTGGGCGGTAGAGGTCGATTTTGTTGAAGACCAGAATCGTCGGTTTGTCCGCCGCGCCGATTTCCTGTAGAATCGAATGCACGATGTCCATCTGCTCCTCAAACGAGGGGTGCGACAGGTCGATGACGTGTAGCAGGATGTCAGCCTCACGTACCTCGTCAAGCGTCGATTTAAACGATTCGATGAGCTTCGTCGGCAGTTTCCGAATAAACCCGACCGTATCCGTGAGCAGGAACGGCAGGTTGTCGAGCGTGACTTTCCGTACCGTCGAGTCGACCGTCGCGAAGAGCTTGTTTTCAGCGAACACCTCGGCCTTGGCCAGCCGCCGCATCAGCGTCGACTTGCCGACGTTCGTGTACCCGACGAGTGCGACACGTACCATCCGGTCGCGATTTTTCCGTTGGGTAACGGCCTGCCGGTCGATGCGTTCGAGTTTTTCCTTCAGAAACGCGATCCGGTCGTTGGCAATCCGGCGGTCGGTTTCGAGTTCCTTTTCCCCCGGACCACGGGTACCCACGCCGCCGCCCACGCTCCCGCGCTGGCGCGACAAGTGCGTCCACATCCGCGTCAGGCGCGGCAGCACGTACTGCTGCTGGGCCAGTTCGACCTGCGTCCGGGCCTGAACGGTCTGCGCCCGTTGGGCGAAGATGTCAAGGATGAGCAGACTGCGGTCGATGATCTTGACCTCGTACTTGTGCTCAGCGAAGGCCGCTTCCATGTTGCGGATTTGCCGCGGCGAGAGGTCGTCGTCGCAGATGACGACGTTAACGGCCTGATCGACGACGTAGGCCACCAAATCTTCAAACTTACCCTTGCCGAGGTACGTGTTCAGGTCAGGGCGTTCGAGGCGCTGGACAAACGTTTCGACGGTCCGTACGCCCGACGTTTCGGCCAGAAAAGCCAGTTCGTCAAGGTACTCCCGTGTTTTCTCTGCCGACTGCCGGGGCGTGATGAGTGCCACGAGCACAGCAGTTTCCTGTATTTTTTCGGTTGAGTTCAAGGTCGACGATTTCAAAGTGATTCGTTTGGCAACGCGGGACGAAGTCAGAAAAATTCCCGTGCCGCAAAAGTAGATGTTTGGTGTCCCAACGCGAATACTTTGGTACGGCCCGGAACCGATCCGAACGTATCTTTGTCCTCCGATGAAGCATCCAAAGTCTTCGAGACTTTGAATGTTTTTTGCCCCTCAAACATTCCGATGAAAGTCACCGAATACATTGCCCAAGCCCAGGGGCAAACGCTTTTCACCCTCGAAATCATCCCGCCGCTGAAAGGTCAGAGCATTCAGGAATTGCTCGGTTCGATCGAGCCGCTGATGGAATTCAAGCCGCCCTTCGTCGACGTGACGTACCACCGCGAAGAGGTCATCGAAAAAAAACACCCGAGTGGCTTGATTGAAAAGGTACCCGTCCGGCGGCGGCCCGGTACCGTCGGCATCTGCGCCCGGCTGATGGAGCGGTTCAAGGTCGACGCCGTTCCGCACGTCATCTGCGGCGGGTTTACGAAAGACGAAACCGAAGATTTTCTCTACGACCTGCACTACCTCGGCATCGACAACGTGCTCGTGCTCCGTGGTGATCCGGAGAAATCGGTCGGCGTGTTTCGGGCGAAAGAAAACGGCCACGCCTACGCCTGCGAACTGCTCAGCCAAGTCGTCGACATGAACCACGGCAAGCTGCTCCACGAAGAAACCGAAGCCCAGCACACCGATTTTTGCATCGGCATCGCCGGGTACCCCGAAAAGCATTTTGAAGCGCCCAACGTGGCCTCGGATATCCGGCACCTGAAGCGCAAGGTCGACGCCGGGGCCGATTACATCGTCACGCAGATGTTTTTCGACAACCGGAAGTACTTCGATTTCGTCAAGCGCTGCCGCGAGGCGGGCATTACGGTACCCATCATTCCGGGCCTGAAGCCGCTTTCCACGAAAAAACAACTGACGGTACTCCCGCGCATCTTCCACCTCGACATTCCCGACGACCTCGCCGAGGCCGTCGAAGGCTGCAAATCCGACGCCGACGTGAAGCAGGTGGGCATCGAGTGGGGCATCCAGCAATGCCGCGAACTGGTGGAATTCGGGGTACCCGTCCTGCATTTTTACACGATGGGCAAGTCGGACAACGTCCGAAAAATCGCCGAGGCGGTGTTTTAAGATTAGCCAAAAAGCCGTCACGCTGAGCGGAGTCGAAGCGCCGTTCCAGGCAGGTAACACGCGCTTCGACTCCGCTCAGCGTGACGGCTTTTCTGGTTCAGATTTTCTTCGCCCGTACACCGCCAGCCGGGTACCCACCAGCAGCCGAATGTGCCCGTAGGTGAGCCGCACGTTGGCGAGTTCTTCCAGATTCCCCGAAAACACCGCCAGCGAGTAGGCCACGCCGCCGTAGAATCGGTCGTGGTTGAAGCCCAGCACGAAGCGTCCGTCGCCCTGCCCGCCCAACCGGACGGGTACCCGCGCCGTTTCGTCGTTTGCGGAAAGCCGCGAGGCCGATTTCAGCGCCAGTCCGGGCCGGAGCGAGGCCGTGAAAAACCAGTGTTTTTTGAAGACGAACGTCTGCACGTACCCGACGTTTACCCCCAAACTCAGCGAACGGTACCGCAGCAACCCCGAACCGGGTACCGCGTCGGGAGGCAGCAGCGACGAGTCGGCGCGGATGCCGTTCAGCGCCAGCGTCGACCCCAACAGCCAGGACCCGGCGCTGCGTTTCTGCCGCTCGCGTTGCCAGTACGTAGCCGGGTTGGAAAACTGCCGGTGGTTGAAGCAGTAGTACCCCTGCACCACAAACGTGCGCGTGCGCAGGTCGGGGCGCTGGGAGAAGGTGCGGCCGTCGGTGTTCCCGGTTGGGCCGAGAATTTCAGGGTTGGCCAGGTACAGGCCCCGGTAATTCTGGTACTGCGCACCCAACCAGATTTTACGCGTGTTGACGTTCAGGTTGGTCCGAAACTGCCGGGTGCGGCCCTTGCGCGCGTCGTCGCCGTTCAGGAAGCCGGGCCGTACCATCAGGTCGATTCCCAGCCAGCCGTAGCCCAGCCCGAGGCCGAGCGTCGAAGGGCCGTTGGGCCGGTACCGGTAGATCGCGTCGGGCGTGCGGAGGCGCAGCAACTGATTGCGATTATCTTCCAGCAACTGCACGTGCAGGAAGGAATAATACCCGGCGATGTAGGCCGTATCGACGGCCGGGAAACGTTTATTGAGTAGCGTGTCGAGCGGCTGGCCCAGCAACCGCACATCCCAGCGCTCGGGTGAAATGCCCGCCGAGTCCGTCACCGTGACCTGCGCCCGCACCGCAGCCCCGCCCTCAAGCAGCAAAGCCAGCAGGAGCCAGAAACGAGCAGAGCACAATCGGCGAAGCAGTTGGGTCACGGGCGAAAGAAAAATCGGTACCCCGTTTCCTGCAAAATCAGTTCCTGACCGGCCCCGGCGCGTCTTTCACGCAGCGAAACCCGATGTGCGAAGCACCCGAATCGAACGAGGTACCCTGCCGGGCGCTGGGGCGGTAGTTGACGCAGTAGTCGTCGGAGCAGAGGTACGAGCCGCCCTTCGTGACCCGCTTGCGGGCGAAGGGTTCGTTCGGATCGAACGATTTCGCCGGACCGGTTGGGTTGAGAATGCCCGCCTGCTGGCGCTGGTGGGCCGCCGCGTCGTACCAGTCGCTCGTCCATTCCCAGACGTTCCCGATGGTTTCGTACAGGCCGTAGCCATTCGGCGCGAAACTCCGCACGGGCGCGGTACTCGCGTAACCGTCGTCGTGGGTATCGCGGTCGGGAAAATGACCCTGGAACGTGTTGGCCAGGTGCCGACCGGCGGGCGTTTTCTCGTCGCCCCAGGCGAAGCGCTTCCCGGCAAGCCCACCGCGGGCGGCCCCTTCCCACTCGGCTTCGGTGGGCAGGCGCTTTCCCGCCCACTTCGCATACGCCTCGGCATCCGCAAAGGCCACGTGCACGACGGGGTGGTTTTCCAATCCGGCAATCGAACTGCCCGGTCCCGACGGATGCCGCCAGTCGGCACCGGGCGTGTAGCGCCACCAGTTGCCGATGTTGTCGAGCGGCACGGGCTGGGCGGGCGGCACGAACACCAGCGACCCGGCCACGAGCTGGTCGTCGGGCGGGCGGGGGGTACCCGGCGGGAGTTGCGCCTGCATTTCCTCCCAGGTCGGCGTCCGCTCGGCGACGGTGACGTACTTCGTGGCTTCGACAAACTTTTGAAACTCGGCATTCGTCACCTCCGTCGCGTCCATCCAGAAGCCCGACACCCGCACGGCGTGCGCCGGTTTCTCAACGGCGTAGGCGGCGTCTTCGTCGGTACCCATTCGGAACTCGCCGCCGGGTACCCAGACCATGCCGCCGTGGGCGGTGTCGGCGGGGGCGGTACTCGTCTGGGCGGAGGGAGGTACCTCCGGGGTACTCGACTGCGTGTTCGGTGTGGATTCGCAGGCGGAGAGGAGGCTAGTGAGTCCGAGGAGAATGGCGAAGCGCATCATCGCGTAAAAATAAATCCCGACTGACGAGGTACCAACCGGACTGCTCAGATTTCCAATGCCGTGCTCTAAACCGTGGTCGGTGTCCTCACCGACCGCATCCGAAAACAAAAAAGTGGCCGGTGAGGACACCGACCACGGCAGTATAGCGCAGATTACAAAGCAAAACCCCCGGTCAGCACCAGCCAACCGGGGGTTTTGCTTTGAACGCTAAATGCTGAATACTCCTCAGTACCGGTAGTGCTCCGACTTAAACGGCCCGTCAGTCGTCATGCCGATGGAGTGACTTCTGAAAAGTGGCGCGAAACCAGCGAACGAACGAAGCTAAGCCGCCTCCAACTCCCGCACGTGTGGCACGTCGCGTTCCGACGCCGGGCGCACCTGCGCGGCTAACAAAGTTTCCACGGCCACCGTCCGGCCCTGGAGTGTAATGAATTCGACTTCGTACCCCTGGCCGTGCTCGTAGACATCCACGACAGTACCGATGTCGCCTTGCTTGAGATTTACTTCGGGAAGGTCGACGGTCAGAATGACGCGTTCAAACGGTTGAATGGAATGCATGACTTAACCAGGATATGCCGTAACGAATTTAGGAAGTTCTTCGCCGTTGTCAATTTTCCAGACCGTTACAACGATTGGATTCCGGCCATCTGGGGTCCGTAACCTGGCCCGGATGGTATATTTTGTGCAAAAGACGGTCGTCCTGATTTCACTGACGGCTCCCGTGTGCGCCGCTTCCAGTAAGGCCTCGGACAGAACCGGCCAGTTGTTCAAATCATAACCGAACCGTTTGAGAAAGCGAGCCTTCGAACCGCCGTCGGGGTGCGCTTCGTCCAGCAAGTAACTCGTGAGTTTTTCGACTGCAACGGTGGCGCGGAAATGATTGGGCAACAGTTGGCGCATTGGCTCCGAACAAATTGGCACTGAAAACCCCCGGCCAGCATCAGCCAACCGGGGGTTTTGCTTCTGAACGTAAACCGGTTAGTACCGATAGTGCTCCGACTTAAACGGCCCGTCGGTCGTCACGCCGATGTACTCGGCCTGCTCGGGGTCGAGGCGTTCGAGTTCGGCACCGATGTGCGACAGGTGCAGGGCGGCTACTTTTTCGTCGAGGTGCTTGGGCAGGACGTACACCCGCTTTTCGTAGTTGTCGGTGTTCGTCCAGAGTTCGATTTGCGCGAGCGTCTGGTTGCAGAACGAGTTCGACATCACGAAGCTCGGGTGGCCCATCGCGCAGCCGAGATTGACTAAACGTCCTTCGGCCAACACGATGAGTTCCTTGCCGTCGAGGTTGTACAGGTCCACCTGCGGCTTGATCTGCTCCTTCGTCGCGCCGGAGGTACCGTTGAGCCAGGCCATGTCGATTTCGTTGTCGAAGTGACCGATGTTGCAGACGACGGCCTTGTCTTTCATGGCCCGGAAGTGACGCTCGCGGATGATTTTCACGTTGCCCGTGGCCGTCACGAAAATGTTGGCGCGCGGGGCGGCGTGGTCCATCGTCACGACCTCGAAACCGTCCATCGCCGCTTGCAGGGCGCAGATTGGGTCGATTTCGGTGACGAGTACCCGGCAGCCCGCCCCGCGGAGCGATTCGGCGGAGCCTTTGCCTACGTCGCCGTAACCCGCGACGACGGCCACTTTGCCGGCCAGCATCAGGTCGGTAGCGCGGCGGATGGCGTCGACGAGCGATTCCTTGCAGCCGTACTTGTTATCGAATTTCGACTTCGTGACCGAGTCGTTGACGTTGATGGCGGGCAGGTGGAGGGTACCGTTCCGCTGGCGCTCGTAGAGGCGGTGTACGCCCGTCGTGGTTTCTTCCGAAAGGCCCCGGATGCCCGCGATGAGTTCGGGGTACTGGTCGAAAACCATGTTGGTCAGGTCGCCGCCGTCGTCCAGGATCAGGTTGAGCGGCTGGCGGTCTTCGCCGAAAAACAAGGTCTGCTCGATGCACCAGTTGAATTCTTCCTCGTTCATGCCCTTCCAGGCGTAAACCGGAATGCCCGCGGCGGCGATGGCGGCAGCGGCGTGGTCCTGCGTCGAGAAAATGTTACACGACGACCAGGTGACGTCGGCACCGAGCGCGGTCAGCGTTTCGATGAGTACCGCCGTCTGGATCGTCATGTGCAGGCAGCCCGCGATGCGCGCCCCGGCGAGGGGTTTTGACTGGCCGTATTCCTGCCGCAGGGCCATCAGGCCGGGCATTTCGGCTTCGGCGAGGCGGATTTCCTTGCGGCCCCATTCGGCCAGGGTGATGTCTTTGACTTTGTAGGGAAGGTACGTGGCTGTGGCTTCCATGCGAAAAACGGGGCTTACGTGAGCGTTGAGATTTCTGAAGAAAGTGCAAAAGTAGCCCATTCCGGGGCTGCGGCCAAAAACCGCCCCCGAAAGTCGGCAGCAGTGGCTAACTTGCGGGCCTTTGGTCGATGTTCGTTGTTCGATGTTCGAATAAGGCAGCACGAACATCGAACAACGAACATCGAACATCGACTTTCAATGTTTTCCACCGAACCCGTCGTCGAACTCCAGGACGTCAGCATTTACCAGTCGGGCGAGAAACTCGTCCTCGATCACGTCAACTTCCGAATCCAGCGCGGCGAATTCGTGTACCTCATCGGGCGGACGGGCAGCGGCAAATCTTCCCTCCTGAAAACGCTCTACGCCGACCTCTGGCTCGAACGCGGCTCGGCGCGGGTGGCCGAGTACGAACTGCACAAGATTCGCCGGGCCGAGATTCCGTACCTGCGGCGACAAATCGGGGTCGTGTTCCAGGATTTTCAACTGTTCATGGACCGGACCGTGGCCGACAACCTGAGTTTCGTGCTCCGGGCAACGGGCTGGACGGACAAGGTGAAGATTAAAACTCGCATCGCTGAGGTACTGCTGCAGGTCGGGCTGGGCTCCACGCTCGACAAAATGCCGCACCAGCTTTCGGGTGGCGAGCAGCAGCGGGTCGTCATCGCCCGGGCGCTTTTGAACGAACCCAAAATTCTCCTGGCCGACGAGCCGACGGGTAACCTGGACCCGGACGTTTCGGAAGATATCATGCGCACGTTCCTGACCATCAACCAGACGGGTACCGCCATTCTGATGGCCACGCACGACTTCGACCTCATCCGCAAATTCCCCCAACGCACGCTCCGGTGCGAAGGTGGGCAGGTGGTGGAGGCGTAAGATCGTTGTTCGATGTTCGTTGTTGGATGTTCGCAATTCAAACCCCGAACAACTAACATCGCCTATTATTCTTTCAAAAACCCAAACTCCTTCCCCCGGTACTTCGGCGACTGCATGGCTTCGCGGAGGCGGTTGAACGTCTGGAACGGCCCGGTGGCGAGCGTGGCGTTGACGAGCCAGGCCGGGAGGGTACCGCCGGGGTGCAGTCGGAGCGTGTAGTCGAGGCGGAGGCGGGTACCCGGCACCGGGGTAACCCGCCAGAACGACGTCGATTCTTTCACTCGTACGATGCCCTGTTGCAGCGGTACCCGCGTGGGCTGATTGACGCCCCGCACGAGCAACGCCCCGCTGCTGTCCTGCGAAAACTGCATCCGAATCACCGCGTCGCGTTCGTCGACGGGCCAGGGGGCGTGAATCGTGGAGTGGTAGGTCAGGTCCGTTTCGCTGGGCTGTTCGACCAGCCGCGACGTGCGGACGTTGAAGGCCCAGTCCTTCAGGTTCGGAATGTCCTGCAAAGCCGCTACGAGTTGGGGTAGGGTACCCAGAAGTTCGCACTGCACCCGGATCTCGGCAAACTTCGACGCTTCCGTGTGGCGCGAATACACCCGAATGCCGTCGCGGTTTTTGCGGAGGGTCCAGCCGGGTAGCGACTGGGCGTGGAGGGTACCCCACAGACCGAACAGCAGGAAAAAGAAAGCACGTTTTTTCATCAGTCAGGTGGAGGCGAAAAAAACGGAAGCACGTTGATACGTGCTTCCGCGGGCAAAATACGAACGGTCGATTACTTCGCCCGCAAGGTCACAATCGGAATGATGACTTCTTCGAGCGACACCCCGCCGTGCTGGAAGGTGTCTTTGTAGTAGTTGACGTAGTAGTTGTAATTGTTCGGGTACGCGAAGAAATAATCTTCCTTCGTGAAGACGTACGCCGTCGAAACGTTGAGTTTCGGCAGGAAAAAACGTTCGGGACGGCGGCAGACGAGCACGTGGTCTTCCTCGAAATTGAGGTTTTTGCCCTGCTTGTAGCGCAGGTTCGTGTTCACGCTGCGGTCGCCGATGATGCGGGCCGGTTTCTGAACTCGAATCATGCCGTGGTCGGTCGTGATGATGACCCGCCCGTTTTTATCGGCGATTCGTTTGAGCAGATCGAGCAACGGCGAGTGCTGAAACCAGGAGTTGGCCAGCGAACGATACGCCGATTCGTCGGCGGCCAGTTCCTTGATCATTGCCATGTCGGTCCGGGCGTGCGAGAGCATGTCGACGAAGTTGTACACGATGACGTTCAACTCGTTCTTCAGCAGGTTGTTGAAGTTGTCGACGAGCGATTTGCCCTGGCCCACGTTCAGGATTTTGTGGTAGCTCATTTTGCCGTTCACGCGGCTTTTCTGCATCTGCATCTGGAGGAACTCCTCTTCGTGCATGTTCAGACCCTCGTCGTCATTTTTCTGCTCGCCTTCGGTGTCGTGTACCCAGAGCCGTGGGTACTGCCGCTCGATTTCACTCGGCATCATCCCGGCAAAAATGGCATTGCGCGAGAAGGCCGTCGTCGTGGGCAGAATCGAGTAGTATGCGGCTTCTTCCTCGACGGTGAAGTAGTTCGTCAGCGTCCGTTCGATGACCTTCCACTGGTCGTACCGCAGGTTGTCGATGAGGATGAAAAACAGCGGGTTGTTGGTCTCCACGAGCGGAAAAACCTTTTTCCGCATCAACTGGTGGGAAAGCAGCGGCTTGTCACCCTTCGGGTCGTTGAGCCAGTCCTCGTAGTTTTCCTCGATGAACTTGCAGAAATTGGCGTTGGCCTCCGACTTCTGCATGTTCAGAACTTCCTCCATGCTTTTGTTCGGCGTGGCGTCGATTTCCAACTCCCAGTAAATGAGCTTTTTGTAAATCTCAGCCCACTCGTCGTGCCCGATGCGGTCCTGGTACTGCATCGACAACTGGCGGAATTCCTGCTGGTAGCTCAGGTTGGTCCGCTCCTCAACCAGCCGGCGGCTGTCGAGAATCTTCCGAACCGAGAGCAGAATCTGATTCGGGTTGAGCGGCTTGATGAGGTAGTCGGCGATTTTCGAGCCGATGGCCCCTTCCATGATGTGCTCTTCCTCTGACTTCGTGATCATCACCACCGGCAGGTTGGGTCGCGACTGCTTGATCTGGGCCAGCGTTTCCAGGCCCGTCAGGCCGGGCATGTTTTCATCGAGAAAAACTACGTCGTAGCGATCCTCGTCGACTTTTTCGAGGGCATCGGCCCCCGAGTTGACGGGCGTGACGTCGTAGCCTTTCTGGTTCAGAAACAGGATGTACGGCTTGAGCAGGTCGATTTCGTCATCGGCCCAGAGAATGGAATACCTTTGCATGGGTTACGGGTAAACGGGTGTTGAAAATCAGGAAGTTGAACGAGGCGGTGGCAAGGGGTCGTTGTACTGACAACGCCCGAACGGGCAATTTGTGCAAAAAATTCATGCCAATTTCAACCGAACGCCCCGCTGACCGCTTCTGGCGGGCGGGGTACCGGGTCGAGGTTTCGGCGGTCATCTGGGCCTTGCAGTTTGATGAAAATCGGCCCAACTCTGACGTTTTCCTCGAACTTCGCGAGACCGACCCGCGGCGCGTTTTCTTCGCCTGCCTGGAAGCCGAAACGGGTACCCTCCGTTGGCAAATCGACTCGCCCGGCGATGCCTGGTGGATGCGCCTCGTGGCCGTCAGCGGCGGTACCGTTTTCCTTCACGAGTACCCCAATCCCGAACTACCCGAACCCCGCGGCCTCCGGGCGCTCGATGCCGCGACGGGTACCGTTCGGTGGCACGACGCCCAGGGCGTGTACCGGGCCAGCGACGGAATCCGCGCTGCCGTCAGTTGGCTCGACGCAATCGGGAGCGTTCAAACCGAAATCCGGTACCTCACGAATGGTCAGGCGAGTACCGAACCGTTGGGCGAATTACCCCCGTCGCGCACGCAGGTACCGCACACGTACCCGGCGTCGAACGCGTACTTTCCGGTACTGGCCGACTTCGTGCGGGTTCGGACGGGCCATGAACCTATTCGGCAAATGGACTACCTCGAATGGGCCGACGGCGACCGCATCGGGATTTCGTATTATTTTTATGCGGACGATTCGCTCGAAAACCGCCTGCTCGTCGTTTCCCGTTCGACGAATACTCACTGGACCACGCGCATCGCCACCGAACAAAAGTTGGGTTCTACGGCCTTCGTCGTGCGCGACGGTCGGCTGTTCTTCGTTCAGGATCACGTCCACCTTCATAGCTATGTCCCGTAAGTTGCCGCTACTCACTGCCCTGCTCGCGGCGGGCCTCACCGCACCCGCCGTTGCCTCATCTCCCGTCCATTCCCGCGATTCCATCGGTACCGAATACCGCGACGGAAAACGCTTCGTGCTCTACCGGGTGGAATCCGGCCAGACGCTCTACTCGATTTTACGGAAGTACCGCCTCTCGATGGCCGATTTCAAAGCGGCCAATCCGGGTGCGAACGAGGCCGTGCAGTTCGATGAGGTCCTGCGGATTCCGTACGGACTGACCGGGGTGAGTACTGAAACCAACGCCGTCGTTTCCGCCCCGAACCCGGAATCGCCCCTGCCCGGTACCCCCGAAGTACGCCCCTCGACGCACACCGTGCAGCCCGGTGAAACGCTCTACAGCCTGGCCCGTCGGTTTGGCCTGAGCGTGTCGGATTTGATTGTCTGGAATCACCTGCCCGAAACGGGTACCGTGCAGACCGGGCAGGTACTGCGGCTGAGTGCCGACGCTGTGATTAAGCCTGATTCGGCGCGTCAGGCGGCGGTTTCAGTTTCGGCAGAACCGGTGCGTAAGCCCGAACCCAAACCCGAATCGCCGAAGCCCACCGTTCCGAAAGTCGCCGAAACCCGGCCCGAGCCGCTGCCGGAAGTCCGCCGAACCGTCGACGGTCCAGTACCCAACGCCGGTACCGGAGCGAAGCGCCACGTTGAAACGGGTCTGGCCGAACTCATCGAGGTGTCCGGTCGTTCGGGCAAGTACCTCGCGCTGCACCGCACGGCCCCGGTGGGTACCGTGCTGACGGTGAAAAACGAGGCCAACGACCAGACCATCCTGGTGAAAGTCATCGGTAAACTGCCCGACACGGGCGCGGCCGACCGCGTCATCGTCCGGCTTTCGCCGCGGGCCTTTGCCCAACTGGCCCCGTCGGACAAACGATTCCGGGCCGAAGTGAGTTATTTTGCGGAATGAATTTTGTACTTCGCGCCTGGTGCTTCGGAAAAACTACGAAGCACCAGGCGCGAAGCACAAACTACCAACCACTCAGGCCATGCCCAAGAAAAATGACAAAGTGGACTCCGGCTTCGTTGCCTGGTCGGTCATGTTCACGATTTTTTATCCCTTCATTGCGGTCTTTTCGTTTCTGATGACGTCGGTTGTCTGGCTGTTTTCGCTGCCTTCCAAGGCGGGGTACTGGCTCGTTTCAAAAATCAGACGACGAGCCGGGTACCGGGATGAGGAGTGAAGGTACCCTGGTGGTACGAACCGACCGGCTGTTCGAGTTTCTGGAGGCGAAAGTCCGGCAGTACAATCAGCCGGGTTTCATCGCCGCCGATCCGATTTCGATTCCGCATCGGTTCAACCGCCTGCAAGACATTGAAATCAGCGCGTTCTGGGCGGCCATGCTCGCCTGGGGGCAGCGGCAAACCATCCTGAACAAGTGCGACGACCTGCTGGCCCGGATGGATCACGCGCCGTACGACTTCGTCCGCAACCACCAGGAAATCGATCGCCGCCGCTTCCTCGATTTCAAGCACCGGACCTTCAACGCCACCGATACGCTGTACTTCCTGGAATTTTTTCAGCAGTACTACCGCCAGCACGATTCGCTCGAAACGGCCTTCAGCCGGTACCTCAAACCCGACGACCCGACCGTCGAGCGGGCGCTGGTCGGGTTTCACGAAACGTTTTTCGGGCTGCCCGACGCCCCGCCGCGCACGCGGAAGCACGTGGCGACGCCCGCCCGGAAGTCGTCGTGCAAGCGGCTGAACATGTTTCTGCGCTGGATGGTCCGGCGCGACGATGCGGGCGTGGACTTTGGGCTTTGGAACACCATCCGGCCCGCGCAACTGGTCTGCCCCTGCGACGTGCACGTCGAGCGCGTGGCCCGGCACCTGGGCCTGATTCAGCGCCGCCCGACTGACTGGCTTACGGCGCTCGAACTGACCGAATCGCTACGAAAATTCGATTCGACCGATCCGGTCAAGTACGATTTTGCGCTGTTTGGCCTGGGTGTCGAAGGGGAGTTGTAGGCCCGCTTTGCCCCGCAGAATCAGGGAGATTTGCGAAAATCTGTTACTTTTGTCTGCGCCAACTGGCACGCTTTTCGTTCCCATTCGCCTGACCAACCCCGAATCGAACACTCGAACGACTTTATGAAGAATCTTTTCGTTGGGGTACTGCTGAGTTTAAGCCTGTCGGCCCTCGCCCAGGACGAACGCAAATTACTGTACGGAAACGTGGAAGTCGGCACTTACGCCCTCTCGACCACCGACCGTACGCCTTTCTGGCTCCGCACGAATCGCTTTGGCGTGGTGGGGCTTCAAGCCCCGACGGCTGCGCTCCGCACTGGACTTTACTACGATTACGCCCCGCAACCCGAAGACCCGAAAAAACGCCGTCGGTTCGACTACGGGGCGGGTCTGGAAGTAGTGACGAACGTGTTACCGAACGGGCAAACGAAGGTACTCCTGCCCGAACTTTACGCGAAAGCGCGCTTCGGTCCTTTTGAAGTGTACGCCGGGCGGCGGCGCGACGTCACGGGCCTGATCGACACGACGCTGAGTTCGGGTTCGTTCAGTTGGTCGGGGAATACCCTTCCGATGCCCAAAATTCAGATTGCCATTGCCGAATACACCGATTTTGGGCTGACGGGCGGCATCCTTTCCGTCAAAGGAATTTACAACCACGGCTGGTTTGAAAATACCCGCAAGACTACCTGGAATAATTTCCTGCACCAGAAAGCCCTGTACGGTCGGTTGGGCAAACCCACCTGGCCCGTTCGGATTCACGCGGGTTTCAACCACCAGGTGCAGTGGGGTGGACGTGGCCTGTACGAGTCCGCCGGTGGTTCGTTCCCATCGGACGGTTGGTCGTACTGGAAGGTCATCACGGGGAAAAGCATTGCGGGCGACACGACGCGCGTGGGCAATACCCACGACGCGGGCAATCGCATCGGCAATCACCTCGGGAGCGTCGACGTGGCGCTGGAAGTCGGTGGTCCGGCACTCACCGTGATGGTGTACAGACAAATGTTTTACGACGACGGTTCGCTGTACTACCTGACGAACATTGCTGACGGGCTAAATGGTCTGAGCTTTCGATTTGGCGACAGTGGTGCGGGTTTACGCCTGACTAAAGTCACCGCAGAATTCCTCTACACGATGAGTCAGGGCGGGCCTGTTTTTATTAATGAGCAGGAAAAGTACCGTGGGAAGGATGATTACTACAATCACGCTCAATTTCAAGACGGCTGGTCGTACTACGGGCAGACGATTGGTACCCCTTTTATTACTCCCGCCATTAACCAACGTCCAGAACTGCAACGCGGGCGCTTCACGAATAATAATCGAGTGCAAGTGTACCATTTGGGTTTTGCTGGTGCCGTTGGACCAGATGTACGGTTTGAAGGTAAGTTTTCCTACAGCCAGAATTTTGGTTCGTACAATGACGTATTCGTAGAACGAGCTGATCAAGTTTCGGCCCTCTTTCGCTTGAGCGCCCCGCTGCGCTGGCTGGGTGGGGTGGAGTTCAACACGGCAGTAGGCATTGACTCAGGCAATCTGTATCCGAACGCTACTACGGCCTACGTAGGCTTCAAGAAAACCTTTTCTAACACCGGCTTTTCCTATCCCTGGAAGCTGTCATACTGACCGCGATTTTCCCCACTTTTTGAGCTTCTCCGATATTTTGGCAGCTTACTGAAGCTGGCATAATGCTTTTATTCGTAGGTATCGCCTAACGAAGAAAAGCCATGAAACCAATCATCAAAGTACCGCAGGAAATCCTGGCGACGATTGACTTTTGGAACACGCTCCAGGGTGGTCGTAGCGAGTCAACCATCCAGGTCAGCCGCAACCGCGAAGGGTACGAGGCACTGGTGCGTATTCCGGGCGTCGGTGCCGACGACCTGCAGGTGGAAGTTGTCAAAGACCGCGTCTGGCTGTACCACCTGATTCCGTTGTTCAAGACCGACTCCGACGAGCGGCTGTTCTCGCCCAACACGATTTCAAATTTAGTCTTACCGCGCGACGTCAACGCCGAAGCCATCTCGGCGCGGTACGAGGGAGATCAGTGGCGCGTGTTTATGCCCTTCAATCCCGAAGTGCGCAACTTCCGCAAGCACGTCGACATTGAAACGTAACGATCAACTCGCAATAGATGCGTACGAGGCCGTCCTACGGGGCGGCCTTTTTTTGTAGTTTTGTCGCCGAAAAACCCCCAACCCCCTGAAGGGGGCTTTTTCGCTGAACAAGAAAGCCCCCTTCAGGGGGTTGGGGGTTTTTACGAATGGGAAGAGCTTTTGAATTCCGGAAAGCGCGCAAATTCAAGCGCTGGGGCCAGATGGCCAAGACGTTTACCCGCATCGGCAAGGACATCACGCTGGCCGTGAAAGCCAGCGGCCCGGACCCGACTACCAACTCACGGTTGCGGGCCATCATTCAGAACGCCAAGGCGGCCAACATGCCGAAGGAAAACGTCGAGCGGGCCATCAAAAAGGCCTCATCGAAGGAGACCGAGGATTACAAGGAAATCGTTTACGAAGGCTACGGACCGCACGGCATTGCGATTCTCATCGAGTGCACGACCGATAACACGAACCGAACCATCGCCAACCTGCGGAGTTACTTCAACAAGCTCGGCGGCAGCATCGGTACCTCGGGCATGTTGGATTTCATCTTCGAGCGTAAGTCGGTTTTCAAAATCGCCAACGCCCCCGGCATCGACCTCGATGAACTGGAACTCGAACTCATCGACTTCGGGGCCGACGAAGTGTACCTGGATGAGGAGACGAACCAGATCGTGATTTACGGCGAATTTACCGCCTTCGGAGCCATTCAGAAATTCCTCGAAGACAAGGGCTACGAACTCCAGGGCGCTGAGTTCGAGCGTATCCCAAACGAAACGAAAGAACTCGGCGAGGAAGAAGCCGCCGAAGTCGAAAAACTCATCGAGCGCATCGAGGACGACGACGACGTGCAGAACGTGTACCACACGATGCGGTGAGGCAGTGAGTTGGTTACAGAAACGGGTACCTCCGCCTAGCGAGGGTACCCGTTTTCGTTTTGGCCGGTCCGGTTTCAATACCCCAGCACCGGTGCCAGCCAGCGCTCGACGTCCTCGACGGACATTCCTTTCCGCTTCGCGTAGCTTTCCACTTGGTCCCGCTGAATTTTTCCGACCGGGAAGTACCGGCTCTGCGGGTGGCTGAAGTACCAGCCGCTGACCGAACTGGCGGGGTACATCGCGAAACTTTCGGTGAGTACCATCCCCGCCCGTTCGGCGTCGAGCAGCTCGAACAGCGTCGCTTTTTCGGTATGGTCGGGGCAGGCGGGGTACCCTGGAGCGGGGCGGATGCCGATGTAATCTTCCTTGATGAGCTGCTCGTTGGCCAGCGCTTCGTCGGGTGCGTAACCCCAGAATTCCTTGCGTACCCGCTCGTGCAGGAGTTCGGCGAAGGCTTCGGCTAAGCGGTCAGCAAGGGCTTTGACCAGGATCGAGTTGTAATCGTCGTGATCACGCTCGTACTTCTCCAGCAGCGCCTCGATGCCGAGACCTGCCGTCACGGCGAAGCCACCGAGGTAGTCGGTATGCCCGCTTTCGAGCGGAGCGACGAAGTCGGACAGGCAATAATTCGGCAAACCCGCCGCCTTCTGGTTTTGCTGGCGGAGGTGGTGCAGTGTACAAAGTCTTAGGTCTAAGGTATCAAGTGCTTTTTGATGATCATCCTGGTACTTGATACTTGATACGTTGTACTCAAAATGCGTATGCGACCCGTGCCGCTCGCAGGGTACCTCGCGGGTGATTTCCTCAAAATCGTGCAGCAGAATGTCGTCCTCGATGGCGTTCGCAGGCCAGAAACCAAGGACGGCACGGGCCTGAAGCGAGCGGTCGTGGATGATGTCGAGCAGCAGGTTCTGGGCGTCTTCAAACAACTTCCGCGCTTCGGTACCCACGACGGTGTCCTCGAAAATCTGCGGGTACTTGCCGTGCAGTTGCCAAGTCTGGAAAAACGGCGTCCAGTCGATGTACCGGGCAATTTCGGCCAGGGGGTAATCCTCGAACACGCGGGTACCCAGAAACTGGGGTTTCTTCGCCACGAAGCCCGACCAGTCGATTTTCGCTCGGTTTTCGCGCGCCCGCTCGATGGGCAGCGTGGCTTTGTCCTGCTTGCGGCGGGCGTGTTCGTCGCGGAGCTTGGCGTACTCGGCTTTGATTTCGGCAAAAATTTCCTCCTGCGACTGCGCCGATTGCGTCAAGCGCCCGGCGACGGGTACCGACCGGCTGGCGTCGAGGACGTGGATGACCGGCCCCGAGTAGCAAGGGTCGATTTTGACGGCCGTGTGAATGCGCGAGGTCGTGGCCCCGCCGATGAGCAGCGGAATCGTGAAACCCTGCCGCTCCATTTCGCGCGCCACGCCGACCATCTCATCGAGGCTCGGCGTGATGAGACCCGACAGCCCGATGATGTCGACTTGGTGTTCCTTCGCCGCGGCGAGGATTTTCTCGGTGGGTACCATCACGCCGAGATCGATGATTTCGTAGTTGTTGCAGCCCAGCACGACGCCGACGATGTTTTTGCCGATGTCGTGGACATCGCCCTTGACGGTGGCCATCAAAACTTTTCCATTCGAACTCGACGCCCCGCCCTCCTTTTCCTGTTCGATGTAGGGGAGTAGGTACGCCACCGCTTTTTTCATCACCCTGGCTGATTTGACTACCTGCGGCAGGAACATTTTTCCTTCGCCGAACAGATCGCCGACGACGTTCATGCCGTCCATCAGCGGCCCTTCGATGACTTGCAGCGGGCGGTCGAACTGGTGCCGGGCTTCCTCGACGTCCTCGTCGATGAAATCCGAAATCCCCTTCACGAGCGCGTGCGTCAGCCGCTCCTGCACGGGCAGCGTACGCCAGGAATGAGCATCCGCTTCGGGCGCGTTTTTGTCTTTCGCCTTGACGGTTTCCGCGAAGGTCACCAGCCGCTCCGTCGCGTCGGGACGGCGGTTGAGGAGCACGTCTTCGACGAGTTCGAGGAAGTCTTTCGGAATGTCGTCGTACACCGTGAGCTGCCCGGCGTTGACAATGCCCATGTCCATCCCGGCGCGGATGGCGTGGTACAGAAAAGCTGAGTGGATGGCCTCGCGGACGGGCTCGTTGCCGCGGAAGCTGAACGAAACGTTCGAGACGCCGCCCGAAACCTTCGCGTGGGGCAGGTTTTCCTTGATCCAGCGCGTGGCGTTGATGAAGTCGACGGCGTAGTTGTTGTGCTCTTCGATGCCCGTGGCGACGGTCAGAATGTTCGGGTCGAAGATGATGTCCTGGGGCGGGAAGCCGACTTCGTCGACCAGAATCCGGTACGCCCGCTGGCAGATTTCGATGCGGCGCTCGTAGCTGTCGGCCTGGCCCTGCTCGTCGAAGGCCATCACGACCGTCGCCGCGCCGTAGCGCAGAATGGTCCGGGCCACCTCGCGGAATTTTTCCTCGCCTTCCTTGAGCGAAATCGAGTTGACGATGGCCTTGCCCTGCACACACTTCAAGCCGGCCTCGATGACCTCCCACTTCGAGGAGTCAATCATGAGCGGTACCCTGGCGATGTCAGGTTCGGCGGCCAGCAGGTTGACGAACGTGGTCATCGCCGCCGCGCCGTCGATCATGCCCTCGTCCATGTTGATGTCGAGTACCTGCGCGCCGTTTTCGACCTGCTCACGGGCGATGGCCAGGGCTTCGTCGTACTTGCTTTCGCGGACGAGCCGGGCGAATTTCTTCGAGCCAGTCACGTTGCAGCGCTCGCCGACGTTCAGAAACAGAATTTTCTCTTTCGTGACTTCCACCGGTTCCAGCCCCGAAAGCTTGAGTACCGGCTCCTCAGCGGGTACCGGGCGCGGGGCGTACGTCTCGGCCAGTTCGGCGATGCGCCGGATGTGGGCGGGCGTGGTACCGCAGCAGCCGCCGATGATGTTGACGAGGCCGTCTTTCAGGAATCCTTCCACGACGGTACCCATCTGCTCGGGCGTTTCGTCGTACTCGCCCATTTCGTTGGGCAGGCCCGCGTTGGGATGTGCCGAAGTAAAAAACGGCGACCGCTGCGCCAGCGTCTGCACGTAGGGCCGCATCAGGTCGGCCCCGAGGGCGCAGTTCAGGCCCACCGATAGCAGCGGCAGGTGCGAGACCGACGTCAGAAACGCCTCCGTCGTCTGGCCCGACAGGGTACGGCCCGAGGCGTCGGTGATGGTCCCCGAGACCATGATGGGCAGAGTAGAGGAGCGAGGAGCGAGGAGTGAGGAGTGAGAATTTTGATTTTCATTCTCACTCCTCACTCCTCGCTCCTCGCTACTAAAAAATTGATCAATCGCAAACAGCGCCGCCTTCGCGTTCAGCGTGTCGAAGATGGTTTCGACGAGGAGCAAGTCCACGCCGCCGTCAACGAGGCCGCGAATTTGTTCGGTGTAGGCGTCGACCAGGTCATCGAACGTCACGGCGCGGTACCCCGGGTTGTTAACGTCGGGCGAGAGGCTGGCGGTGCGGTTGGTTGGACCCATCGAACCGGCCACGTAGCGGGGTCGGTTCGGGTTTTTTGCCGTGAATTCGTCAGCCACTTCCCGCGCAATCCGCGCCGATTCGTAGTTCAATTCGTAGACCAGGCTCTCCATGCCGTAGTCGGCCATGGCGATGGAGGTACCCGAAAACGTGTTCGTCTCGGCGATGTCGGCCCCGGCCTCGAAATACGCCGCGTGGATTTCACGGATGACGTCGGGCCGCGTCAGGCTCAACAAGTCGTTGTTGCCCTTCAGGTCCTGCGGCCAGTCGCGGAAGCGTTCGCCGCGGTAGTCTTCGTCCTGGAGGTTGTACCGCTGAATCATGGTACCCATTGCCCCGTCAAGAACGAGGATGCGGCGTTGGAGCAGGTCGCGGAGATCGGGTTTTTGCATAGGAAAAATGCCGGAACGTCGGGGAATTTTGCCATTTCTCGCGCCATCGTTCCCCCGGAAGTGCAAAAATAAAGACAATTCGGGGCGGAATTGTTCCGAGTACCGGGAGTTTGTCGGACCCGCGTGGTTGGACGGGGTTAGAAGGCAGCAATGACCGTTTGATAAATCGGCCAATCCGTAGGAATATTTCCCGAAAAAAGTAGATTACGTTTACCAGACCTCACCCAACCCACCTTCCGGAATGAACCGTCTGGTACTGAATGGACTCGGGTACGCGCTGTACCTGATCGGCACAACCGGCATTTTGCTGGAAATTCTCCTTCGTTTTTACAATCCCCTCAACCCCCGGCTGAAAGGCGACCGAATCATCTTGCCGACCCGGCAGCGGTACGAGGTGCGCATCGACGGCTTGCCGGGGGTACAGGCTCGGGCCATCCACACGAAAAACTCGCTTGGTTTTCGGGGAGCCGAACCACCCGCCGATTGGAGCCGACACCTGACCGTCATCACCGCGGGCGGCAGTACCACCGAATGCTATTTTCTCCCGGATGGTACCGACTGGCCCGCCGTGCTGGAGCGAAACCTGCGTCCGGCGCTGCCGCACCTGTGGGTGAACAACGCGGGCCTGAACGGGCACTCAACCTTTGGTCATCAGATTCTGCTCGACGATCACGTGGCCAAACTCCGGCCCGACGTGGTGCTTTTTCTGGTCGGTATTAACGAATTGGGCCGGGATCAGCTCGGAGGGTTCGACAGCGCGTTTCTGCGGAATAAAGTCGTTCGGCAGGGTGATGTCTGGTGGAAAGATTGGGGACGGACCTTGATCAACAACAGCGAAGTGGCGAGCCTGATTCAGGTCATCAGCCGGGGCATCGGTACCCAGAAACTGCATTTTCGTGATAACGTGTACGTCCGGTTCACTCCCGCCGACACGGTGACGATTGCCCAGGAAGTCATCGTCCGCGATCTCCGACAGTTTCACCCCCAACTGACTGCGTACGAGCAGCGCCTGACCGAACTGACGCAAACCTGCCGCCGGGCGGGAATCGAACCCATTCTCATCACCCAACCGCTGTTGCTGGGCGAAGGTACCGACCCGCTGACGGGTACCGACCTGCGTAAATTTCGGCTCCTGAACCACGGCAATGGCGAATGGTACTGGCGCAAACTCGATGCCTACAACGACGTAACCCGTTGCATCGCCGCGAAGATGAACGTGCACCTCATCGATCTGGCCCGGCAGATGCCCCGCAGCACGGCCTATTTTTACGACGAAATGCACTACACCGAAGCCGGTGCGGCGCAGGTGGCAGACCTCGTGGCGCGGGATTTGTGCGGGTACCTGCGCCATCGGTACCCGGTGACCCGGTAATGAAACTCCTGCTTTTCGGCTTGGGTCAACCGGTACCTTGCCGGAAACCGAGGTACCCGCCGGGCGGGAGAATCGGGCTTTTCTGCGTAAATCTGCGGTCCGAATCAGTTCAACACCCGTGAAATTCGCCGCCATCGACATCGGCTCGAACGCCGCCCGCCTGCAAATCTCCAGCGTCCTCGACAACGACGGAACCATCGCGCTCAAGCGCGTCGAGTACGTCCGCTTTCCGCTCCGGCTCGGGCACGACGTATTCAACACCGGCGAAATCAGCCCGGAAGGGGAGGTACGACTCTTCAAACTGATGCATTCGTTCCAACTCCTGATGCAACTGCACGAGGTCCGTGATTACCTCGCCTGCGCCACTTCCGCCATGCGCGAAGCTCGTAACGCCGACGCCATCGCAACGCGCATCGAGGGGCAATTGGGCATGCGCATCCACGTCATCGACGGAGCCAAAGAAGCCGAACTCATCAACAACGTCGTGGTACTGGCCCTGGACCCGAAGAAAGATTACCTGCATGTCGACGTGGGCGGCGGATCGACGGAACTGAACCGGTACGTGGGAAGGACGAAAGTCGCCAGCCGCTCGTTCAAAATTGGCTCGGTCCGCCTGCTCGAAGGCAAGGAGCAAAAAGCCGATTGGGAAAAAATGCACCGCTGGATTCTCGATCACATCGATTCAGAACGCGCGGGCATCGTGGCGGTGGGTACCGGTGGGAACATCAGCAAACTCTTCAACATGACCACGAACCGGCTGGCGGAGAAAAGCATGTCCCTCGACGAACTCCGGCGCTTGCAGGCGTACGTGGCCGGGTACTCGCTCGAAGATCGCATCCACAAACTCCAACTTAACGCCGACCGCGCCGACGTCATCGTGCCCGCCGCGCAGATTTACCTGTCGGCGATGGAGTGGGCCGGGGCTACCGAAATCCTGGTACCCGACCTGGGCCTGAAAGACGGCATCATCAAAATGGTCTACGAAAAGTGGGTGAATCGGAATCGGAAACGGGGCTAGGTCAGACCGCAGGTCGGACCTATTCGGGCACAAAAAAAGGCTTGAAGCGAGCTTCAAACCTGAGCGGTTCAGGCAGCGGGGCTACTCGTTTTCGTCGTCTTCGTCGTCGTCTCCTCCGAAATCGTCAGCACCCGGTGGCAGCAGGGGCGGTGGTCCGCCACTCGCCGTTCGTGCGTCGAGCCGCCCACGCAGGTCGACTAAAAACTTGCGCAGTTCGAGCAGCGAGTCGATCAGGTCGGTGTTGTGGTTGAGTTTGTGCTCACGGTTTTTGATGTAATTCCGTGCGCCTTCGAGCGTAAACCGCCGGTTTTCGACCAGATCGTAAATCAGTTCGAGGTGCTCGATGTCTTTGTGGGTAAAAATCCGGTCGCCCGCCTTGTTGCGCTGGAGTTTCAGCGTCGGAAATTTCTCTTCCCAGAATCGGATTTTGGAAATTTCCATCCCAAACATCTTCGCCACTTCGGCAATTCCGTAGTACTTCTTGGTCAGTCCTTGCATGGGTTGGCTCATTCGGAAGGGGGCGGGGTGGTTTTTATTCGGAGGGCCTCTGAGGCCAATTATTCCGCTAAATTTGCCGCAAATTCCAGGAAAATCGAAAACAACGGTTACGAAAAATTTTCAACCGGTTTTTGTGCTTCGTGTGAGGCTTGATTTTCCGACTGCTTAATTCCATGACTTCCAAAGAAATACGGCAAGCGTTCCTCGACTTTTTCCAGAGCAAAAATCACCTGATTGTTCCTTCGGCTCCGCTCGTCGCCAAAAACGACCCGACGCTGTTGTTCAACAACTCGGGCATGGCGCAGTTCAAGGACTTTTTCCTCGGAAACGGTACTCCGCCCAGCCGCCGCATCGCCGATACGCAGAAGTGCCTGCGCGTGTCGGGCAAGCACAACGACCTCGAAGACGTGGGCTTCGACACGTACCACCACACGATGTTCGAGATGCTCGGCAACTGGTCGTTTGGCGATTATTTCAAGAAGGAAGCCCTGGCTTGGTCGTGGGAGTTGCTGACGGAGGTTTACGGCCTGCCGAAAGACCGGATTTACGTTTCGGTTTTCGGCGGCGACGAAGCCGACGGGGTACCCTTCGATCAGGAAGCCTACGACATCTGGCGGGGCATCGTACCCGAAGACCGCATCATCCTCGGCAACAAAAAAGACAACTTCTGGGAGATGGGCGAAACCGGTCCCTGCGGGCCGTGTTCGGAAATTCACGTTGACCTGCGCTCGGCGGAGGAAGTCGCCGAAAAGCCCGGTCGTGAACTGGTCAACGCCGACCACCCGCAGGTCGTCGAAATCTGGAACAACGTCTTCATGCAGTTCGAGCGCCGCGCCGACGGCTCGCTGGTACCCCTGCCCGCCCGCCACGTCGACACGGGCATGGGCTTCGAGCGGCTCTGTATGGCCATTCAGGGCAAGCAGTCGAACTACGACACGGACGTCTTCACGGGTACCCTCGCCGCCATTGAGCGCGCCTCGGGCAAGACGTACGGCCAGGACCGCTGGGCCGACATCGCCATGCGCGTCATCGCCGACCACATCCGGGCCATCGCCTTCGCCATCGCCGACGGGCAACTGCCCTCGAACGTCAAGGCCGGGTACGTCATCCGGCGCATCCTGCGGCGGGCCGTGCGGTACGGGTACACCTACCTCGGTTTCCGCGAGCCGTTCCTCTACGCGCTGGTACCCGTGCTGGCCGAGCAGTTCGAGGGCGTGTTTCCCGAACTCCCCGCCCAGCAGGATTTCATCGCGAAGGTGATTCAGGAGGAGGAAGCCGCGTTTTTGCGGACGCTCGAAAACGGCCTCAAGCTCCTCGACAAACTCTTCAACGAGCATCGGGCATCGAGCATCGAGCATCGAATCCTGGACGGTGAGACCGTTTTTGAACTCAACGACACCTACGGCTTTCCCGTCGACCTCACCGCGCTCATCGCCCGCGAACGTGGCTTTTCCATTGACGAGGAAGGGTACCAGCGCGCCCTGGCCGAACAAAAAAACCGCTCGCGCAAAGACGCCGCGAAGGAAACGTCGGATTGGGTGGAAACGGGCGGCGCTCCGCTTCGGGAATCCGGCAGAACCGAATTCCTCGGCTACGACCAGCTCGAAGCCGATGTCCACGTCGTGAAATTCCGCCGCGTCTCGACCAAGTCGGGCGAACAGTACCAAATCGTGCTTGACCGCACGCCGTTTTACGCCGAAAGCGGCGGGCAGGTGGGCGACACGGGTACCCTAACGTTCAGTTTTGTCGACCGCGCCGTGGTGGTCCCCATCGAAGACACGAAGAAGGAAAACGACCTCAGCGTCCACCTCACGAGCGAAACCGCGCTCTACGACCTGCTCAGCGATCCAACCGCCCGCGTCACGGCGCAGGTGGACCGCAGGCGGCGCGCGCTCACGTCGAGCAACCACTCGGCCACGCACCTGATGCACGCCGCGCTGCGCGAGGTGCTGGGTACCCACGTTCAGCAGAAGGGTTCGCTCGTCAGTCCCGACGTGCTGCGGTTCGATTTTTCGCACTTCGCCAAGCTCACGGACGACGAGTTGAAGCGCGTCGAGCGCATCGTGAATGAAAAGATTCGGGAAAACATCCCGCTCGGCGAAGACCGGAACGTGCCCATCGAAGTGGCCAAAGCCCGCGGGGCAATGGCGCTCTTCGGCGAAAAATACGGCGATTCGGTCCGCGTCATCACCTTCGACCCGGCTTTCTCGGTCGAACTCTGCGGCGGTACCCACGTGCCGGCCACGGGTCAAATCGGGCTGTTCCAACTCGGCTCGGAAGGCTCCGTTTCGACGGGTGTCCGCCGCATCGAAGCCTACACGTCGGAGCGGGCCCTGCAGCGCATCGACGAGCAGGCCGCCACGCTGGAGCAGGTGCGCGAGTTGCTGAAAGGTTCGCCGAACGTCGTCAAGTCGATTCAATCGTTGCTCGATGAAAGAGCGGCCCTGACGAAACGCGTCGAGGTACTCGAATCGGAAAAACTCGGTTCGGTCCGCGAGGCGCTGGCCGGGAAAGTGGTACCCCGCGACGGCGTGAACGTCCTCGTCGAGCGCGTCGAGGTACCCAACGCCGAAGCGCTGAAGCAATTGGCCTACCAGCTCAAGGACAAAGTCCCAAACCTGTTTTGCGTGCTCGGTACCGAACTTGGCGGGAAGCCGCAGTTGGCCGTGATGATTTCCGAGAATCTGGTTAAGGAGCGCGGCCTGAACGCCGGGCAACTCATCCGCGACCTGGCGAAGGAAATCAAAGGCGGTGGCGGCGGACAGCCCTTTTTCGCCACGGCGGGCGGCTCGGATGCGGGCGGACTGGCGGCGGCGCTGGCGAAGGCAAGAAATTTGGTATAGGTTTTTCTAAACCGCAGAGAAGCCGAGGCTTCGCGGAGAACGCAGAGAAAAAACTCTTGCGACCTCCGCGAAGCCTCGGCTTCTCTGCGTTTAAAAAACTTACAACGACAACGTACTCAACACGTTGTTCATATTTCGCACCGCATCCGCCGACTTGGCGAAGAGGGCTTTTTCTTCCTCGTTGAGGTTGAAATCCACGATGCGCTCCCAGCCGGTCTGGCCGAGCACGACGGGTACCCCGAGGCAGATGTCCGACTGCCCGTACTCGCCTTCGAGGTATACCGAGCAGGGCACGATGCGCTTCTGATCGCGGACGATGCTCTCAACCACCAACGCCGTGGCCGCGCCGGGTGCGTACCAGGCCGAGGTACCCAGCAGGCCCGTCAGCGTGGCCCCGCCCACCATCGTGTCGGCGGCAACTTTTTTCAGCGTCTCGGCGTCGAGGTAGTTACTCACGGGGGTACCGGCGTAGGTGGCCAGACGCGTGAGCGGGATCATCGTCGTGTCGCCGTGGCCGCCGACGACGACGCCCTGAATGTCCGACTGCGGAACGCCCATCGCCAGCGAAAGGTACGTCTTGAACCGCGCCGAGTCGAGCGCGCCGCCCATGCCGATAATGCGGTTTTTGGGCAGGCCGAGTTCCTTCAGCGCGAGGTACGTCATCGTGTCCATCGGGTTCGAAACGACGACGATGATGGCTTCGGGCGAGTGCTCCAGAATCTGCGTAGCGACGCCCTTGACGATGCCCGCGTTGATGCCGATGAGTTCTTCGCGCGTCATGCCCGGCTTGCGTGGCAGCCCCGAGGTGATGACCACCACGCTCGACCCGGCCGTTTTGGCGTAGTCGTTCGTGACGCCGGTAATCGGGGCGTCGAAATCGAGCAGCGACGCCGTCTGCGTGATGTCGAGGGCTTTGCCTTCGGCCAGGCCGGGCTTGATGTCGAGTAGCACGATTTCGGTGCCCAGTTCGCGGCGAACGAGGTTATCAGCGGTGGTGGCTCCGACGGCCCCGGCGCCAACGACGGTAATTTTCATGGAATGGTACGGATTAGAAGGGTGGAGAAAGCGACTGAATTCGGGCGGTAAAAGTAGGGTAAAAAGCCGTAGGTCGGGGCGGGGAATACTTTTTTGAACGGTACGTTTGCAAAGCGCTGTCACGCTGAGCGGATCAGTCCGCCGCTGCGGTCGAAGCGCCCGAACAGCGGACTGATCCGCTCAGCGTGACAAAATCAACTACAAATTCTTGATTAACTGATGGCTCAATCCTCCCTCCTCAACCGCGTTCTCCAATCGTTTTTCTTCCGCCGGGCCACCGGCAAGGCCGGGCGCTACGCCCGCAATTCTGCCAAGCTGTTCACGCTCGTGCAGGAAGTGTTCCGCAAAACCAACCGCGTCGACGGTGGTCCGGGTACGCTGGCGCAACTCCGTCGGCAGGCCGGTTTGCTGGGCCGGATGGTGCAGGCCTACGCGAAGGGTGACTACAAGGCCCTGCCCTGGAAAAGCCTCCTGCTGACGGTCGCCGTGCTGCTGTACTTCGTCAGTCCGATTGATGTCATTCCCGATTTTCTGCCCCTGCTGGGCTTTGCCGACGACATTGCGCTGGTGCTCTGGCTCTTCAAAACGCTCTCGGCCGACATCGACAAGTTTGAAGCGTGGGAAAAAGACCGGAACGTTTCCATCGACTGAACGAGTAGTCCAAAAATTCGGTTGGCTTTAAACAAAAACCGAAGGGCGGCGTCCAAGCTGCCGGTATTTTCGTAGTTTTACCACACGTTAAACGCAACAACGACATGGAACTGGCTTCAATCTTCGCATTCATGGGTCTGGGTGGGCCGGAAATCGCCCTGATCATTTTCGCCCTGCTGCTGCTCTTCGGTGCCAAGAAAATTCCCGAACTGGCGAAAGGCCTGGGCAAAGGCATCCGCGAGTTCAAGGACGCTACCAAAGACGTCAAGAGCGAAATCGAAAAAAGCATGGACGACCGCCCGAACACCAACTACGATCGTCCGTACGATCCCAGCAAGCAAGCTTAGCCTGCGCCGGACGCTGATCGACCCCTGCTTTTTAGCTTACTTTTTCAACTCAGAAACGAGCCTGGCTCCCGCCAGACTCGTTTCCTGTTTTCAGCCCGACCCCCGCTTTTGAAACGCTACCCGACCTACGCCGCCCTTCGCGCCGACCTCGACGCGGGTACCCTGACCTGCCAGCAACTCGTCGGGTACTACCTTGACCGCATTGAAACGCACCGACACCTGAATGCCTTCGTGGACGTATACGCTGAGGAAGCCCGCCAACGTGCCGCAGCCATCGACGAAAAGTTGAAAGCGAGTGCTGCCGGTCGGCTGGCCGGGCTGGTCGTGGGGTTGAAAGACTTGCTCTGCCACGCCGACCACGGCGTGCAGGGCGGTAGCCGGGTACTCGACGGCTTCGTGTCGCAATTCACCGGTACTGCCGTGCAGCGGCTGCTCGACGCCGACGCCATCGTGATCGGGCGGCAAAACTGCGACGAGTTTGGGATGGGTTCGTCCAACGAATTTTCGGCCTTCGGCCCCGTCCGCAATGCCGCCGACCCCGCACGGGTACCGGGCGGCTCGTCGGGCGGTTCGGCGGTGGCGGTGCAGGCCGATTTGTGCCACGCCTCGCTCGGTACCGACACGGGCGGCTCGGTGCGTCAGCCCGCCGCGTTCTGCGGCGTCGTGGGGCTGAAACCCACCTACGGACGCGTCTCGCGCTGGGGGCTGCTGGCGTACGCTTCCTCGTTCGACACGATCGGGCCGATTACCCGGTCCGTCGAAGACGCCGCGCTGCTGCTCGAAGTGATGGCTGGAGCGGATGAGTTTGACAGTACCGTTTCACAGCAACCCGTACCGGCGTATTCGCAGCAGTTAGAGCTGAACCGCCCGTTGCGGATGGCGTACCTGCGCGAAAGCCTCGAAAGCGAGGGCGTAGAGGAATCGATACGGGCCGCGCTGCGCCGGAAAATCGCCGAACTCCGCGCGGCGGGGCATACGGTCGAGGCCGTGGACTTTCCCCTGATGAAGTACCTGCTCCCGACATACTACATCCTGACCACCGCCGAAGTCAGCTCGAACCTCGCGCGGTACGACGGCGTGCGCTACGGGTACCGCAGCCCGGCAGCGACGGACTTGATGAGCCTCTACAAACGCTCCCGAACGGAAGGCTTCGGGACCGAGGCCCGGCGGCGCATTCTGCTGGGTACCTTCGTGCTGAGCGCGAATTATTACGATGCCTACTACACGAAAGCCCAGCGGGTTCGGCGTTTAGTCAGGGAAGCAACGGAAAAATTGCTTCAGGATTTTGACCTGCTCCTCGGCCCGACAGCCCCCTCGACGGCCTTTCGCTTCGGCGAAAAAGTACACGACCCCCTGACTTTGTTCCTGGCCGACGTCTTCACCGTTCAGGCCAACGTGACCGGATTTCCCGCCATTTCCGTGCCCGCCGGTACCGACGAAACCGGCCTGCCCATCGGTCTGCAACTGCTCGGCCGTGCGTTCGACGAGCCGCTGCTGCTGGCCGCCGCCCGCCAATTGGCCGAACCCTCGTTCATGGGAAGTATCTGATTTTAAACGTATACTTGTAGCCTTGACCCACCCAACTTCACCTACCGAATTATAAATCTACCATCCCCTCATGAAACAACTCCGAAACCTGCTGACCGCCTCTGGGGCGGCACTCGCGTTCGCCGTTTGTTCTCCCTCCGCCTGGGCGCAGGAAACGGTCCCCGCCGATACGGCAATCAAGGCTGAACTTCAACAGGCCGTTCTGGACACGACGCCGCACATCGACTACGCGCTGGTGCACGAGCGCATGGCGAAGCTTCAGAAAGAAATTCCGCTCGTTCACAATCCGATTACGCACGACTTCGTCGAGTTTTTCGCCTTCCGAAAACCGGCGTTTACGAAGACGATGCTCGAACGGGCCAACCTCTACTTTCCCATTTTTGAAAAATACCTCGCTCAGTACAACCTCCCCGACGAACTGAAGTACCTCTCGCTTATCGAATCGGGCCTCGATCCGCGCATTATTTCCTACGCCGGCGCGGGCGGTCTCTGGCAGTTTATGCCCCGCACCGCCCGCCTCGATTTTGGACTCCGCGTCGACAAGTACGTCGACGAGCGCTTCGATCCGTACAAATCCACCGAGGCCGCCTGCAAGTACCTCAGCCAGTTGTACCGCATTTTTGGCGATTGGGAAATGGCCCTGGCCTCGTACAACACCGGTCCGGGCAACCTGAGTCGCGCCGTGCGGCGCTCGGGTGGCAAGCGGACGTTCTGGGAAGTGTACAACCACCTCCACAAGCAGACCCGCGGGTACGTGCCGCAGTACGCCGCCATGACGTACATGATGCACTACGCCGCCGACCACGGCATCACGGCGGAAAATCCAGAGCTGGCGATGGCCTTCGACACGGTGCACGTCAACTCGTACCTGAATTTGGAAACGCTGGCGGCGGCCGGGCAGATTCCGTACGACCAGCTCCGCAAACTCAACCCGCACATTCTGACCAACGTCCTGCCCGCCGGTACCCGGCAGTTTGCGATTCGGGTTCCGAAAGATCACTACGCATACCTTGCCGCCAACCGGCAGATGATTCTGGATTCAGCTTCGCGCCTGCCCGGTCAGTCGGTACCCACCGTGATGCTGGCAAAGGCTGATTCGTCGTCGGAAGAGCGCGAAGTGGCGCAGGAAGTGGCCGAAGTCGTGGCCGTGGCGGATCCCGAGGAAGTGGTCATCAACCGCAAACCGAAGCGCTTTTACCACACCGTGCGCCGGGGCGAAACGCTGAGCCGCATCGCCGCCCGCCTGCACGTGAGTACCTACGATTTGCGCGTCTGGAACCACCTCAACCGCCGCGGTACCATCCGCGCCGGACAGCGGCTGGTGGCCTTCCGCGAAGTATCGGGCCAGGAAGCGCAACAACTCGTGAAGGCCGGAAAAGTGGCCAAGTCGCCTGAGAAACCAGCCTACGCCCGCACGAAGTACCACACCGTGCAGCGCGGCGATACGCTCTGGAGCATTTCGCAGCGCTACGGCGGGGTGACGGTCGAACAACTCAAGCGCCTCAACGGCATCCGCGGGAATGCGGTGAAGCCGGGGATGAAACTCAAGATTGGCTAATGACCTCAGCTTAAAAACGCCCGCAATCCACTGCGGGCGTTTTTTTTTGCGCGCAGAATCCCGCGGACGGCGATCGCAGAAGTGCGCAGAAATCGGGCGTTCAGCGTTAATCCGCGCTAGTCATCCGCGGGCTTCTGCGTGAAACTTTCAATCCGAGTGTTCCTTGCCCGTCTGCGGGCTTTTGGTTTATTTTGAAGACTGGTTGAAGCGGGTCCGCCTTCCTGACTTTCAACCCACTGCACCGCATGATCGCTTACATCGACGGGAAACTCACCCACAAGGAACCCGCCTACGTCATCATCGAAGCCCACGGCGTGGGGTACGAAATCAAGATTTCCCTGCAAACCCACGCGGCGCTGTCCGACGGTTCGGAGCGCTGTCGGCTCTACACGTACCTCGCCATCCGCGAAGACGCCCACGTGCTCTACGGGTTCCACGACCTCGATGAAAAACGCATTTTCCTCGACCTCATCGGCGTCTCGGGCATCGGTGCGAATACGGCGCTCGTGATGCTTTCCTCGCTCTCGGCGGGCGAAATCCGGCAGGGTATTCTTTCCGAAAACGTCCGACTGATCCAGAACATCAAGGGCATCGGTCCGAAGACCGCGCAACGGGTCATTCTCGAATTGAAAGACAAACTCCGTAAGGATACCCTCAGCCTTGGGCTCACCGTCGGGCCAGTCACAGGTGGTTCGGCCACGCTCCGCAACGACGCCCTCGCCGCCCTGACGGTCATGGGCATTCCGCGGCCCGTCGCCGAACGCAGCATCGAAACCATCCTGAAAAAAGACCCCGACGTGACGCTGGAGCAGCTCATCAAACAGGCGTTGCGGTGAGCAGTAGGCAGTTGGCAGTGGCAACAGGCAGTTGCTACAAATTTTTCTGCCTACTGCCACTGCCAACTGCCTAAGCAATTCCACCCCGCCTTTTCCCGTTTAGTTTTCCGTTGAAACGCGTTGGCTGACCCGCCTGAACCGACCAACCCACCCGTGAATCATTTGCGCCGAACCGCTACGCTCCGTACGGCTTGCTGGATGGTACTGACGCTGCTGAGCCTCGCGGCCAGCGCCCAGGTACCCACGCGCCCCGACTCGACGCAATCTGGTACCCTTCCCGCCGATTCGGCGCGTACCGCGCCCGCTGACTCGGTAGTTCCCAGCATGCGCTCGGGGCGGCGGCCCATCCTGAACCTCGGCGATCAGTACCCCAATCGCCTGCAAAGTTCAGGGGGTAATTCGCCGCTGGCCCCGCGGTACCCCCGGCAGTTCCAGACCAACCTCCGCGTCGATTCGAGCGGGCGCATCCGCGTCACCGAACAACTCGTGAATCCCGACGGTCGACCGGTACCCGCCGGGCCGGGGCAGGCCCTGACGCTGGAGGAGTACCGTCGCATCCAGAACCGCCGCGCCGACCGCAGCCTGCGCCAGTCGTACGCAGCCCGGTCCGACGGGCAAAGCGAAGTGGCGGGCCGCGGGTTGTTTCCCAAAATCAACTTTTCCGACCCCACGCTCGACCGCATTTTCGGCGGCAACGGCATCGAATTTCAGCCCAACGGCTCGGTGCTGCTCGACTTCGGACTCCTGTTTCAGAACATCGACAACCCGGCGATTCCCGTCCGGCAGCGGCGCACGGGCAACTTTAATTTCAACCAGCAGTTCCAGGTCAACCTGTCGGGAAAAATCGGCGACAAGGTCAACCTGAACACCAACTTCGACACGAAGGCCAGTTTCAACTTCGAGAACCAGTTGAAACTCAACTACCGCGCCCAGGAGGAAGACATCATTCAGGCGCTCGAATTCGGCAATACCTCGATGCCGCTCAACAGCCAGTTGATTCCGGGCGTGCAGAATTTGTTCGGCGTGAAAACCCGCCTGCGTTTCGGGCGACTCGACGCCACGGTGGTCGCGGCCCAGCAGCGCTCGAAGCGGCAATCCATCACGCTGCGCAACGGTACTGCCGCCCGCGGATTCGAGATTCGGAACGACCAGTACGACGAAAACCGGCACTTTTTCCTTTCGCAGTACTTCCGCAACAACTACGAACGCGCGCTGCGCAGCCTGCCCGTCATCACCTCGGGCGTGACCATCACGCGGGTGGAAGTGTACGTGACGAACCGGACCAACTCGACCGAAACGCTGCGGAACCTCGTCGGGCTGACCGACCTCGGCGAGGCCACGCCCTACAACCGCACCAGCCCGGCCATTCAGCCCATCGTGCCCGGTAGTCCGGCCTCGAACGCGGCCAACGGACTGTACGCGACGGTCACGCAAAACCCGGCCATCCGGCCCGTTGACAACGTGGGCAACGCCCTCGAAGGCAGCTACGGCCTCGTTCGCGGTGTGGATTTCGACCTGCTGCGCGGGGCGCGGAAGCTGAGCGCGACCGAATTCCGCTTCGAGCCCCAACTCGGGTACATCTCGCTCACGGCCCCGCTCCGCAACGACGAGGTACTCGCCGTGGCCTATGAGTACACGCTGAACGGGCGGAATTACAAAGTAGGCGAACTGACCGAGGACTATCAGAACCGGCAGGTCGACGAAGTCATCGTGCTCAAGCTGCTCAAGTCGGCCACCATCCGCAACCGGACCGACCTGCCGCTCTGGGACCTGATGATGAAAAACGTGTACGCGCTCAACACGCAGAACCTGACCCGGCAGAATTTCCAGCTCCGCGTCATTTACAAAGACGACCAGACGGGCGTCGACAACCCGGCCCTCCAGGACGCGCAGAACCAGATCCTCCGCGAATCGCTGTTGCGGGCGATGGGCCTCGACCAGCTCAACCCCAACAACGACCCGCAGCCCGACGGCAACTTCGACTTCGTCGAAGGCGTCACCATCGACTCGCGGCTCGGGCGGGTGTACTTTCCGGTACTCGAACCCTTCGGCTCGAACCTCCAGCGGTACCTGGGCAACGACCCGAACCTCGTCCAGAAGTACGTCTTCACCACGCTCTACCGGAGTACCCTCGCCGATGCCCAGCAGGTCGCCGACAAAACCAAGTTCTTCCTGCGGGGTAGTTACCAGGGCTCTAACGGGGCCGAGGTGCAGTTGCCGTTTGGGGTCGACGAGAAAACCGTGCAGGTCGCGGCGGGGGGCGTGGGGCTGTCGCCGGGTACTGATTTTATCATTAATCCAGGCACGGGACGAGTAGAGCTTCGGAACGAAGCCGTACTCAACTCGGGTCGGGAAATCGTGGTGAGCTGGGAGTTGCCCGATTTATTCAACAACCAGATTCGCACCCTGCTCGGTACCCGCCTCGACTTCCGCGTCGACAAGGATTTCAACCTCGGCGGGACGTTCATGTCGATGCGCGAGAGTACCCCGGCCAACATCCGGCGCATCGCGGTGGGGCAGGAGCCGGTCAACAACACGATTTTCGGGCTCGACGTGACTTTGAAAAAAGACTCCCGCGCGCTGACCCGGATCCTCGACGCCCTGCCGCTGCTGCAAACCCGCGAAACCTCGAACATCGCTTTCCAGGGCGAGTACGCCCAACTACTCCCCGGCGTGACGCCCCGCGTGGCGAGCCGCGCCTACATCGACGACTTCGAGGGGACCCGCGCCATCTACGACTTTGCCCGGCAGCCCACGCGCTGGCGCATCGGAGCTACGCCGCTGGCCTTCCCGCAGGGTTCGGCTGCCAACCCGCTCGAATACGGGTACCGCCGGGCCAAGATTTCGGCGTACTCCATTGACAACACGTTCGTCACGGGGGCCATCATCGGGGCCACGCGCCCGACCAACATCACCGACGACGACCTGAAGTACCACTACGAGCGCCTGATTCTGCCGCAGGAAGTGTTTACGGGCCGGGCGATTCAGAACAATATCAATCTGCCCATCAACGTCTTCGACGTGGCGTACTACCCGAGCCTGCGCGGGCCGTACAACTACAACCCGGCTCTGACGCCCGACGGCCTGCTGCCCAACCCGCGCCAGAACTTCGGGGCCATCACCCGCGCCATCACCGCCGACGCCGATTTTGAGAATTCCAACGTGGAAATCGCCGAATTCTGGCTGCTTGACCCGTTCATCAACGGCGAGCTGGGGCGCGTGCGGGAAGGCGACGGCTCGACAGGTACCAACAACACGACGGGCGGAAAGCTCATCCTGAACCTCGGCGACATTTCGGAGGACGTCATCCCCGACTCGCGCTTCAACTTTGAAAACGGCCTGCCCGCCGGAACGCCGATTTCGCAGGGGCCGAACCGCAACGTCGACTCGACGGCCTGGGGCCGCGCGCCGCGCCAGCAGTACGTGACCAACGCCTTCGACAACGCCGCCCGCGCCCAGCAGGACATCGGCCTCGACGGCGTGAAGAGCGTCGACGGGAGCAACGACGAGGTCACGTTTTTCCGGCAGAGTTTTCTCAACCGCCTGCCCGCCACGCTGACGCCCGCCGCCCGCGCCCGCATCGAAGCCGACCCTTCGGCGGATGATTTCCGGTTTTACTTCAGCGAGGAAGCCAACCAGCAGAACCTCAAAATCCTCGAACGGTACAAGGATTTCTCCGGTCTCGAAAACAACTCGCCCGAAAACACCGCCCGCGGGGCCGAGCTGACCGAGGCCTCCTCGAACCTGCCCGACAACGAGGATTTGAACATCGACAACACCGTCAACGACCTCAACAACTACTACGAGTACGAAATCGACCTGCGGCCCGGCGAGCTGCGCGTGGGCAACGGGTACATCGTTGATCGCGTCGAAACCGTCCAGGGCGCGGCCTGGTACCTCTTCCGCGTCCCGATCCGTACGCCGACGCGGAAAGTGGGGAGTTTGAACAACTTCAAGTCGATCCGCTTCTTCCGGATGTACCTCACCGACTGGGCGCAACCGGCCGTGCTGCGGTTTGCGCAACTCCAGCTTTCGGGGTACCAGTACCGCAAGTACGAGTACGACCTGCGCCCCGGCGGACTGGGTGAAGTACCCGAACCCTACGACGCCGACTTCCGGGTCACGACCGTCAGCATCGAAGAAAACGGGCCGGGCAGCAAGGGCGCGGGCGCGATTCCGTACGTGGTACCACCCGGCTACGCCCGCGACCGCGACATCACGACGCTCAACAACGCCGAATTGAACGAGCAGGCCATGAGCCTCTGCGTAACCGATTTGCAGGACGGCGACTCGCGGGCCGTGTTCAAAAACGTGAACCTCGACCTCCAGATGTACCGCCGCCTGACGATGTCGGTGCACATGGATAACCCGCGCAATCAGGACAACCTGACCTCGGCTTTCGTGCGCGTGGGAACCGATTTCAAGGAAAACTACTACGAGGTAGAGGTCAAAAACCTGCGCGCCACGGTGCCGGGTACCTTCAACGCCGCCAACCCCGAGCCGGAAGCCATCTGGCCGCTCGACAACAAAATCGACTTCGCCATCGACGAACTCCGGCGCATCAAGTCCGAACGCAACCGCACGAACGCCCCGCTGCAAGCGCCGTTCACGATGGACAGCGACGACGGGCGGTACCGGATCACGGTCGTCGGTAACCCCGACATCAGCGCCGTGCAGGTACTCATGATCGGCGTGCGCAACCCGCGCTCGGCCGACGAGCAGCCCCAGAGCTTCTGCGTGTGGGTGAACGAATTCCACGCCACCGATTTCGATCAGACTTCGGGCCGGGCGGCCGTCGGGCGGGCGGACATCAAGCTCGCCGACTTTGCCACGATGAGCCTGACGGGGGCCTTCAGAACCTACGGCTTCGGCGGGGTACAGTCCCGGATTTCGGAACGCTCGCGCGACAACCTGACCGAGTTTGGCGTCGCCTCCAACGTGCAGATCGACAAACTGCTGCCCGAACGCTGGGGCCTACGGATTCCGTTTTACTTCAGCTTCGACCGGCGCAACGTGAAGCCCGAGTTCAACCCGCTCGATCCCGACATGCCGCTCGACCTGTCGCTGAGTACTATCTCCGACAACGAAACCCGGCGCAGCTACCGGCGGATGGTCGAGGAAAACAGTACCCGGCGGGCCTTTAACTTTTCGAACGTTCGCAAAATCAAGACCAACCCCAACGCCCGGAATCACTTCTACGACATCGAAAACTTCTCGGCCACGTACGCGTTTTCGGACGCCCTGCGCACGAGCATCCTGCTCGACGAGTACCGGCAGATTCAGTACCGCGGCGGGCTGACGTACGCCTACACCAACACGCCCAAATCCTGGGCCCCCTTCCGCAACGCGAAGGCGCTGGAGCACCCGTTCTGGGCCTGGCTGAAGGATTTCAACCTGGCCCTGGCCCCGACGAGTCTCAGTTTCCGCGCCGACATGGACCGGAGTTTCATCAAAACCCAACTCCGCAACGCGGTACCCAACACGACCAACAACCCGCCCCAACTGACGACGGACGGCATCCCGCCCTTGTTTGAGAAGTACTGGTTTTTCAACCGGATTTACGGAGCCACCTGGAATTTTTCGCCCAGCCTTTCGGCCACCTACGCCGCCGCCGCGCAGGCCATCATCGACGAACCGTTTGGCGAAATCGACACCCAGGCCGAGCGCGATTCGGTACGTCGGAGCCTGCTCAAGCTGGGTCGGATGCGGAATTTCACGCAGGACCTGGGGGCGGTCTGGCAGATTCCGCTCAACAAAACCACGCTCTTCGACTGGGTGACGGCCAACTACCGGCTCAACGTGGGGTACCGCTTCCAGGCCAACTCGTTCAACATCGCCGACAGTACCGGCGCGCTGTTCGGGAACGTCGTCCAGAACAACCGCGAGCAGGCGCTGACGGGCAAGGTCGACTTCATCGCGCTCTACAACCGCGTGAAGGCCTTCCGGCTTGCCAACGCCCCACGCGCTCCGCGCAAGGACATCGCCCGCAGTCCCGGCGACTTCGAGGAGCCCGAAGCCGAGCCGAGCCAGTTCGTCAAAAACGTGACGCGGCTGCTGCTGACCCTGCGCGGCATCAACTACAATTACTCGATTCGTGAATCGACCATCCTACCCGGTTTTCTGCCGTACCCGCGGTACTTCGGCAACGCGCCCGAAAACGCGCCGGGGCTGCCGTTCATTCTGGGCAGTCAGAACGACGGGGTCCGCTTCCGGGGCGCGCGTGAAGGCTGGATTACGACGAGTACCGTGCAGAACCAGCCCTTCGTACAGACCGTGACGAAGCACTTCGACGCGACCACGCAGCTCGAACCGTTCAAAGATTTCCGCCTCGACGTGAAGCTGCGCTACGACCGCGCCGACAACTACCAGGAATTTTTCCGGCCGGGTACCGTCGGCGGGCCGTTCGAAAGCCAGAGTCCGGTGCGGTCGGGGAATTACTCGATTTCGTTCCTGTCGTTTCTAACGGCCTTCGAGCGGACGGACCGGGATAATTTCTCGGCCAACTTCGAGCGGTTTCGGGAACACCGTGACGTACTGCTCACGCGCCTGCGTACCGCGAACCCGGTGGCGGATGCCTACAACCTGAATTCCCAGGACGTTCTGATTCCGGCCTTTTTCGCCGCGTACAGCGGGCGCGACCCGAACAAGGTGAAGTTTTCGCCCTTCTCGAAATTCCCGCTGCCGAACTGGACGCTGACCTACAACGGCCTGACGAACGTGCCCTGGTTCAAGCGGCGGTTCAGCCAGATCAACATCAGCCACAGCTACCAGAGTACCTACAACGTCGGCAACTTCGTCTCCTCGCTCAATTACGACGCGGCTTTCGTCGGGCTGAACGCCCCGCTGTACCCGTTTGCCACCCAGCGCAATGCCGAGGGGCAGTTCATTCCGGTCTACGTGATGAGCGTGATTTCGTTTGTCGAACGCTTCGCGCCGTTCGTGGGTGTGCAGTTCCGCACGAAGGGCGGCGTGACGGGCGGTTTCGACTACAACCAGGACCGCAACGTGGGCCTGAACCTCTCGAACTCGTCGGTCAACGAGATTACGAACAAGGCCTTCGTCGGGCGGGTGGGCTTCGTCAAGCAGAACCTACGCTTCCGGTTCCTGGGTAACCGGGTCCGGCTCAAAAACGACCTGCGTTTCAACTGTACGCTGACCTTCCGCGACGAGCGCATCCTCATCCGCAAGCTCGACGCCGAAACCACGCCGACGGCCGGAAATCTGTTCTTCCAGTTCAACCCGACCGTTGACTACAACGTCAGCAGCCGCCTCAACCTGACCGTTTACTTCGACCGATTGGTCAACGACCCGCTCGTCTCGAACTCTTTCCGCCGGGCGCTCACGCAGGGCGGGGTACGACTGCGGTTCAACCTGGCGGAATGAAAAGCGGCCCGGCTGGAAAGCCGGGCCGCTTTTCTGGTAACTCAGACTACTGCTTGGCGAATGTCAAAACGATGGTTGTCGTTGCATCTTCCAGGTTGAGGACGAGGGTTTTATTAGAGTACGTCCCAACTTTACCGGTTCCATCCGAAATATCAATACCCGAAGAGGTACGATTCAATTCAACCTCAATAGCGCCTGTCGACTGATTTTGACCATTTTGAGTAATTGTAATGTCAATATCCACAGTTGTATCAGTCTTCTTCGTTGCAACCAATTTCGTTGAGACTCCCTGGGTAGGAAGATTGAATTCTCCATTTGCGTTTTTGAGTTTGGTACCTACGTAGTTACCCGCTACCTCATCCGCGGGCGTCGCCGGTTCCGGGTCTTCTTTTTTACAGGATTGAAACAAAACCAGCGTAGCGATGAGCGACAGCCACGCGAAACGAAGGGACATTTTAGCCATCATGGGTTGGGAGCAGATTTGGTTGGGTGGTAAAACTATCGGAATCCAGGCAAGGCACAAGCCCTGAACGCACCGGCGCGTCGTTTTTTACGGAACGGTTAGCTGAGGCACCCAGGCCTTTGACACCAGCGGGCGAGTCGTGTTGAAGAGCAGGTACGGTACGACCCCCGAGCATCAGCACACGCCGTACCGCCAGAGGCAGCGCCCGCCCCGGCAGCGCACCGTCTGAAGGTGGTAGCACGGCCAAGGGTGTAGTAAAACGCCCCGACGCCCCGCCGAAGCGGATAACTTTGGGCATCAAATCGCGGTACGGGCGCATGGGGTCAGGAAAAGAGTTGAAATCGGAGTTATTTTTCAGCGCCTACTCCAATTCGTATGGTCTATCCGGGCTTCGTCTGTATTTTTACTCGTCCAGCAAAACCGATTAGTCCTCACCCGCCACCTTTGAAACCGAATTGATGCACGCCCTACCCTTCCGCTAACCCCAACCCCCTGCCGCCTCCAGCGGGAGTGTTGGGAGCCGCCGGTTTCCGACCTACCGGAAACCCTGCCTGTTTCTTCCACCTGACTTTTTGGTGAGCCTTCGTCTGAGCGGCCGCAATGGCCCGACCGGATGACGCGTGTCCGACCGGATTCGTCCCATCAAGGACGTCGTGCGCCGCCGCGCCCGAGGTCCGCTCCGCTCGGTGTGTCCTGACCTACCCTTTCCACAAACCAACGCATTCGTTTCATGCACACGCTTTACCTCACCGGGCTGAGTCGACCAGCCACCCGGCGTTGCCTGCTGCTCCTGCTGCTGCTCGGGCCGCTGACGACGGCCTTCGGGCAGACCACCTACTACGTCTCGAACGCGGGCAACGACGCCCACAGTGGCCGTTCCGCTGACGCCCCGTTTCAATCCATTGCCAAAGTCAACGCCCTCAGTCTCAAGCCCGGCGATCAGGTACTCTTCCGCCGGGGCGATACGTTCCGGGGAACCGTGCAGATCCGCCAGTCGGGTACCGCGGGTAGCCCCATCGTCGTCGATGCCTACGGTTCGGGGGCCAAGCCCGTACTGGCCGGGTCGGTACCCGTCACGGGCTGGACGTCGGTCGGCCCGAACACCTGGCAGGCCACCTGCCCCGAGTGCGGTAGCCAGGTGACGGGCCTCTTCCGCGACGGAACACCGCTGCCGCTGGGCCGGTACCCCAACGCCGATGCCCCCAACCGCGGGTACCTCACCGTCCAGTCGCACGCGGGTAAAAATCAGCTCACCAGCCAGCAGACCCTGACGACTACCTGGACCGGCGGCGAGGTCGTCGTCCGGCCGAACCAGTGGATCATGGACCGCGCGCCGATCACGCAGCAGAGCGGCAATACCCTCACGCTGAACAATTCGAGCCGCTACGACCTGGCCGACGGCTGGGGCTACTTCATCCAGAGCCACCCGGCCACGCTGGACCAGGCCGGGGAGTGGTACTACAATCCGGCTAACCGAACCATCCGGCTCTACGAACCCGGCAATCCGAACGGGCAGCCCCTCACGGCCACGGCCTACGCGGAATGCCTCAACCTGACCAACGTCTCGTATGTCAGCGTGCGGAACCTGCACCTCACCCAGGCCCGCAGTACCAACCTGATCGTCAACAGCGGAACGAACCTGACCTTCAGCGGCAACGACATCACCGATGCGGGCGAAGACGGCCTCCTCGTGACGGGTTTCGGCTCGGACGTGCTGGCCGAAAACAACCGCATCGAAGACGCCAACAACAACGGGTGCGTCATCCAGCCGTACCAGAACGTGACGTTCCGGGGCAACACCATCCGCCGGGCGGGCATCTGGCCGGGGCGGGGGCGGAGCGGCGACGGTACCTACGTCGGCCTGAATTCGCTGGCGCGCCAGGCGGTCATCGAAAACAACGTGCTGGATCAGGTCGGTTACAACGGCGTCTCGTACACGACCCAGACCACCCTGCGGCGCAACGTGATCTCGAACTTCTGCCTCGTCAAGAGCGACGGCAGCGGGCTGTACATCTGGAACAGCGCCCGGCAGGTGATGAACGACATTCGGATCGAATCAAACCTGATCTTCAACGGCATCGGTGCCCCCGAAGGCACGCCGGGCGGGGCCTACTCGGGTGCGAACGGCATTTTCTTCGACGAGTGCGTCACCAACGCCACCGCGACCGACAACACCGTTTTCAACTGCCACGGCCTGGGCTTTTTCCTGCACGCTTCCTCGGCCATTACCCTGACGGGCAACACGGCCTACAACAACGGCGAAGGTCAACTGGCCCTGACCCACAACCACGGCCTGTGCCCGCCGCGCGAAAACACGATCCGCAGCAACGTCTTCGTCAGCCGCCTGGCTTCGCAGTTCAACGTCAAGTACGAATCCAACGCCAACGACCTCGGTAGTTTCGGTACGTTCGACCAAAACGTCTACGCGCGCCCCTTCGAAGACCTCTTCAAGGTCCGGGCCGTGTACCACAACGGTTCGGGTATTGTCGGGGCCGACCTGTCGCTGACGCAGTGGCAGAACCAGTTTGGCAAGGACCTGAATTCCAAAAACAGTCCGCTGACGTTCAAACCCTTCAAACTAACCCCGGTGGGTACGCCCAAACTCGACCTCAATTTCAGCAGCAACGCCGCGGGCTGGGACACCTGGGGGCCGCAGGGCAACGGCCGCGCCGAGTGGGACAACGCTAATCGCCTCGACGGCGGCAGCCTGCGCATTGCGTTTCCGTCGGCGTCCAACCAGAAAAATTCGTACGTCATCGCCTCGACCGGCATCGGTTCCGTCACGGCGGGCAAAACCTACCGGGTGACGTTCGACGCCGTGGCGACCTCAGCCACCAAACGCGTGGAGGTGTTTCTGCGGCAGAAAACCGGCTCGTACCGCGACCTCGACGCCCGGGCGGTCATCGAGGTGGGAACGGCCCGGCAGAGCTACGAGCTGGGCTTTACGGCCAATGTCAACGAGGGCAGCGCCATCGTCGTGTTTCAGGTCTCGGAAGACGGGCAGACCGTCTGGCTCGACAACCTGCGAGTGCAGGAAGCCACGCGCGCGGCGGTCAACCCCGACGACGTCATCCGGTTTGTTTACAATCCGACGGGGCAGCCGACGACGGTACCCCTCGACGGGCGCTACCGCGATGCCCGCGGCGGCGGCCAGAGTGGGCAGGTGACGCTCGCGCCGTTTAGCTCGCTGGTATTGTTGCGGGATGAAACCGGTACGACCCCCCCGCCACCCCCGACCGTCGCCCTGCGCGAACCCGAAAACCCGGCCAGCGCCGTCGCCGGACTGGACTACGCGTACTTCGAGGGCGGCTGGAGCAACCTGCCTGATTTTGACCTGCTCACGCCCCGGAAAACCGGTACCGTCGGCACGCCCGACCTGTCGGTGCGCGCCCGCAACGACCAGTTCGGCGTGCGGTACCGGGGGTACGTCGACGTCCCGCTCGACGGCACCTACACGTTTTACACCACCTCCGACGACGGCAGCAAGCTCTTCATCGGGACGACGGAGGTCGTCAGCAACGACGGCCTGCACGGGGCCCAGGAGCGCTCGGGTACCCTCGGGCTGAAGGCCGGCCGCCACGCCATCACGGTCACGTTTTTCGAAAATGGCGGGGGCGAAACCCTCACCGTGAGCTACGCCGGACCGAACCTCGCCAAACAGTCGATTCCGGCCTCGGCGCTGTACCGGGTAGGTACGCAGGTCATCCCGCCGGGCACCGGTACCGGGCTGCGGGCCGAGTACTTCAACAACCGCACGCTCACTGCGTCCGCGGTCTTGAGCCGTACCGACGCCACGGTCAACTTCGACTGGGGAACGGGCGCGCTCGCGCCGGGCGTCAACGCCGACAACGCCTCGGTGCGCTGGACGGGGCAAGTCGAAGCGCCCGTCACGGGCAGCTACACCTTCAGTACCTCGTCGGACGACGGGGTGCGGCTCTGGGTGAACGGCCAGCCGCTCATCAACAACTGGACCGACCACGCCACCACCGCCGACAACGGTCCGCTCATCACGCTCGACGCCGGGCAGAAGTACGACATTCGGATGGAGTACTTTGAAAACGGTGGCGGCGCGGTGGCCCGGTTGCTGTGGTCGTATCCGGGGCAGGTGCAGCAGATCATTCCGCAGGGACGGCTGCACCCGGCCTCGGCCCCCGCGATTTCCGCCCCCAGCAACCCCGTCGGCAGCGGTCCGGTCACGTACCTCTCGGACCTGACCTGGACGAGCGCGACCAACGGCTACGGGCCGGTGGAAAAAGACCGCAGCAACGGCGAAACGGGCGGTACCGACGGTCGGACGATCATCCTCAACGGCGTCACCTACGCGAAGGGCCTCGGCGTGCACGCGTCGTCCGAAATCACCTACCACCTCGGCGGGCAGTACGCCACGTTCCTCACCGACGTGGGCCTCGACGACGAAATCAGCGGCACCTGCGGGTCGGTCGGGTTTGAGGTGTACCTCGATGGCGCGCTGGCGTACACGAGCGGAACGATGCGCGCCCAGACGGCCACGAAGTCGATTAACGTGAGCGTGTTGGGGAAACAAACCCTCCGGCTGGTTGTCACGACGGGCGGCGACGATGCCTCCTGCGATCACGGCGACTGGGCCGGGGCGCGGCTCATCGGCACGGGGAGTGCCCGCCTGGCAGCCCCCGAAGCCGATGAACTCACCGCCGCCGCGCGCGTGTATCCGGTGCCCGCCCACGAGGAAGTCTGGGTGCGGTACTTCGCCGAGGCGGCGGGGGAGGCCACCGTGCGCCTGCTGAGTACCACCGGCCAGCCCGTTCGGGAACAGACGAATGCGGTCGGTGCCGGACTGAATGAAATTCGCGTACCCGTCGGAACGCTCCGGCGTGGTGCGTACGTACTGGTTCTGTCCCAGGGTATCCACCGCCTGACGCGGAAGGTACTCCTGACGGAATAGCCCGGCCCGCCTTCGTCGAAACGCCTCCGGAAGCCTTTGCTTTCGGAGGCGTTTCGGTTGAAAAGACCCTCGTTCAGGGCCGCGCCGCGCGAGCGTCGGCGGCCCGCAGAAATTGTACCTCCGCCGCAGGGAGCGTTTCGAGGGGGCGAAAGCCGGGCGGCAGGGGCTGATCGAGGCGGCGGAGGCGGTAAGGCGTTCGGGTGGTGTCCTGCGTCAGGGCGATGCGGCGGAAGCGTTGCAGGCTCAGGTTCAGGATGACCTCCTGCAAAATCAGCGTTTCGTCCGTCACGGCGACCAAGCTCCCGGCGGGTACCTCCCGGAGCGCCCGAATCTCTTCGATGCCCCGCCGCTGCGCGGGCGTGGTACCGACCAGCGCCCGAAAGCGCCAGGTCGCCCCGATGAGTACCAACGCCAGCCCCCCCACGACCGTACCGCGCAGCCAGAAAGCCGGAATTTTGGGTGACGAAACCAGCCAGGCCCGCAGGTACGCAGCCATCCAGACCACAATCGCCAGCGCGAAAAACGGCGCACTCGGGACGATGTATTGCGGATTTTGCTTCGGACTGATCAAAATGGGGAGCAGGCCGCCCAGCCCGATCAGCGCCAGCCAGCCGATGAGCCGCCGCGCGGTCGGGGGTAGCGCCGGAATCCGTCCCAGCCGCCCCCGCACCAGCAGCCAGCCGAGCCCGCCGACCAGAGCCAGGCGGGCCAGGTTGCGGAGCAATTGAACGACGACGAACAGCCGCCCCAACTGAGTCGTGGCGACGTCGCCCTGATCGGGTCGGTTGCCGCGCAGGGCCGTGAGAAGTTGCTGGTCGAGGTACCGTCCGAAGAAATCGCGGGCGGGCGGATGAAGCAGGAGCAGTCCCAGCAAACCTGCGACGATTCCCGTCAAAACCAGCGTCTGCCCCAGTGCCCGGTACCAGCGCACCTCGGGGCGGTAGGCCAGCGCGTAGCCGAGCGGTATCCCCAGCAAAAACAGGCAAAAGGGTCCTTTGGTCAGAAAACCGAGAAAAATGGCTCCACCGGCCCAGAGGTACCCGCTGCGCTGCCCGTCGCGCAGCGCACGCACGAGTGGCTCGAACGCAAGCAGAATCCAGATCAACAGAAACCCGTCGAGGTAGTTGCTGCTCAGGCAAAAATTAACGAGCGGCACGCTCCCGACCGCCAGCACGGCCAGCCAGCCGAACGCCCGCGCCGCGGGTTCGGGGTGCAGCACCCGCCACACCCGCCCGACCAGCCCCAGTACCACCAGCGTTACCAGGCCGCTGAAAAGCTCTTCAACCCACCAGGGATCGCCGAAGACGCGGAAAAACAGCGATTCTGCCCACATCATCAGCGGCGGGTGGTCGTAAAATGCGTCGCCCCGCACACCCGCAATCCAGAACGAATCAGCCTCGCCGTAGCGCAAGGCCCAGGGTGAACCGTAGCCTAGGGCCAGATTACGGGCCAGGATCGAGTACACCGGGCCGTCGGTAAACGTCCCGATGGTCAGGAGCTTAGGCAGGTACAGCCCCGCCAGGAGGGTCAGGGCCAGGGCCGCCCCGAACCGGTGCCAGGGGCGGTCCGGGGCAGGAAGCGGAGGGGTCGCGCGCATCGGGTGAGGGTTGAAACGGGTCCCGTTCAGGCCAGGAGCAGACTCAGAGAAACGGCCAGTGCCTGGGCCGGTTCGAGCACGGCGGCGTAGTATTTCTGCACGAGGCGGGGAATTTTCTGCTCCCAGTGCTGCCGCTGGGCAAACCGGAAGGCGTTGAACCCCATGGCCCGGCGTTCGGCGGGGTGCTGCGCCATCCACTCGATGGCCTCGGCCAGCTTCTGACTGACCGTCTCGGGATCGGAAACCGGCACGCGGATGCCCGTCGACGCATCGACGAGTTCGGCCTGTCCGTGCAGGTCGAGCGTCACGACGGGTAGCCCGTAGCCCATGGCTTCCATCAATTGGGCCGGGCCGGTGTCGCGCAGGCTCGTAAACAGAAACACGTCGGCCCGCCGGTAGTACTCCCGGACCTGTTCGTAGCTGACCTTGCCCACCCAGGTCACGCGGGTACCCAGCTGGTAGCGGTCCAGGTATTCGGGAACGAACTCGCCCATGGTGCCATCGCCGACGATGGTCAGATGAACGGGCAGGCGGGCGTCGACCTTGCTCAGGCCGTGCAGCGACAGTTCGAGGGCCTTGCGGGGCAACAGCCGCCCGACCCAGACGAGTTCGAGGGTCGGGCGCGGCGGTCGTTCGAAGAGTTCGGTGGGAATGAAGCGTTGGCCTACCCCGCCAAATTCCTTGGCTACCCCCGACCGCCGCCCCAGCGCGTGGACCAGTCGGCGGGTGTCTTCGTTCCAGACCAGCACCTGATTGGCCCGCCGCACCGACTGGTAGCAGCCCGGATTGAAGCGCAGCAGCAGGTGGCTCACCCCGGCGCGCATTTTTTCCTTGAGCCAGTACTTTTTAAAATAGGGCCGCATGGCGCGGGGGGCTTCCTGCCCGCCCCCCACCGGCCCGAAGATGAAGGGGCGCTTCAACCGGTAGAGAAAACTACCTAGTTGGAGACTCGTGTAGCTGACGTGGTGCACGAGGTCGAACGGATGCTCCCGGTTCAACCGGCGGGCCACCCGGTAGGCCGCCCACTGCCAGTAGAGGTAGTGAAAATACAGCCCCAGCAGCCCCCGGTGGTAGGAGCGATCGACCCAGTCCGGCAGCGTCACGTAAACGAAGGTCAGGTGGGGGTGGGGGTGTTCGGCTACTTTTCGTTCGATGAGTTCGCGGCCCACGGCGCGCGTCAGGCACCAGACCCGGTACCCCTGCTGACTGATCAGCGAGGAGTAGTACCAGCCGTTGCCTTCCTCCGAGCCGCGGTCGGGGATGCAGGCATACGCAGAAATTAGAATTTTTTTCATAGGGTGAGGCATGGGTTGAACGGAAAACGAACCGCCGGACGCCGCGTCAGTGGGATTCGAGCAGGCGGTTGAGGTAAAATTCAAATTCGCCGAGGTCAACGTCCAGGTCGGCATCGACGTAGCTGTGGTGCGAATCGCGCAGCGGACCGGCGCAGTACGCCGCATACCGGACTCCGGACAGCTCGGCCAAGTACCGGAAGTACTCGGGCAGGTAGTTGGCCGCGAATAGTTCGAGCAACTGGGTTCCTGGCTGGCACCAGAGCAGGTTGGCAAACGCCGACCCGTGCGGACCGATGATGAACGAGGCATTGTGAAACAGAGCGTACTGCTCAGCCAGGCTGCGGGGCCGGTCTTCGACGAACACAAACCCGTATCGCTCCAGCAGGGCCACGAGGGCCTCCTCGTTCCGCACGATGCGGCGCCCGGCGCGGCTGACGTAAATCCGCCGCGCGGGCGCGGGGCTACCGGCCAGCCGGGCCCCGAGGTGTCGACGCAGGGCCTCCACGTCGGCCGGGTGCGGGTAAAACCAACTGGCCGTGTTGCCCAGCACCACCGAGCGGAAGCGGACTTCGGTCGTCCGGCTATCCCGAATCCGGTCCGGACCGAACCCCAGCAGGGCGAGTATTTCGGCCTCGAAGGGGGTATCCAGGAGCGGATAGGCCACCACCGCCTGATCAAAAACCGCCGGGGGGAGGGCGTCTTTCATCCGGCAGAGTTTCGCCGCCACGAAAAACACGTAATCGTAAAAACTACTCCAGTAATGGCTCCAGGGGGCAATCAGCGTGTCGGCTTCCACGCGCTCGCGCCGGTCGGGTCGCAGCATTTCCTTCAGCACGGCGGCGGTGCCGAAGTCGGTGTGTAGCACCCGGCTACCGAGCCGGATGCCGCCCGAACGCAGGAGCCGGGCTTTGCGCCGGGGCGACTCGCAGCGCCAGACGCTCGTGTGGGCCGTCTGAACCGGGGCCTCATCGAATTGCCCCTCGTTGCCGTCGGCAAAAAACGGACTGGCGGGCAGCAGCAGCGACTCCGCCGGTCGGGCGGTGAGGGCCGCCGGGGCGAGCAGGGCCTGCGTCTGCGGGGCCGTCAGCAGGTCCAGACCGAAGGGCCGGGCCAGCCAGGTTCCCTGACTTTTGAAGCCGTTGCGGAACGCACTGAGCAAGGTGCGGAAGGAAGGCATAACTTGGTTTGGGGCGGCCAAAATCAAAGCGGGGCTGGGTCACTCGACCCAACCGAACGGGGCACGGCCCCGCGGGGTGAAACAGGAGTACGGCAATCGGGCGTGCTACGGTACTACCTCGGCCAGGGCCGGTTGGTCGATGGGTTCCTGGGCGGGCGGGTACCACTCGCAGACGATCCGCGCCAGCTTGTGCTCCCAGGCCTGAGTCCGGGCAAATGCGTAACCCCGTCGGCCCATGGCCCGGCGCTCGTTGGGGTGGGCGTAGAGCCACTCGATGGCCCGCGCCAGATCGGTCACGACCTGCTCGGGGTGGTGAACGGGTACCTTCAGGCCGGTTTCGTCCCGAACCAGTTCGCCCTGCCCGTGCAGGTCGAGCGTCACGACGGGCAGCGCGTAGGCCATCGCTTCCAGCAGTTGCATGGGGCAGGAATCGCGCAGGCTGGTGAAAAAAAACGCGTCCGATTCGCGGTAGTACCGCATCACGTCGTCGTACGAAACCTGCCCGACCCACTCCACGCGCCCGCGCACGCCGTAGCGGTCGAGGTAGCCGGGTACGAACGCGGCCATCTCGCCCTGACCGCCCACGATGGTCAGCGTGATGGGCAGGGCCGGGTCTACCCGGCTGAAGGCTTCAATGGTCAGTTCGAGGGCCTTCCGGGGCAGCAGCCGCCCGACCCAGAGCAGACGGAGCACCGGGCCGGGTTCGCGCTCGATGGGCTGCGGGGGCAGAAACGAGGCGCTCAGGCCCGCGTCGAAGGTCCGGTCGATGGGGGCCGTGGGCCGGAGTCGACGGGCCAGGCGGAAGGTGTCTTCGTTGGTCACGATCACCCGCTCCGCCCGGCGTACCGCGTGCACGTAGCCGGGGTTGAGGCGTTCGAGTACCCGGCTGACGACGTCCCGCATCCACTCCCGCGTCCAGTACGGTCCGAAGTACCGCCGGAAGGCTTTCGGGGCCCGTTGCCCCCCGCCCACCGGGCCGAAGAGAAAGGGCCGCCCGAGTTTGTACAGAAAACTGCCGAGTTGAATGCTGCTGTAGGTGACGTGGTGCACGAGATCGAAGGGGGACCGCCGGTCGAGGCGGCGGGCCAGCCGGTAGGCCGCCCACTGCCAGCAGAGGTAGTGCAGGTACATGCCCGGCAGGCCGCGGTGGTAAAGGCGCTCGACCCAGCCCGGTAGCGTCACGTAGTGCACGGTCAGGTTGGGCCAGTGGCCGCCGTCCAGGGCCGTTTCGATGGCCGCCCGGCCCAGCGAACGGGTGAGGCAGTGAATGGCGTACCCGTACTCGCTCAGCAGCGTGGCGTAGTGCCAGCCGTTACCTTCTTCCGAACCCCGGTTGGGCAGGCAGGCGTACGCCGAAAGCAGAACCGTTTTCATGGTGCTCCTACGTTTTGATGAGCCGCATTTTTCGCAGCACGAACCCGGCGAAAATTCGGGATACGTCGCAGAAAAAGTACAGCAGCTTGGTCTTGGAATGCGTAATGGCGAACTGGTAGCGGATCTTCAGGTTCGTCGGCGATTTGAAGGAGGTAAACCCTTGCCAGAATTCCTTCCAGTCCGCCCGGCGGGTGATGAGGGAACTGGTCGACTGAACGTACTCGTACACCAGGCTCGGCACGTTGACGATGAGCCGGTACCCAGCCTTGCGCGCCCGGACCGAAAAGTCAATGTCGGCCATGTAGTGGATGTAGTTCTTGGAATCGAACAGCCCGATTTCGTCGAACACCCGCAGCGGGATGAGCGTCCCCCGGCCCGGCAGCGAGTCGGACTCCAGGAACTTCGCCTGCTTTCGCAGGGTCCGGTAGTCGAAGCCGTACCGCGACGCCAGGTTTTTGCCACTGCCCGTGTAGAGTTCGAAGCGGGTACCGGCGTATTCGAGTTTGTTTGGCTGATCGCTGTCGACGCTCACCGACCCGACCAGACAGGGCTGGTGCCGCTCGTAGGCATCGAGCAGGGTCTGGAGGTAGTCCGGCTCCACGCGCGTGTCGTCGTTAAGCGTCAGCACGAAATTCTGCTTGCGCGGGTCGCGGTGGGTACGGGCGTAGCGCACACCCCAGTTGGTGGCTTCAGTCCACCACAGGTTGCCGTCGCCCTTCAGGACGATGACGTCCGGAAATTCGGTCTCGATCATTAGATCGGTACCGTCGGTCGAACCGTCGTCGACGACCACGATCCGAACGTTGCGGTACGTCTGGATGGCCAGACACGCGAGGCATTGCCGGGTAAACTCCCGGCGGTTGTGAACGGGGATAACGACTGTAATCATGGCAGTGCGGTAACTTGGGGCCAGTCGGCCAGTGAAGTTGGGCGGGAAGCGGCCGGGGCCGGTGCGGACCGAACGGGGGAACGGAAAGCCGGGTGCTTGAGCCCGTAGTACATCGCCAGTCCCACGAAACTCCAGTAGTACACCGGAAACTGGTACGAAATGCCGAACACCAGGCCACTGGCCACGAAGCCGAACAGGACCAACTGGTCGTTGGTCAGTTCGCGGTTGCGGCGGTACAGCACGGCGAGGGTACCCCCGATGAGCAGCAGTTGCAGCGCCATCCCGACGAGGCCGTAGTTGTAGAGCACGTCGACGTACTGCGAGTGGATGATGGTGCCTTTCTCAGGAAAGTCTTCGTTTTCCATGACCTCCCCGCGGTCGTAGCCCACGTAGCGCCAGCCGAACAGGGGGCGCTCGGGGAAGAGGCGCAGGTAGTGCTCCGATTGCTCGACGCGCCAACTGCCCGTGTTGTCTTCCTTCGGATCGAGGATGCCGGCGAGGCTCTCGCCGAATGAATCCATTTTGGCCTCCGGCAGCAGGCCCACCAGTGGCCCCGCCACCAGGGCCAGCACCCCGATCACAGCCAGCGTTTGCCCCAGGGGGAGCCGCCGGAACGTGACCCGGCCCCGCAGCGCCAGGCCCAGCACGACCACCGCTCCGAAGGCGGCCGTCGAGATGACCGAGCGGTGAAGCAGAAACACAATCAGCCCGAAGGCAAACAGGGCCAGCCCCAGGTGCAGCAGCCGGTGCCCGCTCAGGTAGGCCACCAGGTAGTACAGAAACGGCACGACGAGGTAGAGCGATTCGTAGGCCGTCGTCGTCCGGGTTTCCGACGTCAGGGCGTAGCCGAAAATCTTACCGAGTACCAACTGATTCACGACGTAGAAGGCAAAAATCAGGTACACCGCGTGCCGGAGTTGCAGGTGACCCGACTGGCTGGCCACGGCGTAGGTCACCAGCGCCAGGGCGCAGAAGAAAAAGCGCTTGACCACAAAGTAGGAGTACATGAACTGCCCGTAATCGTGGAGTGACTCCAGCACGAGCAGCACCACGCCCAGCAGCAGCGGCCAGGCCAGCAGTTTGTACAGCGCCGGAAACCGGAAGTACCACAGCACCAGCGCCGGCATACCGGCCAGAGCCGTCAGGTTGACGACGTTGTCGAGCAGCGGGTGCAGCGAATTGCCGCCGAAGGCCAGCGAATTGACGCCGAACAGCAGCACGAACAGGGCGATGCGGTAGAGCCAGGTGATCATGGATTGGCGAGGACTTCGTCGTAAATCGAACGGGTGGCTGTCGTGATGCGCTCGGGATCGAAGCGTTCGAGCGAAACGGTGCGCGCGCGCCGGGCCAGCCGGTGGCGCAGCGCTTCATCCTGCCAGAGTTCGCCCACGGCCCGGACCAGATCGGGCACGGCCAGCGAGCTGAGCAGCCCGGTCTGGTACGGCTCGACGAGCGAGGCCACGCCGCCCACGTCGGAGGCCACGACGGGCAACCCGGCCAACTGCGCCTCGCAGACGCTGTTGGGGCTGTTGTCGATGTACGACGGGTGCAACAGGCAAAAGGCTTCGTGGTAGGTTTCCCAGAGCTGGGCGGCGTTGAGCATTCCGCGGTGTTCGAGGTCTGCCGGACGCAGGTGGCGCAGGCCGAGTTCGCCCGCCAGCCGGAGCAGCCCGGCCCCGTTGCCGGCACCGGTCACGATGAGCCGGATGGGCCGCGTGGCGCGGAGTTCGTCGACCGCCCGCAGCGCTTCCCGAATGCCTTTGATGGCGTTGGTACCGCCCACGAACAGCACGGCGTCGCGCTCGCCCGCGGCGGGGCGCAGGGGCTGGTAAAATTCGGGCCGGATCAGCTCCCAGTTGTGGTGCACCACCGCGCCGGGCTGGTGCCGCCGCACGAAGGCCTGATCCCAGTGAGTCCGGCAGATGAAATGCCGGACGGTGGGCAGGTAGCGTTTTTCGTAGTACTTCGCCACGAGCCACGACAGATGCCGGTACTCGGGCCGCTTGGGCAGGTGCCGGTAGTACTCGGTCACGAAGCCCTGGGCCGAGAGCACCTTCGGCAGCGTCACGGCCGCGCCCATCGCGTGGTACTGCTGCTCGGCACCGTGGATGTGCAGCAGGTCGTAGCGTCCGGCCACGTCTCGGAGGTACGCGCGCACGCGCCGGAGGCGACCCGTGTAGCCGCGCATCAGGTCCCACTTGTCGTCGGGGACTTTCAGAAACTGGTACCGCACGCCGTCTTCCACCCGCTCTTCGTCGCGTTGGATGAACGGGTTGTAACTCAGAATCGTGACCTGCGCCCGGTCTTCGGCCACGAGCCGGGCCGCCAGCGTCGTGACCCAGGGCATCGGGTGCCCGGCTTTCGAGGAGTGCGCGGTCGGAGCCAGCCAGAGAACGTTCATGCGGTTTGGGCAGCTTGATAGTAAAACGTAATGAGTTCGCGCAGGGCCGTGCGGTGGTTAAAATGCGTTTCGGCAAACGCCGCCTGCGTCTGGGCCAGCCGCTCGCGGCGGGCCGGGTCGAAGTACGCCGCTACCTGATCGGTCAGGGTCGGTACGTCCGTGCCCCGCAGCGGCCCGGAGTCGACGGGCAGGAGTTCGGGTACTCCGCCCACGGGCAGCGCCAGCACGGGCGTCCGGACGGCAAAGGCCTCGACGATCGAGTACGGGCAGTTGTCGTTGAGGGCCGTGTGGATGTACAGATCGGTTTGCGCCACGAGCCGCCAGGGGGCCGCCTGCCGCCCGTAAAATTTCACCTGCTCGCCCAGTCCGAGGCGCCGGGCCAGGGCCTCGTACTCGGCCCGTTTCGGTCCGTCGCCGATGAGCCAGATGGCGAAGTTGGAGAGGTTGCGCCGCCGGAGTTCGTGACCAATCTGGAGGAGTAACTGCTGATTTTTGCGCTCGTCGATGTACCCGACGTTGCTGATGACGAGCGGATCGGACGCCGCGCGGGCGGCCCGGCTGAGGGCAACGTCGAGGCGGACGGTGTTGTGCAGGATGCGTTTTTCGATGCCTACCGGGAGGAGGTGCTGCGATTTTTCGTAGGCGTAGTTCGAGACGAACACGTAATTCCGGACGAACGAAAACAGGTACCCGTACCAGCGCGTAAGGTAGCGCGTCGCGCGCGACCCCAGCCCGTAGGCACTGACCAGTTCCGTGACGGGGTCGTCGTTGAAGTGGCAGGTCAGTACCACGGGTACCCGCCCGCCCAGCGCGCGGTAGGCTGCCACGCCCGAGCGCACGTCCTGGGCGTGAATCACGCCGAACGCCAGGTGCCGCAGCCGCCGGGTGGCGAAGTAGGTGGAGCTGTAAAAGGCAAACTCGTCGTAGGCCCCCCGCACCGCGCCGCCAAATGGGCGAAGTACCCGCCCGAGTACCCCCAGCACCCGGCACCACCAGCGCGGCGTGGTCGAGGCATCGACCGTCCGCACCGTCACGCCCTCGCCCGCCAGGTCGGCGGCCAGGGTCCGGCAGTACGTCACGACGCCCGAAGGCGAGGTCGGGGCCAGGAAAGTAGCGATGAGGACGTGCATGGGGGGAGCTATTTGGAGTTTTCAGTTTTCAATTTTCAGTTTACAGTTGATAAGCAGGAACTGAAAACTGTAAACTGAAAACTACGGGTTAAACCGCCGGTACAGCCGGAGCGTCCAGATGCCGTCGGGGCGTTTGCGGAAGTGATTGCGGAGGCTGTCGAAAGCGGCTTCGGCAAAAAGCAGTACGTTGTAGCGGCGGTTGGGACGCTTCAGACGCACCTGACGACCGATTTCCCGCAGCGCCCAGCGCACGTAAATGAGCCGACCGAACGTGTCGCCGTGGAGGTTCTCGAACACCCGCCGCTGGTTGCGCACGGCGTAGTACTGCTTCCAGGCACCGGGCCAAGGGATGCCGTCGCGGTCGAACGAGGGCGGGTGATAAAACACGGCCTGCGGGACCGTCACGACGGGAAAGCCACCCCGCATGGCGCGCGTCATGTACTCGACTTCGTCGCCCCAGATGAACAGCTTCGGGTCGGGGCTGCCGATGGTCCGAACCACCTGCGCGTGGATGAGCGTACCGTTGAAAAACGAGGCCACGCCGTAGACGAGGTCGAAGGCCGTCATGTCCGATACCCGGCGGTACTGCCGGTTGGGGCGGTCGACGTAAAACGCCAGTTCGTCCGGATCTTTCGTGCTGATCGAAACCGCATTTTTGACGCAAGGCCCGAGGTTGGGCGAAGTCAGCAGCTTGTCGAGGGCGTCGGGCGCGGCCAGGCAGTCGTCGTCCATGCACCAAAGCCAGTCGAACCCGGCTGCGTAGGCGGCCTCGATGCCCGTGGCGAAGCCCCCCGCGCCGCCGAGGTTTTCCTGCGAAATCACCCGCAGATCCGGCTGCGTGGCCAGCCATTCGGCGGTACCGTCGGTACTGCCGTTGTTGACGACCAGCAGCGCATCGAGCGGGCGCGTCTGCTGGCGCAGGCTGTCGAGGCATTTTTTCAGGTCGCTCAGCCGGTTGTACGTCACAACGACCGCGGCGACGGATTCGCGGGGCGGCACCGGCGATACCGGCAACCGGGTACCGCGGACCGCGGATCGGGCCGGTGCTTCCTGACCGGCCAGGGCTTGGAATAGCAGCGTTTCTTTCATTTGAACAACGTGGCAAATCGGGTTTTGCTGAAGGCAACCGCCTCCCGCAGGGCGTCGGGCCGGATCACCTGCACGCCCCGGTAGCGCAGGTAGCCGTACATGGTCAGGGTGACGTACACTTCAGTGATGACCCAGGCATACGCCGCCCCGAGGTACCCGAAGCGCTGGATGAGCAGGCCGTTCAGCCCCAACCCGATGACCGAACCGAGGGCCGTGATGACGAAAAAGGCGCGGTCCATCCGCAGGTTGAGCATCGTGTGAAAACCGAGCAGGTTACTCAGCCCGATGGTCAGCGGCAGCAGCGCCACGACCCGCAGTACGGCGATGGCATTCGTGAATTCGGCCCCGTAAAACAGCGTGATGAACAGCGGGGCAATCAGCCACAGCCCGGCCGAAACCAGTACCATCAGGGCCATCAGCGGAAAAACCGTCGTGCGCACCACCCGCAGGCCCTGCTCGCGGCTTTGCCCGAAGGCACTCGCCACAACGGGGAAAAACGCCTGGTTCAGCGCCAGCCCGACAAACGAGCGCGCGATGCTTTCGAGCCGGGTACCGGCGGCAAAAATACCCACGTCGTAGGCGTTGGCCAGCAACCCGAGCAGGAAGACGTTCGAGCTGGCGTAGAGCGTGATCATCAGCGAGGAAAAGAAAATGGAGCTGTCTTCGCGGAAGCGCCGGGCCAGTTGTGCGGCGGTCGGCAGCCGGAACGTCACCCCAAAGCGCCGCAGGGCCACCGCCAGCGCGACGACGCCCACGACCAGTTGCGCCAGGCTGAGGGCGAGGTTTTGGTAGACGTAATCGGCGGGTTCGCGGATGAGGGCAAACACCGAAACGGAAAAAAGAACTTTCACGACGAGGTTGAAAACGGCCACCCGGCCCAGGTCTTCCATCGCCTGGTACAGCCAGATCGGAAACAGCACGATGCCGAGGCAACTCAGGTACGTGCAGACGTGCAGCCCGGCGTGTTGCCGAAACTCGGGTACGGAGTAGGTCAGGCCGGCAAAAATCAGCGTCGAGAGCAGCCAGAGCAGCGCCTTGCCGGTCATGACCTCGCTGAAAACCTGATCGACGAAGGCCCGGTCGGAGCGCCGCGCGGCAATGGCCCGGACGGCGGCCAGCTCGAAGCCATAGTTGATCAGCAGCGTAAAGTACGCCACGTAAGCCTGCGAAAAATTGAGTAGCCCCAGCCGCTCCGGCCCGATGATGCGCACGATGTACGGCACCGTCAGCAGGGGCAGGAGCATGTTGGCCACGTGGACGCTGAAGAGCGAAGCCACGTTGACGGCCAGGCGCTTCAGGACCGGCTTCGACAGCGTCGGTTGGGGTTGGGCTTCCAGCGGGGGCTGCGGTTCGAGGGCAACTACTTCCATGAGGCCGGGGTGGGTTGGGTGGGAAACAGAGTTTCGCGCAGGTTAAACCAGATGAACAGCGGGACCACCTTCAGGTACCGTTTGCCCAACCGCCGGGGTTCGGTCAGGAGCCGGAAGGCCCATTCGAGCGCCGCGCGCCGCATCCAGACCGGGGCCTGCGCCACGCGGTCGGTGTGAAAATCAAACGCCGCCCCGACCGTGATGAGAAAATGCACGCGGGTGTACTGCGCCAGCCGCCGGGCGAAGCGCTCCTGTTTGGGGCTGCCTAAGCCGATCCAGACGATGTTTGCCCCGGAGCGGTTGATGGTTGCGGCCAGGTCGCGCAGTTCGGCATCGGTCATGTCCCGAAACGGCGGGCAGTAGGTACCCACCACGCGGTCGTTGCCGAATTTCTGCCGCACGGCCACTTTCAACTCGTCGGCAACGCCTTCCTTTCCCCCGCAGAAAAAATGCGTGAGGGGGCCGTCGGCGCTCTGTTGGAGGACGAGTTTGAACAAGTCCGGTCCGTAGCAGCGGGTCATGTGCCGGGCCCCGTGCCAGCGGCCCAGCAGCACGCTCGGCATACCGTCGGGCAGGACCCAGTGGAACGAGTCGAGCAGGGCCCGGAACTCGGGCTGCCGGTAGGCCGTGACCAGCCCGTGGGCGTCCGTCGCGCTGACGCACTTGTTTTCGCGCGGGTAGGCCTCGCCGCACTGGTCCAGGCAGGCCTGCACCGCGGCGTCCAGTCCGGCGTCGTAGAGATGCGTATGGAGAATCCTCGTCATGCCATCAAGCCGTGGTTACCACGCGTTTTTGTTACCGCCCAGAGCCGCCTGGACCGTCCACCAGCAGATTTTGGCGTCGAGCCGAAGCGACTGCCGACTGATGTAGAGGCGGTCGTACTGCACCCGGAGTTTCATCGAACGTACCTCGCGCGTTTCCCCGCGGGCCCCGCGGGCCTGGGCCAGCCCCGTGATGCCCGGCTTGACCCGGTACCGCTCGGCGTAGCCGGGCAGCGAATGCCAGTACTGCGCGTCGAGCGGGATGGGGTGGGGGCGGGGGCCGACCACGCTCATGTGTCCGGCCAGGACGTTGAGAAACTGCGGCATCTCGTCGAGGTTGGTTCGGCGCAGAAACCGACCGATGCGCGTCACGCGCACGTCGTCGCGCGTCGCCTGCCGGAACGCGGCATTGGGTACGTAGGTCATCGTGCGGAATTTCAGGCAGGGAAACGGCTGCCCGTTGCGACCCGTCCGCGATTGCACGAATAAGACCGGACCCCGCGAAGTCAGCAGGATGAGCAGGCCGACGAGCGGGATCAGCCACGTGAGCACGAAGACCATCACCAGTACGGAGAGGCACACGTCGAACAGGCGTTTGCGAAGCGCGTAATGCGTGCGCGGACGAACGCGAATGGGCTGGGGGCGGGTTTGAACCTGGGACTTTGGGTAGTACCGAACGGGTTCTTCAAGCGTATACACTCGCATGGGCACTGGATGAATAGGGTTGGCAGTCGGTGGAGTCCGCCCCGCCGTACGGCGGGGCGAATCCGGCATGTGGGGTACTGGAGGCACGCGGGTTTACTTGTAAGCGTAACTGTTTTTGTAGCGGCTGTTGAAATGGTACGATTCGCTGCCGCCCACGGAGTTCAGGATGACGCTCAGATTGGGGAAGCGCTGCTCGCGGTGCAGGGTATCGAGAATCTTGAGCGACTGCTTCGGCGTCACGCCGTGCCGAACGACGAAGAGCGTTGAGTCGACCAGGGGCGCGATTACCTGCGCGTCGGTCACGATGCCAATCGGCGGGGCATCGACGATGACGTACCGGAACTGCGCCCGCAACTCGTCAAAAAGGTGCTGCAACCGCGGTTCGTTGAGTAGTTCCGACGGATCGGCGGGCAGCGGTCCGCTCGGAATGATGTAGTAGTTGGGATAACCCGGCACCGGCTGCAGAATTTCGTGCAGGTCGGCTTCGCCGTTGAGGTAGCTGGTGATGCCGCGGGACGTGTCGAGGTCGAACGACTGATGCAGGCGCGGCATCCGCAGGTCCATTTCCAGAATCACGGTCGGTCGCTTGAGCATCGCCAGGCTGGCCCCGAGGTTGAGCGACAGGAAGGATTTGCCCTCGCCGCTGATGCTCGACGTGAACAGCACCACCTGACTACCGGCCGAGGCAGGGCGGGCGGCCTGGAGGTTCGTGCGGATGATGCGGATCTGCTCGGCCAGTACCGATCGGTTGTGCGGTCCGATCACGAGTACGTCGCGATGGCGCCGGTGCATGACTTCGCCCAGGATCGGAGCCTGCGTAATTTCCTCGACGTCGTCGCGGCGGGCTACGCGCGTGTTCAGCATGCTTCGGCCGGCAATCAGCCCTGTCGGAATCAGAAAGCCCACCAGCCCGAACAACGCGTACACCACCAGCCCGACCGGCTTGACGGGACCATCGGAGCTTTGCGGGGCATCGACGGTCCGGGTATCGGCCAGGGCCGAGGCAAAGCTGACGGCCATTTCCTCGCGTTTCTGGAGGAGGTAGTTGTACAGATTGTTTTTGATGGCCTGTTGCCGGGTGATGTCCATCAGCGTCCGTTCCTGCTGCGGAATGCTGCGGATCAGCCCTTCGAGCTGTTGGTTTTTGGCCTGAAACTGTTGCTGCGAACTGGTCAGCATGGTCCGCATGGTCTGGATGTTCTGTCCGATGTTCTGGCGGGTGGCCTTGATCTGCGTATCGATTGACTGCAACAGCGGGTTCTGCTCCGACGTAGTTTCGGATAGGTTATCGCGCTGGAGTTCGAGCTGAGACAGTTTTTCGATTTGCCCCAGCAGGACCGGGTCGTCGAGGCCCACGGTGGCCGGCGTACCGCCGCGCTTGCCCGCCCGGGTACTGACAAACTGCTGCAGGTCGTTGAGTACCGCCAGTTTGATATTGACTTGGCTGAGCTGGGCGTCGTTCTGCTGGGCCGTGGTCAGAAAAGTCTGCGCCTGGGTACCCAGATCGGTGATGCCCTGCGCCGACTTGTACCGCTGCACGTTTCGTTCGACGCTCGCCAGTTCACCGGCCACGCCCCGCAGCCGGTCTTCCACGAAGCGGAGCGTGTTGGTGGCCAGTTTGGTTTTGTCCGAAGCCGTCGCGGCGTTGTACTCCTGAATCAACTGACCCAGGATGGCTTCGCCTTTCTGAGGGCTGGGATCTTCGAGCGTCAGTTGCACGATGGTCGACGTTTTAGAAGTCGGTTCGACCTTCAGTCGGTCCCGGTACTGGTTAGCCGCCGAAGCCACCGGCATCACCTGCACCAGCAGCGGTTCGGTCTGCGGCCCGACCGGGCGCCGGGCCAGAATCCGCAGTGTGCCGTACGGCGTCTGGATGCGCTGCTGGAGCGGGTAGGTCCGCCCGTTGAGGCGCACCTCCCGGCTGGTGGGAAAATCGAGTTCGAGCCGCTGGCGGTACAGAGCCGGACTGCCTTTTTCGACCAGCACCTGCACGGGTACCCCAGCGTACACTTCGCGCTTGCCGAAGCGAGTCGAGTGGAAGTACCGAACGTCGAGGTGCAGGCGTTCGACAACCCGCCGCATCAGCGTCGTCGAGCGCAGTACTTCCAGTTCGTTTTCAATGACCTTCTGCGGCGAGTAGGTGTCCAGTTCCTTCAGCGGACTGGCCTGGCTGCTGCCCCGTTTTTCGTCGGGCAGCATCACGCTGGCCTGGGTGCGGTAGAGCGGCTGCTTGAAGAGCAGGTACACGAAAGCCAGGGCCAGGGCCAGCCCGAGCGAAAACAGGTACCAGGGCCAGCGCCGGAAGTACGGCAGCAGGTGCGTCCGGACATCGGGATTGCCGGGTTCGACGACCTGGTACGAGGCGTACGAAGAAGCAGAAGAAGGAGTGCTCATATCAAAACGGGTTGGGAATAAACCGGCGGATCTGTGCTGGATCAGGTGCGGGTAACGATAATGGCAATCAGCGACAGAATGCCGATGACGATGGGGGCCAACTGGTAGGTCCGGTCGGCACTCGTGAGGCGAGCCTTGCCGGGCTCGACGTACACGATGTCGTTCGGACGCAGGGCGTAGTACGGCGAGCGGAAGGCGTCACGCTGGGTGAGGTTGAGGCGCTTAAATACGCGGTTTTTGCCTTCTTCCCGGATAACCATGACGTTGTCGCGGCGGCCGTAAATCGTGATGTCACCGGCCAGACCCAGGGCTTCAGGCAGGGTGATGCGCTCGTTGGGAATCGTAAATAGGGCCGGGCGGGCTACCTCGCCGAGTACGGAGATGCGGAAATTCAGGTTGCGAACGTTGACGGTCGGTTCCTTCAGGTACTGCTTGAGTTGAGCAGCAATCCGATCCCCGGCTTCGAGGTTGGTCAGGCCTTCCACCGCTACCGACCCGACCAGGGGCAGGCGGATGGTACCATCGTCAGCAACCAAGTACCCCGACGAGCGGTTCAATTGGGTATTCGGCTCGTTTGGCGACGGGTTTTCAGCCCGGGCCACGGGGTTGAAAAACGCCGAAGCATCCTGGTTAAGGCTACTGACCTGAACCGAAAGCAAATCGCCCTTCTTGACCGTCGGAACGTAGGGATCGGGCAGCGCGACGGTATCGCCGAGGCCCCCGCCGGACTGGAAATACACCAGATTCCGGGACGACGTGCAGCTCTCGGTACCGCTCAGAATCAGCCCGGCACCGAAGATCCGCAGCGCCAGCGTCAAAATGCCCGGCCCCAAAATCCATACCTGAAGCGGGCGCTGTCGGGGGGGAAGCGAACAAAAACGAGAAAAAAGAGTACGCATCATCAGGTCAAAATCAGTCTGGCGCACCTCCGGTTTGGAAGCGCGACACCGACGGCCGGAATACCCGTTTGACCCTAAACTTGTCTTGCGAACAGAACCAGTCGGGCCGTCGATGAAAGAGCCTTTGTATAGCAAACGCTCGTCTTTATACGTTACGACCAGGAACCCGGTTGGATTGTCTGGAGTACCGATTACAGGCGTACGCTTGGCGGCGAGTACGGATGGTGAATTAGGGTTCAGGCCCGTAGCTGTCGGAGCGATGCCAAGGCAATCGACTACCGTATCGTTCCTGAGTTTAACGCCGACAGCCAAGGCTGCGAGGCGTTTTAAATGACCCGGGTGGGAGCGGGATTTTTTCTACATCTAAATTTACGTAGTAAAATCATACGAGGATGAGAAAAATTAGAAAAATACTACAAGTTCCACTACAAATCGCAAACGATAGTTCGAGATTCAGTCGTTTTAATATTCTGTTAATATTTTGATAGTTAGACGGTTGTAATCTAACCTGCCTGGGAACCCTGAAAAGTACCGTTCGCTCAAAAACAACTAAAAGTTGTATTTCGATATTAATTTACTCCGTCGCTCGCGGGCAGCAGGGCGATCGTCAGGGCAGCGGCTTGCCGGTTTCGTCACGGTTGTTCGAAGCTTGGTAGGTTGCGCCGAGTAAGGCCGCGTGGTAGTTGCCACTGGGGCCTTTGATGAGTACATTGTTGGTCAGCGTGTTGTTGGTGGCCCGACTGCCGTAGACCATGAACGTCGCGTGGTTTTCCGAACTGTTCTGGTTTGAAATGACGTTTTTGGAAAACGTGTTGTTCGGCGAGTTGTCACAAATGACGGCTTTGTTGAAGCGGCTTTCGAGGGTATTGCCAGTAAACTGGCCCCCACGGGTACCGTGCGCCAGTTCGAGCATGCCGGTCATGTTAAACCGATTGTTCGTGAACGTTACCGCCCCGCCGTTGAAGAGAATGACGCCCCCGGTGCACAGCCCGACGGTCGAATTACCCGAAATTACCATGCCGCCGACGATCGAACCGTTGCCGTTGCCGTCGTTGGTACCGGCCAGGAATTTGTCAAAAACGCCCTCGAATCGGTTGTTCCGGATGCGCACGCTGCGGGCGGCCCCGGCAATCTCGATGCCGTATAGGCCGCAGTCGATGAGGTGGTTGTCGTCAACGGTCAGGTCTTCGAGGGGGCCGGACAGTGAAATGCCGAAATGGCAATTCCGAAATACGTTTCCGCTCACCGTGACGTGTTTTCCGGCGTAGATGTTGTAGTTGTCGTGGTTGAAAATTTCGCAGCCCATGCGTTTGGCCTGAACCTGGTTGTTGCGGACGATCAGATTTTCGCCGGTTTTTCCCGCCTGAATCTTGATGGTCAGCCAGTTGGTGCTGTCGCGGGCGGCCAGGTCACTGCTGCTGCAGTTCTGAAACGTGAGGTTGGATACGCTCGGCCCGTCGATGTAGATCGGACCGAACAGGGAGCGTGCCTGCGAGGTGAGTTTCCAGGACAGACCATCGACCGTCACGTTTTCCAGCGGCGTGCGGATGTCTTGGGGGCGGTACAGGGAAATGAGCGAGACGTAGGTCTGGGGCAGGATAAACAGCACTTTGCCGGGGTTGCCCCGGATGCGGCGACCGCTGCGCAGTTCGACCGTCGTGCGCTGCGTGTATTCCCCGTCGGGAATGACCAGGTCATCGACCGCGTCGAGGGCCTTTTGCAGTTCAGGGCCCACGTCCGAATCACTGGGCAGTACCCCAAACCAGCCCGCGCTGGCCGGGCCGGTGTACTCGCGTTTGTACCGCATCCCGTTGGCTGTGACCAGGATCAGGCCCGTGTTGTCGGCGCTGCGCGTGTCCGAACGGTCCAGCCGAAACAGCCCTTCCATGCCCGCGTCGGTGATGCGGACCAGGCTGGGCAGTTCGGGGGTAGTAAAGGCCCGCACCTCGGCAATGGACAGCGCCAGAGCCTCGGCAGCGGGGTCGGTCGGTTTGCACTCGGTCACGACCAGCAGGCCGGTCAGAAGACCGATCAGGCGAAAAACGGGAGCAGTTTTCATGGTGGAACGGGGCGGATCAGCGCAGGCCCGCGTACGTTTTCAATTTGTTGTAGATCCGGGTCGGTACGCTGTAACGGCGCAGAGTCTCGCGGTGGTAATGCGGGGTAATCTGCACCGTGTCGGGTAAGTCAAAAATCCGCTGCGTACCGGCATCGAGGCGCGTTTTATACCGATTGTAGACATCAGTGTGGGTGGCTTCCTTACCAAACCCAATGTTCTGTACCTTCGAGACGGTCGGGTACACGCTCAGAGCATTGGCTTTGAAGCGGTTGTAGCAAAACCGGATGTCCCAGGCATCCGACTGTCCCGTCATTTGCCGCCGCAGCATCCCGACCAGGTCCGAGCCGCCCTGCATGAACGACTGCCGCTGCTGGCGGTCTCGCTCAAAATCCGGGTAATCGGGCAACTCCCAGTCGACGGCGTTCCAGCGATCGGCCCAGGTAGCCCAGCCCCAGGGGCTATGCCGCGGTACGAAATAGGCGTCGGCGGAGTACCGGGCCGGGCGTTCGAACGGAAACGTGTACCCCGAAACCGAATACACTTCGCGCTGCGTGGCGTAGTGCCGCAGGCACTGGTTCATGTAATCAAGAAAATTCGGAGCCGTGATGAGGTCATCCTCCACGATGATGGCTGCCGGGTGCTGGTTTAGCACCTGCGTCACACCGCGGATGATGGAATCGGCGCAACCGATGTTGGTTTCGGCGTAATCGCGGTAGATGTTCCGAAAGCCGCTCAGCTGGTCCAGGAGGGCGTGCACTTCCCGTACCTTCGGCCAATCGTTCGTCCGGTCGGGTTTTGGGGCATCAACAAACACGTACAAGTCACTTTCGGAAGCCAGGTGATTGGCCGTCAGGGCCTGGATCGTGGCCTGCAACTCTTGTGGACGCTTAAACGCAAACAGAATAACGGGGGCGTTGGTCATACGTGGGAAGGGATAAATGAGATGGAAAGCCGCCGTCCCTACCGGGTGTAGAGGGCTCCTTTCGCGATGGTGGATTCGTATTCGTAATTGATGGTTTCCAGGAACTTCCCCGTCACCCAGCCGATGTCCGCATTTCGCACAAAAACAAACCGCTTCGGGGTCGAGGGGCTGTCGTATTTCTTCATGAGTGCTTCGAGCCACAGGGCACCGGCAATCAGTTCCTTTTCGCTGAGTTTTTCCTGAAGGCCCACGAGATCCCGTTCCACCTGACTGCGCACGGCTGGATCCGTGATGCCGTCGAGGTTGGGTCGGGTCAGCGTCCGGTAGTCGCTGAGGGCCAGCCGTTTAAAACGCTCAACGTCCTCAGGCAGGATGGCTACCGCCGTCAGGCGGGCCTGCTCGGGATGCAGGTACGTCACGAGTGCCCAGACTACGTCGCCCCCGACGCCGACCGTACGGCGCTGAAGCAGGCCGCGGTTGCGGGCGTTGAGGTGACGGGCCAGGGTCGTATCGGCAATGGTCCCCACAACCCGCTGCGCTTCGCGTCGGTAGGCTTCCATCCCCAGCGAACGCCGACTTTCGATCTGGTCGACGAGCGTACTCAGCCCGACGGGCAGCGTGAGGGGGTGGAAGGTTTTCTGACCATCGAAGTACCCCCCGCGGGTACTGCTTGCCCCGATGGCAAGGGCGGAGGTCGTCGGCCAGACTTGGCGCGGAATGGCCCCGACGGTGAACAGCCGGGCTTCCCGTGCGGGACTTAGTGTGGTGTCAATGCGGACGGCCGGGCTGGGCAACGCCCGCGAGAGTTGCTCGTAGAGGCGTTTCCGGGCCTCCGGCTGGCGACTGAGGTTATCGCGGACCTCGCTGCTGAGCACGACGAAGGTTCGCTCACCGGGAATGTTGTACCGCTGAATGGAATCAAAACACGCTTTCAGCGCATTCGGACCGGTCCGCAGGCCGCTCGACACGTCGGCGCTGAGGGGAACGTCGGTGAGACGGACGTCGGGAATTTCAATGACGGCGCGAACGTCTTTTTCGTAAAAATCCGTCTCGTAGTCGGTCTTGAGGATCACGAGTTTCAGGTCCGTGGCGCCGATCTGAACGCCGGCGTAGAGGTTTGTCCCCGAAATGTCGCGGATGATTTCGTTCACGGCCCAGGCACTGGCCACGTACCGGAGTTTCTGGTATTGCGAACGGGCAGTCTTCAGGTAGCGCAAGGCCCGGGCCGTGTCCAACTGGTCGTTGTGGGTCAGCCCGAGTAACTCGTGCGTGACGGCCTCCCAGTACAGGTACCGACCCTTAAAAACGGGCAGCGCGCGCTCAAGCAAATCAATGGCATCAGCCGATTTGTGTACTTCCCGCAGCGTGTTGGCCAGCTTGATGTAATGGATGCCCTGCGAGGTAGTACGGGCGCGCTGGGCCAGGACCGGTACGGTGCTCAAACAGAGCAGCAGGAATAAGAAAAAAAAGTGTTTCATGGCTGGTTTAGAGAGGATTCGGTCGGGCATTGAGGATGCGTTCCAGTTCACTGACTTCCGAAGTGGGCTTGGGAGGCACCGGCTCCGCGGCCCCGCGCGACCGGGGTCGGACGGCTACCCCTTCATCCTGATTCGGCTGAAGCACTACCGGCTGGATCGGTTTCGGCTGGGGTTCCAGATCGGCGGGCGTGTACGCACGCGTCGGTTGAGTAGGCTTGCTGGCCGTGACGAGCTTAGGTGCTTCGGTCGTGGTGCGAGTGGGCGTCCGACGGATGGTCCGGGCAATGGGTTGTTTCGGTGCTAACGCCCGCGCCGGGGGTCGTGCCGGAAGCGCTTCCACCAAAGATGGTTTCCGCTTGGTTTCACTCGCGACGGCCGGGGCTTCGCACCAAGCTGGGAGCAGCGTGCAGCGGTAGGCGTAACCCGTCGCGATCAGGCCTCCCAGCAGCAGCGAAACCAGCAGCGTTCCCCAGCGTCTTGATTGCAACGCACGAACCGGCAACTGGGGTACCCGTATCGCAACGGGCAACCGATTAAGGCCCGCCCCCCGCAACTCGACGGTGCGGTGCTGAGAAGCACCTTCGATGTGTAGCAAGCCATGATGCGGGCCGGGCGTAGTCGGTGCGTACCGGACGTGCACGTGGGCACCGTGTGGGGGTGGACTGAGCGTCAGGAAAGTCACAAACTGCGGCGTGGCATCGCTGGCTAGCTGGAACACGGCCGGATGGTCGGTGCGAAGTGTGAGTGGCGCATCGCCACCCACGGTCAGGATTGAGTAAATTGGAACGCCCGAACGGGTTTCAGGAAATACCAGCACCGGCGAACCGGGCGCTTCCGTAAAGTTCGATCCTGGAGAGACGGATTCAATACGAATCGTAGTCGATTTAGGCTTTCGATTCGGCATGGTACATCACGAGTTAAACGGACAGTGCGGTATTGGCCGCAGCCACCTTAATCTGGAATCAATGACTCGCCTGGACGAAAACAGGGCACTTCTTGGTTCAACAAAATCGTTTTTCCGAGCTGTGAGAGTGAGCAGTACCATTAAACGTACGTTCGCAGTCCGGAGTTGGATGGACCTGCTGACGAAAACTGCGAACGGTATAAATCCAGAATGCATTAACTACACAAAGTAGTTTTTGAGTAAAAAGGCTGTGCCAACGGGCTTCGGTTACAAAAGCACCGAAAGCAGCCGCTGGCTAACCCGCTCCGGGGCGCTCGCATTGAAAATCAAGTTTAGATCGCGTATTTCGTGGGCGAACTTCACCCCGCAACAGTTGACGCCTCAGAACAGTTGTAATCGAAAGTCCCACTTCGTTCGATGGCCTTGGTACTAAGTCAAAAATTAATTGAATACCGAAAAAAAAGCGGCTTGAGTCAAAGCGAGCTGGGAACCCTCATTGGTAAATCACAGCAGGCCATTGGTCATTATGAAAAAGGCATCCGCGAACCTTCTTTTCGCGACGTTCAGTTGCTCAGTGAGGCCCTGGGCTGCACCCCAGCCGACCTGATGGGGTTGGAAACCCGGCTACGCATTGCGTCTGAACCGGTTTCGCCCGCGGCCGACGTATCGGCGACCCTACGACGAATCGAGTTGCCGCTGGTGACGGTTCCCAACCGTCCCCGCTTCGTCGAACTGAATCTGGCGGAAAAAAACTACGGCCTTACCGATACCATTCCCATTCTTTCGACGGATCCGACCCGGCAGTACGAAGGGCAGGTGGTCGTCGAGATCAATGGTGACAACATGGAACCTCGCCTGTGCATGGGCGATCGCGTTCGTTGCCTCTACGTTTCTCCAGACAACTGGGCCTTTCTGCCCGCGGGCGTGTACGGTGTTGCGTTTTCTCACTACTTCGTGGTGAAGCGCGTAAAAAACAATGAGTTACAAGCCCGTCAATTCCTCACGCTTCATTCAGACAACCTCCAGACCGGCGGCTCACTCGACGTACCACGCGAACAGATCCGGCACGTCTGGCAAGTGGTCGAGATCGTGAACGGCTGGATTCGGTAGCTGCCTCAACCAATCGCTCCCGACACGATTTCCAGGATTCGCCAGATCTGCTTCAACTGCTCGCCCGGTACCTCCAGCGGGCGGGCGTTAGTCGGATTGTCCGCGTAGGTAGTCAATCGGTGCGTCTGGCGTAACGTATTCGTTTTCAAACGCCTGATTACAAACTGATCGTCAAATGCAAAGGCATACACGCCCGCGGGCAGGACCGTCCAGTCGGTGGGCGGTACCCGGTGGCAGCGCAGCCAGTCGCCCTTGCACAGGCGGGGGGCCATCTCGTCGGAATCCACTTCAACCAGGAATTGATCGGGATAGTAGGGCCGGGGTTCGTACGTCTGGCAACGTACCGTGCTGGGCCGTTCGGTAGACCAGGTCCGATCATCCCGAACGAAGACCGGGGGTGAACCGGCCGGGAAAAAAGGTAGTTCCAGAAGGGTTACGTCAAGCTGGCCCCGAGTGGGCTCTTCGCTACGATGCATACCAGGTCAGTTCGCTCACCTACAGGCGAGGTAGGGGTTAGAAAAAGGTTGACGTACGAATCCCGGAACTGGGCCAGCACATGCCGACTCGTGCCCCTACAGGGACATTTCTGGTAATTCGGTTAACGGTCGACCTGGCGGAGTCTGATCCTACCACATGGTGGGACCACGTGGGCTGGCGGCAGCTTGATTTGATCAGGATACTAAAGAATGGCGGTAAGCGGTAGATCCTGGAGGCTAATTCATTGAGCAGGGTTCCTTTGATAAAAGCGCTCCAACGAGTCAGATAGGATTAAGGAAAGGTTTGATTGGGCTGAAGCGAACGTTCGACCGATCGTTTGTGAAGAGGACGCCCAGTTTCCAGGTAAACTTGTAAAAAAGGATACGCAGAATGTAGCGCCTTCACCCCAATACAACCGGTTCCGAACCGGGATTGAAATTAAGGTCTGGTTGAAAAATAAGGAGATCTGAAAATGAAATCCAAAATCAACTCGTTGATTATCAAAATTGTAATTCTTATTCTAAGAAAATAAATAGAATTTTTTTAGGGTCGTTCACTTTAGCTAATCGATGGCAATCAGGAAAGGAACCCCTTGCAGAGACCTCGAAAATAATCGGCCAACCACGTTAAAAGAAGAATGGGAGCGGGAGCGTAAAACCGGGAGCAGACCATGTGGCTTGACAAGATGAGCACTGCGGCGCATCGGGGCACATGTAAATGTACACCGGGCAGATTGGCTCGCGAGTTGGATCGGGGCACTGGCCCGTTGCCAAACTTCTGCTATCTTGCGCCCGCATTTTTGTCTGCTCTTCCATGATCCTGCCCGCTACCCTCCGTTACACGAAAGACCACGAATGGATTCAACTCGGCGACGATGACGTCGCCACCGTCGGCATTACCGATTTTGCACAGGGCGAACTGGGCGATATCGTGTACGTTGACATCAACACCGAGGGGCAGGCGCTCGAAGCAGGTACCGTATTCGGTTCGGTCGAGGCCGTCAAGACGGTTTCGGATCTGTACCTGCCCGTCGACGGCGAAATTCTCGAAGTCAATCCGAAACTGAACGATTCGCCGGAACTGGTCAATTCCGATCCCTACGGCGAAGGCTGGATGATTCGAATGAAGGTCAGCGACCCGGCGACCGTCGAAGCCCTGCTCAGCGCCGAAGCCTACGGGCAGCTGACGGGTGCCTGAGTCTCCTACCGTTTGCTACGAAAGCCCGCAAGGGCTTTTTTTTTGAATGCCACCCCCATGAAGGTACTCATTCGCGCCGCCCGACTGCTCGATCCCGCCTCGCCCGACCACGGGCAGCGTCGGGACTGGTACGTCGAAAACGGCGTTTTGCGTCCGCTGAACGAAGCCCCTGCCGAGGCTGAGGTACTCGAAGGGAGCGACCTGCACCTCTCGGTCGGCTGGTTTGACGGGCGCGTGCACGGCAAAGATCCCGGCTCCGAGCAGAAGGAAGACCTTACGAGCCTCAGCCGCGCCGCCGCTGCCGGAGGCTTTACCGAAATCGGACTGCTGCCCAACACGAAACCCGTTGGGCAGACGAAGGAAAGCCTGCATTACGTCCGGCGTTTTTCTCAGGATCAGCCCGTCGTTCTGCATCCGATGGCGGCGCTGACGCTGGGCTGCGAAGGCCACGATTTCACCGAACTCCTTGACCTGCACCAGGCGGGTGCGCTGGCCTTCACCGACGGCGAGCGGCCCGTCTGGAACGCGGACCTGCTCGTCAAAACGTTGCAGTACCTGGCGCAGGTGGGTGGCTTGGTCGTGCAGCGGCCCGAGGAACCCACGCTCACGCGCCACGGGCAGATGCACGAGGGATTGGTGAGTACTCGGCTGGGATTGAAAGGCATTCCGGCGCTGAACGAAGAACTGGTCGTGAGCCGCGATCTGGCCCTGCTCGACTACGCCGCCCAGACGTTTGACCTGCGCCCGCGCCTGCACTTCGCCACGCTCTCGACGGCAGGGGCCGTCGAACTGGTCCGACAGGCGAAAGCCCGCGGGCTGGCCGTAACCGCCGACGTGGCCGCGCACCAACTGGCCCTGACCGACGAGGCGCTGGCGGATTTCGACACCCGCAAGAAAGTCAACCCGCCCCTGCGGAGCGAAGCCGACCGCCGGGCGCTCTGGGTCGGGCTGGCCGACGGAACGATTGACGCCGTCGTCTCGGACCACAACCCGCAGGACGACGAGAGCAAAAATCTGGAATTCGACTTGGCCGAATTCGGCATGAGCAGCCTCGAAACGACTTTCGCCGTGGCCAACACGCACCGCGGCGAGGTACCCCTCGAACGCCTCGTGGCCGCGCTGACCACCGGCCCGCGGACCGTGTTCAGCCGCCCGGTACCCGCGCTGACCGAGGGGCAGCTCGTCAACCTAACCGTCTTCGACCCCACGGCACGATGGACGGTCCGGGCGGGTACCTTCCGCTCGAAATCGAAGCACACGCCGTTTGAGGGTACCGAACTGACGGGTCGCGTCGTGGCAATTTTGCACAACGGACAACTCGTCCGCAACGACTGAGCCATGCGTACCGCTGCTTTTCTTCGCGTTGCACTCGGGGCCGGGGTACTCGCCGGGTTGGCCTGCTTCGGGTACTTCCTGGTTTTGTACCGCACGGTACCCTCGCCGCTCAGCGGTAAAAAAGAACCGGGCGTGGTACTGGTCTGGCTGGGCATGGTACTCGCCGTGCGATACTACCGGCGGCATGGCAACCGAGGCGAGTTGCATTTCTGGGAAGCGATGGGTCTGGCGCTGCTGACGGCCCTCGTCGCGGGCCTGACCGACGGGGCCCTGCTGGCGGGTTTTCTGGAGTACGTCGATGCGGCACCGCTCCGCACGTTGATCGCCGAAGGGCAGCAACTGGTACGGACCGGGCAGGAGTTCAATCAGAAAAATTTTAAAAACGACCCCGAGTCCCTGCTGAACCACCAGAAGCTACTCGAAAGTCTGGCGTCCGTCAGCCCACTGACGATTTTTAAGGACGACGTACTGAAAAAACTCCTGCTCAGTGCATTTCCCGCCGCGCTCATCGCGGTATATTTCCGGCGAATGAGCCGAGCTTGAGTTTAGCGTTCAGGGTTTAGCGTACAGATTGCTAACCCTAAACTCTGAACGCTGAGCACTAAACCCCAAACCTCAACTGCATGGAAACCCCAATTACTCCCGCCCGCGTTGCCCTCAAGTGGGGCCTGATTTCGGCCGTCATCAGCATTGTCTACCAGGTCGTGATGATTGCGATCGACAAATTTCAGGACCCTTCGATGAACGTCATCAATTCCGTTTTTGGATTTGGCGTCACCATCGTCATTCTGATTCTGGCCATGAAGGAATTCCGTACGCAGAACGACGGATTCATGACGTTCGGACAGGGATTGAGCATTGGTACCCTGGCTAGTGCGATTAGTGGTGTTATCGCCGGGTTGTTTCTGCTCGCGTACATGAAGTTTATCGACACGTCGGTCATGAGCCGGAGTATGGACCTCGCGCGGGAACAGTGGGAAGCGCAGGGGATGAGCGACGCGCAAATGGAGCAAGCCGAAAAAATGGCCGGGATGTTCACGAGTCCGGGCGCCTTGTTTCTGTTTGCCGTCCTCGGGTCGGTCTTCATTGGCTTTCTGTTTTCCCTCGTCATCGCCGCCATTCTGAAGAAAACCCGGCCGGTATTTAGTTAACGAGGAGAACGGAAAAAGGAGGAAAGGGAGAAGGTCTGGCCTTTTCCCTTTCCTCCTTTTTCCGTTCTCCTTTCCCCTCCCGTTATGCTCGCCCTTTTCAAAAAAGAAGTCAATGCCTTCCTCAGTTCGCTGGTCGGGTACGTCGTGCTGGCGGTATTTCTGATCACGACGGGCCTGCTCGTCTGGGTGTTTCCCGACACGAGCGTGCTCGACTACGGCTACGCTGAACTGAGCCAGTTTTTCAGCCTGGCGCCCTACGTGTTCCTATTCCTGGTACCCGCTCTGACCATGCGGACCTTCGCCGAAGAACGCCGCGCCGGGACGATGGAACTGCTCCGCACCAAACCCCTCACTGACTGGGCGCTCGTCGGCGGTAAGTACCTCGCCGTTTGTTTCCTGATTCTGCTGGCGCTGCTGCCGACGCTGATGTATTACGTCAGCGTGTACCAACTCGGAAATCCCGTCGGCAACGTCGACTCGGCGGCGGTGGCGGGTTCGTACCTGGGGCTGCTGCTGCTGGGTTGCGCGTTTGCGGCGGTGGGGGTTTTTACGTCGTCGCTGACCGACAACCAGATCGTGGCTTTCCTGCTCGGCGTGTTCGTGTGCTTTTTGCTCTACGTCGGCATTGGCTCGGTGGCGGCGCTCGACGTCTGGGGCGGGGCGCAGTACTTCGTCGAGCAACTCGGCCTCGACGCGCAGTACAACGCCCTGGGTCGCGGCCTGATCGACTCGCGGAACGTCGTCTACTTCCTCAGCCTGATTGGGCTTTTTCTATTTCTGACCCGATTGCGACTGCGGTGAGAAACGCTTACTTCACGATCACGCCATCAGCCACAAAGCCCAGGGCTTTTTCCGGCTGAGTGATTTTCGCGATTTCTTCCTTCGACTTGCCCGCGTCTTCGGCATAGTGCTTCAGGTCGGCGACGGACGTGGTTTTTTGCGAAGCGGTACCCGCCACGACGACCGTCTTGCCGACGATGTCTTTCGGCACGAAAAAGCCGTAGTCTTTAAACGTCACGCGCATGGTCTGGCCTTCGGGCAGCTTGACCTTCATCCAGCAGCCTTTCACCTGGCAAACGGATTCGACCGTACCCGTCACCTTCGCGGGCAGGGCCTCGGCGGTTTCCATTTTTTGAACGAGTTGCGCCGTTGTGAGGGCCCCATCGGCGGTGATTTTTTCACCGTGGAAGCTCTGGGCGCTCGCCGTGACCGTCGTCAGCGCCGCGAAGGCGAGGGAGAAGAGGAGTTTTTTCATGGAACGTGTTGAGTTTGAAAAGACAAAAGTAGGCTGTTTTCCAGTGCAATGTTCAATTTTTGACTTTGTACTGGACGTTTGCCCATTGAAGATTGAGCATTGAACATTGCATTCGCGCCCGTCCACCCACGGCTCACTCCATCACCTCCACCCAGCCCTTGCACTGCCTGCCATCGGGAAACGTGAGCAGGTAGTAGTACGTGCCGTGAACGACGTCCTTGCCCCAGTCGTCCGCGTAGCGGTCGGCGTGGAAGAGAAGGCTGCCCCAGCGGTGGTACACGTCGAGTTTCACGTCCGGTCGGTTCAGGACGAACGTGTCGTTTTTGCCGTCGCCGTTGGGCGTGACGACGTTCGGGGCGCGCAGCGGCGGCTCGATCACCACGGGCTGCGCGGCGGCCAATCGACAATTTCCTCGCTGGGCCACTACGCTGATCGGGTAGGTACCCGGTTTGGGGTACACGTAGCCGTCGGGCGCGGGGCCGCGGAGCGTGTCGCCGTTACCCAGCGCCCAGGCGTAGGTAATCGACGCGCCCGTGTTCGTCACACGCATCCTGAGTTCGGTGGGGTTCTGGCAGTCGTAGACTTTATCGAAATTGAGTTGCGGCGTGAAGCTTTCGTCGATGTCCACCCGGACGTTCCGCGTGGCCTTGCACCCGGCGGCATTGGTCAGCTCGACGGTGTAGGCCGTCGAAGCCGTGGGGCTGGCTTTCGGATTTGGAATCGTGTCGCCGCTGAGCGTAGCCGCGGGCGACCAGCGGTACCGGATGGCCCCCTCGGCGGTCAGTTGTACGGTTTCGTTTCGGCAAATTTTCACGTCGGGACTGACGTTGAAATCTGCCGCGATGACCCGGATTTTGCGCGTGGCAATCGCCTCTTTCCGGCAACTGAGCGGGTTGCGCCCGACGAGTTTGATTTCGTACTCGCCCGCCTTGTCAAACGTGTACGTGACCTCGTCGGGGGTACTCGATTTCGATAGCCCACCCAGATCCCACTCGTAGGTTTTGCCGCCCGCGCTGCGGTTGACAAACCGGAGCGTCAGGGGCGCGCAACCCTCGACCACGTCTTTTTCGGTACCCCGGAACACGTCGAAGGCCACGTCGAGGTTGTCAATGTCGAATTTGAAGGCGGCGTTGTTGCAGTTGGCCGCGTTGTTCGTCCGCGACCAGGCACCCGGTGTCGTCGTGAAATTGGCGGGCGAACCCGTCCGGTTGCAAGAGCAGGCCGCGTGGTAAATGAAACCGCGCTTGTCGAACCGGCAGGTACCGCCATCGACGTGGTCGCCCGCTTCGGTGTTCGTACTACCCAGAAACGTCGCGTAGAGCAGTGATTTCGCGCCGGTTTCGAGCATCATCAAATAAAAATTACTGCCGTCGGTCGTGGTCCGGTACCCGTCGGGCGTCACGGGCAGGCCGGTGGTACTGCTGGCGGTCGTGACGCTCGATCCCGAGCTTTGGTTGATCTTCCCGCCCCAGCCCGACACATACAGGTTGCCGCATTCGCTGACGAGGAAGGCCGTCGGGACGATGTCGGGAGTACCCCGCCCGCTGCCAATCGTGGTCGAAAACAGCGAACGCGTCAGGTCCCGGTCGAGGGCCTGGATGAATTGCCCGCTGTTGCGGTTGGCGTACACGCCCCCGCTGACGGGGTACCGCCCGCCCGACGACAGCCCGAGCACGTACACGTTCTGAAGCGAATCGACGTCGACGAGTTGCGCCGCGTCGGCATCGGGGGTACCGAGGTAACTGAGCCGGGCGTTGCTGACGGTACCGATTCCGATTCCGAAAGTCAGCCGCAGCACGAACCCGTCTTCTGAGCCGCCGAGCGCCGGTTTGATCGTTCCAGCGGTGCTGATGCCGGTCCAGCTCTGGCTGGTCGTCGCGCCGCAGAGGTAGACGGTACCCGCGGGCGTCACGCGCAGGCCGTAGGCGGCGTCGTAGCCGAGGCCGCCCGAGAGCACGGCGTTTTTGAGGACCGATAAATCGGCGTTGAAGCGGAGCGTCAGCACGTCGGCGATTCCCGAAAGCGTACCCACGGCGGGCGAATCGCGCGAGCGGGTCACGCTGCCGACGTACACGTCGTCATCGGTACCGACGACGACCTCACCCCGGTACGCATCGCCGTAGTTGCGGATTTGCAGGGGCGAATTCAGGTTCAGGCCGTCGTTGCCCGAGCCGCCGAAATACGTCGCGCCGCGGAGCGTCCGGCCGTCGGCACTGAGTTTGGCCACGAAGAGATCGCTGCCGTTCGAGTAAATCATCCCGGAAAGTGCCTCGATGAAACTGCCGCCGTTAAACGTCCGGTCGTAAGCGGTGGCGGTCGTGGGAAAATTAGTCGACGACGTCGTGCCGAACACCACCAACTCACCCGCCCGGTTCACGATCAGGCTGTGGGGGACCTCGGCGTTCAGGCCGCCGAGGTACGTGGCGTAGAGCAGCCGGGTACCCGTCGGATTAAACTTCAGGATCGCCACGTCCCAGTCGCCACCGCCCTGGAGCTGGTACGCGCCCGTTGTAGCGGGAAAATCCGCCACGCCGAAGGCCGAGCCGCCCGAAAGCAGGTTCCCCTCGGCGTCGTACGTGGCCGTGTGACCCCAGTTGTCGGCGACGGAACCCGAAAACGTCGAGAAGATGAGTTGCGGATCGATGACGAGCGGGTACCGGGCGTCGTAGCTTTCCGAAAAATTGAAACTGACCCGATTCTCGCGCAACAGGTACCCACCGACGACGGGCTTCGCTTCGCCCCCAATTTCCTGGTAGTTGTAGGGCTTGGCTTCGCGGATTTCGCCGAGCGAGGTACGGATGACGAGTTGCCCCGCATCGAGCGAAAGCCCTTCGGCCCCCTCGACGCGCCAGCGAATCAAGCCCGGATCGGCACCGGGCCGGACCAGAAATTCATATTTGAGCGAAGCCTGGTGCGTGAACAGCCGCAGGTCGATGCCGGGGTAGAGGTTGCGGTACGTGACTTCGCCGTAACCGGGTACGTCGCTGGCCCAGCGGGCGGGGTCGTTTCCGAGAAAATAATTTCGCGAAAGTCCATCCGACAAATCGCCAACGGGCTGAACGGCCGGATTCGCGCCCTCAAACACCACGCGGATGCCGTGCATCCGCAGGTTCGGCGCGGTACGCTTGCCCGCGTGACGGTCGGCCAGGGCCTGGGCGTCGTAAAACGTGTAGAGCAGCCCATCGGAGCGCAGGCTGACGGTACCGCCGGGTACGTCGGCGCGAAACCGGAGGGCCTCGTCCCACTGCCCGCGGTTGGGCACGAAGCGCACGAACTGCGGGGGCGATTCGGCAAGGAGGGCGGTGGAAAACAGAAAAAAAAGAAACGTACAGGTTCGCGTCATGCCGGGCTGATTTTGCCGATAAAACTACGGCGTAGACACCCGTATTGCTCGATGGGTTGGAAAAACGTAGTCATTCGCGCGGAACCGTAGCGCAACCTTTAGGTTGCGGTTCCAAAACTGAAGTCGCAATCTGGGAGTCGCAACCGGAAGGTTGCGCTATCGGTATCTGCCAAAACATACCGACAACGATTCCGAGCACCCATTCGGGGAATTTTGCGGGCGATGCGTAGCGCAAACGGTACAGCAACCCGCCCCAACTGGGGTTGGATTAGAATTATGTAAACTGGCACGGTTCTTTTGCTATCCGGAGCGAGAGGATTGAAAACCTTTCGTTAGCCTCCAGTACATTCATTTTAATAGCGCGGTACGATGGCAACTAACCAAAACAGCGGTAATCGGAGTGGGAACTCCGGGCAGCAAGAAAGCGGCCGGAACGGCAGCCAACAAAGTCAGCAGAACCAACGTAGCGGTAAAGGCAAGCAGGGCGGAAGCTCAGAGCAGCACGCGGAAGCCGGTCGCAAAGGCGGTCAAAAGTAAAGCGGTCTATTTTCAAAACCCGAAGAGGAGCTTTCCCGTTAAGGAGAAGCTCCTCTTCGGGTTTTTACCGTTTCGATGAACCTTGTCTGGCTCAAACGCGACCTCCGCCTGCGCGACCACGAACCGCTGCGCCGCGCCCTCGACGCGGGCCGTCCGCTGCTGCTGGCGTACTGGTTTGAGCCCTCGATCATGGTCGATTCGCATTCTGACGAACGGCATTTTCGGTTTATTCAGGAATCGCTCACCGATCTCGACGAGCAACTGGCCGAGTACGGCGCGCGGGTGCGTGTTTTCCACGGCGAGGTACTCCCGGCGCTCCGGCGGTTGCACGCCGTCGAGCCCATCGAAGCGATTTTTTCGCACGAGGAAGTGGGCATCCAACTTACCTTCGACCGCGACCAAGCCGTGGCGCGGTTCTGCCGCGAAGCGGGTATCCGTTGGCTCGAATCGCCGGGCAACGGCGTCGTTCGCGGACTGAAAAATCGGGCGGACTGGTCCCAGCGCTGGGAGCGATTCATGCGTGCACCCCTCCAGCAGCCCGACTGGCGGCGGTACCGCGAAGCGGATCTGCCCGACGGGGTACTCGGCGAGCTGCGCGGCGAACCCCTGCCCGAAGAGTGGGGGGTACCCGTGGCGGGTTTTCAGCCGGGCGGCGAAACCGAGGCCTTCGGGGTTCTGCGTAGTTTCCTGACCGAACGCCTCGACCGGTACTCGGTCAGCATCTCGAAGCCCCTCGCCAGCCGGACGGGGTGCAGTCGGCTCTCGCCGTACCTGGCCTGGGGCAATCTGTCGATGCGGCAGGTGGTGCAGGCCACGCGCCGCCGGGCCACCGAGGGTACCTGCGCTCCGCAACTGCTGGCCTTCACCTCGCGGCTGCACTGGCAGGGGCATTTCATTCAAAAGTTTGAAAGCGAATGCCGCATCGAGTTCGAGCACGTGAATCGCGGGTTCGATTCGCTCGAATTTTCTGCCCATGAAGCCCACTTCCAGGCTTGGGCCGAAGGCCGGACGGGGTACCCGCTGGTCGATGCCTGCGTACGATGCCTGCTTGAAACGGGGTACGTCAATTTTCGGATGCGGGCCTTGCTGGTTTCGTTTGCCACGCACCTGCTCAATCTCCACTGGAAAGCCCCGGCGGTGTACCTGGCGCGGCTGTTTCTCGACTTCGAACCGGGCATTCACTACGCCCAGCACCAGATGCAGGCGGGCGTCACGGGAACGAATACGCTACGGATTTACAACCCGGTCAAGCAGTCGCGCGACCACGACCCGACGGGTACCTTCATCCGCGAATGGGTACCCGAATTGCGGACGCTGCCCGAGGCGTTCCTCCACGAGCCCTGGACGATGACGCCCATCGAGCAGGACCTCTACGACTTTCACCTCGGTACCGATTACGCGTGGCCCATCGTCGATTGGACCGAAGCCGTCCGGGCGGCCAAGCTTCGCCACTTTGCCCTACGCCAAACGCCCGAGGTGCAAGCCGAGGCCGAGCGCATCCTGGCCACGCACGTGGTACCGGGGAGTCGGCGGACGGAGCGGCGGCGGGCGGTGACTTCCCCAAAAATTCCAAAGCCCAGGCCGGTGTTTCCGGCACAGCCGGAGCTGCCATTCGGGTAGCCTAACCCTCCGAGGGCCTGCAACTGCAGGCCCTCGGAGGGTTGGATGCTTATTTGAATTGCTGAATGTCCAGCACGTCGTCACAGACGGCGTACTCACTAGGCTGGTTGGAGGCAATGAGTACCAACTGGTCCGGACCGAGACGACGCACGTGGTGGTCGTACCAGGCACTGTTGGTGGCGTCGAGGTTGGACGTGGGTTCGTCGAGCAGCACGACGGGTACGTCGGAGAAAAAGGCCAGGCCCAACTTCAGACGCTGCTTCATGCCCGATGAAAAATGACCGATGGCTTTGTCGCGGGCGGCGGTCAGGTTCACCTCCGAAAGAAATTCGTCGCGCGTCAGGTCCGACTTGAATCGCTTGAACTTCAGGTGAAAATCGACCAGTTCGACGGGTGTGAATTCTTCGATGAGTTCGAGGTACGGCGCGGCGATGACGACGTGGCGGAACACGTCGTCGCCGTCAACGACCTGGATACCCGACTGGTACCGAAGGGTACCTTCCGAAGGCGGCACGGCCCCGGAGAGTACCTGGAGCAGCGTCGATTTTCCCGAGCCGTTTGGCCCCACCACGGCGTAGCGTCCGCCCGCGGCGAGCGAGCGGGTCAGTCGCCGGAAGATCCATTCCCGAACGAATTTTTTGCCGAGGTTTTCAAGAAAGATTTGCATGTGTAGCGCAACCTTCAGGTTGCGTCGGAGTACCTGCGCTGATTCGCAAGCCAAAGCTTGCGCTACGGCTACTCAACAATCGTCATCTTGCCCGGCCCCTTCATCACGCCGCGTTCGGACGAGCGAATGAAATTGACGACCTCGTCGCGTTCGACCGACGCGGGCAGTTCGATTTCGATCCGGTTGAGGGCGTCGGAATTGTTGTAGCCGCGGAGGTACACGTAGCGGTAGATTTCCTGAATCTCGGAGATTTTATCGTTGCTGAACCCGCGCCGCCGCAGCCCAATCGAATTGACGCCCGTGTACGACAGCGGCTCGCGGGCGGCTTTGGTGTAGGGCGGCACGTCCTTGCTCACCAGACAACCCCCGGCCACGATGGCGTGCGCCCCAACCTTGACAAACTGGTGAACGGCCGAGGTACCCCCGATGAAGGCCCAGTCGCCGAGTTCGACGTGCCCGGCCATCTGCACCGAATTGGCCACGATGCAGTGGTCGCCGATGGTGCAATCGTGCGCCACGTGGACGTAGGCCATCAACAGGCAGTTCGTCCCAATGACGGTCTGGTAGTTGGCTGCTGTACCACGATTGACGGTCACGCACTCGCGGATGGTCGTGTGGTCGCCAATGATCGTCAGCGTATCCTCGCCGCGAAATTTGAGGTCCTGCGGAATGGCCGAAATCGACGCGCCGGGGAAGATTTTGCAGTTTTTACCAATGCGTGCGCCCTCGAAAATCGTGACGTTGGAGCTGACGTAGGTGCCTTCGCCGATTTCGACGTTTTTGTGAATCACCGCAAACGGCTCGATGACGACGTTCTGGGCAATCTTAGCCTCGGGGTGGACGTAGGCGAGGGGTTGAATCATGGGGTAGGAGTCAGGATTCAGGATTCAGGAGTCAGGAGAAATACATTCTGAATTCTGACTCGCGAATCCTGACTACTTCTTTCGGACAAGGCTCGCCGTCATGTCGGCTTCGCAGACGACCTGCTCGTTGACCCAGGCGACGCCGTGCATTTTGGCAATGCCGCGTTTGATGGGGGCCAGCAGTTCGCAACGGAACATGACCGTGTCGCCGGGTTGCACGTTGCGCCGGAAGCGGCAATTTTCGACCATCGCCAGGTACGGCCAGTAGTTTTCGGGGTCGGGTACGCTGCTGAGTACCAGGATGCCGCCCGTCTGGGCCATCGCCTCGATCTGCATCACGCCCGGCATGACGGGGTTGTTGGGAAAATGACCCATGAAGTACGGTTCGTTCATGGTCACGTTTTTGATGCCGACCACGCTCATCTCGTCGAGGTACGTGATTTTGTCGATCATCTGAAACGGGTACCGGTGCGGCAGCAGGGCCGCAATCTGCCGGATGTCAAACACGGGCGGTACCTTCGGGTCGTACTGCGGGATGCTATTTTTCTGCGTTTCGAGCATCACCTTTTTGATTTTCTTGGCGAAAGCGACGTTGGCCGCGTGACCGGGCCGGGCCGCCAGAATCTGCGCCTTCAGCGGCCGACCGACCAGGGCCAGATCGCCGACCATGTCGAGAAGTTTGTGCCGGGCGGGTTCGTTGGCAAAGTGCAGGTCGACGTTGTTGAGGATGCCCGCCTTGGCCACTTTCACTTTGGGCTTGTGGAAGAGTTCGGCCAAGTGGTCGAGTTCGCCTTCTTCCACGTCGCGGTCGACGATCACGATGGCGTTCGAGAGGTCGCCGCCCTGCACGAGGTTGGCGTTGTACAGCGCTTCGAGTTCGTGCAGAAAACAGAATGTCCGGCACGAGGCGATTTCCTGCTTGAACAGCGTGAGGTCGTTGAGCGTTGCGTGCTGGCTGCTGAGTACCTTCGAGTTGTAGTCGACCATCACCGTCAGGCGGTAGTCGTTGAGGGGCAGCGCGGCGATTTCAATGTCGCGGTCTTTGTCGCGGTACCGAATTTCGCTGGGTACCTCGAAGTAATTCCGCAGCATGTTCTGCTCAACGAGTCCGGCGTCTTCGAGGGCTTCGATGAACTTGATCGACGAGCCGTCCATGATGGGCGGTTCGGGTCCGTCGAGCTGGATGAGCACGTTGTCGATTTGCAACCCCACCAGCGCCGCCAGCGTGTGCTCGACGGTGTTGACGCGCGCGCCGTTTTGTTCGATGGTGGTACCCCGCGAGAGGTCGACGACGTTGTCGACGTCGGCTTCAACGACCGGCTGGCCGGGCAAATCAACGCGTTGGAATTTGTAACCGTGATTGGGCGGGGCGGGAACGAAGGTCATCGTGGCCGGTACCCCGGTATGTAAGCCGACGCCCGAGAGTGAAACGGGCTTTTGAATCGTGTGCTGCTTGATATTCATCAGGAAAGGGTGCGGACTCGAAACAGCCGAGGAGGCGTCAGGTCGGCTCATCGGCGGGCAAAGATAGTTCATTCAAACTCTTCTCGACCGCCTGCACGCGCTTTTCGAGTTGGGGCAACCGCCGCAGCACGGCCTGCGACTTGAGGAATTCGCTGTTTTCCGAAACCGGATTCCCGGCCAGGATCAGCCCTTCTTTCGAGATGGTTTTCGTTACGCCCGTCTTGCCCGTGACCGTCGTCCGGTTGGCCACGGTAATGTGCCCGGCCACGCCCGCTTGCCCGCCGATCATGCAGTTTTCGCCGATTTTGGTTGAGCCCGAAATGCCCACCTGCGCGGCGATGACCGTGTTTTTGCCAATTTCAACGTTGTGACCCACCTGGATGAGGTTGTCGAGTTTGACACCCTGCCGGATGAGGGTACTGCCCAGCGTGGCGCGGTCGATGGTGGTACCCGCCCCGACGCTCACGCCGTCTTCGAGTACCACGTTGCCCAGTTGTGGAATGGCCCGGAAGGTCCCGTCGGCTTGGGGGGCGAAGCCGAACCCATCGGCCCCGATGACCGCGTTGGCGTGGATGATGCAGTGGCTACCGATGACGCAACCGTCGTAAACCCGCGCCCCGGCGTAAATCGTGGTGTGGTCGCCGATGGTCACGCCATCGCCGATGGTCACGTGCGGGTGAATCTTCACGTTTTGGCCAATCGTACAGCCTTGCCCGACGTACGAAAACGCCCCGCGGTAGTGCCCCTCGCCGAGGGTACTGCCTTCGCCCAGAAAACTGGGTTGTTCGACGCCCACCTTGCCGGGCGTGGTCTGCGACTGGAGCTTGTTGTATTCTTCGAGCAGTTTGGTGAAGGCCGAGTACGCATTTTCGACGCGAATCAAGACCGTCCGAACGGGCTGCTTGGGTTGAAAATCGCGGTCGACGAGGACTGCCGTGGCCTCGGTGGTGTAGAGAAACGGTTCGTATTTCAGGTTGGCCAGAAACGCAATTGCGCCGGGCGTACCGCCTTCAATTTTGGCGACCTGATGCACATTCAGCGAAGCATCGCCTTCCAACGTGCCGCCCAGCAAATGGGCAATTTGGCCAGTCGTAAATTCCATGCGTTTTCAAAAGAAGGAATTCGGCGATTTCGTGACGGGAGACAACCTTCGGAAAATACAACGAAAGGGCCGGAAACAGGGGTTTAATGCGGCAAAGTTACATTTTTCGCCCAACACACGTAATGCTTTCGCACGATTCGACTCAGAGCCTTGATCGTGGGTAGGTCAGAGGCGTCGTCGAGGTCGAGCAGGCGGCGGTCTTTGGTCAGAATCCGAATCGGTTGCCGACTGGCCATGTAGGCGGCGTTGGTGGTACTGCCTTCGACGAGCAGGTACGGCACGTCTTCGGGCCGGACGCCCGGCTTGGCGAGCAGGTTGGCGCGGAGCTGGGTGGCAATCGACGGATCGATGGGGTGGTCGGAGAGGATGATTTTGAACAGCTTCCGGTCGAGCAGCATCCGGCTCAGCCCCGCCAGCAGCCGGTCTGGGTGATTCGCCCAGAGTTTGATGCTGGTCCAGAGGTCGTAGTCGTCGAGCTGCACGAAGGCGTCGAGGTACCCGTCGCGCTCAAACGTCCGCAGGCTCTCAATTTCGTTTGCCAGAAAGCGGTGCAGGCAAGGCGTGGCAAACACCTCCTGGCCGTCGCGGACGAGTTCGCGCGCCCGGCCGAGCAGTTGCACGAGCATCGTCTCGGCGCAGATGGAGGTTTTGTGCAGGTACACCTGCCAGTACATCAGCCGCCGGGCCGTCAGGAAATTTTCGATGGAGTACACGCCCTTCTGCTCGACGACCAGTTCGTCGTTGAACACGTCGAGCATTTTGATGATGCGCTCCGAGCCGATGCTGCCCTCGGTTACACCCGTAAAAAAACAGTCGCGGTTGAGGTAATCGAGCCGGTCAATATCGAGCTGACTCGACACGAGTTGGTAAAAAAACGGCCGCTCGTACTGCCCCGAAAACATCCGAATAGCCAGGTCGAGGCGACCGTTGAACTGCTCGTTGAGCTTCCGCATCAGCAGCAGCGAAACCGACTCGTGCGGCACGTGATGGAGCAACGTATGTTCGAGTACGTGCGAAAACGGCCCGTGGCCAATGTCGTGGAGCAGGATGGCAATCTGGGCCGCCTGGCACTCGGCGTCGGAGATGGCGTGGCCCTTGCCGCGCAGGCTGGTGATGGCTTCGCCCATCAGGTGCATGGCGCCGAGCGCGTGGTGAAACCGCGTGTGGAGCGCGCCGGGGTACACGTACTCGGAAAGGCCCAGTTGCTTGATGCGCCGCAGCCGCTGAAAGTACGGGTGCTCGATGAGGTCGAAGAGCAACTCGCCCGGTACCGTGATGAAGCCGTAGACGGGGTCGTTGATGACTTTTTTCTTGTTCAAGCGGAAGGCGTTTCGCCAAAAGTAGACCAAAAAAAGGCGCGGGAAAACCCCGCGCCCGGAAACGATTCCAACGGTACCTCAGCGACCGCGTTCGGGTCGGGTGCTGCGCCGTTCGCGTAGCTTCTCGCGACGTTCGGCCCGGAGGCGTTCGTAGGTCGTCCACTGCTCGGGCGTCAGCACGGCTTTCAAGTCCGCCTCGTGCGACTGCTGCATCGCCCGCAGCGAGCCACGTTCGGGGCGAGCACCTTCGGTGCGCAGCGAATTCATCGTCTGCGCCCAGCGGAGGTTCAGCGCCTGAAGCCGCTGGCTTTGCTCGGTACTCAGGCCCAGTTGCTTGGTTAGCTGCCGGGTCTGGTGCTCGGCCCGCTGCTCGGGCGTGGTGTTTTTTCGTAGGTCATTCTGAGCAAGGGCGGACAGGCTCAGCAGGCTGGCGAGTAGAAAAAAGAACGGGGTTTTCATGGCTGTTTTGTTTTGATGAAACCGGTGGGTTAGAGGCGGGGAGGTACCCGGGGTTTAACGGTCGTCTTGGAAAGTCGACGGTAGACGGCGTATTTTTGCCCCGGTTCTTTTTGGGCCCTTAGCACAGTGGTTAGTGCAGTTGACTCATAATCAATTGGTCGTAGGTTCGAGCCCTACAGGGCCCACGTTGAAAATCAAAAGACCGATGCGTTTTACGGATCGGTCTTTTAGTTGCAAAACAAGTTGTAGAACATTCATTTGTGAGGAGTAGAGGCCGTCAACTCATCCGCCATGCGCTCCGCCTGTTCCAGCACCAACTCCACTTCCTGCTTGTCGGGTGGGTAGTTGTGTTTTCGCAACGTGACCCGTACCCAGTTGCGGAGTCGCACCCGAACGCTCTCGCGCTTCTGCCAGTCGATGCTCACATTTCGGCGCAACTGGTCGGTCAACTCCGCTGCAATGGTTTTCAATACCTCGTCGGGCAGTTCTTCTTTGGCGCTAGCGTGGTTGGCGAACGCGTTGTAAAAGGCCAGTTCAGCATCCAGCGCGTTGCCAGGGGGCGTTTTCCAGCGAAAGGCGGTTTTCGCTGCGTTGGGGGACGAGTTGTGAAATCAGCCACAAAAAAAGGCCGGACTAACAAGTCCGGCCTTTTCAGTTCGTGGAATCAGATTATTGCTTCACCACCTTGAGCAGGTACGTGCGCGTTGGCGTCGTAACCCGCAGCAGGTAGAGGCCCGCCGGGACGTGTTTGAGCGACAGGCGTTCGGCTTCGGGGTGCCCGGCGGTGGGCTGGAATCGGGTAACGACGCGCCCGGAGCCATCGAGCAGTTCGGCTTTCCGAACGGTCTCGGGGCTGCTCAGGTACACGTGCTCCTGGGCCGGGTTCGGGTACACGTACGGCTTCAGACCCGCCGACTCACGCGTTGCCGCCGCCAGTCGACCCGTTGATCCCTTGCTGCTCACGTGCAGGTGATCGACGTTGGGACCGTTCACCCCGATGCTCGACACCCGAACCGTACTCGTTCCGGCCGGTAGGTTGACGCTCACGCTGGCGTACTGCCAGTCGGTCCAGGTGGCCGTGGGCGGGAAGGCGAGTGAGGCCGCCACGACCGTGCCGTTGACCTGAACGCCGAGCGGACGATTGGCGTCGCTGCCGAGGGCGTAGCGGAAGCCGAGCGTGTAGGTACCCGCCGTGGGGATGGAAATGGTCCATTCGATGAAATCGCCGGTTGCGTTGAGAAAATCGGCGAAACCCGTTCCGGTGTGGCCCGGATGCTGCGTCGAAACGGTCGGTCCCGACAACCGGGCGTCTTCGGCCTCGTAGGTGGCGTTGACGGTGACCGGCGGAGTTGTTTGCGGCGGGGCCGGTACCGGGGTGGTACTGATGCAGGCTTTGACGAGCCGGGCGTCGGCCCAATCGGCGTGGTCATAGCCGTTGCCGTCGCCGCCGTCGGCGACGACGAGTTTGAGCTGCTGCTTCCCGCTGACGTCGAGGTCGAAGGGTACCGGTGCCGAGGTCGGACGGAGTATGGCGCTGCGGAACAAGCGCTGGCCGTCGGCCCAGACCTCGAAGACGACTGAGGCAGGAGCATAGTCGGGTACCTCATCATCGACACCCAGCTCGGCTTTGAAGCGGCTCCAGGTACCGCCCAGGTTGTAGGTGATTTCCGAGGCGACGTGCACGCCCAGCCCCTTGGCGTACGTCTTGCCGTTGATGCGCAACGGATTGCCATCGCCGCCCCCCTGCTCGCCATTCGACTTGTCTTTCTCGACCGGCCCCCAGCCGTTGGTGGCACTGGCCCACGACAGGTCCGACAGGTAACTCGTCTGCTCCTGGCATCCGGCGGGCGGATTGACGGCGGCCGGTGGGTTGGTGGGCAGCGTCGGAGTGGGTTGGGTCGTGACGGTGTGGGTACTGCTGGCGGGAGAAACGTTGCCCGCCGCATCTTTGGCTTTGACGGTGAATCCGTAGCCGGTACCCGCCATCAGGCCGGTGACCGTAAAGCTGGTACCCGACACGGTACCGATGAGCACGGTGCCGCGGTAGACTTCGTAAGCGGTCACGCCCACGTTGTCGGTAGCGGCACTCCAGTTCAGCGTCAGGCCCGTCTGACTGACGTTCGCCGAAGTCAAGTTCGCCGGGGCCGTCGGTGCCTGGGTGTCGCCCGCAGGTTGGGTACCGCAGGTGCGTTCCAGTCGGGCGTCGGCCCAGTCGGCGTGATCGTAGCCGTTGCCGTCGCCCCCGTCCGTTACGACTAAGCGCAGTTCTTTTTTGCCCGTCACGTCAACGTTGATACCCACGATGGCCGAGTTGCGCCGCAGCGTAGCACTCTGGTAGAGGCGCTGGCCATCGGCCCAGACTTCAAACACCACGCTGGCCGGATCCGTCGACGCCACTTCGTCGTCAATGCCAAGGTCGGCCTTGAAGCGCGTCCAGGTCCCATCGAGTGGATAAACGATTTCCGAAGTGGCGTGCACGCCCAGTCCCTTCGCGTAGCGTTCACCCCGAATCTGAATGGTTCGGCCGTCGCCGCCCCCCTGCTCGCCGTTGGACTTGTTTTTTTCAACCGGCCCCCAGGCGTTACTGGCGCGCGCCCAGGTCAGGTCTGAGAGGTGTGCGGACGTGGTGCAGCCGCCGTTGGCCGGGGGTGCCGGTTCGGTGACCACGGGCTCGGGACTGCCCTCGCTGACGAGTGCCGAGGCCGGGATGGTGCGCTTGCTGAGGCCCGGCCCGGCGTAGCTGACGTCCAGCACCTGGCCGCCGCCGTTTTCAAAGAAAACCACCTCAATCGGGTGCAAGCCCGCCCGCAGGTACAGGCTGCCCGAGCGCTCTTCGGCGGCGTGCAGGCCGTCGTTGTCGACCACCAGCCGCTCGCCGATGTATAGGCGACTGCCATCGTCCGACGAAGTGTAAAACGTGTACAATCCGTCGGTCGGTACCCGCACCGCGCCCGTGTACCGCATCGCAAACTGGTCCTGGCGGGAGGCGGGCGAAAGGCTGAACGTCGCGACCCGGCCCGAGCGGACGGTCTTCAGCGTACTGAACTGCGGGAGCTGGCTGAAGCCGCCTTCGTAGTACGAATACGTCAGTCCGGCGGTTGCGTTGGGGACGTTCGTGGCCGCTCGGATGTACTGGGCCGTGTAGGTGGTGCTGGCCGCGGGTGTGGCGAGGGTACGTTCGCGGGTGTTGGTTCCGTCCGACCAGCCGTAGAATTGGTACGTCGAGGTACCCAGCGTCTGCGAAGCGGGGGCTTCCAGACTCCGCTCCAGACCGGTCACGCCCCGGAACGTGTAGGGGCTGGTTTCTTCGTGACCGTCGAGTTTCAGGTCGATGCCCGCCGGTTCGCTGGCCAGGGTCACGTCGGCGCGGCGTGGCTGGATGTCGAAGGTAGTCGTCGAGGTCAGACCGGCCGAGTCGGTCACGGTCAGGTACAGCCGGTAGAGCACGTTCGGCGAGGTTTCGCCCATCGTCGGGACGGCGAAACTACCCGAGCGGACGCCGCTGAGCGGGGCCATCACCGGGTGCGTGTGCGCCGGGGGGTCGTAGTGGTACAGGTCCATCGTCCAGAGGAAGGCGCTGGCGGGCAGGGTACCTTCTTCGGGGTCGGTGGCTTCGCCCGAAAACTGAATCAGGGTACCGCCCGCGTAGGTCGTACCGGCCACGGGCGTCAGGATGCGGGCCGTGGGTTTCTGGTTGGCGCTGACGGTCAGCGTGGCGGCGTCGCTCGTGATCGTGCCGACCGAGTTGGTCACCACGACGCGAAACTTCGCGCCGTCGTCGGCCTTCGTCGTTTTGGGCAGGGTGTACTGCTCGGCGGTCGCCCCGGCGATGTTGACGCCGTTGCGCTGCCACTGGTACGTGGGCGCGGGGGTACCCGAAGCCGAGACCGAAAACTGGGCCGGATTGCCCACCGTTACGGTCCGGTCGGCGGGTTGCATACCGATGTTCGGGGCTCCGTTGCCGCGGTATTCCACTTTCCAGAGCGAACCCACGCCCTGCGTAAGGGTCAGGTCGTCGGACGAACCGCGGCTGAGAAAGTAAAACGAACCGTCTTCGCCGACCTCGATGTCAACCGGGCGCAGCAAGCCCGTGGCGAAGGTGGCGGTGGCTTTCGTAACGGGGTCGAAGGTGCGCAGCCAGCCGTTGCAGTAATCGCCGAAAAAGAATTTACCGACGTACGACTTGGGAAACTGCGCCGTGGTCGGGTTGTAAAAACTGGCTGCCGTGATGGCGCAGCCGTCGGCATGCGGGTAGCCGCCCACCGGGTCGCGGTAGCCCGCCGGGGCGGTTTGCTTGACGCGCTTGCCCTCGATCATCGGCCAGCCGAAGTTGCTGCCGGGGCCAACTTCGTTGATTTCCTCGTACCCGGCCTGACCCACGTCGCCGACGTACATCCGGCCCGTTCCGTTCTGGACGGCTCCCTTGAACGGGTTCCGCAGCCCGATGGCGTAAATGGCCCGCAGGTGCCCTTCGGTGGCATTGTAGTACGGGTTGTCGGTCGGAATGCTGCCGTCGGGATTGATGCGCAGGACTTTGCCCTTCGAAATCCGCAGGTTCTGCGGGTAGACGCTGGCCGCCGTGTTGTCGCCGACGAGGATGTAGAGCTTGCCTTCCCGGAAAAAAATGCCCCCGCCGTTGTGAATGCGGACGGACAGATTCTCTTCCAGTTCGAGCAAAATCCGCTCGCTGCTGGTCTGGGCGCGGTCGCCGCTGACGGTGAAGCGGCTGATGCGGTTGTGGGACTTGCCCGTTTTCGGGTACTTGTACGTGTAGTGCACGTAGAGGTACCCGTTGGTCGCGAAGTCGGGATCGAGCGTGATGCCCAGCATCCCGCATTCGTTGTAGACATCGACGTTCGAAAGCTTGAGTAGAGGCGTACTCAATACCGTCGAGCCCCGCACGATGCGGATGAGTCCGGCTTTCTCGGCCAGAAACAGGCGGCCATCCGGGGCGATGGCGAGGTCGACGGGGTCAATCCCCGTGACCAATTGGGTACCGGCAAAATTGGCCGGGAACTGTTGGGCCCGCAGGGGGAGGAGGGTACTCAGGTGTACCCAGCAGGCACACAGGACGATTCGTACGACGAATCGCAGACGGGTTGCATTCAATGGCGGTTTCATGCAGTAATAAAAGTGGCTGTTGTGAAAAGTTAGTTCATAGATTAACTGGAAATGAGCTGGTTATGACGAAGTTTACGCGCACGGGTATTCCGCAAACGCCGGAAGACGCTACGGTCGGGCTCGGATCTGGAATCCGATCAGTCAAGAATTTTCTGGAGGAGATGCCAATACACCCGCGGAGCAGTCAGGCGGGTTGGAGGGGACGAACTTCGGAAGGTGTCGAAATTCGACGAAGGGTAGAATTGAATCGATAACATCGTTTTGGCGGGTAAACGTGGGTTGAAGGTACACACCCAAATGAGTTTACCACGCCGGAAATCCACCGGACGCAAATTCGTAACTTGAGTCAGTTGCTACCCGTACGGGCGTTTGGTCAGCGTCGGGGCCACTGACTCAGGGGTTTGACGGGCGCGACTTGGCCCGACTGGGCCTGACCAGGCCGGAGGGAAACCGTCAGGGCCTGCCGGGTTCCGGCCGGAAGCGTCACCTCAAACCCCAGCAGCGTGGTACCCGGGTTGGGGGCGTCGTAGTCGTGCGGCGGGTCGGTCGACCAGGTTTTGAGCGTGACCTGGGCGGGCTCCTGCACACGGAGCGTGAGCGTTTTGCCGTCTTTGGTCAGCTCGGCGGTAGTCGGGCCGGTGATTTTTACGTTGGCCGGGGTGAGCATCGTCCAGCGCACGGGGGTTTCTTTCGGCAACGTTTCCAGTTCATCGCGCACGACGACGTACCGCCCGTCGACCAGCGCGACGCCGCGGCGGGCCTCGGCCAGCGAACCGGCGTAGACCGTAGTCAGGTCAGTCGTGGCGCTCTGAAAGGCGGGGGAGGTCGAGAAACTCGTAATCGGTGCCTGGCCATCCACACGCTGCAATTCGTCATCGACGGTCAGCGTGTTGTGCACGCGATTGGTGTAGCGAAAAATGCCCCAGCGCTCGGCATCCTGGCTTTTACCGAAAATCTGGAGGCCTTTCGATTCAAGCGATTCGTAACTCTGCATTCCAAAATCCATCGCCCAGCGCACGCCGTCGGCGTCCATCACGAACGAGCCGATGTCCATGTGGGCGTGGTTGACCGAGGGCGAACCCGCCTTCAGGCCCAGGTACACGCCCGCCGGATCGGTCCACGACGAGCGCATGAGCGCCACCGGGCTGCGGCCCCCGCCGACCCACATCGTGCTGCTGGGTTTTGGGATGCGGTCCAGGCCAATTTCGCTGCCCCAGATCAGGGCCGCGGGCAGGATCCGGTTGCTGACGAGGTCGCGCGCGTCGCGCTCCGTCAACCGACTTTTCTCGACCCAGAGCAGCGAGGGATCGTTTTGTTTGCGGGCAAACCAGAACATGGCCGGTTGCAGCCCGCCGCCGGTACCCGCGTCGGAGTAGTTGAACGACTGGCCCGTCGGACCCGTCATGTGCTGGAGGTAGCGGGCCGTTTGCAGGAAACCGGGTTGCTTCGTCAGGCCGAAGTCGTTGCCAAACGCTTTTTCCAGTGCGCTGATGAGCAGCACGTTGAAGCTGGTTCCGTAGCCCCAGTACCCGTAGCCTTCGGGGTACGCGCCGTCGGGGGCGTAGTCGTGCATGGGCCGGACCACCGTTTCGATGGCCCGATTGACAATCTGGTCAGCAAGCTCCGGCTGGTCTTCCCGAATCGCCAGCGCCCCGAAGGTCATGCCCGCATTGCAGACCTGGTTCCAGTTGTGGGTGGCGTTGAGCCAGCCGTTGTGCTTGGGGTTGAGGGAGGGTTCGAGGCCTTTTTTCAGGATGGCTTCCCGGAGCGTCGCGCGCGATTCCGCCGAGAGGTCGTCGTGCAGCCAGTCGTACCCGAGGGCCACGGCCATCGTCATTTCGGCCACGTCGAGGAAGTGCGAGGGGTTCCAGTCGCTGAAGGCCGACACCGTAAGCAGTTCCTTTTCGGCCCGGTCGCGGTACTTTTTATCGCCGGTCATCCGGTAGGCGTACCCGAAGAACATCACGCGGCGCAGCGCCTCCCGCGAGACGCTCAGCAAGCGTCGGCCAATTTGCTTCCGCTCCAGCGGCGCGGCGGGAATCAGCCGGTCGCATTCGGTCAGGATAGCTCCGTGCAGGCTGGCCCAGGTCTGGTCGGATTGCAGCGTCTTCTGGATGTTTTTTTCTTCGCCTTTCAGGAGCAGCAGCCGCGGGTGGGCGGGGAGTTTCGTCGTGGCGGATACCTGTGCTGCTACCGTGGCGGGCAGCGCGAGCAGGGCGAGAAGAAATCGGAGGGTTTTCATGTTTGTCGGAGGAGTTTTTAACCGCAGAGAGGCAGAGTTTAACGCAGAGGAAACAGAGGCTCAGCAACCTCTGCGTTAAACTCTGCCTCTCTGCGGTTAAAGAATAACTACTTCATCTTCAATCGCTTGATGCTGATCGTTGCGGTTTTGGCCGTGTTGTTGACGGCGTTGACGAAAACGTAGGCCGTGTATACGCCGTCGGCGGTCTGCACGAAAGCCCCCTGATCGGCGGCCAGGCCGAAGGCGTTGTCGGTGGCGTTCGAGAAGGTTGTGCGTTCGAGGTCGATGTCGTCGATGTAGACGTCAAAGCCACTGCCGCGGAGTTGGGCGTCTTTCACGTCGACGCGCTTGTCGAGGAGCGTTTTCGATTTCGTCCACGCCGCCGGTAGGCCCACGCTGCTTAGGTAGGTACCGTTCGAGAGCGCCACCAGCGCGTGCCCGAAAGCGTAATTGCCGCTGCCCATCGTTGGGCGATAGAGGTACACGAAATCAATCTTGTCCGAAAGATTTTTCTGGTCGACTTCCTCCTTCGTGTACACGGCCAGGTCGGCGATGGACACGTAACAGCGCTTGCCGTCTTCGACCGGCAGCAGTCGCCTCATGTCCATCCGGCTGATGCGGTACTCGGGCGTGGAAATCGTGACCTGTTTGCCCGTCGAGGAGGTACCGCTGAAGCGGAACGAGACGTTCTGGCCCTTGGCTGCTTCGGTCGGGGCGTAGTAGTACCGCAGCGAAACGGCCGTTCCCGCCGCGTCGATGAGGTTGGCCGTCGAAACAGTACCGTTCGTGATGGTGTCGGTGGCCGTGACGGTCGGCACGTCGAAGCCCGTGGCCCGGTCGGTCGTCCAGGAGCGGCTCCCGAAGCCGGTACCCGCGCCGCCCGCGAGGGTGGCCTCGGCCTTGACGTTCTGCAACTTGCCTTCGAGGGTACCCAGCGCGTAGACAAATTCGAGGCGGTCGCCCACCACGGCCGGGCCGGTGGTTTTCTTGAGGACGTCGTTTTTCAGCAGCGCCACGTCGGGCGCTTCTTCTTTTTCGCAGGCGCTTAGCCCCAGACTCGCCGCCGCGAGGAATACCCAGTAAATTCGGTTCGGTTTCATGCGAAAGGCGTTAGGGTTGAACGGTGACGTTGATCGTGTAGGTCTTGCGCACCTGGCGGTTGCCCGAGACGACGGTGTACTGCATCGGCCCGCTGAAATCGGTCCAGACGCCCATTTTGGGTTCGACGGTGGCGTCGGTCACCAAGCTCGAATACGGCTTGACGCGCTTCATGTTCGTCCCGTACCGGGCCACGGCGTTGACGGTCAGATTCACCGTGTCGATGACCGTCGAGCCGCTGACGAGTACCGTCCGGTGGTCCGAACCGAGCACGTCGAAAAAGGTCATGAAGCACTGCGAGCGCTGCGTGATGAGCAGGCCCTGCTCGTCGATGACGTCTGAGCCGGGATTGCACGAGCCGAAAATCAGCCCGCCGAAGAGCGCCAGCAGGCCGAGCGAAAGGATGCGTTTGAGGGTTTTCACAGCCAGGGTTCGTTTTGGGTGATTTTCGGATTGTTCTCGACTTCGTCCGTCGGAATGCGGAAGAGGTAGTACCGCTGGTAGTTGCGCTCGGGGGCGTTGACGAACTCGTCGCGCACGCGGGTACCCTGGCTGTTGAAGAGGACCTGGCCGGTAGGCATGGGCCAGATTTCCTCGACTTTTTTCCAGCGCCGGATGTCGAAGAAGCGGTGCCCTTCGCCGACCAGTTCGACGATGCGCTCCTGCTCGATGGCCTTGAAGAACTCGGTTTTGCTGGCAAACTTGCCCCGAACCAGCGGCGGCAGGTTGCCCCGGCGCCGGATGCGGTCGAGCAGGTCGAAGAGTTCCGGCGTCGGACCGCTGACTTCGTTGACGGCCTCGGCATACATCAGCCAGACATCGGGCAGGCGCATGAGGTACATGTCCTGCGGGCCGTCGCTGCGGCCGATGCCGCCCGTTTGCCGCACCCACTTGCGGAAAATATAACCCGAGGTCATTCCGTCGTAGTTGATGAAGTCAACCCCGTCGCGGCTACCGAAGCGGAACGTGATGCTGTCGAGCACGTTCAGCCCGTCGGTCGAAAGCCGGAGCATTTTCTGCTGATCCCAGAGCATCGTGGCACGCATCCGGTAGTCGCGCCCCGCGTAGGTTTTCGGATTAATCGAGCCGTTGGTCAGCGTGGCATTCGGGCTGAGCACGAGGGGCGGGGCAAAGTCACCCGTGGCGACTTGCTGGTACCGGTTCACGAGCCGGTACGTCGGCGACACCCAACACTGGGCGCTGCCCGTGTTGCGGGTACCGAAATCGCGCATCATTTCCTCACCCTGGCTCAGCAGCGGTCCGCCGAACTGGACGGAAAAGAGGATCTCCGGGTCGTACTCGTTGAAGTACTGAAACAGGTGCCAGTAGTTCGGGTCGCTGGGCGACCCCGGCGCGCCACCCCGGAAGAGCGGGATGTTTTTGTCGATGATTTTCTTGAACTCCGCCGCTGCCGCCGCGTAGTGCTTCTGGGCTTCGGCCACCTGCCCGGCATTTTTCATCCAGCAGGCCCAGTACAGATTGACTTTTCCGGCATACCCCAGCGCCGCCAGCCGCGTGACGCGGCCCAGGTTATCGCCGGTCTGCTGGTCTTTCAACACGCCGGCGGCGTAGCTCAAATCGGCCAGGATAGAATCCTTCACGGCCGCGCGGGGCGTCCGGCTGAGTGAGTAGGCTTCGGTGTTGCCGTTGAGTCGTCGGGTGAAGTACGGCACGTCGCCCCAGCAGTCGATCAGCCGGAAATAAGCGAGGGCCCGCAAAAACCGGGTTTCCGCCCGGAGTTGGTCGAGCAGTTGCTGGTCGGCAGAACCGGTGGCCTTCAACTGGGTCATGTTTTCCAGGACGTAGTTGGCCCGGTTGATGGTCCGGTAGCAGTCGTCCCACATGTAGTCGAAACCGCTGCCGATTCCGCTGGGGTTAAAGCTACTGCCTCGGTTGGTCCAGCTTACTCCGCGCGTCATGACGAATTCCCCGGCTCCGTCGAAGTAGTAGTCGCGGGCGAAAGTCGTCCGGGCGGCGTTGTAGACGCCATTGACGGCGTACACGGCGTCGGTTGAGGTTTTCCAGAATACGTCGGCGGGCAGGTCCGACGTCGGCAATTGCTCAAGCAGATCGTTCCGGCAGGACGAGACCAGCGCCGCCAGCCCGAGGAGCGCGCCCGCGGCGAGGGCCGTGTAGCGGGTTTTGATGAATCGGTTTAATGAAATCATGAGTCGTGTTTTGAAGGATGGAGTACCCGTTTTCAGGAGGCAGGGGGTACGTTCAGAAACCCACGTTCAGCCCCACTGAGTACGACTTGAGCAGCGGGAAGGGGTCGTCGTTGTTGGCCGCACCCGCCGCGCTGGTACTCTTTTCGGGATCGACGCCCCGGTAGTTCGAAAACGTCAGCAGATTTTCGGACGTCAGGTACAGGCGCACCTTGCCCAGCCCCAACCGACCGATGGATCGCAGGGGCAGGTTGTAGCCGAATTGCACGTTTTTGAGCCGGGCGTAGCTGAAGTTGTCGAGCCAGAAGGTCGACTCGGCCTGGTTGGCGCCGCCCGAGCCGCTGATCAGGCGCGGCATCGAAGCGCTTCGGTTGTCAAGGTTCCAGGTGTCAGTCCACAGGAAGGTATTGAACGCATTCCGCGCCGAAGGCACGTTGACCTGGTTGAAGGGTTCGAGCCAGAAATCCCTCCGGCCCGTCGCGCCCTGCACGAGTACGCTGACGTCGAAGCCTTTGTAGTTGGCGAACAGGTTCAGGCCAAACTGCCCCGTGGGCTGGTCGCGGTTGAAGCGTGGGAAGGCCCGGCGGTCTTCGTCGTTGATCTGTCCGTCGCCGTTGAGGTCTTCGTAGAGCAGGTCACCCGGCGAGTAGTACTGCCCGTGGTAGGGCGCGTTGGCGATGTCTTCCCAGCTCTGGGCAATGCCCTGCGACACCCGCGAGTACGCGAAGTGGTAGGGCATACCGAGGTACGTGAAACCCTTGCCGAGGAATTCGTTCCACTTGACGAGTTGGTTCTGGTTGTACGACACGTTGAGGATGGCCCCGAGGTTGACCTCCCGCACGCGCGAGCGCCAGGTCACGTTGGCCTCGATGCCCCGGTTGACCAGTTCGCCGATGTTTAAGCGCGGGGCGGTGTAGCCCGAGAGCAGCGAGGAAAGCTCCGAAGGCCGGATCATGCCGCGGGTGTACTTGCGGTAGACGTCGATTTCGGTCGAGAGTTTGCCGTTGAAAAACACCAGGTCGAGGCCGAGGTTGGTCACGTTGGTTTCTTCCCAGGAAAAATCCTCGTTGATGATTTTCGTCGCGCTGAAGCCCTTGCTGATTTTGCCGTTGAGGATGTAGTTGGTCAGGCCCAGGATGTCGCGCTGCTCGTAGCGGCCCACGCCCGAGTTGTTGCCCAGTTGCCCGATGGACGCCCGCAGTTTCCCCGAGGCAATCACCCCGCGCAGGCCCTCGAAAAAGCCTTCTTCCGAAAACCGCCAGCCCGCCGACGCCGAGGGGAAAAAGCCGAACTGGTATCCCGGCAGGAATTTCGAAGAACCGTCGTACCGGGCGTTGACCTCGAACAGGTACCGATCGTTGATGGTGTAGTTGATCCGCCCGATGACCGAGCGCAGCCCTTCGGCCTCCGAGTCGCCGCTGGTCGACTGGATGTTGGTCAGCGCCGCGTCGAGTTCGCTCAGGCTGGGGTAAATTCGGTCGTTGCGGCTGGCTGAAAAATTGCGTGCAAACCAGTACTCCTCGGTGTACGCCGCCAGTACGTTCAGCTCGTGGGTACCGAAGAGCTTGCGGTTGTAGGTGGTCCGGGCCTGGAGCAGGGTTTTGTAGCCCTGGGCCGTCGAGTTGCTGATGCCCGCGCTCAGCGGTATCCGCACCCGGGCCAGCATGTTCGTCTGAAAATTCCACTCATCGGTGGGTAGCTGGTAACTTTTCTGGAACTGGTTGTAAAACCGCAGTCCGTAGTCGCCGCGGAATTTCAGGCCCGCAATCGGCTCCCATTCGCCGTAGAGGTTGCCGTTGAGTTCCTGCCGGTCGCGGAAGTTTTTGTCGATCTCCATCGCTGCCAGCATGTTCGCCCCAAACACGTCCTCGCCGTAGGCCATGGCCCCGCCGTAGAGTCCAGTGGCCGGGTCGTAGGGCGTAATGCCCGCGATGGCGTACCGGATGTCGTAGCCGCCCGTGCCCTGGTACTCGATCAGCCCTTCGTCCTTAGCGAAGACCTGCTTCGACCACTGCCCGTCGAAGCGCAGACCGACCCGTACCTTTTTGTTGATCTGGTGGTCGAGGTTGAAGCGGGTGTTGAAGCGTTTGAAATCGTGGTTGATGAGCAGCCCGAGTTCGTCGTAAATCCCCGCCGAAACGTAGAAATTGGTTTTGCCCGAATTGCCCGCCGCCGAGAGGTTGTGCGTCTGGATGCGGCCATTGCGCAGGATGACGTCCCACCAGTTTGTGTTGGGGTACCGGAACGGGTCGACCAGCCCCTTCGCCATCCACTCTTCGACGGTGCCGTAGCGGTAGGTGGTTGCGGCATTGCCCGCCGCCGACGCGCGCAGGTGCATGGTCAGCGAACGCGGGTAGTCGTCGAAGTACTCGTAAAAATTGGTCGGCTGCGACAGCGCGTAGGTACCCGTGTAGTTGATGGCCGTTTTCTGCGACTTGGCCCCCGTCTTGGTCGTGATGAGGATGACGCCGTTGGCCGCCCGCGAACCGTAGACCGAGGCCGAGGCGGCGTCTTTCAATACCGAGATGCTCTCGACGTCGTTGATGTCGATCCGGTTGATGTCGACGTCCGGCATCCCGTCAACGACGATCAGCGGGCCGGAATTGTTGACGGTACCCAGCCCGCGGATGAGCAGGTTGGCCGTGTTGCGCCCGGCCTGCCCGGTCGATTGCTGGACGGAAAGCCCCGGTACCAAGCCCGCCAGACCCGAAGAAACGTTGGTCAGCGAGCGGCCCGAAATCTTTTCGTCGATGGTCACCGAGGCCACCGAGCCGGTCAGGTTTTCCTTCCGCTGGGTTCCGTACCCAACCACGACGACCTCGTTGAGTGCCTTGATGTCAGGCTGAAGGACGAGGTTGAACGTGGTCTGGTTGCCAATCGGAACTTCCTTCGTCAGGTACCCCACGAAGCTGAAAATCAAGGTCTGGTCGCCGCTCTGGATGGGCAGCGTGAAGCGGCCCTCGCCGTTGGTCGTCGTCCCGCGCGAGGTCCCCTTGACGACGATGCTTACGCCGGGGAGCGTCTGCCGGTTAGACGAATCGGTGACCGTCCCGGAGAGGGTCCGGTTTTGCGCCAGTAGAGAGCCGCTGAGCAGCGTGAGGGGAAGAACGAGCGCCAGCAATCGGGCGCGCCTGAGCAGGTAAATCAGGTGTTTCATTCGCGTGACAGGTTTAGAATTGATTGGAATCAGCCCTGCACCCGAATTTGTATGCAAAAAATAATCTTACGAACACACAAACAGGTGCTGTTTTCGGTGTAAAGCAACCGGGCTGGCTTCTTTACTGGAAAAAAGGAGAACAGGGAAAAGAGTCAGGGCGAAGGCAGTAAGAACCTTTGATTAAGGGGTTTATTCCTCGAATCACCCCTCTTCTCCATGCCGTTGCGTCGCTGGATGGTGCTGTTTGGTATCGTGCTCACTGGCCCGGTGCAGGCCCAGCTTCCTACCCTGAATCAACCCGCCGCCGGGTACCAGGGCATTTGGTATTTCATCGGCCCGACGAAGAACGAATACGCTTACAAGTACAGCGGCGGACTGGGTACCTACCCGGCCAACCACCACCCATTTGCCGTCTACGCCCCGGCGGTGCGGAAAACGTTTTTCTGTTACGGCGGGGTACCCGATTCGAGTTCGCGGGCGCTGGGGCATTACGTGGGTAGCTTCGACCACCGCACCCGGCGCGTTTCGCGGCCCGTACTCGTGCTCAACAAAAAAACCGACGATGCCCACGACAACCCGGTGCTGCAAATCGACCGCGCGGGGTACCTCTGGCTGTTTTCGACTTCGCACGGGACCGACCGGCCCTCGTTCATCCACCGCAGCCGAAAGCCCTACGACCTTGCGACTTTCGACCGAATCGACGCGACGCGGCTCGATTCGGCCGGGCAGCAAGTACCCTTCAACAACTTTTCGTACTTCCAGGCGCACTACCAGCCGGGGCGTGGGTTCCTGGCGCTGATGACGCACTACGACCGGAACGTGCTGCCTCACGACCCGCGCAAACCCCGTCGGACGATCAGCTTCCTAACCAGCCCCGACGGGGTGACGTGGTCGGACTGGCAGGATGTGGGTACCGTCCAGGAAGGCCACTACCAGACCAGCGCCCAGCGCGGTGCGCGGGTCGCGAGTGCGTTTAACCACCACCCGCACCGCACGCCGGGCGCCGGGCTGGACTACCGGACGAATCTGTACTACGTCGAGACGGATGATTTCGGGAAAACCTGGCACGCTGCCGACGGAACCCCGCTGACGCTGCCCCTGACGGGTACCACTACCCCGGCGCTTGTGCACGACTACGCCCGCGAAGGCCGGAACGTGTACATCAACGATGTCAACTTCGACGAGTCAGGCCACCCGCTGCTTTTTTACCTCACCAGTGCCGGACCCGACCCCGGTCCCGGCAGCGGGCCGTACCGCTGGCACTTGGCGCAGTGGGACGGACGGGCCTGGCAACTTCGCGACGTGGCCGAATCGGACCACAACTACGACATGGGTTCGCTCTACGTCGAGGGGAAAACCTGGCGCATCATCGGACCCCGGTACCCCGGTCCGCAAGCGTTTGGTACGGGGGGCGAACTGGCGGTACTCGAAACCCGCGACGCGGGCCAAACCTGGAAAACGCGCCCGCTGACGAGCCGCAGCGCCCGCAACCATTCCTACCCGCGCCGGCCCGTCGACGCCCACCCCGATTTTTACGCGTTCTGGACCGATGGCCACGCCCGGCAGCCCTCGGCCTCGATGCTGTACTTCGCCGACCGCCGCGGGCGGGTGTACCAACTGCCCGACCGAATGACGACCGACTGGGAACGGCCCCGGCGGGTACCTCGGAAAAAATGAGTTGGTTTGCCCTTCGCTACTCGCCTCCCACGTATGCAACCCGCTTCCGAAACCGACTTGTGGCACGCCTTCCAACAGGGCGATGAAGCGGCGTTTCGTGCGTTGTATCAGACGCATTTCCGGCACCTGATGAACTACGGCCTGCGCTTCGTGGGTTCGGCGGCGGTGGTGGAAGACGGCATTCAGGACTTGTTTCTCGAACTCTGGCAATACCGCCAGCGCCTCGCCCAGCCGCAATCGGTGCGGTTTTACCTGCTGCGCGGGCTGCGCAACCGGCTTTCGGCGTACCTGCGGCAGGCCCTGACGTTTGCAGAAGTACCCTTGAACGAAGACGAGTACCCTTTCGCGCTCGAAGCTTCGTCGGAACAACGCTGGATCGACCTCGACGTGGACGAGGCCCAGCGGCGGCGCATCCGGCTGGCCCTCGACCAGCTCACGCCGCGCCAGCGCGAAATCATCTACCTGCGCTACTTCAACGACCTCAGCTACGAGCAAATCTGCGACCTGCTCGGCATCAACTACCAATCGGCCCGCAGCCAGGTGTACCAGGCCGTCAAGTTGCTGCGGCAGCGGCTGGGGCCGGAGTATTTTGGGGTACTGATGGGAATACTGGCGGTGGGGTGAAATGCTTGCGGGGTAGGGTAGACGCGAGGCGAAGCCAGCGACTTGAAAAACAGCTTATTACAAGTTTTTCTAAATTTTTTTCAATTCTCATCCTACAAACCCCCGCCCCGGCTTCACTCAGGAATTGAAACCCTTCCATTCCCATGAAGTCGTACGCCGATTACGTGCATTTTGAAGCCCAGGATTTCCTGCGCGATGCCGAATTTCGGGACTGGCTCCGGCAACCCAGCCCCGAGCGCGCGGCCTTCTGGCGCGGGCTGGTCCGCACGCATCCGCACCTGAAGGCCGAATTGGACCAGGCGCGGTTGCTCGCGCTGGGGCTGGAGAGTACCTGGACTGACTTTTCGGATGCCTACGTCGACGAAGCCTTCGACCGCCTGCGTACCGAACGCCTCGGCACGAACCCCGAACCGAAGGTCCTCCCGCTGCCGACCCGGCGGCGCTGGATTGGCTGGGCAGCGGCGGCTTGCGTGACTCTGCTGCTGGTCGGCGGCGGGTGGAGCTACCGGTACTTTTTCACCGAACAAGCCTGGCAGACGGTCTACGGCGAGCGCCGCAGCCTGACCCTGCCCGACGGCTCGACCGTCACGCTCAACGCCAACAGCCGCCTGCGCCTGCCGTCGCGGTGGGACTGGCGCACGAGCCGCCAGGTTTGGCTCGACGGTGAGGCGTACTTCCGCGTGGCGAAGCAGCCGACGCCCGCGGGGTACCGCAAGTTTACGGTTCACACCAACCGCCTCGACGTGGAGGTACTCGGTACCCGCTTCAACGTCTACGCCCGCTCGTCGCGCACGCAGGTACTCCTTGACGAAGGCCGGGTACGCCTGCGCGACATCACGACCCGCCAGCAGCTCACGATGCGGCCCGGCCAGGTGGTCGAGTACACGACCCAAGCCCGGCAGACCGTGCGCGAAGCGCCCCCGGCGCTGGCCCGGAGTGTGTCGGCCTACGAGCGTAACCAGTTGCTATTTGCCGAAGCCCCGCTCGACGAGGTTTCCCGCCGCTTTGAGGACGTATACGGCGTGGCGTTGCGATTTGAAGGGCAAGCGTTCGAAAACCAGCGCTTCATCGGCGAACTGCCGCTCGATGACCTCGACAAAGCCCTGCTGATTCTGTCCGAAACCTTCGACGCCACCTTCCAGCGCGAGGGCCGTACCGTCACGCTCGTCGCCCGCGAATGAATCATGAATCACCAATCCCGCTGTTCCATTACCCATCCATTCTAAACCTGACATGAATCCAACCGTACCTACTCGCTTTCCGCGTCTGACTGTCCCCATCGGGCTACTGGCCTTGCTGCTGAGCGGCGTGGCCGTGCCCCTGCCCGCCCAGACGCTCGCCTCGGCCCGCACGAGCACCCGCGCCTCCTCCCCGCACCAGGTCACGGCCCCCACCGCAACGCGCGACCTGCGCAGCCTGCTCACGGACCTCGAACAGACCTACGGCGTACGCTTCAACTACCGCCTGAACGTCGTGCGCGATGTGCGGGTGGTACCGGCCTCGCCCAGCGAATTCGGCGGGGAACTGGCCACCCGGCTGAATCAGATTCTGACCCCGGCGGGTCTCCAGTGCAAGGCACTCGACGCCCGCACGTTCGTCATTCAGCGGAAAATTTCGGTACCCGAAGCGGTACCGGCCCGATTTCCCGAGGTACCCGAATCCAGTGCCGCACCCGCCGAAAGCCGCCCCGTCGAAATTCCGGTGAAAGGCCGGGTGACGAGCGAAACCGGCGAAGGCCTGCCGGGCGTGAGCGTCACGCTGAAGGGGACCACGCGCGGGGCGGTGACGGCTGCCGACGGGAGTTTTCAACTTCAGGTACCCGACGGCTCGGCGGTGCTCGTCTTCAGTTCGGTGGGGTACGAGCGGCAGGAGGTAACGGTGGGCAACCAGACCACGCTGACCATTGCCCTCCGACCTGACACGCGGGCCCTCGACGAGGTCGTTGTCGTCGGGTACGGTACCCAGAAGCAGGTCAACCTGACGGGTTCAGTCGGGACGGTGTCGGCCAAGCAGATTCAGAACCGGCCCATCACCAACCTCGCCCAGGCCCTGACGGGGACCGTCGCCGGGGTGTACGCCAACCAGCTTTCGGGGCGACCCGGCCAGGAAAACGTTACCCTCCGGATCCTCGGAACGGGTACGCTCAACAACGCCGACCCGCTCGTACTCGTCGACGGCGTCGAGGCCAGCATCGCCAACATCAACGCCAACGACGTTGAGAGCATTTCGGTCTTGAAAGACGCGGCGGCGGCGGCGATTTACGGCTCGCGGGCGGCCAACGGCGTCGTGCTCGTGACGACCAAAAAAGGGCGCAACGGCAAAGCCGCCTTCGCCTACAATGCGTACTACGGCCTCACCAGCCCGACCGACCGGCTGCGGACCGTCACGTACACGCCCGATGCGCTCGAACTCACCAACGAGTACTACACCAACGTGGGCCAGCCCGCGTTTTACAGCCCGACGCTGATTCAGAACTGGCGCGACAGCGCTTCGATTGCCCCGCACCGCTGGCCCACGACCGACTGGATGAAGGAACTCTTCCGGCAGGGGCGCATCACCGAGCACAACCTCGGCATGAGCGGCGGCACGGAAGGGTTGCTCTACAACGTTTCGCTGACGTACCTCGACAACGTCGGCATCGTCCCCACGACCCGCTCGCAGCGCTACACGGCCCGCATCAACCTCGACGGCACCATCAACCGTCGGTTTAAGTGGGGCAACAACCTCTCGGTAATTCACGAACTCGTCGGCGGCTCAATGAACCTCACCCAGGACCGCAACCGCGCCGGGCTGCTCGTGTTTCTGGCCACGCCCGACATCTACCCCGAGTACGACGGGCGCTACGGCGGGCCGTCGGAGGGTACCAACGGCCTCAGCACGATTGGCTCGCTTCGTAACGCCGTCCACAAACAATTCCGCCTCAGCATCCTCGACGTGGGGTACCTCCAGTACGAACTGCTGAAGGGCCTGGTGGCGAAGTCGACCGTGGGCATCCAGTACAACCAGTCGGACAGCGACAACTTCAACCGGCCCGTCGATAGCTGGAATTTCCGCACCAACCAGATCATCACCCCGGCGGGGCCGTTTGGCAGCAGCATCTCGAACACCTTCGACCGCCGGTACCAGCTCACCTGGATCAACACGCTCGATTACAACACGACGATCGGTAAATCCCACAACCTGCACCTGCTGGCCGGGAGCCAGACCGAATACTTCCGCACGAAGTACTTCACCGTGTTCGGCTCGCAGATTTTTACCGACGCTACGCCCGTCATCGCCTCGGCCACGCAGGCCACCAAGCCCGACGGCTTCAGCCAGGACTGGGCCATGCAGTCGTTTTTCGGACGGGTGAATTACAACTTCCGGGAGAAGTACCTCGTGGAAGCCAACCTGCGGGCCGATGCCTCGTCGCGGTTCTCGCCCGAATTTCGCCGGGGGTACTTTCCTTCGTTTTCGGCGGGCTGGCGCATTACCGAAGAGCCGTTTGCGCGGCCCCTCACGGGCGTCATCGACAACCTCAAGCTGCGGGCGTCCTGGGGCAAGCTGGGCAACAACGCCGTCGACAACTACGCCTACAAAACGCTCTACAGCAACACGGTCAATTACCTCTTCGGCGGAACCATCGTGACGGGCGTAGCCCCGACGCGCCTGAGCAACCCGGCTATTCAGTGGGAAACCACGACGGTGACGGATTTCGGACTCGACATCGACGCCTTCAAAAACCGCCTGCGGATCGAAGCCGACGTCTTCAACCGCCTGACCGACGGCATTCTGGTCGCCCGGAACGTCCCGAACTACATCGGCGCGCTGGGCGGGCCGTTCGTCAACCTGGCCGAAGTCGAAAACCGGGGCTGGTCGCTGCTGACTTCCTACCAGCAGAAAATCGGCAACGTGCGCTTTACGCTGGGTGGCAACCTCACGCAGGTGACTAATCAAGTCAACCGATTGCAGGGCGGCGTGCGCACCTTCACGGGCGACGGCAACTTCGTCACGCAGGAAGGGCTGCCGATCAATTCCATCTTCGGGTACCGGTCGCTGGGGCTGTTCCGATCGGCCGACGACGTGGGGGCCGCCCCGACGCACGTCATCAACAACACCAACCCGCGCCTGAACACCTCGCCCGGTGACATCCGCTACGAGGACGTGGACAAAGACGGGCGGATTACGCCCAACGACCGGACGGTCATCGGCAACACCATCCCGAAATTCACGTACGGCTTCAACCTCAACGTGCAGTACAAAAACTTCGAGCTGGCGGCGCTCTTCAACGGCGTGGCCGACCAGCAGGCGCTGCTCGTGGGCAACTACTTCATGTTCGATTTTGAAGGACGGCCCGCGCTGCGGTTCACCGAAGACTGGCTTAACCACTGGACGCCCACCACGCCCGACGCGCCCATGCCGCGCCTGGCCTCGGGCTACACCTGGAACCGCCTGACCTCGGATTTCTACGTGCAGGATGCTTCGTTCCTGCGCCTGAAAAACGTGCAGCTGACCTACAGCCTGCCCCAGCCGCTGCTGGCGAAACTGCGGCTGAATACGTTGCGCGTCTACGTGAACGGGCAAAACCTCGTGACCTGGTCGGACCTGAAGGGCATCGACCCCGAGCGCAGCCCGCTGAGTACCTCGTTTGATTTCCCGAACGTCAAAATGTTCACGTTCGGATTGAATGCTTCGTTTTGACAGGGAAATTTCAGATAGAAGATTTTAGATGCAAGACAACCTGAGTAGTCGGACTTCTAAAATCTTCTATCTGAAATCTAACCTCTAAAATCTACTTTACGATGAAAAAACACTTTCTCCTCACCGGCCTCCTGCTACTCTCGCTGAGTGGCTGCCGGGATAATTTCCTCGACACGGTACCCTTCAACCAGGTGGACGAGGGCGGTTTCTGGAAAACGGCAACCGACGCCACGCAGGGCGTCAATGCCATCTACAATGCGTTGCAATCGAACGAATCCTTCGGGATGTTCATGTTCAACGACGTGATTTCGCCCTTGGCCACCAACGCGGGGTACGGCAATAATTCGCCCTCGTACAATTTTGTCAACCCCAACGCCAACTCGCAGAACCAGATGGCCGCCGAGCGCTGGCGCGGGTACTACCGGGGCATTTACCGGGCCAACCTCGCCCTGGAGAAAATTCCGGACATCGCCATTCCGGAGGCTACCAAGCAGCGACTGCTGGGCGAAGCGAAGTTTCTACGGGCGCTGAACTACTTCTACCTCGTCAATTTCTTCGGCGACGTACCCCTCATCACGACGGTTCTGACGCTCGACGAAGCCGAAAACCCGCAAGTGGCCCGTGCACCCGTGGCACAGGTACGGGCGCAGCTTTACAAAGACCTCGACGAAGCCTACGCCGCGTTGCCCTCGACCTACGCCGCCGGCGACCGCGGCCGGGCCACGAAGTGGGCCGCGGCTTCGCTCAAGGGCCGGGCGCTGCTTTACGAAAACAAGTTTGCCGAAGCCGCCACGACCCTCCGCGACGTCATCACGAACAGCCCGCACCAGTTGTACCAGGTAGGTCCGCAGGCCTATTTCGACCTGTTCGATTACCGCTTCGAGGGGAACACCGAGGTAATTTTCGACGTGCAGTACAGCAACGTCATCGGCACCGGGCTGGGCAACCAGTTTGAGAAGTACACCGGCAATCGGGAGGCCACCGCCAGCGGCTGGTCCTGGCTGCACCCGACGCTGAACCTCGTGGATCTGTACCAGATGAAGGACGGCAAATCGTTTCGTGACTCGCCGCTGTTCAACCCCGCTCAGCCCTACGCCAACCGCGATCCCCGCATGGATTTCACGATCATCCGACCGGGGGCGGTATTCAAGGAGAAAATCTTTTCGCTCCAGACCAACAACACGTCGGCCGCGTACATTCGCTACGACCAACGCACCAACCCCCGCCGCTCGGGCTTCATCACCCGCAAGGCGCTCTGCGAAGACAACAGCGGGGCCAACCTCGACGGCCCGACGAACCTGATTCTCATCCGCTTCGCCGACGTGCTGCTGATGTACGCCGAGGCGCAGAACGAGGTTTCGGGACCCGACGCCAGCGTGTACAGCGCCATTAACCGGGTCCGGCAGCGGGCGTCGGTCGGAATGCCGGTCATCGAACCGGGGCTGGCGCAGGCCACTATGCGGGAGACCATCCGCCGGGAGCGGGCCGTGGAATTAGCGCTGGAAGGCCACTACCACTTCGACATGAAGCGCTGGGACCTGCTGACGAAAACCGACCTGAAGGTTTCGCGCCCGAATTCCGACACCGACTACGTCAACCGGACCGTCGTCCAGAGCGACCGGGTTTTCAGCCCGCACTACGTGCGACTGCCGATTCCGCAGGCCGAACGCGACAAAAACCCGCTGCTGACCCAGAATCCGGGGTATTGAGCTTTTGGGTTTAGCGTTTCCAGTTTAGGGTTTAGAGTTGACTGGTTACGGATTGAACAGAAAACTCTAAACCCTAAACTGGAAACGCTGAACTCCAGACTGAAAACTTCCCCATTCCCCATGAAAAAAGCCCTCCGCCTGCTTTCACTCTTCGCCCTGACGCTGGCCCTGGTGGCCTCGGCCTGCAAGTCCGGTACGGAGCCTGACCCTGGAACGCCGGGGCAGCCAACGGGGCCGTCGAACGGGGAGGTATCGCTGGAAGCCTTGCAGGACAAAAACCGCGTGCTCAACAATCCCGACAAGGGATTTTACCACCATTTTTACGACAACGCCCTCAACAAGTACGGCCTGAGCAGTGACGGGTACCTGCTCAATTTTCCCGGCATGAACCACCTCTACGTGCGGCTGGCCTGGGCGTACTTTGAGCCGCAGGAAGGGCAGTACGACTGGTCGTACATCGACGACCTGGTGGCGAAGTGGGTACCGAAGGGCTACAAGTTTTCGTTCCGCATGACCTGCAAGGAAACCAGCCAGACCTTCGCCACGCCGGAATGGGTGAAAGACGCCGGGGCCAGGGGCAAGCTGGTCGACAACTACGGGACCCCGCGCTGGGAACCCGACTACGGCGACCCGGTTTTTCTCCAGAAACTCGACCGCTTCCACCGCGCCCTGGCCGCCCGGTACGACGGCCAACCCTGGCTGCTGTACATCGACGTGGGTAGCCTCGGCGATTGGGGCGAAGGCCATACCAACCCATCGAGCAACGTGCCGATTCCGGTCGAAACGATTAAAAAGCACCTCGACCTCTACACGAAGTACTACACGAAAACGCAACTGGTCGTGACCGACGACCTCGTCGAGTGGCGGCGCACGCCCCAGGAAATCGCTGACCTGCGTGGGTACGTCGAACCGAAAGGATTCACCTACCGCGACGACAGCATCCTGGTGAAGTACTACGTCACGACGTACCCCGCCACGGCTTCGGTGAGCAACCCCGAACTGTTCGAGGCCACGTACCCGAAACGCCCGACGATCCTCGAAACCCAACACTACCACTCGGTCAAAGCCGACGGCAACTGGCAGGGCGCGAACGGTTCGACGAAGGGGGCCGACATTCTGCGCAAGGCGGTCGAAACGATGCGGGCGACGTACATCGGCTACCACGGCCACGCCGACGCCTAGCTCAGCGAAAATCCGCAACTGGCCCGCGAACTCGCAAATCGGGTGGGGTACTGGTTTTTGCCGAAAACGCTCAAAATGGAGAAACTCCAACCCGGTCAACCGGCCACCGTCGAACTGACCGTCACCAACGCGGGCGTCGCTCCGGCCTACCAGCGGTACCCCGCGTATCTGAAATTGGTCAACACCGCGACGCAGGCCGAGCACCCGCTACCCCTGGCCGAGTTTGACACCCGCCAGTGGCTGCCCGGCGCGGACACCCGCGCCGTGGCCACCGTGACGGTACCCGCCGCGGTGCCGCCGGGCCGGTACGCCGTCCGGTTCGCGCTCAAGCGGGAGGTACCCGGTCAGGAAGTTCAGCCGGTGGAACTGGGGCTGAAGGCCAGCGCCCGCCAGGCCGACGGGTTTTACCAATTAACCGAGGTGGAGGTGAAGTGACGATGAATCCAGGATTTCCGAAACTCTTCCTCGCCAGTTGCCTCGGCCTGCTGGTCCACCTCACGCAGGCGCAGCGCCGCCCGGCCTTCCCGCTCCAGGCCAGCCCGAACGGGCGGTACCTCGTCGATCAGCAGGGTACCCCGTTTCTGTACCAGGCGCACACGGGTTGGCTGATTTTCAGCCAACTGACGCTCGCCGAGGCGCAGGCGTACCTGACCGAACGCCAGCAGCAGGGCTACAACACCATCCAGGTCCAGATTTCGTTTAATCCCGATTCGGCCAACCGAGCGGGGCAGCGCCCGCTGCAGAACGACGATTTTACCCGGCCCAACGAGCCGTACTTCGCCCACGTCGAGCGGGTCGTGCGGGTGGCCGATTCGCTGGGAATCCTGCTCAACATCGCGCCGTTCTGGATTGGCTGCTGCCGGGAAGGCTACGGCGTCGGGGGCAACGAGGTATTTGCCAAAAATGGTACCGCCAAGACCCGGCAAATGGGCGAGTACCTCGGCAAGCGCTTCGGGCGGTACAAAAACATCCTCTGGACGATGGGCGGCGACAACGACCCGCGCACGATTCGGCGCGAAATTGAGGCGATGGCTGAAGGGCTGCGCGCCACCGCCCCGCAGCAACTGATTACCTACCACGCCTCGGCGCCGCATTCGAGTACCGATCTGTTTCAGTACGCGCCCTGGCTGGGTTTTTCGATGATTTATACGTACTGGCGCGAGAAACCCAAAGAAAACAACGACCCCCAGTACATGGTCCACGTCTACGAGGCGGCCCTGCGCGAGTACAACAAATCCGACCGGATGCCCTTCGTCCTGGGCGAAGCGCAGTACGAAGGCGATGGTCGACGTTCGCGTAACGACATCGGCACGGCCCAGCACGTGCGGCGGCAGGCCTGGTGGACGATGCTCTGTGGTGGCGCGGGCCACGCCTACGGCGGCGACGGCTGGAACCTGCCCGCCGACTGGCGCACGATGCTCCGGTACCCCGGCGGCGGCGAACACCTCCGGCACGTGCGGGGGCTGCTCGAAACGCTGCCCTGGTGGCAACTCGTGCCCGACCAGCGCCACACCCTGCTGGTGGCCGGGTACGGCGAATTCACGAAACCCAACTACGTGACCGCCGCCGCGACGGAAGACAAAACGCTGCTCGTGGCCTACCTGCCCGAACCGGGACTGGTGACGCTGAACCTCGGCCAATTGAAAGGCCCACGGCTGCGCGCACGCTGGTTCGATCCGCGAACCGGACAATTTCTGAGCGAGCAGCAGGTACCCAACGAGGGCCTCAAACGCTTCCTGTCGCCGTTTCAGGAGGATTGGGTGCTGATCGTGCAGACGGTGCCGTGAAGGGGGACGTCGACGTCCGAAACGGCACCCGACAGGTAGCGATCCGCCCGCGGTTCATTCGATTTATTCTTCATAGGTTGGTCAAAAAGCTGGTACGGTTTCCGTCCAGCTTTTTTTGTGCGGGGCGTGACGGGCGATGGCCCGGTAGTAGCCAGGTACTTCGTCGGTGCTTTATGCGATTGACCTGCATTGCCTGTACCATGAAACGATTCGCCTTGCTTCTGGGCCTGATGGCCTGCCTGACGAGTACCCGCTTCCATCCGAAACCACCACCCGCCGCCACCCGCCGCGCCGACGTCATCGTCTACGGCGGTACCTCGGCGGCGGTCATGGCGGCGGTGCAGGTGAAAAAAATGGGCAAGTCCGTCCTCGTCGTTTCGCCCGACCAGCACCTCGGCGGGCTGTCGGCGGGCGGGCTGGGTTTTACCGACACGGGCAACAAGGAAGTCATCGGCGGACTCTCGCGGCAATTTTACGGGCGGCTGTACCAGCATTACCAGAAAACCGAGTCGTGGAACTGGCAGAAGCGGGACGAGTACGGCAACAAAGGCCAGGGTACCCCGGCCATCGACGGCGCGGCCCGGACCATGTGGATTTTTGAGCCGCACGCGGCCGAAAAAGTGTTTGAAGATCTGATTCGGGAACACGACATCACAGTCTACCGCGATGAATGGCTCGACCGTTCGCGGGGCGGCATCACCAAACGGGGTGCGTCGATTCGCTCGTTTCGCACGCTGAGCGGTACCGTTTACGAAGGTCAGCAATTCATCGACGCCACCTACGAAGGCGACCTGATGGCCGCGGCGGGCGTGCGGTACCACGTGGGGCGGGAGGCGAATGCGGTCTACGGCGAAACCCACAACGGCGTACAGACCGAAGTCTTCCACCACGGCCACCACTTCAAGGCGAAGGTCAGCCCGTACCGGGAACCCGGCGATCCGAAAAGTGGGCTGCTACCCGAAGTGTCGGCCCTGCCGCCGGGTGAAAAAGGCGCGGGCGACGATAAAATCCAGGCGTACTGCTTTCGGCTGTGCCTGAGCAACCACCCCGACAACCGGGTACCCTTCCCGAAACCCGACGGCTACGACCCGGCCCGGTACGAACTCTTGGCACGGGTGTTCGCGGCGGGCTGGCGCGAAACGTTCAACAAGTTTGACGCCATCCCGAACCGCAAAACCGACACGAACAACCACGGGCCGTTCAGCACCGACTACATCGGCAAAAACTACGACTACCCCGAAGCGACGTACGAACGTCGCCGCGAAATCATCCGTGACCACGAGCGGTACCAGAAGGGCCTGCTGTATTTTTTGCAAAACGACGAACGGGTACCCGCCGACGTGCGCGAACCGATGCAGCAGTGGGGCCTGCCGAAGGACGAATTCCGGGACAACGGCGGCTGGCCGCACCAGATCTACGTCCGCGAAGCGCGGCGGATGATCGGGGAGTTCGTGATGAAGGAAGCCGACGCCCTGGGCCGCACGCAGGTACCCCAGCCGGTGGGCATGGGCTCGTACGCGCTCGATTCGCACAACGCCCAGCGGTACGTGACATCGGAAGGTTTTGTGCAGAACGAAGGCGACATCGGCGTCCACCCCGACCGGCCCTACTCGATTGCCTACGGTTCGATTCTGCCCAAACGGGCCGAATGCGACAACCTGCTGGTACCCGTCTGCGTGTCGAGTTCGCACATCGCCTACGGCTCGATTCGGATGGAACCCGTCTTCATGATTCTGGGCCAGTCGGCGGCCACGGCGGCGGTACTGGCGATTGAAAATCGGGTTGCGCCGCAGCAACTGCCCTACGAGAAACTGCGGGCGGTGTTGCTGAAGGATGGGCAGCGGCTGGAGTAAATTCCTTTTGAAAAATCCGTCACGCTGAGCGAAGTCGAAGTGCCCTGCGAGAAAAGGCGCTTCGACTTCGCTCAGCGTGACGGATCTGCTCGTTTTAATCAGTCAGCTTTGTTTTTCACTTAAACCCATACCCCAGCGAAATCCCGAACCAGCTGGGCTGGAAGCCGTACTCGTTGATCGCGGGCGACCAGTTAATTCGAAATACGACGCCGTTGCGCAGGGGTTGCAGTCGGTACCCGACATTCAAGAAACCGGCAAATACCCCGAAACCCTCGGCCGATTGGTAGGTGCCGCTGCTCGTTACGCGGGCGCTGGCGTAGCCGGGCGTCAGACCCGCGCCCACTTCGAAGGCGCTCCGACGTTTGCCCACGAGGTAGTTGACCATGAGTGGCACGGTCACAATGCCAATCGACGCCGTTTGGCCGGTCCCGTCCGTGCCGCTGAGCGATGCCCCGCCGACGCCGACGCGCATCCCGAGGCCGTCCTGCACGCCTCGCCGAAAGCGCATATCGTAATTGACGGAAAGCAATATCCCGCTGCCGAGGCCTTCGACGTACACGGCCTGGTTGCGGCCGGGGCGATAAAAATCCTGAGCAAGGCTCGGGCAAACGTGAATCCACGTACTAACCAGAAGTAAAAGGAGGAAACGCATGGCAGAAGTTGGGTGAAGTGAAACAGGCCACCAACTTATTCCACCCGGCGCAAACGCGCACGTTAAAGATTGTTAATCAATCGCTTTGCTAAAACTCAGTACCCCACCAACTCCTCATCCACGTAACACCACAGCCAGCGCTCGCCCGGTTCGGCGGAGGCGATGACGGGGTGGCCCGTGGCCCGGAAGTGCGCCGTGGCGTGGCGGTTGGGCGAGGAATCGCAGCAAAGCGTGACGCCGCAGGTCTGGCAGGTGCGCAGGTGGACCCAGCGGCTGCCGGTTTTGACGCACTCGGCGCAGGCGTAGGCTTCGGCCAGCCGGACGTCGGTCAGGGCCGTGAGGTGCGAACACATTTTTTGTTGGAGTGCCATTGGAAAGAACGGATTAGGTTTCGGCCAGGTACCGGTGCACAAAACTCACGGCCATCGCGCCCTCGCCCACGGCCGAGGCCACGCGGTTCATGGCCCCGGCGCGGACGTCGCCCGCGGCAAAAATGCCGGGGCTGCACGTTTCGAGGGCGAAGGGTTCGCGGTCGAGTTTCCAGGACTTTTTAAAATCCGGATACTTCACCAGACTCCGCCCGGTTTCGACGTAGCCCTTCCCGTCCTTGATGATGTCCATCTCGATCCACTCGGTCAGCGGCCGCGCGCCGATGAAAATAAACAGCGCCGCGGCGGGTACCTTTTCGCGTTCCTGGGTTTGCGTATTTTCCAGAATCAGGCACTCCAGCCGCTCGGTACCCAGCGCTTCGACGACTTCCGTGAACGGTCGTACCGCGATGTTCGGCGTCGCCGCGATCTGGTCGATGAGGTACTGCGACATGGTACTCGACAGGTCGGGTTTGCGAATCAGAATCGTCACGTTTGCCGCCACCCGCGAGAGATACATCGCGCCCTGACCGGCCGAATTCCCCCCGCCGACCACGTACACCGGCTGGTCCCGGAACGCGTAGGCCTCGGTCGTGGCCGCGCCGTAGTACACCCCCGCGCCGGTGAAGCGGTCGAGACTTTCGTTTTCGAGCTGGTGGTACGACACGCCGGTACTGAGCAAAATACTCCGCGTGACGACCTCGCCGCCACCGGCCAGCCGAACGTGTTTGTACTGTCCGGCGGAGCGAATTTCGACCACTTCCTGCGGTACCAGAAACTCCACGCCAAACCGCTGCGCCTGCGTGATGGCCCGGCGCGTGAGGTCGGCCCCGGTCACGCCGGCGGGGAAGCCGAGGTAGTTTTCAATCCGCGAACTGGTACCGGCCTGCCCGCCGGGAGCGCGTTTGTCAATGAGAATCGTTTTCAACCCTTCCGAACCGCCGTACACCGCCGCCGCTAGCCCCGCCGGACCGGAGCCGATGATGGCCAGGTCGTAGAGTTCCTGCGAGCCTTTCGGGGCGAGCCCCAACTGACGGGCCACGTCGGGCAGGGCGGGATTTTTCAGCACGCTGCCGTCCTCAAACACTAGTGCGGGCAGTTCACCCCGGTCGATGCCGTGTAGGCCGAGGAGTTCGACGGCCTTCGGACTGGTTTCCACGTCGAGCCACTGGTACGGAAACAGGTTGCCCGCCAGAAAATCCTTCAGCGCGTGCGAACGGGGCGAAAACTGGTACCCGATGAGCCGCAGGCCTTCGTAGTCGGGGCGGTACCGCTGCTGCCAGTCGGCCAGGAGTTCGTCCAGAATCGGGTACAGCTTTTCCTCGGGCGGGTCCCAGGGTTTGGAAATGTAGTAGTCAAGCTGCACCTCGTTGATGGCCCGCACCGCCGCATCGGTGTCGGAGTAGGCCGTCAGCAGCGTGTACTTGGCCTCGGGAAACAGCTTGCGGGCCTGTTTCAGGAAATCGACGCCGAGCATGTCGGGCATCCGCTGGTCGCAGACGAAGAGCGCCACCTCGTCGCCTTTTTTCTTCAACTCGGCCAGCGAGTCGAGCGCCTCCCGCGCCGAAGTCGTCGCCAGGATGCGGTACTGCTTGCGGTACTGCTGCCGCAAATCGCGCTGAATGGCCTGCAACACCTGCGGGTCGTCGTCGATGGCGAGGAGGAGGGGGAGTTTCATGGGGGGAGTTTTTTAGGAGTGAGGAGACAGGAGCGAGAATGAAAGACAGATTCGGTTGAACTGGAATTATTCTCACTCCCGCAGCGGCGGACCGCTCGCTCCTGTCTCCTCACTTCTAAAGATTTAAACTGGCAAACAAACCGTAAACGTCGTCTGCCCCGGCTGGGAATCGACTTTGATGCTGCCGTGGTGGTGGCGGACGAGGCCCTGAACGATGTCGAGGCCCAGGCCGGTACCCTTGCCAATGGGTTTGGTCGTGAAAAAGGGGTCAAATATTTTATCGCGGACGTCGGGTGGAATGCCCGCGCCCGAATCGGTCACGTGCGTCAGGACGAAGGCTGAACCGTCGGGGCGGCGGTCGAGTTCGCTGCGGAGCCTGAGGGTACCGCCGTCGTCCATCGCGTCGACGGCGTTGTCGATGAGGTTCGTCCAGACTTGGTTCAGTTCGCCCGGCCAGCCCGAGACGGTGGGTAGGTCGTCGGGTACCCGCAGGTCGACCTGGATGTGCTTTTCTTTCAACTTGTGCTTCAGCAGCGTCAGGGTACTCTCCAGCCCTTCGCGCAGCCGGACGGCCTCGCGGCTGGTACCCCGATCCATGTGCGTGTACGACTTGATCGAGCCGACCAGCGTGGCAATGCGGGTGGAGGCGTCGCCAATGTCGAGGACGAGTTTTTCAGTGACCAAGTTGTTGACCAGCCAGCCCAGCACCGGCCCGACGTGCGCCGGGCCGGTCTGGTCGAGTACCCGGTCGAGGTCGTCGGTACTGAACCCGAAATCGACCAGCGATTCGGTCAGGTCGAGCGCGTCGGGTACGTCGTGGTCGTCGAGCCAGTCGGTTAGTTCGTCCTCGCGGCGGCTCCGTTCGAGCAGCGACAGCCCCTCGGTGGGTCGGTGGCCGATGCGCTCGAAGAGGAGTTCGTTGACGACGTCGACCTGTTCGTTGGTCAGCCGAATTTCCATGACGGCCTTGAAATTTTCGGGCGTGGCCCGCAGGTGTTCGCGTAGCGTGTCGGCACTCCGCACGACGGCCGCCACGGGGTTGTTGAGTTCGTGCGCCAGCCCCGCCGACAAGCGCCCGAGCGACATGATTTTGTCGTTTTGCTGCATCTGCTGGGTGGTTTCGCGCACGCGGGTCGTCATCTGGTGCACGAGCGCCTCGGTCAGTTCGTACTGCGTCTGAATCAGCTCCCGGAACCGGTCGCGGTGCAGCGCCAGGACGGTCGTCGGTTCGAGTACCTGCCAGAATCCCCGCGATTCGCGCAGCCGCGAAAAGGGGAGGAGCCCGGCCAGCGAATGCGTGTCGATGAAGAAAATTTCCTGCCGCTGCCCGCCCTGAAGCGTGTACACCTGAAGCTTCCCTTCGAGCACGACGTAGAGGTGGTCAATCGGGTCGCCGGGGCGGTAGGGGACGTCTTCCACGCCGTAACTCCGGCATTCCCCCTGCGCCGCGAGCCAATCAAGCTGGGGTTGGGGCACCGTTTTGAGAAACGGATTTTCGCGAAGGGCGTCGAGGCAGTTCATGGGGAAGTGTTTGGTAGTAGGCAGTAGCAGTTGGCAGTGACAATTTTAATCTGCCTACTGCTACTGCAAACTTATTCCTCTAACTGGTTTTGCAACTCGCTGATTCGCCGAATGTTCAACTGCTCGGCCTGTCGACGGCGCATCATCAGTGCGTAGGCATTGTTGAAACCCAGCGGGCGGAGCCAGCGCAGGCCGTACCGCCGTCGGAATTCAGCCGAAACGTACCCAAACGTAGCGGCGGGATTCGGGCGGAGCGAATCGGCCACGGCGGTATCCGGTTGCAGAATCACGAGCAACCCGGTACCCGAGTACTCGGGGTAAAGGTCGATGGCCCCGGTTTGCAGGGCGTTGAAACAAATCTGGGTACCCCCGAGGCCGGTCTTGGCCTCGACCCGCAGCGGGGTGTACCCTTCGACCAGTTGCCGGACCAATTCCACCAGAATGTACTGCTCGGTGAAAATCTTCGAGCCGATGAGGAGCGTACCCCGGCGCTCGCCCGCGGGTACCCGCAGCAGGTTTTCCCGGCGCAAAAATTCCCGCGCGACGACGGCGGGCGATTCGTGCCGGTAGTCGACCTGGTAGTTCAGCGCGGTCATGGCCGAGTCGGTCAGGCGTCCGGCGAGTTGGTTGAGTACCCCCGCCAGGTCGGGGTACCGGTCGAGGACCGCCTGCCGGACCACGAACGCCGCCTGGTAGGGCGGGAAGGCGTGGCGGTCGTCAGCGAGCGTGACGAGGTCAAACGCCCGGATGCGCCCGTCGGTCGAGTACCCGCTGATGACGTCCACCTGCCCGCGGCGCACTGCTTCGTACATCAGGTTCTGGTCGATGAGCCGGACCGACAGGTTCAGGCCGTAGGCACTCTGCAAAGCCGGGTACCCGTCGGCCCGGCCGTAAAATTCGTGGGCAAATCCGGCCAGCAGCCGGGTCTGACTCGCCCGCGGCAGCCAATAAAATCCCGAGAGTATCGGCGCTAGGATCGCCAGACCCAGCGCCGCCCCGCGCAGTTTTTGAACGGGCAGGCGTTGCAGTCGCGCCAGCAAAAAATCAAACCCGACGGCCAGCAGTGCGGCGGGTACCGCCCCGGCCAAAATCATCGCCGGATTGTTCAGCGCGATGCCGCCGAAAATGAATTCACCCAGCCCGCCGCCCGCCACGTACGCGGCCAGCGTCGCCACGCCGACGTTGATGACCGTCGCCGTGCGGATTCCCGCAAAAATCACCGGTAGCGCCAGCGGCAGTTCGAGGCGGGTGAGTACCTGCCCGTCGGTCAGACCCATGCCGCGGGCCGCTTCGCGCAGTACCGGACTGACTTCGGTGATACCGACGTACGTGTTTCGCACGAGCGGCAGCAGCGCGTACAGAAACAACACGACCAGCGCCGGAACCACGCCAATGCCAAGCAGCGGAATCAGAAAGCCGAGCAGCGCCAGGCTGGGTACCGTTTGCAGGACGCCCACCAGCCCGAGTACCGGCCCGGCCAGCCGCCGCGTCCGCGTGAGGCCGATGCCCAGCGGAATACCCACGGCCATCGCCCCCAGCAGCGAGAGGGCCGTGAGCCCGACGTGCGTCAGGGTCTGCGTGGCCAGTGGGCCGGATTGCCCAGAGATGAAGTGGAAGAATTCGCGCACGAAAGAAAGATTAGGGCGTTGACGGGCGCAGGGTGGTCAGGGCCGACCAGAGTGCGGCGGCCCCTTCGGGCGAGACCTGCGTCAGCGCCGTTTCGAGGGAGGTTTCGGGCGGAAGCGTGGACCCCGTCAGCCGCAAATCCGTCGGCGTCAGCGTTCGCAGCGCCAGCGGGAGCCAGGCTTCGCTGAAAAATTTTTTTACGAAATCATTGGCCGGGCGGAGCAGCAGGTCGCGCGGCGGGCCGAGCTGCACGAGTCGACCGGCGTCCATCAGCCCGACGCGATCGCCGAGTTCAAAGGCTTCCGTGACGTCGTGCGTGACGAGTACCGTCGTCGTCCGTCGTCCTTCCTCCAGAGCCCGAAACTCCCGCCGGATGGTGGCCCGCGTGATCGGGTCGAGCGCGCCGAAGGGCTCGTCCATGAGCAGCATTCGGGGCCGCGCCGCCAGCGCCCGCGCCAGCCCGACGCGCTGCCGCTGCCCGCCCGACAGCTCGTGGGGGTACCGATCGAGGAGGGTTTCGGGGAGCTGGAGCCGCCGGAGCAGGTCGTGGCTCCGGTCGCGGATGGACGTTTTTTTCCAGCCCAGCAACCGGGGTACCGTCGCGATGGCTTCCGCGACGGTGTGGTGCGGAAACAGCCCCGTTTCCTGAATCACGTACCCGATCTGCCGCCGCAACTCGTGCGGCACGTACCGCCGCACGTCGACGCCGTCGATTTCGATGGTACCCGAATCGGCATCGAGCAGGCGGTTGAGGAGCTTGAGCGTGGTGGTTTTGCCGCAGCCGCTCGTCCCCAGCAACACGAGCGTTTCTCCTTCGGCGACCGTGAACGAAACGTCGCGCACGGCGGGCTGGGCACCGAACTGTTTGGAAACCTCGTCAACGCGAATCATCGGCGGTGAAGGTACGTGGCGGCCGGAACGTAAAAAAGCGTCCGCCCAATCGGGCCGACGCTTTCGGTACTCGCGGAGCGTGTTTCGGGAATAACTCCAGCGGAAATTAAGTACGTGGAGGCTTACGAAAGGGCTTTGAAAACGGAGACGGCGTTGAGCGTTACCAGGCTTTCGATGTCGATGCGGGCGTCGGCGTCCAGCGAGCGGAAGTACTCCCGGACCCGGCGCAGTTCGTTCTGGAGTTGCTTGATGCGAACTTCAGACGCCTTCATGTCTTCTTCACTGGCCATGTGCCGGTCGATGCGCCGGGCGTGGTGGCGTAGTTTGGCTTCAACGAGTTCGGTCAGCAGCAGTTCGGCTTCCGAAACCGAAAAGCGTCCGTCAATGAGTTGGAATTCCATGTTTGGTTGAAGATTTGGCTGTTTTACTGTTTGGTGATTTGTGTGTTTATCGGTTTGGTTGTTTTCACTGGAAACTCAACAGCCAAACCGATAAACACACAGACCACCAAACCGAATCACGCCCCTTGCCCCGCCGAGAAGGCCGGTTGGCCGTCGAACGTGCAGAGGTTTTCGGTTTTGATGATGTGAAAACCCGCTTCCGTGACCTGCTGCTGAAGCGCCAGGATGTCGCGGTAGCTGACCGACTCCAGCGCGTCGGATTTGAAGCGGCAGCGCCAGTGATCGGTGCAGAACGTTTCAGCGAATCCGTCGGGCCAGACTTTCACACCACGGTTGGTAATCATGCTCAGGTGCAACGCGCCCGACTGGTACCCTTTCAGCGACTCGCCCAGTCGGGCGGGGTCGCGGTCGGGGTGGTAGAGAAAAAGGTCCACGCCGACGGTGTCCATTTGAGTCGGCGCAGCGGGCTTGAGTTTGATCTGGAACCCGGCATCCGTCGCATTGGCGTAACTGACGGGGTTCAATTCGGTCGGCTGCTGGCCAAGCCGTTGAATCACGGCCTGGGCAAACTCGCGGGTACCCACTTTCTTCGTGCTGACGCCCTCCTCGAAAATGTCGTAGGTGTGGATGCCGTCTTCGAGCGTACGCAGCCAGGCGTTGTGAACCCGCTCGGCCACCTCGCCCTGCCCGATGTGCACGAGCATCATCACCGCCCCGAGCAGCAGGCCCGAAGGATTGGCCAGGTTCTGGCCCGCCCGGCGCGGGGCCGAGCCGTGAATGGCCTCAAACATGGCCACTTCCTCGCCGATGTTGCAGCTCCCGGCCAGCCCGACCGATCCGGCAATCTGCGCGGCCACGTCCGAAAGAATGTCGCCGTAGAGGTTCGGCATCACGATGACGTCGAAAGCCTCGGGCGTGTCGGCCAGCTTGGCCGCGCCGATGTCGACGATCCAGTGCTCGTTTTCGAGGTCGGGGTACTCCGCCGCGATTTCGTCGAACACGCGGTGAAACAGCCCGTCAGTCTGCTTCATGATGTTGTCTTTCGTGAAGCAGGTCACTTTTTTCCGGCCGTAGGCCCGGGCGTACTCAAACGCGTAGCGGATGATTTTCTCGGTACCCGGCCGCGAGATGAGTTTCAGGCACTGCACCACTTCGGGCGTCTGTTGGTGCTCAATGCCCGCGTAGAGGTCTTCCTCGTTCTCGCGGACGATGACCACGTCCATCTTCGGGTGTTTCGTGGCGACGTACGGCGCGTACGACACGCAGGGCCGGACGTTGGCGTAGAGCCCGAGCATCTTGCGCGTGGTCACGTTCAGGCTTTTGAACCCGCCGCCCTGGGGCGTGGTGATGGGTGCTTTCAGGAATACTTTCGTGCGCCGGAGCGAGTCCCAGGCTGAGGGGGCAATGCCGGCGGAGTTACCGCTCAGGTACACTTTTTCGCCGATTTCAATGGTTTCGATGGCGAGTTGCGCGCCCGCCGCCTGCAGGATGTCGAGCGTGGCCTGCATGATTTCGGGGCCGATGCCGTCGCCGTAGGCCACCGTGATGGGAGTTGGATTCATTGCGTTGCCGAGTAAGGTTCGGCAAATGTGAAGTATTGTTTTCGATTATGAAAGTAATACTATCAAATTTTTTAGTAACACTTCTAATCGTTACGTTTGCACTTTCCATTCAACACCGCGATGAGCTGGGTACTTGCCTTTAAAGCCAACGAATACCTCTACCTCCGCAACCCGCAGGAAAGCGAGCTGGGCCGCCGCATTCTGCGCACGGGCATGGAGCTGATGCTCCAGCTCGGGCTGGAAGATTTTACGATGAAAAAGCTGGCCCTGGCCCTGCAAACGAACGAATCGAGCCTATACCGGTACTTCGAAAGCAAAAATCGGCTCCTGCAGTACTACTTCGAGTGGTACTGGCGCTGGCTCGACTACCAGGTGTTCATCCTGACGCAGAACGTACCCGACCCGCGCGAGCGGCTGCGCATCGTCGTTGACGTGCTGACGGCCCAGCGCAAGGCCGCGCCCACCGAGGAGTACTGGGTGCAGGACGATCTGCTACGAAATTTGATTGTGAAGGAGGGCGACAAGGCCTACCTGACCAACCACGTCGACGAGGACAACCGGGCGCAGTTGTTCCGGCCGTACAAAGAGTTAAGCGGAAAAATCGCCGGACTCATCGGCGAGATCAGCCCAGCGTATCCCTTCCCGCGCTCGCTGGCCTCGACGCTCCTCGAGATGGCCCACCACCAGTTTTTCTTTGTCCGCCACCTGCCCTCGCTGAGCGACTTCGGCGCAACGAAGGAGGAAGAGCGGATTGCGCAGTTTCTGAATGACCTGGTGGAGCGGAGTGTGTGAGTGTTTTAACCGCGGAGGGGCAGAGGTTACGCAGAGGACGCGAAGCCGCTATTTTCTCTGCGTAACCTCTGCCCCTCCGCGGTAAAGAACACTAAACCCGTTCCCTCACCGCCCGCGCGTACCCCTGCAAACGCTCCAGCAACTGCGGCGGGGTGAAGGGTTTGACCAGGAAATCGTTCATGCCCACCTCGTAGGCGCGGGCTTTCTGGTCGAGCATGGCCGAGGCCGTCAGAGCCACGATGATCGTGTCGCGGTTGGGGTTGTCGCTGTTGCGGATGGCCAGCGTGGCGTCGTAGCCGTTGAGGCGCGGCATCTGCAAATCCATCAGAATCAGGTCGTAGGCCTTCGTCTGGCAGACCTCCACGGCCTCCTGCCCGTCGGGGGCCAGGTCGAACGAAACGCCCCACTTGGCGAGCAGCGCCGTGATGTACCGCTGGTTGGTCGGGTTGTCTTCGACGACCAGCAGCGCCAGGTCGCGGAGCGAAACCGGGGTACCCGAGGGGGTACTGTTGGCCGCTGCGCCGCCCTCGACCGGTGCCGGAACGCGGTACGGAAGCTGAAACGTAAACACGGCCCCGCGCCCGTGTTCGCTGTTGACCCAAATCCGGCCGCCCTGTAATTCAATGAGTTGCCGGGTGATGGCCAGCCCCAGCCCGGTACCTTTGTATTTCATGCCATCCTGGCCGGGTACCTGTCTGAACTTCTGGAAAATGAGGTCGTGCTTACTGGCGTCGATGCCCACGCCCGAATCGAATACCTGGAATTCGAGCGTAATCGAGTCGCCCAGCCGATCCCCCACGGGCCGGACCCGGCACCCGATGCTGCCCCGCTCGGTAAACTTCTCGGCGTTGCTGAGCAGGTTCATCAGGCACTGGTTGAGCAGGAGTTCGTCGCCCAGAATACGGACCGGTACCCGCGGGTCGAGGGTGAAATCGACCGTGACGGGTTTGCCCGTCACCTTCAGCTCGAAGGTGCGTTGCAACACGCGCAGGGTACCGGGCAGGTCAAATTCCTTCGGGGTGATTTCCACCCGACCCGCCTCGATTTTCGACATGTCGAGCACGTCCGAAATCAGCGACAGCAGGAACGTCGAGGAGGCGTTGAGCATGTCGAGGTACTCCAGTTGCTCGGGCGTCGGGCGGGTGTCGTAAAGCAGGTTGACCATGCCCGTGATCGCGTTGAGCGGCGTACGGATTTCGTGCGACATGTTGGCCAGAAATTGCTTTTCGGCCATCTGCGCTTCCTCGGCGCGTTGCTGGGCTTCTTCGGCTACCTGCTTGGCCAGGGCCAGGGCCTCTTCGAGCCGCTTGCGGTGCGTGATTTCGTAGTGAATGCCCACCGAACCCGTCACCTGCCCGTGCTCGTCAAACACCGGTCCGCCGCTGACCAGTACCCAGATCAGCGTGCCGTCTTTGCGGCGCACCTGCACCTCGTAGGTACTCGTTTCGCCCTTGATGCGCCGGGCGCTCTGCTGCCGGACGGTGTGCTGGTACCCCGGCGGGAGCAGGATCGTGTCGGGCTGGCCGATGAGTTCGGCCTGGGTGTACCCCGTCATCTGGCAGAACCGCTCGTAGGCGCGCAGGATTCGGCCGTCGTTGTCGACTTCGAGAAACCCCAGCTCCATGTTTTCCATGATGCTGCGGTATTTTTCTTCGCTCCGGCGAAGTTGCTCCTGAGCCCGAAACAATTGGGTGACGTCGCGGAAGCGCCAGAGGTGGCCCATGAACTCCTCGCCCGAAAAAATGGGGACGTAGTCCAGGGTCAGAATCTGCCCGTCGGTCATGCGGATTTCGAGGGCGTTGAGGGGTTGCTGCGACACGAAGTGGTCGGAAATGCACTTCATGAACCCTTCAAAATTCACGAACCGGTTGCGGTACTCAAACAGCAGGCCCGTCGCGTGCCGACCGATGAGTTCTTCGGGCGGGCAGTCGAACCCAAAAATCCGGCAAAACGAGGCGTTCGCAATGACCACCCGCCGGTGCTCGTCGACGGTCAGAACCCCCGTGTGCAGGCTACCGACGAGGGCCGCCAGCCGCGACTGCGCCGTGCGCGTGGCCAGTTCGGCGCGGCGGCGGTCGGTGATGTCGCGGGCGACGGCGTTGACTTCGAGAATGTAGGCCGGATTTTTCGGGTCGAGTACCAGCCAGACGTTCTGCCCGATCCAGAGTTCGTCGCCCCAGCGCGTTACAATCGGGAATTCGGTATAACTCGCCTCGCGCCGGTTCCGAAACACGTCGAGGTAGTACGCGGCCAGGCGCTGGCGGTAGTCGGGGTGGATGAATTCGGCGAAGTGCCGCCCGACCATTTCATTGAGTGAGTACCCCAGCTTGCGCGTCGCGATCGGATTTGCGTACACGAAGCGGCCCTGGTAGTCAGTTCGGTAGATGATGTCGGAAGCCGACTCGACCAGCAGCCGGTAGCGGCTTTCGCTCTCGTCGAGGGCGCGGGCCTGGGCCCGTTGCTGGGCTTCGACCCGGCGCCGGGCGTGGCGTTCGTCATCGAGCTGCCGTTCGAGGTGGCGGAGTTGCTCGTCCAACGTAGAAATAGACATCGGCGGTAGATGAAAAGGCGGCAGGCGAGTCAGGGAGAGCGCACGGTACCCGGTTGGCTTACCGCCCCGATACGTCCCACGGACTCCACGTAAAGAAAACAGCCCCGGCCGTGGGACGCAACCGGTAGCCGTCCCACGCGCAGTTTTGTAACCCAGGAGCAGAAAACGCGACTTTTGTGAAAACAACGACCGCGCATTCAGGTTTCGCGGTGAAAAGCGCGTAAAATAGCTCCCTGAAACCGAGCGGTTTCGCAATTCTTCCTTTTCAAAACACTAAAAAGTCGAAGTATGCCGCCACATGCTCCCGCTTTGAATCGCGCCTACCTGCGCGAACTCTACGGCGACGACCCCGAGCTGGTCGCTATCATGTTTGAGGCGTTCCTCGAGGAAACGCTTCCCCAGTGGAACAACCTGGCCGACCTGCTCCGGGCGCGTGATTTCGCCCGGCTCGGTGCGCTGACACACCAGATCAAGCCCACGTTTTCGATGGTGGGTCTGACCGATCTGCACGCGCCGCTCCAGGAACTCGAACGCCTGGCCCGGTACGAACCGGACCCCGTGCGCATCGAGGCCATTCACACCGAACTGGACGCCCAGGTTCGGCAGGTGGGGCCGTTGGTCGAAGCCGAGTTGCAACGCCTCCGCCAGCCGACATGACCATCGGCATCGAAGCCCAGCGCCTGCTCCGACCGCACAAACACGGCATGGACGTGGTAGCGCTCGAACTGTTGCGGGCCCTCGATACCCTCGACGTCCCGCACACGGTCTACGCCCTCGTACGCCCCGACGAAGACCGCGCCTGCCTGTACGGACTGCGGCGGGTGCGGGTGGTGGAGGTACCCGGCTTGCACTACGCCCACTGGGAGCAGATCCAACTGCCCCGCGCCGCGCGCCGCCTGGGCCTCGACGTGCTGCACTGCACCGCCAACACGGCTCCATTGCGCTGCCCCGTTCCGCTCGTGCTGACGCTCCACGACGTTATTTTCATGGAACCCGGCCCCACCGGGGGTACCCGCTACCAGCGCTGGGGCAATGCCTACCGCCGCTGGCTGGTGCCCCGTGTGGTACGCCGGGCGGCGCGCATCGCGACGGTTTCGCAGGACGAACGCACGCGCATCACGGCCGCACTCGGGTTACCCGACTCGGCCGTCGAGGTGGTTTACAACGGCGTCAGTACCCGGTTCGGAACCCCACCCAGCGGCCTCGAACGCGCCGCCGCCCGCGTGCGCCTCGGCCTGCGCGGGCCGTACGTGCTGCTGCTGGGCAATACCGAACCGCGCAAAAACATCCCCCGCGCGCTGGAAGCCTTTTGCCAGGTGGCAGTCGAACGCCCGGACCTGGAACTGGTCGTCACGAACTTGCCCGGCGAAGCCATCGATGCCCTCCTGACCGAAGCCGGACGGATGGCTTTCCGCAACCGCATCCTCGCGCCGGGGTACCTGCCCGCCGAGTTGCTCCCCGCCGTGTACGCCGGGGCGAGTGCGTTTTTGTATCCCTCCCTGCGCGAAGGGTTCGGGCTGCCCGTGCTCGAAGCGATGGCCGCAGGGGTACCCGTCGTGACATCGGCCACGACCGCCACCGCCGAAGTGGCGGGCGAGGCGGGGTACCTCGTCGACCCGCTGCGGACGGGTTCCATCGCCGCCGGTCTCCGCGCGGCCCTGACCGACGACGCCCAACGGCGCGAAAAAATCACGCTCGGGCGGGTTCGCCCGAGTCAGTTTACCTGGAGCCAGGTCGCCCGGCGCTGGCTTGACATGTACGAATCAGTCGGGGTCAGGACCCGCCCGATCCTGACGTAATCCGCCATGAAACCGATTCTGGAAATTCTGTTCTGGCTGCTGGCCTTCGTCGTGTTTTACACGTACCTCGGGTACGGCCTGCTGCTGGCCGCCCTCGTCGGGCTGCGGCGTTTGCTGGGCCGTCGTCGCCGGGTGGCCGCGCCGGGTTCGTACCAGCCTGCGATCACGCTGGTGGTACCGGCGTACAACGAAATCGACTGCCTCGAAGACAAACTGCTCAACTCACTGGCCCTCGACTACCCCGCCGACCGGCTCCGGCTGCTTTTCGTCACGGAAGGTTCAACCGATGGCACGACCGAATTTCTCCAGGCCTGGCAAACCACCGAACCCCGGCTATCCGTCATGGGCGGAAGTGAGCGGCGTGGGAAAATCGAAGCCATGAACCGCGCGATGGTACGGGTGAAAACGAGCCTCGTCGTCTTCACCGATGCCAACACGACGCTCAACCGCGACGCCCTCAAGCAGATCGCCCGGCATTTCGCTGACCCCATCGTCGGGGCGGTTTCGGGCGAAAAGCGCATCCAGACGCTCGGCAGCGAAGCCGCCGCCGGGGCGGGCGAGGGGCTGTACTGGAAATACGAATCCTGGCTGAAACGCCTCGATACCGAACTGCATACGGTGGTGGGCGCGGCGGGCGAACTCTTCGCCGTACGGACCGACCTCTACGACCGCGTGGAGACCGATTCGCTCCTCGATGATTTCATGATTTCGCTACGCATCGCCGCCCAGGGGTACCGTGTCGTCTACGAACCCGAGGCTTACGCGCTCGAACGCCCCTCGGCCTCGATCGACGAAGAGAAAAAACGCAAGGTGCGCATCGCCGCCGGGGGCTTTCAGTCCATCGCCCGGTTGAAACCGCTCCTGAATCCGTTCGCCTACGGCTGGCTGAGTTTTCAGTACGTCTCGCACCGGGTGCTGCGCTGGGCCGTGACGCCGTTTTGCCTGCCCATTTTGCTCCTGCTCAACGCCGCGTTGGTGGCGGTACCCGAAGTTGGCTTCGGCCTGCCGCGCGGGGCGTACGCGGGGCTGCTGGCCGCGCAGGTACTCTTTTACGCGGCGGCCTGGCTGGGCAATCGGCTCGAAAACCGGCACATTCGCGTCAAGGCGCTCTTCGTACCCTACTACTTCTGGTTCATGAATTACTGCGCCTGGCTGGGGTACCGCCGGTACCGCCGTGGGCACGAGACGGGCGTCTGGGAAAAGGCGAAGCGGGCGGTGTAGTTGAAGAGACTGCTTTTGGAATGAGTTTATTGTCACGCGGAGCGGAGCGGTCGAAGCGCCCACTCAACCGCAGCGGCTACGCGCCCCGGGCGGACCGCCACTTCGAGGGTTTGCAACCACTCGAAGGGTTTCGCAAGGCGCTTCGACCACTCCGCTCCGCGTGACAATTTTCAAGATCGCCATTCTTACTTCAAGACGGATTCTACGTACCCGCCGGTTCGTGCCGCGACTGGTACGCCTTCCAGGCCAGGGTACCCAACACGGCCACCACGACGCCGAGGAAAAGGTACTGCACGTAGTCGCCGAGTTTCGGGAACGCCTGTCCCAGAAAATACCCCGCCAGCACCAACGCCGTGACGTACGCCAGGCTGCCCAGGCCGGTTAGCAACAAAAAGCGCGACCCGGACAGCCCGCTGCTCCCCGCCAGGAGCGGGTTGAAGGTCCGGATGATGGGCAGAAACCGCCCGACAAGCAGGGCCCGCCGGGGGTGTTGCTGGTAAAACCGCTCCGATCGCTCGACGTACCGCCGCTTGAACCACCACGAATCAGGTCGGTGCTGGAGGCGGCCGCCGATGCGCCGCCCGAGGAAAAAGCCGGTGACATCGCCCGCGACGGCAGCGGCGACGAGCAGCACAATCAGCCCGACCACTGGCCAGCGCAGGGTACCGACGCCCGTCAGCAGTCCCGCCGAAAACAGCAGCGTTTCGCCGCCGGGGACAATGAGGCCGATGAGTAGCCCCGTTTCCACGAAGACCAGCAGGGCAATCAGCCCGATGCCGCCGTGTTCGATCCAGGCGGGTACCTGCGCGAGCAGCGGGAGGAGTTCGTTCCAGTCGTTCATTCTCAGGATTTTTTGAAAATCGGGACGGTGGGTAGCAAATCGCGTACCTCACCCGGCTGGGCAGGACAGCGGCGCTTCGAAAACGAGTAGGTTTGCCACTCCATCTCTCCCCAACTGCATGCGCCGTACCCGACTCCTGCTCGCCTTCGTACTCGGTACCCTCCCGGCCCTGGCGCAGGTACCCGAAACCCGGATTCAGGGTACCGGCGAATTTGATACGCTGTTCGTCCGGCTGAAAACCCGGTTGCTCCAGCCCGAGGAAGGCGGCAAGGTGAAGCTGGGCGGCAAGGACCGGACGCAGTTCGTACCCTGGATTCGCGACCACGTCCACGTGATGAAGGCCATGCAGTATTTCAGCCCCGACCTGAGCAGCTTCTGGGAATTTTTCATGCAACACCAGACGCCCGAGGGACTGTACTACGATTACTACTACCCGATTACAGACCGCGTCAACTCGCGGCTGAACCTCTTCGACCGGCGGTACTGGAAGGTACTGCCCGCTGAGGCGTTGCAGATGCACCGGCTGCCCGTTGAGGCCGATCTGGAGTACCTGCTCGTGGAGGGCGCGCAGTACATTTTCCAGGCGACCGGCGACACGGCCTACCTGCGGCCCTGGGTACCCCGGCTCGAAAAAGGGCTGCGCTACGCGATGACCGACCCGCTGCGCTGGTCGCGGAAGCACCAGCTCGTCAAGCGCGGGTACACGCTCGACACCTGGGATTTCATGCAACTGCCCACCACCCGCGAGGAGTACCGGCGGCAGGGCAAGGACATTCAGAAAGGCATTTTCGACATCGACTCCACCACGCCGATGGGCATCATGCACGGCGACAACAGCGGGATGTTTGCCGCCTGCGGTCAGCTTTCGCGGCTCTACGCGGCGCTCGGGAACGGGGAAAAAGCAGCGGAGTGGACGAAGCAGGCCGAGGGTTTCCGGCAACGGACGAACGCGCTGTGCTGGAACGGGCGGTTTTACGCACATTTCGTGGAAGACGACCCCGTGCCGCCCTACCTGACGATGGACCAGCGCCACACGCTCAGCCTCTCGAATCCCTATGACATCAACCGCGGCCTGCCCACGCCCGAGATGGCGCGCTCGATCATCGCGGCGTACCGCGGCCTGAAAGGCAACAACCAACTCAACGCCTTCGCCGAGTGGTTTGGCGTGTACCCGCCCGTCGAACCGCACTTTGCCGACTACCTGCCGGGTTCGTACATGAACGGGGGCGTCAACACGATCGTCGGCGGTGAACTGGCGAAGGCGGCCTTACAAAACGGCGAGGAAACGTACGGCGTGGACATTCTGCGCCGAATCAACGCCCTGACCGACCGGCACAACGGCGATCTGCCCGTCGCATACAAACCCGATGGTACCGTCGACGCGGGCATCCCCGACAACTGGGGGCAAGCGGCGGTGCTGAACGCGCTGGTCGAAGGCTTGGCGGGCGTCTTGGATCGGGGCGTGTTATTTCAGCACGTCGAACTCTCCCCGCGCTGGCTGGCGGCGGGGCAGAACCGCGCCGACGTAACGATTGCCTACGGGCCCTCGGGCAAGCACGTGCGGTACACCTTCGACCACGATGCCCGCGCCAAACGCCTGACACTGAATCTTTCCGGCGATCCGCAGCGCTACACCGTCCGGCTGCTGCTCCCGCCGGGGCGCGCGCTCCGACAGGCGCGCGTGGACGGCAAGCCGGTACCCGCCCGGACCGAGCAGGTGGGTACCAGCCGCTACGCCGTGCTCGACGAGGTACCCGCGGGCGAGCGGCGAGTGGAGGTGGGGTACCGGTGAATCAAATTTCTCGTCAGGCCAGCGCCCGGTTCAGAAAAGCCACGAGCGGTTGCAGGCCGCGAAACGCGCCGAGTACCGTCTCGGGCAGTTGGGGCGTGGTGAGTTGCGCGTCGGCGAGCGGGTGCGAGGCGGTGAAACTTTTCAGCTTCAGGTAGGGCAGGGCCGGGTTGTCGGCGTCGTAGCCTTTCGGCGGGCGTTGGAGCGCGGGTTCGGGGCTGAGCCCGGCGAAGTACTGCCGAAACGCGGGTTGCGTCAGCAGAGCCTCGAAGGCGGGCAGGTTGTAGTCGATTTCCTGCCGGATGGTCGCCAGGACGCTGAGTTCCGGCAGGTACATGCCGCCCGCCACGAACGAATCGCCCGGCGCGACCTGGAGGTAGTACCCCGCCGTGGCCATGGCTTTCCCGCCCGCGTTGAACCAAGCCCCGAAATTCGTTTTGTACGGCGATTTGTCCGCCGAAAACCGCACGTCGCGGTTGATGCGGAATACGCAGGACTTGGGTACCAGGTTCGAGTCGGCAATCATCGGATCCATCCCATTCAGCCCATCAATCACCTGCGCGACGAGTCGGAGAAAATCCGCCCGTGCTGCCTCGTACGCCGGTCGGTTGGCGTCAAACCAGGCTTTGGAATTGTGGGCTTTGAGGTCGGTCAGGAAAGCGAGGGTGGTGGGCTGGAGCATGGGTGGGTTGAAAGTTTTTTAACCACGGCAGTAGCATTGCATGTTACTCCCCCCAAAGATGATAAACGGACATTTCGGTACCATCAGATTTGATGAGCACAAATCCATTTTGCTCGGTGGAAGTATTGGTGCCTGGGTCATAGAGCACCCATCCCGTTTCGAACCGGTACAGAAACAAATTGGTCTTTATCCACAATGGAAAGCGCTCATAGGTACCATTATTTTGAAAATCGGGAGTAAATCCTCGGTTTGAAAGTGGGAAAATAGGTCTATCAACATTCAGCCATTTTTTTATTTCAAGAGTCTGAACCCGGAGGCTGTCGACCAATTTCCAACCTTTTTCACCGACGAAATCGCGTACGCGTTGCGCCGAGAAATGACCACGCGTCGTTGCCTTCCAATGCAGCACACGGTACCCGCCCCACGGCCCTTGACCGCTCCGGTTCTCAACGAGGTAACCGTTCTCAAAACGGGTCCAGAACCCAGCCGGGGCGAACCGGTCACAAGCCGACAAGATTAGCAAAATTCCGAGTAAAAGCTGGAAGCGGTGAGGGGTACGCATCGGGTACAGACGTGACATCTGCCGTAAACCTACGAACTCGTCGTCGTATCGTGCGGCGTGTGAATAAACCGCTTCTGCGCTTCCCCAATTTTCCGAAACGAGCGCACGAAGCGGAACAGCAGGCCGGGTACCTGCCGGAGTTCGCGCCAGGTGAGTTTCGCCTTCAGGGCGGGCGGCGTGGCGAGGTAGAAGGTCAGCAGCAGCAGCGCCAGCGAACCACCCGCGAGCGCGAGCAGTACCCCGTCCGTCAGAAGCAAGGCCAGCCCGGTACCCAGTCCGAGCAGCCCGAGCAGCATCACGCGGGGCGGGAGTACCGTCTGGAAGACTTTGTCGGCGTAGTTGACGTTTCCCCGGAACAGCGCCTTCAGGCCGGGCCACCCGTTCTGCCGAAAGTACTTCACCTGCGCGGCCAGCCAGCGGGAGCGCTGTTTTTCAAAGACTTCCGGATTCTGCACTTTCTCGTCGTAGCAGTACGCCTCGGGCAGGTACTCGGCGCTGAGGCCCTGACTAAGCAGGCGCATTTCGAGTTCTTTGTCGAAGCCGCCCGTCGTGTGAATCTGCGCCATGAGGCCCTTGAACAGCCCGTACTCGAAGGCCATGCCCGAGCCGATGAGCGCCGAGGCCAGCCCGAGCGCCCGGTGACCCTGCCGGAAAATGAGGTTGTTGACCTCCTCGCTCACCGCGTCGAGTACCGCCGTGGGCGTGTTCGTGTTTTTGGCCGTCCGGTGGCCCTGCACCACCCGCCAGCCCCGCCCGAAGGCGGCGTTGACCTGATTCAGAAAATCGGGAGCCAGCACGTTGTCGGCGTCGAGGACGACGGCCACGTCGTACCCCTCGCCCAACTCGGCGAGGGCGGCGTTGAGGGCTTTGGCTTTCGTCGACGATTCAAACCGGACCTCCACCACCCGCAGGGGCAGTTCGCGCAGCCGGGCGAGGGTATCCGCCCGCAGCGAATCGGCGATGACGACTACGTCGTACCGGTCCGCCGGGTACTGCTGCCCGAGCGCCTGCCGAGCCGAATCGACGATGACGGCGTCTTCGCGGTACGCGGGCAGCAGCACGACCATCCGCCGAAACAAGCCACCGCCCACGGGTACCCCCGGCAGGGGTTTGCGAAATAATCCCGCTACGGCAAAGACGAACAAGTACAGCGTCACGAACGCCAGGAAACCGAAGAGGAGGTAAAGGAGGAGCATGGGGTGGAATTCAGAACATCGAACAAGGAACTCTGAACGTCGAACGAAAGAGAAATTTGAACAACCAAACACGCAAACCCACAAACGACCAAACCGTCAAACTCCCGCCCCGTGGGCGAGGTTCCAGCCGATGCCGCGCCAGAACGCGCGCAGGTCGGCGTAGCGGCGGGCGAGCAGCAGCCGGAGCGTGTGCCGGGGCGTGGCCAGGAGCGAGAAAAACGCCAGGAATACCAGCCGGGGCAGCGGGCGCACGTTGCGCCGCATGAACAAGAGCCGGTTGCGGGTCAGGTAGTACAGCTTGAGCGGACTTTGCCGCCCCGTCGAGAGCGATTCCTTGTGGTACACCACCGACTCGGCCACGTACCAGGCCGTGAAGCCGTCGCGGCGGGCGCGGGCGCACCAGTCGAGTTCTTCGTAGTACAGAAAAAAGCGGTCGTCCATCGGGCCGGTTTTCTTGAGGACGTTCCGGGAAACGAGCATGGCCGCACCGTGGACGTAGGGCGTCGGGCCGGACTGGTCGAAGCGGCCGTCGTCGGGTTGGCCGGTTCCGAAAAAGCGGTTCTGGCCCGTGTACGGATTGATTTCCGTCGCCCCGGCGTACTGAATCCGGCGGTCGCCGTGGAAATACCGGATTTTGGGGCTGGCCAATCCGGCACCGGATTTCGATTCGAGGCAGGCCACGAGCGGTTCGAGAAAACCCGGTTCGACCTCCGTATCGTTGTTGAGAAACAGCAGGTACTCCCCCCGTGCCTGCCGGACGGCGAGATTGTTGCCCCCCGCAAAACCGAGGTTGTGGCGGCTTTTCAGGAACCGCACCTCCGGAAAATCAGGCTCCAGTGGCTCGACGCCGAACCGCGGGCTGCCGTTGTCGACGACGAAGATTTCGAGGTTCGGGTACGTCACCTGCCGCAGCGATTCGAGCAGCTCGCGCGTGGCCTGCGGCTGATCGTAGTGGACGGTGATGAGGGAAACGAGCGGCTCAGGCATGGATCAAGGCGGGGGTGACGAGGGAATCGAGTACCTGCTCGAACGCCGCGGCGCGGTGCGCCCAGGAATTTTCGCGGGCCGCTTCCTGGCGGCGACGCTGGGCCGCTTCGGTATCGGGGCCGAGCGCCGCTTCGACGGCCCGCAGAAAAGCAAACGCATTCGTCGCCGTGCTGACGAACGCATCGAGCGGCCCAAGCGGGGCAAAATCGGTACTGACGACGGGCAGACCCGCGGCGAGGTACTCGTTGATTTTCATGGGATAAATGGCCGCGGTCTGCTCGTTTTTGACAAACGGAATCAGACCCACGTGCATCTCGCGCAGGCGTTCGGGCAGCGTCGCGGCCGGTTGGGGGCCGAGGCGGGTCACGTTAGGCAGGGGGTCGAGGCGTTCGAGTGCTTCTGCCACGCCAACCTGATCAGCCGAAACGCGCCCGACGAGCAGCAGCCGAACCGTGGGCAGTTGCCGGGCTAACGTTTCGAGCAACTCGAAGTCGATGCGGTTGTCGAGGGTACCGAGGTACCCCATCGTGGGCGTCAGGAAATTTTTGTGTGCCGCCGGAACGAGGCCCGTGGCAAAGGTTTCAAAATCAACGCCGTTTTCGATGCGCACACAGCGACGCGTGCGCGGGGCTTTCGTGCGGTACAGTCCCTCGGACGAAACCACCGTGGCGCTGACCTGTCGTAGGTACCGGGACTCCAGCCGGGTACCGTGGTCGGGTGCCCAGAGCGAGGCCGCGATTTCGTCGTAGCAGTAGTACACCCGGTGCCGTTCGCCGAGGCGATTGACGAGCGCGGGGCCGAAAAAGGGATTCAGCGCATTGACGACGATGGGTTTCTCAAAACCCAGTTGCGCCGCTGCGGCGCGGATGTACCCCGCCAACCAGCGGGCGTTGACGGATTGCACCCGGTCGTACCACTGCCCCGACCGCAACCCGTTGGCGGGCAGCACGGGCGGCGGCGTGAGTACCCAGAGTCGCGCGCCGTTGGGAACCGTCACCTCCCGTAGCCGGGACGATAGCCCGAGCATCCGCCGAACGGGTACCGCCGGGGCGCGGCCCATCAACCCACTCAGTAAATCTTTGGCCGTGTAGGCGTAATCCACGTACAGCACCCGGTGGCGGCGGGCGAGTTCCTGCATCAGTTGCACGGTACTCTTCGTGTAGCTGCCCTCCCAGGTGGGGAGGGCGAGGCAAATCAGGTCGTGCGCCATGGCGGTGGCGGGGATGAAGCGTTAGACGTGCGTTTTGCGGCGTGCTTTGCGGTGACGGTTGGTCAGGCGGGCTCCCAGGCGGCGGGGCGTCGAGACAAACAGACGCTTGATGGTTCGACGCAGCCACGAACGCCGCCGCGGTACTTCCCCAATCAGCGCTTCCAGTTCGACGGGCTGCATCCGGTTGAGCAGCAACCCAACCGGTTGCCGCACGACGTCCCGGTAGGTTTGCACCAGGTGCGCGTCGGCTTCGCTCCACCGGCGGCGCGCGTCGGCGACGAGCAGCGTCAGGTCAGGCAAGCGGTGCAGGTCGGCAGGCAGGGCTTCTTCAAGAATGGCGGGGGCCTCGTAGAGCAGGTAGTGCCCCGTTTCATCCCGCGACGTCGCGGGCCAGAAAACCTCCTCGGTTTCCGAGTCGAGCAGTTCGGCACGCAGCCCCAGTCGCTCGAAAGCCGCCTGCATCCGTTCGAGGGCGTAGGTTTTTCCATCACCGTCGCGTACGCTCGTGATCGCCACGCGAACGGGGTGATGGGGTACGTCGACTGTCAGCGCCCGAATCCGGGCGACGGCCTGTTGCGTCGTGAGCCGTTCGATTTCGGCGTGGCGAAAGGCCAGGTTGGTCGTCAGCGGCAGCGCCCCGATCAACGGCAGGCCCGTCTGCTTCATGGCCCGTTGCGGATTCCGCAGCGACGAATCCAGGTAATCGCGCCCCAGCAGGAAACCCAGCACGAGAATGATCCCGACCACAAACGAACCCACCACGAGCAGCATCCGCTTCGAGGGTTCGGGCCGACCGGGGTACTGCGGCGGATCGAGTACCTTGAGGGCCGTCGAGAGCAGCAGGTTCTGCTCGCGCAATTTGCTCATGTTCAGCCCGTGCAGAATTTCAAGGTACTCGCGCTCGGCCACGCTGATCTCGCGCTGGAGCTTGCTCAGGTTCGAGCCCAACGGCGCAAACTGGTCGTAAAACCGGTCGTAGCTTTTCTTGAAATCGGTCAGGACTTTGAGGCGGGCTTTGCCCTTGTCGACGTTAACGAAGGCATCAATCCACTGGTCGAAGAGCGGTTTGACCGGCGTACCACCTGGGGCGTGGTTGATGTCGTAGAGTGAACTGATGCCCCGGCGTGCCCGGCCCTCGTAATCTTCGATTCGCTGCTTCATCCGGCGTAATTGCGTCGGATCGGCATCGGGACGGAGTTCGAGAACGGTCAGTTGGGCGTTGTAAGCCGACAGTGAATCGCGCAGGCGGGTGACTTCCGTCGAACGCTGAACGGTTTCTTCCCGCATTTTCAGTTTGGCGTCGAGTTCGGATAGAGCCGCCTTGCTCGCCTCGTACTCGCCCTGAATGCGTTGAATTTCAAAATCGATGTCGCTGTCGAGCGCCGAGATGTACTTGGTTTGTTCGGGGTAGTTGATGATGCGGTTGTCGCGCGAGAACTCCTTCATCCGGTTTTCCGACGCCGCCAACCGCTGGCTCGCCAGCCGGAACTGTTCTTCAAAATACGAGGAGGCGTTTCCCGTTTCACTAACTTTCATCTCCCGATACCGCCGAACAAATACTTCCGTCAGGACCTCCATCGTGCGCTTGACCACCGCCGGATCGCTGGCAGTGTAGCTCATTTTCAGGATATCACTGTCACCTTCGCGTTGAACGGTGAGTTTGCCCAGGATCGCCTTGGCGCTGAACGGGGAGCTTTCGCCGGACAACAACTTTTCAGAAATCGGATTTTTGGGAGTCAGCGTATAGGCGTACAGGTTGCGGGCGGTTTGTTCGACCGAACCGCGGACGATTAAGCGCCGTCGTACGTCAGCGGGGACGCTTTCCTGTACCATCTGGAACGTCTGCTTGCTGGTGACGGCCGGGTCCGGGCGCGTGAGCAGCAGGTGCTGGGCCAACAGACGCAGACTCACTTCCTCGATTGTCGTACGGGCTTTGATGGTGCCGATGAGATTGGAGAAGGCGTTCATGACCTGATTTCGGTCCGGTGCTTCGTCTGATTCGAGCGAATAACCCGAAGCCAATCCGGTGTAAATCAGGCTTGTCGTCGCGTACTCGCGAGGCTGGTTGCGGGTGAAATGAAAAACGGTTCCGGCCAGCACGGTGGGCAGTACCAGCAGGGCGAGCCAGTTTCGAACCAGCAGCCGGATGAAGTAGAGCACATTCATAACCGTTCAGTACAGTTTGGACCCAACTAAATTTTCGAGCAGGCGCAAGTTCTCAAACAGCCGCTGCTTGGTTTCCTCGTATTCGCCCGCAGAGCGAACGGCCGATTCGATGGTGTGCGTCAGTTCCGCTGCGGTGATTTGCCCCTGTCGGAATTCCTCTTCGGCCAACTGGCGGGCAATTTTGGTTGATTGCCGTCCATCGGCTTTGATTCGTAGCAAACTCAGCGTGGTCTGTACGGCGTAGTAGCGGGGAATAATCAGGTCGATGAGTTTTTGTTCGGCCAGTTTCTGCCGCTCGAAAGTGGCCTGCTGCTCGGCCTGGGCCGTTCGAATGAGAGCTTTTCTACTGACGAGGGCCTCGACCGGCATGCGTAGGTTGAAGGTCGCCCGGTAGCCGTTGCTGAAGTTCTGAAACGTCGACAGATCACCAGTGGCCTGCTGAACTAAAAGCGCCTGGTTGCCGGTCGAAGCCTGTAAATCCAAGAAGAAGTACTGCGTCCACAGTAGTTTCTGAGTCTTGATCACCTGCTGGTCGCGTGCGCTTTCGGCTTGGTAGATACGTTGCTCGGGCGAGTAGGCGACGGCTATGCGAATGACTTCGTCGAGCGTGGGCAGAACCAGCCTTCGTTCGATAGCAGTTGTGTCCGTCTGCTGGGCCCAGGCGAAGGGCCCCGTGAGCAGCAGAAATGCACTAATTCGGTAGGCGGTCGTGGATTTCATGGGCGGTCGTCAGACGTTGGCGGATTGCAGAAGGGCCGGAAAGGTTTTCAGGATGATTTTCAGGTCCATCCGAAAGGAAAAATTCTGGGCGTATTCGATGTCAAGCTGGATGCGCTCCTCTTCCGACATGTCCTCGCGGCCTTTGCCGCGCTTGGTCACCTGCCAGAGGCCCGTCAGCCCCGCCGGTCCGGCGAAGCGCAGGATGTAGCGATCGGAGGTGAGCTTTTCGGCTTCGTAGAGCGGCAGCGGGCGGTTGCCCACCAGCGACATGTCGCCGAGGAGAATGTTAATCAGTTGGGGCAATTCATCCAGGCTGGTGTTTCGTAGAAAAGCGCCCAGCCGAGTCACGCGCGGGTCGTTTTGAAATTTCATGAACGCCGCCTTGCCCTTGCTCCGCCGGGCGTACTGCCGTTCGCAAACCTGCTCGCCGTCGAGGTACAGCAGGCTGCGACAGACCGAACCGAAGGCTCGGCAATTTTCGCAGACGTCGGTTGGTTCGGTCGTCGGTGCGTCGGTTCGGTTGTAGAGATTCAACTGGCCCATCTGCTTCACCTGAGCATCGGCTCCGGTGCGCATCGAGCGGAATTTGTACAGGTCGAAAATCCGGTACCCGGCTCCGACGCGCTTCGAACGGTAAATCACCGGGCCGGGCGAATCGAGCCGGATGGCCAGCGCCACCGCCGCCAGTACGGGCGAAATCAGGAGCAGCGCCGTGCCCGAAACGGTCACGTCGAGGGTACGTTTCCACCACGGAATGCGCACCGACAGCTCCGAGCCGTGGGCCAGCGTGGCGGCGAATTGCTGCTTGCGGACGAAGTACTGAAGCCGCACGAGCAAATCGCCCCGGCTGAAATCTTTCGGAAATACGTCACTACCCCCGCGCCGACGTACCTCTTCGATGAGCGGACGCGTCAGGCGTTCGGCCATGAGCACGACGGGTACGTCGCGCAGCCAGGGTACCGTGTGCAACCGGTCGAGCAGGTCCAGCCCCCCGGCTTCGTAGCTGACCACGATGACGTCGGCGGGATAATGTTCGTGCAGGACCGAGAGTACCTCGTCGGGCGAATCAAGCGGTTTGATGTGCAGCAATTTACCAAACCGGCGGATGAAGGCTAGTGCTGCCTCCGGATCGGCTTCGGCATACAGCACCCGCAGCGCCGGGACGGCAAACGGATGCTCGACCGATTGTGGAAACGGAATCGGTTCGGCGACCATCGGTCGGGGTTGGGGCGTGAGGGCGGGTTCCATGGGAGTCAGACGCGCTGAACGCGGCGGAGGATGGCTTTGATTTTGGCCATCACTTCCATCGGATTGAAGGGTTTGACCATGAAATCATCGGCCCCCAGTTCGAGGCATTGAATGCGGTCGCTGCTTTCTTCGGTACCCGAAAGCATCACGAGCGGCAGATCGCCGAAGAGGTTGCTGGCCCGCAGGACGCGAATGAATTCGCGTCCGTTGAGGTGCGGCATGTTCAGGTCGGCAATGATGAGATCGACAGCGTTCCCGGCGTCGAGCCAGCCCATGCCGGTCAGGCCGTCTTCCTTGACGACGACGTCAAACTCCCGTTTCAGGAAATGCTCTAGTACCCGGCGCGTACTGGGCTCATCGTCGATGATGAGTACCGTCTGGCGCGGCGGGTTGTAATGAAATGGCGGTTTCATTCGGTGAGTGGGTAAGAACGTACAGGAATGTGACGCTGAAATAGATGATGACGCCCGTCGGCATTTGTCCCAAAATTTGATTGCCGTAACTGGCGACGGCAATGCCAAACAGGCCCGCGTAGAGGGCTTGCAATTTCGTTTGTTTCGGACCCGGCGGCATCAACCATAGACGTCGGAAAAACACGACGAGCCAGGAACCAATCATGAGCAAGTGTAAGGTTAGACCTACGATGCCCGTTTCGGCGGCTATTTTGACGTACCAGCTATCAATGCCCAGGTTGGCCAGAAACGAGTTCGGACTGAAGCGTTTCCCCCAGTACCCCGCCGTACCGATGCCACCGCCGAAAGGCCGGGTTTTGAGGTACTCACGAAGTTTGGCCTGATTTTCGAGCCGAAGTTGTAGCGAAGCATCCTGCGGATCGAGGGCGCTACGCATCCGCTGAATTTGGTAGTTTCCCTGACCGATGTACGTAAACTTAAGCATACCCAGGAAAAGCCCCGCCACCAGCCCGCCCACGATAATCATCGGGAAACTTCGCACGAGCAGCAGGTACATGGCCAGTCCTGCTACCGGTACGAACAGGGCCCCGCGGGTGCCCGACAGCGCCAGGCCGTACAAGCACAGCGCTGCCGAAATGCCGTAGAACCAGCGCTGCTTCCGCGAAAACGGACCCAGGGCCAGAATGAGTGAAACCAGCCCGGCGTGCCCCATCGCGGCCCCGAACTGGCCGGCGTCGGAATAAAACGAAAAGGCCCGGAGCTGCCCCTGCACGATGTGCGTGGTGCGGGCGGCTTCTTCGCTGAGCCAGGCTTCTTCGAACGGATCCAGGAAAAAGTGAATCTGCTTGATGGCCACTACCGCCCCGGCTACCGAGATTCCCAACCAGATTTTGAGCAGTCGCTCCAGGTGTCTGGGCTGGTTGAAAATTTCCAATCCCAGCCAGAGCAATACCAGCACGTAAAACGTAATGCCCCGTCCGGCGTAGAACCAGGCTTCCCAACTCCGGGCTTCGGGGTTGATGAGTTCGAAGACGCAGTACCCAACCCAGGCGTACACAAACCAAAGAAGTCTGTTCCCGGCCAGATACGGCCAGGAACTGGCGTGAAAGCGTTTGAAAAATTCGGCCAGCAGCGTCAGAACCAGTAGGCCGTCAATCAGCAAACCGAAAGCTCCCGGAACGTACCGGTTGATGCCTCCAATGAAAAAGCTGATTAGAATGAGTGAGTACACGCCTACGATCGGCTGCCGCATGAGCACCATCAGGTAAAAAAGCGCAATCGGCGCGGCCATCAGCCCACCCAGCGCTACCCATTGACCGCGCGCGATAACCCATCCCAGAACTACAAGTACCCCCAAGGCAAGTACCCCGTGCAGCGTATGGCGGATGGCCAGCGTCATGGCTTGGAAGTAGTAAACGTGAGTTGATTCCCGTAAGTCGTTCCCTGAAGATTGGTGGCGTAGGAGCGGATGTAATACAGCGTGCCCGACTTCAAGTCGGTAATGGCGCTGTTAAAATTACCGGTCGTTCCATTTGAGTAAACCGAGCGGGTACTGGCCACGTCGGGACTGGCTTTCGTGCTCCAGCAGTGGCCGTACTCGATGATGTCCGAACACCCACGGCTGGCAATACTGCCCGTGGCCAGGGCGGTGGAAGCCGTGACCGAGCTAAGGCCCGAAGCCCCCATCGTCGGGCCATTTTGGCAATTCTTCGTCAGCGAGATTTCAGCGCCGTAGGTGGTTCCTTGCCCGTTGGTCGCGTACGCGCGGAGGTAGTACCGGGTCGCCGGTTTGAGGCCTGGCAAAACGCTGGTAAAAAGTCCCGGTGCGCCCGCCCCCAACTGGGTACGAGCGTTGGCGATGGTTGGTTCGGGACTGGTGTGCCAACAAAAGCCGTGGTCGCTAACGGCGCTCGCTCCCGAATGCCCCAACCGACCGCGAAACGTGATGTGCTCGGGTCCTTCGGATACCAGTTCCCCCGTTTCTACGGCCGGGCGCTGCTGGGGTAGGGTGACAAACGTCAGTTCTTCACTGAAAGACGTCCGCTTTCCCGTCATCGCATAGGCACGGACGTAGTACCTCGTCTGGGGTTTTAAGTCGGTTACAAAGGTCGTGAAGTAGGGAATGGGCGGGCGGCCTACGTTAACGCTCGTGGAGTCATCCAAACCCGGCGATCCCACCGTGTTCCAGCAGAGACCGTACGAAACAAAAGGCTGATTGCCCAGCCGGGGAAAGTCGGTGGTGAGTGAGGTGCTGAAGTCTTGTACCTCGGGATTGGGCTGGATGGTCAGTTCGGGGTATTCCAGCCGATTCTCGAACGTGAGAATCTCACAAGACTGCAACAGGAGGAATAATGGCGGTATCCACCCTGAAATTCTCGACATACTCAACTCTGTTTTTAGTAGGCGATGGCGGAATGAGTGACGTGCCGGGCGGTGCGCGGCCTCTTCAATCAGAAGGCAATTTCGCAACAGTAACCCGTTAAACCAGAATGAAATAGTCTCTAAAGACTTTTTATAACCAAGGTCAGGTTTTACTCCTGGAAACCTTTCTACGTTCGCAGCGGAGATAGAACGATTTTCGACTGATTGTCAAGGCACGAGCACAGTGAAACTAAAATTGATCGTGTCTAAGCAAATCAAACGCAGTCCGCTTATTTCCATAAATTCTCATTCACTCAATCCTTTTTTGATCCAGTTATGAAAAAAAACTACGGAGTCAAGGCGTTCATCGTCTTCTGGTTGGCGGCGGGTATCTTCTGGATAAGTTTAGGAAGTGCATTAGGCCAGTCTTGTGGTTGCGATCACGTCATTACGCCCTCGTTGAGCCCAGCTTTTTGGGGCAATAATTCCAAAAAGCCTGCGCTACCCGGTCAGACCATTTGCCTGATGGCCGGGACCTACAAATTCTTTCGCTTCTACAACGTCCAGGGTACGGCCACCCAGCCCATCAAAATTAAAAACTGTGGGGGGGCAGTGGTAATCAACAGTGACACGTTGCCGAGTGGGTCCACCAGCGGAATAGGTTTTTCTAATTGCAAGTACGTTCAATTCACCGGTACGGGCGATGCCCAATGGGAGCGCGGCATCCGCGTGACGAAGGCGGCTAGTGGGGCTGGGGTCAGTATTGGTGGACTCAGCACGAATTTTGAAGTGGATCACCTCGATGTTTCTGGGTGCTATTTCTCGGGCATCATGGCCAAGACCGACCCTGGGTGTGATTCGACAACTTGGCGCGACAACTTCACCATGTATGACGTCAGCATTCATGATAACTACGTTCATGATCTGTTTGGCGGCGAAGGCGTTTACGCAGGAAACTCATTTTGGGGAACCGGCATGATGCGGGTCTGTAGCGGCGATACGATTTACGCCCTTCCGCATCGCATCATGGGACTGCACATTTACAACAACCGGTTTGAGCGCACCGCCTCGGAGGGGATTCAGGTCGGCTGCGCGCCTGACGCACTCGTTCACGACAACGTCATCATTGACGCGGGCGTGGCCCCGTTCGCCAACTACCAGGCGAACGGATTGCAAATTGGGGGTGGGGCTGGCGGCAACTACTACAGCAACGTCATTCTCAACACCCGAAGTGTAGCGATGACCATCGTGGGGTACTTAGGGGATGTGTCAATTTACAACAATCTAATCGTTGGCTCAGGCTCGGGCGTAGACGCCCTGTTCCTGGATGATCGGCCGGGTACGTTGCCCGGCACCTACGTCCGAATTATGAACAATACCATTATCAATCCCGGTCGGGATGCCATTCGGATGTACAGCGAAATCAACGACCATTACATCTATAACAATGCCTTAATCAATCCAGCCAGTGGACGGTACATCACCCGTTTGAATACCAACGTGCCGTTTGTTGCCCAAAACAATTACCAGGGAACACTTGCCGGAGCCGGATTCGTCGATCCCATCAACTACGATTACCACCTGACGAGTACTTCTCCCCTGAAAGATGCCGGACTCAATCTCGATTCGCTCGGCGTAACGACCGACCTGGAATACCTGCCCCGCCCGCAGGGCAGCGGGTTTGACATTGGGGCGTACGAGTACACCTCGCTGCCACTGCGCCGCCGGACTAATTCCTTAATCAGCAGCGCCATCACGGCGGTCGGTAATCAGGTACTGCGGACCGGTACCGAATCGGAGGGGGTGCGCGTCACGGTTTCACCCAATCCTGCCCGCGCGGAAGTAACCTGCCGGGTGTCAACGGGTACCATTCAGGAATTGAACGTCCTGAATGCACAAGCCAAATCCGTCCTGCATCGTCAGTACCGCACACCGCAGGCTTCGACTCGCTTCAGCGTGGCCGCGTTGCCCGCGGGCGTGTACGTGATTCGCGTGCGCACGGAGGCAGGAATTCGTACGGCCCGATTGGTACGGCAGTAAGCGGATTTAGAAGAGATTTTTGAACGACCCTGCTTCTCGCAGTCGGTACCCTTTCTCCGTGGCCTGCACCGTGTAGGCTTCGTGGACGGGATCGTGATCGGAAATCAACAGCCAGTTTTCGTCGGCGGCCTGCCGGAGGAAACTGGCTTTTTCGTCCATCGTCTGCAAGGGCCGCACGTCGTAGCTCATCAGGTAATTGACCGGAATGTGCGCTGTCGTCGGAATCAGATCGGCGGTAAACACGACTGGGCGGGTACCCACGGTCAGCTTTGGTAGTACCATTTTTTCGGTATGTCCATCGACGGTCAGCAGTTCGACGTTTGGGCCAAACGGTTCAGGGTACTGGTCGATGAAGTGCAGGTGCCCGCTTTCCGCGATGGGTTCGAGGTTTTCGCGCAGAAACGAAGCCTTCTCGCGCGGGTTGGGATGCTGCGTCGCCCAGGCCCAGTGCGCCGAGTGCGCCCAGTACCGGGCATTGGGGAATGTCAATTCGTACCCATCGCGGCGCAGGTTCCAGCGGACGGCCCCGCCTGCGTGGTCGAAGTGGAGGTGGGAGGGAAGAACGTCGGTGATTTCGGTAGGTGAAAACCCTGCCGCCTGAATCGATTTCACTAAATCGCCCTCGCCGTGGCGGTAATAGAAACTTTGCCAGCGAGCATCCTGCTTGTCGCCCATGCCGCAGTCGATGAGCAGCAGCCGGTTGCCGTCTTCGATGAGCAGGCAACGCATGGCAAACGAAACGTGGTTGTTGGAATCAGCGGGAAGCAGTTTTTCCCAAATCACTTTCGGCACGACGCCGAACATGGCCCCGCCGTCGAGCTTGAAGTGACCGGCGTCGATGAGGTGAAGAGTCAACGGTTTGGAAACGTTTGGATAGGTTTTGACACGATTACAAGAGGGATAGTCGGCTCTGGAACTACCTCCAACCGCTCCAAACCTACTCAAACCGTTTCAAATCCCGCCTTCACCCACTCGCACTGCGCCGCGTCGTACTGCTTGAGCAACCGCGCCGGGTTGCCGCCCACGACCGAGTACGGCGGGACGTCCTTCGTCACGACGCTGCCCGCGGCCACGACCGAGTGCCGACCGATGCGGACGCCCGCCGTCACGACGGCGTTGGCCCCGATCCAGCAGGCGTCTTCGATCACGATGGGCCGCACCGTGACGGGTTGCTTGCGGATGGGAACGGTCACGTCCTGGTACCCGTGATTCAATCCCGACAGTACGACGTGCTGGGCCAGGATGACGTTTGCGCCGATCTCGACCGGCCCAATCACGACCGAACCAATGCCCACACGGCTTTCGGCGCCGATGCGGACGGGTCCCATGCCGTTGTTGACCACGCTGAAATCTTCAATCGTGGCGTGCTCGCCAAGTGTGAACCCGTTGAAGGGCAGCACGTCGAGCCGGACCGAGCCGCAGACCCTCGCGCCAGTACCGCGGTGATGAACGAAGGGATTGACGAACCAACTAACCCAGCGGCGCGGGCGGGCCTGCCCGGCGGGAATCAGCAAACGGTGTGTGAGGCGCTTAAGCGCGGGATGGGTGTGGAGAAACGCTTTGACATCCATGGCGGTGGAGCAAACGAAAGTCAGGAAGTGGGAGAACGCACCGCGAAGCAACGAAAAATTTTTTACCTATGCACCATTGATTCATCCCGGTACCGACCGCCAACGGACCCCGCATGAAACCCACCCTCGCCCCGGCGCGTCTGCTGCGCCTGTTCCAACGCCCCGAATTCGTCTCCCTCCTCGGCAACGGCGGCAGCGCCGTGCTCGGCATCCTGACCATCGGGCTGCTGGCCCGCTGGCTCACGCCCGATGCGTTTGGGAGCTGGATGCTGTACCAGACGGCTTACGTGTTGTTTGAAACCGTCCGCAGCGGACTGGTTCTCAACGCCCTCATTCGCTTTATCAACCAGACCCGCGAACCGGCCCGGCACGAACGCCTGGCCGGGGCCGCCTGGCAGCTCTGCGTTGGGTTTACGCTGGCGGTGATTGCGGTCTGGGTACTCGTTGCGCTGCTACCGGGTGCGGAAGCGTACCTCGGCGGACCCGACACGGCGCTCTGGTTTACGCTGACGAGTCTGGTCACGCTGCCTTCGGTGGTGGCGCACTGGCTGCTACACAGCCATTCGCGGTTTTTCCCGCTGCAACTCATCCGGGTCGCGAGTCAGCTGGTCCTGCTCCTCGGCATCGGCGGGGCGTACGCGCTGAACCGGCTCGACTACCCAGCGCTGTGCGGGCTGTTTTTTCTTTCGGGGGGAACGGTCGGGTTGCTGACGCTCCTGAACGGCTGGAGCGGCGCGCGGTACTTCCGGCGGGGTACCCGGCAGGAGCGGAAGCAGTTGCTCGACTTCGGCAAGTACACCATCGGTACCCTCCTGGCCAGCAACCTGCTCCGCAGCGCCGACGTATTCCTGCTGGGCATTTTCCTTGGGCCGGGAGCCGTGGCCGTGTACGCCATTCCGCAGCGGCTGATGCAGATTCTGGAGACGCCCCTCCGCAGCATCGTCGTCACGTCGATTCCCAAACTGGCCGAACTCCACCAGCGCGCCCAGCCCGCCGAGTGGGCCGAGGTGTTCCACCGGCTGTCGGGACGGCTCTGGTTCGGGCTACTGCCCGTGGCGCTGGTGGGCATCCTGGGCGCGCCCGTCTGGGTGACGCTCCTCGGGGGCAGTCAGTACCGCGAGGCCGCGCTGATTCTGCAACTTTTTCTCATTCAGGGACTTTTGCTCCCGCTGGACCGCTACGCGGGCGTGGGCCTCGACACCGTCGGGCGGCCGCAGGCCAATCTCGTGAAGGTACTCCTCATGCTCACGGTGACGGTTCTGGCCGACCTGGTCGTACTCCTGTCTGGAGGTACCGTCACGGCCGTAGCGGGCGTGGCGCTACTCACGTTCAGCGTCGGGTTGCTGGCCGGGTACCGGCTCCTGAGCCGCGCGGTACCCGTCTCGCTTGGCGAGTCGGTCCGGGCGGGCTGGCGGGAAGTCGGCGGGCTGCTGCGGCGATTTCGAGTAGCCTGATTCGGTGGGATCTGCCGGGCTAAACCTTCAAGGTCTCGAAGACCTTGAAGGTTTTTACCTGCCCAATTCCACCAGCCGCAACACCAAATTCGGATCCGGGCAAACCGCCAGGTACCGTTCCCGCTCCGACGGCGCGCAGACGCCGGGGTAATCACCTTCGTCGCGGCCCACGTCGGCGATAAGCTGGAAATGCAGGTGCGGAGGCCAGTCGCCGTTTTCGGGAAAAGCGCCGAGGGTACCAATGGGCTCTCCCGCCTTCACGGGGGTACCCGCCCGTTTCCCACGCAACGATTCGCGCGCGAGGTGCCCGTACAGCGAATAAAACCGCAGCATACCCGGCGGTCGACCGATGCCGCCGGGTACCACGAGCCGGTGTTCGAGGAGGACGGTCGGGCCGTAATCGCCGAAACCCGCGTTGTCCTGAGCGCTGTGGAGTACCCCGCTCAGCGGCGCGAAGACGGGGGTACCCGCGTCGGCCCACAAATCGACGCCGAGGTGGACGGTGCGCGGTTCGCCTTCGCCCGCGAAGTGCGGACTGCGGCGGTAGAGTACCCGGTCTTCGCCGTACCCGCCCACGCCGACGGTGGCGTCGTGCGCCCAGATTTTCCCGAAAACGTAATTGGAAAATCGCTGCGTGTCCGTCAGGTCGACGGCGTCGAGTTCGCGGTTGCGGGCGGTGAAATCGAGCACCAGCGGCCGGGCCAGTACCTCGGGCGGCAGGATGGGCGCGAAGGCGGGTTGCTGGCGGAGGAGGTCGGGGAGGGTCAAGGGCGAGTTTAGAGTTTAGGCGCAAGTTGAATCCGCTAAATTCTGTATTCATCGGTCAAAACTCGAAACGCGGTACCCTAAACTCTAAACGCGCCCCGTTATCTTTACCCAATTCGATTAAACCAATTTTTCTTAACATCCACTGGATGGACGCTCCTTCGACCACCTACCGCGCCAAGAAAATCTTCGGACACCCCGAAGGGTTGTTCCTGCTCTTCACCACCGAAATGTGGGAGCGCTTCAGCTACTACGGCATGCGCGCCGTCCTGACGCTCTACTTCACCCAGGCCCTGCTCTTCGACAAAGCCTACGCCTCCAATTTCTACGGGGCCTACACCGGGCTGGTGTACCTCACGCCGCTCATTGGCGGGTACATCGCCGATAAGTACTGGGGCAACCGCCGCTCCATCCTCACCGGCGGGCTGCTCATGGCGCTGGGGCAGTTTCTCCTGTTTTTTTCGGGAAGTATCTACACCGACCAGGCGCTGAGTAATCCGCTGCTTTACCTCGGGCTCGGCGTAATGATCGTGGGCAACGGGTTTTTCAAACCCAACATCTCCTCGATGGTGGGTAGCCTCTACGAACCCACCGACCGCCGCAAAGACGCCGCCTACACCATTTTTTACATGGGCATCAACCTCGGCAGCTTCATCGGGCAGACCATCTGCGCGCTCGTAGGCAACACGGGCGACCCGGCGGATTTTCGGTGGGCCTTCCTGGCCTGCGGCATCGCGATGCTGCTGGGTACCGTGATTTTTCAGTGGGGGAAAGTAAAGTACCTACTCTCGTACCGCGGCGAACCCGTCGGACAAACGCCGTCGACCTCACCCGCCGTGGGCCGGGTGTACTGGGTACTGCCCGTGCTGTTGGTCGTCGGGCTGGGGCTGCTCTGGTTCGACGTCAACGTGTACCCGATTCTGCTGCCACTGCTCGTGCTGGGGGGCGTCGTGATTCTGGCGATGATTCTGACCGACAAAACCATCACGGCCCGTGAAAAACAACAGGTCGGCGTGATTTACGCGGTCTCGTTTTTCGTGATTTTCTTCTGGGCGGCCTTCGAGCAGGCCGGGGCCTCGCTGACGTTTTTTGCCGACGAGCAGGTTGACCGGGAGCTGTTTGGCTGGACGATTCCGCCCGCGCTGTTCCAGAACTTCAACCCGTTTTTCGTCGTCACCTGCGCGCCGTTCATGGCCGCCCTCTGGACGTACCTCGGCGATCGCGGCCTCGAACCGGCTTCGCCCTACAAAATGGCCATCGGGCTGGCGCTGCTTTCGGTCGGGTACCTCATCATGCTCCCCGCCGTGCAGGACCCGCAGCCGGGCGTGAAGGTGAGCGCCGGGTACCTCGCGGCGCTGTACTTTTTCCACTCGATTGGCGAGTTGTGCCTCTCGCCGATTGGGCTGTCGCTGGTCAACCAACTGGCCCCGGCCAAGTACTCGTCGGTGCTGATGGCCGTCTGGTTTCTGGCCAACGCCGCCGCCAACAAGCTGGCGGGCATCCTGAGTTCGTTCTACCCCGAACCGGGCAAGCCCACGAACTTCCTCGGGTACCAGATGACGAGCCTCTACGACTTTTTCCTGCTCTTCGTCGTCATGTCGAGCGTGGCCGCGGTGCTGCTGCTCCTGCTCTCGCGGCGGTTGAAAAGGATGATGTAGAGGTTACGAGTTGAAGGTTACAGGTTAAAAGTTACGGGTTACGGGTACTTTCATCAATTCCACTCGTAACCCGTAACTTTTAACCTGTAACCTTTAACCCATTCCCTTCGCCCGATACCCTTCCTTCAGCAGCCAACTCAGAATCTTTTCCCGAAAGTCCCCCTGAATCAAGATCTCGCCGTCTTTGGCTGAGCCGCCCACGCCGCAGAGCGTTTTGAGGCGCTTGCCGAGGTCGGCGAGGTCGTTTTCAGTACCCACGAAACCCGTCACGAGCGTGACCTGCTTGCCGCCGCGGGCTTTTTTGTCGAGCTGCACGCGGAGGTTTTGCTGAGCGGGTGGAAGGGTTTCGGCGGCGGGCTGGTCGTCGGTTTCGTAGCGGTAGTCGGGGTCGGTCGAGTAAACGATTCCTGTGCGGTTTTTCTTGGACATGACGCGAAGGGTTTCCGGGCAAAGGTCGCTGGAAACGCGGTGCGAAGGTACCGGTTTGGGGAAGGCACGGGAATTTTCCCGGTGCCGGTCCACATCAAAACCAAAAACCAGTCATGAAAGCAGCCGTCATCCACGGACCGCGCAATATTTCCTGCGACACGGTCGATGATCCAACCCTCAAAGAATCCCGCGATGCCATCATCCGCGTCACGTCCACGGCTATCTGCGGCTCTGACCTGCACATCTACGGCGGCGGCATTCCGCAACCCCGCCCGATGGTCCTCGGCCACGAGTTCATGGGTGTGGTCGAGGAAGTGGGGCGCGACGTAAAAAACCTCAAACGCGGCGACCGCGTCGTGGTACCCTTCCCCGTGGCCTGCGGTACCTGCTTTTTCTGCAACCACGACCTGCCCGGCCACTGCGAAAACAGCAACCCCGACCACTACGGCCCCGAAGGCGGGCTGCTCACCGAAAAAGGCGGTGCGCTCTTCGGCTACACCGACCTCTACGGCGGCTACGACGGCGGTCAGGCACAGTTCGTGCGAGTACCCTACGCCGATTACGGTCCGCGCCTGGTACCCGACCACCTCACCGACGAGCAGGTACTCTTCCTGACCGACATCTTCCCGACGGGGTACTCGGGCATCGACTGGGGCGAGGTGCAGGGCGGCGAAATCGTGGCCATTTTCGGGGCCGGGCCTGTCGGCATTATGGCGGCCAAGAGCGCCTGGCTGCGCGGTGCCGCGCGGGTGATCATCGTCGACACCGTTCAATACCGCCTCGACAAGGCGAAGGAAACCGCCCAGTGCGAAACGATTTTGTGGGAAGACCAGAAGCAGGTGGTCGAGCAAATCCGGTCGATGAGCGGCGGGCGCGGGGCCGACGTCTGCGTCGAAGCTGTCGGTTTCGAGCCTGACCGTAGCCTGCTCGACCGCGCCAAGTCGGTCATCAACCTCGAAAAAGGTTCGCCGAAAGTCCTCGAAGCCTGCCTCAGCGCCGTCCGCCGCGGCGGCATCGTGCCGATTCTGGGTGTCTACATCACGCCCTTCGATAACTTTCCGGTGAGCCAGATTTTCGACAAGGGCATCGTCATCAAAGGCGGTCAGGCCCCGGCGCACAAGCACATCGACACGCTACTCGGGTACGTGTCCGAGGGCAAAGTCCAGCTCGACGACATCATCACGCACCGCCTGCCGCTTTCAGAAGTGGCCCACGGCTACGACATCTTCAAGAAAAAAGAAGACAACTGCGTGAAGGTGGTGCTCAATCCCTGGGCGTAGTACCTGACTTTTAAAAAGTTGTCACGCTGAGCGGAGCGGCGGACCGCTCCGCTCAGCGTGACAACTTCCAGGTTTTACGCAAAAAATAAAAACAGCAGCGCTAGCGTCACGATAAACGCCAAGTACATAATTCCATCCACGCCGATGTAGTGGCGGTATTTGTAAATCGTATCGCGTAAGTTTCGGAACATGATTTCCAAAACTACGATGAAAACGTACCTGCTCGGCTGCACGCTACTGCTCGCGCTGGGTACCCAAGCTCAGTCGGCTCAGGACCGCCGAACCATCCTCGGCATCCTTGATCGCCAAACCCGCGCCTGGAACGCGGGCGACGTGGTGGGTTTCATGCGCGGGTACTGGGAGTCGGACAGTTTGATGTACATCGGCAAATCGGGCGTGACTTACGGGTACCAAACCACGCTCGACGGGTACCGGCGCCGGTACCCCGACCGGGCGGCGATGGGGACGCTGAAGTTCGACATTCTGAAAGTGAGCTTCCCGGCCCCTGACGTGGCCTTCGTCGTGGGTAAGTGGTACCTGACCCGCCCCGAAAAGGGCGATGTCGGCGGGCACTACACGCTGCTCTGGCGGAAGATCGGCGGCGAGTGGGTCATCGTAGCGGACCATTCGTCTTGATTGCGAATTGCGGAGTTCGGATTGAATTCCGGTACTTCGTTTTTCATTTTTTAATCCGCACTGCGCAATCCGAACTCCGCAATTATGGAAATTCCGTTCCGTCACGTCTTCCGCTACACGCAGGATGACGTCATTAAATTTTCCGAGGTTTCAGGCGATACGAATCCGCTTCACCTCGACGCCGAATACGCCGCCCAGACGCCCTTCAAGCGGCCGATTATTCACGGCATGTTGGCCCTGAGTGTTTTTTCAAAAATTTTAGGAACGCAGTACCCCGGACCGGGCAGCGTGTACCTGAACCAGCGCGTGGAGTTCTTGCGCCCGTTGTACGTCGACACCGATTACGAGGCCGTTTTCAGCATCGTTTCGACCAATCCCGACAAGCATACCGCCGAGATTTCAACCGACATTTTCGACGCCCAAACGCGCAAAATCTGCGTGCGCGGCGTGGCGGGTGTGATGCACAAAGAAAAGTTTTAAAGCGGTTGCTACTGCAAAACAAAACGACCGATTCGGGTACCCGAATCGGTCGTTTTGCTTTGAAAATGAGGAAGTTACGGCTAAGCTTCTTTCTCGTTTTTCATGCCCTGAACTTCTGAACGGATGGTTTGCGCCATCACTTTCAGGTCTTGCATGCCCTTGCGGACACGGGTTCCGGCGGCTTGGTTCTTCTTGTCGTAGAACTTTTCGAAGTCACCTTCGAGCGACATGACGAGGTCTTTCAGTTCGCTAAACTTGCTCATGTGGATGGCGTTTAATTGGGTTTGACTTGGAACGTACAAACGGGTAAAAACCGCGTTTCTGAGCGAAATGTAGGCATTTCCAAAAAAACCGCAAGAAACTGCCCTAAAAAAAATGGTGAAAATCCATGAAAAAATTAGGCAACGGCGGCGATACCCAGACCCACGTACGCACCGGTGCGGAGCTTTTCCTGAATGGCGCTGAAGGCAATGAGCGTACGCTCCACGTCGTCGAGCGTGTGGACCGCCGTGGGGATGATGCGCAGGATGATCACGCCGCGGGGCACCATCGGGAAGAGTACCACCGAGCAGAAAATGCCCCTATTTTCCCGCAGGTCGGCGACGAGGTGGCTCGTCACGGCCTCGTCGTAGTCGCCGTGCAGGTACACGGGCGTCACGGGTGAGGTCGTGGTACCAATGTTAAAGCCCCGCTCCCGCAGCCCGCCCTGGAGCGCCCGGACGATGGTCCAGAGGTTGTCGCGCAGTTCGGGCATGGTCCGCAGCATGTCGAGCCGCTTCTGCGCCCCAACCACCAGCGGCAGCGGCAGCGACTTGGCGAACAATTGCGAGCGCATGTTGTAGCGGAGAAAATTGATGATGTCCCGGTCGCCGGCGATGAAGGCCCCGATGCTGGCCATCGACTTGGCGAAGGTCGAGAAGTGCAGGTCGATGCCGTCCTGAACGCCGAAGTGCTCGGCCACGCCGATGCCCGTCGCGCCCATCGTGCCGAAGCCGTGGGCGTCGTCGACGAGAATGCGGAAGGGGTACTTCTGCTTGAGTGCCACGACTTCGTCAAGCTTGCCGACGTTACCCGACATGCCAAACACGCCTTCCGTCACGACGAGTACCCCGCCGCCCTGCTCGTCGGCGAGGCGCACGGCCCGCTGGATGTTTTTCTCCAGCGATTCCATGTCGTTGTGCTTGAAGGTGAAGTACTTGCCCAGCTTGGCTTTGTGCAGCCGGACGCCGTCGATGAGGCAGGCGTGCGACTCGGCGTCGTAAACGATGACGTCCTTGTAATCGACCATCGACTCGACCACCGACATGATGCCCTGGTACCCGAAGTTTAAGAGGTACGCGGCTTCTTTCTGAACAAAATCAGCCAATTCCCCTTCCAGTTGCGCGTGCCAGGGCGTCTCGCCCGACATGATCCGCGCGCCCATTGGCGCAGCCATGCCCCAGTCGGCAGCCCCCTTCGCGTCGATTTCGCGGACTTCGGGGTGATTGGCTAAGCCGAGGTAGTTGTTCAGACTCCAGTTGAGGACGTCGCGGCCCCGGAATTTCATGTGCGGGCCGGGTTCGCCTTCGAGGTACGGAAATGCGTAGTAGCCATGCGCTACGTCGGAATACTGGCCCAGCGGACCCATGTTGGCCAAGCGGCGTTCGAACAAATCTGCCATGTGCAGGAATGAGGAGTGAAGTGCGGAAAAAATTGGGGCAAAAGTACGGCGGGATGGGCGGTTTTCAAATGAAAGAATTGAGTCCTAACTCGAACGATTTCGGTGACAGATTGAGCATTATTGTTATCTGATTTAGATCGCCTCGGTTTGTATTTCCCCCACCGTATGGACAAACCATTTTACGAATTTCAAATTCTTGAAGCGGCGCGCCGCTTCGAGTTTGAGAGCGTCGGCTCGCGTCGCATTCAAAAGTGCATTCTGTTTCAACGCACCACGATTCCTGATTTTTTTACCCTGGCCATGGGGGATTTACAGACGGACGGAGTGCTCGATGTCGATTCAGTTAGCAACAACGGCGATCGGGACCGGATTTTAGCGACAGTCGTTCAGGCCACGCTGGTTTTCTTTCGCGAGTACCCGGCAGCGCGTATCGGCTTTACGGGCAGTACCCCCGCGCGAACCCGGCTGTACCAAATCGTTATTGCTCAGGAACGGGTTCACCTGTTGGAGCACTTTATCATTTGGGGATTGACTCAGAATAAATTGGAGCTTTTTGAACCAAACCGGGCTTACGAAGCCCTTGTGATTTACCGCCGCAATCCGTAGTATTGAATCATGGAAACGACTAAAAAAAGAAGGTCAGTGGACAAAGCCTCCCGGCCTGAGAAGAAAAATCAGCACCGCTCCATGGACGAGTTGGCGAAGTCTAAAACGGAACGGCTGATGAAGTTGCTCGAAGGCGTCGAATTACCGCCGAGTCCCGGGGGGGAATAAATTTGACGGAGTTCTGAATGAAAGGTGGCTGGAAAGTCGCCTTTTTTGTTTCGACGAAACTTGGTTCATGCTTCGGATTTTCTTTTGAAGTACCCCATGCCCAACATCCAAAAACTCCTCATCGCCAACCGCGGCGAAATCGCCCTGCGCATCATGCGTACCGCCCGCGAAATGGGCATCCGGACCGTCGCCGTGTTCAGCGAAGCCGACCGCACGGCCCCGCACGTGCGCTTCGCCGACGAAGCCGTCTGCCTGGGCCCGCCGCCGTCGAACCAATCGTACCTGCTGGGCGACAAAATTATCGAGGTCGCGAAGTCGCTCGGCGTCGATGCGATTCATCCGGGGTACGGGTTTCTGTCTGAAAATGCCGGATTTGCCCGGAAGGTCCGCGAAGCGGGGCTGATTTTCGTTGGCCCCTCGCCCGAAAGCATCGAAACGATGGGCTCGAAAATCGCCGCCAAACAGGCCGCCCGACGGATGAACGTCCCGCTGGTACCCGGCGTCGATGAGGCCATCACTGACCGCGTCGCGGCCCGACGCATCGCCGCTGAAGTGGGGTACCCGGTGCTAATCAAGGCCTCGGCGGGCGGCGGGGGCAAGGGGATGCGGGTGGTGAATTCGGAAGCCGAGTTCGACGAAGGCCTCGAACGCGCCACGAGCGAAGCACTCGCCAGCTTCGGCGACGGCTCGGTGTTCATCGAAAAGTACATTACCGCGCCGAAGCACATCGAAATTCAGGTACTCGGCGACCAGCACGGGAACATCGTGCATTTGTTCGAGCGCGAGTGCTCCATTCAGCGGCGGCACCAGAAGGTCATCGAGGAAGCGCCCTCGGCGGTACTCACGCCCGAAATCCGGGCCCGGATGGGTCAGTGCGCCGTCGACGTGGCCCGCGCCTGCGGGTACTTCGGGGCGGGAACGGTCGAGTTCATCGTCGACGAAAACCTGGATTTTTATTTCCTGGAAATGAACACGCGGCTCCAGGTCGAGCACCCCGTGACTGAACTCATCACGGGCATCGATTTGGTGCGCGAGATGATTTACATCGCCGAAGGTCAGCCGCTGCGCTTCAGCCAGGACGATTTGCAGATTCGCGGTCATGCCATCGAGTGTCGCGTCTGCGCCGAAGACCCGGCCAACGGCTTCCTGCCCGACGTCGGTACCCTCACCACCTACCGCCGCCCGCAGGGGCCGGGCGTGCGGGTGGACGATGGCGTCGAGGAGGGATCGGAGGTACCCATTTTCTACGATTCGATGTTTGCCAAACTCATCGCCTTCGGGGCCGACCGCACCGAGGCCATCGACCGGACGATTCGGGCCATCGACGAGTACCCCATCGCGGGCGTGCAGACCACGCTGCCGTTTTGCCGGTACGTGCTCCGGCACGAGGCGTTTCTGTCGGGGAAATTCGACACGCGTTTCGTGAACCTGTACTTCAAACCCGAAGACCTGGACCCCGCGCCCGACGCCGACGAGGAAGCACTGGCTGCGGTGCTCGCCGCGCACCTGTTTCAACAAAAAAAGCCGGTACCCACGCCGCACGACGGGGTACCGGCTTCTGGGGTTGTGGTGAGCCGATGGAAAGCGAACCGGCGGTGAATGCACGGGTCCGACCTGCGGTCTGACCAGACCGGATCGGTCAGACCGCAGGTCGGACCCGCTACACGATGCTCAAAACCCCGCCGCCTTGATTTCCTTCTCGCGCACTTCCCCATACTTTTTCACCTTTTCGCGCAGGTCGGCGGCGCGGCCGATGAGCACGAACTGAAAGGCTTCTTTCGGGAAGTATTTCTGGATGATGGCCTGGACCGTAGCGGGCGTCAGCGCGTCGACCTTGCGGCTGAAGTCGTTGATGTACCCCTCGTCGAGGCCGTAGAAGTGCATCTGCGTCAGGAAGTTAGCAAGGCTACCCGCCGTTTCGTAACGCGGCGGAAACTGGCCCTTCACGTAATTTTTGGCCGAGGCGAGCGTGGCTTCGTCGATGCCCTGCGTGTGGAGCCGGTCGATGACCTTCAGCGCTAGGTCGATGGCGTCGGTCGTGGTGGCGGTTTTCGTGAAGGTTGAGACGACAAACGTACCCGAATTTTTCAGGGGCGAAAACCGGCTGTTGGCCCCGTAGGTCAACCCCGAGTTCACCCGCAGCTCGTCGTTGAGCCAGGACGTAAACCGCCCGCCGAGGACGGTGTTCACCACGTCGACGGCCACGTAATCGGGATTGTTGCGCGTGATGCCCATCTGCCCGATGAGGAACGTCGTCTCGATGGAATTGTCGCGGTCGACGAGCAGAATTCGGGGTTTCTTCGGCGTTTCGATGGGCTTCGCTGCCAGTGCGGCGTTGGGCACGGTGCCCTTCGGCCAGTCTCTGAACAGCGCCGTCAGTTTCGCCTTCATCGCCTTCGTGTCAAAATCCCCGGCGACGGCGAGCGCCGAACCGTTGGGTACGTAGTGGCGGGCGTAGAACGCCTTCGCATCGGCGACGGTGATGCCCTGCACACCCTCGGGGGTACCGTTGACGGGATTGGCGTAAACGTGGTCGCCGAAAACGAACTTCGCGAAGTAATCCCCGACGACCGACCGTGGACTTTCCTTCGCCTGCCGCAGTTCGGTGAGCAGCCGGGTTTTGCGCTTGTCAAATTCCTTCGGCTCGAAGACCGGACTGGTCAGCAGTTCCTTCAAAATCGGAAACACACGGTCCTGATCCTTCGTCGCAAACGAGGCGAAGAGGGTAGCGGCCTCCTTCGATGCACCGGTGCTCAGGTTCGCCCCGAGAAAGTCGAGCGTTTCCTCAATCTGCGCTTTCGTGAACGATTGGGTACCGAACAGCAGCGCGTCGGCGGTCAGGTTAGCAAGGCCGTACCGCGACCCGTCGTGGATGGCCCCGGCGGGGAAGATGCCCGAGACGTAGAGCAGGGGTACTTCGTGCTGTTCGAGCAGGTACAGCGTCAGCCCGTTGGGCAGCGTGACTTTCTCGTAGGGCGGCAACTGGAAGGTCTTCGGCGGCGTCTGGGCGCGTAGGCCCAGCGTAAGCAACAGGGCAAGAAAAAGGAATGCGGATTTCATGAAATGGATAGAAAACAGGCGATTAGTCGACGTTCGGCTGGAGGTACCCGACCGTCCGGTTTGATTTCTTGAGATACGTTTTCGCCACGCGCAGCACGTCGTCGGCCGTGACTTTGGCGTACTCGGCGGGCGCGTCGTAGAGTTTGCGGTAGTCGCCGAAGTACCGCTCGTAGGTACCGATGTTGTTGGCCATACCGTTGATGGTTTCGATCTGGTGGTAGAAATCCATCAGCTTCTGGTTTTTGACTTTCTGCAACTCCGCCGCGGTCAGGCCATTTTTTAAAAGTTTGTCCAGCTCCGCGTACATCGCCGTCTCCAGTTTTTCGGCCGTCACGCTGTCGGCGCAGACGCCGTAGAGGATGAACAGGCCGGGGTCGAACGTCGGCGAGTAGTCCGTCGTGACGTAGGTCGCCAACTCCTGCTGGTCAACGAGCGAACTGTACAGCCGCGAAGAATTGCCCCGCGAGAGGATCGAGCTGAGCAAGTCGAGCGCGTAGTAATCGGGCGATTTGGCCGCCGGGACGTGGTAGGCCAGCATGAGGTTCGGCGTCGACACGTCTTTTTTGACCAGCAACCGCCGCTCGCCGCGCTGCTCAGGCTCGACGGTGCGCACCTCGCGCGGGGCCGGAGCCAGCACCGGAATCGGCTCGAAGTACTGCGCCGCCAGTCGCTTGACCTGGTCCACGCGCACGTCGCCGACGATGACCACCAGCGCGTTGTTGGGCGCGTAGTAGGTTTTGAAGTAAGTGACGAGGTCCTGCTTCGACCAGTTTTTGATGTCCGACTCGTATCCGATAACCGGCCAGGAATACGGGTGCTCGCTGAAGGCCACCGAAATCAGGTTTTCGTACAGCATCGTAAAATTGCTGTTTTCGAGGTTCGTCGAGCGTTCCGACAGCACCACACCGCGCTCGCTTTCGACCATCGGATCGGCGATGGCGAGGTCGCGAATGCGGTCGGCTTCGAGGTCAAAAATCGTTTCGAGCGCCGACGACGGAAACCAATCGGTGTACACGGTCTGGTCCTGGCTGGTGTAAGCGTTGTTGGCCCCGCCGTTGCGTTCCATGACGCGGTCAAACTCCTTCGGACCGTATTTTTTGGCCCCGTTGAACATCATGTGCTCGAAAAAATGCGACAGCCCCGTGATGCCCGGCGCTTCGTTGCGCGAGCCGACTTTCCAGAACGTGTAGAAATTGGCGTTGGGGATGGAATGGTCTTCGAGGACGAAGAATTTCATGCCGTTTTTGAGCGTAAACGTCTGAACGTCTTCGGGTTTGAGCTGGGCCGACACCCGGCTGCCGATGAGCAGCAGACTCAGGCCCAGTAGGCTGCGGAAAAAAGAAAAGCGAAACGGTTGCATTCGGTTTGGTTTTGAAGGGGACGAAACTACGCCCCGAAACGCCTCGTCGCAAGCGGGCGCGGACGAGCGGCGTTCGTTACTTTTGCCGCTGCACGAACCCGTTCCGAATGCCCGCTTCCCGCCTCGCGTACCTCGTCCTGACGTACAACCAACCCCGCCACCTGGCCCGCCTGATCGCCCGGCTCGCGCACCCCGACGACCACTTTTTCATCCATGTCGACGCCAAGCAGGACCTCGCGCCATTTCGTGACGCGCTGGCCGGGGTACCCAACGTTCACTTCGCGGCGCGGCGGCGTAAGCTCTGGTGGGCGGGGCTGAGTTTCGTGAAAACCGAACTGGATTTGCTGCGGCAGGCGCGGGCAAGTGGTCTTGACTTCGCGCAGTATGTCTTGCTGAGCGGCTCGGAGTACCCCATCAAACCCCTCGGCGTGATTCGGGGTACCCTGCTCGGCCGTTCGCAGAGTTTCGTCGTGGCGCACGACTGCGTGTATCCTAATCCGGTTCCCGGCTTCACCGAGCGCCTGACGCGGTACCATTTCGTTGATTTTCCGCCGTTCAACCCCCGCGGCCCGTACCGCGACCACCCGATCTGGGGGCGGCTGCGGCGCTGGCTCGACCGGCACCCGATCCGGCGCGCGGTACCCGACGGCTGGCGCATTTACTCCGGCTCGACCTGGGTCACGCTCCGGGCCGAGGCGGTGGACGACGTGTTGCAATTCGTGGATGACAATCCGGGTTGGCTGCGCTGGTTTCGGTTTACGTACTGCCCGGAGGAATTCATCCTGCCCACGATTCTGAAAAACGGCCCGCTGGCCGGTACCCTTTCGTACGATTACGAACGTCCTGACCCAACGACTCACTGGCTCGGGGCGTTTTACATCGACTGGCACACGCCGAACGTCACGCTCCCGAAAACGCTCGACAACACGGATTTCGAGGCGCTCCGCGACGCGCACCCGCAGGCACTCTTCGCCCGGAAGTTTGACGAAGCCACGTCAGCGCAGTTGCTCGACCGAATTGATGCCGATTTTCTTGACCCCATTGCATAGCCACGCAACGGAGCCAGTTTTTGGTTAGCTTCGTCCCCGACCGCAGCCACATTCTTCCTGCCACTCCATGAAAAAACTTCTCTGCCTCATCGGTACCACGCTCGCGGTCATCGCCTGTCAGTCGACAAAAAAGGTACCCTCCGCCGAAAAAGGCGTCTACCAGTACCTCACCGACGATCCGAACGCCCAACCGTTTTATTCGGATCGGATCGGCGTCATCGGGCGGCAGGCGATGGTCGCCTCGGCCCACCCGGAAGCCTCGAAAGTAGGAGCCGAACTCATGCGGGCGGGCGGCAACGCCATCGACGCAGCCACGGCGACGTTTTTTGCGCTGGCCGTCGTACACCCCTCGGCGGGCAACTTGGGCGGTGGCGGGTTCCTGGTCTACCGCGATTCAACCGGGCAAACGCACGCGCTCGACTTTCGGGAAAAAGCCCCGCTCGCGGCCACCCGCGACATGTACCTCGACTCGCTCGGCAACGTCGTGCCCAACATGGCCTGGCTTGGGTACTCGGCCAGCGGCGTACCCGGCTCGGTGGATGGGATGGTCGAAATGCACCGAAAATTTGGCCGGTTGCCCTGGTCGCAGGTCGTGCAACCGGCCATCGACCTGGCCGAGCGCGGCGTCGTGCTGACCGAAAACGAAGCCCGTGGGCTGAATCGCGTCCGGCCCGATTTACGGCGCTTCAACCCCGACAAGCCGTACTTTCTCAAACCCGACAGCAGCGCGTGGACGCCGGGCGAGGTACTCGTGCAAAAGGATTTAGGGCAGACGCTCCGCCGCATTCAGGCCCAGGACCGGGCGGGCTTTTACGGCGGCGAAACCGCCCGGCTGCTCGTAGCCGAAATGGCAAAGGCCAAAGCGCCCCTCACCCCCGCCGACCTCGACGGGTACCACGCCGCCTGGCGCGAGCCCGTCACGGGTACGTACCGCGGGTACCGGGTCATTTCGATGCCGCCGACGAGCAGCGGGGGCGTGGCGCTGTTGCAACTACTCAAACTCGTCGAACCATACCCGCTGACCCGCTGGGGCTGGCATTCTGACTCGACCACGCAGGTGATGATCGAGGCCGAACGCCGCGTGTACGCCGACCGGGCCACCTGGCTCGGCGACCCGGATTTTTTCAAGGTACCTCTCGCCCAACTCACCGACCCGGCCTACCTGAAAACCCGCTGGAGCGATTTTACCTGGGCCGCCGCCACGCCGAGTTCGGCGGTGAAGGCCGGGAAAATCGCGGGCTACGAGAGCACCGAAACCACGCATTTTTCGGTGGTCGACCCGGCGGGCAACGCCGCCGCCATCACGACGACCCTCAACAATGGCTACGGCAGCCGGGTGGTCGTGGGTGGCGCGGGCTTTTTCATGAACGACGAAATGGAAGATTTTTCGGCCAAACCGGGCGTGCCGAACGCCTTCGGCCTCATCGGCAACGAGGCCAACGCCATTCAGCCCGGCAAGCGGATGCTGTCGAGCATGACGCCGACGATTCTCGAAAAAGAGGGCAAACTGGCGATGGTGGTGGGGACCCCCGGCGGTTCGACGATCATCACGAGCGTATTTCAGACCCTCCTGAACGTCATCGACCACGGCATGACCATGCAACAATCAGTCAACGCGCTCAAATTTCACCACCAGTGGTTGCCCGACCGGACGACGTTTGAAAAAGGAGCGTTCGCCGAAAAAACGCTCGAACGCCTCCGGGCGAAGGGGTACCTCATCGAGCCGCAGCAGGGTACCATTGGCCGGATGGATTGCATCCTCGTCCGCCCGGACGGGTCCCTCGAAGGCGCTTCCGACCCCCGGTCGGACGATACGAGCGTGGGGTTTTGACCAATGACCCAGGAAAAAACCTTCAAGGCCTTGAAAGTTTCGCCTTTTCTAAGGCTGTTTTTAAAAATTGGTCATTAGTTACTGGTCACTGCTAATTGGTTATTGTTCTTCCAGTTCTTCCAGCTTCACCACCACGTGCGTACCGGTACCCTGGCCGGGAGCGGAGCGGAAGCTGACGTCGCCGCGGATGAGCTGAACGCGCCCTTCGATGCCCTTCAAGCCCGCGCCGTTCTGCACGCGAGTGGGGTCGAAGCCGCGGCCGTTGTCGTTGAATTCGAGTGAGAAGACGGTGTAATTCCGCACCATCGACACGCTGATTTGCGTCGCTTCGGAATGCTTCAGGGCGTTGTTGAACAATTCCTGCACGATGCGGTAGAGGTAAATTTCGGTTTCGCGGCGGCAGCGGAACGGTTCGCCGTCGTAGCTGAACACCACACCGAGGCCGGTCGTGTTCCGCTCAATTTTTTCGCACAAATCCCGCACGGCCCCGACCAGCCCGAAGTCGCGGAGCATGGGCGGCATGATGTCGCGGATGATGTCGCGGATTTCGCTGATGGAATCGTTGACCAGTTCGCGGGTGTGCTGAAACAGCTCCAGTTGCGTCGGTTCGGGATCGGCGACGACTTTCGTGTACGACCGTTCCAACTGCCCGACGTTCAGCTTCACCGCCGAAAGCACCTGCCCGACGCTGTCGTGAAGGTCCTGCGCCAGGCGCTTGCGCTCGGCTTCCTGGGTTTCGAGGATGGCGCGGGTGAGAGCCTGCTGCTTCTCTGATTCGAGCCGCCGTAGCTCGGCCTGGTGACGGAGCGTGCGGCGTTGGTAGAGAATCATCAACAAAAAGATGAACGCCACCAGCACGGCCGTCAGGAGGGTACCCATCACCAGCAGCGTCAGGTCTGAGTTCTCGAAGTCGGAGGTTTGCACAAAAGTCCGATGGTGTAAAACGCGTTCAGAACGATGTTGGCACCTTGGTGAATCAGGTTTGACCACTGGGACTGGCCCGAATCCAACAGGATACGCCAGTAAATGAACGCAAAAAAGCTGACGGAAAAGTAGATGAAAATACCTGCGTTAAACCAGAACAGGGGCGTTTGTTCGAGACTGACCAACTCACTCCGGGCGAAAAGCCGGTAGAGGTAGATCATGGCGAGCAGGATGAAAAAAAAACTCTGCACGGCTAATGAGCGGGAAGCCGGCTGATTCCAGCCGTCGACCCAATCCGAGACAGGAAAGGCGTTGAGCAGCGTATACACCAGAACAAGCCCACCACTAATGGTTACTGCCCAAGCCAGCCGGGGTGCTTCAGCAAAGGCGATGACGTAAAAACGGCTCAGAACGAAACTTTGAACCACGAGAAAGGCGTGCATGACCGGATACGTCGAAATCGCAAGCTGGCGATTATCGAAATACGCCACCTGCACCGCCCGGTAATGCGCCACCTGCATCATGATCTCATTGAAAACCAACGAGACAAATACCGCCAGCGCAATGGCCCAACTGGGGCGGTCAAGGGGTCGCGTTCGGAATAACGCGACCCCAACCGGTACCAGACTGGCCAACATGGCGAAGGGGAGCAAAAACTGACCGATACTTCGACTGTCCATAAGGCGGGTAATGGAGCAACGGATTAATTTGGTGGACTGTTCGGAACCATGTCAATGCCCTCACCGTCGCGGCCCATGGTGATGGGCGGCACAACGTCGGGAAACGATTGAATCCGGCCTGCCTGGAGCGAATGCTCGGTGCCGTGCAAACCGCCCAATTTCGGTTGCGTACCCTGAGCTTGTCTCGAAACGGAGCGAATTTCCTTCCCGTCCGAATCGACACCGACCAGCACGATCTGGCGCGGTTCGACTTCCCGGAGCAGTTGCTGTAGTTTGTAAATGGCGGCGATGATGAGCTTTTGCCCGAGCGGTTTGACGATGGATTCGTAATCGGGCAACAGGCCGTACTTGATTTTGACCGCCGTGACCCTCTCCACGTCAAGCAGACTCAACAAGGCATTCCGGCCGACGTAATGCGCGTCGATTTGATTGGGGTAGCGTTTCTGGTAGTACTCGGTCAGTTCATCGAGCGAGGGGTAAATGAACTGCTCGCCCGTCGGCAGTTCGACCGGATTGGGTTGGGTGAATTGCAGCGGTGCGCCCAATTGCTCCGGCGCGATGCCCGTTTCGGAGTACCCGTTGAGCTTTCGGCCCAGGGCGGCGCGTACGCGCCGCACGTTTTCTTTGTCACGGGGCCAGGTGCGCCCCTCAGAGGTAGATTCAGCTTTGGTCTTGCTGGCCTTTTTGGTAGCCGGGCGAATCGTGGCTTTCATGGGCGCTACCGGATTATTCGCCTCGTCGGGCAAAGCGTCGAGGAGTTGTTGCAGCAAGGCCGAGACTTCATGCGTCAGGGCTGGTTTTTTCTTTGCCATGTGTTGTGATTTTAAGAAGAATTGGGTAGAAAAAGACGAGGGTGTGTGGAAGGTATTGTTTCGCGCGCGAAACGCGTACGCCGAATACTCGAAAACCCGTATTATTCTGGTCAAAACGAGGGAAAACCCCTAATCGATGCGACCTTTTCCGATAGGTGCGTACTGCCAACAAACACTGTTCTGGCTGGGCTTGAGTTTAGGTACGGCTTGGAGTCAGCCCACGCAGACCGTCAGTCAGGCTCAGCAACGCTACCAGGCCAGCATCGCCCAACTGCGGAAACAGTACGCCTCCGTGCCTGACTTTTCAGCCGCGACGGACTACCGATTCGGCATGGGTACCCGCCGGAAGCTGCGGTACGAAAACGGTACCCTCCGCGACGTTCGCACCGACGAGGTGATTCACCACTGGGAAACGCGCCGGGAGATTATTCTGCCTTCGGAGTACACCGTGCTGCTGCAAACCCGGCGGGGTACCTGGATCACGATTCGTGAAAACCAGACGGGGGTACTCATCCGCCAGGGTACCGTCGAAGCCTACCTGACGCGCAGCCCGCTGCGGTTGCCCACGTTTCGCGATCACGCGTACGCGCCGGTGCTCCGGGTGCTGCACCACGCGGTACTGCTCCAGGTCAGCGAGGGCCTGGACTCCCTCGGGACGGAAGTGCTGCGGCGCACTGGAAATGCCGACGAAGGCACGACCGCCGGGGGGACCGGTACCCCAGCCGCCCGGTGGTTTCTCCGGCTCTGGGATGAAAAAAGCCCCGCTCGGTAGGGGCGGGGCCAGGGTAATCATTGCGGCGCGAGCGGGGAGCGTTGCGGGGCGGTTTCGGTGGCGAAGTCGACGTCGGTGATGAAGTACTTCGAGTCGCCCATCCAGAAAAAGCGAAAGTACTTTTCCTCGTAGTGAATCCGGACCCGGTTGCCGTTGAGCAGCGCTTCCTTGAGTTTGGCCACGACCGAATCCTGACCCGGTGCGACCGAGAACACAAACTCTTTGGCGTTGAGCTGGCCGGTACCTTCCGAGAAACCGCCCTGGAGCAGTTCGCCCTCGTACGTTTTAAACAGGTACCCTTTCTGGCTGAACTTGCTGATGGTCCCGGCGCGGTCGCCGTCGGAGTAGCTCAACGAGGCCAGAATCAGACAAACGCCCAAAACGGCCAGGCCCAAAATGAGCAGGATGACGAAAAATCGTTTCATAGTTGAACGGGTAGGGGTTTGGCGGCAAGGTTCGCCAATTCCCCGCAAAATTCCATGCCGGGTTAAAAAGTGGGCAGTGGGCAGTGGCAGTCGGCAGCTCAAATTCGATACTGCCGACTGCCGCTGCCCACTGCCTACTTGGAACGAATCGCCAGGACCGGATCGAGGCGGGCGGCGGCGAGGGCGGGGATGATACCCGACAGCACGCCGATGATGCTCGACACGCTCAGACCCAGCAGGATGTTGCCCGGTGAAAGGACGATTTCCATCGCCTCCTGCGGGTAGAGCGTCAGGAGCCAGACGAGCAGGATGCCGACCAGTCCACCGACGAGGCTCAGCAACACGGCCTCAAACAGAAACTGGAACAGAATAAAGAAATTCTGCGCCCCGAGCGATTTCTGGATGCCGATGAGGTTGGTACGCTCCTTCACCGAAACGAACATGATGTTGGCGATGCCAAACCCGCCGACGAGAATCGAAAAACTGCCGATGACCCAGCCCGCCACGGTCAGCACGTCAAACACGCCCGAAATGGCTTTCAGCCCCGCTTCGGGGCGGTTGATGGCGAAGTTGGCGTCCTGCGTCGGTTTCAAGCCGCGGCGGGTACGCAGCAAACCCGTGATTTCGCTTTCGAGCTGGACGAGGCCGGGGTCGGTTTCCAGCCCCTTCACCACGATGGCGGGCGTCGAGTACCGGGTGTGAAACAGCTTGGCGTACGCGCCGTAGGGTACGTAACACTTCAGATCGGGGCTGCCGCCGAAGTCAAATCCGCTCTTGCCTTTCTTTTCCTGCACGGCAATGACCTGGAAGCGAATGCCCCTGATTTTGAATTCTTTGCCCAGTGGATCCTGCTGGGGAAACAGCGTCTCGGCGATTTCCGAACCCAGAATGGCCACGTTGCGCGCGGCTTCCATTTCCTGCGGCGAGAAGTACCGACCCGTGGCAATGGGCAATTCGGTAATCTGGTTGTACTCGTACGTCACGCCGAACACTTCGGCATCGAGGCTGTTGCTGCCGTTTTTGACCGTGATCCCATCGTCGGCATCGAGAATGGCGATGGCCGCGCGGCTTTCGAGGTTTTGTTCGAGGTACCGGAATTCTTCGAGCTTCGGCGCAGGGCGACGAAAGTACTCCCACCATTTCCACTCGCCTTCGCCAAAAAACCAGGGCCATTTCTGGACGTAGACGACGTCTTTGCCAATGAACGACAGGCTGTCTTTCACGTTTCGTTCGAGCGAATCGACGAGGGTGAAAACGGCGATAATCGAAAAAATCCCGATGGTTACGCCCAGCAGCGAGAGCGTCGTACGCAGAATATTTGCTTTCAGCGCTTGCCAGGCAAAACGAAAGCTTTCGAACGTGAGTCGGAAAAAGAGCATGGGATACGAGCTTGCGAGGCGACAAAGTACGCTAACTCGCCTGGGAATGGTACGCAATTTTGACGAGGTACTCTGAAGTGGCGGCTGAGTGGTCGGTGGTGGAGTGGGATTGGTCAGCAGTACTGGAAACTTCATGGCCTGAAAGACTTTCAAAATCTCCAAGACTTTGGAAGTCTGGCTCGAATCCCAATCACTATTCCTTGAAAAACAGTCGGAAGCCTTGACAACGGGGTACCCCAAGTTGCATCTTTGAGCCATTTCTTACCAATCCAACTGCATGAAGCTGTCCGAATTCCGGTTTGATCTCCCCCAAAACCTGATCGCCCTCTACCCGCCCGATAACCGGGGCGATTCCCGAATGATGGTGGTCCATCGCAAGACGAAAGAAATCGAGCACAAACAGTTTTCGGATATCACGCAGTATTTCGGCGATGGCGACGTGATGGTCGTCAACAACACGAAAGTCTTCCCGGCCCGGCTCTACGGCAGCAAGGAAAAAACGGGCGCGAAAATCGAAGTTTTCCTCCTGCGCGAACTCAACCGCGAACACAAGCTCTGGGACGTGCTGGTCGACCCGGCCCGCAAAATCCGCGTCGGGAACAAGCTCTACTTCGGCGACAGCGACCTGGTGGCCGAAGTCATCGACAACACTACCTCACGGGGCCGCACCATCCGGTTTTTGTACGACGGCAACCACGATGAGTTGATGAAGGCCATCGACGAACTGGGCGAGACGCCGCTGCCGCGCGAAATCAAGCGCGCCACCAAACCCGAAGACCGCGACTGGTACCAGACCATTTTCGCCGAGCACGTCGGGGCCGTAGCCGCGCCGACAGCGGGGATGCACTTCTCGAAAAACATCGTCCGGCGGATGGAAATCAAGGGCGTTCACTTCACGCCCGTCACGCTGCACGTCGGGCTGGGTACCTTTCGGCAGGTCGACGTGGAGGATTTGACCAAGCACAAAACCGATTCCGAGCCGTACATCATTCCACAGCCGACGGCCGAGTTGGTCAACACGGCTCTCAACAACGACCGCCGCGTCTGCGCCATCGGGACGACGGTGATGAAGACGCTCGAATCGTCGGTGTCGGCCAATAACCGGCTGAAAGCCAGCCAGGGTTGGACCGACAAGTTCATCTTTCCGCCCTACGAATTCAAGATTCCGAACGCGCTGATGACCAACCTCCACCTCCCCGAATCGGTACTGCTCATGATGACCTCGGCCTTCGCCGGGTACGAACTCACCAAGCACGCCTACGAGGTGGCCATCAAAGAAAAATACCGCTTCTTCAGCTACGGGGATGTGATGTTGATTTTGTAGGAAATAGAAGCGAGGAGCGAGGAGTGAGGAGTGAGAATAGATTTCGGTACCAGCTGCATTCATTCTCACTCCTCACTCCTCGCTCCTCGCTCCTCACCATGAAACACTACGCCATCATCGTCGCCGGTGGTTCGGGGAGCCGGATGGGAAGCGCGGTTCCGAAGCAATTTCTGGAAATCGGCGGCAAACCCCTCCTCGTTCACACGCTCGAACGCTTCGCCGGGTACTCGCGTGACGTGCAAGTCATTCTGGTTTTGCCAGAAAAAGATTTTGAGTACTGGTACCAAGTCAAAGTCGCGCATCAATCACTCATTCAGTCATTCACTCATTCGTTCATTGAAACCCCCGGCGGCGCGACGCGCTTCCAGTCGGTGCGCAACGGGCTGGCGCAGATCGCGGGTACCGAGGGCCTCGTGGCCGTGCACGACGGCGTGCGGCCCTTCGTGCCCGTCGCGGTGATTGCCCGGAGTTTTGCGGTGGCGGCCGAGCGGGGCACCGCCGTGGTGAGCGTTCCGGCGAAGGATTCCATCCGGCAGGTCCGGGCGGATGGCTCAACCGCCGCCCTCGACCGCGCCACGATTCAACTCGTGCAGACGCCGCAGACGTTTCGGGTCGAGGTACTCAAGAAAGCCTTCGAGGTACCCGAGCAGCCGTTTTTTACCGACGACGCCAGCGTGGTCGAATACGCCGGGTACCCGATTCACCTCGTGGAAGGTTCCTACGAAAATCTCAAAATCACGACGCCGGAAGATTTGCTTTGGGCGGAGGCGTTACTGCGGGTGTAGGTTCTCACCGATGCGCACGGATTGGAATACCCACAGATGAACACGGATTCTATTCTGTGCGCATCTGTGGGTATTCCAATCCGTGCGCATCGGTGAGAAATTAAACCGGCACGTGTTTTGACCTGCTTCGCGAAAAACCAACAAAATCATGGCAACCGCGAAGAAAAAATCCGACGACAACTACACCGATCCGCAGCTCCGCGAGAAGCTCAAGGAAGAAATCAAGGCGGGCGACAAGGGCGGCAAACCCGGCCAGTGGAGCGCCCGCAAGGCCCAGCTCCTCACGCACGAGTACGAAAAAGCGGGCGGTGGGTACCAAGACGAGAAGCGCACCGAATCGCAGCAGCACCTCGAACAATGGACCCATGAAGACTGGCAAACCTCCGACGGCAAGCCCGCCGACCGCGAAGGCGGTACCACGCGCTACCTGCCCAAAAAGGCCTGGGACGAACTTTCGCCCGCCGAGAAAAAAGCGACCAATGCCAAAAAACAGGCCGGTTCGAAGAAAGGCGAGCCAGTCGTAGCGAATACCGAGAAGGCAAAAGTGGCGCGCAAGAAAGCCAGTGCGAAGTAGGCAGTTTTGAGTCGGCAGTAGGCAGTTGTTGATTGACCGTTAGTTTTGACCTCATACGGCGTACTTTCTGTTTTTTCTGCCTACTGCCGACTCAAAACCTGCCCACTTCAAAACATGCCCCGTCCCCGCCTCACCCTGCACGAATACGTCGACGGACTACTGGCGGGCGACCGCGTCGTGCTGAGCCGGGCAATTACCCTGACCGAGAGCCACTTGACCGCCGACCGGACGTTGGCGCGGCAGGTACTCGAAGCGGTACTTCCGCACACGGGCCGCTCGCTCCGACTGGGCATCACGGGGGTACCTGGTGTCGGCAAGAGTACCTTCATCGAAGCGTTTGGGCGGCTGTACACCGAGCGGGACCAAAAACTCGCGGTACTCACCGTCGACCCGAGCAGTCCGCGGACAAAGGGCAGCATCCTCGGCGACAAAACGCGGATGGACGCCCTCTCCCGCGACCCGCTGGCCTTTATCCGGCCCTCGCCCGCGGGTACCTCGCTGGGCGGCGTAGCCGAGCAAACCCGCGAAGCGTTGTTGCTCTGCGAGGCGGCCGGGTACGAACGGATTTTGGTCGAAACCGTCGGCGTCGGGCAGAGCGAGACGACCGTACGCGGCATGGTCGATTTCTTTCTGCTCCTGCTGCTTTCCGGCGCGGGCGACGAACTTCAGGGCCTCAAACGCGGCATCATGGAACTCGCCGACGCCGTGGCCATCACCAAGGCCGACGGGGGTACCCTCGCCGCCGCCGAGCGCGCCCGCGCCGAGATCGAAAACGCCCTGCACTTGTTCCCGCCGACCGAGTCGGGCTGGACGGTACCCGCCCTGACCTGCTCGGCGCTGACCGGCGCGGGCCTCGCCGACATTGCGGCGTTGGTCGAAAACTACCGGACTCAGGCGCAGGAAACGGGGTACTTCAGCCGCAACCGTCAGGCGCAAAATGCGGCCTGGCTCTACGCCAGCCTGGACCGGGCGCTGCGCGAACGATTTTACGGCCATCCGCGGGTACTCAGTCGGTTAGCGACGTTGGAGGAAGCCGTTCGGGCCGGAATTGTGCTGCCGGTGCAGGCGGCTACCGAATTGTTGGATAGTTTTGCGGGCTGATTCCCTTCCCCAACCAGCGTCCGGGCTTCCGGACGTTCGTGCATGAAAAAATTCTGGTCTTCGCTCGCCGAGTACATCCTGTCTCACCGTCCGGCGCTGCTTTTTCTTCTGCTCCTGACGACCCTCGGCCTGGGCTACTTCGCCACGCAAATCAAGATGGCGTACGAAATCGTCAAGATTCTGCCCGCCAGCGACCCGAACTACCAACTCTACGAAGGCTTTAAGCAGCGGTACGGCGAAGACGGCAGCGTGATGGTGATCGCCGTGCAGACCGATGCGATGTACCGATTGCCCTTTTTTGGGGACTGGTACGACCTGAGCAAACGCGTCAAGCGCATCGAAGGCATTCAGGACGTGGTCTCGAACGCCGATTTGTACGAGGTGGTCCGGAACGATTCCGCCCAGCGATTCGATTTCCGCCCGGTCCTCGCGCGCAAACCAACCACTCAGGCCGAACTCGACAGCCTGCCAACCACGCTGGCCCGATTGCCGTTTTACAAAGGATTCATTTTCAGCAAAACAGAAGACGATTCACCCGGCAACGCGCACCTGATGGCCGTCACGTTTGACCGGAAAACCATCAACGACAAAAGCCGCATCGGCATCGTCCGGGAGATTCAGCGCGAAGCCCAGGCCCTCGGTCAGAAACACGGCGTGGCCGTTCACCTGTCGGGTATGCCCTACATCCGCACCGAATTCATGCGGACGGTGAGTAACGAAATGATTCTGTTCATGGCGCTGGCCGTGGGCGTGACGGCGCTGATCCTGGGGGCCGTTTTTCGCACGTTCAACGCCGTTTTTTACCCAATGCTCGTCGTGCTGCTTGGCGGCGTGATGGCGATGGGGATTCTTGTGCTCTGCGGGTACCAGATTTCGATTCTGACCGGACTGGTACCACCGCTCATCATCGTCATCGGGATTCCGAACTCGATTTTTCTACTCAACAAGTACTACGAGGAGTACGCCCGCGACGGCGACCAACGCCGGGCTCTGGCGACGGCCATCGAGAAAATCGGGCAGACGACGTTTCTGGCCAACCTGACGACGGCCATCGGTTTCGGCGTGTTTGCTTTTACGGGCAGCAAAATGCTGGTCGAATTCGGGCTGGTGGCGGCCATCAGCGTGCTGCTGACGTACGTCGTGTCGCTGGTTTTCATTCCGATCGTGTTCAGCTACCTGCCGCCGCCGAAAACGAAGCACGTCGAGCGACTGGAAGGCAAGCGGATCATGACGATTCTTGGCTTCATCGACCGCCTCGTGCACCAGCGCCGTCCGGTGATTTACGGCGTCGTGGCAGCGCTGGTACTCGCCTCCCTGTACGGCATGACGCGGATTACGGCCATCGGCTACGTGGTGGATGATTTGCCCGAAAACAGCCCGGTTCTGGCTGATTTAAAATTCATTGAACGGAATTTCAAGGGCATCCTCCCCTTCGAGGTGAGCGTCGATGCTGGTCGACCGGGCCGCGTCCTGACGCCGCCCGCCCTGACCAAACTCCGCCGGATGGAGCGCGAGGTAGCTGCCACGACCGACGCGCTGACCGAGCCACTGTCGATCGTCCGGGCCGTGAAATTTCTCTACCAGGGGTACCGCGGCGGGGCTCCGAAGTACTACGTGGTACCCCCGTTGACCGAAATCACGAAGATGAGCGCGTACCTGCGCGGAACCGGGAGCGTAGGCAAACGGTACGCCAGTTTTCTCGACAGTACCCAGCGGTACACGCGCGTCAGCTTTCAGATGCCCGACATGGGTACCGTCAAAACGAAGGAACTGGTCGGGAAGCTTCAACCGAAAATCGACTCGATCTTCAACTGGGACACCGAAGCGGGGCGCTGGGTCGACACCTCCGAGCGTTACGACGCCCGCCTCACGGGCAACAGCGTGGTGTTTACGAAGGGCAATGATTATTTGCAAAACAACCTCCTTGAAAGTACCGGCACGGCCGTCGTGCTCATCTGCGCCATCATGGCGGGCTTGTTTCTCAACGCCCGCATGCTGGCCATCGCCACCATTCCCAGCCTGATTCCGTTGCTCATCACGGCCGGGCTGATGGGGTACTTCCAGATTCCACTCAAACCCTCGACCATCCTGATTTTCAGCATCGCCTTCGGCATCGCCTCCGACGGGACGATTTACTTCCTGACCCGGTACAAAGACGAATTGAAAAACGGGAAACTGAGCATTCCGCAGGCCGTCACCAAAACGATTCGCAGTACCGGCGTGAGCATGTTTTACACGGTACTCATCCTATTTTCGGGCTTTTTCATCTTCGCCGCCTCGACGTTTAAGGGTACCCAGTCGCTCGGCATCCTGATTTCGATTACCCTGCTCGTGGCAATGATTTCCAACCTCATCCTGCTGCCTGCCTTCCTGATTTCACTCGACAAGCGGGAGCAGCGACGGGCGGAGGTCCGCCGTACTAAGTACAAAGTATGAAGTATCAAGATAGGTAGTATCAAATACGAACGTATCGCAGTCTTGATACGTAATACCTGATACGTTATACTCAGCTTAGTGCGTCGGTCGATCCGGTACCGGCGCGGAGGCGTGGCCTTCGGCGTAGATGCGGCGGGCGAAGTCGTTGAGGAGTTCCAGCACACGCTCGCGGCGGGGATCTTTCACGATCACGCCGATGTGGTGCGGCTCGGTCATTTTCCACCAGATTTCGGCTTCCTGGTAGGTACTCATTTCGGGAATTTCCTGGTTGATGAGCGAAATGACAATGCCCGAGTAGTCCTCCGTGACGGGCGGCAGGTGGTAGGTCTCGCCCCGCGCCACGGCCGTTTCGATGCGCGCCCACTCGCGCCAGAGGTTGACGCCGCTGGCCGCCTCAACCATCTCGGCCAAATTGGCCCCGCCCACGCGCGAGGCGGTTTCGAGAAAGTAAATTTCCCCGTCTTCGTGGCACTTGATGAACTCCGAGTGGCTGGCCGAGTACCGCAGCCCGAAAGCCTTGAGCAGGTGTTCGTTGTGGAGTTTGAGGTTGCGCTCGTCTTCCGAACCGTAGGGTACCGTGACCGAGCGGAAAATGCCGCCGCCGTGGGCCACTTCCATCGGGGTACTGAGGTACTGGCTGGCCTGCTGGAAAATGACTTCGCCGTTGAGCATCAGGGCGTCGACGTGGTAGACGTCGCCGGGTTTGAACTGCTCGACGAGAAACTGGTGCCGCCGGTCGCCGAGGCCGTGGACCACCTGCCAGAGTTCGTCCTTGCTCCAAACCTTCTTGATGCCCGTCGTGGAGGCTTCGCCGCGCGGTTTGACGACGGCGGGAAATGTCACCGTGTCGGCAAATCGGTTCACGGCCTCGTCGGTGAACAGGTCCGAAAACGTCGGGCAGCGCAGGCCCGCTTCAGCGGCCTTCATCCGCATGGCCAGCTTGTCGCGGAAATGCCGGACGGTCGTCTGCCCCATGCCCGGAATCCGGAAGCACTCGCGGAGGTACGCGGCTTTTTCTACGTCAAAATCATCGAGTGCCACGATGCGGTCGACGGGCCGCTGGCGCATGACGTAGGCCAGACCTGTCACGACATCCTCCAGATTCAGGTTGCCCTGGGCGTCGGGGTTGACGTAAAACACCTCGTCGATGTACTCGCGCACCCAGGGTTTGTGTTCGAGTTTCTGGTCGGTGAGCAGGAAGACCGTATTGCCCGCCAGCTTGCAGGATTTGAGAAATTCGTTGCCCTTGAAAAAGGTCGAAACGCAGAGAAACGTGAGCGAGCGGGACATGCGAGGGGGCGTTGGAGGCGATGAGGTACGAAAAATAGGAAAAAAGCGGACGGCCTCGCCGTACCTGCCGGGTCCGTTTGAAAACGGCCCGAATTTGCTTACGTTTGGATAAACACAAGCAGCTATGGAAACGATTGAACTCGTCGCGCCCAGCGAGTACGAACTCGAACGCGGAAAACCCATACCCAGTAAAGCCCACGCCTTCATTCAAAGTAACCTGATTTTCTGGTTACGCACCCAGCACGGTAATCGATTCACGGTTCTGCCCGAACTCAATCTTCAGCTACCCGAAGGGCGGTACGTCGTGCCGGACCTGGCGGTGTTTCCGCCGATGAAAATCGACGTGCTCAACGACGAAATCCGGGTGACGGAGGTACCGTTGGCGGTTGTCGAAATTCTTTCGCCGCAACAACCGTTGCCCGATGTAACTCTGAAGTCGGAAATCTACTTCGAGTTGGGCGTGCAGTCGTACTGGCTCGTGATTCCCCCGCTCCGTAGCGTGTACGTGTTCGACTCGCCCCGAAACTCAAACGCGTTTGTCAACGACGAGGTACTCCGTGATCCGCATTTACAGGTGGAAATACCGCTTTCCGAAATTTTTGGCTGACTCCGGTGTGCCCACGCTGCGCGTGGCCCGCTCACTTCGGGTAAAACCTATCGATTTGTCAAGCGGGCCACGCGCAGCGTGGACACGCGACGGTCAAAAATTCTTCAGGTACTCGACCAACAACCGCACGCCGTAGGCCGTACCCGCCCGCTGGGGCGCAAAATCGGTATCGCCGAAGGCCACGCCCGCGATGTCGAGGTGGGCCCAGGCGGGGTGTTCTTCCGTAAAAACTTGCAGAAATTTCGCCGCTGCGATGGCCCCGGCTACGGGCTTGCCGGAGTAGTTGCGCAGGTCGGCTACGTCCGAATCCAGGTTGTCCCGGTACTCGTCCCAGAGCGGTAAGCGCCAGACGCGTTCGCCGGTGGCTTCGCCCGCCCGCTTGAGCGCCCGCGCCAGCTCGTCGTTGTCTGAAAACAACCCGGCGGCATGGTACCCGAGTGCGGCGACGCAGTTGCCCGTGAGCGTGGCGAGGTCGATGAGTACGTCGGGCTGGTAGTTGCGTACGCAGTACGTCAGCCCGTCGGCCAGGATGAGGCGGCCCTCGGCATCGGTGTCGGTTACTTCGATGGTCTTGCCCGCGTACGAGCCGATGACGTCACCCGGTTTCATTGCTTCACCGTCGATGGCGTTTTCGGTCACGGGTACCACGCCCACGACCCGCAGCGGCAACTTGAGTTTCGCCGCCAGCTCCACTGCCCCGAACACCGCCGCTGCCCCGCCCATGTCCGACTTCATCAAGTGCATGTTGGCCGATTGTTTGATCGAAATCCCGCCGGTGTCGAAGGTCACGCCCTTGCCCACCAGCCCGACCGTTTTTTCATAGCCTTCGGGCTGGTAGTCGAGCAGGAGGAAAGCCGGTTCGTACTGGCTGCCGCGGCTCACGGCGCGCAGGGCGTGGAGGCCCGCTTCCTCGATTTCGCCGTCGTCGAGCGCCCGGACGGCGTAACCGTGTTTGTCGCCTGACTGCATGGCCCAACGAGCGAGTACCGAGGGCGACTTGTGATTGGCCGGGGCGTTGAGCAAATCGAACAGCCGCAGTTGGGTATCGGACAAGGCTTCGCCCGCCGTCAGGTAGTCGGGAAAATCGGGCGAAGGACTGGCCACGAGCAAATCGAGCCGTCCGCCGGGGCCGAAGAGTTCGGGGGCCGGTGGCGCATCGGTTTTGTACAGTCCGTAGTTGTAGCCGCCAAGGCGCACGCCGTTGACGACGGCCTCGACCCAGGGCTCGGGTAGCCCGCGCAGGTCGACCGTCAGGTGGGCAGGAAGTTTCTTTTTCTGCCCAAAAACGAGCGTGCGAAGCGCCTTCACCACCTGCGCCGCGCCGGGTTTTTTGCCCAGCCCGAGCAGGTACACCTTGGCACTTTCGGGCGTGAAAAACGATTGAATTTCCCGAAAATCCGCCTTGAATTCCGCCGTCAGCATCACCGGCGACAACCCGGTTTCCGTCGCTAACGCGGAGAGTCGGTCGGGAAGGTGTTCGTCCTGAACGATGGGCACGACAAGCGTGTAGAAGTCGGTGGGGAACTGGGTAGTAGGGGTGAGGTGCATGGGGTAAAGTCAGATTTGTAGGAACGCGCCGCGGCGCGTTCCTACGAGAAAAACAACCATTCCACCGCCCGCGGAAATTCGCGGGCCCATTCAGATTCGGTGTGACGGCCGCCGGGGTTGATTTCCAGCCAGACGTCGTGCATCGGCTGAGCCAGCGAGGCCGCAATCCGCTCGGCGGCGGGTACCATGCCCGCACCCTCGCGACCCCCGGCGTAAAGGTAGGTTTTCGTCGGACCCAGCGCCCGAAAGTCGTCAGCCTGGTCGAACGGTTCGCGCGAGACCCAGAGCGAGGGCGAAAACACGAGCGCCCGCCCGAACACGCCGGGGCGCGCCATGGCGGCGTAGAGACTAATCAGTCCCCCGAGCGAGCTGCCGCCGATGCCGGTCGTCTGCCGATCGGGCAGGGTGCGGAAGGTACGGTCGATGCGGGGCTTGAGCGTTTCCACCAGAAACTGCAGGTACGCCGCGCCCTCGCCGACGCCCATTTTCCCGGCGTAGGGAATGTACTCGCGCATTCGGTACCGCTCGCCGTGGTCGGTAGCGACGACGATGACGCCTGCCTGCCCGCGCAGGGCGAGTACCCCCAGCGAGCGGTCGATGGCCCAGTCGCCGTAGGCCGAGCCGCCGCCGAAAAGGTTCTGGGCGTCCTGGAGGTACAGCACGGGGTACCGCTGGCCGGAGGTTTCGTAGTCGTGGGGGAGAAGTACCGTGACGCCGCGGCGGCGGTTCAGCGGCGTCATCCGAAGCCGTGTCGACAGCGTGTGCACCTGGGGCATCAACTCCGGAACGAAACCGGTACCCGCTTGCCGCCAGTGCGGGACGTAATCGCGGTACGTGTGCGAAGGATCGCCGATGGGGCGGTTGGGCGGAGCCTCGCCGAAGGCGCCGAGTTCGACGTCGGCCCAACTGCCGCGGGTGTACTTGTACTCGGCCGGAGCGTGAAAAACGAAATCCTCGGGAAACTCGAAGCGGTACTGACCGGGGCCGACGGGCTGCATCGCGAACTCGGGCCGGTCGGGGTACCAGTCGGTGAATGAACCGGCGACGAACACCGGGCGATCGTGGAAGGCGGGGGAGGTGGTGAGTTCGAGGACGAGCGCCATGAAGCAAAAGTATGGCGGCGCTTCGACAAGCTCAGCGTGACCGTCACGCTGAGCTTGTCGAAGCGCCGGCAGTAGACGACTCACTCGCTGATGTTCCGATAAATCTCGTCCAGAATGCGCGTGAAGGTCTGGTACTCCTCGTCGCTGAGCGAGCCCCAGCCCTTGCGCCGGACTTCGACCACGACGGGTAGCGCAGCGTGAAATTTCTCCCGGCCTGCGTCGGTGAGATAGATGCTGAACTTGCGGCGGTCAGCCCCGTCGGGGCGGCGCTCGGCGAGGTCTTTTCGGATGAGCAAATCCAGAATCCGCGTGACGGTTGGGGCGTCTTTCGTCGTCAGTTCGGCCAGGACGTTCTGGCTGATGCCCTCGTTGCGGAACACGTGGTCAAGAATGACCCACTGATCGACGGTCAGGTCCAGTCCGGCAGCGTCGAGCTTTTTCTGCAACGCCTGCCGGATTTTCTTGATCGTCGTGTCGATCTTGAAAAAATACGCGCGGTGGTCAGCGGGAGTCATGGGGTAGGAGCGAGGAGTGAGAAGCCAGAATGGAATGCAAAGGTAATCGGCGCTTTATTCTGGATCCTCGCTCCTACAGTGTGCCCCGCAGCGCCTGTTCCCGTTCGATGGCTTCAAAGAGGGCTTTAAAGTTGCCTTTGCCGAACGAACGGGCACCTTTGCGCTGGATGATTTCGAAGAACACCGTCGGACGGGGCATGATGGGTTTGCTGAATAATTGGAGCAGGTACCCTTCCTCGTCGCGATCGACGAGGATGCCCAGTTCACGCAAATCAGCCAAGTCTTCGTCGATGTGCCCGACGCGCTCGGCGAGCGAATCGTAGTAGCTGGCGGGTACCTGGAGGAATTCCACCCCGCGGGCTTTCAACTCCTGGACGGTACTCAGAATGTCGTCGGTCGCCACGGCGAGGTGCTGCACGCCCGGCCCGCCGTAAAAATCGAGGTACTCTTCGATCTGCGATTTTTTCTTGCCTTCGGCGGGTTCGTTGATGGGGAATTTCACACGCCCGTTGCCATTCGACATCACCTTGCTCATCAGCGCGGTGTACTCGGTCGAAATGTCTTTGTCGTCGAAACTGACGAGCTGGCTGAAGCCCATCACGCGGGCGTAAAATTCCATCCAGCGGTTCATCTCGCCCCAGCCGACGTTGCCGACCAAGTGGTCGATGTACTTCAGGCCGACGGCTGCCGGTTTGTAGACAGGATTCCAGGATGTAAACCCCGGAAGAAATACCCCGTGGTAATTCGCCCGCTCGACGAATACGTGCACCGTGTCGCCGTAGGTGTGGATGCCCGAGCGCTTGACGTACCCGTGCTCGTCTTCTTCAAACGTTGGTTCCAGGAAGGGCTCGGCCCCGCGGGCGGTCGTCTCGCGAAAGGCGCTTTCGGCGTCGTCGACCCAGAGCGCAATGACCCGGACGCCATCACCGTGGCGGTCGAGGTGCCGACCGATTTCGGTACCGCCCGTGAGCGGCGAGGTGAGCACCAGTCGGATTTTATCTTGCACGAGTACGTAGCTTTCGCGGTCGCGGAGGCCGGTTTCGAGGCCCGCGTGCGCCAGCGGCTGGAAGCCGAAGGCCGTCTGGAAGTAGTGCGCCGATTGCCGGGCGTTGCCGACGTAGAATTCGACGTAGTCGGTGCCGAGGAGGGGGAGGAAGTCGTGCGTCGTGCCGGGTGCTTCGTGCTTTGCGACGGGAGGATTGAGGGTGGTTTGCATGGCGATGGTTGACGGTTAGGCCGGTTGGCTGCTGAGTTCTTCTTCAAGAATCCGCTCGATGTCGGGGATGGAGCCGAAAAGTTGCCCGAATGAGTCCAGTACCCAGTACTGCGCCTGGTAGTGTTCCTTGATGTACGGCGTGCGGAGGATGTCGCGCACGTCGTAGGGGACCCGCCGGGGTTCGGGGCCGAGGCAGTACAGGCTTTCGCCCTTCGAGGAGAGGATGCCCGCCCCGAAGATTTTCGTCTGCTCGCCTTCACGAATCAGCCCGAATTCGATGGTGTACCAGTACAGCCGGGCGATGAGTTCGATGGCCCCTTCGTCGTCGATGTGCCGGAGGGCGATGCGCGCTAGTTCGCTCAGGAAATTGCAGACGTTCGGATCGGTGAGCATCGGGACGTGCCCGAAGATGTCGTGAAACATGTCGGGCTCTTCGAGGTAGTCAAGCTGTTCGCGTTTGCGGAGCCAGGTCGAGGCGCAGAATTTTCGGTCGCGCATCAGCTCAAAAAACGGTCGGTTCGGAATCAGGCCCGGTACCACGAAGATTTCCCAGCCCGTCAGCCCGCGCAGAATTTCGTTGGTTTCTTCGTAGTTCGGAATGCGCTCGGCGGTGAAATTCACTTTTTCAATACCTTCCAGGTACCCCCGCGAGGCCAGCGGCGGCAGTACTTCCATCTGTCGCTCAAACAGAATTCGCCAGACGGCGTGGTCGTCTGGCGTGTAGGCGGCGTAGTCCTGCCGGAGGGTTGGAAGCTTAAAGTCAGCGTCCATCGGTTTGTGGATGAAGTGTTTGGTAAATCAACAGTTAGTATAACAACTATTGCTTTGCAAAAGACAAAAGAATATTGGTGAAAAGCAAGGGGCGTTTAGAGTTTAGAGTTTAGAGTTTTTTCAGCGAAACCAGTAAAGATAGGCGGCCTCTACGTTCACACTAAACCCTAAACCCAACCATGACCTTCATCGACTTCCAGAATTCCGTCGCGCAGGAGGTACCTCCGGCCCAACTTTCCCCGCTGCTCACCGCCCTCTGGCACGCCGCCCGCAACGACTGGGACGCGGCGCACGACATCGCCCAATCCCGCGAGGGTACCCTAGCCTACGACGCCCTGCACGCCTACCTGCACCGGGTCGAGGGCGACGACTGGAACGCGGGCTACTGGTACCGCCGGGCGCGGCGACCCGTTTTCGAGGGTACCCTTCAGGCCGAGTGGGAAGCGTTGGCACGGGAGTTTCTAGGATAGGCGCGTTGTCAACGCCTGTCCCCGCTCGTCCCCAGTGCTGGCCGCGGGGCGGTACCCGACCCTTCGTCGGGACGTCATTCACCCGCATATGTCCAAAAAAACGATTGCCATCGTCGGCGGCGGCGCCTGCGGAACAGCCACGTTCCTGCACTTGGTTCTGAAACTCATCACCGAGCCGGACACCCGGCCGGTTGCCTTCGTCCTGATTGAAAAACGTCGGGAAATCGGCCCCGGCTTGGCCTACGACACCGGCCAGAAAGGCCACCTGCTCAACACGTCGGCCGAACTCATGGGCGTCTTCGCCGATGAACCGCTGCATTTCGTCGAGTGGATGGCCGGGCGGCGCGCCGAACTCGAAACTCAGTACCCCGGCACCGACCTCGGCCCGAACGGGTACCCACCCCGGCACCTGTACGGCCAGTACCTCAGCGAGGTGTTCGACGAATACGTCGACCTGGCCCGGCAGTACGGCCACACCGTGCGGGTGTACCACGAAGAGGCCGTCGACGCCGACGTGGCCGAGGATTCGGTGACGCTGACGCTGGAATCGGGCCGGACCATCCGGGCCGATGTGGCAGTACTGGCGACGGGTACGCCCAAATCAAACAATTTCAAGCACCTCGAAGCCTCGCCTCGGTACCTCGATTCGCCCTGGCCCGCGCACCGGATTCAGGAGACGATTACCGACCCCGAGGCCCCGGTCTGCATTCTGGGGGCCAGCCTAACGGCCCTCGATGCGGTCATTTCGCTCGTCAACAACGGCCACACCGGGCGCATCAAACTGTACTCGAAAGACGGCCTGCTGCCGCGGGTGCAAGCGCCGGAGGAGGTACCCTTCGAGCGGAAGGAGTTGACGCTGAGCAACGTGCGGAAATTGATCCGCGAAAAGCGGCGGGCGTTGCGCGTCATGGATTTGCTCCGGCTGTTCCGGGCCGAAGCCGAGCGGGTGATGGGTAAACAAAACGACTGGAAGCCGTTTGACCGAACCGACCAACCGCACCTGGACCTGCTCGAATCCGACATCAAACAGGCCCGGAAAGGTGAAAGCCATTTCCAGAACATTCTGTACTCGACGCGCTACATCTCCTCGGAAGTCTGGAAACTCCTGCCGCCCGACCAGAAGATGCGATTCGTGAAGTGGCTCAAGCCGCATTCCGACATCAACCGCCACGCGATGCCGCTGCAAAACGCCGAAAAACTACGTGACCTGCTCCGCTCGGGGCAGGTGTCGGTGACGGCGCATTCGGAGAAAGTCGAGTGGAACGAGGCCGAAAATCGCTTCGACATCCAGACCGAAGACGGCCAGCACGACTCGGCCGACTACCTCATCAACGCCACCGGTCCGGCTACGGCACTCGAAAAAATGCCGATTCCGTTGTTGCAGAAACTACTCGAAAAAGGCCACCTCGCCCCCTACGAACCCGGCGGCGTGCGGGCCGACGTGCTGACGATGCAACTCGTGGTACCCAACCGTCGCAACGCGCCGCTCTACGGCATCGGGCACCTGCTCGTGGGGGAACTGTTCGACACGAATTCGGTCTGGTTCAACGTCGCGCAGGTCGACCCGATGACCATCGACATTCTCAAACGCCTCGACGATGGACGTACTCGGTGAACTGCTTCGGAGCGTGCTGCCGCTGTACGGATTCATCGGCGTCGGGTACGCGGCCAGCCGGTGGTGGGGGTTGAAAAGTAAGCCGATTTCCAAAATCCTGCTGTACGTCCTGATTCCGCTGGTCATTTTCGACAACATCCTGAAGGCCGAACTGACCCAACTGGCCATCGCCGCGGCGATTATTTTCCTACTGGCGGTACTCATGAACGGCCCGGCGCTGCTGGCCCGGCGCTTCGCCAAGGACCAGCTCAACCCCAACCTGCTGAACGTTTCGTTTTCGTACTTCAACATCGGCTGGTTCGGCATTCCGGTCGTGATGGCCCTATTCGGCGAGGAAAAAATGCCCCTCATCATCAGCGCTTACATGGGAAACGTGCTCTACGGCGACACCGTAGGGTACTACCTGGTTTCGCGCAGCAAGGACTTGCCCGTGAGCGATTCAGTGAAAAACGTCTTGAAAATTCCCGCCGTGTACGCCTTCCTTGCCGCGCTCCTGGCCAATGCCGTGGGCTGGGAGTTGCCCCACGACCTGGAACCGGTGGCGAAGGGGGCCGGTTGGGTACTCTCGGCGCTGGGGATGCTCATCATCGGCGTGACGCTGACGGAGGTCGATTTCAAAAAATTGGATCTCCGGCTCTTCGGCAAGCTGATGGGCATCCGGTACCTGGCCGCGGCCGTGCTGCTGGTCGGGCTGATCCTCCTCGAAGCGGCCCTCATCGGGGAACTCGACGGCGACGAGCAGAAATTGATGGGCCTGCTGGCGACGTTCCCGATTGCGGCGAACTTGGTCGTGTTTGCCTCCTATCTCGAATCGGAGGAGGAAAATGCCTCGGTACTGGTCGCGCTCTCGTCGCTGATTTCGCTCGTGCTGGTACCGGTGGGGTGCGTGGCATTGTTTGGCACGTAGGAACGCGCGAGTTGGTGGTTTCCGCGTAACGAATTCCGGGAAGGCCGGTGTAGCTTTGGGCTGACGCTTTTTTCATGAACCACCCCCTTTTCCAACTCGCCGGCCAGAAAGCCCTCATCACCGGCGGTACCAAAGGCATCGGCGAGGCCGTCGTGCAGCTTTTCCTCGAACTCGGCGCGTCGGTTTTCCTCGTCGCCCGCGACAACGACCTGCTCCAGCGCCAGCTCGACGCTTACCGTCAGCAGGGCTACGACGTGGCGGGCTGGGCCGTCGACGTGGGCCAGCCGGAGGCGGCTACCCAACTCATCGAACGCGTGCGCGAGCAGTGGGGCGGGCTGGACATCCTCGTCAACAACGCGGGGACGAACATCCGCAAAGCCACCGCCGACTTCACCCGCGACGACTACGACCGCATTCTCGACACCAACCTGCGCTCGGCTTTCGAGCTGAGCCAGGCGGCGTACTCGCTCCTGAAAGCTTCCGAAAACGCCAGCATCGTGCACGTCTCGTCCGTCGCCGGGCTGACGCACGTCGGCAGCGGCTCGGTGTACGGGATGAGCAAGGCGGCGATGAATCAATTGACGAAAAACTTAGCCGTCGAGTGGGCCGCCGAGGGCATCCGCGTCAACGCCGTGGCCCCCTGGTACATCGAAACCCCACTGGCCAGCCCGGTGCTCAACGACCCCGAACGCTTAGCGAAAATCTTGGCGCGTACCCCAATGAACCGAACTGGTAAGCCGGTGGAAGTGGCCGGAGCCGTGGCGTTTCTGTGTTCCCCCGCCGCTCGATTCATTACCGGTCAGGTGCTGGCGGTGGATGGCGGGATGACGGTGAGTGGGATGGTGTTTTGAGGGTAGGGGATAGGGCGCTGCAAACGCTTAGCTCAAGCATCTGCGTCGCAGACGAACAGAGAGAATTTTTAGAAAATTCGTTGAAAATAGATGGCTCCCGAATGGGTGAAGTACAGAACAGCCAGCCATGACAAAATCCATCGCCGCAAAAATGGGCATTAAACCCGGTAGCCGGACACTGTTCATCGGGGCACCCGCCGACGCCGTCGACGCCATGGCGTTGCCGGAACTCGACCTGAAAACCCAGCGGACGGGCGACTTTGCGTACATTCACTTTTTTGCGACGAGCCAGCAAGACTTGCACGCGGAGTTCCCCGTTTTACGAAACCATTTGCTGCCTACCGGGATGCTTTGGATTTCGTGGCCCAAAGCGGGCCAGCAGCGTACGGATCTGACGCTCACGAAAGTCATCGAAATCGGGTACGAATACGGCTTGGTTGAAAGCAAAACCTTGAGCATCAACGCCACCTGGTCGGCCATCAAGTTTACGCACCCGATAAAAGGGAAAGTATACCATAACAGCTACGGAACCTTGAAAGCGTAGGTTCGGACTGATTGACTGATTTCCATGAGCCTCAACTTTCCGGCCAGAAAGCCCCCTCGTTCGTCCGCGTTTGCAACGCTCCTGCTCCAGAATTCCAGTAAAGGCGCGCACTCCCCCACTGATTCAAGCCCGGAGGCTTGAACCAGTGGAGTTACTCACTCCGCTTCCCGCCCCTCCAACTCCCGAATCACATCCACCAGCGTCCGAAACCGATTCGCATCGCCGATGTACTTCAGGCCGGACATGATGAGGGCAAAACCGCCCGTGCTCACCCAGAACCAGGGGTCGGCGTTGGCTTCGCGTAGTTTCGAGCCGTGCAGGAGTACGGCCAGGCCACTCCCGAGCAGCACGGCCCCGCCGCCGCCGAAGAGCCAGTACTTCGTCATCAATTTCTTTTCGCGTTCCGTTTTCATGAGCGTTTCGTTTGGGCGAGGTACCTAAAATTTTCGGGCCAGCGCCGCGTCGGTTGGGGTCGTTCGGGGCGTGTACCGACGGCCGTTCGTCGCTACCTTTGCCCGCATGGCCGCTTCCCCCGAAAACCACCACTTCCAGCTTCTCCAGCGCGTCTTCACCGGCGAGTTGTACTTCGACGAATCGCCCGAGCACGGGGCCCAGCGGCGCGTGTACGCCACCGACGCCTCGGTGTACCAGGAACTTCCGCGCGCCGTGGCCATTCCGCGGACGGTGCAGGACCTCCGTTGGCTGATTCAGTTCGCCCGCGAGCACCGCACGACGCTCATCCCGCGGGCGGCGGGTACCTCGCTGGCCGGGCAGGTGGTGGGCAGCGGGATCGTGGTCGATGCGGCGAAGTACTTCACGGGGATTCTGGAGGTGAATGCCGAAGAGCGCTGGGTACGAGTGCAGCCGGGCGTGATTCGGGACGATTTGAACAAGTACCTCAAACCGCACGGCCTCCTGTTCGGCCCGGAAACGAGTACCGCCAGCCGGGCGATGATCGGTGGGATGGTTGGGAATAATTCCTGCGGACTGCACAGCATCGTCTGGGGGGCTACGCGCGACCACCTGCTCGAAGCGAAGGTACTCCTGGCCGACGGTTCGGAAGCCGAATTCAAACCGCTCCGCACCTGGCGGTACGAGGCGAAGCTCGACGACTCACAAGCAACCCGCGCCGCCGAAACCCGGATCTACCGCGAACTCCACGCGCTGCTCGCCGACGAACGAAACCAGACAGTCATCCGCGAAAACTTCCCCAAACCCGGCCTCAAACGCCGCAATACCGGCTACGCCCTCGACGCGCTGCTCGACACGGCCCCGTTCACGCCGAGCGGACCGGATTTTAATTTGTGTCAGTTGCTGGCGGGATCGGAGGGTACCCTGGCGTTCGTCACCGAAGTCAAGCTCAACCTGCTGCCGCTGCCGCCGACCGAAGTCGGCGTGATTTGCGTGCACGGGCGGAGTTTGCAGGAGGTACTCCGGGCAAACCAGGTCGCGCTGCGGCACGGGCCCTGGGCCTCGGAACTCGTCGACAAGTACATCCTCGATTTCACGAAAGAAAACCCCGAACTGCGCAAGAACCGGTTTTTCATCGAAGGCGACCCGGCGGCCATTCTGATGGTCGAGTTTTTCGCCGACACGCCGGAGGCCTTAACCGAAAAAACCACGGCACTGATTCAGGACCTCCAGGCGGCGGGCCTCGGCTACGCGTACCCCGTCGTGACGGGCGAACGGACGTACCCCGTCTGGGACGTACGCAAGGCCGGGCTGGGCCTCATTCGCAACTTGCCTGGCGACACGCAGCCCGTTAACCTCATCGAAGATTGCGCCGTCGATCCCGAGGATTTGCCCGATTACATCGCCGAGGTGCAGGCGATGCTGCAACGCCGCGGGCTGCACGCCAGCTATTACGCCCACGCCGGGGCGGGGGAGTTGCACGTCGAGCCGATGGTGAATCTAAAGACGAGCGAAGGCCGTCGGCAATTCCGCGAGGTACTCGCCGAGACGACCGAACTGGTCAAAAAATACGGCGGCTCGCTCTCGGGCGAACACGGCGACGGGCGGCTACGCGGCGAATTCATCGCGCAACGGATGGGACCGGAAGCGTACGAACTATTCCGGCAAGTGAAGCGGATTTTTGACCCGAACGGTCTATTCAACGCGGGCAAAATCGTCGACACGCCGCCGATGGACGAAGCCCTGCGGTACCAGCCCGACCAACCCGCGCCGGAATTCAATACCTACTTCGACTTTTCGCGGCAGGAAAACATCCTCCGCCTGACCGAAAAATGCTCCGGCTCGGGCGATTGCCGCAAAACGCAGCTCACGGGCGGTACCATGTGCCCGAGCTACATGGCCACGCGCAGCGAAAAAGACACCACGCGGGCGCGGGCCAACGCGCTGCGGCAATTCCTGACCGACTCGCCCGATTGGCGGGCGGCGAAAGGTACCCAGGCCGAAGAGGTCAAGCACGTGCTCGATCTCTGCCTGAGCTGCAAAGGCTGCCAGACCGAATGCCCCAGCAGCGTGGACGTCAGCAAGCTCAAAGCCGAATTCCTCCAGCACTACTACGACGCCCACGGGGTACCGTTCCGCGCCCGGATGATTGCCAATTTTACGCGAGCCAGTCGCCTCGCCAGCCTCGCGCCCTGGGCCTACAACGGCCTGATGCAGAACGGCCTGACGGGTACCCTCGCCAAGAAACTGATGGGTTTCGCCCCCCAGCGCAGCCTGCCGAAGCAAGCGCCGCAGACGCTGCGGGGGTGGGCGCGGAATCAGAAGTGGACAGTGGGCAGTGGCAGTAGGCAGAAATCAGTTCAAGGCGAACTGCCTACTGCCACTGCCCACTGCCGACTCTTCCTCTTCGCCGACGAATTCACGAACTACACGGACGTTGAACTGGGTAAGACCGTTGTGAAACTGCTCGACGCGCTGGGGTACCCGGTCACGATTCCGGACCACCTCGAAAGCGGGCGGACGTACCTCTCGAAGGGTTTGGTGAAGGATGCCAAGCGCATCGCCACCGAAAACGTCCGGCGGTTGAGTACCCAACTCGGTCCCGACGACGTGCTCGTGGGCATCGAGCCTTCGGCCATCCTCAGTTTCCGCGACGAGTACCCCGACCTCGTCCCCGTCGACCTGCGCCCCACCGCCGAACGGTTGGCGAAACAGGCGCTGCTCATCGACGAATTCCTGGCCCGCGAAATCGACGCCGGGCGGATTACGAAAGACCGCTTCACACAGGAAAAACGGCTCGTGAAGCTCCACGGCCACTGCCACCAGAAAGCGCTTTCCTCGCTGGTACCCACGAAAAAGCTGCTCAGTTTACCCGAAAACTACGCAGTTCAACTCATCCCCAGCGGCTGCTGCGGCATGGCGGGCAGCTTCGGGTACGAGGCCGAGCACTACGAAGTTTCGATGCAGATTGGTGAACTGGTGCTGTTTCCGACCGTCCGCGAGCAGCCCGCCGAGGTACTCATCGCCGCGCCGGGGACGAGCTGTCGCCACCAGATCAAGGACGGTACCGGCCGCACGGCGCTGCATCCGGCGGAGATTCTGTGGGGGGGGCTGAACGGAAAATAAGTAAATTCGCAAAATTTGTTTGGATGAACACGCTCACGTTTCAAACCGTACTAGACAGCGAAGTCGTGCATCTACCCGATGCTGAAAAGCTTCTTGGGAAGCAGGTCGTCATCACGGTCGTGGAGGTATCTGAAGAGCCGCGTGCAGGTAAGCGGACTTGGAATTACTTAGGTTCGATTCGTCTCGACGCCGCGCTCGACCACCAAAATATTCGTGACCTGGCCCATGACTAAGCTGGTTCTTGACACGAATATTCTGATTTACGCATTGGATGTATCATCGGCGTTTTATGGTCCAGCTTCGGAACTGCTTCGAAGCGAGCAAAATAAGCTTTTCATCACGGCGAAATCCATCTCCGAGTACTTTGCCGTGTGCTCAAAGTTGAGAATCGAGCCGGATGTCGTCTTCGGATTTTACGAAGACCTCAAGCGTAACGGAACCATTCTATTTCCTAACCAGGACAGTCTGACCCGTCTGGAAGCTCTCGTGCGCACCTACCAGCCGAAAGGCAATCGCGTGTACGACGTAGAGATCGTGTCAATCATGCTTTCGTACGACATGCAGGTACTGGCTACGTTCAATGTCGATGACTTCAAAGCCATCCGGGAAGTCGAAATTTTTCGGCCCGTCTAACTGTGTCCGAATCCCCTCATGCCTTCACCCGGGTCCTGAACCAACCCCAGAACCAGATTCAGACGCATCACGAAACTCGATTAATTCGCCTATCGTGACCAACCTCCGCACCCGCTTCGCCGCCCAGGTACCCCAGGCCGTTTTTCTGAGTTTTGATGACCTAGACGAGCTCCCCGCGGTACTCCGCGCCAACGGCTGGCTCGAACCCGGCGAAACCGTGACGGGTACCGAAAAACCCGGCGCGGGCAACATGAATTTCGTGCTGCGCGTGCGTACCGACCGCCGTTCGTTCATCCTCAAGCAAGCCCGGCCCTGGGTGGAGAAATTCCCGCAACTCGATGCGCCCGTCGGGCGGATTGCCATCGAAGCGCGGTTTTACGAACTTGTTTCCGGCGAAGCGACCCTGCGCCAAACCCTGCCAACGCTGTTCGGCTACGACGCCCGAAACGCGTTGCTGGCCGTCGAGGACCTGGGCGAAAGCGCCGACTACACGGCTTTGTACCAGCCGGGTACCGCGTTTCCCGAATCCGAACGGCAGGCACTCGTGGCGTTTCTCTCGACGCTCCACGCGACCGACTGGGGTACCCCCGACTTTCCCGACAACGAGCCCCTTCGGCGACTCAACCACGAACACATTTTTCAGTATCCGTTCCAGGAAAACAACGGCTTCGACCTCGACACCGTCCAGCCCGGTTTGCGGGCGGCGGCGGTACCGTTTCAAACCGACGAGGTACTGAAAATCCGCATCCGCGAACTGGGTGAGCAGTACCTCGGTAGCGGCCCGTCGCTGCTACACAGCGATTTTTATCCGGGAAGCTGGCTGCAAACGGCCGCCGGTCCGCGCGTCATCGACCCCGAATTCGCGTTTTTCGGTCCGCCGGAATTTGATCTTGGGGTACTCGCCGCCCACCTGCTGCTCATGCGCTTACCCGATTCCGACGTCCGGGCGATGCTCGGTGGGTACCGGCGGCGGGCGGGTTTTAGCGCCGCGCTCTTCGCCGGATTCTGCGGGACGGAAGTCCTGCGTCGGCTCATCGGTCTGGCGCAGTTGCCGCTTTCGCTGACGTTGTCCGAAAAAATAGCCCTGCTGAACCGGGCTGCGGCGCTCGTGCGGCGACCGGAAACAGGGGAGGAGGTACTGCCATGAAAACCTACTGCGGCGTCGTACTGGGCCTGTTGCTCCTGGCGGGTTGTGACTCGAAGCCAGCGGCGGAAAGCGTTTCCGACGAAACGACGTACGAACAGCCCCTGATTCCGCAGGGACTCACGCGCGAGGCATACCACGACAAGGTGCTCGGGCTGCTCGTGGGTTCGGCCCTCGGGGATGCGATGGGAGCCCCGACGGAGATGTGGTCGCGGGCCGACATTCGGAGCGAGTACGGCGAGGTGACCGACCTCGATTCGATGGTGCGCAGCCCCTCGGGCGAGGGTACCTGGCGCTACAACCTGCCTGCCGGCGGCACGACCGACGACACGCGCTGGAAGCAACTGACCGCCGAATTCGTCCTGAACCAGACTCAGAAATGGGGGCAGTTGGACCCGGTTGAATTTGCCGAGTTTCTCGTCGAGCATTACCAGGCTGGGCTCGACTCGTTGAAGGCGACCGACGGTTTCGATCCTGAACCCTACGAACGGGCGACGCGCCGGGTCAACTGGCTCCAGGAGTGGGCGCTGGTGGCCCGGCCCTACGCCGCTCACGACCTCGACGGGTACGTCAATGCCCTGAGCCGGTTTTACGGCGGCGAACCCACCTGTGCGGGGATGCTCTACGCGCCGCTGCTCGGGGCCTGCACGCCCGGCCAGCCGTACCGAACCTACGAGCAGGTGTACCGGCTGGCGCTCTTCGACCAGGGCTACGCCCGTGACCTGACGGCCCTCGTGGCCGCGATGACTTCGGCGGGATTCCGGCCCGGTGCCACCCCCGAAACGCTGCTGGCACCCGTGCGCGACGTGGACCCGCAGGGGTACTACCGGAGTCGGCTGGTGGGGCGCTCGGCGTACCGCCTGCTGCGCCAGGCGCGGGCCCTCGTGGCGGAGGCACCCCCAGGCGGTACCGACACCCTCGAACGCGCCCGGCGTCAGCGCGTGTACGAACGTCTCGATCAGTTCAACCAGGATTTGCCCTTCCACCCCGGCGAGATTTACCTCATCGCGCTGACGGCCATGCTCTACGCCGATTTCGATTACCCTCGCACGATGCAATTTATCGTCAACTACGGCCGTGACAACGATACCGTCGCCGCCGTGGCCGGGGCCATCCTCGGGGCGTACCACGGCGCGAGTCGGTTGCCGAAAACCGAGGTCGAGCGCGTAATTCGGGTGAACCGCGAACAACTCGGCATCGACCTGCCGAAACTGGCTGATCAATTCACCGAGCAACTGTACGGTCCCCCGCCGAAGCCCTGAACCCGGCTGGCTGAGCAGGACAGCCTCAATGCCCACCGCGACGCCACCGACTGCCAACGCCTGACGCGGACGGTGAAGCAGTAGCGGATGAGGAATGATTTTTGAGCCGGGTTGCCCCTCCACGCAACCCGGCTTTTTTATGCGCGCTACGTCGACCCAACTGGCCTATTTTCTCCTTCGCCTCACGCTCGGGGTCAACTTTGCCATGCACGGCGTTACGCGCTTCATCAGCGGCGTCGATGGCTTCGTGGAGAAAACGGTACAGGGCTTTTCCAAAACCATCCTGCCCGCCGCGCTCGTGGCACCCTACGCCCGGACGCTGACGTACGTCGAGTTCACCGTTGGCGTGCTGCTCGTTTTGGGTCTGTTCACCCGCGAGGCGCTGGTCGTCGGGGCGCTGGTAATGGTGAGTCTGATTTTCGGAACCTCGCTCCAGCAAAACTGGGATACGGTGGGTACCCAGATGATTTACGCGGTTTTCTTTTTCCTGCTACTCCATTTTCTGGAAAATAACCGATATTCGCTCGACTACCTCCGAATGCGGAAGTAAGACAAGTCAAGTTGTTTAAAGTCAATTACTTGCAACTTGAACTCGTACCTCGTAACTCGTTCCCATGTTCCTCTACAACGTCACCTACAACATCGAACACGCCGCCCACGACGAGTGGCTGGCCTGGATGAAACAGTCCCACGTGCCCGATGTGATGGCGACGAACCTGCCCATTGGCAACCGGATTTTCCGGCTCTTGACCGAAATCGACAACGGCGGCGTGACGTACACCTTCCAGTTTTTCTTCGCCGACATGGAAGATTACGAGACGTACCAAAACCAGCACGCCAACCGCCTCCGGGCCGAAATCGACCGGCGGTACCACAACAAGTACGTCGTCTTCCGGACCCTGCTGGAAGAAGTCGCCCTCGAATCTTGATTGTAGGACGGATTGCCTAATCCGTCTTCAATCCTACCTCGCTTAAGCAGAAACTGGCACGCGCCCCGGCGCGTGCTTTTTTCGTAGGTTGCGCCCGTTTTCGCAAAACCTATCTTTTCTTCCCATGACCCAGTTAGACCTGTCCGGGTACTTTCCCCGCCCGGACCAAATTCCCGCTGAGTACCAACTCACCGAACCGCTCGAACAACGCGCGTACCTCGCGGGCGGCGAACTGAAGCCCTGGACCGGGGCCGTGCAGGACGTGTTTTCACCCGTGTACGTCCAGACCGAAACCGGCCTGCAGCGCCAGCGCATCGGCAGCTACCCGGTACCCGGTGCCGAGGAAGCGCTGGCCGTCCTCGACGCCGCCGTGAAGGCCTACGACAACGGCCGTGGCGAGTGGCCGACGATGCCCGTGCTCGACCGCATCGCCTGCCTCGAAGACTTCACCCGGCGGATGAAGGGGAAAAAAGCCGAAGTCGTCCGGTTGCTGATGTGGGAAATCGGCAAATCGCGGACCGATTCGGAAAAGGAATTCGACCGCACGGTCCAGTACATCTACGACACGATCGACGAGCTGAAGGACATCGACCGGCAAAATTCCTCGTTCCAGATCGAAGAGGGCATCATCGGCCAAATCCGCCGCTCGCCGCTGGGCGTGGTGCTCTGCATGGGGCCGTTCAACTACCCCCTCAACGAAACTTACACGATGCTCATCCCGGCCCTGCTGATGGGCAACGTCGTGCTCTTCAAACCGCCCAAACACGGTACCCTGCTGCACGAGCCGCTGCTCGACGCGTTCCGGGAAAGTTTCCCGCCGGGCGTCGTCAACACGGTTTACGGGCGCGGCAACACGGTCATTCCGGGGCTGATTCAGTCGGGGCGCGTGAACGTGCTCGGGCTGATCGGGTCGAGCCGGGTGGCGTCGGATTTGAAAAAAATGCACCCGAAAGCCAACCGCTTCCGTACCGTCCTGAGCCTCGACGCCAAAAACGCGGGCATCGTGCTCGACCACGCCGACCTCGACCTGGCTGTGCGCGAATCGATGCTGGGTACCCTCTCGTTCAACGGCCAGCGCTGCACGGCGATCAAGATTCTGTTCGTGCACGAAAGCGTGGTGGAGGCGTTTCTGACCAAAATGAGCGAGGCCATCCGCCAACTTAAACTCGGGATGCCCTGGGAACGGGGCGTGCAGATTACGCCCCTGCCCGAACCGAACAAACCCGCGTACCTGGCCGAGTGCCTGCAGGACGCCGCCGCCCAGGGCGCGCGGGTCGTCAACGAACACGGCGGCGAGCGGGTCGAATCGCTCGTGTTTCCGGCCTTGGTGTACCCGGTGCGGGAGGGCATGAAACTTTACCGCGAGGAACAGTTCGGGCCGGTGATTCCGGTGGTACCCTTCCGCGACGTGGAGGAGCCGATTCAGTACCTCATCACCGCCGACCACGGCCAGCAGGTGTCGATTTTTGGGACGAAGTCGGAGGAAATCGCGCACCTGGTCGATCAGCTCGTCAACCAGGTTTCCCGCGTCAACCTCAACGCCCAGTGCCAGCGTGGGCCGGATACGTTTCCGTTCACGGGCCGCAAAGATTCCGCCGAGGGTACCCTCTCGGTACACGACGCCCTGCGGGCCTTCTCGATTCGCACCGTCGTGGCGACGAAGGAAACGGCCGAAAACAAGGCGCTCGTCAACGAAATCCTGACGCAGAACGAGTCGAATTTTCTCTCGACGCGGTACATTTTGTAAGCGTTTCGGCAAACAGTTTGCCCGCGGGTCGGTTCGATTGAGAGCCTGCCCGGAGATACCCCCAACCCCCTCAAGGAGGCTCTTCTCGCAGAGAACAATTCCGAGGATTGGAAAGCCCCCTTGAGGGGGTTGGGGGTATCTCCGGATGAACTCTTAAAAACCACCCGTTTTTTATGCCCCGACTCACGCTCTGCTGGCTCCGCCGCGACCTGCGCCTCCACGACCACGCCGCCCTCTACCACGCGCTGAAATCCGGTACTCCCGTCCTGCCCGTTTTCATTTTTGACCAGGAAATCTTAGACGCCCTCGACGACCGCCGCGACCGGCGCGTCGAATTCATTCATAGGGAAATTACTCGCCTGCGCGAGGAACTGCGGGCGATGGGTACCGCGCTGATCGTCCGCTACGGCAAGCCGCTCGACGTCTGGCGCGACTTGGTTCGAGACTACGAAATCGCCGAAGTCCACGCCGCCCGCGATTACGAAGTCTACGCCAAAGACCGGGATGCGGCGGTTGAAAAACTCCTGGCCGAACACGGCGCCGCGCTGCACCGGCATAAAGACCAGGTGATTTTTGAAGGCGACGAGGTGCGCACTGGCGGCGGGACGCCCTACACGGTCTTCGGCCCGTACCGCAAGCGCTGGCAGGCGACGGTCAACGAATTTTACCTGAAATCGTACCCGACGGAACGGTACGTTGAACATTTTTTCAAGACCGACCCGCTACCGGTACCCACGCTGGCCGAGATGAACTTCGAGGCGGTCGGGGAGCCGTTTCCGTCGCGGGAAATTGACCTGAAAATCATCCGCACCTACGACCGTACCCGCGAAACGCCCGCGCTGGAGCGGAGCACTACGAAACTCGGGCTGCACCTGCGCTTCGGTACCGTCTCGATTCGCGAATTGACCCGCGCGGCGCAGTCAGCCAACGAAACGTTCCTGAGCGAGCTAATCTGGCGGGATTTTTACTTCCAGGTACTCGATCACTTCCCGCGCGTGAGCGTTGGCCGGGCGTTTCGGGAAGCGTACGAGGGCATCCGCTGGCGCAACGACGAGGAAGAATTCCGGGCCTGGTGCGAAGGCCGGACCGGGTACCCGCTCGTCGACGCGGGCATGCGGCAGCTCAACGCCACGGGGTTTATGCACAACCGGGTGCGGATGGTCACGGCCAGTTTTCTCATCAAACACCTGCTCATCGACTGGCGCTGGGGCGAGGCGTACTTCGCCCAGAAACTACTTTGCTACGACCAGGCGGCCAACAACGGCGGCTGGCAGTGGGCAGCGGGCAGCGGTACCGACGCCACGCCGTACTTCCGGGTGTTCAACCCGGCTTCGCAGCAGAAAAAGTTTGATCCAACGTTTGCGTACGTGAAGCAGTGGGTACCCGAATTCGGTAACCCGGCGTACCCCAAGCCCATCGTCGAGCACGAATTCGCGCGGGAACGGGTCCTGGCAGCCTACCGCACCGCGCTGAAGCCGGGCAGCCGGAAGATTTCAGTAGGCAGTTTTGAGTAGGCAGTTTTGAGTAGGCAGTAGCAGTAGGCAGTCAAATGCAAGTCTGATTCTGCCTACTGCCACTGCTCACTGCCTACTGCCTACTCTCCCTCCCCCGGCGTAGTCAGGTACTGCACCAGCCGGATTTCGAGTTCGGTGAGCGAGACGTTGCGCACCAGCGTGTCGTCGGCGACGAACATCACTTCGCCGGTTTCCTCCGACACCACCACGAGGGCCGCGTCGGTGTGTTCGGTCATGCCGATGGCCGCCCGGTGACGGAAGCCCATCGCGGGCGTCACGCGATCGCTTTCCGAGACGGGCAACATGCAGCCCGCCGCCCGAATCTGCTTGCCCGCCAGGATCACGGCCCCGTCGTGGAGCGGACTGGTTTTGTTGAAAATGGCGACCAGGAGCGGTTTGGAAAGGTTGGCATTCAATTCCTCGCCCGATTCGATGTAGCGTTTCAGGTCGTCTTCTTTTTCGATGACCAGCAGCGCCCCGGTGCGCTCGGTGGCGAGTACCTTGACGGCATCGAGGAGGGGCTGGAGTTCCCAGGTCGTTTGGGCTTTAATTTTGGTACCGAAAAATCGCTGGTAGAGCGCCGTGTTCTGCACGTTCGTCGACCGGCTGATGACGACCAGGAACCGCCGGATTTCGGGTTGGAAAATAATCAGCAGCGCCAGCACGCCCACCTGCATGAACTGTCCGAGAATCGTCGAGAGCAGTTCCATGCCCAGCGCCCGCACGAGCAGGTAAAACCCGTAGACGAGTACGTACCCGAGAAACACCCGGCTGGCAATGCTGCCCCGAATCAGAAAGTAAACCTGGTATACGAGCACGGCCACGAGCACGACGTCGAGCAAATCGAGCAGATCGACGTCGAGGAAGCCGAGTTTAAATTGGAACATGGGGGAGGGACTTTCCGACAAAAAACGGAGTTCGGTAGACAATTCACAAAACACGCAAGCCAGTCCGTCGACGGACTGGCTTGCGTGAACGAATACGTAAACTTATTCTTCAATGGCAATCTGCTGTTGATCTTTGTCTGTGCCGTTCGTCACTTTCAGGAAGTAAATCCCCTTGGGAATACCCTTCACGTTGGTTTCAACTTTCCAGTTCCTGGAAGTACCTTCCCGAAAAATCTTCCCTTTTTCGTTGACAAGTTGGTAAGTAAACTCAGCTTGATTCGGACCGGCATCCTGGAGACTAATGAGCTTGCCCGTTTCATCGATGGTTTCCACCGTTAGCTGGTCTTTCGTCGGGTTCGGACTGGCGCGGTAGCGAAAGCCGCCGCAGGAGTTGACGTTGAAGTTGTACGCGGCGGGCATGGAAGGCCAACCGCAGACGTTTTGTACCCGCACGGTGGCCGACCCACTGCCCGCACTAAAGGTGCTGAAGAAATACGTATTGCGATCGTACGAGCCGGAATAGCCAGAGGGGTAGTAAACCTGCCACTGGTAGTCGGACGACGAATTGGAAAGCATCGTACACGAAAATTGCACTTGCTGGTTGGTGCAGAACGTGTTGGAGCCGCCGTTGATCGACAAGGCCATTTCGGATTGAGAGTAAGTGCCTACTCGAACAATCCGCGATTTAGTAGCCGTACCGCAATTGTCAGAAATGGTGGCCGAGATAAACGATTGCCCCGATCCGCTGGGGGTCAGCGTGATGGGATTGCAGGTAGTGCAGTTGCCACTCAGGTACTGGTGTGACCAGCCGGTGATGCTGGCTCCAGAAGGCAGGTTAGTGACCGTGTACTCCTTCGAGCCGCTGCAAATCGAATTGTCCCCGCTGATGAATGCGCCGCTGCCGGGTGCGGGACGGGTGACGGCAAACGAGCGCACTTCTTCCTTGCAGTCGCGCTTGGCTTTCCAGGTAAGGGTGCCGCCCGAATTCGACGAACTAGTCATCGTCAGTGAGGTAGTGCTCTGGCTCACGACGGACCACCCCGCGTTGGTCAGGCTGGAGGTATTCCACTCGTAAGAGGTGGCATTATTGACGCCGGAGGCTGAAAACGTGACGGACTGTGCGCCGCAACTCAACTCGGAATTGGACTGACCGTTCATGCTTAGGGGTGAGGCGGTACCTAATGTAACAATGGGAGCGGAGAAAGAGAGCTCAATACCATTGCTTGATGAGTAATAACAGTTTCTTGTCTTGAATTTAGCGGACATTGTGCCACTCGTAGTCTTCGGCTTAAGAGCTCCCATAGCGTTATACGCCCACGGCATGTCATAAGCTAAGCCGTCCGCGAAAGCTTCAATATTTTGCGGATTCTCCACCCTAACTAAACATCCGTACAAATTATTGGCCGTTGATTCCATTGCGAAACAGGTTCCGCAGTCGTAGGTAACGGATGTAAGATTAGAAACGGCTTGGAAACTACCGTCACAACCCTTTGAAAATTTCAAAGTGTGTTGTGAGTAAGCAGCATGACTAACAGTAAAAAGTGCAATCAAAAATAGGGGGGGGGGCAATTTTCGAAGTTTTCATTGTTTTGTTTGTTTAGAGTGGTCACAGACGATACGACAGATAAAGCACCCGAATCGGAATGATTCGTAGTGATTTGTCAAAATAAGACGCCTTGAATCCGCTTGGGAGTCGCCCGTCGCCAAATATGTACTGATAACGGAGAAACGATTCTACGGATACGGCCCATCGTTGGTGGATCTGATATCGTCCTCCAACAAATACATTGGCCGCCCATCGGCGTTCACTGGCAGGATAACTGCCCAGTACATTTCCACCAGAATCAGAGATGAACAGTCGGTAGCGTCTAAAAGAAAAATCTCCCTCAAACCCATAATAAATGGCTGTTCTTCCGTAGCGCTTCAACCAATCTAATCCTAAGCCTACGCCAATGGTGTAGTCTTCTCTTTGGTTTGAAGTATTTAAACCATTTCCATAAAGCGGATTCAGCTTAAACCGAATTGCTTTCCTCGCTGAATCGCCGACATACTTCCGCAGTAAAAAGCCGAACGCATCGCTTTGCTTGTCAAGCAGCGGCAGCGCATCTATCGCGAGTTCCCACTTGGAAAGTTTGGGAGGTGTGTCGGGTGGCCCGAGTTCACCCGGACTTTGCCCGAACGCTTGCGGGGTTTGCCAAAAGGCCATAGCAGTTACGCAAACTGCCCAAAACAGTTTTTTTAGCATGAGTACGTGAAAAAAAGTGGTTGCCTACTCAGTTACGGGATTTTCGGCGGACTCCCTGAGAAGATAAATTGAAGCGAGCAGGTGGGAATCCAAAGCTATGCGCCTAAACGATAATTCAAACTAATTAACAAAAAATTAATATCCTTCTAATCTTAACGAGTATAGAACAAGGGAGTCATTCCCGCACCAACTCCCCCCAAAGCTCCTGCATCGCCCCGCCGCGACCGTTGCCCCGGCCCGCGAAATTGCTTCTCCTCCCGCGTAGCAGTTCGCCAAAGTTTTTGCCTACTTGCCGTACCGATCGCCCGATTGGTTTCACGCTACCTCTAAACCTCATCGTATGCAACGACGCCAGTTCCTGAAGTCGGCGGCGCTCGGGTCAGCGGCCCTGCTGACCGGCCTGCCGAAGCTCGGAGTCGGGGCCGCGGTCCCGAAGCTCAAAATTACCAAAATCCGGTACCACGCCGCTCCCGGTTACACCAAACCGCTGTTCAACCAGGCCCGCGGCATCGTCGAAATTCAGACCGACGGTGGCCTCGTCGGCATCGGCGAGGGTGGGGCCAGGGACACCGTCGAGCAGTGCGCCCAGATGCTCATCGGCGAAAATCCGCTCCGCACCGAACACCTCTGGCAGTACCTCTACCGGGGGATGTTCTACCCCCCTGGCCGGGAAAAACTCCACGCCCAGGGCGCCATCGACATGGCCCTCTGGGACCTGAAAGGCAAGGCGCTGGGGGTACCCGTCTACGAACTGCTCGGCGGCGCGACCCGCGACTACGTCGAATGCTACGCGACGGGCTTCCGGGCTTCGCAGGCCAAAACCGAGGAAGAGCGCGCCCGCGACTGCATCGAGGCCGGGCTGCGGGCGTACCGCATCGGACCGACGGGCGGCAACGGAACCGAGCCATTCGATTTTTACGAGAACGCCAAAAAAACAATTGAATTCTGCAAGCGCATCGACGCGGCCGTGGGCGGGGGCGGAAAGTGGGCCGTCGACCTGCACACGCGCTTTGACACGACCGAAGGGCTGAAAATCTGCAAGGCGCTCGAAGCCACCGAGCCGTATTTCGTCGAAGACATCGTGCGGTCGGAGAACCCCGACGTCTACAAAACCGTCCGGCCCCTGACGACGGTACCCATCGCGGTGGGCGAGCAGTTTGGCGACCGCTGGGACTGCAACCCGCTGATCGAACAGCACCTGATCGACTACACGCGCTTCACGCTGCCGAACGTCGGTGGGATTTCCGAATTCAAGAAACTGGCCGCGCTGTGCGAAACGCACTACGTCGGCATGATTCCGCACTTCACCGGGCCGCTGGCGACGGCCGCGCTGGTGCACGTGCTGGGATCGAGCAGTCCGACGCGCTGCCTGATGGAGCTGACCGGGGGCGAACCCGAACGACCGCCGTACTTTAACGAAGACCTGCTGAATTTCAAAAACGGCAAGCTGTACCTGAATCCCGAGCCGGGCCTAGGCGTGAAGTTCGACCCGAAAAAGGCCACGCTGGTCCTGGAAGTCACCGAAAAAACAAAGTACCCGCACCCGATTCTGAAAAGCCCGGACGGGGCCATTCACAACTGGTAGGGCCGTCGTCAGCGCGCGATTCGTTTCATGGCAATGAAAAAATTCTTCTCTATTCCCTGGTTCGCGCTGGTCGTCGGTACCGGTGCGATACCCCCGGCGGCCCCACCCGAAGCCACGATCACCAACGGGCTGGTTCGGGCCACGCTCTACCTGCCCGACGCGCAGGACGGGTACTACCAGGGTACCCGCTTCGACTGGGCGGGGGCCTTCAAAACCCTCGACTACGCCGGTCACCGGTACGTCGAGCCCTGGTTTGACACGTACCACCCGAAAACCCACGACGCCATCAACGGCCCGGCGGAGGAGTTCGTTGCCCTGGGGTACGACGCGGCCCCCGTGGGCGGAACGTTCGTGAAAATCGGTGTGGGTACCCTGCGCAAACCCGCCGAAAAAGCCTACACGTTTTCGAGGACGTACGAGGTGGTGAATCCCGGTCGGTGGACCGTCCGGACCCACGCCGACCGGGTGGAGTTTCGTCACGACCTGACCGATCCAACCGGGTACGGGTACCGCTACACGAAGACGGTGCGGCTCACGCCGGGTCAGCCCGAACTGGTGCTGGAACACCGCCTCGAAAACCGGGGTCGTCAGCTCCTCGAAACCAGCGTGTACAACCACAACTTCTTCGTCATCGACAGTCAGCCCACCGGGCCGGGCATCGAGGTACGGTTCCCGTTTGCCGTGCAGGGCGAAGGCAAGGGCTTCGGCAGCCTGATTCAGACCCAGGGCAACCGGTTGGTGTACGCCCGTGAATTCACGAAAAACGAAACCGTTTTCAGCGCCGGGCTGCGGGGCTTCGGCCCGACGGCCCGCGACTACGACGTGCGAATCGAAAACCGGATAACCGGGGCCGGGCTGCGAGCTACCGCCGACCAACCCCTCGAAAAACTCGTGTACTGGGCCTGCGCCACGACGTCCTGCCCCGAGCCGTACCTCCGGCTGCGGGCCGAACCCGGCGAGACCGCAACCTGGGAAATCCGTTACGAATTCTACCAAATTCCCACCCGATGAAACGCCGTTGGCTGGCCGCGCTCGCGGGCGTCCTGCTCCTGACCGTTGGCCTAACTCCGCCCACCGATCCCCTGCCCGACGAAGACTGGCCGACGTACGGCGGGAATCCGGCGGGCAACCGGTACTCGCCGCTGACCCAGATTACCACGCAGAACGTCAAAAATCTACAAGTGGCCTGGACGTTCGACACGGGCGAAAACCGGGACTCCACCGAATCGGGTCTGGAGATTCAGTGCCAGCCCATCGTGGTGCGGGGCGTGCTGTACGGGACGACGCCCCGGCTGGGCCTCTTCGCCGTGGACGCGGCAACCGGGACGCTCCGCTGGAAGTTTGATCCCTTCGCGGACGGTAAAAAACCGCAGTTCCACCCCGTGCGCGGGGTGACGTACTGGGAAGACGGTACCGACCAACGCGTGCTGTACTCGGTCGGGGCTACGCTGTACGCCCTCGACGCGCGTACCGGTCAGCTCCTTTCCAGTTTCGGCCAAGGTGGGGAAGTGGACCTGCACGAAGGACTGGGCGATCCGAAAATCCTGGGCTACGACCCGACCGACTTCGCGATCCGCGCCACGACGCCCGGCCTCATCTACCGTGATTTGCTCATCCTGGGCTCCAGCGTGTCGGAAGGCGGTGATGCCCTGCCGGGGCACATCCGGGCGTTTCACGTGCGGACGGGGAAGCTGGCCTGGGTATTCCGCACGATCCCGCTGCCGGGCGAGTACGGTTACGAAACCTGGGCGACGGATTCGTACCGCAAACTCGGCGGGGCCAACTGCTGGGCCGGGATGGTGGTGGACGAGAAGCGGGGCGTCGTCTACGCCGGTACCGGCTCGCCTTCGGTCGATTTTTACGGCGGGGCGCGGCCGGGCCAGAATTTGTTTGCCAACTGCATCCTGGCGCTCGACGCCCGGACCGGGAAACGCCGCTGGCATTTTCAGACCGTACACCACGACCTCTGGGACCGCGACCTGCCCTGCCCGCCGAACCTGCTGACCGTCACGCGCAAGGGTCGGAAAATCGAGGCCGTCGCCCAGGCGACCAAAGACGGCCTCGTGTTCGTGCTGGACCGCGACACGGGTCAGCCGCTGTTTCCGGTGCGGGAGGTACCCGTCCCCACGGCCTCGACCCTGCCGGGCGAGCGCCCCTGGCCGACCCAACCCGTACCGACGTTGCCCGCGCCCTTCGCGCTTCGCGAGGTCACCGAAGCCCAACTCACCGACCGCACGCCGGAAGCGCAGGCCTTCGTGTGGGAGCGGTTTCAAAACAGTCGGCAGGGTGGGGGCGCGTACGCGCTGCCGAGCCGGGAAGGCTCGTTGGTGTTGGGCATGGGTGGCGGGGCCGAGTGGGGCGGTACCGCCGCCGACCCGGCGGGCTTGTTTTACGTGAACGGCAACAACATGCTCTGGTGGCTGAAAATGCGCGATACCCGCACGCCGGACCCGGCGGTCGTGAGTCGGGGCGCGTCGCTGTTCAATGCCAACTGCGCGGCGTGCCACGGATTGGGTACCCAAAAAAGTAGGGCCGAAAAAACCGCCCAGGCGTACCCCGACCTGACGAACGTGGGCCAGCGCCTGAAGGCCGGGCAGATTCACGAAATCCTGACCACGGGCCGGGGCCGAATGCCCTCGTTTCAGCACCTGGCCAACTCAGACCGCGAGGCCCTTGTCAGGTTTTTGCTGAAGCAGGACACGAAACCCGCCGCTGCACCGTCGGGGCGGGTGGACGTCCACGCTTCCGGCCCGGTGGCGAAAGCGGCGGCGGGCGGCGATTTTCCGTACCAACCGCCCTTCCTGAACAATGGCAACACCCAGTTTCCCGACCCGGACGGGTACCCGGCGCTGCAACCACCCTGGGGTACGCTCAACGCCATCGACCTCAACACGGGCCAGTACCGCTGGCAGGTACCGCTGGGCGAGTACCCGGAACTAACCCGGCAGGGGGTACCGCCGACCGGTACCGAAAACCACGGCGGTCCGCTCGTGACGGCGGGCGGGCTGCTGTTCATCGCCGCCACGTACGACGAAAAACTCCGGGCCTTCGACACCCAAACCGGGAAGATCGTCTGGGAGCACAAACTGCCTGCCGGCGGCTTCGCCACGCCCATCACGTACCGAGTTGGCGGGCGGCAGTACGTCGTGCTGGCCTGCGGGGGGACCCGCTACGGGCGGAAACCGGGCGGGCAGTACGTGGCGTTTGCCCTGCCGGACTGAAGTGAGTCGTTTAAGTGTCACGCGGATCTTCGCGGATGTCGAACGCGGATATTCGCAGGGCCGGGGCTTTCATTCCGCGTGAATCTGCGTTCAACATCCGCGAACATCTGCGTGAACTACTGTCAAAACCACCATGCCCTCAACCGCTGAACCCCTGACCGCCCAGACCACCCGAAACTACCGCTGGATCGTCGTCGCCCTGCTGTTCACGGCGACGACCATCAACTACCTCGACCGGCAGCTCATCGGATTGCTGAAACCGATTCTGGAAGTAGAATTCGCCTGGAGCGAAACCGACTTTGCCCGCATCGTCATGGCCTTTCAGGCCGCCTACGCCGTGGGTTTGCTCGGGCTGGGCTGGTTCATCGACCGCGTCGGGACGAAGGTGGGGTACGCCGTTACGATCGTGGTCTGGAGCGTAGCCGGAATGGTGCACGCCCTGGCCCGGAGCGCCTGGGGCTTCGGGCTGGCGCGAGTGGGGCTGGGTCTGGGCGAAGCGGGCAACTACCCCGCCGCCGTGAAAACCGTGGCCGAGTGGTTCCCGAAGCGCGAGCGGGCGCTGGCTACGGGGCTGTTCAACGCGGGTACCAGCGTCGGCGTGGTGGTGGCCCTGTTCGTAGTGCCGCTGATTCTGAGCCGGTACGGGTGGCAGGACGTGTTCTGGATCACCGGCGCGGTGGGCTTCGTCTGGCTCGTTTTCTGGTGGATTTTCTACGATGTGCCCGCCCGCCAGCAGCGGCTGAGCGCTGAAGAACGCGCCTACATCCAGAGCGGTCAGGAAACCGAATCCGATTCAAAAACGCCCATTCGCTGGGTAAAGCTCTTCACCCTGCCGCAGACCTGGGCGCTCATCACCGGCAAAGGGCTGATTGACCCGATTTACTGGTTTTTCCTGTTCTGGCTGCCCTCGTACTTCGCCTCCACGTTCCAACTCGACATGAAGAAAATCAGTCCCGAACTAATGATCGTTTACGCCGCCACCACGGCGGGCAGCATCGGCGGCGGGTACCTGTCTTCCTGGCTCATCCGGCGCGGCTGGCCCACGCTCCGCGCCCGGAAGGCGGTATTGCTCGGGTTCGCGGTGCTGGAATTGTCCATCATCCTGGCGCAGTTTGCCCCCAACGTCTGGGTGGCCGTGGCGCTCATCAGTCTGGCGGTAGCCGTGCACCAGGCCTGGGCGACCAACGTCTTCACGCTGGCGTCCGACCTGTTTCCGAAAGCGGCCGTCAGCTCGGCGGCGGGCATCGCGGGCATGGCAGGGGCGGTGGGGGGCATCCTGTTTCCGCTGCTGGTCGGCGGGCTGCTCGACCGTTACAAAGCCGCGGGCAACCTGACCGGCGGGTACAACCTGCTGTTCACGCTCTGCGGGGGTACGTACCTCGTGGCCTGGACCATCATCCACCTGCTGACGCGAAAGCCCCGGCTGGTACGCGTGGAGGACGTTACGTAGCCGCCGCGTCGTCCCGCATCAACTCCTGCAACATCTCCTGCGCCGCCACGGCGATGACGGTACCCGGCCCGAAAATGCCGCGCACGCCCGCCGCCCGGAGGACCGCGTAATCCTGGGGCGGAATGACGCCGCCCGCGATGACGAGGATGTCGCCGCGCCCGAGTTTTTTCAGTTCTTCGATCAATTCGGGGATGAGTGTTTTGTGCCCACCCGCCAGCGAGGAAGCGCCCACGACGTGTACGTCGGCCTCGGCGGCCTGGAGCGCCACTTCAGCGGGCGTCTGGAACAGCGGGCCGATGTCGACGTCGAACCCCAAATCGGCGTAGCCCGTCGCGACGACTTTCGCCCCCCGGTCGTGGCCGTCCTGGCCCATTTTGGCGATGAGAATTCGGGGCCGACGGCCTTCCTGCGCGGCGAACTCGTCGGCCATCCGCCGGGCGATTTGCACCTGTTCGTTGTCGGTCATTTCGGAAGCGTAGATGCCGGAGATGCTGCGAATCACGGCCCGGTGGCGGCCAAAGACGCTTTCCAGCGCGTCGGAAATCTCGCCCAGCGTCGCACGGGCGCGGGCGGCGTCGACGGCCAAAGCCAAAAGATTCGATTCCTGAAAAAGTCCCTCTCCCTTGGGAGAGGGATTTAGGGTGAGGGGCATGCGGCGTGCGGCCTCGGAGACGCGAGCTAAAGCGCGCGCTACGTCGGCTTCGTCGCGGGTACCCTTCACCCGCCGCAATCGCGCCACCTGCGATTCCCGCACGGCCGAATTGTCGACTTCCAGCAGCGGAATTTCCGTTTTTTCGTCCGACGGGTACCGGTTCACCCCCACGATAACGTCCTTACCCGCGTCGATGCGCGCCTGCTTGCGGGCAGCGGCTTCCTCCACGCGGAGCTTGGGTAGGCCGGTTTCGATAGCCTTCGCCATGCCGCCGAGTTCCTCGACTTCCTCGATGAGCGCCCAGGCTCGCCGGGCGAGCTGGTCCGTGAGGTACTCCACGTAGTAACTGCCGCCCCAGGGGTCCACCACGCGGGTGATGCCCGTTTCACGTTGCAGAATCAACTGCGTGTTGCGGGCGATGCGGGCCGAGAAATCGGTGGGGAGCGCGATGGCCTCGTCGAGCGAGTTGGTGTGCAGCGACTGGGTACCGCCGAAGACCGCCGCCAGCGCCTCGGCGGTCGTCCGGACGACGTTGTTGAACGGGTCCTGCTCGGTCAGGCTGTACCCGGAGGTCTGGCAGTGCGTGCGCAGCGCGAGCGACTTATCCGACTTCGGACCGAATGGCTGGATGAGTTGAGCCCACAGCAACCGCCCCGCCCGCAGCTTGGCGATTTCCATAAAATGATTCATCCCGATGGCCCAGAAAAACGACAGCCGCGGGGCGAAGTCGTCAATCAGGAGCCCGGCGGCCAGGCCCGTGCGGACGTACTCCAGCCCGTCGGCGAGCGTGTAGGCCAGTTCGAGGTCGGCGGGTGCCCCGGCCTCGTGGAGGTGGTACCCCGAGATGCTGATCGAATTGAACTTGGGCATCCGTCGACTCGTGTACGCGAAAATGTCGGCGATGATGCGCATCGAGGGACCGGGCGGGTAGATGTACGTGTTCCGCACGAGGTACTCCTTCAGGATGTCGTTCTGAATGGTCCCCGAAAGCTGCTCCGGCGGTACGCCCTGCTCCTCGGCGGCGACGATGAAAAACGCCAGCACGGGCAGCACGGCCCCGTTCATGGTCATCGAGACCGACATCTGGTCGAGCGGAATGCCGTCGAAGAGAATTTTCATGTCCTCGACCGAGTCGATGGCGACGCCCGCCTTGCCGACGTCGCCCGTCACGCGGGGGTGGTCGGAATCGTAGCCGCGGTGCGTGGCCAAGTCGAAGGCGACGGAAAGTCCCTTTTGCCCGGCGGCGAGGTTGCGGCGGTAAAACGCGTTCGACTCCTCCGCCGTCGAAAACCCCGCGTACTGCCGCACCGTCCAGGGCTGGCGGGTGTACATCGTCGCATACGGCCCGCGCAGGAACGGCGGTACCCCCGCGCCGAAACCGAGGTGCGCGGCGGTACCCAGGTCGGCCGCCGTGAAGCGCGGCTTCAGGTCGATTTTCTCGGCGGTGCGGGTGGGCTTGGCGGGAGTACCGGTTTGGGCTTCGAGCGCCTCGGAAAGAAGTATTTTTGAAAAATCAGGCTTCATGGATCAGGGTGTTTCACCGGCTAAACTCAGTACTTCCGCTTCAATTTTCGCTGAAGTCCGAAAGCCGATGCGCTTCAGCTCGTTCAGACAGACCCGCAGCGATGGAATCCAGCCTCGCTGCTTCGCTTCCAAAAGCAAACGAAGCGTTCCGGCGATGGCAATTCCGTGTTGTTGGGCCACGCGCCGTCCCTTGCGTTCGTCAATCAGCAGCAGTGAGCCGGGCCGCTCCAACGCTAACGCGAGGGCAGAAGCTTCGCCAGCGTCGAGCACCCGCTTCAGAAGTTCATGCTGAATTTCATTCAGAGGAATTTCGATGTTCAGCCCATCTGGCAACTCCTGCCCAAATTCGCTGACCACGATTGGAGTGACCGAAACCGTGTCAAACAGTCGTTTCAGGAGGGTCAGCAGGTGTAAATGCGAAAGCGCAATCAGGCAACTGGTATCCGCAATGACGACCCGACTCATAGCGGGCGGCGCAGGTCTTCCGGCGTTTCCCCAAAAATCGACACTCCATAGGCACCGACCTGTTCCAAAAATTCACGCTTCGTGATGCCCACGTACTCGGCGGCCTGACCAGAAGAAAACGCGCCCCGGTCGAAGAGCAACGCGGCGATGGCCATGCGGACGTCGGTTTCGTCCAGTTCGTCGGGTACGGGGATGGTGAGGGTCTGCATCGCGTCGGTCGATTTTCAGTTCAACGGGTGTTCTCCAAAAATAACGCCCACGCCGCCCGCGCCAGGCTCCAGGTCAGCGTTTCCAGGAAATAACTCCCCGCCGCCGGGTCGGCCACGGCGGCGAGGTACGCTTCCTCCTTCAGAATCAGCGGAAGGTTGCGGCTCAGCCGGGCCGAGGTACCCACCGACGCCAGTGGCCGCGCCTCGACCGTCACCGCGTCGCAGCCCGCGGCGAGTACGGCCAGCGCCTGCAGCGTGGCCCGGACGAGGTCTTCGGCTTCGGGCGACCGCTCGGGGGTACCCGTTTCCGAAACGGTGGCGTGGATGAAAACGGGTACCGGTTTCGCGATTGGGTACCCCCGCTGCACCTGCGCCAGCAAAAACCGCAGCGCCCGGACTTTCGCCAGGTTGAGGAAATAATCGGACGAGGTGGAAAGCGAAAATTCCAGTTTAGAAAACACGGCTTCCGGCGGGAAACCCGCTTCTGTGGTGGCGTCGAGGTACCCGACCGTTTGCCGGAGTACCGCCGCTAACGCCTCGGGTACCGGGTTTCCGTCCGGCTCACTGATGGGCAGGGGGCGAAACGCGGGCGCATCGACCATCAGGCGCAGCACCTCGGCGACGGGTACCTCGGCGGCCAGCAGACTGCCCTTCGGCGGGTACCCTGTCACGCGGCGGAGGGTTTCGAGAAACCGCAGTGGCTCGACGCCGGTACCCAGCCGAAAACTTGCGGGCGTGTCGCTCAGTTTGAGGCCGTTCAGCAGTCGGGCCAAGTCGGCATCTGGTTTTTCAATGGAAAAGGTAACGCCATCGGCACCGCTGGCCAGGGCCTCGCGGGCGCGTTCGTTGGCGATTCGCTCCTCGGTCTCGGCGATGGACACCCGATTTTCCCAACCCGGTACCGACTTCTGCGTTGCTCCGATCGCGGCGACAGGAATGCCTTCGAGGTCTTCGGCGGCGTAGTACGGTTCCAGCGTCAACCCGTCGGGCGTGGCAAGGGTTAGCGCGGTGAGGTCAAGCCCCTTCAACTCGCGGACGGCCTGCTGCTGCCAGCGGGGTTTCGGGCTGGGGGGGAAATCGAAAAAAGGCGTTTCGTTCATGACGGGCACGGTACCGGCGGCGGTGCCGCGCTTGCCAAAGGTACGCGGGCCGGGGGCGTTTGCCCAAACGCTCAGGTGGCCGTACCCTTCCGCGAATTTCGAACCTCCCACGCCGCTTCCAGTGCGACCGAGAGCAGGTCGGCGAAGCGCAGAAAATGCGTCTCGTCGTCTTCGGTAAAGTCGCCTTCGATTTTATCCGAAAGCTGAATCAACCCCCAGTTCACCCCGTCGCGGTCGATGATCGGGGCGGCCATCCAGCCGCGCATCGGCGGGTGCTTCCCGGCTTCAGTACCAAAATTTCTCCAGGCCGGGTGCGCTTCGAGTTCGGCCTGGGTAAACCGCACGGGGCGGTTATGTTCGAGCAGCCAGGCGTGCGAGCCGTAGCCCACGGCGGGCGTGGCGTAATCGGCCCAGGCCGCGTACTTTTCGGAGAGCGAGAAAAACTTGCGGACGTACCGCCAGTCGCGGTCGATGACGATGGCAATGGCCGACTGGTGCGCGCCGATGAGGTGCCGGAGCAGTTCGACGCCATCCTGCAAAATTCGGTTGGCGGTTTCGGCGAAGGCCTCGTCGTGCTCGTCAGGCGCGGGCATGAGCGGGTTAGGCGTCGCGCCGGTGACGGCGTTTTTAACGTAGACGTTTTTTTCAGGCATGGGAAGGAGCCGTTGCGTGTGACGTGAAGGTACGCGTTTCGGCGATTCGGTGCCTCGTCTGCTAACCGTTCCCTCGTTTCAACCCGTCGACTGCACCCGGTATTTGTCAAACTCGTTCGGTTCGAGCAACTTAAGGCCCCCATTCACCTACCTGACCATGCGCTGGATTTTGTTTTTCCTGCTGGGTACTGCCTTGTCTGCTTTTTCCCAACACCCCGGCATCGACTCGCTCGACCGCCTGCTCACCCGCTGGCCCGCCCAAGATGCCCGCCGCGTGGTGGCCCTGACCGAGCGGGCGCGGTACCAGTGGCTGGCCGGCAGCGATTCACTCTCGCGTCGTGACGCCCACGCGGCGGTGTGGCTGGCCCAGCGCCTGCACGACGGGCGCGGCGAAGGGCTGGCCCGGCTCTGGCTGGCGCGGCTCGAATCGGAAAACGAAGTAGACTTCGCTACCGGCTACGCCCAGGCCGACACCGTCGAACGGCTGGCCAAGCGGCTGCACGACTACACGCTGCTCGGGCAGGTGTATTACCGGCGCGTGCGCCTCGCCGAGGACACCTACGAAAAACAGGCCTTCCTGATCCCCTGGCTGCGGAAGGCCGAAGCGTGTTTCCGGAAGGCCAACGATCCGGCCGGGCTGGCCCTGGTCTACGAAGCCTACGGCATGCGGGCTTTGACGAAGGGCCACCGGGTCGAGTGCATCGAGTGGATGCTCAAAGCCCGGCGGCTGCTCGACGGTCCCGGCTACGACTGGAACCTGCGCGCCCTGACCAACAACCTGGGGATGATGTACGCCGACCTGAAGCAGTGGGACGCCGCCCAGCGGTACTACACCGAAGCCGAGGGCGTCGCCGATCGCCTGCACGACCAGCGTTTGAAGGCGTATATGCTCGTCCGGCAGGGCGAAATGCAGCTCGAACTGGGCCACCCGCAACTGGCCCTGGCAAAATTTGAAGCCGCCGCTGCCATTCAGGAACGGCTTCAGATCTACGGCTTATCGCGCACGTACTGCTGCCTGGCACAGGCGCACCTGCGGTTGGGAAATTACGAGAAAGCCCTGGCTTTCAATCGGCGAGGGGAGGCGATTTACGTGGACAACGTCGACGCCAACGAAGCCCTCAGCCACGCCGCCCAGACCCAGTACGGGCAGATTTACCTCGCCCGGAAGCAGTACGCCCGCGTGGTACCCGTGGCGGAAAAAGGCCTGTACTGGGCCGAATCGACCGAATCGCCGATGGTAGCCGAGATGAGCGAGTACCACCGCCAACTGGCCCTGGCCTACGAACGCCTTGGCAAGCCCGCTCAGGCGCTGGCGCACCTGAAGCAACACAAGCAACTCAGCGATACGCTACTCAATGCGGCGGTCATCGAGCGAAGTACGGCGGCACGGCTCGAATCAGATTTTGCGCAAAAAGAACAGGCCGCGAAACTTCGGCAGGTAGCCCAGCAGAACCAGATTCAGGAACTCGAAAACGCGCAGTTGAGCCGTCTGCGCAACTTCCTGCTCGCGCTGCTGGCGATTGGATTCGCGGGCTTGGGGTACGTGGTCTGGACCAACCGGCGGCTACGGGGCAAAAACGAAGAACTTTCCCGGAAAAACGCCGAAATCGAAGGGGCGTTGCTCAAAGGCCAGACGATGGAACGCAAACGCGTGGCCTCCGAACTGCACGATTCGGTAGCGGCAAAGGTGTCGGCGATCAAGTGGCAACTCGAAGCCCTCGACACGGCGGCCCTGCCCGAAAGCGAGCGACGTTTCCACGCCCGGCTCGTCGACCAGATGGAAGACGTGTACGAAGACGTCCGGGCCATTTCGCACAACCTGATGCCCGAAGTGCTGGAGAAAAAAGGCCTGCAATCGGCACTGGCCCAACTCGGCGAGACGCTCAACCGGCAACAACGCACCAAATTTGCCCTCGACCTGAACGATTCGGGCGAAACCGTACGCGGCAAAACGGCCTACGAGCTCTACGCCATCACGCTCGAACTGGTCAACAACGTGCTCAAACACGCCTCGGCCCGGCAGGCGACCATCGCGCTGCGCCGCCAGGCCGAAGCCCTCCAACTGAGTGTGCGCGACGACGGGCAGGGCTTCGATGCCGAAGCCGCCGCCGAAGGCATGGGGCTGGCCAACCTGCGCTCCCGCGTCGAATCGCTTCGCGGGCAGCTTCGCATCCAAACGCCGACGGATGGCGGAACAGAAGTAGTGGTTTGGGTTTGAACGGAGTGCAGGGATACAGGTTACAAGTTAGCAGTTCGTCAAAATCAAGACTTTCTACCTTTAACCTGTAACTTTTAACCTGTACGCCCGCACGGAATCACGTCTTCCGCTTCTTTTTCCGCGCCGACGGAAACAGCACGTTGTTGAGAATCAGGCGGTACCCTGGGGAATGCGGGTGCAGGTTCAGGTCGGTGGTCATGCGGGGGCCGCCCCGGACGCCCTCCGGGTCGTGGCCGCCGTAGAAGGTCCACTGCCCGCGGCCCAATTCGCCGTAGAGGTACCGGTCGGAGCTTTCGCTGCGGCCCAGAACGAGCGCGCTGGGCTTGACGGCTCCTTTTCGGAAGGCGGTCGTCTGACCAAAAAATTCTTTGATGGGGTTTTCGTGATTCTGGACGAGCATGCTCGGAATCAGGTCCCACTTGGCCGAAAAATCGAACAATTGGAAGTACCCCAGCGACGCGCCCCAGCCCTGACTGGCTGAACTGTTGATGTCGGAAAAGGCGATGCTGCGGTACCCGTTGTCGGGTTCGAGCGTGAAGTTCTGGAAGGCGATGGTCTTGTTAAAATCCAGCTTCGACTGCGCGTCGGAATCCACGCCGTCGCCATCGAATTCACTGTCGACGATGTCCAGTCCCTCGGCAGCCAGGGCGATGTCGAGTGTTTCGGCTCCCGAGCACATCGCAAACAGGTACCCCCCGCCCGCGCAGAACTCGTAAATTTTACGGGCCACGGCCAGCTTGGCCTGCGAAACTTTCGCGAAGCCGAACTTCTGCGCGATGGCCTTCTGGGCTTCGACGTCCTTGACCGACATCCGCCGGAGGTTGCGCCCGAATTGCCCCGTAAAATCTTCGTGGTGAAGGTGGACCCAGTCGATTTTGAGCAGGTCGCCGTTCAGGATTTCTTCGTCGTAGAGGACTTCGTACGGAATTTCGGCGTAGTTGAGTACCAGAATCACCGCATCGTTCATCTCAAATTCCGACGGACTGACTTTGATCGGCGAGTACACCGCGATTTTGGCCGCTTTCTGGAGCTTGACGATGTTCTGGTTGACGTCGGGCGCGGCCATCTGCTGCCGGATGCTCTCGGCCAGCGAGGGCGTCAGCCGTTCGCTCGACACGTCGCGGATGCGGCACTCGCTTTCCACCTTCGCCGAGTACGGAATCAGGAAACTGCCGCCGCGGTAATTGAGCAGCCATTCCACCTCGCCGTCGGCCTTGAGTACCCAGTAGGCCAGGCCGTAGGCTTTCAGGTGATTGGATTGCCGTTCGTCCATCGGCAGCAACAGAAAATCGGCGCGAACGTGGAACGCGCCGAAAAGCAGCAGGGCAAGGAAAATCTGTTTCATGGCCGTACCGGAGTGAGGTAGAGAAAGGTACGGAGAAAAAATCGTGCTCGGTGACTCGTGCCGGGTGCTTGGTGACTCTATTTTTTGGAAGAGCGAGAAAACCCGGAAGTAATGCGACGAACGACCCAAATCCAGGCACGGAGCACCCGGCACTGCGCACACTTACTCCTCCGCATTCAGCTTCGAGGTCCGCTGGGTTTCGGCCATGAACGCGTACACCAGCAGCGAGAGAAAAATGCAGCCCGTAATGTACCAGTAAAAGTACGATTCGCGCCCGGCGTTTTTGAACCACAGCGCGATGTACTCGGCGGTACCGCCGAAGATCGCGACGGTCAGCGCGTAGGGCAGCCCCACGCCCAGCGCCCGGATTTCGGCGGGGAAGAGTTCGGCTTTCACGACGGCGTTGATGCTCGTGTACCCGCTCACGATGAGCAGCGCCGCTACGAGCAGAACGAAGGCCTCCCCCGAACTCGTCGCCCGGCTCAGCGTCGTCAGCAGGGGTACCGTTCCGAGCGTGCCGAGTACCCCGAAGCCGATGAGCAGCGGCCGTCGCCCGATGCGGTCGGATAGGAGGCCGAAGGCGGGCTGGAGTACTGCGAAAATCAAGAGCGAACCAAACGAAAGCAGCGTCGATTGGCTGCGGCTCAGGTGAACGGTGTTGACCAGAAACTTCTGCATGTACGTCGTGTACGTGTAAAACGCCAGGGTACCCCCGAGCGTCAGCCCGACGACGGTGAGTACTGCCCGCGGGTGGCGGAGTAGTTCGCCGACGGTACCCTTCCGGGTTTCGGGCTGGTCGCGCTGGGCCTCGAAGGCCCGCGTTTCGTCGAGGTTGCTGCGCAGGTACAGCGCCACGACCGACAGCCCCGCCCCGATGCCGAACGGAATGCGCCAGCCCCAGGCCAGAAGCTGATTTTCGGTCAGCAGGTTTTGCAGAATCAACTGAATGCCCAGCGCCACCAACTGCCCGCCGATGAGCGTGACGTATTGAAAACTGGAGTAAAACCCCCGGCGGTCGCGGGTGGCCATTTCGCTCAGATACGTGGCCGAAACGCCGTACTCGCCGCCCACGCTGAGGCCCTGCACCAGCCGGGCCAGCAACAGCAGCGCGGGCGCGGCCAGGCCGATGGTCTGGTACGTGGGCGTCAGGGCGATCAGGAGCGAGCCGAACGACATGAGCAGCACCGAGGCCGTCATGGCGCGTTTGCGGCCGAGCCGGTCGGCCAGTCGCCCGAACAGCCAGCCACCGATGGGCCGCATCAGAAAGCCGATGGCGAAGATGCCCGCCGTGTTGAGAAGCTGGGCGGTGGCGTCGCCTTTCGGGAAAAACGCTGCCGAAAAGTAGAGCGCGAAGGCCGAGTAGGCGTACCAGTCGTACCATTCGACGAGGTTCCCGACCGACCCGCCGACGATGGCCTGTAGGCGACGGGCGGAGATGGGGGTGGGAGGGGTGGGCAGGCCAGACACGGATTGGGCGTCTAAGGGCGGTCCTACGCAGCCCGATTCAGTTCCCGGACGTGAAAAATGACGTTCTCTAACTCAACTCGACTGAGCTGCTCCGCCGGTAGAGTAACGACGGCCACCGTTTCCCCTGCCGCGTTGACAAATTCGACTTCGTACACCCCCCCCCCCTCGTACACGTACGCCACGGTCCCGACATCGCCCCGGTAGAGGTGATGGCCCGGAACGTCGTTGAGTAAGGCAACCAGATCGCTTTCGTTGAGCATGGCTATTTTTTGCTGGGGTAAGCCGTTACTAATCGGGGTACCCGTTGGCCGGTTACCACCGGGTTAGTTTCAATAATCCAGATACTTTGTACGGAATACACGTTTCCATTTGGAGCCGGGATCGTGCCAACGACTACGTATTTGATGCCCCGTGGCGTTGGCTCGACCTGCGTTACGCGTCCGGTTTGGGCTAAGGTAGTCAAGGCTTCTTTCAAGTCCTCAACGCGTAAGCTACTAAACCCGATTCGTTCGTAGAAATGCGCCTTACCCTTGTTTTGCGGATGACTGGCATCAAGCAGGTACGCCGAGATTTTTTCGTCGGGTACGATGGCTGATTCAGCGTTAGGTAAGTTCATGAAAATCGTGGGTCCGCCCGAAAGTACGCGACCGCGGGAGTTTGGCCAAATGCGCGCGTAGCAGGATTTCCCCGTAGTTTTGGGTGAAAACCCATCCTCCAGCCATGCGCACTCTGACGGTGTTCCTGCTCACTATTTTTTTCCAGGCTGCGGCGCAGGCCCAATCCCCGCAAAAACCCAACCTGAGCGTCAGGCCGCTCGGCGAGGGCATCTACCTGCACCTCACGTACGGCATTTACCAGAACCAGCCGTACCCCTCCAACGGGCTGATCGTCAGTACGAAAGACGGAGTGGTACTCATCGACACGGGTTGGGACACGAACGACGACACCGACAACACCCGGCAACTACTCCGCTGGGTGGCCGATAGCCTGCGCCAGCCCGTTCGGCTCTGCATCGTCACCCACGCCCACGAAGACCGCGTCGGCGGCATCCGCGAACTGCGGAAGGCGGGCGTTCGGGTCATCAGTACCCCGCTGACGGCGCAGAAGTCAGTAAAGTTGGGTTACGACGCGCCCGATGGCATTCTGCCCAACGACACGACCTTCACCCTCGGCGGGGTACCCATTCGCTGCTACTTTCCGGGCGAAGGCCACACGAGCGACAACCTCGTGGTCTGGCTACCCCGGCAGCGGATTCTGCACGGGGGCTGCTTTGTGCGAAGCGTGGCCGTTTTCGGCATGGGCAACCTCGCCGACGCCAACCTGAACGCCTGGGGTACCTCCGTCCGGCGGGTGATGAAAGAATTCGGCACGGCGCGCGTCGTGGTACCCGGCCACGAAGACCTCAGCGGTCCCGAGGCCCTGACGCATACGCTGCGGCTGCTGGAAACGCACGGGGCGAAGGGGCGGTGAGCAGAGTTTGGAAGCGCGTCGGGTACACCCTGACGAAACGGCTCGCCGCGGGGGAGGGAGTTAGTGCTCCATCGTTATATTTGTCCGCATATAACGAATCGTGCCTCCCGAATGCAATCATCGGTACACTACTCAAAACTGATCGGTGGGATTCTTCTTTTGCTGGCAATGCGTACAGCCTCAGCGCAGACGACGGACTCGCTCAGCGGCAGTCGCGTGTTTCGGCTCGGCGAAGTGACGGTACTGGGGCGGCGCGGGGATGACTCAACGCACACGGTTTCCATCCGCCGCATCGAAGCGTTTAACCGGCTCGACGTCGGGCGCGCCCTCAACCTGCTGCCGGGCGTGACGCTCTCGAACGTCGGGCCGCGCAACGAGTCGATGGTGTACGTGCGGGGCTTCGACCTGCGGCAGGTACCCGTTTTCATCGACGGCATTCCGGTGTACGTACCCTACGACGGCTACGCGGATCTGGCCCGCTTCACGACGTTCGACCTGGCGCAAATCAGCGTCGAAAAGGGCTTCGCCTCAGTGACCTACGGTCCGAACACGCTCGGCGGGGCGATCAACCTCGTCTCGCGCCGCCCGCAGCGGCGTCTTGAATTCGACGGGCGGGCGGGACTGCTCAGCGGTCAGGGTCACCGGCTGAACCTCAATCTGGGTACCCGGCTGGGGAAGTTCTACGCGCAGGGTTCGGTCTCGCAGGTAAAGCAGCAGTCGTTTCCGCTCTCGGCGGACTTCGTACCCCTGACGCAGGAAGACGGCGGCAACCGCGAAAACGCGTACCGCAACGACCGCAAGTACAGCCTGAAGGTGGGCTTCACGCCCAACGCGACCGACGAGTACGCCCTGAGCTACGTCAACCAGCAGGGCGAGAAAGGTACCCCGCCGTACGTCGGCGGTGATTCGCGGCAGGTGGCGCGGTTCTGGCAATGGCCGTACTGGAATAAGGAAAGCGGGTACTTGATTTCGAACACCCGATTTGGCGTGCGGAGCTACCTGAAAACCCGGTGGTTTTACGACCGCTTCAGCAACCTGCTCAGCGCCTTCGACAACAACACGTACACGACGCAAACCCGGCCCTCGTCGTTCAACAGCTACTACCGCGACGACACGCGGGGCGGCTCGCTGGAATGGGGCATCCGGCAAACCGAGCGGCAAAATCTTCGCGCTTCGGTGCACTACAAACACGACCGCCACCGCGAAAACAACGCGGGCGAACCCGTCCGGACGTTCATCGACCAGACGCTTTCCGTGGGACTGGAAGACCGGCTCGTCCTGACGAAACGGCTCGCCGTGGTACCCGGCCTGAGCTACAACGCGCGCCGGAGCCTGCGGGCCGAAAATTTCAACAGCCGTACCCGCGAAATCACGCCCTTCCCGGCTAACGACAACGCGGCCTTCAACGCCCAGGCCGGGCTGTTTTACAAGGCCACCGACCGCCAGCAACTCAGCCTCACGCTGGCCCGCAAAACGCGCTTTCCGACCATCAAAGACCGCTATTCGTACCGGCTCGGCGCGGCGATTCCCAATCCCGATCTGCGCCCCGAAACGGCCCTGCACACCGAACTGGCCTACGCCGGGGCGTGGGGCAAACCGACCGACGCGGCCGGTACCCGTCCGGTCCGTTTCGAGGCCAGCGTGTTTTGCAGCCGCCTGACCGATGTCATTCAGCAGGTGAGCAACGTGCAGCCGGGCGTGTTCCAGTTTCAGAACACGGGCCGGGCGGTCTTCTTCGGCGGCGAGGCTTCGCTGAACGTGCCCCTGGGCCGGGCGGTCGAGTCGGGCGTGCAGTATTCGTACCTCGAACGCCGTAACTTGAGCAACCCCGACCTGCGGTTCATCGACGTACCCAACCACAAGCTCTTTGCCTTCGCGCAAACGCGGCTGTTCCGACGGGCGGCGCTGGTCGGGAGTGCCGAATACAACTCGGCCCGGTACAGCACCAGCTACGGCGTGCGGGCGGGCGAATTCGTGCTCGTCCACCTGAAGGGTACCGTGCGGCTGGTTCGGTACCTGAGTCTGGAAGGGGGCGTCAACAACCTCTTCGATCGTACCTATGCCCTGGCCGAAGGCTTCCCGGAACCGGGCCGGAATTATTTTGTCAACTTGGTGCTCTCTAACCTGTGATTTACCCCATGCGTTTCCTGTTCGTTCCGTTGTTGTTCCTGACCTGCCGACTGGCTTCGGCCCAGACGCTCACGGTTTCGGGGGAAGTCACCAAACCCCTCACGCTCGACGCCGCTCAGTTTGCGGCCCTGCCCCACCGCGAAGTAATCGCCACCGACCGCGACGGTCAGGAGCATCGCTACGCCGGGGTACCGCTCGTGGACGTGCTCCGGCAGGCCGGGGTGACGCTGGGGGCCGACCTGCGGGGCGAAAATCTGACCAAGTACTTGCTCGTGAAAGCCGCCGATGGGTACCAGGTGCTGTTTGCCCTGCCCGAACTCGACCCGCTCTTTGCCACCCGTACGATTCTGGTAGCCGACCGGGTGGACGGTCAGCCCCTGCCCGCGGGTGTGGGGCCGTACCGGCTGGTGGTACCCGGCGAAAAACGCCCGGCCCGCTGGATTCGGGAAGTACGGTCGCTGGAGGTACGGTTTGCCAACTGATCAGCCCATGCGCCGCGCCCGTACCCTGCTGCTCCTGACGCTCCTGGGCGTCGTCGCCTGGCGAACGGCGGACGAGCCGCTGGAACCGTACCCGCTCCGGTACCCGGCTGAATTTGGGGGGCGTTTCCGCATTCCGCCCGACAACCCGCTCACGCGCGAAGGCGTGGCCCTGGGTCGGCGATTGTTTTACGAAAAACGGCTTTCCTCGACCGGCACCATCGCCTGCGCCACCTGCCACCAACCCGAGCGAGCCTTCACCGACGGGCGGGCGCGGAGCATCGGCGTGAGCGGGGTACCGACGCGCCGCAACAGCATGGCACTGGTCAATTTGCTCTGGGTACGCAACCTGTTCTGGGACGGCCGGGCCAGTAGCCTCGAAGCCCAGGCACTCGTGCCGCTCACGCACCCCGACGAGATGGGCCTTCGGCCCGGCCAGGCCGCCAGCATCCTGCGCCAGACGGCCCCGTACCCGGCCCTGTTCCGGCGGGTGTTCAGAACCGATTCGCTCACGGATGACCATGTGGCGAAGGCGCTGGCGCAGTTTGAGCGGACGCTGATTTCCGCCGATTCGCCCTACGACCGGTACCTGCGCGGTCAGTACGCGCTCACCGAAACCGAGGCGCGGGGCCTGAAGCTCTTCACGACGGCCTCCGACGCCCGGCTTGGTCGGCGGGGCGGCAACTGCGCCCACTGCCACGGCGGGCCGCGGTTGGAACAAGATCTTTTTCACACCAACGGCCTCGACCGGCAGCCGGTCGATTCGGGGCGCGGAGCGCTCACGCGTCTGCCGCTCGATCAGGGTCGCTTCCGGGTACCCACCCTGCGCAACATCGCGCTGACGGCGCCTTACATGCACGACGGGCGATTCGCGACGCTGGAGGCGGTCGTCGATCACTACAGCGATCGCGTGCAGCCGCACGCCGCCCTGCCGCCCGAACTGGTACCTGCTCAACGCGGCGGCCTGGGATTGACCCGCCAGGAAAAAGGGGATTTGCTTGCGTTTCTGCGGTTGCTGACCGATTCGGCCTTCGTTTGTAATCCCCAGTTCGCCGACCCGCGCGGCGCGGCGGTCGTCCGGTAGCTGGCGGCTTTTGCGTAAACTTGCCGCCTCACTTCCTGACCTGTGCGTATGCCTGTTTTTCGCATCAACGGCCGAATATGGCTCGAAACCGAGCAGGGCGAGCGATTCCTGGGCATCGGTCGGCTCGAACTGCTCGGGCACATTCAGCGCACCGGCTCCATCAGCCAGGCCGCGAAGGCCATGAACATGTCGTACAAACGCGCCTGGGATCTGGTTCAATCGCTCAACAACCTGGCCGCCCAACCCCTCGTGCTGACGCAGACTGGTGGGCAGAAGGGCGGCGGAACCTCACTGACGGCGGCGGGTGAGGCGTACCTGCGGTACTACCAGGAGCTACACGCCCGGTTTCAGCAGTTTATGGAAAAGGAAAGCCAGCAGTTGGCGGGGATGGAGTTTGGGTGAGGGGTACTGCTCGCACCTACGCCTCAACGGGTTCAAGCTTCCGGGCTTGAACCGGCTCCGCCCACGTTGAAACGGGGTTCAAACCCGGAGGCTTGAACTAGTTAGGTTGACAGGTACCTGTTAGTTAACCACCCGATTCAGGTTGTAACTCAGGTAGGAGTCGCCCACTCGGAAGTTGCGCTGCTGATCGAGCACGAACAACACGTTATCGTCTCCCTTCAACAAATAAATGGACACCTCGGGCTTATCCGAATCCAACTGGTACACGATTGCTTCGGGGTCGGTGGGCGTGCCGCGCACAATCGCCCATTTTCCTTCGCGCGCCCCTCGGTTTAGCGAATAGGTGGTAGGTTGTTGGTTTTCAGGGTTGTAAAAAAGCACCAGACTCCACTTGAGCTTTTGGCAATCAGGTCGGGCGGGCAGCTTCCAGTCCCGGTAAATTTCGGCGCAGGGAAACCGTCCGTCGAACACGCCCAGGACGGTAGGTCCGCTGGCAATGGGCATCCGTGAAGTCGTTTTGGACGGGACGTTGGTTAGCCGGTAGGCGCCAACCTGGCCATAAAGGCCACGAATCGTGACGCCCGAGAGTAGCAACAGAAGAATGAATCGGTAATTTTTCATCGCGTTACGAATGGAAATGTTCGTTCAATTTCGGTTCATCGCGTAACTCCACCCGGCATGACCAATCATCAGTTTCCCCTGCGAATCGAGCAAGTGAAGCAGACGGTCGTCCAATCGGAGAAACGACAGGGTCGTAGTCGGCGTGCTGGGATCGAGGCGGTAAATGACCCGGTTGCCGGGGCGATCATCCTGCCGCCACACGCCGTCCCGGGTTGCCGTCGTACCTCCGTCCTTAAATCCCTGAGTGCCGGGCTGAGTCATGCCGTACGTGTAGACGAGGTGGTACTTCGTCGGGGCCTGGGTGCGCGGGTCGCGGTGCAGGGTGAGGTTCCAGGTGATGAACTCGCAGGGCGTTTGTGGCGAGATGGCCAGTTGCGTTCGCGGGAAGAGGTCGCAGGGCGTACTGGCCACAAACACGAGTGGGTCGGGTGAAGGGCGCGTCGCCGATAGGGAGCCGACGGCCAGCAACACCAGGATGCGGTAGCTGAGTTGGTTCATGGGGACGAGGTTTTAGAGGATCGTAGCGTGGTAAGAAGTAAGCACTGGGGTATACCTCAACCTTCCGTAAAGGAAGCAAACCCATGTGCCTTCCCACAAATTTTGTAGAACAACGACCGAAAAAGTGGAGGAAACGTACTTTTCTACCTTAACTGGTTCAAGCCCGGAGGCTTGAACCAGTTAAGAAGCGTGGCTTTGTCCTTTACTCCAGCCTCTTCAGTCAGGCTTCATCTTTCAGTTCAACAATCAAAAACAAACCAACAGATCGCATTTCGCAATCGCTGGTCGTCAAGGACAAGATCACGAATTTTTTCTGGAAGCCTGTCTCGCTGCCATTGGCATTCCTGAGCCCTGACAACCTCCGTTTCCTCTCCTGAAGAGGCCGTCATAACGGCCCGAATGGCGTAGGCCGCCGCCCCCAATTCGTGGGCAGCCACATGCGCGACGGCAACCGCCTGACTAGCGGATAAAGCCGCTAATTTCGCCGCACCCGACACGTCTCTTGCGGCTGCGTTGGCGGCAAAAGCGGCCTGATGGGCTTGTTTCATTGGAATTTCTCCCTTTACCCAAGCTTGGGTGAATTCAAGGGCGCGTCGTGGACGGTCATCCGTTGGCTGCACTTCTTCGAAGTAGTGCAGGACATGCTGCGCACATTGCGCGGCCCAAATCGCCAATAGGTGATGATCTTCGTCCGACAAGGTACCGCCCCGACGAACGGTGATGAATCGTTTATCCCGGATTTTAGGAAGTATCATACTCGCTCCTTTCAGGGTGGTTTTTTATTCGCTCCGCTTTCACACCTCCTCCGCCACCGCCCGCTTTTTCCGCGTAAACCAAAGGTACATTGGCACGCCCGTCGCCATCAGGCTCAGGCCGAGGGCGGCTTCGCGGGGGCGGGTGAAAATCGTGTTGACGAATAGCCCGGCGCAGAACAACACCATTACGGCCGGGACCACCGGGTACCCCCAGACCCGGTACGGGCGCGGGGCGTCGGGCATGGTACGGCGGAGGATGAACACGCCCAGCGTGGTGGCCCCGTAGAAAATGAAAACGGCGAAAATGAGCATGTCGGTCAGTTGGTCGAACGAGCCGGAGAGCACCAGCCCGATCGCCCAGCCGCACTGAAACCGCAGCGAGTTGACGGGTGCCCCGGCGTCGTTGAGTTTCCCGACGCTCGGGAAAAACAGTCCTTCGCGGGCCATCGCAAAGTACGGGCGGCAACTGGCCAGAATCGTGGCGTGGGTGCAGCCCAGCGTGGTGAGCAGGATGAGAACCGAGATGAAAATGCGCCCGCCGTTGCCCCAAAACGCCTGCACCGCTTCGACCGCCGCGATGCGGTTGCCCGCCCGGTACACGCCCTCCAGGTCTTCGACCGACAGCAGCGAGAGATAGGTCACGTTGACGAGCAGGTAAATCGCGATGACGGCAAACACGCCCACGGCAATGCCCCGCGGAATGGTCCGGCGGGCGTCTTTGATTTCGCCGCCCACGAAGCCCACCGCCGCCCAACCCTGGTACGCCCAGAAGGCCGCCAGCATAGCCGTAAACACGGCGCTCAGCGTGACGGGCTGACCGGGCGGCGTGGCGAGCGAAATGCGGGCGGGGACGGATTCGGCGCTCGCCAGTCCGAACACGACGATGGTAAAAATTCCCGCGCAAACCAGTACCAGAATGCCCGTACTCACGCCGGTACCCGTCTGGATGCGGGTCGTGTTGAGCCAGGTCAGGAGCAGAATCAGCGCGATGGCGACGGCCTTGCTTGAAAAATCGGCGAAGGGAAAAAAGACGCCACCGAGACTAAAATCGGCCCAGTCGGTCAGCAGCGGTGGGAGGGGTACCAAACTTTGCAGCGACTGCGAAAACACGTAGGCCAGCGAAGCAATCGAAGCCGTCTGAATGACCGTGAACAGTGACCAACCGTAGAGAAAAGCGAAAAAGCGGTTGTAGATTTTCTTGAAGTACGCGTACTCGCCGCCCGTGTCGGCCAGCAGACCCGCGACTTCGGCGTTGCTCAGCGCCCCGAACAGCGTGATGATTCCGCCCAGTACCCAACACAGCAGCACCCAGCCCGAGGAGTGGAGTTCGGCGGCCATCGGGGCCACTTTTTTGTAAACACCCGAGCCGATGATGTTGCCGATGACGATGACAATCACCGCCGACAGGCCGAGGGTGCGCTGGAGGTGGGGTTTGGACATGGGGGCAAGATACGCAATCGGCGTGGGGATTCGGGGTACGCACTACGCACCAAACCCGTCACGCTGAGTTTGTCGAAGCGCTCAACCACTTCGAGGGTTTTCAACCACTTGAAGAGGTTCGAGATAGAGCGCTTCGACAAGCTCAGCGTGACGGGTTTGGATTTGGTGTTTTCAACGTCCCGCCTGCATCGGCTGGGCCCGGACAGGCAGGCCTTCCAACTGAGCGTAACTCAGTTTCCAGGTACCGTCCGGGGCTTTTTTCCAGAGCAACACGAAGTTGCCTTCGCCCAAGCCGTAGGGTTCATTCGACGCAGTCGGGAGTACGTCGACCGAGTAGGTACCCGCTTCATAGGCGGTCTGGGCGTCGGTGGACGCGGTCACGCCGCGGATCTTCAGGTTGGCAATCGTGGGTAACGTGCTGCGTACCCAACCCTGAGCCACGGCCGATTTGCCACTCAGGTGCTGGCTGCCTTGCAGAAAGTGCACGTCCTCGGCCAGCATTGAAATCACCTTTTCGGCGTCTTTGCCGTTCCAGGCGCTGATGAATTGCTGGTTCAGTTCCTGCACGTTGGCTTTCGGCGCTTCATTGGCGCAGGCAGCGAGCAGGAAAAACAGGGCCAGGCTTCCGGCCCACGTTTTCAACGAAACCAAGGCTTGCGTTTTCATGGGTTCGATTGGTTGTGGTGAAACTTACCAACTCTTGCGACGGTACTCCGAGGTCGGATACGGCGTTGAATAATCGCCGAACGAAGGGTTGAGCAGGTACCCAAAGGGATTCGGACTTAGGCCCGTTTCGGTTTGCGTCTGGTACGCCAGCAGCGTCTGCGGAGCAGGTACCGGCGCGGTTACGGCAGCGGCTCGGACCGGTGCTCCCCAGGCGTAGGTCGGTGGAGTCGGTTGCTCGGCGGCTTTCGCGGCGGCTACACGCGCGGCCTCCGCTTCAGCAGCGGCCTGGGCGGCCGCGGCCCGGCGTTTGTTCCGATTGTCAATGCCCTTGCCGACGGCGTACCCCCCGGCCGCTCCGATCACCCCACCGACGACACCCCCGAGGGCGCGATTTCGTTTGTGGATGATGGCCCCGGCAGCGGTTCCGGCCCCGCCTCCGATCACGGCACCTTTCGCCTGCGGACTCCAACGGCGCGGGCGGCTTTTGCCGACTTGCTTTCCGGCGACGGCCCCGAGGGTACCGCCCACGAGCGCCCCGACGACGGGGTTCTTTTTATGAATTAAAGCACCGGCCGCGCCACCTACCCCGGCCCCGACGACGGTACCCTGGGTGGCCGGACTCCAGCGGCGCTGCGCCGGGGCGTCAGGGCCGAACGTGAGAACAGCAGACAGAATCAGCAGCGAACGAATTTGAAGCGTTTTCATAGCTGTACTTTGTTAAGGGTTATGGTCAAAACCCCGGCCCGCCGCGCGTGAATCGGGGAGCGACCGAGGTACCATACAAACGAAAGCAAGCCCAGTCAGGTCGTTTTCAGGGTGTTAATAAATCCTAAAAACGCAGGCGGTGGCCTGTAACCCATTCACGATCAACTCGTTTTGCAGCACCGGGAAGCGGGGAAGGAAGTTCAGGACGGGCGCAACTCCTTCCGCAGGCACACGCTGTTCGCGACGCCGACGTACGGCCCGTAGTTCGGAATGGGTCGGTACCCGTGTTTGGTGTACAGCCCGACGGCATCGGCAAAGCCCCGGGCCGTTTCCAGCACGCAGGCCGAAAAGCTCAGTTCCCGGCCCCAGTTTTCCAGTTCGGCGAGTACCCGGCCCGCGATGCCCCGGCCCCGGTGGGCTGGGTCGACGTACATCCGCTTCACTTCGGCGACGCCCGGCCCGAAGGGCTTGAGGGCCCCGCAGCCCACGGGTACCCCGTCGACGTACGCGACGACCGCGTGCCGGATGGCGTCGAGGGTGTTGAATTGGGAATAAAACGCGTCCGCCTCGCCGTTTTGCCCGGTCAGGTACCGGTCGAGCTGCGCGACGAGGGCCTGGAAATCAGCGTTGGAGGAATCGGTGCGGTGGAGCGTGAGCATGGGCAGGGCGTTTGGACGAAACTACGCGAAACGCCGCCGTCTGTCAATGCCTCAAAACCGCAGTACCTCCGTGTGGAACGTCGCGCCCTGATCGCCCCGGATGCGTACCGTCGCGGTGAGGGGCTGGGCCGCCCAATCGATCGTGAGCAGGGCGTAGTTGCGCTGCACCACCAGCGGCCCGACGCGGTGGCGGTTGGCCTCCTCGCGGGCGGCGGCCCAGGTGTGGGTGAGCCCGCTGCTGGTCACGTCGACGAGCGGGTAGGGCAGACCGGGTACCGCCACGCGTGAGAATTCGGCGATGTGCCGGTCGCCGCTGAGCAACACGGTACCCTTCGGTTTGGTTTTCCCGAGCAGATCCAGCAGCCGCTGGCGCTCGGTCGGGAAGTTGGCCCATTTTTCAAACGGGTGTTCTTCGGGCAAAATCTGAATGCCGCAGCCGATCAGGTGCAGATCGGCGTCGGAGCTGCGCAGTTCGTTTGCGAGCCAGGTCCACTGGGCGTCGCCGAGCAACTGACCCGTGGGGTCGGGTACGTTGTCGCGGCCGTTTTTCCGCAGCGGGTCGCGGAAGTACCGGGCATCGAGCAGAATCACCTTCACCCGTCGCCCCTTCGGCCCAAACGTGTGCGCCGCGTACGCGCCCTCGCGCCGGCGTTCGGGGCGGTCGGCGGGCACGTCCAGAAAATCGAGCAGCAATTGCTGGCTTTCGCGGCGGCGGGGGTACTCCCGACCGCCGTCGTTGACGCCGTAATCGTGGTCGTCCCAGATCCCGACGATGCGCGCCGACTGCCGCAACTGCTGGTACAGCGGGTGGCGCTTCTGGCGGTCGTACTTGGCCCGGAGCGTGTCGAGGTTTTCGCTGTCGCCGTAGATGTTGTCGCCAAGCCAGATCCAGAGGTCGGGGCGGTCGGCCAGCACGTCGTCCCAGAGTACCTGCGGGCGGTCCTGGTGGCTGCACGAACCGAAGGCGATGGTCGTGACGGCGGTCGAAGCCGGGGCGGAAGATTGGGTCGGGGCCGGACGGCGGCAGGCAGCCAGGGCCAGTAGCCCGGCCGTGAGGAGTGCGGGGGTGCGAAGCATGGCCGCAAAACTACGAACGCCGCCCCCGACCGGGGCGGCGTTCACAATTTGTTAACGCGCTCAGACGAATGACGCTACACGTTGATTCCGCCCGACACCTCAATCCGCTGCCCGTTGATCCACCGCCCTTCGTCCGTGCACAGAAACGCGACGACCCCGCCGATGTCGTCGGCCCGCCCGACCCGGTTCAGCGGCGACAGGCTGGCCAACCGCTCCTTCAGTTGCGGGTTGCTGCGGATGGCGGCGTCGTTGAAATCGGTTTCGATGGGTCCCGGTGCCACGATGTTACAGCGAATGCCCTTCGCGCCCAGTTCCTTGGCCCAGTACTTGGTCAGTACCTCCATCGCGCCCTTCATCGAGGCGTACACCGAGTAGCCGGGGTTGACAAACCGGGTGGTTCCGCTGCTGATGTTGACGATGCCCCCACCGTCGTTGAGGTGCGGCAGCAATTTTTGCGTGATGAAAAAGACGCCTTTGTAGTGCACGTTGAGGAATTCATCGAAAAACGCTTCCGTGACCTTTTCAAACGGTACCGTGCCCCCGATGCCCGCGTTGTTCACCAGAAAATCAAATCCGGTGGCCTGCCAGGTGGTCCGTAGCGCCTGGGCTACCGAGGCCTCGAAGGCGTCGAAGCGGGCCAAGTCGTTCACGTCCAGCGGCAGGGCCACGGCCCGGCGTCCGTTGTTTTGAATTTCCTGTACCACGTCCTCGGCTTCTTCCTGCTGACTCCGGTAGGTCAGGATGACGTCGATGCCCTTGCGGGCCAAACTCAGGGCCATGTCTTTGCCCAGACCCCGGCTGCCGCCGGTGACGAGGGCGATTTTGGTTGTGCTCATCGTTTTCGGGGAATTGGTTTCGAGGGCACAAACGTAGTGTGTCGGACCGAAGGGCCGTTTGCACGCATCAATCCAGAGTTTGCAAAATTCAATCAGGCCCGAAAGGCGACCGGGGCCAGCGACGTCTGCTTCTTGAAAAAGTTGGAGAAATGCGCGACCTCGTCGAAGCCCAGGGAGTAGGCAATTTCGGAGACGTTCCAGTCGGTCTGCTTCAGGAGAATTTTGGCCTCCTGCGCCACGCGGCCGCGGATGAGGTCGGTCGTGGTCCGGCCCGTGTGTTCCTTGAGTACCTTGTTGAGGTGGTTCACGTGCACCGAAAGCCGGTCGGCGTACGCCTTGGCCGTGCGCAACGCCAGTTTCTGCTGCGGCGATTCGATAGGGAACTGCCGCTCCAGGAGTTCGATGAACAGCGACGACACCCGTGCCGAAGCCGTCTGCGCCGGGTACTGGGCCGCGGCGGGCTGGAGCTTCTGACCGTAGTGAATTAGTTCGAGGACGTACGTCCGCAGCAAATCGTGCTTGTAGACGTAGTTAGAGGCCAGTTCGCGCTGCATTTTTCCGAACAAGATTCGCAGTTCGTCGGCCTGTTCGTCGGTGAGTTGAAAAACCGGGTACCCGCCCGGCTTGAAGAGCGGCAAGTCGTCGAGTACCACGCCGCTTCGGGTCGGCGCGAGAAACTCCGCCGTGAAAATGCAGAAGCAGCCCGTCTGGTCCTCGTCGAGCGGCACGTAGTGGTACGGGATGCGGGGCGTGGCAAAGAGCAGCGCCTGGCGCGCGATGTCGATGACTTTGTCGGCGTATTCGGCCCGGTTGTGCCCCCGAATCAGGCTAATTTTGTAGTACGTCCGCCGGTTGTAGGGCATGAACGACCCGGACTCCCGTCGGAGCTTCTGCAAATCACTCGTCTCGAAGACGTTGAAATGTCCGATTTCGCGGTTCAGTCCCTCCGGAACGAGGCGGGCCGTGGTCTGGTAAAATTCGTCGAGCGTAATCGGTTTCATAGCCGGGCGTGCGTTGTCAGAACCAAAGCTAACGCGATTTCGGTACCGGGCCAGCCGCTCCCGGTTTTTCGGGTTCCGCGGCGGGAAGGCTCCCGACGGACCAGGCGGTACCGATCCCTTAAAAATTCCTTCAGCCCCCAAAATTCCCCGCCCGACTCTCCGGGGAAATGCTATTTTTGCTTCCCCTTTTCGGGACAGTACCCCCCAACCCGCCTTCAACCCGTGCAGCGAGATCACCGAATTGTCTGGCAGGAATGCCTGCGCATCATCCGCGAGAATGTGCCCGAACAAAGTTTCAAAACTTGGTTCGAGCCCATCGTGCCCCTGCGTCTCGACGGGGCGATGCTGACGATTCAGGTACCGAGCCAGTTTTTCTACGAGTGGCTCGAAGAAAATTACGTGCACCTGCTGCGCAAGGCCATCGACTACGCGCTCGGGCGGCAGGGGATGCTGGAGTACTTCATCGAGGTCGACAAGGGCGACGAGAAAAAGCCAACCATCGGCTACACGGTACCCAACCAGAAGCAGACCAACCCGCCGCCCCCGCCGCCGCAGAACAAACCCGAGCCGACCATCTACAAAACGCCCTTCGAGCTACCCGACCTCGACGGGCTCGAACTGATTTCGTACCTCAACCCGCACTACGGGTTCGACAACTACGTCGAGGGCGACTGCAACCGGCTGGCGCGGGCGGCGGGCGTGGCCGTGGCCCAGAAACCGGGCGTGACCTCGTTCAACCCGCTGATGATTTACGGCGGCGTCGGGCTGGGCAAGACGCACCTCGTCCAGGCCATCGGCAACCACATCAAAAGCCACAACCCGAACAAATTCGTGCTCTACGTCTCGTCGGAGAAGTTCACGAATCAGTTCATCGTGGCCGTGCGCAACAACAGTACCCAGGAATTCACGAATTTCTACCTGCGCGTCGACGTGCTCATCATCGACGACGTGCAGTTTCTCTCGGGTAAGGAAAAAACCCAGGAAACGTTTTTCCACATCTTCAACCACCTCCACCAGCTCGGACGGCAGATCATCATGACCTCCGACCGCGCTCCGCGCGATTTGCAGGGCTTGCAGGACCGGCTGCTGTCGCGGTTCAAATGGGGCCTGTCGGCCGATTTGCAGACGCCCGACCTCGAAACCCGCACGGCCATCATTCAGAAAAAGCTCCAGGCCGACGGCATCCACATCGACAACGAGGTAATCGAGTACCTCGCCCACAGCATCGACACGAACGTGCGCGAACTCGAAGGCGTCATCGTTTCGCTCATGGCGCAGGCCTCGCTCATGCGCCGCGACATTGACATGGACCTGGCCCGAACGACGCTACGGAACCTCATTCAGGAATCGGACCGGGACGTGACGATTGATTCGATTCTCGAAGTCGTCATCGACCACTTCAAAGTCACCCTCGACGACCTCAAGAGCAAGAGCCGCAAAAAGGAAATCGTGTACCCGCGGCAGGTGGCGATGTACCTGGCGAAAGAAAACATCAACCTCTCGCTCAAATCCATCGGATTTCACTTCGGCGGGCGCGACCACAGCACCGTCATCCACGCCATCCAGACCATCTCCGAAGCCATGGGAACCGACCGCGAGGTACGGGCCGAAGTGATGGATTTGCAGAAGCATTTTGGAAAAAAATAGGAAAAGGGAACATGGAGAAGGGAGAAAGCCTCATGCCTAACGTTTCTCGACTTGCTCTCCCTTTTCCTTTCTCCCTATTCCTTTTTTCCCGTCAGAAGCTCGACGTTCCTGCCTACGACGCCTGCGTAACCGCCGCGCCGAATGCGGTCGTGTACGCGCTGAGCTGGTGGCTCGACCTCGTTTCGCCCGGTTGGGAGGTACTCGTCTGGCCGGGTACCGACGGGACGTACCGGGCTGTGCTGCCGGTACCCGTTCGGCGGAAGTACGGAATTCGCTTCGTGCAACAGCCGCTGTTTGCGCAGTTTCTAGGGATTTTTTCGCCGGAAACGGTACCCCCGGAAATCGCCGAAGCCTTCGGGCGCGAGCTGGCCCGCCGGTACCGTTTCGTCGTGCGGCTGGCGCTGCGGCCCGGCGTTGAGTTCGGGGCGGTGGGTACCTTCGAGACGCTCGAAACGCACGTCCTGTCCCTCGACCGCCCGCACGCCGCCATCCGCGCCGGGTACTCCGCCGACCGTCGGATGAACCTCAAACGCGCCGAACGGGCGGGCTGGGTGGTGGTCGAAGGCCGCGAAATTGGTACCCTCGTCCAACTATTCCAGAGAAATCACTCGCACCGCATCGCGGGCGGGGCTGACCCGGCGGCGTACCCCCTGCTCGAACGGCTCTTCGCTGAATGCGAAGCCCGCGGCCTCTCGACACTGCGTTACGCCGTTCGTGACGGACAAATCGAAGCCGGGGCCTGGTTCGTGACTTGGGGCGGACGGGCGATTTACCTCTTCAACGCGGCCACGGAAGCGGGTCGCCGCGGCAACGCCCGGACCTGGCTGATCGATCAGTTTCTGGCCGAACACGCCGAATCGGGGCTGCTCTTCGATTTTGAAAGCCCGGCCATTGACTCCATCGCGGATTTTTACCAGAGCTTCGGTGCCCAGCCTGAGCCATTCGGCGTGCTGCGATACAACCGTCTGCCGGGTTGGGTGAAGGGGCTTTGGCGGTTAAAAAAAACTGTTCTTTTAACCGCAGAGACGGGGAGGTTGCGCGGAGAGCGCGAGAGGTAGTCTCTGCGGTCAAAAAAATCACAGCACCACCCGCACGAGTACCCCCGTCGCCCCCGCCGCCCGGAAGGGTACCCAGGTTAGGGCAGTCGTCCGCCGTTTGCCCCAGCGGTAGCGGTGCGTCTGGTAGATGAATTCGGTACTGGCGATGCCCACGGCGGCCCCGGCCAGCACGTCGGGTACCCAGTGCTCGTTGTTCAGAATCCGAATCAGCCCCACGCCCGAGGCCAGCGTGTACCCGCCGATGCTGAACCACACGCTGCGCTCGCCGAGTTCGTGGCGCAGAAACGTCGCCGCGACGAAGGCCTGGGTGGTGTGGCCCGAGGGCCAGGATTTCTGATCGCTGCCGTCGGGCCGTTCGAAGCGCGTGATCCGCTTCACCGACTGCGTGACGAGCTGGGACAGTACCTCCGCCTTGACCAGAATCAGCGAACGATTCAGAAAGTCGTTTCGTGTCTTCACGCCGACGGCGTCGAGGCCGTAGACAAGCACGAGCGGCACGTAGGGCAGGTAGTCGTCGACGGCCGAGCGAAAGTTGGGGTCGAGTCGCCGGACGTCGGCCTGTAAGTCAATTTTGTTCAGAAAACCCGTTTCGCGGAGCGTCACCAAACTCCCGGCCAGGAGTACCGTCGGGGCGACGTAGGGCCGGAAGCCCGCGCGTTTCGGGGGTACCGGCGCGAGCGTGTCCTGCGCCGACGCGGCGGGCAGGGTACCGCCGAGCGTCAGCCAGAGAAAAAAAACGCGGAGCAAGGGCAGGCGGCGGAGGCGGGTACTCAAAGCCAGCGGGGTTGGACCTTCAGGCCCTTGAAGTTTTTCAGATCGAGCGCGATGGCCCCGACGACGAGATCGACTTCGGCCTTGATCGGGATGCGGTTTTCGTCGTCCGAGACCCACATCCGAATCGATTCCTTGCCATCAAACAGTTCGTTTTTCGGCATCTGCGGGATGATTTTGAAGGCGTTGATTTTGCCAAATTTCGTCGACACGACTTCACGCCCGAGGTACTTGACGCGCATGTCGTAAAACTCGTTGTCGAAGTACGCCTTTACCCCCACGACTTGCCCCGGCTGCATCCGGCTGAAATCAACCGTGCGGAGGTAGTAGTACCCGCTGATGACGTCGTGAACGTTGGGCGGCGTGCGGAGTTGCTTCGTTTCGGTCCCGTTCGTGTTCGTGATGACCTGGTCGGTGTCGTGGTCGAACGTCGCGCGCTGTTCTTTTCTGTACTTGCCCTCCTGCTGGCGCATGTAAAATTCCTGAGGTTGGAGCGTCTGCGTATCGACGTACGACTGCCAGGTGTCGCGCACCCGCGTGAAGACGTCGAGCGCGCCCGTCGTCCGACCCGTCACGTTCACGCGGTAGCAGGGGCGATTATTGACCCGGTGCAGCTTCGGACTGACGTCGACGACGGCCTCGGCGGCGTTGATGAAGCCGTAATGCACCCGGTATTCGAGGTGTTCGCCCGCCACGAAGCGGTTCGGCTCGGCCTGAATTTCCTCCGGGTACTGGTGGGCGTCGAAACGTCGCGCGACGAAGCTGACCAGCGAACCGCTCAGGACGAGTAGAAAAAGTGCAGACGAAATTCGTTTCATGGCGTCAAAAACCCCAGTCATAACGACGGGTACTTAGCTTTTAAATACGCGAGGTACTTGCGAAAATTCCCCCCGAAGCGCTCGCGGAACTCGGTCTCGAACTGATTCCGCCGGGCGTTGTAAGTCGCGAAACCCACGAAATACGCGTTGTTGGGCAGGGCACCTTCCCAGCGTCGGCGGCGGCGTACCTGGGAGAGTCCGATGTACAGCGTATCCATTGAATCTACGATCTGACGGATCAATTGGGTTTTCAGTCGGTCTTTTTCGGAACTGGGTAGGCGAGGGCCGAAACCCCGGTACAGACTGTCGAGCGCCCGCGTGCCCCGGTTGACGTGCCGAAGGTAACGGTCGCTGAACACTTTGCCTTGCTCGTACTGACGAAGCGGTCGAGAAGCTAACCCAAATCGCATTTTCAGGAACTGAATCGCCCCGTAGTCGCCGACGAAGTTGGCCAGGTTCTCGTTGAATTCGTGATTGTCTTTGACGAACAACGTACTGTGGGTCAGTTCGTGAATGATCAGATTGGCCAGTTGCCCATCCGACCGACTCAGCATCGATGACAGGATCGGGTCGCGGAAGTACCCCAGCGTACTCCAGGCCGCCACCTCGCCGAGTTCGGTGTCGTAACCCCGTTGTTTCAACTCCGCTTCCTCCGCCTTTGCCCGGTCGAATTCGAAAAATCCCTTGTACGTAAACGTCCCGATGAATGGGAAATCGCGTTCTAGTGCCCGCATTCGGTACCGTTCGGCGGCGGTGAGTACCCAGAGAATGGGTTTGCCGCCTTGGTCGAAGTACGTCTGGTAGTTGTCGGTATCGGTCAGCCCGAGTGAATCGACGGCGAAGCGCCGGACGTCCTGGATGAATCGCAGCCGACGCTTCACCGAATCGGGTACCGCCGGGTCGGCCAGGACCTTCGTCACCGGGCGGGCGTTCCAGAGCACCCGCGCCTGGCCCTTGCCCTGCATCCAGCCGTAGCTGACCCATTCGCGCTGCCAGAGGCCGACCAGCAGCCCGATTCCCACCAAAATCAGAACGATTCGTTTGAACACGGAAACGACGAATTACGAGCCGGACACGACTTTTCGCGAACGGGTTGCAAAGGTTAAAAAATTGCCCTTACCTTTTCGCCCGCTGGAACCGGCCCGGCAGACGAACACGGCCCTGGGAAAGCCGGAATTTCTCCCGGAAATTTGCCGAACGGGCTGGCATATGCCGGGAAAAAAGGCTATTTTTATCATCCGGTTCGGAGCCCTGAAGCGCATTTTAAAACCTTGACAATCAGTATTTCTGAAATCCATTTTTCCAGACCGATAACTTAACTATCTCTTCAATGGCACAAGCAACTTCTGCGGACAACGCGAACAAACTCAAAGCCCTCCAGACCACCCTCGAAAAGCTCGACAAGACGTACGGCAAAGGTACCGTGATGCGGTTGTCGGAGAGTAAAGTACTTGACGTACCGACCATTTCGACCGGTTCGTTGGGGCTTGACCTGGCGCTGGGCATCGGCGGGGTACCGCGCGGCCGGGTCGTGGAAATCTACGGGCCGGAATCGTCGGGGAAAACCACGCTGACCATGCACTGCATCGCCGAGGCGCAGAAGGCAGGCGGCATGGCGGCCTTCATCGACGCCGAGCACGCGTTTGATCGCACGTACGCCGAAAAACTCGGCATCAACCTCGACAACCTGCTCATCAGCCAGCCCGACAACGGCGAGCAGGCGCTCGAAATCACCGAACACCTCATCTCGTCGGGGGCCATCGACATCATCGTCATCGACTCCGTGGCGGCGCTGGTACCTCGGGCCGAAATCGAAGGCGAAATGGGCGACTCGAAGGTTGGTCTCCAGGCCCGCCTCATGTCGCAGGCCCTGCGGAAGCTGACCGGTACCATTAACAAAACGGGCTGCTGCTGCATTTTCATCAACCAGTTGCGCGAAAAAATCGGCGTGATGTTCGGCAATCCCGAGACCACCACGGGTGGGAATGCGCTGAAATTCTATGCCTCGGTCCGCCTCGACATCCGACGTTCGAGCCAAATCAAGGAAGGCGCTGACAGCGTCGTCGGGAACCGGACGCGCGTGAAGGTCGTCAAAAACAAACTGGCGCCGCCGTTCAAAGTCGTTGAATTCGACATCATGTACGGGCAGGGCATCTCGAAAGCCGGGGAGGTACTCGACCTGGCCGTCGAACTCGAAATCGTCAAGAAATCGGGTTCCTGGTTCAGCTTTGATGGCAATCGTTTGGGCCAGGGCCGCGACGCCGTCAAGGACATGCTTAAGGACAACCCCGAGCTGATGGAAACGCTCGAAACGCGGGTGAAGGAAAAAGTCCGTGGCGACGAAAACGCACTCGTGGATCAACTCGAACCGAACATTGTCGACGACGGCAAGCTCGACGATTAAGGGTAGCGCAAGCTTTAGCTTGCGTCGCACCCCGTTCAAAACCGGGCGAACGTGCTGTTCGCCCGGTTTTTTTTGTGAATGGCTCCGAACCAAAAATCGTTTATCTTGCTCCGTCAACCCACACCGAGCACACCGCATGAACCTTGAAACACCTCTTTCTGCCTTGGCTCCGACGCTTCACTTTCGCGACGAATACCTGGACCAGACGGCGTTGAGTAGGTACGACCTGCGGCTCGAACTCGACGCGCACATCCTGCGGTGCGCCATCGTGGAGGCCTCCGAAAACCAATGCCGATTTCTGGAGGAGTACCGCTGGGCCAGCAACACGCCCGCCGACGGAGTACTGCCCCTGATTCGAAACGTCATCGATCAGCACGAGTTGTTGCCCCGGAACTTCTGGAAATCGGTGCAGTTCGTGGTCAACAATCCGTCATTCACGCTCATCCCGGCTCCCTTGTTTCGCAAGGAATACGCCGTGAGGTACCTCGAACTAGCGCGTGGCGTATCGCTGGCCGGCGAAGCCGTTCTGCACGAGCGGCACGCGAGTTGGGAAACGGAAAACGTGTTTTCACTGCCCACGCCCCTGTACGACTACCTGGCGGGTCTGTATCCGTTCGACGATTTCCGGCTTGTGCACCACGCCGATCTGCTGCTCGACGTGGCCCGACAATTCGACGACAAAACCTTTCTCATTGCCGTAGAGCCGACGAGCGTCACGATGCTCTACGCGTACAAGTGGAAGCTGTTTTACTGCAACCGCTTCGAGTACCGTGACGTGAAGGATCTGATTTACTACGTGCTCTACGTGATGAGCGAGTTAAAGCTCAACGCCGCCCAACTGCCCGTCGTCGCGTTTGGCGCTATCGACGTGGACTCGGACGCGCACATCGCCCTGCACAAGTACCTCGGCGAACTCACGGTGGGCCTACCCGAAGCGCTGAAGGCCCCGCGACTTTTCGTCAATGCGCCCCCGGCCCACCGCTACGTCAACCTGTTTCACGCCGTCGAGGCGGACTAACCGCGGCGGTTCACGCTTTCCATGAAAAAAATCGCGCTGTTTCCCGGCTCGTTCGACCCGTTCACGAAAGGCCACGAGGACATCGTCCGGCGGGGGCTGGGGTTGTTCGACGAAGTCGTCATCGGCATCGGCAACAACGTCAACAAAAAGCGGTATTTCCCCATCGAGGTGATGCAACCGGCCATCGAGGGTACTTTCGCCGGGTTACCCGTTCGGGTGATTTCCTATGACGACCTGACGGCCCACTTCGCCCGCGAAATTGGGGCGCGGTACCTGCTCCGGGGCCTACGAAATACGACCGACTTTGAGTACGAAAACAGCATTTCGCAGGTGAATCGCCATCTCTACGCCGACGTCGAAACGGTCTTCCTCATCACCTCGCCCGAGCTGGCCCCCATCTCTTCGACCATCATCCGCGACCTACACCGCTACGGCTCCAGCATTGACGAGTTTTTGCCCTATCGGTTGGAGGAAGCAAAAGCGGAGAAGTGAGGAGGGGAGTGAGAATAAAAACCGAGATGCAGTTCATTCTCACTTCGCCACCTTCGCCTCAACAGAATTCCACAGCTTCTCAAACACGTACCGAATCGAGCTGTACGAATCGACGAGGGCGTTCTGGATTTGCTTGCGGTCCATCCAGACTAGCTTTTCGATGTTTTCTTCCACCTGCGGCGCCATCTCGTGGTCGTCGAGACAGGTCATCCGGTACCACTTCGTTTTCTTCAGAATGCGGTTGCCGTTCTGGGTGTAGGTGTGCCAGGTCGTGCAGAGTTTTTCGTCGAGTGCCACCTCGATGTTGCATTCCTCCTCCACTTCCCGCACGGCGGCCTGTTTTGACTTTTCAAACGGATCGAGTTTACCTTTCGGCAGGTCCCAGCGTTTCAATCGGTACATCAACAGGATCTTGTCGCCTTTGAAGACCACGCCCCCGGCGGCTTTCACGACGGTGAAAAAGTTTTTCACGTCCGCCTCCGCTGCTTTGACGTCGGGTACCTGGTAAATGATGCTTTGTAGGCCGGGCAAGGGCATCGTGTGCAGGATTTCGAGGAGGCGTTCGAGGCCCGCGCTGGTACCGTTCAGCACGAGTACGTGCCCGGCGAGCACCTCGGGCCGGACGGCGTCGAGGCGGGTATCGAGTACGGCGTCGTAGGGTTGGTGGGGCCGGCGCAGGTCAGCGCGTTGAGCTTGGGTAAGTTTTAACGGTCGGTCGTTGATGAAGATGACCATGAACAGGTGGTTTGCGGGGCGACAAAAGTAACCCTTCGCCGCCGCACTTTCCAATCCAGACGCCTACTTTTGGCGGCATGATGGACCCCACTCATGAACCCATTGCCCGGCGCGTGGCCGAGCAATTATTGCGCGTGCAGGCCGTCCGGCTGCGGCCCGACGAGCCGTTCACCTGGGCCTCGGGCTGGCGCTCGCCGATTTACTGCGACAACCGACTGACGCTCTCGTTTCCCGCCGTGCGGACGTACCTGAAAAACGCCCTCGCCGACCGCGTTCGGAAGGAATTTGCCGACGTGCAGGCCCTCGCCGGCGTGGCTACGGCGGGTATTCCGCAGGGGGCACTCGTGGCCGATGCGCTGAACCTGCCGTTTCTCTACGTCCGGCCCGAACCGAAAAAACACGGCATGGGCAACCAGATCGAAGGCCGGACCGAGGCCGGTCAGCGGGTGGTCCTCATCGAAGACCTCATCTCGACGGGCGGCAGTTCGCTCAAAGCCGCCGAAGCGCTGCGGGCGGCGGGCGTCGAGGTACTCGGCATGGTGGCGATTTTTACCTATGGATTTCCCGTTTCGGAGGACGCCTTTCGGGCGGCGGGGTTGTCGCTGCACTGCCTGAGCGATTACGCGTACCTGATCGAAGAAGCGGCGCGAATGGAGTACGTTTCCGAACACCAGCTCGATGCCCTCAGCGCCTGGCGACAGGACCCGGCGGGCTGGGGACGATAAAACAAAACCCCCGCTCTGCGCAGAGCGGGGGTTTTGAAAAAGCGAAATCCGTTAATTCGGGCAGGTAGCCGTGTTACGGAAGTTGTCGATTTTAATGGTAACCGACTTGTTGGCATCCGCACGCTTGAGGATGCGGTTGGCGGCCAACTCCCCACAGGTGGCATCCTTCTCAACAAATTTCCAGGCATCGGCGGCATCGGCCGTTGGATTACGGACAACTTTGTACTCCAGGTCCTTGGTGTCCTCGAAGGCCGAAATCGGAACGTCGACGCGGTAAGTGCCGTCCGATTGCTTGGTGAGGCTGTAGGTCGACGAAGCCGGGGTCCAGGCGTTGGTTTTGAAACTACCCGCCAGGACGAACTTGTCCGACGCCTGAATACCCGTCGTCGGCAGCGTGGCCACTACGCGCACGTTGTCTTTGGGAATGGCGTTGGGATCGGGGGCGGGCGTCGTGTTGTCGTCGTCCTTGCCACAACCAGCGAAAAGTACCGCGAGGGCGGCGAGTGCGAAAAACTTTTTCATTGAAACGGTTTGGGAAACTGGGGTGAAAAATGGCTTCAAAAATAGTCATCCACCGGCAGCCGACCAACCACCGACGTACCGGAACGCGCTGTTTTTGTTCGGAAACCTAAACGCAAACCCATGCCACAAAAACTGGCCATCCTCGGAGCCACGGGCCTACTGGGTCGGCCCGTGGCGCAGGAACTGCTCGCGGCGGGCTACGAGGTTACACTGCTGGGGCGTCATCCGAACCACCTGCGCCACCTTTTTCCGGCGGTTCGCGTGGTAGAAGCCGACCTCCGCAACCCCGACAGCCTCCGCCGCGGACTGGCCGGGCAGGAAGCCCTGTACCTGAACCTTTCCGTGCGGCAAACGGAAAAGCCTACCGACTTCCACACCGAAACCCATGGCCTGCGGAATCTGCTGCCCATCGCCCGCGAACTGGGCATCCGCCGCGTGGGGTACCTGGCCTCGCTGGTGATGCGGTACCAGGGCATGAACGGCTTTCGCTGGTGGGTCTTCGACGTCAAGCACGAAGCCGTACGGTTGCTCAAAGAGTCGGGGATCCCGTACCTGATTTTTTACCCGAGTACCTTCCTGGAAAGTTTCCGGCTGCAACGCCAGGGGCCGTTCCTGACGCTGGGCGGTACCTCCGACGTGCGGATGGGTTTCATCACGGCGCACGACTACGGTCGGCAGGTGGCGCGGGCGTTTGCGTTGCCCGCGGGCGAATCGCGTGAGTACGTCGTGCAGGGACCGGAACGGCTCACCTACGCCGAAGCCGCCCGGCGGTACGTCGAACACGTCCCGGAAAAGCTACGTGTCGTGACGGCCCCCGTGGGCGTCTTGCAGTTTTTGGGGTTGTTCAGCCCGCAACTCAACTACGCCGGACACATTCTCGAAGCCCTGAACCGGTACCCCGAGCAATTCGAGGCCGCCGAAACGTGGCGGGAGCTGGGTACGCCCACGACGACGGTCGAGGAGTTCGCACGGCGAGGGAAGTAGGTTTTTTGTTTTTAACCGCGGAGAAGCGGAGGTTTCGCAGTGTCCCTGCGTCCTCTGCTTCCCCGCGGTTAAAGAACGAGTTAACTCACCATGAACCATGAATTACTTCGCCGAACTCCACCGCCGCAACCCACTACTCGCCCGCTTCGGCTGGCTGAATCTGGTGGCTTTCGGGCTACTATTCATCTTAAGCCTGATTGATTCGCGGCAAATCACCGGCCTGAACGCCTGGGTGAAGCCGATGAAATTTGCGCTCTCGGTCCTCATTTTCGTCTGGACGATGGGCTGGCTGCTGGCCTACCTGCCGGGCACCCGGCTGGCGCGGGGGCTGAGCTGGGGCATCGTCGTTTGCATGACGGTCGAGCAGCTTTGCATCATCGGACAGGCGGCGCGGGGTACCACCTCGCATTTTAATACTAGCTCGGCGCTGAACGGGGCCATCTTCACCACGATGGGCGTCTTCATCACCCTCAACACGATTCTGGTGACGGTCGCGGCAGGGGCATTTTTTGCAAATCGTTTTCCGACCCTGCCGCCCGCGTACCTCTGGGGCATTCGGCTGGGGTTGGCGCTGTTCGTCGTGTTCAGTTTCGAGGGAATGCACATGGCCGGGGTACTCCGCAGCCACACCGTCGGGGCCCCCGACGGCGGGCCTGGCCTGCCATTCGTCAACTGGAGTACCCGGCACGGCGACCTCCGGGTGGCGCACTTCGTCGGGCTGCACGCTCTGCAGGTGCTTCCCCTGTTCGGGTACTTCGTGGCGCGGGCGTCGTGGCAGACGGTTCTGTTCGGGCTGGCGTACGGCACCGGGGCGTTCGGGCTGTACCTCCGGGCCCTGGCCGACCGACCCCTGTTCGGCTGACTCAGCGGCAGTATCGTTCCTCAAATTCCACCCCGCGTCCTTCGCCCAGCGTCCGCGAGTAGTTTACTGCTTGTCCACATCGGCCCCGGCCTATCGAACGGTTACCGGTGAAACTCCAGCCAGCTAACCTCCAGCCGCTTCCAAATTCCAATGCCCCCGGCTTCTTCCCGATACACCAGGTAGAGGGTATGCGGGCCACGAGTGGGGGAGAGGGTCACTTGGGGAGTTTGTTCTTTAGGTAGTCCGGCTTCCACAGGCAGTGTTCCAACCAGGGGGCCATCGGGAGAATCGAGTCGAAGTTGGAGCTGCCCCCTCAGCCCCGGGGAGCTGAAGCGGGCCGAAACGGACCGGATGTTTGTCAGGTCAATGGCATCAAAAGCCGCCCAGGCCCCCGGCTCGTTAAAAGCAACCACCGCCTCCGTTTCACTCAGGTTACGCTTGGCAACTCCTGACGTCCGACTGGCCTCCTGAGCGGGCAGGCGAGCCGGGCGAAGCAGGAGGAGGTCTTGCCCGGTCAGGCCGCCCCGATCGGTGTACCGGGCCGTGAGCAGGTAGTTCCCTCCCGAATCCGCCAGAGTCAGGCTCCCCTGAAGCGGAAGCTGGGCAGGGGCCAGCTTGAGCGATAAAATGTACCGCACCATCTCGGCGGCATCCGCCTCGCGGAGCTGCGGATGGGCCGACATCACGTGTTCACGACCCCAGACTCCTCCGCCTCCCCGAATGATTTTCTGCGTCAGTGGTCCCAGGGCCGATTCGTCGTAGCGCCGGGCGATGGCCAGGAAACTGGGTCCCACCGAAGCCTTCTCCCTGGCGTGACAGGCCAGGCAGTCGCTCGCTTCCAGGAGGCGTTGGCCCCGGTGTTTGGGGGTTTCCAGACCCGCCTGGCCCGCAAAATCATAGCCAACCGGCAAGTACTGGCGGGTAACCTGTACCCGCTCGGACGGGATGCCCTGCCCCAGCCTGCCCTCCTCGCGGCCGTTCACCCGGACTCGGTACGGCAGCGGTTGACCGGCGAAGTAGAACGAGCGGTTGCCCGTGGTCTGAATGCGTACCTGAGGAGGCTCGTTCCCCACCCGTACGCGAAGTTGCTCGGTTGAAGCCCGCCCCTGGGGGTCCGTTACGGTGAGCTGAACGGTGTAGGTACCGGGCGTGGTAAAGGTAAACGCCGGTCGGGCACTCGTCGCCTGGACCGACCGGCTGGTGAAGCGCCACGCATACCGTAGTGAATCCCCCCGGTCAGGGTCAAAGGAAGTCGCTGCTGAAAACTGAACCCGCAGCGGAGCCGCCCCGACGGTCCGATCGGCCTCCGGGCGGGCTACGGGAGCCCGGTTACCTTCCGTGTAGTCGATGCGGACGAGCCGGGCGTCGGTGTTTTTGGCCCGCCAGTACGTTCCGTATTCGAGCAGATACAGGGCACCGTCCGATCCGAACGTCATGTCGATGGGTTTACTGAACTTTACCTCCGGCAGGAAGCGCTCCAGGCTGGATACCTTTCCCGCTGAATCCAGCCGAACCCCGAAAATCCAGTCGCGCATCCAGTCGGCGATGAACCAAGTACCCTCGTAGTACGCCGGAAAATTACGCCCTGACGCCCGGTAGTCGGCCGCGTAGTACACGGGCCCGCCGATGGCATTGCGCCCGCCGGTACCCAACTGCGGAAAGTCAGGCGATTGATCGTACGGGTACCCGATCAGGGCGGGTTGCGCCGGGGGTAGGTCGGGTACCCCGGTGTTGTTGCGGGATTCGTTACGCGGGTGTTGGGGATCGAAAGTCGGTCCCGAGCGGGTATCGGCAAAGTCGAAGCGATGATACGACCGGTTGTTGCCGACAAAATAAGGCCAGCCAAAATTACCGGCCTGAGTCGCCCGGTTGAACTCGTCATGCCCGCGCGGCCCCCGGCCCGTGCTGTCGCGTCCGGCATCGGGGCCTACTTCACCCCAGTACAGGACGTTGGTGCGCGGGTCCAGGTTCAGCCGGTAGGGATTCCGGCACCCCATGACGTAGATCTCGGGGCGGGTTCCGGGGGTACCCGGCGGGAATAAGTTGCCTTCCGGAATGGTGTAGGAGCCATCGGGCTCTGGATGGATGCGCAAAATCTTACCCCGTAGATCGTTGGTATTGCTGGCCGATTTTTGGGCATCGAAAACGAGCCGACCGGGGCGATCATCGAGGGGCGCATAGCCCCCGGATTCAAAGGGATTGGTGTTATCGCCGGTGGATAAATAAAGATTTCCCCGAGTGTCGAAAGCCAGCGAGCCCGCCGAATGACTGACGTTATCAGCCAGGACGGGAATGCGCAGCAGATCGCGCCGAGAGGCCAGGCGCAGGCTGTCGGGACCAACCTCGAAGCGGGCGAGTACATTGTACCACGTTCCGTTGACGGGCTGCCGGTCTCCGAAATACAGGTAGATGAAACGATTGCGGGTAAAGTCAGGGTCGAGGGCCATGCCCATCAGGCCATCTTCTCCTTTGAACCGGACGGGAAGTTTGGCCAGCCGTGTTCGCTGGCGAGTTGCTGGGTGGTAGCGGTTGATCCAGCCCGGTCGTTCGATGTAATACACAAGACCATCGGAGGCCACGCTCACTTCCATCGGCTCGTTGAGATCGTCGTCGAGTACGATCCGGGTGAATCGACTGTCGTCCGGGCGGGCGGGTACCTGCGCGAACCCGAAAACGGGCCAGTAAGCCAGTAGGAAGAAATAAAAAGCAGGAAGTCGCATGGGTAATCGGAAAGCCGACTTCAGGCTCATCTGGATGAGTAACCACCCTCGGTGGGTCAGGTACCACTGGCGAACAGCCCGAATCAGGATCTGCGGAAAATTACGTCTCCCGTCTCGATTACAGGTTGGGATTCAAATCTTTTTCCGATTGAGGAATGGGCAACAGCCGCTGATCGTCACGAATGGTGATGCCTAATCGGGCCAATTCGGAGGCCAGTCGGTTGGTTCGGAGCAGATCAAAGTAGCGGTCGCCTTCTAAAAAAAGCTCCCGGGCCCGCTCTTCGTAAACGGCCTCCCGAAACGCCGCCTGACTCAGGCCAGCGGCAAGGTTGGGGAGGCGTGCGCGCGTGCGAATTTGGTTGAGGGCCGCGTAGGCCTCGGGCGTAGGCCCCCCGGCTTCGTTGGCCGCTTCCGCGAAGATGAGCAGCACATCGGCGTAGCGAAGAATGGGCCAGTTGTTGGACGAATTGGCATTTGGAGCGTTCTGGCCGGTCAGTTTGTACTTCAATGTGTAGTAGTTGTTGGTATCGGGGGCACTGGTACCCGCCGAACCGCGAAACGGCGTGTAGGGAATAGACCGCCCCTGGCTGTTGAGGATGGTACTCGGGAAGATGGCCGCCCGGCGGTCGTCCTGCGCACTGAAGAGCCGGAAGCCACGCGGATGCACCGTAAACCGCCCCAGCCCTTCACGCGTGGCAATTCCCTGAAGTATCACGCCACGGGGTACCGTCCAGCGCATGATAAACGACGGAACGGCCGCGTCGTGATTGAGTTGAATTTCAAAAACAGATTCCCCGTTCGGGGCCGAGTTGGACGCGTACTTGTTGGCAAAGAGAAACGCGTCGTTGTACGCCGGCCACAGCGCGTAGCGCCCCGAATCCATGACTTTTTTAGCGTAAGCAGCGGCCTGCACCCAATTGCGGCGCGTCAGGTAGACTTCGGCCAGCAGAGCATGAGCGGCACCGATGGTAGCCCGGCCATTGTCGACACCGGTGTAGCTAACCGGCAGACCGGGATTTTGTCCTGTCTCCCCGGCGGCGTATTGCAGATCGGCGATGATGGCGGCGTAAATGTCGTCCTCACTACGTTTAACAGGCTGAAGTTCATTCAGTCCACTGGTGGGAGTGAGCAGCAGGGGTACCGATCCCCAAAGTCGCACGAGATTGTAGTAGGTGAATGCCCGCAGAAAATGGGCCTCGGCCAGCGTACGGTTTCGGATCTGCGGGGAGGCCGCCGCCTGGGGGGCGTTGGCGATGAGCGCATTCGCATTATTGATTGCCGTGTAGTAAAGGCTCCAGGCGGTTAAGAGGTTGCCGTCCAGGTTGTTGTAGGTGTATAATTCCCAGGGCTGCCACACGGCGGCGTTATCACCCTGGGGTCCCCACTGCACGTAATCGGAACGCAGTTCGAGTATGCCAGGGATGCGCTCCTGGTAGTTGGAGGCCAATTGCCCGTACACGGAGTTTGCCGCTTCGATCAGGTCGCGGTCGGTGTTGTAAAACCGGTTGGCAACGATCAGAGCGGTCGGATTTTCGACCAGATAGTCCCGGCAGCCCGACAGAAGGAGCAGCCCGAGCAGAAAGACACTTTTCGTTTTCATAGTTGCGGAGGGAGAAACAGAAAACGCTCAGAACGTAAGGGACAATCCGGCTGAAATGACACGGGGATTCGGGTAAGGACCGTTGTCAATGCCGCCAATGGTACCGGCTCCGGCGTTGGTCGCACCGGACGCCGTGTTGCTTGATCCACTGATGCTGGAGCCCACGATGTCCGGGTTGAAGCCTGTGTAACGCGTCCACGTGTAGAGGTTGTCGATGCTGACGTACAGGCGGGCGTTCGTCAGTTTGACCTGTCGGCTCAGGGGCTGCGGAAGCCGGTAAGAAAGGGTGACGTTTCTAAGTCGCAGGTAATCGCCCCGTTCGACGAAAAAGTCGTTCACGTTGCTGCCGTAGTTGTTGCGGCTACCGGCCTGAATGGCACGGGGAATGTTCGTATCGGTGTTCGTGGGGGTCCAGCGGTCGAGCGCTTCCGTTAGGTTGTTGAAGCGCCCGTCGAGGGTAAGCAGGTTGGCCCGGGTCAGGTTGTAGATGACGTTTCCGCCAACCCCCTGAAGGAAAATGGCCAGACTCAGGCCCTTGTACGAAAAATTGTTGTTGAGGCCGTACAGCAGGGTCGGGTCGCGTACCCCCAGTACGGTTCGGTCGTCGGGGGTGATGCGGCCATCGCCGGTCAGGTCCAGGAATCGGCGTTCGCCGGGCTGCGCCCCCGTCTGGATCGACGTGTTGTCATTTAATTGAAACAAGCCATCCGTCCGGAAACCGTAAAAAGAACCGACGGCCACCCCTTCCTGCAAGATAATGTCCCCTACGAACGCCCGCGCGACCGGGAGCCGCTCGATGCGGTTGCGGTTGGCTGATACGTTCAAGGAGGTCGTCCAGCGAAAAGGACCTTTCAGGTTTTCGCTGAAGACTTCGACTTCCCAGCCCCGGTTACTGACCGACCCCAGGTTCTGCGTGACGGAACTGAAGCCACTCGTGCGCGGAATGCTGCGATTGAACAGAAGGGCATCGGTGATTTTGTCGTAGTAGTTGGCCGACAGGGAGAGGCGTTCGTCGAACAGCCCGACGTCAAGGCCCACGTTGAGCTGGGATGTTTTTTCCCAGGTCAGGTCGGGGTTGGCAATCTGTCCGGGCTGACGACCCACGAACGAGGCGTTGTTAAACACCGTGATGACGGAGGTCAGAATGGGCAGCGAGCGGAACAGCCCGATTTCCTGACTGCCCGTCTGCCCGTAGCCCGCCCGCAGCTTGACGCTGCTGGCCCAGGAACGCAGGGGCGCAAAAAAGTTTTCTTTCGACAGTACCCACGCCGCCGAAACCGCCGGGAAGTACCCGAATTTGTTGCCCGCGCCAAAGCGGGAAGAGCCGTCGGCCCGGAAGGAGGCCGTCAGTAGGTACTTTTCCTGAAAACCGTAATTGATTCTTCCCAGGAACGATAGCATTTGCCAAGAGTTGTTGTTGGCAAAGCGATTGAGCGACACCAGGTAGTCGCCATCATAGGAGTAGGGTCCGGTGTTGTCGTTCAGTCCTTCGCCCGCTACCTGGAGCCGGTCGAAGACGTTTTTCTGGGCCGTCTGGCCGATGACGGCGGAGAAGGTATGCTTCCCCAGAGTGCGGTTGTAATTGAGCGTGTTTTCGATGACGGTATTGAGGTTCGTGTTCACGCTGCGGTCGGAGGAGCCCCCCGCCGCCCGAATGCCGCCGTTGTTAGGTTCGTAGTAAATTCCCCGCGCGATCAGGTTGTCCACGCCGACGTTGAGCCGATAGGACAGGCCTTTCAGGAGTTCGACTTCCGCGAAAAAATTGCCCAGTACCCGGTCGTCCGTGCGTTGGTTAGTGACCAGCTCCGCGTAGTAGAGCGGGCTGGGTACAATGGATGTAATGCCTGCCGCGTTCAGGCCGAGGTTGACGCCCGCGTTGAAATTATCCACGGGATTGGCGTTGTTGAGATAGATGCCGTTCAGCGTAACGGGCTGGTTGGGCACCATCCGAAGGGCGCTCGTGATGAGGCTGGAGGCACCGTCGCTGAAACCAAGGTCCGTATCGAACCGGGAAACGGCCAGATTAACCCCGACTTTGATTCGTTTTCCCACGCTGTGATCCAGATTGAGACGTACCGCGTACCGCCGGGCGGCCGTACCCTTGACGAGCCCCTGCTGATCGAAATAATTTCCTGACAGGGCATACCGGGTCTTTTCGGTACCGCCCCGGAATGACAACTGGAAGTTCTGAACGGCTGCCTGACGAAAAAGGGCATTTTGCCAGTCGGTGCCGTACTCGTTGTTGAGCGCCGGAACGGCGGGCAGCGGGTTCGGGGTACCTCCACCACCCAGCGCGTTGGCGCGGGCTTCGGTGTTGAGTGCGTAAAACTGGGCCGCGTTCAGCAGGGACAAACGGCGCTCCGGGCTTTGCACGCCGTACGAAACGTCCACGTCCACGGTCGATGATCCGGCCTTTCCCCGCTTCGTCGTGATGAGCACGACGCCATTGGCACCCCGCGAGCCGTAAATGGCCGTGGCCGACGCGTCTTTGAGGATTTCCATCGACTCGATGTCGTTGGGGTTGATGCTGCTGAGCGTGTTGACCTGCGAGCCCGCGTTGCTGCCGGAACCCCGTACGGTGAACGAGGCATTCGTGTTGTTGTCGATGTTGAGCGGTACCCCATCGACTACGTAGAGCGGTTCGGCACCTCCATTGATGGAGTTGGTTCCCCTGACGCGAATCTGGAGCCCGCCACCGGGGGCGGCCGACGTCTGGGTCACGAGTACCCCCGCCGCCCGTCCCTGCAGCATCTGGTCGAGCGAGGTGGTCATGGCCCGGTTAACGTCCGCCGCTTTGATTTGCGAGACGGCTCCGGTCAGGTCGCTTTTGCGGACCGTTCCGTACCCCACCACGACGACTTCATCCAGCGAACGATTGCCGACCTGCAGGGCAATCGCGAGTTGGGTTTGCTTGCCGACGAGTACCTCCTGCGTCTTGTAGCCGATGTAGCTGAAGACGAGCAAGGTGTTTTCACCGGGAACGTTCAACTGAAACGTACCGGTTGCGTCGGTCGTGGTACCCGTCGACTGGCCTTTGACGGTTACATTCACGCCCGGCAAGGCTTCGTTGGTTTCGGCGTCCGTCACCCGCCCCCGCACGAGCAGGGCGGAAGCCGCCAGCCGGAGCGAACCGGTTCCCAGATGAGCCGGGCTGAGGGCCACCGTGAGGGGGGCGTCGGGTAGCGTTGAAATCGGCAGGATGCTGGGCGGGGCGTGGAAGGCCGAGCGCCCGGAAGCGGCTCCGTTTTCCTTACCCGGTTCCCGAACCACCAGGTACTTGCGCGGGGCCATTCGCTGGAACGTCAGCCCGACCGGCTTCAGCAGGGCCGTCAGTTTTCGCTCGACGGACCCGCCCCGCGCCAGCGACTGGCCGGATACGGACAGGCCGTTGACGAGCCGATCATCGTAGAGGATGTTCACTTCATGCTGCTTCTGGAGCCGGTCGAGGGCTTCGCTCAGGCTCAGCGGCTGGCGCTCAGGCGACACCCACTGCTCGCCCGGTCGCGGCGGCAGATGGTCGGGGGTGGCCGCCGCCGGTACGGTCCACCACAGGCCGGTGCCGATTCCCATCAGGTAAGCGATCAAGGAAATTTTCATCGTGAAAATAGGTATCAGGGAAAGGTAGACTCAAGGTGGTAGTGCTGCGGAGCCGGCCGTCGGGCTTCGTACTGGTAAAGAATCTGAATGGCCCGGATCAGCTCATCGGCCGAGGTGGCGTCGAAGGTACCCGACAAGGTCTGGCTGGCCAGGGCGGAGTCGGCAAACGTCACCTGGGTACCAAAGCGCTCGTGGATGCGCTGCGCCACCTCCCGTAAGGGGGTTTGGTGGAACGCAAAAGTGTGCACCTTCCAATCGGTGAAGGACTGGGTCTGAGCGACCTGGACCTGGCGGGCGCGTCCGCCCGCATCGACCTGCAATACGTCGTTCGGGCGGAGCAGGTACCGGGAAGGATTTTTCACGCCTACGTGTACCGCCAGTTTTCCCTCGGTCAGCACCACCCGCGATCCGCGCGGGCGGGCGTACAGGACGAAGGTGGTTCCGAGTACCTCCACGCCCAGGGCATGGGGCGTGTGCACGCGGAAGTTGCGCCGGTCGGGTAGTTTTTTAACGGTAAACTCAGCCTCTCCCTGAAGCCATACCTCCCGGTGCCAGCCGAAGGTCAGGCGGGGCACCCGCAACGTCGAGTTAGCGTTGAGCGTGACGAGGGAGCCATCGGCAAGCCGTACCGTGCGCGTCTGACCGAAGTCGGCCCGGTGGGTCTGGTACTGCCAGCGGGTCAGGGTCAGCCAGCTTACCCCCGCCAGCAGAAGCACCGAAGCGGCCAGCCACAGCAACCGGTTCAGCCGGTAGGCGGCGGGCGCAACCGGCTCCGGGCAGGAGGTGCTTGCGGTACTAAGCAAGAAAAATCGGCGCTCGAGCTCGGCTACCGTCGGAGCCGGGCGGGGTGATAGCTGCGTCAATTGGGTTTCGTAAGTACACAGCAGCCGGTAGTAGGTTTCGGCATTGGCGGGATCCGCCAGCCACTCCGCCACGACTTTCCGCTGCAATGCCGTGGCTTTTCCGGCGAAGTAGTCGAAGAGCAGTTGGTCGGAAAGAGGGGTCGCCATCGCAGGATCGTTTTCCATAAGGCACAAAAGCAGGTCCTACCCCTGAAAGGCGCGTAGGTTTTGGCGCAGATGAGCCAGTGCACGGCTCATATGCGTTTCGATGGTTTTCAGCGAAAGCCCCAGTTCGGCGGCGATGTCGGTTTGCTTTTTTTCTTCGACCCGACTCATCAGGAATACTTTCCGGCACTGGGGTGACAGGCTGGCGATGGCCGTTTCGATGGCGTGGGAAAGTTCGTCCATTTGCAGGGTCTGGTCGGGTTGCAGCAGGGAAGTGGCCGGTTCGGCTTCAGGCTCTGGAAGCGGCAGGTGCAGACGATAGCTGCGCACGACGTGATTGTAGGCGCGGTGCCGTACGGCTAAAAACAGATAAGCCCGGTACGAGCGGTCGATGCGGGCGTACTGGGCATTTTTCCAGAATTCGTAGAAGACCTCGGCCACCAGGTCTTCCGCTACGGCGTAGTCGTAGACGAAGCGGATGGCGTGGCTGCGAAGCGGGTTGTAGTACCGCTTGAAAATGAGGTCACAACCCTCGCGGGGGTTGCGCGAGACAGCCGCCCGTAAAAACAATTCATCATTAGAGGAGGTAACGGGCGGCGAATTCCAGTCGGCCTTCGACTCAGCCTCGTCACGAAGCAGCGGTAGCGACATATACCGGGCAGATCGTTTTGTTCAATAGGCACATGAATGCGATTCTACCCTTAACTATAAAAAGAGAAAATTGTATAAATGCGATGAAACGGCGGGCTCGCCGTTTGCGGGGCACGGGTGTTCGGACCGTACCCCTGCGCAGCAGTCCAGTTCATGGATGCGGGGTCGGTACCCCGACCCCGATTTGCGCAAGGGACATCTTCGGCTGGCGAATGGCCGAGCCCGGAGTAAAACATTTTTCAGCCCCCCGTAACGTTTCGTGAGACGCTGCGGGGGGCTGAAGGAGGTACTCTGGGCTCGAACGGGTACCTATGCAACCGGAAGACCTACTTCTGCCGGAAGTCGAGATCGACGTACGTGTTGACGATAAAGCCCTGGTTGTTTTGCAAGACCGAGCGATTCTGAATTTCGCGTCCGAATAAAACAAGCTGCTGGAAGTACCCACCCTCCAGGCGGAACGCCGGGCTGAACCGGTATCCAAGCAAGAGCCCGATCCGGTTCTGGTCGAAAATGTTTTCGCCCACGTTGCGCCCGAAGCCGATGAAGATCTCGTCGTAGGCGGCCAGGTACGCGGTACGGTCTTCGAGTTTGGGCTTGAAGAGCGGTACCTGAACGCGGAGCATGTACCGGGCGCGGTTCGTGTAAACCGTCCGGTCGGGGCGGGGACTGGCGGGCTCGAGGTACTGACCAACCCAGCGTTGTTCGAGCATGAACCGGTGGCTGATGCCGAAGCGCCCGACGGGGTTCTGGAGCGTCGCCATCTGGTAAAGTCGGTGTTCGGGAAACTGCCGCCCCGCCGCCTGAATCGGGAAGTCTCCGTACGGAAACGTTTCGATCCAGGCGTACCCCGCGCGCAGCGTGAGCTGGTCGTTGGCGTGATAATTTATCCCCGTGCGGAACAGACTCTGCTGCCAATGCGTCACCAGGTCGTCGCGCCGAAATTGGTACTCCAGGTGCCCGCTCCAACGGTCAGCCAACCGAAGCGTGGTGAAATTGGCAAACCAGCCAATGGCGTTGTCGTCGACGGTGCGGGTATTTTGAGCCTTCGCCGAAGCGAAAAACAGGGTGGCCACGCCGCTGAGCAGCCACGCGTAACCAAGCCTGCCGAATCGACTTGGTCGGGAAAAAGGGAAATTCATTTGGAAGAAGAATTGGCAGCGGGGGCTTTAAAAGCGGGCAGATCTTTCATGGTCTCAGGGATGAACTCTACCTTACCCGTACTGAGTTGATAAACCGCCCCGACGATGATTACCTCGCCTTTCTGGTATTTACGCGCAAGAATTGGATCGAGATCGCGCAATTCGTTCACCTGTTCGATGACGTTCTGCCGGATGGCGTTTTCCAGCATTTTCTCCCCCATCCCCATGGCGCGAACTTTCTGCGCGGCCGGCTTGATGCTGTTGACGAGCGTCACGATGTGGCCCGGTACCTCCGGACGCTTGACGGCGGCATCAACGGCCCCGCAGGCCTGGTGCCCCAGCACGACGATGAGCTTGGACCCGAGTACGGCGGTGGCGAATTCAATGCTTCCGTACGAAGCTTGAGCCATAACCTGCCCGGCCGTTCGGATGATGAATAAGTCGCCGACGCCCTGATCAAAGATGATTTCATTGGGTACCCGGCTGTCCGAACAGCCAACGATGGTGGCGAAGGGCTTCTGGCCTGTCGAGGTACTCATGAGTATAGCGCGGTCCTGCCGGGGCTTAATGCTCTTGTTCTCGACGAAGCGACGGTTACCGCCCATCAGCTTACGCAGGCCGATGTACGGATCGGCGTAGGCCGAGTCGCGGTCGACGACGTAATGCTCGGCCCGCCATTTGGCGGAGTCGATCGGGGTCGAAGTGGCAGTTGTGGGTTGGGAAGTGCGGTTTCGGCGTTGGGCCTGGAGGTCTTGTCCAAAACCGAAAAGAAAAAGACCAATCAGAAGCAAGCAATTGCGTGTCATGAGTGTTAATGAAAAGCGAATGGTTAATGAAACTATTGACTGGAACAGGTCCGCAAAGTTTCTGAGGACAGGTTAGAAACCGATTAATTTAATGTTAGAAGAGAATTAGAAACCGGAAAGGCTCTGGCTATGGGGCGGTACCTGCAGAGCTGGAAAACGCTGGTAGTTTCGATACCATTTAGATTTGCCTTCGGTCGGATGTTATTCAGGGTTTGAAAATAGCATCTGTTCGATTGCGCTACTCACTACCGCGTAAGTACGCGGCAACCCGTACCTGAATAGATCTCCGGTTTAGTAGCCGTGACGAGGACAAAATGGTTTGCGCGTTCCTTAGTTAAAAAATTGACCGACAGTACCGATCCTCGAATTCCAGCCCCCGCAGCTCGTCGAGTTGCCGCGCCCGCACCCAGTCGCGGCAGGCGGCGGTGGTGTCGCCGCGTTCGGCCTGGGCCACGCCGCGGAGCAGGAAGGCCCAGCCGTTGCGGGCGTTCATCCGCACGGCTTCGTTGAGGTGCAATAGCGCTTCCTCGTTTTTCTTCAGTTTCAAACATACCCGCGCCAGTTCGGTCCGCAGCGAATCATCGTCGGCTTCGGCGTAAGCGAGGGCCGCTTTGAAATCCGGGTACGCCCCGGCCCAATCGCCCAGGAATCGCTGCCGGAAGGTACCCCGCAGCCGATGGGCTTCGGCCGACTTCGGGTCATGGAACAAGGCCTCGCCCACTTCGTCCAGCGCCCGGAGCGTATCGCCCGCGGCGGCGTAATGCCGGGCGTCGGCGAGGTACTCCCGACCCATCGCCCGGCTCTGCGCCTGCAAAAACGCCACGACCAGCGCCACCACCGCCACGAGCCCCCCGAGCCAGCGGGCCGTGAGGTACCCCTCGGCCCAAGTCGGTCCGGTGGGCGGCGGACGGTACCCCGCGGGACGCTCCCCCGCCGGGCGACTGGCGCGGCGATCACGCGGGTGGTACCGCGGCGGCAGGGGCGCGTAGCCGAGCGCCTGGTCGTAGGCCAAGCGTCGGGCCGGATCCGAGAGGATCTGGTACGCGTTGTTCAGCCGTTTGAATGCTTCCTCCGCCTCGGCGCTGCCCGCGTTGCGATCGGGGTGCAGCCGCAGGGCCAGCCGCCGGTACGCCGCCTTGATGTCGGCAGCCGAAGCGCTGGGCGAAAGACCAAGCAAAACGTATGGATTGATTTGTTTGATGGTTTGTCAGTTTGACTGTTTGGCTGTTGAAGATAAACATTTTCTGCCCTCAGCCAGTCAGCGGACAACCCTCAGACAGGCAGACAACCAAACGCCCAACCCATCAAACCAGCGCATACCGCTTCCCCGGCAGGCTGCGGACGAAGCCCTGAAATTCGAGGTTGAGCAGGAGGGAGGCCAGCCGGTTCATGGCAATCTGACTTTGCCAGCTCAGGTCGTCGACGTGCAACTCGGGCCGGGCGCGCAGCAGCGCGAGTACCTGACTTTCTTCGTCGGTAAACTGCGAATGGTCCAGTTCGGGCGGGGCGGTGGCGGGGGACGTACCCGGCTCGGCATCCCAGTTCAGGGCCTCCACGACATCGCCGATGCCGGTAAAAATCTGCGCTTTGTTGGCCTTGATGAGCGCGTTGCAGCCTTCCGAAGACGGACTTTTCAAGCTGCCCGGTACCGCAAACACGTCGCGGTGGTAGTTGTTGGCGTACTCGGCGGTACTCAGCGCCCCGCCCCGGCGGGCCGATTCCACGACGATGACGGCATCAGACAGCCCGGCGATGATGCGGTTGCGGGCCAGAAAAAAACGCGGATCGGGTTGGGTACCGAAGGCGTGTTCGCTCATCAATCCGCCCGACTCCAGCATCTGCTTCGCCGTTTTCTGGTGCGCCGCCGGGTAGATGATGTCCACGCCGCTGGCCACGACGCCGAGGGTAGGCAGGTGGGCTTTCAACGCCGCCCGGTGCGCGGCGATGTCGATGCCGAAAGCCAGCCCGCTCACCACGAGTGGCCCGTACGGGGCCAGGCCCTCCACGATTTCCTCGGCGATGCGCTTGCCCGTTTCGGTGGCCTGGCGGGTACCCACCAGCGAGAGGGTCCGCGAGGCGTTGAGGTCGGCGGTGCCGCGGTAAAACAAGAGCGCCGGGGCGTCGTAGAGGCGCTTGAGGCGGTGGGGGTACGCGTCGTCAGTGTAAAAAAGCACCTGGGTACCCGTGGCCTCGGCGGTTTTCAGAATCTGTTCGGCAGCGGCAAACGTCGAGCGTTGCTGAATGGCCCCGGTCAGGTTTTGGCCGATGCCCCGAATTCGGAGCAGTTTTCCCAGGCTGGTTTTAAAAACGGCCTCGGCCGAGCCGCAGTAGCTGACCAGGTTGCGGATGAGGACGTCGCCCACGCCGGGCACGAGCGCCAGGGCGACCTGGTGAAATTTTTCGGACGAATTCATTAGGAAATCGGGTGGGCAAAAAAACGCGCATACTCGCCAGAATCGGCGAAATCATCGCGGCGCAACCTATTAAAAAATCGTGAAGACACCGGACCGAACGCTCATAATCTGTTAACGCGCCGGACACATTGCGATAATGGTCGGGAGGGTTCTTTGCGGAAAATTACTTTCCCATACACCCCTCACTTCTTCCACGAGCAATGAAAAACGCTACGCTGTATTCGACGGCTTCGCTGGCCGCGCTGCTGGCTTCCTGCACCGTTCAGGACCACGGTATCCCGGTTGGTTCCTCCGAAGTCGTACTGAAATCGTATTCGAAAACGCCCTCGCTGGTGAAGGCCATGCCGGGTTTTGAAAACCTCGAAATCTTCCCGCTCATCGGCTCGGACGACACCCTGTCGGGTTCGCCGAGTTTCGTTTTTGGTGCCCAGCCCGACGGCGCGGGTCTGCTGAAAGAAGGCGATGGCTACGTGCTCATCAACAACCATGAGATTCTCCAGTCGGTCTCGCGGGTGTACCTCGACAAAACCTTCAAACCCACCAAGGGCGAGTACATCGTCAACGGCGAGGGTGGCATCTGGCGGCTTTGCTCGGCTTCGATGGCCACGCCCCAGGAGCACGGCTTCGGACCGATGTTCCTGACGGCGGGCGAAAGCGGGGCCGAATCGATGATTCACGCCATCGACCCGCTGGGCATGGCTGATCCGAAAAACAACACCCGCACGAAGCCCGCCTTGGGCAAGGCTTCGATGGAAAACGCCGTCCCGCTGCCGAAAGACGCCTACGCGGGCAAGACGGTCGTCATCATCGGCGAAGACAACGGCGACGGACAGGTACTGGCCTACGTCTCGAACACGGTCGGCGACCTCGACAACGGCAAGCTGTACTTCCTGCGCCAGAAATCGCAGGACCCGGTGGAGACCAATCTGGAAGTCGGTAAAACGTACGAAGTGGAATTCGTGGAAGTTGACAATCCCAAAACGCAGACCGGCGCACAGATTGCTGCCCAATCGGTCACGAAAAAGGCCATTCAGTTCGCCCGCGTTGAAGACGTGGACTACCGCAAGGGCGGCGGGGCCAATAGCCGCGAGGTCTTTTTCGTCTCGACGGGCGTCGCCAACACCCCCGGCAAAACGATGTGGGGTCGTCTCTACCAACTCAACATGGACGCCGCCGACCCGCTGAAGGGTACCCTGACCGTCCTGGCCGACGGCGCGAAAGATCCCGGCAACGACCTCATCAATCCCGACAACGTCTGCGCGACCGAAAACTACGTGTACGTGCAGGAAGACGGCGATTCGTACTACCCGGCGGCCAAGCACGATTCGTGGATCTGGCAGTACAGCCTCGCCACGAAGACGTACAAACCCTGGCTGACGATGGACCACCGCCGCACGAACACGGTTTTCAACGCCAAATACAACACGACGAACAACAACCGCTTTGGTTCCTGGGAATTCGGGGCCATGTACGACATCTCGACGGAAACCGGCCAGCCGGGTACCTTCCTCGTCAACATCCACCCGCACACCTGGACGAATCCGCGTTTCCTGTCGGCCGATGGCTCGGGCGTCATCAAAAACTCGGAAGGCGGGCAGGTCGTCATCATTCGCAACGTGCAGAAGTAAGTTTCGCTCAACCTGTCAAACCCGAACCTCCGCCCCGTGCGGGGGTTCGGCTGTTTTCACCCCGCAACACCATGAAACGATTGCTATTCCTTGCCGCCGCCGGACTGCTGCTGGCGGCCGGGTACCTGACGAGTTGCGAACGGCACCCCCGACCGAACCCCGTCGAAGCGGCCAGAACCCGGTTCCGGCAGGACCTCGACACGCTCCGGCGGCTCGTGCAGACCGAGCTGCTGCCCCTGGCCCAGCGCGGTACCCGCACCGATTCGCTCCAGGCGGCGTTCGTGCGCTGTCGGGCGGCGTACAAGCGCATCGAGCCGTTTGCCGAGTACTTCATGCCGACGACGAGCCGCTTGGTGAACGGCCCGCCGCTCGACGAAATCGAACTCGAAGAAAACACGGCCTTCGAGCCGGGTGGGTTTCAGGTGATCGAAGAATTCATTTACCCCGAATTTGACACGTCGCAACGCGCCGAACTGGTGCGGTTCGTGCGGAAGCTGAACCGCGAACTGAATCGCTACGCGATGCTCTGGGAGGCTTTCGACTTCACCGAAGCGCACGTGTTCGACGCCCTGCGGCTGCAGGTGTTCCGACTCGAAAGCCTGGGCCTGAGCGGATTCGATACGCCCGCCTGCCGGACGGCCCTGCCCGAAGCGGCCGTCACACTGGCGACGGTCGAAGGGTACCTCGATGTATTCGAGAACCGGGAATCGGTACCCGCCTACGCCGCCCTGCGCCAGGCGCTGACCGGGGCGCGGGCGCAGTTGAAGCGGGGTACCTCGTTCGAGGTGTTCGACCGGATGGACTTCCTCGTTCGGTACGCCAATCCGATTACCGGCGGGCTGCTCGACGTGCAGCGCGGGCTGGGCATTGCGCCGTTTGGCGAAGTGCGCGCGCTGCGGGCCGACGCCCGGACCTGGTTTGAGCCGAACGCCTTCAATCCCGATTTTTACGCGCCCGACGCCGATTCGCGGATGACGCCCGCGAAAGTCCGGCTCGGCAAGCGGCTGTTTCATGACCCGCTGCTGTCGAAATCCGGTACCCGTTCCTGCGCCAGTTGCCACCAGCCCGACCGGGCGTTTACCGACGGACTGGCGAAAAGTCCTGACCTGCACGACGGCTTCACCGACCGCAACGCCCCGACGCTGCTCAACGCCGTTTTCCAGAACGGACAATTTTACGATCTCCGGGCGCGGAACCTCGAAGGGCAAAGCCGGGACGTAGTTGAAAACCGCGACGAAATGCACGGTTCGGTCGAAGAAACCGCCCGGCGGCTTCAGGCTGACGCCGAGTACCGAAAGGAATTTGCCACGGCTTTTCGCCTTACCGGTCCCATCCAGCCCGCGCACGTCCTCAACGCCCTGGCCAGCTACGAGCGCTCGCTGACGAGTTTCAATAGCCCCTTCGACCGGTACCTGCGTGGTGAGCGGACGGCGCTGAACGACGCCGAAATCCGCGGATTCAACCTGTTCATGGGCAAGGCTCAGTGCGGCATTTGCCATTTCATGCCGCTTTTCAACGGCACGGTACCACCGGGTTTTACGAAAACTGAACTGGAAGTAATCGGTACCCCGGCCACGCCCGCCAACGACCGACTTGACGCCGACCAGGGGCGGTACGCGATTAACCAATTGCCGCAATTGCGCCACGCCTTCAAGACGCCCACGGTACGCAATGTGGCCCTGACCGCGCCGTACATGCACAACGGCGTGTACCGCACCCTCGAAGAAGTCGTGGAATTTTACGACCGCGGCGGCGGTACGGGCCTGGGCTTCGACCTGCCCAACCAGACCCTGCCGGGCGACCGGCTCAACCTGACGAAAAGGGAAAAATCGGAATTAGTGCAGTTCCTGAAGGCCTTGACGGATGCCTCGGTAGCAGAAATTCCGAAGCCGATCCGCCCGGCGGTGGCTCAGGCCGCGCGGCGGTAGGGGTGTTCGAGCCAGGCGAGCGCAATCATCTCGACGAGCTTCATCATCCGCTGGTAGCTGGTCGGTTTTTTCAGGAACGAATTCGCCCCGAGCTGGTACGATTTGGTGACGTGCTCGGGCGAGGCCGAGGTCGTGAGCATGACTACCGGGATGGGCCGGAGGTCGGGGTGCGTCTTGACGCGCTCCAGCGCTTCAAGGCCGTTCATTTTCGGCATGTTGATGTCGAGAATGATGAGGGCCGGGTTGCGGGTCGTGACCGGGTCTTCACCACACCGCACGAGGTAGTCGATCAATTCCGCGCCATTGCCCACGAATTCAATCGGATGGCTCACCTGGAACTCCGTGAAGGCTTCCTGAATCAGCAAACGGTCGTCTTCATCGTCTTCGGCGATGAGAATTACCAGATTTTTATCCATACAAAAGCCAGTCAATAACGCCGGATGCCGGGGTTCGTGGCGATAAAAACTCGCTGTGCGGTGCGAGGGTTAACAGAGAAGTGTCGGTAAAGATAGCGCAATTCGTTGCCTCGACAAACGATACCCGGTGCAGGGGCGTTCGGGCCGATTGGCTACCTTTGTCCGAACGCGTTCCGCCCACCCATGAATCGTAACCTGACGGATGGCCTGAATTTTCTATCCAAACTCACCGCCCGGCGCCTCTGGAATGGCGCGAAAGTCGTGAGTAGCTACGTCGAATCGAAGCTCACGGGCCGGGCCGTACACCGGGGACTGCCGCTGGCGCTGTCGTTTGAGCCGACGACCTCCTGCAACCTGCGCTGCCCCGAATGCCCGAGCGGGCTGCGCTCGTTTACCCGCCCGACGGGTATGCTGGAAGACGACCTCTTCAAACGTACCATCGACGAACTGCACGCGACGCTGACGTACCTGATTTTCTATTTTCAGGGCGAGCCATACCTGCACCCGCGTTTCCTCGAACTGGTTCGGTACGCGTCGGGGCGCGGCATTTACACCGCCACGAGTACCAACGCCCATTACCTCACCGACGCTAACGCCCGCAAAACCGTCGAAAGCGGGCTGGACCGGCTCATCATTTCCATCGACGGCACCACGCAGGAAGTCTACGAGCAGTACCGGGTGGGCGGGAAGCTGCACAAGGTACTGGAGGGTACCCGCAACGTGCTGAAGTGGAAACGCGAGTTGAAGTCGCGGACGCCGCACGTGATTTTCCAGTTTCTTGTCGTGCGACCCAACGAGCACCAGATCGCCGACGTGCAGCGACTGGCGCGGGAGTTGGGCGTGGACGAGGTGGGGCTGAAAACGGCGCAGATTTACGACTACGAGCAGGGCGATCCACTCATTCCAACGATGGATCAGTACGCCCGCTACGCCCGGCAGGACGACGGTACCTACCGCATCAAAAACAAGTTCATCGACCACTGCTGGAAAATGTGGCATTCCTGCGTCGTGACCTGGGACGGGCTCGTGGTACCCTGCTGCTTTGACAAAGACGCCGAGCATCGGCTGGGCGATTTGAAAACTCAGTCGTTTGCCGAACTCTGGCAGTCAGAAGCATACACGCAATTCCGTCAGTCGCTGATTCGGTCGCGTTCCGAAATCGAGATGTGCCGGAACTGCACCGAGGGTACCCAGGTTTGGGGCTGATTATCAATGAGTAAATGGAGTAATGAATGAATGCCTCATGGAGGAAAGAGCGTCTGCCCGAATTAAATTATCGTTAACTTATCGAGCTATCCGACAGCTTTTTAGGCCTTCGAACGGCCATTCTTTCATTCGGCTACTCCTTCGTCCGTTCATTTGTTTCCCCGTGAAACATTTGTGAAACGTAGCTTGGTGGTCTGAACGGCATTCTTCATCTTTGGCTTCCTAACGCATCGCAACTCATGGCTAAAGTCATTGCCATCGCCAATCAAAAGGGCGGTGTTGGAAAAACGACGACAACGATCAACCTGGCCGCCAGCCTCGCCGCGCTTGAATTTCGGACCCTCATTGTCGATGCCGACCCGCAGGCCAACTCGACCTCGGGCCTGGGGTATAATCCGAAGGAAATCGAAAATTCGATTTACGAGTGCATGGTCGACGGTGTCAAAACGGCCGACATCATCATCCAGACCGACGTCCCGAACCTTGACCTGATTCCCTCGCACATCGACCTTGTCGGGGCCGAAATCGAGATGATCAACCTCAAGAGCCGCGAAGAAAAAATGAAGCAGGCGCTGGCTCCGATCAAGGACCAGTACGATTTCATCGTCATCGACTGCTCGCCCTCGCTGGGTTTGATTACCATCAACAGCTTGACGGCTTCCGACTCGGTCATCATTCCCGTCCAGTGCGAGTACTTTGCGCTCGAAGGGCTGGGCAAACTGCTCAACACGATCAAGATCATTCAATCGCGACTGAACACCGGCCTGACCATCGAGGGAATCCTACTGACGATGTACGACCTGCGCGTGCGGCTATCGAACCAGGTCGTGAGCGAAGTAACGGCGCATTTTCAGAACATGGTTTTCACGACCATCATCCCGCGCAACATTCGCCTGAGCGAAGCACCGAGCTTCGGAGTACCCGCCGTCGCGCACGACGCCGACTCGAAAGGGGCCGTGAGCTACCTCAACCTGGCGCGGGAAATTTTGCAGAAAAACGGGTACGTCAACCAGGAATAACCCACCCATTTGTCGAACTTGTAGGAACGCGCCGTGGCGCGTTCGCTCAACCGTAACCACCAGTACGCAGCTTTAATGGACGAGAAGATGAGCAGCAGTGCCAATAAAAAACGCGTCGGCTTAGGCCGCGGCCTGGGGGCCCTCCTCCAGGATTCCGATCAGATCAACCGCCCCACCCATTCGTCGCTGACGGCCCTCGACGCGGTCAGTTCGATGAATGAAATCAGCGTCAACGACATCGAGGTCAATCCGTTTCAGCCTCGGACGCACTTCGACGAAGACGCCCTCAACGAACTGGCCGAGTCCATCCGCATTCAGGGCATCATTCAGCCCATCACGGTCCGGCAGTTGGGCCGCGACCACTACCAGCTCATCTCGGGCGAGCGGCGTTTGCAGGCCTCGAAACGGGCGGGCCTGACGCACATTCCGGCGTACGTCCGGACCGCCGACGACCAGCAGATGCTGGAAATGGCGCTCATCGAAAACATCCAGCGCGAAAACCTTAACGCGCTCGAAATCGCCCAGAGCTACCAGCGGCTCATTCACGAGTGCAACCTCAAGCAGGAAGAACTCGGCGAACGCGTCGGCAAAAACCGCACGACGGTCAACAACTACATCCGGCTGCTCAAACTGCCGCCCGTGATTCAGGCTTCGCTGCGCGATAACAAAATTTCGATGGGGCACGCCCGGGCGCTGATTAATATCGACAACGTCGACGCCCAACTGAGCATCTTCAAGCGCATCATCGAACAGGATTGGTCGGTGCGGAAGGTGGAGGAGGAAGTCCGCGCGCTGCAAAACGGCGACGATCTCACTCAGGGCCGTCGGCACCCGCTCCGGCAGGAAATGCGCTCGCTGCAATTTCGGCTTTCCTCGCACTTCGGTACCAAAGTTGCCATCAAGGCCGACGAGCGCGACAAGGGCGAGATTCGGATTCCGTTCACGTCGCAGGACGAACTCGATCGCATCCTGGAAGTCCTGAAGTTCCAGTGAAATTCGGGGTGGTTCTCCGGCGTTGTCGGGAGCGTATGCGCCTTGTTCCCTGCATTTTGCTGAGTACCCTGCTGAGCCTGACCGCACTGACGGCGTCCGGTCAGGTACCCCGCCGCGATTCGGTCCGGATCGATGCCACCAACGTCGACTCGCTCGAACGCGCCCCGGTACCAACCGTGCGAATGCGGTACACCCCGAAGCAAATTACGCGGCGCTCGATGATTCTGCCCGGCTGGGGGCAATTCACGATGAAGCAGTACTGGGCACCGCCGATTATTTACGCTGGATTCGGCGCACTGGGGTATTTCGTCGGACTGTGGAACCGCGAAATCGCCAAGTACCAGAAGGGCTATGATATCGTTGGGCCACAGGTTTACAACGAAGATGGTACACCCGGTCCTAATCCCGAGGCAAAATACTCCATCGACGGCGTTGAACTAAATTTTACCCAACTCTCCGCTGGACGGAAATTTTACCAACGCAACCGTGACATCTGTTTCATCGGAATGGGGTTTGTCTATGGCCTCAACGTCGTCCAGGCCAACGTCTCGGCGCACTTGAAAACCTTTGACGAAACGGACGACATTTCCCTGAAAATCACGCCCGGTGCGCGGAGTACCTTCGGTGTCGCCCCGTTTGGCGCAACCGTTACCCTGGCATTTTCATCTAAGATTAGTCGATGAAGGTTTAGCGTGTAGGGTTTAGAGTACTGGCTTTTAACTCTAAACCCTACACGCTAAACCCTAAACCCTAAACTCCCACCCCCCAATGCGAATTAGTTTACTCGGCTACGGCAAGATGGGCCAGGTCATCGAGCGGGTAGCGCTCGAACGCGGTCACGACGTCGTGGCCCGGATTGACGAGACCAATCGGGCAGATTTCAGCTCGCTTGGCCCGGACGATGCCGACGTCGTGATCGAGTTCAGCCACCCCGACGCGGCGGTACGCAACCTGCTCGACTGCTTCGCGCAGGGCTTGCCCGTCGTCTGCGGTACCACGGGCTGGTTGGCCCAGCGGCCCGAAGTCGAGACGCGTTGCCGGGAGGCAAACGGCGCGTTTTTCTACGCGTCGAATTACAGCATCGGCGTCAACCTGTTTTTTCGACTGAACCAGACGCTGGCCCGGTTGATGAACCATCAGCCGCAGTACCGGGTTTCGCTGACCGAAATCCACCACGTGCACAAACTCGACGCCCCGAGTGGTACGGCGATTACGCTGGCCGAAGGGGTACTCGGGGCGGTCGACCGCCTGTCAAAATGGACGCTGGGCGGGGCGGCGACCGCCGCCGAATTGCCTATCTTCGCGATTCGTGAAGGCGAGGTACCCGGCACGCACGTCGTGCGGTACGAAAGCGCGGTCGACACGCTCGAAATCAGCCACGTGGCGCACCGTCGCGAAGGGTTTGCGCTCGGGGCGGTCGTCGCCGCCGAGTGGCTGGCGGGTCGGCAGGGAATTTTCGGCATGGACGACCTGCTCAACGAGTAATTGATCACGGATAACGAATTTCTGATGGCAACACCCACTAATCCCAACCTGACCGGAACGACGTCTACGACGACCGAGCCGGTGAAAAAGAAAAAATCAGCCCTACGCGAGTGGTTTGACTCGGTCCTGTTTGCCGTTGTGGCGGCGACGCTCATCCGCTGGCTGTTCCTGGAAGCGTACACCATCCCGACGCCCTCGATGGAAAGCAGCCTGCTCGTGGGCGATTTTCTGTTCGTGAGCAAACTTCACTACGGCACCCGTACGCCCAAAACGCCGCTTCAGGTACCCCTGACGCACCAGACCATCTGGGGCACGAATATTCCGTCGTACGTCGACTGGATTCAGTTGCCGCAATTCCGGTTGCCGGGTTTTTCGGAGGTGACGTCGGGCGACGTGGTCGTCTTCAACTTCCCCGACGAACCTCAGCACCCGAGCGATCTGCGCACCAACTACATCAAACGCTGCATCGGTACCCCCGGCGATGTAGTTGAGGTACGCGATACCCAGGTGTTCGTCAACGGCAAGGCCATGCCTGTTCCGGCGGGAATGCAGAAAGAGTACGTCGTGCAGACGGCCAGTCTGGTGCAGCCCAAAGTCTTCCGTAACTACGGCGTGACGGACCTCGGTTCGGTGAGCGAGTACGAGGCCAACACGACTGACTCCATCGCGGCGAACGATTTGAAGGGGTACAAAATCTTCGCCTCGCCCGACGTAGCGGCGAAGTTGAAAGCAGCCGATTTTGTGCAGAACGTGGTAGAGTTGAAGGACAAACGAGGCGAAATTAGTCCGTTTGAGCAACCGGTGTACCCGGCCTCGTCGCTCTTCAACTGGAACAAGGACAACTACGGTCCCATCACGGTACCCAAAAAAGGCGTAACGATTCAGCTCAACGCCGAGAACATCGCGCTCTACCGCGATGTCATCGAGAATTTTGAAGGCAACGAAAAGGTCGAAATTGAAAACAACACGGTCAAGATCGGCGGGCAGGGCGTCACGACGTACACCTTCAAGCAGGATTACTACTTCATGATGGGCGACAACCGCCACAATTCGCTCGACTCGCGGTACTGGGGCTTCGTCCCCGCCGATCACATCGTCGGCAAGGCGGTCTTCATCTGGATGAGCATCGATCCCGACGGCAGCTTCCTCGATAAAATCCGCTGGAAGCGGTTGTTTCGGGTGATTGAGTAGGAGAGGTACAAAGACCAAAATCGCCGAAAGGCTTTAGTTCTTTGTACCTAGTACTTAGTACTTGTACTCAAGCTCACCACTCGATCTCCGGCAGGCCTTTGCTCCGCAGGTACTCGTTGGCCTGGCTGAAGTGTTTGTTGCCAAACCAGCCGCCCCACTGCGCGGCCATCGGCGAGGGATGTTTGGCTTTCAGGACCAGGTGCCGGGTTTCGTCGATGAACGCCCCTTTTTTCTGGGCATACGCCCCCCAGAGCAGAAATACCAAGTTTTCTTTTTCTTCGGCTACGGCCCGAATGGCCGCGTCGGTGAAGGCTTCCCAGCCCTTATTCTGGTGCGAACCTGGCTGACCATCCCGTACGGTCAGCGTAGCGTTGAGCAGCAGCACGCCCTGTTCGGCCCAGCGTTCGAGGTTACCCGAACGGGGGAGGGGCTTGCCGAGGTCGTCCTTGATTTCCTTGAAAATGTTGACGAGCGAAGGCGGGATGCGTACACCTTCGTTGACCGAAAACGCCAGCCCGTTGGCCTGACCGGGGCCGTGGTACGGGTCCTGGCCGAGGATGACCACCTTGGTTTGTTCAAATGGACACTCATCGAAGGCGTGGAAAATCAGCTTGCCCGGCGGGTAGACCGTCTGATTCGTGTATTCTTCCTTCACGAATTCAACCAGTTGCTTGAAATACGGCTTTTCAAATTCGGATTGCAGACGCGACTTCCAGGATTCGGCGATGGCGACATTCATGAGACAAAAAGGAAAGAGAACAAGCGGTACCCAACAGACTCAAAACAGGCCAGAAAGGTTTAGGAAACCGCTAAATGGTCGACGCGTATCAATTTTCGTGCCTTTAAAAATTAAATCGCTGCCGACGTTGATTTCTTTTCAACCCCGGCCTAATTTTCGGAATTGAAATTTCGTTGGTAGGACGAATTTTAATTCGATTGCCTCTTAACCCAGCACGAAATCATGGTTACCTCGATCACGCAAGGAGTGAAAGTTAGTGTGGTGACGGAGTTCCAGCCCGAGTATTCGAGCGCCGGGCAGTCGCACTGGGTCTTTACCTACCGCATCCGAATCGAAAATCAGTCGGACTACACGGTGCAGCTCATGCGCCGCCACTGGTACATCTACGATTCCAACGGTACCGTACGCGAGGTCGAAGGCGAGGGCGTCATCGGGCAGCAGCCGGTCCTCGAACCCGGCGAAACGCACGAGTACGTTTCGGGCTGCAACCTGCAATCGACCATGGGCAAAATGGCCGGTACCTACCTCATGGAGCGCATCATGGACGGCCGCAGCTTCCGCGTCGAGGTACCGGAGTTTACGATGATTGTGCCGTTTAAACTGAACTAAGATTGGGAAGGACCTCCGGACCGACAGGATTTTGCAGGCACTCATCCTGAAAAGAATTCTGACGGTCTTCTTCATCTTCCGCTATCGTAGTTTCGAATGATCCGCCCCCTTCTCCAGTACCTCCTCCGCGCCCGCGACGAACATTCGCTGCATTCTCCGTTTCTTTTTGGGCTGTACACGTCGGTCATCCGGCCCCGACCGGTACCCGTCGAACCCGTTTTCGACGAGATTGAAGCCCTTCGGCGACGGATGAAAACGAGTGCTGAAGAAATCGAAATCGTCGATTACGGCGCGGGCTCCAGGCACTCAAACGCGCCGCGCCGCCGGGTCTCGACCATCGCCCGCAACGCCGAAAAGCCGCCCAAGTACGGCCAATTGCTCTACCGCCTCATCCGGCATTTCCAACCCCGGACAATTCTCGACCTGGGTACCTCGCTCGGCCTGACGACGCTGTACGAGGCGACTGCCGCGCCCACCGCCCGGCTACTCACGTTTGAAGGCTGTCCCGAAACGGCCCGCCTTGCTCAACAAAATTTTCGGGAACGGGGTGCCTCGAACGTCGAACTCGTCATGGGCAACCTGGACGAAACCCTGCCCGAACGCGTGGGTACCCTCGACCGCCTGGACTTTGCTTTTTTCGACGCCAACCATCGCTACGAACCGACAGTGCGGTACTTCGAGACCTGCCTGGCCAACGCCCACGCCGATAGCCTGTTTGTGTTTGACGACATTCACTGGTCGGCGGAGATGGAGCGGGCTTGGCGGAAAATTCAAGCCCACCCACGCGTCACCGTCACGGTCGATTTGTTCCAGGTTGGGCTGGTCTTCTTCCGTACCCAGCAGCCGAAGCAGCAGTTTGTGCTGCGTTACTGACGCTCCTGTTTCTCACGGATTTTCACGGATTTAAATGCAGCACAGATCAACACAGAATCAATTCTGTGTGGCTTGGGTCTGTGTAAATCTGTGAGAAACTTCCGACCTTGCCGGGCGATTGTTGTTTTGCTAACGATTTTTTTAAAACCTGTACGTCATCATGCCGATGTATCACCGGCTGGGCCAGCTTCCGGCCAAACGCCATACCATTTTTGAAAAACCCGGCGGGGGGTACTACTACGAAGAACTCTTCGGGACCATCGGTTTCGAGGGCATGGCCTCGTTGCTGTACCACGTCCACCGCCCGACGCAGATCCGCAGTGTGGGCGAAGCCGCCGACGTGCGCCCCCGCGTGGCCGTCGAGCGGAACATTCAGGCGTACCGGCTCAAAGGTTTCGAGGCCCTGCCCGACGACGATTTTCTCACCAGCCGGGTACCGCTGCTCACGAACTCGGACCTGACGCTCGGCGTCGCCGCACCGCGTACCTCGCTGACCGAGTACTTCTACAAAAACGCCGACGCCGACGAGCTGCTTTTCATCCACGAGGGTACCGGGCGGCTGCGGACGATGCTCGGTACCATCCCGTTCGAGTACGGCGATTACCTCGTCATTCCGCGCGGGATGATTTACCAGATCGAGTTTGACACCGAAGACAACCGGCTGCTCTACGTCGAGTCGCAGCACCCGATTTACACGCCCAAGCGGTACCGCAACCACTTCGGGCAGTTGCAGGAACACGCGCCGTTTTCGGAGCGCGACTACAAACTACCCCGCGACCTGGAAACCCACGACGAGACGGGCGACTTCCTGATGAAAATCAAAAAGCAGGGTTTTCTGCACCCGGTCACGTACGCTACGCACCCCTTCGACGTGGTCGGGTACGACGGCTACAACATCCCGTACGGGTTCTCCATCCACGATTTTGAGCCGATTACGGGGCGCGTTCATCAGCCACCACCGGTGCACCAGACCTTCCAGACCGACGCCTTTGTGGTGTGCTCGTTCGTGCCGCGGCTGTTCGACTACCACCCGCGGGCGGTACCGGCCCCGTACAACCACTCGAACATCGATTCCGACGAGGTGATTTACTACGTCGACGGCGATTTCATGAGCCGGAAAAACGTGGCCCGTGGTGACCTCACGCTGCACCCCGGCGGCATTCCGCACGGGCCGCAGCCGGGCGCGATGGAGCGAAGCCTCGGCAAAACCGAGACCAAGGAACTGGCCGTGATGGTCGACACCTTCCGGCCGCTGCAGGTAACCGAGGCCGCGCTGGCGTTTGACGACGGCGTGTACTTCCAGTCCTGGCTCGAACCCGAAGCCCAGCCCGCGCATGGCTGAGCCGCGGCCGACGACCTGGGTACCCGTGCCGCCGGATTCGGAGTTTCCCCTGGAAAACCTGCCCTACGGCATTTTTTCAACGAGCGTCGACCCAACGCCCCGCCCCGGCGTGGCCATCGGTGCGCAGGTACTCGACCTGCGAGGGTTGGCCGAACTGGCCTTTTTCGACGACCTCTCGACCGTACGGGAGGCGCTGACCAAACCCGTACTGAACGGATTTTTGGAAACGGGTCGCCCGGTCTGGCAGGCTGTACGGCAAAGGCTGACTGAACTGCTGACCGACGACTCCCCGGCGCTTCGCGAAATTCTGGAGCGGCTGCTGGCCCGCCAGGCCGACGCGGTAATGCATCGCCCACTGCGCGTCGAAAACTACACCGATTTCTACGCCAGCGAGCACCACGCCACGAACGTCGGCAAGCTGTTCCGACCCGACAACCCCCTGCTACCCAACTGGAAACACCTGCCCGTCGGGTACCACGGGCGGGCCTCGTCGGTGGTCGTGTCGGGTACCAGTTTTCACCGACCATCGGGCCAGCTTCCCGGCGAGGGTACCCAGCCGCCGCGCTTCGGCCCGACCGAGGCGCTCGATTACGAGCTGGAACTGGCGGCGGTGATCGGGCGGAGTACCCGGCTCGGGGAGCGGGTACCGGTTTCGGAAGCGGACGAAACGATTTTTGGGTACCTGCTTTTCAATGATTGGTCAGCGCGCGACATCCAGCGCTGGGAATACCAGCCGCTGGGGCCGTTTCTGGGGAAAAATTTCTGCTCGACGGTTTCGCCCTGGATCGTGACGGCTGAGGCGCTCGAATCGTTTCGGGTACCCGGCCCGGCGCAAGACCCGCCCGTGCTGCCCTACCTGCGCGCATCGGGAACTTCACACCTCGACCTGGTGCTGGAAGCGTACCTCGAAACGGCTGCCGGGAGTACCCAACTCTGTCGCACCAACGCCCGGCACCTGTACTGGAGCTTCGGGCAGATGCTGGCCCACCACACCGTCGGCGGTTGCAACCTCGCGGCGGGCGATCTGCTCGCCTCGGGTACCTGCTCTGGCCCCGAACTCGACAGCCGCGCCTGCCTGCTCGAAGCCACCGAAGGCGGACGGGTACCCGTTCGCCTCGCCGACGGTACCGAACGCCGCTACCTCCAGGACGGCGATACCGTCGTGCTGCGCGGCTACGCGGAGCGAGACGGGAGGCGCATCGGGTTTGGCGAAGCGCGAGGAATCATATTACCCGCTTTTTCAACTGAGCATTGAGCATTGAAAATTGCGTATTGCAATCTTCAATGTTCAATGCTCATGTTTCAATTGGAATGAAGACCATCGACCCCACCACCATCCCGGCCCCCGAATTCTACCGCTACCTCACGGCTTCCGTCGCACCGCGGCCCATCGCGTTTGCGAGTACCATCGACCGGGACGGGCGGGTGAACCTGAGTCCGTTCAGTTTTTTCAACGTGTTCGGGTCCAATCCAGGGATTCTGGTGTTTTCGCCTGTGCTGCGCGGACGCGACGGTTCGGCCAAGGACACGCTGCTGAACGTGCAGGAGGTACCCGAGGTGGTCGTCAATCTGGTCAGCTACGCGATGGTCGAGCAGGCGTCGCTGGCCAGCAGCGAGTACGCGCGTGGGGTGAACGAGTTCGTGAAGGCGGGCTTCACGGAGGTACCGTCCGAGCGGGTCCGACCGCCGCGGGTGGGCGAGTCGCCGGTGCAGTTGGAGTGCCGCGTGCGTGACGTCATCGAAACGAATGCCGAAGCGCCGGGATCGGCGAATCTGGTTATTGCCGAGGTACTGCTGGCGCACGTTGCCGAGGAACTGCTGGACGAGCGCGGTTTCATCGACCCCCGCAAAACCGACTGGGTCGGGCGGCTCGGCGGCGACTGGTACGTGCGGACCTCGGGCGCGGCGCTGTTTGAGGTAGCCCGGCCCCGGCACGGCATCGGCATCGACCAGCTTCCCCAACCCGTCCGTGAGAGTACCATCCTGACGGGCAACGACCTCGGAAAACTGGGCAACGTCGAAACCCTGCCCGAACCGGATGCCGCGGTACCGATTCCACCGCTGGCGTCCACCGCCGAGCGGCACCGGTACGCTCAGCGGCTGCTCGCCCAAAATCGAGTACCCGAAGCCTGGCAAGTGCTGCTCCGGGAGGGCTGAAAAGAAAGCGACCCCGACACGCTACGCGTCGGAGCCGCTCTACGTCAGGGTTTTGTTGTCGGGTCGACATCGGGTTCGACCTGCTGCCGGTCCGCCGACGAATCGGGCGTACCTGCTTCGTCAGCGTCGCGGAATTCTTCCCATTTTTCGTTGGCAATGGTTCCGGCTTCCTGCGAACGCCGCCCGGCTTCGTTCGCCTGAGCGACTTCTGCTTCGGTCAGGACGGGCGAATCGTTGGTCGAATTTTTGGACTCCTGGCTCGTGCCCGGTTCGTTGAATGGGTTCATGGCGTTGGCTGGTTGAGTGCAGGTCGTTCTTCGCAGAAATCGTACCAGTTGCCCGGCGGGCCAGAAACAAGTCGGCCACCGACTCCGCGGAGTCGGTGGCCGACTTGTGGAAAATCCTACTCAGTAAACCGAAAGCTTGCGCTTGGCGCTGCTGGCGTCGTTTTTCGGAATGCCGAAGGTAAGCCCAACGTTCAGGCCCCAGACTTTCGTAGGGTTGTTGAAGTTTGCGTTATTGACGGTCGTGTTGACGTTGGTCACGTCATCACTGCCGAAAATGAAGTGGTACTGACCCTCCGCGAAGAGACCAACCCCGCCCAGGGCGAACAAAAGCCCAACTTTGGGGGCCGCCCCGAGGCGTGTTACGTTCGTACTACCCGCGTCCTGACCATTCACGCGGAAGTCGGCCCGGTTAAAATACGGCCCGGCTTCGACGCCGAGGTACGGTCGCACGACGCTGCGGGAGAGGTAAAAATCAAGCGTGCCGGTTACGGGAATCATGCTGCCGATGAATTCGGCTCCCGAATTAACGCCCGTACCGCCCACGCGGGTGTAGGCCGTGTTGATGTACTTAGCAGCCGCCCCGACGGCGACGTTCGGACCAATGAAAAATTTAAGCATGGCCCCACCGCCGAATTTGGTATCGGAGTCGATGTCGTCGCGGTTGAGCGAGGGAGAGGTGGCCGAACCGTGCAAACTAAAGCTGACCTGTGCCAGGGCCGAAGCCGTCAGACCCAGCACGAGCGCTGCCGAGAGGGCAAAACGGTTGATGTTTTTTTTCATGGAGATGAAGGATTGAGTGAATAAAAAAGCAATTACCATCTGCTCTTCGGCATAAATCATGCCAGCACGCGTTGGGGAGGGCGTGTTGCCAAACAAAGGTTTGAAAAAATGACGGTCGGCTCAGATTAGTCCGACCTGAGCCGCGTACCAGTCGAGTACCGCCGGATTGCGTACCGAGCCGGGATTGACGACCGCCGCCAGCGGCTTGCCGAGGAGAAGTTTTTTGACCGGCATTTCGAGTTTTTTCCCGCTGAGCGTGTAGGGTACGTCGGGGGCGACGAGGATGGCGTCGGGTACGTGCCGCGGCGAGTACTCCGTGCGGATGCGCTGGCGAAGGCGATTTTTTAGGCCGTCGCTGAGGTTGATACCCGGCTGAAGGACGACGAATAGCGGCATGAACTCCGAGCCATCGGGGCGTTCGAGGTGGACGACGAGGCTATCGCGGATTTCGGGGAAGGCTTCGACGGCGCGGTAGATTTCGGCGGTCCCGATGCGGACGCCCTGCCGGTTGAGTGTCGCGTCTGACCGGCCCCAAATCACGACGGTACCCCGGTCGGTGACGGTCACCCAGTCGCCGTGCCGCCAGACGCTGGGGTATTCCTCGAAGTAGCTGGCGCGGTACTCCGCAAATTCCGGGTCGTTCCAGAAAAAAACGGGCATCGAGGGCATCGGTTGCCGGACGACCAGTTCGCCGACTTCGTTCGTGAGAGGTTGACCGGCTTCGTCGAACGCGACCAAATCCGCCCCGAGGCAGCGGCACTGGATTTCGCCCTCGACCACCGGCTCGGTCGGGCAGCCACCGACCCAGGCCGTGCAGACGTCGGTACCGCCGCTCATCGAACTCAGCCAGACGTCGGGTTTTACCGATTCGTACACCCAGTCGAAGCCCTCGGGCGGCAGGGGCGAACCCGTCGAACCGATGGAGCGCAGCGCCGAAAGGTCGAATTCGGTACCAGGCGACAGCCCGGCTTTGCGCCCGGCCATCAGAAACGGCGCGCTGGTACCGAAGTGCGCCAGGCGAGTGTCCTGCGCGAGTTGCCAGAGTACCTTCAAATCCGGGTACCCCGGAGAGCCGTCGTACAAAACCGCCGTCGCGCCGACGAGCAGGCTGGCATTCAGAAAATTCCACATCATCCAGCCGGTCGTCGTAAACCAGAAAAACCGCTCGCCGGGCCGGACGTCGTTGTGAAACGTGACGTACTTCAGGTGTTCGAGCAGCACGCCGCCCTGCGAATGCGTGATGGCTTTCGGTAGTCCGGTGGTACCCGAGGAGTACAGCACCCAGACGGGGTCGTTGAATTCGACGGGCGTGAAGGTGAGGTCGGGCGCGGGCGTCTGCATGACGTTGGGCCAAGTGGTCTCGAAATCCGTTTTTTCGAAACCCTCCGAGTCGTCCGAGGTACGAGGATGCTCGGAGTGGTTGAGCCTTTCCAGATACGGAACCCAAACCACCCGCTCCAGCGTCGGCAGTTTCGCCACCAATTCACGAACGGCCTCGGTTTTGTCAAACGCCTTCCCGCCGTACGCGTACCCGTCCACGGCCAGCAGGACCTTCGGCTCCACCTGCGCGAAGCGCTCGGCCACGCTGCCCGACCCGAAATCGGGCGAGGCGCTCGACCAGACGGCCCCGAGGCTCATCGTCGCCAGCAGCGCGACGGTCGCTTCGGGACAGTTCGGCAAAAATCCCACGACCCGGTCGCCCTTGCCCACGCCGACGCTTCGGAGGTACCCGACCAGCGCGGCAGTTTGCTGGCGCAGCTCGGCCCAGGAAAGTTCGGTCAGCGGCTGCCACTCCGACTGGAACAGCAAGGCCGGACGTTCCGTGGTTTCGTTGCGGAAGACGTGCTCGGCGTAGTTGAGGGTACCCCCGACAAACCAGCGGGTGTGCGGCATCGGTTCGGTAGAGCGCACGCGTTCGTAGGGCGTGTGAAAGCGCACATCGAAGTACCGGACGAGCGATTCCCAAAAGGCATTCACGTCCGAAACCGACCAGTTCCAGACCGCTTCGTAATCCTGAAAATCAAGCTGGTACTCCCGGCGTAGCCAGGCGAGGTATCGAGTCAGATTGGCGGATTGGCGTTGGGCGGGCGAAGGTGTCCAGAGCGTGCGGGGCGGGGTCATGCGAGTACGCGGTTGATGAAGTTGTGACCCAAAGTGAACGGTTTTTCGCTGAAAACAAAAAGCCCCGGACCCCGCGGTCCGGGGCTTCGCCCCTCGTTCATTCGCCTCATATTTACTCAGTACGGGCGGCGACCGTAGCCCGGACCGCGGCGGTCCCAGTCGCTGCGTTCGCGGACGATGGCCCAATCCATCTGCTGCTGCAACTGCGCGATGCGCACGCGCTCGCGCCGGTCGATGAAGCCGTCGCGCTTGGCAAACCGGATGGCCCGGTCGACCTCCGCCTGCTGGCGCTTGAGCCGGGCGACTTCCTGCCGCGTGAGGTCGCCGCGGATGGCACCCCGGCGGATGCGGACATCCTGCTCGTACTCCCGCTCGCGGGGGCTTTCGTAGCGATCATCGTACCGGCGGTCGGCGCGGTACTGGGCCTGGGCCGTGGCCGCTAGTCCGGCGACGAGGGCAAGGGCAAAAAGGACTTTTTTCATGGCTTCTGTGGGAACGGTTGTTTCGTCGTTCTGAACCTAAGAACGGGAAAATCGGCCCCAGTTTAATCCGTTAACAGTTTTTAACGAATAACTCGGCTTGTTAGAAACTAAAAAACCTTCAAGGTCTCAAAGACCTTGAAGGTTTATGAATCGGCAAAACTTTCAAAGTCTTCAAGATTTTGAAAGTTTAAATCAGCGGGTTACCGCGCCACTTCCACATTCACCCGCTTGCCTTTGATCGTGTTGCCGTCGAGGGCGCGCACGACCGTCTGGGCGTGTTGTTCGGGGATGTCGACGAAGGTGTGCTTGTCGAACAGATCGATGTGACCGATGATGTTGCCCGGTAGTCCGGTTTCGCCCGCAATCGCGCCGACGATGTGGCTCGGCGTGATTTTGAGGTTGCGACCAACGTTAAAAAACAGCCGGACCATACCCGCCTCGCCGCCGCGCCGGAACTGCTGCCCGTTGCGGTCGAAGCGGTCGCCACCGCGCCGGTCGTCGTAGCGACCCGTGCTGCGGCGGTCTTCAAACCGACCACCCGGCCGGCCGAAGCGGTCGTTGCCGCGGCGGTCGTCCTGGTACCGCGAGCGGCGGTCTTCCTCTTCGAGGTTGGCGTCGGTGAATTCGTTTTTCGTCACGCCCATGTTCAGCTTCACCAGCGCCGAGACGATCTGCTCGGTCGAATGGCCCGCGTGGTGGAGCGTTTCGAGAACGTCGGCAAACAAATCCAGGTCGCCGCTTTCAATGGTCTGCTCGATGGTTTCGATGAATCGGGCTTTTTTGATACCCACAATGTCCTCGAAACTCGGAATGACGCCCTTGTTGATCGTCACCTTTGTGTACTGCTGGATGTCGCGCAGGCGGTACCGTTCGGCACCCACGACGAGCGTGAAGGCCTTGCCCGATTTCCCGGCGCGGCCCGTCCGCCCGATGCGGTGGACGTAGTACTCCTCGTCGAGCGGAATGTCAAAGTTGATGACCGCGTCGACGTTGTCGACGTCGATGCCCCGCGCGGCCACGTCGGTCGCCACGAGGATGCTGGCCGCCCCGCCGCGAAACTTGCCCATGACCTGGTTCCGGGCCTGCTGGCGCATGTCGCCGTGGAGGCCTTCGGCCCCGTACCCGCGGAGGTTCAGTTCTTCGACCACTTCGTCCACGCGTTTTTTCTGGTTGCAGAACACGAGGACGAGTTTCAGTTGGTAAAAGTCGATGAGGCGGCACATGACTTCCATCTTGGCTGGGCCTTTCACCTGGTAGTAGAGCTGCTCGATGTTGTCGTTGGTCAGCTCGTTTTTGACGACTTTCACCAACTTCGGATCGATCTGGTACCGGCTCGTCAGCGCCATGATCGGCTTTGACATGGTGGCCGAGAAAAAGACCGTCTGCCGGCCTTCCGGGCAATCTTCGAGGATGCTTTCGATGTCTTCGCGGAAGCCCATGTCGAGCATTTCGTCGGCTTCGTCCAGCACGATGTGCCGGAGGCTGCCCAATTTGAGGGTACCCCGTTCGAGGTGGTCCATCACGCGGCCGGGGGTACCGATCACGATCTGAACGCCTTTTTTGAGGTCGCGGATCTGGCGTTCGATGCTGTCGCCGCCGTAGATGGCCGTGACGAACAGCCCTTTTTTGTATTTGGCAAGTTTCTTGATTTCCTCGGCCACCTGCACAGCCAGTTCGCGCGTGGGACAGAGGACGAGCGCCTGCACGGCCTTCTCGTCGGTCGAAACCAGCTCGATGAGCGGAATGCCAAAGGCGGCGGTTTTGCCGGTACCCGTCTGGGCCTGGCCGATCACGTCGCGGCCTTCGAGCAGGAACGGAATTGCTTCGGATTGAATGGGGGAAGCGGTTTCAAAGCCCATTTCGGCCACGGCCTGGTGAACTTCCGGCGAGAGCGGGAGTTCGGAAAATTGAATGCGGTTCATTCGCGAAAAAGTCGGCCACGCTGAACACAGGGAAGCACTTTGCCCGCTGTGCCGACCCGGCCGCGGTTGCCCCGATGCAATCCTTCGCTACCGCTCAGGATGACCAATGGATTGAAATTGTGAAAATGAGTCCCAACGAAACATCCGTCGGGGTTTCTGAAGGACCAGAGCTGAAGCGTCCGGGGAGGAGTTCAGGCGTGTTTCCGGGAACGGAAACCAGTTCAGAAGCAATGCGGATGTCTGCCAAACAAATCGGGTGCAAAAGTAGCCCGAATCTGCATGGCTAACAAGCGAGTTGTACTTTTTAGTTGCGGACCTTTGAAATTTATTTCTTGGGCTTTTTAAAATTGTACGGAAGGAAGAGGTGGGTAGAGTTTTTAACCGCAGAGAAGCCAGAGGTTTCGCAGAGGTTGCGGAGTCTCTGTTTCCTCTGCGAAACCTCTGGCTTCTCTGCGGTTAAAAACTCAGTCCTATCTTGCGCCCGCAATTTCCACTTTCCATGAAAAAAGCCCTCTTCATCGACCGCGACGGTACCATCCTCATCGAACCGCAGACCGATTTTCAGATTGATTCCTTTGAAAAACTCGAATTTCTGCCGGGTGTGATTTCGGCCCTGCGGACCATCGCCGAACAAACCGAGTATGAACTGGTGCTGATTACCAACCAGGACGGGCTGGGCACCGAGGCATTTCCCGAAAATACCTTCTGGTCCGCGCACAAGTTGATGATGAAAACGCTGGAAGGGGAGGGTATTCGCTTTGCCGCTGTCTACATCGACCGCAGCTACCCGCACGACAACCTACCGACGCGCAAACCAGGTACTGGTCTGCTGACCGAGTACCTGACGGGCGACTACGATTTAGCCGGAAGCTACGTCATCGGCGACCGGCTGACGGACGTGCAACTGGCGCTGAACCTGGGTAGCCAGGCGATTCTCATCAATCCGCCCAACAAGGAATCGGAAGCGCCCAGCCTGACGCCCGAGCAGGAGGCCGTCACGGCGCTTATCACCGACGACTGGCACCGGGTGGCCGAGTACCTGCGCCTGCCGCCGCGCCGGGCGAGCGTAGAGCGGGTGACGAACGAAACGCAGATTCAGATTGAATTGAACCTCGACGGGCGCGGCCGGGCCGACATGAAAACGGGCTTAGGTTTCTTCGACCATATGCTCGACCAACTCGCCAAGCACTCGGGCAGTGACCTGAGTGTGCACGTGAAAGGCGACTTGCACATCGACGAGCACCACACCGTCGAAGATACGGCCCTGGCGCTGGGCGAGGCGTACCGACTGGCGCTGGGCGACAAGCGAGGTACCAACCGCTACGGTTTTCTGCTGCCCATGGACGACGCGCTGGCACAGGTGGCGATTGATTTTTCGGGACGGCCCTGGCTGGTTTGGGAGGCGGAATTCCGGCGGGAACGCGTCGGCGACGTACCGACCGAACTGTTTCACCACTTTTTCAAATCGTTTTCGGATGCCGCCCGCTGCAACCTCAACGTGAAAGTGGAAGGCGATAACGAGCACCACAAAATCGAGGCGATCTTCAAGGCCTTCGCCAAGTCAATCAAAATGGCCGTGCAGCGGAACGTGAACGAACTGGATAGTTTACCGAGCACGAAGGGGGTACTCTGAGTGGTTAAAAGTTAGAGGTCGAAAGTTAAAAGTTGGGGTGCGCGTGGTACTTTTGCCGTCGAATTGAGTTCAACCAAATTCGTACGCGAACATGCTCTTTCTGAATATTCCCCTGCCGGATTGGATTCCGATTCTGTTTTTCATTGTGCTGCTGGCTGCTTCGTTTTACGTCGGCGCGTGGCTGCAGAGCAAGGAACCGCGGCGGTAGCGGAACATCGAACACTCAACAAGGAACATTCAACATCCAAGTATTAAAGTTTAGAACACTTGAATGTTGAATGTTCGATGCTTTTACAAAATCCCCTCATCCGCAAAACTCAGGTACCGATGGTCGGCGAGGATGAGGTGATCCAGTACGGGGGTGTCGAGCAATTGCCCGGCACCCTTCAATTTTTTGGTCAGATCGCGGTCGGCCTGACTGGGCTGAAGATTCCCCGATGGGTGGTTGTGAGCCAGGATGAGGCTACTGGCTAAGTGCTCGACGGCAGCTTTGAAAATCAGCTTCGGGTCGGCGACGGTACCCGAAACGCCCCCCGCCGAAATCTGCATCGGACGGATAATTTGGTTGGCGCGATTCAGGAGCAGCACCCAGAATTCTTCGTGTGGCAAATCCTGGAGGTACGGCCGCAGTGCCTCGAAGGCTGACTGCGAGCCCGTAATTTTCGGCTTCTCCCGCGATTCGGTTTCCTTGCGCCGCCGCCCCAGTTCGAGCGCGGCCACGATGGTGATGGCCTTGGCCTCGCCGATTCCCTTAAATTTCGAGAGTTCCTTGACGCTGAGCTTGGCTAACTGATTCAGGTCGTTGTCGACGTGCCGAAGGATCTCCTTGGCCAGGTCGACCGCCGTGCGGTTCTGAATGCCCGAGCCGATGAGGATGCCGAGCAGTTCGGCGTCGGAGAGGGCGGCTTTGCCCTTCAGGAGGAGTTTTTCGCGAGGCCGGTCTTCCTCCGCCCAGGACTTGATGACGAGGTGGGGTTCGTAGGGGTGCTGCATGGGGTGGGTAGGAAACAAAAAAGCCTCACCCGTGAAGGTAAGGCTTTGGAAGGCCAGGGCCGAAAACCGTTTATTAAGCGGCAGCGGGTGCAGCAGAAGCCGAAGCCAGCGAGTTGACGAATTTCGCCAGTTTCGACTTGTTATTAGCCGCTTTGTTCTTGTGGATGACGTTCTTCTTGGCCAGACGGTCGAGCAGCGAAGCGACTTTCTTGTAAAGCTCTTCGGCGACGGTCCGGTCGGTGGTAGCCCGCAATTTCTTCACGAAGGTACGGGTCGTTTTGTGCTGGTAACGGTTACGTAGCCGCTTCGCTTCGTTGGCCCGGATACGCTTCAGCGCAGATTTGTGGTTTGCCATGTCGGTCTGAGTTCTCGAAAAAGGATGGTCTCTGAAAACGAGTGCGCAAAAATAAGGCATCTGACCGGAAAGGGCAACCGTTCGCTCGAAAAATCTTCGCGAGAAGGCGGTTTTTGCGAATATGCGCGCTCCACAATCCCCTCGCATGAATCGATTCAGTACCCTGCTTCTGCTTGGCTTGCTGGCCCTGCCCCAACCGAGTACCGCCTGGGGCTTCTACGCCCACCAGCGCATCAACCGGCTGGCCGTGTTCACGCTGCCGCCCGAGATGATGCCGTTTTTCAAGAAACACCTCCCGACGCTGATCGAAAACGCCGTCAACCCCGACAAGCGGCGGTACGCGGTGGTCGGCGAAGCCGCCCGGCACTACATCGACCTGGAAGCTTACGGCGACAGCATCTGGGCTAAACCGTTCTGGAACGACGCCGTGGCGTTTTACACCGAAGACACGCTGATGGCGCACGGCACGGTACCCTGGCACATTCAGCTCGTGAAGTACCAGTTAACGGAGGCGTTTCGGGAGAAAAACGTCCGCAAGATTCTGCGGCTCTCGGCCGACCTGGGGCACTACCTCGCCGACGCGCACGTACCCCTGCACACGACGCGCAACTACAACGGCCAGCTCACGGGGCAGGAAGGCCTGCACGCATTCTGGGAAAGTCGGTTGCCCGAACTGTTCGCGGGTGAGTACGATTATTTCGTCGGACCGGCGACTTACGTCGAGTCGCCACAACGGCGGGCTTGGGATGCGGTACAAAACGCCCATGCCTGCCTCGATTCGGTGTTTTTGTTTGAAAAACAGCTAACCGCCGAGCTGGGCGAAGGGCGGAAGTACGCGCCGGAAGAGCGGAACGGCGTCATTCAGAAAACGTACTCACGCGAGTTTTCCCGACGGTACCACGAACTGCTCAGCCACCAGGTCGAGCGGCAGATGCGGGCTTCGATCAAAGCCATCGGCGATTTCTGGTACACCTGCTGGGTCGATGCCGGCCAACCCGACCTGAAAGCCCTTTCGCTCATCAATCCGTCAGATCAGGACCAACGCGAAGACGAACGCGAACGAGGGAGCTGGATTCGGCGATTACTCGGCATCCGGCCCGAAGGTGACGACTGAATCGGGTACCTTTGCGGCCATGCAGTCACCGCAAGTCATTCTGAAACCGGGCAAGGATGCGCCCGTCCGTCGGTTTCACCCCTGGATTTTTTCGGGGGCCATTCAACGCATTGTCGGTAAGCCGCAGGACGGCGACGCCGTCGAGGTACTCGACTCCGGTAAGGCCCGCCTCGCTTCGGGGCATTACCACGAAGGCTCAATTGCCGTGAAACTCTTTGCGTTCGGCGAGGAGGTACCGGGAACTGATCTCTGGCTGCGCAAACTCCAAGCGGCCCACGCCGTCCGGCAACAACTGGCCCTAACGGGTACCACGGCGTACCGCCTCGTCCACGGCGAGGGCGACGGCTTCCCCGGCCTCATCATCGACTTTTACGACGGTGTGGCGGTGCTTCAGGCGCACAGCATCGGGATGCACCGCGAGCGCGAACAGCTCGTTTCGGCACTGAAAAGTTTATACGGCAAGGGGTTACGGGCGGTCTACGACAAAAGCCACGAAACCTTGCCCGAGCGCTACGCGGAGGGGGTGCGGAATGGGTACCTGTTCGTTAACGGCTTCCAAAGTCTTGGAGACTTTGGAAGTCTACCCGACGACCCGCCGCAGTTCCCGCTCCCCCATCCCGTCCTCGAAAACGGCCACACCTTTCTCATCGACTGGCAGACGGGTCAGAAAACCGGATTTTTCCTCGACCAACGCGACAACCGCGCGCTGCTGGCCCGCTACGCGCCGGGCCGCCGGGTACTCAACGCGTTCTGCTACTCGGGCGGTTTTTCGATTTACGCGCTGGCGGCGGGCGCGGCGCTGGTGCACTCGGTGGATGCGTCCCAGAAAGCCATCGACCTGACGAACCGGAACGTGGAGGCGAACTCCGAACATCGCACAACCACCATCGAACACCGAGCGATCGCCGAGGACGTCACGAAGTACCTCAAAACCCATGACCAGCTCTACGACCTGATCGTTCTCGACCCGCCCGCCTTCGCCAAAAGCCTCGACGCCCGCCACCGGGCCGTGCAAGGCTACAAGCGACTGAACGCCGAAGGGCTGCGGCGGCTCGCGCCGGGCGGGATTCTATTCACGTTTTCCTGTTCGCAGGTCGTCGATCGGGAGTTGTTTTACCACACGGTCGTGGCGGCGGCGCTCGAAGCGGGGCGGTCGGTGCGGGTGCTGCACCAACTGACGCAGGCTCCGGATCATCCGGTCAATTTTTTTCACCCGGAGGGGAGCTACCTGAAGGGGCTGGTGCTGTACGTCGAATAGCGAACCCCTTCAAGTGGTCGAAGACCCTTGAAGGGGTTGAGCGGACGCAGGAATTCCAAGCAAATCCGTCCGCTCCCTGAACTGAAAATCAAACTCCCCGCGTTACTCCGCCAACCCCTTTCAACCCCAATCCCGCCTGCATGAAATCCGAATCGCAGAGCCTGTACACGCTTCCGTTCTGGCTGCTCTGCCTGAGTAATTTCCTGTTTAGCAGCAGTTTCTCGATGGTCATCCCCGAACTGCCGGGGTACCTGACGCGCCTCGGGGGCGGTGACTACATCGGCCTCATCATCGCGCTATTCACGCTGACGGCGGGCATCTCGCGGCCATTTTCCGGGAAACTCACCGACTCCATCGGACGGGTACCGGTCATGGCTTTCGGTTCGCTGGTCTGTTTCGTGTGCGGGTTGCTGTACCCGATCCTGAGTTCAGTGGCCGGGCTGCTGGTACTTCGTTTGTTTCACGGTTTTTCAACGGGTTTCAAACCCACGGCTACCGCCGCATACGTGGCTGACATCACCGCGTCGGACCGGCGGGGCGAGGCCATCGGTACCCTCGGCATCAGCGCCAGCATCGGCATGAGCCTCGGGCCGCCGCTGGGAAGTTATCTGGCTGCCTGGACTTCAATCGACGTACTGTTTTACGTGTCTTCGGCCTTCGCCCTGCTCTCGATTCTGATTCTGATTCGGATGCCCGAGACGCTGGCGGACCGGGTACCCTTCCGCCCCAGCCTGCTGGTGTTGAAGCGGGACGAAGTCTTCGAGCCGCGCGTCATTGCGCCTTCGGTGGTCATGCTGCTTGTGAGCTACCCGACGGGGTTGCTGCTGACGATCGGGCCGAATTTGGCGCAGAGCGTCGGGTTGGCGAACAAAGGCCTGCTGTTCACGACGTACACACTGTCCTCGCTGCTGGTGCGGGTGTTTTTGAGCAAATCGTCGGACCGCTACGGGCGGGTCGTCGTCCTGAAGATTTCGGTGGCGGTCTTGGCGATTTCGATGGCACTGATGGCCCTGTCCGATTCGTTCTGGATGCTGCTCAGCGCAGCAGCCGTCTTTGGGCTGGCCTGGGGCATGAATACGCCCGTCATTCAGGCCTGGACCGTCGACCTCAGCGATCCGGCTAATCGGGGCAAGGCCGTTGCCACGAGTTACATCGCGCTCGAAATCGGCATCGGGCTGGGGGCGTACGTCTCGGGCCTGCTCTACACCACCTGGCCGGGTAGCTTCGCGCTGTGCTTCGGGTTGGGGGCGATCGTCTCCGCCGGGGCGCTGGTGTACATGACCCTGCGGCGTTCGACGGCGTTGAGTTATTGAAAACTTCCATGACCTTCCCCGACTACCTCACTCAAAAAAACATCGATGCCGCGGCCTTCGAGCGGGCCGAACCGGCGCTGTACGCCGAGTGGCAGCGACTCTTCGATCAGGTACACCCGGAGAGCTTTACGTTGCAGAAAAAATTTTTCATCAACGACGTCCGGCGGCGGTACCAGCGGCAGGCGACCCTGCGGCGGGAGGGGGCGTAGCGGTTGGCACGGGTTTGGAGATTGGACATTCCCAACCAAACTGTTGACCGCATGAAAACCCTCGAAGAACCTTCCGTTGAACTTTCGCCCTACGACGTCACGGACGACGTCGCCGGGTACAAGTCCATTCTTTCCAACCTGTTTTTTATTGGCAAACCCGGCGCGGGTACCCCCTGGTTACTCGTCGATGTCGGAATGCCCGGTTCGGCGCAGCGCATCAAAGAAATCGCCGCCGAGCGCTTCGGCGTGGGGCATCCACCCGCGGCCATTGTCCTCACGCACGGGCATTTCGACCACGTTGGTTCGCTCGAAGCGCTGCTCGAAGACTGGGACGTACCTGTCTACGCCCACCCGCTCGAACTGCCGTACCTGACCGGCCAATCGCACTACCCGCCGCCGGACCCCGGCATTGGCGGCGGCGCAATGTCGTACCTGTCGTGGGTATTCCCGACCAAACCGCTCCACCTGGGCGAGCGCGTCAAACCGTTTCCGGCCGATGGTACTCTGCCGGGTCACCCGGAATGGCAGGTGATCGACACGCCGGGCCATTCACCGGGGCACGTCTCGTTTTTCCGGGAAAGTGATCGGACGCTGATTGCTGGAGACGCTTTCGTGACGACGAATCAGAATTCGGCGCGTGCGGTGATGAGCCAGAAGGAAGAATTCCACGGCCCGCCCGCGTACTTCACCTGCGACTGGGAAGCCGCCCGCCAATCGGTAAAGAAATTGGCGGAGCTGAACCCCGCCGCGGCGGGTACCGGCCACGGGCATTCGGTACGGGGCGAGCAACTGGCCGAAGGGCTAAGCCGTCTGGCGAACGAGTTCGACCGGTACTCGATTCCGTCCCAGTCGGGCCGGTACGTGAAGCAACCTGCCCACACCGACGAGCAGGGCATCGTCGACATGCCGACACCCGTTTCGTACTACGTCGCCCAGGGCCTGGCCGTCGCCGCGCTCGGGTTGCTTGTCGGCGCAGCCTGGATGCTGAGTCGGAAACGGGAAGACTGATTGGTTCTCACAGATTTTCACAGAACGAAGCCCCACAGATAAACACAGATTCTATTCTGTGCATTTCTGTGGGGCTTCGTTCTGTGAAAATCTGTGAGAACCAAATGAAACTTACCGCGGCTTCGGTCGGGATTGACCCATGCGTTTGTTGCCGCCGTTCCGCAGGCCGCCGAAGCTGCCGCGCGTAGGCTGCGGCGGTCGCTGGCCTTGCGGTTTGGGTTTCGGCGTGGCGAGTACCGGCGCGTTGAACGCCGCCGCACTCATCGGGTAGGGGTGGTCCTCAACGACCGGTACCGATTTACCGATTAGCTTCTGAATGTCGCGCAGAAATTCCCGCTCTTCCGCGTCGCAGAACGACAGCGCGATGCCGCTGGCCCCGGCCCGGCCCGTGCGCCCGATGCGGTGGACGTAGGTTTCGGGAATATTCGGCAACTCGTAGTTGATGACGTGCGTCAGATCGTCGACGTCGATGCCGCGGGCGGCGATGTCCGTCGCCACGAGTACCCGCGTCGTGCGGTTTTTGAAATTGGTCAAGGCCCGCTGCCGTGCGTTCTGCGACTTGTTTCCGTGGATGGCCTCGGCCTTGATGTTGGCCTTGGTCAGGAATTTTACCACGTTGTCGGCCCCGTGTTTCGTGCGAGTGAAGACCAGCGCCGTTTCGATGGCCGGGTTTTTCAGGACGTGAATCAGCAGATTTTTCTTGTCCATTTTCTCGACGAAATACATCGACTGGTTGATCGTATCCGCCGTCGACGACACGGGTGTGACTTCTACTTTCGCCGGGTTGGTCAGGATGGTACCCGCCAGTTTGATGATTTCGGGCGGCATCGTCGCCGAGAAAAACAGCGACTGGCGCTTCAGGGGCAATTTGGCGATGACGCGCTTGACGTCGTGAACGAAGCCCATGTCGAGCATCCGGTCAGCCTCGTCGAGCACGAACAACTTCAGGTGTTGCAGGTGCACGAACTGCTGCTGCATCAGATCGAGCAACCGCCCCGGCGTGGCGACGAGGACGTCGACGCCCGCCCGGAGCGCGTCGGTCTGGGCTTTTTGCGAAACCCCGCCGAAAATGACCGTGTGCCGCAGATTCAGGAATTTGCCGTAGGCCGCGAAGCTCTCGTCAATCTGAATCGCCAGCTCGCGCGTGGGCGTCAGAATCAAGGCCCGGATGGGCCGGGGGCCGCGCGGGGCGGGGTCTTCGGCGAGCAGTTGAAGCATCGGCAGCGCGAAGGCGGCGGTTTTGCCGGTACCCGTCTGGGCGCAGCCGAGCAAATCGCGGCGCTGGAGGATGAGCGGAATGGCCTGGGCCTGGATGGGGGTGGGGTGGGTGTAGCCTTCGGTCTGGAGGGCTTTGAGCAGCGGTTCGCTGAGTTGTAAATCGTTGAAAGTCATGTAGAAAATAAATGGAGCAAGCTGGCGGCTTGCCCCGGTGTAACCGTCCGGGTACCGAATGCGTTCATTCCCGCTCGGGCAGGTCCCGCGCCCGGATGCGCTTCGGCTGGCCGTGTTCGTCGGCAATAACGACGTACTCGTCGAGTTGGCGGGCGCGGGCGAGTAGTTGGTCGATGGCTTTTTGCGCACCGGCAGCTACTTTCTCGCTGAGTTCAATCGTCTCTTTTTTCATAACGCGCCCGGACTGCTTGCCAAGTGTCAGAAAGTACTTCCGAACCAAATCGGTCGCCTCGGGTCAGCAAAAGTAGCTTGTTTTCGGAGTTGTCGTAAATCGCCCAGCGGTCAACCAGCGGTAAAACACGTTAAACAAATTCGCCAAACCCCGCTCGTACCGCCGCTCAATCGTCGTTTCGGGAATCGAATGCCCGCCCTGCGCGACCCGATTGCGAACCCGTTCCTTCGCCAGTTCGGGCGAGGACAGGTAGAAAAAAAGGAGTACCGCCTCGTAGCCCGCTGCCTGCGCGTCGCGTACCAAACCTGCGTAACTCTTCGTCGAAAGCGTCGTCTCCAGCGCAAAATCCACGCGTTGACCAAGCAGTACCCGAATGCGTTGCAGCATCAGCCGCCCGGCCTCCAGGGCCACCGACTCCGGGTTCAGCGGCGATAGCCCTGCCGCAATCGCGTCCGCGTTTACAAATTCCCGGCAGTCGAGTACCCCCGGCAGAATCGTGAGCGAAGCCGTTGTTTTCCCGGCACCGTTCGGGCCTGCGATGAGGTAGAGGTAGGGCATTTGGTATTTGTCGGAGTCAGGCAGCCAAATCAACGGGTCCTTCTATTTCCACATCAAATTCCCGGAACAATTGGCTCAATTCGTCAAGAAGCTCGTCCCGAATGTCCGTGTATTGCGCAATGGCTACTGGGTTCGGGTTCGCCGCGTTTCGGTAAAGCGTGAGAAGCTGGCTGGTCTGTTGAATCAATTCAAGCAGCCGGTCGACCTGCACGAGCTTATCGGAATTGGCCTGCATCTCCATGCGTCAGAAGATTAACTTGAGAAATCCTTTCGGCTTTTTGCGCCGGTTACGGCTGAACCAGTCAAGCCAGTACGCTTGCTCAGAACGCGTGTAAAAATGATTGGGATGTGCTTCAGGGAAAACTTCAACAAAATACCCATCCATGCACACACCGCATTTTGTCCGTCTGACTCGAAATTCGTCAATAATTTGTAAGTGCCGTTGATAGATTTCAGTTTCTACGAAAACAACAAAATCTACATCACTTGGATTGACTTTGCGCGTTGTGAACCCGCCATCGAGCCAGCTTTCAAAGTTGGTACCCAACTGCGCCCGAAGTTCAGTAAGGTAATCGAGCAAGTCCTGCCAAATCCGCCTCTGAGTTTCGGAGGCAGTGAAGGCATTTACAAAAATCGCCTCAGCCGTTTCTAAGTTCGTCGGAATTAATCCGTATGGAATCAGATGACCGATTTTATCAAATTCAAGTTGAACAATATCCATCGGTTGGAGAGACAACAAAACAGGTATTACCCCATCACCACCGGCCCGTTCTGATTAATCCCCGATACGTAAATCTCGCTGTCAATCTCCACGCCCGCGAAGGCCTGCTGCATGGCTTCGCCGACGGCTTTGGCCGTGTCGCGGTCGCGGCTGAGGGCGAACATCGAAGGACCCGCGCCGGAAATGCTGCACCCGAGCGCGCCGGTCTGGATGGCGGCGGCTTTCACCTCGTCGAAACCGGGGATCAAAATGGCCCGGACGGGTTCGATGATGACGTCGACGAGGCTGCGCGAGATGAGGTCGTAGTCGCCCTTCATCAGTCCGGCCACCAGCCCGGCCACATTGCCCATTTGCGTAATCGTGTTTTTGAGCGAGGTTTCCTTGCGCAGGATGTTGCGGGCGTCGCGGGTGTTGACTTCAATCTGCGGGTGGACGATGGTCGCGAACAGGTCGGCGGGCGTGTCGATTTTGATGACGTCGAGTGGCGTGTAACTGCGAATGGCCACGAAGCCGCCGAGCAGGCTCGGCGCGACGTTGTCGGCGTGGGGCGTCCCCGAGGCGAAGCGCTCACCTTCCATCGCGAAGGGCAATAATTCACTCTGCTTCAGCGGTCGACCGAGCAATTCGTTCATCGCGAATACACCCGCCACCGAACTGGCCGCCGAGGAACCCAGCCCGCTGCCGAGCGGCATGTTTTTCTTCAACTCAATGCTCACGCCCTGCTCCAGCCCGAGGTGCCGCAGCAGCGCCAGCATCGAAATGCTGACCGTGTTTTTCTCGGGGTCGTGCGTCAGGCGGCCTTCATCACCTTCGATTTTCGTGATTTCCAGGCCGGGCGTGGCCTTTTTGCGGAGGATGAGTTCGTCGCCGGGATTGTCAACGGCAAAGCCAAAAATATCAAACCCGCAGGCGACGTTGGCGACAGTCGCCGGGGCAAAGACTTTGATGGATTCCATGAAGGGAGTGTAGCGTGTAGCGTTTCGGGTTTAGCGTTCAGAGTTCAGGGTGAAAGGCAACTCTAAACCCTGAACCCGAAACGCTAAACCCAAAACCCGTAACACTTAAAATTCCAGCCCCGAAGGTACGGGTTTTGGGCGAACGAGTGCTCGGCGCAGCGGAACGAGGCGCGCCGGGTGAACATCCGGCTCGAACACCCAGACCATGCGGTCGGGGTAGTAGTCGAGGAGTTTTTGGTTTTGCGCATTCAGGTCCCGCGCCCAGAGGACGGGCGCGTTTTCGAGGTCCGCGCCGTTGAACACCCATTCCAGCGCGTAGTCGTGGCCGGGGGCGTACCGCACGAAAATCAGGTGACGCCCGCCGAGTTGGTTGAGTTTGGCCAGGAGCGGCGTCCGAAACCGGACCGGATTGGTCGTCGGGTTCACCCAGCGAATGGCCGAGATCGAGGTTTGTACGCCCACCATGCCAACTAAGCCCAGTACCACGGCCAGTCGGAGCCGCCGCGGAATGCGGGGGACTTCGCCCAGCAGCCGTCGGGTACCCTGCACGGTGGCGTAGGCCAGGAGGCCCGTCAGCGGGGCGAGGTAGTGGGGGAGGTACGTCAGGGAAAACGAAGCCAGCACAAAAACGAAAGCCATCGCGCCGAGCAGGTACCCGTCGCGGCGGATTTTCCGCAGCAGCACGAAGGCGAAAAACGGCAGCGCCAGGTAAATGTTGAGAAAAAACATCGCGTAGTACGCCGAGCGTACCCGGAGCAGGTCGTGGAGGTAAACGCGCAGGTTGTTTCGGCGGCGGTCAAATAGGCCTCGTTCCATGTCGTGAAACCGCGCCATGATCCGGTGCCGGTACACGGGCCGCGGGTTGGGCGTTTGAAACAACAGCGACCGCGCCGATTCGTACTGATCACCGTAGAGCGTGTAGGGCAATTTCGTCGGGCTGCCCGTAATGCGGGCGTTGTAGGTACCCATCGCCACCAACCCCAGCGCGAGCAGCAGTCCGGCGGGTACCACCACCCGGCCCAGCCAGCTCGGTTTCGCGTTGGATTTCCAGAAAAAATACCCCAGCGCCCCCGCCGCCGGTACCGCCGTGAGCGCGCCCTCGAAGGGGCGACTGTTGGCCAGAATCAGCAGTCCGGTAACCAGCGCCAGTGCATCGCCCACGTGCGGCCGACGCGACAGCCGGGGTACTGCGCCCCAGAGCAAACAGCCGCCGAGCATCGCCAGCGCGCCGCCCCAGTAACTCAGGCCCCAGGTGACGAGGAGTTTGGAGTGCACCGTCCAGACCAGACTACCCGCCCAGGCCCAGTGCCGGGGCAGGTACCCGCGCAGCAGCCAAAGCAGCCCCACCTGCGCGGCGGCGTACCCAAGCCAGACGCCCACGAGTGGATCGCCGAAGAGCCAGTACCCCAGTGCCAGCACGAGCGAGGGTCCGGCGGGGTACTTCGTGACGTAGTGCGGGACGTGGACGAGGTGAAAACTTTCAAAAAAAGGCCAGAGCGGATGCGTCGGGTTCGCCACGCGACCGTGCAGAAACGTGTCGGCTCCGAGGAGGTACCCGAATTCGTCGTGAATGTAGGGTACGGGCCGGTGCAGCGCTTCGAGCGCCGCGCAGAGACCCAGCGCCAGCCCCGCCGTGAGCAGGTAAGGCAGGAGCGGGCGCTCGGACAGACGAATGAACCGCGCGCGCGTGCGGGCGAGCCAGCCGGGTCGGTTTCCCAGCAGCCGGTACGCCAGCGCGATGCAGGCGAGGGTCATCACCACTCGAGAAACGCCGTTTTGCCAGCCCGGACGCGTTTTCAGAAAATCGGCAAGCGTGTACAATTCCTCCATGCGTCAGGCGAGGTAGCTGCCGATGGACACGATATCGGCAAACACCCCCGAGGCCGTCACCTCCGCGCCCGCGCCGGGGCCTTTGATGACCAGCGGGCGCTCGTGGTAGCGTTTCGTGGTGAAGGAAATGACGTTGTCAGCGCCTTCCATGAAAAAGAACGGATGCCGCTGGTCGACGGCTGTCAAGCCGATGCGAATTTTGCCGTTTTCGAGTGTGGCGACGTAGCGGAGTTTCTGGCCCTGGGCGTCGGCTTCGTCGACTTGTTGCTCGAAGACGGAGTTGCAGCGTTCCAGTTCCCGGAAAAAATCGTCGACGCTGGCCGCATTCTGGCAGCTTTCGGGCAGCAGCGGGATGATTTCCACGTCTTCGGGTTCGAGCTGCATCCCGACTTCGCGGGCCAGAATCAGGATTTTCCGGGCTACGTCCTGCCCGCTGAGGTCCTCGCGCGGGTCGGGTTCGGTGTAGCCCTTGGCCTTGGCTTCGCGGACGATGTCGGCGAAGGAAACGCCGGGGCGGAAGTTGTTGAAAATGAACGACAGGGTACCCGAAAACACGCCCTCGATTTTCAGGAAGCGGTCGCCGCTGGCAATCAGGCCCTGCAGCGTGTTGATGACCGGCAGCCCCGCGCCGACGTTCGTTTCGTACAAAAACTTGACGCCCTTCCGCAGCGCCGTCTGGTGGCGGCGGGCGTATTCGTCGAAGCGGGCGGCGTTGGCGGTTTTGTTCGGCGTGACGACCGACACCGAGGCCTCGAACAGCGATTCGTAGTACCGCACGATTTCCTTGTTGGCCGTGCAATCGACGAAAATGCTGTTGGGCAGGTTCAGGGATTTGACCTGCTCGACAAACCGCGAAAGGCTGGCCGGTTCGCCCGACCCGTCGAGGCGTTCGCGCCAGCGTTCCTTGTCGATGCCGCCCGCGTCGAAAAGCATTTTGCGGGAGTTCGAGACGGCGATGAGCTTGATTCGCAGATCCTTGTACTTGCGGAGGTACCCTTCCTGCCGTTCGAGCTGTTCGAGCAGGGTACTGCCGATGAGGCCGGTACCGACCAGAAACACGTTGAGCGTGCGGATCTGGTCGGCGAAGAAACTGTCGTGGATGACGTTGAGCGCCTTCGACAAATTCGTCCGTTCGATGACGACCGAGATGTTCAGCTCCGAACTGCCCTGCGCCGTGGCGACGATGTTGATGCCGTTTTTCCCGAGTACCGAAAACAGTCGTCCCGACACGCCCGTGCTGTGCCGCATGCCCTCGCCGACGACGGCGATGACGCTCAGGTCGTCCTGAATGTCAATGCCTTCGACGATTTTATCGCCCAGCTCGGCCTTGAATTCAGCTTCGAGTACCTGCCGGACTTCGCGGGCGAATCGTGGTTCAATGGCGAAGCAGATCGAGTGCTCGGAGGAGGCCTGCGAAATCAGAATCACCGAAATTCGGTGCCGGGCCAGTACCGTGAACAGCCGCGCCGAAATGCCCGCCACGCCGATCATGCCCGCGCCCTGAACGTTGACGAGCGCCAGGTGATCGATCGAACTGATGCCCGTGACGATGGGGCCACCGACGGGTACCTCCCGCTGCACGGTGGTACCCGGATGGCCGGGGTTGAACGTGTTGAGTACCTTCAGCGGGATGTTCGCCCGGAAAGCCGGTTGCAGGCTCGGCGGGTAAATCACCTTCGCGCCGAAGTGCGTCAGTTCCATCGCCTCGGCGTAGCTCACGGCCGGGAGGGTACTCGCGTTGGGTACCTTGCGCGGGTCGGCGGTCATCATGCCGTCGACGTCCGTCCAGATTTCGATGACCTCGGCCCCGAGCGCCGCGCCTAGAATCGAGGCCGTGTAGTCGGAGCCGCCGCGCCCGAGCGTGGTCGTGACGCGATCTTTCGTCGCCCCGATGAACCCCGTGACGAGTTGCAGCCCGGCGGCGTTTTTGAAATGCTCGCGAATGAGCCGGTTGGTCGGCTCGAAGAGTACCTCAGCGTGCTGGAAGCGGTCGTCGGTGCGGATGATCTCGCGGGCGTCGAGGTACTGGCAGGGTACCCCCTGGTGCTGGAGGATTTCGTGGATCAGCAACGTCGACAATCGTTCACCAAAACTCACGAGCCGGTCCGAACCACGCGGCGAAAGCTCCTGAATTTGCCGGATGCCGCGGAGTAAATCCTCCAATTCCTGCACCAGCGTCATTACCCGCGCGATGTTGCCACTGCGTGTGCGGGGGCCGATGAAGTGGTTGAGTACGGCGAGGTGCCGGTCGCTGGCGGCGCGGAGTACTTCGGCGTACGAATCATCGCCCGCCGCGGCGCGCGCGCCCATGTCGAGGAGTTGATTCGTAAAACCGCCCATCGCCGAAAACACGGCGGCAATGGACTGGCCCGACTGGAGGTTTTCGTGGAGGATACCCAGGACGGCTTCGAGGGCCGACACGCTGCCGACCGAGGTACCGCCGAATTTGAGAATTTTCATGGGGTGGGAAGCGGGGGAACGGATCAGGGCCGGAGTAGAGTCAGTTCGGCCAAGCCCTGAAAATCTTCGGTGTTGAACGTGGCGATGGTGAAAATGCCGTGCGTCAAACCAATGGCCGCAATTTCGACGTCGTGAATACGAAGACCTTTGATTCGCTGGGCCAAAACCAAGTTTTCAAACTTGGTGAATGAGGCAAGACCGGGGTAAAGAATTACAATCTGTTCCCTGAATTTAGTCACCATGTTCCAGGCCAGTTCTACCGACGCTAAGGGTTTTTCGCCCTTCGTCATGGCGGATAGAAATTCGGACAAGTTTTTGAAAGTCGTTACTAACTCGTACGACGGATCCACCAGAAACGCCCGACTTCGCTCGTAAAACTCAGAGTCGCTCTGGACGGCGTACATCAAAATGTTGGTGTCAACGAGTACCTTGTCCTTCGTCATCCTCGTAAGCGTATTGGCGAATATTTACGTGGTCCAGATTTCCCCCGCCCCGCACGGTTGGCAGATCGCTCCAGTCGCGCTGAGTTGTTTCCGTTTCGAGCGGTACATATTCGATTTCCAACGCTTCCAGGAGTTGAGTCAGGAGCGCGTACCGTTTCTCATCGACGTTTACCCGTAGCTGTGTCATGGCCGTTGCGTCTAAAAGTGAGCCGCAAAGATAAACGCAATTCGGGCCTGCGGGGCAAAATTCAGGTCCCAACAAACTAAGGCCCGGAAAATTGGGTTAACTTGGAGCTACGGCAATTTCCCAAACGCTTCCTCCTGACTTATGCTCGGCTACCATTTCTCCGACTTCGTGCCCGACCCGCAACAGGCCGCCGGGCAGAAGTTTGACCAACTCTTCGATATTTTCCAGCAACTGCTCCTGATGACCAGCGGCGACGTGGCCGAGGCCATGAGCTGGCTGACCAACCTCGACAAGCAGTACGGCCTGACGGACGAGAACTACGGCATCGGCGATTTCTTCGAGGACCTCAAACGCAAGGGCTACATCACCGAAGAAAACGAGGAAGGCGAAGTACGCCTGACGCCCAAGTCGGAGCAGAGCATCCGGCAGAGTGCGCTCGACGAGATTTTCGGGAAACTGAAAAAATCGCGTACCGGCGGCAACCACCGCACGCCGTACTCGGGCCTCGGCGACGAACTGAGCAGCGACCGCCGGAACTTCCAGTTCGGCGATTCGCTCGAACAGATTGCTATGACCGAATCGATCCGCAACGCGCAGGTCAACAACGGCATTGGCGAATTTATGCTGACGGAAAACGACCTCGAAGTCGTCGAAAGCGAATTCAAGGCCCAGACGAGTACCGTGCTGATGATCGACATCAGCCACTCGATGATTCTCTACGGCGAAGACCGCATTACGCCGGCCAAGAAAGTCGCGATGGCGCTCTCGGAACTCATCATGACCAAGTACCCGAAGGATACGCTCGACATCATCGTTTTCGGCAACGACGCCTGGCAGATTCAGGTCAAGGATTTGCCGTACCTCGAAGTGGGGCCGTACCACACGAACACCGTCGCAGGTCTCGAACTGGCGATGGATCTGCTGCGCCGCCGGAAAAACAAGAACAAGCAGATTTTTATGATCACCGACGGCAAGCCGACGTGTTTGAAGGAAGGCATCCGGTACTACAAAAACTCGTTCGGCCTCGACCGCAAGATTCTCACCAAAACCCTCACGCTGGCCGCCCAGTGCCGCCGCCTGAAAATTCCGGTGACGACGTTCATGATCGCCCGCGACCAGTGGCTGCGGGATTTCGTCCAGGAGTTCACGAAGGTCAACAACGGCCGGGCGTACTACTCCTCGTTGAAGGGCCTGGGTGAGTTTATCTTCGAGGACTTTGAGCGGAATCGGAAGAAGAATGTGCGGTAGAAATTGTACATCATCCGTGACCCGTTAATTCGTAATTTGACCGTATGGAAACGCTGGAATTAAAACAAGAAATCAATCAAGTCATTGAGAAATGGCCGGAAGAGTCGCTTCGCGATCTGCTTGCTTATCTACGCCAGACCGAAGCCGTACCGGCTGAGACAGTGCGTCGTCAACAACTGATTCGCAAGATTATGGCGGAAGATCGGGAGCTTTTGGCCCGTTTGGCTCAATGATTACGCTCCAGGACGTTCTGGAAATCCATACCCTTCAGATTCAAGAACACGGCGGATTGCTTGGTCTCCGCGATGAAGGCGCTTTGTTAGCGGCGCTGGAACGCCCTTTTGGTGGATTCGGCGACTACGAGTTCTATCCAACTCCACAGGGAAAAGCCGCTGCCGTGTTGGAGAGTCTCATTATCAATCACCCGTTTATGGATGGTAACAAACGCACGGGGTATTTCATAATGCGACTTGTTTTGCTGGAAGCCGGCGTTGATTTGACCGCCGATCAAGAAGAACGCTACCGATTTGTAATCTCGGTAGCTTCTGGCATGACGTCGTACGAAGAAATTGTCAACTGGATTCACTCGAACAGTGGTCCAGCAAATTTCACTTCATAAATTTTTACAAACGATTTAATGAGTTACGCACAGCTTCCCGCATCTGAAAAATTAACCATTCAAACCCTCGGTCAGCTCAACGCGGCCGGGTACCAGCCCGAATCCATCCGTGACGAATTGCGGCGCAATCTCATCACTCGGCTGCGGGCGGGCGAAACCGTGTTTCCGGGTATCTACGGGTACGAAGACACGGTTATTCCCGATGTCGAGCGGGCGATTCTGTCGGGTCACCACATTAATTTGCTCGGGCTTCGTGGGCAGGCCAAGACGCGCATTGCCCGGCTGATGACGAATCTGCTCGACGAGTACATTCCCGTCGTGGCCGGGTCCGAACTCAACGATGACCCGCTGCGGCCCCTCTCGCGCTACGCCGTCGATTTAATCGCTGAAAAAGGCGACGATACGCCCATCACCTGGCTGCACCGCGACGAGCGGTACACCGAAAAACTGGCTACGCCTGATGTTTCGGTAGCGGATTTAATTGGCGACGCGGACCCGATCAAAGCGGCAACTTTAAAGTTGCCCTACAGCGACGAGCGCGTGATTCACTTCGGGCTGATTCCGCGCTCGCACCGGGGGATTTTCGTCATCAACGAATTGCCCGACTTGCAAGCGCGGATTCAGGTTTCGCTCTTCAACATTTTACAGGAAGGCGATATTCAAATTCGCGGGTTCAAACTGCGGCTTCCGCTCGATTTGCTGTTCGTCTTCACCGCGAACCCGGAGGACTACACGAACCGGGGCAGCATCGTGACGCCACTCAAGGACCGCATCGACTCGCAGATTCTGACGCACTACCCGAAGTCGATTGACATCAGCAAGAAAATTACCCGGCAGGAAGCCCGAGTGAAGGCTGGGCAGCAGGTCGTGACGGTCAATGACATCGCCGAGGACTTGGTCGAGCAGATCGCCATCGAGGCCCGGCAGAGTGAGTACGTCGACGCGAAAAGCGGCGTCTCGGCCCGAATGACGATTTCGGCGTACGAAAACCTTGTCTCGGCCGCCGAGCGCCGGGCGCTCATCAACGGCGAAAAAGCCACGCACGTGCGCGTTTCGGACGTGTATGGTACCATTCCTGCGCTGACGGGCAAAGTTGAGCTGGTATACGAAGGCGAAGTCGAAGGGCCGTACATCGTGGCCATGAATCTGATGGGCAAAGCCATCCGTAGCCAGTTTCTTAATTACTTTCCCGACCCGGAAAAGCTGAAGAAAGTGGCGAAGGACAAGGGCGGGAAGAGTCCGTACAAAAAAATCACGGACTGGTTCGGCGACGGCAACGTGATCGACCTGCTCAGCGATTTGTCGGAAAAAGATTACCGCAACCGCCTGCGGGCCATCGACGGCCTGGATGAACTCATCGACCGGGTGTACCCTGATGTGACGGAAGCCGAAAAATTCTTCCGCATGGAATTCGTCCTGCATGGCTTGTCGGAATTTTCGCTCATCAGCAAAAAAACGCTCGAACGCGGGCTGCAATTCAAGGACCTGACCGACAGCTTATTTGACCCTGACAAGTTTAAGTTTGACGACGAAGACGGCGATGATGATTTTCGGTAGGGGGCGTAGAAACATAGATGGAAACGGCGAAGCGGGTACCCGCTTCGCCGTTTTTGTTTTCAAAAGTCAAACTCCTTCACGTCGGCGTTCGTCAGCAGGTACTGAATTAATTTTTCGTGTTCTTCGGGGCGGCCTTTCACCGTCCAGTGACTAACGAGGGTACCCTTCGAAAGCGTCTGTCGCCCCCGCGTGGCGCGTAGGTCGAATTTTTTAAATACCTTCCGGTACTGCTTGAACATCTCGGGCGAGTAGGCATACACGATGCGGTACCGACGAATCTGATTCAGATTTTCAAGCCAGCGCTCGAATTTCCCCAGGGCCAGCAGCACGGCCATGGTGAGAGCCGCTCCGCCGAGCGCCAGCAGGGCATTCCCAACGCCAATCGCCATACCCAGCGCGGCGGTGACCCAGACAATAGCCGCGGTGGTAAGTCCAGATACGCCGTTCTCCGTGCGAAAAATCACGCCCGCGCCCAGAAAACCAACGCCGGTCACAATGTTTGCCGCGATACGATCATAGGAAACGGCGGTACCCAGCTTAATCGATAGCATTGTGAAAATAGTCGAGCCGAGGCAAATGAGAGTCAGAGTGTGCAGCCCAGCGGGTTTGCTGCGGTACTCTCGCTCGGCACCAAGCGTCAGACCAACCAGCACGGCTGCCAGCAGTTTGTGTAAGTCGGGGTTTAGTAGAAACGCATCCATGACTTGAACTAACCAAAAAGTCGGGGAATGGGGAAGCAAGTCCCACTTGGGGATCGGTTATATTACTTGATTTCGGGTACCATTTTCGAAAAAAACTTTTTGGGGCACTGAAAAATGAATTTTTTTATCTTTATAAGATTCTGAATATCAGGTAAATATCTTCTGGTTGAAAAAATATTCAGACTTTTTTCAAGGATAGTAGATGACATGAGACTTCGGTCCGGTATCTATTCTCGAAAACAATCAAACAGGAATTAAGCCACTAACCCCGTAACGATTCAGTCTTATGAAAAAGCTCGTTCGTAACTTCGCCCTCCTCGCTGCTGTTGCCGTTACTGCTACGATGACTTCCTGCCAGAAAGAACTGGACGAAGTAGCTCCCGCTAAGAAAGAGCAAATCAAAGACTCAGCTAACCGTGAGCAAGCTCACCCACCAATCGTTTCAATCATCAAATAATAAATTTTAAGAGCGCGAGCTCTTTAAGATACGCATCGAAGTAAAGTAGGCACCGCATTCGCCGAAACGTTTAAGCCTTCAGTGCTCCTCGCTAGGAATTCAGAGGCTTTTGTCAGATAAAATTGGAGCGTGCTCCTTAAGATATGCACTTCAATAAAGTGGAGTGCCGCATTCGCCGAAAGGCAACCTTTCGAGAATCCGCCAGAAACTCGAAAAATTTTGGTGGGTCCGCCGCCCGCCAGAAATGAACAAACTGCAACGCATGGTTGCATCTGATATAGCATCCACCGCCACGGATGTTGCACTCGCCAAAGTTTCGCCTCCAGGGTTCCCGCCAGAATCCGGGAGGCTTTTGGCATTTAAGAGCTACACCTGTATTTTGTTGTCTTATCTGTTCAGGTGTTCTTTTAGGTTTCACATGAAAGAATTATTTAGAAGAGGAATATTTATGATTCTTCTGGGTTGGAGCAGCTTGGGAAGTCATGCTCAAGTAAGAGACGTTGGTATTGCTGAGCAACACCAACGAGAAGGGCATAAATTATTCCTTAATCAGCGTTATACTGAGTCAACTTATCAATATCGGTTAGCGTTAAAAGAAAGTATCTCTCGAAAAGATACGTTGACATGGGCTGACTTACACGCAACAATCAGCACAAACTATTATGTACAAGGTGAATACCAGAAGGCAATTTCCGAGTGCAGAAAAGGTATAAAGATTATAAGCAAGTATAGTCATAATGATAGTATTAGATTTAAACTATACTTGAATCAAACAATCTCTTTTGTTCAATTAGGAAAATATGATTCAAGTACTTTTTCTTTCACCCAAGGAGAACGTATCCTGAACAAAAATATTAATTTGAAAAATCAAATTCCAGGATACATAGTAAGTTATTATAATAGTGGTGGAGTACTATATAACGTATTAGGTGATTTTCAACTATCACGAATGTATTTAGAGAAAGCTTTAATTATTGGTAAAAAACACAAACTTGCAGAGCATACATCAGCATTATTAAATAATATCTCAACTCAATATTCGGATATCGGTTCTTATAAGAAGGCAATAGATCTATGTTTAGAATCATTAGAATATAAACTATCTTCACCCGAGAAAATTATTCGTTACTTAAATTTAGGACGCTATTATTTACAAATTGACCAGTACAAACAAGCTTTTAAGAATTATAAACAAGCTAAAGATGTATATACTACATATAAGTCTAAATCAATCAGAAATCGAGACATACGTTTGGAAATAAATATTCCTTTTGGTTTAGCTCGTTACTTTTTTGCAATGGGAGATTATGAACAGGCGGAAAAATATTTATTTGAAGCCATTGAATCTCAACGGAGTCAGAATGGCCTAAAACATCCTGAGTTAGCAAAATTGTATATCTGGCAAGGCCGGATACGAGAAGCGCAACACCGGTGGGACGACGCAGTTTACTATTATCAATTAGCGATCAATACAGTCATTGTCGGTCCGCCGCTGACCATAAATGAAAATCGTACCCTGTCGCTGAATGGAGAAATTCTTTCGGATCACGTTCTGTTTGAAGCGCTTCAACGCAAGGCTCATGCGTTAACCTTGTGTTACGAGCGAAATTACCAACTGGTCGACTTACGGTTCGCACTTGAAACGTATAAGGTAGCGATTCGAATGGCTGATCAAATCCGGCGAGGATATGAAACAGCTGAAACTAAATTATTCTTTCTTAATCAGGTTTATCCAACCTACGAGCAGGCACTATCCGTTACCTATCGACTCTACCAGTTGACCCACCAGGCAGGGTATCGGGATATGGCCTTTCAAATTATGGAAAAAAGTAAGGCATCGACATTATCAGATGCCTTGCGGGATGCTCAGGTAAAGCCTACGGTATTACCGGTAGCTATGCTGGCAAAGGAACGAGAACTCAATAAAAGGTTAACTGATCTGAGAAATCTGCTGTCAACGACTCAATTAGCACAACAGACACAAACTATTAAAAATCAGATTATCGATCTGGAACTTGAATTAAGCGAACTACTCAAAAAATTTGAACGAGTTTCACCTCAATATTATCAATTCAAGTACCGGACGGAGACCGTTCAATTAAAACGGATTCAGGAAAACGTAACTGACCAAGAAACCGCGCTGGTATCCTATTTCATGGGACAGCGGGATTTATACACGTTTGTCGTTACCCAGGAGCGAACGGAATTTATCCATCAATCTTTAACCCCTGCCTTTCGGAAGCAATTAGAAACGTTTCGCCAGGAGCTGTACACCAGCCCTGGTATTGATGTTTACAAAGGAACGGAGGCGGCTCAAACGTGCCACCAGTGGCTCATCCAACCGATCGAAAAATTACTGGTTGGTAAAAAACGGTTGGTTTTTGTGCGGGATACCGAACTGCATTTTATTCCTTTCGAGGCGCTTGAATCGGGTCGACAAGCCAACGACTACTTAATTAAGCACTATGCCATCCGGTATGCATACTCCGCTACGCTGCTCCAACAGGGCATGCGTCAAACGGCACGTCTGAGGCAATACGACGTACTGGCGATGGCACCCTACGCTGAACTTTCGGCAAAAACGGATCGATTTCGTGACAAGAATTTAGGGCCGCTGCCGGCCTCCCGCCAGGAGGTTGCAAGTATTGGTGGACAAACGTTCTACGATGGTCGTGCAACGAAGGAGCAGTTTCTTCGCGAGTATCAGCAGCACGAAATTCTGCATTTGGCTACTCACGCCCGCGCTGATGAAGCTGATCCGGCCCGGTCGTACATTGCGTTTTATCCAGACCGGGCCGATCACAAACTGTTTACCAGTGAATTGTACAACCTATCGCTTCAGAATGCGCGGTTGGTCGTGTTAAGTGCCTGCGAAACAGGTATGGGGCAACTACACCGGAGCGAGGGAATGCTCAGTCTTTCCAGAGCATTCATGTACGCAGGGTGCCCGAGTATTGTCACAACGCTCTGGAATGCGCATGACGAAAGTTCCGCTTACTTATCGAAACGTCTGCATCAGTACCTACGTCAGGGATTCTCTACCGATAAAGCTCTGCAACAGGCAAAGCTTGACTATTTTGAATCGGAACAATCAAGGGCCTACGACCATCCTTACTACTGGGCCCACTTTATCTTGATTGGTGATGATGCGCCCGTTTACCAACCGCCGATCTGGTCTCGTTACGCATTCTGGGCAGGAGTTGGAATTATTCTTTTCGTAGTCGGTATTCTCGTCTCACGCTATCGTATATACGCAACAAAAAAAGAAGCCGCAGTTTAGAGACTGCGGCTTCTTTTTACCGACGTAGTTTCGACCATCGAAGGCGCCACCAGAGTTTCCAGCGGTTAACGGGCTTAATGGCGTATCGAAACGTGGGAGCCTGAGTAATCTCTTTGTAGAGCGTCTCCGCCTTAGGTATCTGCTCGGCTTCAAGATAGGCCAACGTCAGGTACCATTTGGAAGCATCCTTGAAATAGGGGCGTACTTCGCAGGTAGCTACCTGCTCGAGTTGACCAATTGCCTGTATGGGTTGGTTCGCCTGTAGCAGTGCTTTGCCAGTATAAAAGTTGTCGTAGCAGAGCTGACTGGGCCGTTCGCGTATTTCCGTTGAGCCTCCGCGGGTTGTCATTCGGACCTCGTCGTCGATGGAAATGGGGGCCAGCGAAAGGTAGCCAACCAACGCAACCCCTGCTACCGCAGCCGCGGCGGCTGAACGCCCCCAGAGGGGTACGGCGGTACTACGCTGCGGTACCAAAGAACGCTGAATCGCTGGTAAACTGGGTTCAGTGCTGACATTCGCGGGGACGATGGGCAGCGGAATGACGGGTGTCTGAGTGGCATGCTCTTCGTCTGCTTGCCATTCGAGTACCTTTTCCGCGTGAATCTGGCGAACGTCCTCGAAAAGAAGGTGATCGTCTAAAAGCGCGTGTGTCAGTTCCATGAATTCTACTTCGGCCGCGAAAGCCGGGTCCATGACCATCTGTTGTTTGAAGAGGGCTAAGTCCTCTCCTGAAAGTTCGTGACGGAGGTAGGCTTCAATCCACTCCGTTACTTCTGGCGGTGTTTTCGGTTTCATGATGCTTCAAAAGGTCTTTTAGTTTTTGGAGGCATTTATACTTTTCATTGATGGCAACTCGCTCGTTTTCAAATCCCATGAGTTCGGCAATCTCTTTCATCGTCAGATCGTCGCGACGCTGGGCAGTCAGAATGGTACGGCACCGCTCACTCAATCGTTCAAATTGACGACGGTAGTAGTCCATCTCCTCTCGCTCTTCCAACGCACTGGCGGCCGTTTCATCAGAAACCTGTGACTCAGGTTCGGGTAGCTCATCCTGTGGATAAAGCTGTACCTGTCCGCGCTGGCGAACGACGTTCAGCCAACGATTCTTACTGATGACGTGCAGGTAAACATCTAACGTCCGCCCTTCCTTGAGCTGAAAAACGCCTGCTCGGACTGCCTTGATGAAATCCAACACCACTACCTGAACTAAGTCGTCGGCGTCGGCGGTACTTCCTCCATGCGATCGCACATACCTTCTAACGATGCCTACGTGATGGTCGTAAAGACTTCGGATGGCAACGTTGACCTGGCGGCGGTCGTCGGAGTTAATCCCAAGGACAATCTCCTCATCGGTTTGCTTTCTGACCATAGATACCCGTAACCGGTGGAATGTAACCTTGTCGCTAAAAAAAAAATTGTAAATGCAGGAGATATACCACTAAAAGTAAGGCAAATCATCCACGTTATTGAATAATTGTACGGAGGGAACGCTCAGCGGAAAAACAAAAGGAGCGTAATTTAGTTTTTGCTTTTTTGATACGAATCGATTCGACTTCAACCCCGTCGCTGTCGAATCGATTCGTACAAAACGATGCCGTTCGCTACGGATACATTCAGCGAAGCCACCCGGCCAATCATCGGGATGCTGGCCAGGCAGTCAACGATCCGCAGGAGTTCGTCGGAAACCCCATCTTCTTCCGAACCCAGGATGAGGGCCGTCGGAATCGTCAGGTCCAGGTCGTAGATCGTGGCGGAAACTTTCTCCGTACAGGCCACCACCTGAATGCCCGAATCCTGGAGGTACCGGACCGTCTGGACCAGATCGGCTTCGCGGCAGACGGGCAGAAAGTTCAGCGCTCCCGACGACGTTTTCATGGCATCGGCGTTGATTTGGGCGGCACCCTTCGCCGGAATAACCAGCGCCTGTACCCCGGCAGCTTCGGCTGTGCGGGCGATAGCTCCGAAGTTTCGTACGTCCGTAATTCGGTCGAGCAGAAGAAGCAAGGGCGTTTCACCGCGCTCGAAGACGTCGGCCACGATGTTTTCAAGCTTGGCGTAGTTGACCACCGCCACGAAGGCAATCACACCCTGGTGGTTTTTCCGCGTGATGCGGTCCAGCTTTTCGTGGGGTACTTTCTGCACGGGAATGCCCCGTAACCGGGCAAATTCGAGTACTTCAATGTTGCCTAACTCCCGCTGCACGAGCAGCTTGTCAATTTCCTTACCGGCCCGCAACGCTTCGAGTACCGGCTGCACGCCAAAAATAAGTTCAGCGCCCGACGTCTTCGACGGAGCGCTGCCCTGAGTAAAACGATGATTGCCGGGGGGCGGTGACCCGGCCCGCGGTCCGCGACCTACTGGTCGATCTCTCCGGTTCTCCATGCTTCGACGGCGGGGTACCAGATCGGTTGGAACTCCACGAAACGTGATAGCTCGTAGTGGTCTTCCACGAATTGATTGGCCCGTTTGTTAAACGTAAAATTGATTTCCGAAAACTGCGACCCGCGCCGCGTGTAAACCCACACTTCTTTGTCCCGGCTGCGCTGCACGCGCGTGGGCGGACCCATGATGATGAACACCATGCCTCGATCGGTTTTCCAGCCTTCTTTGTAGCTGGTAAACAGGCGATTGGCCTGCTCCACCCGGCGGTAGTACGCCCGGATGGCACGGCGGGCCGTTTGCTGATTGCCGCCCGCCAGTGAGAGCCAGTACCGATCAAGCGCCTGCTTAGCGTCGGCATTGCCGGTCAGGTCGGCGATTTCCTGGTTGGTACTCATGTACACCAGCGGTCGGACGAGTTTCTCGGGACGGGTGAGACGGGGGTACCGGTCGTCGGTGGCAACCAGCCCGACGCCGTAGCGCTCGCTGGTGTCACGCACGGCGTAGTACAGCCCCGGACGGGGTACCAAAAACGGCACGTTGGTCCGAAGGGTGGCCGACGAATCGACGAACAACTGCCGGGCTGCCGGGCGCTGGCTGGTGGCCATCGGCGGCAGGGCCGGGTCGAATTCGTAGTCGTAGTGGAATACCCGAAACGTCGTGTCCGTCCCGGTCAGGTTGCGCAGTTGCAGCGTATCCCCAACACGGGCGTAATTGCTCAAGCGGGGTACCCGACCGGTCGGGTCGAAGTAGGCGTAGTAATCGCCGACTTTGCCCGATTGAAAGCGCACCAGTACGTCGGCGTTGACTCGGGTGTTCGTGGACAGGTCGGTGATTTCGGATAGGACGATCCCCGTGTAGAGTTCTTTTTCTTTGCTCGGTTTAGGTACGTCAAACCGGATTGTGTACCAGCCGTCCTGCCGAAAGACGGTTTCCTGCCACACTAATTTCACCGGACCCGAAGCCAGTTCCTGCCGACTGCCGTACTCGGGCAGCAGCGTGTACCGAATGGCGTATTGCCGCACGAAGTCAGTGGGGGCGACATCTTTGCCCGGATCAACGTTGAGAAAAATGGCGACGGACGAGCCGGAATCAAGAAACCGCGCTTTGGCCAGCAGGGGCGAAGCTTCCCCGCGGACTACCGCCGAACTGGTACCCGGACGATTGCTACCGGGCGCGGTGCCGCCGACGGGCTGGGTTCGTTTGGAACAGGCCGAAAAAAGGACGACGAAAACGAGCGCAAAAACTGGATTTTTCATAAAGCAGAAATTCGTTCTGGGTAGAGTAACGAATTTTGGCGGCGGGGGTACCCGGCAGACGGGTACTTTTTTCGCAAGTCGTACAAAGGTGGTAATTTTACCGGCTAAATCGTAGCTTGTTCGGACGAGTTTCGTTCAGGTTCACGGGCTTGCGTTTAGGCCCGAGTTTTTCTCGCATGTACAAAACCACCGAAATCGCGTCGTCCGAACTCGTTTCTGACAACCCCGTTCACCAGCGTCTGCTGTTCCCGTACCTCGAAGCCGCCCGGCGCGTTTCGGGCGACGTCCTCGAAATTGGCTGCGGAACGGGCCGCGGCGTGGGTGTGCTGGCCCCGGTGGTGCGGCACTACACGGGCGTCGACAAAAACGAACCGCTGATGCGCCAGCTCAGCCGGGAGTACCCCGACTTTCGGTTCATCGACTTGGTCCTGCCGCCGCTGAAAGGCCTGGCCGACAACGCGTTTGATTTCGTCGTGACGTTCCAGGTCATCGAACACATCGAAGATGACGACGCCTTCGTTCGCGAAGCGCACCGGGTACTCAAGCCCGGCGGTCAACTGCTCCTGACGACCGTCAACCGCCAGTTTTCGCTCACGCGCAATCCCTGGCACGTCCGCGAGTACCTGGCCGATGAGCTGAAGGCGCGCCTCAGCCGGTACTTCCCGACCGTCGAAACGCTCGGCATCCACGGCAATGAAAAAGTAATGGCGTACTACGAGGAGAATAAGAAATCCGTCGAGCGCATCACACGGTTCGACGTCCTGAACCTTCAGTACCGCCTCCCGCGCCGCTGGCTCCAGGTACCCTACGACCTCGCCAACCGCCTCAGCCGGAACCGGCTCCAGAAGTCAGATAACCAGCTCGTTACGAGCATCACGCACGAAGACTACTTCCTTAGCAATCGCCCCGCCGAGAGCCTGGATTTTTTTTACGTCGCCACGAAGTGAGGGGAACGAAAAAAGGAGAGTGGAAAAAGGAGGTTTGATTGAACCCTTTTCTCCGTTCTCCCTTTTTCGTTCTCCTCCCCGCCATGCACCTCTACCTCCACGTTCCGTTTTGCCGCCAGGCCTGCCACTACTGCGATTTCCATTTCAGCACCAATCAAAGCGGAAAAGCGGAACTGGTCGCGGCGATGGGCGAGGAACTGCGGAGGCAGCGCGGGTACCTCGGCGGGGTACCCCTGCAAACGATTTATTTCGGCGGAGGTACCCCGTCGCTGCTGAACGAAGCCGAATTAGGTACCCTGCTCGAAACCATCCACACGAATTTTCCGGTGGAAGCCGGTGCCGAAATCACGTTCGAAGCGAACCCCGACGACCTGACGACGGGTACCCTCGCGACCTGGCAGCGGTTGGGTATCAACCGGCTGAGTTTGGGAATTCAATCGTTCGACGACGCGTACCTGCGGTACCTCAACCGCGTGCATACCGCTGACGAAGCCGAAACGAGCGTGAAGCGCGCGCAGGACGCGGGTCTGGCGAACTTGTCGGTCGATTTGATTTACGCAATTCCCGCCCAGTCGCACGCCGTCTGGGAGCGCGACCTGGACCGTGCCACCGCCCTCGGCGTCCCGCACCTGTCGGCCTACTGCCTGACCATCGAGCCGCAAACCGTGTTTGGCAAGTGGCTGAAAACGGGCCGTATCGGACCGGTGGAGGAAGATTTTGCCGCCCAGCAGTTTGAACTGCTCAACGAACGCCTCGCCGCGGCAGACTACGACGCTTACGAGATTTCCAACTTCGCTCGTGAGGGCCGGTACAGCCGCCACAACACTGGCTACTGGCAGCGACACCCGTACCTCGGCGTCGGCCCGGCGGCGCATTCGTACGACGGGCAGCGGCGGCGACAGTTCAACGTGGCCCACAACGCCCGCTACGTCCGGGCCCTTCAATCGGGTACCCTGCCGGTGGAAATGGATGAACTTTCGGACCAAGACGTCGTCAACGAGTACCTGATGACCGGCCTGCGGACGCGCTGGGGCTGCGATCTGGGCGAGTTGGGGCGTGTTTCGGCGGAGGGCCGGACGGTCGTGGAGCGGCTTGCTACTGAACCTGAAGCGAAGGGCTGGCTCGTTCGGGAAGGAGAAGTACTCCGCCTCACGCCCGCCGGCCGGCTCCTGGCCGACCGCGTCGCGGCGGATTTGTTCTGGGTTTGATTTTTCGGGAAAACCCGGCGGCATCCGGCCCTGACTCGTATTTTTGCGCGCTTCCGACCCTGCCGTTCATGCCCCGATCGTCCACTGCCCGTTCCGAAAAAACTCGCGCTGCTTCGTCCCGCAAGCCCTGGGTGGCGCGGGTACTCGGGTGGCTGTGGCGGGCGCTGCTGGTGTTTGTCATCGGCTCGGTCGCGCTGACGGTACTCTACAAATTCGTCCCGGTACCGCTTACCTGGACCATGATCGACCGCAAGCTCCACACCACCAGCGAAGACACCGATCTGCACTACGACTGGACGCCCTACGAAGCCGTCGCCCCCGACATGGCCCTGGCCGTCGTCGCTGCCGAAGACCAGCGTTTTCCAGCGCACTTCGGCTTCGATTACAAAGCCATGAACAATGCGCTGAAAAATAACTGGCGCGGACGGCGCATCAAGGGCGCGAGTACCATCAGCCAGCAGGTGGCCAAAAACGTGTTTCTCTGGCAGGGGCGGAGTTACTTTCGCAAGGGCCTCGAAGCGTGGTTTACGGTACTCATCGAAGTGATCTGGGGGAAAAAACGCATTCTCGAAGTGTACCTCAACGTCGCCGAAACCGGCCCGATGACCTTCGGCGTCGAGGCTGCGGCCCAGCGGTACTACGGTAAATCGGCGGCTCAACTCACGCGCACCGAGGCCGCGCGCATCGCCGCTGTGCTGCCCAATCCCAACCGATTTCTCATTGCCCGGCCTTCGGGGTACGTCCGACGGCGCACGGCATTCATCACCCGGCAGATGCGCGGGCTGGGCGGCAAGGCGTACCTGGCCGACTTGTGAGCCGCGCCGCAGGTTTTTACACGCGCAGCGTCGTTCTTTGCGTTCTGTTTCAAAAATCCTGGTATGTCACGAATTGGTTACGCGTTGAGTCTGCTGGTTTTCCTGGGTGTGGGCAGTTGTAAAAAGAAGGCCGACCCGATTCCGCTCGGGCCGTCGTTCGTTGCTTTTCAGGCGACGGTACCGGCCAACACGCCGACGAGCAGCGTGATTCGGGTCGTGGGTAACCAGTTGGGTACTCCGCCCTACGACCCAGCCAAGTCCGACATCCTGCTCACCCGCCAGGCCGACGGTACCTACCGGGGTGTGGCCTGGACGAGCAGTCTGCCGTCGGAAGGGCTTCGGTTTCGGTTCGTGCGCGGAATTACGAATGCCTTCGTGGAAAAAGACCGGGGCACAGACGGCTCGTGCGTGAATGCCCCCGAACGGATTATTCCCCGCGAAGGCGCTGGTGGACAGGTGTTTGAATTCACCATCGTGCAGTGGGCCGACCTGACGCCGAATTGCAATTAGCGCCGAAAGTTTTCGGTGCTGGGTATCAACTCCCACTCAGAATTCCACGTACTCGCGCAGCGCCTCGTACACCCGATGAATGGGCAAACCCATCACGGTGAAAAACGAGCCTTCGATGCGCGCGATGCCGACCATGCCAATGAAATCCTGCACGCCATACGCCCCGGCCTTGTCGAAGGGGCGGCAGGCGTCGAGGTAGTACCCGATTTCCGCTTCACTCAGGTTACGAAACCAAACGCCCGCCGTGTCGGCGAAGACCGTGTAGTCGGTACCATCGCGCAGGCAGACGCCCGTCGTGACCTCATGCCGACGCCCCGAGAGCAACCGCAGCATCCGGCGGGCATCGGCGGGGTCGGTGGGTTTGTTCAAAATTTCTCCGTTGATTCGTACGACGGTGTCGGCCGTTAGAATCAGGACCTTAGCCGACTCCTCACCGAACGCCTCGGCTTTGCGGCGCGCCAAATAGCCGGGTACGGCTTCGGTGGGCAGGTCGGGCGGAAATGATTCGTCGGTGTCGTAGGCGTGTGCGGTGAAGGGAAATCCGGCTTCCTGCAAAATTTGTCGACGACGGGGCGAGGCCGAACCCAACACGAGGGGCTTGGTGAGCGTTAACATAAAAACGGAAAAAGAAAACGCGAAAATAGACGCCCCGGCCCATTCGGTACCCGCTTTTTCAAAACGGAATGTAACAGCACTACCCTGAACGTGAAGTTGGACGGTTTTCATCGAATACGCGCGGTATTCCGATGCCTGCTGGAGGCGTGGGTGTGTGGGGGTATGGCGCTGGGGGTACTCGCTCCGTCCGTTTCGTACGCCCAGAAAAAAGACTCAACTCGGGTGGCCGAACCCGATTCGCTCCGCAAACGCCTCGATCCGGCTCAGCGCGACAGCCTGTTTTACAGCAACCTGAAGCGGCGCATGGAAAAGCGCAAGCTCACCAGCGACCTCTACCATTTTCTCTTCCGCGAGCCGTATAATTCCAACGCCCGGCAGGAAGTCAGCAAAATCGAGGAAAATCCGTTCAAGCCCTTCGAGGGCAAAGTCATTCGCAACGTCGTCATCCGTCGGCTCGACGTGTTCGGGCCGAGCGTGTACGACACCACCCGTGTAGCCAGCAACTGGTTTGAGCGCTTCGCCAACAACCTGCACCGCAACACCCGTGAGGGCGTCATCCGGCGTTCGTTTTTACTGTTCAAGGAAGGCGAAAACCTCAACCCGGACATCCTGAAAGACAACGAACGCCTGTTGCGCCAGCAGGCAGCGCTTTTCCATGACGCCCGGATTCTGGTCATTCCCGTTGAAACGTTCCGCAACGTCGTCGACGTGCTCGTCATCACGCAGGACGTCTGGTCGCTGGTACCCACCGATGCTGGTTTCGGAGGTTTCGGCAATTTCGGGCTGGCCTTCACCCAGCAGAACGTCCGCGGGCTGGGGCATTCCTGGCTCAACGGCTTTCGCTACAACCGCGACGCCCCGCGCCAGCGCTGGGAGTACTACACTCGGTACCAGATTCCGTACATCGGCCGGACGTATTCGAGCGGAACGGCTTACTTTTCGTGGTTGCAGGACATCAAACGCGGGGGCATCCGCTGGCAAAAAGACTTCCTGACGCCCGAAACCAAGTACGCCGGGGCCGCGGAAATCAACCTGAACCGCGAAAACCGCTTCGTCTATTTCGATGAAGAATCCGACAGCCTGCTGCTCATCCGCGACCTCACGTTCGCCACGACGGACCTGTGGTTTGGGCGGGCGTTTAAAATCGGTTTTTACAACGAAGAACTTAAAGACCGCGCCCGCCTCATCGTGGCCTTGCGCCGGACGAGCGTCGATTACTTCCAGCGCCCGACCCTCACGCCCGACTCCAACCAGATCTATCAGGAGCGCCAGACGTACCTCGTCAGCGTGGGCCTCTCCAACCGGCGGTACCGCCGCGACGTACTCATTTACGGGTTTGGCCGGACGGAAGACGTTCCCGTCGGTGGGCTGTACTCCATCGTCGCGGGGCTCGAAAACGCCGAATTGGGCCACCGGCGGTACTTCGGGCTGAAGGCGGCCCGCGGCAGCTACTTGCTGGCGGGCGGCAAACCCTTCGGGTACCTCTACGTGCTGAGTACGCTGGGCGGGTACCTCAAGCAGGACCGCATCGAGCAGGGAATTTTCCGGGCCGAGGCCAACTACTTCAGCCCGCTGATGAGGTGGGGGCGGTCGAATTTCCGCCAGTTCGTCAACGTACGCTACATCGCGGGCCTCAACCGGTTCAGCAACGAATTCGTTACCATCAACAACACCGAGGGCCTTCGCGGGGTACGGAGCAACGCCCTGCGCGGTACCCGCAGCCTGACGCTGGGCCTGGAGACCGTCTTTTTTTCGCCGATGCAGTTCATCGGGTTTAGGATGGCGATTTTCGGGTACGCCGACCTGGGCCTGGTCACGAATCCCGGTCGGTCGCTGTTCAGCTCGCCCGTGTACCAGGGGTACGGGCTGGGCTTCCGGTTCCGGAATGAAAACCTGACTTTCAACACGTTCCAGATTCGGTTGGGGTACTACCCGAACATTCCCCTCATCACGAATCCGCTCCGGACCGAACTCAGCGGCGAAACCCCGCTGCGCTTCAACGACTTTCTCTACGAGGCCCCCGACCAGTCCGACCGCTTCCGCAGCCAGTTGTAATCATAAAAATACGGCGCTTAAATGAACTATATGTAGCAACATATAATTAGAACGCTTATGTTTACGATCAAAACAACGCATGGCCATCGAAGACGACATCCAGCAGCGCGAGTTCCGCACGCCGTACCAAAAGGTGGCCATCAACGTGGTGTTTACGAGTAGCTGGCTCGGTAGTCAGCAGTCGACTTTGCTCAAGCCGTTTGGCCTGACCATGCAGCAGTTTAACGTGTTGCGAATTCTGCGCGGGCAGCACCCCAACGCGGTGACGATCAACGCCATCATCGAGCGGATGCTGGATAAGATGTCAAACGCCAGTCGGCTTGTCGACAAGCTCGAAGCCAAGCAATTCGTGACGCGTACCGTCTGCCCCAGCGATCGCCGGGCCGTCGACGTGAACATTACCGAGCGCGGCCTGGACGTCCTGGCCCAAATTGACCAGCGCCAGAACGACTGGGAGCGGGGCCTGCACACGCTGAGCGAGTCGGAAGCGGCCGTACTCAGTTCGCTGCTCGACAAACTGCGCAATTCACCCTGAAATTCACCGTTTCCAGTTTTTTCCGTTTCACCTTTCACACCGTACCTGATTATGAAAACCAAGCAATTGCTCGCCTCCCTGTCCGTCGCCGCACTGCTGGCCGCCCCCGCCCAGGCCGATCGCACGCCCCCGGCTGCCCGAAAACCAACCACGCTGACCGTCGATACCCAAAAGAGTACCATCGAATGGTTTGGCAAAAAAGTGTTTGTCGACGACTACTCGCACAAGGGTACCATCAACCTCTCGAAGGGGACGCTGACCGTCGACGGGGGCAAGCTCACCGGCGGGGTAATTGAAGCCGACATGACTTCGATCAAAGACACCGACCTGACCGACGCGGGCAAAAACGCCCGGCTGGTCGGGCACCTGAAATCGGATGATTTCTTCGGCGTCGAGAAGTACCCGACGGCCACGTTCAAAATCACGAAGGCAACCCCGAAAGGCGGCAACCAGTACGAACTTACGGGCGACCTGACGCTGAAAGGCAAAACCAGCCCCGTGACGTTCCCGGCGACGGTTACCATGAACGGGACCACGGTGACGGCCGTGGCCAAGGTACCCGTCGACCGCTCGAAGTACGACGTAAAATTCGGTTCGAAAAGCTTCTTCGCTGACCTCGTCGGCGACAAGGTCATTGCCGATGAATTTGAATTGACGGTAAATCTGGTCGCCTCGAAATAATTTCGGCACCGTTTGACCGTTACCTAACCAGACCACGTCCCGAAGCGCGTACCGAGTTGGGTTAGGGTTTACGGTACGAGTTAGCTCAGGACGTTCGTCCATTGAAAAGGCCCCTCCACTTGGAGGGGCCTTTCGTTTTTGGATGGGGCAAAGGGCGTGGAGCAGAGGGCTTGGCGTAAATGCATTCACCCTCCGCCCCATGCCCTCCGCCTTCAGTACCCCGATTCGGGCGGGGCCAGCCAGGAAAACGGCTCGATGGGTACGTTCCGCAAAATCCAGAACAGGATTATGGCCGCCAGCACGGCGTAAATGACCTCGGCCTTGCGGTACGCCGCCGGGAGCGTACCGCCCCCTCGAAACTGGTTGCGTACGTCGAGCACGAAACCGAGCGAAACGTACGGCAGCAGCAGGACCAGCAGGGCGTTGTACCGAAAGGCCTCGCGCAGGTTTCCGTGTAGCAACTGGTGAATGGCCCGTTGCGCCCCGCAGCCGGGGCAGTGGTACCCGGTCAGTTTACGGAACAGGCAGGGCGGGAAAAAATGGACGTCGGCAGGGTTAAAATGGTAGTACACGAACGCAACCGCAAGCGTCACGCCCGCCACGCCCCAGTACAGCCACCACCGAATCGTCCCGGTCATTGCATGTTTCGGAATTGGCCCATGTTGCTCATGATGGCCGCTCCGAAGAACACGGCGTAGAGAATCCAGAACAGAACTCCTACGGCGACGGGAATCAAGGTCCAGAGGCGTGCCTGGCGGGCGTCGTCGGCAGCACCGGCGTAGTCGCCGTGCACGTACTTGGTATCCACACGGGCCGCATACACCACGCCAATCACACCCAGCAAGTTGCAACAGAGGATGGTCACCAGAATGGCGGGTACCAGCCAGTTGTTGGGTTTGGGTGGCGCACCGTTAAACGTACCGGCACCGGGAGGATTCATGGGGGTTTCCATCAGCTAAATTGGGTTTAGGGTTGAACGAATTGACTGCGGTGCAAAATAGGAATTCGTAGCAACGGCGCGATACGTGAACGTTTGAAACCCTGAAATTCCGGACGGATCTGGCCAAATTAAGGCCAGGTTGAATGAACAAGCCATCTAATCCGTCTGGTGTTGAAAGAAATCCCCACAAAGAAAACAAGCGTTTGAAGAAATGCCGGTGAGCAAGTCTATACGTTCTGAAACGACGGGAATGGAATGGTCTTTTTGCGGTACGACATCGTCGGCACCTTCGTGTCGGCAGCAGTACTCCACTTAAACAACCGTCCAACGATTATGAAAACGAACCGCACACTGTGGCTGACTACCTGCCTCGGGCTGGGAATGTTGGTGAGCATAAGTAGCTGTAGCAATGACGATGACGATCCGGTAACGCCTGCGGAGCGCCCCATTGCCGAGTTGGTCGCCAGTGATTCCAGCTTTTCGCTGCTGAATGCGGCCGTAACCCGCGCTGGCATCGCCACGGACCTGGGAGGATCCAATCTGACCGTTTTTGCACCAACGAACACCGCTTTCCGCACGGCAGGTTTTGCCGATGCGGCCGCCATCAACGCCGCTCCGGCGGATACGCTCCGAAGAATCCTTCAGTACCACGTTCTATCGACGCGCCAAGCTGCGGGTGACATTCCGACGGGTACCAACACGGCCGTTGCCACCGCCGGGGGGCGCCAGGTTTACATCACCAAGACATCGGATGGGACCGTTTCCGTCAACGGTGCCCGCGTGACCCAGGCCGACATTGCGGCTACGAACGGCGTGATTCACAAAATCGATCGGGTACTGATGCCCGCCCGCGGAAATCTGGTGCGTACCATCCAAGCCGATTCGACCAACTACAGCCTGCTCTACGCCGCCGTGGCGCGGGCCAGCACGGGCGCGACAAACATCGCCAACATCATCGGGCGGGATAGCGTCTACACGATTTTTGCGCCGACCAATGCCGCCTTTGCCGCCACGCCCTACAATTCGGTATCGGCCATCAACGCGGCGAATCCGGACTCGCTGGCGCGGATTCTGTCGTACCACGTGATTCGTGGCCGGGCCTTCTCGACCAACCTCGCCGCGGGTTCGCTGACGACGCTCGGCGGCAACGTGACCGTCGCCGGTAACGAGTCAGGTGGGTACACGGTCGGTGGAGCCGGTAACGGGACCTCGCCCGCCCGAATTACCGCGACGGGGGCTAACAAACTGGCGACCAACGGGGTTGTGCACGGCATCGACCGGGTGATACTTCCCTAAGGGTACTCCATTTTTTTTAAACCCAACAGGCCCACCGGTACCGGTGGGCCTGTTGGGTTTGGGTGGTTAAGTGTGAAGACAATACTCAATACTCAATACTCAATGTTCAATCTTTTAATTGTCAGTTAATTGAGCGTTGAGCGTTGAACATTGAAAATTGAGCATTGATTATTATTCTCAAAAATACCTCACACCAACGCCTGAAATGCCGCGCCAAAGGTTTTCATCTCGTCCATTGTCCCCATGCTGACCCGGCACCAGTGCTGTCCGGCGAATTCCCAGTTGCGGATGGCGACGCCTTGTTTGGCCATGTCTTCCACGAATTTTTTGCCGTCCGATTTGAGCGGGAACAGCACAAAATTGGTCGACGACGGCAGGGGCATAATTCCTTTTTCTTTGAGCAGACCAGCCAGGTACGCCTTCGACTCGGCGTTTTTCTGAACCGAGTACTTCACGAATTCCTCGTCGAGGTAGCTCGCAATGGCACCTTTGATCGAAGTCGCCGAGATGCTGCCGCCGCCCGTGCAGAACTGGTTGATTTGCTTAACCATCTCGGGCTGCGCCACGAGATACCCAATGCGCAGTCCCGCGAAACCGTGGACTTTTGAGAACGTGCGCGTGATGATGACGTTCTGACCCTTCCGCACGGCGTCCAACATGCTGGCGGCTTTCGGGTCGGGGGCGTAGTCGATGTAGGCTTCGTCGATGAAGACGGGTTTTTTCTTCGACACTTCCTCGCAAAACGCCGCCAGCGGAGCCGCCGGGCTGAGCACCCCCGTTGGGTTGTTCGGGTTGCAGACGTACACCAAACTCGTGCGGTCATTGACGGCCGCGGCCATTTTTTCGAGATCGTAATCGAAGGTACTCGTCAGCGGAATTTTCGTGTAGCTGGTACCCAGCGCCGTGGCCGTGCGAAGCAGTTGCATGTACGTCGGGTCGCCGCCGACGATGTGGCCGCCCGCGCCGCCCTTCAACGTCACGGCGATGGCCGTGGCCATGAGCAGTTCGCCCGACCCGGCCCCGAGCAGCACGTGGTCTTCGGTGACGCCCGCCTCGCGGGCAATCATCTTCCGAAACGTGGCCATCGCTTCGCGCTGGTACATGAAGCCCGTCGGGATGGCCTCGGCGATGGCTTTCTGCGCCTTCGCCGACGGCCCGTAGGGATTTTCGTTCAGGTTCAGCCGGGCCTTCACGGGCAAACCCGCCAGGTGGGGCAAACCTACTTCGGCGGCTTCGGCGGGGCGCCAGAAGTCGGGGAGGGTCGCGCTGGCCACCGCCAGGGTACCCGATTTCAACCAGTTTCGTCGGTTCATGGGAGGAATAGTTTTGGGTTTGGAGTTTAGAGTTTTGAGTTCCGGGTTTAGCGTTCAGGGTTTAGGGTGATTTTTAACTCTGAACCCTGAATACTAAACCCTAAACTCACTTCACCTGCACCGCCGACAGGCGGGTGAAGGCCAGACCTTTGTGTTCGCCGGCCCAGTTGAGACTGGCGCGGTTGCCCTTGGCGGGTTTGGCGTAGCCGAGGTCGGCCCAGGTTTTGGTGAACGTAATCAGGCCCTTGGCGTCGGTGGTACCCTCGCCGAGCGCGGTCCCGTTGCGGAGTGTGAGTTTGATTTTCAAGCCCGACAGCGGCAGCGAGTCGATGCCCTTCGTGTTGTCGAGGAGGTTGGTTTTGTCGAGTTCGAGTAGGCGGGCCGTGAGTACCGCCGGGGCGGACCCGTCGAGGGCGACGGTCGGTTCGGCGGCGAAATCCGACTGGTACGGTGCGCCCATGATTTGCACGAGTACCGGCGAAACGGTGCGGGGTACCAGCGGGTCTGCGACTTTTTCGCAGGAACTCAGCGCCAGGGTACCCAGCAGGGTCAGGAGGCCGAAGGGGAGGAAGATTTTTTTCATTCTTGAAGAGAGTTTGTCAGTGACCAATGACCAGGGACCAATTCAATCAGGATATAAAAATTGGTAACTGGTCACTGGTCATTGAAGGTTATTTTTCCGCCCACCACAACTTCGTTTTGAAATCGTCCGCTCCGCCGTTGAGCGAGACGCCTTCCTTCACGTTGGCTCCGTTGAGCGAGGCTTCCGAGCCGGGGTAGGGCAGGCGGGTGGGGAGTACTCCATCGTTGGCGAAAAACGAGCGCGGATCGCGGGCGGGAAACGCGGGCAGGCCCGTCCGCCGCCACTCGGTCCAGGCTTCGACGCCCTGGCCAAACAGCGCAATCCACTTCTGCTCAAGCACTTTCGCCCGCGTCACCGGGCCGACGGTCGTGAAGTACGTGACGGGTACCGTCAGCCCGTACTGCGTCATCGAAGCCGTGATGCCCTTCTCGAAGTACTCCTGGGCCTTGGTGGTACCCCCGTCGATGTCGCCGTCGAGGGCGGCTTCGGCCAGGGCGAACTGCACTTCGGCGAGCGTCATGACCACTTCGGGGGCGTCGGCTTTCGTGAAGGCGGTACCGATGGTCGCCGCCGTCGAGAGGTACGTCGTCGCGATGGCGTCGGGCAAGCCGTTGGGTACCCCGAGCCATTTGCCGCCCTGCTGATTGCCGAAAACGGCCAGCCGCGGGTCGGTGTAGCCCAGTAGTTTGTCGACGAGCGTCTGCGAGAGGTTCCAGTCGGTCCGCCCGCCCTGCACGATGGTTTCGTGCCACTCGTTGTTCGAGGGGCGGTTCGGTGTGCAGCGCAGGGCCGCGTTGTCGTCGTTGGTCGTGAAAAGCGGGTACTTCACCGGGTCGGCCAGGATTTCCCTCAGAATCGCCCGCGACTCGGTCGGCTTCTTCGCCGCCTGCCGGTTGGCGAGTTTCACCCGCAGCGAGTTGGCAAATTTCTTCCACTTCAGGATGCTGCCGTTGTAGAGAATGTCGCCGCTGATGGCCGGGCCGGTGGTACTCAGCTTTTCGTTGGCCAGCTTCAGGTCGGCCAGCATCTGCTCGTAGACTTTCTCCTGCGTGTCGTACTTCGGCGTCAGAATTGCGCCTTCGCCGCTGCCCTTCAGCGCTTCCGAGTACGGAATGGCCCCGAACGTATCGGTCAGTACTGAAAACACCCAGGTGCGCATCACGAGCGCCACGCCGTAGTAGTTGGCGTTGGGGTAGGGGCCGGTTTCGTCGGCGAGCGTCAGAATGCGCTGGTAGTTGAGCTGCGAATCGTTGAAAAACGACTGCCAGTTGTTGAGCATCAGCGCCTGCGAGGCTTCGTAGTTGTCGCCCTCGTTGGAGTAGATGTTGCGGGCCAGGTGCTGAATCCAGAGTTCGCCCGCGTCGAGGTTGAGCCGCTCGAAGCGGGTGCTGCTGCCCCAGTACCGGTCGATGGACCGCTCCAGCGCGTAGGTCAGGATGTACTGCGGGCCGATTTTGGTCGGGCTGTTCGGGTCGGTGTTGACCGAATCGAAGCTGCTCGTGCAGCCAACGGCCACCAGCAAGGCGAAGGTGAGGGGGAGAAGTTTGAAGAAAAGTCGGTTCATTTTCTTGAAGAATAGTCAATTTTCAATGCTCAATTTTCAATGTTCAGTGGATTGAAAATTAGTCTTGAGCGAATTAGATTGAGCGTTGAAAATTGAGCATTGAATATTTTCCCTGTTTCAGAACCCGAGACTCAGGTTAAAGCCCAAACTCCGCGACGAAGGCAGCTCGCCGTACCCGAAGCCCTGGGCATTACCACCGTTGGCGTCGATTTCGGGGTCCTGGTGCGGGTGGTTGCGGAACAGCATCGCCACGTTGCGCCCGATGATCGAGAACCGGGCCGACTGCAACCGCAGGCGCTGCACGAGCGCCGCCGGAATCTGGTACCCAATCGAGACCTCGCGCAGCTTGACGTAGCTGGCGTCGAAAATGGCCGCTTCGTGGTAGTTGCGCGGGTTGTTGAAACCGTAGAACTGCGTCGCTGAGGCGATGACGCTGTTCGGCACGAACGCGTACGTCGTCCTGCCGTCGGCAGCGGTCGTGGCGATGGCGTTCACCCCTTGCCCAATCACGCCTTCCTCGCGGCCCAGCGCCGTTTCGGCGTACTGACCGGTCCAGCGGGCGTTGGCGGTACCTTCGTCGTACATGTCGCCGCCGATTTTGGCGTCGATGAGCGCCGAGAGCGTGAAGCCTTTCCAGGAAATCGTGTTCGTAAACCCGCCAATCCAGTCGGGCTGCACGTTGCCCAGGATTTTCTGCCTGCCGTCGCGGATGGGCAGGCCGTTGGTACCGATGACCAATTGCCCGACGAACTCCCCGGTCGGGTCGTAGTACGCCGCGGTGGGGTCGGTACCCTGCACACGTGCGAAGCCGTAGCCGTAGAGGTTGCCGTAGGGCGAACCCACGCGGGCTTCGAGCGTGAGGCCCCGGCGCTCATTGATGACGAGGTTTTCGAGTACCCCCGGCAGGAGTTCGAGTACCCGGTTGCGGTTGCGGGCGTAGTTGAAGCCCACCTCCCAGGTCAGGCCGTTGGCGAGCTTGAGCGGGGTACCCGTCAGGCTGATTTCCAGGCCGCGGTTCTGCATTTTACCGATGTTCTGGATGGCGCTGTTGTAACCCGTGGTTTTTGAAAGCTGGACGGGAATGATCTGGTCGCGCGTGATCTGGTCGTAGTACGTGGCGTCAAACGCCACCCGCCCACGGAAGAACCGGGCTTCGGCCCCCACTTCCCGGCCCGTCGTGATTTCGGGGCGGAGCAGGTCGTTCGGTCGTTGGGTGGGTTCGTAAAACTGCGGAATCGAACCGTTCCAGGAGGTGGTCGAGGCCGTGAACGTCGGGTAGAGCTGGTAGGGCCGGGTATCGTTGCCGACCTGCGCCCAACTCCCGCGGATTTTCACGAACGAAAGCACGTCATTTTTGATGCCCGGCACGAGGTCCGTCACGACCGCGCTCAAGGCCGCCGAGGGGTAGAAGTAGCTGCGGTTGCTGGCCGGGAGGGTACTCGACCAGTCGTTGCGGGCGGTCACGTCGAGGAAAATCGCGTCGCGCCAACCCAGGTTCACCGCGCCGAAGACCGACTGGCTTTCGCTTTTTTCAATGCGGCTCGCCACCGTGTTCAGGCTGCTGATCGAGTTGGCGAGGTTGTACACCCCATCGACGACCAACTGCCCGACGTTCGTGAAATTTCGTTTGTAGTAGTTCGTCCGCTGCAAGGCCCCCGCCGTCGCGCTGACCGAGAAAGTCGGCCCGAACGATTTGTTGTAGGTCAGCAGCACGTCGGTGTTGGTTTCCTGCCGCCGGAGTACTTCCTCCGAGTACATTCCGAAGGTCGTGTTGCCGTTGCGCGTCCGCTCGAAGTTGACGACGTTAATGACCGTCTGCGTCCACAAATCGGTACCCGAGCGCAGGGTCAGGTTCAGTTCGGGCAGGATTTTGTAGCTCAACGCGATGTTGCCCACGAGCCGGTCCTTGTCGTCGCTGGTCGGGAGGTATTCCTGGATGTAGTACGGGTTCGTGAAAAACGTGTGCTGCCAGTTCGGTGGGTCGGTATCGGCGGGGCGACCCGGCACGGCGCGTTGGATGTGGACGCCAGTGTAGGACTTCCAGTCGCGCAGTTGCGCCCAGCTCACGTGCCGGTGGGTCCAGATGAATTCCTGGCCCGAAGCGTAACCCCGGTTGCCCGAGCCGCTTTTGATGTACTCGGCCGAGAGGTTCACGCTCAGTTTCGGCGTGAAGTTGTAGCCCGAGTTCAGCTTGAAGTTGTTGCGGTGGAAATCGTTGAAGAACATGATGCCCTTCTGGTCAAGCCGACCGAGCGCGAGGCGAAAGTTACCCTTCTCGTTGCCGCCCGAAATGGCCACGTTGTTCGACCAGGTACTGCCCGTCTGCCAGAATTCCTGGTAGTTGTCCGGTTGGGGCGTCAGCGGGGCCACCTCGGTACCCGACCACCAGTGCCGCACGAGCCGCCCGTCGAGCGGCGCGCCCCAGCTTTCGTCGGTGCCGTCGGTACCCGTCAGCGGGGCCAGCGGCCCGTACGCCGCCCGGTACTGGGTGATTTCCGCCGGATCGGTAATGGCCCCGCTCCAGCCGTCGCGGTACCAGGTCCGATACCCGTTGCCGCCGCCGTAGCTGTTCTGGAAATTGGGCGAAATCCAGGGGCGCTCGGCGGTGTAGTTCGTGTTGACTTCCACGCCGATTCCCTTGGTACCCGCGCCGTTTTTGGTCGTGATGAGAATGACGCCGTTGGCCGCCCGCGAGCCGTAGAGCGCCGAAGCCGAAGGGCCTTTCAACACGGAAATGTCTTTGATGTTTTCGGGGTTCACCTCGGAAAGTCCGCCGCCGAGCCGCTTCTGAAAACTCTGCTCGATGGGAACCCCGTCGATGACGATGAGCGGCTGGTTGTTGTTGGTGATCGACGAGGCCCCGCGAATCTGAATCGTCGAGCCGCCGCCCGGTCCGGTACCGGCCTGCACCCGTACTCCCGCGATTTTACCCGACAGCGCGTTGGCCACGTTGGCCGGGCGTACCTCGCTCACGGCCTTGCCGCTCAGGCTTTGCTGCGCGTACCCGAGCGCCTTTTTTTCGCGCTGAATCCCGAGGGCCGTCACGACGACTTCACTGAGTTGCTTCGTGTCGGGTTCGAGGGTGATGTCAATCGTCGTGCGGTCGCCGAGGACGATTTCCTGCCGCAGAAAACCGACGTAGGAAACAACCAGCGTGCCGCCGCTGGAGGGTACGCTGAGTTTGAAACGCCCTTCGGCGTCGGTGGTGGTGCCCGTGTTGCTGCCCTTCACGAGCAGGGCCGTACCGGGAAGACCCGCGCCGTCGTCGCTCGAAACGACCCGCCCCGACAACAGTCGGTCCTGGGCCACGAGGGTCCCCGGCAGGCAAAGGCAACAGGTGAATAAAAGAAGTAGGGTTTTCCTCATCGGTCAGGGTGTTTGAAGGAAATGGGAAATCAACTGGAAAGGGCACTTCGGGCTACACCCAGCCGCCGGAGATGGGCCGCAATCATCCCATGCGGCGGGCGTAGCCGTGAAGTGTCTGCGGACGAGGTTTGGGCCACGCCGACAGGACCGGGACGCAGCAACGGAGTTCGGAAGACGCGGGGTGAGCGAGAAAGTGGGCCGCCCAGCCGCCTCAACAGAGTCGGTGCTGGTTACTCGAATAGACGTGTATCGTCGGGTCGATTCAGGACCGGCTGAGCAAACGGAGCGCGTATACGTCCGTACCCGAATTTCACCGGGCGGCGGCGAAATCCCAGAACCTGAACTGCTGCTGACTTTCCCGAATCGTCCGAGTGCGGCCCTAACGATTCGTTTTCAGAAGAGTCGTGGTTGGTTGACTATTTTATTAGGAACAAGTTTAGAGCCGTTTTTGTGAAAAACCAAATTATGAGTTTCTAAAAAGCCACTATACGAGTTAAAATTTTGTAAAAAATGGTTTTAACAGAATTAAATTATTTAATCGTTTCAGTATTTTGTGGGTTAAATCCAATGATGCTCAAAAAGGAAGTTTTGGAAACTACCTCTCGAATGGATAATCAAATTTTTGTTTTTCGGAGAAACCGTATCATCTTGGGCACCGAACCTGCTCGAAACGACGTACTCATTCGCGTTTTTTCGACCCACCTTTTGCTTTTTCACCCGTCCACGCGACGGCGGCGTTCGTTGTTCTGAGTCCCTTCAGCCCGCCACGACTCAGCGCACCTCACCAACCCACCGGGGAGAGCGTCCGTAAACCCACACGGTATGCAAAAATGCAGAAAGTACTGGCTGGCTGGTATTTTGATGGTTGGCTCCCACGCGCACAGCGTCGCGCAGAGTGTCCAGGAGTTTTTTGGGAAAGCCTCCTACTACGCCCGCAAGTTTGACGGCCGGGCCACGGCCAACGGCGAAACCTTCAGTCAGGAAGCCCTGACCGCCGCGCACCTCAAATTGCCCTTCAATTCGCTCGTCGAGGTGACGAATCTGGCCAACAACAAATCGGTGCTCGTCCGCATCAACGACCGCGGTCCCTACGTCCGCAGCCGCGTCATCGACCTCTCCAAAGCTGCCGCCAAGCTCATCGACATGGTCGAGGGGGGCCTGACGCAGGTCAAACTGAAGGTCCTGAGCTGGGGCGAGGCCCAGCAGGTCGTCCCGAAAGCGGCCCCGCTGCCCGCCGAACTCCGCAACTACCGGCCCCGCAAATTCGCCTTCGTTGGCGACTCGCTGAGTACCCGCATGGCGGTCGATTCGGTGCGGCGGAAGTTCTGATTGCCGGTTGGTTCTAACCGCAGAGCCGCCGAGGTTCCGCAGCGAACGCAGAGAAAAAACTCTTGCGCCCACTGCGAAACCTCGGCGGCTCTGCGGTTTAAAACGCCGCTACTCGGCCTTGACCACTTTCACCGTCCGGCTCTGGGTAGGCGTCGCCACGCGCAGGAGCAGCACGCCCTGGGCCTGGCCCAGGTCCAGCGTGACTTGCTCGGTGGCTCCGGCCCGTTCGAGGCGCTGCTGACGGACCGTCCGCCCGTGCAGGTCCGACAGCGTCACCCTCAGCGATTCGCCCGCAACCCCCGAAATTTCCACCGTCACGGCTTCGCCCCGGACCGGATTGCCCTTGACCGTCACGCGCAGACCGGGTAGGTCGGCCCCCGACTCCGGCGCGGCCAGGCGGGTGGCCGAGGCCGGGCAACTAACGGCCTCGAGCCGGTAGCGCTGGTTGGGCCCGCCGTGGGCCTGGTAGACCTGGATTTCCCCCCCGTCGGTGGTCTGCCCGCCCCGGATGTCGACCAACAGGTCCGGACCCGCCAGCGTGCGGAGTTTGTAGCTGCCGTCGCCCCAGGCTTCGACGCGCCACTGTTGGGTGCTCGCCCCCGAGTAGGCCGACTGGGCGACCAACGTCCGGTTGGCCGCCGAGCCCGTCCAGGACAAGCCGTTGCTACGGCTGGTGATCGAAAACAAATCCGTACCCACGGATTCGAGCTGGAAAATCTGGTTCACCTGCCCGTTGGCCCCGTACTGGGCGATGGAGCCCGACTGGGCTTGCAGCAGCTTACCTGATTTCTGGACCTGGAGCGTGTAGCAACCCGGCTGGACGCCCGTCGGGGTGGGCGGGGCCTGGACCGTTACCGTGGCGGTAGTCTGGGCACTCAGGCAACCGTTCAGGGTACAGGTGGCCGTGTAGGTGAAGCTACCCGGCTGGTTGGTCAACACCTGAATCGTCGTACCGCTGCCACTCGTGCCAGTGGGCCCGGTCCAGTTGACCGTTCCCGAGCACCCCCCAATCGTCAACGTGACGGGACCGGAGTTCTGCATCACCGGCGAAGGGCGGCTGGCGGTAATCGTCGGGGCGGGTGGCGGGGTGCAGGTCGGGGCCGGGCAGGTGGTGGCCGTGAAGCGGTAGCGCTGATTGGGCCCGTTGTGAATCTGGTAGACCTGAAACTCGCCCCCGTTGTCGGTACTGCCCCCGCGGATGTCGCCCACCAGCTCGGGCTGAGCCGCCGTCGAAAGCTGAACGGTACCCGACTCCTTCGGCGTCAGACGCCACTGCTGGGCGGGCGCCCCCGTGTAGGCTTGTTGGCTGACGAGCGTGCGGTTGGCCGCCGAACCCGTCCAGGAGAGGTTGTTGGCCCGGCTGGTGATCGAGAACAAATCCGGCCCGACCGACTGGAGTTGAAACACCTGATTGGCCCCCCCGCTGGCTCCGAACTGCTGGATCGTGGTCGAAGTCGCCGTCAGGTACTTCTCGGATTTGAGCACCTGAATCGTGAAGCAGGTAGCCTCGACGGTGACCGTGGCGGTAGTGATGGGGGACTCGCAGCCGTTGACCACGCATTTGACCTGGTAGGTGAAGCTACCCGCCACGGCCGTCGGGACGGTAATCGGCCCCATGCCCGTGCTGCCGCCCGGACCCGTCCAGGTCAGCGTACCCGTGCAGTTGGAAGCCGAGAGTACCACCGACGGTGCCCCCTGCTGGACGGTAGTCTGAGCGGGCAGGTTCGGGGCGGTGGGTGTGGGGTTGACCGTCACCACCACTTCTTTGACGACAAAGCACTCCCCGCTCTGGTAACGCACGTAGTAGGTGGTGGTACCGCCGGGGCTGACCGTCGAGGAGGCCAGCGGATTGGTACCCGCCTGGGCATCACTCTGGCTGGCGAAGTACGTGAAGGTACCCCCGGCGGGGTCCGCTCCGCTGACCGTGCCAGAGAGGTTCACCGCCGTACCCGCGCAGACCGCTGGCGGGGCCGTCACCGTGAAGGTGGGTTGCGGATTGACCGTCACCAGAACGCTCTGGACCGTAAAGCAGGCTCCGCTGGTCTGGTAGCGAATGAAGTACGTCTTCGTACCGCTGGGGCTGACGGTGGAGGAAGCCAGCGGGTTGGTGTTTGCCTGGGCAGCGACTTGGCTGTCGAAGTAGCTGAAGGTACCTCCGGCGGGACTGGCTGCGCTGACCGTACTCGACAAGTTGACGGCGGTACCCGCACAGACGGCCGCCGGAGGCGTCACCGTGAAGCTGGCGCTGCCGACGGTGAGCACGAAGTTCTGGGAGGTGACGCTGTTGCAGAATCCCGTGACCACCACGCGGTAGGTACCGGTGTCCTGGGCCGTCACGGCCGTCAGCGTCAGGGTGGCTTGTTGCTGGGCAGTACCGAGTGAGACCTCGCCCTTGAACCACTGGTAAGTCAAGGGACCCGTGCCCGTGGCCGTTACGCTGGCCGTGACGGTGCTGCCCGCGCAGGCGCTGGCTGAGGCCGCCGGCTGCTGGGTAATGACCGCCGCGCCGGGCGCAAAGCGCTGGATGCGGTCGTTACCGCGATCCGCCACGTAGAGATTTCCCGCTCCATCGACAAACACGCCCTCTGGGCTACTTAACTGGTTGGGTGCTGCCCCCCGGCCGTTGACCCCGGCCACGGTGGTGCCCTGGCTGGCGCCCGGGGCCCAGCGCTGGATGCGGTTGTTAAATCGATCCGCCACGTAGAGGTTACCCGCCCCATCGACAAACACGCCCTCTGGGTTACTTAACTGATTAGATGCTGCCCCCCGGCCGTTGCCCCCGGCCACGGTGGTGCCTTGGGTAGCACCCGGGGCCCAGCGCTGGATGCGGCTGTTTTCGGTATCAGCCACGTAGAGGTTACCCGCCCCATCCACATACACGCCGTATGGCCTATCTAACTGGTTGGGTGCGGAGCCATTGCCGTTGCCCCCGGCCACGGTGGTGCCCTGGCTGGCGCCCGGGGCCCAGCGCTGGATGCGGTCGTTGCCAGCATCGGCCACGTAGACGTTGCCCGCCCCATCGACAAACACGCCCTCTGGGCTACTTAACTGGTTGGGTGCTGCCCCCCGGCTGTTGCCCCCGGCCACGGTGATGCCCTGGCTGGCACCCGGGGCCCAGCGCTGGATGCGGTCGTTGCTAGCATCGGCCACGTAGACGTTGCCCGCCCCGTCGACCGACACGCCGGTGGCATAACGGAACTGGTTGGGGGCGGAACCAAAGCCGTTGCCCCCGGCCACGGTGGTGCCCTGGCTGGCACCCGGGGCCCAGCGCTGGATGCGGTCGTTGCTAGCATCGGCCACGTAGACGTTGCCCGCCCCGTCGACCGACACGCCGGTGGCATAACGGAACTGGTTGGGGGCGGAACCAAAGCCGTTGCCCCCGGCCACGGTGGTGCCCTGGCTGGCACCCGGGGCCCAGCGCTGGATGCGGTCGTTAAAATTATCGGCCACGTAGAGGTTACCCGCCCCATCGACAAACACGTCGCTCGGCTGACTTAACTGGTTGGGTGCGGAGCCCCTGCCGTTGCCCCCGGCCACGGTCGTCCCGTTGGGGCAGAACTGAGCCCGGGCGCTCGTCGTCAGCAGCCAGGTACTGAGCAGCAACAGGGCCAGTGGCCGGAAGCGGGCAGTCAACCCGCCGGGGCGGGTCGGGTTAAACGTAGAAGGTGTGTGCATCTGAAAAACTGGAGAGGTGAGGAATGGAACGCCGGGGGTCGTGCGTTTCGCGGCGCGGTCGCCCCGGAACCCAAACCTACGGGCGTAACGCCCCAACTCCCCACCGTCAGGCGTGGACAAAAGCGTGGACAAACGGGCGTTCTGGAATCAGGCGTCGTCGGAATCGGCTGCGCCGGTCGTTTCCACGCCGGGCCCCGTACCGAGGAGTTCGCGTAGCGAAGCCTGCCCGTCGAGGCCCAGCTTCCGCCGCAGGCGGTAGCGGGTCTTGCGGATCGACTCGGGCGAGATGCCCAGCATCCGGCTCATCTGCCGGGTGTCGACGCCGAGCTTGACCAGCGCGAGCAGCCGCTCCTCAGCGGGGCTGAGGTGGGCGAAGCGGTCGTGGAGTTGGCCGAAAAAGCCCGGATGCACGCGCTCGAAGCGCTGCCGGAATTCCACCCAGTCGTCGTCGGTCAGCAGACTGGCCACCGCCAGACTCTGGGGGTTAGGCGCGGGGCTCTCGCCGAAACGGACGTTCTTCTGGCGCATGCGTTCGACAAAGTCCAGCAGGTCGGCGCGGGCCCGGCCGAGTTCCTCCTCGACGAGTTGCTTTTCCAGCCGCAGCGACCGCTCCCGTTCGGAGCCCAGGGCCGCCTCCTGCCGCCGCCGGACGCGGCTGAGGGAGTAGAGCCGGAAAAAAAGCCCGGCCACCAGCACCAGCGCCCCGGTGACGACCCCGAACAACCGCCGCTGATCGGCCTGCTCGCGCTGGAGCCCCGCCACGTCGAGTTGGTGCCGCTGCACGAGCAACTTCCGCTCGACCAGCGACAACTGCTCGGTCTGGGCGCGTTGATTCAGGCGCTTCTCGACTCGCAGCAGGCTGTCGGCAAACGCGTAGGCCCGGTCGAACTGACCAACGGCCCGGTAGTACCGCCGGGCGACGTCGGCGTGCTTTTTATGAAAATAGTCCCATTCAAAGCGGTTTTCCGACTCCAACCGCACGTTGTGCCGATGAAACGCCTCGCTCTGGTCGAGGTAGTACCGGCAGCTATCGAGCTGGCGCTGGTGGAGGAAAAGTTCGGCCAGGCTGAGGGCGGCATCCGAGGGCAGGGTACGTCCCACGCCGTGCCGCCGACCCAGCGCGTAGCTGACGCGAAACTCGCGGAAGGCCGCGGGGCGGTCTTCCCGGTTCCAGTAGAGGTTGGCGAGGTTGCTGGTCGTGATGCCGATCCAGACCGTGTCGCGCTGCGTAATCGCCGCTTGCCGGGCTTTTCGGTATGCCCATTCCGCGCGCCGGTCGTGTTGGCCTGAAGCGTTCGGGTCCGAATGGTCCCGGTTTTTTGGCAGTGGCGACCGCCGCGGTGACGACCGGCGAAAGGAGTACAGCCAGGTGTGGGCCATGCCCAGCGTGTTGTAGACCTGAATGACGTGGGTCGGGTTGGGGGGCGGGTACCGGGCGGCTTCGGTCAGCAGCGCGGCGGTTTTCTCGTATTCCCGGAAGTAAAACTGGGCGTACGCCAGCTCGTAGAGGTACTGGCTGATGCGCGGAATGCGCCCGTATCCCAATTTTCGGAAGGCCTGGTTGGCCGCCAGCAAGTGCTCGAAGGCCCGGCCGTAGTCTTCGCCGAGGAAAAAGTACTGGCCCGCCACGTGCCGACACACCGCGGCGATGTCCGGCTCGTCGGCGCGTTCGGCCCGCTGCCCCACCGCCAGGTACAGCGCGGCATTCTGGGCGTGGCTGGGGGTGTGATGCCAGGCGTAGGTCGCCCGGGTCAGCCCGGTGTACCGGCGCAGTTGCGCGTCGTCGGTGCGGCGGGCCAGGTCGTCGACGGCGTCGAGTACCCGAAACGCCTGGACCGAGTCCCGCACGACCACCGGGTCGTGGTCGAAAAAATTCAGGAGCAAGCGAACCCGCTCGTTCGGGGACGCGGGGGCGAGTTGCCGGAGCAGCGGAATCTCCGTTTGCGCGGCACCGGACCGAGGTACCCCGAGGAGCCACCCGAGAAGCAGAAAGACCCGAAACGGAATCGATTTAGTGGTCAGGTGAACAAGACGAAAACGGGACATGCAGGCGCGCCAGACCGAAGGCGCGTCTAAACTACGCGAATTCGGGGAAAGTCTGGGTGCCGGTACCCGTCGGGTCACACCGCCCCACCCGCGGCGGAAACCTCCGTACCGGGTACCTCCGTACCGGGTACCTCCGTACCGGGTACCTCCGTACCGGGTACCTCCGTACCGGGAACGTCCGTTCGGGGTACCTCCGTACCGGGTACCTCGCCGCTTAAAAAGGCCTCGATGCCTTCCACCGGCGGGGGCGGTACCTCGCAGGGGTACCCGAACAAGCATTTTTCCTTCACCATCTGCGCCACGATCGGCGGTACCTTTTCTTCCCAACCCGGCTCGGCGGATTTGATTAGGGCCAGTACCTGATCGGAGATGATGTCGAGGTTTTTGCGGTTGTAATTCCGAATGTCTTCGAGTTTGTTGTTGGCGATGAGGTAGTTGAACAGGTCGCGTTGCTCGTAGGGGAGTTGAAATTTCAGGCAGTTCTGAATGCTGCCGTTTTTGAGCGCCGGGTACACGTAGAGCTTTACCTTCCGGCTGAAGAGCGTCGCGAACGATTCAAGGATGCCGCCTTTCAGATTGGCGTAGTGGTGTTCGTCGAAGATGAATTCAAGGTTCGGAATGCCCAGAATCAGCCCGATTTTCAGCCGCGTCAGTTGCGAGAGGTACGCGACGAGTTTGTAGTACTCGGTGTAGTTGGAAATGAGTACCGTCTGGCCCATCGAGCCGAGGATGTCGACGCGGTCAAGGAAATCTTTCTCGTCGATGTCGTCGCCGTCGGTTAGGTTTTGCAGGGTCAACTCCATGAGAACCACTACCTTGTCGGGGTCAACGTCGGGGTCTTCCAGGAATTGCTGGACGCCGTTCTGGAGCATGTCCTGGTGCACGAGCGCGAAGGGCCGGAACCGCCCGCGCAGCACGGCAATGTGCTTTTTGTAGAGTACTTCGGAAGGCTGAAGGTTCTGCCCGTCGGGGCCGAAGAGCGCCGCGTTCGTGAAGCCGTGCTTGACGAGGTACAGCGTCATGAGCCGATTGTCGACTTTCTGAAAGTCCGGTCCGTCGAACCGGATCATGTCGACTTCAATCCGCTCGCTCGTCAGGTCGTCCATGAGCGATTTGAGCAGAATTTCTGGGGAGTGGTAGTAGTAAAAACAGCCGTAAACGAGGTTGACGCCGATCACGCCCAGCGCCTGCTGCTGGAGCACGTTGTCGTTGTCGAGCATCCGTACGTGGATGATGACGTCGTTCGGCGGCGATTCGGGCTGGAGCTGAAACCGCAGGCCGATCCAGCCGTGGGCTTCGTTGGTTTTGTGGTAATTCAGCGCGACGACCGTATCGGCAAAGGCAAAAAAGCAGGTCGAGGCCCCGCGTTTTTCGGCCAGTCGCTTTTCCAGGAGCGTGTACTCCCGGTTGAGCATTTTCATCAGCCGCGACTCCACCACGTACCGCCCGCTTTCTTCCGGGCCGTAGATGGCGTCGGAGAAGGTCATGTCGTAGGCGGAAATCGTCTTGGCGATGGTACCCGAGGCCCCGCCCGCTTTGAAGAAATTGGCGGCCACGTCCTGCCCGGCCCCGATCTCGGCAAACGAGCCGTAGAGCCGCTTGTCGAGGTTCACTTTCAGGGCTTTCTGTTTGGTTCCAATGGCTTCGTGAAATGCGGTGGCCATGCGCGTTGATGAAGTTTGCTGAGTTGAAGGTAGACCGAAAAAGGCGGTTTTCGCAAGGGAGAGGCGATTTTCTGGTAAGTCTTGAATGTCGAACAAGGAACAAGGAATGTCGAGTTACGAACAATTTCAACACTTCGTTATTCGACATTCCTTGTTCCTTGTTCGACATTCAAGACTTGATTAAAACAAATACCGGACCGTACACCACGGCAGGTACTCGGCCAGCATTCCCCGAAAAATCCGGGCCATTTCGGCCTTGAGGTCATGGCGGTACCGCATGTTTTCGCCACCAAACTGACTGATTTTCGTCTCCTGCCACTCGGGTTTCCAAAGCATCGCCTCGCCCTTCGGGTGGATGTGCTGGTTGGCGCGGTGCTGGGCGGCGTTGTGCGTCAGGAAAATCACCTCGCATTGCACGTGCGGCTTCACGTCGGGCCGCAGCGTGGCGTCGACCTGCCGGAACAGTTCGGCGTAGTCGTCGCGCCACTGTCGGGGGTTGTCGGGGGTACCGTAGACGATGACGGGCGAAAAATTGAGGTGTAACTCGTACCCGGCGTCGTAAAAATCATTCAGCGCGGCGAGGCGTTCGGCGATGGAATCCGTCCGTACGTCGACCAACTGACTCACCGCCGCGGGCATCAGGCTGAAGCGAATGCGGGTCTTGCGGTCGGGATTCAGGTGGAGCAAATCCCGGTTGACAAACTTGGTCGCGAAGGTACCCTTCGCTCGTGGGTGCTCGCGGAAGAAGTCGACCGCGTCGGCCACGGAATCCGCAATCGTCGCGTCGACCGACAGGTCGGCGTTGCAGCCGATGTCGTAGACCCAGTACACCGGATCGGTCTGGTCGGGTTTGCGCGGCCAGGGCTGGGCGAAGGCGTGGCGGTCGATGGAATCGAGAATCTCATCGACGTTCGTGAAGATCGTAATCGGGTTCACGGCCTTGTGCCGGTCGACGTAGCAGTAGGTACACCCGGCCAGGCAGCCGCTCGACAGGCTCGGCGCGACGAAGTCCGAACTCCGCCCGGAGTACCGCGATTCGAGCGTTTTCAACCTACCCAGCACGAGCAGTTCCGACTTGGCCTTAAAGTGCGAAAGCCCCAGGTCGGGCAACCGATTGTGCTGCCTGATTTCGAGCACGTCGGCTTCGGGGAAGCGGTCGCAGATGGCCCGGCCGCGGTCGTTCAGCGCGTCGGGCGTGTACAGGATGGTACTCGGTTGGTAGGGAAGCATACGCCTGAAAAACAACCGGACCAGGACGATGGTTCGAGTTAAAAATGGTTAAAACAGCGAAATCAGACCGTTTTTGTCCACTTTTGCCCGGCAATTCCCAAGGTGTTTCGTCCGTTAAAAAGTCGATCGGAATGCCTTTTGCAAGCCCTTCGTTTATTTTTCCGTTTGATTCATGAGAAAACTCACACTTCTGTTGCTGGTCGCCGTGGCCGCCGTCAGCGTTCGTTGCGGACGTACGATCACGCAGGCCAAGGCCCTGGCCGACTGCAAATTCACCCTGGCCGCCACCGACAGCATCTACCTCGCGGGCGTCGACGTGCGCCAGCTTCGCAACATCCGCGACCCCCGCGAACTGACGCAGTACCCGCAGTTGGGCCTGGCCGTGCTCCGGCAAAACGTCCCGCTCGACGCCAACCTGAACCTCGACATCCGCAACCCCAGTACCAAGCTGGCGGCCATCAACTCGCTGGAGTACCGGATTTTACTCCGCGAAACCGAGCTGGCCAACGGCTTCATCAACCGGCGCATCGAGGTGCCGGCCAACGGCGGGCAGACGCGGGTACCCGTCCGGATCAGCACGAACGCGTACCAGCTCGTGACCGACGCCCGCAGCCGCGACGCCTTCATCGAATTGGTCCAGAATCTGGCGGGGCAGGCGGGAGCCAAGCCGTCGATCGTCACGATCAAGGTCAAGCCGCAGGGTTTCCCGACGTTCATCACCTTCGAGCAGCCGATTACGAATCAGACGCTGACGGGGCGGTAGGTTTTTTTCTTAACCGCAGCGCAGCAGAGGTTGCGCGGAGAACGCAGAGTACTGACTCTGTGACCTCCGCGTAGCCTCTGCTGCGCTGCGGTTAAACGGTACCCCTTTTTTGAGCGTTCGTCGAATTGCCGGGAGAAGTTGGCGTGTCGTTGTTCGGGTACGATGGCGACGAACTCGAAGCGGATTTGAGCCGTGGGTAAATAGATTAAATTACCTTCTCGCTAGTTCAAAGGCCCGGTGATGTGACCCCGCCATTGGTAAAAATGGCGGACGGTATCAGCCTGCTCGGAATAATTTAGGAGCAGCGCGCTGGTCTGCATTTCATCGACTACGTTTTGCTCGTTTTTTTTGAAACGGTATTTTATGAAATGCGCTCCAGACGTAGGGCCTCCCCCGTACTGAAGCAGAAGTGTGTAATTGCCTTCTGCGTCCGTGCCTTCCTGATAAAAGCTTTTCAATTCGAGGTGCTTCGTTTGAAGGGTATCGTTGCGATAAAAAAGGATACAATCCCCGTTTACCCCATCATTCCCAAAGCGTAATTCCTGCCCGTATCCTGCCGTTTGAGGCGTGATGGTGCGGGTAGGCGTGACAGTTCTAACCCACTGCCAACGAGCTACTAAATTGGCAGAGAGTGGGGGAGAAACACCGGGTATTTTTTTGCAAGCGTTGCAACAGAAAAAAATGAGCAAGCCAATCAAAGAAAGCAGGCGGTTAGTGGACCAGTTCATGACGTAGAACGAGCAAGCAAAGGTTCAAGTGGTTTTGGTCAAATCTAACTTGAACAAAGCAACGAAACGAACGGTATTCACAATTTCGTAACGCGCGAATAATTAACCACCCGTCCTTCCCCCCGAAACACCCACCACACCACCCCCGCCGCGACCAGAATCAGCGCTCCCGCAAACAGCCCAATGACGGGCGCGGAGACGACCGTCTGCAACTGCCCCGCCGCGTAGGAGCCGACCACGTCGGAGAAATTGACGAGCGCCATGTACGTCGTGAACTGCGAGCCTTCGACGCCCGGTCGGCAGATGCTCATCAGCACGGGCATCGCCGCGACGCTGAACAGCGGGTCTTTCAGGTACAACAGCGCCAGCCCGACGCGCCCGAAGGATTTATTCGCCCAGAACTCCGCCAGGCCGTTGAAGACGAAAAAGTACGCAGCCAGGCCGAGCATGATTCCGCCCAGGAGCCCCCGCGCGCCGTAGCGGTCGGCGGCGGCCCCGCTGAGGAGTACCACGCCCAGCGGCAGCAGCATCCCGAAGGCCCCCGTCAGCACAGACACTTCCGTGTCGGACCAGCCGAGTACCTGAATCAGGTGCATCGGGTACGCCCGCCGGAACAAAGCGCCGCTCAGGTACACGAGCAGAATCGCTCCGAACAGCCGCAGACTCTGCGGGGCGAACAAGCCCCGAAATAATTCCGTGAACAGCCAGCGGAACGAGTGATCAGGGTACCGGTCCGGAGTGGTTTGGCCGACGTTGGTGCGCCGTTGCCCCGGCCAGAGCGCGTCGCCCCGCCGTTCGCGGATGAAAAACGTGACGAGCGTGAACAGCAGGAGCAGCCCCGAGAGCGTCAGCGCGGCGGTACGGAAGTCGAACTGCCGAAGCAGCGTGGCGAAGAGAATCGCCCCCAGGCCCTGCCCGGCCATGAATCCGCCGCGCATGAAGGCGTTGACGCGGCCGCGTTCGGTTTCGGGGATGGTCGAAATCGCCATCGCGTCGACGGCGGCGTCCTGCACCGACGCGGCGATGCTGTGGACGAGGAAGGCCACACTCAGCACCGTCAAGTCCGCGGCCGGGTCCTGCACGACGAGCAGCCCGAGCGAGGCCGTGAAGGCCAGCAACTGCGCCCCGAGTACCCAGGGCCGCCGTCGGCCCATCGCCGAACCCTGAAACCGGTCGATAAGCGGCCCCCAGACGAACTGAATCGTCCAGGGTAATCCTACGACGGCCACGAACGCCCCCACGTCGGCGGGCGATTTCCCCTCGGCGGCGAGGTAGTTGGCCATCGCTGTCAGGGAAAAACCCGGCGGCAGGCCCTGCATCACGTACAGGTAAAAAAACGTGGTGTACCGCAGCGGGCGTCGTTCGGAAAGGTACAGTTGGGGCATGGCAGGCGGTCGCCAAAAAACAATGCCGCCGGGTTACGGATACACCGGTACCCCGCTTTGCTGCTCAAAACGTTCGCCCGTCCAGGCAAAACAAAAATGAGTCAATCCGTTGCTGAGCAGGAGGTACCGCGCCCGCAGGGTCTGGTTGTAGCGGGCGGCCTGTTCGAGGACAGCCTGGTTCAACTTCACGTCCGGAGCCTTGCACTCGACGAGCAGAAACGGTACTCCCGCCCGGTCGTAAACGACCAGGTCGGTTCGTCGGGCCTGGGCATTCACGCGGAGCCCGCCCTCAATCCGCATGAGCGCGTTGGGGTAGGCGTACTGCGTGACGAGCAGCGAAATGACGTGTTGCCGCACCCACTCCTCGGGCGTGAGCACGAGGTACCGCCGCCGCAGCAGGCACCAGACGTGCGGCTTGCCGTCGATTTCCGTACGTTTGCAGTCGAAAGCGGGGAGGGTGAGGGGAGGGAACAAGTTTAGGAGAAAGGAAAAGGGAGAAAGTAAAAAGGTGGATGAAGATACAAAACCGACCGAAATGACCCTTCTCCATTTTCTCTTCTCCGTTTTCCTTTTTTTATGAAAACCAAACAAGACATCGTCCAGAACTGGCTGCCGCGGTACACGGGGATGCCGCTGGAGTACTTTCAGCCGTACATCTTGCTGACCAATTTTCACAACTACGTCGAGCTGTTCGCCGAAAAGTACGGGGTGATGGTCAACGGCTACGGCAAACCCATGCAGACGGCCTCGGCGGGCAACATCACCATCGTCAACTTCGGCATGGGTAGCCCGATGGCCGCCACGGTGATGGACCTGCTGTCGGCGGTCGACCCGAAAGCAGTACTCTTCCTGGGCAAATGCGGGGGGTTAAAAAAACACACGCTGCTCGGCGACCTGATCCTGCCCATCGCGGCCATCCGCGGCGACGGGACGAGCAACGACTACATGCGGCCCGAAATTCCGGCGCTGCCCTCGTTCCGGTTGCAGCGGGCGGTTTCCTCGATGATTAAAAAACACGGGCTGGACTACTGGACCGGTACCGTCTACACGACCAACCGGCGGGTCTGGGAGCACGACGAAGAATTCAAGGCGTACCTCCAGGAAATCCGGGCGATGGCCATCGACATGGAAACGGCTACGATTTTCACCGTCGGCTTCGCCAACTCGATTCCCCACGGCGCGTTGCTGCTCGTTTCAGACAACCCGATGACCCCCGACGGCGTAAAAACCGAAGACAGCGACCGCCGCGTGACCACCAATTTCGTCGACAGTCACCTTCAAATCGGCATCGACGCCCTCGAAGAACTCGCCGTTTCGGGCGAATCGGTGAAGCATTTGAGGTTTGAATAGGAGGGGAGAAGGGGGAAGGGAGTAGGTTTTTTCCTCTCACCCTTTCCCCCCTTCTCCCCTCTCAGTTACAATAATCCCGAATCACCGCGTAGGCCGCGGTGTAGCCGAGTTCGCCGGCTTTGGAGAGGTCGAGGCAACCGCCGTTGTCGTCGCCCTGGCTGTAGCGGATCAGGCCGCGAACGTAAAACGCCTCGGCGTACTGGGGTTTGAGTTTGATGGCGTTGGAACAATCCTGAATGGCCCCGACCTGATCGCCGATCTGTGAGCGGGTCAGGCCCCGGTTGAAGTACGCTTCGGCGTAGATCGGGTTCAGTTCAATCGCCTTGTTGTAATCGGCAATGGCCCCTCTTTCATCGCCCGACCCACTTTTGTTCAAGCCGCGGGCATAAAACGCCTCGGCGCGTTCGTCCGAAAACTCGGCGATTCTGCTGCGATCCTGCACGGCGTTCCGCAGCTTATCGAGCGCCTCGCGGGTCATTTTCCCGACGTACACCGGCTTGCCTCCGGTCGCGTTGTTGAGTTCAATGGCCCTGGTTAGGTCCTGCATAGCCTCTTTCGGATTGCCCAGCCGGGTTTTAGCGAAGCCGCGCCCGTAGTAGGCCGCCGCGTTCTGCGCATCGAGGCTGAGTACCTGGTCAAAATCCGCCAGCGCGCCCTTGTGGTCGTCGAGCTGACTCTTGCTGAACCCGCGGTGGTAGTACGCTTCGGCGTCCTCGGGCGCGAGTTCGAGCGCCTTCGTGTAATCGGCGAGAGCGGCTTTATAATTCGCTTTTTTCACCTGCGCGTACCCTCGGGCGGCGTACACCTTCGCGAATTTCGGGCTGAGTTCGATGGCCCGCGTGTAGTCGGTCAGGGCACCGTCGTAATCGTCGAGTTTACTTTTGCACAGACCGCGCGAGTAGTACCCCTGCACGTTGTCGGGGGTAAGTTTGAGGAGGTCCGAAAAATCCTGTAGCGCCGCCCGGTAGTTGTCGAGTTTGGTACGTACCAGTCCGCGGCTGTAGTAGGCGGCGGCGTTGTCGGGGGCGAGTTCGATGGCCCGGTTGTAGTCGAGTACCGCCGCGCGTGAGTCGCCCTGTTTACTTTTGCTCTCGCCGCGGGCCAGGTACGCCTGGGCATCGCGGGGGTTGAGTTCGAGGGCGTGATCGTAGTCAATGACGGCCCCCCGGTGGTCGCGCAGGTTGGCTTTGGCCAGACCGCGGTTGTAGTAGCAGGCGGCGTTGTCAGGCGAGAGCGTGAGGGCGGCGCTGAAGGCTTGCAGCGCGCCGGCGTAGTCCTGGGCGCGGCTGCGGGTGACGCCCTGATCGAAAAATTCCTGGGCCGATTGGGCCGTGGTTGGGATCGCAAGCCCGCCGAGCAAGGCCACGAGTACCCACCGTTTCGAGTTCATGGAGGGGGTAGAGTTAAGGAATAACGGGGTGGGACAGTTTGCCCCAAAGATGCCGAAAAAAAAGTGGCTGAGGCGCGCGTCGGTATTTTTTTTACCTTGGAGGCTTACCCTCCCCACCCATGAACTACCCTCACCTCTACCTGCTTGTCAGCACGGCGTTGTGCTGTTACTGCACCGGGGCGTCCTGGCTACTGCAAATCGTGGCGTATCCCGGCTACCGGCTCGTCGGCGAACGCGAGTTCGTTCCCTTCCACGTTGATTTCGGGAAGCGCCTCATTCCGGTTACGGTCGTGCCGATGCTGCTGACCAACCTGCTGCTGTTTGGGTTGGTGTTCTACCACCCCGGTACCGTGCCCGACTGGCCCATCTGGCTGGCGGCAGGCAGTGCGGTGGTGATTCTGGCGACGACCTTCGCCCTGGAAATTCCCAAGCACAACCGCCTCGTGCGCGACAACCTGCCCCGTTCGCTGGCCTGGACGGTCGCCAGTGCGTCGTTGCTGTACCTGCTGGCGGGGGCCTGACCCGGTCCTGATCAACGCACCAACCTTCCCCCGAACGGATGCTCCGACTCTTCATTGCCGATGACCACGCCCTGGTCTCCGAGACGCTGGCCCAGGCGTTGCACCAGGATCCGGATTTTGAATTGCTCGGTACGGCGACCAACTCGGATCAACTCCGGGCCGCGCTTCGCCACCTCCGGCCCGATTTGCTGTTGCTCGATTTGTATTTCGGCGAAGACATCCGCGACCTGAGTTTTGCCCGCGACATACAGAAGGCCCACCCTGAGCTGAAAATCGTGATTTTTTCTTCCGAAACCCGGAAGGCCGACCTCATCAACCAGGTGTATCAGCTCGGACTGGCCGGGTACCTCAGCAAAGCCATTTCGCTCGACGAACTCAAGCGTGAACTCAAAAAAGCCGGTCAGGGGGATCAGGTCTTCAGCCCCGACGTCGTGCAAACGCTGTTTAATCGCCACAACCAGACGCTGCCCAAACTGACTGCGATGGAAACCCGGATTCTTAATGGCCTCGGGCGAGGGCTGAAACGGGCTGCCATCTGTGAGGAACTCGGCATTCGCTCGGCCAACACCTACGACACTCACGTGCAGCATTTGAAAGAAAAGTTTGAGGTCGGTTCAACCAGCAAATTGCTGCGCCGGGCCTCCGAATTGGACTACCTGTAGTTCCTCTATCCCACCTTCCCGCTGCCCGGACTTCAGACTGAAGTCCGGGCAGCGCTGTTTGAGGGTGGCGCTTGCTCCGTATAAACCCCTCAAATCGGCAATTTTTTCAAAGCGCTACTTAGTCACATTTACTATCAAAAGACCCGAAAACCGCGATTGCGCCCGTAGTGAGGGTATTTGAATCTTTGTCAGCGTCATTGGTCCATTGAACCATTCCGCTCGTTACGGGCGTGATCCTGGCCTGACGAATTCCTGCCAACGCTTTCCCTCACCTTTTAATCGAACGCCTCATGAAACGGTTTTTTCTCTGGCTGACTGGCTCCATCATGCTGAGTATGTCGCTGACGAACGCTCAGCAGATCGGCCTCAAGGCCGGAATTGGTTCTTCCAAACTGGCGGCCGACTGGTACGGGCTGTATGGCTCCGAATCGCAGGGGATTTTTTCGGGCAACCTCGGCGTCGTGGCCGATTTTCCGGTGACCGGAAAAGTACGGGGAATGCCGTCGCTCGAATTAACGCGGCGCGGCGGCAAGGCCGGCGGTCCGTTTACGCTTTCGTACGTCACCCTGACCTTGCCGGCCTCGTACGAAATCGACCTGGGTTCGGGGGCCGCCTTCGCGGCGGCGGGTCCGTACGTGGGGTACGCCCTGAGCGCCAACTGGAAGTACAGCGGCTACGGGAAGCTTGACTTTGAAGCCGAGGGCATGAACCGTATCGACGTGGGCCTGTCGTTGCTGACGGGGTACAAGTTTTCGCTGCCCGGCGTCAACTCGTCCCTCGAACGACCTTTCGCCGCGTACCTCCAGTATGCGTTTGGCGTCACCAACCTGGGGTCGAGCAGTAGTGGGTACTACACCTTCGACGATTACAACCTGCGTAACGGCGGCACGTTCGCGATCGGGGCCATTTACTACTTCGGAGAAAAATGATCACGCGCCTTTCAGGAATACGCCCATGAAAACCCGACTCTTCCTCTTTTTTCTCGGTGCCGCTTCGTGGTCCGGTCATGCTCAGCAGCTTCTGCCCGAAATTGAGTTCTTTTCCAAAAAAGACACGGCGTACCTCGTCACGAAAGCGGGTGAGCGCGTGGCGTTCCGGTACGAGAAACTCGAACGGCGGAAAGGCGTTATCGAAGCCATTCAGGGCCTGACGACCAACGGCCAGCCCCTGCGCTACGAAGCCAGCCAACTGCGCGAACTGGCCCTGCCCCCCGCCGAGCGCGGTCAGGGCATCGCGGCCATGAAAAGCGTTGGTTCCGTGACCCGGGCCCGCCACACCGATCTGAAAGCGCTTAATCGGGACTTGGTTTATTTCTACCCCGAGTACCTCGACGATCAGAAACGCGACGTGCTGCTGCAACTGCTCAATCCCGGCTTCGACAGCCGGGTTCGCGTCTACCACGATCCGGCTTCCGGCCAGACGCGCGGGGTGGGCATCGGGGGTATTCCCATCACGGGTGGTATTGACAAAGGCTACTACGTGCGGGCCAACGAGCGGGCGTACCGGCTGCGCAAAGCCCAGTATGGCAAGCAGTTCAGGGAATTATTCGGCGATTGCCCCGGCGTTGCCGTCAAGTACCCCGGCGGCAACTGGCGGGACCTCCCGCTGCACGTGTTTCACTACGATCAGGCGTGTCAGTGAAGTGAGTTTGACCAAGCGGAACCTGAATCCGTCTGGCCCACCGGCGCTGCGTGGTTCTTCTTCCATTTCTTGCTTTCGCCTCCTATGAAATCAATGCTTTTTTCAACTCCGCGCCGGAGTTTTCTGCGCCAGTTAGGGCTGGCTTCGCTGGGTTTGGGTGTAGGGGGGCTCGATGCCTGTACTCGCTCGGTCGAAATCGTCACCGACCCTGACTCGCCGTACACCATCCTGACCAACCCGACCGATCCGCTCTTGTTTCAATACAAAACGGAGCTGGATGAAGTAATCAACTACTTCGGTCCGCGCGATGCGCAGGGGTTACCCCTTCGGGTGGAATTGATTTCGTACCAGAAGTCCGAGCAGAGCCCACGAGCTGACTATTTCCTGTTTGATTCCCAGGAACGTCCCACACGCATGATTCTGGACGACGGCTCGCAGTTCATCCTGGACTGGCAATCACAAAACAAAGCCGCTCTGACGTTCATTGCTCCCAACAACCAGGGTCAGATCAACACGGGCGTCGATTTCACCGAAGCGCTGCGCAGTGGCCGAACGGCGGTACCTGCTCCGGGTACCGCCGTTTATGGCGGGCAGGGTCTTGCCCCCCGTCAGGGTGCTCAAATCAAACTCGCACCACTCCCTGAGCCGGAAGCCGACGAGCGCCCCGGCGGTACGGGCCAGCGAACTTCGCAGGAGGTCATCACCATCAACGTCAGCGCCTGCGGGATACCGACTGATGCGCCAGTCGTATCGGTAAACATGTACAAAACCGATGGGCTGAATCAGTTGGTGAAGGTGGGCGAATTTCCCGCCCAGCGCTCGGCAAGGGGGCTGTATACGGTGGCGCTGCCTTCAGACGTAGCCTCTACGGTAGACGTAAACTTTAACGAGGCGTGTAAAAAGGCGAATGACGTACTGGGTGGATTGTGCAAGTTCATCAAGTACACGGACGAATTGTGCAAAGTCATTGGCCTGACTGCCCTGGCCATCAACGCGGTGACGGGCAACGTCCCTGGGGCATTGGTGGCCGTCGTCGCGACGCGCCGGTGCGTGGCATTGGCCAAAGCCGCGCAAACGATAACCAAGCCCGGTTGCCAGGTAATGAAAGAAATCGACCGCTTCGAAGCGGTATCCGGTGACCCCTACGCCCTCTGCAATGCCCTGTTTGAAAATCGTGACACGAACCTTTGGGCTGGCGATCTGAAATTTATTGCCAAAGCGGAAGGCGTAGGCGATGAACCCGTGTATGCACCGAGTGTCACGGTAGACGGAAAAGCCAGGTACCCGGATTTAACGTTGGATTTGGGGTCTAAGCCTTCCATCAAATCGCTGACACTCAATCCGCCCACCCCCATTGCCAAGCAGGAGTACGTAGCCGTGGCCCGCATTACCTGCCTGCCCCTAAACTCTACTGTCACGCTTTCGATTGTCGGTACGGACGGGTATCAGGATTCGGATTCCATCACGGTGTTCAGCCTCCAGCCCGATGGCACGTTCGCTTTTCAGTTAAGGGTACCCGGCGCGCTGACCAGTGGCATCAAAGACATCGTGACGCTCGTCGTGCGTATTCCCACGGGTCAGACCCTGAACTTAACCGCCTCCCTGGTTTTTGTTTAAATGATGACGGCATACGCTATGAAAACGTCGTTCCTGTTCACTGCTACGGCGGTGTTAATGAGTTGCTGTTTGAACGGATGGGCTCAAAAAGCCGACCGGATTTACAAAACCGATGGCTCGTCGCTGGAGGCATACGTTCAATCGTTTGACGCACGGGAAATGACCTACAAAGTGCCATCTACCCAGCAGGTTGTCCGCATTCCAATCGCGGACTTGTGGAAGGTGGAGTACGGCACGGGAGGACAACGCTTGTTCTCGAACCCATTAAAAAATCAACCTGCTACCCAGCCGCCCCTGTCCGCGCCGAAGCCGCCCGAGGCAACGCAAGCGCCGGTTCCGCTGACGATACCTCCTGTCCCCTCGCCCGCGGCGCGCGTGTCGGTGTCGGAAAACCAGCGGCCGATTCTCGCGATTACGTTCGGGGCAGACGTTTCCTACCTGCTGCCCAATCCGGACTGGACCGAGCTACCGGCAGGCGTTGGGTTTAAGTTTGGCTACGGAGGAAGCGCACGGGTCGACCTGTACCTGCACAGGCGAGTGGCCCTGACTTTTTCCGGGGGGCTGACCCAGTGGAGCGTCGAGCGAAAGTTTGTAACCAATACCGATCAACTCATCTACCAGGTAAACGCGACCCTGCGACAGTACCCGGTACAGGGGGGCGTCAAGTTTTTTTTGCTGAAACACGTATACGTTCTGCCGCAGGCGGGAGTCCAGTTTCTACACTATTCTTTTCAAAATACCCTGAGCGATGCGCCGACCGGATTGATTCGGGGCACCAAGCGTACCTACGGAATCGGGATCGGGCTGATGGTGCCGAGCGAGAGATGGCTCATCGAGGTTATGCCGCACGTTCAACGAATCGAGTCGAGCCAACTCGGAACGTTTACGGATCTGGCCCCCATGCAATACGCCGGAGTACGGGTGGGCGTGGGGTATTTGGCTCGCAAAAAGAGAAGCGAATAAACGCGGTACCCGTTTAGCAACACGACGGCGTTCCGGCTTGCCTGTTACCGCGCTACAGCACCTGCCCCAACCCAAACGTCAGCACGAAGAGCAGCGTCGTCAGGGCCATTTGCTTCAGGTACGGGTCGAGTTCGGCGGGGGATTTCCCGGCCTGGACGCCGCGCCCGATGCGAACGAGAAGGGGCGTCGTCAGCAGAAACAGGTACCCCCAGCCAGAATTGGGAACCAGCGCGAGGTACGCCAGCGCGCAGACGACGGCCCCGCCGAGCAGCGCCCAGTGGTACACCGTAGCCCGGCGCTTGCCCAGCCGGACAGGTACCGAATTCTTGCCGTTGCGGCGGTCGTTGTCGATGTCTCGGATGTTGTTGACGTTCAGAACTCCGACGGCCAGCAGGCCACAAGCCGTGGCGGGCAGGAGCAGGGTTGCGTCGACCTGTCGGGTGTGGAGGTAGTACGTACCCAGTACCCCGACCCAGCCGAAAAACAGCAATACCGACAAATCACCTAACCCGGCATACCCGTACGGCCGTCGCCCGACCGTATACGTGATGGCGGCGAGAATGGAAAGCACGCCCAGCCCGAGAAACGTCAGCCAAACGCGCCCGTCATGGGTACCGAGCGCGACGTAGAGCAGGGTCAGTCCGCTTGCAAAAGCCAGCCCGCTCGTGACGATGATCGCCCAACCCATCTGTTGGCGAGTGATGGCCCCCGTCTGCACGGCGCGGGTGGCCACGGTTCGCTCGGGGTTGTCGAGGCCGCTGACGGCGTCGCCGTAATCGTTGGCAAAATTCGACAGAATTTGCAGCAGAATCGTCGTCAGCGCCGCCAGCCCGAGTACCTCCCAGCGAAAACCGCCCGCGGCCGCCGCCAGAAAACTACCCATGAAAATGCTGGCCAGCGCAAGCGGCAGGGTACGCGGTCGCGCCGCGGAAAGCCATGCGTGCATTGCGGAGTTCGAATTGCAAATTGCGGATTGAAAAGCGGTTGCAAATTCAATTCGCAATCCGAACTCCGCAATCCGCACTTATTTTTTCAGCGCTTCCTGAAATTCGTCACTCGTGGGCTTGACCTTCGAGGCAAAAAAGCTGACCAACTCGCCGCGCTCGCTGATGAGGTACTTGCAGAAGTTCCAGGTCGGGACTTTGTCGTTCCAGCCGTTGAGTTCCTTTTTCGACAGCCACTGGTAGAGCGGGTGCTGGTCCGAACCGACGACGGAGATTTTCTCGAACATCGGGAACGTGACGCCGTAATTCTTTTTGCAAAACGTGGCGATTTCTTCGCCCGAGCCAGGTTCCTGGCCGCCAAAGTTGTTGGCCGGGAAGCCGAGCACGACGACATTCGCTTTGTTTTCTTCGTAGAACTTCTCCCAATCGGCGTACTGCGGAGTGAAACCGCACTCGGAAGCGACGTTCAGCACGACGACTTTCTTGCCGCGGTACTGGCTGAAATCAACGACCGATTTGCCGTCGAGGGCTTTCATTTTGAATTCGTAAAACGACTTCTGAGCCTCGGCGGCGGTGTCAGGGCGCATGGCAACGTCTTTTTTGTCGGCAAATAGACCGGTGATCAGGGTGCTGAGCATGAGGAGAAAGGGAAACATGGGGTTGGGGATTGGGAGTGAGAATGTAGGAGCGAGGAGATAGGAGTGAGAATAAATGCAGATGAATTTCGTTCTCACTCCTATCTCCTCACTCCTCGCTTCCTGGAAAATCACATCCGCTCGGGGACACTTACGCCTAACAACCCCATTGCCTGCCGGATTGTTCGGGCCACGAGCGCCGACAACGCGAGCCGAAACTGCTTCAGGTCCTCGGTTTCGGCTCCAAAAATGGAAACTTCCTGGTAAAACTGGTTGTAGAGCTTGGCCAAATCGTAGGCGTACTGTGCGATGAGAGCGGGGGAATAGCCCTCGCCCGCGTCGCGGACGCGTTGGGGATACTGGCTAAGGAAAAAGATCAGGTCGCGCTCGGTCGCATGCAAAGCCCCCAAACCCCGGAAGGGGGCTTTCCCATGCTCGGACAAAAAGCCCCCTTCCGGGGTTAGGGGGCTTTTTCTGAGCACCGATGAAATCCGGGCAAACGTGTACTGAATAAACGGACCCGTGTTGCCCTGAAATTCAATGCTTTCCTGGGGGTTGAAGAGCATCCGCTTTTTCGGGTCCACTTTGAGCAGGAAGTACTTCAGCGCCCCGAGGGCTAGCGTGCGGTAGAGTTCCTGGGCTTCGGCGGCGGTGAAGCCTTCGATTTTGCCGAGTTCTTTCGTCGTCGCTTCGGCCGTTTCGACCATTTCATCAATGAGTTCGTCGGCGTCCACGACGGTACCCTCGCGCGATTTCATCTTGCCCGAAGGCAAATCGACCATGCCGTAGCTGAGGTGGTACAGTCCCGACGCGTAGGGGCGGCCGAGTTTTCCGAGAATCAGGAACAAAACCTTGAAATGGTAATCCTGCTCGTTGCCGACGACGTACACCGATTGATCCAGGCCGCCGTAATCGGCATTTTTCAGGTCGGCGGTACCCAGGTCTTGCGTGATGTAAACCGAGGTACCGTCGGCGCGGAGAACCAGCTTTTCGTCCAGCCCGTCGGCGGTCAGGTCGATCCAGACCGAACCGTCGGGGCGGCGATAGAAAACGCCCTGTGCCAGTCCCTCGTCCACGACTTCCTTGCCGAGCAGGTACGTATCAGATTCGTAGTACGTTTTGTCAAACGTCACGCCCATTTTCCGGTACGACTCGTCGAATCCGGCATACACCCAGCCATTCATCCGGTTCCAGAGCGCGACGGTTTCGGGATCGCCCTGCTCCCAACGGATGAGCATCGCCTGCACGTCCTTCATCAGCGGGGCTTCCCGCTTGGCCGTTTCTTCGTCGAGGCCACCCGCCCGCAATTCATCGACCTGTTTTTTGTATTCACGGTCGAAAAGGACGTAGTACCTGCCCACGAGGTGGTCGCCCTTCAAACCCGCCGATTCGGGCGTTTCGCCCTGCCCGAAGCGCTGATAGGCGAGCATCGACTTGCAGATGTGCACGCCCCGGTTGTTGACGACGCTCGACCGGATGACCTCGTACCCGTTGGCCCGCAGAATTTCGGCCACCGCGTACCCGAGGAAATTATTGCGCAGGTGCCCCAGGTGCAGAGGCTTGTTCGTGTTGGGCGAAGAGTACTCCACCATCACGCGCCGACCGTTGGCGGGGTGGGTACCGAAGTCGGCGTCGCTGATCATTGAACCGAACAGGCTAAGCCAGACCGAATCGGCAATGACCAGGTTGAGAAACCCCTGCACGACGTTGTACCCGCTCACCAGGTCGCCGTGGCTGAGCTGGACGGCGGCCCCGAGGGCCTGCCCGACTTCGACCGGCGATTTGCCCAACTGCTTGGCGTACGGAAACGTGACAAACGTATAAAATCCCTCAAATTCTTTCTTGGTTGGTTGGAGCGGGAGGCGGGCGGCATCGACCGTCAGGCCGAAAACCTCGGCCAGCGCGGCGGCCAGGGCGGCCTGTATCGACTCGTTTAGTTGCATGGGTGACGAATTCAGGCCGCAAAACTACGCCGGAAATCGGCGTTTTGTCGACTACCACGTGGTGATGGCCGGACGCGTTTTGCGTAGATTTGTGTACCGACAAACCACACCACAACGAATCGTGCCGCCTTATTGTCTGAAGATCAGCCAAATTTTTGGCTTTTTGTTGTTGAGTCTGGGTCTGTTTTGGTCGGCATCGGCCCAGGACGTACCCATTTTTGAGCCTGATTCGATTAAGAAAACGCTCGTCCCACTGCGAATTCAGCGCGATTTCCGGGTCGATGGCCGCCTCGATGAACCCGAATGGCAGCAAACGGTACCCGTTGGAAATTTTGTTCAGATCGAACCCTTCCAGAAACAACCTTCCCAGTTCCGGACCGACGTTCGGATGCTGTACAGCGCACGGTACGTCTACTTCGGCGTGTTTTGCGGCGATTCGCTCGGACGGAAGGCCCTGCGGGTACCCAGCCTCCAGCGCGATTTTGAGTACGGTGGTCGCGACCTGTTTTCGGTCAGCATCGACGGCTTCCACGACCAGCGCAACGCCGCCAGTTTCGTGACCGACCCCTACGGTACCCAGCGCGATCTGCTCAGTTTCGACGACGCGATTTACGACGTCGACTGGGACGGTCTCTGGCGCGTGCGTACCTCGCGCACCGATTCGGGCTGGGTGGCCGAGTACGCCATTCCCTGGCAAACCTTCCGGTACCGCCGCACCGACGGCCCGCAGACCTGGGGCATCCAGTTCAGCCGAAACCGCCGGGCCACGAACGAGCTATCGGCCTGGTCGCCGGTACCGCGGGCCTTTTCGGCGGTACGCATGAACTACGCCGGGCAGGTAGCCATCGAGCCGCCGCCGCCCTCGCTGACCAACATCCGCGTGCAGCCGTACGTGCTCGTGGCCGACGACCGGTACCGGGGCAGCGAACGCACCGGGCGCGACGGCGGCAGCGTGAAGCTGGGCGGGGAAGTGAAGTGGGCCTTCAACGCCAACACGGTACTCGACCTGACCGTCAACACCGATTTTGCCCAGGCCGACGCCGACCAGCAGGTCAACAACCTGACGCGTTTTTCGGTCTTTTTTCCCGAACGGCGGCCGTTTTTTCTTGAAAACGCCGGACTCTTCGGCGTGGGTCTTCAGCCGCTGTCCGACTTCTGGGGCGGGCAGATGATCGTCCAGCCGTTTTTCAGTCGCCGCATCGGACTCGATGCGTTCGGCAATCCGATTCCCATCGACGTCGGGGCGCGGCTCGTCGCGCGAAGTGCCAAACGCAACTTTGGGGCCATTCTGATGCGCCAGCGGGGGATGGACGACAGCCCGGCGACGACTTATTTCGTCGGGCGGTTTTCGGAAAACCTGGGTACCCAAAACCGCCTCGGCGGCTTGCTCACCGTTCGCAACGACCCCACCAACACGAACACGACGGCCTCGGTCGACGGATTTTTTCGGTTTTCGCAGGCGCTCTCGCTCAACGCGATGGCCATGACCTCGACCAGTTCCGACGGGACCGACCGCGGCCTGGCCGGGCACTACCAATTCCTGTACCGCACCAACCAGTGGATCGTCTGGATGAATCAGGCTGTCGTCACGCGGGATTTCAACCCCGAAGCGGGTTTCGTTTCCCGGCAGAACATCGTCGAAACCACGCCCGGTTTTTACTGGCTGGGTCGGGGCAAGTGGCTGCCGAAGTGGATTCGCGCCTTCGAACCGGGCGGGTACTACCTCGTGTACCACGAGGCCAGCACGGGGCGGCGCGTGGAGCAGACGGTTCAGTTAAACCCCATCTGGTTTACGTTCCAGAACGGCGGGGCCACCGGGTACTTTTACTTCGATAACTACCAGCGCCTGGATACGCCCTTCGAGCCGCTGGGCATCGGCATCGCGCCCGGCGAGTACCGCTACGGGCGGCACTACGCCATCCTGAGCGGCGACCCCTCGCGCAAACTCAACTACCAGCTCAACTACGAGTGGGGCGGGTACTACAACGGGCGACTGAGTACCCTCGGCGGCGGGTTGTTCTGCTCGCCTTCGCCGCACCTGAGCCTGACGTTTCAGTACCAGTTCAATCGCTTCCGCGACGTCGGCGACGACCATCAGGACGCGCAGGTGAATCTGTTCATCGTGCAGAGTCGGCTGGCGCTCAACCCACGCGTGCAGCTCATCGGCTTTTACCAGCACAACACGCTCGACCGGCGCAACGTCTGGAACGTACGGTTTTCGTGGGAGTACCGGCCGTTGTCATTTCTGTACCTCGTGTTCAACCAGCGCGAGTACCAGGGCCTCGACCGCAGCCGCCAACTGGAGCAGCACCTGATCGGGAAGTTGTCGTACCTGAAGCAATTTTAATCGACGCAATTCCAACCCCTGTCCTAAAATCGGGTCTAATGGGCAACGCCTGGCGCGATTTTGGCGTAATTAAACCAAACGGCGGTTTTGCACGTCCAAGCGCACACCGTCCGTTGATCTGGAATTGCTATGAAGATCCTGAAAACTTTTTTCCTCGTGCTGTCGGCCATCGTGGTATTGCCTTTGCTAACGGTTTGGGCAGAACTCGACTCCTGAACGCATGATTAACCGCGAGGAGGGCCTGCGGGCCCTTCGTCCTTCGCTTGATTTAGCGGCGAATACGCCGACCGCCAGTTCGTCGGCCGAACAGTTTCAGAACGAGGTGCTCCGCCCGATTCTGAAACTCCAGAACGGTTTACTGCTGGCCGTCTTCCGGCAGTACCTCGCCGCGCGTAAACAGCCGCTTTCCCGCCTGCCCCAACCGGAGCAACTCGCCTACGTGGCCCACGCGTTGCGCACTGACCAGAAGTTCAAGAATCGACTGGTGGGCCTCGTCGTCGGACAGTTTACGCTTGAAGAATTGGCGCAGTTTTTCGCTGACGAAGCTGAACTGACCCGTCGCCTGACCGAGCTACTGATTCAGCGCATCCAAAGCCAACTTGACCAGCTATGACCGAACCGCTGGCCGACTTCCTGGCCCGCGGCGAAGGGCCAACGCTCGAATTCAAGCGCCGCCTCGACGCGCCCGGTAAAATCTCGAAGACCCTCGCGGCCTTCGCCAACACGGCGGGCGGTACCCTCGTGGTCGGCGTCAACGACGATGGCACTCTGCGCGGCGTGGCGAACGAAACGACCCAGACCGAACTTCTTGACGAGGCGGCCCGGTTTTGGGTCGAGCCGCCGCTCGCGCTGCGCTACGAAACCGTGTACGCGGCGGGCCGGAAAATCCTGCTGGCGCGGGTACCCGAAAGCGAGGAAAAACCGCACCGGGCCAAAAATCAGCGGGGTACCTGGGAATGGTACGTGCGCGTGGGGGCCGAATCGGTACCCGCCGGGAAGCAGATGGCGACCTGGCTCGAACGGGGTACCGAAACCGACGCGAAACTGCTCGAATCGCCCAACGTAAAGCAGTTGTTCCGGTACCTCCGCCAGCACGGGCGCGTCACGCCGAAGCAGTTTGCTAAACTCGTCAATCGCAGCGAACAGTTCGCCGAGAAACTCCTCCGCGAACTGGCCCGTCAGGGCGTACTGCTGTTTCTGGAAACGCAGTCGCCGAAGACCTACGCGTTGCGAGGGGAGGGGGTTTGAAAGTTTGAAAAGGTTTAGAATAGTTTGAGGAGGTGCATTACTTTTCAAACTCAAATCACCCCAAACGCGTGCACGCATTCGCTCGCTACCGCGACCTCGGCGTGCTGGCCCTGCGGCTGGCCTTCGGCTTTCAACTCGTGAAGGTTTCCTGGCAGAATGCCCTGCAACCCGCCGAAAACCTGCCCAAGTTTACCCGGTACCTCGACGGGCTGGGGTTTCCGCTGCCCCACGTCGCCTCGGCGCTGGCGGCGTATACGGAATTTTTGGGCGGAATTCTGCTGATTCTGGGGCTATTCACGCGCTGGGCGAACGTGGCGCTGCTCATCAACTTTACGGTGGCCTTTCTTTTTGCCCACCTGGCCATCGGCGACACGTATCAGAATGCCTTCGCCTCGCTCAACCTGCTCGCCGTGAACCTGTTTCTACTTTTGAACGGACCAGAAAAGTACTCGCTGGATGCACGGCGGGGCGCAGGTTGAAATTTTGAGTAGGTTTGAAAATCGGACAAACCTCAACCCCGACAACCCGATGATGCTCTCCCGTCGTGAATTTCTCAAGCAGTCCAGCGCCGGGACGCTTGGGCTGGCGCTGGCTCCAAGTTTCCTGACTCGCAAAATTGCCCCGTCGGACCGCCTTCGCATCGCGCACATTGGCCTCGGCGGCATGGGCAACAACCACTTGGGCTGGTTTGCGGCCCTGCCCGAAGTGGACATCGTTGCGCTCTGCGACCTCGACCAGACCCACCTCGACGCGACGATGAAACGCTTGCAGGGGTTGAAACCCGGTACCAAAGTCGACGGCTACGCCGATTTCCGCCGAATTCTCGACCGCGCCGACGTCGACGCCATCACCTGCGCCACGCCCGACCACTGGCACGCGCAGGTAGCGATGCTGGCCTTCGAGGCGGGCAAGGACGTCTACGGCGAAAAACCGCTCTCATTCGACGTGCGCGAGGGGCAGCAGATGCTGAAGTCGCTCCAGCGCCACAACCGGGTGTTCCAGCTCGGTACCCAGATTCACGCGGGCGACAACTACCACCGGGTCGTGGAGTTGTTGTGGGCGGGCGTGATTGGCAACGTCCACACGGTGCGGCTCTGGAAAACGGGTTTTCCGCCCGTGCTCGGCCCCGAGAAAATCCAGACGCCACCCGCCACGCTCGACTGGGACCGCTGGCTCGGTCCCGCGCCCTACCACGATTACACGCCCGAGCGCTGCCACTTCACGTACCGGTACTTCCTCGATTATTCGGGCGGTGTGTTCCAGGATTTCTGGTCGCACATCGCCGACATCGTCTGGTGGGCGCTGGAACCGACGGGGCTGAAGACCGTCCGCGCCCGCGGCGAAAAACCCGAGGGGACCGGCGACGCCCCGAAGTGGATCGACGTCGACTACGAATTCGACAACCTCAAACTCCGCTGGACTTCGACCGCCCCGGCGGTACCCGGCGCCGAGAAGCGACACATCGGCGCGTTTTTCGAGGGCCACAAGGGAACGCTGCTCTGCGACTACGGCAGCCGTGAGATTCGCGTGAACGGCGAGGTACTGACCGACGTGCCGGAGGTACCGAAATCCGTTCCGCGCTCGCCCGGCCACCAGCAGAATTTCGTCGACGCCGTCAAAGCCCGTACCCAGCCCGAATCAAACCTCGACTACGCCCGCCGGATGACGATGCCCATGCACCTCGGGCTGATCGCCTACCGCGTCGGCGGCGGGGAGACGCTGGAGTGGAACGCCGAGAAAGAAAAATTTCGCGGCAACCGCGAGGCGAATGCCTTGCTGGGGCGGGAGTACCGGAAGGGGTGGGATTGGGTGTAGGGGAAGGGTAAGTTGCCGACGCGTAGTCAGCGGGTCCGACCGGGGCGCGCAGCCCTGCGGTCTGACCGGTACCCGTCTGGTCAGACCGCAGGGCTGCGCGCCCCGGTCGGACCCGTCCGTTTCAACCAAGTCACGGATCCGCGTGTCTATGAAGCAAAAATTCAACGTGATGAAATACGCTTTCCTGGTTCTGGTACTCGTTTTGGCCTGCCGCCCGAAATCGCCTGAGCCATTTCCCACCTGCGTGGAACAGGCAACGACCTTAGCCGATGCCCAACGCCTCGTGGCAGGCGAGTGGCGGCTGGCAGGAACCGCGGAAGGCTCCGTTCCCCGATTTTATGCGAACCCTGATTTGGGCGTTCGCCTGCGCATTACCGCCGACAGCATCCGTGTTTCAGAACCGGGCCGACCCGTCAAGGTAGTTGGCTGGACACTCGCGAAAGCTTCGACCGGCGACATCACGTTTCAGGGTACCTGGGACACCCGGCGCGAGCGCACGTACCTGCCGCATCCGTCAGGCTACGTGGCGGTCTGCGAGTCGAGCCTGACGTTGGGTACCTGCATCATTGACGGGATTTATTATTCGTACGAGCGGGTGCGATGAATTTTCCGCCCCGAGGGGCGTTACGAAACCCAAATCAGCATCGTCAGCACCAGCTTCCAGCCTTCCGGTTCGCGGCGCATCAGTACCCAAACGCCTTCACCCTCTTTATAATCGCTCACGATTTCAAAGTAAAACAGCGCGCGGGTACCGTCCGTGCGAATCTGCGAAAAACCGGAGATGCGGGCTGATTGTGGGAAGTCTTCCCCAAGTTTGGCCCTGCCGTGGCGAGTCCCGCCGAAGTAATAATCATCCAACGCGCGGGTCCAGGTTCGCGCCTCGATGCGCCCCTGATTCAACCGAACCGTGTCGAACGGAACGGCCTGGAAGGGCTGACTGGAAAAGCGCTCGGCCAATTCATACCACGCGGTAGAGTCAGGAGCGATTTGCTTCCGCTCATCGTACCACCGGAGCCGAAACCGAATTTCCTCGGCGTTCAATCGAAGCCGACGGCCCTGGTAGGCAACCGTCGAATCTTTCACGAAAAACCGGAGTGTGTCGGAAACCTCGGCACGAGAACGGTCCTGCTCCAGAAACGCCCGGTAAATCCGGTACGCTTCCGCCGTCAATTCCTGCGCTTGCAGGCTAAGTGGCAGGAGCAGAAGCGCGAGTAGGCCGAGCGTTTTCATGGCTTAAATTTCAAATTTAATCCCCTGCGCCAGCGGCAACTTGGTCCCGTAGTTCACTGTGTTCGTCTGCCGCCGCATGTAGGCTTTCCAGGCGTCGGAGCCGGATTCGCGGCCGCCGCCGGATTCTTTTTCTCCGCCGAAAGCCCCGCCGATTTCGGCCCCGGAGGTACCCAGGTTCACGTTGGCGATGCCACAGTCGGAGCCGGTGGCCGAGAGGTACCACTCCGCCTCGCGGACGTTGGTCGTGAACAGCGCCGAGGACAGGCCCTGCGGTACCCCGTTCTGCAGGGCGATGGCTTCCTCGAAATCCCGGTACCGCAGCAGGTACAGAATCGGCGCGAAGGTTTCGTGCTGGACGATGGGCCAATGATTCTCGGCCTCGGCGATGCAGGGCCGCACGTAGCAGCCTGATTCGTACCCTGGCCCGTCGAGCACGCCCGGCTCGACGAGGAAGTTACCCCCGGCCTGCCGAATTTCCTCCACCGCAGTTTGGTAACTGGTCACTGCGGATTGGTCAATCAGCGGCCCGACGTGGTTGGCCTCGTCGAGCGGGTTGCCGATGCGGAGCTGGGCGTAGGCGCGGACGAGGCGCGTTTTGATTTCCTCGTACCGGCTTTCGTGGACGATGAGTCGGCGCGTCGTGGTGCAACGCTGCCCGGCGGTACCCGCCGCACCGAAGACGATGCCCGGAATGGCCAGGCTGAGGTCGGCGTGTTCGGAAACGATAATCGCGTTGTTGCCGCCGAGTTCGAGCAAACTGCGGCCCAGTCGGGCGGCGACGGTCTGCGCCACGGCCCGGCCCATGCGCGTCGATCCGGTGGCCGAAACGAGGGGTACCCGGCTGTTCGCGGCTAGCCACTGCCCGACTTCGGGGCCGCCGTTGACGAGGCCGAGGGTACCCTCGGGTACGCCGTTCCGCTCAAAAATCGGTTCGACGATGCGGAGGCAGGCCAGGGCCGAGAGCGGCGTTTTTTCGGAGGGTTTCCAGACCACCACGTCGCCGCAGACCCAGGCCAGCATCGCGTTCCAGGACCAGACGGCCACGGGAAAATTGAACGCCGAAATCACCCCGACGACGCCCAGCGGGTGCCACTGCTCCATCATCCGGTGTTCGGGGCGCTCGCTGGCGATGGTCAGGCCGTAGAGCTGGCGGCTCAGGCCCACGGCGAAGTCGCAGAGGTCGATGATTTCCTGCACCTCGCCCAGCCCTTCCTGCAAACTTTTGCCCATTTCGTAGCTGACGAGCTGGCCGAGGGCCTGCTTGTTTTCGCGAAAGGCCTCGCCCAACTGCCGGACGATTTCGCCCCGCTTGGGCGCGGGCCAGGTGCGCCATTCCCGGAAGGCCTGCTGCGCTTTTTCGAGTACGAATTCGTATCCGGCGCGGTCGGTGGCGCTGACCTGGGCGATGCGCTGGCCGTCGACGGGCGAGTGGGAATCGAGCCAGGTACCCGCGGCAGCGTTCGGCGGAATGGGGTAGGTACCGGGGTTTTGCTCGGAGAGGTTTAGTTGCTGAAGAAAGTTGGGCATGGACGTGAACGATGAAGTGGGACAAAGTTGGGGAATTGGTTGAAAAGGAGGCGAGTTTTAAAGTTCCAATCCCGTTGCGTCACATCGCCAAAATCCCCGCCTATGTCGATGCGATTTGCCGTTTCCAGCGATTTGCGGTATTTTCAGGACATTTTTCAACCCAAAACTTCGTCAACATTCCGATGAACAAACGCTTCCTGCTCTCCGGCCTCACGCTGGCGAGCGTGCTGACGTTGGCGCTGACCGTCGCCGACGAACCCAAGCCCAAACGCGGCCTCGACCTCTCGGGCATGGACCGGAGCGTCAGCCCCCGCGAGGATTTTTACCACTTCGTCAACGGGGCCTGGCTCAAAAACACGGAGATTCCGGCTTCGCAAACGTCCTGGGGCTCATTTAACACGCTCTACGATTCGAACCAGAAAAACCTGCGGGTACTCCTCGAAGCCGCCGCGGCCGACCGCAAGTCGGCGAAGGGTACCCTCACCCAGCGCGTGGGGGATTTTTACGCCTCGGGCATGGATTCGGTGGCGATTGAAAAACGGGGCTACGAACCCGTCAAGCCGATTCTGGCCGAAATCGAGAAAATCAACTCCGTTGAAAACCTGCTCCAGTACGCCGCCAGTCACCCGCTCGAAGGTGGCTCGACGATTTTCGGCGCGGGCGTGAGTCAGGATGCCAAAAATCCCGATACGCACATCGTGAACCTGCGGCAGACGGGTACCGGGCTTCCCGAAAAAGACTACTACACGAAGACCGACGAGGCGACGGTGAAGGTGCGCGAGGCGTACAAAACCTACATCGCGACGCTCTTCGCGCTGACGGGTACCCCCGAGGCCGAGGCCCGCAAGCAGGCCGAGGCGATTCTGGCGCTCGAAACGAAAATCGCCGCCTCGCACCGCGGGCGCGTCGAACTGCGGAACCCGATTGCCAATTACAACAAATTCGCCACGAAGGATTTCGCCGCGAAGGTACCCAACCTCGACCTGCCCAAGCGCCTGAAAACGCTGCGGATGGACGTCGACACGATCATCGTCGGGCAGCCGGGGTACTACGAGGCGCTCAACGGACTGATTCAGTCGGAACCGCTGGAGGTCTGGAAGAACAAGCTGAAATTCAGCGCCCTCAGCAGTGCCGCCAACTACCTGAGCAGCCCGTTCGTCAACGCCAGTTTCGAGTACGCCGGTCGCACCCTCAGCGGGCAGAAGCAGCAGCAGGAACTCTGGAAACGCCGCGCCAGCCTCACCGACGGGGCGATGGGCGAATTGCTCGGTCAGCTCTACGTGCGCGACTACTTCAAACCCGAGTCGAAAAAACGCATGGACGAGCTGGTGGCCAACCTGCGGACCGTCTTCGCCCGCCGCATCCAGAAACTCGACTGGATGAGCGACGAAACGAAGGCCGAGGCGTTGAAAAAACTGGCTGCGTTCACCCCGAAAGTGGGGTATCCAACGAAGTGGAAAAATTACGACGGCGTGTCGATCAACCGGGATGACTTCTTCGGGAACGTGAAGGCGCTCACGAAGTGGCGGTACGAAGAGCAACTCGCCAAGCTGGGCAAGCCCGTCGACAAAACCGAGTGGGGCATGACGCCGCCGACCGTCAACGCGTACTACAGCCCGCTACGCAACGAAATCGTGTTTCCGGCGGGGATTCTCCAGTGGCCGTTTTTCGATCCGAACGCCGACGACGCCGTGAATTACGGAGCCATCGGGACCGTCATCGGCCACGAAATGACGCACGGCTTCGACGACAGCGGGCGGCAATACAATTACATGGGGATGCTGAAAAACTGGTGGAAAAAAGAAGACGCCGATGCCTTCAAGAAGCGCGCCCAACTCGTCATTGACCAGTACGACAACTACACGGTACTCGACGGTCTGCACGTGAAGGGTCAGCTCACGCTCGGTGAAAACCTGGCCGATCTGGGTGGGATGAGCATTGCCTACGAAGCCTTCAAGACGCTGACGCCGCAGGGTAAGAGCAGCGCAAAAATTGATGGCTTCACGCCGGATCAGCGCTTTTTCATTGGGTTCGCCCAGATGTGGCGGACCAAAAGCCGCGACGAGGCCCTACGCCTGCGCGTGAACACCGACCCGCACTCGCCGGGCGAATTCCGCACGAACGGACCCCTGTCGAACTTCCCGCCGTTTTACCAAGCCTTCGGCGTCAAGCCCGGCGACAAAATGTACCGGCCGGATTCGGTACGGGCGGCGATCTGGTAAACTCGTTCAATGACCAATTACCAGTGACCGCAGCGGCGGACCGCCAGTGACCAATTTTGGGCTGGTTGCTGAGATTGAAAACCTCCAAAGTCTTCAAGACTTTGGAGGTTTCCTTTTTCTGATTGGTTACTGGTCCTTGTAAAAACTCATCCGCCCGTTTCGCCGTCCGCGGCGTCGACGGGTTTGGATTCGGGCGAGCCGCGTTGGCGCAGGAAAATCGTCAGGACGACGATGGCGAGGACCGAGAGAAATTCGGATTGCCAGTTCTGCAGGGACTGAAACCAGAACTGGCTGGTGCCCAAAAACTGAGGAACCGTGAGTCGCTCGGATTTGCCCAGCAATTCCTGTTCGAGGTTGTACTGCTTGGTACCGCCGAACGCGTGCAGGACAAACGACAGCAGAAAAAGGGTCAGGAAGGCCAGCGTCAGCGAGTTTTCGTAGAGCTTGAGTACCCAGCCGCCCCGTTTCACGGGCCAGGGGGCGTCGGGTTTGGTGGGGTCGGGTTCGCGCCGGTTTTCGTCATCACCCTCCAGCGAGTTGGATTCTTTCGAGCCTTTCTGAACGAGGTACACCGTCAGCCAGACGTACAGCGCCATTTGCAGGAACTCGCTTTCCCAGTTTTCAAACACCGCCTCGATGCAGTGGCCGCTGGTGAGGTACCGACCGAACGGCAGCGCCGGGCGACCGTGGTCCAGCAGTTCGTCGTTGAGTTCGTGCCAGCCGGTGCGCACGTTGCCGTAGAGCGTGAGCAGCGTGAGAAAAAGTAGAACGAGCGATAAACCGTTTCTGCGGAAAAAACTGGGTTTTTCCATCGGTGGAAGGGTTTGGCTCGTTCTCACAAAATCAATGCCCGCGATTAGGGCGCGTAGCCCGTCGGGTGGCCCGAGGAGTAAAGTTGGGAGCCGTCACTCGCGTTGACGGGCCGTCCGGCGGGTAGGCGTGCCACGGTCCACTCACCAGCCCAGCCAACCGTGACACGCCACCCAACTACTCAAACACCACCGTCTTGTTGTCTTTCACGAAAACCCGGTCTTCCAACACCAGCTTCAGCGCCCGCGCCAGTACGAGCCGTTCCACGTCGCGCCCGGCGGAGGCGAGTTCCTGCCAGGTTTTGGAGTGGTTGACGGGCGTGACGCCCTGCGTAAGAATCGGCCCTTCGTCGAGGTGTTCGTTGACGAAATGTGCCGTGGCCCCGATGATTTTCACGCCCCGCTCGAAGGCCTGCCGGTACGGATTCGCGCCGACGAAGGCGGGCAGGAACGAGTGGTGGATGTTGACGATGCGGTTGGGGTACCGGCTTTGAAACTCCGGTGACAGAATCCGCATGTACTTCGCCAGCACGAGGTACTCCGGCGCGTAGGGTTCGATGACGGCGAGTACCCGCGCCTCGTGTTCGTCACGGGAAACCTCTTCGTGCGGGACGTGGTGGAAGGGTACTCCAAACTGCTCAACCAGCGGCCGCAGTACGTCGTGATTGGCGACGACGGCCAGGACATTCAGGTTCAGGTCTTTGTACGCATTCCGGACGAGCAGATCGCTCAGGCAGTGGTGCTCCTTGGTTGCCAGCAGCACGACGCTTTTCGGCTGATTCGTCGTCAGTGAAATCGTGATGCTGTCGGGCAGAATTCCCTTGAGCGCCCCGGTGATTTTTTCCGTCTGACATTCGCCCGAAAACTCGGTCCGCATGAAAAAATGACCCGTCGTGCGATCCACGAATTCGTCGTTGCGAAGCACGTTGAGGTCGTGGTGGTAGAGCACGCCCGTGATTTTGTGGACGAGGCCTTTTTCGTCAGGGCAGTCGATGCGGAGGAGGTAGGTGGGGGAAATGGGCATGGGATGAGTATTTGAACTGGGCTGGCCCGCACGCGCCACGGCGGAAGGCCGCCCCGCACGTTCCTACGTTTGTAGGCGCGCGGGGCGGCCTTCCGCCGTGGCGCGTGCGGGTCGAGATGGGAACTACTTCAATCCCCGCAAGTACGCCAACGATTGCGGGACCTGCGTCAGGGCCTTGGCGTTTTCGTCTTCGATGTACATCGTTTTCACACCCGCCTTCGCCGCGGCGCGCAGGATGGCCCCAAAATTTTGTTGTCCCTGCCCGTGCACGCAATCGTTTTCGAGCGGCGCACCACCGGTGTACAGGCCCGTTTCCTGGCCCCAGGCCATGTCTTTCAGGTGCAGCGAACGGATGCGGTCAGGGTACTGGGCGATGAGCCGCGCCGGGTCGGCCCCGCCGTGGAGCGCCCAGTACACGTCGATCTGAAAATCGGCGACGCCCGGTTTCATCAGCGTGGCGAGGTAGTCGAAGAGCGTGGTACCCGCGGGCAGCCCGGTCGTAGGGCGAAACTCGTAGCCGTGGCAGTGGTAGTAGAACCCGAGGCCCGCCGCACGCAATTTTTCACCCGCCGCGTTGAAGACCGCGGCTCCTTTTTCCGCGTCGGCTTTCGTGAAAATTTTCTGGTGCGGAATCCAGGCGCAGCCCACGGCGGGTAGGCCGAAGAGCTTGGCTTCGCGAATAATTCCGTCCACGTCGTCGCGGAAACGCTCGAACCCGTACAATCCGCCGGTGGCTTTCAGGCCGTTGGCGTCCAAAAGTTCCTTCATTTGCTCGGGCGTGCGGTCGTAGTATCCAGCCAGTTCCACTTCCCGGAAGCCCATCGCCCTGACCTTCGCCAGGGTACCCGGCACGTCGGTTTTGAAGGCGTCGCGGAAGCTGTACAGTTCGAGCCCGACTTTCTGCTGAGCCAACTCGCCCGGAATCACGCGCGGCTCGGTACCGTTTTGCAGCCAGACGTCGAGGCGCGGAGCCTTCCAGGTGTAGGGCTTCGAGAGGATGTCGAGGTCGGCGTCGCCGTCGAGGTCAGCCAACCGGGCTTCGTGAAACCCCCAGCCGGTTTTGAAAACTTCCTTACGGAAACCGCCCTGCCCGTCGCCGTAAAAAAGCAGGGCTTCGGCAACGGGGTTGTCCGGCTCAGGACTTTTCTCCGACCACTTCGCCATCTCGGCCGTGAAGATGTCGAGGTACCCGTCGTGGTTGATGTCGCCGAGTTCGAGTGTGTGGCCGTGAATCATCGTCCGGCCCAGCAAATCGCGCCCCACCCACTTCGTCGAGTCCTCGGGCGAATCCCGTTCGGGCTGGCCGGTGTATTCGTAAAGCATCAGTTTGCCGGTCCCGTCGCCGGGCGAAATCACGATTTGCGGGTACTTGCCCGCCTTGAATTTGCCCACCGCCACGCGCCCGCCCTGCTCAGCGATGCGGATGGCTTTGAATCTGGTACCCGGCACGTACCTGAACCAGTAATTTCCGGCCAGCAGGTCGAGCCAGCCGTCGCCGTCCACGTCGCCCTTCGCCAGACCCTCGGCGTACCAACTGCCTTTTTCGCCCGCTTCACCCGAGAAAATCGGCTCGAACCGCCATTGGTCGGTTTTCGGATTGCGGGGAATTTCGGCGAGGTACAGCGATTTGCTGCCCTGGTTCCAGAACACGAGTTGGGGGGTACCCGTCCGCTTAAAATCGCCGAAGAGCTGGTCGTGGTGCTGCGTGTTGCCGGCGGCCTTGATGTCGTAGCGCTTCCAGGTGCCGCCCGCCGCGCCCGGATTTTCCCACCACCAGACGTGATTGCTCTGCCAGTCGCCGCCGAAGACGAGGTCCTGATCGCCGTCGCCGTCGAGGTCCTGCGCCGCGCCGCCCGCTTCGATGGTCAGGTACTCGGGTTCGAGTACTTGCCGCTGCCAGCCGGTTTTCGTGCGCAGGTACCCGACCAGCGCCGGGGCCTTCTGCCGGGCAGCGATGACAAAGTCGTTCAGTCCGTCGCCGTTCAGATCGGTCACGAGCGAGGCCGTTTGCTGCTGGCTTTCGCCGGGTTTTTCGAGCAGGAAATTTTCGGTGGAGAGGTACAGCCAGTTTGGCGGGGGCGTTGACTGAGCCAGACTGGCGAGGCCCGTCAGGCTGAGGGCGAGGGCGAAGAGTGCGCGTCTCATGCAGGTTCAGAAGAAAAAAGACCGCCGAAACTACCGGGTCGGGTGGGGGAAAGCAAGCAAATCAACCGCGAATGCCCGCGGAGTCGTTTATCTTTGGCTAAAACTGAACCAACGCACGTCATGGAAACGGCTCCGGAAACCACGCAACCGACCAAGCTCAACGAGGTGCAATTGATGCTACTCAAACTATTCAATCGGGGCATGAGCGAACAAGAAACCCGGGAGATTCGGGATGTGATTCTTGCCCATTACCAGAAACAGTTGCAGGAAGAGGTGGAGCGAGTGATTGTTGAAAAAAATATTACGCGGGAAGATTTCGAGCGCATCCTTAACGAAAGCCAGCGTACAAGGGCTTCAAAAAATGAGGGTGGTCGTTGATACCAATTGCCTGATTGCTTCGATTCTGTCTACCAGCCCGTACTTCTGGCTGTACAAAGCCTTTCGGGCGAGTGCCTTCACCTGGGTGGTGAGCACTGAAATTCTGGAAGAGTACGAAGAGCGGGTCGGTTCATTTTACAGCGCTTTCACGGCAGACCGAGTCCTCAGAATTTTATTGAATTCGACCAATACGGAACTCGCCGAACCCGCTTTCCGGTGGGCCTTGCTCACTCAGGATGAGGAAGACAATAAATTCTCCGACCTCGCTCTCTCAACCAACGCCGAGTACCTCGTCTCGAACGACCGGCACTTCAACGTCTTCAAAACCATTGCCTTCCCGCCCCTGCGCGTGGTACGACTGGAAGAATTCCGGCAGATTTTAGAGTACTGATTCACCGCGCAAACCGCCCGCGCTTCCAGGCGAAGTAGTACAACCAGCCCGCCACGTAGGGCACCGCCAGCAGACCGATGACCCACATGAGCCGTTCGGGTATGGGAAGGTACCGGGCGCGCATCACGTCGTAAAAAGCGATGAACCAGTAGGCCAGCGAGCAGGCCAGACCGAGTAACAGCCCGAGGTCGCCGCCCGGTTGATGCCTGATTTTGAAGAACGCCCCAACGAGCGTACCAATCAGAGAAAGAAGCAACAGCAGCGGAAGCAGACTTTCTTTTCGCACGTCGTCAGAGGGTGGGGGGAGAGGTTCGTTTTTTCCGGGTCAGTCGCCGGACGATGAACACGAGCAGCAGCCCGACGAGTACCGCGACGAGAATCGGCAGAAACAACCCGAGTACCGAGAGCGACACGGCCAGCCCGTTTTCGGCCGTGGCGACGACGGGATTCCCGATGCCGCCCGTCGTGGCCGTCGAACCCAGGCGGAGCAAACTGGTACCCGCCTGAACCAGGCCCGCGCTGCCGCCGCCGACGATGAGGCCGAGCGCCCAGCGCAGGGCCGGTTCGGAGTCGGGCAGGAGGGAGGTCATCAGCAGGGTACCGGCGATGAACGAGGCCGGGGCCGTGACCGCGTCGAGGGCGTTGTCGACGATGGGAATGTAGTACGCCGCGATTTCGACGACCGTCGCCGTGGCCAGAATTGCGAAGGCCGTCCAGCCGCCGAGCCAGGCGAAGCCCTCGCCGGGCGTGAGGTACCCGGTCAGGTACGCGATGTTGGCCACCAGCAGCGGCACGAACACCCGAAAGCCGCAGCAGGCGGCCAGCGCCAGCCCGAGGCAGATGGATAGACCGTACGAAGCGTATTCCATGCGTGCGCAACCGTAGCGCAACCTTTAGGTTGCGACCCTTAACGTTGGATAAAGACGACAAGTCCTAAATTTGGTACTTTTCCCGGCGAACGCAACTTTTTTGTTGAACAAACCGGTTTCTCCGGCGTACCCACCCCGAAGTATTTTCCTCCCCGACCCGTGGCAGACGAACAACTCAGTGGCAAAATCCTCGACTGGCCCATTCTCAAGCGGCTGTTTACGTTTATCCGACCGTACCGCGGGCGGTTTTACGGCCTCGTCGCCCTGATTCTGCTGGCGGCCGTACTCGCCCCGGCCAGCCCGCTGCTCATCAAATACACGATCGATAACTTCATCACGACGGGCCAGTACGCGGGCCTGACGCGGATGCTGCTGATTATGATTGGGGTACTGCTCGTGCAGGGCGTCGTACAGTTTTCGAGTACCTACCTGTCGGGCTGGCTCGGGCAGACGATCATCCGCGACATTCGGGTGCAGTTGTACGAGAAAATACTCAACCTTCGGCTGAAATTTTTCGACGACACGCCCATCGGACGGCTCGTGACGCGGACGATTTCCGACATCGAAACCCTCTCCGACGTCTTCAGTGAGGGCATCGCCAGCATCGCGGGCGACATTCTCCAACTCGTCCTCATCATCGCCGTCATGTTTTACACCGACTGGCGGCTGTCGCTCATCAGCTTGTCGACGATTCCGTTTATGCTGCTGGCGACGTACATTTTTAAGGAAAAAGTCAAAAAGTCGTTCAACGAAGTGCGCACGGCCGTGGCGAACCTGAATTCGTTCGTCCAGGAGCACGTCACGGGGATGAACATCGTGCAGATTTTTGGGGCCGAGGCCATCGAGCAGGAGAAGTTCAAAAAAATCAACCGCGAACACCGCCGGGCCAACATCCGCTCGATTTTGTACTACTCGGTGTACTACCCCGTGGCCGACGTCATTTCTTCGCTCGGCATTGGGCTCGTGGTCTGGTACGGGGCGCGGGAGGTACTCAATGCGGAAACCAGCTACGGCACCATCACGGCATTCATCCTGTTTATCAACCTGTTTTTCCGGCCTATTCGAATGCTGGCCGACCGCTTCAACACGCTCCAGATGGGGGTCGTCAGTACCGACCGGATTCTGAAACTGCTCGATTCCAATGAGTACGCCCCCAACAACGGTATCTACCAGCCGACGGATTTGCGGGGCAAGGTCGATTTTGAAAATGTCTGGTTTGCCTACAACGACGACAACTACGTCCTGAAAAACATCACCTTTTCGGTGGCACCGGGCGAAACCGTGGCACTCGTTGGGGCAACGGGCGCGGGGAAGTCCTCGGCCATCAACCTGCTCAGTCGGCTGTACGAAATCAACCGGGGCCGGATTCGCATTGACGACGTCGACCTACCCGACTACGAACTCAACTGGCTCCGGAGCCGCATCGGCGTGGTTTTGCAGGACGTGTTTTTGTTTTCCGACACCATCGAGCACAACATCACGCTCGGCGACCCGGCCATTTCGCGGGAGAAAATCGTGGAGGCTGCGAAACTCGTCGGGGCACACGAATTCATCGAGCGGCTACCGGGCGGGTACCAGTACAACGTGATGGAGCGCGGCGCGACGCTTTCCGTCGGCCAGCGGCAATTGATTTCGTTCGTCCGGGCGCTCGTGCATGACCCGAAAATCATCGTGCTCGACGAGGCGACGTCGTCGGTCGATACCGAGACGGAAGAACTCATCCAGTCGGCCATTGCCAAATTGATGAAGGGTCGGACGGCCATCGTTATCGCCCACCGACTGAGTACCATTCAGCACGCCGACCAGATCATCGTGCTCGACCACGGCGAAATCAAGGAGACGGGTACCCACGACGAACTCCTCGAACGGGACGGCTGGTACGCCCAGCTTCACCGGATGCAGTACAAAGAGTTGGTGTAAGGTCACGTAAAACGACCGGGGGCGACTTTCAGAGAAAGTCGCCCCCGGTCGTTTACAATCAGGTACTTAGTCGGGAATCGAAACGGAATTGACTTGACGCGAAATCCAGCGCCGAAGCAGTCCATCGGCCCGCTCGACCAGTTCCGAAAACTGAGCGGGCTTGACAACGTAATCGGCGGCTCCTGCCTGTTCGCAGAACGTAATGTCCTCGACGTTTTTAGAAGTCGTCACCATCACCACGGGAATACGCTGTAGGTACTCATGCTGTTTGATCTCCAGCAAGACCTGCCGACCGTTTTTCTTCGGCATGTTCAGATCCAGCAGAATCAGTGAAGGCAGGTGCGATGCGTCGTGGAGGCGATTGTCAAGGTACGACATGAGTTCAGCGCCATCGCCCACAAATTCGAGCGGGCAGTCGGCTCCGCATTCACTAAACGCTTCCCGAAGCAGAAATTGATCGTCTTCGTCGTCTTCTGCTACGAGAATGTAAGAATGGGCGTTTCTCATGTTGATGTAAGTGAAAGCAACCTGGCGGGGGTGATTTGGAAGGTAAATGTACTTTGTTTAACTAAATGACCACGAGCAATGTTGAAAGATTCAACAAAAATTAAAGTTAGTCTCTTTCTGTTTAACCGGGCAATCAGATAAAGTTTTGGTAAAATGACCTTTTGCCTGATTTTAGTAATCAATAAAATGAGAGCATGATTCAATAAACGTGAAAACAAATTTAAAGAATTGAGTCTCGGTAGAAGTTCAAGCAAAAAAAAGCCCGAATTGGTTCCGGGCTTTTTTCATGGGGGATCGCTGGATTTAGCGTTGGTCACGATCCTGATCGCGCATACCACGGTCAGCATCCGATTGGCGTTCTTCCTGCTGCATACCACCTTCATTGCGCTGGGATTGGCCCTGTTGCTGGCCGCTACCCTGATTCCAGTCCTGTTGGCCCGCACCGGATTGGCCTGCGTTCTGGCCGCGTTGTTCAGCTTGTTGCGAACCGCGGTTCTGATCACGCTGCATTTGATCCTGCTGGCCGGTGCGTTGGGACTCCTGCCCTTGCTGTTGGCCCGATTGGTTTTGTTGATTTTCCATCGGTTTACTGGATTTTGGTTTATTAAGTACGCTGAACTTTCGTTCATGCTACTCAATTAAAAAGCTATGCCAGTATTATTCCGCGGAATATTAGTATTCTATCCGCAAAAAAATGCCGATTTTGTTACCCGGCCTGGGGTCTAAGCGATCGGGAAATGCTACCGCCGTCGCCGCCGACTTCGTGAAGTAGCCTTGCGGACGGATGCTGTCGTTCGCTGCCGGGTGGTGCCGAGCCGGGTTTGCAGTTCTTCAATGAGGCGGGTGTTTTCGCGTTGAGCACTGTCAAAAACCGTCGTTAGGCGGGCGTAATGATCGGCCAGCAGGTTGTGCTCGGCGACGAGCGTGTCGTGGCGGCGCATGAGGCGGGTCAGGCGATCGCGTTCGAGCTGGCCCGCCTGCGCGGCCTCCCTGATTTTAGCCTGAAGCTGACTTTCGAGCGAGTACCGCAGGCCCTGGGCTTGAGCGAGTTCTTCGCGTTCGCGGCTCAATTGTTCCTGAAGACGTTTGGCTTGATTTTCGAGCGCCTGGTACTGTTTCTGCGAGACGCAGGCACCCAACAGCACACTGCTCAGCAGGAGAGAAAGAAAAGTTCGCATGGACTCAGAGGCAAGGTGGGGGGTAAAAGTAGCCCAAATCAGCCGAATGCCCTCAGCCAAGTATTCACTCGGCAAACCGACCCTGCAAACCGCTTTGGGTTCGGAACGATTTTGGTGAAAGCGCAGAGCGAAAACCAATTATTCCGAAAAAATCATGAGACCCGACCAAACGCCCGATCAGACTACTCCCGAAGAAACGGATTTTACGCGTGCCGAAGATGCCCCCCAGGGTACCGGTAGCTACGGTTCGGGATACGGCCAGGCCGACCAGCCCGACACCGATTCGGGTCATGTTGCACCCGGACCGCCCAAATCGGAAGACGACACAACCGAGGAAAGCGAAGAAGTAACCGAAGAAGAACTTGACGAATCGGAAGACGGCCAGCAACCCGGCAGCACACCCGGTACGGGCATCGCGGGCGGACCGGCGTATTAAACCTCGGATTTGCTTTCAAATAAAAAGCCTCGAAACGCATTGTTTCGAGGCTTTTTGAGTAGTCGTGGAGATGGAGGGATTCGAACCCTCGTCCAGAACAGGGAACGGCCGCGTCTTCTACAGGCTTAGTCACCGTTGGATTGTCGGGAAGCCGTCAGGTCGGTGACAAACCAAAACGACTTCCGTAGCGACTGGTACGGGATGGGCTCAGCCGCATCGGCCCATTCGGCGCTGCATTTCGACGCCCCGTGATCCGGCCCGGCAACGCGGCGGTCCGGCGGGACGATGGCTATTGGCTAATTCTCCGAATTAGGCAGCCATAGCGTAGCTATAATCGCCAGCTAATTGTTTGGAAGAATTGTTACGGAAGGTTCTACCAACTCCCGACCTGCTTACACACGACCCCTCAGCCCGCTGTCAAAACCAGTCATCCCCGAGTGAGAGTTACGATTTACGAAGGACGAAGTACGAGTTTTAGTTTCATACCAGCGGCACAATTTTGAATTTTCCTGTTCCGTGAAATCGTAAATCGTACCCCGTAAATTGTAACTGTCACAGTCCCAATTCACTGAGTTCGTCTTCCCGAATCATCATCAGGACCGCCGACTGCGGCAACACGACAAACGGCTCGCCGTCCAGTTCCACTTCGAGTGCGTGGCGTTTCAGGTACAGGATCTGATCGGCCTCACGCACCTGCAATGGCACGTACCGCACCGGTTCGCGCGGTTCTTTCCAGGATTCGTCCTCGTCGGTTGAGGCGGGGATGGGAAAACCCGGCCCCGCTTTCATCACCACGCCGCTGTGAACGTCTTCCTTGTCCTGAACCGTCGGCGGCAGGTACAAGCCCGAACGCGTTTGCTGGGGCCCTTCGTTGGGCCGCACCAGCAGCTTATCGCCGAGCATGGTTACTTTTCGCAACGTCGTCGTTAATGTCATGACTAATCGAATTACACCGCCGGGGTTTGTTTAAAAAAACCGTCCCAGGTCTTCAGCAGCGGTCAATCAGTCGGTTGCACCCCGTCCGGCTGAAAAAGTGGCAGAGTCATCCGGCGCGGGGGTACCCCGTTTGCCAATTTCGATGACGGCTACGTCGCGCACCCGGCGCTCGTCGATGGTGAACCGTAGCGCCGTCTGCATGTTGTGAAAACCTTCTTTACCTGCCGCGCCGGGATTCATGAAAAGCAGGTTGCCGTGGGCCGGGTCGCGCTGAACGGTCAGGATGTGCGAATGCCCCACGATCAGCAGGTCGAGCGGGCCTTGGCGCAACAATTCACGCGCGTCGGGCTGGTACCGCCCCGGTCGGCCACCGATGTGCGTCATCCCGACTGTCAGCCCTCCGCACGTAAACCGGAGTAGTCGCGGGAAGCGACGGCGCAATTCGGCCCCGTCGATGTTGCCGTACACGCCCCGGAGGGGTTTCCCGAAGGATTCGAGGCGGTCGGCCAAGCCGTTTCCGCCAAAATCACCCGCGTGCCAGAGTTCATCGGCCGTCTCCAGGTGGGGGCGAAGCCGCTCGTCGAAGTACCCGTGCGTGTCCGATAAAAGAAAAATGTGCCGCATAAACTTGCTCCGCCAGGGGTGTTTTGTTTAAAGTTTTCGCGAAATTGGCTTAGAATCCCTAAACATTCGGAGTAGCCTTCCGTTTAAACAGAATTACCACGCGGTACCATGTTGACGAGTCCATTTGAAACGGAACTCTACGAAAAACTAAGTACCTTCTTCTCGGGGTACGGGTTTGAACTGCTGGCTGAGCGCAAGCAGTTTCGCCGGGTAACCGTGAGTGGGTTTCAGAACGTCATTCTGTCGTCGACGGATTACGAGCAGGAAGTGTGGCTGGAAGTCAATTTCGGGCTGCGTCACGAACAAATCGAGTGGGCGGCGCAGCAATTTTTGGGCAACCTCGAAGAATTCCGTACCGATGCCAACACGCTGGTCGTGTCCATCGGTAAATTCAACGACGCCAAGTACTTCCGCTATAAAATTCTGAACCCCGACGATCTGGACGATACCTGCGACCAGATCAAAAATTTTATGGAGGAAGATGGGTTTCGTTTCCAGCAGCAGTACAGCCACCTCGACACCCTGCACCACCTCTTCAACGACGAGCCAACCAAGCCCTGCAAATACGTCTACAACCAGGTGCACCGCTGTTACAAGGGCCTGACCGCCGCCCGGCTCACCAACAGTCCGCATTTTCTGGGCTTGTCGGACGTGTATCGCAATCAACTGGTACGCCTCGGGGCCAACCTACAGGAGCTTCACAACTTCGAGCGCCTGCTCAGCTACCTGCTGTACCACTCGGTCAACTGACGGTCGATCAACCCCTCCCCTGATTGGGTAGTTTTTCGCCGGAACCGGTCAAATGAAGCGGTACGGTTTTCGGGTATTCCTCAATATTTTTGGAGGAATTTCCTCTAAACGTTTCATTTCCATGCGCGATTCGTCGCTCTCCCGGCGAAATTTTCTGCACGTCTCCGCTGCGCTGGTCGCCGCTTCCGTTTTCGACCCTGACTGGCTCCGGGCCGAAGCCGTTCCGAGGTTCCGCATCGGGGCTTGTGATTGGTCGCTCGGCCAGCAGGCCAGGCTCGAAGCCTTTGACGTGGCAAAGCGCCTCGGACTCGACGGCGTGCAAATCAGCTACAACTCCGCCCTCGACGAAGCGCACCTCTCGAAACCCGACGTCCGGCAAGCCGTGAAGGCCGCCGCCAAACGCACCGGCGTGGCCGTGGCGAGTCTGGCCATCGGGCGGCTCAACGAGGTACCCTATAAATCGGAGCCGCGGACGGAAGAATGGGTTTTCAACGCCGTGGACGCCGCCAGGGACCTGGGCGTGCGGAACGTTCTGCTCGCGTTTTTCGCCAAAAACGATTTGCGGAACGACGACGCAGGCAAACGGGCCGTTATCGAACGCTTGAAAAAAGTGGCCCCGCATGCCGAGAAACAGGGCATCACGCTCGCCATCGAATCGTACCTGAGTGCCGAAGAGCACCTTGACATCATCAACGCCGTCGGCTCGAAGGCCGTCCGGGTGTACTACGATTTTCGCAACGCCACCGACGCCGGGTACGACATCTACCGCGAAATCCCGCTGCTGGGCACGACGAACATCGTCGAAATCCACATGAAAGAAAATGGCCACCTGCTTGGCAAAGGCCCGCTCGACTGGCCGCGCATCCGCCGCGAACTCGACAAAATCGGGTACCGGGGCTGGATGCAGATTGAAGGGGCGGTACCCTCAGGGGCCGAACTGGTCCCCAGCTACGAACAAAACCTGAAGTACCTCCGCGGCCTGTTTGCCTGAACCCGTTTTTCTCCGAATCCATGAAACCGATTGCCGTACCGACGTTTCCCGTACCCGCCTGGCTACCCGCCGGATTGCTCCTGACGGGGACCGTTTTCTGGAAAAATACCCAGCCGTCGGTACCCACGCCACAACCCGCGGGTACTCACGCCGTTACGCTGGCCGCCGATTCCAGTCGGCTTTACCTGCCCAACGACCTCGAAGCCACGCTCTGGGCCGAGTCGCCGATGCTGTTCAATCCGACCAATGCCGACGTAGATGAGCGCGGGCGCCTCTGGGTGACGGAGGCCGTCAACTACCGCGATTTCAACAACAAACCCGGTACCCGCCTGACGCGGACCGGCGAGCGGGTGGTGATTCTGGAAGACACCGACGCGGACGGCAAGGCCGACAAGCAGACGGTTTTCGTGGATGATCCCGAGCTGAAATCGCCGCTGGGCATCGCGGTACTCGGGAACCGGGTCGTCGTTTCCGCCGCCCCGAACCTGATTGTCTACACCGACACGAACGGCGACGACAAATCGGACAAAAAAGAAATCCTGCTCACCGGCTTCGGCGGCCTCGACCACGACCACTCGCTGCACAGCGTCGTGGCCGGCCCCGACGGGCGCTGGTACTTCAACGTCGGCAACGCCGGGCCGCACGTCGTGACCGATAAAAGTGGCTTCACCGTGCGCTCGGGCAGTTTGTACACGGGCGGTACCCCGTACAACAAAGCCAACCAAGGCAACCAGAAAAGCGACGACGGCCGCGTCTGGACCGGCGGGATGCAGTTTGCGATCAATCCCGACGGGACCGGCTTGAAGGTACTCGGCCACAACTTCCGCAACAGCTACGAAACGGCCGTTGACAGCTACGGCAACCTGTGGCAAAACGACAACGACGACCAGGTAATCGCCTGCCGGACGGCCTGGCTCATGGAAGGCAGTAACGCCGGGTACTTCAGCCGCGATGGCAACCGGTACTGGCAGGCCGACCGCCGACCGGGTCAGGACCTGTTCACGGCCCACTGGCACCAGGAGGATCCCGGCGTGCTACCCGTCAGCGACAACGCCGGGGCCGGTTCGCCGACGGGCGTGGCCGTTTACGAAGGCGATGCCCTCGGACCGAAGTACCGCGGGATGCTGCTCAGTGCCGAAGCGGGCCGCAACGTGATTTACGCGTACTGGCCGAAACCGGTCGGGGCGGGGTTTGAACTGAATCGCACGAACCTCATCAGTACCCTCGCCCAGGACAACGTCAATTACCAATGGAACGAGGAAACCGGTGCCGACGCGCGCAAGTGGTTCCGCCCGTCGGACGTCCTGGCCGGTACCGACGGCGCGCTGTACGTCATCGACTGGTACGACCCCGTCGTCGGCGGCCACGCCATGCAGGACAAGGCCGGGTACGGGCGCATCTACCGCATCACGCCGAAAGGCAAAAAATTGACCGCGCCGAAACTCGATTTGGGTACCCTTGCCGGGCAACTCGACGCGCTGCAATCGCCCGCCGTCAACGTGCGAAATCGGGGTTTCGTGGCGCTCCGGGCGCGGGGTGCCGAGGCGGTACCCGCCGTAGCAAAATTGCTCGATTCGGAAAATCCCTACGTGCGCGCGCGGGCTGTGTATGTACTGGCCCAACTCGGCGACGCCGGACTACAGGTACTCCGAAACGCACCGCTCGACGGCGAGCTGAAAGTCGCCGCGTTTCGAGCGGTTCGGCAGGCCCGGCCTGAATTGCTGGGTACCCTGATTGCGCATGTCGTGCAGGACCCCAACCCCGCCCTGCGACGCGAGGTCGCCATCGCCCTGCGCGACGTACCGCTGGCCGATGCACGCGAAAGCCTGCTCAAACTCGTGGCGGGCTACGACGGAACCGACCGGTACTACCTCACGGCGCTGGGCATCGGCTTCGATGGCAAGGCCGAGGCGCTGTACCCCGAACTCTGCAAACAGGCGGGCGAACCCGCGGCCTGGTCGCCCGCGATGGCCAGTCTGGTCTGGGAACTGCACCCGAAAGCCGCCGTTGCCGACCTCAAGCTCCGCGCCAGCAGCGCCAAGGTACCCGAGGCCGGGCGCAAGCAGGCGCTGACGGCACTGGCGTTCATCCCCGAAAAAACCGCCGCCGAGGCAATGGTTTCGCTCATGAAATCGCCGCTGAAAGACGTGGCCGACGGCGCGCTCTGGTGGGTAAATTTTCGCCGGACGAACGACTGGGCCGAGTTCATCGACTTTAAAGAAGCCACCGCCCAGCTTTCGCCCAACCACCAGCGGATGATGAAACTGCAGTTTGACGTGGGTTCGGAACTGCCGCTCGACCAGCGCGTGAAAGCCGCCCAGGAAATGGCCAAGGATCCGACGGGTGGCAAAATGCTCGTCGCGATGGCCTCGGAAGGGCGGTTGTCGAAAGAACTCAAAGGCTCGGTCGGCGAACTGATTTTCAACAACCCCGACGTGAGCGTGCGCACGATGGCCTCCGACTACTTTCCGCGGGCGGGCAAGCAGGTTTCCGTCGACCTCATCGCCCGGATGCAGGCCGATCCGGCCCACGGCAAAACCGTCTTCGCGACGTACTGCGCCAGTTGTCACAAGCACGGCGCGGCGGGCGGCGAAATCGGCCCGAACCTGACGAACATCCACCAGAAATTCGACCGCGTGGCCCTGCTCGACGCCATCGTGAACCCCTCGGCGAGCCTCGTCTTCGGCTACGAACCCTGGATCGTGACGACCAAAAAAGGCGAAACGCTCTACGGTTTCGTCGTCAGCGACGGGCCGGTGCTCGTGTTGCGCGACGCCGCCGGACAGCAGCGGAGCCTGAAAAAAGAGCAGATCGCCACGCGCAAGCAACTCCCCACCAGCCTCATGCCCGACCCGGTCGCGATGGGCTTGAAGGAGGCCGATTTGTCGGATCTGGTGGGGTACTTGCTGAGCTTCAAGCAGTAGGTGAGTTGAGAGTTTTCAGTTTAGAGTCCTGATTGCTATTAAAACTGAGAACTGAAAACTCTCAACTGTAAACTATAGCCTTACCCCGCCCATTTCCGCATCCACGTTTCGAGTGGCCCGTAGGGGTACCGTCGTCGCCAGCGGGTACTGAACCAGACACTCAGGGCGAAAAATTCGACGGCGTAGGCCAGTACCCAAACTGGCTCAACCGCCGGACCCGCCTGCCGGGCCGCGACGAAGGGATGACCCGTCAGGAACGCAAGCAGCAGCATGCCCACCGTCAGGTGAACGACGTAGTGCGTCAGCGTCATCTGCCCGGTTTGGGTCAGTGCCCGCGCCCAGGCCGTTTCGCCGAAGCGGTCGCCGAGAACCATGCAGGCGGGGAGGAGCATCGCCGCGAAGCCGGCGGTGCCCAGTTGGAAAGGCAAAAACGGCGGGAGGTAATCGGCGCTGAGGTACTCCCGCAGTTCCTGGGGTACGTTCGCCCCGCCCGCCCAAAGCTGTACTCCTTGCACGCCGAGGTACGCCGCCAGCCCCGACAGAAACACCCGGATGCGCACCCGGTTCGACGACCAGTCCAGCCGCCCCAGCCACATTCCGAGCAGGAAGTACGCCAACCAGGGGAAAATCGGGTTCCAGCCGTTGTAAATCGTGTTTCGCAGGAATCCGGGTAGCGTCCAGAAATCGGTGTACTGCAACGTTTCAAAATTCCAGCCCCGCTCGAAGGGCACCAGGGCGAACAGCACGTGGAACCCGAGCACGGCCCCGGCGGCAGTCCAGAGGTACGCCGCCTTCGGGCGAAACAGCAGCAGCGCGGCCACATGCAGGTACCCGCCGTACAAGTGCAGGATGTCGGCGGGCCACCAGAGGCAGAGCAGCAGCCCGAGCGCGAACAGAAACCAGGAGCGCCGCAGGACGACGTTCCGCAACCGTTGTTTTTCTTCCGGGGCATACGTGCTTCGACTGGTCATCAGCGTCACGCCCATCCCGGCCAGAATGACGAAGGTGCTGCTGGAATTGCCGTTGAAGAGATTCAGGAAACCGCTCAGGCCCGCCTGGTCGGTGTGCGAGCCAAAGACGGTATTGAAATTGACGATGAACATGCCGAAGATGGCGTAGGCCCGCGCCAGGTCGAAGCCCAGAATTCGGGAGTTCGTCGTGGCAGCGGGGGCAAGCGGGAGTGGGGAGGGCTGCATCGGGAGGAGGCGTTGGTTGCGTCGGCAACTTCCGCCCAAAGGCCCCGGAATTATTTGACAATCGTCAACGAATCGCCGCGTCGCCCGTCAACGCGCCGCCCGAATCCGGCTCAGCGTTTCGAGCGTAATGCCGAGGTACGAAGCCAGGTGCGTAATCGGAATATGCTGGATCAACTGCGGGTGACGGCTCATCAGCCGGTCGTACCGCTCGCGGGCCGAGCGAAATTGCAGGTGATTCAGGCGCTCTTCGAGTTGAATGGCGTAGTACTCCGTCAGCAGCAGGTCGAGTTCGAGCAGGGGCGGATGCACAATTTTCAGGCGCTGAAAATCGGCATGGCTCAGTCGCTGAACGGTGCAGTCGGTGAGCGCCTGGATGAATTCGGTGCTCGGCGACTGGTGGGCGTAGCTCTCGAACGCCACGAGGAGGTCGCCGGCAAACCCGAACTCGGTCGTGACTTCAACCCCGTCTTTCAGGTAAAATTTACGAACGATGCCCGATTCGATGGTAAATGAGTACCGGCACACGTCGTCCTGCCGGATCAGAAAATCGCCTCGTTTGACGACCTGACCGGAAATCGCTCCGGTCAGGTCCGCCACGCAGGCCGGGGGGAGCGTGGTCAGGAAAGCGGTAATGCGGGCGAACTGACGGTCGGGAGCGGGCATGGTGAAAGGAGGTTGGGCACGACTGGCAAGGTACGCGTTCGGGCGTTTCGTCCGTTTCGGCGGGAATTCCAGGCAACTCCACGAATGCTGCCCAATTCCGGTACCCGTTTGTGCTTTTCCACTGAAAAGTTGAACCGAATTAAAAAAATCGGTTCCTTGCCCTTGCCGATGGGTACCGAAATTCATCGGCGTTTCCACATCAAACTCCTAAACCTGAAACTGGTATGGCAAGCAACCGCGGCGTGGTGTACACCGGGCCGGGCCAAGTCGAGGTGCAGAGCATCGACTTCCCCGAACTCGTCAACCCCAAGGGCAAGAAAATCCTGCACGGGGTGATTCTCAAAGTCGTTTCGACCAACATCTGCGGCAGCGACCAGCACATGGTCCGCGGCCGGACGACCGCGCCTTCGGGCTTGGTGCTCGGCCACGAAATCACGGGCGAGGTACTCGAAGCCGGGCCGGACGTGGAGTTTTTGAAAAAAGGCGACCTTGTCTCGGTACCCTTCAACGTCGCCTGCGGACGCTGCCGAACCTGCAAGGAACAAAAAACGGGCATTTGCCTGAATGTCAACGATTCGCGCGCGGGCGGGGCGTACGGGTACGTCGACATGGGCGGCTGGATTGGCGGGCAGGCCGAGTACGTGATGGTACCCTACGCCGATTTCAACCTGCTGAAGTTTCCCGATAAGGACCAGGCGATGGCCAAAATCCGGGACCTGACGATGCTCAGCGACATTTTCCCGACGGGTTTTCACGGTTGCGTCAACGCGGGCGTTGGGCCGGGTACCACCGTCTACATTGCCGGAGCGGGGCCGGTCGGCATGGCCGCGGCGGCTTCGGCGCAGTTGCTTGGGGCGGCGGTGGTCATCGTCGGCGACATGAACCAGGCCCGGCTGGCCCACGCCCGTTCCATCGGCTGCGAGACGATCGACCTGACCCGGCACGATTCGCTCGCCGAGCAGATTGCCCAGATTCTCGGGGTACCCGAAGTGGACTGCGCCGTTGACTGCGTCGGCTTCGAGGCCCGCGGACACGGGGCCGACGTGGACAAAGAAATTCCGGCGGTCGTCCTCAACTCACTCATGGAGATTGCCCGGGCGGGCGGGGCCATCGGCATTCCGGGGCTGTACGTGACGGCCGACCCCGGCGCGGAGGAAAAGGCCGCGCAGGTCGGGAATCTTTCGATTCGCTTCGGATTGGGCTGGGCCAAAAGCCACGCGTTTTTCACGGGCCAGACGCCCGTCATCAAGTACAACCGGCAACTGATGATGGCCATTTTGTACGACAAAGTGCAGATTGCCAAAGCCGTCAACGTCGAAGTCATCCCACTCGATGAGTCGCCGAAAGGCTACGCCGAATTCGACAGCGGCGTGGCGAAGAAGTTCGTCATCAACCCGCACGGGCTGGTACCGGCCTGAGTGCCGGGGAACGGGTCAGGCCAACCGTCCCGCGTGTACGCGGGACGGTTGGCCTGATTTTTTTTGTGGTACCCTACCAAACGGCTCGCCCGGTTTGGTTGATCCGCGTTCCATGACCGAATACCCCCTGGTACTGAGTCTCGTCGGCGTAGCAATTCTGGCCGTGGCCTGGCTGCCGACCTTGCTCAAACGGTACCCGCTTTCGTACCCGATTCTCTTCGTGGGGTTCGGGGCGCTCGTTTACGCGCTGCCCCTGGCCCTGCCCGACCCCCGGCCGCTCCAATCGCCCCTCCTGACCAAGCACCTGACCGAGTTGTGCGTGATTGTGGCGCTGACGGGTACCGGGTTAAAAATCGACCGGCCCTTTTCCTGGCGGGCCTGGCGCATTCCGATTCGCTTGGCGACGGTGGCCATGCTGGTGACGATTGGGTTGCTGGCGCTGGTGGCCTGGCAAGTGGGGGGCTGGGCCCCGGCCACGGCCGTTTTGCTGGGGGCTACGCTGGCCCCGACGGATCCGGTACTGGCCGGTGACGTGCAGGTCGAAGGACCGGGGCAGGGCGGGGAAGACGCCGTGCGTTTTTCCCTGACCGGCGAGGCGGGGCTCAACGACGGACTGGCCTTTCCGTTCGTCTGGCTGGCGCTGTGGCTGAACCGTGGGGTACCCGAGGCCTCGGGTAGCTTCATCGAATGGCTGCTCTACGACCTCGGGTACCGCGTCGGCATCGGGGTTGGGGCGGGGTGGTTGTCGGGAAAGGTGCTGGCGTACCTCATCCTGGGCTTGCCGCAGCGCATCCGCATTGACCCCGAAGCGTACGGCTTTGTGGCGCTGGCCATCACGCTGACGTCGTACGGCCTGACTGAACTGCTGCACGGCTACGGCTTCCTGGCCGTGTTTGTGTCGGCGGTGGCCATCCGCGGCTACGAGCGTACGCATGATTTCCACCAGGAGATGCACGATTTTTCCGACCAGATTGAGCGCGTACTGATCGCCATTCTGCTGATGCTTTTCGGTGGGGCGATTGCCTCAGGACTGCTGGAAGAACTGACCTGGCCCGATGTCGTCGTGGGGCTGCTGTTGCTGCTGGTCATTCGGCCCGTGGTGGGATGGTTCACGCTCGGCGGCACGAAGGCGACTCCCCGCCAGCGCTGGGTCATTGCCGGTTTTGGCATCCGGGGCATCGGTTCTTTTTTCTACCTCGCCTTTGCGCTCGAACTGGCTGATTTTGAGCAGCCCCACCGGCTCTGGGCCCTGGTCGGCTTTGTCGTGCTCGTCTCGGTTTGCATACACGGGGTCCTGTCGACGCCCGTGATGGACTGGATCGACCGGCGGGAAGGAAAACACAAGCGGCAACAGCGCTTGTTTTGAGGGGCAGCCTCACCCGGCGAAAGCTATCCCTCAGCAAAACAACCGTTACGAAATCGAATTACTTACAAACGGCGCTTGCCGAACGTACGCCCGACTCGTGACCTGCTCCACCAGAAAACGGGCCAAGGCATCAGCCGCGACCTGGGTACCCGGCAGGTGTTCGAGCGACACGTCGACCCGGCCCGTCGCTAAACCGGGCACGAGGTACGGAATGCGTACGTACGTCCAGTCGAGATCACTTTCGCGGAGCAACTGGTACTCGCGTCGGCGGTCAGCCATGAAGGTTGGAAAATGTTCCTCCATGAACGCCGCCGCCTGCCGGGTCGCCAGGTCCGACTGCTCCCAATCGATGTCGTAGAGGCTGGTCACGACGAGGCACCGGTGAACGTCGGCCTCCCGCATCGCCGCCAGCAACTGCGCCGTGACGGCACCCAGGATGGGCTCGCGTTCGCCTTTCGGGTGGCCGAGGGTACTCAGCACCGCGTCACAGCCGCGCAGCAGCACACGCAGCGCGACCGAATCGCGGGCATCGCCGGAAATAGTTTCCAGGTACTCGTGTGAGAAATCAAGCATTTCCGGGTGGCGAAGCAGCGCCCGAACGCGGTACCCAGCCGCTAGCGCTTCGCGCAGAAGGGGGCGACCGGCCTTGCCGCCACCGCCCAGAATGGCCAGGGTGAGAGGTGAAGTAGACATGATGAAAACGAAAGAAACGACCGTCGACCCCACCAGGTGCAGGGCTCGACCGTCGGGTGAGAAGGGAAATTCGCCGCTGACGCGAATCAAAAAAAGAGAAGGGGCCACACCGATTCAGCCACCGGCAGCGGGTGGTCAATGAAAATCGGGTGTGTTCAGGCGAGTTGAATGCGACAAAGGTACGCGAATAGGCGCTAATTCCGGCCGCGTCCCATCCGGTACAAGCGTTTGCCGTTCGGGTCGATAAATTCCAGAAACAGACTATCCGACCGCACGCTGAACGCGGCAAAGCCGGGCGAGCTGGCCGAAAACAGCGTGCGCTCATTGGTACCGGCGTAGCGCCAGCCACCCCCGCCGCCCGAGATGACGTAGTCCGTCGACTCGCCGGGTACCCGGTGGTGCTGGAGGTTGTGGTCGTGGCCGCAGAGGTAGAGCTGCACGTGGTGTTTTCGCAGGATGGGTTTAAGTTCCTGAATCAGTTCGGGCGAATCGCGGTACGCCAGCCCCGCCGTGTAAATCGGGTGGTGACCGACGACGATTTTCCAGGGTTCGGTTGTAGCCGTCAGGACGCTGTCGAGCCAGGCCCGCTGCCGGGCCGGATTCTGCGCGGAGGCTTCGCGGTACTCGGCCAGGGCCGGATTCGTGCGGTACGCCTCGATCATCGGGTTGGTGTCGAGGTACACCAGCCGCACCGTATTCTGACCGTCGAGCTTCACGGCGGTGGTGAAGTACCGGGCGGGCATCCGCCAGCGTGGGTTTTTCTTCGAGTAGTCGATTTGCGCCTGCGGACTTTTCGGATAATCGTGGTTGCCCAGCACCACGTACCAGGGTACCTGCAACGAAGCCGCGGTGTAGACATCCTCAAACGAGGTTTTCCAGTGCGGATCATCGACACTCTCGACGCCGTGGTCGTAGAAATTATCGCCCGTTGACACGATGAACGTTGGCCGGAGGCTGTCGGCGTAGCGGGTCATGGCCTTGGCCACGGCCCGCTGTTCGCCTCCGCCCCAGAACCCCCAGTCGCCCAAGGCAAAAAAACGCAGCGTGTCGGGTTTGGGCTGCGGTTTGGGTACCGGCGGCAGGGGCGTCATTCCGGTACCGGCCTGATCGGGTGGGTTCGACCGGCAACCCAACAGCGCCAGCACGAGGAGCGGTAGGACGAATTTCAAGGGAGTAGGTCTACTAAAAATTCAGGCCAAGATACTCGTTTTCAGCCGCGAAGCCAGACCATCGAGGTGTTCGTCGGTAAAATCAAGGTGCGTGACGAAGCGGACCTTGTCCGGACCGAACGGCGCAGCAAGAATGCCTCGTTCCGCGAGTTGCCGGACGTACTCGCCCGAGTGCAGCTCCGGGGCGAGTTGAAAAATGACGATGTTCGTCTCCACCGGCAGCATCCCAACCACTTCGGGCAGGGCTTCGAGCATGCCGCCGATGACTCGCGCCCGCTGGTGATCTTCGCGCAACCGTTCGACGTGATTCTCCAGCGCGTACCGACCCGCCGCGGCCAGAAAACCGGCCTGTCGCCAGCCACCCCCGAGTCGTTTGCGCACCCGCCGGGCGCGTTTGATGAAGGCCGCATCGCCCAGCAGGAGCGAACCGACCGGGCAGCCCAGGCCCTTCGAGAGGCAAATGGAAATCGAATCGAACCGCTGCCCGTAGTCGGTGGGCGACTCGCCGGTTTCCACCAGCGCGTTGAACAGCCGGGCGCCGTCAAGGTGCAGGGCCAGCCCATACTCGCGCGTGACGGCCCGGATTTCGTGAATCGTTTCGAGCGCGTAGTAACAACCGCCGCCTTTGTTGACGGTGTTTTCGAGCGACACGACCCGGCTCACGGGCGCGTGGATATCGTCGGGTTTGATGGCCGCCCGTACTTGCTGCGCCGACAGCCGACCGCGATCGCCGCTGAGCAGCGTGACCGATAGTCCCGAGTTGGCCATCAGCCCGCCCCCTTCGTAGAGGTACACGTGTGAGAGGCCATCGCAGATGACTTCGTCGCCGGGCCGCGTGTGCACGTTCAGCGCAATCTGGTTGGTCATCGTACCCGACGGACAAAACAGCGCGGCCTCCTGGCCGAACAGCCGGGCGGCGTAGGTTTCGAGGTCGTTGACGGAGGGGTCATCACCAAACACGTCATCCCCGACGGGGGCCGCGAACATCGCCTCGCGCATGGCCGGAGTAGGGCGGGTGACGGTATCGGAGCGTAAATCGAGTACGAGCATAAATCGCGAAAAAGAAAACTGAATAAGTTGAGTACGAAAATACGCGATTCTCGTGGCGCTGGCAGGAGGATGCCCCGCGACCTAAAATCTTATTTCATCAATAACCCGTAGTTCGCTTCCGTGGCAGTAGGGTACCATCAACCCTTCTCCGGCAGGGACGAGAAAAACCGAAAATGAAAAGTTGGAATAGGAATTGAGCTTTCAAGCTTCTATGTTTGAAGTAATTCTAACAAACAGAAATAAGAATTATAATTCCAACTTATGAACACACTTGGAAATCGTCTCAAACAACTTTGCGAAGCTCTGGGCGAATCACCAACGCAGTTTGCAACCGTTCGGCTGGGCTATTCCAGTCCTTCTAAGCTATACAATTGGATATCAGGCAAGTTTTATCCAAAAGAAGACAGTTTCCAACTTATTGAAGAAAAAGTACCGACTTTGAATAGCCAGTGGTTACGCAAAGGAGTTGGAACGATGTTTGAAATGAACGAAGAAGTTGGAATACAAAAACCAATTCCAACTTTACAGCCTGATTCCAAGTCACAGGAAAGAAAAACGGGTCCGACGGTCGAGTCCCTCCAACTTGAAAATACGGTGTTGAAGGAAAAGATTGCGCTGCTCGAACGATATTTGGAGCGCCTCGAACGGACCCACGACGCCCTGCTGGGAAAACTGTAGCTGGTCGGTAGCGGGAGACTCGGGGCGTTTCGCAACACGAAAACCGTTGACTTATGGTTTCGCAACAACTCCTCACGCAGCGCCTGCTCGACCGCCTCTGGACGGGATACACCGAGCGCGTGGCGTACGCCCGGCGCTACGCCGAACTGGTTACCGAAAAAGGGGGGCGCGTCGTGAATGACCACTGCGCCTTCCGTACGTTCAATTGCCCGACGGGCGAGCAACCGGCGGGCATCGAGGCCATTGGGACGGTACTGGAAAGCCTGGGGTACCTGCGGCGCGATCCGTACGCGTTTCCTTCCAAGCACCTCAACTCCTTTCATTACCAGCACCCCGACAACCGGGAATTTCCTAAGTTTTTCGTCACGCAACTGGAAGTCGATGCATTGTCGGAGGACGTAGCCGAACTGATCAAGGAAGCCGTTGACGATACCCCGGACCTGCTCGGCGGCGCGCCTCGCGCGCTGCTGGCTGAACTGAAAGCCAACGGTGAAGTAGACGAAGCCAACGCCGAGGCACTCGTGGAAGCCCTGGTGGGATTTTTCGCCCGGCCCTGGGCCCCACCGAAACGCTTGACCGTGCTCCGCGTGAACGACGAGTCGCAGTTTGCGGCCTGGACGCTGCTGCACGGCAACGCCGTCAACCACTTCACGGCGTACGTCAATTTTCAGGAGGTACCCGACTGGCCCGACATCGAGGCGACGGCCGCCGGGCTGAGCGCCGCGGGGGTACCCATGAAAGACCGCATCGAGGGCGAACCGGGCAGCAAACTGCGCCAGACCTCCACGCAGGCCGTTGACGAGGAATGCGCCGTGACCGAAGCCGACGGGAGCGGGAGTACCCTTACCTGGAGCTACGCGTACTACGAGCTGGCCGAGCGCGGGACCATCGAGCAGAACGGCGAAAAAATGGGCTTCGACGGCTTCCTCGGCGAACAGGCCACGAATCTGTTTGAAATGACGAAACGATAGTAGGCAGTGGCAATAGGCAGTCAAATGCAGTCAAGTTCTGCCGACTGCCACTGCCTACTCAAAACTCCCATTTCCACCGTATGCAATCCATTCTCGTCATCGGCCTCGGGAAGGTCGGTTCGCTGGTCGGGGTGCTGCTGAGCAAAACCTTTCTGGTGAAGGGCTTTGACAAACAGCCGCCCGTCCCGGAACTGCCCTTCGGCGTCATCACGGGCGACGTGACCGACGACGTGCTGCTCGAACGCACCATCGCCGGGTTTGATGCCGTCGTATCGTGCATGCCCTACGCGCTCAACCTGCCCATCGCCCGGCTGGCCTGCCGCCTGGGTAAGCACTACTTCGACCTCACCGAAGACGTCCCGACCACGACGGCCGTCCGCGAAATGGCCGCGACGGGTACCCGCGCGGTCCTGGCCCCGCAGTGCGGGCTGGCACCAGGCTTCATCGGCATCGTGGGCAGCGACCTGGCCCGGCGCTTTGAGCGGCTGCGCGACATCGAGTTGCGCGTGGGGGCGCTCCCGGCGTACCCCAACGGGCTGCTGGGGTACTCGTTTACGTGGTCGCCCGCGGGCGTCATCAACGAATACCTCAACGATTGCGAGGTCATTCACAACGGCCGTCGCAAGCTGGTCCCCGCGCTCGAAGGCATCGAAACCATCAACATCGAAGGGCAGGAATTCGAGGCCTTCAGTACCTCGGGCGGATTGGGAACGCTCTGCGAAACCTACGAGGGGCGCGTCGATACGCTCAACTACAAAACCATCCGGTACCCCGGCCACGGGCGGCTGATGCGGTTTTTGCTCTACGAACTGATCCTGAAAGACCGCCGCGAACTGGTCGAGCAGATTCTGACCGAGGCGAAACCGCCCGTGCAGGAAGACGTGGTGTACGTCTACGCCGTCGTGGAAGGCTGGAAGCGGGGCGGCGTCGAACGCGAAGAATTTTACCGGGCCTACCACCCGCGGCTCATCGACGGGCAGCCCTGGCGGGCCATTTCCTGGACGACGGCCGCCTCGCTCGTGGCGGTGATCGAACTGGTCGCCGAAGGAGAACTACCCCAGTCGGGTTTTCTCAAGCAGGAAGACGTGCCGTTCGACGCGTTTTTGCAGACGCGCACGGGGCGCTGGTTTGCCGAGTAGCCGAGTTTCAGGGTTTGGTCGCAAAATCGGGCGAGGCGGGCCAGAGGGGCGGTACCTTCGGGATTCGTTTTGTTTCCGCATGAAAAAAGTACTCGTTCTGACCGTTCTGCTGGCCGTGATGCTGTGCTGCTCCGGCTGGGGGGGGCTGGTCCACCGCACGACGCTTCAACTCGCCGTGTACGCGCTTCCGGCGAAGATGCAGCCGTTTTTCTTCGACAACCTGGCGTACCTCGTCAAGAATTCCGTCCGGCCCGATCAGCGGCGGCGCTCCGACCCCGCCGAAGCCACCCGGCACTTCATCGACCTCGAAGCCTTCGGACCGAACGCGGCCACCGAAGTACCCGAGCGCTGGGAAGACGCCGTGACGCGCTTCACCGAAGACACCCTCCGCAAGTACGGCACGGTACCCTGGCGCATCACCGCGGTGCAGGCCCGGCTGACCGAAGCCTTCCGCCGCCGCAACGCCGACAGCATCCGGTACTTCGCCGCCGACCTGGGGCATTACCTCGGCGATGCCCACGTACCCCTGCATACGTCGCTCAACTACGACGGCCAGCTCAGCAACCAGCACGGGCTGCACGCTCTCTGGGAGAGTACCGTGCCCGAACTGTTCCTGAACGAGTACCAGTTGTACGAAAAACACGGCGTCCGGTACCTGAAAAACCCGCAACGCGCCGCCTGGGAGGCCGTGCGCAGCGGGCACGAACTGCTGCGCGAGACGTTTGAGCAGGAGCGCGACGTGACCCGAAACTTCACCGATTCGACCAAGTACCGCATCCAGCGCCGCAACGGCATTCCGGTGAAGTACTACACGACGGCCTTCGCCCGGGCGTACGGGCAGCGCGTGAACCCCTCGGTGCAGCGGCAACTGCGCCGTTCGGTGGCGGCCATCGCCGATTTCTGGTACACGGCCTGGGTCGACGGGGGTCGGCCGGATCTCGACGACCTGTTGAAAACGCCCCTCAGCCCGGAGCAGAAAAAGCGCCTGAAGGCCGAACGGGCCGCCTACCGCGCCAACGAACTCCTGGCGAAGGGCTGGCTGCGGGCGCGGAGTGAAGAAGACGAGTAGTGCCGGAAGCTAACCTAAGTTACTTCTTAACGCGCGGCGGCGAGGTTTGGTGAAAAAAGCGTAACATGCTGTCATTTTCGTGGGTACGCCTCCCGCATTCCCCTGATTTCTGTCAATCACCGCCATGATGACTGTGTCTTTTCTGGAAAAACCACCCAGCCGCACGGAAGTCGAACATTGGGAGTGGGAACCCGACCGGGACTCCGTTCCCGATTGGAACCACCCCCTGAGTCGCGTACTGGGTCGCCCGAAGGAAGCAGCGACGGCCCAGGATTGGCTCGACTGGGTGTACGAAGCCGATCAGCCCAAGACCCGGCAGGCCGCCGAAAGCTGGATTGCCGCCCGTGGGGATGCGCCCTTGCTACTCAGTTTTCGGGTGCGGATACCCGGCGATTCACCGATGGGCGACGAGTGGATGCACGTGGTCGTGCAGGGAACGGTCATCGACCGCCACGCCGACGGATCGGTTCGGCGGGTCGTCGGGGCGTTTGTCAACACCACCCGGCAGGTACGGGCCAAAGAAGAACTTCGCACCGTAACCGAACACCTGCAACTGGTCATTTCGGGCATCAGTGCGGGCGTGTGGACGTGGGACCTGGCGACCAACGAAGAGCAGTGGTCGCCGCGGTTTTACGAGCTGCTGGGCTATAAACCCGGCGAAATTCCGGCCACGTATGAGTTTTTCATCGAAAACCTGCTGCATTCCGACGATCGCCCCGCACTCGAAAGCGCGGTTCGGGATCACCTGCGCCAGCAGACCCCGTACCGCCTGGACGTTCGGATGAAAACCCGCTCGGGTACCTACCGCTGGTTTGAAACCGCCGGGCAGTGCAGCCGTGATGCGCACGGTGAACCGATTCGGATGGTGGGATCCATCATTGACATCGACGCCAAGAAAACGGCTCTGCTCGAACTCGAAAAGCGCGAATACATGCTGCGCGAAGCGGAAACGATGGGGCGCATCGGGGGCTGGGAGATGGACCTGATTAACCAACGGCTGCACTGGTCGGAACAGGTCTGCCTCATTCACGAGGTCGCCACCGACTACGCGCCTGATCTGACGACGGCGCTCGACTTCTTCGCGCCCGAATGCCGTCCGCACCTTGCGCAAGCCTTTGAGATGGGCATCCGCGAGCAGCGCCCGTACGACCTCGAACTCCGCCTCGTGACGGCCCGCAACCGCCGCATCTGGGTACGAACCATCGGTAGGCCGGTCGTAGATGCGCAGGGGCGGGTTGTGGCGATGCGCGGGGTCATTCAGGACGTCGACCAGCAGAAAAAGCGGGAAATTTCGCTGCAACGGTCCCTCAACCTCATCCGCGACCAGAACAACCGGCTGTTTAATTTCGCGCACATCGTGTCGCACAACCTGCGTTCGCACACGGGCAACCTGCAACTGCTGGTCGACCTCATGCGCGAAACTACCGACGAAACCGACTGGACGGAACTCCTCGACCGCGTTCGGGACGTTTCCGCCCAGCTCAACGAAACCCTGGCGCACCTCAACGAAGTGGTGACCATCCGCGGTGATCAGACGCACGAACGAAAAAAAGTGCGGCTTTCCGAACTGCTCCCCCCGATACTCCACGCGCTCGCCGACGAACTGAACGCCCGTCCGGCGGCGATCCGGAGTGATTTTAGTCAGGTCGATGAGGTCGATTACGTCCCGGCGTACCTGACGAGCATTCTGACCAACCTCGTTTCCAACGCCATCCGGTACCAGCACCCCGACCGGTCGCTGCAACTCACCCTGGCCACGCGGCGGGAGCGGGGGCGCGTGGTGCTCGACGTGCGCGACAACGGGCTCGGCATCGACCTCGTTCAGCACGGCAGCAAGCTGTTTGGACTTTACAAAACCTTTCACGAGCACCCCCAGGCCCGCGGGTTTGGGCTGTTTCTGACCCGAAATTACGTCGAAGCCCTCGGCGGGCGGATTGAAGTCGCCAGCACGCCGGGGCAGGGAACCATATTTACCGTTACGCTCTAACGCATGACTGAGCACATTTGCCTCATCGACGACGACCCGATTTACGTGTTTGGGTTGCGGAAAATGATTGAACTGAAGCGGCTCGGGCAGCGGATTTCGGTTTTTGCTAACGGGCGCGACGCGCTGGAATACTTCCGGAACACCACGAATCCAACCGAGTTGCCCGACGTCATCCTGCTCGACATCAACATGCCCATCCTGGACGGCTGGCAATTTCTGGATCAATTCGGGCCGCTCAGGGCCACGCTTCGCAAAGACATTCCGCTCTACCTGGTCAGTTCGTCCATTTTTGAGGACGACCTGCGCCGCGCCCGCGCGAATCCGCTCGTGACCGACTACCTGACCAAGCCCATTTCGTTTCTTCGCCTACAGGAATTACTCAGCCCGACGACGCTGGGTTGAGTCGCCGCCATTCCGCAAACGCTTCGCCCGCTTCGGCGTGGCCCACCTGCCCGGCGATGATCGTCCGTTCGGCCAGGGGCCGTTGCAAGTCTTCCTGAATGAAATGGATCGAAAACCCATACCGGGCCGCTTCCTCGTGGGTGGTGGCGTAGTACACCGCCGAAACCTTCGCCCAGAGCAGGGCGGCGTGGCACATCGGGCAGGGTTCGCAGGAGGCGTACACGGTGCAGCCGCTGAGGTTTTCGGTACCCAGGCGCTGCCCGGCGTCGCGCAGGGCTTCCACCTCGGCGTGGGCCGTCGGGTCGTGGTGCGCGGCCACCTGGTTCTGGCCCCGGCCCACGATTTCGCCGTCTTTCACGATGACGCAGCCGAACGGTCCGCCGGTCCCCTCGCGGACGCTGCGGAGCGAGAGTGCGATGGCCTGACGCATGAAGGAGAGGTGGTCAATGGTCATGAAATCAGAACATTAGAAAATTAGTCGTAGACCAAGTACTCGGCGCGGATCATGGCGTTGGCGTTCGGCAGAAATCCAGGCGGGGGTACCTGGAGTTTCCATTCCCCACCCGCAAGCCGCCCGTAGGTTCGGAGCAGGGCAAACTCCGGCGTAGCGCCCAGCGACTGCCCGTAGTAAACCAGGGGTTGGGAGACGCTGCGGTCCGGGTACTTGGGGTAAAGCGTGCTGTACGTGAAAAATTTCCGCTGAGTACCGTAGAGCCATTCCATGCTCACAAAAATACCCCCGGGCGGAACGCGCAGATTCCAGTCCTGCCCGTCGACGTCGTGCCAAGCACCACCCCGCCGCGCCGCCGTGACGAGCGAGTGCCGGAGTAGGTCCCCGCCGGGTTGGCCGTTGCGCACGGCGTACACCCGCACCCGAAACGGGGCTTTGGGTTTGTTCGAGCCGCCAATAAAAAAGCCGACGGATTTCAGGTACGTCACGCTCGAATCGGTCGACCCGGGTAACCACGAGGCCAGCTCCCAGGTTGATTGCCCGGTTCCAGAAACGAAGAAATGACGAGGATTCACGTTTTGCTGCGACCCCACCCGCCGGACGGTACCGCCTTCGCGCCGGATGGGTACTTCGGCCAGCGGTACGGGTAGTTCATCCAACTGAATTTCTGCCGGGTTTCCGAGGCTTCCCACGCGTACCCGCTTCGTTTGGTAGCCAACCGACGACACACGCAGCGAGTCGTCGGATCGCAGGCCATCGAGCGTGAAGTGGCCCTGCTCGTCGGCGTAGGTACCCCGCGACTGGCCGACCACGCCCACGGCGGCGTAGGGGACGGGGCGGCGGTTGGTACCCGATACGACGCGGCCCGAACGCACCCGTTGCGCCGATGCGGACGGACTGAAAAGCATCAGGAAAACGGGCAGCAGCAGGCGCATAGGACCAAGCTACCCGAAATTTCGCTACTTTCGATTTTTCCGTTTCCGAAAAATCTTCCCCGAACCCCTGCCATGCAATTCTCCTTCGACCGGTACCAGACCGAAGGTTTTCACGATGAAATGTTCGACACCGTTGGCCAAATCCGGCCCGGCTACGAGGCCTTCCGGCAGCGCGTCGAGCAACTGACTTTCGACGACATGACCCGCCGCCAGGTGGCCGCCGAAAAGGCGCTCATGGCGATGGGCATCACGTTTAACGTTTACTCCGAAAACGAGGGTACCGAGCGCATCATGCCCATCGACATCATCCCGCGGATTCTGGAGGGCGGGGAATGGAGCCGCCTCGAACGCGGACTTGCCCAGCGGATCACGGCGCTGAATTTATTCATTGACGACGTCTACAACGAGCAGAAAATCCTCAGGGACGGCATCGTGCCGCGCGAATTAATCGAGTCGTCGAAGTGCTTCCTGGCACCCTGCCTGGGGCTGAAACCGCCGAAAGGCATCTGGTGCCACATTACGGGTACCGACCTCATCAAGGGCGATGACGGGCAGTACATGGTGCTCGAAGACAACCTGCGTTGCCCGTCGGGCGTGAGTTACATGCTCGAAAACCGCGAACTACTCAAGCAAACCTTCCCCGAAATTTTCGCGCAGGTCGACGTCCGGCCCGTGTCCGACTACCCGAGTCGATTGCTCCAGATGCTTCAGCACATCGCCGGGCGACCCGACCCGACGGTCGTGGTCCTCACGCCGGGAATTTACAATTCGGCCTACTTCGAGCATTCGTACCTGGCTCAGCAGATGGGCGTCGAACTCGTCGATACCCGCGATCTGGTTGTCCACGACGGGTACGTGAAAATGCGCACGACGAAGGGCTTTCAGATTGTCGACGTCATCTACCGCCGCATCGACGACACGTACCTCGACCCGCGCACGTTCAACCCCGACTCGCTCATCGGCATTCCGGGCATTTTCGACGTGTATAAAAAAGGCCGGGTTGCCCTGGCCAACGCGCCCGGTACTGGCGTGGCCGACGACAAGGTGATTTACGCCTACGTGCCGCGCATCATCAAGTATTACCTCGGTGAAGAACCCCTCATCCCGAACGTCCAGACCTACATCTGTGGCGAAGACGACGACTGCCGGTACGTGCTCGAAAACATCCAGAACCTCGTCGTGAAAGAAGCCAACGAAGCGGGCGGGTACGGCATGCTCATTGGCCCGAAGGCAACCAAAAAAGAGCACGAGGACTTCAAAAAGCGCATCCGGGCGAACCCGCGCAACTACATCGCTCAGCCCACGATTTCGCTTTCGCGGGTACCCTGCCTGATCGACAATCAGGTGGAAGGTCGCCACGTCGATTTGCGGCCCTACATCCTCTACGGCGACGAAATCCGGGTCATTCCCGGCGGGCTGACGCGCGTGGCATTGCGGAAGGGTTCGCTCGTCGTGAATTCCTCGCAGGGCGGGGGGTCGAAGGATACCTGGGTACTTTGGTAGGGTGGTTGCCGAACAGTCATTCAGTACGGCAAACGCTGCTGGGGTTCTGCTTCCCGAATCGGGGTACGAAAACCGCGACAATCTGCCGCACAACTGCCTGGGAAGGCCGTTGGGAGCCGTGGCAAAGGGTTGGTTGTCTAAGTAAGCCGACACATCGTCGCATTCTAAAACCAACAAAACCACAAAATCATGGCAACTCTGATGGACAACGTCCGGAATTTTTTCTCGGGCGATGACAACACGGACCGCGAAGGCCTTCAGGCTCTGTTCGTGAATGAATTGAAAGGCATCTACTACACCGAGAACCAATTGATCGACGCGCTTCAGGAGCAGGCCGACGCCGCTACGAGCGATGAAGTACGCAACGCCTTCCTCCAGCACCAGCAGGAAACGCGCGGCCAGGTGCAGCGGCTGGAGCAGATTTTCAACCAGATTGGCGTGGAAGCCGATGAAATGACCTGCAACGCCGCCGATGGCCTCATCGACGACGCGCAAATGGTCGTCTCGAACACCGAAACGGGTTCGCTGACGCGCGACGCCGGGTTGATCATCGCCGGACAGAAAGTGGAACACCACGAAATTGCCGCCTACGGCTCCCTGCATACGTTGGCGCGAGTACTCGGCCACACGCAGGTTGCGCAGTTGCTGGAACAATCGCTTCAGGAAGAAAAAACAACCGATCAGAAGCTGACGCAACTGGCCGAGTCATTTGTCAACGATCAGGCGGCAGGCGAATCGAACGGAAATGGTTCGTACCGGAGTGGAAGCGACGACAGCGGCAGCGTCGTTGGTTCAGGCTCGACGTACGGCACGGGCAGCTACGGCAGCGGAACGACGTCGGGCAGCGGTACCTACCGCAACGATCCCACGCTGGGAGGCATGACGGGCGTCTGAGCCCACTGGTCAAACCACAAAAAAGCCCGCTCCGAACATTCGGAGCGGGCTTTTTTGTGAGGCAGGAAAACTTATTTCCCCGCCGATGCCGAAGCCGGTACGGCCAGGTTGAAGAACTGGTCAAGCTTGGGCAGGATGATGATTTCCGTGCGGCGGTTGGCCCGGCGCGCTTCCACCGAATCGCTGCCGTCTTTGGGCAGGTACTCGCCCCGGCCCCCGGCCAGCAGACGAGCGGGCGCAATGCTGAATTCGTTTTGCAGCAAACGCGTCACCGATGTCGCGCGCTTCACGCTAAGGTCCCAGTTGTCGACGCCCGCGTCGCCGCGGTACGGCACGTTGTCGGTGTGGCCTTCCACGAGGATGTCGAGTTCCTGGTAGTCGTTCAGGATTTTTGCGACTTTGCCGATGACCGTCTTGGCCGCCGGGTTGATCGTGTAGCTACCCGTCTGGAAGAGCATTTTGTCCGACAGCGAGACGTACACCACGCCTTTTTTCACTTCCACGGTGACGTCCTGGTCGTTGATGTCCGAGAGCGAACGCTTCAGGTTCATCACGAGCGAAAGATTCATCGAATCCTTGCGCTGAATGCCCGTGTTGAGATCTTTGATGTACTTGCTCTGGTCGTTGAGGGCATCGAGCGATTTTTTGATGCTTTCGGCACCCGACTTGCTGATGACCGAGAGGTCCGAAAGCCGGTCGAGGAGGTTGGTGTTGGTCCGCTTGAGGTACGCCAGTTGTTCTTCGAGTTCCTTCACGCGGGCGTCGCGGGTACCCATTTCATCCGTGCGCGATTTCAGATCGGCCTGGAGCCGGGCGATTTGCTGATCGCAATCCGATTTGGCGCGTTCGAGCTGCGCCTGCAACTGCGCCACCTGGTTTTGCGAAGCGGCGTACTTTTTCTTACCCACGCAGGAGGCAAGCGAAATAACAATGGAAAGTGCGAAAAGGACTTTTTTCATGGTTGAGATTGGAAAAGAGTGTGTAGGGTTGCTGAGGTTGACGAACCAACTACGCCGGGGCGCAACGGGTTCAGGAAAATGAAAAAATTGAGGTAAAAAAACAGTACCGAACGGTCTTTCAATACAAAATAGAGCCGCAAAATTACCACAGGCGGTGCAAAATTACTATTCACTTTTCTACTTTCCATTTGGAAAAGCGCGCGAATCTGCCCCGTTCAGGGAACGAGCAATTCCACCCGCGGCCGGTCGAGCCGGGCGCTTAGCCAGCGTTGCAGGCGGCGGCGTTCGTCGACACTCGGCGGACGCGTGAACCGCACGACGGCCAGCGTGACCGTGTCGGGCCGGGTCCGGCCGGGGCGGTACCGGAAGGTCTCGGTCACGGCAAATTCCTGAACGTAGGGATGCTCGGCGAGTACCTCGCGGATCAGTCCGGGGTCGCGGGAGGGACTGTTTTCGTAGGTCTGTAACTGGCGCTTCAACTGGGAAATCTGCTGGTCGCGCTGCTGAATGAGGGCTTCGTTTCGCTGGTAGATGTCTTCGATGATACCCGTTTTCAGCGCATCCGGGTCAAACTCCGCCGCCGACGAGAGGTTCTGGCGCACCGTCAGGCGGGTATTGGTCAGGCCGTAGTACCCCAGCCGTCGGGTACGGCGTTCGATTTCAGCTTTCGGAACGGGCTGGCCCAGCACGAGTACCTCGATGGTACGCCGGTCGGGGTTGACAGTCCGGCTGATGATCTGGGTCTCGGGAAACACCAACTCTTTGGCAATGAACTCCTTCGCCCGGTTGGAATACACGCTTTTCTGAACAATCCGCGAAGCCAGGTACACGCTGGGCAGCATCGTCAGAATTACGGCCAGCCAGACCAGCCGCCGGACGTACCGCCCCTGGGCCGGGTCAGCAAATTCTTTGCGGGGCAAATTCAGGACCCGCACCATCAGAAAAGCCGAAAAACTGATGAAGATGCTGTTGATGAAAAACAGGTAAAACGCCCCGAGAAAGTACATCCAGTGCGCCGTGGCCAGCCCGTACCCCGCCGTGCAGAGCGGCGGCATGAGCGCCGTGGCGATGGCCACGCCGGGGATGGCGTTGCCTTTGTCGCGGCGCGTAGAGGCCACGATGCCCGCCAGTCCGCCGAAGAGCGCGATGAAGACATCGAAAGTACTCGGCGAGGTACGCGCCAGCAGTTCGGACTGCGCTTCGTCGAGGGGCGTGACGAGAAAGTAAATCGTCGAAGTCAGGACGCTGATCACCACGGCGAGAGACAGGTTTCTGAACGCCCGCTTGACCAGTTCCAGGTCGTTGGTACCTAGGCCCAGTCCGAGGCCGTTGATCGGCCCCATGAGCGGCGAAATCAGCATGGCCCCGATGATGACGGCCGTGGAATTGACGTTCAGCCCGATGGAAGCGATGAAAATTGCGAAAATGAGCGCCCAGAGGTTGGTACCCCGGAACTCGACGTCGCGGCGAATGCTGGCGATGATCTGCTCGTCCTGCGCCTTGTCTTCGTGCAGGTTGAAGCGGTCTTCCAGAAAATCGCCGATCTGACGAAAAAAGGACTTACGCATGAAAAAAACGAAATCTGCGGCTGGGGAGCCGTGCAAAATACGACCCCGCCAGTCAAAAGCAAGCTGACGTCAGGCGGCGGAATCCTTGCAGCGGCGGGGGCTTCTGCCTATTTTGCCCGCTTAACCTCTGAAACGCATGAACCGACGTTTTCTGTTTTGTTTGCTTGCCCTCTGGGTCGGACCGGCGGGCCTGTTTGCCCAATTGCCCCGCCTGCGGGTTTCCGACAACCGCCGTTTTCTCGTCACCGAATCGGCGGATGGCCGACCCGGCCAGCCTTTTTTCTGGATGGGCGATACGGGCTGGGAACTCTTCCACCGCCTGAAGCGCGAGGAGGCGGAGAAGTACCTCAAGCGCCGCGCCGAACAGGGATTCACCGTGATTCAGGCCGTGGTCCTGGCCGAGTTCGACGGATTGCGGACGCCGAACCCGTACGGTCGGGTCCCGTTTTACAACGACAACCCGGCTAAGCCCAACGAGGAGTACTTCCAGTACGTCGACGAGGTACTGACTATGGCCGAAAAACACGGCCTCTACATCGCCCTGCTGCCGACCTGGGGCGACAAATTATTTAAAAACCGCTGGGGTGCCGGGCCGGAAATCTTCAACCCGACCAACGCCCGGGCCTACGGCGAGTGGATCGGCAAGCGATACCGCGACCGGAACAACATCATCTGGGTGATGGGCGGCGACCGCAACCCACGCGAGGGTTCGCAGGACGTGGAGGTCTGGCGGCAGATGGCCGCGGGCGTCGAGGCGGGCGTCGGCGGGCGCGACCGGGCGCTGATGACCTTTCACCCGCAGCCGAGCCAGACGAGTTCGTCGTCGCCCTGGTTTCACGACGACGCCTGGCTGGATTTTAATATGCTGCAAACCGGTCACTGCCGCGATACGCCCGTCTGGGACCTGATTCAGGGGGATTACAACAAAACCAACGTCAAGCCGACGCTCAACGGCGAACCGATTTACGAAGACCATCCGGTCTGCTTTAACGCCAATGACCTGGGGCACTCCGGCGCGTACGATTGCCGGAAGGCGGCTTACTTGAGTCTGTTCGCGGGCGGCTTCGGTCACACCTACGGCTGCCACGACATCTGGCAGTTTTACGACAAAACCCGCGAACCCGTCAACCGACCGCTCAACGTCTGGAGCGATGCGCTGGAACTGACCTTTGCCAATCAGGTCAAGCACGTACGGGCGCTCCTGCAATCGCGACCGCTGCTGGAGCGGGTGCCCGATAACTCGTTAGTAGTCAGCAATTACTGTAACGCCGAGCGCGTTCAGGTCACGCGCGGCACGAATTACCTGATGGCGTACTCGGCCCAGGGTCGCCCCATCGTGCTGAACCTTGATAAAAAGATTTCGGGTACGAAGTTGAAAGGGTACTGGTTCGATCCGCGCAAGGGCGAAGCCAAAGAAGCCGGTACCTTCGATAACCGCGGCCAGCAGACGTTTACGCCGCCCGGCAGCGGCCAGGGCCAGGATTGGGTACTCGTGCTGGATGATGCGGCGAAAGGGTATCCGGTGCCGGGAGTTACAAAGTGAAGAAGGAAAGATTTATGCAATGATCAATAGTCAATTTTCAATGCGCAATTCTCATTAGCTGAACATTGCGCATTGAAAATTGACTATTGATCATTGCAATTTTTAAAGCAGTACCTGATTCCGCACTAAATCCTCCATTGTCTCTCGCTGCCGAATCAATCGGGCTTCGCCGTCGAGGACGAGTACCTCGGCGGGGCGAAAGCGGCTGTTGTACTGGCTGCTCATCGTGAAGCCGTAGGCCCCGGCGTTGCGCAGGGCCAGCACGTCGCCCGCCCTGACGCGGTTGAGCAGGCGCTGTTCGGCAAACGTATCCGTCTCGCAGATGTACCCGACCACGTCGTAGGTTTCCTGCTCAGTGCTTTCGGGGTTCGAGACGTTGACGATGTCGTGGTAGGCGTCGTACATCATCGGGCGGATGAGGTGGTTGAGGCCCGAATCGACGCCGACGAACGTCCGGTTCGGCGCGTACTTGACCACGTTGGCCGTAACCAGGAATACCCCCGCTTCGCTGACGAGGAACTTGCCCGGCTCAAACCACAATTCCAGTTCACGGCCGTACCGCTGGCTGAAATGCCGGAAAAATTGCGACAGCTCCGCGCCGAAGCTCGGTAGATCCGTCACGGCATCGCCCTCGCGGTAAGCAACTTTGAAACCCCCGCCGAGGTCGATGGCGCGGAGGTCGGGGAATTCGTAGGCCAGTTCAAACAGCTTCCCGGCGGCTTCGAGCAGCGCCTCGGCTTCTTTGATGTCGGAACCTGTATGCTGGTGAAGACCAGTGACTTGCATTTCGTATCGTTCGACGAGCGCCAGAATTTCGGCCCGTTGCCGGATGTCGATGCCGAATTTCGAGGCTTCGTGGGCCGTCCTGATTTTCCGGTTACCCCCGGCATCGACGTTCGGTTTGATGCGAATGAAGCAGGGTACCGACCCGCCGTAGCGCTGGCCGAAGCGTTCGAGCACGTCGAGGTTGTCGAGGTTGACCATCGCGCCGTGCCCGACGGCCGTTTCGATTTCGTCGAAGCTCACCCCGCTGGGCGTGAAGGTGATTTGGTTTCCGGCGTACCCCGCCCGGAGGCCTAGTTCGAGTTCCTGCGGCGAAACCACGTCGAGTTCGACGCCGTGCCGTCGCATGAGTTGCAGCACGGCCAGCGTGGTCAGGGCTTTGGCGGCGTACTTGATTTTGAGCGGGATGCCCGGAAACGCATCGCGGAGGCGTTGAATCTGCTCGACGATTTTTGCCCCGTCGTACACGTAGAGCGGGGTACCGAACTGGTCGGCGAGTTGGAGGGTGGACTGGTTCTGAATGACGTACTGGCCTTCCTGAAGGTGCATGGGAACGAAAATAAGTCCGCAAAATTCGACCAAAATTTTTAGAAATCGCGGCAGGAGCCTCCGCCCGTGCAGCCAAAAGTGCCACTCGTTAAAAAAGCAGTCGGGCGCGTAGCAGAGCCGCCCGTTTGGGTGAATCTTTGGGCAGTCGTTAACCTGTTCAATCTCAATTTCATGAAACGCATTCTCTTCTTTTTCCTCGGCCTTGCGTTCGTGCTGACCGCGCGGGCCCAGACCGGCGGCCCCGACAACACGATGGCCGTGACCGTCAACGGCAAAACCTGGGAAGGCAAAGCCCAGCGAATGCGCATCCCGATGGGCGGGGCGCGCTACATGGCCATCGCCGGCTTCTCGAACAAACCCGAAACCCAGACCTGGGTGCGCATTTGGCACGTGGGCGAACTCAAACCCGGCACGTACCCGATTGTAGCCGAAGACGATGTCGACAAAAACTACGAAAAAGCGGCCGAAAAGGGCGTTTTTGCGCTCGTCGACTATTCGGAGGAAGTGAAGGGCGGGTACCACGACGGCGAATCCTGGAAGGGTACCGTGACGATCACGAGCGTCACGCCGCAATCCGTCGAGGGCACCTTCGAGGCCCAACTGAAGGGCATTCATTTCAAGCGGACCGTCAATCCCTTCAACCTCACCGGAGCGATGGAGCGCTCGATGGAACGCAAGGCCATGACCGGCGCGGGCATGGGCATGCTGGCCAACGGCCACCCGCACGACCACGACGACACAAAGCGCACGAAAGAAACCGACGAAATCACGCTGACGGGCGGAAAATTCAAGGCCGTCTGGACGGGAAAAGACGAGAAGTAAGGGTTGTTTGATGGTGTGTCGGTTTGGGTGTTGGCAGATCAACAGGTAGACAATCAAACCGTCAACCATCCGAACATTTTAGCCCCCTTTTGCGTATGTCTTGGTAAAACCAGACGCATGAAACGACGCACCTTTTTTCAACTGGCCGGGGGCCTGATGCTGGCCGGTTGTACCTCCAACGAATCGAACGCCCAGGGGGAAAAGCCCCGGAAGTATGAAATCACGAAGACCGACGCCGAATGGAAGAAACAGCTCACGCCCGAGCAGTACTACGTGACCCGGCAGGAGGGTACCGAGCGGGCGTTTACGGGCAAATACGCCGATCACCACGAAACGGGTACCTACACCTGCGTGTGTTGTGCACTGCCGCTGTTCAGTTCGGCCACCAAGTTTGAATCGGGTACCGGCTGGCCCTCGTTTTACCAGCCGCTTGACAAGAAAAACGTCCTCGAACTGACCGACCGTAGCCTGGGCATGGCCCGGACCGAAGTGGAATGCCGCCGCTGCGGCGCGCACCTGGGGCACGTATTCGACGACGGCCCAAAGCCCACCGGCCTGCGGTACTGCATGAATTCGGCCGCGCTGAATTTTACAAAAGCCAAGTAACTGAACGCGCGCCGCTTAACCGGAAGACCCGGCCGTCCGTACACGGCGCCGGGTCTTTTTTCGTTAGAATTCCTAACTTCACGGCCCGTTTGGATAGACCGCTAACGCATGAAAACAAGTACCTCCGGCAGTCCGTCGATCCGGTCCCGCTTTTTGAATTCCGGCTTGGTGCGGGGCTGGCGTCGATTTCGAGCCGAGCGCCCGTTTGTTTCGGGTGTCACCAAGTGGTCGGGACTGGCGCTGTTGGGCCTACTGTTTTACTGGTTCGTCATTGAGACCAATTTTCTGTACCTGACGGGCGAAATGCCCGACACCGACGACCTGGCCAACCCCGAACTGGCCGTTTCCTCCGAACTCTACACCGCCGACGGCAAGCTGCTCAGCAAGTACTACACCGAAAACCGTACGCCCGTCGACACGATTACCGATCTGCCGCTCCACCTCATCGAGGCACTTGTGGCGACCGAAGACGCGCGATTTTACGAGCACAACGGCATCGATCCGCGGGCGATGGCGGGCGTGGCTGTCGGAATGCTCAGCGGCGGTGACCGCGGCGGGGGCAGTACCATCACGCAGCAATTGGCCAAAAATCTGTTCAAGATTCGCCGCAAGCAGGGCGTCGCCCGGAAGGGGTTGCTCGGCTACGTGCCGTACCTGAGCAAGTTCGTCGTTAAATCGAAGGAATGGGTCACGGCGTTGAAGCTCGAACGGCGGTACCCGAAGGACAAAATTCTGGTCGACTACCTCAACACGGTCGATTACGGCTCGAACGCCTACGGCATCAAGGTCGCCGCGCGGACGTTTTTCAATAAATCACCCGACAGCCTGAGCGTACAGGAATCGGCGGTGCTCGTCGGGCTGCAAAAAGCCACGACCACGTACAACCCGCACCTGAATCCCGAACGCTCGAAGGACCGCCGCAACGTGGTACTCGGGCAAATGGCCAAGTACGGGTACCTGACCGAAGCCGAGGCCGATTCCATCGCCGAACTGCCCCTGGTCACGACTGACCCCCGGCTGGTGCAGGAACAACTCAACGCGATGGGGTACGAAGGGTACTTCAAGCGTTACGTGAGTGATTTCCTGAACGATTGGGCCGAGAAAAACGAAGAACGACTGGACCTCTACACTGATGGGCTGAAAATCATCACGACCATCGATTCGCGACTTCAGACCCACGCCGAAGAGGCCGTGGCCGAAAGCATGAAGCGGCTGCAGCGAACGTTTAACGGCCACTGGGGGCGACAGAATCCCTGGATTTACGAGAACGGCCAGGAGATTCCGGCCTTCATTGATTCGGTCGCCAAACGAACCGAGTACTTCAAGGTACTCAGCAAGCGCTTTCCGAACCAACCCGATTCGGTCTGGCACTACCTCAAAAAAGAAAAGCGACCGATGAAGGTCTTTTCCTGGGACGGCGAAAAGTCGATGGAAATGACCGCTTATGATTCGATTGCGTACTACAAACGGTTTTTACAGGCCGGGATGGTCAGCATGGAATCCGCCACAGGTCAGATCAAGGCCTGGGTCGGTGGGCTCGATTACAAGTACTTCAAGTACGACCACGTCCGGCAGGCGCGGCGGCAACCCGGATCGACATTCAAACCCATCCTGTACGCCGCCGCCATCGATGGCCCGCGGGATTTGAGTCCGTGTTTTACGATCAAAGACCAGCCTTTCCGAAAAGAGTACGAAGAAGACGGAGAAATCAAAGTCTGGCAACCCCAGAACGCCGACGGGTACTTCAGTTATTCAAACATGAGCCTGCGGCAGGCCTTGGCGCGTTCGATTAACTCGGTCGCCGCGCAACTGACGGATTTGGTTACGCCCGATACCGTCGTGCAGTACGCCAAGAAATTGGGCGTCACGAGTCCGCTCGCGGCCGTACCGTCCATCGGGCTGGGCTCGTCCGACGTCTCCCTTTACGACATGGTCCGGGCGTACGCGCCCTTCGTCAACGGCGGGTACCGCGTCGATCCGGTGCTGGTGTTGCGCGTTGAAGACCGGGAGGGGAACGTGATCGTCGATTTTTCGGAGAACGCAGACAAAAATCGCGAGCGCGTCCTGCGCGAAGAATCGGCCTTTCTGATGCGGTTCATGCTCCAGGGCGGGCTGGAGGGCGGTGGTACGTCGAGCCGCCTGCTGTGGGATTTTAAAGGGCTGCGTTCGAACGAGCGGACGGGCGTCTTCGGGGCCAAAACGGGTACCACGTCCAACTACTCCGACGGCTGGTTTATGGCCGTGACGCACAACCTGGTGACGGGTGTGTGGGTCGGTGGCGACGACCGGAGCATTCACTTCCGCGGGCGGGGTGGGGAAGGCGCGGCCACAGCACTGCCGATTTACAAAACCTTCATGGAACACGTCGTGGCCGATCCGTCGCTGGCCACGTACCGACCCAAACCTTTCCCCAAACCCGAACAGATGCGGCTGGCCGTGGTGAAGGAGTACAATTGCGCGTACACGTACACCCCGCGCGCGGAGAGCGACTCGACGAGCGTTGAAGGGGGGGATTCGACCTACGTGCCGCCCGTCTACGATCCCATTCTCAACCCGGACACCACCGGGCTGGGTAACTGACCTGCTTGCCGGATGTCATCGGACGAACGCCCCAGAACCCGCGTCAGTACCTATTTCCAGGACTTACAGGATCGCATTTGTCAGGCGCTGGAAGCCCTTGATGGCCAGGCCCGCTTCCGCGAAGACCACTGGGAACGCCCCGGTGGGGGCGGCGGTCGGAGCCGGGTGATGGAGGAGGGGGCCGTGTTTGAAAAAGGCGGCGTCGGGTTCTCGGCCGTTCACGGCGAACTGCACGAAAAAATGCGGGCTTCGATGGGATTGGGCGACTCCGCCGAGTTCTTCGCGACAGGGGTTTCACTCGTCATGCACCCGCGCAATCCGCACGTGCCCATCGTCCACATGAACGTGCGGTACTTCGAACTATCCGACGGTACCTGCTGGTTCGGAGGAGGCATCGACCTGACGCCGCACTACGTCGTATCCGACGACGCACGCTGGTTTCACCAGCAACTCAAAGCCGTCTGCGATGCCCACTCGCCGGCGTACTACCCCCGCTTCAAGGCCTGGGCGGATGACTACTTTTTCAGCCCCCACCGCGACGAAACGCGGGGCATCGGCGGCATCTTTTTTGATTACCTGAAACCAGGAAAAGAGGTACCGTTTGAACAATTATTCGATTACGTTCAGAGTGTAGGAGAAGCATTTGTTCCTACTTACAGTCAGTTGGTTACAAAAAACAAAAATCGCGCGTACGGCGAGCGTGAGCGCGACTGGCAATTGCTGCGGCGGGGGCGGTACGTGGAGTTTAATCTTGTGCACGACCGGGGTACCAAGTTCGGACTGGAGACCAACGGCCGGACCGAATCTATCCTGATGAGCTTACCGCCGCTGGCCCGCTGGGCCTACGATTTTCATCCCGAGCCAGGTACCTCCGAAGCCGAAACCCTCCGCTGGTTGCGGAAGGGAATTGATTGGTTTTGATTGTTCGGGTGTTTGGTAGTTTGTTTGTTGAAAACAGAAAACAATCAAATACCCAAACGCCCCAATAGTCAAATCGCCCGCCAAACTTCCTGGCTACCGCCCTGGGAGAGCAGTTCGAGCCGTGGGGGAGAGGGGAGGAGTACCAGTTTGGCGTCGAGCGAGGGAAAATCTTTAAGTTCAACCCACACCCCGTCGTTATCGCCGATTTCGTATTCGTCAATCCCCGTCGCATCACTCAGACGCTGGTACTGACGCGGCAGGTACGCCATCGGCAGCAAGACTTCCGATTCGGGGCAGTACTCGTCGTGCACCCGTTTCAGCGCATTTTCCAGGTAATCGCCGAACTCGACTTGCAGGTCGTCCTCCAGGTTGTGCAATTCCTCTTCCACTTCGTCGTACTGCTCGTGGTCGTACCCCAGTCGGGCCAGGGTGTCACGTTTTTGGATGAGTTGGTACAGGGCCTGATCCAGGGCGGCTACGTCCATGATAGTGTTAAAGGAAGTCGAAGCGTAAAAATGCGAAAAAACTGGTTTGCGACTAACATTAATCGGCTACCAGACGCGTATCCCACCCCCGGAGCGGGTAGTAGTGCAGATGCCCCCCGGCGACTTCGAGCGGACTGGCCAGGTTATTTTCGTAGAGTTGCCCCGTGCCAAGCCCCTGGGGAAGCGGGTTTTGAAATTCGGCGGCAAACTGTCCGATGGCATTCAGACCCACGTTTGATTCAAGTGCCGAAGTTAGCCACCACTTGATTTTGAGCCGGTTGGCGATTTCAATCCACTCCCGGCACGATTGAAAACCGCCCAGCAGCGTAGGCTTCAGGATGAGGAAGGGCGGGTTCAGGAGCTTGAGCAGCTTGAATTTTTCCATGTAGTCGACCACCCCAATCAGTTCTTCATCGAGTGCCACGGGTACGGGCGAGGCCTGGCAGAGTTCGGCCATGTGGTCGGGTTGACGGGGCTGGATGGGCTGTTCGATGGAATGTAGCTCAAATTCAGCCAGCTTTTTAAGGCGTTCGGGGGCATCGCTGGGTGACCAAGCTCCGTTGGCATCCACCCGCAGCACAACGTCTTTTGCCGAAAACTGGCCGCGAATGGCTTTCAGCAGGGCACATTCTTCCTCAAAATCAAGCGCGCCGATTTTGAGTTTGAGCGTGGTAAAACCCGCCGCCAGTTTTTCATCCACCTGCCGCCGCATGTGGTCCCGCGAATTCATCCAGATGAGGCCGTTGATGGCCAGGGTGCGTTCGCCGCGGGTAAAGTCGTTGGCGAAGAGCAACCGTCGCCCCCCGTGGAGAAAATCGGTCAGAGCCGTCTCAAAACCAAATCGAATGGCCGGAAGACGTTTGTCAATAAACTGATCGAGAATCAGTTGCAGGTTAAACGGAAAAACGTCGAGGTCGTGCCGGTTGAATACCTGGCAGATTTTATGCAGCGTCGCCTCAAAATCAGCCGCGTCCATGCTCAGGCCCCGGAGTGGACTGGCCTCGCCGAGGCCAAACTGACCCGGTCGCTCAGGGTCAAACACCTTCACGAAATACGCCTGATGCTCGGTGAGAGTACCCCGCGACGTACCGGCCTCAAAACGAAACCGGAGCGTGTGAGGATGGTACGTAACTCGCAACGACATGGGAGAATCAACCGAGGTGTGGGGTGGCCGAAAGTAAAAATTTTTGCCATGTTTTGCGTTCTTTGTTGACAAATTTTCCCGACCCAAACACCGGTCAACCGCTCCCACCGCACTGGATTTATGCTGCGTCAAAAAAGCCATGATCAGCGAGTTAAGGGCGTTTTTCGCGCGGTGCTTTACCCGCTTACGATTTTGTACGGCGCCCTGACCGACGCCCGCAATGCGCTCTACCAGTCGGGCCGGTGGCACGCTGAGCGAGCGCCCGTTCTCACGCTCAGCGTGGGCAACCTGACCGTCGGCGGAACGGGCAAAACGCCCCACGTCGAGTACCTGATCCGGTTGCTCAGCGCCCGGTACGCCCTGGCCACGCTCAGCCGCGGGTACGGTCGGCAAACGCGAGGATTCCGGCTGGCGGACGACACCGATACGGCCAGTAGTCTGGGCGACGAACCGCTGCAACTAGTTCAAAAATTCGGTCGGCACGTCACCGTTGCGGTGGGGGAAAAGCGGGTCGACGCCCTCCGACGGCTGCACGAACGCCGCCCGGAGGTGTCGGTAGTTCTGCTCGACGACGCCTTCCAGCACCGGGCACTCCAGCCCGATCTGAACTTGCTCCTGACCGACTACCACCGGCCGTTCTACGAAGACGTCCCGTTTCCGGCTGGTCGGCTGCGCGAACGCCGGGCGGGTGCGCGCCGCGCCGATGCCGTCGTGGTAACGAAAAGTCCAGAGTCGTTGACGGAGCCCGAACGCGCAATGATTGAAGCAGGCATTCGGCGTTACGCCCGGCCAGAAGCACCGATTTTCTTTTCGACGCTCGCCTACGCGCCGCCCGTAGCGCTGGCCGAATCCAGCGCGCCCCTCCCTGAGTCCCTGCTGCTGGTTTCGGGCCTGGCCAATGCCGACGGGTTTGACGCCTACGCCCGGGCGACGTTTGCCGTCAGGGGTCACCGGCGTTTTGCTGACCATCACGCCTACACGCGGGCCGACTGGGAGCGGATCGGGTCCGAGGCGCAGGCGGCGGGTGCGCGGGCGGTGCTGACGACGGAGAAAGATGCCGTTAAATTGAAAAGCCTTCTCAGTCCGCACGAACTCGCCGAACGCCCCGTTTTCTACCTGCCCATCGCCGTGACGTTTTTGTCGGAAGACGGCGCGCGGTTTGACCGCTGGATTCTCGAACAAATCAGTCGGCGGCTCATCGACCGGTCCCGGCATTCGGTACCCACTGCTTAACTTTGCCCGCGTGAAGTACCTGTTCCGTTTTTTTTTGTTGATTTTGCTGGCACAGTCGGGGGGAGTCCGGGCGCAGATTCCCGTTCCGGGTCGTCCTACGCCGGGTACTCCACCGGCACCGGGTACGCCCCCCGCCACGCCACGCGACGACGGGCAGATTCTCGATGATTCGACCAAGCAGATTTACGGGCCTACCACGAGTCGGTACTTTCGCGAACCCGACGTCTTCAACAACCGCAAGTACCTCTACCCGATTGACACCAGCCTGGTTGGTTTTCACCAGTACCTCTACACCAACCGGCTCGGAAACCGGTACGTCGACCTCGGAAATCTGGGTACCGCCCTGCGACCCGTGTACTACGAAGCGCCGCGACAGATTGGCGCGCAGTTGGGTTACGACGCGTACACCCCCTACGGCGTCGCGACGCCGGACGTGAAGTACTACGATACCCGATCCCCCTTCAGCCACGTGTACTACGCCCAGGGCGGACGCGGGCAGACGATTTTCGACTTTGAATTCAGCCGAAACGTCAACGAACGGCTGAATTTTGGCCTGTTCATTCACCGGGTTTCGGGCAACAAACAGTACGGATTCACGAGCGGCAGCGGCTCCGTCAATCGCCAGGAACGGCTCGTTGACCATTGGACATTCCTGCTGCACGGCAATTACCGGAGCAAAAACGACAAGTACACGCTGCTGTTTCACTTCAATCAGGCCGAGCACAAAGGCAGCGAGCAGGGGGGCGTCGACACGGCGGGTACGGTGGTGAGCGGACAACCCCGGCGGCTCGACCTCCAGCTACGCGAGGCCTGGCTCAACCGCGCCACGTTTCGCGACCGCCGCAACCAGTGGCACGTGTACCAGCAGTACGAATGGGCCAAAGGGCTGCACCTGTACCACGTGGGAGATTTCGTGACGCGGTACGACCGCTTCACCGATGCCGACGTGGCCACGAGCCTGGCGACCCCCGTGTACCCGCGCCAGCCCGCGGCGGTCACGGATGGGCGTCCGACCTGGCTCCAGGCTTCCGCCCGGTACGGCGTGCTCGACAACCGGGTGGGGCTGAAGGGTACCTTTCGCAACTTCAACTACCGCCTGCACGCCCGACGCCGCGATTTTGTCATTGATCAACTCGGGCAGCAACAGTTCACCGATACCCTCTCGCTGAACCCGGAGTACCAGGCCATTCTCAGTCGCGCCGGGGAACAGGTCCGTCGCCGATCCAACGAAAACTTCCTGGGCCTCTGGCTGGGGTACTATTTCAAAGACAGCACCCGCCTGACAGCCGAAGGCGAATACCTGCTCGGGCGCGACTACCGCTTGCACGGCGAATACGAGGGCCGCTGGTTTCGCGCACGCTTCACGAGCGCGACGTACTCGCCCACGCTGATTCAGGAAGGATTTTACAGCCCGCTGCTGCGCTGGGAAACCAACTTGCGGAATACGTTCGTCAACCAGGTTGATGCCTCGGTACCCTTGCAGTTTGGCAAACTGACGTTCGAACCCAGTTTTCAGTACGCCCTCGTGCGCAATTACGTCTACTTCGACACGGCCGCGCGGGTTCAGCAAACGGCCGTACCCCTGAGCGTGCTTCGCGTGGGGCTGAATCTGGGCATCGAGCGCGGCCGGTGGAGTTTTGGCGGGGAGGCCTTTGTGGCCCGAACCGCCGGAGCCGACGTGCTCCGCCTGCCCACGCTCCTCGCCAACGGGCGCGTGGCGTACGGGTTCGTCTACGCCAAGGTACTCTACGTGCAGATGGGGCTGGAACTGCACTATAAATCCGGGTACTACGCCGACCGGTACCAGCCGCTCACGCAGCAATTTTACCTCAACGATGCCATCCGGGTACCCGGCTACCTCGTGGCTGATGCGTTTCTCGACCTGCGCATCAACCGCGTCCGACTGTTTTTCAAAGCTGCCCACGCCAACGACGGGTTGCTGACCAACGAGTACCTGACCGCCCCGTATTTCCCCGGCATGCCCCGATCGCTGGGGCTGGGGGTGAGCTGGTTGTTGTTTGATTGAAAGCTGTAAGCTCTACGCCGTAAGCTTTAAGCCCAGAGAAGACTTTATCTTTAAGTGAAAATCATCTAAAGCTTACGGCTTATCGCTTACAGCCATGTTAGGTTTGAAACTCCCCACCGATCCGCGCTGGGTCGACATTGCGGAAAAAAACATTGGCGACATCCTCGTCGATCACGCCTACTGCGAGCAGAAGGCGGCTTCGTCCTGCATTTCGCTCATCGTGCAGTACCCCGAGCGGACCAAACTGCGCGAGGTGCTCATGCCCGTCGTGACTGAGGAATGGGCGCATTTTCGGATGGTTCTGCGCGAGCTGGACCGCCGCAACCTGCCACTCGGCCGTCAGCGCCGCGACGAGTACGTCGTCGAATTGCAGAATCGGATGAAAAAAGGCGGTTCGCCCGATGAACAGCTTGGCGAAAAACTGTTCATCAACGCCCTCATCGAAGCCCGGAGCTGCGAGCGATTTCGGCTGCTGTCGGAGGAACTGGAAGACGAAGACCTGAAGAAATTTTACCGCGAGCTGATGATTTCCGAAGCCGGGCACTACGTCAACTTCATCGACCTGGCGAAGGAATACCTCCCTGCCGACTACGTTAAACGCCGCTGGCAGGAATGGCTCGACCTGGAAGCCGACATCATCGCCCATTTGGAAATTCGTGCGGATCGAATGCATTGATTTTGAGTACGGTCCGACCGCAGGTCGGACCGTATTCAGGAGTTTTCCTCTGCTCTTCCCCAACCCCCACCTCCCATGACTTTCCTCGAGCGCGCCGCGCGTTACGTCTTTGACCAGCACCCCCGCACCGAACTCAGCCGGGTGGGCATCGTGCTGCCGACGCGCCGGGCCGTGTTTTTTTTCAAGCAGGAACTCGCCCAACTCGCCGATACCCCGCTGCTGGCCCCCGACGTCTGGGCCATCGAAGATTTTGTGACCGAGATGGCCGGGGTAAAACTGGCCGAGCCGGTGGCCCTGCTGTTTGAGTTGTACGACGTCTTCCGGGAAATCGACCCCACGATTCAGTTCGACCGCTTCACGACCTGGGCGGGCATCCTGCTCCAGGACTTCGACCGCATCGACCAGTACCAGGTCGACGCGCGGGCGCTTTTCGCCTGGGTCAGCGAGGCCAAGGCCATCGGTCGCTGGTGGCCCGGCGCGGCAGGTACCGCCCCCAACGGCTGGTCGGCGCAACCGGGGTCATCCGCCAAAAAGTACTTCACGCTGTTCGACAACCTGGCCGACGTCTACGCCCGCCTGCGCGAACGGCTCGGGGCCAAGGGACTCGCGTACCGGGGCATGGCGTACCGGAATCTGGCGGAGGAAGTTTACGAACGAATCCTTGTTCGACAGTCGCACGAACGCTTTTATTTTCTGGGTTTCAACGCCTTAAGTGTTTCCGAAGAAAAAATCATTACCCAACTCATCACGGCCAAACGCGCCGAGGTACTCTGGGACTCCGACGCGTACTACCTCGAACACAACCCGGCCATGGAAGCCGGTTCGCTGCTCCGCCGGTACCGCCAGGATGCCCGTTTCGGGGTCGGGAAGGGCTGGCAGTGGATGACCGACGACCTGCTGCGGGGTACCAAAAACCTCCGCATCATCGGCGTCCCGAATGCCTCCATGCAGGCCAAGCTGGCGGGGCACTTGTACAAAGATTGGATTGCGGACTTCGGATTGCGGATTGCGGATTTAGAAACAGCACCATTCATTCGCAATTCGCAATCCGAGGTCCGCAATTCCCCACCGCCGACGGCCATCGTTCTCGGCGATGAGGCCCTGCTCCAGCCGCTGCTGTTTTCGCTCGATGAATCGGTGAAGGAGTACAACGTGACGATGGGCGTTTCGCTGCGGCATTCGCTGCTGTTCACGCTCATCGACGGGCTGTTTGAATTGCAGCGCAACTTCATCGAATTCCGCACGACTGAGGGCGAACTCCGGCGCGTACCAAAATTCAGCCACCGGCACGTACTCAAACTGCTGAATCACCCCTTCATCCGGCAGTACGAGGCCGTGCATTTTCGGCACCACGCGGGTCCGAACCCCGTCCGCGAAGCCGTGCGGGCGTTGCACCAGCAGAATCTGGCCTTTCTGAGCGAGCGCGAACTGCTCGACCTGGGCGGCGGCCACGAACTTTTCCGGGCGCTGTTTACCCGCTGGAACGACGATTCGGGCCGCGCCATCGCCCAGCTCTACGCCGTCATCGACCTGCTGCGCGAGGTGTACCGCGAGGCGCAGGACGCCATCGAAACCGAGTACCTCTACGAGTTTTACACGCTCCTGCGCCGCCTCGAAGCCATTTTGCAGGAGCGCCCGGAGCGGGTTTCGCTGCGCAGTTTCCGGAATTTCTTGTACGAACTGGTCCGGCAGACGAAGATTCCCTTCAACGGCGAGCCGGTCAGTCCGCTGCAAATCATGGGGATGCTCGAAACGCGCACGCTCGATTTCGAGCGGCTCGTGGTGCTTTCGGTGAACGAGGGTACCCTGCCGACGGGCAAAAAACTGAACTCGCTCATCCCGCACGACGCGGCCATCGAGTTCAAACTTCCCACGCACCACGACCAGGACGCCGTGATGAGCTACCACTTTTTCCGGCTGCTCCAGCGGGCGAAAGACATCGTGCTCGTCCATGTTCTGCCCTCGGACACGTACGGCGGGGGCGAAAAAAGCCGGTTTCTGCTGCAAATCGAACACGAACTGCGCAAGGCCAACCCCAACCTGACGATTTCGTACCCGGACGTGGTTTTCGAGCCGCCCGTGGCGGTTGAATTGGGCGCGGCGGACCTGGTCATTCCGAAAAGTCCCGCCCTGCTCGACCAGATTCGCCAGCACCTGACCGAACGCGGCCTGGCTCCGACGCCGCTCAACGACTTCATTCACTGCTCGATGAAGTACTATTTCAGCCAGATCGCGCGGGTGCGGGAAGCCGAAGAAACCGACGAAACCCTCGGGGCCGACCAGTTTGGTACCTGGCTGCACGAAACGCTCGAAACGATCGACAAGGAAATCGTCGCCCGCGGGCGCATCGTTGAAAAAATAGACGTCGAGCGGCTCATCGGCGAACTACCCGTTCGATTGGAAAAAACCTTCCGCGAGGCATACCCCGGTTTGCCCTTCGGCGAGGGCGTCAACCTGATCCTGTTCCAGGTGGCGCACAAACTGCTCGGCGATTACTTCCGCCAGCAACTCGACCACGACGAGTTTCCGGTTGAAGTGCTCGACGTGGAGCGCAAACTCAGTACCCTCCTCGACGTCGACGGCCTGCCCGTCACGATTGCCGGGCGGATCGACCGACTCGACCGCATGAACGGTACCCTGCGGGTCATCGATTACAAAACGGGTCAGATTAAACCCGACGAGTTGAAGGTCAAGCCCGAAGCGCTGTCCGAAACCCTGCTCCACGACCGCAAGCGGGGCAAATTCCGCCAGCTCTGGCTCTACAAGTACGTCGTGCTGAAGCACCTGCACAGCGGACTGCTGCCCACGGCGGGCGCGCCGACGGTGGAGGCCGGCATGATTTCCTTCCGCGACGTAAAAGCCGGATTCCAGCGCGGGGGACCGGAATTCGCTCCCAATGAAACGCCCGATGCGTTCATCGCCGAATCGGAAGGGTACCTGCGGCAGTTCGTTCGTACGTTGCTCGACCCGGCGGTACCCTTCCGGAAAAGCACCGACCTCGAAGGCTGCAAATTTTGCGACTACCGGCGGATTTGCGGGCGGTGACGCAACTCCGTACCCGAAAATTCGGTTAGGTACCCATGAATCGCCGCATCATTCCGACCCGCTCGTTTTCCGACGCCCTCCTCGACCGCTACCGCCAGCAGGGCGATGCCGCCGCCGATGCCGTCGTGGCGCGGGTAGCCGCCGAGGGCGGACCCCGGCGCGTGGGCTCCTGGCTGCGGGTCCTGGCGACGCTCGACGAAGACGCCGGGCCGGAAGCCGAAACGTTCGTGCGCGACCACAGCCAACTGCCCGACTGGGCCGACGGCGAAAAAATGCGGCGCGGACTCCGGTTTTTCCAACGCCATGCCGCCGACGTCGGCATCCTGCTGGGGTGCTTGTCGCTGCCCTACACGTACCTCGCCGCCGACGGCGTCCGGGTACTCATGCGCTCGGGCCGGATGCTCCACGACACCCGCCGCCGGATGGAAGAAACCGGCGAATTCGTGTTCGGCGTCACGAATCCGAACGCGTGGGAGAAGGGAACAGGCAGAAAGGAAAAGGAAATTCCCGAAGCATTTCGACGCTTGGCGCGGGTGCGGCTCGTGCACGCGGCGGTGCGGTGGTTCAGCTACCACGGCGGCTGGGACGCGGCGGCCTGGGGTACTCCGGTGAATCAGGAGGACATGGCCGGTACCAATCTGTCGTTCAGCTACTTGATTGTGCAGGGACTGCGGAAAAACGGCGTGCGCGAACCGGTCGAAGAGGAGGAAGCGTACCTGCACTTCTGGAACGTGGCCGGGTACCTGAGCGGCGTAGCCGAGGAACTCCTGCCGCAAAACCTCCGCGAGGCCTACGTGCTGGGCAACGCCATCGCCCGGCGGCAATTCCGCCCCACCGACGAAGGCCGGGCGCTGACGAAGGCGTTGCTCACCACCATCGAGTCGTTTATTCCCAGCGCGGCCCTGAAGGGCATTCCCGCCGCGCAGATGCGGTTTTTACTGGGCGACGACTTTGCCGATCAACTGGGTATTCCCGAGGTACCCCTCGAAAAACGGCTCGTTCGGCTGGTACCCCTGCGGCTGTTCGTGGGCCAGCCCACGGGCCGGGTACCGGCGGCCTTTCCGCCCGCGGTCTCCGAACAGCCGGGTGGGGCCCGCGCCCGGCTCCGGGTTCGCTGAGTTGGGATTTCGCCCGGCTTTCGCCAAGTTGCGGATTCATTTCATCCTCGATTTTTATGACGTTCGAAGACATCACAGCTAAAATCCAGCACCTTGCCGCCACGAAAGGCGGCGTGGGCAGAACCATTAAATTTCAGACCGATCAGGGCCCCATCGTGGTGTATCCCGACGGGCAGGTGAACAACCAGGACGCCGAGGCCGACACGACCATCGGCATTTCGGTTTCCGACCTCAACAAACTCATGGCGGGCGAACTCAATCCGATGACCGCCGTGATGTTTGGCAAAATCAAAATCAGCGGCGACATGGGCGTCGCGATGCAGTTGCAATCGCTTTTTTGAGGAGGTGGAATGCAGGAGGTAGGATGCAGAAGTTGATGCGTACCATTCTACCTTCTGCATCCTACCTCCTGCATTCCACCACTCCATGCCTTTAACCGACACCATCTGCGCCGTCGCGACGCCGCCGGGCGTGGGGGCCATCGCGGTCCTCCGCGTGTCGGGGCCGCGGGCGTTTCCGGCGGTGCAGGCCTTGTTTCGGGGGAAAGTCCTCGCCGAGCAGTCCAGCCACACGATTCATTTCGGTACCCTCCGCGACCCCGCCGACGGGGCCGTCGTTGACGAGGTACTCGTCAGTCTGTTCAAAGCGCCGCGCTCGTACACCCGCGAAGACGTCATCGAACTGTCCTGCCACGGCTCGGATTACCTCGTCCAGCGCATCCTGCGCTTGCTGCTCGCCCAGGGCTGCCGACTGGCCCAGCCCGGTGAATTCACGCAACGGGCGTTCCTGAACGGCCAGCTCGACCTGGCCCAGGCCGAGGCCGTGGCTGACCTCATCGCCGCCGATACCGAAGCCGCCCACCGGGCCGCCGTATATCAGATTCGGGGCGGGTTCTCGCGGGACATTGCTCAACTGCGCGAGAAGCTGATTCACTTCGCTTCCCTCATCGAACTCGAACTCGACTTTGGCGAGGAGGACGTCGAATTTGCCGACCGCGCCCAACTCGCTTCGTTGATTCACCAGATTCGGGCGGTGCTCGGGCCACTCATCGATTCGTTTCAGACCGGCAACGCGCTGAAAGAAGGCCTGCCCGTAGCGATCGTCGGGCCACCGAACGCGGGCAAATCGACCCTGCTCAATGCCCTGCTCAACGAGGAAAAAGCCATCGTGACCGCCATCGCGGGAACCACGCGCGACGTTATCGAAGACACGCTGGTACTCGACGGCATCAAATTTCGGGTACTCGACACGGCCGGGATTCGGGAAACGACCGACACCGTCGAGGCCATCGGTGTCGAGCGATCGCTTCAGGCCCTCGACCGGGCCGAAGTCATCCTGAAACTCAGCAGCCCCGACGTGGATAGCCCCGAGTTCGAGGGCCTATTTGCCCGGCGGGTACCCGATTTGGGGAAGGTAATTGCGGTGCGGACGAAGGCGGACCTCGACGATGCGCCCGTGTCCAGGTCCAGTGAACTGGTTCTGTCTGCTCAGACGGGCGAAGGCCTTGGCAAACTCAAGCGCCTACTCGTCGAACGGGCGAAGGGCCAACGCACGGGGGGTACCGTCGTGACGAACCTCCGGCACTACCAGCACCTGGCCGCCACCGACGCCGCCCTGGGCCGGGTACTCGACGGGCTCGCGGCGGGCGTCACGCAGGACTGGCTCGCCCTCGACATCCGCGATGCGCTGAACCAGCTCGGTGAAATCACGGGACAAATCACGACGGATGACCTGCTGGCGAACATCTTCTCGAAATTCTGCATCGGAAAGTAGGGCGGAGAACGGGTGTGGGGCGCCTGGCCCGCTTTTTTTGCTAACCCAGCAAAATCAACAACACATCCTTCTCATGGAAACCAATCAAATCGCCCAACAAGCCGACCAGAAACTCGAAGAACTGACCAACCAGGTTTCGCCCGAACAGACCGAACGCATCCTGACGGGCCTCGGCGGGGCGGCGCTCATGTACCTTGCCTTGCAACGCCCGAGCATCGTCCGGCTCCTGACGGCCCTGGCGGGGGGTACTCTGGTGTACCGCGCGGTATCGGGCGCATGGCCTGATTTTCAGTCGCTGGTGCAAAATTCGCAGGAGCAGGAGGCGGGTGCCGAGCCGCTCGAAATCACGGCGACGCAGACCATCGCCCGCCCGAAGGAAGAAGTTTACCGCTACTGGCGGCACCTGGAAAACCTGCCGCGGTTCATGCAGCACTTGGAAACGGTTACTCAACTTGACGAGAAACGTTCCCACTGGGTGGCCAAAATCCCCGCCGGGGTGGGTACAGTAGCCTGGGACGCCGAAATCACGGAAGAAGTCGAAAACGAACGCCTGTCCTGGCAATCGGTACCCGGCGCGACGGTCGACAACTCGGGTCAGGTGCACTTCAGCCAGTCGCCCGACGGTCAGACGTACATTCAGGCCACGATTCGCTACAACCCGCCCGCCGGGAAACTGGGCGATGCCGTAGCTGGTTTGTTCAACCAGACCTTCAAAAAAATGGTTGATGATGACCTCAACCGCTTCGCCTCGGTGATGGAAACCCAGGGTGCGGCCGTCGGAGCGATTTAACGGAGAAAACGGAATGCAGGACTCGTTTCTCGACACTTCGCTTTCTCGACGTTCCTCAAAAAAACGGATCACTTGCCCAAGTGGTCCGTTTTTTTAATTCCGCTTTCATCCAAGCGGTCAGGAAGGCGGTCGCTCTTTTTCGTCAGGCGGCGTCGTGCGACGAAAAAGTCAGCCGCCGTCGGACCCAAACCAATCTTCATCAACTAACCACGTCATTCATGCGTAAAGACTCTTTTTTGAAAGCGGGCGCTTCCGCCCTTCTGGCTGCGGTACTGGCAGCGGCCTGTACCGACAACGATACCGACATCCGTTCGACGGCCACCGTCGCGCTGGTCGACACCACGGGGAAAAACGTCGGAACCGCTACACTGGCTGAAAACAACGCGGGCATTGTCACGGTGACAGTCGAAGTGACTGGTTTACCCGCCGGAGAACACGGCATTCACTTCCACGAAGTGGGCATTGCCGACCCGAACGCCAAGCCGCCTTTCTCGACGGCGGGCGAGCACTACAATCCGGGCGGGGAGGAGCATGGGCTGGAAAATCCCAATGGTACGCATGCGGGGGATTTACCGAACCTACTGATTAACAGCCAGGGGACCGGTACGCTCCAGACGACAACCAATCGAATTTCTATTTCGGACGGACCACGGACCTTATTGGATGCCAACGGCAGTACGCTCATCATCCACGTAGCCCGCGACGACCAGCGTACGAATCCCGCCGGCAACAGCGGGGGCCGCATCGCGGGCGGCGTGGTGGTGCGAAATTGACGCGGACTGACGTAACGCACAAGTCAACAAGCCCGTAACCGGAAGCGGTTACGGGCTTGTTTGTGTAGGAGAAACGATATCTTTAGACAACAACGATTTGAGCCATGGCTGTTGCAACCGAACGGGTCAAGCGCCCGACTGCCCGCAAAATTCCCGACGCCCTGATTTACGAAATCATGGACGGAAAGCCGATTTATCGCAAAGGGTACTGGGACGTATTGGCCGGAAAAAAAACCACCGAAGAAATTAAGGGCAGCAGTAGTTTGCAGGCACTCCTTGTTTCGTACCTGAACGGAGTGATCTGGAAATTTATCGACGAAGACCGCTACTTTGTCCTGACGGGCGAGCCGGGCGTACACATTAACCACCGCGATAATTTGTCACATGACATCGCCATCTACGACCAGACGGTGCTGACGCCCGGTAAGATTTCCAGGAAGTACGCGGACGTGCCAGCGAAAGTTGCGCTGGAGGTCGACATCGAGGCCGACGTGTCAGAAACAACCGAAACGGGTTACATCCGACGAAAAACACGCAAATTACTCGACTTTGGTACGGAGAAAGTGGTTTGGGTATTGACCGAAGCCCAGGTGGTACTCATCGCCACGTCCGAACGCATCGAACTGCTGGATTGGAATCAGGACGTGGTGCTTTTAGAGGGAATTACCTGCAACATCGGGGCGTATCTGACGCGGAAGGCTGTGGTACCCGACTGACAGTTCGCTGAACCCGGCGTTTACGTCGGGTCGTTCGCTCGGTGGCGTTGCGACCAGACCCACCACACGAGGTACGCAACGCCCACCACGAGGCCAAGCTGCGTGCCGTATTCGAGGAAGCGCAGGGGTTCGGTCAGGTCGGCGAAGCGGTAAAACGGTAACCCCAGCCGCCACCAGAGCGAGGGCTGAACGGCCGCCAGGACGTTGAGTACCAGAACCACGGTTCGCAACGTCCGTGCCTGCGGTCGCGCGAGTACCAGGACCCAGAGTGGAAGCACAAACGCGAAAACATAGTTGGCGTACGAGCTGCGCAGGACCAGCATCACCAATCCGAACGCGAGTACCCAGAGCTGGGAAAGCCAGGTTTCGGGGGCGTCGTTTCGGCGGCGCAGCGTGAATAGACAGGATACCAGGATAATCAAACCTAATCCAAGCCAATTGAATACCCGCGGATTGGCCCGTTCGACCCAGTCGCCCAGAAACGGGTACGCCACCGACCAGAGATTGGGGGCGAGGGGGTCCTGGGTGATGTCGATGGGCATCAGAAACGACAGCCCGCCGAAGTAGTACCAGAACGCCAGCACCGGCAACCCGACGGCGGCCATGCCCAGCGTAAACCGGACTTTGTCGCGCATCCAGAAAAACAGCGCGGGAATCACCACCACGAACAGCGCTTTCGTCACCAGCAGTCCCAGCCCGACGACCAGTCCGGCCCGGAACGGTCGGCGGTACGTGGCCAGAAAACCCAGCCCGAAGCCCCACATCCAGACGTCTTCCTGGCCACCCAGCACGCAAAACACGACCGACGCGGGCAGGAGCAGGTAGGTCAGTACCCCAAACCGACCGATTCGGTACCGGCGGACCGTCCACCCGAGCAAGGCACCTTCCACCAGGACCATCAGGCCGATGATGGCCCGCGGGTCGTGCCAGAGGAGCAGGGGCAGAGCCGTCAGGTACGAAAAAAACGGGGCGTAGACCGTCACGTAGTCGCGGTAGGCCAGTTTCCCCAGCAGCGCGCCCGAGGCACCATTGTAAAATCCAACCAGATCAGACGGGGCCGGTTGCCGCAGCACGACGTACAGCCCCAGGTACGGGAGCAGTCGCAACGCTACCCAACTCCACCCCGAAAATCCGCGGGGGCGGGCGGCAAGCCAGGTTTCGAGCCGCGAACGGTTGGCCAGCGCGATCCACACGGCCGCGGCCAGGAAGAGCGAAAGAATGGTTTTGAACAGTACGACGGACATGCGGAATCGGGCGAAGCGGGTCCCGCGCGGCTTAGACAGCCCCGCGGAGGCCGCCGTCAAAGTTTGCCGCTTCGCACGGTGGTGAAGCGGCCTTTGAGTTTAAGAATTTGTTTTTCGACGAAGAAATACGAAACCGAGGCGATGCCAATCGTCAGCCCAATCGCGACCGGGTACACGAGCCAGTCGTGCGTGCCCGGCCCGAGATACCGTGCCAGCTTAAGGGCCGTCACGACGCCAATCGTGTGGTACATGTACAGCCCGTACGAGATTTTGCCCAAAAACTCGAACGCCGGGTGCGTCAGTCGGACGAGGCTGGCCGGGTTGGCGGCTAAGTTCATCAGGAGCAGCGCGAACAGCAGGCTGTATAGTTCCTGGTTGACGCCCGGCACGAACACGCCCGCGGCAATCATCCCGACGACGAGCGCCCAGAGCCCGAGTTGGGTAGTCCGCGAAAACAACGTTTGCATGAAACGCGAATGCCGGTGGTAGTAGACCAGGTACGCCCCGATGGCCCCGAGCATCATGCAACTCATCCGCAGCGACCCGACGAAGGCCTGAATCCAGACCCAGAAACCGGTGTTGGGCAGGAGTACCTTCACGGCCCCGCGTCCGATGAAAAAGGCGAAAAAAAGGCCGATCATTACCCACAGCAGGTTTTTTCGGACGCCCCGCACTACCCAGGGCCAGAAATAGTAAAACTGCTCTTCGACGCCAATCGACCACGTCTGCGACAGGTACGGAATGTGCGGGTATACGCCCGTGGCGACGTTGGGCAGGATGAGCAGGAACAGCGCCAGTTTCACGCCGAAGTCCTGGTAGACAAAATCGGTCTCGCCGGGTACGTCAAAAAACGGAATCTGCGGCAGCAGAAACAAACCCAGAAAGACGACGAAGTAGTACAGCGGCCAGATGCGCAGCACGCGCCGAACGTAAAAATTGCCGACGTGGATGGTACCCGTCCGGTCGCGTTCGAGCAGCAGGAGGTACGTAATCAGAAATCCGCTCAGGACGAAGAACAGAAACACGCCCAGCGGACCGATTTGCCGGAAAAAATCCCAGTGCCAGCGGTTGGGAAAACCGTACAGGTCCTCGAAACTGTTTTTGTACTGTTCGATGTGGTGCAGAATCACGAGCAGTGCCGCAATGAACCGGACGCCGTTGAGGTTGGGAAAGAAAACGGTGGTTTCGCGGGTCGAAACCGCCGCCTCCGGAGAAGAGCCAGCAGTCATGCGAGAAGGTTAGCCGCGACGAAGGTAGGGAATTCCGGGGGTTTGAAGGGAGTTGAGATCGGGCAAAGGCACCGGTTCAAACTTCCTCAACCCTCTTCACACCTCTCACTCCAGAAGTGAGCCGGGCCGGAGCAACGGGCGCAAGACCGACCAGGGTACGTCGAGCGTCGTCCGGCCCGCGACGTAGGGCTTGATTTCGTAGGGATTGTAAACGAATCGCAGGCCGTCGGAGGTCAGCGTGAAATTATCGTTGAGGCGGAAGCGGTTATTTTCAAAAAAGTACCCCTCCAGTTGGTCGTCGGCGCGCAGACCTTCCTGCTTTCGGAAAATCTTTTCCGCCAAGGCGTTCAGACGGGCTTCGGTACCTGGCTGGAGCCAATCACTCAGGCGCAGGCGGCGGCCGGTGCGCGGGTCGTAATTCGCGAAGCGAACAAAGGAATTTGGGTGCGCCCCGCCCTCGTAGGTGTACGATTCGATTTGCAGGCCGAGGTACGCGGGCGTCCGGCGTAGGACCTCGGTGCGGACGTCGAGCGACCAGACGCTGCCAAAAATCGGCTGACCCTTCTGACTGCGCACGAAGGCGTCGAAATTCCCCGTGAACTCCCGCGCCAGGCTGGCGGGATCGAGCGGGATGGGTACCTCCGGATCGGCCACCCCCGAGTAGGCCGACACGTCGGCCCGGATGCTGTCGTTGAGCGCCGACGGAAAGGGGGCGTGAAAAACCGGGTAGACCAGTTGCGCCGTGGCGCAGAGCGAATCGGGCGAAACGCAGACCGCACTGCGGCGCTGGTACTTGACGACGTGGTACGGGCCTCGCCGAATGGACGGGATTTTGGGGGAGGAGTCAGTTGTTCCCTCTTTTTTTTCTTGACAGGATACCAGGATTAAACACAGGATACAAAAACGCTTCATTGTCAAAAGTTAAAGCCAGGTGGGAAGAGATTTGCCAGGGCGATTGGCCGCAACGGTCAGCAGCCCGGCGTAAAAAAGGAGCAGTAGCACCAACAGCGCAAACGCGACGGCGGCCACTTCCAGGATTTCGGGCCGTTCCCAGGGCAGCCAGAACGCGAACCCGAGCACCCCGACCGTCCCGGCAACGACGAAGAGAACGCGCGAAACGGTACCCAGCCGCCACAGCGCCGGGAGCCAGGTTAGGGCCAGCAGGGGCAGCGCACCCCACTTCAGGCCGGTGAAAAAAGTCAGGTACCGCAGGGCGGCGGTGTACCGGCCCGTGTCCAGTCGGTCGAGAATAACGAACAACTGCTCATTTTCGAGGACGTCACAGTACCCCACGAACAGCGCCAGTCCCGCGCCGAGGTACCCCACGACGGGCAAGTCCACGTACCGCCCCAGTTCCAGCGAAAAGCTAACCAGAAAACCGGCGTACAAAAAAAGAAACAGGGCATCGAGCACGACGGCGTGGCGCATTCGGTGGCGGAACGTGGTTCGGGCGAGGGGCGAAACCGCTTCATTTCCCACTGCGAACAGGGTCCTGATTTTCTCGGGAGTCCGCGCAAATTCGAAAGCCAGGATGGGATTTTTGTAGCCTGGCTCGGCCCACGCTGGCCGAGGCACCGGCTGACCGGCACGCCAGACTACCCAGCCCGCCAGTACCAAACCCATCAGAAAAGAGGCCAGGAACCGCATCGGGTTAGCTGTTTTCGGTCCAGATGACGCACAGATTGACAATGACTTCCACGGTTGCCTGCATGTCTTCGACCGACACCCACTCGTGCTTGGAGTGAAAGGCGTGTTCGCCCGCGAACAGGTTCGGGCAGGGCAGCCCCATGAACGAGAGCCGCGAGCCATCGGTACCCCCGCGAATGCGCTGGCGCTTCGGCGTCAGACCAGCCCGTTCGATGGCCCGGAGCGCGTAGTCCACGACCTGCGGGTGGTGATCGAGTACCTCGCGCAGGTTGCGGTACTGCTCCGTGACGGTCAGCTCGCCGCGGGAATGCGGGTAGGCGGGCAGTACCTCATTGAGCAGGCGACGCAGGTACGCCTCGTGCTGACGGAGGCCGTCTTCGGTGAAATCGCGCAGGATGAATTCGATTTCCGCTCGTTCGATGGTACCCGTCAGGCTCACCGGGTGGATGAAGCCCTCGGCCCCCTCGGTCGTTTCGGGCGAGAGCCGGTCTTTGGGCAGTCGCGCCACGAGATCGGCGGCGATTTTCAGCGCACTTTCCAGCTTGCCCTTCGCGAAGCCGGGGTGCGTCGAAACGCCGTGCAGCGTGATTTTGGCGGCATCCGCCGAGAACGTTTCGTCTTCGAGCGAGCCCCGCGTTTCGCCGTCGATGGTGTAGCCGTAGTCGGCACCGAGCTGATCGAGGTCAACGTGCGCGGTACCGCGGCCGATTTCCTCGTCGGGCGTAAACAGAATTTTGATGGTCCCGTGCTCGATTTCGGGATGCTGGACGAGGTACTGCGCCGCGTCCATGATTTCGGCCACGCCGGCCTTGTTGTCGGCCCCGAGGAGCGTCGTGCCGCTGGCGGTGAGAATCGTGTGGCCCATCTGATCGGCCAGGTCCGGGTGGTCGGCCAAGCGGATGACCTGCGTGGGGTCGTCGGGCAGGACCAGATCGCGGCCGTCGTACGCCTCGTGCATCAGCGGTTTCACGTTCGCACCCGTCAAATCCGGTGAGGTATCCACGTGCGAGCAGAAGCAAAGTACGGGTACCGGTTTGTCGGTCGTGGCCGGAATCGTGGCGTAGACGTACCCAAACTCATCGAGGAGCGCGTCCGTAATGCCCATCGCCCAGAGTTCCTCGACCAGGATTCGACTGAGGTTTTTCTGCTTTTCGGTGGAAGGGGAGGCCGTCGAATGCGGGTCCGATTGGGTATCGATCTGCACGTACCGCAGGAAGCGTTCGGTGACCGTCGGGGCGTAATCGGGGAGGGGCATGGTAACCAACTGAAAATGAAAGATCGGTGCGGGGCGGCGAACAAAAGTAACGGTCGGAGGGTTAATTTTCGCGTCGCCTTTCCCCGAATCGTAGCCCGTCGGGCAACCCGGAAAAATTTTGATTTCCGGTCGACGTAGGCCTTTTTTGCGTACTTTCGCGGGTCGAACCGCCGTCTGATTTTTCGATTTACTTCCTCCTAAACGCTTGATTTCGTATGGCCGAATCTGCCGACCTGACCCTCGAAGGAAAATCGTACCCCCTGCCTGTTTTCATCGGTACCGAAGGCGAAAAGGCCATCGACATCAACGCCCTCCGCGACCAGACCGGCTACGTTACCCTCGACTCAGGCTATAAAAATACCGGCGCCACCAAGAGCGCCATTACCTTTCTCGACGGCGAAGAGGGCATCCTGCGGTACCGCGGGTACTCCATCGAAGAGCTGGCCGAGAAATCGAGTTTCCTCGAAGTGGCGTACCTGCTCATCTACGGCGAATTGCCGACGGCCGAGCAGTTTTCCAAATTCGAGTACGACATCCGCATGCACACCATCGTCAATGAGGACATGCGGAAGATTTTCGAGGGATTTCCCGTCAACGCCCACCCGATGGGGGTACTCTCCTCGCTGGTCTGCGCGATGAGCGCGTTTTACGAAGGCAAAGCGGGTAGCGACGATTACCTCAACATCATTCGGCTCATGGCCAAAATGCCCAGCATGGCCACCTGGAGCTATAAAAAATCGCAGGGCCACCCGATCAATTACCCCAACAATTCGCTCGACTACTGCTCGAACTTCCTCCACATGCTGTTCCGGCTGCCGGTCGAGGAGTACCAGGTCGACCCGGTCGTGTCCGACGCCCTGAACAAATTGCTCATTCTCCACGCCGATCACGAGCAGAATTGCTCGACCTCGACGGTGCGGCTCGTGGGTTCGTCGCGGGCCAACTTGTTTTCGTCGATTTCGGCGGGCATCAACGCCCTCTGGGGACCGCTGCACGGCGGGGCCAACCAGGAGGTTATTGAAATGCTCGAAGCCATCAAGGCCGATGGCGGCGATAGCAAGAAGTACATCGCGATGGCCAAAGACAAAAACTCGGGCTTCCGGCTGATGGGCTTTGGTCACCGGGTTTACAAAAACTTCGACCCGCGGGCGCGCATCATCAAAAAAGCCGCGGACGACGTACTCGGCAAACTCGGAGTGAACGACCCCGTACTCGAAATCGCCAAGGAACTCGAAGAAGCCGCGCTCAACGACGAGTACTTCGTCGCCCGGAAACTCTACCCGAACGTCGATTTTTATTCGGGCATCATTTACCGCGCCCTCGGCATCCCGACGAACATGTTCACCGTGATGTTTGCGCTGGGCCGTTTACCGGGCTGGATTGCGCAGTGGAACGAGATGAAAGAAGCGAAAGAACCCATCGGGCGACCCCGGCAGATTTACGTCGGTGCGACGGAGCGTAGCTACGTTTCATTGGAAGATCGCAAGTAGAATTTTCATTTTTGAAAAATTCGTTGCACCTTCGGCACTGAAAAAAGATAACTTTTTCATGGCTTTTATGGGAAAGGCTTCCTCGGATTGAGGGAGTCTTTTTTGTTTTTAAGCGATTCTCTTCCGCATTGGGCTGCAGATTTTACAAGCGCAAGTCCCCGGAAATCGGATTTCCGGGGACTTGCGTGCCTCGATTGAGTGGCGCGGTCACACCAGCGCCGTCAGGTCGTTTACCCCCACCTGCCGGTACGACGTAAATCCTTCCCCAAACTCAGCCCCGATGGCATGGCCGTATTCGCGCCAGCGCGAACGCAGAAACTCGAAAAATTCGGGCGAGGAGAGGTACGATTGCGGATCGGGGCCTTCGTAGCCGGGCGTGTAGAATTGGCTGCGGTACGCCTTCACGCTTTGCTCTTTCAACTGCCAGGTCGGCGTGATGTCGACGGTGACGTGCGGTTTGATGTACCGATCCTGGATGTAGTGGTAAAGAAACTTCGGTCGCCAGGCTTCCTGGGGTACCCCGTCGGGGCCTTTCGTTTCGATCATGCGCAGGCCCGCCAGAAAACACGCGTCAACGGCCAGCGCGGCGGCCCGGCCGTGGTCGGGGTGGCGGTCTTCGATGGCGTTGGCCAGCACGATGTCGGGTCGGTACCGGCGGAGGACTTCGATGACGCGCAACTGGTGCTCCTCGTCGTTGCGAAAAAAGCCGTCCCGAAAACCCAGATTCTCCCGCACGTCCACGCCCAGAATCCGGGCGGCTTCGGCGGCGCGGATGGCGGGGGTACCTCGGGTACCCAACTCGCCACGGGTGAAGTCGACGATGCCGGTGCGGTGGCCGCGGGCGTGGTGGAGGGCAAGGGTACCGCCCGCCGACATTTCGACGTCGTCGGGGTGAGCGGCCAAGGCAAGGAGATCGAGTTTCATGCAACGTGTCGGAATAAAAACCGCCTTCCCGAGCGCTCGGGAAGGCGGATGGCAAGGTACGCACGGGGCGCTACTTGATGCGAATGCGGCGACCGATTTGCAGACTGCGCGGGGAAACGCCGGGGTTGAGCCGCCGAATCTGGGACAGCGAAACGCCCGCCCGGTCGGCAATGTCGGAAAGCGTCTGGCCTGCGCGGACGCGAACCCACTTGGTGGTCCGGCTGCGCACGGACTTCTCCCCGGCGGTGTACTCCTGCTTCACGACGGACTGCCCGCGGAGGTAATCCCAGACTTTGGGCGTGAGCAGATAATGGTCGCCTTTGAGCGTGTTCGCCGGAAATTCGTAGAGTTCAAGCGGTGTGAAGGGGTTGCCTTCGTACCGAACTTCGTAGTGCAGGTGGGCACCGGTACTGCGGCCGGTACTCCCGCCGAGGCCAACGAGTTGCCCGGCTTTGACCAGTTGCCCTGACTCAACCGACTGTTTCGACAGGTGCGCGTAGAGGGTTTCAAGCCCGTTGTAATGCCGGACGACGACAAACTTTCCGTACCCGCTGGCGTTGTAGGCCACCACGCGCACGATGCCGTCAAACGCCGTTCGGACGGAATCGCCGGTTTCCAGGTCGAGGTCCACGCCCGTGTGCCAGCGACCCCAACGCCAGCCAAAAACCGAGGTCAGACGCCCGTCGCGCAGCGGCGCGGCCCAAAACTGCTGTTTGCCTTGGTTGTAGAGTTCGAGGTCGACGACGCCGTCGAATTCCTTCGGATCGATGTTGTACGGGTCAATGGCCTGCGCATCCCAGATCGAGTAGTACGACGCAATCTTGACCCAATCGCCCTCGGCCGTCTGTACTTCTTCGTCGGTCTCGACGACCAGTTTCTCGCCCTTCGTGGCCTTGGTCGTGTCGGGGTTGTTTACGACCGGGTTGAATTCCTTTTTCGGCTCAAATTGAGTATTGAAGCGTAGCTGAGGCGTGGCCTGTTCTTCGAGTTGGAATTCGTCCTCTTTCGGAGGGGCGGTCTTGGGTTTGATGCTGAGATTTTTCTTAAAAATTCCCTTCTCACGCCCCTGGGCCTGCCCGTTCACGGCGCACAGCAGCAAACAGAGGAGTACGCCCAGCAAGCCAATCACTCGGTGTTTCATGCGAAAAAAAGCACCGGGGCTTCCGGGGTGGGTTCGCCCGAAAGCTCCGGTTGGGTTAATTTGAGAATTTGAAAAGTTGATAATGTGGCAATCGCTACAGCGAACCGTTTGCAAATGAATGAATGCATTGCTGACGCGTCAGCCCATTTTCAAATTCTCAAATTGATCTGTTTTTCAAATTAAGCCGCCTGCGCTTCGGCTTCCACTTCGGCCAGCCAGCGTTCGGCATCAAGGGCGGCCATGCAGCCCGTACCGGCGGCGGTAATGGCCTGGCGGTAGACGTAATCCTGGGCGTCGCCGCAGGCAAACACACCGGGAACGTTCGTGCGGGTACTACCCGGAACGGTGCGGATGTAGCCGTTCGTATCGACGTCGATGAAATCGCGGAAAATTTCGGTGTTGGGTTTATGACCGATGGCCACGAAGAAGCCCGTCACGGCCAAATCGTACGTTTCGTGGGTGGCGTTGTTGCGCAGCCGGGCGGCGGTCAGGCCGCTATCGTCGCCGAGGAGGTCAAGCGTTTCGGTATTCCACAAAACCTCGATATTCGGCGTATTTTTTACCCGTTGCTGCATGATCTGCGAAGCCCGCAGTTCGTCGCGCCGGACGATGAGGTACACCTTCCGGCACAGCTTGGCGAGGTAGCTGGCCTCCTCGGCGGCCGTGTCGCCACCGCCCACCACGGCCACGTCCTGACCGCGGTAAAAAAAACCGTCGCACACGGCGCAGGCCGAGACGCCCCGGCCGTTGTACGTGTCTTCGCCCTTCAGTCCGAGCCACTTGGCTGAAGCACCCGTGGCAATAATCACGGCCTCAGCGGTGATTTCGTGGGTGTAATCGATCACTACTTTTTTAGCGTCCGGATTGGAAAAATCGACGGAAGTTGCCAGCCCGTACCGGATGTCGGTACCGAAGCGGCGTGCCTGTTTCTCAAAATCCTGCATCATTTCCGGTCCTTCGATGCCGTCGGGGTATCCCGGAAAATTTTCGACGTCCGTCGTGATGGTCAACTGACCGCCGGGCTGCTGGCCCATGTACATCACGGGCGTCAGGCCCGCGCGGGCGGCGTAGATGGCGGCAGTGTACCCGGCCGGGCCGGAACCGATGATGAGAAGTTGAGTAGACTCGTGGGTCGTCGGGGAAGTCATGGAAAGGCGTATCGGAATGGGATTCGGAAGGGCAACACGAATCGAGTCACAAAAATTGCCGATTTCACCCAAAATGCCAAAGTCGCCCGGTCGGGGCGGTCATTGAATCGTCACCTCAATCCGCCGGTTGCGCGCCCGGTTTTCGTCGGAAGTATTCGGCACGACGGGCCGCGTTTCACCGTACCCCTGGCTGCGGATGCGTTCGGCGGCGATGCCGTGAGCAGCAAGGTACTCGGTGACGGAGCCGGCGCGCTTAAGCGACAAGTCGAGGTTGCGGCGGTCGTCGCCCACGTCGTCGGTGTGGCCCGCGATTTCCAGGCGCAGGGCGGGATTCTCGCGCAGGAGCCGGACGAGTTTGTCGAGTTCGGGCGTTGATTTTTCCTGGAGCGTGTACGCGCCGGTGGCAAAAAAGAGGTTATTGAGTACTTCGCGGGCTTCTTTGCGAAGGGGTTCGAGCCGCACGTCGAGGCGCTGGGTACCCGATTCGTGGTCCTGTGAGTAATCGAACGTGAGGCTTTTGTAGAAATACCCCGGTCGGTTGACGAACACTCCGTACTGCCCGCCGTCGGTGAGCGTGGCCGTGAATTCACCCGTGGCCGCGTCGGATTGCACCTGTGCCTCGGGCCGGTTGGTACCCAGGTTGACCAGTTCGAGCGTGGCCGTCAGTGGCTGACCGGTTTTGGCGTCGACTACTCGGCCCTTGATGACGTTGGCTCGCTTAAACCGCGTCGCCAGCGTCGGCGGTACCTCAAACTCCGCCAGGACGGCCTTGCGGCGCTCGCGTTGAGCACCCGATTCCTCAACCGAGTAGTACCCTTTCGTGCCGTCGGCGCTGATGAAGAGCGCCACCTGGTCTTCGTGGGTGTTGAGCGGGTACCCGAGGTTTTCGGGCGTCGACCAGGTTTTTCCGTCCCATTCGCTCATCCAAACGTCCAGCCCGCCCATGCCCACGTAGCCGTCGGAGGCGAAAAACAGGGTCCGGCCGTTGGCGTGGAGGAAGGGCGACACCTCGTCGTCGGGGGTGTTAATGCCCTTGCCGAGGTTTTCGGCGGCGGTCCAGCGCCCGAGCGAATCCCGCTGACTGCGCCAGAGGTCGCGGCGACCGATGCCCCCCGGTCGATCGGAGACGAAGTAGAGTGTGCGGCCGTCGGGCGAGAGCGCGGGCTGCGATTCCCAGGCTCCCGAATTGATTTCCTTGCCGAGGTTTTCAGGCTCGCTCCAGTCGTTGCCGGTTTGGTAACTCACGTACAGATCGCAGTTACCGAAACCGCGGCGCTTCCGGCCCTGGCAACTGGTAAAGACCAGCGTACGCCCGTCGGCGGAAACGGCGCAGGTACCCTCGTTTTCGGGGGAATTGATGACCGACGACAGCGATTCGGGTGCCGACCAACCCTCGCCGGTTCGCCGCGTGACGTACAGGTTTTCGTCGCCGTTCTCCTGAGCAATGGCTGTGAAGATCAGCGTCTCGCCATCGGCCGTCAGCACCGGGAAGTACTGCGAATCGAAGGCATTGACGCCATCGGGCAGTTTACGAACCCGGAGCGGCGTGGGATTTTTGAGCGCTCGCTGGGCAAAGTCGGCGGTGGCGAGCTGTCGTTTCAGACGTGTGGCGGCGACGCCTGTCGGCGGGGCCAGGGCCTGGAGTCGCTGGAGGTACGTGGCCGCCTGCGCGTAACGCCCCTGCCGGAGGGCGTAGCTGCCGAGCCAGCCGTACGCGGGTACCACCGTGGGCGACTCGGGCCGCAGTTGGAGGGCTTTTTCGTACAATTCGGCGACACGCGCGGGCTGTCGCTGGATTTCAGCCAGTTGCCCCAGCCGGAAGTACGCTTCGCCAAAATCCGGGTCGCGCTCAATGGCTTTTTGAAATTCCCCAAACGCTTCCTCCGGTTTCCGGGCCGTCAGTCGTTCCACGCCCCGGTCGTAGGCCTGCTGAGCACGTTTGTCTGAACTTTGGGCAGCCAGGGAAAAAGGAAAAAGCAGAAAGTAGAAAGGAGAGAGGTTGCGGACTACTTGAAACAGTTTTTTAACAAAAAGAGAGAGTTCTCTTTTTCCTTTTTCCCTTCTACCTTCTCCCTGCCTCATGGTATGTTCATGAATTTGTGCACCTGTAACGAAATTCGCCAGCGCGGATTATCCTTGGCGTACTCAATCAGCAGGGGGAGTACCTGCGCCTGGCGGCTCCACTCGGGTTGTAGAAACAACCGGCAATCGGGACGAACGCGGGCGGCGTGTTCTTCGGCAAATGGCAAATCCGAGGGGTGAAACACGACGACCTTCAACTCGTCGGCGGCGGGGTAGATGCTTTCGTGGGGTACTTTGAATTTCTTGGGGGAAAAACAAACCCAGTCCCAGGTACCCGAAACCGGGTGGACGCCCGAGGTTTCGATGTTCGTCTCGAATTCGGCGGCTCGTAGTTCCGCCGTCAGCTCGGTCAAATCGTGCAGGAGGGGTTCACCACCGGTGATGACGGCCAGGCGACCGGGGTACCCGGCGGCTTCGGCTACCAAGTCCCGAATTTCCCGTTGCGGGTGAATCGCCGCGTCCCAGCTTTCCTTCACGTCGCACCAGTGGCAGCCCACGTCGCAGCCCCCGAGCCGGATGAAATACGCCGCCCGGCCCTGGTGGTACCCTTCGCCCTGGAGCGTGTAAAATGCTTCCATGACTGGTAGGGTGCGCGTGACGAGTTGAGAGGGGGGCGTAGGGAGTTCGAGAGTCATCCGAGAATGCGGGGTTTGCCGTGGGTTTCGTTCAAACGGAGCGCCTGGGCGATGAGTTCGTCCAGCGCGTCGGCTTTTGCTTCGAGGTCGTCGAGATCGGCGATGGGCACGCTGGCAATCTGCTGCCGGTTGCGGCGTTCGAGTAGTCCGGCGGGATCGTCGAGTTGGGTTCCGCGGATGAAGCACACGTCAAGGCCACCCTGCTTCAACGGGTTCAGGTACGCAAACCAGCCGTGGTGGTAAAAAAACGGCACGTTCCAATTCACTTTCTCGGTCACGTCCGGGGCCGCGGCCCGCAGGCAGTCGCGCAGCACGAGCGCCAACTGGCGCTGCGGCTCGGCCCATTCGTAGATGCGTTGTTCGACGGCGTTCATAAAAGTTGAAGAGGTCTTTTTTACCGCAGAGGGGCAGAGGTTTCGCAGAGAACGCGGAGTACTCTGTTTCCTCTGCGAAACCTCTGCCCCTCTGCGGTAAAAAATTACAACCGTCCCAACCGCAAAAATACGGGAAACGTGACGCGTTTCGGCCCGCCTTCCGGCCAGTGCGCCCGGAATTGTTCGCCCAGGTCGGGTACCGGGTCGAAACCCTGGGCGTCTTTGAACCCCACCACGCTCGACCAGGTACCGAAATAGCCCAGCAAATCGTCGAGCGTCCAGGTTTTTTCCATCGTGAATTCCGGCGCAGGTACCTCGTCAAACGGAAAGGGAATCGTCCGGTACCGCTCTTCGAGGTACCGCCGCTCGGGTGCCCAGTAGGGGCCGACGGTTTTCCGGTAGAACACGTTGACGAGTTCATCGATTTCGGGCGAAACCGTCAGCAACTCGTACCCCCAGGCGGCCAGTACCCCACCGGGGCGGAGAATGCGCCGGACTTCCGCGTAAAACCGCTCGAAGTCAAACCAGTGCAGCGCCTGCCCGACGGTGACGAGGTCAAACTGCGCGTCGGGGAAGGGCGTCGTTTCGGCAGGCGAAACCCGGTACCGCACGTTCGGCAGGGCCGGGGCTTCGGCCAGTTGCCGGGCGCTGAGGTCGGTGGCTTCCACCTGGGCGAAGTACCGCGCGAGTTCGGTCGCCACCTGCCCGTTGCCCGTCGCGCAGTCCCAGGCCACGCGCCGTCCCGAAACCGAGCCGAGCACGAAGTCGTAGAGTTCCTGCGGGTACCGGGGCCGGTAGCGGGCGTAGTGGTTTGATTGCCGGGAGAATAAATCCTTCATCCGATTTGCGGTATCTTGTGCGTTACTTTGCTGAAAAGAGGTACCTATTCACGTTCACTGTTTAACATTTGCTATCCATGCCTTTAGAAAACCCCATCAGTCTTACCCGAATCGGCGTTTTTTATGACGGGAATTACTTTCACCACGTAAGCAACTACTACAACTACTTCCACGCCCGCAAAAGTCGCATCAGCATCGCCGGGTTGCACGAATTTGTCCGTCACCAGATTGCGAAGGAAGAAGACGCCGACGTACGCTTATGCCAGATTGTGGACGCCCATTATTTCCGGGGCCGTCTCAACGCCCAGGAGGCCAACCAGCGCCCGAATCAGTTGTACTACGACCGCGTTTTTGACGACATCCTCACCGGCGAGGGCGTCACGACGCACTACCTGCCGCTGCGCTCGAACAACGGCGTTCGGTACGAGAAAGGCATCGACGTCTGGCTGGCGCTCGAAGCGTTTGAACTGAGCATTTACAAAAAATTCAACGTGCTGGTACTCATCGCCTCCGACGGAGATTACGTGCCGCTGATTCGTAAACTGAACACGCTCGGCATCCGGGTGATGGTCCTCAACTGGGATTTTGAGTACACCACCGACGATGGGAAATTCTTCGCCACGCGTACGTCACAAGACCTTCTCGAAGAAGTGACGTACCCGATTGCGATGCATGAAATCATCGACAACCGCATCTCGCGCAACGACCCGATGGTCAACTCGCTCTTCGTGCCCAGCGCCCGACAGCAGGATTACCGCCCGCGCGTACAGCAGCAGATTTCGGGCGAGGAAGGCGAAAGCGAAATCAAAGCCATCAAAAACGGCTACGGATTCATTCACTGGTCGCCGCAGGATTTGTTTTTCCACTACAGCTCGGTGGAAGGCATCGAATTCGCCGACCTGCGCGAAGGCGATCCGGTGACGTTTACCATCGGCGTCAACCCCGAAAACGGCAACCCGATTGCGCTGAACGTCAAGCTGAAGCAGGAAGAGGAAGCGGTGTGATTTTGGGGACGTTAGACTTTAGACGTTAGACAAAAGACAACTACAGATTTCCTGTCCAGTATCTAACATCTACTGTCTAACGTCTAAAATCTAACGTCTCTTCACTTCCCTTGCGCCTCGGCGACGGCGATGGCGACCATGTTGACGATTTCCCGTACCGAACTGCCCAGTTGCAGGACGTGTACGGGTTTTTTCATGCCCAGCAGAATCGGGCCAATGTACTCCAGTTCGCCGACTTCCTTCAGCAGGTTGTAGGCGATGTTGGCGGCTGAGAGGTTCGGGAAAATCAGCACGTTCGCACTCTCCTCGGCTAAGCGGCTGAAGGGGTAGCTCTCGCGGACGAGTTCGGTGTTGAAGGCTAGGTGCGCCTGCATTTCGCCCTCCACGTCGAGGTCCGGGCGTTTTTGCTGGAGCAGTTCGGTGGCGCGGCGCATTTTTTCGGCGTCGGCACCCGTGGCGGTACCGAAGTTGGAGTAGGTCAGCAGCGCGATGCGGGGGCGGATGTTGAAGGCCTCGACGGCCTTCGCCGTCAGTTCGGTGATTTCGACGAGGTCTTCCGCCGTCGGGTCGAAGTTGACGGTCGTGTCGGAGAAGAAAATCGGCCCTTTTTTCGTGATGAGGATGTACACGCCCGAAACTTTCCGGACGCCCTCGGCCCGCCCGATGATTTGCAGCGCCGGGCGAATCGTGTCAGGGTAATTCCGCGAGAGCCCCGAAATGAGGCAGTCGGCCTCGCCGGTTTCCACCATCATCGCGCCGAAGTAGCTCCGCCGGAGCATCAGTTGCCGGGCTTCCTGCCGGTTGACGCCGCGGCGCTTGCGTTTTTCAAAGTACAACTCGCTGTACCGGTCGAGGTGGGTACCGCACTCGGCCGAACGCGGATCGAGAATGGGTACCCCCGACAAATCGAGGCGGTGTTCCTGGATGATTTGTTCAATCACGGCCGGATCGCCGAGCAGAATTGGTTCGGCGATGCCGTCGTCCGACACTTGCTGCACGGCCTTGAGTACCGTCAGGTTTTCGGCATCGGCAAAGACGACTTTCTTCGGGGCCTGCTTGGCCTTGCTCACGATGGCCCGCGTGAGCTGATTGTCAAGGCCCAGGCGTTTGGCCAGAATCTGCTCGTATTCGTCCCAATGCTGGATCGGCTGCTGCGCCACGCCCGATTCCATCGCCGCCCGCGCCACGGCCGGGGCCACGGTCGTGATGAGGCGCGGATCCATCGGTTTCGGGATGATGTAGGTCCGGTTGAAACTCAGGTTCGGCTCGTTGTAGGCCATGTTCACGAGGTCGGGTACCGGCTCCTTCGCCAGTTCGGCCAGGGCGTGCGTGGCGGCGAGTTTCATCGCCTCGTTGATTTCGGTAGCCCGCACGTCGAGCGCGCCGCGGAAGATGTACGGGAAACCGAGGACGTTGTTGACCTGGTTCGGGTAGTCCGAGCGGCCCGTGGCCATGATGACGTCGGGCCGGGCGGCGATGGCGGCGTCGTAGGCAATTTCGGGCGTGGGATTGGCCATCGCGAAAACGATCGGATCGGCGGCCATCGACTGGACCATCTCGGGCGTGACGACGTTTCCCTTCGAGAGGCCGATGAACACGTCAGCCCCGACGAGCGCTTCGGCGAGCGTCTGCACATCGCGGGTCGTGGCAAACTGGGCTTTGCGGGCGTCGAGACCTTCACGGTCGGCGTGGATGACGCCTTTCGAATCGCACATGACAAAATTCTCGACCCGCGCCCCGAGCGAGAGGTACAGCTTCGAGCAGGAAATGGCCGAAGCGCCCGCGCCGTTAACGACGAACTTGACCTCGTCAATTTTCTTGCCGACCAACTCCAGCGCATTCAGCAGTGCGGCCCCCGAAATGATGGCCGTGCCGTGCTGGTCGTCGTGCATGATGGGAATATTCAATTCCCGCTTGAGCCGTTCTTCGATGTCGAAGCACTCCGGCGCGGCGATGTCTTCGAGGTTCACGCCGCCGAAGGTGGGCTCAAGAATCTTGACCGTGCGGACGAATTCGTCGATGTCTTTCGTATCGAGTTCAATGTCGAATACGTCGATGTCGGCGTAAATTTTGAAGAGCACCCCCTTGCCCTCCATGACCGGCTTGCCCGCCGCCGGGCCGATGTCGCCCAGCCCCAGCACGGCGGTCCCGTTGGAAATGACGGCGACGAGGTTGCCCTTGGCCGTGTATTTATAGACGTCTTCGGGATTGGCAGCGATTTCCAGACAGGGCTCGGCCACGCCCGGCGAGTAGGCCAGGGAGAGGTCGCGCTGGGTATCGGTTTCCTTCGTGGTGATGACTTCGATCTTACCCGGACGGCCTTTGGCGTGGTAATCGAGGGCGTCCTGCTTGCGAATGGCTTTGTTTTCCATGCGGGTTTTCAGTGTGTTGATTCGTGCGGCGAAGGTAGGAGAATTCGGGATGAGGGGGCAAAAAGAAAGCGTGATCCTGGACTAAGCAATCGGAGCAGGAAAGGTGTCTGGATTGAATCAGGCTAAATCGCCGTGTTCAATTCTATCCAATTCTTCAAAAATCGCTTGTCTACCCACTTCGGTGGTAAGCAACGTTTCGGGCACTTGATCATGCAAGCCATAAGCGGGCTTGCTTAGCCAGTTTAGAAAAGCAGTTTCGCTGCCAAATAGTTCTATTCCTTTTTGGAGGAGATTTTCAGGATAACTGCTCATAATGAATGCTTTATAGTTTGCTGTCACGCTAAGCGTAGTCGAAGCGCCTGTCCTTCGCATTTCATGTCGGGACAAGCTCAGGATGACAAGGCGCTCAGATTACGCTTAGCGTGACAGAACTCAAATAAAACTCTCATGGCGATAACCGTTCAATCCGCCAGTCCCCATCCGCCTGCCGGAGGTACGCAATCCGGTCGTGCAGCCGCGAAGGGCGACCCTGCCAGAATTCCACGTACGCGGGCCGGAGCCGGTACCCACCCCAGTGCGGCGGGCGCGGAATGGGCTGGTCGGCGAAGCGGGCTTTGAGTTCGCGCTCGCGGGCTTCCAGGTACGCCCGGTCGGAAATGACCGTACTCTGGGCGGAGGTCCAGGCCCCGAGCTGACTGCCGCGGGGCCGCGAGGCAAAGTACCCGTCGGATTCGGCTCTGGAAACTTGCGTGACGGTACCCTCGATGCGCACCTGCCGTTCGAGTTCGACCCAAAAAAACGTCAGCGCCGCCCGCGGGTGAGCGTCGAGGTCGCGGCCCTTGCGGCTTTCGTAGTTGGTATACCAGGCAAAGCCGTCTGCGTTCAGGTCTTTGAGCAGGACGATCCGGCCCGAGGGGTACCCTTCCGGCCCGACTGTAGCCAGGTGCATGGCATTGGGCTCGGCGAGTTGAGCCGCGAGTGCTTCGTCCAGCCACTTCCGAAACTGGGCAATCGGATCGGGGTATACGTCGTTTACGTCCAAACTTCCCTTCAGGTACGTCTGGCGGAGATCAGCAAGGTTCATCGGGTTTGGAAGAGGCCCGGACGGTCCGGGTCGACTGGAATGGTTTTTTTCTACTTTTGCAAAGCTAACCGACGATTGGAAACCGCATGATTACGGACGAAAAAGAACCCCTCGAACCGCAAACCTTGCCCGAAGCCGCGCCCGAATTGCCGGAGGTGGAGCCTACGGAGGCGAACGCTTCGGCGGAAGCGTCCGACGCAGCAACGACCGAAGCCGAGCCGACGGAAGCGGAAACCAGCGATGCGGAATCGGCGGATGCTGACTACACGCACTGGACGAAGGACCAGTTTGTCGCCCTCTTTGAGGACCTGCTCCAGCAAGCCCGGAACCGCGAAACGGCCGATTTCAAAGCCATCGATGTGACGCTGCGCGAAGCCAAACCCGCCTTCGATCATTTGAAAGGCGAAGAACGGCGTGAAGCCCTCGAACGGTACCTGGCCGAAGGCGGCGACGAAGAAGGATTTGCCTACAAACCCGACGCGCTGACGCAAAAGGCCGATAGTCTCTACGGGCAGGTCCGCACCGAGCGCAACCAGCACTTCCAAGGTCAGGAACGCGACAAAGAGCGCAACTTCCAGGTGAAAACCGAATTGCTGACGCGGCTGCGGACGCTGGTGGAGGCCGATGAACAGAACACGACGTCGGAGAAAAGCTGGAAAGAATTCAAGCAGATTCAGGATGAGTGGAAGGGGGCCGGCAACGTGCATTCGCCTCACAACGACACGCTCTGGAAAACGTACCACGCGCTTGTGGACCGGTACTTCAACAACCGGAACATTTACTTCGAGCTGAAGGAACTCGACCGCAAGCGCAACCTCCAGCACAAAATCGAACTTTGCGAGCGCGTCGAGAAACTCGCCGCCAGCGTGCAGGACGAAGGACAGGCCGTTTCGGGCAAGATGCTCGACGAGGCCACCGAACTGTTTGAAGAGTACAAGCACGTCGGCCCGGCACCCAAAGAAGCCAACGAAGAACTCTGGCAACGGTTCAAAGCAGCGATGGACGTGCTCTACGCCCGGAAGCGGGAGCAGAACGAGGCACAAAAAGGCCAAGCCGAGGAAATCTTCAAATTGAAATCGGACATTGCGGAGGTCGCGGCGACGTTCACGACGTTCCAATCGACGAGCATCAACGACTGGAACGATAAAACCAAAGCCCTGCTCGCGTTGCAGGAGCAGTGGAACGCCGTGAAGGGTCCGATGCCCCGAGACAAAGGCCGCGAGTTGAGTCAGAAATTCTGGAGCGACGTCAAAGCATTCTTCCGCAACAAAGGCGAATTCTTCCGGCAACTCGAAGCCAAACGCGACGAAAATCTGAAAGCCAAAATTGCGCTTTGCGAACGGGCCGAGGCCGTCCTGGCGGAGGGCACCGATTCGGGAGAAGCGACCAACACGATCATCGAATTACAGCGGCAATGGAAAACCATCGGGCACGTACCCGAGAAGATGCGCAACAAAATCTTCGACCGTTTCAAAGCCGCCTGCGATGCGTTTTTCGACCGCAAGCGTGGGAAAAATGCCACGGTTGAGAAAGAATTTGAAGACAACTTGGCGCAGAAAAAAGCGCTCTGTGAGGAAATTGAGACCGAAGCCAAAGCCGGTGCGCCGGATTTGGGAAAACTCAATGCATTTAAAGCTCGCTGGTCGGGTATCGGTTTTGTGCCGCGCGGGGCGATGCAGAGCATTCAGCAGCGGTACATTAAGGCCATCAATCAGTACGTCAGCGCGATTGGTCAACTGAGCGGGGCGGAGAAACAGCAATTGGTACTCGAAAGCGAAGTCGAACTGGTTCGGCAGGGGGGGGGCGGTACCCGCGATTTCCGGGGTCAGGAAAATGACATTCGACGCCGCATCAAAACCCTCGAAGACGACATCGCCTTGACACAGAATAATTTGGCTTTCTTCGCTAAATCAAAAAATGCAGATAAACTCCGGGCGGATTTTGAGAAAAAGATCGAAGCCTCGCAGCGCGAATTGGACCAACTCAAGCACCAACTCCGGGTCGTTCGCGAAGCGGAAGGATGATTTTAATGGAAAATTGAAAATGAAGAGTGAATAATAACCGGGGCGATTCGCTTCCTTTTTAACTCTTCATTTTAATTTCGCCCTGTGATTTCGCCTCCTTAGCTCAGCTGGTAGAGCAACTGACTTGTAATCAGTAGGTCGTTGGTTCGATCCCGACAGGGGGCTCACAAAATGCAAAAGCCGCTCACTTTGGGCGGCTTTTGCATTTTGTGAAGAATTTCGACCGGACTGCTGTGCAGCGGCAAGGTTATTGAACTGAAAATTGCTGAAAAAACAACCCTCCCGGAACCAGTCCAGTTACGGAAGAGTTGATTTTTCAAGTAAGGAAGAAATTCACCCGTGCATCCAGATGAAAAAACGGCGTACCCGTCTTGCGATTCATCGGCTGTTCAGTTGGGTAATGGTGGCACTGTTAATCCAGCTCAGCGTTGATGTTCCCGGTTTCCAGACTGCATTTGGATTCGGGGAGCCGGCACGGGTGACGTCCGCCTTTGAAACGGAACGGGTGCAGGAGCGCGTGACGGAGCCACGGAAACCGGTTTATGCGCCCCTGCCTGACGCCCCCGACTCCGATGAGTCATCCGGGTTGAGTACCGGCGAAGACGATTTCTTTCCTCAGTCGTTTATCCTTTCGTTGCCCCGTTTTGATGGGCGACCGGTCGCTTCTCCGGCGGCCTTTCGGGTACGTTTCTCCGAGCGAATTTTCCGGGACATCATCCCGCCGCCACCCAGGCAGTTCTGTTAAGCCCAACGCCATTGGCTTGGGCGGTCTCACGCGTGCGGTGCTACGCAGGTGTGGGGTACCTCTGTTTCTTTTCTTTCTGGTTCCGTTCGGCGGCTGTGTGTAGTCGCCGGGTTACCGCAGGGCTGAATCAGTCTATGCGAGTTGGCGTACCGAATTTTGAACGTTCACTCGAATTATTGACACCCATGAAAAATCAATTCCTATGGGTACTGCTCGGGAGTAGTACCCTGCTGGCTGGATGTGCATCCGATCAGCAAAAAAAGAAAGCGGACGACGAAAAGACGTTTCCGGTGGTGAAGCTGGCGCTCCAGCCCGCTACCGTTCAGCGCGAGTACGTCGGCAATCTCGAAGCCATTCGCAACGTGGAAATCCGGGCGCGTGTGCCGGGGTTTCTCGACAAAATCTTCGTCGACGAAGGTCAGCAGGTACGCAAGGGCCAGTTGCTGTTTCAGATCAACGAGAAACACTTTGAAGCCGATCTAGCCAAAGCCGCGGCCCAGTTGAAAAGCAAACTTGCCGAAGCCAAGGCCGCCGAACTGGAACTGGGCCGGGTCAAGCTGCTCGTGGAAAAGAAAATTATTTCCCCCTCCGAACAAGAACTGGTCAAGGCGCGGCTTGATGCCGCGCAGGCGGGTATCGACGAAGCCCGGGCCGTGCAGACTAATGCGGCCCTGCACCTTTCGCACGCCCGCATTCGGGCACCGTTCGATGGGGTCATCAACCGGCTTCCGTTCAAGCTGGGTAGTCTCATCGACGAAGGCGCGCTGCTGACGACCGTTTCCGACATTCGGGAGGTCTACGCCTACTTCCACGTTTCGGAAAAAGAGTACCTCGAATACATCAAAAAGCGCCAGAAGGGCATCAAAACCAACGACGAGGCGATTCAACTCTTCCTCGCCGACGGAACGCCCTACACCCAGGAAGGGAAAATCGAAACGATGGAAAGCATCTTCGGGGACAACTCGGGTACCATCGCGTTTCGGGCGCGGTTTCCCAACCCGCAGGGATTGCTCAAGCACGGGGCTACAGGGAAGATTCGGTTGAGTAACCAGGTCACCAATGCCATCCTGGTACCCCAGAAAGCCGTTTTTGAAATTCAGGACCGCAACTACGTCTACGTGGTCGATGCCGACAACAAGGTCAAGATGCGGAGTTTCGTACCCCGGCGGCGGCTCGATAAATTCTACATCGTCGAATCCGGCCTGAAGCCCGGCGAGCGGGTTGTGTACGAAGGCATTCAGAACATCGAAGAGGGAATGTCGATCGTGCCCGAACCGCTGTCGGTCAAAACCCGGGAGCCGCTCAGCGCCTCGGTGGACTAACGAAATTGATCTTCCGGCTAGCCCGTTGCGGCGGCCCGGATTCACCAAAACTCAAGAACGATGTTCGATACGTTCATCAAACGGCCGCTGCTGTCGGCGGTCATTTCCGTACTCATCCTGCTCCTGGGGCTGCTGGCGCTGACCCAGTTGCCCGTTACCCAGTTTCCCGAAATCGTACCGCCCTCGGTCACGGTCACGACCCAGTACACGGGCGCCAACGCCGAGGTTTGCGCCAAGGCCGTGGCCACGCCGCTGGAACGCGCCATCAACGGCGTGCCGAACATGACGTACATGACCTCCGTGTCGGGTAACGACGGTTCGACGCTCATCCAGATTTTTTTTGAAGTCGGTACTGATCCTGATCTGGCGGCGGTCAACGTGCAGAACCGCGTGACGACGGTACTCGACGAACTACCCGAGGAGGTCATCAAGGCCGGGGTCGTGACCGAAAAAGAGGTCAACAGCATGTTGCTCTACATCAATCTGATGAGCGACGACACGACCGCCGACGAAAAATTCATCTACAATTTCGCCGACATCAACGTCCTGGCCGAACTCAAGCGCATCGACGGCGTCGGATTTGCCGTCATCATGGGCTCGCGCGATTACTCGATGCGCGTCTGGCTGAAACCCGACCGGATGACGGTCTACGGCGTTTCTGCCGCCGAGGTCGTCCAGGCCATCCGTGAACAGAACGTGGAGGCCGCGCCCGGCAAGGCCGGCGAAGCCGCCGACCGCGACCCGCAGGTACTGCAGTACGTGCTGCGGTACACGGGCAAATTTTTTGAGCCGGATCAGTACGAAAACCTCGTCGTCCGGGCCGATCCCGACGGCTCGATTCTGCGGCTGAAGGACATCGCCGATGTTGAATTCGGCTCGGTCGATTACAGCGTTACCTCGAAAACCGACGGTCGGCCTTCGGCGGCCATCATGCTCAAGCAACGACCCGGCTCGAACGCCCGCGAAATCATCGCCAACGTCAAGCAGCGCATGGCCGAGCTGAAGGAAAGCTCGTTTCCGCCCGGCATGACCTACAACTACGCCTACGATGTGTCGCGGTTTCTCGATGCGTCCATCGAGGAGGTCGTCCGGACCCTGTTCGAGGCCTTCATTCTCGTCTTCATCGTCGTGTTCCTGTTTTTGCAGGACTGGCGCTCCACGCTCATCACCGCGCTGGCGGTACCGGTGGCCCTGGTGGGCACGTTCGCGTTCATGCAGCTAATCGGCTTTTCGATTAACCTACTGACGCTCTTCGCGCTGGTTCTCGCCATCGGGATTGTGGTCGACAATGCCATCGTGGTCGTCGAAGCCGTTCACGCCAAAATGCACGAGGAGGGGCTGACGGCCCGTCAGGCCACGTTTGCCGCCATGCGCGAAATCAGCGGGGCCATCGTCGCCATTACGCTGGTCATGTCGGCGGTGTTCGTGCCGGTGGCGTTTCTGTCGGGTCCGGTCGGGATTTTTTACCGACAATTTTCGCTGACGCTCGCCATTTCCATCGTCATCTCGGGCCTTAACGCCGTCACGCTGACCCCGGCACTGTGCGCCATTCTGCTCCGCCCCACGCACAGCGCGGGCCGGGGGCTGCTGGGTCGGTTTTTCGCCCGGTTCAACCGCGGCTACGACGCGCTGGCGGGCAGGTACCGCCGCGTCCTCCAGCCGGTACTCAACCGCAGCGTGATTACCTGGGTAGCGCTGCTGGGTTTCGTTGCCGCGACCTGGAGCGTGAGTACGGTACTGCCCGCGGGGTTCATTCCGACGGAAGACCAGGGCATGATTTACGTGAACGTGACGACGCCCGCCGGAGCCACGGTACAGCGGACCGAGGACGTACTCGACCAGGTGCAGCGGGTGGCGGCCACCCTGGAGTCGGTCGAAAACGTCTCGACGCTGTCGGGGTTCAGCCTGCTGACCGACGGCGCGGGAGCTTCGTACGGCATGGGGATGGTGAACCTCAAACCCTGGCACGAACGCCAGGGGACGGTCGACGACGTCATTGCCGAACTCGAAGCCAAAACCCGAACCATCTACGACGCCAGCATCCAGTACTTCTCGCCGCCGACCGTACCCGGTTTTGGGAATTCGAGCGGCTTTGAATTCCGGTTGCTCGACCGCGGTCGGAGCGGCGACCTGCAAAAAACGAAGGATGTGGCCGATGACCTGATTGCGGCGTTGAAAAAACGCCCCGAAATCGGTGACGCCTTCACCACCTACGACCCGAGTTTTCCGCAGTACCTCCTGCACGTCGACCAGGACAAAGCCGCGCAACTGGGCGTCTCCATCGACAACGCGATGAGTACCCTGCAAACGCTGATGGGGAGTTTTTACGCCTCGAATTTCATCCGGTTCGGGCAGATGTACAAAGTCATGGTGCAGGCCGCTCCCAACTACCGCACCCGCCCCGAAGACGTGCTGACCCTGCGCGTGAAAAACAAGCAGGACGAAATGGTACCCTACGCCAACTTCGTCCGGCTGGAGCGCGTGTACGGTCCCGAGCAACTCACGCGGTACAACATGTACACCTCGGCGATGGTCAACGGCGTACCGGCCCCCGGCTACAGCAGTGGCGACGCCATTCGGGCCATCCAGGAAGTGGCCGACGAGGCCCTGCCGCGGGGATTCGGGTACGAGTGGTCGGGGATGACGCGCGAGGAAATCCTTTCGGGCGATCAGGCCTTTTACATTTTCATCATCTGCCTCGTATTCGTGTACCTGCTGCTCGTGGCGCAGTACGAAAGCCTGTTTCTGCCCCTGGCCGTGCTGCTTTCGCTACCCGCCGGCATCTTCGGTTCGTACCTCTGCCTGTACCTGGCGGGGTTGCAAAACAACATCTACGCGCAGGTAGCGCTGGTCATGCTCATCGGCTTGTTGGGGAAAAACGCCATTCTCATCGTCGAATTTGCCAACCAGCGGCAGAAGGAAGGCTTGCCCATCGTGAAAGCCGCGCTTGAGGGAGCGCTGGCGCGGTTGCGCCCGATTCTGATGACCTCGTTCGCCTTCATCGCGGGGCTGATTCCGCTCTGCATCGCCTCGGGGGCCGGGGCGCTGGGCAACCGGTCCATCGGTACCGCCGCCGCGGGCGGAATGTTCATCGGTACCCTGTTCGGGCTGATTCTGATTCCGGGATTGTACGTGGTTTTTGCCCGGATGGCCGCCTGGGTAGCATCCCGTCGAAGCCGCTCGACGGACTCGGGGGCCGGTTCCGAACCGGACGAAACTTCTTTCTTCGAACAAAATCCCGTTTCCAGTGCCACGACTCATTAAAAATACCGCTCGTTTTTTTGCGTACCTGTTTGTTGTCGGACTGCTGCTGAGCGGCTGCCGGGTGTACCCGCCGCCGCGCCTGCCCGCGCTGGATCGGCCGCCGGTTACGTTCGGCGCGCCAAACGATACGACCGCGCGGGCGGCGGCGGGCGATACAACCGGCATCGGGGACTTGTCCTGGAAATCGTTTTTCGACGAACCCGACCTGAGCAATCTCATCGAATCGGTACTCCGCCAGAACCTCGATCTGCGCATCGCCGCTCAGCGCATCGAACAGGCACGGGCCAACGTGCTGCGGAGCCGGGGTGCGTTGGTACCCAGCGTCGACGCCACGGCAGCCGTGGGTGTGGATCGTTTCGGACGGTACACGATGAACGGCGTGGGGAATTTTGACACAAATCTGTCAGGAAACGTGGACGGCCGCCGACGCATCCCGAATCCGGTACCCGACTATTTTCTCGGCCTGCGGAGTTCCTGGGAGGCCGACCTCTGGGGCAAGCTCCGCGCCCGGAAGCGGGCGGCGTACCTGCGCCTGCTGGCTTCGGAAGAAGGACGAAACCTGCTGGTTACGGGTCTGGTGGCGGAAGTGGCCCGGCAGTACTACAGCCTGCTGGCGTTCGATGCCGAGCTGGAAATCATTCAGGAAAACATTCGCTTGCAGCAACGGGCCGTCGAATTGGTTGAGGTTCAGCAGGCCGCCGGGCGGGTCACGTCCCTGGCCGTCCAGCAGTTCACGGCGCAATTGCTCAACACGCGCAGTCTGGAAGCGCAAACGCTGCAACGCATTGTGGAAGCCGAAAATGAACTCAACCAACTGCTGGGCCGGTACCCGCAGCCGATTGTGCGCCGCCAAACCCTGCGCAGCCGGGAGCTGCCCGCCGAAGTCAGCGCGGGCATTCCTTCGCAACTGCTCCGTCGCCGCCCGGACATCCGGCAAGCCGAACGGGAGTTGCAGGCGGCCAACGTCGACATCGACGTGGCGCGAGCCGAGTTCATGCCCTCGCTGGTGCTGACGCCCTACGTCGGGCTGAACGCCTTCCGCGCTTCGGCGCTTTTCGACCCAGCCTCGCTGGCGCTGGGGGTACTCGGCGGACTGACGGCCCCGGTGTTTAACCGCCGGATACTCCAGGCCAACTACGCCCAGTCGGTGGCGCGCAGTCAGGAGGCGTTTCTGAATTACCAGCAGGCTACGCTGACGGGTTTTAACGAAGTCGTCACCAGCCTGAGTGCCCTCGACAACTACCGCCGGGTCGCCGATTTGCAGAAACAGGAAGTGACGCTGCTTCAGCGGGCGGTGAGTACTTCCAACGATTTGTTCGCCAACGGCTACGCGACGTACCTCGAAGTCATCACGGCCCAGCGCAGCGTACTCGACGCCGAACGCGCCCTGATCGAAGCCAAGCGTACGCAGTTCATTTCCCTGATTGACCTGTACCGGGCGCTGGGTGGGGGATGGGAGCAATAAACGTGAGTTTTAGCGAAAAACCCCTCCAGGTTAGCTGAAGGGGCTTTTTATTGAGAAGTGTCACGTTGGATTTGCGGTCTGCCGCTACGGTCGAAGCACTTGGCTCAACCACTTCGAGGGTTTGCAACCACTCGAAGGGTTTCGAGAAAAGCGCTTCGGCCGTAGCGGCAGACCGCAAATCCAACGTGACAGTTTTCTAACGTTACTCATCCAGCATCTCAATCCGCCGCACATGCCGTCCGCCTTCGAAAGGGGTTTCGAGCCAGATGCGAACGATGTCGAGCGCCAGTTCTTCTGAAACCATTCGTTGCCCGATGGAAATCACGTTGGCGTCGTTGTGACGCCGTCCGAGCCGGGCTGATTCCTCGTTCCAGCAGAGGGCGCAGCGCACGCCTCGGATGCGGTTGGCCATCATGGCCTCGCCGTTGCCCGAGCCACCGAGCACGATGCCGCGGGGTACCTCGCCACTGGCGACGGCCTCGGCCACGGGACGGATGAAGGTCGGGTAGTCGGTGGTTTCCTCCGAGTGGGTACCCACGTCGCGCACCTCGTGGCCGAGGCGGGTGAGCAAGTCCTTAATTTTTTCTTTGTAGGCGTACCCGGCATGGTCGGAACCGATGGCGATGGTCATGGCTTCAGTTGGATTTGTTGGCTTGCGAAGGTAGCAAAACCGGAATTGCGGTAACTTGCCGCCGTACCCAACTGGTCTACTTCCCATGAATTCATCCCGTAATCAACCCGCTGCGACTGTCGTTTTCATCTTCGGCGGCAGCGGCGATCTGAATTTCCGAAAACTCACGCCTGCGCTGTTCAACCTCCGCCTCGATGGGTACCTGCCCGAGCGGTTTGCCGTCGTCGGGCTGGGGCGATCGACGTACACCAACGCCTCGTTTCGGGAACGGCTGGCCGAGGGCATCGCGCAGTTTTCGCGGCGGAAAGAAAAAGACGGAGATTGGAAAACCTTCGCCGAAACCATTTCGTACCTCCAGATCGACGCCGAAAACGCGGCTGATTACAAGAAAATGACCGATTTCGTGCAGGCGTGCGAAAAGACCTGGGGCGAGCGGCCCAACGTGTTGATCTACCTCGCCGTGGCGCCGCAGTTGGTACCCGGCATCGCCGAAAAACTGGGCAAGCTGCCCTGGTGCGGCGATCGGAGCCACGTGCGGATCGTGGTGGAAAAACCCTTCGGTCACGACCTGAAAAGCGCCCGCGAACTGAATGCCTTGCTGCTGGGGCTATTTGCCGAGGAGCAGATTTATCGCATCGACCATTACCTCGGCAAGGAAACCGTGCAGAACATTCTGGCGCTGCGTTTCGCCAATGCCTTTTTCGAGCCCATCTGGAGTCGGCAGTACATCGACTACGTGCAGATCACGGCCGCCGAGACGGTCGGGCTGGAAGGCCGCGGGGGGTACTACGAAGGAGCCGGGGCGCTGCGCGACATGGTGCAAAACCACATCCTGCAACTGCTCTGCCTGGTGGCGATGGAAGCGCCGGTCTCGTTTGAGGCCAATGAAATTCGGAACAAGAAAGTCGACGTGCTGAATGCCATTCGGCGAATTGCCCCCGAGGAGGTTCGCGATTTTGCCGTGCGTGGGCAGTATGGCGATGGCTGGATGAAGGGCAAAAAACTGACGGGGTACCGCGAGGAGGAGGGCGTCGACGCGCAGTCGGGTACCGAAACGTTTGCGGCCCTGAAGTTTTACGTCAACAACTGGCGGTGGGAAGGGGTACCGTTTTACGTGCGGACGGGGAAGGTACTGCACGAGAAGACGACGAACATTACGGTTCAGTTTAAACCCGCGCCCAACTACGCGTTTCCGGAGGAGGCCGCCGAAACCTGGCGACCCAACCGACTGACCATCCGCATTCAGCCCGAAGCCGACATTCGGATGCGGTTGCAGGCCAAACGCCCTGGGCAGACGATGGTACTCAACCCGGTCGACATGGTTTTCAACTACCGTGACGCCTTCGATGGGCAAGATCCCGAGGCCTACGAAACCCTGCTCTTCGACGCCATGACCGGCGACGCGACACTCTTCATGCGCGCCGACCAGGTGGAGGCCGCCTGGCGGGTCATTACGCCGGTTCTGGAAAGCTGGGCGATGCGTCCGCCCGTCGATTTTCCGAATTACGCGCCCGATTCCTGGGGGCCGGAAGATGCCGAAGCCCTCATTGCCCAGGACGGTTTTCACTGGGTGACGCTGCCCGCGGGCCGTTGATTTCTGGAACCCGGTGCGTGAAAACCGGGCAGCGCTTCGTTAGCAACGAAAACCAACGTGTGCGTATCCGTCATGAAATCCGTTTTTCGTCCGTTTTTCGTACCCCTATTTATCCTGCTGACTGCTGCAAGTTGCTGGGCGCCGCGCTGCCCGATGAAGAGTTGCCACGTGTCGATGGAGCACCGGCACGAAGGGCAGGTCTTCCGCGGGCGGTACGCCGGGCTGTTTCGCTCGCCGGTACACAGCCCCACCTGGTACTTCAGCCGAAACACGAAACAGGAGGGAGGTGCCCGAAAAAACAAAGACCCCAGGACGAAGCGAAAATTTAAGAAATTGTTGCCCTGGGAGAAGGTCTGAAACGGTCATTCTTTGTCGGAAGAACGTTTGGCTTTGCCCCTAAGAAAGGCGATATTTGTCCAAAAGAAAGATTTTCTACGGCTTTCTTGCCTTTTCATTCGATTCTACTCCATACATGGCAGAGGAACTTGAGCAGCCGACTTCCGGCAACATCATTCCCATCAATATTGAAGACGAAATGCGGGGCGCGTACATCGATTATTCGATGTCGGTCATCATTTCGCGCGCTCTTCCCGATGTCCGCGACGGGTTGAAACCCGTTCACCGCCGGGTTTTGTTCGGAATGGCCGAGTTGGGCGTCAACTACAACAAACCCTACAAAAAATCAGCCCGGATCGTGGGGGAGGTACTCGGCAAGTATCACCCGCACGGCGACACCAGTGTGTACGACACGATGGTACGCATGGCCCAGGATTGGTCGCTGCGGTACCCACTCGTCGATGGGCAGGGAAACTTCGGCTCGGTCGATGGGGATTCGCCTGCGGCCATGCGGTACACGGAAGCCCGGCTGAAGCGCATTGCGGAGGAATTGCTGACGGATATCTACAAGGAAACGGTTGATTTTCAACCCAACTTTGATGATTCGCTCGAAGAGCCGAGCGTCATGCCGGCCAAACTGCCCAACCTGCTGCTGAATGGTACCTCGGGCATTGCCGTCGGGATGGCGACCAACATGGCCCCGCATAACTTGTCGGAGGTGGTGGATGGCATCGTGGCGTTTCTTGAAAATCCGGACATCGACGTGCAGGGGCTGATGCAATACGTTCTGGCCCCCGACTTTCCGACGGGGGGTACCATCTACGGATACCAGGGCGTGAAATCGGCGTTTGAGACGGGTCGGGGCCGGGTGGTCGTACGCGGGAACGCAACCTTCGAGACGACCAAAACCGGTAAGGACCAGATCATCGTGTCGGAAATTCCGTACATGGTCAACAAGGCGGGGATGATCGAGCGCATCGCCGAGCTAATCAACGAGAAAAAGATTGAGGGGATTTCGGAAATCCGGGACGAATCGGATCGGCAGGGAATGCGCATCGTCTTCGACCTGAAGCGCGACGCAGTACCCAACGTCGTGTTGAACAACCTCTACAAGCAATCGTCGCTGCAAACCTCGTTCAGCGTTAACAACGTCGCCCTCATGAAAGGTCGACCGATGACGTTGAACCTGAAAGACATGATTCGTGCGTATGTCGAGCACCGGTTGGACGTCATCGTTCGCCGGACCAACTACGACCTACGCGAAGCCCGTAAGCGGGCGCACATCCTCGAAGGTTTGCTGATTGCGCTTGACAACCTCGATGCCGTCATCGAACTCATCCGCAACTCGCGCGACCCGGAAGTAGCCCGGACGGGGTTGATGGAAAACTTTAGCCTGACCGAAATGCAGGCGAAGGCCATTCTCGAACTTCGTCTCCAGCGTTTGACGGGTCTAGAACGCGACAAGATTGTTCAGGAGTACGAAGAGATTCAGAAGGAAATTGCTTATCTCGAAAGCGTACTCGCCAGTGAAACGCTTCAACGACAGATTATTAAGGACGAGTTGCTGGAGTTAAAGGCCCGTTACGGTGACGAGCGCCGGACGCAGATTGTGCATTCTGATGAAGAGTTTTCGGTGGAAGACATGATCGCCGACGACGATATGCTCATCACTCTCTCGAAGCAGGGATATATGAAGCGTACCCCGCTGGGCGAGTATCGGACGCAGGGGCGGGGAGGGGTCGGTTCGCGCGGCGTGACGACGAAAGACGACGATTTTACCGAGCACCTGTTCGCTGCCACGATGCACAACTATCTGTTGTTCTTTACCGAACACGGCAAGTGCTACTGGCTGCGGGTGTTTAACGTACCCGAAGGCTCTAAGACGGCGAAAGGACGTCCCATTCAAAACCTGATTAACCTCGAATCGGGCGATAGCATCCGAGCCGTCATCAACGTGAAGACGCTGACGGACGACGATTACATCAACAACAATTACATTGTGATGTGTACGGAGGAGGGGATCATCAAGAAAACCTCGCTCGAAGCGTACTCTCGTCCCCGGCAGAACGGCATCATCGCTGTAAACGTCAACGAAGGCGACCGGTTGCTGGATGTCTGCCTAACGAATGGCAACAACGACATCGTCATCGCCATCGACGCGGGGCGTGCGGTTCGCTTTCACGAAAGCCGGGTACGCCCGATGGGGCGCACGGCAACAGGGGTAAAGGGTGCTGAACTGGAAACGGACGAACGGGTGGTAGGGATGGTCTGCGTTAATGACCCCCAGGCACAGTTATTGGTTGTCTCCGAGCAGGGGTACGGTAAGCGGTCGCCTGTGGAGGACTACCGAATCACCAACCGGGGTACGAAAGGGGTGAAGACCCTGAACATTACTGACAAGACGGGTAAAGTAGTTTCGCTCAAAGAAGTGACCGATACCGACGATCTGATGATCATCAATAAATCGGGTATTGCCATCCGCATGGCTGTAGCCGACCTGCGGGTAATGGGTCGGAATACCCAGGGGGTACGCCTGATCAACTTGCGTGATGGGGATGAAATTTCGTCGGTAACGAAGATAGAAAAAGAAGAAATTGCCATCAGTGGCAGTCTGAACGGAGAAATTTCGGGTTTAGATGCACCCAATGATTCCGGTGAAATTTAATAGATTTGCATCAACACTAACTGCAAACCAAACACATGAAAAAGTTGCTTTTGTCGGTTATGCTGAGCGCTTTAGCGCTGATGGCTTTCGCCCAGCAAGCCCCGAACGCCATTGACAAGGCGATGCAGGATCAGATTAAGAAGGACAAAGAAAAGAGTGATAAGGACATTACGAATGATAAACTGAAAAGTAAGGCGAAAACCTGGCAGGATCGGGCAAAGGCCTACGAGCAAGTAGCGCTTCAATACATGCAGTTGGATTCGAACGCCGCCTTGACGGCGTACGAAGCGTACCAACAGGTAGTTGCTTTGGATAAGGACAAGAATGGAGGTCCGGGCAAGATGGCCCAGGAAACTCAAAAGTTGCTGACGGAAGGAGGGGCAAGCGATTTATACCGGGCGCTGCTATCGACGGGCGCAGCGAAGTACCAGGCTAAAAATTATGAAGGGGCCGTTCAGTTTATGGAAAAGGCCTTGGCTGTCCATCCGAAAGATACGACGGCTGCCATGTATACGGGAATCGCGGCTCAGCAAGGAGGTAAAAGTGATGTAGCTCGGAGTGCATTTGCCAAGTACATCGAGTTAGGAGGGAAAGATCCGGTGATTTATTACAGTTTGGCTAATTCGTACCGTCAGGAAAATAATGTGGATAAGGCGATTGAGATTCTTGACAAGGGCATTGCCGCAAATCCTGGATACAAAGACCTGAGTAATGAAAAAGTTAATATTCTGCTGGGTTCGGGCCGTTTAGATAAAGCGATTACGGAGCTGAAGCAGTTAGTGGAGAAGGACCCCAACAATGTGCAGAATCTATTCAACTTAGGTCTGTTGCATGATAACGCGGCCCGACAGTTTGGCGACGAATTGCAAAAGTTGGGTGCACAGGGTCGTAAAAGCGGTGACGCAAAGAAAAAATTGGAAGAGGCTACTACAAAGGAGCAGACCTATGCTCAGGAAATCACTCGTCTAACGACGCGTTTGAAATCACAGCCTAAAAACTCGGAATTGACTCGGCAGTTGAATGAGGCGAAGAAAATGCAAGCTGAGGCTAAAGCAGACGTGCAGCGACTTACGGCCGAAGCAAGCCAGGCGGGGACCACCGCCGGTACAGATGACAATAAAGTTGTTGAATTGACTGCTAAGCAGGCGGAGCAAATGAATTTGGCGAAAGGGTACTACCAGCAGGTACTCAAACTTGAACCCAATAACTATGACGCGAACTTCAGTATGGGTGTTGTGTACTTCAACGAAGCGGTTGAAACAAAGCGTCAAGTTGATGGTATGGATATGAAAACGTACCAGGAAAAAGGAAAAGCAGTTGAACAGCAGCTAGTGACTAAATTCAAAGAAGCGATGCCTTTTTTTGAGAAAGCCTACGAGATTAAACAAGAACCTGATTTGAAGGAGAATCTTAGAAATCTGTATAATGTACTTAAGCAGTACGAAAAGACAGATGCCTATGACGCGAAACTTCAAAAAGTATCGGAATAAACTGTAACTTTATAAAATAAGCTCCTCAGAAACTATCTGAGGAGCTTATTTGTTTACAGGGGATTATAAGTGAAGGTTATTATTTAACTTAATATAAATTATGTATCCACTAATTTGAAAGAATTGAAGACAGATCAGCAGTAGAATACGCAATGGATTTTAAAGTCTTGTGATCCGATTTGCGATACACGATAAATAAACCGTCGTGTTCTTCAAAAAAGGATTCTGTACCGTCTTTTTCAAGATAAAAACGGACTGTTGCTTCAGCTTCTTCACGTGATTGACAGGCCTTACTCATGTTTGAGCGTTGAACTTCGTTGAATAGAGCGACAAATTTTTCACCAAGTCCAAACTCAAGAATTGCGCCTGACAACACATATTGCAAATCGCAAAGCGCGTCAGCAACTCCTACTAAATCATGAGCTTGCACGGCCTCCCAAAATTCAGTTAGTTCTTCATTAAGCAAGTTATAACGCAGGCGTGCTCGAGCCTCCTCCGGGATCTGAGGAGAATCAAGGATAGGTGCTTTGAACAAGCGATGAAATTCAGCAACCAAATTTAGTGAGTCAATTCTTTCCATTACAAATTTTATAATAGCGTGTGTACACTCTCAATTTGGTTTAAAATCTTCAAAAGTATTGTCATCATAGAAAAGCGTAATTTTAATTACTCGAATTTTCTTCTGCTCTTCATTCTGAGTAGTTTCTTGTAAAATGGGTAGTGCTTTTCCTTGATCGACACTGCTTTTTTTTGAAGAATCTTTTGAAAGTTGTACATCAATTCGTTCAACTTGACGGCTCATAACAGTTGAGCCCTTGCGCATAGATATGGAAGAAACAGCATTCTCGCCTAATAGCCACTCATATGTCAGATCAGGAAAACGACGAATGATTTTCTGAACTATCTCCAAACTCGGGCGATTACGCCCTGACAAGATGTGAGAGATACTCGAACGTTGTACACCTATTTCATCAGCGAAATGTGATGGGGATAAGTTTTTGTCTTGAATTAGACTTCGTATCCGTGCGTTCAAATCCGGCATGATGGGGTACTGTAAATGTAAATAGTAGTGAGTATGTTACAAAAGTGCATTCGCTGTTTGTACACCGATGTGAAATTGTGATTCAATTTTATAAATCCATTGATGTACACCAACTAATTGATGTATAAATGTAAAGATTTAATCTAACAAACCAAATTTACATTGCTATACTACAACATTATTTTCGCGTAGCGCGTCGTTTAACGAGGTTTTAAGGTTGGTACTCGCTTTACGTTTCCCAATAATGAGTGCACAGGGAACATGAAAAACGCCGGCCAAAAATTCTTTAGGTACTGTCCCCGGAATGACCACAGAGTAATCAGGTACAGTTCCCTTGTACTCAACAGGTTCCGAACCAGTCACATCTATTATCTTGGAACTACCAGTTATTATAACATTTGCTCCTAAAACGGCACCTTTTCCGATTCTAGCTCCTTCCACTATAACACATCGTGAGCCAATAAAAGCATTGTCTTCGATAATTACGGGGGATGCTTGAATTGGCTCGAGCACCCCTCCTATCCCAACCCCCCCACTTAAATGAACATTTTTGCCTATTTGCGCGCAACTACCTACAGTAGCCCAAGTATCTACCATCGTATTCTCATCAACATACGCACCTATGTTGACGTAAGATGGCATTAGTATTACATTTTTAGCCAAATACGAACCATACCTTGCTACCGCAGGAGGTACCACCCTGACTTGTAAAGTGTCGTACCGACTCTTGAGTGGTATCTTGTCATAATACTCAAAGATTGATACCTCATACCTGTTCATACCCTGAATTGGGAAATAAAGTAGAACAGCTTTCTTAATCCACTCATTTACAATCCAATTCCCATTTATTCCGGGCTCTGCTACTCGAATTTGTCCCTTATCCAACGCTTCTACAACCTGTCTAACTTCTACAGCAACATCATCATTCAGTAGTGATCTGTCAGACCAAGCTGCTTCGATTAACTCGTGGTTAAATTTCATTAAGAGGAGTTTAATTAATGATCTAGTAAAGTTAATTGTAGAGGAGTTACCATTAATACGACAATTTGTCATTTAAAAAAAATTATATTTTTACTTCTATAATTTTTCAAGTAGATGTTTATTATAATTATAATATATCGCTGATTGTTAGAGGGTTATATTTTATATTTACTTATATTAAATGAATCATAGTTCAAATATGCGCCATTTATTAAAGTACTTAAAATAAATATGAGTTTCGTCCTGAGACGCGAAGTGCATATTGACACATGGGAATTTTTATCTTCATTTGGTTATAGATTTCTTAAGTGGTCTGCCGCTCAGGACAACATTATAGATAATACTTTTAGTCGATAACTCATTTACAAACAATACTCTTAACGAAAACAAATACTACTATAATTAGCAATTATATACTTAGTTATGCTAATTAATTTGGCAAGTTATATATGAAATTGCTAAATTTAATTGTTTATTAGTTTGTATACTTGCATTAAAGTATAACCCCGCTACTATGGTAACAATTAAGGTTGCAATCAATGGATTTGGTCGTATCGGACGTTTATCCTTTCGTAGGCTCTTAGAGAAAGAGAATGTGGAAGTGATAGCCATTAATGATTTGACTGATAACGTAACCCTTGCTCACCTTTTCAAGTATGATTCTGTTCACGGAACTTTTGAGGGGACAGTAAACGCTGATGAGCAGAGTATAACTGTGAATGGAAAACGTATTCACGCTTATGCGATTAAAGATCCAAAGCAACTGCCATGGTCAGATTTAGGAATTGATATCGTTCTTGAATCAACAGGACGTTTCATTGACCAAGAAGGTGCCGGTCAACATTTGATCGCAGGAGCAAAAAAAGTTATTATATCCGCACCTGCGAAAGGGAACATTCCTACTGTTGTAATGGGAGTAAATGAAGAAATCCTTACGGGTCAGGAGACAATCATCTCTAATGCCTCTTGCACAACAAACTGTTTAGCACCCATGGCAAAAGTGCTAAATGATGTCTTTGGAATTGAAAAGGGGTACATGACGACCGTTCACGCATATACGGCTGATCAAAACTTACAAGACGCTCCACACAAAGATCTGCGCCGTGCTCGAGCTGCGGCTTACTCAATTGTGCCTACTTCAACAGGTGCGGCGAAAGCCATTGGATTGGTACTTCCACAATTAAAAGGAAAATTGGACGGAAGCGCCTTACGCGTACCAATTCCTGATGGCTCCCTTACCGATTTGACAGTAATCCTTAAACGCGAGGTGACAGCCGAAGAAATTAATAATGCCATGAAGGCGGCTGCCGAAGGACCATTGAAAGGTATTCTAAAATATGAAACCGACCCCATTGTGTCTATTGACATTGTTGGAAATACACACTCATGTATTTTCGATTCTGAATTAACCTCAGCAATGGGTAACGTCGCTAAAGTAGTCGGTTGGTATGACAATGAGTTTGGTTACTCAAGTCGGATTGCTGACTTAGTTGCGAAAATCGCCGAGTAAGTCATTGGTTTGCCATTTAAAGAGCTATCTATCAAATGGATAGCTCTTTATTTATTATATACCATTTATTTCCGCAATTAGGTAAGTACTACCGAAAATTACAAGCAGATCTTGACTCTGATTCGACATCTGACACACTTGTCGCATGGCATCATTAATATCTCCTCCATTGTTCGCATAAAATTTTAACCCATTACTGTTAAAATAGTTTTTTATTTCCTCAACTGACATTGCTCGTGGATTTTTGGCTTGGCAAATAAAGTAGGTCGCTTTTCCTGGAAGAAGTTTAATAATACCCGAAACATCTTTATCTCGAACAAATCCTACGATCATCCAAAGATGTCGGTATGACATTGTTTCAATCGTTTTGAGCAACTCTCTCACTCCTGCTTCATTGTGCGCCGTATCACAATAAGTATTAGGGTGCTCACCTATTTTTTGCCATCTTCCTTTCAATCCTGTTAGTGCGTTAACATTACGTAATCCTATGTCTATCGCTTCTTCCGGCAAAAGCCAACCGGTATTTCGACAGTGCTCAACAGCAACAAGTACCCCCTTCACATTTTTCAGTTGGTAATGACCAAGTAGTCCTAAAGTGTAATTCCTTTTTTCATCATTGGATTTTACTTCTACGTGTCTATATCCATCTTTTACACCCAAATCAGTTAGGGTGAATAAATCGCTGGCAAAGAAAAGAGTGGACTTACTTTTACCAGCAATGTCAATAAAAACACTTTGCACCTCTTCCTGTCGCTCGCTTATTAGTACGGGAATGTCTGGCTTGATTATCCCCGCTTTTTCATAAGCGATTTTTTGAAGCGAGTCACCTAAAATATCTGCGTGATCCCAGTCAATATTCGTAATAATTGAAAGGCACGGGGTGATAATATTTGTCGAATCTAGCCTCCCTCCTAACCCAACTTCTATAATCGCAATATCTACTTGATTAACAGCGAAATAGGCAAATGCCATCGCTACACTAACTTCAAAAAAAGATGGATTTTCATTTTCAATAAAAATCTGATTGGTTGTAACGAAATCAACAACAAAGTTTTTATCGACCATCAATCCATCGATGCGGATACGCTCACGAAAATCCTTTAAGTGTGGCGAGGTGTACAATCCAGTTTTATAGCCTGCTGACTGAAAAATAGCCGCTAACCAGTGCGAGGTACTCCCCTTCCCGTTCGTGCCAGTAATATGAATTGATTTAAATGAATGTTGCGGAGTCCCCAGGTGATCACAAAAATTCTTTATTGTTTGTAAACCAGGTCGATACGCTTGACTTCCATCCCGGTGAAAGACGGGCAAAAGTGCGTAAAGGTAATCGATGACTTCTTCGTACGTAGACATAAAACATGGGCTGCGTACATCAAATGTACGCAGCCCACTTATAATTATAAGTCTGTACTATCTGGACCTAATAATGAACGTAATGGTACCCGTTGAACTGGCGGGACGTTGTGCACTTGAGTTGGTTGGCACAAACGAGATACGCTCTACAGCACGCTTGTACAATTCAGCTACAGATTGACTCACGGTCTTTTCAATGATTCGAACCGAAGTCAATTCGCCCTGATCATCTACTTTAATTTGTATGACTATCTTCCCGATCTCTGACGAGGGGTCATTGACGACTGGACGAGTGGCCCATGTCCAACCCGTCATACTCAGTGATGAACCACCGCCCCCTCCGGAACCCCTGCCGTAGAGACCACGCCCATCGACCTTACCCTCTGGATTTCCGTAATCTCCTACTCCTTTGCTATCAGGTCCATTGTTATTTCCACCTGAGGAATTTTCAGAACCCGATGTACCATTTGATTTTGCTTTGCCGTATAGACCACGCGAATCAACCTTCGGTTTCTCAACGGGTTTTGACTCAGTCGGTTGTTCTATCTTCGGGGTCGGTTTGGTTTTCGGTGGCGTTACTGGTCTAACCTCTTTCGCTTCAGGCTTTTCAACCGCCTTGATTGGGCTTTCGGCTCGGCTGACACGGGTGGGCTGCTCAACTACTGAAGGCGTTTTGATAGGTTTTGTTTCGGCCTTTTCGGTGACTGGTTCGGGTACCGGCGGCTTCATTACTTTGGCAGCCGGTTTCGATTCAGTGCGATTGGGTAACGCACTCGGTTTGTTGCGTGTCTGAATATTACCACTTCCCTTCGGACTGTTTCCCAGATTGGCTAATTCGATTCCAATAACTGGAAGCGGTGGGTCGGGTGCCCTCCACGCATTAATAAACAGGAGTAAAAGAAAAAGCAGAACGTGGAGAGCCGTTGTCGTGACAAAAGCAATTGTCCGGTTCTCACGTTCTTCTGCTTTATTCAGTTGCGGTTGCATATTAGTTCAAACGTCAGCGCGAAGGCTGTACGGCAATCGACACCTTCGCTTTCAAATAGGCTGCAATGCCGGCTACTTTGATTGCATCTTCAGTTTTAACGTCCTTGTCAACATTCAAAATGACGATTCCTTCTTCGGCTTCTTTGAGGTAATTGGTCAATTCGCCTTCAATTTGATCGTACTGTACTTCTTTATCGTTGACGAAATAGCGCAGGTCTTTCGAGATGGTTACACTAACTTTCTGAATATCAATCGTCGAAGATTTACTGCTGGGCAGACTGACGGGCAAACCCGCCGGGCTTACCATCGAAGATGTCAGCAGAAAGAAAATTAATAGGAGAAAGATCAGGTCTGTCATTGAAGCCAGACTGAATGAAATTTCTACTTTGTTTTTGGTTTGCAAAGCCATGCGGAGAATTAATTAGCGGGCACGCGTAACGGCTACGTCTTTTGTAGGCTCTTGAAGCAAATCAATGAATTCGAAGGACGTATACTCCATCTGGTGCACAATTTTCTGCACCCGCGCCACCAAGAAATTATAAGCCAGGTACGCCACAATACCCACAATTAAACCTGCTACCGTTGTCACCATGGCTTCGTACATACCAGATGAGAGCAGCTTTGGACTTACCTGGCCTTCTACCTGAGCAATCTGCATGAAAGCCTGAACCATCCCGGTCACCGTACCCAAAAACCCCAACATGGGTGCGGCCCCGGCAATCGTCCCTAACAACGAGAGATTCTTCTCCAGATTGTAAATCTCGATTTTACCGATGTTCTCGATCGAAGTTTCGATGTTTTTCAGCGGGTTACCGATTTTGGATATCCCCTTTTCAATCATACGCGACACTGGTGTATCGGTTTGATTGCAAATGGCGCGAGCGGCCGAAATTTCGCCATTCAACACCATGCGTTTAACCTGATCGAAAAAATTAGGCGGGTTTTTACGCGCCTTGCTAAGCGTCAGCGTTTTTTCGACCAAAATGAAAATGGCAATGAAAAACAGAATGAAAATGGGTACCATGACGGGTCCCCCTTTCATAGCTAAATCGAGCAACGAAACGGATTGAGTAGCTCCCGTCGAAGCGCTATCGGCTAATGCGACGGGTGTCTGGTCGATTTGTAGAAAAAGCATACGTTATTGTTTCAATACCCAAGCCGGTGCACCAAAGCGAGTCCCAATCTGTCGGGCCAGTTCGGTGGCTTCTTCCGACGAATCAAACGTGCTTGCGGCCACTTTCACTAATCCCTTTCGTTGGGGTACCACGACCGAGGCCTGTTCGTACCCCTTGCTTACCAGCTCACGCTTTAGCTTTGCAGCAGTCGCCACTTTTTTGAATCCCCCGACGATAACGTAAAAACGAGGTCCAACCGTCTTTGACTCATCCATTTTCGTGGGTTTGGCAGGTATCGGGGCCTTCAACGTTGTTTTTGGCTCAGAGGCATAAGGCGTGGTTACCGTGATTTCTACTTCCGGCTTCTTGTCAAGAATCGCTTGCGAAACGGCAGTCGGGTTCGACTGAATTGCCGGAGCTGGCTTGGCAGAAACAATCTGTTCGGTTTTCTTCGACGCGAACCAGTTCAGATTCAGTCCATTAAACGGATTCAAACTACTGAGGCTATCGGTACTCGACTGCATGAACTGATACGCCACAACCCCTAACACCAGAATGGCACATGCCGCGGCTACGGAAGTCCACGAAACTTGCCGGGCCGACTGCGAATTCAAATCTACAACGGGTACTTCTTCGATTTCTGGCTCAAGAATTGGGGTGGGCTGTTTTGGTTCAGCATGCTTGATCGGCAGCGCGACTACGTTGGCGTCGCCTTCGTATTTGCGGAAAAACTTTGGAAAGATGGGCACGAACCCGTAGCTGTCCGCGTGGAAATTAATTCGGTCATCGGGTTCAAAAACGAGTTTCCCTTCTCGATTAAGGGTAAACGCCCCTAAGCTTTCAAAACGGTAGTGATTTTGCCGACGCAGTTCGGTTTTTAAGTGCTCGGTAAACGAACGAATTCGTTGCAAGGCTTCATCACGCGAACGGTTTTCAACCAACGCTACGTAGCTCGACAACAAACCATCGTCAAATTTCAATACCTCGTTAAATACCAACCGCCGTCGGGGTGGCAATACCGACCCGTTGGCATGCAAAGCCGCGCTGTGAAAATTGGCGATGAATCCACCAAAATCGGGAATGACTACGCAATCTTGCTCGAACAGCAAATTTTTGATGTGTTCCGGGACCGTTGCCATGGCTACTTCGGTTTGCATGATTCGGATAAAGAACAAAAAGCCTGATACTAAACTCGGAGTAAATTCAAAAAGGACTGGAGCAAATCAAAACGCAAGACTGGGAGCGAATGTAGAAAAACTAAAACGAATACGCTACCCCAACCAAAAAGTTAAGCCCCTGCTGCGGGTAGTACAGGTACCGTTGGTAAGTCGTACCCAGAATATTATTGATGGAGACAAAACCCGATAACTGGCTGGTGAGCAGGTAGGTAGTCTTGAAGTTCAAATCGACAATCGCGGGTAAGTCGGACCGACGGCTGGCGTACGGATTTCGGCCCGCCAATCCGGTCGTCAGATAAAAATCGGTGTTAACAATGAGTTTTTCCCGGAACGTCAGCGTATTGTTCCAGGTGGCATTGATCGAAGGCCGGTGCCAGGCGCGTTCGAGGGTACGCAGGTCATAGCTGTAGGCATCTACTTTCAATAACGAAGTCCACCAATCCTGGTGCTGGTACCCTACCTGCGCCGACACCTGCACCACATTGGTCAAACCCGTGTTAGTTCCACCGGGCTCGTCGTAGAGAATCGCAAACCGCGACGTATCCCGGCGGGCGTTGTTGAAGACGTAAAAATTTCGGTATCCCGTGTACGAAACACGTGCTTCGTAGTTGAAGCTGGTACCAATCAATCCTTTCGACCCCAGGTAGATATCCCTGTTTTTTTCGGTGTTGAGCAACTGGACGTTCCGATCCAAAAATTGCTTTTCTGCCAGGAAATTACTAAGCGTGTTGCGCACGACGTCGCCTTCGTAACCGGCGAAGAAGTGCACGTCGTCAAACGGTTCAATGTCCAGGTTCACAACGGGGTACCCGTGGGTCGCTTTTCGCAGGGCGTTGCGATTGTCAGTTTCGTGAACGGCGTTAATTCCCGCTGTGATGCTGAATACGTCGGTCCGGTACTGAAACGTAGGACGCACCCGGTACAAATTCCGGTTGTTGGTCAGGCTGTCCGTTCGTTGTCCTACGTACGCGTCGGCGGTCAGGTGGGTACTAAATTTTTCGCTGATGGGAAACGTAGCCCGGAAATTCGATTTCCACTCCAGTTCGTTTGCGCCCGTTCGGGTACCCAGCGTAGCCACATTGGTCCGCAGTGCGTAATCGATGCGCGCTTCTTTGCGGGTGTTTTCCAGCCCAACTCCCGCTGAAAAACGATTCAAATTCTGGCGAATCGTTTCCCGATTGGGCGGTTCGACCAACCGTCGGTACCCGTAGAAGTAAAACTGGTCCCGTTCCAACCCAACGGTACCGTCTAACTTGAACGACTCCGTCAGGTACTTGCCACCCAAGCTCAGTCGCTGGTGCGTAGCGGCGGAATTCCGCCCATCCACCGGACCCTGAGACGTAGAATTATGCAGAAACTTGATGTTCAGTCCGTACGGCAAATCACTGCGCGAGTTCAGGTTCCCTTCCGCTAGAAAGCGACCGTAATTTCCCGCGCCAATGCGAACGTTGGAATCATAGCCCGCCTCGTCATTCGTTTCCTGGGCGGGTTGGGTGGCGTGCGGGTTAAACTTGGGTGGGGCTACCGTCAGATTCCGGTCCGTAAATCGGTAGGCTGGTTTCTCACGCTGCGTTTTGTCTTTCGGCAAGGCGGGGATTTTCTCAAAATTTCGACTCTGGATGGGTAATTCAATTTTTCGATCCTTGCGAATTTCAATTTCACCCGTCTCAATTTCCCCTTCCCGCGGGGTCGCCGTGGGCTGCGTACCCTGCGCCCAGGTACCCGTACTCAGGAGAACAAAGCTCAGGACCCGACCAAGCGAACGAAACGTCATAAGTAGTTGAAGAAAAAAGGTTCGGACAACCGGAGTTATTTATTCGTGGAGTCAAGCGCGGTGAGTTTGCGCTTGGCTTCTGCGATAACTTCCTGATTTTCGGCCCCTTCAATGATCGAATTCAGCGTAGCGCGAGCTTGAAAAGGCTCGTTGAGGCAAACGTACACGTCGGAAAGGAGCAGGAAGCCCTGGTCAATCCAGCGCTGTTCGGAGAATTGTTCCCGCAATTCGTTAATGATTTTATCGCGCGATTCCTGACACTTTTTATCCCGGTACAGCAGCAGCGCTACGTTGTACTTGGCCTCCGCCCCGGCGGCATCTTTCGCCAACGCGGCTGTTTTTTCAAACTCGGCCATGGCCCGCGGCGTGTCGCCCTGCGCCATGGCATTTTTACCGAGGTACAGTTGCGCTTTGTTGCTTGCGCCCACAATCACGTTGCCGCCATTCAGAATCTCCCGCGCGTAGACGGCCGACGAATCATACTTCGCCGAGGCATGGTAGGCTTCCATCATTCCCAACCAGGCATTGACGACGTCTTTCTTGCTGGCTGCGAAGGCAATTAACGTCTGAAAATTGCGAATGGCGCGGGGGTAGTTTTGATCGGCCAGTTCGAGTTCGGCCGCCCGGTACGCCGAGCGAGCCACGAAGGGCGTCTTGTTTTCGGCAACCACCTGATTGAAAAAACGCAGGGCGTTGGCCCGATCACCCGTGCGGAAATACGAGTCGGCGACGTAGTATTTCGCTTCAGGAATTAAACTACTGCCGGAGTACTTCTGGGCAAATTCATTGAGCGCCTCGATAGCCTGCGTGTATTTCTCATTGAAATACAGGTTTTTAGCCGACTCATACGTAATCTTTTCCAGCGATTGATCGCCGGGGTTTCGTCGCTCGTATTCTTTCAGAATGACGCTGAATTCCTCGGGTCGACCGGCGGTGTTCAACACATCCTGAATGCCCAGCAAGGCGGGTTCGGCGCTTTTGGAATTCCCAAACTGCGCGAGGACGGTTTTGTAATCGGTAATGGCCGGGTCGTATTGTTTCAGATTGGTGTAGGCGATGGCGCGCTGCACGTAAGCAGCCGGGAGAAGGGTACTCTTGCTTTTCTCCTGAATAAGACGCGTGAATTGCCGCACCGCCCCCTGATAATTCAAGCTGTTTTGCTCGACTACGCCAGATTGAAACAGCGCATCGTCGGCATAGCGCGATGTCGGGTACTGCGAAGCCAATCGCTCAAATGCCGCTTTGGCTTCCTGATGGCGATCGGTGTATTCCAACGCCAAGCCTTTGTAGTACAGCGCGTAATCTTGGTCGGTTTTTCCCTGCGCAATAACCTGGTCGTAGTACTTAATTGCCTCGTCATAATTTTTACCCACGAAGTAAGTATCGGCCAGGCGGATGAGCGCGTCTTCCACATCTTTCTTGTCGGGACTGCTCTTGGCCAAGTCGGCGTACGAACGGAAATTACTCATGGCCTTGTCGTACTCCTTCGTATTGTAGTACGCGTAGCCCAGCGCGTACCGACTTTTGAGTTTGTAATCGGGTACCAACTGCGAGTTGGCATTGGAAGCGAGAAGCTGGTTGTAAATCGGAATGGCGTCCGCGTACTTCTGCTCACCCGAAAACGATTCGGCTTTCCAGTAGCGCGAAGCCAGCGCCAGGTCGGAATCGCTGGTGTACTTCAACGCTTTGTCAAAATTCAGAACGGCCTGCGGGTACTGCTCGGCGTTGTAGGCGCTGGTTGCTAGGTTGAAAGCCGCCTGCTGGTACTGACTTTTCTGTCGGGCGGTCAGGGCCGGTTCGCTGTCGAGGTACTGAAGAATGGCCGCGTAGTTGTTGGAAATAAGCAGCGCATCGCCTTTCAGTTCCTTGGCCTCGCTCAGGTACGCACTTTTCGGGTACGTTTTTATGAACTCATCCAGCTCCCGAACGGCGTCGGCACCGTTGCCCAGTTCGTATTGCACCTTCGCGTGGTTAAACGCCGCCTCTTCCCGCACCGCCGCATTGAAATTCAGACGGCGGGCCTGGTCAAGCGCCGCCAGCGCCCCCGTCGGATTTTCGGTGTTGAGGTACGAAATACCCAGGTAATACGCCGCGTACTGACTGAGGGTATCTTTCCCGGCGGCCATGCCCTTCAGGTTGTTGATGGCTCCGTTAAAATCATTGAGTTTAAACAGCGCATACCCGTACCGGTACGCGGCCGCACTGGGCAGGCGGTTAGCCTTCAGGCTGGCGTACTGCTTGTAGTAGGCGGCGGCCTTCTCGTAGTTGCTTCGCTGGAAATACACGTCAGCCGTCAGCAGGGCCAGTTCATCCAGTCGCTTTCCCGAGCGGGTCTGGCGCAGCAGCGGTTCGGTGTAGGCCACCAACTGATCGTATTGCCCTTGTCGGTACAGCGCGTGGGCGATCCAACCGGGTATTTCGTTCTGGTACGCTTTGGCATTTTCCACGCGCTTGAAATCACGCACGGCTCCGGCGTAGTCCGCATTTTTAAAGCGAATCACGCCCGCGTAGTAGTTGGCCGGTTCGCTGAATTCAGGGTTCGACGAATTCTTAATCCGATCGAAGGCGTTCAGCGCTTCCGCAAATGCATTGGTCTGGTAGTACGCCAGTGCCAATTGGTACCGCCCCCGGTCAGACGTCGCTTTTTGCAGGTATGGAATCGCCTTGGCGTACTCCCGTTGATTGAAGTAGTACGTACCCAAATCGGCGAAAATCTGGTTGGCCTTCGGGTGTTCGCGGTGGTTGTTGACAAACCGTTCGGCGAGTACCTCCGCATCGGGCTCGTTGAGGTACAGGGCACTCATGGCCACGTAGTACTCGGCGTTGACCGCGTTGAAGTCGTTGGCCGCGAGCAAATCCCGGCGCGCTTCGAGGTAATACTGAAATTCCTGCCGGGCCGAGGCGTAATTTTTCTGTTCGAGAAACGCCATGCCTTTCTGGTAGGTGGCGTCCGGACTGGTGTACGAGAGTGTATTCTGTGCCCCGACCGAAAACGCGCTGAGAAACCACCCAAAGGCCAGCAGGCCGCGCGCCCGAACCAGAAATTGCCGCATGTGAACGTGCGTTAGAGAAAGCATTTTGTCGGTACCGAACCAATCCCTTGCCTGAACAGAGCTGCCTGAAAAGCCAGGATTCGTACGTATTTTCACGACCTTAAACGCAAAGATTGAAAATTAAATTATGAAAACTGGTTTCGTTGGGATGCTTTTAGGCGCGGTCCTGGCCGCGTTTATTGCTCCTTCCCCCCTGCTGGCCCAATCTTCCCCCATGTCTCCAACGATTGCGTACACGCTTTCCATGCCCCAACCGGCAACCCATTTTTTTCACGTTCAACTCCGCCTCAGTCAACTCAACAACGCCGCGTACCGCAAGCAGGGGTACCTGGATGTGAAACTTCCGGTCTGGACGCCAGGCTCGTACCTGATTCGGGAATACGCCAAAAACGTGGAGAGTTTTACGGCAAAAGCGGGTACACAGCCCGCCCGTTCGGAAAAAATCAATAAAAATACCTGGCGCGTTTACCACGGCGGCGCGTCGGAGGTCACGCTCGATTACGACGTGTATGCGTACGAACTGACCGTGCGCACGAGTTTTCTGGACACGGAACACGGGTACGTAAACGGGGCCAGTATGTTTGTCTACCTGCCTGAGTACCAACAAACCGCCGCCACGCTGACGGTCCAGCCCTACGCCGACTGGAAGGTCACGACCGCACTCGAACCCGTCGCCGGCCAGCGGAATCAGTTTCAGGTACCCACTTACGACCTGCTCGTTGATTCACCGATCGAAATCGGTACGCACCGGGTCCTGACGTTTGAGGCGGCGGGCGTGCCGCACCAGATCGCGATGGTAGGTACTTACGCCGCCGTGGACGAAGCCAAACTCCTGACCGATTACAGGCGAATTTGCGAAGCGGCGACGGCCGTCGTCGGCGAACACCCCTGCCGGAGCTACACGTTCATCGTGCATCACCTGCCCAGTGGCGGCGGCGGGCTGGAGCATCTGAATTCTACCTCGCTCCAGACCAGCCGACAGACCTACGCCACCGAAGCGGGGTACGTCGGATTTCTGGGCCTCGTGGCGCATGAGTACTTCCACCTCTGGAACGTCAAGCGGATTCGTCCCCAAGCCCTCGGGCCGTTCGATTACGACAACGAAAACTACACGCACCTGCTCTGGGTCGCTGAGGGATTTACGAGCATGTACGACAACTACCTGCTTCGGCGCTCGGGCGTGACGACCCCCGAACGGTACCTGAGCGACGTCGCCGGTGATTTCAACTACACGGCCAACACGCCCGGCAGCCGCGTGCAGTCACTGGCGCAAGCGAGCTGGGATGCCTGGATCAAGTACTACCGGCCTAACGAAAACTCCGGCAACAGCACCGTGTCGTATTACAACAAGGGCGCGGCCATTGCGACGTTGCTCAATCTTGAAATCATGCACCGCACCGGAGGTCAGAAAACGCTCGACGACGTGATGCGGTACCTCTGGGCCGAGTACTACAAAAAACAAAAGCGTGGTTTTACCGACGAAGAAATTCAGCAGGCGCTCGAACGCGTCGCGGGCGGATCGCTCAACGAGTTTTTCCAGAACTACATCTGGGGTACCGAGCCGATTGAGTTTGATCGCTTTTTGGGCTACGTCGGCTGCCGGGCCGTCGATCAAAACGCCAACTCGACCGCGCCGTTCCTCGGGGCGGCCTACGTACTGGCCTCCGCGGCTGCGGGCAGACTGGTGGTAGCGTCCGTCCACCGCGATTCGCCCGCCTGGAACGACGGCCTTAATGCCGGTGACGAAATCGTGAGCATCAACGGCAAAAAACCGCAGACCGCTCCCGCCAAAGTACTCGAAGGGTACCAGATCGGTGAGAAAATCAACCTCCAGGTACTGCGGGCGGGTTTACCCCGAACGATTGAAACCACGTTGGTCAAAGATCCGCGCAGGGCCTACAAAATCGAGCGCGTCTCGGCACCAAGCGAGTCGCAAAACAAACTGTACCGCCAATGGCTGTACATCCGGTAATGAAAAACGGGGGCTGGCAGCCCCCGTTTTTTGTACTGTTCTTGCACTTGGTCTCAGTCTTCGATGTCCTCCAGCACCGTTTCCCAGTCGCGCTGCATTTCGTCGAAGCGCCGAAGTACTTTTTCCATGAATCCCTCGGTAATCATGTCGCGAAGGTCGGCCTCCCCGGCCACGTCGTATTCACTGATTTTGTACGTCTGCTCCAGCATCCCCTGCTCGATCTTCACGAGGTACTTGTTGTTCCAGGCAAAGAGCGAAATTTTGCAGGACGGATGCGCGATTTCGCCAATCACTTTCATGCGGTTTCTGATTCGATGATGTTGATTTTTACGATTTTATCACCCTGCCGGATGGCGTCAATCACCTCATCGCCCTCGATGACTTTGCCAAAGCAGGTGTGCTTACGGTCGAGGTGGGCGGTGTTGCGGCGGCTGTGACAGATGAAAAACTGGCTACCGCCCGTGTTCGGACCGCGGTGGGCCATCGAGAGGACGCCCCGGTCGTGGTATTGCCGCTCGGCGTTGACCTCGTCGGGAATCGTATACCCCGGTCCACCCGCGCCGGTACCGGTCGGGTCACCGCCCTGAATGACGAAATCCGGGATGACGCGGTGAAACGTGACGCCGTCGTAATAGCCTTTTTTCGAGAGGTCAACGAAATTTTTAACCGTAATCGGGGTTTCCTTCTCGTACAATTCGATGACCATCGTCCCCCGTTCGGTCTGCATTTCTGCTTTCAGCATGGTTGTCGGGTAATTTTAACGGTGTGAAAAACGGTCGCAAACCTACGATTTATCGCCTGCAAAAACTCGTTCTGGCGCTGGCATTCTTCCTGCCTGGCTGCGGCGATAGCCGCGAAGACGAGGCCGTGCAATTTTTCAAACGAGCAAATTTTCTCGTTTCCCGACGCGAATACCGGCAGGCCATTCCTTTTTACAACGAGGCCATTGAAAAGAAGCCCGACTTTGCCGACGCGTACAACAACCGCGGTCTGGCCCGGCAGCGATTGAATCAGTGGACAGCGGCCCGCTCGGATTTTGACGAAGCCATCCGGCATGACCCCGAGTACCGGGAAGCGTACTACAACCGTGCCCGGGCGCAGTTTGAACTGGGCCAGGCCGCGGCGGGACTAGCTGACTTAGAAAAAATCGAAGCCGAGTACCGCGATTCGGCTTTTTTCCAGGTGACGAAAGCCGATCTGCTTGCCCTGAACCAGAACCGCTCCGCTGCCTACGCGGCCTACGACCGGGCCTTGCAACTCGACGCGCGTTCGGTCGAAGCCCACGTCAATCGGGGGGTGCTGTACTTTCAGGACCGGCGCTACGCCGAAGCGCGCCGCGACTTCGAACGGGCCTTGGCGCTCGACCCAAAACAACATTTTGCGCTGAACAACCTGGCCCTGATCCAGGCCCGATCAGGGCAACTGGACCAGGCGCTTCGGTCGGTCAATCGGGCCATCGAACTTAAGCCAGGACAGGCGTACTACCTGAACAACAAAGGCTACATTTTGCTGGAACTGAACCAGCTCCAGCCCGGCCTCGCCGCCATCGAGTCAGCACTCCGCCTCGACGACCGCAACGGCTGGGCGTACCGCAACCGAGGAATTTACGAGCTGAAAATCAACCAGCCGGAGCGGGCCTTAGCTGACTTTCAAAAAGCCCAGTCGATTGATCCGGGCATCGAAGACCTGGCGTACTACACCGGGGCGGCGTACTTTCAACTCCAGCGCCTGACGCAGGCCTGCACAACCTGGCAGAGCGGCGTACAGTTGAATGAGGCGCGTTCCCGTGAAATGGCTGAGCAGTACTGCCGCCGTTAGCGACTGCCGGTGCGCATCACGGCTTTGAAGGCCGTGAATACTTGTGCGTTGATGGCTCGGTCGGTTTCAATTTCAAGCAATGCCGGATCGCCCGTCGGCTCGAAAAAAGTGTCGAGCGCTGCTTGAAGCGAGGTGGCGTCGGTAGTTCGCTGATACCTAAGTCCAAACTCTTCCGCCGTTCGGCGGGCATTTAGCTCGTGTGGTGTTTCAAAATACTGTACGAGTTCGGGTTGCCGCGCCGGGCCGTCAATCATCCGAAAAATATTGCCTCCGTGGTTGTTGAGCAACACAATGCGCAGGTTCGGCGGGACGTGCGGGTGCCAGAGCGCATTGCGGTCGTAGAAAAACGCGATGTCGCCGATGAGCGCTACGACCGGTTCGTCGGTCGCCATCGCCGCCCCAACGGCCGTGCTCAGGCAACCATCGATGCCACTGGTACCCCGGTTAGCAAACACCCGAATCTGCTGGTGCGGTTGTCGGCCCACGAAGTTGGCGTAACGCACGGCCATCGAGTTGGCCAAGTGCAGTTGTCCCCGGTCGGGTACCCGTTCGAGCACCTGCGCTACGGCGCTAAACTCATTGAATTCAAGTTGCTTGGTAAGCAATTGCTGAAGCGTTCGTTTTGAACGACGCTCCTGCTCAAACCAAGCCGTTCGGTACGCAGCGGGGTGCTCTTCTTCGTCCAGTGCGCTACGGATGTAGGGGCCTTCCAGTTCGTCAACCAGCGTTTTGAAAAAGTAATCCGCTTCCACGGGTACCTGTTTCGTCAGGGTTTGAAACGGGTCGACGAGCACGTCGGAAATGGCTACGTGCCAGTGCGCCCGCGGTGGGTACCGGCGCAGAAACAATTTGAGATTTTTGGAAACGAACGACTGTCCGCACGTGATGAGTAAATCGGGCCGCAGCGACTCGAGAGACGCCCCCCCCTGCATCATCACGGCATCCTGCTGGCCAAGAAACGGTTCGGTACCGGGCAGATTGGCGATGACATCACCGAGTATGACCACGCCGAACTCGTCGCTTAAGGTTCGCAGGGCATCGATCAGTCCGGGAACCGGGTACCCCTGCCCGACGGCGATGAGTACTCGTTCTGCGTCTTCCCACTCCCCGACCAGCTCCGCCCATACCGAAGCCGACAAACTTCGATGGCTTTCCACGCGCTCAATAATCCGAACCGGGTGGTTGAACTGAAGGGTTTCGTCAGGCTCCGGATAAAAGGGTTCCCGAATGGGTACATTGACGTGAATAGGCCCCTTCGGCGCGGAAACGCACAAGTCAAGGTTTTGATTGAGCAAACGTTCGACAAACCAGACGGTATCTGAATGGGTAAAATCAGCGGGTAGTGTCACCGATTCTTTCACATGTCGACCAAAAATGCCGTTTTGAAAAATCATCTGCCCATCCCGTTGCTGGATCCACTCCGGTGGGCGGTCGGCCGTCAGCACGACCAGCGGTATCTCCTGAAAAAAAGCCTCCGCAACGGCGGGAGCGAAATTGTACGCGGCCGTACCCGAGGTGCAAACCAGTGCCACGGGTCGACCCGTCGCCTGGGCCAACCCGAGCGCAATGAATCCGGCTGCCCGCTCGTCGGGAATGACTTTGGTTTCCAGATTCGGGTGGCGAGCGAAGGCCAGCGTCAGCGCCGCGCTCCGGCTGCCCGGCGAAATCACGACGTGGCGGATGCCCTTACGTGCGCACAAATCGACCAAATTGACGAGGGGTTGGATAATCATGCTACACGATGAATTACAAAAAAAGCCTCCGAAGAGGCTTTTCTGAAAAAGATACGGTGCGCTTAACCCAGATAGGTCTTCAATGCTTTGCTCCGTGAAGTGTGACGTAGGCGACGAATGGCTTTTTCCTTGATCTGCCGAACGCGCTCACGAGTCAGGTTAAACTTTTCCCCGATTTCTTCGAGCGTCATGGCGTGTTCGCCGTTGAGTCCGAAATAAAGCGTGATGACATCGGCCTCGCGCTGAGTAAGCGTTGAGAGCGCCCGTTGCACCTCCCGGCGGAGTGAATCGTTAATCAGGCCCGCGTCGGGCTTGTCTTCGCTGTCGTTTTCGAGTACGTCGAGCAGGCTATTTTCTTCGCCCTGCACGAACGGCGCGTCCATGGACACGTGTCGGCCCGAAATCTTCAACGTATCAACTACTTCACCCGTCGTAATTTCGAGTACTTCGGCCAGCTCTTCCGGCGACGGTTCACGTTCGAACTTCTGCTCCAACTCCGAGAACGTCTTGGAGATTTTGTTCAGCGAGCCAACTCGGTTCAGCGGCAAGCGGACAATCCGCGACTGTTCGGCCAAAGCCTGAAGAATCGACTGACGAATCCACCAGACGGCGTAGGAAATAAATTTAAAGCCCCGGGTTTCGTCAAAGCGTTGGGCGGCTTTAATCAAACCCAAGTTTCCTTCGTTGATTAAATCGCCCAACGAAAGGCCTTGGTTCTGGTACTGTTTTGCCACCGATACCACGAAACGTAAGTTGGCTTTCGTCAAACGTTCGAGCGAAAGTTGGTCCCCTTCCCGAATCTTCTGAGCCAGCATCACCTCCTCATCCGGGGTTAATAAATCTACCTTACCAATCTCCTGAAGATACTTATCGAGTGATTGGCTCTCCCGGTTCGTAATCTGCTTTGAAATTTTAAGCTGTCTCATGCGGCAGGCTGTCTAGTATGTTCAAGGGGTTAACAAGAGAACGGTGCAAAAAATTACACATTTCACCGAGTCCAACAAATCACTACGGTCTTTTGTTCTCCGGTCGACCTTCAGGACGAGGCAACAGCGCTTTCCGCGACAGCCGGTACTTGCCCGTTTTCTTGTCGACGTCGATCAGCTTGACAGTCACTTCGTCGCCCACCTGGAACACGCCTTCCATGGTTTCGAGGCGATCCCACTTGATTTCCGAAATGTGCAACAAGCCATCCTTACCCGGCATGAATTCGACGAAGGCCCCAAACGGCTGGATGGTTTTCACCTTACCCGTGTAGGTTTCGCCCACTTCGGGTACCGCCACGATCGCTTTGATGCGACCCACGGCGATGTCCATGGCCTCTTTGTTGGTGGCAAACACGCTGACGACGCCTTTGTCTTCCTTGTCTTCGATGTTAACCGTCGCACCCGACTGCTTCTGGATGTCCTGCACGATTTTCCCACCCGGTCCGATGACGGCCCCGATGAGTTCCTGCGGAATTTCGATGATGAACGCGCGCGGCGCGTGCGGCTTGTAATCCGGGCGCGGAGCAGCCATTGCCTTTTTCATCTCGCCCAGAATGTGCAGACGGCCTTCGCGCGCCTGGTCAAGGGCCTGAGCCAGCACTTCGTACGACAGCCCGTCGACTTTGATGTCCATCTGGCAGGCCGTGATGCCCTTCTCGGTACCCGTTACCTTGAAGTCCATGTCACCCAAGTGGTCTTCATCTCCGAGGATGTCGGACAGGATAGCAAACTGACCGGTTCCCGAATCCGAAATCATTCCCATCGCAATCCCCGAAACCGGGGCTTTGATAGGCAAGCCAGCGTCCATCAGCGCCAGCGCACCGGCGCAAACCGTTGCCATTGACGATGAACCGTTTGATTCGAGAATATCCGAAACGATGCGAATCGTGTAGGGATTGTCGGACTCCGTGGGCAGTACTTTTTTCAAAGCCCGCATGGCCAGGTTCCCGTGCCCAATCTCGCGACGGCCCGGCCCCCGGTTGGGTTTTACTTCACCCGTCGAAAAGCCGGGAAAGTTGTAGTGCAGCAAAAACTTATTGTACCCCGAAACGAGGGCCTGATCGACAATCTGCTCGTCGAGTTTGGTACCCAGCGTCACGGTCGTCAGCGATTGTGTCTCGCCGCGGGTAAATACGGCCGAGCCGTGAGCCGAGGGCAGGTAGTCTACCTCGCACCAGATGGGCCGGACTTCGTTAAGGGCCCGCCCGTCCAGCCGCTTGCGCTCATCGAGTACCAGCCGACGGGCGGCTTCTTTTTCGATATCGTGGAAATAGTGTTTCGCCAGCGTGATGTCGACCGTGTGGTCTTCGGGCAATGAATCGAAGTACTCTTTTTCGACCGTTTTAAACCCTTCGCGACGGAGTTTTTTGTTGGTACTCCCCTCGCGGGCGATGTCGTATATTTTCTGGTAATACGTGTCGCGCAGAAATTGCTTCAACTCCAGGTCATGCGTTTCGTGGTTGTAAACGCGTTTCTCGGACGTGCCCACTTCGGCTTCCAGTTCTTTCTGCGCCTGACACTGAATCTTGATGGCTTCGTGGGCCGTCTTCAGGGCTGTCAGCACGTCTTCTTCCGACACCTCGTTCATCTCGCCTTCTACCATCAGGATGTCGTTGAGATTCGCCGCCACAATCAGGTCCAGTTCAGCGCGTTGCAGCATCGAGGTGGGCGGGTTAATCAAAAACAACCCGTCAATCTTGGCTACGCGTACCTCCGAAATGGGACCGTTGAACGGGATATCGGATACAGCCAGTGCCGCCGATGCGGCCAGTCCGGCCAGGGCATCGGGGAGCACCTCCGCATCCGCCGAAATCAGTGTGATGTTGACCTGCGTATCGGCGTGGTAGTCGCCGGGAAAGGTGGGGCGCAGGGCACGATCGACCAGACGACTGACGAGTACTTCGTAGTCCGACAACCGGCCTTCCCGACGCTGGAAACTACCGGGAATTTTTCCGGCGGCCGCAAATTTTTCCTGGTAATCGACCGACAGCGGCAGAAAATCGACACCGGGCTTGGGTTCAAGGTTAGAAACAACCGTAGCCAGCAACATGGTGTCGCCCATGCGCACGACCACGGAGCCGTCGGCTTGTTTGGCCAGTTTACCCGTTTCAATGGTAATGGCCCGGCCGTCCGGCAGCGTGATTTTTTTCGTGACAACGTTCATAGAAGTGTGTTACAGCTTAAAACAGACCCTGTCTGGCCGGGAGGGTTCCGCTCTTTTTCAGACTCGCCGACCAGCAAGGGAAACATCAGGTACTGGGGGTGAGAAGCGTCACGGACGGGTGATTCCGTGCAAACAATAAAAGTCAGGGAATTCAAACCTGAATTCCCTGACTTTTATCCGTATCCATTACTTTCTCAAGTTAAGCTCAGCAAGGATGGCGCGGTAGCGGTTGATGTCTTTGTGCATCAGGTAATCGAGCATGCGGCGACGCTTCCCGACCAGTTTGAGCAGACCCATGCGGGTTGCAAAATCTTTTTTGTTGATTTTCAGGTGTTCGGTCAGGGCGTTGATCCGGTACGTGAAGAGCGCAATCTGCGACTCTGGCGAACCCGTATCGGTAGCCGCCTTGGCGTGTCCCTGACTCGCGAAAATTTCCGCTTTTTTCTCAGCAGTCAAATACATCTTGTGTCAGTTTGTTTTGTTTAAGGCCGCAAAGATACGTTTTACGGGCTATTCCCCACCCGAAACCTTTACTTTTTTTTGCAGCCAGGGGGTGGTTCGACGCCATTCCTGAACGCGTCCACGCCACCGGTTAAAGGCGATTCGGTACACGTCAGCCTCGAACAAACGCGAGTCATTAATGGCTTTAATCAAAAAAAATACGCCGAACCCAAACAGTACGGCATTCGACAACCAGGCCGCCAGTGGTACCCAGGCCACCCCTTCTTTGGCCATCTTGTCCCCCTGAATCGTGATGACGTACATCAAAATGAAAAAGATGATCGCTACTAGGACAGGTAGTCCAAACCCTCCTTTTTTGATGATGGCCCCGAGCGGTGCGCCAATCAGAAACATCACCAGGCAAGCCACGGCCTGCGTGAACTTGTGATGCCACTCCAGATCATTTCTGTAAATCTGCTTTTCCTTGTCGCCCAGGATCACCAAGTCCGTTTCAATACTCGACAACCGGGTCTTGGCCGAACTGAGGGCGTTACTCATCCACTGCGCCTGCTGGTAAATCGGTGCTTTTTTCTGAAGCAACGAATCCACCCAGGACCCTTGCAGAGTATCGCGCTGGGTACGCTGCGCCGACATGTGGTACTGGTAGTACTGCGGCGATGAAACCACGGTATTCTTGCGGGACTGAGTCAGGTCTTTCCGAAGCGAGTCGCTCGCTTCACCCAGTTCCGCGATGTCTTTCATGATCGCGTGGCTTCTAAACTGATCTTCGTCCGTACGGCTCATTTCAAAGGCGCGCAGATCGATCACTTGCCGGGCGTGCTTGAACGCATTACGCGTGAAATCAGTCTGGTTCACGTTTGGGGAAGTCTTGTCAACGTCTTCCGTATAATCGTAACCGTCAAACAGCTCAAAGACCAGGTACTTATTACCCAGAATGGTATACATCTGAGCCGAATCAGCCGTAATGACGCGTCGATTGCCGTTGCTATCGGTATGGTCGTAAATGACCAAACCCTTTAGCGTTTTGTTGTCGGGAAATTTCTTGGCAACCTTCAAACTACGCCGGGGAAGTTCATTGTAAAAAATGCCTTCCTTGATATTCATGGTCGCCTTGGTCATCTTGATGTCGTACAGCAGGCTGTACCCCTTCAGATTCGCCCAGGGCTGTACCTGGTTACTGAACCAGAAGATAAATCCCGTGATGCCTACACAGATGAGTAGTACCGGCCGAATGGCCCGCGTAATGGAAATTCCAGCACTTTTAATGGCCGTCAGTTCCGAGAATTCCCCGAGGTTTCCGAAACACATCAGCGAAGAAAGCAGGACGGCCAATGGCATTGAAAGTGGTACCATGATCAGGCCGAAGTACCAGAACAATTGCCCGTACGTTGCCAGCCCGATGTCTTTTCCGGCAATCTCCTCGAAATACAGCAAAATGAAGCGCGTCAGAAAAATAAATTCGGTGACGGCGAAGGTAACCAGGAACGGCCCCCAGAAAGCTCCCAGGACTAATTTGTCGATTCGTTTCAACATGCCAGTGGCGTTGCGCGTGCGGAACCGTAACGCGAAAAGGGACGGGTTTGATTCAACCTGACGCGGTTAACTACCGACGATTTCGCGCAAACTATCCATCAGCCCGTTCCAGAGTGCCTGCAAGTCGGCTTCGTCCTGATTCGACGAAAAATCGGTAATCTTCAAGAATGTCGATTGCGTCAGGTCGCTGACGTCAAGCTTAAATTCTACGAATCCGTGCTCCTCTTCATCGCCCTGGGGCATAAAGTCAAACTTAACGCTCTTGTTTTGGCGCAGCGAAGCAATGCGGGCCGGATGACTTTCACCGTCCCAAACGAAATCGTAGACGTGATCGGGCTTGATGTTGACCTGTGAAGCAAACCACTGCGACAGGCCCGAAGCCGTACTGACATAAGGAAAAAGAACTTTGGGCGAAGCCCGTAGCTCGTACTCAGTAGTAAATTTGAACTTGCTCATCGCCTCGCTCGGTTAAATAGGGAATCAGCAAAACCGACGGATTTGGCTGACGACTTTGCCTCGAACGAACGGGTTGCGTAAGAAGGCCCGCAAAAATACAAACTCGGCGCGGTCTTGATTATTTGTGTGAGCAATGTACCTAGTTTTTAAAAAAAGCAATACTTTTGCAGCACAAAATCCGGCGGGGTAGCTCAGATGGTTAGAGCGTAGGATTCATAACCCTAAGGTCAGGGGTTCAATTCCCCTCCCCGCTACTCGTCGCCCCGTAGCCTTGGCTCCGGGGTATTTTTTTGATCAGTGCAGAAGTTGGAAAATCAATTCCGTCAGAATGGCCCCTTCGTCCATCTCACCACTGTCGACGCCTTTCGCCTGAGCATCGGCGCGGCGCAGTGCCTGGAGACTCTGCACCACTTTGGGTAACGGAAACGCCCGAATCCCCGTCAGGTAGTCTTTGACAAAGTAGGGATTGACGCCCAACTGCGCAGCCAGTACCTTTTCGGAACGGTCGGGCGAGGTATGCACCACCAGCAGCTTGCTGAAGAAATTGTACAGCACGAGTAGCGTCGGGGCCAACGGGTTGTCTTTCGGATTCGCCGTAAAATGCCGGGCAATGCGGTTGGCCTTCGTCACGTCTTGTTGGAGTACGGCTTTTTGCAACTCGAAGTTGTTGTAGTCACGGCTGATGCCGACAAACCGCTCGACAACCTCCGCGTTGATTTCGTCGCGCAGCATCAGGTTGAGCAGGATTTTATCCAGCTCGTTGGCCAGTCGCTTCAGGTCGTTGCCGACCGATTCGGCCAGGAGTTGCGTGGCTTTGGGGCTAATCTTTACGCCCCGTTCGTAGCAGTACTCGGTCACCCACTCCGGGATTTTTGAATCGTACAGTTTCCGCGAAGCAACCACGATTCCCTTCTGCTCGAAGGCTTTCACCCACGCTTTTCGCTCGTCGACGGGCTGCTTAAAAACTAATGCCAAAACCGTCGAAGTCAGGGGGTTGAGTGCATACTCCTCCAGAAATTTCGACGTATCCTTTGCCTCCAGTCCGGCCAAGTCCTGGGCTTCTTTGACGAGTACCAGTTGCCGGTCTGACAGCATGGGAAACCGCTTGGCGTAGCTGAGCAGACCGGCCACGTTGAGGTCTTTTCCGAAGACGACGAACTGATTGAAGTCACGCGCTCCAGCGGGCAGTACTTGCGTTTCGAGCAGGTCAACGATCTGGTCGAGGTAGTACGGTTCGTCGCCGTGCAACAGGTACAGCGGCGCGAATTCATTTTTCTTGATACGCTTCAGAACGGCGTCGGGTGTTTGCGGCACGGATTGACGGATTAAGAATGAACGAAGTGGCGACAGTGCGCCTGTAGGTCAGGAAAAAACGCGTCGAAATCAACGGCAAACGTCTCGTAGTGTGTCTGCAACTCCTCCGTCGCCGTGCCGATGCCGCGGGCCACGACCGACCGCCGGGCCAAGCCGCGCAGGGCCCAGCCGATTCCTTCCGGGTCGGCGTACCGCGTTAGCCAATCGTGCTGGGTCATCGAGTCAACGAGCGGAACGACTCCCGTCGGCAGCCGGTACCGATTCCGCCGCAGTACCTCGTACACGCCCTGCGTAAAATCGGGGAGCGGTACCGACGAATAGCCGGCCCACCGGCGTGCAAGCACGTGATCGTAAAACAAATCGACGAGTACCCCCGCGAGCCGTCCGTACCGCGGTTTCAGCGGCACCTGACTATGTTTTACAACCGGGTGCTGATCGGTGAACGCGTCAATCGTTCGATGCAGCCGGATGCCCGTTCGCACTCGTTCGGTCGTACCGGGGTACGAAAATTGCTCTACGCGTCCCTTAACAAATTCGCCCAGCAAATTGCCCAACAGCAGTTCGTCATCGTTTTCGGACAGGTAAAAGTGGGCCAGGAAATTCATGGGCGACGGGCCAAAAGCCCGAATTGTATGCACTACGTTTGCAAAAAAACTCCATTCACATGAAAATCGCCACGAACGCCGTCGTCACGCTAACCTACGAACTGTCGATCGACGACGAAAACGGAGAAAAGGAGCTGCTGGAAGTGGCCGATTCGACCGATCCCATGGCCTTCATTCACGGGCAGAGTGGTTTGCCCGAAGCGTTTGAACACCAGTTACTCGGGCTTTCCCCCGGCGACACGTTCGACTTTTCGGTCGAAGCCGAGGAAGGGTACGGGCCGTACGATCCGGAGGCCATTGTCGAGCTACCGCTCGATTTATTCAAAATTGATGGGAAAATTCAACCGGATTTGCTCGAAATCGGCAACATCCTGCCCATGACCAACGACGAGGGCCAACGCCTACAGGGTCGGGTGGTTTCGGTTCAGGGCGATTCGGTCACGATGGATTTCAACCATCCCCTCGCTGACAAGGCCATGCACTTCAAGGGCAGCGTACTCGATGTGCGCACCGCCACGCCCACCGAACTCAGCCACGGCCACGTGCACGGACCGGGTGGCGTTCACCACTAAGTAGACGCGACGAGCGTGCCCGCGTACTGGTCGACCTGCACGCCGTACAAACGCAGAAAATCAACGCCCTCGTCGGCGGCGATTCCTTTGTACTGCGCGTACGAATGCCGAAACACCACCCGCCGAATGTTCATGCTGAAAATAATCCGGGCGCAGGCCAGGCACGGAGATAACGTTACGTAGAGTGTGGCGCCGTCAATGGCTGAACCATTTTTGGCTGCGTACAAAATCGCATTTTGTTCGGCGTGCAACGCTAACGAACAACTCCCCTTTGAGTCTCGCGGGCAGCCGGTCTCGGGAAATTCTTCGTCGCAATTGTGAGTACCCGCGGGCGGTCCGTTGTAGCCGATGGAAATGATCCGGGTGTCTTTCGTCAGCACGGCACCCACCTGCGCTTTGAGGCAGTGCGACCGCCGGGCCAGGTTGCTGGCCAGTTCCATGAAGATGTCGTCGAAATCAGGGCGAATTTTCAACTCGGCGCGGGTTAAAAAACAAACGTGTACCAAACCCCTCGGGCTTGTGCGTTGTAAAGTTGTCAAAATTTAGCAACCGAACCGGATTCGAAGACCCCCACGATGAAAAAGAAACCCATCACTGGATTACTCGTCGCTGGCCTGGGCTTACTGGCCCACCTGACCACCGCCCAAACGGTTTCGCCTGACAGTACCCGCCGCGCGCCTGACTCCACCCTAACCGACCAACGGCCCGTACCCGTACCGCTGCTCGACACGACGGGCCTGGCTGGCAACCCGAACTACATCAAGCCCCAGCTTCGCCCCAGTCCGGTAGCACTGGCCAGCTACAAAGACGAATCGACGTACCTGAAGATCGTGTACGGCCAACCGATGAAAAAGGGCCGCGTTATTTTCGGGGGACTGGAAAAATTCGGCAAGGTCTGGCGCACGGGAGCCAACGAGGCCACCGAACTCACCTTCACCCGCGACGTGAAACTGGGCGGGAAAGTCGTCAAGGCAGGTACCTACGCGCTGTTCAGCATTCCCAATCCCGACCGCTGGACAATCATTCTGAACGGCGATCTGGGCCAGTGGGGCGCTTATTCGTACAAACCCGAACGTGACGTGCTGCGCTTCGAGGCCGCGCCCGAAAAAAACGCCCAGGTCTACGAAGCGTTGACCTTCAAATTTGAGGAAACCGACTCGGGTGCCGACCTGCTGCTGTTCTGGGATGACGTGAAGGTACCCATCCCAATCGGTTTTAGTCGATAGCCCGACTCTTCGAGTTAAGCCAATCGGGGCGCGTCGTCCGCACGACCGCCCGGAGTTCGTTCAGGATGGAGTACAGCCCGAAATACGTGCGGTTGACGTACAGCCCATGCTGCGAGCCGCGGGCCACTTTCGAGTTTCGGATTTCTTCCAGCTTCTGCACCTCCTCGGCAAACGCGTACACTTCTTCAAAGTACGCGTCTTGTCCGAAATCGAATGTATCCGTCGCAAACGGCCGCCCCAGGAGGTGAATCATGTGCACGAATAGGTTGGAAAAAAGCGCTTTTTCGTGCGCGGTATCCGACGGTAATAAAAATTCGAGCGTGTAGAAAATCTGCTCGGTACGCGCGCGGTCAGCGACGGTATCGGGGTTGATGAGGGCAAAGTAATTTTCGTAGTACTCCGTAGGAATCACCTTCACGCAGCCAAAGTCAATTACGCCGACGGTACCGTCCGGTCGCATTAGAAAATTACCGGGATGCGGATCGGCGTGTACCTGCCGCAGCGTGTGAATCTGGAAATCATAAAAATCCCAGAGCGCCTGCCCGATGCGGTTACGGACCTCCTGCGAGGGATTCGTTTCCAGAAACGCCTTTAAGTGCTGCCCCGCCAGCCAGTCCATCGTCAGCACGCGCGGTGCCGAAAGTTCGGGGTAGTACCGCGGAAAAATCAGGTCGGGAATGTGGGCGCAGGCCTGCGCGATTTCCCCGCCCCGGCGCAGTTCCAATTCGTAATCCGTTTCTTCGAGCAGCCGAAGTTCTACCTCCGCCGTGTAGCGATCCACGTCTTTTTCGTTGAGTCCAAACAGCGTTTTGGCCATCGGCTTGACCATCCGCAGATCGGTACTGATGCTGTCGGCCACGCCAGGGTACTGCACCTTCACGGCCAGTTTGCGGTCGTCTTTCCGGGCCACGTGTACCTGCCCAATGGAGGCAGCATTTTCGGCCTCCAGCTCGAACGAATCGAACAACTCCTGCGGCGAACGGCCGAAGTACTTCTGAAACGTCTTCATCACGAGCGGTGCCGAAAGCGGTGGTGCCGAGTACTGCGAAAGCTGAAACCGGTCGGCGTACTGCCGGGGCAGCAGGTTGCGGTCCATCGAGAGCATTTGCGCCACCTTGAGCGCCGAGCCCTTCAACTGGCTCAACGAGTCATAAATGTCGGCGGCGTTGTCTTCGTGGAGTTCATCGCGACTCAGGTCGGGATTGACGAGTTTCTTGACGTTGTGCTTGAGGTAGTTGCCCCCAATTTTGACACCCGTTTTGACGAACTGCGTCGCGCGGGCCACTTTCGAGGTGGGAATGGATTGCTGCTCTTTCATGGACAGTGGTTTCGGCGGAGGAGAAACAAGGAAAACGCCGGGGCGCGACGCGTTTACGAGGTCGCCCGGTTCTGGTACACGAACTTGGCCAGGTCCAGTACCGAATCGAGCGCCGAAGTACCGATGAGGTCGAACGAGGTATTGACGGCCTTTTCGATGGCCGAATCCGTTTTTTCAAAATTGCGCGAGGTGTCTTTCGTCCAGAAGTCGAGCAGCCAGAGGGCCTGCACCCAGAAGCCGTCGGGGTACCGATCTTCGACGAACCGCCGCGACTGCACCTCGCGACTCTCGCGGCCCTCGGCCAGCAAATCGGCCACGTAGTTCTGGTACGCCTTGCGGAAGGGCTGTAAAATCGGGCTGGGGCGGCGCAGGCCCTGCGCGCGAATTTTTCCAAAGCTCAGCAACACGAAACTGCGATTGGTTTTCAGTACCTCGATCCAGGTAAAATAAAACGCCAGGAGTTTTTCCCGCACCGAATACGTCGGGTACACTTCCTCGGCTTCCACTTTGCGGCGCGTTTCGTTAAAAAACTGGAGCCACAAGTCGGCTTCGACTTGCTCGAACGAATTATAAAACTGGTAGAATTCGGCCTCCGAAAGCTTGAGTTTCTTGGCGAAGGCGTACACGGAAGCGGGGGCGTGCCCCTGATCCAGCAGGTATTCCTGGTAGGCCTCACGGATGCGGTCGGCCGGGTCGATTGCGGTTTTCATACGGGGGTTTAACGCGTTGTCGGAACGAGTTGTTTCCGCAGAATTGACTTTTTCAGACACAAAAAAAGCCTCAACCGGACGATTGAGACTTCTGCTGTGATCCCGCTGGGACTCGAACCCAGGACCCGTACATTAAAAGTGTACTGCTCTAACCAACTGAGCTACGGAATCGGTACGTTTGCGGTTTGAAAGGGACCGCTGCCCGATTTGCGAGTGCAAAAGTAGACGCCTCCCCGACTTCATGCAAGCCTGCCGTTTAAAAATAGTCCATTTTTTTTTCGTTTTTGGCGCGTTGCTCGGGCAACCAGCTGAAGCTCAAACGGCCCGGGATTGGTTCCGGTCGGCCGATTCGCTCTTCGCCGCCGGACGGTTTTTGCTTTCCCGGTCGGCTTACGAAACGGGACTTCGCCTCGACCCGCGTGCGACGCCCGACGTGTATTTGAAATTGGCCTACCTCGCCGAACAGCGGGGCGACGCGCTGCGGGCGCAGTTTTACCTGAATCAGTACTTCGAACGCCGCCCGGATGAGACGGTGCTCAGTCGGCTCAGTGCCACCGCCCGGGCGCAGGGCTGGGAAGGGTATGAACTCAACGACTTTAACGTGCTCCTGCTCCTGTACAAGCAGTACGTGGGGTACCTGATCGGCATTCTGCTCGCTTTGGCGGGCTACATTTTTGTAGTGCTCCTCATCAAACGCGTCAAACGACAACCCATTCAATCGCGACACTTGGTCATCTTCGTGCTGTACCTGCTCGGAATTGGCATCCTGGTCAACGCACCGGCCAGCTACCAGCAGGGCATCGTCAACCACGACGCCGTACTCCTGCGCACGGAAGCCTCCCACGGCGCGCCGGTGGCCTACCGACTCGACCAGGGCCACCGCCTGAACATTCTCGGCGGTTCGGACATCTGGCTCCGCGTGGTCTGGAACAATGAGCTGGTCTTCGTCAAGCAAAGCGACGTGTGGATGATCGACTGAGCACTAACCAGTGACCAGTTACCAATGCCAGAAGTCAATTGGTCATTGGTAACTGGTCACTGGCCATTGCTAAAGTGGTTGGAGTGGTGAGTCTTTTTCCTTGGCCAGTGTGTTGTACACCTGTTTGTCGGCCCAACCGGCCAACCACTTGTTGACGAAGACCGTCAGCTTCCCCTGAGCGGTCATGATCAACTCCCGTTTGCGGCGGACCGTCGCCCGGTAGATGTGTCGGGCGCACTCCTCGGCGCTCATCATCTGGCTTTCGTCACGCATGGAATCACCCGTAGCCTGGCCGTTTTTGTCGAGCGAACTGAAGCGGATGTTGGACGCCGTAAAACCCGGACAGGCCGTGAGCACGTGGACCCCGTCGGGGAGTAGTTCCGTTCGGAGGGCTTCCAGAAACCCATTCATGGCAAACTTCGAAGCCGAGTACCCACTCCGTACGGGTAGTCCGCGGTACCCGGCAATCGACGAAATGCCGATGATGCTGCCGCGCGTCTGCTTCAGGTACGGCAGCGCCGCCTGCGTGGCGTAGAGGGTACCGAAAAAATTGATGTCCATGACCGTGCGGAACACCTCCGATTTCGTGTCGGCGCAGAGGCCGCGCATGGTAATGCCCGCGTTGTTGATGAGGACGTCCAGTTTTCCGAAGGCCGCCACGGTTTCGGCCACGGCACGTTGGTTGTCGGCCTCGCTGCGCACGTCACCGACGACGTACCGATTGGCGATGCCCGCCGTCGTCAGCTCCTGACTGGTTTGTTGCAGCGGTCCCTCCTGCCGCCCCGTGATGACGACCTGGCTGCCATTCCGCCCAAATTCAAACGCCAGGGCCCGGCCAATGCCCGACGAACCACCGGTGATGAGTACGACTTTGTCTTGCATGAATAAAGAATAAAAAGTAGACGTTGGACATTGGACGCTGGACATTAGATTTTAAACACTGAGGCATTGTCTTTGGTCCAGTGTCTAACGTCTTTTATCTCAGCAGCGTCAGGCTGCCCCGGTACGTTCGTTTCGTGAAGCGAATCCAGTAGAAGTACTCACCCGTCGCGAAATTTTCGCCCGTCCAGGCAAAATCGCGGCGGGTATCGGCAAATACGCGGGTACCCCATCGGTTGTAGACCTCCACGCGCTCGAAGCGCTGCTGGCAATTGTCGACGGGTAGGTTGGGCATGTGGAACGTGTCGTTTTTGCCGTCGCTGTTGGGTGTGAACACGTTCGGCGGGGCTACCTCGTAGTCGGCCGGGCGATCTTTCACGAGCAGTTTCACCGAAACCGTATCGTACCGGTCGGGGCGGCAGGAATTGTCTTCCACCAGAAAATCAACGGTCAGTTCGCGGCGGTCGCGACCTTCGAGCAACTCGCAGGTCGGTGTCCAGGTAAACGGCGATTCCACCCGCCCGGTACCCGATCCATTCTGAAACTGCATGTTGGCACTCGCCAGGGTGAAGCCCCGCCCCTGCCCGGTCAGGCTGAGCGGGTCCACGTCGGGATCAGTACCCGTCACGTCAAACCGGATGGGCTGCGGATTCCCCACGTCGAGGGTCACTTCGGCGGCGTTGCCCGGCAGGTTCGTCACCACGAGCGGCGGACGGCTGTCGCGCGGCTGCGCCAAGAGCGTCACGCTGACCGAGTCGCGGCGCGTACGTCCGCAGCGGGTTTCGATGACGATGAAATCGACGACGTACGGTTGGGTACGGACCTGCGCGCAAACCGGCGTCCAGGCAAACGGTCCCGTGGCCCGGCCCAATCCCCGCTCACCCGTGAACTGCATCCCGACGCTGGCCAGCGCAAAGCCCCGCCCCCGCGCTTCGATGCGCACGCTGTCGGGGTCGGCGTCGAGACCCGTCACGTCGAACCGCACCGGCGTGCCGAGCGGTACGTCGGCGCGGTTGCCGGGTAGGGCCGTCAAAACGGTGGGTCGCTGATTGGGCTGGGGTTCAATGAACAGGTTGACGGTCAGCGTGTCGCGTTGGGGTACCGGACAGCCGTCGTCGCTGGCGATGACCTGAATTCGGATCGGTTTGCCGTCGACGCTCTCGGCACACGCGCCCAGGCACACCTGAACCCGCGCCGTATCGGTGCTCGACTGCATCGTGACCTGCGCGGGTGAAATGGTGAAGTCAAACGGCCCGCCCGTCAGAATTTGGCTGCTGAACGTGAGCCGCTGGCCCGCGTCGCGGTCGGTCATCAGAAACGTCAGGCATTTCGCCTGCTGGGCCGTGAGGCGAATCACTTCGCTCGACTGGTAAAACCGGGTTTTCCCGGCTTCGCGCAAGAGTACCTTCGGGGGTTCGCTGCGCGGGCAGTCGACGACTTTTAACTGAAAATCCCGCCGCACCTGCCCGATGCGCCGCCCCCCGCGGTACTCCTCGACGAGCACCGAAAACACGAAGAGCCCGAGTTGCGTCGGCGTTACGCGGAGCTGGCCCGTGCGCCCGTTAACCGTCAGCGCCGGGGTACCCGGAATGGCGTTCGTGGCCCCGAAACTGGCATTCCAGCGAATTTCGGGGTACGCTGAACTGCCCGTGGCGAAGGGGCGCGGCTGATTGGCGTTGCTAAACCCGTTGTACGGCGTCACGAGCGAGTACCGCAGGCTGTCGCCGTCGGGGTCGGTCGCCCCGAAGTCGAACGTGAAGGGCTGGTTCAGGCAGAGGTAGTCGCCGCGGATGGGCCGGAACTGGGGCGAAGAATTCCTGAATTCGCGGTTGTTCTGCCGCAGGGCCGGAATTTCCAGGTAAAATACCGACCCGGCTCCGGCGGGGTTGGCAATGTTTGAGATGATGTTGTTGCGGCAGCAGCGCTCCCAGACGATGTAGTACCCCTGGGCGTCGTCGAAGCCGTCGGCGTTGACGCTCAGGGCCGAACTGTACCGAATCAGCCGGGTGCGCAGGCCGCCGCCAATCGTGGAGCAGAGCGGGTTGGCGTAGGCGATGAGTTCGTTGGAAACGCGTGGCAACTCGACGTCGCCGACGCGGGCATTGTCGCGTTTGCGAAAAAAGGAGATGAGTACCGTCAGGTCTTCGGCCTGCGGGCTGCCGTTGACGTCGTCGAAGTACAGATTCAGGCTGAGCTGGTGGGTACCGTTCGAGCCCGCGGGCAGGGTTTGCCACTCCAGTTCCCCGCCCACGATGTGCGTAGCCCGGATGGGAAGACTGAAAACGACCAGAAGCAAGACCAGTAGACGGTGTTTCATGCGGTGGTTAGCGCTCAAAAGCGGGTTCAAAATAGCTATTTTTGCGGCCCATGTTCAAGAAAAAAGACCAAAAGCCGCCGCAGATTATCGAGCGCCTCCGCATCGAGGATTTCGCCGCCGAAGGCAAGTGCCTGAGTCGCATCGAGGGAGAGGTACTCTTCGTGGAAGGAATCGTGGCACCAGGCGACGTGGCCGACGTGCAGGTACTCCGCCGCAAGAAAAATTTCCGCGAGGGCCGCGTTCTCCGCGTTTACGAAAACTCCCCGCTGCGCGTTGCCCCGCGCTGCGAACATTTCGGCGTGTGCGGCGGCTGCAAGTGGCAGCACGTCGACTACCCCGCCCAACTCGACTTCAAGACCCGGCAGGTGCGCGACGCGTTGGAACGCATCGGGAAAATCGCGCTGCCGCCCTTCCGGCCCATGCTCGGCTCGGAGCGGATTTACGAGTACCGGAACAAACTGGAATTCACCTTTTCGGAAAATCGCTGGCTGACGGACGAGGAAATCGGGGACGAAACCGTCGACAAACGCGCAGCGGGCTTTCACGTCCCCCGACGTTTTGACAAGATTCTTGACATCCGCCGCTGTCACCTCCAGCCCGAACCCTCGAACGCGATTCGGAATGGCCTGCGGGAGTTTGCCCGGCAGCGCGGGTACCGCTTTTACGATACCGTCCGGCACGAGGGCTTCCTCCGCACGCTCGTCATCCGCGACGCCCCCACGACGGGGCAACGCATGGTTGTTGTGCAGGTGGCGCGGCGTGACGAAGAAAAGATCGAGGCCGTGATGCAGTACCTGCGGGCGACGTTTCCCGAAATCACCTCGCTGAATTACGTCGTCAACGCGAAGGGCAACGATACCTTTCACGACCTCGACGTGGTTTGCTACGCGGGTCAGCCCTTCATCGAAGAAACGATGGAAGACCTGACCTTTCGCGTCGGGCCGAAGTCGTTTTACCAGACCAATTCGCAGCAGGCCTACGAACTGTACCGCGTCGCACGCGAATTGGCCCAGCTCAGCGGCAGGGAAACCGTTTACGACCTCTACACCGGTACGGGTACCATCGCGCTGTTCGTGGCGCGACACGCCAGACGCGTTCTGGGGCTGGAGTACGTCGAGGCCGCCGTGACCGACGCCCGCGGGAATGCCGAAGCCAACGGCATCACGAACGCGCAGTTTTTTGCGGGCGACATGAAAGCCGTCCTCGACACCGAGTTCATTGGCCAGCACGGACGCCCGGACGTGGTCATCACCGACCCGCCGCGGGCGGGCATGGACCCGGAAGTGGTGGAAGCCCTGCGCTACGCGGCCCCGCGGCGCATCGTCTACGTAAGTTGCAATCCCGCCACGCAGGCCCGCGATCTGGCCCTGCTGGATGCGGAGTACCGAGTCACGGCCGTGCAGCCGGTCGATTTGTTTCCGCACACGCACCACGTCGAGAACGTCGTGTGCCTCGAACAAAGAAATTAGAAGGGTACGTCGCCGCTGTTGAAACCGCCGAATCCGGCGTTGCCGCCCTGGTTCTGCTGGTTGACTTTGCTGCCCAACGTGCGCGGGCCGGGCTGGGGCGGCGCGTCGAAGCTGCTCAGGCCGGTCACGTCGGGGCTGAACGAGCCGAAGCCCGAATCGACCGCGGAGAAATCGCCCGAACCCAGGTCGGCGAATTTGGTGTACTTGCCGATGAAGCGGAGCTGAACCGTATCGGTCGAGCCCGAGCGGTTTTTACCGATGATGACCTCGCCCACGCCGAGCGTGGGGTTGCCGTTTTCGTCCTGCGTCAGGCCGTAGTACTCGGGTCGGTAGAGGAACATGACCATGTCGGCGTCCTGCTCGATGGAGCCCGATTCGCGAAGGTCCGAAAGCTGCGGTTTTTTCTCGCCGCCGCGCGTTTCCACGGCCCGACTCAACTGCGAGAGTGCGATGACGGGTACGTTCAGTTCCTTGGCCAGGCTTTTGAGGGCCCGCGAAATCGAGGCGATTTCCTGTTCGCGGTTTCCGCCGCCGACTTTCCCGCTCGAATCGCCCTGCATGAGTTGCAGGTAGTCGATGATGATGAGCTGAATGTCGTGCTGCTGCTTCAGGCGGCGGCACTTGGCCCGGAGTTCGAGAATCGTGATCGCGGGCGTTTCGTCGATAAAAATCGGGGCCGAGGTGAGCCGGTTGATTTTCGTGTGCAACTGGTGCCACTCGTGCTGCGCCAGGCTGCCCTTTTTAATTTTCTCGCTTTCAATTTCCGACTCCGCCGAAATCAGACGATTAACCAACTGCACCGCCGACATTTCCAGCGAGAAAACCGCGACGCCGTGCCCGAATTCGACCGCCGCGTTGCGGGCCGCCGAGAGCACGAAGGCCGTCTTGCCCATCGCCGGACGAGCGGCGATGATGATCAGTTCGGATTTCTGCCAGCCGCCCGTGAGCCGGTCCAGTGCGCTGAAGCCGGAAGGTACCCCCGTCAGGCCGTCTTTGAGGTGTTTTTTGGCTTCGAGTTCTTCCAGGGCCTGCCGCATGATGTCGCCCATGCCGGCCGTTTTCTTGCGAATGTTGTTTTCCGAAATCTCGAAAAGCGCCTGTTCGAGCCGGTCGAGGAGTTGAAAAACGTCGGTCGTGTCTTCAAATGCCGACTGCTGGCATTCGGTGGCAATCGAAATAATTTGCCGCTTGATGGCATTTTCGGTGATGACCCGCGCGTGGTACTCGATGTTGGCCGCCGAGTTGACCCGGCTCGTGAGTTCCATCAGGTACGGCGCGCCGCCGACGAATTCGAGTTCGCCGGTACTCCGAAGCTGGTTCGTGACGGTCAGGATGTCGATGGGTTCCGACTTGTCAAAGAGGTTCCGCACGGCGGCGAAAATGCGCTGGTGCGCCTCGCGGTAAAAACTCTCCGGCTGGAGCATGTCGATGACTTCCGACAACGCCGCTTTTTCGATCATGAGCGCGCCGAGTACCGCCTCTTCAAAATCAAGCGCCTGGGGGGGGATTTTGCCCAAACCCGTGTCAAGCCACCGGTTCAGGGAGTTGATTTTTCCGCCCGCGAAGGCTGGGGCTTTTTTAGCTGGTGGGTTTTTGCGGGCGTCTTCCATCTCCGCAAGTTTAGAAAAAAATCGGGCTTTTTGGCAAGCGTTTTTCAGCTCGTTTTTTTCAACGACCCGGCAACGAACTGAACGTGAACCAACAAATCGGTCTGGGATGTTGCAACCAGTCAGCAACGGAATTTTTTTCTATCCCGGCGTGCATTGCGATTGAAAGAAACTCGTACTTTGGGACTGCCCGAAGCCGCTGTACAATCGGTTTTCCCCTTCACACTCAAACCAAAATCGCTTGAACGATTTGACTGAAAAAACCATCACGCTCGACGACATTTCGCTGGTCGACTTCCTGGGCGTGGGTAATGCCAACATCCGCGAGTTGTCGGATGCCTTCCCGAAAAGCAAAATCATTTCCCGGGGCAACGAAATCATCCTGAAGGGTACCACCGCCGAAGTCTCGCGCATCACCGACCTGCTCGACTCGCTCGTGCAGCACTACCAGCGGTACGGCAAGGTGACCAATGACCAGGTGAAATCGTACCTGAATCCCGACTCGGCCACGACCGAAGCCCTGCCTGCCGACGACGATGATGCCTTTTTGTACGGCACGAAGGGTACTGTCATCAAAATCAAGACGGCCAACCAGCGGGCCATGGTCGACGCCGCCGCGCAGAACGACATCGTGTTTGCCGTGGGTCCGGCGGGTACCGGCAAGACCTACACCGCCGTGGCGATTGCCGTCAAAGCGCTGAAAAACAAGGAGGTTCGTAAAATCATCATCACCCGTCCGGCCGTAGAAGCGGGTGAAAACCTGGGGTTTCTGCCGGGTGATCTGAAGGAAAAAATCGACCCGTACCTCCGGCCCATTTACGACGCGCTCGACGACATGATTCCGGCCGAAAAGCTGAAGCTGTACATCGAGAACCGAACCATCGAAATCGCGCCGCTGGCGTACATGCGCGGGCGGACGCTCAACAACGCGTTCATCCTCCTCGACGAGGCGCAGAACACGACCTCGATGCAGATCAAGATGTTTCTGACCCGGATGGGGCCGAACTCGAAAACCATCATCACGGGCGACAAAACGCAGGTGGATTTGCCGAAAAACCAACGCTCGGGTTTGGGGCACGCGTTGGAAATTCTGAAAGACGTCAAAGGCATCGGCTTCGTGCAGTTGGACGGCCGCGACGTGGTGCGGCACCGGCTCGTGCGGGAAATCATTCAAGCCTATGAACAAGCCGAGCACCAGCCCGCGTAAGCCCGGTTGGTCACGAGCCCGCCGCAGCGCAGGCTGCGGCGGGCTCGTGCTGTGGTTGCTGGTGGGAATGGCGGCGGCGCAGGCGCAACAGGTAAAAGATTGCGCGTTTGCCCCCAAAACGCAGCAACTGGCCCGGCGCGTGCGGACGTATGCGGCGCAGCGTCAGGCCCTCGAAGATTCGATTGCGGCGTACCGGCTTCGGCAGACCGACCCGAACTTCCGGACGCAGGCCCGGCTGCTCCGCATTCCGGTCGTCGTGCACGTCGTCCACAACAATGCCAACGGGAACGTCGGCGGTACCAACAACGGCAACATCTCCGACGAGCAGATTCGCTCGCAGATGCAGGTACTCAACGAAGATTACCGCCGGGTACCGGGTACGAATGGGTTCAACACGAACCCCGTCGGGACCGACATGGAAATCGAGTTTTTCCTCGCCACCCGCGATCCCGACGGCAATCCGAGTACCGGCATCACGCGCCACTACCACCCGCAGGCCACGTTCAGCATTTTTACCGACGACGGACTACTGGCGTCCATTGCCTACTGGCCCAGCGATCGGTACCTGAACATTTGGGTGACGAGCTTGCAGGGCAACGTGCTCGGGTACGCCCAGTTTCCCTCGGTCGCAGGCATCGAAGGCCTCGATCAGAGTACCGAATCGCTGGCCCGGACCGACGGCGTGTTCATCGACCACCCGGCGTTTGGGCGGCGAACGGGCACGGCGAACAGTGGCATTTACCGCGACGGGCGCACGGCCACGCACGAAATCGGGCACTGGCTGGGGCTGATTCACACTTGGGGCGATGATTTTTGCGGCAACGATTACTGCGCCGATACCCCACCCGCCGAAGCCGCCAACCGGACCGTGGAATGCCGGGAAACCTTTTCGACCTGCAACGGAGCGCGTTCCCGCAACATGATCGAAAATTTCCTCGACCTCTCGCCCGACCTGTGCATGAACACCTTCACGGAAAATCAGAAAACGCGCGTGCGGGCGGTACTCGATCTGGCCCCCCGGCGGCGGACGCTCATCTTCGCCAGCAACCCGGTACCCGATTCCGAAAACCTCGTAGCGCGCGTGTACCCCAATCCGACGGCGGGAACGGATCTGGAAATTGAAGTTCGTTTCAGCGGTTTGCAGGACGTGGACCTGGAGCTGTTCACGCTCCAGGGGGTTTCGCTTTCGCAACGGGCCTACAGCGCCCAGCCGAGCAGCGTGTTTCGATTTCCGCTCAATGACCTACCCAACGGCGTGTACCTGTTGCGCGTTGGGGTGACGGGTCAAACCGCCGTTCGGCGCGTGATGCTGTTTCGATAACATGACCGAGGTACACGTCGTCGAAACGCCCGAGGCGATGGAACTGGCCTTTTCGATTCGTCGCCGCGTGTTCGTGGACGGGCAGGGCGTACCCGCCGACCTCGAACGCGACGGGCACGACGCGGGCAGTCGGCACGTCCTGGCCCGGTTCGATGGCGTACCCTGCGGTACGGCCCGCTGGCGCATCACGCCAAACGGCGTCAAGCTCGAACGTTTCGCCGTCCTGCCCGAGTACCAGGGCCGGGGCGTTGGGCAGGCGCTGGTTCGGGCGATTCTCGACGACGTGTCCCATCACCCCGACACGGTAGGCTTGCCGAGGTACCTCCACGCCCAGCTTTCGGCGGTTTCGCTGTACGAACGCTTCGGCTTTCGCCCCGAAGGCGACCGTTTCCTCGAAGCCGGGATCGTGCATGCCAAAATGGTTGTATAATGCACGGCTAACCCCCTCGCCGTGTTTTGGTCGTCGTTTCCGTTTGTCAGGTACCTGTTTTTTCTGCTCGCGGGCATCACCGGCTATGCCTGGCTGGACTGGTTTCACCCGGTACTCTGGGTCGTCTTGGCCGTTGGAGCCCTGGCGTTGCTGAGTGTCTGGACCCGGCCCCGTCCGCACCGGTTGGCGTTGGGTAGTCTGGCGGGCGTGTTGCTTTTCGTGACGGGCTGGACGCTGGCCTACCAGCGAGCCGAGAAGAATGATCCCGCGCATTTTCAGTACCTGACGCAGCCCATCCGGGCGTACCGGGCCGTGGTTGGGTCGGCGGTGGAAGTGAAAACGCGTTCGTTTCGGATGACGTTGCAGGTCCGGGCCGTCTGGACCGATTCGGGCTGGGAGCCGCGCCGAGGGCGAATTCAGGCGTACCTCGACAAAAACGTTGCCCGCAAACCCCGCTACGGCGATGAACTGCTCGTCGTCGGTCCGCCCGAGCCGGTACCGGGTCCGGCCAATCCCGGCGAACTCGATTACCGCCGGTACCTCGCCCACCAATCGATTTACCACCGGCAGTTCATTTCCGCCGACCGGGTCTGTACGATCGGGTACCGCCCGCCCTGGACCGTGACCGCGTTGGCCCTTCGGTTCAACAGCCACGTCGACAGCGTGTTGACGCGCACAATCGGCGCACGGCGGGAGTACGCGGTAATCAATGCGATGCTGCTCGGCGTGCGGGACGACCTCGACCCCGAACTCATGCGCGCCTACGCGGCTTCGGGAGCCATCCACGTCTTGTCGATTTCGGGGATGCACGTGGGCATTTTTTTCGTCGCACTGACCTGGGCGTTCGCCGGGTACCGGCGAAAAATCGGATTCGTGAATGCTTGGCTTCAGGCAGGACTAATCTTGACACTCGTTTGGGCCTACGCCATCCTGACCGGTCTTTCCACGCCCGTCGTGCGCTCGGCGCTGATGATTAGCTTTTTAACGGTCGGGCAGGCGGCGCGGCGGCAACACACCCCGTACAATTTGCTGGCGCTCGCCGCGTTCGTCACGCTGTGCCTGGATCCGGGGGCGCTGTTTCAGGCCGGATTCCAGCTTTCGTACCTGGCCGTACTCGGTCTGACGTACCTGCAACCGCGCCTCGACCAGCTGCACGCCCCCGAAACGCGCCCCGGACGATTCTTCTGGCAAGCGACCACGACGGCGTTGGCCGCACAATTGGCCACGTTTCCGCTGGGCGTGTACTACTTCCACCAATTTCCGACGTACTTCCTGCTCATTAATCCGCTGGTGTTGGTACTCGCTGCCGCGATTCTGTACGCGGGCATGGCCTTTCCGTTGCTGGGCTGGTGGGAGCCTACGGCGCAGGGTCTGGGTTGGGTACTCCGTCAACTGGCCTGGCTGCTGAACGAAGCCGTCTTCCGACTGGAGCGCCTACCCGCCGCCGTCTGGTCGAATCTGAGCGTGAATGCGCTTGAGTTAACGCTGCTCTACGCGCTGCTCGTCAGCCTATTGGCCTACCTGTACCGACCCCGCAAAGCGTTCATCTGGGCGCCGCTGGCCTGTGCCTTCGTCCTCACCACCAGCGCCGTTTGGACCAAAAGACAGCAACGCGCCCAAACTCGCCTCGTCATCCATTCGCTCGGGAATCAGACCGGTCTGAGTGTACTCACCGGTCGGACGCTGACCCTGGTGGGTGATTCGGCTTTCCGGGCTGCACCTACCCGATTTGCGTTTCAAACGGCCACGTTCTGGGCGCAGTCGGGTGTACGCCGCCGCGAGTCAACCGACGATCAGTTCCCGAAACGAAACACCTACTTCGGTGAAATGCACCTGATTCGGGGCTGCAGCCTGCTCTGGCTGAATCGACCGGTTCGGTACACCCGCTTTCACCTGCTCAGACAGCGAGTTGATCTCCTGCTGATCAGTCACAACGCCATTCGGTACCCCAACGACGTGCTCGGCGGCATCGCAGTTCGCCAGGTGGTCATCGACGGTACCAATTCCCGGCGCACGGCCGAACGCTGGCGCAACGCCGCCCGGCAACGCGGCATTCCCTGCCACGACGTGCGCGAAACGGGGGCCTTCGTGCGGTCCTGGTGAAAACAAAAACGGGCCAGCGCGCTCACGCTGGCCCGTCGGGGTATTCATTAAACCGAGTTAGAACGGCAGGTCGTCGTCACCCGACGAAACCGGCAGATTCGGCGCGTCGGTTTTGCGGGGGCGCGGTTCGGCCGCCGCCTGATTCACGGCGTTGGCGTACGGGTCGCTGCCTCCCCCACCGCCCTCGCCCGTCTCCAGGCGCCAGGCGCGGGCTTCGGTGTACCAGCGACCGTTGTACTCGCGCGATTCGAGGTTAAACGTCACCTTGATCGAATCGCCGGGGTTGTATTGCTTGAGGTCGTTGACTTTGTCCTGACCCCAAACCGACAGGCACACTTTCTTCGGGTACTGCCCGTCCATAAATTCAATCACAAATTCCTGCTTCACCCAGGGGTTACCGGTACGGCCCGTACCCGTCACCTCGTTCATCAGTTGGGAAAGCGTCCCGGTTAGTTCGAGTGCCATGTCACAAAAGGTTATTCGTCGGTTTGATTCAATACGCGTTGATACTCACGATTTTGCCACTTTCCAGGATCCGTAACGGCGTTTTCGAGCGGCGAATCGGCTTGCAAAGTAAAAAAACTTCTCTACTTTTGCCCGCACAAAACCCCTGGCGATGTGGTGAAATTGGTAGACACGCTACTTTGAGGGGGTAGTGGACGTAAGTCCATGGGAGTTCGAGTCTCCCCATCGTCACGAGAACCTTCGGCCCTGCGGTCGAGGGTTTTTTCGTTTTTGCGAATTATTCGGAAATGGAATGCTCATTTCTCAATATTCAATTTTCAATGTTCAGTGAACGAATTGAATATTGAGCATTGAATATCGAACATTGCCCTCCAAAAAAAACCTTCTACTCATTCCGGATCGCCTCCTCCACCGCCCGAAGTACCGTCTGCCAATCTTCGGGGCGGTTGGCAAAGTCCAGGTGGTTTACGTCGATGATCAGCAGTTTGCCCGCGTCGTACCCGGCCACGAATTCTTCGTAGTGCTCGTTGAGGTCGCGGAGGTACCGCTCGGCGATGTTTTGCTCGAAGGGCCGCCCGCGTTTGCGAATCTGCTCGAACAGCTTGGGTAGATCGGCCCGGAGGTAAATCATCAGATCAGGGGGTTCGACGACGCTCATCATGATCTCGAACAGCGAGCGGTACGTAGCGTAGTCGCGGTTGCTCAAAATGCCCGAAACGTGCAGGTTGCGGGCGAAAATGTGAGCGTCTTCGTAAATGGTCCGGTCCTGCACCAGGTTTTCCGACGACTCGCGAATCTGGAGTACCTGCTCAAACCGGCTTCGTAGAAAATAAATCTGCAAATGAAAGGCCCAGCGCTCCATGTCGGCGTAAAAATCGGCGAGGTACGGGTTGCCTTCGACGGCTTCAAAAAAGACCCGCCAGCCGTACTGGTCGGCGAGTAGCTGGGCCAAGGTAGTTTTTCCGGCTCCGATGTTTCCGGTAACGGCAATGTGCATGGGCAGGGGTCAAGTTGCAGGCTGCAAGGTGCGGCGTTTGGTGTTCAATTCCGATGCCGGGGCGAAAAAGTGTATTTTTGCACCTGATTTTCCGATTAGCCATGCCCGACTACCGCGTCCTGTTGTACTACTGCTACGTACCCATCGCCGACCCGGCGGCGTACCGCGACGAGCACCACCTGTTCTGCATCGAACACCACCTGCTCGGGCGCGTCATCGTGGCCGCCGAGGGGCTGAACGGGACCGTTTCGGGCCGGGCTGCCGATTGCCAGCGGTACATGGACTGGCTCCACGCCGACCCGCGGTTTGCGGCGATTGATTTCAAGGTCGAGCCGCACGACGGGCACGCGTTTCAAAAACTGCACGTGCGGGTGAAGGGCGAAATCGTAAATTCAGACCTGCCCGTTGATCCCCGCCGCCGGACCGGTGTTCACCTCGAACCGGAGGAATTTCGTCGGCTGAAAAACGACCCGGACGCGGTCCTCGTCGACATGCGCTCGAACTACGAGCACCGGGTGGGTAAGTTCCGGGGGGCCGTGACGTTCGACATGGAAAACCTACGCGAACTGCCCGAGCACGTGCACGAAATCGAGCACCTGAAAGACAAGAAAATCATTACGTACTGCACGGGCGGCATCAAGTGCGAGAAAGCTTCGGCGTACCTGCTCGAACGGGGTTTCGAGAATGTGTACCAGCTCCACGGCGGCATCATCAAGTACGGGTTGGAAGCGGGCGGCGAGGATTTCGAGGGTGCGTGCTACGTCTTCGACAACCGAATTACGACTGAAGTCAACCGCGTCAATCCGAGCGTGATTTCCACCTGCCACGCCTGTGGTACGGATTGCGAACGGATGGTCAACTGCGCCAATCCCGACTGCAACGCCCACGTGCCGCTCTGCGAGGCCTGCGGCTGGCAGCTCGAAGGGACCTGCTCGCTCACGTGCCAGGCGCACCCCGACAAACGCCCCTACGACGGGACCGGGTACTACGCGAAGGAAACGAACGGGTACTCGCCCGTGATGGGTTTCCGCAGCCAGCGCGGCAAGCTGGAAGGGCTGTTACTGAATCGTTAACCGCCTGATTGTGATTCCCGAAACCGAACTCATCCTCAACCCCGACGGGAGCGTTTACCACCTAAACCTCCGCCCCGAGGACCTGGCCGACACGATCCTGACCGTCGGCGACCCGGACCGGGTACCGTTGGTGTCGCGGCACTTCGACCGCATCGACCTGCGGAAGCAGAAACGCGAGTTCGTGACCCACACGGGGTACCTCGGCGCGCGGCGCCTGACGGTGATTTCCAGCGGCATCGGTACCGACAACGTCGAGATTCTGATGAACGAACTCGACGCGCTCGTCAACGTGGACCTGGAAACGCGCACCGTGCGACCGGTACCGCGTTCGTTGCAATTCATTCGTCTGGGTACCTCGGGAAGCCTGCGGCCCGAGTTGGGCGTCGATTCGCTCGTGGCGTCCGTGACGGGTACTGGACTGGATTCGCTCCAGCAGTTTTACCGGCTGCCCCAAACCGAAGTTGAGCACGAACGCACGCAGGCCCTGCAACGACAACTCGGGCTGAGTTGGCAACCGTACCAGGCCACTGGGTCGGAAGCACTCCGGCTACAGCTCGCGTACGACTTCACTCCCGTCCACACGCTCACCTGTCCAGGCTTTTACGCGCCGCAGGGGCGGTTTGTCCGGTTGGCGCCCCGGCTGGATGCGTACCTAGATAACTTGCTGACCATCAGTTCGACTCAGTATTCAATCGACAACTTTGAGATGGAAACAGCCGGGTACTACGCCTTCGGGCGACTGCTCGGGCACGCGGTACTTTCCCTCAGTGTAATTCTGGCCAGCCGACGGACGGGTCAGTTTTCACCCAATCCTGAACGCGCCACCGAACGCCTCCTCACGACGGTACTCGAACGGCTCGCTTCCGCCTGAGGGCTCAGGACAAACTGTATTTTTCGGGGTGTTTCGGCGTGAACTGCCGGTAGATGGCCTGCAATTCCTTCAGGTCGGCGGCATAGTCGCCCGTCGGGTGGAAAAGGCCCTGGAAACCGGCTTCTTTTTTGGCGTAATCGAGAAAACCGAGCACGATGGGTACCCCCGCGCCGCGGGCCACGTGGTAAAAGCCGGATTTCCACTCCGCGACGTAACCGCGGGTCCCTTCCACCGGAATCATCAGAATCAGGTTTTCCCGCTCGCGAAACATCTCGATCATGGTGTCAACCAGGTTGCCCCGCTGCGCACGATTGACCGGAATCCCGCCGCTGGCCCGCATCAGCCAACCCAACGGCGCGCGAAACAACGACTGCTTGGCCAGAAACCGGACGGGTACCCGGCGGGCGTAAAAAACCGACAGGGCGTAAGGATAATCCCAGTTGGAGGTGTGCGGAGCGGCAATCAGCACACAGCGCTGGTGCGCCCGAATGCCGCCCGGCAGGCGGTCGACAATCTTCCAGCCCGACAGCCAAAGAAAGAATTTGCAGAGCAAGGCCATGACGGGCGAAGGTACGCCACCGTTCCGATATCCCGGCCAAATCCGTAGCTTTGACGTTCCTTCGTTACCGATTTTGCATGGATTCTTCTCGTCCCCTCATTTTAGTTTCCAACGACGACGACATCACGGCCAAAGGCATTCGGGTACTCGTAGACGTCATGCGCGAACTCGGGGAAGTGGTCGTCGTCGCGCCCGACCGGCCGCAATCGGGTCAGGGCCACGCCATCACGATTGGCAATCCGCTGCGGATGACGCCCTCCAGATTATTTGGCGACGACATCCGCGCGTTTCAGACGACGGGTACCCCCGCCGACTGCGTCAAGTTGGGTAAGCACCTCGTGCTGCGCGACCGCAAGCCCGACCTCGTCGTGAGCGGCATCAACCACGGGAGCAATTCGGCCATCAGCGTGCTGTACTCGGGTACCATGTCGGCGGCCATCGAAGCGGCCATCGAAGGCATTCCGGCCATTGGATTTTCGCTGGGTGCCTACGAACCCGACGCCGATTTTTCGCACACGATTCCTTACGTGCGTCGCATTGCCGAGCAGGTACTCGCCGAAGGCCTGCCGAAGGGCGTGGCGCTCAACGTCAACTTTCCGGCCCGGAGCAGCCAGCCCATTCAGGGCGTACGCGTGTGCCGCCAGGCCGACGCCCGGTACCTCGAACACTTCGAGCAGCGCCGCGATCCGCACAACCGCCCATACTACTGGCTCGACGGCGATTTCGTGAATTTTGACGAAGGCGACGATACCGACGAGTGGGCGCTATCGCACAATTTTGCTTCGGTAGTACCCTGCCAGTTCGATCTGACGGCCTACGCCACCCTCGACCGGCTGCGGACCTGGTCGCTCGATCCCATCGCTTCGTCGGAGCGGGTGTAACGGGTACCAATCCGGGAAAAACTTTTCTATTTTTGATCCTACCCACACTTCCTACTTCATCCAGATCAACACCGCATGGCCGTATTGGGTAGATTGTTAAAACGGGGCATCAGCCTAACGGGGGGCGTCATTCGCCGCCGTCGGTTGAATGGCCCCAAGCGTCAACGGCGGGCTTTCATCAAGCTCCTGACCAAGGCCCGGTACACGGCGTTTGGCGAAAAATACCGGTTCGACGAGCTGATTGAGGCAGCCCGGTTCCGGGCCGACAACGCATTTTACGAACGTTTCAAGAAAACCGTTCCGGTTCACGACTACAACCGGATGCACCGCGACTGGTGGCACCGGACGCAGGCGGGCGAAGCCAACGTCTGCTGGCCGGGCAAGGTGAAGTACTTCGCGCTGAGTTCGGGTACCTCCGAAGCGGCCTCGAAGTACATTCCCGTCACGAAAGACATGATCAAGGCCATGCAGCGGACCAGCATCCGCCAGATCTTGTCGCTGTCGGAATACAAACACCTTCCCCCAGACTTGTTCGAAAAAGGGTACCTCATGCTCGGTGGCAGTACCAATCTGAAAAACAGCGGGCACTACTTCGAGGGCGACCTGAGCGGCATCAACCAGGCCAAGATTCCGTTCTGGTTTGAGCGATTTTACAAACCCGGCAAAAACATCGCCGGGATTCGTGACTGGGAACAGAAACTGGACGAAATCACCCGGCTGGCGAAGAACTGGGACATTGGGTACGTCGTCGGCGTACCGGCCTGGGTGCAGTTGCTGCTGGAAAAAATCATCAGGCACTACAACGTCCGTACGATTCACGACATCTGGCCGAACCTGGAAGTGTTTGGGCACGGCGGGGTTTCGTTTGAACCGTACCGTCAGGGGTTTGAAAAACTCCTGGGTCGGCCCATCACCTACATCGAAACGTACCTCGCCTCCGAGGGTTTCATCGCGTACCAGGCCCGGCCCGAAGCGAAAGGCATGCGGCTGGCGGTCAACCAGGGCCTGTTTTTTGAGTTTGTTCCGTTCAACGAGCGCAACTTCAGTCCCGAGGGCGAATTACTGCCCAGCCCCGAAACGCTCCTCATCGACGACGTGGAGGAAGACCGCGAGTACGCCCTGCTCCTCTCCACCTGCGCCGGGGCCTGGCGGTACCTCATCGGCGATACGGTGCGGTTTACGTCCAAAAAACACTGCGAAATCGTCATCACGGGCCGGACGAAGCACTTCCTGAGTTTGTGCGGGGAACACCTGTCGGTCGACAACATGAACAAGGCCATCGAACTGGCCTCGCGGCATTTTGGCATCAGCATTCCCGAATTTACGGTGGCCGGTATCCCGTACGACACGCTCTTCGCTCACCACTGGTTCGTGGGTACCGACGGTCCGGTTGATGCCGAGGCGTTGCGGGTATTCATCGACAACACGTTGCAAGACCTCAACGACGACTACGCCGTCGAACGCCGCCATGCCCTGCGCGACGTCTCGGTCACGGTCTTGCCACTCCGTGTTTTCTACGACTGGATGGCCGACCGGGGCAAACTCGGCGGCCAGCACAAGTTTCCGCGGGTGCTGCGCAACCGGCAAATCGAGGAGTGGAACCAGTACCTGGAGCGTACGACGGGTCGGCTGGCCGAAGTCGCCCGCTAAACCATCGCGTTGATGACGTCCTGGAGCGGTACCGTGGCTAAGCTGCTGGAGTAGTCCGACACGGCGTACGGAATGATGAGCGTATCGCCGAACACCTGCCCGCCGCAACTATACACCACATTGGGTACGTACCCTTCGCGCTCGTTTTCGTCGGGGGCGAGCAAGGGCTCAGCCAAGCGCCCGAGTACCTTCCGGGGATTTTCCTTGTCAAGCAGAAAAGCACCGATGGCGTACTTGCGCAGCGGCCCGACGCCGTGACTGAGTACCAGCCAGCCCGCGTCGGTTTCGATGGGTGAACCGCAATTGCCCAGTTGCACGAATTCCCAGGGATACGCGGGTTTCAGCAGCAACTCTTTCTCAAACCAAAAGTGCACGTGCTCGGAGAACATGAGGTAGATGTTCTCGTTGTCCTGCCGCGAAATCATGGCGTACAACCCGTTCACCCGCCGCGGAAACAGCGCCATGCCCTTGTTTTGCACCTGCGGGCCGTTGAGCGTACTGATGTGGAAATTCTGGAAATCTTCCGTTTCGATGAATTGCGGAAACGTCATGCGGCCGTTGTAGGCCGTGTACGTGGCGTAGTACGTCCGGGAGCCGTCGTCGTCCGTAAACTCGACGAAGCGCGCGTCTTCAATGCCGTTCAGTTCATTGGGTGAAAACGGAAAAATAACCCGCTCGGAAAGGTGTTTTTCCGGTAGAAAACGCAGGTCGTAGTTCGCGCGGGCCAGGGCCCGAATGGCGTTGATGTCGTCGGTACGAACTTCTTTCTCTGCACCGATTTCCTTCAGTCGGTTCTCAATTTCTACCAGGGTAAACCGCTCTTCCAGGCCGAGCAGCACCTCATCGGAAAGCTCGTTTTTATACCCCAACTCCTTGAGCTTTCGGGAGAAAAGATCTTTTTCATAGAGTGAATTGGCGTACACGTCGGGCGAGGTCACGTACCGCGTGTGGGGGTCCATGCGAATGCTCACGTCCGGACCGACGACCCCCGAACGAAACGTGATGGACGAGATGTGCCCTTCGCCCGTGGCCCTCAGGCTCAAAATGAAGCGTTTTTCGCCCGTTTTCAAACCCGTCTGATCGGGGTGCCAGATCATCGACGGGTTGAACAACGCCGAGGCTTCCAGCGAGTACTCGTGCGTGAAATACGCCCCGATCAGCAATTGCCGTTCGTGGCTGAGGGGTCGGTCGAGGGGCAGGTAGCCCTTCACGTCCTCGTACCGCTTGAGAAAAAATTCCTCTTCGTGCAGGTGTCGATCGTCGAATTCAACCCCAATCCGGCTCGCCTCCGCCTGTACTTCCTCATCGGTCAGGGAGTAGACGCGGGCAATGATGCGTTCGATGCGCGGCGGATCGGAAATGCGAAACGGACGGAGCAGAACACGTTTGTGATCGGGGCGGATTTGGATGCCCGTTCGGGTGGCTTTGACCATGAGAAATCGTTCGAGAGGCGCAAAAATCGCTTACCGAACTGATTCGGACAAACGCACTACCGGTGACTTGCCCCGCTGCACCCGTTCGGTTTGGCGGTCCAGGCTAAGTTTCAACTCGGTCCAGGCCATCAGATACGCCAAGGTCGATTCCGCGCCCTGGTTCCGATTGACGCGATCCGTCTGTAATCCATCAAAACAACCCGCCGAGGCTTCGTCGTACAGCGACAGGCCCAGGTCGTTTCGGCCCGTAAACCAACCGAACGCCTTCCAGGCCTCTTTCAGCCAGACCTCCATGCCCGTGAACTGGTGCGCCCGCAGCGCCGCCGCGACCATGGCCGCCGCTTCGAGCGGTTGTTGGTCGAATTGCGCACGGGGCTTGCCGAATTCGTAAAATCCGTCGTTGCCAATGGGCTGAAAATGCCCTTCGGGCGAAGTCTGGATGTCGCGAAGCCATTCGAGCGTGTGCACGCCGAGACGCATGGCTTCCTCGTCGCCGCTGGCGAGCAGGGCCTCGCAGAGACGGGCGTTGTCGTACGTCAATTTTGTCTCGAACCAGAACCAGTGCGGTTGCGCCGTGCGCCGGTGCAGGGTCACCAGCCGCTGGGCCAGTTCGGTCTGCAAGGCCCGCATCCGGCGGTCGCCTCCGAGGCAATTCAGGTACTCGTGAATGCCCAGCATCGCGTAGGCCCAGGCCCGCGGCGACGTGGTCGCTTCGATGGCACCGATGGCTTGGTCAAACCGTTCGATGGCCCAGGCCCGCAGGTCGGCCCGGCGGGTTTGGGCGAGCAGGGTACCCAGGGCCCACAGCGCGCGGCCGTGGCTGTCTTCCGAGCCCATTTCTTCGAGCCACTCGCGGCCGTATGACATGAAATTGCGGAATCGCCCCGTCGACTCCAGGAAGGCGTGGTTGAGGAAAGAGGCGTAGGTGTCCATCAAGACCGGTACCCGTGCGTCAAGAATCAAATCCGAGCCGTCGAGCCAGGTCGTCAGGATCAGCGCCCGGGCGTTGTCGTCGGTGCAGTACCCCTCCTCGCGAAACGGCAGCGTGTAGCGGGCGTGCTGGATAATCCCCGTCGAATCCGTCAGCCGATGCAGGTGATCGAGCCGAAGCGGGGGCAAGGCCTGCGTCTGCGCCGAGCGTTGGGCCACGCGTACGCTCCGCAACGGGCGGTGCTGGCTGACCTGGCAGAACAGGGCGTCGTACTGCTCGGCCACCCGAGCCCAGATCATCTCACGACCCAGGGCGTAGGCCTGACGCCGGAGGTGTTCGCGATGGGCGTCGTCGCGGAACAAATTCCGCAGGGCCTGTGCCGTTGTCCCCGAATCGGCGAACGGAATGAGAACACCGCGGTCGTCGGCGAGCAATTCTTCGGCGTGCCAGTACGGTGTCGACACTACGGCCTTGCCGCAGCCGAAGCAGTACGCCAGAGTACCCGAGGTAATCTGCGCCGGGTTGAGGTACGGCGTGATGTACACGTCAGCGGCCTGGATGTACTGGGTTAATTCGTTGAGGGCTAAAAATTTATTATGAAACTGCACGTGTTGCTCGACGCCGAGTTCGCGAGCCAGTTTCTGGAGGCTTTCGCGGTACTCCTCCCCGCGTTCGCGCACGAGGTTTGGATGCGTCGCTCCAACGATGAGGTAGAGCAGATCCGGTACTTCCTGGACGACTTCGGGCAAGGCGCGAATGACGTGTTCGATGCCCTTGTTGGGCGAAAGCAGGCCAAACGTGAGCAGCGTGCGCCGCCCGGCCACGCCCAGGGCCTCTTTGAACGGCGACGGGTCTTCGGCGTAGGGTACGTCGGGAATGCCGTGCGCGATGACTTCGATTTTTTCGGCGGGTACCTCGTAAATCGTTTCCAGAAACTGCCGTCCCCGCTCGGTCATCACCACCAGCTTGGCCGACAGTCGGGCCAGTTCGCGCAACACGCGGCGCTGGGCCTCGTCGGGGTTCTTCAACACCGTGTGGAGTGTCGTCACGATGGGCATGTCCAGTTCGCGGAGCAGGGTAAGCAGGTACTCTCCGGCGGGACCGCCAAAAATACCGTACTCGTGCTGAAGGCACACCACTTCCACGTCGCGCTCTTTCAGGTACACCGCGGCCTGGCGGTACGCCTTTAAATCCTGCTGGGGAAAATCGTACTTCACCTCCACCGGGTACTCGTAGGCATCGGGCCGGTCGGTCACGGCCACGACAAACGCCTGGCGTCGCGCCGCGGTGGCGGTCAGGTGGCGTTGGTAGTGCGTGAACAGGTCAAACGTAAACGTGGCAATGCCGCACTGACGCGGTACGTAATTGCTGAGAAACGCCACGCGGGTTGGACAGGCCGTGTCCGGTCGAAGGGAAGAAGTTATCATGAAACGAACGGTTTGGAGCGAATTCCAACCGGAGCACGATCCGTTCCGGTTGGTGCGGCGTTCAAGAAAGCCGCTGATGCCGTCAGTTCGGTCAAAAAACGTTCCAGACCCGCTCCGGCTCCGTTACCGGCCTGCTTTGGAGGAGTTGTTGAGAAAAATCCTCGGTTGGGTTCAGCCGAACTTCGCTCATCAGAGTGGAGCAATCCAGCCCTCCGGAAGCCGTTCAGGCAAGAAATGAGTTCGGCAAAACCAATTCAGATGCCGGGTTTCGCGGATGCAGAGCGGCGAAAAATACGCGGGTACCCGACCGGCGTCGAGGTCGGCCATCAACGTTCTCAGCTCCAGAAAGCGCAGTTGCTCCTCCCCCGGACGGGGTGATTTCGGTCCCCAGAGGTAGGCTGGCCGGACCTGCACACCCGTCAGTTGCGTGTGCGAGCGCCCCGCCCGTACGCCTTTTTCGAACGTCAACTTCAAAAACGGAGCCAACCGACACCAACTGAAAATGTCGTACGCGACGAAGTCTGCCAGGGAATAAATGGCAAAGCCCTGCTTGAACTGACCGGTGTTCGGATCGTTAAAATCAACCCGTTCCATCGGCTGCGGATTGTGCGGATGCCCGCCCAGAATCACGTCGACGCCGCATTCCCGAAATACCCGATGAAACACCTCGACCGTGTGCGCCGAGGGGTACGCCTGGTACGCGTTGCCGGTATGCAACATCGCCACGACGACGTCGGCTCCCTGCGCACGGGCCGTACGGACCTGCTCGGCAATCGGCGTCAGGTCCACGTCCCGGCGATTGAGCCGGAGGTAGTTGACGAGGTACTCCCGCCCCGGCGGCGGGAGGAGTTTGTTGAGGTTGGACGTCCAGGCCAGGAAAGCCACGCGAATGCCGTTTCGTTCCAGAATCGGGAGGCGTTGCTGTTCCTCGGGCGACCGGGCGGTACCCGCGTACGCAACGCCCTGCGCGGCGAGGAAATCAAGCGTGGCGCGTAGGCCGGATTCGCCCGCGTCGAGGCTGTGGTTGTTGGCCGTTGACAGCAGGTCGTATCCCCGGTACCGGCCGTTGCCCGAAAACACCCGAAACAGCGCGGCGTCGCCGTTGAAGTACATGTCGTTCAGCATGACTTCGGGGACGAGCGAAGGCGGTTTGGAGCCGTCTATCGGAGTTTCGAGGTTCGCCACGACGAGGTTCGAGCCAAAAAACCAGTCGCCCAGTTCATCCCAGAGGCGGGTCGTCGCCCGCTCGTTGATCCAGGCGTAGGGCATGAGATCGCCCCCTGCCGAAAGCGTCAACCGCGACTCCACCCGAAAGTCCTCGGGCGGGCTGAAATCGAGTACCTGGTTTCGGAAGTGCTCAGCCAGCTTGTCCTGCGCCCGGCGCGGCGGGTGCACGTAGTACTTGTAGCCGAGGTACACAGCCCCGAGCCAGGGAGAAGCGCGTGGGTTTTCCTCAAAATTGGTCTCGGGTACCGCCCAACGCCGCCGCACAAATGGAAGGAGTGCGCCGTACAGCCGCCGAAGCCGCGCCACGGTGCGCCGACCGGCTTCGCTGAACGGCAGCACGGGCGGGAAGTGTTCGGCGTCGTTCACAGCCATTCTTTCAGTTGCGTCCAGGCCAGATTCAGCCCCACGACGATGAACACCAGCCCGGAAACTTTGTTGATGGCCCCGAGGACGCGCGCGCTGAAGCGGTGCTTAAGGTGGTGCGCCGAGAGCGAAATGATCGTTTCGGTACCAAAAATGGCCATCAGGCAAGCCCCGAAAAACACGGCGGTCTGGGCGGAATCGTACCGCCGCACGAGCGCCGCTACCGACACCCAGATGAAGAAGTTGATGGGGTTCAGCGCGTTGAGGAAAAAGCCCTTGCCGAAGTAGTAAACGAAGGTACCCAGGCGCGTCTGCGGGTAGGCCAGCTTGGGCGTACCGCGCAGCAGCGACACGCTCCCAAGCCCGAGCAGCAGCGCCGCGCAGCTCAGTCGCAGGTACCGGTCGAAATGATCAACCTGGGGCAGGAGCGCGGTACCAAACAGGGCAAACAGAATGAACAGCAGATCGCAGGTGACGACGCCGAGCGCGATTTTCATGCCGCTGCGGTACCCGTTGTCGACGCTGTTCTGAATGAGCGCGAAGAACACCGTACCCAGCGAGAGGCACATGGCCACGCCGCTCGTCAGACCGTAAAGGAGCGCTTCCAGCATACGTTCAAAAACCGCGCAGGCGGGCTACTTTCAAGATTCCGGCGATGCTGATGGAATCGGTGATGCGACTGTCCATGACCATCGCCAGGGCTTCGGTGAACGGGAGTTTCCAAATTTTCAGGTCCTCGGTTTCATCGAACTCGGTCTCGGACTGGTGCAGCCCTTCGGCGATGAAAATAAAGCCTTCCTCATCGGTTACCGAGTTGGAAGTATGAATCCGGGCAATGTTTTCCCAGCGATCGGCCACGAGACCGGTTTCTTCCTTCAGTTCCCGCTGCGCTGATTCGAGTACGTCGACGTCGAGCGGCCCGCCGCCCATCGGAATTTCCCAGCAGTATTCGTTCAGCGCGTACCGGTACTGCCCCACGAGCCAGGTATGGCCCTGATCGTCAAGCGGAACGATGCCGATGGCTTTGTTTTTAAAATGCGCTACCCCGTAGATGCCGGGCGTTCCGGCGGGCGTCAGGACGTCTTCGTGGCGGATGGTCACCCAGGGATTATCGTAGACGACACGGGATGAAAGGGTTTTCCAGGGATTGGCGTGGGATTCCATGCGGCAAAAGTAGGAGATCGGCGGGATTCTCGCCGCAGCACCCGGATTTCTGACCCCAGGCGGCTACTTTTACGAACCGATGCGGGGTCTGCCGTTGTTGCGAAACGTACCGGTTGCCATTCGTTCATGATTGCCGCCCCCAATACGCTCAAATTCCGACTCATCCTGCTCTCCTTCGGCGTCAGCACGGTGCTGATGGTGGTGAAGTTTGGCGCGTGGTGGCTAACCAACTCGAACGCCATCCTGACCGACGCCCTCGAATCGATCGTCAACGTCGTCGCCAGCGGATTCGCGTTTTACAGCGTGTACCTTTCGTCGCTCCCCCGCGACGAGAACCATCCGTACGGCCACGGCAAAATTGAGTTTTTCTCGGCGGGACTGGAAGGGGTACTCATCGGTCTGGCGGGTGCGTTCATCATCGTTCACTCGGTACTCAACCTGCTCCTGCCGCCGCCGCTCGAAGCCCTCGGCGCGGGGATGCTGCTGACGCTGATCACGGCCGCCGTCAACTGGGGCCTCGGCTGGGCGCTGCGCCGGGAAGGGACCCGGTCGGACTCCCCTACCCTCGTGGCCGACGGCCACCACCTGATTCTCGACGCGCAGTCGACCTTCGTACTGGTACTCGGGTTGGGACTGATTGTCTGGACGGGCTGGACGTGGCTCGACAGTGCGCTGTCGATTCTCTTCGCCTGCGTGATGATTTACAACGCCTTCCGCATCACGCGCCGCTCGGTGGCGGGCTTGATGGACGAGGTCGACGCGGGTACCCTCGAACGCGTCACGAGCGTGTTCAAACAACACCGCCAGTCGGATTGGATTGACGTGCACAACCTGCGCATTCAGAAGTACGGGGCCGACCTGCACATCGACTGCCACGTGACGCTGCCGTACTACTGGGGTCTGGAGCGGGTTCACGCCGAAATTCACGAAATCGAAGAGGTTCTGGAGCAGGAATTCAGCTCGCACGTTGAGATTTTCATCCACGCCGACCCCTGCCTGCCCGCTTGCTGTTCGTACTGCGGGGTGGCCGACTGCCCGGTGCGCCAAGCGCCCCACACCCGGCACATCGACTGGACGACCCGCAACCTCTCACTGAATCAGAAGCATTTCCAGCAAGAGGAGATTTCGTAGTCAGGGGAGAAAGGAAAAGGGACAAGGGAAAAGGAGAAGATAACCAATCACCTTGTCCCTTTTCCTTTCTCCTATTTTTTGCCTCCCGGCTCGACTCCATTCATCTGCGTCATCGCCATCAGTTGCTGCATGGTTTTTTGCAGGCCCTCGTTCGAGCCGTCGAGGAAAATGACGTTGCCCTGCCCCTTCTCGGCGAAATACCGGATGGCCTCCGTCCACATCGAAAACACGACCAGCGAAGCATCCATTTCCTGTTCCTTCATCTCCTTGACGGCCAGCGCCATCCCCTTCGTCACCTCTTCCCGGAACAGCGCGATGCCCTGACCGCGGAGTTGCGCCGCCAGTCGCTCGGCTTCGGCGGCGATTTTGATGGCATTGCCTTCGGCTTCGGCGGCTTTGGTTTTGGTAATGAGCAGGGCCTGGCCTTCGTTTTCAGCGGCGGCCTTCAGGTTGTTGGAGGCCACCACCTGCGCCATCGAGCGCATGATGGCTTCGTCGAAGGCAATGTCGTTGAGCTGCAAATCAATCAGGTGATACCCCCAACCGATGAGCATTTCGTCGAGCTGTTCCTTCACGTGCAGGACGATTTCGGAGCGCAACGAAAGAATTTCGGCCTGCCGCTTCGTGGCGACGTAGCTCCGAATCGAGCCTTCGATGGTGCGGATGAGCGCCTGCATCAGGCTCTGCTGGTTGATGAACTTGAAGGCGACGTTCTTGATGCTCTCTTCCGACTGGTCGAGTACCGCGTAGACCAGCATCGCCTTGAACCGGACGTTGGCCTGGTCGAAGGTGATGGCCTGGAAATCCAGCTCGACGGATTGGTTCTGAATCGAGATGCGGCGAAAGATGTACTCGATGAACGGAATCTTGAAGTTCAGTCCCGGCGTCATGACGCGCTGGTACTTCCCGAATACGGTAATGACAGCCACGGTACCCTGCTGGACGATGACGACCGACAGGAACAGGACCACAACGAGCAAAAAGACAATGGCGAGGGTAACGAAAGATCCCATGCGTTTGGTGAGGTTAAGGAAAACGCCACCAAAGTACTCAGTTTTAGGTATGAAGTAGTTTGAAAAGTTTGAGTGGGTTTGAACCGGTTTGAAGTAGTGTTTTTCAATTAATAATCTTCAAATACACTCAAACTTTTCAAACCTACTTCAGCCGTCCCATGCCCCCGTCCACGCCGAGTACCTGCCCGGTCATCCAGGTACTTTCGTCGGAGAGCAGAAATTGCGCGGCGGTGGCGATGTCGGCGGGGGTACCGTACCGGCCCAGCGGGTGGCGTTTGTTGGAAGCGTCCTGTTTTTCGGGGGTACTCAGCAGCGGTTGCGCCAGCGGCGTGTCGGTCAGCGAGGGCGCGATGGCGTTGACGCGGATGCGGTTGGTGGCCCACTCGGCGGCGAGCGAGCGGGTCAGTCCTTCCACGGCCCCTTTCGCCATCGCCACGATGGCGTGATACGGCATTCCGGTCTGCACGGCCACCGTCGAAAAGAGGACCACCGACGCCCCTTCGGCTTTTTTCAACGCGAGGTGCGCGGCCTGCAAGGCCGCGACGGCCCCGAAGGCGTTGACCTGCAATTCCGCCTGCAACTCAGCGTTCGTCACCCGGTTGAACGGTTTCAGGTTGATCGTACCCGGCGCGTAGACCAAGCCGTGCAGTACCTCGGGCAGTTGCTTGCCAAAGTCGGGATTGGGCTGGGCGGCGTCCCAATCGAGGTGCTGGACGTCAAGGCCCTCGGGGGCATGACGCGAGGCGGAGAGTACCGTAGCTCCGGCGGCACTGAGGCGTTTGGCGAGTTCGTAACCGATGCCCGAACTGGCCCCGAAAACGAGAATGGTTTTTCCTTGCATGAATGTGTGAATGAAAAAGCGTCGTCCGGTTAACCGGACGACGCTTCGGATGGTTTTGGCGTACGTCAGATCTTGCCGATGTACTTCAAAAACTCTTCCCGCGTGGTTGGCTCCCGGAATTTTCCGCCGTAGTACGAGGTCACGGTCGAACTGGTCACGTCGTTGATGCCCCGCGAAGCCACGCACATGTGGTTGGCGTCCATGATAACGGCCACGTCGTCGGTACCCAATACCTCCACCAATTCGCGGGCAATCTGCATCGTGAGCCGCTCCTGCACCTGCGGGCGCTTGGCGTAGTACTGCACGATGCGGTTCAGCTTCGACAACCCGATCACGTTGCCGTTGGAGATGTACGCCACGTGCGCCTTGCCCCAGATGGGTACGAAGTGGTGTTCGCAGTTCGAGTAAAACGTGATGTCTTTCTCGACGAGCATTTCGCTGTACTTGTACTTGTTCTCGAACAGCGTCACGCTGGGTTTGTTGACCGGGTTCAGTCCACTAAACGTTTCCTTGACAAACATTTTGGCCACGCGGCGCGGGGTACCTTTCAGGCTGTCGTCGGTCAGGTCGAGGCCCAGGGTTTCCATGATTTCGCGGAAATGCCCTTCGATGGCCGCAATTTTCTGAGAATCGCTCAGGTCAAACGCATCCGGGCGCATCGGGGTGTCGGTGGCCGAGGAGGTATCGTGGTCGTCGCCCATCTGGTCGATGAGCAGTTCGTCGAGCGAGTTAAGCGGGGTATTCAACAAAGTTTCGTTCGGTTTCATGCAAGCGAATGGTTAGTTCCAGTTCGGGCCGGAGGTGCGGGCGGAGCAGGTCGTGGATGACCACGGCGATGTTCTCGGCACTCGGCGCCAGGGTCCTGAATTCTTCGGTGTCCAGGTTTAAATTTTTGTGGTCGAAGCGGTCCGTCACCTCGGCCTGGATGAGGTCGCTCAGTTGCTTGAGGTCAATCACGTACCCGGTGTCGGGGTCTACTTCCCCGACAACCTTGACAATCAAGTCGTAGTTATGGCCGTGGTAGTTTGGATTGTTGCACTTGCCGTACACGCGGGCGTTCTGCTCGTCGGTCCAGGCGGGGTTGTGCAGCCGATGGGCGGCGTTGAAATGCTCTTTGCGGAAAACCGCCACTTTTTGGGTACTCATTCCGGGGGAATTGTTTCGTGAACCCATCACGTTAGGCTGTGACGGGAGTTTGGGGAGGGTTGAGACAATCGGTGGACGGGGCCAACGCAGATCCAGAAGTCGTCTGAAAGGGTGTCAGCAACACTTGTGGACCAAAGGAAAGAATTCGCTCTGGGACCGTGGGGTAAACTAACCTCGGTGGCGGTTTGTTCCTCGAAATTTGAAAATTGGCGAATTTGGGCCGTTGTCCGTCCGGTTCCTGATGCCGTAAGCTCCGTAGCGTAGGGTTTAAACCCTACGCTACGGAGCTTACGGCATCAGGAACCGGACGGGGCTTTCCGGCGAATTGCCCCGCCGTTTGCAACTTCTCCCCAAATCACCCAATTTCGGCACTCGTTGCCTCCTCTCAACCGCTATGAAAAATCAAGCAGGCCGTCGTCTGTTTCTGCAACAATCGTCTACGGTGGCCGCGGCGACGGTCGCCTTCCCCCAGGTTCTCTTCGGTCGGGCCGACGATCGGAAGGTTCGCATCGGCTTCATCGGGACCGGGTTGCGCGGTCGAAACCACGTTCGTGCAGCGCTGTACCGGTCGGACGTCGTGATTCCGGCCATCTGCGACGTCGACCCCGACGCCGTGGCGCGTACCCAGAAAATGATTCGCGAAGCCGGTCGGCCTGAGGCGGCCGTGTACGGCAAGTCGGAGAAGGATTACGAAAACTTCCTCAAACGCGACGACCTCGACGGCGTCATCATCGCCACGCCCTGGGAATGGCACGTACCGATGGCCGTCGCGACGATGAAAGCGGGCAAGTACGCAGGCGTGGAAGTGTCGGCGACGGTGACCTTGCAGGAATCCTGGGATCTGGTCAACGCGTTCGAGAAAACGGGTTCGCCCTGCATGATTCTCGAAAACGTCTGCTACCGCCGCGACGTGATGGCCGTGCTGAACATGGTTCGGAAGGGGCTGTTCGGCGAACTGCTCCACCTCGAATGCGGCTACCAGCACGATTTGCGCGAGGTGAAATTCAACAACGGCAAAGATTTTTACGGCGGAGGCGTGGAGTTTGGCCCGAAGGCGATTTCGGAAGCCCGCTGGCGAACCCAGCATTCCGTCGACCGCAACGGCGATTTGTACCCGACGCACGGCCTCGGCCCGGTGGCACAGATGATCGACATCAACCGGGGCAACCAATTTCTGTACCTGACCTCGATGGCCACGAAAGCGCGCAGCCTGCACAAGTACGTCGTCGACAAGGGTGGGCCGAATCACCCCAACGCGAAGGTTAATTTCAAGCTCGGCGACGTCGTGCAGACGATGATCAAGTGCGCCAACGGCGAAACCATCCTCGTCACCCACGACACGAACAGCCCCCGGCCCTACTCGCTCGGCTTCCGGGTACAGGGTACCCAGGGGCTTTGGATGGACGACAACGACTCGATTTACCTCGAAGGTACCTCGCCCAAAGCCCACGCCTGGGAAGATTTTAAAACCTACCAGGAAAAATACGACCACCCGCTCTGGAAGGCCCGAGCCGCCGACGCCGAGAACGCCGGGCACGGGGGCATCGACTACTTCGTGTTCCGGGCGTTTGCCGAATCGGTCAAAAACAAGGTCGCGCCGCCCATCGACGTGTACGACGCGGCGGCCTGGTCGGCCATCAGCCCGCTGTCGGAAGAGTCGATCAAAAAAGGCTCGGCTCCCGTTCAGATTCCCGATTTCACGCGGGGCAAGTGGAAAACGAACCAGCAAAATTTCGGTCTGACCGACGCGTACTGACTTTCATCAAAAACCAGAAATCGTGAAAATCGTCCTCCCCTTTTTCTTCGCCCTCGCCCTGCTGACGGGCTGCCAATCTTCCTCGACGAAAGAAACGCCCACCGACGCCGACACGACGACGGCTACCGACGCGACCGAAGTTGACCCCGACACGACCGGGCAGGTACCCGGTGCCCCGGCGGGCTGGGCGGGTACCTACGCGGGCCAGTTGCCCTGCGCCGACTGCGAAGGCATCCAGACCGAACTCACGCTCTCGGCCACGGGCGAGTACACACTCCGCCGGACGTACCTCGGCAAGGCCAACCAGCAACCCGTGAGGGAGCAGGGTACCTGGAAAGCCAGTGACGGCAACGCGGGCGTGGTTCTTGACGACGCTAAGCCCGACAAACGCACCGAGTACCGCTTTACCGACGGCAACACGCTCAAACTCGTCGGCCGCGACGGCAAGGAACTCGATTCAACCCTGAACTACTCGCTGACGAAGCAGTGATCGCTGTTTAGGGTTTAAAGTATTCAGTTTAGCGTATTGAATTTCAACGCTAAACTGGATACTCTAAACCCTAAACGCTAAACCCTACCCCCCCCATGCCCACCACTTCCACCGTCACCGCGAAACCAACCTCGTACTGGGGTCCGCTGGCCATCATCGGGATGCTGTTTTTTGTCTTCGGGTTCGTCACCTGGGTCAACAGCGTGTTGATCGCGTTTTTTAAGGACGCGTTCCGGCTCAGCACCTTCGCTTCCAACCTGGTCGCCTTCGCATTTTTTATTTCCTACACGGTGATGGCCATTCCCTCGTCGGCGGTCCTGAAGCGGACGGGTTTCAAAAACGGCATGTCGCTCGGGCTGCTCGTGATGGCCGTGGGTACCCTGATTTTCGTCCCCGCCGCCCGGAGTGCCTCGTACGAGCTATTTCTGGTCGGACTTTTTCTGATTGGCATCGGGCTGACGGTACTCCAGACGGCTTCCAACCCCTACGTCACCATTCTCGGCCCGCGCGAGAGCGCCGCGCAGCGCATCAGTTTCATGGGCGTAGCAAACAAACTCGCGGGCATCGCGAGCCAGTTTATTTTCGGCGGACTGCTGCTGACGGGCGCGAACGCCGTGGCGGGTACCGCCAGTCTCGAAAAAGTCGTCACGCCGTACCTGATTCTGACGGGCGTGCTCCTCGTGCTGGCGCTGCTGATTCGCTTTTCGACCCTGCCGGAAGTTTCTGAAGAGCAGGACGAAGACGCGACGACGGCAGCGACGACCAGCCGGACGAGCATCACGCAGTTTCCGAATCTGATGCTCGGCGTGGCGGCGCTGTTCTGCTACGTCGGGGCCGAAGTCATCACGGGCGATACGATCATCAACTACGGCAAGGCGCTCGGCTTTGCCAACGAAGAGGCCAAAAACTTCACGGCTTACACGCTCTACGGCATGCTGACCGGGTACGTGCTCGGCATCCTTTGCATTCCGCGCTTCATTTCCCAGCAGGCCGCCCTGCGGTACGGGGCGCTGCTCGGCATCGTCCTCACCATCGGCGCTTTGCTGACCGACGGCTTTACCTCGGTCCTCTGCATTGCGCTGGCCGGTTTTGCCAACGCGCCCATCTGGCCAGCCGTCTGGCCGCTGGCCCTGAACCGCTTGGGTCGATTTACGAAACTCGGTTCGGCCCTACTCATCATGGGCATTTCGGGTGGAGCCTTGCTGCCGCTGCTGCACGGGTACGTGACGGACGCCGTCAACCCGCGCATCGCCTACGCGCTGCTGTTGCCGCTGTACGCTTTCGTTTTGTACTACGCCGTTTCGGGACACAAAAAAACAAGCTGGTAACGGCTTAGCTTTGCACCCGCTTTCATTTCCTTCCATGTCTTCTGTTACCGTTTCAACCCCTGGCCGGATTTGCCTGTTCGGCGAACACCAGGATTACTTAGGCTTGCCCGTCATCGCCGCGGCCATTTCGCGGCGGGTGCAGGTGAGTGGCTCGCACCGCGATGACCGGCACGTGTTCATCGACCTGCCCGACGTCGGCTCGTCGGAAGAATTCGATCTGGGAGACCGCATCGACTACACCAAAAAACGCGACTACTTCCGCAGCGCCGTCAACGTGCTGCAAGCCGAAGGGCTGACGTTTTCGCGGGGCGTCGATGCCTCGGTGCACGGCAACATTCCGATCAACTCGGGTACCTCCTCGTCGTCGGCGCTGCTGGCCAGTTGGATTCATTTCCTGATTCGGATGAGCGACCAGGCCCCCGACTGGGGTCGGCAGCGCATCGGCGAACTGGCCTACCAGGCCGAGGTTGTGGAGTTCAACGAGGCGGGCGGCATGATGGATCAGTACTCGACGGCGGTCGGCAACATCATCTACCTGGAATCGACACCCAAGATTCACATCGAAACGCTAAAACCCGCTCTCGGCAGTTTCGTCCTGGGCGATTCGGGCGAACCGAAGGACACGCAGGGCATCCTTGGTCGGCTGCGGCGGGGCGTCAACGACATCGTGACCAAGCTCCAGGAAATTCGACCGGGGTACTCACTCTTCACGGCCAGTGAGCTGGAAACGGCGGAGTTCAAGGATTTTCTGACGAAGGAAGAATTGGTACTCCTGCGCGGTACCCTTTCGAACCGCGATCTGCTTCGCGAGGCGAAAACAGTACTCGAAGCCCCGGAACTGGAGCACGTACGGTTGGGCCAACTGCTCTCGCGCCACCACCGCAACCTGCGTGACGCCCAGCAGATTTCAACGCCGAAAATCGAGCGAATGATTGGCGCTGCCCTCGAAGCCGGAGCCCTGGGCGCGAAAATCAACGGCTCGGGCGGCGGCGGCTGCATGTTCGCCTACGCGCCCAACCATGCCGAAGCCGTCGCCGAAGCCATCGAAAAACAGGGCGGCCAAGCGTACATCATCACCGTAGACGAAGGAACGCGGGTGGAAAATTAAGACGGATTGCGGAGGGCGAATTGCGGATTTAGGTTTAAATCAGTCCGCAATTCGCCTTCTGCAATCCGCAATCAAACTATGTCAAGACTCTTAATTCTCGCCGGGGGCATGTCGTCCCGGATGCGGCGCACGATGGAAGCGGGCGACGGCCTCGACGCCGCGCTCGTGCAACAGGCGAATACCCTGCCGAAGGGCATGATCGGCGTCGGAGAAAACGGTCGCCCGTTCATGGAGTACCTGCTTTACAACGCCAGCCGGGCCGGGTACCGCGACGTGCTGCTGCTTCTGAACCCGAAAGACGCCGTCACGCAGCTGCACTTCGAGGCGAAGCAAGCGGCGGGCGAAAGCTGGGGGCTGACGTTCCGGTATGCCCGGCAGCACATTCCCCCCGACCGCGAAAAGCCCCTGGGTACCGCCGATGCGGTCCAGCAGGCCCTTGACCAGCACCCCGACTGGAAGGTGGGTACCTTCGTCGTCTGCAATTCCGACAACCTGTACTCGACGCACGTTTTCCGGCTCCTGCTCGACACCCCACACCCGAACGCCCTGCCCGCCTACAACCGGGCGACGATGGGGCTGGAAGAAGCCCGCATCAAAACCTTCGCGTTGCTGCGGACGGACGCCAAGGGGTACCTCCAGGACATCATTGAAAAACCGACCGACGAAGAGGAACGCCAGATTAAAAAAGCCTCGGGCGAGCGGCTGGGCATCAGCATGAACATTTTCAAGTTCGAAGCGGCCTTTGCCTACACCTACTTCGTGACGGAGCCGCTGCACCCGCTGCGCAACGAGAAGGAACTACCCGGCGTCGTGGCGACCATTGCCCGGCAGCACCCGCGGGCGATTCTGACGATTCCGGTCAACGAGCCGATGCCGGATCTGACCAGCAAGGCGGATATTCTCGTCGTGCGGGAGTACCTGACGCGGGAGTTTCCCGAATTGTAGGACGGATTGCCTAATCCGTTCCGCAGACGCGTAGTCCGGGGCGCGTAGCCTACACCGGAAACATTTCCCCCCCACGCGCCGTTAGCCGCGTGGGGGTTTTTCTTGACCGGCCCGGCCCGAGATTCACCAAAACCGGGTTATTTTTGCGTTAAGCCCCCTGCCGAATATGGACGTTTTCGCACCGGATTTTGCCACTTCCCTGAACGCTTCGCGCTACGCCGTCTCGCTGACGGAGTACGTCCGTCGGACGACGGTACCCGTTTTCATCGGCGACGTACCAATGGGGTCGGACTACCCGATTCGCATCCAGTCGATGACGACCGTCGACACGATGGACACACTGGGTTCGGTTGAGCAGGCGATTCGGATGATTGAGGCTGGTTGTGAGTACGTGCGCATCACGGCCCCGAGCGTGAAGGAGGCCCAGAATCTCGAAAACATCCGCAAGGAACTGCGCCGCCGGGGGTACCCCACGCCGCTCGTTGCCGACATTCACTTCACGCCGAACGCCGCCGAACTGGCCGCGCGATTGGTCGAAAAAGTCCGCATCAACCCCGGCAACTACGCCGATAAAAAACGCTTCGAGTTCATCGACTACTCCGAGGCCGCGTACCAAGCGGAGCTGGAGCGCATTCGCGAAAAATTCCTGCCGCTCGTGCGCATCTGCAAGGAGTACGGCACGGCCATGCGGATTGGTACCAACCACGGCTCGCTCTCCGACCGCATCCTGAGCCGCTACGGCGACACGCCACTGGGTATGGTCGAGTCGGCGCTCGAGTTTTTGCGGATTTGTGAGGACGAAGGGTATTTCAACATCGTGCTTTCGATGAAGTCCTCGAACCCGCAGGTGATGGTCCAGGCGTACCGGCTGCTGTGTCAGAAGCTCGACGAGGCTGGTCTGAAACCGTACCCCCTGCACCTCGGCGTGACCGAGGCGGGCGAGGGCGAAGACGGCCGCATCAAGTCGGCCGTCGGTATCGGTACCCTACTCGAAGACGGACTCGGCGATACCGTCCGGGTTAGCCTGACCGAGGAACCCGAGTACGAGTTGCCCGTGGCGCGGGCGCTCGTGAACCGGTACACCCGTCGAGCCGCGCTGAGCCAGCCGATTCCGGCCATCGAACTTTCCCCCGTCAATCCGTTTCAGTACACCCGTCGAACGGCGGCCGAGATCGCCAATTTTGGCGGGACGAACGTGCCGCGCGTCATCGCCGATTTTTCGGCAACGCCCGTGCGTGACGTGGAGCAGTTGAAAGCCATCGGGCATTTCTACCTGCCGGTACCCGACAAGTGGGCCATGAACGACCTCGGTGCCGACTACCTCTACTCGGGTTCCCATCCGGCGGAGTTCATGCTGCCGAACGGGTTACGGGAAATCCTCGACTACCCGACCTGGCGACTCCACGCCGAGCAGGTACACAAATTCCCGCTGCTGACCGTCGAGGAGTACCGCCACGCCAACGAACGGGGAAAATTGCTGCATCCGGTCCTCAACTTCCTGCGGATTTCGCTCAACGACTTGTCGGAATCGGTACTCGATTTTCTGCGCGAGGACCCGCGACTGGTCCTCGTCGCCGAAACGACGAACGCCCACGCCATGCCCGAACTGCGGCGGTTGTTTTTTGAACTCCTCCGGCAGCGCGTCCACCTGCCCGTCGTGATCCGGCGCGGGTACGCAGTCGACTCGGCAAGCGATTTCCAGCTTTTTGCCGCCACCGATGCGGGCGGTTTGCTTGTCGACGGCCTTGGCGACGGTCTCTGGCTCGGTGGTTCTGGGGCGTCGCTGGCCAATTCCACGGCCTTCGGCATCCTCCAGGCCGCCCGGACGCGCATTTCCAAAACCGAGTACATCTCGTGTCCGTCCTGCGGGCGCACGCTTTTTGACTTGCAAGAGACGACGGCCCGCATCCGCCAACGTACCGATCACTTGAAGGGCGTGAAGATTGGCATCATGGGCTGCATTGTCAACGGGCCCGGTGAAATGGCCGACGCAGATTACGGGTACGTGGGAATTGGCAAGGACAAAATCGCGTTGTACCGGGGGCAGAACGTCGTCAAAAAATCGGTACACGCCGATCAGGCCCTCGACGAACTGATTGCCCTCATGAAGGAAGACGGCGTCTGGCGCGAACCCGCCGCCGTGGAAGCGTAAAACCAAACAACATGGCAACGAACCGAGTCAAAGAGCAATTTAAGTTGGGTGAAGTACTCCGATACTTCGTCCGCGTGTTTCAGAAACCTGACCCGAGCCGTCCGACGAGTTTTAACCTGCGGACGATGCACGTTATCAATAAAATTTCCATCGTCATGTTCCTGTTTTGCGTGACGGTAATGATTATTCGGGCAATTTTGCGGTAGAGACTTTAGACGTTAGAATTTAGACAACAGACCGAAATTGCATTGTCCAACATCTAACGTCTAAAAGCTAAAGTTCCCCATGCACCTCGACACCCTCCGCGAGTACTGCTTAGCCAAGCCGGGCGTGACGGAAGAAATGCCATTTGGACCGACGGCGCTGGTGTTTAAGGTGATGGGAAAACTATTTTTGCTCGCTAATATCGACAGCCGCCCGCTGTCGTTTAACGTAAAATGCGATCCGGAGCGGGCCGTGCAGCTCCGGGAAACCTACGAGTCGGTCCGCCCCGGCTACCACATGAACAAGGTGCACTGGAATACGATTCTCGCCGATGGCTCCGTGGCCGACGCCGAATTGAAATCCTGGGTGGATGATTCGTACCGGCTCGTGACTGGTAGCCTGCCCCGCAAAATCAAAGCCGAACTCGCCGAAATCTGATTCGATGGAAACGTTTCTGCTCTCGCTGATTCTCATCCCGATTGCCATCCTGCGGTACTTCACGACCGACCACGACACCCGCGCCGACAAGGATCGGAAGCGGTTTCGCGAAGGCATCGAACTCCTGGCGGCGAAGCAGTACGACGAGGCGCTCAATTATTTTTCGCTGCTAATTCAGAAATTCCCCAAGTCGGCGGTGGCGTACTTTTACCGCGGGCAGGCCAATTTTTGCCTCGGTAACTACTACTCAGCCGTGTACGATCTGAGCCAGTCGACCATGCTTGATCACACAATTGGCGAGTGCTATTTCTTCAAAGGCCAGGCGCATTACGAATTGGGTGAGTACCAACTGGCCTTCCTGGAGCTTGACAAAGCCGTCTGGCACAGCCGCTCGCTCAACGCCGACGCACTTCGCTGGCGGGCGCTGAGCCGGCTGCCCCTCGGTCAGGCTGAGCAGGCCGTTCAGGACCTGGAAAAAGCGGAAGCCCTGGGCGACGAAAATGCGGCGTTTCACCTCAAAGGCATCCGCGCGCAACTGGCCCACCCCCGCAACGTTCGCAACCGCGGGCAGTAATCGCTTTTTGTTTTTCTTTGTCTCGCTGAACAGGGGTGCCGCGTTTTTAGAAATGGCGAGGTCCTGCTCAGCAGGACGCGTTTTTACTACCTCTGACCAGCTATGACCGTTTACTTCCGTCGGCTCCTCCCGAGCCTGTTTTTCGCGTGCGCGTGGTTGCCCCTCTCGGCAAAAATTAAACTCCCCTCTTTTTTCAAAAACGGCCTGGTTTTGCAGCGCGAGCAGCGGGTACCCGTCTGGGGCTGGGCAGCCCCGCGCGAACGGGTCAGCGTGCAGTTTCTCGGAAAAACGTACGCCGCCCAACCCGACGCCTCCGGCCGGTGGCGCGTTGAACTGGATCCGACCCCGGCGGGCGGACCGCACGTGCTGACGGTGAAAGGCCAGAACACGATCACGCTCAGCGACGTATTGCTCGGCGACGTCTGGTTCTGCGGCGGGCAGTCGAACATGGAATGGCACCTGAACCAACTCCACGGCACCTACGATTCGCTCATCCGGGCCACGCCGCCCAACCCGGCCATCCGCTTCATCGAAACGGCGCACGTCACGAGTTTCACGCCGCAAACCGACGTACCCACGACCGATTGGCTGAGGGCCAGCCCCGAAACGCTGCCCCAGTTCTCGGCAGTCGGATACTTCTTCGCGCGGGAGTTGTACGAGAAGTACCGGGTACCCATCGGGCTGGTGGCCGTCAACTGGGGCGGTACCATCGCCGAGGCCTGGATGAGCTACGCGGGCTTGCAGGATTTCGCGCACTACCAGCGCGCGGCGGATCTGGCGCGGGAGAACGAAAAACCCAGTCCGGCGATGGCCAATCAGAAACCCGTTTCCTGGGAGCAGGCCCTGGCGATGGCCGACCGCGGACTACCCAAAACGGGCAAAAGCTGGGCGGCGATTGATTACCAACCCACCGGCTGGCAGGAGATGAAATTGCCCACCGTCTGGGAAGACGCGGGCCTGCCGGGTACCGACGGCATCGTGTGGTACCGGAAAACGATTGACGTGAAACCCGAAGACGCCGGGAAGGATGTACTCCTCTCGCTCGGCCCCATCGACGATGCCGACGAGACGTTTCTGAACGGGACCAAAATTGGCGCGACCGAGGGCTACAACATGCCACGGCGGTACCGGATTCCGGGAAATCGGGTCAAAGCCGGGCCCAACGTGCTGGCCATCCGGGTCATCGATACGGGTGGTGGTGGCGGCCTGAACGGCGAGGCCGACAGCCTCTACTGGCAGAGTGCCAGCGGGCGGCAACCGCTGGCGGCCGCCTGGCAGTACCAGCTTTCGGCTGATCTGAAGGATTTCCCGCCTAACACCCGCACCACCCGCCAGAATCCGAACCTCCCGACGGTACTCCACAACGCCATGTTGCATCCCTGGCTCGGGTACGGGCTGAAGGGCGTAATCTGGTACCAGGGCGAATCGAATGCGGGTCGCGGGTACGAGTACCGGAATCTGTTTCCGGCGATGATTCGGAATTGGCGCAGCGACTGGACGACGGCGGGCGGCGCGGCGGGTACCTTCCCGTTCCTGTTCGTCCAACTGGCCAATTTCATGAAAACCGACGCCCAACCCGCCGAAAGCGACTGGGCTGAACTGCGCGAAGCGCAGCTTCTGACGCTCCGCCGGGTACCGAACGTCGGCATGGCCACGATCATCGACATCGGCGAAGCGGCCGACATTCACCCCCGCAACAAGCTCGACGTGGGCAAGCGACTGGCGCGGGGCGCGTACCAATTGGCCTACGGTGAAACCGCGTCCTGGTCGGGGCCCGTCGCTACTTCCCTGGCCTACGAACCGTACGCCATCCGGGTGGGTTTTGACCAGACGGGTACGGGCCTGGTGGCCCGAGGTACCTCCGAGGGTACGTTGCGCGGCTTCGCCATCGCGGGTGAGGACGGGCAATGGCACTGGGCAAACGCCAAAATCGAGAAGGGTACCGTCGTCGTCTGGCACGAACAGGTGCGTCATCCCGTCGCGGTGCGGTACGCCTGGGGCAACAATCCCGAAGGCTGCAACCTTTATAACGCCGAGGGCCTGCCCGCTTCACCGTTCCGAACGGACGGGTGGAAACGACCGACGGCAAAATGAGAAAAAGCCCCCACTGCTGAGCAGTGGGGGCTTTTTTCTTACCAAGCTCAACTTGATTTCAAGACGTCTTCGCGAGCAATTCCTCAAACCGTTTCGTGTTTTTGCGCGCGGCTTTGGCCGAAGTCAGCGCCAGTTGCGCGGTGCGGCGGGCGTCGGCCTTCTGATTGAGTTTCAGGTACGCCTCCGCCAGTTCGTACTGCGCGTCGCTGCGCAAGGCGGCGTCTTTGGCGGCTTTCGCCTCGGCCACTTTCAGCCAGCGGACCGCCGTGTTCAGGTGCGCGGGCAACGACGATCGCTGCGTCAAGAACCGGGCCAGGTACGTGTACTCGGCCGGGCCTGAACCGCTCTGGACGAGGTACGAGTCGGCGCGGGCGGCGAGTTTGTCGAACTGCCGGGCGTTGGCAAAGGCGCGGAGTTCGGGCAGCAGCGTGCGGTTGGCGACGGTACCCGCTTCGAGGCCCAGCTTGCGGAGGTACCCGGCCAGGGTCTGGATTTGCTCGGGAGCCAGCTTCGCGCCGCGGCTGCTGAACAACGTCGACATCACGACCGTCTCCCCCGCTTCCTGCACGGCCTTGCGGTCGTAGCGCCGCTGGTACTCGGGCAGGTTGTTGAGGAAGTACCGGAACAGGTCGTTCTCGGGATCGAGCATGGTTTTCTGAATCAACCGAAAGTTCCGCTCACTCGTCTGTTCGCCGCGCCGAATGGTTTTCGCGTACGCCCGCACGACGTCGATGTTCGCCACCGTGTCGGGTTTGATACGAGTGAACTGCGCGTAGGCGTACAAAAACGCCGGCCCGCGCTCGCCGCGCCGGAAGCGTCCGGCGTAGCTGGTCGAGCGCTGGTTCGGGTTGAGTGCCCGACTCGCCTGCGCCGCTACGTCTGTCGGATTGTTTTCGGGCTGGCCCGCGTAGAGCAATTTAACGTTTGAGTCAAAAAACAGGAACAGCGGCAGCGCCGGGACGTTGATTCCCTGCTTGCTCAAAAAAGCCTGCGCCTCCGGCGATTGCACGTCGAGCTGGTAGCTGACCAACCGCGCGTTGTAGGCCGTCCCGACGCGGGCATCGGCCAGCGTGGGCTTGAAGGCCGTACAGGTCTGGCACGTGGGCGAGAATACTTCGAGAAACACGGCCTTGCGCTCGGTTTTAGCCTGATCGAAGACCGTCCGCAGATTGCCCTGCGTCGTAAACTTGATGCCCGTCGTCTGGCCCAGCGCCAGCGAACAGGCGAGTAGCCACACCGCCCCGACCGTTTGAATTCGACTCATGCTGCTTACTGATTCCGTTGCAATTCCTCCAGTTCGGCCTTCAGGTTGCGCGAGAGGATTTTGCAGAGGTCGTGAATCTGCTCGGCCATTTTTTTGTCGCCCGTCGCCGAAACCAGCGTATCGGCCACGCCGCTCATGATTTCGATGTAAAACTGTTTCATGTCGCCCACTTCCATGTCTTTCGTCCAGAGGTCGAGTTTCATCGTTGCGCGGTGGTAGCGGTCCCAGGTCGCCACGGAAATGGCTTTCGTATCGTTCAGGCCTTCGTTCGGGTTGTCCGATGCATCCCAGTAAATCTTATCGGGGACGTTGTTCTCGTCCAGTTCAATCTCAAAATTGATTTCGGCTTTCTTCATTGGGGTATAGGGTAGATGGGTGTTGATCGGTGCGTTAACGATTGGAACTGGATCCGCTGCCTCCCGACGCGGCCGTGGTACTGCCAAACACGCGGCGGAGTAATTCCGAAACCCGCGCCTGCGGATTTTCCCGAATTTTGGCCTCTTCCTGAGCCACGAGCGTATACAGCCCGTCCATGGCTTTTTGCGTGGCGTAGGCGGTCAGGTCGGGATTGAGTTTTTGCTGGACGAGGGGCAGCCGGTTGTACGCTGTGGCGAGGTCGGTGTAGTACCGGGTAGCGTTGGTTTTGGCGAGCGAACTGTCGATGATTGGCGTGAACGCGGCCATCAGTTTGGGCGAGGAAGTACGCTTGAGGTACTGCGTGGCAGCGTCCTTTTCACCGCGCAGAATGCCCACGGCGTCCTGGATGGTCATCTGCCGGATGGCGTCGACGAAAATCGGCGCGGCTTGTTTGGCGGCATCCTCGGCTCCACGGTTCATCGCCAGCAAAAACCGGTCGACTTCCTGTCCCAATCCCACCCGGCGGAGCGTCGCTTCCACTCGTTGCACCTCAGGCGGTACCCCGATGCGGATGAGGGCATTGCCCCAGTACCCATCGCGGGCCGAAGCCTGCGCCGAGCCGTTGCGAATGCCAACGGTCAGGGCTTCCTTGAGTCCCTGGGCGATGTCGTCCTGCGTGAGCGTACCGGATTTGAGTACCTCGCCCGCCCGATCGAGCAAGCCGCCGAGGCCGCCGCGTTTTTTTTCCTGAGCCAGGGCCATCACCGTCAGACCCAACAGGCAACCGAGTAGCAAACTGAACTTCTTCATGGCATGTGTCGCTGGTTGTTCCCTAAGAACGGGTAACAGGGGATTTTTGTACTTTTGGCGACGCATCTGCAAAACTAAAGCCAAAACCCGAACCCGCCCGACCACCCGTTTCTTTTTCGGGTCCGGCGGCTCGCGGGACCCGTTTCCATGCAACGCATCACGGCCGAACTCATCACGATTGGCGACGAAATTCTCTACGGCCAGATCACCGACACGAACACGCAGTGGATGAGCGCGGCGCTTTCGGACCTGGGTATTCAAACCATCCGCAAGAGTTCGGTCGGCGACCGCGAAGGGGAAATCCTCACGATTCTCGCCGAAGCCGAATCGCGGGCGGATGTCATCCTGATCACCGGTGGCCTCGGCCCGACGAAGGATGATCTGACCAAGCACACGCTGGCGAAATTTTTCGACACGACGCTGGAAATCAACCCCAACGCCCTGGCGATGGTGACCGAGTTTTTCGCCAAACGGGGCCGCGAACTGACCGAACTGAATCGCCAGCAGGCGGCACTTCCCGTGGGCGGTACCTACCTGCCCAACACGCGGGGTACCGCGCCGGGGATGTGGCTCGAACGCAACGGACGGGTGTTCGTTTCGATGCCCGGCGTCCCGCACGAAATGAAGGGGCTGATGACCGACGAGGTACTGCCCCGGTTGCGCCAGCGCTTCGTGCTGCCCACGATTTACCACAAAATGATTCGGACCATCGGCATCGGTGAGTCGTACTTAGCCGAACTGATTGCCGATTGGGAAGACGCCCTGCCCGCGCACATCCGGTTGGCGTACCTGCCGAGCATGGGTATGGTGAAGCTCCGGCTGACGGCCGTTGGCGACGACGCGGCCCGGCTCGAAACCGAGGTTGCCGCGCAGATTGAGCAGGTTTTGCCCCGCATTCACGAATTCATCTACAGCTACGACGACGCGGAGTTCGAGGCCGTCATCGCCCGGCACCTCCGCGAATCGGGCCAGACGCTGGCCGTGGCCGAAAGCTGCACGGGCGGGTACCTGGCCCACCTGCTCACGAAGGTCCCCGGCAGCTCGGCGTACTTCCTCGGCGGCGTGGTGAGCTATTCCAACGACAGCAAGCAAACCCTGCTCGGCGTGCGCGCCGAAACGCTCGCCGCGCACGGAGCCGTGTCGGAAGCGACCATCCGCGAAATGGCCGAGGGCGTGCGGCAACGGCTGGGTACCGACCTCGGCCTGGCCACGAGCGGCATCGCCGGACCCGACGGCGGTACCCCCGATAAACCCGTGGGTACCGTCTGGATTGCCCTGGCTGATGCGACGGGTACCCTGACCCGGCGGTTGCAGCTCGGCGGTACCCGCGAACAAAACATTCACCTGTCGGCGTTGAACCTCCTGAATCTGCTGCGCAAGCGGTTGCTGCCTGAGGAGTTTAGCGTGTAGGGTTTAGAGTAGCCAAATAGAACACTCTAAACCCTACACGCTAAACCCTAAACCCTACATCAATGACTCTCATCGACATTCTGATGCCCAAAATGGGCGAAAGCATCCACGAAGCCACGGTGTTGAACTGGCTCAAAAAGCCCGGCGATCGGCTGGAAGTTGACGACCCACTGCTCGAAGTGGCGACGGACAAGGTCGACACGGAAGTACCGACGACCCAGGCGGGTGTCCTGCGGGAGATTCTGGTACCCGAAGGCGAGGTGGCGACGATTGGCAAACCCATCTGCCGCATCGAGGCGGTGGACGCGGGTACTGCTCCGCCGCCCGATGACGAACCCGATGCCGAAACCGTGCAGATTGCCGAAGGCCTCGAACGCAGCCTCACCAAATCGAACGCGGCCAGACCGGCCCCGGCCACCGTCAACGACGAGCGATTTTACTCGCCCCTCGTGCTGAACATCTGCCGCGAAGAAGGCATTTCGGCGGAGGAACTGCGCGCGGTACCCGGCACCGGTTCGGACGGTCGGGTGACGAAACAGGACATCCTGGCGTACGTCGAGCAGCGCGGGCGGTCGGAGGCAGCTCCTGCCCCGAAACCGACGCCCGCCGTCCAGCCGAAAACCGTTGCCGCCCCGTCGACCAACGGGGTGAAGCCCGCGCCCGCCCAACCGGGCCAGGACGAGTTGGTACCGATGGATCGGATGCGGCGGATGATTGCCGAGCGGATGGTCGAGAGCAAACGCACGGCGCCGCACGTCACCAGTTTCGTGGAAACCGATATGACGACCGTGGCCCGCTGGCGGGAGCGGATGAAACGGGAATTCCAGCAGCAGTACGGCGAAAACCTGACTTTCACGCCGTTGCTCATCGAGGCCGTCATGAAGGCGATCAAGGCCTTTCCGGCGATCAACGCCTCGGTGGAAGGCGACGCGGTCCGCCTCAAGCGGGCCATCAACATCGGCATGGCCGTGGCACTGCCCAACGGGAATCTCATCGTGCCCGTCATCCACCACGCCGATCAGTACAACCTGGTCGGGCTGGCGAAAAAAGTGAACGACCTGACCCGCCGCGCCCGCGAAAACGCGCTCAAGCCCGACGACCTCGCCGATGGCACCTACACGATTTCCAACATCGGTACCTTCGGCAACGTGATGGGTACTCCCATCATCCTCCAGCCGCAGGTGGCGATTCTGGCATTCGGCGTCATCCAGAAGGTACCTGCCGTCATCGAAACGCCGGACGGTGACTTGATTGGCATCCGGCAGAAAATGTTCATTTCGCATTCCTACGATCACCGGGTCGTCGACGGTTCGCTCGGCGGGCAGTTTGTGAAACGCGTTTCGGATGAATTGGAACAGTTTGACCTCAATCGACTGCTGGTCTAATTGTCACGCTGAGGGGCTATTTAAATTTTCAAAAAGCCGTCATGCCGACCAGTCAGTGGAAATTTAAACAGCCTCTCAGCAGGTCCGGGCCATGCTCAACCCCTTCAAGGGTTTGCAACCACTTGAAGGGTTTCGAGTAACATGCTTTGATCGCACGACGGCCGCTCAGCTTGACAACTTGTGTCCAACAAAAAAGGCGAGTCCCAACGGACTCGCCTTTTTTGTTGGCGGGGTGAATTACGCTGCCTTCGCGTCTTGATTCTGTACCGGCTCCTGGACTTGCGCCTTCTCCGGTTGCAGACGAATGATCCGCGCCCAGTTCAGGAAGCGAATGACGGGGTACGTCGGGTCAAACTCATACCACTTCGTGGCGAAGTTGGTGCGGTTGGGGAGTTTGTGGTGGTTGTTCTGGAACAACTCGCCCATCATGATGAAATCCAGAAGCAACGAATTCCGCGACTTGTCGTGGTTATCAAAATTCTGGTAGCCGTACTTGTGACCACTCCAGTTGACGATGGCTCCATGAATTGGCCCCATCAGAAAGTGAATCGGCAAGAGGAAGAAAAATGCCCAGTGCATGTCGAGCCAGACGTAAGCCGCGATGTAGAGCAACGAGTACGCCACGCCCCAACCGATGCGCGAGACCCAGGTCGAGCCGAGCCATTCGATGAAATTCCACTGCGGGTACTGCTTGTCAAATCGCGCTTCGACTTTGTACTGACGGCTCAGCACGGCGCTGTAAATTGCCTTCGTCTTCCACATCATCGTGAACACGTTGCGGGTAAAATGCGGCGAGTGGGGATCTTTCGGCGTATCGCTGAAAGCGTGGTGCATCCGGTGCAGGATGGCGTATCCGCGGGGGCTCAGGAACGATGAACCCTGCGAAACGTAGGTCAGCAGGTAGAAAAACCGTTCCCAAAATTTGTTCATCGTAAACATCTTGTGCGCCGAGTACCGGTGCAGGAAAAACGTCTGGCTGAACAGAGAAAGGTACCAGTGAATGAGAAATGCGGGCAAAACAAGAGCCATCAGCGTGTACGGTTTTTGAGTACTGTGAACAAAGGTATCGGGAATTGACGGGACAACGGGCCGTGCAGTCAAAAAGTTTTACAAATGTCAATAACTCGTCAGCGCGTACTGCACCAGGTTCGCGCCCATGCGCAGAGCCTGCTGGCGCAAGGCTTCCGGGTCGTTGTGGACGGTCTGGTCTTCCCAACCGTTGCCTAGGTCGCATTCATAACTATAAAAGCATACCAGCCGCCCTTCGTAGATCAGTCCGAAGCCCTGGGGATTTTTTCCATCGTGTTCGTGAACTTTGGGCAGGCCGTTGGAGAACGGAAACCGGATTTTGTAGACGGGGTGGTTGTAGGGCAATTCCACAAACGTGAGTTCGGGGAAAACCTTTTTCATCTCGCGCCGAATGAACGGGTCCAGACCGTAGTTGTCGTCGACGTGCAGGAATCCCCCGCCGACGAGGTACTTCCGCAGGTTGCGGGCCTCGGCCTCGCTGAAGACCACGTTGCCGTGGCCGGTCATGTGCACGAAGGCGTAGCCGAACAGTTCGGGACTGCCCACTTCCACGATGTCGTCGTCGGCAAACAAATTCGTGCGGAGGTTCGTGTTGCAGAATTTAATCAGATTCGGCAGCGAGGTTTTGTTCGCGTACCAGTCTCCGCCGCCGCTGTACTTCAGCTTGGCAATTTTCAGACTGGGCTGCGCCTGAAGCAGCAGGCTGGTACTCAGCAACAAAATGGTCAGGATGGATCGCATGGCAAAGCGTCAGGTCGGTACCTGATTGATGAGGTGTAACGTGTGTACGGCCACCAGCCCCGCCGTTTCGGTACGCAGCCGACTTTCGCCCAGACTGACGGGCTGAAAACCCGCCTGCCGCGCCGCCGCGATTTCGTCGGGTGAAAAGTCGCCTTCCGGCCCGATGAGTACGCAGTACGAACCGGTGGGTTGGGCCGCCGTCTGGAGTAGGTACCGCTCGCCCACTTCGAGGTGTGCGACAAACCGCTGGGTACCCGCAACCGACGTTTCGGCCAGCCATTCCGCGAACGGACGCAGTTCGTTGAGTACTGGCAGGCGGGCTTTGAGTGACTGCTTCATGGCCCCCACGGCGATGCGTTCGAGGCGGTCGAGTTTGAGGTGGCGTCGTTCGGAGTAACGCGTTTCGAGAAAGGAAATTTCGTCCACGCCGATTTCCACGCACTTTTCGGTCAGCCACTCGATGCGGTCGAGGTTTTTGGTCGGCGCGATGGCGAGGTGAACGCGGTACGGGCGGGGCGGTTCAGTCCAGGACCGGCGAATTTCCAGTTCGCAGCGCCGGGCGTCGGGACGGGTGATGACGGCTTCGTGCCAGGTTCCCGCCCCGTCGACGACCTGAACCACGGCCCCCGCGCCCAGGCGGAGTACCTTCACGGCGTGGCGCGATTCGTCTTCGTCGAGGTAGGGCGCGCTGCCGAGGCGCGGCTGGTAGAAAATCGACAAGGTTGTTGGACGGTTTACTCCTCTTCTTCCTCGCTTTTGAAGGCGTAGAGCGTCGAATCGAGTCGCAGGGTACCCGCGTTGTAGTCGGTGATGAATTTTTCGATGACGGCGTCGTCAATGGCTTCGACGTTCAGGCAGATGTCTAACTCCACGCCAAACTTCACGTCGGGGTCGACTTCCAGGTGCTCCTGAACCTTGATGTCTTCGCTGTCTTCAATTTCCTCAATCAGCTCAGTGATGAGTAGTTCGACTTCCTCGTCCAGATCTTCGTTGGCCTGGTAGGTTTCGTCGCGCATGTCGAGGGGTACGTACAGCGGAAACGCTTTCACGGCCCGCCGTTCGGCTTCTTCGTACACCAAACTGCTGTGGTGCAGCCGCAGGGTGTACATCACGGCGTCGTAAATCACTTCTCGACCTTCGTACGACCCAACGAACTGAAAATGCGCAAATTCGTCACCGGTCGGTTCGTCGATTTCCTCGTCGGTGGTGTAGAGAAACGAGCGGTTTTCGCGGTGGCATTCATCGCTGAATTGCTTGATTTCGTGCGGATCAAAACCGGAATTGGCAACGGCAGGCATGGGGACGCGGAGGATTAGTCGTTGCGAAAGTTAGGAAAAAGCCCGTACCGGTTGGGGCACGGGCTTTTTTTTTGCGAATCGGTCAGCGAATCAACAGCAGTTCGCGGTACTTGGCCAGGGGCCATTCGTCGTCGTCGACGATGAGTTCGAGCTTATCGACGCAGTACCGGATTTCCTCAAAATACCCTTTCACCTTCGTGCCGTACAACTGCGCCCGCTCGGTGGTTTCTTCCGTGTTGTTGGCTTCCTTGCGGGCTTCGGTCATTTCGTCGACGAGCGTCTGAATGCGCGAGACGTACTCGGCAATGCGCTTGATGGTCTCGACCGTCGGGGCGTAGTACCGCTCTTCGATGCCGATTTCTTTCTGGCCCTTCACGTTTTCGACTAGGGTACTCTGGTACTTCAAGGCCGTCGAGACGATGTGGTTAATAGCCAGATCACCAATCACGCGCGACTCGATCTGGACCTTTTTGATGTACGCTTCGAGTTCGATTTCGTACCGAGCGTGCAGTTCGGTCGACGAATAAATGTTGTACGACTCGAACAACTCAGCCACCTCAGACCGGGTGTACACCGCCAGGGCTTCCGGCGTGGTTTTCAAGTTGGAAAGTCCCCGACCGGCGGCTTCCGTAACCCAATCTTCCGAGTACCCATTGCCCTCGAATAAAATCGAGCGCGACGCCTTGATGTAGCCTTTGAGTACCTCCACGATGGCTAGTTCCTTTTTCATGTCGGTGTCGAGCAGGGCGTCGACGTCGCGCTTGAACTGGAACAACTGGTGCGCCATGATCGTGTTCATGACCGTCATCGGGGCCGCCGAGTTGGCCGACGAACCCACGGCCCGGAATTCAAACTTGTTGCCCGTGAAGGCAAACGGCGAGGTCCGGTTGCGGTCGGTATTGTCGAGCAGCAGCGAAGGAATTTTGTTGATGCCGAGCTTCAGGTACACGTTGTCGCCTTTTTCGAGACGGAATTCGGTAAGCGGCGGCAGGTTTTCGAGCGCGTCGATGACCCGGTTCATCTCCGAACCCAGGAACACCGATACGATGGCCGGGGGGGCTTCGTTGGCCCCGAGCCGGTGTTCGTTGCCCGCCGTGGCGATGGACGCGCGGAGCAAGTCGGCGTGGTCGTGCACGGCCTTCATCACATTGACGAGGAACGAAACGAACCGCAGATTTTCCTTCGGCTTGGTACTCGGCCCGAGCAGGTTGATGCCCGTGTCGGTACTCAGCGACCAGTTGTTGTGCTTGCCCGAGCCGTTGATGCCCGCGAAGGGTTTTTCGTGGAAGAGTACCTTCAGTTTGTGCCGGGCGCCCACTTTCTGCATCAGGTCCATGAGCAGGGCGTTGTGGTCGCAGGCGAGGTTGACTTCCTCGAAGGTCGGGGCGACTTCAAACTGCGCCGGGGCGACTTCGTTGTGCCGGGTGCGGACGGGAATGCCCAGCCGCATCGACTCCAACTCAAAATCGGCCATGAACGCATTGATGCGCGGCGGAATCGAGCCGAAGTAGTGGTCTTCGAGCTGCTGGCCTTTGGCGGGCGCGTGGCCGAAGACCGTCCGGCCCGCCATCATCAGGTCGGGACGGGCATTGTAGAGGGCTTCGTCGATGAGGAAGTACTCCTGCTCCGGCCCGAGCGTGGCCGTCACGCGGCTCACGTTGCGGTCGAAGTACTCTTTCATAACCGATGTCGCCGCCTTGTCAACCAATTCAATCGATTTCAACAGCGGCGTTTTGTAATCGAGTGCTTCGCCCGTGTACGAGACGAACACCGATGGAATGCAGAGCGTGGCGGTACCCGCCGAATTTTCATAGATAAAAGCGGGCGACGAGGGGTCCCAGCCGGTGTACCCGCGGGCCTCGAACGTCGAACGAATGCCGCCGTTGGGAAAACTCGACGCGTCGGGTTCCTGCTGCACGAGGGCCGAACCCTTGAATTTTTCGATGGCCTTGCCCGTCCCCGGCACGATGTCGAAAAACGCATCGTGCTTTTCGGCCGTCGAGCCGGTCAGCGGTTGAAACCAATGCGTGTAGTGCGTGGCGCCCTTCGAAATGGCCCAGGATTTCATGGCCGCGGCCACCTCGTCGGCCGTTTCCCGGTCGATGCGCGCGCCGTGGGCGATGGCCGTCGTCACCTTCAGGAAGGTTTCCGGGCTGAGCAACGAGCGCATGACCTCCTCGTTGAAGGTGAGGCTGCCGTAGTATTCGGCAACTTTTTCGGTGGGAATTTTAACGGTTGGTGTCGTGCGGGCTTGCGCCAACTCCAACGCCTTAAATCGGGCAATGGCCATGAGCGGAACTTGTGCGTTTTAGGTTACGAAAACGGCCTAAAAGTAGACAGTTTCACCTGAACCGATTCATGGACCCTTCGTTTTTTAACACGGTTCCACCAAAGGTCGAGGTGTTCGGTCCAAACCTCTTCTCATTTCACCGGAGGCAAGCCGTAAAATTGAAGCATTTAAGAATAAATTGAAAAATTCCATGTAAACAAAACTTTTTAGGAGTAAACTAAAAGTTTGCCAAATAAATCATTGGCATTCTCCCGATTCGTGCTCTATTTTTGAAGACGTAAACAGCCGGATTTACCGGGCAAAACCACCCCTTTTTCTTTAACAACCCTCCGTTACCATCATGGCAAAAGCGAAACTGGAGTACCTCTGGCTCGACGGCTACAAGCCCACTCAAAGCCTGCGCAGCAAGACCAAAATCGAAGACGACTTCAGCGGCAAGCTGGAAGATTGCCCGATGTGGTCGTTTGACGGTAGCTCGACCGAACAGGCACCGGGCGGCTCGTCCGACTGTCTGCTCAAGCCCGTCGCCATCTTCCCCGATCCGGGTCGCAAAAATGGGTACTTGGTCATGACCGAAGTACTCAACGCCGACGGTACGCCGCACGAATCGAACGGCCGCGCCACGATCGAAGACGACGACAACGATTTTTGGTTTGGTTTCGAACAGGAGTACTTCCTCTGGAGCCCGGAGACGAACAAACCGCTGGGCTTTCCCGCCGGTGGGTACCCCGGTCCGCAAGGCCCATACTACTGCTCGGTCGGTGCGAAGAACGCCTTCGGTCGGGAAATCGTGGAAGAGCACCTCGACCTCTGTCTTGAAGCAGGCATCAACGTCGAAGGCATCAACGCCGAAGTGGCCGCGGGTCAGTGGGAGTTCCAGATTTTCGCCAAGGGCGCTAAAGCCGCCGGCGATGAAGTCTGGATTGCCCGGTACCTCCTCGAACGCGTTGGCGAAAGCTACGGCGTAGCGATCAACTGGCACTGCAAGCCCCTGGGCGCGACCGACTGGAACGGCTCGGGTATGCACGCCAACTTCTCGAACACGGCCCTGCGCACGGCAGGCAACAAGGAAACCTACGACACGATTTGCCAGGCCTTCGCCCCCGTCGTGAAGGAGCACATCGAAGTGTACGGAGCCGACAATCACCTGCGTCTGACCGGCAAGCACGAAACGCAGTCGATTGATAAATTCAGCTACGGCATTTCCGACCGCGGCGCGTCGATCCGCATCCCGGTGGCGACCGTCGAACGTGGCTGGAAGGGCTGGCTCGAAGATCGTCGCCCCAACTCGGCGGCCGATCCGTACAAAGTCGCGGCCCGCATCATCAAAACGGTGAAGACCGCGGTGCTTTAATTCGCTTCCCCTGGTTCAAAAGCCCCCGGCCCACAAGCCGGGGGCTTTTTTGTGACGGTACCGAACCAGCGTCAGCCCGTTTGGAGTTAAGCCCGTACCTTCGCGGGTCGGTTTGGGCCGACGTACCGCGTTTTCCATGAAAAAAGTCGCTTTCTACACGCTGGGCTGCAAGCTCAACTTCTCCGAGACCTCGACCATCGCCCGTTCGTTTGAGCAGCGCGGGTACGAGCGGGTGGAGTTTAACCAGCGTCCGGACATTTTCATTATCAACACCTGCTCGGTGACGGACAACGCCGACAAGAAATGCCGGAAGATCGTCCGTGAAGCGCAGAAAATTAACCCCGACGGGTACGTCGCCATCGTCGGCTGCTACGCGCAGTTGAAACCGCAGGAAATTGCAAGCATTGCGGGTGTCGATGCGGTACTCGGCGCAGCGGAGAAATTTCGGTTGGTGGATTTGCTGGACGGCTTTACGAAAGAACCAACCGGTGCCGCGCGCGTCTACAATTCCAACATCGAGGAGGTACTCGATTATCATGCTTCGTACTCGCTCAACGACCGCACGCGGACGTTCCTGAAGGTGCAGGACGGCTGCGACTACCCCTGCGCGTACTGCACCATTCCGCTGGCGCGGGGTGCGAGCCGGAGTGATACCATCGAAAACGTGGTTCGCTCGGCGCGGGAAATTGCCGGGCGCGGGGTGAAGGAAATCGTGCTCACGGGCGTGAACATCGGCGATTTCGGATTACACGGCGAAGTGCGGGCGGAAACGTTTTTTGGACTGGTTCAGGCTCTGGACGAGGTCGAAGGCATTGAACGCTTCCGCATTTCGTCCATCGAACCGAATTTACTGACCGATGAAATCATCGCGTTCGTGGCGCAGTCGAAGCGCTTCGTGCCGCATTTCCACGTACCCCTGCAATCGGGTTCCAACGAGGTACTGAAACTCATGCGCCGGAGGTACCGCCGCGAGCTGTACGCCGACCGGATTCGGCAAATCAAAGCGCTGATGCCGCAGGCCTGCATCGGGGTGGACGTCATCGTCGGGCATCCGGGCGAGACAGAAAACTGCTTCCGCGAGACGTACGAGTTTCTGAACGAACTACCCGTTTCGTACCTGCACGTCTTCACGTATTCCGAGCGCGAGAACACGCACGCCCTGAGCATCCGGCCCGTGGTACCCGGAAGCGTCCGGGCCGAGCGCTCGAAAATGCTTCACATTCTGTCGGATAAAAAACGCCGGGCTTTTTACGAGTCACAACTCGGTCGCCCTGCGACGGTACTCTTTGAGGAAGACATTGAAAACGGGCAGATGCAGGGTTTCACCGAAAACTACGTCCGCGTGACGGCCCGGTACGACCCGCTGCTCATCAACGAACTGAAGCCCGTCGTGCTCACGACCCTCAATCCACAGGGACTCGTGGAGGTGGCGGAAGCGGAGGTACTGATTTTTTAACCGCAGAGACGGCAGAGGTTTCGCAGAGGTAGCAGAGAAAAACCTCAGCGCCCTCTGCGAAACCTCTGCCGTCTCTGCGGTTAAAAAAAGAAACCGCGCCCGAATCACGAGCGCGGTTTCGATCTATGCAACAAAACCACCGGCAACCCGGTGGATTTGCTGAAAGGTGTTAAGCCGTTTCGACCAGGAACTCGTCGTGCTGGCTGACGTCCAGACCAACTTTCTCGTCCTCTTCCGACACGCGGAGCGGGAGGATTTTGTCGACGAGGAAGAGCAACGCGTACGAAGCCAGGAAAGCAAACGCCGATACGCCGACCAAGGCGATCAGGTGCGCCTTGAACGTATCGAACGCGCCGTACGCCAGCCCGTCGACGGCCACGGCCGAGTTGACGGCTTTCGTGGCAAACAACCCCGTCATGATCATCCCGACCATCCCGCCGATGCCGTGGCAGGGGAACACGTCGAGCGTGTCGTCGAGGGTACCCTTGGCCTTCATGTGCGCGAAGAAGTTCGAGACAATTCCGGCGACGGTACCAATGAAGAGCGAGACGGGAATCGTTACGAAACCAGCAGCGGGCGTGATGGCCACCAGCCCGACGACCGCGCCGATGCAGAAGCCGAGCGCCGAAACCTTCTTGCCTTTCGCGGCGTCAAACAGGACCCAAGCCAGACCGGCTGCCGCGGCAGCGAAGTTGGTCGTGGCGAAGGCCGATACCGCCAGGGTACCCGCCCCGACCGCCGAACCGGCGTTGAAGCCGAACCAGCCAAACCAGAGCAAACCAGTACCCAGCAGCACGAACGGAATGTTGGCCGGGGGCAGAAAATTGGCTTCCATGTGCGAACGACGCCGCTTCAGGTACAAGGCACCAGCCAGTGCCGCCCAGCCCGCCGACATGTGCACGACGGTACCGCCGGCGAAGTCAAGCACGCCGAGTTTGAATAGAATGCCTTCCGGGTGCCAGGTCATGTGTGCCAGCGGGCTGTAAACCAGCAGGCTGAACAGCACCATGAACAGCACGTACGAGCGGAAATTGACGCGCTCGGCCATCGAACCCGTCACAAGGGCGGGCGTGATGACGGCGAATTTCAGTTGAAACAGCGCGAAGAGCGCCAGCGGAATCGTCGGGGCCAGCGACCAGGGCTTGCCATCCAGGACACCGTTCCACATGAAGAAAGTAGCCGGATTGCCGACAAAACCGCCGATCGTATCACCAAAGGCGAGGCTAAACCCAACCACGACCCAGAGCACCGAGATCACGCCCATGCCCACGAAGCTCTGGAACATGGTCGAAATCACGTTTTTGTTGTTGACCATGCCGCCGTAGAAGTATGCCAGGCCGGGGGTCATGAGCAGGACAAACGCCGAGGCGACGAGCATCCAGGCGGTATCGCCCGCGTTGAGGCCTTCCGTGATGATGGCACCCGGTCGGCTTTCCATGATGCCCGCCGCAAACGCGATGGCGAGCAAAATAAGAATGGGAATGTAAGATGGTTTTTGCATAGAATTGGTTGATTAAACTGGTTAGTGAACAGGTGGTTTGGGTACGCGTTAGAACTTGAAGATCGCGGCCATGCCGAGGGTCGTTTGCGACTTCTTGAGGTTGCCGTCGCCATCTTCAAATTGATTTTTGTCGAAGCTGTCCACGCGCAGTTCGGGCTTCAGTAATAGGTGGCCATCGGCCGTGGTGATGTTGGCCGTCAGCGTGAGCGCATTCACTGTGGTACCCGAGCCGTCCTGCGCCAGCAGCGCGCGGGCCGCGCTCGCGTTGTTGAAATTTTCAAACCGGGCTCCCAGTCCAAACCCGCTGCTGAAGGCGTAGTTGGTGTACACAGCGGCTCCGCTCCAGCCCAGGGATTCACTGCCGTTGCCGATGGGTACCCCCTGGTAATTTCCTTTGTGTGAGCCGATGGCCCCGTTAAAGCCCAGGAAGAATTTTTCGGTGATCTGGTAGGTCGTTGTCAGGTCAAAAACGGAGTACGCGTTACCCGCAATGCTCGGGCCATTGCTGGAATCCAGACTGCCTTCGTTGGACACGATCGCGTTCAGGTACACGTTCCAGCCCGAAACCGGCGAGAAGAACAGTTGGCTGATGACGCCCTTCGCCTTGTTGTTATCGAAGATGTTATCGACGTTGTTCACCAACCCGACCATCAGGTACGCCCGGTCACCGAAGCTGTACTGCCCCTTCAGACCGACGTGGTAGAACGGGCCATTGTTGAACAGGTACGACAGCGAGTAATTGTAGTTGACCGGTGCGTCGATGACTTCATAGCCGATGTGCGTACCGAACTGCCCCGCCGTCAGCGTCAGGTTTTTGCCCGGTTTCCAGGCGATGAACGCCTGCTTGATGGCAAGGGAGGTTGAAGTCCTCGTAAGTCCAAGCGGTCCGACGGCGTTTCCGTAATTACCCAAATCAGCGAAAGGCCCCAACGCAATGTCGAAGACGGCGTCGATCTTGGCGGAGGTATAAGCGGCCTTGCCTTGCACCAGACCAATGCCGAATTGACCGGCTCGCGTGTCAAAAGCCCGGGCCACCCCGCTGGTACCCGCGTTTGACTGGCTACGCGGATTGTTGAAGTTCCCGAAATAGTACGTGTCCAGGTACCCGGAGAAGGCGAACGTGCCCGCGGCGGGCGTTTCAGTGAGGGTGGAATCCTGAGCAAAAACGGCTACGTTCAGAAAAATAGAAAAAACTGAAAGTAGGAGCTTTCTCATAATATTCTTTGGTTGAAAAGATGGGAAGAAAGATTAAATTGAACTGGTCAAAGGTGTTTTCAATTCTGTAATTTTCCAAGATTTGGGTTCAAAAATCACCCACTTTGGGCTAAAAAATCGAATAATCATCGAAATGTACTATTAGTTTGTGGTCATATTTACAGAAAACTTGTGCAACAAAGGTGAACAAAGTAAATTTTGATATGCGACTTGTTTTAAGAATATTATGCATGTCTGAAAATTGAACAAATGATGGAATAACTAACAAAAAAGCCCCGACACGCAGGGCGTCGGGGCATAGGTATTTATGAACAGGAGCGGCTCGCTTACTCGCCGTGCATCCAGGCTTTTTTCGATAGCAACGTTTCTTCGTCTTCTACGTAATCCGGGTCAGGTACGCAGCAGTCAACCGGGCAAACGGCCGCGCACTGGGGTTCTTCGTGAAAGCCGACGCACTCAGTACACTTGTCCGAAACGATGTAATAAAACTCATCCGAAACCGGCGTCTGCGGTGCTTTCCCGCTGACCACCGTCCCGTCGCCCATTTCCACGTCCACCAACTGGGTTCCGCCGCTCCAGGTCCACTCCACGCCGCCTTCGTAAATAGCGGTGTTGGGGCATTCTGGTTCGCAGGCACCGCAGTTGATGCACTCGTCAGTTATCATGATTGCCATGGCGATTCCTCTATTTTTGCGACTGAATTTGGCCTACTCAACCAAAGAACAAATGTAACTCTGGAAAGTCGGGCTGTCCAAATAAATACTACACGACTTATTCGGTAGACTAATTTATAGTACTATTCCCATACAAACCATGACCATAAACGAGCGCGTCGGGGTCTTTCAAACGTTGGGCGAGTACCTCCGGGCGGAAACATCGCAGGAGACGCTCGAGCGGTGGGCAACCGATGCCTTTCACGCCAATCCCTGGTTTACTCCCGCTTCGGTGCAAGCAAGTGTAGGGGCGCTGGCGAGCCAGTACCTCGACGGTCAGGCGTTGCAAACCTGGGTCGGGCGGTATCTGACTTTGGCCGACTCGAACCGTACCCCGCGGCAAGTCGGGTTAATTTTAGCGGGCAACCTCCCCGCCGTTGGCTTTCACGACGTGCTCTGCGTGCTGCTGGCCGGTCATCGGGCGCTGATCAAGCCCAGCTCACAGGACGAGGTACTCATCAAAGGCTTGGTAGCCGAACTCATACGGCTGGAGCCCCGCCTGGCCGATCAGGTTGCGTATGCCGACCGCCTGAATGAGGCCGAGGCCCTGATTGCCACGGGCTCCGACCAGTCCGCCCGGTACTTCGAGTACTACTTTGGTCAGAAACCACACCTCATCCGAAAAAACCGGACTTCGGTCGGTGTGCTCTCCGGCACCGAAACGGCCGCTGACCTCCGCGCCCTCGGCGGCGACATCCTGAGCTATTTCGGACTGGGTTGTCGAAACGTATCGAAGCTCTACGTGCCCGAGGGGTACCAGTTTGACGCGTTTTACGAAGCCATCGAACCGCTCGGGGACGTCATCCTGAATCACAAGTACCTCAACAACTACGATTACAACAAGTCGATTTACCTCGTCAACCAGACGCCTTTCCTCGACAACGGCTTTTTGCTGCTGACCGAAAACGAGGCCACCGTCTCCCCCATCTCGGTCGTGTTTTACGAGCGGTACTCCTCGCCGGAAGTCCTCCGGGAGAAACTGGCCGCTACGGCTGACAAGATTCAGGTCGTCGTGAACGCCGGGAGTACCTGGCCCGGCTCGTTGCCCTTCGGTACCGCGCAATGCCCGGCGCTGGACGATTACGCCGACGGCGTGGATACGATGGCGTTTCTGCTTTCGCTGTAACCGCAGAGGGCAGAGGTTTAACGGAATTCGCAAGGTATTTCTCTGCAACCTCTGCTCCTCGGCGGTTAAAAAATCAGTACCGCCAACTTTTCACATCCGCGCCCGCGGGCGCGTTCCGATCGATGAGCTTCAGGATTTTCGGAATGTACATCGAGTTGTACCGCAGCCGACTGAGGTAATTCGGGGCCGACGGGTCGCCGTTCCAGCAGTGCTCGGCGCGGTCACCGTAGGCCACTTCGCTTTCGGCGGGTGGGTTGCGGACCGTCGTCAGGAAGTTTTCCATGAGGTACACGGCGTTGTTGAGGTAGTAGTTGTCCATGTCGCCGCAGTAGACGTGCATCTTGCCACGCAGCTTCGGGCCGAGCGTGTTCCAGTCGCGCTTCAGGATGTGGAGTAAATCGTAGTGCTCGCGCCAGTGGGCGGCTACGGTCGTATCAATTTCGCCCGTGAGCTTGTTGAAAATCCGCTTCGGGTACCCGTCGGCTCCGCGCGGCGAGTAGACGGCCTCCCAGATGTCCCACTGCCCGCCCGAGCGCGAGTGCGTACCCAGCGCCAGTTCCCGGTGGTTCATATCGGCGATGGTCGTCTTGACGTGCCCGAGGTAATCGCGTTTGCCGGGCCGCGGCGTGCGTTTCCAGGGGCTGTCGAGGTAGTACGCGTTTTTGTCGTGGTAGAGATCGATGACCGTGTACGCCGAAAAACTGATCGGATCCGGGCAGGCCGCGAAGCAGCCGCCGTATTCGTCGGGGTACAGCACCTGCGCGGCCAGGGCCTCCCAGCCGCCCGTCGAGCCGCCGTAGAGAAACCGCGCCCAGCCCTGCCCAATGCCGCGGAATTGTTTTTCAATGGCCGGAATCAGTTCGTACGTAATCGCGTCCCCGTAGGGCCCGAGGTTTTCGGAGTTGACGGCGTACGAATCGTCGTAAAACGGATTGGCGTGCTGGATTTCGATGATGAGCATCCGCGGGAAATCGGGGCCTGTCCACTTTTTGTAGAAGTCGTACGCTTCCTGTTCCTGAATCCGCTTGTAGCCGTACATGCCGAAGCGCGGCGTGTAGTCGCTCGTGTCGGTCGTGGTCGGCGGCGTTTCGCGCCAATCACCAAACTCACTTGGGAAATGCCCGTGGTACACGCCGAGCGGGTACCGGGCTTCGGGGTGCGCGTCAAACCCCTCCGGCAGGAGTACCCAGGCCGCCAGGTGCATGTCGCGTCCCCAGAACTTCGAGAGGCGTTCGGACCTGATTTTGACGTACTTCACGTACTTTGTTTCCTTCGTTTTCGGATCGGGCAGCGACGGGTTTACTTCCGAAAGCGTCAGCGACACCACGCCGGTACCCGTCGGCGCGATGCGGACTTTCTGCGGTTTGCTGAACAAATTGCCCGGTGCCGTGCGCCACTGCTGGCCCTCGCCGCGGTCCATCGGAAGTTTCACAGGTGGGCCGGATTCCCGGCGGAACGTTTCGTACCGGTGCAACAGCACTTGCACGTGGTACTCGCCCGCCGGTACCCCGCTCAGGCTCCGCACGGGGTACCCAAACGCCTTCGCATCGATCGTGACGGGTTGGCCGGGTACCCAGTTTTCAACGTCCATTCCGAACACCAACTGCGAGGGTGCGTCGTCGCTGAGCTGGTCACGGGGTTCGGTACGGGCGTTATTAGAGACAAACAACAGCAGCCGACCGTCGAGCGGCTGGGCACGTTGCGAAGCCGGAAACGTGACGCGGAAGCGGGTTTGGGCCGGGGCACTTGCCCCACTCAAAACGAAGACGAGGAGCAGGAAAATAGAGCGCATAGGAAAGGTCGCTTGGGTTTCACCAAACCTACGCAAACAAAACCGGCTGGAAAATTTTAGAAAATCGTGCGTACGCGCAGCGCCAGGGGCGTGTTGAGGCGCTGGGTACCCGGCCCGCGTTGCCAGCTCGTGACGACTTCCAGCCCGAGCGTTTTCAGGATGCCGCTGAAGCCGTAGCCGAGTTCGAACACGCGCGTGTTTTGGGTGAACAGCGTGTTGAGAAACAGGTTTTCGCGGATGCCGTAGAGCCGCAGCGCCGTGACCTGCGTGAGCAAAAATTGCTGAAACGTGTAGTCTGCGTGGGCCTGGGCGTAGGCGTTGCGGGTACTGAAAAAATAGTAGTCGAGCGTGCGGAAGCGGTCGAGGCCTTCGCCCTGGAAAATAGTCTGGTTGCCGTTGAAATGCTTGAAGTCGACGAGGTACCGCGGTTTTTCGCCGTAGAACGTTCCCCCGCGGACGAGGTACCGGAAGTCGCCCTTGAGCAGTTTCATTTCGTCACTGACGGCCGCCGAGAGGTGGTTAAACCGCACGTCGCCGAAGCCCGACTGGTTGCGAAGCACGAACAGGGGCGCTTTCCCGCGAATCGTGTACCGCCGTCCGTTAAAAATCCCCGCCTTCGCGCCGGGGCGGAAATTGAGTACCACCTCCCAACGAACCAAGTCGTGCGTGGGGAAAGCGGTCGACGGACCGAGTTCGAGATTGGGTGGGTTGTTGGGCGTGAAACTCCGCTCGGTCACGTCGCGCCAGCCGCGCGAAACGCTGTTTTCCAGCGCCGAACGCCGGGCCACTTCGAGCGTGGTGCTGAGCGTAACCGGCTCACCGATTTTCTGCGTGTAGCGCAGCGCCGCGTAGGTTTTCTCGTAGAGTTTCAGGAAGTTTTCTTCGCGCAGCAACGTGTAAAACGTGTTGATGCCTTCGGAAATCGGCTCGGCCTCGTTGAGCTGAACTACGTACCGGCCGCCCTGCACCTCCAGCCGCCGACGGGTATTGCCCAGCGAAGCGCGCACATCGCCCGAGAGTACCTGCCGCCCGAAGGCGTACCGCAGGCGCGGCTCCACGATGAGCCGACTCGTCTGCCCGACGCGTTGCTCGTAATTCAGTCGCGTTCGAAGTACGTACCCTTCGACGGCGTTGAAAAAGTTGAATTTCAGCAGTTCCGTCAGCGGCGAATCGTAGGTCAGGCTGCGGGGGTACCCGCGGAGTTCCTCGCGCCGACCGTAGTTGTACGTGTGGCCGGTGAGCAGGTGCTGGAGTTTGAAATGCGGCAGGTTTTTGAGCGAATCGCGGCGAATCCGGGCCTCGTTCACCCGGTACACGCTGTCGGCGCGGGCGTAGCCGGTCACTTCGAGTGCGGTGAGGGGTACCTGCCGCTGCTCGTTCCAGAATTCCGCCGGACGCTTCCGGGCGAGGGTGTCGATTTCAAACTGCCAGTCGCGCACGACGGCCACGTCTTCCTGTTTCGTTTTTCGCTCCTGCCGGTCTTCTTTTTCGAGCGCTTCGGCCAGTTTTTTGAGTTGCTTGCGCGTGACTTCCTTCTGTGCCTGCGCCGTCTGGGGGCTGATTTTCGTGCTACGCAACGCCGCGGCGGTTTCCTTGTCAACGCGTTCGTCGATGACCACGGGCGGGCGGTGGTACTTCGGGTCGACGGTCAGGTCGTAGTTCCGCACGGAGGTGACGTACCGGCCTTCGCCCTTCGCGCCGAGGTAGCTGGCCGCGAGCGAGGTTTCGAGGTTGACGGGCATCCACACGTCTTCAAACGGGGCGAATACTTGCCGGATGACGTACCGAAACCCGACGTCGTCGACGTAGTTGAACGTGAAGCTGTGAATGCTCCAGGTCCCCTCGATGAGGTTGAGGGTACCGTCGAGCACGTTCTGGCCCTTCGACCGCGGGATGACCCGGATTTTATTGACCGTCACGCCGCGGTCCTCGAAAAATCCTTCGTACCGAAACGAGTAGTACGCGAACGCTTTGGGCGAAAGCGGCGAGACGATGCCGACGAGTTGAGGCTGGTAAAAATTGAACCGGGCGAAATTGATGCTCGGCTGGGCTCCCGGCGGCAGGTTCGAGCGGATGGAAACGACGCGTTCGCGCACCGTGTTCGGGCGCTGAAACTGGACGTCGTTGATTGATTCGAGCACGTAGGTCGTCCCGACGGCCAGGTTCGCCTTTTTCAGGGTACCCTTCAACAAAAACGGAATGTCGGTAATGCGGAAGGTACCCTTCACGTAGGTCCGGGCCGAGTACCGCGCCACTTCGAGTGCGTGGAAGCGGGCCATTGCAATGGCCTTCCGCATAATCGTCAGCGCCGGGTCTTCGCTGCCCGCCCCGACGCGGACCTCGGCAAGGTTGACGGCCTGCTCGGTCAGGGCCACGTCGAGCGTCGCGTACCCCTCCCCGACTTCGACTTTTCGCACGAGCGTCTGGTGGTTGAGGTACTGAAATTGAAGCTCGTAGGTGCCCCGCGGCAGGGCGATTTCGTAGCGACCGTCTTCGTTGGCCATCGTGCCCGTTTTCGCGTCACGGACCAGAATTGAGGCGAACGGCAGCGGCTGATTAGCGGCGCTGCGGACGGTACCCCGGACGCCGGACGATTGGGCGAAGGTAAACCGGACCGTGAGAACCAGCAGGAGGAAAACCGAGTAGCGCAGTTTCATGAACGGTGGGGTGAATATCGCGGCAAAATGCGACCAGTCTACCTGGGGCGCAAGTGGTTAACCCTTTTTAACGACCGCGCCGCGTAGGCCACGCCGCGCAAGCCGCTGTTCCGAATTACTTGCCAAACGCCCAAATCAGAAACTCCGGCATCACCCGACCCCAGGTTTCCGGGTCGTGCTGGCCGCCGGGTACTTCGAGGTACTGGACGTCTACGTCGCGGCGGTAGCCTTTGGCTTCGAGTTCGGTCATCAGGTCGAGCGTGTCGTCGATGGCGTCGATGATGCCGTTGTTGTTGCGGTCGTCCCGCTCGTCGTCGGTACCCGCTTCGAACCAGAACTTCAGGCCGAGTCTGAAGGTACCTTCCCGAATCTGAACGTGCATGATGCGGTCGGCGTGGTCATCGTACCCGTCTTCGTAGGCACGCTTTCGCCACCAGAGCGAACCCGAAAACACGCCGACTTTTGAGAACCGCTCGGGGTGACTCCAGACGAGGTCGAGCGCCGCCAAGCCGCCGAGCGAAAAACCGGCGTAGGCCGTGTTTTGGGGTCCAGTTTGCACGCGGTAGTTTTTCTCAACCATCGGCATCAGCTCGTTCAGCACAAATTCAGTGTGCTGCCGCGCCCGCCCGCCCCGGCCCTTGTAATCGGGCTGAGCGGCGGTCCCGTACTCGTGGATGCGGTCGTGGTTGGCGTGGAGGCCGACCACGATCAGGTGCGGCAGCCGGTTTTCGGCATACAATTTGTTGAGCGTACTTTCGAGGTGCAGCCGCTCCAGGTCCTGTCCGTCGTTGAGGTACAGCACCGGGTACCACTTTTCCGTCGCGGCGGAATAATGCGGTGGCAGTAAGATGGTTAGTGATACGGTGCGCTCCAGCGCCGCAGACAGCAGGGCTTCGGACTGAACGGAAACGGTTGGATTTTTCAACTTGACAACGGGTGGGTCACTCTGGCCGTTCGCGGTCAGCGCACTGATTCCCCACAGGGCGGTGCTGACGAATCCGCGGACGAGTTTTTTCGCGGCGTACTGGCGACGTACTGCTTTTTGCTTACTTTTCAACGGGAAAAATTCCCCAAAAATAGCGCTAAACCTCCGAGAAGTACTTTCCATTTTTAAATCCAGCACACCTTGGAAGAGCGTCACATCCGGTACTACTCCCATTCCATCGGCCGCGACATCGATCTGCTCGCGTACGGGCATTGGGGGTACCCGGTCCTGATTTTCCCTACGACGATGGGACGGTACTACGAAGCCAAGGATTTTCGGCTGATTGCTGCCATCGAGTGGTTCATCGAAAACGGCAAGGTGAAAGTCTACTGCCCGGATTCGATCGACCGCGACAGTTGGTACGGCAAGCACCTGCACCCCGGTACCCGCATCTGGAACCACGTGCTCTACGACCGCTTCATCGCTGAAGAGCTGATTCCGGCCATTCAGGATGAATGCCGCGTGCCGAAAGTGGCCGTGGCGGGGTGCAGTTTCGGCGGGTACCACGCGGCCAATTTTGCCTTTCGTCATCCCGAACTCGTCTCGCACGTGATGGCGATGGGCGCGGCGTTTGACATCCGGTCGTTTCTCGACGGGTACTACGACGACAACGTGTACTTCAACAATCCGCCCGACTACCTGCCCGGCTCGAACAAACCCGAACTCTGGCAGTTGCAGATTGCGCTGGGTACGGCCGAACACGATTTCTGCAAACCCGAAACGTACCGGCTGTCGCAGATTCTGAACGGCAAGGGCATCAGCCACTGGCTCGACGACCGGCCCTTCGGTACCCACGACTGGCCCATCTGGCGGGAGATGTTTCCGAATTATTTATCGACTTATTTCTAATTTCGGTCAGACCAGGAGTCGCACTCCGCAGGTCGGACCCGTCGTTCGCAAAACCGGGTCCGACCTTATTCACCCTATTCCTCCTCCCCCATGAAAAAAATCGGCATTCTGCACGGCATGGAACGCACGTTTCCCGAGGCCTTCGTCGAACGCGTCAATCAAAAAACCGGCGGTCGAAATCTCGTCGCTGAGCCCGTCAGCATCGAGGCCGTCGTGCAGGGCGCGGCCAGCGGGTACGCCGTCATCATCGACCGCATCTCGCAGGACGTACCTTTTTACCGGGCGTACCTCAAAAACGCCGCGCTGAGCGGCACGGCCGTCATCAACAATCCGTTCTGGTGGAGCGCCGACGAGAAATTTTTCAACAACGCGCTGGCCACGAAAGTCGGCGTACCGGTGCCGAACACGGTCATCCTCCCCTCGCGCGAGCGGCCCGACGACACGAGCGATGCCTCGTTCAAGAATTTGAAAATGATGCCCTGGGAGGAAATTTTCCAGTACATCGGCTTCCCGGCGTTCATGAAACCCCACGCAGGCGGTGGCTGGAAAAACGTCTACAAGGTTCACAACCCCGACGAACTTTTCGCCTCGTACGCCGAAACGGGCCAACTCGTGATGCTGCTCCAGGAGGCCATCGACTTCGACGCGTACTACCGTTGCTACTGCATCGGTGGGAAGTACGTGCGTATCATGCCCTACGAGCCGCGTAACCCGCACCACCTGCGTTACGCGGCCGATTTCGGGCACGACGAAAAGCTGCTCGGTACCATTCACGACTACGTGCTCCGGCTCAACAAGGCCCTCGGGTACGATTTCAACACGGTCGAATTTGCGGTACGCAACGGGGTACCCATCGCCATCGACTTCTGCAATCCGGCCCCCGATGCCGACGTCAATTCAGTTGGGGCGGAAAATTTCGAGTGGGTAGTGGAAACGGCGGCGACGTACGCCATCGAACGGGCCGAGGCGTACCAGGAAAACAAGCTGAACCTGACCTGGGGAAGTTTGATCCGCGTCGGGGCGATGAACCAGTCGATGGGTAGTTTGCTGAAGGGTGACGTGGAAGGCGGTGAGAAATCGGCGAAAGCGCCGAAGCCGTCGGTGGCTGAACCCGTCGAAATCGCCGAAGCGAAAGCGCCAAAAGTTGCCAAACCGAAAGCAGCACTCGCCAAAGCTCCGAAGGCCGTCAAAGCCGCTCAGAGCGAAGCGGTTGCGACAGAAAAACCGAAAAAGAAAACCAAAAAATAACGTAGGAACGCGCGGGGCGGCCATCCGCCACGGCGCGTTCCTACCTAAAATTATGGCATTCACCCTCGGAATCGAAGAAGAATTCCAGACCATCGACCCCGAAACCCGCGAACTGCGCTCGCACATGAGCAAAATCGTGGAGGGCGGGAAAATCGTACTGCACGAGCGCGTTAAGGCCGAAATGCACCAGGCCGTCGTGGAAGTGGGTACGAACATCTGCACCAACATCCAGGAAGCCCGGCAGGAGGTGACGTTTCTGCGGCGTGAAATCATCGACCTGGCCGACCAGCAAAACCTTCGGATTGCCGCGGCGGGTACCCACCCGTTTTCGGATTGGGTCGACCAACTCATCACGCCCAACGAACGCTACGACCAGCTCATCTACGAACTTCGCGACGTGGCCCGCTCGAATCTCATTTTCGGCCTGCATGTGCACGTCGGCATCGAAAACCGGAACGAAGGGCTGCAAATCATGAACGCCGTGCGGTACTTCCTGCCGCACGTCTACGCGCTGAGTACCAACTCGCCGTTCTGGTGCGGTCGCGACACGGGCTTCAAGTCGTACCGCTCGAAGGTCTTCGACAAATTTCCGCGGACGGGCATCCCCGAATTCTTTGCCTCGGCCAACGAGTACGACGAGTACGTGAAGCTACTCGTCAAGACGAACTGCATCGACAACGGCAAGAAAATCTGGTGGGACATCCGCCTCCACCCGCACTTCGACACGATCGAATTTCGTATCTGCGACGTACCCATGCGCGTCGACGAGACGATTTGCTTAGCGGCACTGATGCAGGCGCTCGTCGTGAAGATTCACAAGCTGATGAAGCAGAACCTGAATTTTCGGCTCTACCGCAAGGCGCTCATCAGCGAAAACAAGTGGCGCGCGGCGCGGTACGGCATCCAGGGCAAACTTATCGACTTCGGCAAGCAGGAAGAGGTACCCTACACGAATCTGGCGCAGGAACTGATGGATTTTGTCGACGACGTGGTGGACGAACTGGGCAGTCGGCACGAGGTCGAGTACATCAACCAGATTCTCGAAATGGGTACCGGCGCCGACCGTCAACTGGCCGTCTGCGAACGAACCGGCGGCGACCTGAAGGCCGTCGTGGATTACATCGTCGAAGAAACCCGGTACGGCGTTCGCTGACCGAAGCGTACCTTTGCGCCCATGAACGCCCCGCTCCGCATCGCCATTCTTGACCTCTACAACGGCCACCCCAACGAGGGCATGCGTTGCATCAAGGCGCTCGTCCAGGAATTTCGCGAGCACGACGCGCCCGATGCGGACGTTCGGCTGTTCGACGTTCGTCAGCACCACGCGGTACCTGACGCGGCTGATTTTGACGTGTTCATTTCCTCCGGTGGCCCCGGCGACCCGTTGGACACGGCCGGTTGGGGCCCGGCGTATTTTGGGTTGATCGACGACCTCCTCGCGTTGAACGAATCGGGTTCGGGAAAGAAATTTCTGTTCTTGATTTGCCATTCGTTCCAAATGGTCTCGCACCACCTTCGCGTTGGGGAAATCACGAAGCGGCGGTCGACTTCGTTCGGTACTTTTCCCATGCACAAAACCGAGGCGGGCGAGCGCGAACGGTACTTCGAGACACTACCCGAACCGTTTTTCGCCGTCGATTCGCGGGATTATCAACTCATCCAGCCCGACGAAACGCGGCTGGCCGAACTCGGGGCCGAAATTCTGTGCCTTGAGAAAGACCGACCCCACGTGGCACTCGAACGGGCCGTGATGGCGATTCGCTTTTCGCCGGAAGTGTTTGGTACCCAGTTTCACCCCGAAGCCGACGCGGAGGGAATGCTGCGGTACTTTGAAAAACCCGAAAAACGGGAGCAGGTGATTTCGGTGCACGGCCCGGACAAATACGAAGAAATGGTGGCGCACCTGAACGACCCCGACAAGATTCTGCTGACTGAATCGGCCATCATCCCCTCGTTTCTGCGCCACGCGCATGGGGTGCTGCGGTCAGTTACCAATTTCTCACAGATGACCACTGATTGAATGCCGCACAGATTTACACAGAATCAAATCTGTGCCCATCCATGGTGTATTCAAATCTGTGCGCATCTGTGAGAACTCCTCCACAATCCATGATTGAAGCACTCCGTAAACAATACAACGCCGCCTTCACGGAAGCGAAGTATCAGGCACTCCTGGCCGACATCGAACGCGATTTTCCGGGGCAACTCGAATTCCGTGTGGCCGAGACGCCCGTGTTCGTTCCGAAGGCGTTCGGGAATAAAATCCGGGAGGCCTGCGAAGCCATCATCGACGTACTGACGGCTCCGGATTTTCACGAGAAAACCACCGCTGCCGTACCGGCGCACCAGCGGGTACCGAACGAAAACGCGCATTCGAGTTTTCTCGCCATCGACTTCGCCGTTTGCCGCGATGCCTCGGGCGAACTGGTACCCCAGCTCATCGAATTGCAGGGTTTCCCGTCGATTTTTGGGTTTCAGAGCTACGTTTCGGAGTTATTTCGTACGCACTACCCCTTCATTCCCGACACCGTCAGCAATTACTTCGCCGCCACGGACCAAGTTTCGTACGTCGGCCACCTGCGGCAGACCATCCTGGGCGACGAAGCGCCCGAGCACGTGGTGTTGCTCGAACTGTTTCCCGAAAAACAAAAAACGCGCGTCGACTTCGCCGTCACCGAACATTTCCTTGGAATTCGGCCCGTTTGCCTGACGAAAATTCAAAAAGAAGATCGCAAGCTGTTTTACGATCGAGATGGCGAGCGTACCGAAATCCGGCGCATCTACAACCGGCTGATTTTCGATGACCTCGACCAGTACCCGGACCTGGAAACGGATTTCAAGCTGACCGACGACGTCGACGTGACCTGGGTCGGGCACCCGAACTGGTTTTTCCGCATCTCGAAGTACACGATGCCGCTGCTGCGCAGTCCGTACATTCCCGAAAGCCGCTTTCTCGATTCGTACGGCGGTACCTTTCCCGACGACCTCTCCGGCTACGTGCTCAAACCGCTGTTCTCGTTTGCGGGCAGCGGCGTCAAGCTGAACGTGACGGCCGACGAACTGCGCGCCATTCCCGACCCCCAGAATTTCCTGCTCCAGCGCAAAGTCCAGTACGAGCCCATCATTCCAGCGCCTGATGGACTGGTCAAGTGCGAGATTCGGATGCTCTACACCTGGCCCGACCCCGACGAACACCCGACGCTGCTAACCAACCTCAGCCGCCTCAGCCGGGGCGAGATGATTGGCGTGCGTTTCAACAAGGATTTTACGTGGGTTGGCGGAACGACTTGCTTTTTTGAGCGTTGAACGAACATGCCCGGAATCAGCCAACGTCAGCAATTTTTAGCCTACCTCGCCCAGACCTCCGATTTTCCGCTCGCGCTTGAAATCGAGCGGGCTGAGGGCGTCTGGCTCTACGGCCCGGACGATCGGCGGTACCTCGATTTGATTTCGGGCATCGGCGTCTCGAATGTGGGCCACCGACACCCGCGCGTGGTCGAAGCCATCAAAAAGCAGGTCGATCAGTACCTGCACCTGATGGTGTACGGCGAGTACGTGCAATCGCCGCAAGTGCAACTGGCCGAGGCGTTGGTTGAAACCCTGGCCGATAAAAACTTCCAAAGTCTTCGAGACGTTGGAAGTTTAGTGGGTAGTCCCCACGGCCCGCTCGACAATGTGTACTTCACCAACTCAGGTACCGAAGCCATCGAGGGTACCCTCAAACTCGCCAAGCGCTTCACGGGTCGGAGTGAATTGATTTCCTGCCGAAACGCGTACCACGGCGCGACGCAGGGCGCGCTGAGCCTGGCCGGGGCCGAGTTTTTCAAACAAAACTACCGCCCCCTCCTTCCCGACACCCGACTCATCCAGCACGGCTCGTTTGACGACCTCGACCGCATCACGAACCGTACCGCGGCGGTCGTCTTGGAAGTCATTCAGGGTGAAGCGGGGGTACGGGTACCGACGCGGGCGTACCTCCAGACCTTGCGGGAGCGCTGCACCGAAGTTGGAGCCTTGCTCGTGTTCGACGAAATTCAGACAGGGTTTGGCCGGACGGGACCCTTCTGGGCGCACGAGGCATTCGGCGTCCGGCCCGACATACTGGTCTGCGCGAAAGCCATGGGCGGCGGAATGCCCATCGGGGCGTTTATCGCGCCGAGTGCGGTGATGGGCGTTTTTAAAAACAACCCGATTCTCGGCCACATCACGACGTTCGGCGGGCACCCGGTCAGTTGCGCCGCTTCGCTGGCAACGCTACGAGTGATTCAGGATGAACATCTGACGGCCCTCGTCTCGGCGAAGGCCGCTTTGTTTCGTTCGTTGCTGGTGCATCCGCGCATTCGTGACGTACGAAATCAGGGATTGTTTATGGCCGTTGAGTTGGAAAATTTCGCCACGCTCAAGCCCGTCATCGACCGCGCCATCGCCGCCGGCGTCATCACCGACTGGTTTTTGTTCTGCGACAACTCCATGCGGATCGCCCCGCCTCTCACCATCACCGAGGACGAAATTCGCTGGGCGTGCGGGGTGCTTTTGGAAAGTTTGAGGTCGTAGGAAAACGGAGAAGGGAGAAAGAAAAAGGAACGTACAATTTCCTTTTTCTTCCTCCCTTCTCCGTTTTCCTACTCACCCTTACGCTTCCTGCAACTGCGCGGCGAGCTTCTGGTTGAGTACCGGCTTCGGAACGGCACCGACGACTTTATCGACGAGTTGACCGTTCTTGAAAATCATCAGCGTCGGAATGCTGCGAACCCCAAATTGAGCGGGAATCCGCGAATTGGCGTCGACGTCGAGCTTACCGACAACGGCTTTGCCAGCGTAATCTCCGGCGAGTTCTTCGACGACGGGTCCGATCATCTTACACGGTCCGCACCACTCCGCCCAGAAATCAACCAGTACCGGCTTGTCGGAATTGATGATTTCGTTGAAGTTGTCGTCGGTAATTTCGATTGCGTTCTTTGCCATGATTGAAAATTCGACTGGGTGAAAAATCAGTGTCACGTTACAAACTTCGTGCCTTCGGCTTTGGTTCACGGGCCTGAATTTTTCCGATTTCAGTTGCCACGAATTCACGAATCAGCGCCGCCGTTTCGCGGGGTTTCTCCAGCGGCAGGAGGTGCCCGGCATCCGGAATAATCTGCAACGCGGCGTTTTTCAACGGCATCACAACCTCCGTTTTGAGTACCTGAATCGGAATATTGGTTTCCCTGCTCCCGGCCAGTACCCAGACGGGTACCTCCACGTCGACGGCGCGGACGCGTAGATCTTCGCGGCTCCCGGATTCCAGCCAGGCGCTCCAGGCAGGACGAGCGGTGCGCAGGTTGTCGGCGATGACGGCTTCGCGTTGGGCCTCGGGCAGCCGGTTCGCGACGATTTCGTCCGCCGTTCGTTCGGCCGCGACCCGCTCGCCGTACGTCCGAAGCAGGCGCGCTCGGGTCTCGTCAGGAATCGGCTCGGGCGAAAGCGGTGAGGGAGCCAGCAAAACCAGGCTCTGCAAGCCGGTCGGCTGCCGGGCCGCGGCGACCAGCGCGATTTTTCCGCTCATCGAATGCCCGACGAGGACGTACGCGTCTGCCCCCAACTGCCGGACCAGTTCGAGCACATCATCCGCCTGCTGGTCAACGGCATACCCCGCGGGCGGCCCGTCCGACTGGCCGTGCCCCCGCAAATCGACCGTCACGCAGCGGTACGCGTCCGAAAGCGTTTCAACCACGCCGGTCCATTCCTGACCCGAACCTGCGAAGTAATGCATAAAAACCAGCGTCGGACTCCCCTCGCCCCGCTCGTCGGCGTGGAGGCGCGTTCCATTTACCCAAAAATCAGCCATGCGTTGAAAAGTTAGACGTCTACTTTGAGCCGCGCCGCCCGATCGGTGAATTCGAGCATTTCGCCGTGCGGCACGATGGTGATTTGCCCGAATTCTTTCAGCAAACTCCGGTACGCCTCCGCCACCGGCCGCGGTTTTCGGTCCAGGTCAAACAGCCCGCAGGCGTTGACGTGGTGGTTCACTTCGGCCAGTTCGCTGTCCCAGTCAATCTGATCGATGAGGCTGTACCACGTAAAGCCGAGTACCGGAATGCCTTCGCGGCGCATTTGCAAAATGTTCATCCACTGCTTCCAGAGCCACATCGGGGCAGCGTCGGCCTCAAACACGTTCGTTTCGGTGTGCATGATCGGCATCCGGTACCGGTTGTAGTACTCCTTCGTAATCTGGTACCAGCCCAGCACGTCCATCGAGCGGTGAATTTGCCCGTCGGGTAGTTTGATGAGTTCGTTGCGGCCGTAGTAGTCGTTGCCCATCACCTGGTACCCCGGCGGTTTCCCCACCATAAACCAGTCGTACTCCTGGCGGGTCATGCCGTTGTCGAGCAGGTAAATCAGTACCTCGGCGGTGGGTGCGTGGGCGTAGAGCAGATCGAGCGACAGAAACCGGAGTTCGTTGAACATCCGGGTTTCCAGCGAAGGCGAGGCGCAGGCCTCGTGCATGTATTCGGCGCTTTCACTCTGCACGATGATGCAGTCAGGGCGGTGTTTGGCGATTTGCTGATTGCCCAAAATGCTCGCCGCCACGCAGTGCTTGAGGGCCGTCACGAAGCCACGCTCGGTTTTGAGTTGCTCGTTCCAGAGGCCGTCTTTGGCACTGATTCGGGCCGTGACGTAGATTTCGTTGACGGGCGTGTAGTACCGCACCCAGGGGTACCGTTTGGCCACGGCCCCCGCAAACTGCGCGAAGTGGATGGGCAACTCCGGGTTCTGGTAATCGCCGATCCAGTCGGGTACCCCGAAATGCATCAGATCGAGAATGGGCGTGATGCCGAGGCGCTTGATTTCGGCCATCGCCGCATCGGCAAACTCCCAATCGTACCGACCGACGCCCCGGTGTATGGCGTAGTACGGCAGGCCGTAGCGGAGGTACCGAATCCCTAAGTCCTTCACGAGTGCCAGGTCGTCTTTCCAGCGGTCGTAATGCCCACACTCGCGAAGCTGGTCGCGGCGGACCGAGCCGTTTTTAATTTTCGGGTACGAACACTCGATGCCCGTGGCGAACAGAAAATTACCCGCGTTGTCGAGTGGCAGCCCGCCGCCGTCGTGGCCCCCCGCGCCGCCGTACTGATCGCCGTCGTAGTTGTCGAGGCCGTATTTTTTTTCAACGAATGAGAGAAATCCGGGCTGGCTCATGGGAAGCAGAGTTAGGCGCGTGAGGCGGTTTCGGCCCGGCGCTGGCGTTGGAGATAGCGGTCGGCGGTGCGGAGCGACAACGCCATGATGGTCAGGGCAGGATTCACGCTCAGCGCACTCGGGAAAACGGAATTGTCGCAGACGTATAGATTCGGCACGTCGAACGAACGCCCTTCGGCATTCACGACCGCTGCCTCAGCATTGTGACCCATTCGGCAGGTACCGATTGTGTGGGCGTTGCGTGGAAATACCCAGACGTTGCGCGCCCCGGCGGCCTCCCAGATCTGCCGCATCCGGCGCTCGGCATGGGCGTTCATCCGCCGCTCGTTTTCGCCGTTTGAGTAATGAATGCGCGGCATGGGTAACCCACGGACGTCTTTTTCATCGGAGAGTTCGAGGAAATTGTGGTCGTACGGCAGACCTTCGCCCAGGATGTTGATGCCCGCAACGTGGTTGTAGGCCCGCATCCGTTCGCGCAGCGCCTCGCCCCAGAGACCGGTACCCCGCACTAATTGGCTGGCGTAGGTCACGGGCATGACACCAATGGATTGCAGCAGGTACCCACCCGCAAAGTTGGCGTCCGGAGCCCGGTGCGTAGCTTCGGAAATCAGCGCGCCGGGAATGCCCTTGAACGGTCGAATTTCCTCGTCAAACTCGCCCCAGACCTGCACGCCCGGATGCGCCATGAAATTCCGCCCGACCTGTCCGCTCGAATTGGCCAGGCCGTTCAGGAGCAGTAGCCGCGGCGTTTCGATGGCACCGGCGCAGAGAAAAACGGTTCGGCAGCGCTGACGCTCCTGGCGACCGTCGCGCACGTACACCACTTCGGTAATCCGCCCGGAGGCATTAGTTTTAAGTTCGATGACAAAACTCTCGGGCCGAATTTCGGCCCCGTGCCGGATGGCGAGCGGGATGAACGTGACGTCCATGCTGGCTTTCGCGCCGGTACTGCACCCGGCCTGGCAAAAACCGCGGTTGGTACACGCCGCCCGCCAGCCGACGCCCTCCTGAAAATACGGTCCCGACAGCGCGGCGTTGGCTGCGGGCGAGGTCTGGATGCCCAGTTCGGCGCAGCCGCGCTGCATTAGTTGTGCGGCACCGTTCAGCGGTAAGGGCGGCAAGGGGTACCCCTGCCGACGGGCTGGCCCCCAGGGGTACGGCGAGGGGCCGGAGATGCCGAGAAACGCTTCGAGTTCGTCGTAGTACGGTTCAATTTCGGCGAAGTCCAGTGGCCAGTCGCAGCCGACGCCGAACTCAGTGCGCAGCCGCAGGTCGTCGGGTTGGGCGCGGGGCGTGTAAGCGGTGTAGTGCAGCGTCGAACCGCCGACGCCGGTACCCGAATTGTTGCGCCCGAAGGCCACGGGATCGGTACCGGCGCTGAGGCGCTCGTCGTTCCAGAACAAAAATTCCTGGTTACGCTCGTCGGTCGCAAAATCGGTTGCCGGGTTCCAGAACGGCCCCGCTTCGAGCGCCACGACCCGCAGTCCCGCCTGCGCCAGTCGGGCCAGCAGCGGCGCACCTCCCGCGCCGGTACCGATCACGACCGCGTCGATCACCTCGCCGGGGGCGTATTGCTTCATCGGAAGTTTCAGGGCGGGCGTCATGCTTTTTCAGCTTGGGGTTCGCGGGGTTCGCGCTCGTTCAGCCCGATGCGGCGCCAGCCCGGTACGTCCGCCATCCCGACGTACCCGATTTCCTCCTGGGCGAGCGGATGGGCGTAGTAGACTTCGATGAGTTCAGCGAGCAGTTCCTCAAAAAATCGCTTTGGTTGAACGCGCCCCCAGGATCGGTGGGGTACCTCGCCGCGCTGCACGTTTCGCAGCAATTCGTCCCGCTCCGAATCCGTCAGTTGCGCCCAGTTTCCGCCGTACCGACTCCAGACCGAGGCCTCGATGGCCCGCAACGCATGCCGGTACGCCTCGCCATCCGTCGGAAATTCATCGTACCGCCAGCCGTTGGTTTTTCCTTCCCACAACCGCTGATCCACTTCCCATTCCGGTTCGATGGGTTCGGTTCGGTCGGGTTGGGGAATGAGCCGCTCGCGAATCGAACGGAGCAGCACCCACTCGTCGGGCTGGAAAAACCGGGGTTCCGCAGGCGTTTCCATCCGCGCCTGCAAAACCCGGCGGGTGGCGGGCGTTACGGTGTCAGTGTCGAGCAGGGCGCGGACGGTACCCGGCGGGTACGAATTCGTTGAATTCATGCGGAACAGACGAACCACTCCGAAGGGCGATGCCCGCCGACGCGCAGTCCGCCGACGCGCAGTCCGCCGACGCGTAGTCTACCCGGAGAGTTCGAGTTTGGAAAAATCAATTGCTGGAAAGTTTCCCGCCCGTGACTTCGAGCAGGCTGCCGGTGATGAAACTGCCCTCGTCGGAAGCGAGCAGGACGTAGGCCGGGGCCAGCTCTTCGGGCTGGCCGGGGCGCTTCAGCGCTACTTCCTTGCCAAACCCTTTCACCTCCTCTTCGGGCATGGTACCGGGAATGTTCGGCGTCCAGACCGGGCCGGGTACCACGGCGTTCACCCGGATTTTCTTTTCGCCGAGTTGCAGCGCCAGCGACTTCGTGAAGGCATGAATAGCGGCTTTCGTGGCCGTGTAGTCGACCAGGATCGGGTTACCCACCAGCCCGACGATGCTGCCCGTGTTGACGATGGCGTCGCCCTCGGTCAGGTGCGGCAGGGCGGCCTGAGCCATGAAAAAATACCCGAAGATGTTCGTCTCGAAGGTCCGGCGCAGTTGTTCCTCGGTGATGTCTTCGAGTTTTTGCTGGGCTTGCTGGAAGGCGGCGTTGTTGACGAGAATGTTCAGTTTCCCGAACCGTTCGACGGTTTGCCGAACGGCTTTCTCGCACTCCGCCTTCTGCCGCACGTCGGCCTTGATGACGAAGCATTCGGCCCCGTGCTTCTCGACGAGGCGCTTCGTTTCGGCGGCGTCGGTGTCGTTCTGGTTGTACAGAAATGCCACCTGCGCCCCCTCCATGCCAAAGGCGATGGCGACGGCACGGCCAATACCCGAGTCGGCACCGGTGAGAAGCGCTACTTTTCCGAGGAGTTTTCCGGCGGGGCGGTAGTTCGATAAATCGCTGTCGGGCGCGGGGCGCATCTGCGATTGCTTGGCCGGGTATGGAAGCTGCTGGCCGGGAATTTCCTCGGCCATCGGGCGAAATTCGGTCGACATGAACGAGTTGAGTTGATGAAGTTGCGTGTTTAACTCCGGTTCAGCTCAAAAGGTTATGCCAGTGGAGACGGTTTGGTGGTTTGGTCGTTTACCGATTTGACTCAGGAAACAACCAAACCCACAAACCACCAACCGTTCAAACCACTTCCGGCTTGCGGGCCACGACGCTGATCGTGACGGGGTACCGCTCGTCGGCGGGGTACAGCTTGCGGGCGTCAATTTCTTCGTAGGCCAGGCCTTGCAGGAACAGCGTCGTCGCGAAGCAGTTGCCCCAGACTTCCACCTCGACGTTTTCCTCTGGAAAAACCCGCTCAAACAGGTACCGAATGCCCTGCGGCGTAAAACGCCAGTAGTCGCCCCAGCGGGTACTGTCGTAGGTCGACACCTGCGAGATGCCGCCGACCGTGGCCAGGACCACGCCGCCGGGTTTGAGGAGTTGGTAGGTACCCCGCAGGGCGGTCTCGACGTCGGCGATGAAGTTGTACGTCTGCGTGCAGATGAAGCAGTCGATGCGGTCGTGCGGCAGCGCTTCGGGCTGGGTCAGGTTGCCCTCGATGGTCACGCCCGGCGCCGTGGGATCGACGTGCAGAATTTCGTGTTTGGTGACCTTCTGCCCGAACCGCCGGGAGTACGTATCCTCGGCGATTTCGAGCGTGGTACCCGTGACGAGGTGCTGGTGTTTCTGGAGAAACGCTTCGATGTAGACCCGGTCGATGGGAGTACCCCGGTCGCGACCAAAGTTGGCCGAGACGGGTTGGGTACCTAAATCGGTCAGGGCACGAACGGGGAAAATTTGCCGGTTGACGTTGCGCAACAGGCTGAGTACGTGGTCACGGTAGGACATGGGAGGTGGGTTAGCTGCAAGAATAACCCAAAACTCAGTACCGGACAACTCGCCTCCAAACGAACAACGGGAAGAGTTAGGGAGGCCCCGCAGCCTCTACCGTGTCGTGCCAATGCCCCGATAGTACCTTCCGAATGCGCTGCAACACGGAGATTCGTCCGTGGTGAATGGTAAAATTATGCTGACTATCGCGGAAGCGCAGGCGCAACACGCTGTAATTGTTAAAAAAAGGAATGCGCGGACCACTATGCACCTGGAAGCGGTCCGGGTGATCGCCCAGAAGATCGAACAAGGTCGGGTACGCGCCACTCAGCTCGTGCAGGGGCTGGCCTTCTTCGGTGATCATGCGTCGGGAGCGTCGAATCTTTCGTTCCGACCTGCTCCAGACTGCCGTCAGCGAATCAAGCTCCGCGCGCCGGGCGGCGTCCCGGCCTGTCGCGACAAATTGGATGGAATCGGATGTAATGCGCAGTTCGCCCTGTACCGTGAATATAAATTCGCGGTCGTACGCCTGAATTCTTTTGAACGTGTGGGTACCCGTTCGGGTGTCGTAGTGGTGAAACTTACGGGGCGAGCAGCCCGCCAGCAAGGACAGCAGCACCAGCCAAACGAGGAGCATTTTCATGGTTAAGCGTAGTCGAGCACCCCTAAATCCGATCAGTTCAACCGAAAACTTCCCTCGCCCACCAGCGCTTTCAGTTCGTCCAGAAAGGCGTTTTGCACCGAAACCTTCGCCATCCGGCTCTGCATGGTGACCTCGACCGGGCTTTCCCCATCTTTCAGCGTGACGAACAACTGGCAGGTACCGGGGTGCTGGCTGACGAGGCGGTTCAGTTCGGCGACCAACGGCCCGTCGACCGTCTTCAGATCCAGTTCGATGCTGAGTTGCTTGCAGAGTTTATCGCGTACCTCGTTCAGGAGTTGCACCTGTTTGGGTCGGAACTCGAACGCCCCCTGGTTGCGCCAGCTCGGTTCGACGCGACCCCGGATGAACAAAAACCGGTCGGGTGCGATGTACGGGCCCATTTTCACATAGTCGTCGCCGAAGAGCGCCATCTCCAACCCGCCGTTGTAATCTTCGAGCGAAAAAATGCAGAACGGATTGCCGTTTTTGGCGTACCGTTCCTGGTTTTTGGTGACGATGCCCGCCACGGTGACTTCCTTGTTTTGAAAGCGTTCGTCTTCAAGCAGTCGGTCGAGGGTCGTCGTGCAGAAGTTGTCCATCTCGATGCGAAACTCGTCAAGCGGATGACCCGAAATGTAGACTCCAACGACGTCGCGCTCGAAGCGCAATTTGTCCATCTGCCCCCAGGGTTCGCAGTGGGGTACCTTGGGCGTCATCAGTCCGCCCGTGGTGCCGCCCAGCGAGCCGAACAGCGAGACCTGCGCGGCAGCTTTTTCCTCAGCGGCGCGGTTGGCGTACCGGATCAGTTTTTCGATGAAAGTACCCCCGCCCTCTTCCTCGCTGAAGTAGCAGGCCCGGTGAATGCCGAAGCCGTCGAACGCCCCGGCGTAGGCCAGCGATTCGAGCGTTTTTTTGTTGACCGTCCGCAGGTTGACCCGGCTGATGAAATCGAAAATATCGGCGTACGGCCCGTTCTTTTCCCGCTCTTCAATGATGGCGTCGACGGCTGCGTCGCCGGTACCCTTGATGCCGCCCATCCCGAAGCGAATCTGCCCGCGCTTGTTGACGGCGAAGGCCTTCAGCGATTCGTTCACGTCCGGCCCGAGTACGTTCAGTCCCATCCGCCGGGTTTCGTCCATGAACAGGGTGATTTTCTTGATGTCGCCCAGCTCGTTCGTCAGGTTGGCGGCCATGTACTCCGAGGGGTAGTGCGCCTTGAGGTACGCCGTCTGGTAGGCCACGAAGGCGTAGCAGGTCGAGTGCGATTTGTTGAAGGCGTACTGCGCGAAGGCCTCCCAGTCGGTCCAGACTTTCTCGCAGGTTTTCTTGTTCAAACCCTTCGCCGCGACGCCTTCCATGAACTTGCCCTTCATCTTGTCGAGCGTGGCGCGGTCCTTTTTACCCATCGCCTTGCGCAGCACGTCGGCGTCGCCCTTCGTGAAGCCCGCCAGTTTCTGCGAGAGTAGCATGACCTGCTCCTGGTACACCGTGATGCCGTAGGTGTCAGCCAGATACTCCTCCATCTCGGGCAGGTCGTAGGTCACTTCTTTGCGGCCGTGCTTGCGGTCGATGAACTCCGGGATGTAAGCAATCGGGCCGGGGCGGTAGAGCGCGTTCATGGCGATGAGGTCCTCAAAACGAGTCGGTTTGAGTTCCTTCATGTACTTGGCCATGCCCGCCGATTCGTACTGGAAAATCGCGTAGGTCTCGCCGCGCTGGAAGAGTTCGTAGGTTTTGGCGTCGTCGAGCGGGAGGGCGTCGACGTCGAGGTCGATGCCGTGGTTTTGCTTGATGAGCGCCAGGCAGTTTTTGATGATCGTGAGCGTCGACAGCCCCAGGAAGTCCATCTTGATGACGCCCGCGTCTTCGATGACTTTCCCCTCAAACTGCGTGATGACGAGGCTCGATTCCTTCGCCGTGCAGACGGGAATAATCTCGGTCAGATCGACCGGCGCGATGATGATGCCCGCCGCGTGGATGCCGGTACCCCGCACCGATCCTTCGAGCGTCAGCGACTCCTGTAGCACCTTCCCGGCGGTACCGGGGGCCTCCATGATTTCGCGGAGTTTGCGCACGTTTTCGAGGTCCTCGTGGCCCATGCCCTCCTTGTCCTTCAGCCCGCCCGGCCCGTCGATGGGCGCTTTGAGTACCCGGTTGAGCGTGAGGTCGAGGGGTTTTTCGGGGATGAGTTTGGTGAGCTGAATCGTCTCGTCGAGCGAGAGGTCGAGTACCCGGCCCACGTCCTTGATCGACGATTTGGCCTTCATCCCGGTGTAGCTCACGATTTGCGCCACCTGGTTTTTGCCGTACTTGTCGACCACGTAGTCGATGACTTTCTGCCGCCCGGCGTCGTCGAAGTCGGTGTCGATATCGGGCATCGACTTCCGGTCGGGGTTCAGGAAACGCTCGAAGAGCAGGTTGTACTTGATCGGGTCGATGTTCGTGATGCCGATGCAGTACGCCACCGCCGAGCCCGCCGCCGAGCCGCGCCCCGGCCCGACGAACACGCCGAGGTCGCGCCCGGCCTGGATGAAGTCGGCCACGATGAGGAAGTACCCCGCGAAGCCCATCGTTTTGATGACGTGCAGCTCGAAATTGAGCCGTTCCTCCGCCTCCGCCGAAATGCTGCCGTACCGCTGTTTCGCGCCCGTGAAGGTCAGGTGCTTGAGGTACTCCCACTGATTTAGGACGTCGTCCTGGTGAATCTTGAACTCGTCGGGAATCGGAAAATTGGGCAGCAGAATGTCTTTTTTCAGCTTCGGGTCGAAGCACTTGTCGACGATCTCCTGCGTGTTGTCGAGCGCCTCCGGCAGGTGCCCCCAGGTCTGGAGCATCTCGGCGGTCGTCTTGAAGTAAAACTGGTCGTTGTAAAACGCGAAGCGGGTACCCTTGGGCATGGCTTCGTCGTCGGAAAAGTCCTTCGCTGAGGGCGTCGACTGCTTCTCGCCCGTGTTGACGCAGAGCAGAATGTCGTGCGCGTTGGCGTCCTGCTGATCGACGTAGTGCGAATCGTTCGAGGCGATGACCTTGACGTTGTACTTCTTCGCAAACCGGAGCAGTACCTCGTTGACGCGCAACTGGTCGGGAATGTCGTGGTTCTGAAGTTCGACGTAGTAATCCTCGCCGAAGAGGTCGAGCCACCACTTTAACTCTTTCTCGCCTTCCTCCTCCCCTTTTTTCAGAATGGCCTTCGGCACGCTCGCCCCGATGCAGCAGGTCGTGGCGATGAGGCCCTCGTGGTACTGCTGAATCAGCGCCTTGTCGATGCGGGGGTACTTGCCGTACATCCCCTCCATGAAGCCGAGCGAGCAGAGTTTGACGAGGTTGCGGTACCCCGTCGGGTTTTTGGCCAGCATGAGCTGGTGGTACCGGATATCTTTGGCTTCCTTCGTAAACTGCCGTTTGTGGCGGTCCGTCACGACGTAAAACTCGCAGCCCACGATGGGCTTGACGCCGTACTTGCCCGCCTCGGCCACGAACTTGAAGGCCCCGAACATGTTGCCGTGGTCGGTGATGGCAACGGCCGAATGCCCATCGGCCTTGGCCTTCTTGAACATCAGCCCGATATCCGCCGCCCCGTCGAGGAGCGAGTACTTCGTGTGGCAGTGGAGGTGGGAGAACTGCATGGGTTGGTGGGGTACTGGGGTTATGGGCGTTGCAAACGTTGGACTCGGGCATCCGCGTTGCGGACGCGGACGAACTTAGAGGGTAAACACATTAATCTTCAGCGAAGAATTTTGTAAAGTTGAATTTTCTTTGAATTAAACTTATTACTGTTTTAAACATTTCACACATGGCATATGCGTCGTCATATTCTACTTTTTCATTATTATTTCTGTTTCTATCAATCAATTCGCTTATCTCATTAATATTGTATGCGAATTTTGATCCATAAAACAGGTAGACTTTCCAAGCATAATGTCGTTTCTCTTCATTATTTAAATTCGACTTATCAATTTGGTCAAAAATTGATTCCATTCCATAAAATAAATATTTCATTGACCAATCAAAGTCTATCATTTTAACACTCCATTCAGGAATTAGAATGCTGGGAGCAAAGTACTGCTCAATTCGTTGCTTATAAAAATCTATTGCGCTTTGACCTGTGTGTGCAACAGTTTCCTTATTACCATTGACAAAAAGTCTACTTTCTATAAAAACTAATCTATAATATTCATCTCTCCATTCTGCATAAAGCGAGTTAATACGATCAATAAATTGTTGCTTAGCACTTTCATCCATTTGATCTTTAAGTGCTTTTCTTTGAATATCATTTGATTCTACTTGTTTTTGGAATGATATGTAGATTAAGATAGCACCGAGCAAGTTGATTATTGGAGCAGTAATCCCTCCGATTGTATCACCGATATTTCCAGTTGTAGAAAAATCAAAGCCTTGAAATAAAATTTGTCTTGTAAATACGAATGGAGATATAACACATAACACAATACCTATTGCGAGAAGAAGTCCCAGATGTTTCTCTATTACTTTTGACATGATTATTATCTTTCTACCCCGAATAACGCGAGTCTGAGACTCGTGCCGCTTCGTTACGCCTGGGTTTGCAATCGTTTCGTGAAAAGCGCCTCTACCTCGTTTTCAATTTCGGCTACCCGCATTTTCAATTCATCCAAAGCGGGTTTAAAAATTGCTTTCGCTTCTGCTTGCTCCGTCGGCTCAAGCGTCACGTAGTACGCGTGAAACTCGGCAGCCACACTGCGGCGCTCGGCTTCGGAGGTCGCGGCGTTGAGGCAGTCAAGGTAGGTTAAGGCAGTTTCTTTCGTCGTCATGGTTCAGGCGGGTTGCATCAACTCAATCCGCCCCCGATGCAATTGCTCAACCGGAAAAACTAAGTCCCAATTTTCGCCCCAGACCAAATTGCCGTTTTCAATGACAAACGTCTGAAACAGTTGCTGGTCCCGGTATGCGTCGTGCTGCGGGTGCGGGTGGCTGAACAGGAAAGGCGCTACGTCGACTACCTGAACGGTTCCATCGCTGAACTCAACTCGTATCCGGTAGTCGCCATCGTACTCCGCCGAGGTGACGGTCAATCGTTTCGTTTTCATAGCTTCTCCGTAATTCGCTCCGACTCGATCCGCGCGTTTTTCACAAAATAAGCCGTCCATTTGTCGGCGATGGCTTCGGCATACACCTTGACGAACTTTTTGGCTTCCTTCAGTTTAACAGGCGGCAACGGCTCGATGCCCTTCGATTTCCGGGTCCGAATTTCGGCCAGTGCGCCCTGCTCAAACAGCAGCTCAAAAATCGTTTCGTACTCGCCGTAGCTGGCATGGACGTGAATCGGAAGGTGCTCGTTGGCATAAAAATAAAAGACGATTCCGGCGTATTCGTAAAGTTTGGGCATATTCTTCAAACGTTTTTGTCAATTCACCCCACCAACCGCCCCATCAATTTCGCCAGCGTCTCCCCCGCATCCCGGCACAGGCCCGTGTGGACGGGCGAGGTCTGTACGAGGGTACTGCGCGGGGCGATGAGCCAGCGAAACCGGGCGGCGGCGGGCAGTTGACCGATGGGTCCGGCGGCGGTACCCCCGGTGCAGACGCGCGGGAAGGCGGCGAGGCGTTCGGGGAGTTCAGCCAGTTCGGGCACCTCGGCGAAGGCCCGTAGGCGGCTTTCGTCGAGCGCGAAGGCGGCTTGCAGGAACCGCTGGGCGGGGCAGTAGACGATGACGCCGACGTTCAGGAATTCCTCGCGCTCGACCCGCGGCACGAACCGGATGACGGCGTACTCAAACAAGTCCATGGCGGGCGTGTTGGGCTTCGTGAACAAATACGCCCGAGGCCGCGAGCCGGGCGGTTAGAAACTGGACGTACACGGCGCGTTGCTCGTCGGGCGACTCGGGAATCGCCGGGTCGTTCAGCCAGTCGTCGGGTACCTGTGCCACGATTTCGCGGATCAACACCTCGGTGAGTACCGCTCGGTACGCGGCATCGACAGTTTCCAGTTCACTCGCCCACGGCAGCAGCACGTGGTCTTTCACGGCGGCGAAGGGCCGCTGGCTTTGCTCCTGCCAGTTGTCCCAGGTGTGGTGAAAGTAGAGTGAAGCGCCGTGGTCGATGAGCCAGAGGCGCTTGTGCCAGACGAGCAGGTTCGTGTTGCGCGCCGTGCGGTCGACGTTCGTCGTCAGGCCATCGAGCCAGACGATCTGCGAGGCCAGGAGCGGGTCGATGGCATTGACGACTGGGTCGAAGGTCAGCGCGCCCGATAGGTACTCGACGGCCAGGTTGGTACCCCCGCTGGCGCGGAGCAGGTCCTGGATTTCTTCGTCGGGTTCGAGGCGGGCCAGGTCGGGATTCAATTCGGCAAACACAATTTCGGGTACCCGCAGCCCAAGCGCCCGCGCGATTTCGCCGGAAATCAGCTCGGCAACGAGCGCCTTGGTACCCTGCCCGGCCCCACGAAACTTGAGGACGTACAGAAATTCATCGTCGGCCTCGACGATGGCGGGCAGCGAGCCGCCCTCGCGGAGCGGCGACCCATAGCGTGTGACCTGGATCGTGCGGATGTTGGGAGGTGCAGTCAGCACAAGTTACTCGGTTTTCATCCGTAGCGAGGGGCTTAAGCCCCTCGCTACGGATGACGTGCGTAGTTTAAAACGTATTTTCCGCCTCCCGCTCTTCCAGGAAGGTGAAATTCAGAAAATCAAGGTACGGCTTGAGTACCTGGCAGGCTTCGGTGACGCGCTCCGCGAAATCGGGTGCTTGCACTTCGGCGTCGGTGAAGCGGTGCAGAAAAAAGAGTTGCGTCAGCCGGAGCAGGTCGATGTCGGGGTGGTCTTTCGGGTATCCCTTCGGCGCGGTTTTCAGCCGGACGCCCTCGCCGGTACCGAACCAGTGCACGAACTCGGGCGCTTCGATGATGCGGCGGAGTTCGGCCACGTTGTAGTCAATTTCCTGACGGAACTTGGCCAGCTCTCCCGCCGACGGCGCGTACATGCCGCCACCCAGAAACGACGCGTCGCCGGGCTGGATGTGCAGGTAATAATCCATCCGGTTCGCCTTGCGCCCACCTTCTGCAAAGCTGGCCGACAGCCAGGTTTTGTAAGGCGTCTTGTCGTTTGTAAACCGGATGTCGCGGGCGATGCGGTAATTGCAATCCTTCGGTTCGACGTTCGCCAGGTTCTCGAATTGCCCAATGCGCTCGATCAACGCGCCGATGAGGGCTTCGTGCGCCGACTTGACTTTCTCGTAGGGCTTTTTGTTTTCGTGAAACCACTCGCGGGTGTTGTTTCGGGCAAGGGTACGGAGGAAATCGAGCGTTGAAGCAGGGACCGAAGTCATGCGGCAATTGGACGTTTGAGGTACGGTCCGACCTGCGGTCTGACCAAACGCGGTGGGCGTTTTCCGGTAAAAATAGCCAATTTCGCCCCCGCTTTTCAATCGTAAATCGTACTTCGTAACTCATACCTCGCCGCATGGCTCGCATTCTCACGGGTATTCAATCAAGTGGCCGTCCCCACCTCGGCAACCTGCTCGGGGCCATCCAACCCGCCATCGAACTTTCCCGCCATCCAGCTAACGAATCGTTTTTTTTCATCGCCGACCTGCACTCGCTGACCACGGTCAAGGATGGCCCAACGCGGCGCGAAAATACCTACGCCGTGGCGGCCGCCTGGCTGGCGTTTGGTTTTGACACGACGAAAAATACGTTTTTCCGGCAGTCGCGGGTACCCGAGCACACGGAGTTGTGCTGGTACCTGAGCTGCTTTACGCCGTACCCGATGCTGGCCAACGCGCACTCGTTCAAGGACAAATCGGAGCAGCTTTCGGACGTGAACGCCGGGCTGTTCGTCTACCCGGTCCTGCAAGCCGCCGACATCATGCTCTACGACGCCGACGTAGTACCCGTCGGCAAAGATCAGAAGCAGCACCTCGAAATGACGCGCGACATTGGCGCGGCCTTCAACCACCGCTACGGCGAGGTACTCGTGCTGCCCGAGGCACGCATCGACGAGCAGGTGATGACCATTCCGGGTACCGACGGGCGGAAAATGTCGAAGTCGTACGGCAACTATATCGACCTGTTTCTACCCGAAAAAGAGTTGAAGAAAAACGTCATGAGCATCGTGACCGACTCGACGCCGCTCGAAGCGCCCAAAAATCCCGAGGGCGAAACGACGTTCGCGCTCTACTCGCTCCTGGCCACGCCCGAACAAACCGAGGAAATGCGCCAGAACTACCTCCGCGGCGGTTACGGCTACGGCCACGCCAAGCAGGCGTTGTTCGGGCTGATTCTGGAGAAGTACCGAACCGAGCGCGAACGCTTCGCGTACTACCTCGCTCACCTCGACGAACTCGATGCCGAGTTGCAGGCGGGCGAAGAAAAAGCCCGCGCTGTGGCCCGACAGACGATGGGGCGGGTGCGCGAGGTACTTGGGTTTTAACGTTTGGCTGTTTGATTGTTTGGGAGTAAAAGACTACTCAACAGCCAAACAGACCAACCGAAAAGCAATGAAACAATTAAACCAACTCGACACCGACCTTTTCCTGACGCTCAACCGCCAGCACGCCGGTTGGCTCGATCCGGTCATGTACTGGGTGTCGGACCGCGAGTTCTGGTTTCCGTTTTACGCGCTGTTTCTGGTCTGGCTCGGCTGGAAGTACCGGCGGCAGGCGTTCTGGATGGCCCTGACCGTCGGCGTAGCCGTGGCCCTGGCCGACCAAGTGACGAGCAGTGTCTTCAAACCTGTTTTTCACCGCCTTCGCCCCTGCCACGAACCGGCCATCGATCAGTGGGTACGGGTGGTCTGGGAATGCGGGGGTACCTACGGGTTTGCATCGAGCCACGCCGCCAACGGCTTTGCCTTCGCCACGGTGATGACACTGCTCATCGGGCAGAACTTTCCGGCCGTACGCTGGCTATTTGCCTGGGCAGCGCTTGTGGCCTACAGCCGGGTGTACGTCGGGGCGCACTACCCGCTCGACATCCTGGCCGGGGCGGGGTTGGGTACGATGACGGCCCTGTTCAGCGTTTGGGGATACCGACTCATTTTTCAAAATCAACCACTCAAATCCTCATGAAACGTTTCGCTTCGGCCTTTTTTATCAGCTTCTTTTTCGCCCAGTTGGCCTCGGCTCAGTCTGCCGCATCGGGTATCGTGGGTACTTGGTTCAACGAAGAAAAAACTTCCAAAGTCCAGATTTACCAGCAGGGCGACCGGTACTTCGGTAAAATCGTCTGGCTGAAAGAGCCCAACGAAGGCGGCAAGCCGCGCGTCGACAAAGAAAATCCCGATGCCAAACTGCGTACCCGCCCGCTGCTGGGCCTGGTGCTGCTTTCCAATTTTCAGTACGACGAAGACAACGTTTGGGAGGACGGCAAAATCTACGATCCGCGCAACGGCAAGACGTACTCCTGCAAAATCACCAAGGTTTCGGACCGGCAACTCGACATCCGTGGCTACATCGGGACGCCCTTGCTCGGGCGTACCTCGAAATTCACGAAAGCCGACTGACGCCGTGTGCCCACGCTGTGCGTGGCACACTTCTCCATTCCAGCTCGACTTCAGAGAGCGTGCCACGCACCGTGTAGACACGCTGCTTTTTTTACGCGCGCACCGGCTAAATTCAGCAGATTTGCCTACTTTTGCGGCTTCAAAAACCCACGTCGATGGCAGGGAATCCGGTCAAAATCTTTTCGGGAAGTTCGTCGCAGTACCTCGCCCAGAAAATTGCCCGGCAGTACGGCAAGGATTTAGGGACGGTTACGCTCCAGAAATTTGCCGATGGCGAGATGTCGCCGAGTTTTGACGAATCGATCCGGGGCTGCGACGTGTTTTTGATTCAGAGTACCTTCGCTCCCGCCGACAACCTGCTCGAATTGCTGCTGATGGTCGACGCCGCCCGGCGCGCCTCGGCCCACTACGTGACCGTCGTGATTCCGTACTTCGGGTACTCGCGGCAGGATCGGAAAGACAAGCCGCGCGTGTCGATTGCGGCGAAGATGATTGCCAACCTGCTCACCGCCGCCGGAGCCGACCGACTGATTACCATTGACTTACACGCCGGGCAAATTCAGGGCTTCTTCGATTTTCCGGTCGATCACCTCGAAGGCGCGTCGATTTTCGTCCCGTACCTGCGCTCAATGCACCTCGACAACCTCGTGTTCGCCTCCCCCGACGTCGGCGGCGTGGCCCGGACGCGGCGGTTTGCCGGTCATTTCGACGGCGCGAACATGGTCATCGTCGACAAGCACCGGAAAAAAGCCAACGAAATCGCCTCGATGCAACTCATTGGGGAAGTCGAAGGCGCGAACGTCATCCTCATCGACGACCTCATCGACACGGGCGGTACCCTCTGCAAGGCGGCGCAACTGCTCATTGACAAGGGAGCCGTCTCGGTCCGGGCCATTTGCACGCACGCGGTCATGTCGGGCAGAGCCTACGACAACATCGGGGCTTCGATCCTTGAAGAACTCATCATTTCGGATACGATTCCGGCCAAGCAGCAGCACCCGAAAATTACGCAACTCTCGGTGGCGGAGCTGTTTGCCAAGGCCATCGGGCGCATCCGTGACCACGAATCCATCAGTTCACTTTTTATAAACTATTAACAACCCCGCGACCGGCGATGAGCGCTTTGCGGCGCGAGTACCCGGAAGCACATCCCAACGAAAATGAAAAAACACGAGATTGTAGGGTATAAACGAGCGAATCTCGGCAAGAAGTCGGCCAAAGACCTGCGGGCCGAAGCCCTCGTGCCGTCCGTGCTGTACGGCGGTGCCGAGCAGGTACACTTCTACGCCCCAGCCATCCTGTTCCGCGAACTCATCTACACGCCCAACGCGTACGAAGTCACGCTGAACATCGAGGGTACCGAATACCGGGCCGTGTTGCAGGAAACGCAGTTCCACCCGGTCAGCGACCAACTGCTCCACGCCGATTTCCTCGAAATCACGGACAAGCCCATTAAAGTGGAAATTCCCCTCAAGTTTGTCGGCAATTCGCCGGGCGTACTGAAAGGTGGAAAGCTGATTCAGAAAATTCAGAAGCTCAAGGTAAAGGGCAAAGCCGACGCCATCCCCGATTTCATCGAGGTAAGCATCGAAGGCCTGGACCTGGGTAAGTCGGTCAAAGTCAGCGAGCTGAAGGCCGAAGGGTACGAAATTCTCAACCCCAAAGCCAACCCCGTCGCGACCATCGACATTCCGCGTTCGCTGCGCGGCAAGCAGGCCGGCGAGTAATCCCGACCTGCGGTTTTTTCCGAACTGATTGAAACAAAAAGGTCCTCCAGTAACTTGGGGGGCTTTTTTGTTGAATGCAATGTTCAATACCCAATGCGCAATATTCAATTCTCACGTTAAATGAAAGTTGAACATTGCGCATTGGGTATTGAACATTGCATTTCAGAATCCGCGCACACTGTGCAGAAAAACGCCAACAAAATCCTCGGCTTGTTCCGCACTCGCCGCATCACCCGGTACCTCGCCACGCTCGACCCCGTGCGCGATCATCAGGAAATGGTGCGGCTGTTGGGCTGCTACGAATTTTCGTGGGACGTGACGCGGGCGCTCGAACTGGCCCTATTCCGCACCTACGCGAGCCCGAGCATTTCGGCGCTGCTCGACCGGACGGGCGAGTTCCGCAACCACGGTCAGAAGCGTTACGACGACACGGCCATTCTCGTTTCCGAGTTTCTCCAGAACGGGTACGACAGCGAAGCGGGCCAACGGGCCATCGCCCACATGAACAGCCTGCACGGCCGGTACCGTATTCCGAACGAAGATTTCCTTTTCGTGCTGTCCACGTTCGTTTTCGACCCCATCGACTGGATCAACGCCTACGGCTGGCGACGACTGACACCCGGCGAAGAGCAGGCCATTTTCCTGTTCTACCGCGAAGTTGGGTGCCGAATGAACTTGACCGACCTGCCCGATTCACTCGAATCGTTCCGTGCCTGGGCGCGGGGGTACCAACGTCAGCACTTCGTCCACACGACCAGCAACCGGCGCGTGGCCGATGCCACGGTCCGTATCGTGGAAGGCTGGCTACCGAAACCGTTGCGCTGGGCGGTGTTTCCGGTCGTCAACGCCCTCATCGACGCCGACCTGCGCCGGGCGTTTGGGTACCCCGAGCCGCCGCGCTGGTTGGTGGCGGGTACCCGTCTGGCACTCGCCACCCGGCGGCAAGCGTTGCGCTGGGTCACGTTCGAGCCCTCACCGCGCACGCTTGAAAATACCCGGTACCGAACCTATCCGAAACACGATTGGACCACCGAAAAGTTGGGCCCGGAGAAATCGGTTCGACCCCGTTGATTCTGAATCCGTTGCCGCTTTCTCAGTTAAGTTGATTTCCGCGACGGCCCTGCGGTACTTCGGGTTTTCTTCCGCTAAACTCGAAGGCGATGAACGACAAAACCCTCCACCTGGCCGTGACGATGGCCGGGGCCGTCTCCGCCGGTTCGTACACCGGTGGCGTGATGGATTACCTGCTGGAAGCGCTCGAAAATTGGCAGCAGGCGAAGGCCGCCAACCTCCCCGACGTACCGACGCACCAAGTCCAGATTGATTTGCTCAACGGTACCTCGGCCGGCGGCATGACGGCCGTCATCGCGGCGGTGGCGCTTCAGGAGGCGTTCGCGCCCGTCAAACCGGGCGATATAGCCGCCCGCGAACGCAACAAGCTGTACCGATCCTGGGTGGACTTGACGGGGCAGGACAATTTACTGCCCGACCTGCTGCAAACCGACGACATCCAGAACGACCGCGTTCCGGCGCTGCTCAACTCCGCTTTCATCGATGCCATTGCCCAGAAAATTGTCGACGAAGTGCGGACTTCCGCGCCCAAACGCCCGTACCTGGCCCCAAACCTGGAGGTCATGGTGACGCTGACGAACCTGCTCGGGCTGCGGTACAAAATCTTTTTCGGACCCAATTCGCAGGATGCCTACGAAGTCTGCAACCACCTCGACTTCGGCCATTTCGTGTTTACGGATCAGCCGTACCAGAATGACGGGCGTATGGTCATTGATTTGAAAAAAGAGGCCGACCGCGAGGTGCTTCGGCAATGCGCTATGGCGACGGGGGCGTTTCCGGTAGGTCTGGCGGCGCGCAAGGTCAAGCGTTCGCAGCAGTTCATCCAGGATAATCCCCAGATCAACCTCAACCACCCGGCCCCGCTCAACAAATTCCCCCTGCCGCCGGTGTACGAAACCGTGAACGTCGACGGCGGTCTGCTCAACAACGAGCCCTTCGACCGCGCCGAGGCGATGTTTCAACGACGCTTCGGGGCGGCCCCCAGCCAGACGCCCGATCAGCTTAAAGACGCCAATTCCATGCGGTACTCCATTTTGATGATTGACCCCTTCCCGAGCGAAGATTTTGACGAAGACGAACTTAGCACCGCCGACGTAGCGGCCCTGCGGGCGGTCGTGGCGAAGTACGTCAGCGCGGCAACGCTCCTGGAGCAGGTCGAACAGACCCTCCGTAGCTTTCTGGTCACGAACCGTGCCCTGACCGAACCCCAGGTGGCCGAACTGCTGAAAATCGTTCAGGGTACGCTGACCGATTCGGCCAGGCAAAACGCGCTGCAAACCGAATTGCTGGGCTGGAACCACACGGTACCCAATCCCGAAACGCACCTGAAGGCCCTCGTCGGGCCGATTTTCAGCACGATGCGTCAGCAACTCATGTTCAAAAAAGACGATTTGCAGGCGGCCTTCGATCCGCACGACTACTCCCGATTTCTGATTGCGCCGAAGCGGGTACGTCAGGTGATTGATGCGGCTGGTAATCCGAAAGAGAAGAAAATTTCGGGTAGCAAGGCCATTGCCTGTGGCTCGTTCGGCGGGTTCGGGGGCTTCGTCAGCAAGTCCTTCCGGGAGCACGACTTTTTTCTGGGCCGCATGAACTGCAAGCGTTTTTTGCAAAAGCATTTCGGGGTTCCGGTTTCCGCCCTGGAAACGAATCCGCTCTTTCAGGGTTGCTATTCCGAGGCGGCCATTCAGCGTTTTGCGTACGTCGACCCCGAACGCCTCGACGCCCAGGGCCAGCCCACGCGCATGGTCCCGCTGATTCCCATTCTGGACCTGACGCCCGAACCGGACCTACCCTGGCCCACTCTTCCCGAAGCGGTCATCCGGGACTTGCGCAAACCGTTTAAGCAGCGGTCGCGCGCGGTGATGCGGGCCTTGTTTCACTCCGATAACTGGTGGTGGCGGCAGGCGGTCAACGCGGCGGCCTGGGCCTTCGATGGCAACGTGGCCGATACGGTCATGGATAAAATCACCGAGGATTTTCGTAACCACCGGCTGCTTGTGCCGACGGGCGACGTCTCGCGCGATCGGAATGCGAATGTCATTGCTTCCGTACCCAACCCGACCGAACGCCTCGAACCGATCGCCTGAGCGTACCCGCTAATTAAAAACGGGCGGCTTCCGAGGAAGCCGCCCGTTTTTGATGACCCAACCGCAGCGGCAGGCCGCCCGAAGGTGGCGCTACTTTTTCGTCACCCGAATCGAAATCCGGCGATTCTGCGCCCGGCCTTCCGCCGTTTCGTTCGAGGCCACCGGGTGCTCGGCCCCGTAGCCTTCCGATTCGAGGCGGTTGGCGGCAATGCCGAGGGTAACGAGTTCGGCTTTCACCGAAGCGGCGCGCTCGTTCGAGAGATTTAAATTTGCGTTGGCGTCGCCCGTGTTGTCCGTGTACCCGCCAATTTTGACGTTGACGTTCGGGTACGTCTTCAGGATTTCGGCAACGTTTTTGAGTTGTTCCTGCGATTCCGGTTTCAGCGTCGCACGGCCGGTTTCAAACGTCAGCCGGTCGAAATTAAACCAGGTTTCCTTGTCAACGGGTTCGTTGCCCTCGATGAAACGGAGCAGGTTGTCTTCCACGCCCCGGTCGGCAATGTTCAGGTCAACGCCCGAGCTGAGTGTCCGCCGCCGCAGGTCGCCCAGGTTCGGCGTGTACACGGCGTCGTTGTCGGCAGCGGTCGATTTTTCCAAGTCCACGCCTTCGGTACCGCCCGCGGCTTCCACGCCTTCGCGGGCGTGGCCCCGCGTTTCGGTCGATTCGATGGCGATGTACGGCGCAATGACCAGCGACACAATGGACATCAGTTTGATGAGAATGTTCATCGACGGACCCGAGGTATCCTTGAACGGATCGCCGACGGTATCGCCCGTCACCGAAGCCTTGTGCGGCTCCGATTTTTTGAAAAACCGCTCGGTTTTGCCGTTCACCTCGATGTCTACGCCCTTTTCAAACGACTTCTTGGCGTTGTCCCAGGCACCCCCGGCGTTGTTCTGGAAAATTCCCATCAACACGCCCGAAACCGTCACGCCCGCCAGCAAGCCGCCGAGTACTTCGGGTCCGAAAATAAAGCCGACGATGACGGGTACCGACAGGGCAATCGCACCGGGCAGGACCATCTCGCGGATCGAAGCCTGCGTCGAAATCGCTACGCATTTTTCGTACTCGGGTTTGCCGGTACCTTCGAGGATCCCTGGGATTTCGCGGAACTGGCGGCGGACTTCCTCCACCATTTTCATGGCAGCCCGGCCCACCGCCGCAATCGCCAGCGACGAGAAAATAAACGGAATCATCGCCCCGACGAACAGACCCGACAGCACGTCGGCCTTGTAAATGTCGATGGCCGAAATGCCCGAAATACCCACGAAGGCCGCGAAGAGTGCCAGGGCCGTTAGTGCCGCCGACGCGATGGCGAAGCCCTTACCCGTGGCGGCGGTCGTGTTGCCGACGGCGTCGAGGATGTCGGTCCGACCGCGGACTTCTTCCGGCAGATAGCTCATTTCGGCAATCCCCCCGGCGTTGTCGGCGATGGGGCCAAAGGCGTCAATCGCGAGTTGCATGGCGGTCGTGGCCATCATGCCCGCCGCCGAAATCGCGACGCCGTACAGCCCGGCGAAGGAATACGAGGTGTAAATTCCCGCGGCCAGCACGAGAATCGGCAGTACCGTCGATTCCATCCCGACCGACAGCCCACCGATGATGTTGGTCGCTGCGCCGGTAGCCGACTGCCGGATGATCGAAAGAACCGGTCGGCGGCCCATCGCGGTGTAGTACTCGGTGATGATCGACATCAACGCCCCGACGACGAGGCCCGTCACGATGGCGTAAAACACGTCCATTCGGGTGAACTCGACGCCCCGGATTTCGAGGGTACCTTCGGGAAGCAGGTTGACGACGAGGAAGTACGAAGCCACAACGGTCAGGATGATCGACCCCCAGTTGCCCAGGTTCAGCGCGTTCTGCACGTTGCCCGAATCGCCTTTGATGCGCACGAGGTAGCAGGCCAGAATCGAGAAAATCAGCCCCAGCCCGGCAATCACCATCGGCAGCACGATGGGTGCGTGCCCAATGATGGGATCGGACGGCAGCACGATTTCGCGCCCGAGTACCATCGTGGCCAGAATCGTCGCCACGTACGAACCGAACAAGTCGGCCCCCATCCCGGCCACGTCGCCTACGTTGTCACCGACGTTGTCGGCGATGGTGGCGGGGTTGCGCGGGTCGTCTTCGGGAATTCCCGCCTCGACTTTGCCGACGAGGTCAGCACCGACGTCGGCGGCTTTCGTGTAAATCCCGCCGCCCACGCGGGCAAATAGGGCGATGGATTCGGCCCCGAGCGAGAAACCCGCGAGTACCTCCAGCGCCCGCTCCATCGGGATGCCGTTGACGGGCAGGATGCCGTTCACCGCCGTAGCGTCACCAACGAAAAAATTATAGCAAAAAATGAACAACAGGCTCAGCCCCAGCACGGCCAGCCCGGCCACGCCGATGCCCATCACCGACCCGCCCGTAAACGAGACGTCGAGTGCCGTGGCAAGGCTCGTGCGCGCGGCGTGGGCCGTACGCACGTTGGCGCGGGTCGCGATTTTCATACCAATGTACCCCGCCAGCGCCGAGGTAAACGCCCCGATGGCGAAGGCCAGACCGATGGACCAGTGGGAGTTGGGTACCTGCGACCCGGCGAAGGAAAGCACGGCGGCTACGATGAGACCGAAGACAATCAGCACGCGCCATTCGGCCTTGAGGAAGGCAATAGCGCCGTCGGCAATGTACCCGGCGATTTCCTGCATCCGGGCGTCACCGGCGTTTTGGCGGGAGACCCACATAAACTTGGCGAACATCACCGCCAGGCCGAGTACGCCCAAAATGGGTACCAGATAAATAATACTGTTCATGCAAAAGAGAATTGAGTGATACGAGTGGCCGCAAAAGTACGGGAAGGGCGCTATTTAAAAAATTGACGGGAAAAGGTTGAATTGGTCCCTTCAGGTCGGTACCGGCGGGGGCTGATTTCCGTGCGTTTTGTATTGTCCGCGTTTGGGCGCAATTTGGGAGTCATTCCGTACCCTGTCCTGACCCACGCCTTCATGCTTCGTCGCAGTTTGCTGTTCGTTGTCTTCCTCGCTTTTTCGGTTTCGCTGCGCGCGCAGCCTCGTCCGTTGCCACCGGGGGAAATCTTGTTGAACCTGAAAAAACTGAACGTCCTCGGCAGCGCGATGTACGTCGCCGCGCATCCCGACGACGAGAATACGGTGATGCTTTCCTGGCTGGCCAAGGAACGGCTCGTGCGCACGGGGTACCTTTCGGTCACGCGCGGCGACGGCGGCCAGAACCTGATCGGTCCCGAGCAGGCCGAACTGATGGGCCTCATCCGAACGTACGAACTTCTCGCCGCCCGCGCCATTGACGGCCCGGAGCAGTACTTCACCCGCGCGGCGGATTTTGGCTTTTCGAAAAACACCGCCGAGACGATGCAGATCTGGGGCAAAGAGGCCGTGCTGGGTGACGTGGTTTTCCGCATTCGCCAGTTCCGCCCCGACGTGCTCGTCTGCCGCTTTCCACCCGACGCCCGCGCCGGGCACGGCAACCACTCGGCTTCGGCGGTACTCGCCGAAGAAGCCTTCAAGCTCGCGGGCGACCCGTCGAAGTACCCCGAGCAATTGAAGTACGTCGAACCCTGGCAGCCGAAGCGCGTGGTCTGGAACACGTTTGCCTTCGGCGCGGCCACGGCCCAGAAACCCGCCGAGGGTACCTGGATTCCGATTGAAATCGGCGGGTTCAACCCGCTGTTGGGCAAGTCGTACCCGGAAATTGCGGCGGAAAGTCGTTCGCAACACAAAAGCCAGGGTTTTGGGGTCCCCAAAAACCGCGGCAACCGGGGCGAGTACCTCGTGCACAAAGTCGGCGAGCTGGCCCAACGGGATTTGTTCGACGGCATCGACCTGAGTTGGAACCGGGTACCCGGCGGCGCGGCGATTCAGCCCGTCATCGACGAAGCCGTCCGCACCTTCCAACCCGAAAATCCCGGTGCCACGGTACCCCTGCTCGTGAAGGCGTACCGGCTGGTCGACGGCCTGGGCGATGAGTACTGGAAAATGCAGAAAAAACGGGAGTTGCAGGACTTGCTCGTCGCCTGCGCCGGGCTGTACTACGAAGCCAATCCGAGTGAGTACGCCGCCGCCGAGGGCGAATCGCTGCGCGTCACGGCCAGCCTCATCAAGCGCAGCGAGGTACCCCTGACCTTCGACCGAGTCAGACTGACGGGCTTAGGCGTGGATACCACGCTGCGGCTGTCGCCGGGCAACAACGAGATGACGCGGTTGCCGTTTTCGGTCAAAATTCCGCTGAATCAACCGCTCACGAATCCGTACTGGCTCACGCAACCGAAACTGAGCAAGGGCATGTACCGTGTGGACGACCCGCTGCTGATCGGCCTGCCCGAAAAACCCGCCGACCTTCAGGCCGAGTTCAGCGTGACGCTCGACGGACTGCCCCTGACGCTCCGCACGCCGGTGGTCTACAAATTCACCGACGACATCCGGGGCGAAGTGTACCGCCCGTTTGAAATCCGGCCCGTCGTGACGGCGACGCTGACCGACAAAGTCTACGTTTTCCCCGACACCCAACCGAAAACCGTCACGCTCACGCTCAAGGCCTCGAAGGCGAACGCCACGGGCGAGGTATCGCTGGCGGTACCCAAGGGCTGGCGGGCGGAACCGGCGCGGGTACCCTTCACGATTCCGGCGAAGTTTGGCGAGCAGTCGGTATCGTTTCGCGTGTTTCCCAGCAACCAATCGGGCGAAACCAGCCTGCGGGCCGTCGTGAAAACGCCCGAAGGTACCTCCGACAAGGGCTTGATTAGCATCAGTTACGAGCACATTCCGCCGCTGAACCTGTTCCCGACCGCCGAAGCCAAACTCGTCCGCCTCGACGTGAAAACGAAAGGCCGGAACATCGGTTACATCGCCGGAGCGGGCGACGAGGTACCCGCCGCCCTCCGGCAAATCGGGTACACGGTCACGTCGCTGGGTGAAAAGGACCTCAACGGTGACCTGACGGGTTACGACGCCATCGTCGTCGGCGTACGGGCCTACAACACGAACGACCGGCTGCGGTTTTTCAACCCGAAGCTGTTTGAGTACGTTAAAAACGGCGGGACGATGGTGGTGCAGTACCAGGTCAATTCGTTCCTCCAGCAGGTCAACGAAAGCATCGGCCCCTACCCCTTCCACATCTCCCGCGACCGGGTGACGGTCGAAGAAGCGCCCATCACGCTCCTGAAACCCGAGCACCCGGCCCTGAACATGCCCAACAAAATCACACCAAAAGACTTCGACGGCTGGGTGCAGGAGCGCAGCCTGTACGTCCCCGACCAGTGGGACGCCGCCTACACCCCACTCCTCCGCAGCAACGACCCCGGCGAAGCGCCCCAGGACGGCGGGCTGCTCGTGGCTCCGCTCGGCAAGGGGTACTACGTGTACACGGGTTACGCCTTTTTCCGGCAACTGCCCGCGGGGGTACCCGGTGCGTACCGGTTGTTTGCAAATTTGATTTCGTTGGGGAAGTAAATGAACTACCGGTTCGAAGCCGGAACCGACATTTGCATCAATCAAAATGTGTAGGCCACCGCAGCACCAAAACCACCGAACTATTTGTGCACGTGGCACTAAACAAACAATCCGTTTCGCCCCTAACCGAATCAGGTTTAGGAAGGCTCAGAAAAGTACCTGTAGCTGAAAATGTTTCCTATCCGACCTGTTCCCGCTACGTTCATGCGAGTAAATGGCCGGTTTCCGCTACTTTGCAACGTGACAGTAGCGTGAATCGACGAGTTAGCGGTAATTACAATAACCAACCACACTGAAAATAAAGATTATGAAACCAATTTTGAAATTCTTATCGTTTAGTTTCGCATTGATCTCACTTAGATATAGTTATGGTCAAGTAAAAGACGACTATTCTGCAAAAATTGACAGTTTAATTCAACTTACAAATCCAAGAAATTTTAATGGCGTTGTTTTAATAACACAAAACGGCAAAACAAAATACTCAAAGGCTATTGGTTATTCTGATCTTGAAAAGAAAACACCATTGACCCTAAAAGATAATTTTAGAATTCAATCTAATAGCAAACAAATTACAGCCGTTTTAATTTTGAGAGAAGTTGAAAAAGGAAAAATAGACCTTCATATCCCAATCAGGAAATACTTACCTTATTTTAAACAACCCTGGGCAGACACTGTGACGGTTCATCATTTGCTTAACAATACTTCAGGAATTGTTAATGTTGACGAGCCCTTGTCTTTTAGACCAGGGGCAAAATATTACTATAGCAACCCTGGTTATGGTCTATTAAGTCCGATCATTGAAAAAGTTTCAGGTAGGACATTTACAGAAGTAACTAATAGCCTTTTCAAAGAGCAGAAAATGTACAATAGCTATTGTTACGAAATAGATAAACCCAATATTCGGCTTGTCAATGGATATTGGGTCTCCAAAGATTCAGTTAACTTATTTAATTTCAAAGGTCTCAACTATACCAATGAAAGTTGGGGAAGCTTTATTCCAGGTGGTGGTATGATTTCTAATGCAATTGATTTGAATATTTGGGATAAAAAACTTCACAATGGAAAAATCCTAAGCTCGAAAACTTATATGCTAATGACCAGTTACGAAATTACTGCACAACATGATTCTTTTGGTAGTGAAAAGATTGGTTATGGTTATGGCATAAGGATTAGTGACAAAACGCCAGTTAGGTATTTAGGACACAGCGGCAAGGGGTTAGGCTTTACGTCAATTAAATTTTACATTCCCGCAAAAGATGTAGATGTTATTGTTCTTCAAAATTATTACGATATTGATGACAAGCTTCATTATTATTTTGAAGCAAAAATAAGAGAAATAGTTCTTAATAGTAGCTTAGCGAAATAGCAACTACAGCTAACATTGTACTGGCAGTAGTAGGGCTGACACTAATAAACTCAAAATTTGTAGTTCTATTTGGCATTTGTGCAAATGTTGGGCTGAAGTTTTTCAAATGCCCCACCATCGCCAATACATGAATCGCTATGTGCAATGCGACATACTGCCTATTTATCCTTAACATTCAGTTTAAACACTGATAAAGTCAAAACGTTAATCCGCTTGTTCCATGAAAAAACTTTTCCTCGCCCTTCTCCTCAGTACCCCCGCCCTCGCTCAGAACACGCTGCTGCACTGCGGTACGCTCATCGACGGCGTCGGCAACGAGCCGCGGCGGCAGGTCACGGTGGTCGTCAATAAAAACCGCATTGTTTCCATTGAAAACGGGTACCGAAACGCCGCGGCGGGCGATAAACTCATCGACCTGAAAGCGAAGACGGTGATGCCGGGCCTCATCGACTGCCACGTCCACCTCGAACAGGAAACCCGGCGCGGGGGCAGCATCGACCGGTACCAACTGAACCCCGCCGACATCGCGTTTCAATCCGCGCAGTACGCCCGCACTACGCTGATGGCCGGTTTCACGACCGTCCGCGACCTCGGGGGTACCGGCGTGAACATCGCCCTGCGCAACGCCATCAACCGGGGTACCACCGTCGGGCCGCGGATTTTTTGCAGCGGAAAATCCATCGCCACCACCGGCGGTCACGCCGACCCGACCAACGGGTACCGCCGCGACCTCCAGGGCGACCCCGGCCCGGCGGAGGGCGTCGTGAACTCGCTCGAAGACGGGCGCAAGGCCGTGCGGCAACGGTACAAAGAAGGCGCCGACCTCATCAAAATTACCGCGACGGGCGGGGTACTCAGCCTGGTGACGAACTCGAACAATCCGCAATTCACCGAAGACGAAATCCGGGCTATCGTGCAAACGGCGAAAGATTACGGCTTTCCCGTCGCCGCCCACGCCCACGGGGCCGAGGGCATGAAACGCGCCATCCGCGCGGGCGTGACGAGCATCGAGCACGGCACGTTCATGGACGACGAAGCCATCGAACTCTTCAAAAAACACGGTACCTACCTCGTCCCGACGATTCTGGCGGGCAAGACCGTCGCCGACTCAGCGCGGATGTTCGGGTACTACCAGGCCGTCGTGGTACCCAAGGCGCTCGAAGTCGGGCCGAAGATTCAGGCCATGTTTGCGAAGGCGTACCGGGCCGGAGTGAAAATCGCGTTCGGTACCGACTCGGGCGTGTCGATTCACGGCGTGAACGCAAAGGAATTTGAGTACATGGTCGAAGCCGGGATGCCCGCGATGGAAGCCATCAAAGCCGCCACCGTCCACGCCGCCAACCTCGTCGGCATGCGCGACCGCCTCGGCAGCATCGAGCCCGGCAAACTCGCCGACCTCGTCGCCACCGCCGAAAATCCGCTCCAAAACATCAAAACCCTGATGAACGTGACGTTTGTGATGAAGGAGGGGGTGGTTTATAAAAGTGAATAGTTGATAGTTGAGAGTGGGTAGTGATTTAACCGTTTACTAAACTATCCACTGTCCACTATCAACTTTCTTTCACCAACTCCTCCCAATCCACCCCCGCCTTCACCTCGTCCGCGCCCGGCATTCGGCCGCGGCGCATCAGTTCGTGGATGGCCAGCATCGCGTCATCTCGTTTGAAGCCAAGGGCGGCGCGTACCTTTCCCTCCTTCGCGTAGCAGGCCAGGAAGCCCTCGTCCGAGTCGGGGTTTTCGTCCAGAATCAGGTCGTCAAATTCCTTCACGTTGCCGAGGTACCGGAGCGAACGGCCCTGCTGATTCGTCCAGAAAAACGGTACTCCGTGGTAGGGCAGCGCGGCCCCGGCCATGTTCAGACCTGCCGACCGGCCCTGCTCTTCGGCCACCCGCCAGTGCTCGATGCGGAGTAGCGGCCCGTCGCCGTACGGCGCGTGGGCGATGTCGCCCGCCGCGTAGATGTCGGGCGCGATTTGCAGGTACTCGTCGGTGCGCAGGCCGTTGTCTTTTTCCTTCGGTAAATCGAGCACGTAGTCCGTGGCGGGCGTGATGCCGGTACCGATGAGCACGAAGTCCGCTGGGAGGCGTTCGCCCGAGGCCAGTACCACGTCGCGTACGCGCCCTTCGCCGACGAGTTCCGTTACCTCGGTTCCCAGCCGAAACTGCACGCCCGCCGCTTCGTGCCAGCCCTGAATGGCCTTGCCGATGGGTTCGCCCCATTTTTTGAAGGGTACCACGTCCTTGCCCACGACCGTCACTTCCGCGCCGAGTTTCTGCAAACTCATGGCGCCTTCCATCCCGATGAACGAACTGCCGATGACGACGGCCTTCGTGCCGGGTATCACCTCGCTCTTGATTCGGTCGGCATCTGCCTGGGTGCGGAGGTAGTACACCCCGGCGAGGTCTTTGCCGGGTACGTCGAGCCGTTTCGGGGTACCGCCCGTGCAGAGCAGGGCCTTGTGAAAGTCGATGCGTTCGTTGCCTTCGAGTTCGGCGTATTTTTTCTTGGGATCGAGTGTCACGACGCGGGTGTTCAAGCGCAGTTCGACGCCCCGCTCGCGATAAAATCGCTCGTCGCGCAGGGGCATCCATTCGTCCGGGGCTTTGCCCTGGAGGTACTCCTTGCTGCAATTGGGGCGGTCGTACGGACCGCGGTCGTCGGCGCTGACGAGGACGATACCGCCTTCGTATCCTTCCTCCCGCAGGGCTTCGATGGCAAAGGCCGCCGCCGCGCCCCCGCCGACGATGAGGTACGTTTCCGTCGGTTCGCTCTGCGCCGAGGCGTAGGGATTCGGTACCCGATCGGTGGTTTCGTCGGGAATCTGGACGATAATTTCTCCGTTTTCAATCCGCACCTCGTACCGCGGCAATCCGTCAATCGCGGGCGCTTCGAGGCGCTTGCCGGTTCGGACGTCGAAGCAGGTGTGGTGCCAGGGGCAGGTGATGCGCGAGCCGTGCAACAGGCCCTTTTCGAGCGGTGCGCCGTAGTGCGTGCAGTGCGCGCCCAGGGCAAACACGTCGTCGCCGCGGCGGGCCAGCAGGACATCGGTTTCACCGGCTTTGACTCCTTTGAGCTGGCCGTCGGCGAGGTCATCGAGGCGGCAGACGTTGTAATCCGTGAAGTTCATGGGGAGGAGTTGGGAGATGGAAACGGCCTAAACGCCTCAAAAGCTGTTCCAGCAATACGACAAAAGCTCCCGTCATTGCGAGGAGGAGGAACGACGACGAAGCAATCTCGTGGTGTGGACCAGCCCAAGTTGGAACATCAGCCGACTGATTCCCCGTGTTGGTCTCGCTTCGGCAGGGGATTGCTTCGTCGTCGTTCCTCCTCCTCGCAATGACGGGGGTAGACACAAAAGCCGACTCATCTCTGAGTCGGCTTTTTGGTTTTTCTGCTTCAAAGCAAACTTACGCCGCCACGCTCCGCCGGATGATGTTCAGGGCCCCACCGGCCTTGAACCACTCGATCTGCGCTTCGTTGTAGGTGTGATTCACCGGAAACGAGTCCGTCGAGCCGTCGGCGTGGTGCAGGACGACCGTTAGCGGCTGGCCTTCAGCAAACTGCGTCAGGCCGGTAACGTCGATCAGGTCGTCTTCCTGAATCTTGTCGTAGTCGAACGGATCGGCGAACGTGATGGCCAGCATCCCCTGCTTTTTCAGGTTCGTTTCGTGAATTCGGGCGAAAGATTTCACCAGAATCACCCGAACGCCGAGGTGCCGGGGTTCCATCGCGGCGTGCTCGCGGCTGGAGCCTTCGCCGTAGTTTTCGTCACCCACCACGATCGAGCCGATGCCCTGGGTTTTGTACGCCCGCTGCACGGCCGGTACCGGGCCGTACTCGCCGGTCAGGGCGTTTTTGACCGAGTTAGCCTGATCGTTGGCAAAGTTCGTCGCGCCGATGAGCAGGTTGTTCGAGATGTTGTCGAGGTGGCCGCGGTACTTCAGCCAGGGTCCGGCCATCGAAATGTGGTCGGTCGTGCACTTGCCCTTGGCTTTGATGAGGAGCCGGAGGCCCGTCAGGTCAGTACCTTCCCAGGCCGCGAAAGGTTCGAGGAGTTGCAGGCGATCGGACGTCGGCGAAACGATGACTTCCACCGAAGAAGGATCTTCGGCGGGTGCCTGGTACCCGGCGTCTTCCACGGCGTACCCGCGCGGCGGCATTTCGAGGCCCTGCGGCTCGTCGAGCTTCACCTGCTCCCCGGCCTGGTTGGTCAGGGTGTCGGTGGCGGGGTTGAACGTCAGATCCCCGGCGATGGCGAAGGCCGTCACGATCTCGGGCGAGGCCACGAAGGCGTGCGTGTTCGGGTTGCCGTCGTTGCGGGCCTTAAAATTTCGGTTGAACGAGGTGATGATCGAATTCTTTCGGTTCGGATCGTCCGAATGCCGCGCCCACTGGCCGATGCACGGCCCGCAGGCGTTGGCGAGTACCACGCCGCCCATCTGGTCGAACGTCGTCAGGAAGCCGTCGCGCTCGATCGTAAAGCGCACCAGTTCCGAACCGGGCGTAATCGTGAACTCCGACTTCACCTTCAGGTTTTTCGTAACGGCCTGGCTGGCGACCGACGCCGCCCGGCTGATGTCTTCGTAGGACGAGTTCGTGCAGGAACCGATCAGCCCGACTTCGAGGTCGGCGGGCCAGCCGTTTTCCTTCACGGCTTGGGCAAACTTTGAGAGCGGCCAGGCCAGATCCGGCGTGAACGGACCGTTGATGTGCGGCTCCAGTTCCGACAGGTTGATTTCGATGAGCTGGTCGAAGTACTCGCCCGGATTGGCGTAAACTTCGTCGTCCGAACGCAGGTACTCGGCGACGTCGTTGGCGAGGTCGGCCACGTCGCTGCGGTTGGTACCCCGGAGGTACGCCGCCATGCGCTCGTCGTAGGCGAAGATGGAAGTCGTCGCCCCAATTTCGGCGCCCATGTTGCAGATGGTACCCTTGCCGGTGGCCGAAAGGCTTTCGGCTCCTTCGCCGAAGTATTCGACGATGGCCCCGGTACCGCCTTTCACGGTCAGGATGCCCGCGACTTTGAGGATAACATCCTTAGCCGACGACCAGCCCGACAGCTTGCCGGTCAGCTTCACGCCGATGAGTTTCGGCATTTTCAGTTCCCAGGCCAGTCCGGCCATTACGTCGCAGGCATCCGCCCCACCGACGCCGATGGCGACCATGCCCAGCCCGCCCGCGTTGGGCGTGTGCGAGTCGGTACCGATCATCATCCCGCCGGGGAAGGCGTAGTTTTCGAGTACCACCTGGTGAATAATTCCCGCGCCCGGCCGCCAGAAGCCAATGCCGTATTTATTGGAAACCGAAGCCAGGAAGTCAAATACTTCGCGGCTCTGGTTGAGGGCCGCGTTCAAATCTTCCGTTGCGCCGACTTTCGCCTGAATCAAGTGATCGCAGTGGACCGTCGAGGGTACCGCCACCTGCGGACGACCGGCCTGCATGAATTGCAGCAGGGCCATCTGCGCCGTCGCGTCCTGCATCGCCACGCGGTCGGGGGCGAAATCCACGTAGTCCTTGCCGCGCGTATGGGGCTGGGTCGGCGTGCCTTCCCAGAGGTGCGCGTACAGAATTTTCTCGGACAGGGTCAGCGGCCGGCCGACCACCTGACGGGCCGCCGCGACCCGCTCGGGGAAGCGCGCGTAGACCGCCTTGATCATCTCGATATCGAAAGCCATTGCGAAAGAAAAGAGGTTTGGGTTACTCCAGTTACAGCGACCAAAACTACGAAAGAATCCCGGAATCCCGCCCGGCAGCGTGGGGCACCGCACCCGGCTGTCTTCGTAACCCACCCCTGGAAAATCCGGTTCGGGCGGAAAGTTTTTCCGAAAAAAAGCGGGCTTCTCTGGGCCATTCGTGGCTTTTTTTTGTTGTCAACGCGGTGGGGCCGCCAGTTGATAACCGCACTTGTCACCAACACCGGTTCGTCGGGTTCCCGAATTTTTCGCAACCTTTGGCGACCCCTTCCCATTCAAACCGCTGAACATTCTATGGCCAAGAAAAACCTCGTCATCGTGGAGTCGCCCGCGAAGGCCAAAACCATCGAAGGCTACCTGGGGGCGGATTTCTTAGTGAAATCGTCGTTCGGTCACGTCCGCGACCTGCCTAAGGAAGACAAAGCCATCGACATTGAAAATGGCTACCGGCCCAGCTACGAAGTGTCGCCGGATAAGGTCAAAGTTATCAACGAACTCAAGGCACTTGCCAAATCGTCGGAGGAAGTCTGGCTCGCTACGGACGACGACCGCGAAGGCGAAGCCATTTCCTGGCACCTGAAGGAAGCGCTCGGCCTGCCCGACGCCACCAAGCGCATCGTGTTTCGCGAAATCACGAAAAACGCGATTCAAAACGCGATCAAAAACCCACGGACGATTGATCAGGCCCTCGTCAACGCCCAGCAGGCCCGCCGCATTCTTGACCGCCTTGTCGGTTTTGAGCTGTCGCCGGTACTCTGGGGGAAAATCGAGCGTGGGCTGTCGGCCGGGCGGGTGCAGTCGGTGGCGGTACGCATCGTCGTTGAGCGCGAGCGGGAAATCACGGCCTTTGAAAGTCAGTCCTCGTTCAAGGTCGTCGCGCAGTTTCTGCTCGACGGCGGCAAGGTATTGAACGCCGAATTGCCCAAAAATTTCGAGACCGAAGCCCAGGCCCGCGACTTTCTCGAACGCTGTAAGGGCGCGACGTTTACGATTAAAAACCTGGAGACGAAGCCCGCCAAGAAATCGCCCGCGCCGCCGTTTACGACCTCGACGCTCCAGCAGGAGGCTTCGCGGAAGCTGAGTTTTTCGGTGGCCCAGACGATGACCGTCGCCCAGAAACTTTACGAGGCCGGGAAAATCAGTTACATGCGGACCGACTCGACCAACCTTTCGGGCGAGGCCATCGGCAAGGCCAAGGCCGAAATCGAGCAGGCCTACGGCGACCGGTACGTGCAGACGCGGCAGTACAAAACGAAGAGCGAATCGGCGCAGGAAGCCCATGAAGCCATCCGCCCGACGGATTTCAACGCCCAGCGCGTTTCGGGCGACCGCAACGAGCAGCGGCTCTACGAACTGATCTGGAAACGGGCCATTGCCTCGCAGATGGCCGACGCGCAGTTGGAACGCACCACGGCGACCATCGGCATCAGTACCGTTCCGCAGGAATTGATCGCTCAGGGCGAAGTCATCAAGTTTGACGGGTTCCTGAAGGTGTACCTCGAATCGCGCGACGACGACGCGGATGAAGAAAGCAAGGGCATGTTGCCGCCGCTGACCATCGGGCAGGTACTCCACCTCGACGTGTTGAAGGCCACCGAACGGTTCAGCCGCCCGCCCGCCCGGTACACCGAGGCCAGCCTAGTGAAGAAATTGGAAGAAATGGGCATCGGTCGCCCGTCGACGTACGCGCCGACGATTTCGACGATCATCAAACGCGAGTACGTCGTCAAGGAAGACCGCCCCGGTCGGGAGCGGAAGTTCAAGGAATTGACGCTGAAGGCGAACGAGTTGAGCGAGAAAGTGAATACTGAAACCTTCGGGGCCGAGAAGGCGAAGCTCTTCCCGACCAACACGGGTATGGTCGTTAACGACTTCCTGGTCAAGCACTTCCCGAGCGTCATTGATTTTTCGTTTACGGCCAACGTCGAAGAAGAGTTTGACAAAATCGCCGAAGGCCACCTCGAATGGCAGCGGATGATCGACAATTTCTACAAGCCTTTCCACCAGACCGTCGAGGACACGCAGGGGGCCGAACGGAGTTCGGTTTCGACGGCCCGCGAGTTGGGCGTCGATCCGAAGACCGGCAAAAAAGTGTCGGTTCGGAAAGGGCGCTACGGATTTTTCGCCCAGATCGGCGAGGCGTCGGACACCGAAAAACCGCAGTACGCGACGCTGAAAAAAGACCAGCTCATCGACAGTCTGACGCTCGAAGAAGCCCTTGATCTGTTCAAACTGCCGCGCGAGGTCGGCTTTTTCGAAGACAAACCGATGACCGTCGGTATCGGGCGGCTCGGGCCGTACGTCAAGCATGATGACAAATTCACGTCGCTCGGCCCCGAAGACGACCCGCTGAGCATCGGCGAAGACCGGGCCATTCAGTTGATTCTGGAAAAACGCCAGGCCGAGTCGAACGAGGTCATCGGTACCTTCGAGGACAAACCCATCACGGGCGGCAAGGGCAAATTCGGACCGTACGTCAAGCACGACGGCAAATTTTACTCCCTGCCGAAGGGTACCTACCTCAACACCGTCGACGAGGCGAAGGCCGTGGAAATCATTCTCGCCAAGCGCAACGTCGAAGCGAACCGGGTGCTGAAGGAGTTTCCTGAAAACCCCAACGTCAAGGTACTCAACGGCATGTACGGCCCGTACATCGCCGTCGGCAAGCGCAACGTCAAAATTCCGAAAGACCGCGACGCCGCGAGCCTCACCCTCCAGGACTGCCTCGACCTCGCCGGAGGCGATGGCGCGGCGGAGAAAGCGGGTACCGCCAAACCGGTGAAGGCCGAGAAGCCGAAGGCGGCGGTGAAGAAGAAATGAGTACCCGTACCCGAGCCGCCTTAAACCCCGTCATTGCGAGGAGATACGACGAAGCAATCCCTTGCGGTGCGCTAGCCCAGATGGAGGTACCCACTAACTGCTTTTCTGGGCTGGTTCCGCTTCGGCAGGGGATTGCTTCGTCGTACCTCCTCGCAATGACGGGGTTCTTTTTAGCTTTCCTTTTTTCAACCCCCACCCTCGCCCAGCGCGAGGGGCACATCGTGGGGCAGAGTGCGAACATTTACTTCAAACGGTCTGGTACCGGGCGGGCCTTACTGATTCTGAACGAACTCGGTCAGTCGAGCGCGGGTACCGAAGCGTTGGTTCAGCGGTTGGCGAAGCGAAACGGGGTCATCGTGTACGACCAGCGCGGTACCGGCCAGACCCGCCTGCCGCGCCTCGACACGAGTACCGTAAACTTGCGCAAACTGGTCGAGGATGTCGAATCGGTGCGGAGCGTGCTCAAGCTGAGTACCCTCACGTTGGTGCCACTCGGCAACGCCCGCGAGGTGGCCGAGGCGTACGCGGCCCGGTACCCGCAGCGGGTCGATGGGGTACTTTTCCTCAACCGTGCACGGGCCACCGGCCCTTCCCGAATGGATAGTTTGCTGGCGCTCACGCGGGCGGTCGCGACTCCAAATTTTTCCACGACCAAGCCCGTTTTACGGCAGAATTTTACGGGAAGTCCGGGCGATTTTGCCGAAATTGAGGCATTCATCACGCGTCACCGATTGCATTATGTCGCCCCCAAATCGCCCCAAACTCGTCGTCCTGTCGGGAGCCGGCATCTCAGCCGAAAGCGGAATTAGAACCTTCCGGGATGCCGACGGACTCTGGGAAAACCACCGCGTCGAAGACGTGGCCACGCCCGAAGCGTTCCGGCGCAATCCCGAACTGGTACTCGAATTCTACAACCAGCGCCGTCGGCAGGCGCACACCGTTGAGCCGAACGCCGGACACCGGATTCTAGCTGAGTTGGAGACGGACTTCGACGTCCACGTCATCACTCAGAACGTCGACAACCTGCACGAGCGGGCCGGTTCGACGAAGGTACTCCACCTCCACGGTGAGTTGTTCAAAGTCCGCTCGACGGGGTACCCCGAACTGGTCTACGACCTCGACGGCTGGGAACTGAAACTCGGCGACGTCTGCGAACGAGGTACCCAACTCCGCCCGCACATCGTCTGGTTCGGCGAGGAGGTACCGGCGATGGAAGAAGCCGTCGAAATTGCCGAAGGGGCCGACGTGTTCGTCGTCGTGGGTACCTCGTTGCAGGTCTACCCGGCGGCGGGGCTGGTGCATTCCGTGCCGCGGTCGGCCCCGATTTTCGTCGTCGATCCGCACCGGCCCGCCGTTTCGTTCGGCTCACGGGTGACGTTCATCGAGGAACCGGCGACGACGGGGCTGGCGAAGGTACGGGAGAAGCTACAGGATATTTTTTAACCGCAGAGAAGCAGAGGATTCGCAGAGACTCTCTTTCCTCTGCGAATCCTCTGCTTCTCTGCGGTTAAAAAATCCTCAATTTTGCCCCTCCTATTCCCACTTCCCTCATGCAACTCTTAGACGGAAAAGTCGTCGCTGCCCGCTACAAAGAAGAAATCGCCGCCGAAGTCGCCCAGATTCGGGCCGAAGGCGGCAAGATTCCCCACCTCGTCGCGATGCTCGTCGGCGAGAACGGCGCGTCGGAAACCTACGTCGCCAATAAAGTAAAATCCTGCGGCGAGCTGGGGTTTGAATCGACGCTGCTCCGCTTTCCCGAAACCATTACCGAAGACGAATTGCTGGCCGAAGTCCGCAAGGTCAACGACAACCCGGCGATGGACGGCCTCATCGTCCAACTTCCGCTTCCCAAACATCTCAACCCCGACCGGGTCATGGAAACCATCGACCCGCGCAAGGACGTCGACGGCTTCCACCCGATCAACGTCGGGCGCATGGCGAAGGGCCTCCCGGCGTACATTTCGGCCACGCCGCAGGGTTGTTTGATGCTGCTCGAACACTACGGCATCGAGACGGCGGGCAAGCACTGCGTGGTCATCGGGCGGAGTCAGATCGTGGGCCTGCCGATGACGATTCTCATGCAGCGCAACGCGTACCCCGGCAATTGCACGGTAACGGTCTGCCACTCCAAAACTCAGAATCTGCCCGAAATCACCCGTCAGGCCGACATCCTCGTCGCCGCACTCGGTCGGCCCGGCTTCGTGACGGCTGACATGGTGAAGGACGGGGCCGTGGTGCTCGACGTGGGCCTCGAACGGGTACCCGACCCGACGAAAAAAAGCGGATTTGCCCTGAAGGGCGACGTGCGCTTCGACGAAGTTGCGCCGAAGTGCTCGTACATCACGCCCGTCCCCGGCGGCGTCGGGCTGATGACCATCGTCTCGCTGATGAAAAATACGCTACTGGCGGCGCGGGGAGAGGTTTTAGGAATTTGAATAGTTGATAAGGTGGCAATTTGAAAATGAATGCATTGCGTATGCATCAGCCTGCATTTCGCATTTTCAAATTGCCACCTTATCAACTATTCAAATTCCTAAAACCCAATATCGACCACCAGCGGCTGGACTTCAAACCGGTTTTCGTTGACGAGGTAAATCGTGCGGACGCCGAGATCGAAACGTTGGCGGAGGCGGAGAAAATTGAAATCGAACGAGACGTCCAGCCCGACGGACTGGTAGGTTTGGGTGAGGTCCTGGAGTCGCCCGCGATTGTCGCGCGCGCGTCGGTACCCACTGGCGAAGTCGGCAAACACATTGGCTTTCACGCGCTGGAAATGCAGGAACCGCCCCAGCGACCAGTCGGGGTAAAGCAGCGGCAGGCGGTAGTCGACGAGCCCCGTCCAGAGTCGGTCGAAGCGGGCGTACGTCTGCCCCCGCGGAAACACGACCGGGCTGGCAAACAGGTAGGTATCGGACTGGCCCTGGGTTTGCAACCCACCGCGAAACAGCAGCCCGTGGTGCCGCCCCAGACCGGGCACGAACAAACCGGCGGAAACCGCCAGCAAACTACCCTGCAATTCCCCGCCGAAGGGCGTGTTGCGGGCGTACACGTTGACGAGTTGCCCCGAGCGTGGAAACACGTCGCGCAGGGCCTGTTTGCGAAGCCGGGAAAACGCCAGCGTCGCCGTCGTCGCCTGCAGCGTTCCATCGCCGACCTGGCTGACGAAATACCGATCGGGCAGGTCGTAGCCCCGCGATTGAATCAGGTTGTATTGCAAACCGAAACTCAGCGAGGTGTAAAACTTCGAGCGGGTCAGGTTCAGCGGCAAACGCAGGCCGAGCGTCAATTCATCCTGCCGCCAGGAATCGCGCAGAACGCTGTCAACCGGCATCGTGCGGTCGATGGCGACCGACGTCGTCCGCCCGCCGGATTCCACGCTGACGTCGATCATCGGGTACCAGCCCTGAAACGTGAGTCCGCCGAAAACACCCCCGGCGCGTTCGTTGGCGTTGTAGGCGTACCCCGCCGAAACCGCCGCGGTACCAAGCAGATTCTGCGCATCGAGGCCGAGCGTGAGCGTATTGCCCGTCGAGCCGAACGTCAGCCCCCAGCCGAACAGCCGAAAATCGCTGAGCGACCCGTACCGCCGGACGGGGTACGCCTGCCGCGGGATGCTGTCGAGCACGTTTCGGTTCCCCTCCTGCTGCACCAGCGGGCCAAACGACCGCACCTCGCCCGTCCGTACTTCGCGAAGGGGTTTCCAGGAAGCGGGTGCAAACGGCATCGTAGCGATGCGGAAGCCCTCGGGCGTGAAATCCTGAAACGCCAGCGTCCGGCCATCGGGCGAACGGTCGGGGTTGTACGCGCCAAACTTCCGGCTCGTGACCTGGAAACGTTCGCCGGTACTGATTCGCAGCGCGTACAGGTTATCAATGCCCGAGTAGGGCGAGTTGTACAGCACGAAGTTGTCTATGACCACCGGATGCGAGACGTTTTCCGCCGAAGGCGGATAAAGCACCCGGCCCGTACCGGTTTCCAGCTCAATCAGCTCAATCGTTTTCCCCGCCCGCGTCTGCCGCACGGCCACGAGGCGCTGCCCATCGGGGGTGAAGCGCGGGTGTTGGTAAAATGCGTTTTCGGGATTAGGCAAGCGCCGGAGTTCGTGGCCCGTCACGGCATCGAGCAGGACGAGGGCGTAGGTGTTTTCGGTCGACGTTTCGACGGCCACGACCTGCTTTCGGTCGGGCGAGAGCGCCGGGGCGGCCAGCCGCGACCCGTTCGTAATCTGGGTCAGGTTCTTGAAATCGACGTCCATCGTTTTCAACACCGACAAATCGCGCCGCTGCCAGCGGGGGTCGGGCTGGTGCTCGGCCCAGACCAAAATTTTCCCTTCGACCGACAGCATCTCGGCGTTATTGAACAAGCCCGGCTGAAAAATCGGCTTTTCGGACTGGCCCGGTGCGAGCGTCACGAAGGTCTGGATGTCGGCCAAGCCCGATTTGAGCGCCAGCAGGCGACCGTCGGGCAGGTACTGCGGGAACTCGTAATTCGTAAAAACCCGGTTCCGCGCCGTGGGCAGTACCTCGGCGGGCGTTTCGGTGAGTTCGCTGAGCTGTTCGCGCCAGTTGGCCGTCGCGTCGGCCACGCCTTGCCGGTAGAGTTGCTCCACGTTCAACCCCGTCGTTCGGCGAATCGAATTCGAAAACGAAAATGGGTAGTACGGAAACGCGTAGTACCGGTTGAGTACCTGACTCCAGACATCGGCCCCAAACTGCCGCCGGGCATACCCCGTCAGGTGGTACCCCAGCACGTACCAGTCGGGCACGAAGTCGCGAAACGACCCGACGTAGGCCTTCGGGTAGCCGAACGGCCCCCGCGTGAGTAATTGCGTACGAAATTCGAGACTGAACCGCGGAATGCGCCCGCGTCCGCTGCGGGTCAGGGCGGTTTCCGTTACGACGGCATCGCCCTCCGAAAACCAGTCGGGAATGCCGAGGTTGACGAAGGCCAGCCCGTTGTACCCAGCCAGGTAGTAGGCCCAGCGGCTCAGCCCTGCCAGCGATTTTTCGACCTGCACCACGTGCCGGTACTCGTGCACCGCCAGCAGGTCGAGCCAGTCGTTGGTACCACCCAGGGCCGGGTCCTGCGGGGGTTGGGTAAAAAATTCCGTGCGCCGCGGCAGAATCGTGACGAAGCCGTTCGAGACGGTCGTCTGGTTTTGGAGCAGCAACGGCAACCGGCGCGGTCGGCGGTCGAGCGAGCGCGAAACGGGTTCGTAAATGGCCTCCATCGTGTTGGCCATCCGTTGCGCTTCGGGATCAAGGCCGCGCGGAAAAATGATTTTGAAGTGCGACGTCCGAATCTGTTGCCAGCGAAGGCGCGCCGGATTCTGTTCGAGACCAACGCCGACCTGCGCCGCGGCTGAGTTGGAAAGGAAAGCGGCGAGGAAGAGTAGCCCGAGGGCGTTTTTCATGGGGTTGGGGGTTAGCAAAACATCCGAAGTTTTTAAAACTTCGGATGTTTCGACGGCCGCTTCAAAGGTATTTTAAAACTCGGTTCAGCAACCCGCGGACCTTCCGTGTGTACGGCGGGTACAGCAGCCGGAACAAGCCCCAGCGTTGCCGGACGACGCCCCGTTCGTTGGAAAACTCGCGGAAGCCAAACCGCCCACCCGACTTGCCGATGCCCGAGTGGTTGACGCCACCCCAGGGCAGGCCAGGGTACCCGTACTGCACCATGGCGTCGTTGAGCACGGTACCGCCCGCACTCGTGTGGTCGAGCCAGTACCGAAGCCGGGCGTCATCGCGGCCAAACAGGTACAGACCCAGCGGTTTTTCGCGGGAGCGAATCGCGCGCACGACCTCCTCCGGCTCACGGAACGTCAAAATGGGCAGCAGCGGGCCAAAGATTTCCTCGCGCATCAGCGCCAGGTCGGGGGTGGTACCCGTCAGCAGGGTTGGGGCCAGGAATCGGTTGGCCGCGCGGGCCTGTCCGCCGTAAACCACGGTTGCACCCGCTTCGACGGCCTCGCGGAGGTACCCTTCCAACCGCGCAAAATGCCGGTCGTTGACGATGCGGCAATAATCTTCCGTCTGCGCGACGCCCGCGGGGTACATGCGCTCCACGGCCCGCTGAAATTCCTGAATGAACGCATCACGCACCCGTTCGTGCACGAGCACGTAATCGGGCGCGATGCAGGTCTGCCCGGCGTTGATGCACTTGCCCCAGGCAATGCGCCGGGCGGCCATCGGGACGTCGGCCGACTCGTCGACGACGGTCGGCGTTTTGCCGCCCAGTTCGAGCGTGACCGACGCCAGGTGCCGGGCCGCGGCGGCCATGATTTTCTTCCCGACGGCGGTACTGCCCGTGAAAAACACGTGGTCGAAGGGCAGTTCGAGCAGGGCCTGCGCCACTTCCGCGTCGCCCTCCACGACGGCCACCTCCTCGGATGGGAAAACCGCTTCGACCAATCTCCGCAACGCGGCCGACGTCTGCGGCGTCAGTTCGGAAGGCTTGAGCACCACCGCATTGCCCGCCGCGACGGCCTGCACGAGTGGCTTCAGGGCCAGGTTGATCGGGTAGTTCCAGGGAGAAATAATCAGGACGTTGCCCTTCGGCTCGTGCACGAGGTACGCCGACGTACCCGCGTGCGACCATTCGGTTTCAATCGCCTGCGGGCGCATCCAATGCCGCAGGTGCTTGAGGGTGTAAGTCAGTTCGGATTTGACCGTAAGCAGTTCGCCGAGCGTGGTTTCGGCCGGATGCTTGCGAAAATCGGCGTACAGGGCCTGCTCCAGTTCCGACTGGTGGGCTAGAAGGTACGCACTCAACCGCCGGAGTACCGTCCCGCGCTCCAGGGCACTGCGCCGGGCGAGTACGGGCGCGTGGGCTCGTTGGCGTTGAAACAGTTCCGACCAGTCGGTACGAGTCGCAGCCGGTGGGGATTCAAAGTTGTTAGGCATGAGAGGGCAAACCGTTTGGTTCGGAAGCTACACCGTTTCAAATGAAACTGATGCGGATTCGGCTGCTTGCGTGAATCAAAAAAATCAATACGTTTACTAAGATTTTTGACAATCGTACCTCGACGACCTAACGAATGAGCATCATCAGCCAGAATCTCAAGTACTTACGTCGGCTCAACGGACTTACTCAGGAACAACTCGCCCGGCATCTGGGCATCAAACGCCCTTCGGTGGGCGCGTACGAAGAAGCCCGCGCGCACCCGCCATACGACGTCCTCACGTCGCTTTCCAAGAAGTTTGGGGTGACGGTCGATCAACTCATCAAAACCGATTTGCGTCGGGTACGTGAAACGCCTGACCTGGGCCTGCTGGGGGGGGCAACGCCTGCACCGACAGCACCGCCGGTCGTCAGCGCACCGCCGCGTCCGCTGACCGAACCCGAAGCGCCCAAGCCCATCGCGACGGTCATCGAGAAATACTACCGCGCGCCGTCGCAGATGCCCATCGTGGCCCAGCGCATCACGCTCAAACGCTTTTCCCTCCGCGACGGTCTGCGAAGCGAGTTGCCCGCCAGCCGTCCGGTCGTCCCGGAACCGCCCGCTCCCACGCCGCCAGCCGTTTCCGCCGCCGTTTCGCTGGTGCGGCGGTCACAGGCGGAGGAGTACCTGCACCGGTACCAGCAACCCGAGTACCTGCGCGAACTTTCCACGTTTACCCTTCCAGCCCTCCCGACCGGAACGTACCGGGCGTTTGAGGTGGGCGACGATTTTCCGTTTGACGGGGCGCTGCTGGTCGGTTCGCTGGTGCGCAATGCCGTGGACGTGGAAGATGGCAAATCGTACATTCTGGTGCTCCGCCACCAGGGCATCGTATTCCGGCGGGCGTACAACCAAGTCAAATTCAAGGGTACCCTCCTGCTCAGCGCCGACCACACTCCGAAGCCGAGCCTGGAAGTGGCCCTGAAAGACGTGCTGGAAATCTGGGAATGGAAGGTGTTCGTCAGTATCCAACTGCCCGACCCCGGCCTGTCCATCGAGCGGGTACGGAATCTGGTCCAGGACCTGACGCTTGAACTCGACCGGCTGAAACGCTGACCGCGTCAGTCGGGTTTGGAGAGTTGATCCAGCGTCTGCTCGATGTCGGTGAGGTACCGGTTGTTGCCGCTGGGGTTTTTGAGTGAGGTACCGAATTCGTACCACAGTCCGTCGCCGACGTTGATGAATTTGCCGGGGTGTTTGGGCTCCTTCGGAATGGCTTTCTCGGCCAGAAATTCGCCCGCGTAGATGAGTTTCAGGACCGGATTGAGGTCGTCCCAGCGGAGGTTGCGCGTTTTTTCGAGCGTCCCGACCTGCATCCGCGCGCGTACCGAACGCTTGCTGAAGAAGACGTTCATTTCGAGTTGCACCGATTTGTCCTTCAATCGTTTCAGGTAAATCAGCTTCAGCGGGGCCTCAACCTGTGCCGTTTCGTAGATGGCCTGGATTAGCTCCTGCGCGATGTATTCCCAGTCTTCCCGGTTTTTGGGCTTGCCGAGCCGCGGCTCTTCACCACGGAATTCGAGGTTGAGCCAGAACTGATTTTCGGCTTCGTTGGCCGGGCGCGCGGTTTTGTTCAGCGTGGTTTTTGCCACCAGTTCCCGGATTTCCTCCGTCCAGACCGGCAGCAGCGAGCCTTCCCAGCCGAAATCGTCGTTGAGCGTGAAGCCTTCGCCCACAATTTCCTCCTCGATGAGTTCCTCGCGATCGACGTACTCAATGCGAAATTGTACGTGCAACTCGTCGGCCCGGTTGACGGTACCTTTCAGCGAATACTTGTGCGCGTACGGGGGCGGAATGATACCAGCCGTTTGGAAATTTATCTCGAAAGACCGGAGGGCGGGCGGGACGTGCGGTTCCATAGATGCGTGTTGACTGACTAAACTACGGAATTCGGTCGGATTCGGGTCAAGCTCGTGCCGTTATTTAATTGTTACGAATCCGAACCCCCGTTGGCAATCGCGGCTACCGTTGCCCGGCGGTCGAGTTTGCCGGTTGGCGTGTACCGAAATTCCGGCGAAACGAACCAGCGTTTGGGTAGTTCGTAACGCGAGAGTTGCTTCCGTAAAAATGATTCAATTTTCTGTAAATCAACAGGTTGAGGAAGTTCTTTTTCCCAGATTCCGATGAGTTGCTGCCCGAGGGATGCATGGGGCAAAAACCAGGCCAGGAAGGATTGGTCCCGGTTCATTTCGCGTAAGGCGGCAGCCACGGCCTGCTCCACTTTTTGGAGCTGAATTTTCACCCCACCCGAATTGATGACCAGGTCGGCCCGACCCAGCAGCCGAAAGCGCCGGGCGTCTTCCAACGCGACGACATCGTTGGTTTGTACGCGTTCGTCGTTCGTCACCGCACCCTGCACCCACAGGCAACCGCGCTCGTCGGTACCGACTGCGACGCCGTCGAGTACCCGGAACGCGTCTGACCGCTCCGGGCCGTTGAGTCGCCGGACGGCCACGTGCGAGACCGTTTCAGTCATGCCGTAGGTGTTGAACACGGGGGCCTGGATGACTTGCAGGACCGCTTCGAGTTCGGACGAAACGGCCGCCCCGCCGACGAGAATGGCCTTGGCGCGGTCAAGCGCGGTGACGAATTCGGGCGCAGTCGTCAGGATGGTTTGCAGTTGCAGCGGGACGAAGGCGTGGAAGGCGAAGGGCTGGGTACCGGAACCACTCCAAGGGCTTTCAGCCACTTGGAGGATTCCGGTACCCAGCCCTTCCAACGGATTGGCGACCGGTTCGACGACCATCAGCCGCAGCCCCAGTTCGAGCGCCCGCACGAGCATCATGGTTCCGGCGATGTAGTTGACGTTCAGACCGCATAGCGCCGAATCGCCGGATTTGAGACCAAACGTGCGGCCCGTGAGGTGGGCCGAGGCCCGCATCTGCGCACGCGTGAGGCGAATGAGTTTGGGGGTACCCGTCGAGCCCGACGTGTGAAGCTCAAACTCGATTTCACCCGCCTGCCAGCGGCGGCAGAAGTCCAGCGCGCGGGCTTCGTGCTCGGTTTGGGCAGTTGGCAGCGGCTGGTTGGGGACAATCAGCAGCATGGATTATTTAGTTGGTTCGCCCGCCATTTCGATCATCGTGCTCAATCCTTCTACCAGCATCTCATCAGTTTCAAAACCTTGCCCTACGCTTCTGAATCGAATGATACCTGCTTTGTCGATAATAAATTTAGTGGGTATGCCCCAAACTTTGAATGCCCTGATGACTTCGTCTTTTTCGTCCATAAGTACCGTGAAAGGGTACTCGTTTTTGGCGATGAAATCGGCGACGACCTTGCGTTTGTCAGGCTCCTGTTGCAATGAATTCACGAATAGGAATACTACGTCCGGATTACCCTCGAAATGAGCTTGCGCTTTTTGCATTCCAGGAAACGAGGCAATACATGGTCCGCACCAAGTTGCCCAGAAATCGAGAATAATTACTTTACCCTTCAGATCAGCCAATCGCACTGGCTTGCCTTCCAGGTTCATCAAGTCAAAGTCCGGTGCTGGACGTGCAATCATCTTTTCCTGAAGCTCGGTTCGGCGATGAGTGGCGGCTTCCTTCCGCAATCCGGCAAGGTACGATTCGTACTCCGCCTCGTTCGTCCGGTCACTGACGTAGGCCTGGTGTAGCAACTGCTCAATAGTCGGGGTACTCTTGCCAATCCGTAGCATGGCTGAAGCCTCGGCCTGCACGGCTTCGGGTTTCACCAACTGCAGCACGGTGAGGTACCGTTCGTTTCTTTCCGCGTTGTTGTACCGGCCGTGGATTTTGGCCGCATCTTCAAAATACGGCAATGCTTCCGCGACCTTTCCTTGTTTATAAAGCAATTGCGCATACGTATCGGCGTACCGCGCATAATCAGCCTGACGATTACTTCGAATTTGGGTCGCTGTCAGACTGGGTGAATCATTAATCGAATCACGGGGTTGGTTGATCCATCGTTTCGCCCAGTCGACTGCTTGCTGGCCCAATTCGGCGGATCTCTCCAAGTCCTCACCCTTGCTCACTGCCTTGCGAGCGATGCGGTTGTAAATTGACATAGTGATTGACTGGTATTCCGTCGGAGCCGACTGGACCAGCGCCTGAAATTCCGCGGTTCTTCCCGAATCGGATAGCATCTGAAGATACATCTGGTAAGCGCCTTGCTGGAGTTTGTGGTAAGAAGGTTTCGGGTTAACGCGGTACTCCTTCTGTACGTTCTCGTATGCCTTCCCTCGCTCAGCAAGCGTCATGGGTTGTGTGCTCGCGAAAATCTTGTAAATCTTATGGTATGGTTCAGCATCGCCAAACTGCTGCTTTCGCTTTTCGCGAATGGCTTTCTCCTGATCGGATTTACCAGCTTGATGGTACCCATTCGCGATGGCGTTTAACTCATCGGCGGTCAGATCAGGCAAGGCGGCTACCTGTTCCGTTATGCGAAGGATCGCCGCGCGGTCCTCTGTGTGGCGTGGGTTGAGGGTTGTCAAGTACGCCGAGAGATACTTCCGCTTACTGGCTGGATACTCCCGAAACTCCCGCTCGAAAAGCGCCCGCGCTTCTTGCGTGTCCCGATCTTCCAGTCTTACGTGGGTGTAATAATTTAAATGAGCCTGCGCCAAACTCACGTAAGAACCAGGCGCAGTGCCTCCGTCCGCCCGGAACAGTTGCTGCGCATACCCCTGCCCACCATTGGTATCACGCCTCTCGTCATGCTCAAACACAAAGGCCATCGCCGCGGCCGTGTCGGGAATGACGAACGTCGCCTGGAAGGTACCCCCCGAACGCGTCGGCGTGATTTCCTGCGCGCTGGGTTCGCCTTCGGGCCGGAGCCAGTACACGACGAAGTTTACGGTCGAGGCCCCGGCCAGTTTGGTTTTCGCCGGATCGTAGGTTAGCGTCACTTGCTGACCGGGCCGGGGGTGGTTGGGTTCGAGGCGAAGGGCTTGCGCGAGTACCCAACCCGGCAAAAGCAGCACGACGAGGCCAATCAGGGACTTTTTCATGGTTGAAACGGAATTTGGTTCGCTCATCCAGTTTGTTTCGGGAAAGCTACACGCTTTTTCGTAGGTTCGGAATCTGAACGCATTCCAAACGCCACAACCTTGAAATCTGTTTTCTCCCTCCTGACGGGCCTGGGCCTGCTCAGCCTGTCCGCTTCGGCGCAGTACGGCGACCTCTCCCCTACCGAACCCCGCTTCGCCACCTACCCCACCCTCAGCCCCGACGCCCGTACGCTGGTGTTCAGCTTTGAAAACGACCTCTGGCGGACCGATCTGTCCTCGGGCCTGACCACCCGACTTACGGCCATGCAGGGTACCGAAACCCGCGCCCGCTTCTCGCCCGACGGCCAGTGGATCGCCTTCACTGGTTCGCAGTACGGCAATGCCGACGTGTACCTGCTACCCGCCGCGGGCGGCGAGGTCCGGCAACTGACTTTTCACGACAGCTACGACCTGGTCGAAGGCTGGAGCTGGGATTCGAAAACGATTTATTTCGAGTCGGGGGCGTTCAACGGGGGTACCGCCTACACGGTGGCCCTGACGGGTGGAACACCGAAGCGCCTGTTCGGGCATTACTTCAACCGCATTCACAACGTGGCCGAACACCCGACTTCGGGCGAGTTATTTTTCAACGACACCTGGGAAAGCGACAACCAGGCCTACCGCAAACGGTACAAAGGCGCGTTCAACCCCGACATTCAGTCGTACAACGCGAAGACGAAAGCGTACCGCCGCTACACCGACTACGCGGGCAAAGACCTCTGGGCCACGCTCGACCGCGCCGGGAACCTGTACTTCGCCTCCGACGAGGCCAACGACGAGTACAACCTCTACGCGATGCGCGACGGCAAGAAAACGGCGCTGACCCAATTTCCCGACGCCATCAAGCACCCGCAGGTGAGCGCCGACGGGCGGAAGGTGGTGTTTGAAAAAGATTACCAACTCTGGCTCTACGATGTGGCTTCGGCCAAAAGTGAACCCGTCCGGCTGTCGGTCGTGCGGAACTTCACGCTCCCGAAAGCGCAGGATTTCAACGTGCGGAATAACCTCACGGCGTTCGACGTCTCGCCCGACGGCAAGAAACTGGCGTTTTCCTCCCGCGGCGAACTCTTCGTTTCGGACGTGGAAGGCAAGTTTGTCCGGCTTCTGAAAACCGCGCCGCTGGGCCGGGTACTCGAAGTAAAGTGGCTGGCCGATAACCGGACCGTACTTTTCAACCAGACCGTGAACGGGTACCTCAACTGGTTCACGATTCCCGCCGACGGCTCGGGTACCGAAAAGCAACTCACCAGCGACCTGCGCAACAACCGCGACCTGGCCCTCAACAAGTCGCGCACGAAGGCCGTGTACCTCAGCGGTCGCGACGAGGTACGACTGCTCGACCTGAAAACCTTTGCCTCGAAATCGCTCGTGAAAGAGGAAATCTGGGCGTTTCAGAATTCAGTACCCTCGTTTTCGCCGAACGACGAGTACGTGCTCTTCACCTCGCACCGCGATTTTGAGCAGGATATTTTCGTTCATCACCTCGCTTCCGGGCGTACCCTCAACCTGACCCAAACGGGCATCTCGGAAATCACGCCGACTTGGTCACCCGATGGGAAGTACCTGTTTTTTGCCTCCAACCGCCTTCGGCCTTCGTACCCGTTTGGGCTGGGCGACAGCCGGATTTACCGCCTGCCCCTGAGCAAAATCGACGAGCCGTACCGGTCGGACAAGTTTGCCGACCTGTTCCGAAAAGACGAAAAAAAAGAGGTTAAGCCCGACAGCGTCGTGGCCTTCAAGAGCGGCAAGGGCAAAAAGGTACTGCCCACGGTGGCAACCGCGAAACCGGCTGAGAAAAAAGACGAGGCACCGAAACTGGTTCCCATCGCGATCGACACGGTGGAGTTGATGGATCGGCTCGAACTCATCAGCCCGAACATGGGCATCGCCGTCGATCCGGAAGTGGTGCAGAAAGACGCAAAGACCTTCGTCGTGTACAGTTCCAACCACCAGGACGGCAAGTTTAACCTTTGGAAAACCACGATTGAGCCGTTTGTGCCGAACAAAACCGAGGCGATTGCCGGGTCGGAAAACGCGTCAAATTTCGTCAACGTCGACGGCAAGTACTTCGTACTCATCGGCGGGAACGTCCACAAGTTGAATCTCGACGCGAACCGGGTGGAAAAAGTCGACATCGCGTACACCTTCCGGCGCAACCTGGCCGACGAGTTCCGCCAGATGTTTGACGAAACCTGGGCGAACGTCGCGGAGAATTTTTACAACGAAACCTTCCACGGGGCGGATTGGGCCACGCTCCGCACGAAGTACGCCGCCTACCTGCCGTACCTCAACACCCGCGCCGATTTCCGGCTGCTGCTCAACGACTTGATGGGCGAACTCAACTCCTCGCACACGGGCTTCGGGAGTTTCGGGCCCGAGGAATCGAATTTTTTCCGTACCCAGACGCTCAACACCGGGCTGCTGTTTGACGACGAGGTACCCTACCGGGTGAAGGCAGTCATTAAAAATTCGGCGCTTGACAAGGTTGGCAAGGACGTGCGACCCGGCGACGTGCTCGTGAAGGTGAACGAGGTACCCGTCGAAGCGGCGCAAAACCGCGATTTCTACTTCCAGCAACCCTCGATGGATGGGGAACTCGAACTGACCTTCGAGCGCGGCGGCAAGCCGCACACGGTGAAGCTGCACCCCCAATCGAGCGGCGCGACGAACAGCCTGCTCTACGACGAGTGGATTGACCAGAACCAGCGGTACGTCGATGAAAAAAGTAAAAACCGCATCGCGTACGTGCATTTGCAGAACATGGGACGGCAGGAATTTGACAAATTCGTCGTTGACATGACCCGAGACTGGTACAAAAAAGACGCGCTGATTCTCGACCTGCGCTACAATACGGGCGGTAACGTCCACGACCTCGTGCTCAACTTTCTCAGCCAGCGGCCCTACCTCCAGTGGAAGTACCGCGAGGGTGCGCTGACGCCGCAGCCCAATTTCGGCGTGGCGGGCAAGCCCATCGTGCTGCTCATCAACGAGCAATCACTCTCCGACGCCGAGATGACCGCGCAGGGTTTCAAGGCCCTGAAGCTGGGTAAGGTCATCGGTACCGAAACCTACCGCTGGATCATCTTCACCTCGGGCAAGGGGCTCGTCGACGGTTCGTTTTACCGCCTGCCCTCCTGGGGGTGTTACACGCTCGACGGGAAGAATCTGGAAGCCGAGGGCGTCCAGCCGGACCTCGTGGTACCCCAAACCTTCACCGACCGCCTCGATGGCAAAGAGCCGCAGTTGGACCGGGCAATTGGGGAGATTTTGGGGGCGTTGCCGGGGAAGTAAGTTCAGAAAACGCAACTCCCCTCCTAAAACAAGAGGGGAGTCGTTGGTTAAAAATAAACCCGGCGAAGCTCACGCTTCGCCGGGTTTATTTTTTTGATTTTGGATTAAATCGACACCCGTTCGACCCCCTTCGCCTTCACCGTCAGCGGCTTGTCAAACAGCAAAAGTTCTACCGGTTGCGGGGAAAGGTTTTCAATGACGACTTCTGTCGGTGTGCACTGAATCGTCAGCAGCGCACCGCGGTGCCGGACGGTGAACGCGTACGAGATCCACTGCGCCGGGCAGAACGGCGCGAAACTGACCTTTCCGTCGCGAACGCGCATCCCGCCGAAGCCCTTCACGACGGCCATCCAGGTACCGGCCATTGAAGTGATGTGGCAGCCGTCTTCGGTGTCGTTGTTGTAGTCGTCGAGGTCGAGTCGACTCGTGCGGAGGTAGAATTCGTAGGCTTTTTCCTTCAGGCCCAACTTCGCCGCCAGAATCGCGTGGACGCAGGGCGAAAGCGAGGATTCGTGAACCGTGCGCGGCTCGTAGTATTCGTAATTCCGGCGAATCGTCGCGTCATCAAACCGATCCTCGAAAAAGTACAGCCCCTGCAACACGTCGGCCTGCTTGATGAACGGGCTGCGCAGAATCCGGTCCCAGGACCATTTCTGGTTCAGGGGCCGTTGCCCGGCGGGCAGGTCTTTGACGAGCGTCTGTTCCTTGTCGAAGTACCCGTCCTGTTGGCTAAAAATGCCCAGGTCCTCGTGGACGGGAAAGTACATGTTTTCGATGATGTCGCGGGCCGTGGCGATTTCCTTGTCTTCGCGGAAGTGAATCCGGTCGCGCAGAGTGCGGTACCGCTCGGGGTCAATTTCCTTCACGCGTTGCGCCGTCTGAATCGCGTATTCCAGGCACCAGCATGCGATGTAGTTCGTGTACCAGTTGTTGTTGACGTTGTTTTCGTACTCGTTCGGGCCGGTCACGCCGAGCATGACGTACTTCTGCTTTTCGGTCGACCAGTTGACCCGCTGCGTCCAGAACCGGGCAATGCCAATCAATACTTCCAGCCCGTACTCGACGAGGTACCGTTCGTCGCCCGTCGCGCGGACGTAATCGAAAATGGCGTAGGCAATGGCCCCGTTCCGGTGGATTTCCTCAAACGTGATTTCCCACTCGTTGTGGCATTCCTCGCCGTTCATCGTCACCATCGGGTACAGCGCCGCTCCGGCCTTGAAGCCCAGCTTGTGCGCGTTTTCGATGGCCTTCGGCAGGTGCTTGTAGCGGTAGCGCAGCAGGTTGCGGGCCACTTTCGGGTCGGCGGTGGCGAGGTAAAACGGCAGGCAGTACGCCTCGGTGTCCCAGTACGTCGAGCCGCCGTATTTTTCACCGGTGAAGCCCTTCGGACCGATGTTCAGGCGCTCGTCTTCGCCGGTGTAGGTCTGGCTGAGCTGGAACAGGTTGAAGCGAATGCCCTGCTGGGCCGCGACATCCCCCTCGATGACGATGTCCATGAACTTCCACTTGTCGGCCCAGGCCTGCGCCTGCTCGCTGCGTAGCTGGTCAAAGCCCTTTCGGAAAATTCGCGCCACGTACTGCTTCGCCCGGACGAGGAGTTCGTCGGTCGGGTGGTTTTCCGACGAAAGGTTGACGGCGTACTTGACCAGCGTGGTTTCCTCGCCTTGGCGGATGTCGAGCGAAACTTTGTTGGCGACGTACTTTTCGAGCTTCACCGGTAGCGACTGAAACTCCACGGTCTGCCCATTCTGGAACACCTGAAACTTCATGCCCGTGAGCACGTGGAAGCCGGTTTTCTTCGTGCGCAGTTCGAGGTAGGCCTCGCCGTAAGCGGTTTCCTTGTGGACTTCGTCCCAGAATTTCTCGTCGTAGTTGGCGTCGCGGTTTTTGATGTCACCGTTGAGGAAGGGCGTTAGCGTGAGTTTGCCGTCGAAGTTGAGCGGCGTGACGCTGTACCGGATGGCCCCGGCCTCGTCGTCGACGAGCGAGCAGAACCGAATCGCTTCCACCCGTACCTCCCGTCCGCTTTTCAGTCGGGCCGAAAACGAACGCTTCAGGTACCCCTCGCGCATGTTCAGCTCGCGGCGAAAATCCCAGACGTCGCAGGTCGACAGGTCAAGCGTTTCGTAATCAACGTCGACCTGAATGCCGATCCAGTTGGTGGCGTTGAGTACCTTGGCGAAGTACTCGGGGTATCCGTTTTTCCACCAGCCGACGCGCGTTTTGTCGGGGTAGTACACCCCGGCGACGTAGTTGCCCTGGAGCGTGGGGCCGGAAAATTGTTCTTCAAAATTGCCCCGCTGGCCCATGCGGCCATTGCCGAGGCTCATCACCGACTCCGTGATCTCGTTGTACGCGTGGTGAAATCCCTCTTCGATGATCGACCAGGGATCGTGTTTCAAGTAGTCTTTCATAGGATGTGTTGGGTAGGGTCGAGCGCCAAACCGAATTCCAAAGAAACGGATTTCGGACTAAACCTGCGGCAGCGATCAGGCCAGCGAATGCAGCAGCGCCAGCGTGACTTCGGCCACCGCCGGTACCACCCGGTCGGCTTCGTGCAGAACCGCCGGTGCGCCGATGCCCACGGCCTTCATCCCGCCCCGGTGCGCCGCTTCGATGCCCGCCACGGCGTCTTCAATGACCACGCAACCCGACGGCGGTACCCCGATCGCTTCAGCCCCGAGTAAGAAAACCTCCGGGTCGGGCTTGCCTTTGGACGTGTGGGTACCGTCGATGATGGCGTCGAAGAGTGGCAACAGTTCGGTGCGTTCCAGGATGAGTGGCGCGTTTTTGCTGGCCGAACCGAGGGCAGTTTTCACACCCGCCTCGCGGAGCTCACTCAGCAGTTCGCGGGCACCGGGCAGCACGTCGGCGGGGGTCATTTGCCGAACGGCTTCGAGGTACCAGTCGTTTTTAACCGCCGCCCAGTAATCTTTCTTCGCCGGACTGAGCGAAACCCCGCCCCATCCGAGGATGCGGTCGAGCGATTCCATGCGCGGAATACCCTTCAGTTGCTCGTTCTGGTGTTCGGTGAAATCGAAACCGAGTTCGTTGGCCAACCGCCGCCAAGCCTGAAAATGAAAAACGGCCGTATCGACCAGCACGCCGTCGAGGTCGAACAGGACGGCTTGGGGAAAGGAATTCAAGAGTCGTTTTGGAAAATTGTGACCGGCAAAAATAGAAAAAGGGCGGGGAATGGTCTCCCGCCCTTCGTTGAGTTATCCTACCTTATCCTTTCAATCTTCCTCCGGCAAGACGATGTTCATGCGTTTCAAATAATTCGCCACGTTGAACGTCACTTCGCTCAGCAATGTAATGTCCTGATCCCACTCGAAAATCGTCCACTGCGGCTGGTCTTTTTCGGCCACCCAGACGTGCCGCATCCTCGAAACTATCCAGATTACTTTCTCGGTACCCCAGTTGTGAAGTTTACGAGTTTTGCGCGAGGCGTACTCCTCGAAGGAATTGAATCCACTTAAATCGGCTTTCGTATCGACTTCGATGGCAATTTTGGGTGGGAAATCTGCGTACCTATTTCCGACTTTATCGAACGGAAACGTCGCCACTTCGTAGAGGCAAATGTCACCCGACAGGTTATTGCGACGATTCAGGTGCAGGCCCAGTTCGTTGCTCAACGCCAGCCATTCGTCATCCGGCAGATTTTTGTAAATGACTTTCAGGAGGTAATCAACGATCACCGATTGCAAGGAACTACAGCCCATGATTTCCCCATGCTGTTTTTCGCCGGTCAATACTTTTTCAAAGCCCGCGTAATAAATCGGCTGCCCGTCCATGATTTCGTAAATCAAGGATTCGGGCACGTTTTTCGGCGGGGACTTACGACGAAATTCGGGGGGCGTTTTCAGGGCAATCATGCGTGTGCGGTTTGTTCAAAACTACGGGTTTAGCGCCCCAACTCCAACACCCAGGCCGTCTTGCCGGGCACGGTGAGGGTACCCAAATCGCTCAGCGTTTCGCCGCCGACGACGTTTCGCGCCGTGCGGTACCCCTGCATCCGTTCGGCGAAGCGGGTAGTTTTGACGGGTACCGGATTAGCATTCGCGTTCATCACGACGAGTACCGTTTTCGAGGCATCGTGCCGGAAGTACGCGTAGACGCCGTTTTCGGGCAGGAATTGCGTAAGCTGGCCGGTCTGGAGTACCGCGTTGTCGCGGCGGTACGTCGCCAGCCTTTTGACAAACTCGAAAGCCTCGTTCTCCTGCGCCGTGCGCCCGGCGGCGGTGAATTTGTTGACCGGATCGCCGGGGAAGCCACCGGGGAAGTCCTTGCGTACCTCGGCGTCGCTGGGGTTTTTAAAATTCTTCATCAGAATCTCGGTGCCGTAGTACAGCGAGGGTACCCCGCGCGTGGTCAGCAGCCAAGTAAGGCCCATTTTGTACTTGGCGAAATCCTCGCCGATGACCGAGTAGTACCGGTCGAGGTCGTGGTTGTCGACGAAGAGCAGGTTCTTGAACGGGTCTTCGTAAACTACGTCCTGCGCGAGCGTCTGGTACAGCCGCTCGACGCCCTGGTTCCAGCCGGGATTCTGGTTGAGGGCGTCATTCAGGGCGAAATACAACTGAAAATCAATCGCGCTGGGCAGGTTACTCTTGACGGGTACCTGCAACTTGTTCCGCACGAAATACGCCTGGTTGATGACGCTGTTGACCCAGCTTTCGCCCGTGATGAACAGGTTGGGGTACTCGGCAAACAGCGCCGAATTCAGCCGGTTCATGAATTCCAGGTCGTTGTAGAAATACGTATCCACGCGCCAGGAATCAATGTTGAAGTACTCGACCGTCCAGAGCGCGTGCTGGAGGAGAAAGTTGGCGACGTACGGATTTTTGTGATTCAAATCCGGCAGAAACGGCACGAACCAACCGTCGCGGGCGATGCGCCGGTCGATGGCCGAGGCGTAGGGATCCACGAGCGGCTGATCTTTGTAGGTCGTGTTCTGGTACCCGCCGGGCCACTGGTTGAGCCAGTCCTTCATCGGCAAATCCTTCACGAACCAGTGATTCTGCCCGACGTGGTTGTAGACGGCATCCTGCATGATTTTCAGGCCCTTCGCGTGTGCGGCGTCGATCAATCGCCGGTACGCCTCGTTGCCGCCGAGCCGCTTGTCGACGGCGTAGTGGTCGGTGAAGCCGTACCCGTGGTAGGCCGAGCGCTGCGAGCCGCCTTCGTTCGTGAGCGGCTGGTTGTTTTCGATGACCGGGTTGAGCCAGAGCGTCGTCGCGCCCAGTTCCTTGAAATAATTGAGGTGGCGCTCGATGCCCAGCAAATCGCCGCCGTGCCGGAGCCAGGGGCTGGACCGGTCGGATTGCGTATCGGCGAGGTCGGCGAATTGGTCGTTCGTCGGGTCGCCGTTGGCGAAGCGGTCGGGCATGAGCAGGTACACGAAATCGCGGGCGTCGACGGTCTGCGGTTTGGCGGTACGCGCCCGCAGTTCGTATGAAATCGTGCGGGTTACCTGGTTGCCGCCCGTTACGACGGTCTCGTTGCGGCGGCGGCCCGTGACGGGAAAGGTTTTCGTCAGTTGCAGCGGTACTGTACCCGGCTTCGTGGTCGGAGCCAGCCGCAGATCGACGAACAGGTAGTTCGGATTTTCGACCGTGTGGACTTTCTCAACCGTCACGCCGGGGTACGTCGTGCTGACTTTCGCGTCGGCGAGGTTCGTGCCGTGAATCAGGAGTTGAACGGTCGGGTTTTTCATCCCGACGTACCAGTTGGTGGGATTCACGCGCGCGACGCTGAGATTCTGGGCGAGCGCGTAGGTACTCAGCACCGTTCCGACGAACGTGCTGAGAAACAAACGGAGGTGGTTCATGTTTTGGGTTCTAAAGCGAGAATATTCCACTTTTATGACAAATTAAGCCCAAAATCCCCATCTGCCACGGAACGTTTTTGGTTACATTTGAAAATTCACCATACGCTACTCCACCGCTGCTTTCCGTGAATCGACCACTCGCTTTCGGGTTTTGGGCCGTGTTTTCGGTATTTTTGGCCGGGATGACACGGGCACAATCGGTGCCCGCCGCCCGTAAACCAACCACTTCCCAGCCCGTGACATCTTCCCCGAAAAACGACAAACTGCTCATCTACGAACTGACGACGCGCCTCTTCGGCAACACGAACACGACGAACCGGGAATGGGGCTCGCTGGCCGAAAATGGCACGGGTACCTTCAACGACATCAGCGACGCGGCGCTGCAAAGCCTGAAAACTTTCGGCATCACGCACGTCTGGTACATGGGCGTCATCGAACACGCGACGATGGAGGATTTTTCGGCGGCTGGCATCCCGAAAGACCATCCGGCGGTGATCAAAGGCCGGGCCGGGTCGCCGTACGCGATCAAGGATTACTACGATGTGAACCCGTTTCTGGCCTCTGACCCGAAGAAGCGCATGACCGAGTTTGAGGCGCTCGTGGCCCGGACGCACAAAAACGGACTGAAGTTTCTGATTGATTTCGTGCCGAACCACGTCGCCCGGCAGTACCGCTCCGACGCTCGACCGAAGGGTACCCGCGATTTCGGCCAGGACGATAAAACCGACGTGGCCTTCGATCCGAACAACAATTTTTACTACCTCCCCGGCCAGCCCTTCGCGGTACCCGAGGGCGTAAAAACGCCGGTACCCGCCGACGGTCCGTACCAGGAGGTACCCGCCAAGGCTACGGGAAACGACGTGTTCCGAGCGAACCCCAGCATCGACGACTGGTACGAAACCATCAAACTCAACTACGGCGTCGATTACGCCAACAACCGCCAGACGCACTTCGAGCCGAAGCCGGGTACCTGGCTAAAAATGCGCGATATCCTGGTGTACTGGTCGAAAAAGGGCGTCGACGGTTTCCGCTGCGACATGGCCGAGATGGTACCCGTCGAGTTCTGGGGCTGGGTGATTCCCGAGGTACGGAAGGCCGTCGGGCGCGACGTGGTGTTCATCGCCGAGATTTACAACCCGAAAGAATACCACCGCTACATCCGCGAGGGTAAATTTGATTACCTCTACGACAAAGTCGGCCTCTACGACGCGCTGCGCCGTTTGATGGAGGGTAAAGGCAACGTGGCTGACATCACGAAAGTCTGGCAGACGGAGTCGGGTGACATCGACCAGCACATGCTGCGGTTCCTCGAAAACCACGACGAGCAGCGGATTGCCTCCGACTTTTTCGCGATGGACGCCCGGTACGCCATCCCGGCCATGACTGTCTCGGCCACGATGGGCCGCGGGCCGCTGATGTACTACTTTGGACAGGAAATTGGCGAGCCGGGCCGCGACAAAGAAGGCTTTCAGGGGGCCGACGGCCGCACGACGATTTTTGATTGGTGGGGCGTACCCGAGTGGCAGAACTGGCTGAATCAGGGAAAGTTCGACGGCGAATTCCTCGCCAGCGAGCAGAAGCAACTCTGGAAAGCGTACTTCGATTTGAACTGGCTCTGCCGAAAATCGGACGCCATTCAAAACGGCGGTTTTTTCGATTTGCAGTACGTCAACACGGGCGGGCAGTCGCCGGGGTACAAGGATTCCAAACTCTACAGCTACCTTCGGCACTCGGGCAAGCAGCGGCTGCTCATCGTCGCCAATTTCGACCTCGACCGCCCGCACCAGACCAGCATCCGCATCCCCGCCGAGGCGTGGAAAGCGATGGGCCTCGACCCGGCGGGTACGTACCAGTTCAAAGACGTTTTTATGCATCCGTCGATGAAGGTCAGCGCGAAAGGCACCGAGTCGGTACCCGTGAAGCTGGAGCCGAACAGCGTGCTTGTGTTTGAGGTGACGAAGAAATAGGTCCGGACCGCCACCATTCGGAAGGCGTGCCACCGTCCACTCGGGGCGCGGACCGTGGCACGGCTAACCGTGACACGACACGCCGCATCCGTCCTTAAAACGACTAAACCTACGATACCTTTTTACCATGGCCACCTCCGCTCCCCCCGCGCCAACCTCCTCCATCGCGAAACCCCGGCTCACCTTCTGGCAAATCTGGAACATGAGTTTCGGTTTCTTCGGCATTCAGTTCGGGTTTGAACTCCAGAACTCGAACGTCAGCCGCATCTTCGAAACGCTCGGGGCTAACGCCGACGAGATTCCGATTCTATGGCTGGCGGCACCCTTCACGGGGCTGGTCGTGCAGCCCATCATCGGGTACCTCTCCGACCGCACCTGGCACAACTTCTGGGGGCGGCGGCGGCCGTTTTTCTTCATCGGTGCCGTGCTGGCGACGTTGGCGCTGTTCGTGATGCCCAACTCGCCCGCGCTCTGGGTGGCGGGCGGGATGCTTTGGATCATGGACGCCTCGATTAACATTTCGATGGAGCCGTTTCGCGCCTTCGTCGGCGACATGCTGCCCAACGAACAGCGCACGAGCGGTTTCGCGATGCAGAGTTTTTTCATTGGCGTCGGCTCGGTCATCGCGGCCCTGCTGCCCTGGGCGTTTACGAACTGGTTCGGCGTCTCGAACACGGCTCCGGCGGGCGAAATCCCCGATTCGGTCAAGTACGCGTTTTACGCCGGAGGCTTCGCGTTTTTTTCGGCCGTGGCCTACACCGTGTTCAGTACCCGCGAGTACCCGCCTGAAAACATGGAAGCTTTCCGCATCGAGCGGGAGCAGATTAGTTTCTGGGACGGGCTGAAGGAAAGTTTTCTGGGCATTTTTCAGATGCCCAAAACCATGCAGCAACTGGCCGTCGTGCAGTTTTTCACGTGGTTCGCGCTGTTTGCCATGTGGATTTACACGACCAACGCCGTCACGAGCCGGATTTACGACATGAAAATCGACCGCGCCTTGTTTGAAAAAATGAGTTCGGCGCTGCAAACGGGCTCCGCTTCGGACGAAAAAACCGCCAAGCAACTCGCTTCGCTGCGGGAAGACGTGCGGCAGATCAACGAGTTCCAGCCGGGAGCCGAGCAGCCCATTCTGACGGTTAACTTAGCTAACTACTTCGCGCAGAGTACACTACTCAATGCAACGGAGCAGGAAGAAATCCGCCGCGTGCAGCAGCAGTACAACGACGGAGCCGACTGGCTGGGCGTCTGCTCATCAGTACGCAACGGCGTCGCGGCACTGTTTGCCTTTCTGATTCCGGTCATCGCCGCACGGACGAGTCGCAAGCGTACGCACATGCTGTGCTTGCTGATTGGCGGATTGGGGTTATTTTCGATCCAGTTCGTCGGCGACCCAACCTACATCGCCGTCTCGATGGGCCTGGTGGGCGTGGCCTGGGCGAGTATCCTGTCGATGCCCTACGCCATGCTTTCCGGGGCATTGCCCGCCAATCGAATGGGGTACTTCATGGGTGTGTTCAACTTTTTCATCGTGATTCCGCAAATCGTGGCGGGTTCGATTCTGGGCTTTTTTACGTTCACGTTTTTCGGCGGCGACACGATGAAAACCATCACGCTCGGTGGCGTTTCGATGGTCCTGGCCGGACTGCTCACGCTGTGGGTTCGCGACAACGACAAAACCGCACTCGACAAGGCATGAATTCCAAATCTGGACACCGGATCGTACTGGCACTGCTGGTTTGGGTACTGCCGGGTTTTCGCGTGGTACCCCCGCACCCGGCTGATGAAGCGGAGTTCGCCCGCTGCATGGCCGTCGCACCGGGCGGTACCCTGGCCGAGACCGCGCTCAACCTGGCGGCGCACCTGGAAGGCAAGCCCTACGTGGCCGGTACCCTGGAGCAACCGGGTCCGGAGCGGCTGGTGGTGAATCTACGGGAATTTGACTGCTGGACGTTCGTGGAAAACGTGGTGGCGCTGGCGCAGACCCGTCAGGGCTCGACGCCGAGTTTCGAGCAGTTTCAGAAAAATCTACAGCGGCTGCGGTACGCCGACAGGCGCATTGCGGGGTACGGCTCAAGGCATCATTATTTTTTCGGCTGGCTGCGCGACCACGAACGGTCGGGAGTACTTCAATTGGTCACGGATTCACTCACGGCGCGGCCGTACATGAAAAAAATTCAGTTCATGAGTACGCACCGCACGCTGTACCCGGCTTTAGGAAACGAAACTGATTTTCAGCGGTGTGTCCAGGCAGAAAAGGAGATAAACGCGCAACCGTTTTACTTTATTCCGAAAAGCGAGGTAAAAAATTTCGAGAACCGTATAGCAGACGGGGACCTGATCGGCGTTACTACCGGCAGGGAAGGCCTCGACGTATCGCACGAAGGCATCGCCGTGCGCCGCAAGGGCCGGGTGTACCTGCTCCATGCGTCTTCGGAACACCACCGGGTCATGGTTTCGCTGGTACCCCTTGCCGATTACCTGCTCGGCAACCGGCAGCAAAGTGGGATCGTCGTCGCTCGACTGATGAGTTAACCTGAGGCAACAAACCCCTCCTGAAACCAAACGCTGTATGAGTCGACACATCGCCGGCCGCCCGCTCGACAAGAAAGCGGCCATCCTGAGCGCCATGCTCGATCTGATTACCAAAAACGGTTTCCACGCCACGCCCATGAGTCTGGTGGCGCAGCAGGCCAACGTGGCAGCCGGTACCATCTACCATTATTTCGACAGCAAGGAGCAGCTCATCGATGAGTTGTACGCCCTGCATCGGGAGAAGGTGTCGCGCGTGATTGTAGAGAGCGACGAGCCGCAGAAACCGTACCGCGACCGGTTTCGGGCCGTTTTCATGGGCCTGTACACGTACTACGTACGGCACATCGACCAGTTCCTGTTTATCGAACAGTACGCCAACTCCCCGATCATCAACAAAATTCCGCGCGAAGAGTCGTCCAGTTTTTATCAGCCGCTCGTCGACTTTCTCCGCAAGGGCATTCACACGAGTCAATTGAAAGACGTTTCCTCGAAACTGATGGCCCGGCTGGTGTACGGCAACGTCGTTTCACTCGTCAAGCTGAACCTGTCTGGTGAACTACCCATTGACCACAACGTGCTCAACACCGCCCTGTCCGCTTCCTGGGATGGCGTTCGCCGGTAATCGATTGGACGGCCAAACAGAATGAAAAAGCCCTCCGGCGCAGTGCGCCGGAGGGCTTTTTCATTACTAAACTTGGAAATTACTGCTTCACCATGCCCAGTGCCATTTTGACGGCATTGTAGACATTCACGACGCCACCCGTGGCCGACAACTTGCCAAATGCGATTTCCTGACCTTGTTCACCCGGCTGGTTCACCATCGTTTCGGGCGTTTTGTCGGACGATTCTTCGATGATTTTCTTCAACTGAACCGCCGTCAGGTTCGGGAAGTAGCTCTTGAGCAGGGCCGCCACCCCGGCCACGACGGGCGAGGCCATGCTCGTCCCGCTCAATTCTTCATACTTCGAGCCGGGTACCGTCGCGTTGAGGTCCACGCCGGGGGCAAAGACATCGACCGCCGTCTGGCCGTAGTTCGAGAAGTTGGCGACTTGGTTCGGCTTCCAGCTCAGCGCACCGACTTCGATCCAGTTAGCGGCCAGTTTGCCATCGTTGAGTTTACGATTCGGGAAGTTCGGGGCTTCGTCCGTGTTTTTCGATTCGTTGCCCGCCGCATGCACGAGCAGTACCCCCTTCGACGCCGCATAGTTCACGGCGGCATCCACGAGTTCTTTCTGCGGTGAATACGCCTTGCCAAAACTCATGTTGATGATCTGCGCCCCGTTGTCGACGGCGTAGCGAATGGCGTTGGCTACGTCCTTGTCGCGTTCATCGCCGTCGGGTACCGCCCGGATGACCATGATTTTGACGTTGTCGGCCACACCCTGCACACCCAGGTTATTCGAGCGATCCGCCCCGATGATGCCGGCTACGTGGGTACCGTGCTTGGCATCGGGACCCGTTACCTCGGCGTTGCCGTAGTTGCGGTCCTTGCCGTCTTCGGGATTATCACCGACGACTTTTCGGGCGTCGAACTCAGTATTGAGATTGTATTTCGCTTCGTTTTCAAAGTGCTCGATTGCCTCTTTCAATTCCTTGGCGTCGAAACCCTGCTTGTAGCTTTGTTCGATGGCCTGCTTGGCCCGGCGCACTTTCGGGTCCAGACCCGTCACGTCGATGGCCGCAACGGCTTCTGGCGTCAGTTGGTCGACTTTCAGGTATTCTTTGAGAATAGCCTCCGACTGCTCGTGATTGCGGAGCATCCCCGGCAGGGCCATCAGGTACATTTGATTTTCCTGCTTCTTTTCGTCGTAGGCCTGCTTGAGTTCTTTGTAGTACGCGAAATCTTTTTTGTCTTTCTCGGCCACGGTCGCGTCGCTCACGCCCTCAAAGCGCTTCTTGTACTTGGCGTACTCGCGCGTGAGTTCGAGCTGCTCGTTGTCGACGTCGGTACCGTCCTTGCCGCCGAGAAAATCCCAGCCGTTGATGTCGTCAACGTACCCGTTTTTGTCATCGTCCTTGCCGTTGCCGGGAATTTCTTTCGGGTTGACCCAAATTTTGCTTTTCAGGTCTTCGTGGTTGATGTCGATACCCGAGTCGATGACGCCGACGATTACCGTCTTCGACGTACGGCCTTTCAGCAATTCCTGGTACGTCCGCTCGGTGGCCACGCCCCGCACGTTGTCGGTAGTGGGGTCGAGGTTAAACCAGTTCGGGACGGTTTTGAGTTGCGACGTCTTGGATGAGTCAGCCGGAGCCTGCTGAGCCGTCGCCAGGTGCGTCAGGAGCAGGGCTACGGGAATGAGGAGTTTACGCATGTGTGGATGAAATGGATTCCGATTCGGGACCGGAGCGCGGTGAAATGGGTACGTTTGCCAATGATACGCCTTCAACGTTAAAAACGGCTTGGCTGTTCGACAGGCGGCAAAATTTACCTGACAATCGACCCATTTCGACGTAAAAACGGAGCCGGTCCGTATTTTCCGCTTTTCGTTTGTTCGGTATGCCCTTCGCCTTCGATTCCAGTTCCCCGGTGTACACGGCCTCCGCTCCCGGTCGCCTCGACGTGATGGGCGGCATTGCCGATTATTCCGGGGCCCTGGTTCTGCAACTACCCATTCGCGAAACCACCACCGTTTCCGTCCGTCGACGCACAGACGGCTGGGTACGCGTTCGCAGCGAGCAGGTACCCGAACCGTTCGCGATCCGTTACGAGTCGCTGCTGATTGATGGGCGGGTCGATTACGCTGCCGCTCGCGCGCGACTCGCGCAGCACCCCGGCGGTACCTGGGCCGGGTACGTGGTGGGTTGTCTGCTGGCGCTGCACCGCGAAAAAGGCATTCGGGTGGCCGGGCTGGAAGTTCACGTGACCTCGGAGGTACCGCCGGGGAAAGGCGTTTCTTCCTCCGCGGCACTCGAAGTGGCTACCCTCCGCGCCTTAACCGAAGCCTACGACCTGACCTGGCAGGGTACCGAGTTGCCCCGACTGGCGCAGGTGGTTGAGAATCAAATCGTGGGTGCGCCCTGCGGCTTGATGGACCAACTGGCCTGCCATTTCGGGCAACCCGGCCACCTGTTACCCATCCACTGCCAACCCGACCGGGTAGGTCAGCCCCTGCCCCTACCCGCCGGTATTCGTTTCGTCGGCATCGACAGCGGCGTTCGGCATGCCGTGGGCGGGGCGAGCTACGGCGACGTGCGGGCGGCGGCCTTTGCCGGGTACTCGCTCATCGCACAGCAGGCGGGCGTTTCAAAAGAATCGCTGGCAGAAGCCCGTCGCTCCGGCGACCGCACCGGCCTGCCGTTTGGGGGGTACCTGGCCGCTTTGCCCGTCGAGGAATTTGAGCGTACCTACGCCGCGATGCTGCCGGAGCGCCTCCGCGGGTCGGATTTTCTTGCCCACTTTGGTACCACCATTGACGCCGCTACGACCCTGCACCCGGCGCGGGAGTACCCCGTCCGGGCGGCAACGAGCCACCCCGTCCGCGAGCAGGCCCGCATCGAGCCGTTCCGCGAACGGCTCCTCGTCTTACCCCAAACCCCAGTCCGACAAACGGTACTCCGTGAACTCGGTGAATTGATGTACGCCTCGCACGCCAGCTACTCGGCCTGCGGGCTCGGCCACGCCCGAACGGATGAATTGGTTGAACTGGCCCGCCTGGCGGGCGGGGGCGTTTACGGGGCAAAGATTACCGGCGGCGGCAGCGGGGGTACCGTTTGCCTGCTCTGCGATGGAGCAGAAGGGCTGGCCACGGCCCGGTCGATTTACCGGACCTACGCGGAGCGCCACGGCGAAACGTATTTTCTTGAGTGATACGGGTAGAACAAAAACCTCCGAAGTCTTGAAGACTTCGGAGGTTTTATTCGGGAATTTTTCCTCTCTACACCTTCATCCGGAACGGCTTCCGCAAGTCACGCGACAGCATACCGTTGGCCACGGCGTCGCCTTCAAATTGCTCTTTAAACGGATTCCACTTCAGCGGGCGGCGCAGTTCGTAGGCGATGTTGCCGATGTTACAGACTGTCGCGCTGCGGTGGCCCGTTTCTACGTCGCAGATTGGTTTTTGGCGTGACCGCATCGCGTTTAGAAAATCGACGTAGTGGTTTTGGGGCGCGGGCAGTTTTTCGTCCGAAGACTTCAGTTCAAGTGTTTTCAGGGTACCGGGCGTGGTTTCAAAAAAGCCCCGGCTGATGTCCATTTGCCCTTCGGTACCGATGAACCGCACGGCATTTCCCCGCCCGAAATCTTCGTGCGTCATCACCACGCCGTCGTCGTATCGGTACGTCAGGCCGCGCGTGGCTTTCGGGTCGGTAGGCGGCGTTACGTCCACCGGTCCCGATTCGTCGCGTTTGAGCGCCCACTGGGCGATGTCGAACATGTGCGCGCCCCAGTCGGTCATGCCACCCCCACCGAAGCCTTTGTATTCGCGCCACTTGCCCCAGAAAGTATCTTCGAGCCGCGGGGCCAGCACGTGGTTGTAAAAATGCGGTTGGTTCGGGCCGAGCCAGAGATCCCAATTCAGCGTAGCGGGTACCTGCTCCGATTGAAAATCGACCGGTACCGGTGGCCCGCCAACGGTCACCTTCACTTCTTTGATTGAACCGAGGTACCCGTTGCGAACCAGTTCGCAGGCCCGGCGGAAATTCGGGTCCGAGCGCTGCATGCTGCCGGTCTGCACGACGCGGTCGCGCCGCCGGGCGGTCTTCACCATCGCGCGTCCCTCGGCTACCGTGAGCGTGAGCGGTTTTTCGCAGTACACGTCCTTGCCCGCATTCATCGCCCGAATGGCCTGCACCGCGTGCCAGTGATCGGGCGTGGCGATGACGACGGCGTCGAGGTCTTTCCGGTCCAGCAATTCGCGGTAATCTTCGTAGACCTGAATCTGGTGTTTTGCCAGTTCGGGTACCCGCTCCAGGCTCTTGGCGTGCCATTGCTGAAACCGTTCGGTTTTCAGTTTGTCCACGTCGCAAGCCGCGAGTACCGCTACCTGTTTCGTGTCGAGAAAGCGATTGAGCAATCCGTTACTCTGCCGCCCCAAGCCGATGTAACCGAGATTAATCGTATCGCTCGGAGCCCGGAACCCGCGCCCGAGTACATGCCGGGGCACGATGAAAAACGGCGCAATCGCCGCGGCGGTCTGGAGGAATTTACGGCGGGAAACGGCTGAAGGCTGGCTCATGGTTGGTTTGAGGTTTTGTCGGATAAAGAAAGTTACGACAAGTTTTTACCGCAGAGACGGGGAGGTTTCGCATAGGTCACAGAGTCAATACTCTGCGTTCGCTGCGAAATCTCCCCGTCTCTGCGGTTTGAAAAAAACCTACGTCAGAATCGGCTTCACCACCTTTCCGTGTACGTCCGTCAGCCGGTACCGCCGTCCCTGGTGTTTAAACGTCAGCTTTTCGTGGTCGACGCCCATCAGGTGCATGATGGTTGCCTGGAAATCGTGCACGTGGACCGGGTCGCGGACCACGTTGTACCCAAACTCGTCGGTTTCGCCGTACACTATGCCTTTTTTGACACCCGCCCCGGCCATCCAGATCGTGAAGCAGCGCGGGTGGTGGTCGCGGCCGTAGTTTTCCTTCGTCAGCTTGCCCTGCGAGTAGTTGGTACGACCAAATTCGCCCCCCCAAATCACGAGCGTGTCGTCGAGCAGACCGCGCTGTTTGAGGTCAAACAACAGCGCCGACGAGGGCTGGTCGACCGATTTCGCCATGATTTTGATGTCGCTCGGCAGGCTGCCGTGCTGGTCCCAACCCTGGTGGTACAACTGCACGAACTTGACGTCTTTTTCGATGAGCTTGCGGGCCAGCAGACAGTTGGCGGCGAAGGTACCCGGCACGCGCGATTCAGGGCCGTACATATCGAAAATGTAGCCGGGTTCTTTCGAAATGTCGAGCGTTTCGGGTACCGCCGTCTGCATCCGGTAGGCCATTTCGTACTGCGCCACGCGGGAATTGATCTCTGGATCGAGGATGTGCCGGTACTGATCCTGATGCAGTTTGGCTAACGTGTTGAGCATCCGCCGCCGACTCGTCTGGTCGATGCCCGGCGGGTTGTTCAGATAGAAAACCGGATCCGGCCCCGACCGAAATACGACACCCTGGTGTACCGACGGCAGGAAACCGTTGCTCCAGAGTTTGGCGTACAGCGGTTGATCGCCGCCGCGCCCCTTCGAAAGCAGCACCACAAACGAGGGCAGGTTCTGGTTGTCCGAACCCAGCCCGTAGCTCACCCAGGAGCCAAAACTCGGCCGCCCCCCCTGCTGACTGCCCGTCTGAAAAAACGTCACCGCCGGGTCGTGGTTGATGGCTTCGGTGTGCATCGAGCGGATAAACGTCGCTTCCGGTGCCACGCGGCTCATATTCGGCAGGAGTTCGCTCATCCACATCCGGCCCGGCCCGTACTGCTGAAATTTAAACGCCGAGGCCGCCAGCGGAAAACTGCTCTGCCCGGAGGTCATGCCCGTCAGGCGCTGGCCCTTGCGGATCGACTCGGGCAAATCCTTGCCCCACATCTGTTCGAGCTTGGGCTTGTAATCGAACAAATCGAGGTGGGAAGGCGCGCCGCTCTGAAACAGGTAGATAACCCGCTTCACCTTTGGTGCAAAATGGGGTTTGCCCAATGCACTCCCGGGTTTGTCGCTGGCGAAAACCGAGCCGGGATTCAGCAGCGAACTCAGCGCAGCGGCACCCAAACCCAGGCTGCTGCGGGTCAGAAAATTTCGCCGACTGACTTGGTCGTGGACGTGCTGTTCGAGTTCTTCCAGGGCGTTCATGGTAGTTCGTGCTTGGTGCTTCGTGGGTAGTGTGCCGGGCTACGTATTCCATAGCACAAGGCACAAACAACAAAGTACTATCTCTTAATTACAAATTCATCAAAGTTCATGATCGTACTGGCGACGACCGAGTTGGCGGCCAGTTCGACGGGGTTCAGGGTGCGATCGGAGGGGTACTCCCCGACGGTCAGCAGCGACGCAGCCCGCTTCGGATTTTTAGTGAAATCGGCCAGCTCCTCCGCGTAGAGCTGCTTGAGCAACGCGATTTCCTGCGGGCGCGGCGGGCGGCTCGTCAGCGATTTGTAGGCGAAGGCAATCCGCGCTTCGGGGGTACTTCCCCCCTGCCGAATCATCCGCTCGGCCAGTACCCGGGCGGCTTCGACAAACTGCGGGTCGTTGAGCGTAACCAGTGCCTGAAGCGGCGTCGACGTTTTTTGCCGACGGATGATGCACAGCGACCGGTCGGGCGCGTCGAAGTTAAGCATCATCGGCGGCGGCGACGAGCGCTTCCAGATCGTGTACATCGAACGGCGGTACAGGCTGTCGCCGTGGTGTTGCTCGTACGTCACGGCGTTGCGCGTGGCGAGCGCTTCCCAGATGCCCGCGGGCTGGTACGGGTACACACTCGGACCGCCGATTTTTTCGGTGAGCAGGCCGCTGGCTCGCAGGGCGTTGTCGCGTACCTGCTCCGCCGAAATCCGGTAACTCGGTCCCCGCGCCAGCAGACGGTTGTCGGGGTCGATTTCGCGGAGTTCGTCGGAGGTGCGGGAACTCTGCCGGTAGGTAGCCGACAGGACAATTTGCTTCAACAGCGCCTTCACGTTCCACTTCGATTCACGAAATTCAACAGCCAGGTAATCGAGCAATTCGGGATGGCTGGGGAGTTCACCCTGGTTGCCAAAGTCGTCGCTGGTGCGCACCAGACCCGTTCCGAAGCAGGATTGCCACAGCCGGTTGACCATGACGCGGGCCGTGAGCGGGTTCTCTTCGCTCAACAGCCATTTCGCCAGACCCAATCGGTTTCGGGGCAGGTCGTCAGGAAATGGCCCCATCGTGCTGGGTACCCCCGGTTTGACTTCCTCGCCGGGCGCATCGTAGGCCCCGCGCTTCAGCAGGTGACTCGCGCGCGGGTAGCGTTGCTCGCGCATCACCATCAGGTCAGGTTCGCTCATTAGCAGGTGCGTCTGCTCAGCAATGAGCCGACTCCGCTCGACCAGCCGGGCGCGGGTCGGGGCATCGTGATTGAGCGCGTAGTACGCAAATAGCCCTTCGTTTGGCTCGGTTCGGCGTAGGGCGGCAGCCACGGCCGGTTGGCCGCTCACCCAGGCTTCCACTTCCAGCGGCGTGAGTTGGCGGTTGAAAATGCTCAGCTCATCGACCGCGTAGCCCTTGTAATTTTTGTCGTGCAATTGACCAATGCCCACGTTGGGTACCCCGCCGCCCCAGGAGGTACTGTCCTTGCCGTAAATCATCCCCTGGGTGAGGTGGTTGGTGATGACCCGCACCTTCGCCGGGCGACCGTTGAGGTAGACCGTCAGGCCTTCGGCGCGGCTGGAGCCGTCGTAACTCATCGCCACGTGCGTCCAGGTTTTCATCGGTACCGGCTGAACGGTCTCCACGTCAATCGCGTCATCGGGCCAGACGTAGGCGAGTTTAAACGCCAGTCTTCCATCTTCGAGCCGCTCGCACTGGTACCCCCGGAAACCATTGAATGGTCCCGTGTTGCGGTTAACGAGCGGTCCGACCAGTTTCGGGTCACGAACGTTCACCCAAAGGCCGAGCGTAAACGGTTCGTGCCGATCGAACCACGCCGAGCGGGCGTCGGGAAATTTGCGGTTGCCGTATCCACCCACGCCGCGCAGCTGCAGGAAGCTTTCGCCCGTCAGGTACACGCCACGCCCGTGCGGCGTACGGACCATTTTAGGCATGTAATCCAAGTCCCCCTGCACGTACATCGGCATCGTGTCGGCGGCGAAATTGCGAAACTTGTACTCAGTACCTTTGCGGGTTTCCTGGCGCGGTTTCGCTTTCGGATTTTTCTTCAACTCCTCGGGCGAAGGCTTGATTTCTACCTGCTTCGACCAGGGTCGAACGGTGAGCGTGTCGAACGGCACGTGCACGATGCGCCCGGATGACAGGGGTACCAACGCCGCGGGGTTGCGCCGGGCGCTGGCCTGCCAGGCGGCAAACCGCTGCCGGGCCGCCGGTTGATCCTGCTTCGCCTGTCGCTCCAGGGTCACCAACCGATTCTGAATCGCGTTCAGTTTCGCTTCCGTTTCAGGTCTCGGCAACGTGATGTGCGGCGAGGGTTCGCCGTTGTACGGAATCTGGCCGTATTCGTTCTGGGTATTGAAAAAAGCAAAGAGTGAGAAATAATCCTTCTGGCTGATGGGGTCGTACTTGTGGTCGTGGCAGCGTGCGCATTCGGTGGTGTGGGCCAGAAAGGCCTTCCCGAACGTGTTGACCCGGTCGGCCACGTACTCCACGTGGTACTCCTGTGGCACAATGCCGCCCTCCTGACTTTGCTGGTGATTCCGGTTGAAGGCCGTCGCGATGAGTTGATCCTTCGTGGGGTTCGGGAGTAAATCACCGGCCAGTTGCCAGGTTACGAACTGATCGTAGGGTAAATTCTGGTTGAAAGCTTTGATAACCCAGTCGCGGTACGGCCACATCGTTCGTAGGCCGTCGTCCTGGTAGCCGTGGGTATCGGCGTAGCGGGCCAGATCGAGCCAACTGGCGGCCTGGTGCTCGCCAAAATGCGGGGAGGCCAGTAGGCGGTCCACGACTTTTTCGTACGCGTTGGGCGAAGTGTCTTTCAGAAACGTTTCCACTTCGGCTACCGTCGGCGGCAACCCCGTCAGATCCAGCGATACCCGCCGTAGCAACGTGGCCTTGTCTGCGTCTTTCTGCGGCGTCAGCCCTTTGGCTTCCAGTTTCGCCAGCACAAAACGGTCGATGTCGTTCTTGACCCAGGCTTCCTGCTTGACCTTCGGGAGTTCGGGCCGCTCGGCCTTGACAAACGCCCAATGCGGTTCGTAGTCGGCCCCCTGCTCAATCCACTTAATTAAAACGGCTTTTTCCTGGGCCGACAGACTCAGGTGTGACGTCGGCGTAGGCATGACGAGCTTCGGGTCAGTCGACAGGATGCGCTGAACCACGTCGCTGTCTTCGGCATCACCGGCCACGACCGCCCGCCGACCCGTTTCTTCCGACTCGTGCTCGTAGGCCTGCTCGGCCAAATCCAGCCGCAAGCCGGCCTGCTGCTTGGCCTTGTCGGGCCCGTGGCAAGCGAAGCAACGATCCGAGAGAATCGGCTTCACGTCGTAGGTGTAGTCCAACCGTTCGGGCAGTTTCGCGTAGGCTGCCGCTACGTCGTCGGGCAAATCAGGTAGCGACTGGCGGCTACACGCCCACCAAATCGCGGAGCCCAGCACGGCAAGTGCCCCTCCGAAAAGTCCCCGGCGAACAGTCGAATCCCACATACGGTTAGCTTCGTTTGGTACTTTAAACAGACGACGGTACAAAATTAGGTCCCGTACCCCCAAAAAATTGATAGAATTTTGCAGAAACGCTCCACATTTTTGCCTGTCCGACCGTCCGAGTCAGCGCCGAATCAGCGCCTCGTCGTGGTTAAGCAGCGTACTCGCCAGCACCGTCCACGACGCCCATTCGATGGGGTCCAGTGCCGCGTCGACCGGCGCTTCGCCTACGCGGGTCAGTTGGCGGGCGCGCTGGAGATGTCGGGCAAAATCCGTTCGTGTTTCGTCGAGTAACTCCCGTAACCACCGCAGTTCCGTCGGTCGCGCTTCCCGGCTGATGACCTGCCGCATCAGCGCTTGAATCTGGTCCTCGTCAGTCAGATGAGTGTCGTGCATGACCCGTCCGGCCAGTACCCGGGCGGCTTCGACAAACTGCGGGTCGTTGAGTGTGACCAGCGCTTGAAGCGGCGTCGACGTTTTTTGCCGACGAATCGTGCATTGGTGGCGTTCGGAAGCATCAAAAATCAGCAAAGCCGGGTGGGGTGCGGTACGTTTCCAGAACGTATACATCGAACGGCGGTACAGATCCGCACCGTGTTGCTGCGGGTACCGAAGCGTGGAAAGCGCCTCCCACACGCCCGCGGGCTGGTACGGGTACACGCTCGGTCCACCGATTTGCCGGATCAGCAATCCGCTGACGGCTAAGGCATTGTCGCGCGCCTGCTCCGCTGACAGTCGATACGCGGTACCCCGCGCCAGCAGGCGGTTGTCGGGGTCGATTTCGCGGAGTTCGTCGGAGGTACGGGAATTCTGCCGGTACGTGGCCGACAAGACGATTTGCTTCAACAACATCTTCACGTTCCACCGCGACCGGCGGAACTCGACGGATAGGTAATCGAGCAGTTCGGGATGGCTGGGTAACTTGCCCTGATTGCCCCAGTCGTCGCTGCTTTCCACCAGCCCCTGCCCGAACAGATTCTGCCAGAATCGATTGACCATCACTCGAGCGAACAGCGGATTTTCCTCGCTCAGCAACCACTGCGCCAGTCCCAGCCGGGTGCGCGGGTACTGCTCGGGAAACGCGCCGAGTACCGAGGGTGTCTGGGCGGGTACCACCTCGCCAGGGGCGTCGTACACGCCGCGTTTGAGCAGGTGCGTAACCCGCAGTCGGTCGTCGGCCATGACCATCACCTCGGGCTGAGCGTCGTAGGTGGTGGTTTCTTCCGCCCGGAGTCGTTCGAGGGCCTGGGCCGTAGCGGCGTAGGCCGAGTCGTGATTCAGCACGTAAAATTCGCGGAGCATTGCCCGCTCGGATGCTTTCAGCCGGGGGTACCGCCGCCGCCCGATGGCGTCCAGGTTTTGCCAGCCCCTGACCTGCTCGCGGAGTTCAAGGGCGGTCAGCGGCCGGGCCCAGACGTTCAGTTCGTCGACCCAGAAATCGGCCATCGAATCGCGGAATTTTCCTCCGACGCGGAAATTATCGAACAGCCCGAAGCTGTTCGTCCGGCCCGGTCCAAACAGCAGACTTTTGCGCAACCCGTCCGCCATGACGCGGGTACGCACCGGGGTACCATCCACGAACAGCCGCGTACCCGCCGCCGTCCCCGAACCGTCGTAGCTCATCGCCAGGTGTACCCAGCGCCCGACGGGCAGCGGCTGCCCGGTGCGGACTTCGATGGCGCTGGCGGGGTAGTTGTGGTTGAGATCGAAGCTAAGGATACCGTCGGGATGCAGCAAACACTCGTAGCCCCGGTTGCCGTTGTCGAGGCCGTTAGAACGGCTGAAAACTGGTCCGCGTAGCCCTTTTTTCCGCAGGTTCACCCAGAGGCTGAGGGCAAACGGCTGGTGCCGCTCGAAGAACCCGACCGATTTGCCGAGGTCAAGATGCCCCTCGCCGTTGACGACCCGCCCGCGCCCAAACCGACCGGGTACCGGCACCGGCGGTTTTTCGCGGTCGCCCGAGACGCCCGCGGGTACCTTCGGCTGGGCGGCATTGGCGAATGCGTACCGCGCCGTGTCGTTGAGGGCGTAACTCCCGACCCGTCCGCGCCGGGTACTGGGGGCACCGGTGGCCAGCCACCGCCGGAACGGGGCGTCGTAGCGGGCATGTGCGGGGTTTAGCTCGGGTACCTTCGCCGCGATTTTCTGGCGCAAGTGGGCCAGTTTACGCGCGGCAGCGGCATCGGTCAGCAGCATCGTCGGGCTGGATTCGCCGAGGTAGGGTACTTGCCCGGCTTCGTTAACCTGGTTGAAAAAAGCGAAGAGTGAGAAGTAATCCCGCTGGCTGATGGGGTCGTACTTGTGGTCGTGACAGCGCGCGCACTCGACGGTGAGACCGAGAAATGCTTTCCCGAACGTGTTCACCCGGTCGGCGACGTACTCGGTCCGGTATTCCTCTTCGACGATGCCGCCTTCCTGGTTTTGGGGGTGCAGGCGATTAAAGCACGTGGCAAGACGCTGCTCGCGCGTCGGGTTGGGCAGCAAGTCACCGGCCAATTGCCAGGTCACGAACTGATCGAAACGCAGGTTGCGGTTGAAGGCGTTGATGACCCAGTCGCGGTAGGGCCAGGCCGTCCGGGGTACGTCGAGTTGATAGCCGTGGGTATCGGCGTAGCGAGCCAGGTCGAGCCAACTGGCGGCCTGGTGTTCGCCAAAGTGCGGGGAGGCCAGCAGGCGGTCCACGACTTTTTCGTACGCGTTGGGCGAAGTGTCTTTTAGAAACGTTTCCACTTCGGCTACCGTCGGCGGCAACCCCGTCAGATCCAGCGATACCCGCCGTAGCAGGGTGATTTTATCCGCTTCGGGGCTCGGCTTCAGCCCGTTCGCCTCCAGTTTAGCCAGGACCCAGCGGTCCAGCGGCGTTTTCACCCAATTCGTTTGTCGCCCGGTCGGTACCGCCGGTTTTTGAGGACTAGTGAACGCCCAATGCGGTTCGTACGCAGCCCCTTGCTCAATCCAGCGAATGAGTACCGCTTTTTCCTGCGCCGTCAGGCTCAGGTGCGACTCGGGCGTGGGCATGACCTGCTTGGGGTCCGTCGACAAAATCCGCTGCACAAGGTCCGAGGCGTTCGGGTCGCCCGGCAAGATGGCCTGCCAACCCGTTTCCTCCGACTGATGACCGTGTGCCGATTCGGGCTCATCCAGGCGCAGGCTGGCCTGCCGCTTGCCCGCGTCGGGGCCGTGGCAGGCAAAGCAACGGTCCGAGAGAATCGGCTTCACATCGTAGGTGTACCGTACCGAAGCCGGGAGTTTGGTCAGCGCTTCGGTCACGTCAGCGGGCAGCGGCTCGGTGCGCCGACAGCGCGTTAATCCGACGGCGCCGAGCAATACCAGCAAGCCGACCGTAAACCGAGTTGCGCCGTGTGACATGAGTGAAATGGCAATTGCTCAGGAAGTTACCCTAAAAAGTCGGTTTTCGCGCAGAACTACCCGAAACCTGCCGCATCGCTTTCGGGTTAGCTATCCGAGTCCGCTTTCCCGTTCATGCTCAAAATCGCTTACGCACCCATTTACCAGCATCCGCTTCCCGAAGGGCACCGCTTTCCCATGCTGAAGTACGAGTTGATTCCGCAGCAACTGCTACGGGAGGGTACGGTGACTGAAGACGCCTTTTTCGCCCCCGCCGAAATCGACGAGCACTGGATTCTGACGACTCACACCGAAGCATACTGGAACGACCTGAAACACCTGCGGATTTCACCCAAAATGATCCGCAAGATTGGCTTTCCACTGTTGGAAGAGCTAATCCGGCGCGAGAAAATCATCACCCAGGGTACCCTCGACTGCTGCCACTACGCCCGCGAGTTTGGTGTGGCGATGAACGTGGCCGGGGGTACCCACCACGCCTATCCCGACCGCGGCGAGGGATTCTGCCTGCTGAACGACGTGGGAATTGCCGCCAACTACTTGTTAGAAAGTGGCTTGTCTCGTAAAATCTTGATTGTTGATTTAGACGTGCACCAGGGTAACGGCACAGCGATCATTTTTCAGGACGAGCCGCGGGTGTTCACGTTTTCGATGCACGGGCGGGAAAACTACCCGCTCAAAAAAGAGCGCTCGGACCTCGACATCGAACTGCCGACCTACACGCGCGATGCCGAGTACCTGCGCATCCTGCACGAGACGCTGCCCCGCCTCCTGACCGAGCAACGACCCGATTTTCTATTTTTTATTTCGGGCGTTGACATCCTGGAAACCGATAAACTGGGCAAGCTAAGCGTGACCCGGGAAGGCTGCCGCGCACGCGACCGCTTCGTGCTCGAAACGGCGAAAGCCGCCGGGCTGCCATTGGTAATTTCGATGGGCGGCGGGTACTCCGAGCGCATCGCCGACATCGTGGAGGCGCACTGCAACACGTTTCGGCTGGCGGAAGCGATTTACGTTTAACCCACGAATACCGTCTTGACGTTGACAAACTCTCGAATGCCGAATTCGGACAACTCCCGCCCGTAGCCCGAACGCTTAATGCCGCCGAAGGGCAACGCGTACGTGGAGCGCACGAGCGAGTTGACGAAAACGGCCCCCGCTTCGAGTTTGGCGGCGAGGCGTTTGGCGCGGTCCAGATCGCGCGTCCAGAGGGCCGAGCCGAGGCCGAGCGCGGACTGGTTAGCGAGCTGGATGGCGTGCTGCTCGTCGCGGGCGCGGATGAGGGCCGCGACGGGGCCGAAGGTTTCTTCATCGAACGCGGGCTGGCCGGGCTGAACGTTGGTCAGCATCGTGGGTTGCACGAGGCAGCCGACGCGCTCGCCACCGGCTACCAGCTCGGCCCCATTCGCCACCGATTCACGAATTTGCTTTTCCAGACTTTCGGCCAAATCCAGCCGGGCCATCGGCCCCATTTTGGTCGATTCGAGCATGGGATCGGCTGGTTGGTACGCCGCCAGGCCGTCGCGCATCGTTTCCACGAACGCATCGTGCACGGCGTCCACGACGATGAACCGCTTCGCCGCGATGCAGGACTGTCCGGCGTTCTGAAACCGCGATTGCAGGGCGATTTTCGCCGCTTCAACCAAATCAGCGTCTTCGAGGACGATGAACGGGTCGCTGCCGCCGAGTTCGAGTACCGTTTTTTTCAACACGCTTCCGGCCGCCGACGCGACGCTGACGCCCGCTTTTTCACTGCCCGTAAGCGTGACGGCCTTGACGATCGGCTCGGCGATGAGCTTGCCGACCGTTTCCGTGTCGATGAGCAGCGATTGGAAAACGCCTTCGGGTACGCCCGCTTCCCGAAACGCCTCGGCCAACGCCAGGGCACAGCCGCTTACGTTGGCGGCGTGTTTGAGCAGGCCGACGTTCCCGGCCAGCAGCGTTGGCGCGGCAAAACGAATCACCTGCCAGAACGGAAAATTCCAGGGCATCACGGCCAGTACCGCCCCGAGCGGATCGAAGCGAACAAAGCTTTCGCGGGCTTCGGAGGGCATCGGCAACTCGGCCAGCATGGCCGGGCCTTGCTCGGCGTAGTAATCCAGGCAGCCAGCGCATTTTTCGATTTCAGCGTTGGATTCCGTGCTACTCTTGCCCATTTCAAGCGTGATGAGCCGCGCCCATTCGTCCTGACGGGCACGTAGCACAGCTCCCACGTTTCGCAGCAAATCGACCCGTTCGGTAATGGGTCGCTTGCGCCAGTCGGCGAAGGCGCGTTCGGCGGTTTGCAACGTCCGCGCGATTTGCTCGGGGCCATGCGACGGGTACTCAGCGACGAGCGAACCGTCGAAGGGATTGATGGATTGGAAGGGCATGTTTCAGCGTTCAGAATGTAAAGGCGGCCTAAGGGGGTGTCGAAATTTTCCGTAGATTTGGGTCAATGAATTTCCAAGAGCTACAGGATTGGGCCTCGTTGCTTGTCGACTTAAGCGAGTTGGCGGGGCTGGTTTGCGCCGCCGTCTTGTGGCTTATAAAAAAAATCGGTTTTTCGGTGTGAATTGGATTATTCCGTTTTTGGACTCGACTTATGAAAATCAGCAAGTTGCTGGCTTTCGCACGCTTATACAACTTGGAATCGCTATAACCGTGGAAATAGATTTTTTTGCACTTCTACGCGAAAAGTAACTTAACGTATACTTTACAGCGTTCATATAAATGATCGGTTTCCATTCACGAAACAACCGTACCTGTAAACTGTCACGCTGAGCTTGTCGAAGCGCCGTAGCTGAAAAACGCTTCGACAAGCTCAGCGTGACAAACAAGTCAGAAATTCTATTGCGATGCAAACCGATAAAATACCCCCAGCGGCAATTTTTTTCCGAAGGAATCGGGCAGGTAGAGTTCGCCGAATTCGGCGTTGGGTGCCGGGCCGAAAATGCCCTGAATCAGGTTTTCGACGATGAGCGCCGAGAAACCGAGCGAGTAGAGGTTGAGGACGAAGAAACGCCGCCGCGGGTCGAGCAGTTGGCGGCTCAGTTTGAGCAGTTCGTTGATTTGCTCTTCAAGCACCCACTTTTCGCCGTCGGGTCCCCGGCCGTAGGCGGGTGGGTCGAGGATGAGGCCCTGGTACTGGTTGCCGCGTTTTACTTCGCGTTTGACAAACTTCAACGCGTCTTCTACGACCCAGCGGATGTCGGTCAGACCGCTCAGTTCCATATTTTCCCGCGACCAGGAAATCACCTGCCGGACGGCGTCGACGTGCGTGACGTCAGCTCCGGCGGTACGGGCGGCCAGCGAGGCGATGCCGGTGTAGGCGAACAGGTTAAGTACCCGTGGGCGTTCGCCGTTGGTCATTTGTCCCAATTGCTGGGTGATGAAATCCCAGTTGGTACCCTGCTCGGGGAATAGCCCGACGTGCTTAAACGAGGAAAGCGCAATCTTGAAGGTCAGCGAGCGCTCGCCGAGTGGGTACCGCATCGTCCATCGCTCGGGGGTACCGGTCTTGCGCAGCCACTCCCCTTTTTCGGCGTTGCCTTTTTCCTTCCGAAACGTGGCGTGTGCCCGGCGTTGCCATTCGGTTTCCGAAAGCGATTTGTCCCAAACGGCCTGCGGCTCGGGTCGGGCCAGGATGTACTCACCAAAACGTTCGAGTTTTTCAAATCCACCCGAATCAATCAGTTCGTAGGATTTCCAGTGGATGGGAGTCAATAAAAGCATTGCGGATTTCGGACTGCGAATTGCGAATTGAAAGCCAAAAATCGCAATTCGCAGTCCGAAATCCGCAATCTGAAATCAGAACGCGATTTTGTTTAAATAAAACACGTTCCGGCGGCCTTCGGCGTCGTTCTGGATGCGCTGGTAGCCCCAGGCCAGGAAGTAGTTGTCGAACCAGTACTCCAGGTCGTCGGAGGTACTCCGGCGAAGTTTGTCGCCCGACTGCTTGGCCAGCAGGAGCTGCTCGGCGGTGTTGTCAACGACGCGTCCTCCCTGCACGACTTTCGAGCGGATGGCCCCTCTGTCGCTGTAGAAAAGCGTCACCTGTCCATCCTGCACGCTCACTTTGACTTTTTCCTTCAACGTCATGCTCTTGACGTTATCAATCTCGAAGCTGTTGTCCCAGAGCAGGTTACCTTTCGCGTCAAACCCGGCCACGACCGCGTGCGTGTACTGCCAGCCGTCGAAAATCTGCTGCGAATTGCCCCCCCACATGCCGCGGTTGCCAAACATCCAGGGATTCATGCTCCACAACCCCCAGCCCCAGCCGTACGGGTTCCAGAGGCTGTTGCCAAATCCGAACGGACTGCCGTATCCCCACGGCCCGTTTTGGTACCGGAAGGTGGGCTGGAACGCCTCGGCCACCATAATGAGCTGGCCATTTTGCTGAATCAGGTCGTGGACGAGCAGGTGGTAGTTCAGTTTCAAATCGCCGCCCTGCTCTTTTTTGCGCTGAATCTGCCGCTCTTTTTTCTCCTGGTCTTTCGGGCTCAGGAAGTTGAAGAAGTTGCGAAAATCGGTGAAACTGTAGTAGCGCGTCGGCAGTACCTCGTCTTCGGTCACTTTGCTGATGTACAGCCCCTGCGAAACGGTACCCCGCGTGTTCGACTGCATGTTGCGGAAGCCGTAGGTACCCACCATCAGTTGGGTGCTGTCGCTGACGGTACTGATGCGCCCATTGAGCAGGGCGTATTCTTCCTCCGGCTCAACGATGATCTGCGCTTCCTGCCGCCCGTCCTGGTCGAACGACTTGACGACGAGCGAGTAATTCTTCCCCTTCCGCACCGAGTACGATACGTGCACGCGGCCCGTCAGCGTGTCGATTTCGATGGCCTGAATGTCAGAACTGCCCTTCACCGCGCTGGGGAGCATCTTGCTCGTGCGGTTTTGCAGGTTGGTGTAGAGCAAGACCGGTTGCTCCCGCGTGACGCCCGCGATGTAAACCGCGTCGCGGTGGGCTTTGAACTGCGTGACTTCGAGTTTGTCGACCGAATAAATGTCGAATTTCTCGGTGAACCCCGGCCCGACGTAGACCTTCACGACCTGGTACAGCGTGCTGCGGTACTTGTTGAAAAGCAGGTACACGTCTTTGCCGTCGTACGAGTACGTGGCGTAGTCGAGGTCGGGCGATATGGTGCCGTCGATGGACCAGACGCGTTCGAGGTTCGTGTCCAACCGGCTCAGGCGATACGTCGTCTTGCTCGTCTGCACGAGCAGCAGTACCCCGTCGCCGCGAACGGGGATCGTGAACAGGTTTTCGCCGTTGGTGGGTACCGGAATTTCGACGCGCTTGGAGGCCAGCGACTGGGCCTGCCCGGTGCCGAGGCCGACGAACGTTCCCAGCAAAAGGAGAGCGAGTAGTTTATTGATTTTCATAGCTTAATCCGACAATGATTTCAAACTCTTCGGGACGAACCGGCGTCACGGACAACCGCGAATGCCGGACCAATACCAGGTTCGAAAGTCGCCCGTCGGCCTTGAGCCGGGTGAGTGGCACGGGCCGGGGCAGGGCCTCGACGGGTTCCAGATCCACGACGACCCAGGCGGGGTCATCGGTGGTCGGGTCGGGGTAATGCTCCCGGACGACTTTGGCGATGCCGACCACTTCCTTGCCTTCGTTCGAGTGGTAAAACAGCACCAGATCGCCTGCCTGCATGGCCTTGAGGTTGTTCCGAGCCTGGTAATTGCGGACGCCGTCCCAAACGCCGCGCTTTTCCTTAACGAATCTGTCCCAGGAATAGGTATACGGTTCGGATTTGACCAACCAATAGTTCATGCGGGGGTGGGAATGAAACGAAATTAGGGTCAGGACAGGGGCTCGACCAGCAGCAGATCAGACCGCAGGTTGATGAGGCGCCACCGAACGACGTAGGGCCGCAGACCGACGGGATTGATGCCCGAAATCGTCAGCGTCTGTTCATCTTCCGACAGCACCCAGGTACCCGGAAAGTACCGCACGGTACCGTTTGCCGTCTGGTAGCTGATGGTTAGCCGCTGGTCGGGCGTGAAGCGGTACGTCTGCCGATAAGCCTGGTTCGGGAACTGGAAGGCCGCTGTTCGGTACACGTCCCGGCCGGGTTGGGCTTCTTCCGTCGAATGTTTCCACTCCTGGGCCAATCGGTCGAGCAGGGGCACGTCGTCAATGCGAGGTTCCTGCTTACACGAACCCGCCACCCACAGCAGTCCGACCAAACTAAAAATCAATGGAATGCGCTTCATGGCGGCTGGGTACTCAGGGAAACTTGGGAAACTTGCTGAAATCCGGTTTGCGTCGTTCGAGAAAGGCGCGTTGGCCTTCCTTTGCCTCGTCGGAGAGGTAGTACAGCAGCGTGGCGTTGCCGGCCAACTCCTGAATACCGGCCTGTCCGTCGAGTTCGGCGTTGAAAGCCGACTTAAGCATCCGCAGTGACAGCGGGCTTTTTTCCAACATCTTCCGGCACCAGGCCACGGTCGTTTCTTCGAGTTCGTCGAGGGGTACCACCTTGTTCACCAATCCCATGTCGAGCGCTTCCTGGGCGTCGTACTGGTCGCAGAGGAACCAGATTTCACGGGCTTTTTTCTGCCCGACGACGCGGGCCAGGTAGCTCGCCCCGAACCCGCCGTCGAAGCTACCCACGTTCGGGCCGGTCTGGCCGAAGCGGGCGTTGTCGGCAGCAATCGAAATGTCACACACCACGTGCAGCACATGCCCGCCGCCGATGGCCCAGCCCGCCACCATCGCCACGACGGGCTTTGGAATCGAGCGAATTTGCTTTTGCAGATCGAGGACGTTCAGCCGGGGTACCTCGTCGGTACCCACGTACCCGCCGTGCCCGCGTACCGACTGGTCGCCACCCGAGCAGAACGCCCGACCGCCCTCGCCGGTCAGGATGACGACGCCGACGCGCGGGTCCTGGCGCGCCAGCTCCATCGCCTCAGACATTTCGCGGACGGTCAGCGGCGTAAACGCGTTGTGCACGTGCGGTCGGTTGATGCTGATTTTGGCAATACCCTCGAAGAATTGGTACGTAATTTCCTCGAATTCCCGAATCGTTTCCCAGGGGTACTTCAAAAACAGAATCGGGGCAATTTTGGGGTTTTGCGTGGAAGCATTCATGCAATAATCAGTTAACAGTGACCAATGACCAATGACCAATTCTATTTTCAATTGGTCATTGGTCACTGATCATTGGTAATTGGAATTACGGGTTCTTCAAAAAACTGTACGTCCCAGGTGTGGTCGTAGAGCATGGTCACTTTCGCCACGAAACGGTTGTACCTGAACGAACGCCCCCACTCGTGCGGAGCCACGAGCGAAAGCAGGTCGGTTCCGTCGTGGCGCTCGTAGAGGTACAGCGACTGCCCGATGTGGGGCTCGAAGTTGATCGTGGCCGTGTAGACGCGGTTGGAGACGTCAATGCGCTGCTTGATTTCCTTCGCCTGGCGCACGAGCGTTTCCATTTGCCCGTACAACTGGTCCATCTGGCGGCCGGTCTGCTGCTCCATGGCCCGGAGCGCTTTGCCTTTGATTTTACCTTCGTCTTCGGGCCGAATCACCGCCCCGCCCGCCGTGTGGGCGTAGGGCAACAGGCCCGGATTTTCGGCAATTTTGTCTTTGGAAATCGGATTTTCAGCGGAAGAAGCAGGCTCGTTCATCGGGTCAGATTCGGGAAGCAGATGCGTCGGGAAAACGCCCAAAGGTACGCAATGGTTGCGAGTTGGGTCAGAAATTGCCGGGCGGTGGCGGTAAGCTCACACCGATTTTTATCTTTACGTCGTTATCCGTCACAAAAACCACGTTCCTCATGCAAACGATCTCCCGCCAAGAGTTTCTTTCCTTAGTTGGTACCGGTGCCGGTGCGGCGCTGCTGACGGCCTGCCTGTCGAGTTGCGGCAAAGGCAGCGATCCGGATCCGGATCCGAACGCCAACCTGACCGTAGACGAAACGTTGAACCTGGCCGATGCCGCTACCTATGCCGATCTGATGCTGGGAAACTGGCAGTACCTCGACCTCGACGGTACCCCCATCATCGTGGCCCGTACCACGCAGGGTACCTACCTGGCCGTGTCGTCCATCTGCACGCACCAGCAGTCGCGGGTGGTGTATTCGCAGACCAACAACACGTTTGTCTGCCCCAACCACGGTTCGGTTTTTACCTCAGCCGGCGCGAACGTGTCGGGCGATGCGCGTAGCCCGCTCAAAAAGTACGACACGACGTTCGACTCGGCGAAGAATACCCTCCGAATTTTTGGCTGATCAGCGCGGCAGCGTCACTTCGGCGTAGACCGGGTGGTGATCCGATGCAAAGCGACCTTCCCAGGTCTGGGACAAAACGGCGTGCCGCTCGACGGTCACGCCGTTTTTCGTGAAGATGAAATCAATGGCCGCGCCCGTTTCTTTTTCTTTGAAGCCGTTGAAGGTACCCGCCGGGCCGTAGTGCGGGGTACTCGAAATCGCCCGCGCGTCGGTCAGGCGGTCGGGGTTTGCTTCGTCCGTGAGTACCCGAATGGGTTCGTCAGCGGTGGTGGCGTTGAAATCGCCCGTGACGAGTACCGGTACCTGCCCAGCGATCTCCTTGATTTTCTGAAGTACCAGCCGCGAACTGTTGGCCCGTGCCTGCGGCCCGCGGTGGTCGTAATGCGTGTTGACGTGGTAAAAAGCACGTTTGCCTTTTTTGGTCCGAAACTTGGCCCAGGTCACCACGCGCGGTAGGGCGGCATCCCAGCCCCGGCTGGGTACCTCCGGCGTTTCGCTGAGCCAGAACGTCTGGCTTTCGAGCAGATCGACTTGACTGGCGTCGTAGAAAATCGGCGAGAATTCCCCGGCATCGCGGCCATCGTCGCGGCCCTTCCCCACCCAGCGGTATGCGGGCAGGCGCTGCTGGAGGTCGTCAATCTGTGACCGCAGCGCTTCCTGCATTCCGACCACCGTCGGCTGGTGAAACTGGAGCTGGCTGGCGAGTAGGTCGCGCCGGTTTTCCCAGCCATTCGCGCCATCGTTCGGGCTGGCGTAGCGGATGTTGTAGGTCATCACGCGCAAGGATTGGCTCATTGCGGTCAGGGAAAGCAACAGGGCGGCGAACAGGGGGATGGTTTTCATGAACGTTTTGTCGAAACACCACGCAAGTTGGTACCAACCCCGCAACGCGGGCAAGTTTTGAAACGAAAAAAGCAGGTACCACCGAGTACCTGCTTTTCGTTCGCCCCTGGCCCTAATTCGCGTATTTCTTCGACCACGCGTCGAGCGAAAAGCGGCCCGAGCCGAGGACGAGAAATAGAATCAACCCGCCGAGGACGACAATTGACAGCCAGAATTCGGAGTTCAGTACCGAAAAGCCGCGGGTGAGGTTGACAAAAAACACGGCCACGAGCAGAATCGGAATCTGCACGATGCACGCCAGCCGGGTCTGGCACCCGAGCGCAATCAGAAACCCACCCACCAGGTGCGCGAAGGCCACGTAGTGCACCGCCGCGACCGACCAGACGATGTCGAGCTGACCAATCAGTTCGTGAAGTTTAGCCGTGTCACTGATAAAACTGACGCCTTTCAGAAACAACAATACGCCCAGGGCAATGCGCAGGACGTCGAGCCAGACGGGGTGATGCGTGTCGCCCCAGCGTTCGATGCGTTGAATCGTCGTCATAGCCGGTAGAGGTTTGGTTTAGAGAAAGTTAAAGGCTTTTCCAGGAGCTTGTCAAGCCTTCGTGCGAAACTTTTCCAGTGCAGAAACTCGGTGCCCTTCACTCGACCCGTTACTTTTAACTTTCCACTCTACACTTTTCACTCCCCTGCATGGCAACCTGGTTTCTCTGCAAAATCCGCTACACGAAAGAAGTCGAACCGGATAAGTTCAAAACCATCAACGAGGCGTACCTGCTCGACGCCGTTTCGTACACCGAAGCCGAAGCGCGGCTTCACGAGGTACTGGCCGCTAATTTTCCCGACTTCACCCTGACCAACCTGAGCCGGATGCGGCTGGCCGAGGTGTTTTTTGTGGAAGACGGTCCCGAGACCTGGTTCAAGGTCAAGGTCGTTTTCACGAGCTACGACGAGCAAACCCAGAAGGAAAAGAAGGTACCGCACCTGATGCTCGTCAACGCCGACGGGCCGCGCGAAGCCAACGACGCGGTGGTCGAACGGCTGGGTGCCGTCGATGACTACGCCATCACCGACCTCAACCTGACGCCCATCCTCGACGTCTTCCCCTACGAACCCGAGCAGCGGCGGCTGGTACCCCTGGCCGAAGCGACGGCCCCGGCGGAGGCCTGATGGAACGACCACAAAAAAAGGCGAGGGCACGTGCCCTCGCCTTTTTTTGTGCGGACTGCGCTTAATTCCAATTCGGGTTCTGATCTAACTCGGGGTTCAGCGCCAGTTCGTTGATCGGAATCGGCCAGAGGTAATCACGGGCCGGATTAAATTTACGAAAGCTGGCCGGTTGGACGAGAATGTAGTTGTCGGGTGTGAGCTGGACCGAGGCATTCTCGAATTCACTCTTGAAGAAGTAATTGCCCAGGACCGGCTTCGGTAGTTCGATTTCGGCGGTTTTCCAGCGAATCAAATCCCAGTACCGGAAGCCTTCCTGTGCCAGTTCGACGCGCCGTTCGCGCCGAATTTCATCGCGTAGGCTGAGGCCATTGGCCTGCACGAACGCGTTGGTCAGCTTGGCGATGCCGCCCCGCGTCCGCAGGCGGTTGATGGTTAGGTCAAGGTCGGCGTCGCTGATGGCTCCGGTCAGTTCAAACTGGGCCTCGGCGTACGTGAGCAGTACCTCGGCGTAGCGCAGCACGGGCCGGTCGATGAGCGAAGCCTGGGTGTTCCAGTCGTCGATGTTGGCCGTTTTGCGGAAGAAGAAACCCGTTTTGTTGAAGACGAGGTTGGCGATGGTGAAGACGGGTTTGGTCGTCATCTGCGGGTCGCCGCGCTTCATCACGGTGGCGCTGAGGCGTTCGTCGCGGTTGGCAAACACGTCGGTCGACACGACCGGTGCCTTCCACAGCGGCGACTTTTCGATGGGCAGGCCGTCCTTCATCAGGTAGCTATCCACCAGTGCTTTCGTCGGGTTCATGTTGCCGTTTTCAAGAAAACCCCGGTAGTACCCGTGCGTGCTAACCCGCTCGGTCGACGAAATACCGTACTGACGGACGATGATGTTTTCGCGATTCTGACGCCCTTCGCCCGCCATTTGCCAGAGGTCGAAGTAACTACCCGTGAACAGGTCGTGCTGCTTGCTGTCGATGACCGCCTTCGCCGCATCGCGGGCGGCGGTCAGGTGCGTGTTGGGGGTACCGTAGTTGTGAAACTTCGCGCGGGTACCCTCGAAGAGGGCCGCGCGTCCTTTGAACGCCAGCGCGGCCGTGTTCGAGATTCGTCCGTAGTCGGCGGTACCGAGTTGGGTGGGCGTCGGAAGTTTCGAGGCGGCGAAATCGAGGTCCTGGTAAATCTGATTGAAGATTTCCTCGCGCGTGGCCGCCGGGGCGTTCAGTTCGGGCGAATCGTTTTGCAGCGTTTTCAGAATCAACGGTACGCCTCCGTAGCGTTGGACGAGGTTGTAGTACCCCCAGGCTCGGAAAAAGCGCGCTTCGGCGATGTACCGGTCGATGATTTGCTGCGAAACCGTACCCGTTGCCCGCGGTGCTTTTTCTACGATGTTATTCGCCGCGCGGATAAGGCGGTAGAAGTAATTAAAAGCGTTATCCGTTGCCGGAGCCAGTCGGGAACCGTCGCTGATGCTGTTTGCGGTCAATCCGTAGGCATCATCCGACCAGTTGTCTTCGTTAGCAAACGGAATTGTGTTTTCGACCGTCGCAAACTGGGGCAAAAACGTGTACAGATAATTCGCCGCGGCCCGCAGGTCGGTTTCCGAGCGCCAGAAGGTTTCGTCGCTGACGGAGGTTTCCGGCAGGCGATTGACGTCGCAGGCCGACAAACCGCTGAGCAGGGCCAGGGCGACGAGTATCGGTTTGGTGTAGAATTTCATGTGTCGAAAAAGTTAAAGAGAGCCGTTCGCTCGTCAGAAAGAAACGTTGAGACCGACCGAGGCGGTGGCGAAAAACGGGTAGTCGTTCTGCACGTTGGGGCGTTGTTCGGGATCGTAGTACTTTTTGAACGGTCCCAGGCCCGTGATGGTAAACAGGTCCTGACCCGAAAAGAAAATTCGGGTACGGGCCAGGCCGATGCGTTGCGTCAGACTCGACGGCAGCGTGTAGCCAAATTGCAGGTTTTTAACCCGGGCGTAGCTGACATCGAGCACCCACTTGTCCGACTGCCGGTAGTTGTGCGTACCGCCCGTGAATGGCCGCGGGTAGATCGCATCCGGGTTTTCCGGCGTCCAGTAGTCGCGGTGAATCCCCAGCGCCTGCTTCCAGGTTACGAGCAACGGGGCCAACCCTTCGAGGTTCGGCAGGAGGCTTCGCTTGCCAACCCCCTGAATGAAAATCGACACGTCAAAACCCTTCCACTGGGCACTGAACGTTCCTCCGAAGAGCCAGCGCGGGTTGGTCGTTCCGAGCAGCACGAGGTCGCCGACGTCGGCCGTCGTACCCTTGCCGACCGTGATGAGTTTGTCGCCGTTGCGGTCCACGTACCGCACGTCGCCGGCACCGGTCCGGTTGTCCTGGAAGGCCCAGTTTTTCACCTCATCCGCCGACGTGAAGTACCCGTCGGTCTGGTAGCCCCAGATGGTACTGAGCGGGTAGCCTTCGATGGTGTTGTTGCCGCCCGCGCTGACCACGTTCCGTCCCGAGAAATTGATGAGCCGGTTCTGGTTGTCCGAAACGTTCAGGCCGATCTGATACGTGAAGTCTTTGCCGATGCGGTCGCGGAAGTTCAGTTCCGTTTCAAAACCCCAGGATTTCAGTTCGCCGTTGTTGATGCGCGGCGTCCCGACGCCGATGGTGGCCGGTAGCTGCTGGGCGGTGAGCATGTTGCGGTTGTACTTGACGTAGTAGTCGAAGTTCAGCGTCAGCTTGTTCTGGAAAAAGCCCAGGTCCGCTCCGACGTCAAACGTTTCGATGTCTTCCCAGGACAGGCTCGACGAGGGAATCGAGCCCTGGAAGATGTACGACGTCCGCTGGTCGCCGAGCACGAGGTTGTTGTTGCGGCTCAATTGGCCCAAATAATCGTAGAAGCCGAGGGCATCGCCCAGCGCCCCGCCCAGACGGCCCCAGGAACCGCGCACTTTGAATTCCGTTACGGCGGGTACGCTCCAGAACGCTTCGCGGTGAATGTTCCAGCCGGCGGAAGCCGATGGGAAAACTTTACTGCGCAAACCCGGTGCCAGAATCGAGCTTTCGTCGCGGCGAATCGTGGCCTCCAGCAGGTACCGGTCGGCGTAGTTGTAGTTGAATCGCCCGAAGACGGACTGGAAAGCTCGGGTACGAATGTCCTGGCTATTGCTCTTGGTCCGGTCGTCGCCGAGGTTCAGCGTGGGCAGGTCGTTGCTGACGAGGTTGTTGGCAGCCGTCACGGTCAGGTCGCGCCGGTATTCTTCCCACTGGTACCCGGCCAGCACGTTAAAGTTGTGGCGTTCGCCCAGCTTGAAATCGTACTGCGCGAGGTACTGCAGGTTCAGTCCCTGGGTGAGTCCGTTTTCAACCCGGTACGCGTTGATCTGGTTTAAGTAGCTCAGAATCCGCGATTTGCCCCAGAGCGGTACCGTCCGGTTAAACACCCGACGGTCGTCGCGGTAGTACTGCGTTCCGGCGCGGGCGGTCAGGGTCAATCCCTTGACGAAGTTGCTGGCCGTGAGCGTAAACACCCCGTCGAGGTTGTTACGCTGGAGTTTGTTGTACCCGCCCGCTTCGAGCCAGGCGTAGGCCGTTGCCGCCGACCCGGCCCCGTTGTACCGACCTTCGGGCGTGAAAAAGGGCGTCCGGGTGCGGAGGCGGTAAATCTGGTAGAGTAGTCCCTCGCCGTCCACCCCGGCAGACGACTGATCGACGCCCTCGCGCGTGAAGGCGACGCGGGTATCGAGGTTTAGGTGTTTGGTCAGTTGGGCCCCGAGGTTCACCCGGAAGTTGTAGCGCCGTACCTGATCCGGCCCCAACTTGAATACGCCCTTCTTGCCGTAATACCCCGCCGACACGAGAAAGTTGAACTTGTCCGAACCGCCCCGCGCCGAGACGTTGTAGGTCTGCATCGAGGTGTACTTCCGCAGAATCTGGTCGGTGAGCGGCTCCTGGTTGTAGAAAATATAGGTACCCGTGTCGTTCGGATTGACGATGTACGGCACGTTGTTGCGAATGTTGTCCAGATCGAGGTCTGTGTATTCGGGCGCACTACCCGAATTCCGGCGGGCGAGGTTGGAGAATTCGGCCTCTTCCAGCAGCGACATCCGGTCCGGTACGTTCGTCGCCCAATCGGTACCCTGCTGGGCGAGTACGTCAAACGTGACCTTGCCCGCTTTTCCGCGCTTGGTCGTAACGAGAATCACCCCACCAGCGGCCTGCGCCCCGTAGATGGCCGCGGCGGCGGCGTCTTTCAGGACGGAGATGCTCTCGACGTCGTTCGGGTTCATCGTCGTCAGCACGCTGCTGGGTACCGTCACGCCGTCGAGCACGACGAGCGGCGGCACGTTGCCGTTGGCCGTCGTCACGCCCCGGATTTGCAGGTTAATGCCCTCGTTGCCCGGCTGACCGGTACCGCGCTGGATGATGAGCCCCGGCGACGTACCCTGAAGTGCCGTGGCGAGGTTGGTACTGGGTCGGTTTTCGATGACCTTCGAATCAATCGTCGACACGGCCCCAGTCAGGTTGGCTTTTTTCTGGGTACCGTAGCCGACGACGACCACTTCCGAAAGGTTTTTGGTATCGGCGACGAGCCGGATGTCGACGGTACTGCGGTTCTCGACCGGTACCTCCAGCGTTTCAAACCCGATGGACGAAAACACGAGCGTCGCCGTACCCGTCCCGGCGTCGATGGTGTACTTCCCGCGGGCGTCGGTGGTGGCCCCGATGCGGGTGTTGCTTTTCAACAGCACGGTTACGCCGGGCAGACCTTCGCCCTGGTCGTCCGTCACGACGCCCGTCACGACGAAGGCCGCCGGGTTCGTAGCCCGCACGGCGACGGGTGGTTCGGGGGCGGCAAGCAAGTCGCCCGAGGCCAGGAGCCCCAGCAGGACCAGCAGACTGGCCTGCGTACCGAAGCGCCAGTGCACTCCGGTCAGTAGAGGTTTTTTCATAAGGTCAATTAGATCGAGTTTCACGCAACCCAGTACGGTACTTCCGGCTGGGCGCATTTTCTACTAAACGTGCTCCATCTAATCAGCTACTGTTTGGGATAGCGGCATTTTTAAGGCTGCACGAGTAAAGAATTGATACTCAAAAAAGTACGTTTCAGCCGTCATTCCATCCGGTTGAAGCAGAAACCATCGGGCGAACGACTACCAGCCAGCCGACATTTGGTTCGTCAACCGGTTGCTCGGCAGCTATCGTCCCGTATTCATCTCATCCAACACACCCATGAAAACGCTTCCCCTTTTCTCACTTGCCTTTCTTCTTTCCCTGGCCGTTCAGGCCCAGGACGTGCTGACCAACGCCAGCATCATTTCCATGAACGAGGCCAAGGTGGGCAAGTCGCTCATCCAGCAGAAAATCAACACGAGCAAATGCGAGTTTGACGTGACGACGTCGGGGCTCATTGCCCTCGACGCAGCCAAAATCGCCGAGCCGCTCATCGAGACCATGCTGACGCGCAGCCCCTCGCGGGAGACACTGACGAACGAAGACGTCATCCGCATGAACGAGGCGAAGCTCTCGCGCACGCTCATCACGAAGAAAATTCAGGTAACTCCAGGCCGCTTCGACCTCAGCCCCGACGGCCTCATCCGCCTGAGCACGGCGAAGGTACCCGAGCCCATCGTGAAGGTGATGATGACGGCCAAATCGACGCCCGTCGGTGCGAAAGAGGCGAAGAATTAATTCTTTTCTCCTGATATGAAAAGCCCCGGAATTTTAAATTCCGGGGCTTTTCGTGGGCTCACTCCCACTCGACGTCCAGGTCGTACTTACTCAGTAGTCCCGGCAAACTGCGGTGCGCGAAGCGGGCCCCTTTCACCCGATTGCGTTCCGGGTCAAGTCGGATGTTTCGGGCGGTGCGGAAGTCGGCTTTTTCAAGTACCGTTTGCTCGAAAATGGCGTTCGTCAGGTCGCAATTCGCGAGGTCGGCTCCGGTCAGGTCGGCTCCCGTAAAGTCGGTTTCCTTCATTGAGCAAGCCGTGAAAACTGTCTTTTTCATCTTCCGCTGATGGAACGAGGCGTAATCGAGCACGCAGTTCGTGCAACGGATGGCAAACAGGAACGAGTTGGCGACGCCGAAGTCTACGCCCATCAGCTTGCAGCCCTCGAAGGTTACATTCTTCAATCCGGTGTTTTTCAGTACCGCCAGCGTCAGGTTGCAGTCCCGGAAGATACAGTCCACAAAATCGCTGTTCGACCAGTCCGTTTTCGAGAAGGTACCGTTGACGAAGGTGCAATTCAGGTACTCGGTTTTCGGTACCCGTTGCTCGGCGAAGTGGAGGTTTTCGAAGGTTTCGTCTTCGTGGAAAGGTTCGTCGGGCATGAGTGGGAATGTTGGGAGTACGAAGGTACCCTTTCTAAAAAAGTCTTCACGCTGAACGGAGCGCTCCGTTCAGCGTGAAGACTATTCGACTTTTCCGAACTCCTGCTGAGGTGATTTGCTGAGCTTGAGTTCCCGTTCGATTTCATCAATCAGTTGCTCACTGCTTGCCAGTAATTCTTCCGTCTTTTGCCGCCTGATTTCGCGTAGCGCTTCCTGTTCAGCGGGAGTTGCCTGACGGAAAAACGCCTGAAACTCGGCCTGCTCCTCATCACTCCATCCGGTACGCGGCGAATAGGCTTTTAACATCGCGAGTGCTTCTTCGTAAGTTTTCATGCTATGTCCGGGTTTAGTGGTCTTCGGGCATGGCGTCAATTGCCTCCCGAGCTTTGAATAAGCGACTGATTTCATCCAAAACGACGTTGCGTTCTTCTTCCGTAAACGTTTCATTCAAATCGCGTAGCTCCTATCGCAGCTGAGCAATTTTGAAATTCAGATTGACCAGTAAGCGCTTCTTTAGTTCACGATTCAAGGAAAACAGGTTAAGGTTCAGTCAAAGCTACATCTGATTTCAAAACAAAAAAGCCCCTGCCGGTTCACACCGCAGGGGCTTTGATTTCCCGAATATTTTTTACTTCACCTCCTCAAAATCCACATCCTTCACATCCTTGTCGGTACCGGAAGCGGAGCCGTTGGGCTGTTGGCCGTTGCCGTCACCGCCGGGGTACCCGTTGGGTTGGGCGTTTGGGTCGGCACCGGCAGCCTGGTACATCTCGGTCGAGGCGGCGGCCCAGGCCCCATTCAGTTTTTCCATCGCGGCGTCGATCTGGGCGATGTCGCGCGAGCCGTGCGCCGTGCGGAGTTCGGCGAGAGCGCTTTCGAGGGCCGACTTGTTGCCTTCCGAAAGTTTGTCGCCGTAGTCCTTGAGCTGCTTTTCGGTCTGGAAGATCATCGAGTCGGCCGCGTTTACCTTCTCGACTTTCTCACGCTCTTCCTTGTCGGCGGCTTCGTTGGCCTTAGCCTCGTCACGCATCCGCTGGATTTCGGCGTCGCTCAACCCGCTCGATGCCTCGATGCGAATTTTCTGTTCCTTGTTGGTGGCCTTGTCCTTCGCCGACACGTGCAGAATGCCGTTGGCGTCGATGTCGAAAGTCACTTCAATTTGCGGAATGCCGCGTGGCGCGGGCGGAATGTCGCTCAGGTGGAAGCGACCCAGCGTGCGGTTCTGACCGGCCATCGGGCGCTCACCTTGCAGCACGTGAATCTCCACCGAAGGCTGGTTGTCCGAAGCGGTCGAGAACGTTTCTGATTTCTTGGTCGGAATCGTCGTGTTCGACTCGATGAGTTTGGTCATCACGCCGCCCATCGTTTCGATGCCCAGCGAAAGCGGGGTCACGTCGAGGAGTAATACGTCTTTGACTTCACCCGTGAGTACCCCGCCCTGGATGGCCGCGCCGATGGCGACGACTTCGTCGGGATTCACGCCCTTCGAGGGTTTCTTGCCGAAAAACTTCTCGACTTCCTCCTGAATCCGCGGAATCCGCGTCGAGCCCCCCACGAGGATGACTTCGTTGATGTCCGAGTTCGAGTACCCGGCGTTTTTCATCGCCCGCTTGCAGGGTTCGAGGGTACGCTGGATGAGCGAGTCGGCCAGTTGCTCGAACTTCGCCCGGCTCAGCGAGCGCACCAGGTGCTTCGGAATGCCGTCGACCGGCATGATGTACGGCAGGTTGATTTCCGTCTGCGTCGACGACGAGAGTTCAATCTTCGCTTTTTCGGCGGCTTCCTTCAGGCGTTGCAGGGCCATCGGGTCCTTGCGGAGGTCGATGCGCTCGTCGGCCAGAAACTCGTCGGCCAGCCAGTTGATGATGACCTGGTCAAAGTCGTCGCCGCCGAGGTGCGTATCGCCGTCGGTCGACTTTACTTCAAACACGCCGTCACCCAATTCCAGGATCGAGACGTCGAAGGTACCCCCGCCCAAGTCGAAGACGGCGATTTTCAGGTCCTGGTTCTTTTTGTCGAGGCCATAGGCCAGCGCGGCGGCGGTCGGTTCGTTGATGATCCGCTTCACGTCGAGACCAGCAATCTGCCCGGCTTCTTTCGTGGCTTGCCGCTCGGCGTCGTTGAAGTACGCCGGTACCGTGATGACGGCCTCCGTGACGGTCTGCCCGAGATAGTCTTCGGCGGTTTGCTTCATCTTGGTCAGAATCTGCGCCGAAATTTCCTGCGGAGTGTACTGCCGGTCGCCGATTTTCACACGCGGCGTATTGTTGGGGCCTTGCTCGACGGTGTAGCTGATGGTCTTCAGTTCACTACTCACCTCGTTAAAGCGCTTGCCCATGAAACGCTTGATCGAGGAAATCGTATTCTTCGGGTTGGTAATGGCCTGGCGCTTGGCCGGGTCGCCCACCTTCCGTTCGCCGTTGCCATTGTCCAAGAAGGCCACGATGGACGGCGTCGTGCGACGTCCTTCCGAGTTGGCGATGACGACGGGCTCGTTGCCTTCCATCACCGCGACGCAGGAGTTCGTCGTTCCTAAGTCAATGCCAATGATTTTTCCCATGATTGAAAACAGGTTGATTAAATGCGTTTGCTTGATTTTCCTTACTGGCTAAAAAAATATTGCCAGCCGCCCCATCGGAGCGGCTGGCTGACAAAATGGCTTGTCTGAACGCCGAGGGTGGAAGCTGGGTAGGGCCGACAGAATTTTTCTTACTGTGTTCATTTATCCTGTCGGCCCTACCCAGCTTCCACCCTCGGCGTTCAGACCACATCGTTCATCGACCGAACAACCCGCCGAGCAAACCACCCAGGCCACCCGCTTGCTGATTGCCCGCGCCGCCTCCGCGGAACAAGCTTCCGCCAATGTTCATCAGATCGCTCATGTCGATGCGGCCGTCGGCGAGGACATTGGAAATACCTCCGACATTGAACGAGTCGTTCGGGTTGTTGTTCCGCGCGGCCATGGTGCCCAGAATCATCGGAAGTACCTGCGAGACAATCGCACCCGCTGAGGAATTGGACAATCCGAACCGACTCATCAGTCCGCCAATGGCATTTTGAGCCATTCCGCCCACGACCGGATTGCTCATCATTCCGTTCGTATTGCCGCCCATGCCGCCAAGCATGTGCATCAGGTCGTTCGGGTTACCGCCCTGACTCTGGTAGTTTTTCAGCCCGCCGAGGACCGACCCGAGCACGGTACCCATGGCGTCTTCGTTTTGTTCGTTCGGAATTTCGGGGTTGTTGACGATGGCCTGCTGCGAATTATTTCGCACCATTTCCAGCAGTTGGTCCAGCATGATTACAAGGGTTTAGGTTTTGAAAAACGGACAAGAATACTCAGATTTCGGCCCGTGTGCCGACTGCTTAAACAATTGTTCCATGGTTTCCGAAACGCAGGCCGCAGAACCCTCTGCCTCCCCTTCCCTCCGCGCGGTGCTGACCGAGGCTTCCGAAGCGTTGTACTACCCGAGTGAATCCGACGAGCCGTTTGAGTACGTCGAACTCACGTTCCCGCCCGAAGCCGAGCCGCTGTCGGAGCGTTCGGTTGCTGAATTTCTGGGGCGTCGACCCAATAACTATGCGGAAGAGATTTCGTTGGAAGATTTTTTTGAACCCGTCACGACCGTCGAAGACTGGTACGAAAACGAAGACCGGAACACCGTGGACCAGTACTTCCGCCTGAAAGACGTACTCCAGACGAATCTGACCGACGTGCGGGTGTTTCGGGTCGGGCGAGTGGAAATCGATGTGTACCTCATCGGAAAAACCGGTGCCGAAGGGCAGTACGCCGGGTTGAAAACCCAGGTGACGGAAACCGAGTAGTTCTGCCAGATTTTCCAGTTTTACGGAGTCAGGTACCCAAATGATTCCGTTTTGTCAGCCAAACCCCACCCACGTGAACCCTACGCTGCTGGTCGTTGGTAGTTCCAACACCGACATGGTCGTGCAAGCCGACCACCTGCCCGTACCGGGCGAAACCCTGCTCGGCGGTACCTTCCTGATGAATCCCGGTGGCAAAGGAGCCAACCAGGCCGTCGCGGCCACCCGGCTCGGTGCAGCCGTGACGTTCGTGGCGAAGGTAGGCGACGACGTATTCGGGCGTACCGCCACCGAACAGTTTCAGGCGGAAGGCATCGACACGCGGTTCATCGTGCCCGACCCGGAGTACCCTTCGGGCGTGGCCCTCATCACCGTCGATGCGCGGGGCGAAAACTGCATCGTCGTCGCGCCGGGGGCCAATGCCCGCCTGCAACCGACGGACGCGGAGGCGGCCCTTGCCGAACTCGCGCCGGGTACCTTCGTCCTGCTCCAACTCGAAACGCCACTCGACACCGTCGGGTACGTCGCTGAGCAGGCGCGGCGGCGGGGGGCGCGGGTGGTACTCAACCCGGCTCCGGCGCAGGCCCTGCCCGATGAGTTGTACCCGCTGCTGTTTGCGCTCACCCCCAACGAAACCGAAGCGGAACTCCTCACGGGTATCCACGTGCACGACGAAGCCACGGCCCGCCAGGCCGCCGAGGTACTCCGCAGCCGCGGCGTCGGTCACGTCGTTCTCACGCTCGGGGCCCGCGGGGCGTACCTTCTCGACGACGCGGGCGGCCGAACGGTACCCGCCCCAGCCGTCACCGCCCGCGATACCACCGCCGCGGGCGACTGCTTCAACGGCGCGCTCGTTGTTGCCCTGGCCGAAGGGCGCTCGCTCGATGAAGCCGCCGCCTTCGCTTGCCAGGCCGCGGCGATTTCCGTTACCCGGCTCGGGGCGCAGGCTTCGATGCCCACACGTGCCGAGCTCCCTCTCGCTTAAGCCTAATCCCTTTTTTCTTTACCTCTCCCCTGCCCACATGTTTCTCATCCAAACCTATCCGCTGGCCGTTTTTTTCTGCTTCGTGACCATGTTCTGCTGGGGCTCCTGGGCCAATACTCAGAAGCTCGCCCCTGGCTGGCGCTTCGAGTTGTTTTACTGGGATTACGTGCTGGGCATCCTGCTGCTGGCCCTGGTGTTCGCGTTCACGCTCGGTAGCTCGGGCACCGAAGGCCGCGCGTTCCTCGACGACTACGCCCAGGCCGAGGGCAGCAACCTCCGCTCGGCGGTACTCGGCGGGGTCATTTTCAACCTGGCCAACATCCTCCTCGTCGCCGCCATCTCGATTGCGGGCATGGCCGTGGCCTTCCCGGTCGGCATCGGGCTGGCATTGGTACTGGGGGTACTCGTTAACTACCTCGACCGGCCCGAGGGTAATCCGATGCTGCTTTTTGGTGGCGTTTCGCTCGTGGGCGTGGCCATCGTACTCAACGCCAACGCGTACCGCAAAGCCAGCCGGGGTACCGGCAGCGTTTCGGTGAAGGGGCTGCTGCTGTCGATCGTCGCGGGGGTGCTGATGGGCTTCTTTTACAAGTACGTGGCCGACGCGATGGCAACTGACTTCGCCAATCCCGAGCCGGGCAAGCTGACGCCCTACACGGCGCTCGTCTTTTTCGCGCTGGGCATTCTGGCAAGCAATTTCGTCTTCAACACGGTACTCATGCTCCGCCCGTTCGTCGGCGAACCGACGGGCTACGGGGCGTACTTCCGGGGTACCTTCCGCGACCACGCGATGGGGCTACTCGGCGGCATCATCTGGTGCGTGGGCATGGCCTTCAGCATCATGGCCGCCGACAAAGCCGGACCGGCCATCAGCTACGGCCTCGGGCAGGGCGCGACCATCGTGGCGGCGCTGTGGGGCATTTTGGTCTGGAAGGAATTTCGCGGCGCCCCGGCCAGTACCAGTCGCCTGCTGGCAGGCATGCTGATCTGCTACCTCGTGGGGCTGGGGCTGATCATTGCAGCGCGGGCTTAACAAAAAAGGCCCCACTCATTCAGTGGGGCCTTTTGGCACGTAGCGCAAGCTTCAGCTTGCGTCGCGAGTTACTGTTTTACTTTCTCCACGACGGCCCGGAAGGCGTCGGGGTGGTTCATGGCTAGGTCGGCCAGTACTTTCCGGTTCAGGCCGATGCCCGATTGGTGTAGTTTACCGATGAACTGCGAATACGACAGGCCGTGCTCGCGGGCACCGGCGTTGATACGGGCAATCCACAGGCTGCGGAAATCCCGCTTCTTGACTTTGCGATCCCGGTACGCATAAACGAGTGCTTTTTCGACGGCGTTCTTGGCGACCGTCCACACGTTCTTCCGCCGACCGTAGTATCCCTTGGCAAGCTTCAGAACTTTTTTGCGCCGAGCGCGCGACGCAACGTGATTGACTGAACGTGGCATTTTGTGGTGTTTTTTGACCGTGGCGACCCGGTTTCAAGCGGGTACTTTCAAGCCAGTAGTCGGGTGAAACAAGGACCAGTTTCGAGTTTAGGGTTCAGGGTTTAGAGTAGATAGATTAATCTGATTTCAATTCTAAACTGGAAACGCTAAACGCGCAACTCACATGTTAAGCAGCGCGGCTACGCGGTTGTAGTCGGCGTCGCTGACGAGCGTGGCGCTGGCCAGCCGGGCTTTGCGCTTGGGCGACTTCTTGGTCAGGATGTGGCTATGAAACGCGTGCTTGCGCTTGATTTTGCCAGTCCCGGTCAATTTGAAGCGCTTTTTCGCACCCGAATTGGTTTTTTGCTTGGGCATGGTTTTAAAAAATTAGACTGTAAAAAGTATTCGAACCGTAAAACAGCCCGCAAAGATAGGTTTTTTCGTAAAACTTCTGCGAACTCGGCCTGGATAACGCATAAAAGCCCGACCGCTTTTTGATTCGGTCGGGCCAGTGGCGTAAGAAAACGGGGCAGGAAGGAATCGCTACTTTTTCACCGCTACCTGCTTCGGCGAAATCATGATGCTCATCCGCTTGCCTTCGAGGCGCGGCGGCTCATCGAGTCGGCCGACTTCTTCCAGTCCCTTCACGAAGTTCATCAGCAACGTTTCGCCGCGATCTTTGAAGACAATCGAGCGCCCGACGAAGTGTACGTACGCCTTGACCTTCGAGCCTTCCTTCAGAAAACCGATGGCGTGCTTGAGCTTGAAGTTAAAGTCGTGGTCGTCAGTATTGGGACCAAAACGAATTTCCTTCACGACCACCTTCGACTGCTTTGCCTTGAGTTCCTTCTGCTTCTTTTTCTGCTCGTACTTGAACTTCGAGTAGTCGACGATCCGGCAAACGGGCGGCTGGGCATTGGGGGAAATTTCTACCAGATCGAGCGTCTGCGCATCGGCCATCGCCTGGGCTTGCCGGATGTCGTACACGCCAGGCGTGATGTTTTCGCCGACGAGGCGCACTTCCTGCACGCCACGAATGAGACCATTGATTCGGTAGGGTTCTTCCTTCTTTTGAGGAAGTCTGCGGTTGAAGCCGCCGGGGCGTAATGCCATGCGTGAGAGTTTGTGTTGTTTAAACGTTTGAGAGTTTAGGGTTTAGCGTTCAGAGTTGACAAACCACCGCGCGGCGGCCACTCTAAACACTAAACCCTAAACTCGTCTAAGTGCTGCCGGACGTATCCAACCGCATCAAAACCGGTGCCGAAAATGAAAAGTTTTCAGAAGCGGAGCAAATTTTTCCCGACTTCCTCCTTCGCCAGGGCAATAAATTCGTCAATTGTCATGCTACCGAGGTCGCCTTCGCCTTTTTTCCGCACCGAAACGGTACCCTCGGCCTGTTCCTTCTCACCCACGATGAGCATGAACGGTACCTTGCCCACCTCGGCATCGCGGATTTTCTTCCCGATTTTCTCGTCCCGGTGGTCGGCGTAGCCGCGCAGATCCTCCTCCTGGAGGCGCAGGAACAACTCGTTGGCGTAGTCGGTGTACTTCTCCGAAATTGGGAGTACCGCCAATTGCTCGGGCGAAAGCCAGAGCGGAAAATTACCCGCCGTGTTTTCGATCAAAATCGCCACGAAGCGTTCGAGCGAACCGAATGGGGCCCGGTGAATCATCACGGGCCGGTACTTCTTGTTGTCCGATCCGGTGTACTCCAGGTCGAAGCGGTTGGGTAGGTTGTAATCGACCTGAATGGTACCCAACTGCCACTTCCGGCCCAGCGCGTCGCGTACCATGAAGTCGAGTTTGGGTCCGTAAAACGCCGCCTCGCCGTACTCGACCACCGTCGGCAGGCCATTCATCGCTGCCGAGTGAATGATGGCCGCTTCAGCTTTTTCCCACAACTCATCGTCGCCGATGTACTTCGCCCGGTCGGTCTGATGCCGCAGCGAAACCTGTGCGGAGTAATTGTCAAACCCGAGGGCCTTGAAAACGTACTGCACGAGGTCGATGACTTTCATGAACTCCTCCTCGACCTGATCCGGGCGGCAGAAAATGTGCGCGTCGTCCTGCGTGAAGCCGCGGACGCGTGTCAGCCCGTGCAACTCGCCCGACTGCTCGTAGCGGTAGACGGTCCCAAATTCGGCCAGTCGCAAGGGCAAATCTTTGTAGCTCCGCGGCTTCGTGCGGTAAATCTCGCAGTGGTGCGGGCAGTTCATGGGTTTGAGCAGAAACTCCTCCCCTTCCTCGGGCGTGTGGATGGGCTGGAACGAATCCTGGCCGTATTTTTCGTAGTGCCCCGAGGTGACGTACAATTGCTTCGAGCCGATGTGTGGCGTCACGACGGGCAGGTACCCCGCCCGCACCTGCGCCCGCCGCAGGAAGTTTTCGAGGCGTTCGCGCAGGGCGGTACCCTTCGGCAACCAGAGCGGTAGGCCCATGCCCACGCGTTCTGAAAACGCGAACAGTTCCAGCTCGCGGCCCAGCTTGCGGTGGTCGCGCTTTTTGGCCTCTTCAAGCAGCGTGAGGTACTCCTCCAGTTCTTTTTGCTTGGGAAACGTGATGCCGTACAGCCGGGTCAGCATTTTATTTTTCTCGTCGCCGCGCCAGTACGCCCCGGCCACGTTGAGCAGCTTGGCGGCTTTGATGAAGCCGGTGTTCGGAAGGTGCGGCCCGCGGCAGAGGTCGGTAAATTCGCCCTGGCGGTAAAACGTGATGGTGCCTTCTTCGAGGCCGTCGAGCAGGTCGAGCTTGTACTCGTCGCCTTTTTCTTCGAAGTACGCCACGGCCTCGGCCTTGGGCATCGGGATGCGCTGGTACTCCTGCTTTTGCCGGGCCAGTTCGAGCATCTTGTCTTCGAGGCGTTTGAAATCGTCCTGCGCGAAGGGTTTGCCGCCGAGGTCGACGTCGTAGTAAAACCCATTCTCGATGGCCGGCCCGATGCCGAATTTGGTACCCGGATACAGCGCTTCGAGCGCTTCGGCCATCAGGTGTGCCGAAGAGTGCCAGAACGTGGACTTGCCCTCGGGGTCGTTCCAGGTGAGCAGTTGGACGGTCGCGTCGGCGTCGATGGGGCGCGTGGCGTCCCAGACTTCGCCGTTGACCTTGGCGGCCAGTACGTTGCGGGCCAGTCCTTCGCTGATGCTCTGGGCGATGGCCAAGCCGGAGACTCCCTTCGGAAACGTACGAATGCTTCCGTCCGGCAGGGTGATGTGTACTTCGTTCATGAAAAAAGGAGTGGTGGAACCGAGTTACGAGACGGCTCCGGGTGGAAACTGGGCGCAAAGGTAGGAATTTGGCGGGTTTGGGCGGTGGTTGCGACGGCAAATACCCGTGTAGGAACGCGCGGGGCGGCATGGCTCAGGCGAAACGGAAAAAGCCGCTTCACCCGCGGCTTCTTCCGTTTCGCCGAATCAGGCGTGGGGCAACGGCAATTGACCGGCCACCTTCGGGTCAGTAAGTCAACCGAAAACACAAAGGCCATGAACATCACATACCCGCACACGATTGAAAACGGCGGCGAGAAGCTCGTCTTTCACGAACTCATCCCCGAAGCTGACGGCGATCGGGTCATCGGCGAAAACTTCGTATCGCCGGGCAGTGGCCCGCCGATGCACGTGCACTGGCTTCAGGACGAAGGATTTACGGTGGTGAAGGGTACCATCGGGTACCAGGTGGTCGGGCAGGCCGAACAGTTCGCCGGACCGGGCGAGTCGGTCGTCTTCCCGCGCGGGGTACCGCACCGGTTCTGGAACGCCGGTACCGAAACGCTCCAGTGTACCGCCTGGATCAAACCCGCGCACACGATCGTGTTTTTCCTCTCGGCCATCTTCGCGGCGCAGAAAAAATCGGGTACCTCCCGGCCCGAACTCTTCGACACGGCGTACCTGCTGACCCGCTACGCCGGGGAGTACGACATGCTGGAAATTCCCCGGTTTGTCAAGAAAGGAGTACTGCCGGTGGTGTACCGACTTGGGATGCTACTGGGCAAGTACCGGCATTTTGAAGGTGCGCCGGAGCCGGTGAAACCCTGATTCGTTTTGAAGGCACCTGACGTAGGAACGCGCCGTGGCGCGTTCGTAGCAGGCGCTGCCAACATCAGACCGGACGAACAGAAAAGACGTCTACAAAAAAGCCGCTGTTTACAGCGGCTTTTTTTAACTCCTGATTTTCGGGTCGTAACTTATCCCTAACCTGACGTATTTTTCCAGAGGCACCGGGGGAAAGTACGTCGGTAAGGTTACAATGTGGAGAGCGTTCGGTCCAACCATTACGAACGGTTGCCAAATTGAGACACGGCGGCCAGTTCGATGGCTACCAAACTACCCACCACGGCGCTTTCCGTTAAAAAGTAACCCCACCCCAGAATCGTTACGTGTTGGCGATGATAAAAAAGTACGGCAATGGACGCGGCGCAGTAGCTCAAATTCGCCAAGGCAATTCCGGTCAGGTACGGTCGCCAGCGCTTAACCGCGAGAAAACAAGAACCGGAGTACATGAAAAACAAGAAGGCAATGATTGCCAACGGGTAAACCACTCGTTTCGGTACCCCAAAGACCGGCTCAAAATTGGCCCCGATCGCCAGCAGTAAAAGGCCAGTCAGAAACGCGCCCAGACCGTCGAGCAGGAAAAGACGTCTCGGGTTGGAAATCAACTTTTGAATGAAGACGGGTAATCGGTTCATCCCTTAAGGGTAAAGTGTACCGCTGCCTTTCACAAGAAAGTTCGTCGCCGTGGCTCGGGTGCACCAGGCACAAACAAATCGCGGTCTGTCGAGAGACAGACCGCGGTAGTAAGTATACAGAACTAAACCTTTCATTTGCGAGCGGTAAGGGCAAACCGTTGCCCATTGTTACCCACAAAATCTAAGGAAAAATCAGTACCGTTCAGGAAGCCAATGCGGGTACTGTTTACATTAAGAATATCGTAATCACGGCCACTACCTTTTCGAATTGTAGCCGTTCCTAAATCAGTCGGCTCGGTAAACCCATTCTCAGTCACATCCACCACTATTTTAATTTGCGTGTCTCCTACCCGTGTTACGTTAACGACCGCCGAACTTCCTCCAGCAGGCAAATTCGCAGTCTGATTTCCTACAATAATTTGACTTACCTGATAGGAACCGGCTAATTCCGGCTCGGGGTCTTTTTTCTTGTCAGGAATACAGGCGGCCGCCGTCATCAACAGCAGGAGCGCAATTCGTAGATTTTTCATGGAGCTTGATTAAGTGGAAAAAACGATACGAATCAGAGTACGTAGATGTACAGCAGCCAGAAACCAGCGGCCACGATACCCAGTACCATCCCGGCAACGGCCAGCCCCTTGCCCTTGTAACGACCCGGCTGCTTGCGAATCCGCGAAATGCTCATGGCCCCGAACACCACCGCAACGGCGGCAAACAAAAACGAGCCCAGGCCCGTCAGTACAGCCAACCCACCGGCCGAGATGGCCACGATGGCGAAGGCGTCGGTTCGGGGACCGTCGTTTTGTTGATTCGTCGGACTATCGTAAGACTGGCGGTTGTTACTCGAATTACTCTGGCTCGGACTCGCAGCGGTGCTGGACGCGTTAAACCGCTCTACTTCGCCGTTGGAGTACTTGATACTCAGAATGTCGCGCTTGGAAATGGTGTAATCGGGCCCATCCTGCCGGTCGCACTTTTTGTATCGAATCTCATTTACCCCCACTTCTTTCACCTTCGCCTCGATGACGTCGCCGTTGCGCAACACGATCTGATCGCACCCCGGCGGTACCGGTTTGCGGGGGAGTAGACGCTTCACCCGGCTCCAGGCATTCGGGCGGCGTACTTCAGTACGAATGGCGGGCGTCGTGGGTACCGCGGCCGTCGTCCAGGCTGGTTGCGTCGTTTCGACTGGCACCTCGGCAAGCGAAACGGACAGGTCGGTCGGTGCCGTGGTTACCGAAGGCGCCGTGATCCGAGCGGTGCGCTCAACGGGGCGCGAACCGCCGGGTTGGAACTGCGCGTACGGCGTGGGGCTACAGCCCGACCAGCAGATCGAAGCAAAAAATAACAGGAAAGCGAGGGGAGAAACGGTTCGATAGGCGTACTGCATGAAGGGTAGTTGTTAATTAAGTGACTATGCGAATATAGACCGGATGCGTATTTGAACGATGGTCACTTGTTAAATTATTAATAAATTTTAAAACGTCCGGTGTAATTGCTACTTGCTTCGAGACACGCGTTCGTCATTTGTGACCGGCGTTTGGGCTCTGTCCAACTACCAAAAAGCCCCTGGCGAACCAGGGGCTTTAGTGAATTATCAAACGCGTTCATCCGCTACGGTCGCGCACCCCCGCCCGGCGTACTGCCACCTCCCCCCTGCTGTCCCTGTCCACCACCTTCGCTTTTCACGTCGTCGTTGTTGACCGACTTGGCTTTTTTGCGCGGGGCATCCATCGTCATCTTGCCGATTTTGTAGGTGAACGTCAGGCGAATGCCGCGGTTGTAGAGGTACACGTCACTGATCTGGTTGAACTGCGGCGAGTTCAGGCGGGTGGCGATGTGGAAGCGGTTGCTGAGGAAGTTTTCCGCCGCCAGCCCGATGCTGCCTTTTTTCTTGGCGATTTCTTTTTTCACGCCCAGCGTGTAGAAGCCAAAGCCACCCTGAAGCCCCTGCAACTGCACTTGGTTGCCCTGAAGGAACCCGAAGCCCTGCGCACCCCAGCCGTTTTTGAACTGCGCTTGCAGGAACATCCCGCCGCTGACGTTGAAACCCTCGTTGCGTACCTCCTCCGACAGTCCGCTCAGGCCCACTTGCTGTCCCGTCAGCGTGGTGTAAAACGCGTTGCTGAACAGGCCCATGTTGATTTTTGAGGTCAGGGCAACGTTGGCAAACAGGTTTACGCCGTAGGCGTGCTGTCGACCGATGTTTTCGTAGGTCGTCACGATGGCCCCGGCGAGCGTGTCGGAGGGCTGGCGGACCTGCGTGATGGCATTGTTGGTGATGCGCCCAAAAAACGTGGCATTGACGAAGGTTTTCCTGATCGTCCGGCTTAGGCCCAGCTCGAAGTTGTTGGTCAGTTCGGGCAAGAGGGCCGGGTTGCCGATGGTGATGTTCTGCGGGTTGGCGGCGTTGAAGTTGGGGTTCAACTGCTGCAAACCAGGCCGCTGAATCCGGCGGTTGTAGGCCAGTTTCACCATCGTTCCCTTGAAACTTTTCGAGGCGTTGAAACTCGGTACCAGTACCCCGTAGTTGCCCACGCCAACGCGCCCGCTTTCGCTCGTGCTCGCGTCGATGAACGTGTGCTCGTAGCGCAATCCGCCCTTCAGCGTGTACTTTTTCTTGGTCGTGTAGGTATACGAAGTGTACCCGGCGGCGATGTTCTGGTGGTACACCAGCGACCCGGCGGGGTTGCGGGCGTCGCCGGCGAACCCACCCGACGGACCGGCCAGGAGGTACTCGTAGTCGCTGTTGACCTGCCGGAAAATACCCTTGCCACCGAATTCAAGCATTTGATTTTTCTTGATGGGCGTCTGGTAGTCGGTCTGGAGCGTGAATTCCTGATTGAGGTTGCCGTTCAGGTTGCGTTGGCGCGCGGTCAGTTCGCCCGAGCCGTTGAGCAGGTCGGCGTCGAAATTGTTGGTCAGGTCGTTGCGGCTGTACAGCGTCGAAATGCTCCACTCGCGCTGGGGTTTATAGATGCGGAGGTAGTCGACGTTCACGTCGACGGTACCTGAGAGGTTTTTCGTGTCAACGTTTCGGTACGAAGTCCGGTTGAGTACGTCGTTGGTGAACAACTGCGTCGTCAGGTCTTGCTGATTGAGCATGTTCCGCACGCCGTACCGCACGCCCGCCGTCAGGCTCTGGTTTTTGGCCAGGTCGTAATCCATTCCCAGGTTGTACTGCCCGAATAGCCCCTGGCTGTAGCCGTCGCCGGTCTGTAGGATCCGGAAGTTTTGCCCGTCCACGACGCTCGTCTGCGCCAGCCTCGTCTTCGTGATCGTGTTGTACCACGACCGCCCGAAGCCGCCGAGCGTAAAGCCCAGTTTCTTTTTCCGGTACCCGCCGTTGAGCGACAGGCTCGAACCCCGGTTACCCACGCCTGCGTCGACGTTCAGGTTCAGTCCTTGCAGGCTGTTCTTTTTCGTGATGATGTTGATGATGCCGCCCGAGCCTTCGGCGTCGTATTTGGCCGAGGGGCTGGTGATGACTTCAACCGTTTTGATCTGATCGGCCGGAATCTGCTTCAGGGCGTCGGCTACGCTGCTGGCGACGATGGTACTCGGTTTGTTGTTGATGAGTACCCGAATGTTCTGACTGCCCCGCAGCGAGACGTTGCCGTCGAGGTCGACGGTCAGCAGGGGTACCTTGCGGAGTACGTCGGTGGCGTCGCCGCCTTTGGCCGTGATGTCTTTTTCGGCGTTGTACACCATCCGGTCCACCTTTTCTTCGATGAGCGCCGCCTGACCGGTTACAGTTACTTCGTTGAGGGTCTTGACGTTGGGCGAGAGTTTGATGACGCCCAAGTCGAGCTGTTGCCCCTTGCCGACTTTGACGTTTTCAATTGTTTTGGTACCGAACCCCAGGAAGGAAACCAGGATTTTGAACTCACCCTCAGCTACCCGGTTGAGCGTAAACTTGCCTTTTTCATCGGCAACGGTACCGTCGATCGCCTTGTTGGTGGACTGGTCGTACAGCGCGACGCTGGCGAATTCGACGGCCTTCGTCACCGACGAATCAACGACGAATCCGGTGATTTTACCCGTGCCTTTCGGCGACGGATCGCCCGCCGTACCGGGCAGGGCTTTGGGTTGCGAACCGCCGCCCATGCCGGGGAACTGCGCGAAGGCAGGATTAAGCAGCGAAGCGACGAAACAGGTAAACAGGAAGGGTAAATGTGAGGGTTTCATACCGGGTCAGTTGAGTGCGCCAAAGGTCAGCGCTCCCCAATGCTCCCGAAACCGAAAGCGGATGAAAGGTGGGTTTTGTCGGGATGAGTGACCCGAATTCGGGCGTGACTAAAAAACCGCCGCGGCGACATCCCGTTTCTGATGCATGTGCTTCTCCGCACTGGTCAAAAAAAACGGGGGCCTTAACCCCCGTCCCGTCAGCGTTTTTGATTCGTTAAAAACTCAACCATATCCCGGATTTCCCGCTTCGACATCAGCAGGCCCATCGGCGGCATACTCGATGGCAGGTTTTCGCGCTTGGCAATCCGCGCCACCGGAATTTTCAGCGGCTCAGCTTCGCTGGTTTTCAATTCCAGTTCGCTGTCGGTTTCGTGCGCGAGGGTACCCGTCACCACCTGCCCGTCTTTCAACGTCAGCGAAACGGAGCCGTAGCCCGGCGACAATCGCGCGCTGGGCTCGATGAGCGCCTGCAAGATTTGCTCGCGCGTGAGGACGCTGCCGATGTTGCTCAGCGACGGCCCGACGTTGCCCCCCTGCCCGCCGATGGCGTGGCACCGGACGCACTGGGCGGTCTGGTTGTTGAAAAAATACTGCCGTCCGAGTTGGCGGTTGCCCCCGAAAAGCGCGTCCGGGTAATCGGCTACGCCACCGGTACCCGACGAACGTAGCGAGGCCATTTTCGCGATGAGCGGCTCAGATTTCGTCGCCTCGACGGCTTCCGACAGTTCAAGCGCCAGGCTCCGGTCGAGTTTCTGAGCGGTCATCTGCTCGACGAGGCCCGTCAGAATCCGTTCCGTTTTCGCGGCGGGCATGGTACCCAGCGCCCGAAGCAATTGCTGCTGCTCGCGGATCGAACCGTTTCCGAATACCGTCGTTGAAATTTCGCCCAAGGTCTCAGCCGACAGGTTCAGTCCGCTCACCAGTCCGAGCGCCACCGTGCGCACGGTAGCGTTTTCGTCTTTCATGCCCCGGCGGATGAGGGGGTCCATGTCGCCGTACTTTAATTCGCTCAATGCCGTGAGCAGCGCCCCGCGGGCTTCGGGTGAGGTACTTTCGCCGTAGAGTCTGGCCAGCCGCGGGGCGGCGTCGGCCAGGCCGAGGTGGCTCACCATCTCCGTCGTCGCGACCAGCACGTCCTCGTCGGTTTCGCGCAGCAGCGCGTCGAGTTGCGGTTGAATTTTGGCTTTCACGACCCCCGCATCGCGTTTGATTTCGCCCCGGTACCGGCCATCCACCCGGTCGAGTACCGACGGGTTCGCCCAGGTACCCAGCGCCGCCAGGGCCTCGACCCGCAGCGGTTTGGCGACGTTCGGCCGCTGCGCGAAGGCGAGCAGCGCATCCAACTGACTGGTACCGCCCACCCGCACCGCCGCGTTGATGGCCCGGCGCAGGAGCGGTTCGGACGTAAACCGGGTTTCGCCCAGTACCGCCGCCAACGCAGGCAGCGCCGCCGGAATCGACTCGTCGTCGTTGATGGCCCGGGCGGCCTCCGTCACGATGTACTCGTCGGAATCGTTCAGGAACTGGGCTACTTTTTCGCTCTTCAACTGCCGCAGCACCAGCACCGCTGCAATGCGCAACGACCGGTCGGGGCTGTTGGCCAGCGCCATCATCGGCTCGACTTGCCCCAGGCGCGAAAGCGCCAGCACGGCGGCGTGGCGGAGGTACACGTCCTGGTCGTTGTTGGCTTTGAGCATGGCCAGGAGCGGCTGAACGGCGGCCTGGTGCTTGAGGCGGCCGAGGGCCTGAGCCGCGAAAAACTGCACCCGTGGCTGAGCGCTGGTCAGCAGCGGTACCAACGGGGTACCCGCCTCGGCTACGTTCGCGTCGCCGAGTACCTTGGCCGCCTGCGCCACGATTTCCGGGTCGGCGTCCTGGAGCAGCGGGAGTAGCGTCTGGGCGAACGAACGGGTTTGCCGGGTCAACTGACCCAAACCCCAGATGGCGTGGATGCGGGCGAGTTGGCTTTCTTTTTGACCTACAACCGCCGTGAACACCGCCGCCCCCTTGCCACCGCGTCTGGCCAGTTCAAACTGCGCCTTCTGCCGGATGCGCATGTCGGGGTTGGCGAGCAGCGCGCGGAGTTGGTCTTCGCTCTGGGCCCCGTAGTTGAGCACCATCAGCCGCTTCGTTTCGGCGCGAAGGGCTTTCAGGTCGTTTTTCTCCTCGGTTACGTCGAGCTTCCAGACGCGGCCGTAATTCTTCGTTCCCCAGCCGTTGATCCAGTCAGCCACGTACAACGCCCCGTCGGGACCGAAGCGGATGCCCGTCGGCAAAAGTCCGTTCAGCACGTTTTGCTCCCCGTCGAGCACGAACGAGGCACCCTTCGGTTTCAGCCCGAACGACCAGATGGGCGAGCGAGCGGGGTTACCGACGAATTCGACGAGGAAAAACTTGTTTTTCCAGGCCGAACCCAGCGCGGTACCCGGATTGTAGACCATGCCCGTCGGGCCGTTGTGAAAATTCTGGATCGGCGGGATGATGTACGCCGCCTGCCCGTCCCAGCGGGGGCGGTACAGCTTTTCGTCCATCCAGACTTTGTAATTGTTGTTTTTCGGGTCGGTGTACTTGCCGTACTGCCAGTTGGATCGCCAGCCCGCGTCGGAGCCCTCCACGACGTGTACCAGTCGCTCGCTTTCGCCGGGGTGATCGCCGTCGTTGTCCGAACTGATCAGGTTGCCGTACTCGTCAAACACGAATTCGTGCGTGTTGCGCAGCCCGTGGGCGAAGACTTCAAACTCGGTCCCGTCCGGGTTGGCGCGGGCGATGATGCCCTCGTTGGGGTACTTGTGATTGACGCCCTCGGCGGTGGTGATGTTCGCGCCGATGTCGCCGATGTTCCAGTAAATCTTGCCGTCCGGCCCTTCGATGGGGTTCGACATGCCGTGGCCGCTGAAGCCGATGTGTACGGCGTAGCCGTGGCTGATGGATTTTTTCTGGTCGTAAATGCCGTCACCGTTCGTGTCGCGCACGCGCCAGAGGTCGGGGGCAATGCTGACGAACAAATCCTCGGCCCGCACGAGCAGTCCCCCGGCCACGTCGGTTACTTCCTCGAAAAAGTCGCTGAGTACCCGCGTCGAGACGTCAGCCAGTCCGTCGCCGTTGGTATCCTCCAACCGCCAGATTTCGTCCTTCTCCACGGCCAAGTCGCGCCAGTCGTGGCTGCCGTCCTCGTTGAGGTCCTTGAGCCATTCGTTTTCCTTGCTGCGCTCGGGGGCGAAGGTTTTCCGCAGGAAGGCCCGGCGGTCTTCGACCGACTGAAGGGCAATGGAGGGCGTCATCCAGTCACGGTGCCCGCGGATGTCGAACTCGGAGTTTTTCTGCCGGTTCGTGCGCGTGAGGTACACCCGGCCTTGGTCGTCGATGGACATGGCCACCGGGTCGGGGGCGAGCGAATCCGACGCCCAGAGGTCGAGTTTCAGTCCGTCGGCGAGTTTCACGGCGGCTTTATCGCGGAGTTCCTTCGCGCGGGTACGGACGGTGGCAGGGTCTTCCTTGACGACCAGCGGCGGATCGGTCGGGGTCGACCTGGAGGCCATTTTCATGCAGGACGCCACCAATAAGCCCCCGCCCGACAGCAGAAGCAGGTACGTTCGGAGTGGTTTAGAAGCAATCATTGGAAAAAGAGACGGAGGTACGCATCAATTGAATTTTCAAGTTTACGACATCGGACGCAAAAAGGGATTTCGTAGCCGGTGTTACTGGTTAAAAAAGCCGACGAATCGAAGCGCTACCACTCCGACCCGTCGGCCATCCGGTCGTTTTCAGAAGCCTTCAGCGCCCAACCACCTTGATGAGCGTTCCGCGTGCCACGCGGTCGTCGGCCTGCATCGAATTCAGTACCCCCAGTTCTTCGACCCGCTGGCTGGGCATTCCCAGCGCGGTCATTACCTCGCGAAAGGTACCCTCGCGCGGCGCTTGCCGGACGAGTACCCGCTCGGGCTTCCGATTCAATTTGTCGGGATCCGTCAGCGCGCGAAAGTTTTGGGCGACCGACTGAAACGTACCGTACTGTCCGCTGAAGTTCGCAGCCGAAGCCAGCCCATGCAGGGCATAAATCGACCCACCGTACTGAATCAGCCAAGTACCCAGTTGTAGCGTGTTGCGGGCGTTCTGCGGTTGTTGCGCTCCCTGCTGCTGTTGCGGAATCTGCTGGGAAATTAGTACGAGGGCCGGATTGCCATTGAGGGTCGTTTTTGCATTTTCGAGGACGCGCAGGTTCAGTTGCTGGACCAGTTTCTGCGCGGCGTCTTCGAGCGAATTTCCTTGTGCCACGGTCAGCACCATTCCCGATTGACCGCCCTCGGGGCCCATCTGAAACTGTTGCGGGGAATTCTGATGCTGCCAGCCGCGCGGCACCGGAAACTGAAATTTCAGGACCGGGTGGTAAAACACGTTCGCTTCCACGAAACCCTGCTTTGGATCTTCGCCGTACACGATGCCGTCGATGAGCCGCAGGTACCGCTCGCGTTCCACTTCGTAGGTACCCGGATTTTTAGTCTGGTATTCCTCGGCCAGTTTCTGCACGCGGCTGAAGCGATTGCCAGGATCGGGGTGCGTGGAGAGAAACTCGGGAATGGCCTGCCCGGAATTGTCGGTGATGCGCTTCATGGTTCCGAAAAAATTGGCCATTCGCTTGGCATCGTACCCGATCTTACTGGAGTACTGCACACCGATTTCATCCGACTCCGACTCGTGCGCCCGACTGTATCCCAGCAAGGCCAGCTGTAAACCCTGCGCGGCGGCTTCGGTAAGCTGGCCGGAGCGGTCAAGAAAAATCGAACCCAGAATCAGTGCGCCGGTGCCGAAAAGCTGGGTCGACTGCTGCCGCGCCGAGTGCCGGGCCGTGACGTGCCCGATTTCGTGACCGAGTACCCCGGCAAATTCGGCTTCGTTGTTGAAGTGCGCCAGGATGCCGCGCGTGAAGTAGACGTAGCCGCCGGGTACCGCGAAGGCGTTAACGACGGGCGAATCGACGATGAAAAAGTGAAACGGCAGGTTGGGCCGGTGCGAAATGCGGGCCATGGCCTGACCTTTTTCGCCGATGAACCGTTGCAGGTTCTGGTCTTCGTACAACCCCATCGTCGCGACGACCGACGGGTGCGACTCCTTGCCGAGCGCCAGTTCCTGCTCTTCCGACATGAGAATAACCTCGCGTTTACCCGTGACGGGATTTCGCGAGCAGGCCGCCAGACCGAGGAGGGCCGATAAGAAAACTAATCGAGTGCGGGGGGTGAACATACGGATTCGGGTTGAAGGGTAGTGATTACGAAATGAACGAAACGTCAAACGGTTCGTCACGCGCTGTTCCATCAAAACCAGTGCCGTTTGGTTCAACGGAGCGAATCGCCCCGCCGGAACGACCCGTACCCCGCCACCCGACGCTGCACGCGGGCGTACCCGGCCGCGGCCTGGGCATCGTTTGGAGCCGCGCGCAGGGCTTGGGCATACAGGGCCTGGGCCCGCGCCGTTTGCCCCGTGTACTCCAGGCATTGCCCCAGAGCCAGCGCGAGCCGCGGGAGGCGGGCATCGGTTCGGTAAGCCGGTTCGAGGTAGGTCAGCGCACCTTCGTAATTTCGGTATTTCATCAACAGCAATCCCATCTGAACTTGGGCTTCGGCCAGGTTCGGTACCAGGCGTAAGGCGCGGCGATAGGCCACGGTGGCGCTGTCGGTTTTGCCGAGCCGGTGGTACCCGAGTCCGCGCAGGTAGTGGAGGGTACCGTTCGCGGGGTACCGGCGCAGGCCCGTTTCGCTGGCCTGAAGCGCCCGGTTGTAGTCACCGCGTTGGGTGTAGAGCCGGGCCAGCTGTTCGTACGCTTCGGGCAGGCGCGGATCCAGTTGCAGGGCCCGGCGAAACGACGCCAGGGCCTGACTCGTGTCGGCCAGTCGGGTCAGCAGGATGCCCTTGGTGTAGTGCGCCGTGCCGTCGAAGGGGGCCGCCCGCAGGGCCTGATCGAGGTACTGCCGCGCTTTTTTAAATTCCCCCTGCTGCTGGTACAGATCGCCGAGCAGGACATCGAGTTCGGGCGTCGAGGCCCGGAGTAATCCCGCCCGCAGGGCACGGTCCAGGGCCTCTTTTGGTCGCCCGGTTTCGCGCAGGAGTTGGGCTTTGAGCAGGAAAAACGAGCCTTCGTTGGTTCGTAGATCGATGGCGCGATCGATGTCGGCGAGTGCCTGCTCCCGTTTGCCCTGTTCCCGTAGCAGCCGGGCACGCTGGAAGTAGTTTTCGGCCCCGGACGGATTGAGGACAATGGCGTCGTTCAGCGCCTGCAGGGCCACTTCGGGGCGGGGAGAAAACCCTTCGGCGGGTACGGGAGGAATCACGACATCGGCCCGGTTCTCGCTCTGACAAGCGGCCAACAGTAGCCCGAACCACCCCAGAAAACAACCGGCCACCACGCGACGATTCATGCAGCAAACCTACGCATTCAGGCCCGATAAAGAATATGCTTGCTGCGTCGATGCGACCCAGCGTGTGGGCGGCGAGCAGAAAAATGCAGAAATCGCCCCCACTACGCCCACCCCCAGGGCCGGGCCGGAAAACCGGCACAAAAAAGAAAACTGAATCGGATTGGACCTTACCCCTTGCCGGGCCAATGCCCGAGATCCAATCCGTTCAGTTATCCTCAAACACCGTCTAGGGTCAGTAATTCGTGCAAAAGTGCGCCGCTGACTCAAGGCGTTGGCAGGCGCATTCGGCGGAGTTTTTCCAATTCGGAACGAACCCGCATCAAATCCTGATCGAGAACCAGCTTGCTCGCGACGGTGGAATCTTCGCGCAGGATGGCCGAATCCCGCTCCCGACGCAGTCGATCCTGGGTAAGCAGGAAGTAAGTGTTCAGTGCCAATGAAACAATCAGACCGCTCCACAGACCAACGGCACGTTTGTTTACAGAAGCGGCCAGCAGCCGCGAGCGGTTCATCCGCAAGGTGGGTAAAGTGGCGGCAGGACGCATGGCAGAGAGTGATTTGCCGGTATTGAAATCGGCGGGATCGAATCCAATCCCGCCGAGTTTACCAGCAACAAACCATTAATCGCCCGACACGCATCGCGTATTTTGAGCGATTGTCCAGAACAAAAGACGCCCGCAAACCTTAAGGAGGTGTGAAAGAAAAATTAAAATGTACTTAAAATAACGCAGGTTACGGAGCAAGTGGCAGCCCAACGCGCTCAGGCCCGGCGGGGCAACTGAATGTCGAACCGGGTTCCTTCCCCCACTGACGACTGCACGTTGACCCGTCCGCCGTGTACCTGCACAATCCGGTCCACCAGCGACAGCCCGATGCCGTACCCCTTCACGTGGGCGGTACTGTCGGCGCGGTAGAACGGCTGAAAAATATACGGCAGTTGCTCCGGCGCGATGGGCGGCCCGTGGTTAAGAAACTGAATTTGCAGCTCGGATTCGGTACTCTGGAGCGTCACTTCGACGGTTTGGTCATTCGAAAATTTGCAGCCGTTTTCCATCAGGTTCAGACAGGCCGTTCGCAGCAGGTGAGCATTGCCCAGCAGGGTCAGGGCGTCGTCGTCGTCGGGTACGCTGCCGAACTCGACCTGAACCCGAAACGCGGGCTGTGCTTTCAACAGAATTTCGCGGGCCTCCCAGATCAATTCGTCGAGGCGCACTTCGGTGTTGAGCACGTCGCGTTTGGCATCACGGATGCGGGCCAGTTCGAGTAGTGTGTTCGATAACTGGCTCAGGTCCCGGACGTCCTCCCCCACCGACTGCAAGGTCTGCCGGTAATCCGCCCCGCTCCGCTCTTTGAGCAGGGCCACCTCCACCTGCGAGGTAATTTTGGTCAGTGGGTTTTTTAATTCGTGCGAGACGTTCGAGATGAACGTGTTCTGAAGTTTGAACGCGTGCTCGACCCGTTCGAGTAGGTTGTTGAACGTCAGCCCGAGTTGGCCGATTTCGTCCTTTTCGTTGCTGATGCGCAGGCGGCGGTTGAGGTACTGCGGATAAAGCGCGTTGGCTTCGCTGATGATCTCGGCAATGGGCTGCAGGGCCTGCCCGGCGAAGACCCGGCCCGCCACCGCCACAAACGCGACGACGACCAGAAAGGCTCCGATCATGATGTTCCGCAGCAGATTCAAGCCGTCTTGCCCGTCGGTGTCGATGGCCCCAGCCACGGCCACGACCCGGTTGTACCGGTCGTCGTAGCGTACCCCCACGATTTTGTAGTCGCCCTGGGTTTCCCGCCACTCGCCGGAAAGGCGGATGCGATCGAGCAGGACGCGGTCGACGGTGAAAGCCAGGGTATCGTTGCTGGAGTAAATTTCCCGGTTCCGGTAGTCGAAAATGGAGATGTGTTCCTTGTAAAACACGTCGAGATTCGACTGATCGATGCGTTTGATCACATTCGGATCTTCCCCCCGCATGAGGCGGATGGCCGTCGTGCGGGCCTTGCGTTCGAGTCGGTTGTTGAACTGTAAATCGGTGTACCAGCTTCGCAGGGCGTAAATTCCGACGAAGGCCGTCAGCACGATGGCCGAAACCAGCAACGTAAACTGAATGGTAAGACGGTTGCGAATCTGCATCAGTCGACGCGTTTGAGCACGTATCCCATCCCGTACTGGGTGTGGATCAGCTTCTCGGGAAAATCGCGGTCGATTTTTTTGCGCAGCAGATTGATGTACACTTCCACGACATTCGTGCCCGTATCAAAACCCTGATCCCAGACGTCCTGGGCAATTTCGGCTTTGGAAACCACTTTGCCCTGCTTTCGAAGCAAAAACTCGAGCAGGGAAAATTCGCGGGCGGTCAGGTCAATGCTCCGCCCGGAGCGGTAAACGGCCTTCGCGTCGAGGTCCATTTCGAGGTCGGCATAGCGAAGCAGATGCGTCGTTTCCTGCACACCCTGGGTACGTTTGGTCAGCGCTCGTACCCGCGCCAGCAACTCGGCAAACGCGAAGGGTTTGACCAGGTAGTCGTCGGCTCCGGCCTCAAACCCCTGCACTTTTTCATCGACGGCCCCAAGGGCCGTGAGCATCAGAATGGGCGTCTGTACCCCCGATTTGCGGAGTTCGCGGCTCAACTCCACGCCGTTGATGCCCGGCAGGATGATGTCGGTGATGAGCAGTTGGTACTCGTTCCGACGGGCCAGGTGCTGGCCCATCAGGCCGTCGTAGGCGACGTCGACCTCGAACCCTTCCTCCTCCAGGCCCTGCTTGAGCGATTGGACCGTCTTGGGTTCGTCTTCGATGAGCAATAATTTCATGGGTTACAGGCGGGTGACGAGCACCTTGTCAATGCGGGCGCCGTCGGTGTCTACGACTTCCAGTTCAAAATTCATCCAGCGGATGCGCTCGCCCGGCGTCGGAATGTAGCCGAAGCGGTCGAGCAGCAGCCCGGCCAGGGTATTGAAATCGTCGTCGTCGTTGACGACGTCGTTGAGGTCGAAGTACGTCAGAAAATCGAAAAAAGGGTACTGCGCATCCACCAGCCACGATCCATCCTCACGCGTGAGAATGCCCGGCGTTTCGGGCGTCACCTCGGCCAGATCGCCCACGAGCGCATCGACCAAGTCGTTGAGCGTGACGAGGCCCTGCACCGATCCGTACTCGTCGGTCACGAGGCCGTAATGAATTTTGGTTTGCTTGAACCGCTCCAGTGCCTGGTAGGCCGAGTTCGATTCGGGGATGTACTGAACCGGGCGCAGACTTCGCTGCAAATTAATCTGCCCATCGCCGAGCGACGAACTGAATAAATCTTTGAGGTACACCACACCGAGGGTATTGTCGAGGGTACCCTGACAGACCGGGTACACGGCGTGCAGTTCGCCCTGAATTTTATCGCGCAGGCGTTCGGGCGAATCATCGACGTCGAGCCAGACCAAATCGCCGCGGTAGGTCATCAGCGAACTCACGCGGCGGTCGCCGAGGTAAAAAACGCGTTCAACGAGGTTCTGCTCAATTTCCTCGATTTCACCCCCTTCGGCCCCTTCCTGCACGATGGCCTTGATTTCTTCTTCGGTCACGCGGCTATCGGCCGAGGGTTTGATGTTGAGGATTTTCAGCAATACATCGCTCGAAATGGAGAGCAACCACACGAACGGGGCCGTGATTTTCGAGAGCACGATCATCGGCAGTGCCACCGTTTTGGCAATGGCTTCGGGCATGGTTAGCCCGACGCGCTTGGGTACCAGTTCGCCCAGGACCAGTGAGAGGTACGTAATGAACAGCAGCACCAATCCGACGGCAATCGGACGGCTGTACGGCAGCAGGATTGGCACGCGCTCAATGTACCCCTGTACGTCGTCAGTGAGGTTTTCGCCGCTGAAGATACCCAGTAAAATTCCGATGAGGGTAATGCCAATCTGAACCGTCGAGAGAAATTCGTTGGGTTCGTTCACGAGCGAAAGTGCCCGCTTGGCGGCTTGGCTTCCGCGCTTGGCCGCGTTTTCCAGCCGCGCTTTGCGCGACGAAACCACGGCGATTTCGGACATGGCAAACAGTCCGTTGAGTAACGTCAGAACAACGATGATGATAATTTCCATGCAATCGGCGAAGGCGCGGCCGGTGAGGCGCGGGCGGCCAGACGTAGCGAACAAAACAACGTAAAAAAAACGATTCCACCGACGACTACGCGCCCGGCCCGGTCGTTGAACTTGCAGAAGCGCCGATTGAAGCCTTAAGTTCGTCGGTGCCTTTTTCGTCTGGCCCCTTCCACATGTACTCTTCCACTCTCCCGCAATCGTTCATGAAATCGTATGGGTTAGTAATCCTCCTGGCGCTGGTGGGGCTCGCTGGTTTCTGGACCTTTCGCAACCGCACCCCCAACGAGTCCGCCCGTCCGGTTGCGGGCCTGGGCCTGGCTCCGGCGGCCAATCGGCTCGTCGAAACGAGTTACGACGCAACGTACTCCACCCGTCCGGGCGTCATGAACTGGAAGGTGGTACCGCCGTTTCGCCTCAACCCGAACGAGGTATTCATCTGGGACGGCCTCTACAACTCCGGGGCGCAGGTCGATGACATGCGCGATCGGGGCGTGACGCATTTTTCCGTCGTCAAGTACACCGATCCGAAAATCGGCCGTTTCGACATTCCAGTCGGGCAGCGCTGGGCGATGCTCAACAACGGGCACTTCAACGGTACCCCGGCCTTCAACGGGGCCAACGTGCAGGGAATCACCGACGCGCAGATCGACCAGGTGACCGACCGATTCATTGACGAGTACCGCAGCCGCCACCGGCATTCAGGCAACGGGCCTGTGCTGGACTGGGTCAGCCTCGACATGGAATGGGGCGAGGGCGAACCCGCGCGTGCGGCCAAAATCGGGTACCTTCGCCGCCGCATCATCGACCGGCTCCGCACTCGCTACAGCGTACGCGTGGTGGAGTGTTACGACGTATACCCGATCAGCTGGCACCCCGATCAGTTTTTCAAGGACACGGGTAGCGAGTGGAATCAGTTGGTCGTCGACGGAAAACCGGTGGTGCAGGCCGCTAACAACGTTCCGTACATCCCGATCAACAACTGGGTGGAGGAATCGGGGAAATGGCGGCAAGTCAATTTTTACGATGAAAAACAGTACTTCGACCTCCGCCTCGAACGCCGCCGCACCAACGCCGACTGGCTGTACCGCATCTGCCGGGCGCTCGAAGTGAACCACCGCGTTTCGCCCGTCCCGAACGTAGGGTACATTACCCACGGCTGGGCCGAGTTTGGGTACCCAAAAGAGCCCTGGGGGGCGCTCCGGCCCGACATCATGGAGGGGCTGGCCATCTGGCAATTCATGGAAGGTGGCCAGGGCCTTGGCGTCTGGAGCGAAAACATCGACATCGGTACCTACGGCATCGCGCGCGACTACTACGAGGCGCTGCTGGTGGGACTCTATAAAATGAGTCGGCACAACGACCTGCGCACCGGGCAGCGGCAATTTTACACCCTGCCCTACTCGCTCGACGGCGGCAAAACCTGGATCGAGGAAGACATTTTCGCGACCGAAAAAGCCAGACGCCCCGTCGTGCGGGGCATTCTGAAAGGCAAAGAACTGCTCGTGGCCGCCTGCGACCCGAATCTGTTTGAGGGTCAGAAAACGATCCGCGTCCGATTCAACGACTGGGTCGATGAAATCCCCCTGAAGCCGTACTCGACGTACCTGGGTCGGGCTAAATTGCCCTGAAATCAATTCGGTGAGGGCTGAAAACGAATCCGGCTGCGTCGCTCCGTAGCGAGGGGTTTAAACCGCAGACGCGCAGTCCCCTCGCTACGGAGCGACGCAGCCGGATTCGTTTTGTTTTAGGAATAACAAAAAATTAATCCAACGTCTTGTCCAGCGCCTTAATTTTCTCTAAGTGCTTTTGTAAGATCGGCAGCGTCTTGGCGGCGAAAGCCCGCATATCGGTATCCTTGGCCTCGGCAGCAGCTTCCTGGAAGTGTTTGACGTCTTCCTCGTGGTCTTTCACCATCAGGTCGATGTACTCGTCGTCGAACGCTTTCCCCGACAATTTGCTTAACTCATCGACGTGCTTCTGGTGTTCTTCGCCGAGCGTCGTGGGCAACGTGACGTTGCGTTTGGCGGCCAGGGCCTTCAGTTCTTCGTTGGCTTTGGTGTGGTGCATGACCATTTCTTCACCAAACTGCTTCACTGCCGGACTGGCGGCTTTTTCCTGCGCCAACCGGCCCAGCTCAACTTCCATCATGCCCCCACTGGCGGCCATGACGGCAAACTCCGAATCATCTTCGGTAGCTTCGGTGATGGTACCAGCGTCTTCTTTGTCGTCGTTGACTTCCTCGGCCTGTTCGACGCTGTCTTTGTTTTCGGCGCTGTTGCACGCCTGAAATGTCCAGGCCCCCAAGGCCAGCGACATCACAAAAAGGGTCTTTTTCATGATTGCGAATGAAGTTTGGTTGAATTCGGACCACTTTGTAGAAAAAAGCTTGCCAACCAGGCGTTTTCCCTTGCGCTCCCCAAGTTTGAGCAGAGCGGCGTATCTTTGATTTTTCACCTCACCTTCCCCAGACGCCTGTATGAAAAAACAGCTTCTTGCGTTCAGTTTTCTGCTGTTTTCGTTCGGCCTTTCGGCCCAAACCCTCCAGTCTCCCACCGAATTTTTGGGCTACGAGCCCGGTACCCAGCGCGGTACGCCGCACCACCGGGTACTCGATTACTTCCGGTACGCCGCCCAGCAGTTTCCCAAACAGGTTAAACTCCAGAATTACGGGACCACTTACGAAAACCGCCCGCTGACGGTGGCTGTCGTGGCTTCGGAAGAGAATCTTCCGCGGTTGGAAGAAATCAGGACGAATCACCTCAAATCCATCGGCCTGCTCGACGGTACCCCCAGCGGCAAAACGGTACCCTTCGCCTGGATGAGCTACAACATCCACGGCAACGAGAATGTCTCGTCGGAGGCGGCGATGATCGTGCTCTACGAACTGCTGAAGGGCAAGGCCACAGGTACCCTGAAAAATACGGTGGTACTCATCGACCCCTGCGTCAACCCCGACGGGTACGACCGGTACGTCAACGGCCTCAACCAGCGCCTCGGCAGTACCCCCAACCCCTACCCCAACGCCTGGGAACACAACGAAGGCTGGCCCGGCGGGCGGATGAACCACTACCTCTACGACCTCAACCGCGACTGGGCCTGGCTCGTGCAGCGGGAAAGTCAGGCGCGCAACAAACTCTACCAGCAGTGGATGCCGCACATTTTCGCCGATTTCCACGAGCAGGGCATCAACTCGCCGTACTTTTTCACGCCCCCGGCCAAACCCGTTCACGCTGACGTGACGGCGTGGCAGCGCGAGTTTCAGGGCATCATCGGCGATGCGAACCGGAAGGAATTCGACCGCAATGGCTGGCTGTACTTCACGCGGGAAAACTTCGACCTGTTTTACCCCAGCTACGGAGACACGTACCCGACCTACAACGGGGCCATCGGCATGACCTTCGAGCAGGCCGGCAACGGTCGCGCCGGGCTATCCATCGAAAAAGCTGACGGCGATACGCTGACCCTGAAGGAGCGCATCGCGCACCACGTCGCGGCGAGTATGGCCACGATGCAGGCGCTCTCGGTCCATGCCGACCGCTCGGTTTCGGAGTTCGTGAAGTTTTTCGAAAATGCCCGCACCAACCCCGGCGGACCGTACAAAACGTACGTCGTCAAAACCAAAGACGAAGGCGGCAAAATCAAAGCCTTCACGCGGTACCTCACCCAGATGGGTTTTCAGTTTGGGTACGCCGACAAGGCCGCGAGTTTCAAAGACGCGTACGGTTTCGTGGACGACAAGTCGGGTACCGCTTCCGTCGAACCCGGCGATTTGATTCTGCCGATGAACCAGCCGCGTTCGGCCTTCCTGAAAATTCTGATGGAGCCGAAAACGACGCTCGAAGATTCCGTGACGTACGACATCACCTCCTGGGCCTTGCCTTACGCGTACGGATTAAAGGCGTTTGGCGTGAAGGAACGCCTCCCGTTCAACCGGATGACTGTCCAGGGAGTACCCACGAGCAACGAGCAACGAGCATCGAACAACGTTTCAAAACCCTACGCGTACCTGATTCGCTGGAGTTCGCACGAAGACGCCCACCTGCTGGCGCACCTGCTTCAGCGGAAAATTCGCGGACGGGTAGCGACGAAAGAATTCGAGATGGAAGGCCAGCGGTACCCGGCCGGTACCGTCATCCTGGCGCGGGGCGAAAACACGCGGCTTGGCGACCTGTTTGACAAAATCGTGCTCGAAGAAGCGGGCGAACAATTGGCCACAGTCACGCCGGTCGCGACCGGCTTTTCGGCCAAAGGTCCCGACCTCGGCTCGAACTACGTCGGGCAGTTGAAGTCGCCAAAAGTCGCGCTGGTGATGGGTGAAGGTACCTCGCCCTACGCCGTCGGCGAGGTCTGGCACTACTTCGACCGCGAGCTGCACTACCCGCTCACGCTGCTCACGACGGGCGATTTTCCGAACGTGACGCTGAGCGATTTCGACGTACTCGTGATGGCCAACGGCAACTACGGCCGGGTACTGACCGACGCCACGCTGGGCAAACTCAAAACCTGGATTCAGGCGGGCGGCAAGCTCATCGTGCTCGAAGGCGCGGCGGCGGCCCTGGCCGGGAAGGAAGGCTTCGAGTTGAAGAAAAAAGAGGAAGACAAGAAAAAAGACGACAAGAAAAATCCCGAAGACGACCTGAAAACCTACGGCGACCGCGAGCGCGAAGCCGTTTCGGGCGACACGCCGGGCGCGATTTACAAGCTCAGCGTCGACAACACGCACCCGCTCGCCTACGGCCTGCCGAACTACTACCACGGCCTCGTGCTCTCGACCTCGGAGTACGGGTTCCTGAAAAACGGCTGGAACGTGGGGTACTTGAAAAAAGGCGGGGCCGTGGCCGGATTCGTCGGCAACGAGGCGAAGAAAAAACTCGAAAACACGTTGCACTTCGGCGTCCAGGAAATGGGCCGCGGACAGGTGGTGTACTTCATCAACAACCCGCTCTTCCGCGGCTTCTGGTACAACGGCAAGCTGCTGTTTGCCAATGCGGTGTTTATGGTGGGGAATTGAATTTAACCGCAGAGAGGCAGAGACAACGCAGAGGTCACAAAGTCAATACTCTGCGTTCTCAGTGTGACCGATCCGGCGACTCGGCTCTGCTGCTCTGCGGTAAAAAACCTATGAAACGTTTACTCGCACTCCTCCTCACTCTCCCGGCGCTGGCCCAGGAACGTTTGTTGAAAGAAAAAGACGCCGTCGCGCCGCTGACGATTCGGGCGGAGGACGTAAGCTACTGGAATGTGGCGGATTCCGTCCAGTTCCACGGTACGCTCACGCTACCCGCCGAAGGTACCCGCTTCCCGGCGGTGGTCCTGATTTCCGGCTCCGGCCCGCAGGACCGCGACGGAAGAATGCCTTCGCTTCCGAAAGCGCCGCTGATTTACAAAACGTTGGCGGAGTACCTCACCCAACGCGGCATCGCCGTGCTGCGCGTGGACGACCGGGGATTTGGCAAAAGCACGTTGGGCAAAAATCCCGCTCAGGCGACGGCCGAGAACCTGGCACTCGACGCCGCAGCCGGACTGGCGTACCTGAAAACCCGCTCGGAAATCGACCGGCGTCAGCGAGGTTTGATCGGCCATTCGGAGGGTGGGTTCGTCGCCGCGCTACTGGCCAGTCGCTCACGCGAGGTGGCCTTCGTCGTTTCACTGGCCGGACCGGGCGAATCAGGCGGGGATGTGTCGATCAAGCAAAATCGCCAGGTGCTCCGCCAGGCGGGGATCGACTCCACCTCGACGGAGGCGTTCATCCGGGAGTTTCACGAGCCGGTGATTCGCGCCATCCAGGTCGGGCAGGATACGGCCCAGCTTCGGGGCACCATCCTGACGGGCATCCGTGCCCTGCGGGCGCGGGTTGCCGAGCCGCAGCTCCAGCGCCTGGGCTTCCGGCCGGGCATCGAGCCGCTTGTGGTCAAACAGTACCTGGCGCTCGCCACAACTCCTGGGCTTCGTTTTTTTATCACCGTGCCACCCACCCGCTACTGGGAGCGGGTACGCCGTCCGGTGCTTGCCCTCAACGGTTCGCTCGACCAGCAGGTCGAGGCGAAGGTGAATCTGCGAATGATTGAAGGCGCGCCTCGGAAGGGCGGGAATCGGCGGGTTCGGGTGGAAGAACTATTGGGGCTAAACCATCTGTTTCAGGTGGCCCAAACCGGTGCCCTGTCCGAGTACCAAACCCTGGGTACCGATTTCGACTCCTCCGCGCTGGAACGAATTGCCGACTGGATTCGCGAGACGACCCGCTAATCGCCCCGGTACCGCACCGCCACGCCTTCGAGCGAGTAGCCATTGGCCGTCTGCGTGGTGTAGTAGCGATACTTGACCTGCACGAGTGCGTCGGCCCCGAGCTTCTTGGCATCGACTACCATCTGGGCCGTGAGTAGTTCCTTCTGCTCGCCGTCGTTGCCGCGGTACAGCATTCGCCCGCCCCGTGATTGCTCGGGGTTGAGGGGTACCTCCTTCCGCGTTTCCAGCTTTTGAATCACTTCGTAGGGTCGGTCGGGGTTTTGATTCCCGAAAAACACGTCGATGGGGTACTTCGGATTGGTCGAAATCGGAATGCTGGGCTGGAAGCAGGCGCTGAGGAGGAATGAGAAGAGCGCGATTAGCGAATAGGAAACAAATGACTTTATCCCTGTTCGCTGTTCGCTCGTTACTCGCGACTCAAATGGATTCTGAATCATACACAACGACTTTTTCCCACAGGTGTTTGCACGCATCAATGAACGTGAGGTGGACGGGTACCTCCTGGTAGTAATCGTGCGCGGCTTTGTCCGCAAACGCCGTCAGGAGGCAGTAATCGTAGCTTTTGTCGATAACGGGTCGGTCGGTGTCAGCGGGTTTGCCGACGTTGAAAATCAGTAGCCCGTCGATGGTACCCAGCGAGCTGACGCCCGCTTCAAACTGCGCTACTTCGGCTTCGGAAAGGCCTTTTTTCAGGTAAAAATTGACGACGTGGACGAACATGGGGAAAGAGAAAAGTTGAAGGTGACAAGGACAAGTAGCGAAACCCTTCAAGCGGTCCGCAGGACCCTTGAAGTGGTTGAGCAGGCGCGAGTCGGGAAATTTCGCGCAGACAAACGCTGAACGAATTTCTGCGCGAACTGAATCAAGCAGGTACCGGCACGAGCAATTCGTCGCGTTCGAGTACGACCCGAATTTTATCGGCCAGTTCGTCCGAGGCTTTCATCAGCGGCAGCCGAACGTTCGACGAGCAAACGCCCATGATTTCCAGGATTTTCTTCACACCCACCGGGTTACCCTCCTCGTAGAGGTACGGATCGATGTACAGAAAATGACCCAGTTCGCGCCGCGCCGTGGCGTAATCGCCATCGAGGGCCGCACCGATTAGCTTCGAAAACCGCCCCGGTACCGCGTTGGCAATCACCGACATCACGCCCACCCCGCCAATGGCGATGATGGGTACCGCCTGCACGTCGTCGCCCGAAATGAGCAGGAAATCATCGGGCTTGCCGCGGTAAATTTCCATGCACTGCTCGATGATGCAGGACGCTTCCTTGATGCCCACGATGTTGGGGTGCTGCGCCAGCGTCAGCGTCGTGGCTGAGGTCATGTTGATGCCCGTCCGCCCCGGAATGTTGTACATCACGACCGGTACCGGCGCGGCGTCGGCCACGGCCTCATAGTGCGCGATGACGCCCCGCGCACCGGGTTTGTTGTAGTACGGGCAGACGGACAGAATGGCCGTCACGCCGTCGAAGTCGGTTTCTTCAAGGTACCGGATGACCTCCGGCGTGTGGTTGCCGCCGACGCCGTAGACGACGGGCAGGTTCCGGGGATTGTGCGTTTTGACGAAACGCAGCAGTTCTTTTTTCTCGGCCTTCGTCGTCGTGGCCGATTCGCCCGTCGTACCCTGCACGACGAGGTACTGCACGCCGCCGTCGCTAACGTGTTGGAGCAGGCGTTCGAGGCCGGCCCAGTCAATCGAGCCGTCTTCGTGGAAGGGCGTCACCAGCGCCACGCCGACGCCGTGTAGGATTTGGGGATTCATTCAGGTGTTGTTCGGACGAAAAGATTTTTAGTAAAAAGGCCTGTCATGTTGAGCTTGTCAACGCGTTTCGTCAAGCTCAGCGTGACGACTATGGGTTAGTTTCAACCCTCCAACAACCCCACAAACTCCTCCTCCGAAATCATCGGCACGTTCAGTTGCTGGGCTTTGGCGACTTTCGAGGCACCCGGTTTCTCACCCACAATCAGGTAGTTGAGCTTGCCCGATACGCCGCTGACGAGCTTGCCGCCGTTGGCTTCGATCTTGCGTTCGAGTTCCTCGCGGGCAAAGTTCGCAAACGTGCCGGTATACAGAAACGTTTTCCCCGCCAGATTGCTGCCTTCAACGACAATTTCCTCCGTCTGCGCCGTGAGCTGCACGCCCGCCGCCCGGAGCCGTTCGACGAAGCGGCGGTTGTCCCCATCGGCGAAAAAATCGAGTACGCTCTGGGCAATGCGCCCGCCCACTTCCGGCGCGGCGGTGAGTTGCTCGAACGTCGCCGCTTCGATGGCATCGATGGATCTGAAGTACTGCACCAACCGCTCGGCCACCGTTGCCCCGACGTACCGGATACCCAGCGCGAAGAGTACCTGCCGGAACGGAATTTCCTTCGAGCGTTCGAGGGCCGTCAAGATGTTTTCAACGGTTTTTTCCTTGAAACCGATTTTTTTGACCTTGCCCGTCTCCTCGTCGGTGATGACTTTTTCAAGGCCGAAGAGTTTTTCGTAGGTCAGATCGTAAAAATCCGCCGGGCTGCGGACGAGGCCTTTCTCGAAGAGTAGCTCGATTTTCCCCTCGCCCAGGCTCTCCAGGTTCATGGCCTTCCGCTGGATGAAGTGCTCCAGGCGGGCGCGGAGCTGGGGCGGACAGCCTTTTTCATTCGGGCAGTAGAAGTGCGCTTCCCCCTCGGGCCGAATCAGCGCGGTACCGCAGGCCGGGCAGGCCGTCGGGTACTGCACGGGTACGCTGTCCGTCGGGCGGCAGTCGAGGAGTACCCGCGTGACTTTCGGGATGATTTCCCCGCCTTTTTCGATGGACACCGTGTCGTTCAATCGCAAATCAAGCCGGGCGATTTCGTTGGCGTTGTGCAACGTGGCCCGCTTCACGACGGTACCCGCCAGCCGCACCGGTTTGAGTAATCCAACCGGCGTCACGGCCCCCGTTCGGCCCACGTTGTACTGAATCCCCAACAGTTGCGTCTCGGCGGTTTCGGCGGGGTACTTGTAAGCGATGGCCCAGCGCGGCGACTTGGCCGTGTAGCCCAGTTCGCGCTGCTGGTCGAAGCGGTTGACTTTGATGACGATGCCGTCGGTGTTGAGCGGCAGCGTGTGGCGCTTCGTTTCCCACTCGGCGATGTAGGCGAGTACCTCCCGGATGTCGGCGCAACGCCGCCAGGTCGGCGAAACGTTGAAGCCCCAGCGCGTGAGCGCCTGGATGCTTTCCTCGTGCGTCTGGAAAAGCTCTTCGTCAGCCAGGAACGAGTACACGTAGCAATCCAGCCCGCGCCGGGCCACTTCGCCCGAATCCTGGAGTTTGAACGAACCCGCCGCCGCGTTGCGGGGGTTGGCCAGCAGCGGTTCGCCGATGTCTTCTTTTTCCTGGTTGAGTCGGTTAAACACGCTCAGCGGCATGAAGCCCTCGCCGCGCACCTCAAAGACGGGCGGCACGTCCTCGCCCGTCACGCGGAGCGGAATCGTGCGAATCGTGCGGACGTTTGGCGTGATGTCGTCGCCGCGGGTGCCGTCGCCGCGCGTTGCGCCGATCTGGAGGTACCCGGCCTCGTAGCGCATGGACAGCGAAATGCCGTCGAACTTCTGCTCGCAGATGTACGCGTAGGCGTCACCCTGGAGACCTTTCCTGACCCGTTCGTCAAACTCCAGCAAATCGCTTTCGGCGTAGCTGTTGCTCAGCGAGAGCATCGGGTACCGGTGCCGGACGGTCGGGAATTCCTTCGAGATGGTACCCCCGACGCGCTGCGTGGGTGAGTCGGGGCGGCGGTACCCGTGTTCGCGCTCGAGGTCGGCGAGTTCGCGCAGGAGCTGGTCGAACTCAAAATCCGACACCTCGGACACGGCGTCCTGGTAGTAGCGGTGGTTGTAGTAGTTGAGCCGGTCGGTGAGGTCGTCGATGAGCTGGGTGGGAGAAGTCATTCGCTGATTTACGAGGGACGAGCGGTACGCCGCTGCGGGTACGATTTACGATTTCGTGTTGGGCAAAAGTAGGGTTTCGGTGAAACCCTTACAGGATCCGCGCGGGTTATCGCCTGAATTTTGTACCTTTTCCCGTCATGACCAACGACCTGCTTCAGCGCATCACCCTCGACCCGGACATTTGCCACGGCAAACCAACTGTGCGCGGAATGCGGTACCCGGTCGAATTTCTACTCGACCTGCTCGCGTCGGGCATGACCTACGCGGAAATTCTGGACGATTATCCCGCGCTGGAAGAAGCTGATTTGCGGGCGTGTCTGGCCTACGCCGCCCGTTTGACCCAGGTCAAAACCGTCTCAAAAGTGCTGGCATGAAGTTTCTCGTTGATGCCCAGTTGCCTTATTTGTTGAAAACCTGGCTTATTCAGCGAGGCCATGATGTCCTCCACACCGACGACCTGCCCAACCAGGAACGGACCGGTGATTCTGAAATTCGAATCTTGAGTCAGTCGGAAGACCGCATCGTTATTACCAAGGATTACGATTTCGTGGACAGTCATGTACTGCGAGGCGTTTCTTTCACGTCGCAACCGGCAACTTGAAAAACAGGGCGTTGCTTGATTTGTTTCGGACCAATTGGCTGGAAATCGAGCGCTTGCTCCGAACGCACGGACGGGTAGAGCTCACCAACGACGAACTCATCGGGCACGAGTAGGTCGCATCCGCTACCTTTGCCCCATGCCCACGCCCCTCATCGCCCCCTCCATCCTCGCCGCGGATTTTGCCAACCTCCAGCGCGAGGTCGAATTGCTGAACCGCTCGGCGGCCGACTGGATTCACGTCGACGTGATGGACGGGCGCTTCGTGCCGAATATTTCCTTCGGCCTACCCGTCTGCGAGGCCATTCACCAACACGCCACCAAGCCGCTCGACGTTCACCTGATGATCGTCGAGCCGGAGCGGTACCTATCGGCGTTTGCGAAAGCCGGGGCGAGTACCCTCAGCGTCCACCTCGAAGCCTGCCCCAACTTACACCGGACGATTCAGCAAATTCGTGAACTGGGCTGCGGCGCGGGCGTGGCGCTCAATCCGCACTCGCCGGTTTCGCTGCTGGCCGACGTGCTGGGCGAGATTCAGTTCGTCAACCTGATGTCGGTCAATCCGGGCTTTGGCGGGCAAAAATTTATCGAGCACACGGTCGAGAAAGTCCGGCAGTTGCGGGCGATGAGCGAGACGATTCAGATTGAAATCGACGGAGGCGTGAACCTCGACAACGCCCCCCGCCTGCTCGAAGCCGGAGCGGACATTCTCGTGGTGGGCAGCTTCGTCTTTTCGGCAACGGAGCCGGAAGAGGTGATTCGGCAATTCAAAGCCTTGAGTTAAAAACATCGCGCAGAAAGGCGCAGAATGAATGCGCGCAGACAACCGCGAAAATCAATTCTGCGCCCATCCCCGGACTTTCCTTCTGCGACTTTCTGCGCGAAAACTTTCTACAATCGCCCCTCAAACGGCACCACCACCTTCAGGCTTAGGTTTCGGCCCATGTTGAACACGCCCACGCGACCCGTGCGGTTGTTGACGTCGAGGTACTTCAGGCGGCTCTGGTGCGATTGGTAAATGACGTCAAACACGTTGTTAGCCGAGAGGTACACCGAAAACAAGGTCCGCTTGCCGTTGGCCACCACGTCGCCGCCCGCGCCTAAGTTCACGAGCGTGTAGCCGGGCGTCCGGGTTTCGGTCCCGTAGGCCGCCAGGAATCGGTTCTGCGTCTGGTACACTTCCAGGTCGAGCGTGGCGTAGAAGTTGCGGAAGCGGTTCGCCGAGCGATCTTTCGTGAGTTTGATCTGTGAGAGCCAGCGCGGGGCGGGCATGAACGGCAGGTACTTCGACCCGGCGTCGTTGGCGGACAAATTCTCCCCAAACACCGCCGAGTAGCTCTGCGTGATGCTGAACCAGCGTGCCGCCTGTGGGTTGAACGTCAGGGTACCTTCTACGCCGCGCAGCCGGGCGTTGCCCTGCGTGTAGCGGTAAATCGGGACGTTGCCCTGGAAGAGCGTATCCTGTCCGTTCGGCTTCTGGACGCGCTCGGAGTAGGTGTAATTCTGGATGCTATTCTGAAACACGCTCAGGTCGAGGTACCAGTTTTTGTCTTCGTAGGTCAGGCCCAGATCGCCCTGGTAGGCCACTTCGGGTACCGCCCGGAGGTTGCCGATTTCGTAGCGGAAGGTACCCGCGTGGATGCCGTTGGACGACAGCTCGGGTACCGTCGGGGCGCGGAAGCCGCGCGAGCCGTTGACGCGCACGGCCAATTTTTCGGTCAGGTTGTAAACCCCGCCGAGGCTAGCCGAGACGTTCTGGTAGTTTTTCTCGAAACCCGGAAACCGCTCCGAACCCGGTCCCTGCGGCGTGACCTGGAAGGCCCCGTCGGTGTCGAGGTACAGTTTGCCGATGTCGAGTACCCGCACGTCGTATCGCAGACCGCCCGAGAGTTTCAGCCGTTCAAAGTTTTTCTTGGCGAAGAAAAACACGCCGTTGTCGAACAGCCCGTAGTTCGGGTAGAGTACCTGGAAACCCTGGTTATCGAGCGACTGGTACATCCCGTTCGTGCCGACGTTCAGCTCCCAGTTGTTTTTCGGCGCGAAGTTGTACCGAACGTCGTAGTAGCTCGTGTGCAGGAATAAGTCAAGCTGGGGCTCCCAGGGGCGCGTGACGTCGCCAAACTCGGCGCGGCGGTTGCGGGCGTAGCTCAGGATGAAGCCCAGCGAGCCACCGTTGCGGAAGTTGAACAGGTTGTTCCAGGAAACTTTAGCGTTCACGAGTCGCTGCGAATTGTAGGGAATCAGGTCGCGCGATTCAAGTTCGGCGTCGGTCACGGGCCGGTCGCCGACCTCGCCGTTCCGCAACAGCGCCGCCGTCGTAAACCGCCCCGAAAGCGAATCGCGGGTACCGATGATGATGTTGTACCGCTGCAAACTCCGCAGCACGGTCAGCCGCGAGTACCCCCACTTTTTGTTCAGGCCGACGTAGGCGTTGAATTCGAGCGGGTTCGTGAAGTTGGACGAGTACACCCGGCCATCGGCGCGGTTCTGGTAATTTTTGGCCGACTTCTGCGTGACGTTCGCCAGGAAAACCAACCCGTTTTTGTTGCCCGCCACCTGCGCCGAGTACCCCCAGAAGCCGTGGTTGGTCTGGTGATTGGCGAGTACCCGCCCGATGAGTTTGCCGTCTTCGACGGGCCGCGGCGAGAGTACCGACATCACGCCGCCCAGCCCGTCGGAGCCGTACATCAGGCTGCCCGCGCCGCGGATGATTTCGTAGCGGTCAATCGAGTACTCGTCGATCTGGATCGAGTGCTCCTCGCCCCACTGGTTGTCTTCCTGCCGCACGCCGTCGTGCATGGTGATGACGCGGTTGAAACCCAGGCCCCGGATGATGGGTTTCGACAACCCCGCCCCCGTCGAGACCTGCGACATGCCGGGTAGTTTGGCCACAGCGTCGATGAGGTTGGTCGAGGATTGTTGTAGCAGTCGCAGTTGGGAAATGGCCGCAATCGGAATCGGACTTTCCTTGATGACGGTTTTCGTGGCCGACCCCGAAACGATGACTTCTTCGAGTGCCTGGGCCGAGTTTTCCATGACGAAATCCTTCGTCGTCGGGCCGCTGACGGCCACCCGGTCGATGAGCGTTTTGTGCGAAACGTAGCTGACCTGCACCGTGAAGGTACCCGCGGGCAGGTTGTTGAGTCGGTAGGTACCCGTTACGTCGGTCGTGGCCCCGACGCGCAGTTCGGGTACGTAGACCGTCGCGCCGATGACGGTTTCCCCGTCTTCGCGGTGGGTGACGGTACCCGTGAGGGAATTTTGCGCGGACGCGCTCAGCACGGCCCCGAGCAGGCCGAGCGTCAGTAGAAATTTCATGGATGTTGAATCGATTGGGAAGGGAAATCAGGCCGACGGAAAGTTAACGAACGTCCCGCCGCGGCTCCGCCCTGACCAACTGGCCGGAACGGTTCAGGGACTCGACCGGCGGCCCGCGCAACGCCACGAACCGAATGAGTACCGCGCGAAGCGGCGATTCAACGAAGAAAAAGCAGACGAGGTACCCCACAACCGCCGCCACGAAACCGAACGTCACCACCTCGGTCGGTGTGAACGAGGCGTTGGAAAGCGCGTCGAACAAGAACAGTTCGCCCGCCGAGTGCGTGTTGGATTTGATAGGCCCCTGGCCGTCGGGCCAGAACGGGTGCGCGTGGCTGATGATGCGCCCGTCGGGGAGCCGGTGGCCGTGCCGGAACACGATGCCGTTGAGCAGCAGCAGGGCGAAGAATCCGAAAAGGAATCTGGCCAGCAGTCGTCGGGTATCGGTTCGGAACAGCATGTCAGTCAAGACGTACGGCAAAACTACGGCATTCGGTTGGTTGTTCGGTACGCCGGTGCGCGTTGGGTTTGGGCCGTTGGTACCAAAATTGCCGGTTCACTTGCGGCGACTTGTTGTTTTTTGCAACCAGCCGTACCCCCAAAAGCCATGACGCTCTACGAACAAACCGCCCTCGCCGAACTCCGCACCTGGCAAACTCAGATGCAGCGGACGCCCTCCCTGCTCAACCGGACCTCGAAGGCGCTTCAACGCCGCATCAACCGGTTGCTGCCCGAAAAATTCCATGAAGCCGTCACGACGATCATCAAGCAGATGACCCGCGGGGTACTCTTTGGGGCCGAGTTCACGAGCGGTACCCCCGCCCGGTACGCCTCGCTCGAAGCCTGCGAAATGGCGGTGCGGCGGCGGATTGACTTTTACAAAAAAGCCGGAGCCGCCGAGGGTGGCGTGACGGGCGCGGGCGGTTTCGTGCTGGCGCTGGCCGATTTTCCGTTGCTGCTGAGTCTGAAAATCAAGCTGCTGTTTGAAATCGCGACGCTGTACGGGTACCCCGTCGACGACTACCGGGAGCGGCTGTACCTCCTGCACATCTTCCAACTGGCCTTTTCGAGTCAGGCACGCCGCCGGGATGTCTACGAACGGATGCGGAACTGGGACCAGACCAGCCCCGCGCTTCCCCCCGACATCCACCAGTTCGACTGGCGGGCGTTCCAGGAAGAATACCGCGACTACATCGACCTTGCTAAACTGGCCCAGCTCATTCCCGGCATTGGCGCGGCGGTGGGGCTGGTGGTCAACTACCGGCTACTGAACCAACTCGGCAAAACGGCGATGAATGCGTACCGGATGCGGTGGGCGGAACGGGAAGAGGCCAGGCGGCTGGCTACCTGACGCCCGACTCAAGGATGCTTGCTGCCAAACAAGGTCAACCCGGCTACGACCTGCACCGACTTCCCTTTCCCTAACACCCAAACGCTACTGCTGTGGGTGGAATGATACGTGCCGCGCAGTTCGAGGAAGGGGCGTACTCCCGATTTTAGCCGCGTCTCGACCCCCCAGCCCACCAAAAAACCTATGTCCGGCCCGGATGGATAAGGCAGTTCTTCGACGAAAGCACCTGGGGTACCGGGGTCGCGGGTGCGCCAACCTCGAAGCGACAACGCCCGCGGCGCGGGCAACATCCCGCCTTTGAGGTAGCAACGCAGCGAGCGGTCGGTCAGGAAGTATGCAAAACTGATCGGGAAAGCCAAGTACGCTTCCTCAACTTTAAAATGCGTTCGCCGCGTTTCGCCAGAGCCATCCAGGTAAACGGCCATTTTTTCGCCCTGGTAACGGTTGTAATAAGCTTCCAACTGTACCACCGCTCGCCGTCCGAGCAGCAACGAAACCCGGGGACTCAGTAGGGGGAATACGTTGGTCGAGTACGGTCCATTGGAGTTGGCAAACAAAATGGGGCCTTCAATTCCCTTCGACCAAGCGTTGTACGATGCCCCCGCTGCCAGCCCGACCGACCAGCCGACCGTTGATCGCCGCCGCGTCACCCGTTCAGCGGGTCGCACGCAGCGGTTATACGCACCGACAATTTGCTGGTAGTACGGCAGCGTGTTGCTGAAGCGGTTGGCGGCGAGCAGGTCCAGGAACCGCACGTTTTCGCATTCGAGCAGTTTGTTTTTCAGCAGGTTCCAGGCCGATTTTCCGTACATCGGCTCAAACTTCCTACTGGGCCAGCGCAGGAAATAAGTTAGATTGTCGTGAAAGTTTCCTTCCGAACGACTCAGGCCATACAGCGAAAGGTACCCGCTGGTAAACAGCCGGAGAAACGTCCGCCGGGTCGCGCCCGTCAGCGTGTCCGAAACCCACTCGGCCGAGACGCGCGGTACGTTGCCCATCGAATAGCCTTTCACCTGATCGACGTCGTACGTAATTTCTTCGTCTTTCAGGTACGAGCGGAACCCAATCGTGGTATTGCTTTTCTCGCGAATAATTCCTCGCAGGGTATCGCCTGTGAGGGTAACCGCGTAATCGGGGGACTCGCGTTGCGCCAGAAGTGGGGTGGTTAGGAACAGAACGGGGACAAGCCGTAACCAGCGCCCGGCGCTGGACGAAAACAAAGACCGGAAATGCATGAGGTGGGTAAGGGTGATTTCAAATGAATGAATCGGTGGACTGGAGCAGTCGCAAGTAGTAGCCTGGGGGTCATTTCGCCAAATACGTTAAGCAAGAAATCGAGCGCACGAATGCGGGGTAACGAAATTGTCGCAATCGGCCCGCCATTCGGTCGTACTTAGCCCGCCGACAAGCGATACCAGTGCCGTAGGTTTGCCTCGTCAACCAATCAAACGTTTTCTCATGGTCACTCAAACCTTTGTCAACCTTCCTGTCAAAGACCTCCAGCGCTCGGTCGATTTTTTCACGAAGCTCGGCTTTTCGTTCAACCCGCAGTTCACCGATGAAAACGCGACCTGCCTGATTCTGAACGAGACGAGTTTCGTCATGCTGCTCGTCGAACCGTTTTTCCAGACGTTCACCCCCAAACGCATTGCCGATGCCGCGCAAACGTCCGAAGTACTCGTGGCGATTGCGCTCGAAAGCCGCGAAGCCGTGGACCAAATGACCGATACGGCCCTCGCCAACGGCGGCAGTTCGATTCGGGAAACGCAGGACCACGGCTGGATGTACAGCCGCCCTTTCCAGGACCCCGACGGCCACGTCTGGGAACCGATGTGGGCGGACATCAGTCAGTTTCCGACTGAATAAATTCCAGACGCAAAACGGGCGCTCGGTGGTACCGAGCGCCCGTTTTGGTGCATAGCAAACGCGGACGAATGCGGATTACAATTCCTGAATCCGCAGGTTGCGGTACCACGCGACGTCACCGTGGCCTTGCAGGGCGATGCGGCCCTTGGCGTGGGGTTCGGCGTACTTCCACTGGGCAAACTTGCTCTGGGCGACCAGCTCCTTCCAGGCCGGTGAGCCGTAGTCGTACGACACGACTTTTTTGCCGTTGAGGTAGTGCTCGACGTGGTTGTTTTTGACCACGATCCGGCCCGTGTTCCACTCCCCGGCGGGTTTCACGGCGGCCAGGTCGTTGGGGGCCAGGATGTCGTAGCTGGCTCCGGTGAGTTGCCTGGTGCTGAGTTTTTGCACCTGGCCGTTCACCTTCCACTCGTAGCCCTTGTCGTCGATGACCTGGTATTCCGGCCCCGACTTGTACGGCTGGTCCAGTTCGGGCGACTCGATGACTTTGTAAATCACGCCGCTGTTGCCCTTGGGCTGGACTTTGAACTCAAACTCCAGGTCGAAATCGCCGTACTCCGCGTCCGTCACCAGGTCGCCGCCCTTGCCGTTGGTGGTGAGGGTACCATTTTCGACGCTCCAGCCGGAGGCGTCTTTTTTCAGGTACGTGTGCCAGCCCGCGGTGGTTTTCCCATCGAAAAGTGGTTTCGGGGCCGGGGGTACCGTAAAAGCCAACGCCGCCGCCGCGAGCGCGAGGAGTGAAACGAGTGGTTTGTTCATGGTTGAGATTTAGAAAAGGTTCGACGCAAAGTAAAGCCAATCGGCTTCAACTTCACGCTACGCGGTCATCCTGAGCGCAGCGAAGGACCTCGTTGGCGACTACGGGACCAAGATGGCGCGAGCAGTTGCCCTCTTCGCCTGACTTTGGCTCAGTAGCCGCGAACAAGGTCCTTCGCTGCGCTCAGGATGACAGATTTGTGAGGGCGGGCGCAGCCTGCTGGAGTGTAGTCGTCACTATGCATAGCCGAGCGACTGCGGAGTAACATTGATTAAATCTCATTTTTTTCTATATTTCTTTTTATTCTTTTCTTACTCCTCTGCTGCTCATTTAGTTCTTTTTGTTCTTGTTCTCTCTTATAATACTCAACTTCTTGTTTTTCTTTCTCTTCTCTAATTTTTCTTTCTTCTTTTGTTTCACTTTCTAATGTATAAGTAATTTGGCCAAATATAATTTCTTCTTTTGCTTCTTTATACTTCTTATAAATTTCAAAGAAATCTGAATACATATTAGAATTTTCATCAAAAAGCATGATTGATTTCTGAGGCCCAAACCATACATAAGAGTTGTTGAAGAAAACTTTTTCAATGAAGTGCCCTTTCCCATATCTATACGCAAGCATTTCTTGAGTTTTATCAAATAAATTTTTTATTTGATTCTGAAAATTTTCTCCTTCTTCGGCATAAGATCGATGAAGTATTTGATAATATTCAAGTTCAAACATTTTTCTTTCAAAAATTGATTGAATATTATTAGCTAAAAAATAATTTTCAATTGGATCTTTTTCAACATTTAGTAATTTGGGTAACAAAAGAGAAACCGCGATTGATTTTAAACGTTTATTATCCCAGTAAAGAGAAACCACTGCATTTATAGAATAAAATAAATTTTCGTCAGTTGTATCTATTATTTTTAATGAAGTTTCATACTTATAAATATATATTTTATGATATGGATTATAAATTCTTCTTTCTTTGAATTTATTTGCAGATTTTAGAATGCTTATTTGTTCTAAGCATGCAACAGAATCCATATTCAATTTCAATCCCATAAACGTATTTGTATCAATAATTTTATAATTAGCTATATCATCAATTATATTTTTATATTTATATAAATTATCGATAATATATTCATCTTGATGCTCATAATGAAAGGATTGATTTCTGCTTGTTTCACAGCTAATAAACAACATCAATAATGCAATAGTTTTTAAACAAACTTTGCTTAGTAATTTAACAATTGTAAAATGATAAATAAATCGCATCCTTGAGTCATTTTAATTGCAAAGCGAAAAATATCAAAACATTCAGTTTATTTCAAAACTTCGTATCAAAAAAATTACGCTCGCCCCGATTTGCAATCGGGGCGAGCGCGAACGATTAAAACTTCCCACTCCCCGTCACCAGCCCGCCTTTCTGACTGTTGACTTCAATGGACCAGTTCGCGGGGGTACCGCGCACGAGCCAGCGGACTTTCGTGTAGCCCATACCGGGGACGTTGGGTACCTCCAGCACGCGCGGGTTGCGCTTCTGTTCGCGGTACTGCTCGAAGCCACCGCCACCGAAGGCCCCGCCGCCGTCGGGTAGGGTCATCACGAGGCCGGAAATCACGTTGGCACCCTGGAGCGTTACGTAATCGGGTGGGTTGATGCGGTTTTTCACGTCGTGGCTCGAATGCGTCGGGATGAGGCGCGTGTTGGCGATGGTCGCGGTGATTTCCGTGAGGCCGTTGCCGAGGTCCTTGCGCAGCACGTCGCGGATTTCGAGCTGGGGCGTGTGGTAGGCGTGGAAAAGCGTGAAGGCGGCGTTACGGTGACCGTCGGTTTCGATGAGGAAGCCGGGGTGGTTGCGCACGTAATTTCGCTTGAACCCGCCGATTTCGATGTCGCCGTACTGCGGGTGCTTGAAGGGCTTCCAATCGACGAACGCGTCGCCGAAGAGCAGGTACTTGTCGAAGTCGTAGAATTCCTGGTTCGAAAACCGGTTTTCGTCCGACTTTTTGTTGAACAACAGGTACGAGGTCATCAACTCGTTGGAGAACATGAAAATGCCCCGGCTGCCGTGGAACCAGTCGATTTCCCCGCCAAAAACCGTGTACAAATCCTTGTAAATCGTCAGGTAGCGGTACCCCGGAATCATGTCGTTGCCGCGCTGCCCGATGGCATCGTAAACCTGAACGTCGGTGCGGTCGTAGGTGGCGAGGTCTTCCTCGGCCCCCGGCCCGCGCAGGAACATGCCGCCGTAGTTGTGGTAGCTCTGCGCCCCGGCGATGTTCGGGTGTTTCATCACGAATTCCATCACGGCGCGGTTTTCGGGGAACGAAAACGGGTACTTGAACGCCCCGCCCTGGATGTAGTCGGGTTGCCAGTTCCAGCCCCAGTCGCGGTTGGGGTCGTAGGTACCGGGGCGGTCTTCGTTCACGGCCCCGTCGCCGTCGTTGTCGAGGCCCTCGATGCCCAGCATTTCGTACTCGCCCGCTTCCTCGGGCTTGGCCGGGACAAGTAGCCGCGGATCGTCGGGGTTGACTTTCCAGCGTCCGTTCGGCGATTTCCGGCGCATCATCGTGATTTCGCCGTCGCCGTTCACGTCATCCTGGTCGTCTTCGTCCACCTGTCCGTCGCCGTCGTCGTCAATCGGGAACATCCCCGACCGGCCCGAGTTCGCGGTGTTCGGTTTCGTGATGAAGTACTCGCGCGCGTCGGGGTTGATGGTGGGCAGGAAGTAGAAGGTTTTGTCTTTCAGGAGTTGCGTGAGGAAGGGTACCTTCCCGTAGTTTTCGACGAGGTACCAAGCACCGTAGAGCGCGAATTCGGTACCCTGCAACTCGTTCGCGTGGATATTTCCGTCGGTGTAAAACCCGGGTTTCTGCATCTCGGTCTTGCCCGATTTGAAATCGGTCACGGTCAGTACCCAGATGTCGCGCCCTTCGACCGACTTGCCGATGGATTCGAGTTTGGCCAAATCCGGGTACGCCTTCACGATTTGCTGGAGCAGGTTGGTGATGCCCTGGTGGTCGCGGTAGTGGTTCCAGGCGACGGGTACCTTCGGATTAACCGGCGAGCCAATGGCCCGCATTCCCGTCGGAATGGTCGGCTCCGCCGGTTTTTGCTGCGCCAGGGTGCTCAGGGTCAGGAGCGCGGCGGCGAGGGTGAGGAGGTGTTTCATATCAAGAAGTTGAATTTCTGTAAACAACACCCCTCCTGTTATTACGGAGGGGAGTCGCATATTCCCGTTTTTCATTAACTATTTGCCCAGCGGCACCGTCATCTTCTGATTCCCCACCATCGCCGAGCCGACTTCAATCGTTACGGTTCCGGTACCCGAAATCAGCCATTCCATCGGCATCGTGGCGTTGCCCGCCAGCGCGTCACGGAAAAGCTGGACTTTGCGGCCCGAGACGATTTGCTGCTTGTCGGTGGTACCCACCGTGACTTTCAGCCGGTCGACGAATCGGCTGCGGGTACCCAGCTCCGAGTGACTGGGCAGGAGGCCGCGGTTGTGCAAATCGACCGTCACGCGCGTCAGGCCCGGACCGACCGATTCGGTTTTCAGGTTCACCAGTTCCACCTGCGGCATCAGCAGCGCCAGCCGGGTGACGAACGCGAGGTGCTGGTCAGCGGCTTTCGCGAGTAGCGCCACGGGCGGGTTGAGTTTGGCAAACGGTACGAACCCACCGACTTCGACGGTTTTTCCCGGAAAATCAGGGTGTGGGATGGGCTTCCAGTCCACGAAAGCCGGGACGTTGTTCGCCGTCGCCCACTTCAGAAAACGCACGTCTTCGGGTTCGGGCTGGGCGCGTTTGGCGGTATCCTTCGGCATCCACCAGCCGGGCGTCGCGAAGCTGAGGCGGCCGTAGTGGTAGTAAGCCCACTGCGGAAAATCGCCGCGTTGAAACGGCAAGGTCGGACCGGCGGTCAGACCCGCCTGCGTGTAGAGTTTGCTCACCTGCTCACCCACGGCCACATCTTTTTCCAGCCAGCCCGAAATAACCCGCTTCGTCGCCTTCGTCCGGTCGAATTTGAGCGGTTCGGTCAGGTTGTTCGACGGCCCGAAGGTCAGCACGGCGTAGACGTTCTGCGCCCCATACAGAAAATCGAGCAAGGCCCGACTTTCGGCTTCCGAGACGGGAAACTCGCCGGTACCCGGCTTGAACGGTTCGTAGTCGAACGTGAAGTTGCGGTTGAGCGCGATGCCGCCCGCGCCGTCTTCGTTAAACTGCCCGTCTTTGTCCGAATCGGTCCCTTCGGTCAGCATCCGGTACCGGCCCTGCTCGCCCTTCGTCGGGTCGGCTTTCACGAGTACCCGCGGGTCGCCCTTGGCGGGCATGAAGGTACCCGTCGGATCTTCGACGCGCAGCATCGTGATAAGGCCGTCGCCGTTCAGGTCTTCCGGCCCATCTTCGTCGGTCAGGCCGTCGCGGTCGTCGTCGGTTTTGGTCCCGTTGCCCGTGCGTTCGTAGCGGAGCTTGGCGAAGTACTGCTCGGCGGCGTCGGGATTGGCGCTGGGAATGAGGTAAATCGTTTTTGAGTCCAGAATCCGGCCCACGCTATCGGTACCGGCTTTAGCCAGAAACTTTTCGGCGAGTTGGAGCGCCAGTTCGGTACCCGCCAGGTGGGTACCTTCGACGTTGGCGACGATGGCCAGCGCGGGTTTGGCCTTCGCGTCGCCGCGGCTGAGGGCGAGTACCCAGAGGTCTTTGCCGGTACTCGACTTGCCGATGGATTGCAGACTGGTTTGATTTCGGTACTGGGTGGTCAGGGTACGGAGCCGCTGGGTCAGGGCGGCGTGGTCGGGGTACGCGGTCTGGCCGCGGGCGGTGAGGCACGTCGCCATCGCCAACCCCAGGCCGAGGAGGTCATTTTTTTTCATGCAGGGTTTTTGGTTTTACTTTTGGAGGTGAAGCCATACGCAAACGCCAAATATAGGCGTTGGTTGGGTGTCTGCCGTGTTGCCGTGTTCAAAGCCCGACTCCTTTTCCCCGTCTTTTTTTTCTGCCTCGTTTTCGCGTTCGATTCGACCGCCCAGCGCATCGTTTGGGCCAGTCGGGTGCTGGGCGTTTCGTCGGAGGCGCGGACCGTTCGGCAGACGACCGAGTACCGCGCCAGCCAGGCCCTGGGCGCGCCGAGCCGCCTGCCCGCCACGGGCCGCACGACGGCCGCCTGGCAACCGGATTCGATGTCTCGTTTCGAGGAATTTCTGAACGTCAGCTTCGATACGCTGACGCGCGTCCGGCAGGTACTCGTCGGCGAAAACGTCGGGCCGGGGGCGCTGATCCGGGTACTGGCCACCGACGACCGCGGTACCGAACACGTGCTGTTTCAACCGACCAGCCCCGCGCCTGCGGTTGAAGGCCGGTTGCTTCGCCTCACGCTCGACCAGCCGACGGCCTACGCCGTGCGTTCGCTCAAATTGGTTTTCGATAAAAAACGCAGCCGGGTACCGTTCCAGGTGGATGCCGTGGGGATTTCGGCAGACGCCGCGCCCGCCGCGGTGACGGTCAACGTCTCGGCCACCGCCCCGATTACGGGCACGGCGGTGAAGGAAAACCTGGGCGAAGTGATCAACAGCCGGTACTGGGAGCTGAATCCCGTCATCTCGCCCGACGGCCGCACACTGTATTTCACCCGCTGGGGACACCCGCAAAACCTCGGCCCCGACGTGGCCCAGGACCTGCCCGATGGCGGCAGCATCACGATGAAAACCCAGGACATCTGGACGAGTACCTACGTGAATGGCCGCTGGCAACCGGCGCAGAACGCGGGCGGTCCACTCAACAACCCCGACCAGAACAGCGTCTGCTCCATTTCGTCGGACGGGAAAACGCTGCTCCTGCTCAATCAGTACCAACCCGACGGTACGATGACGATGGGCATTTCGCTTTCCCAGCGGCGGCGCGAGGGCTGGACGTTTCCGAAAGCCGTTCGCATTCGTAATTTTTACAACCGAACCGGTTTCTCGGAATTCTGCCTCTCGCCCGACCAGCGCACGATCATCATGGCCATCAAACGCGACGATACCCGCGGCGGGCGCGATTTGTACGCCTCGTTCCGGCGGCCGGACAGTACCTGGTCAGAACCCGTGAACCTCGGCGCAACCGTCAACACGGCCGAAAACGAAGTCGCGCCGTTTCTGGCCGCCGACGGCAAGACGCTCTACTTTGCCACGAGTGGATTGCCGGGCTACGGCGGCGAAGACATTTTCCTGACGCGCCGCCTCGACAGCACCTGGACGCGCTGGAGTACCCCCGAAAACCTCGGCCCGAGCGTCAATACCAGCGGGGCCGACAGTTACTTCAGCGTTCCGGCTTCGGGCGAGTACGCGTACTTCACCTCGCGGACCGAATCGCTGGGGGAAACGGACATTTTCCGGCTGAAACTCGCCGACGCCCTCCGGCCCGAACCGATGATCCTGGTGACGGGTACCATCCTGAGTACCGCCGACCAAAAACCCATCCCCGCCGACGTGCTGAGCCTGACGCTGCCGAAGGGCGATTCGCTCCGCACGAGCTACGACCCGACGACGGGCGAGTATAAACTCATGCTCCCCATCGGCAAGGGGTACAGCCTGACCGCCGTGCGGCGCGGATTTCTCGGGACGAGCGAGTACGTCGACCTGCGAGCTGACAAACGGTACCGGGAAATTCGGCAGAACCTGTACCTCACGCCTCTCAAACGTGGCTCGAACGTCACGCTCAACAGTGTGTTTTTTGAGCAGAGCGCGTACCAGTTGCTGCCCGCTTCCTCCGCCGAACTCGACCGGCTCGCCGGGATGCTCCGCGACCGGCCCACGATGGAAATTCAGCTCGAAGGCCACACCGACAACCAGGGCGAGTTTGAAGCCAACCTCCGGCTTTCGCAGCTCCGCGTCGATGCAGTAAAAAAGTACCTGACTGAGCACGGTGTCGAAGCCGCCCGCATCCGCACGAAGGGTTGGGGGGCAACCAAGCCCGTTTCGAGCAACCACAGCGAAGATTACCGCCGCAAAAATCGGCGGGTGGAAATTACGGTGGTGCGGGAGTAACTCTGGTCAGACCGAAGGTCGGACCCGTCTCACGCGAAGGCAATTCAAACCACTTCCACCGCCTGTTCCCAAACCGGAACCGCGGGCTCGGACCGGACCGGGGGCTTGGGCGGGGCAGAAAACGGCTCAGGTACCGCCACCGGCTCACGCCGCTCCAACCAAAAATTCCGCAGCCAGTCGACCCCCAGAGCTGTGACTTGCTTCACCCGCGAACCCGACCGCGGCGCTGCCGGACCGTCGAGGAAGGCTTTCAGCAGCGGTACGTCATCCCAGGGAACGAGCGAATCACCGCCCGCAAAAGTGGCCGGGGCCAGTGTCCAGGCATCAGGAAACAGGGCGACCGACGTCGTGCGGGACGCTGGACCGGGTACCGGCTCACCGCGCTCAGCCTGAGCCAGCGCTCCGCACAAATCAACGCCGAGTTTTTGGCCCAGCGATGTCGTGTGCGTTGGGCGGCCGTTGCATTCGAGCGCGTACAAATCGCCCGTGGCGGCGTCTTCGATGAAATCCAGGCAGGCGAAACCCGTCAGGCCCAGGTACCCGGCCAGGCGTTGCGCAGCTTCGGCGGCTTCGGGCAGGTCCCGCACCTGAATGCGGGCGCTCGGGCTGGTATCGGCGGTGTTTTGCCCTACTTTCCCGTAGCTGAACCCCGTCAGGTACCGGCCTTCGTGCGCCACGAAGGCGTGGGAAATTACAGAACCGGGAATGAATTCCTGCACCAGAATCTGCTCCCGCTGCGGACGCATCAACGGGCGCGGGTCCACGCCCCAGGCTTCGTAGAGGTGCTGGCGCAGTTGCTGTTTCAGACGCGGTTTTCCCGAACCAAAAAAGCCCCGCACGTGCCGCCGCAGGGTTTCCGCGTCGGCGCAGTACGCGACGCCCGTTCCGGCAAACGACAGCGTTTTTTTGAATACGAGCGGGTACCCCAGCGCGTCAGCGGCCTCGATCAGACTCGCCGGATCGTTGGCGAAGTACTGCGCGGGCGTCCGAAGGCCGAGCTGCTGGGCCACCGCGCCGAAGCGGGCCTTGTCGGTGCAGACGCCGTACCCTTCGGGCCGTCCGAGCGAGTGCCGGAGCAGGGCGCGAACGCTCGCTTCGAGCGAGTCGACGGGTAGATTTTGCAGAAACGCCAGGGCCACGTCGTCACCGGGAATGAGCAGGTCGGGCTGCCAGCGGTCGATGGCGTGGCGCAGTCGGCTCCGCATTAGTCCGGCGTAAAAGTGGGCGGGCAAGTCGTACCGGACTTCGAGAAAGCGCGTCTGGGCCAGAAATCCGTACCGCGGGCACAGCGCCGCGACTCGAAAACCGGCTTCGGTGAGTGCCTTGGGCAGGTGCGCAATGCCGGTGAAGTTGAGAAACGAGACAATCAGCACCCGGGACGGGTGCGTGGGGCAGGAAGTTGACATGAATCGATGGCGGTCGAATTAAGGCGGTGGTGGTACGCAACGCCGAGCGTGTGGCCCGTCGTTGCGGTCGCCAAAGTACGACGGAACTCAACAATCGCGCACAACCGCCGCCCGATTTTCTTCACCGGAGCGGTTTGTTTTCCCGACCCGATTGCGGCTACCTTTGGCCCGGCATTGGCCCGGCCTGCATGCATTCCACTCGATTTCCGCTTTTCGCACTCGCGCTTTTCCTGATTCTGGCGACGGCCCTGCGGCTTTACCACCTCGGCACCTACAGCCTGTTTTTCGACGAAAAATCGACGCTGCTCGTCTCGCAGGGCGTACCACTCGAAGGAGCCAACCAGGAAGACATCTTCGGGAAAACCTACTTCACGCCCCGCGAATTCTGGAAGGAAAAATACCTGCCCGACTACCTCGAAGCGATGCGCCGCAGCGACATCGGCAACAGTCCGGCGTACTACCTCGTGTTTCACTACTGGGTCGAGGCCTTCGGAAAAAGTGATTTTGCCCTGCGTGCGCTGTCGGTACTGTTTAGCGTGCTGACCATCGCGTTGGCGTTTCATTTCACCCGGTACCACCTCCGCGACGACCGGCTGGCCCTGCTCGTGGCGCTGCTGATGACGATCGAGCCGTTTTTCATCGGCTACAGCCACCAGGCCCGTAACTACTCGATGAGCTTTTTTTTCACGCTGCTCACCACGCACGTGTTTCTGCGCATCGTCCGCGAACGGGCTACGCACGCCCGCTTCGCGACGTACGGGCTGCTGGCGCTGATTTGCCTGTTTTGCCATTTTCTCACGTTCACGGTACTCCTGGCGCACGGGCTGTACGTGGCGCTGTTCGTGCGCGACTGGCGCGTGTGGGCCGGGCTTACGGCGGCGGTAGCGCTTGCGCTACTCGGTATGTGGGGTTGGATGACGTACGGCGGCGGCGACTACACGCTTTACACGCTCGACTATCAAGCTAAATTTTACCGCAACATCGCCCTGACCAACCCCAACCCGACCATCGGCCCGGCGACCTGGACCTACGTTTGGCCGAAACTGAAACCGGTACTGCTCGACCAGTTCATCGTGACCAACGGGCTGGCCGGGCGGCTCGGGGGTACCCGAAATTTCCTCCTGACCGGGTTGGCGACGGTCGTGAGCGTCGGGGGGTACGCCTGGTACCAGCGTCAACCGAATCGGATTATTCCGGGAATCATTATTCTGGTCAACGGAATCGCCGTCGCATTGATGACCTCCAACCGGCTCGCGTTTCTGACGCTGGAAGTCGCCGTTTTTCTGGTGATTCTACTCGGGCAGTACCTCCGGCGTACGGCCTCGCCGGGGCGTTTGCTGCTGTGGTTTTTTCTGATTCTCACGTTTTTACCGACGGCCTTCCTGGTCGTGATGGCGTACCGCTCCGGGCACACGTTCGGGCTGACGCAGCGCTACGCGGGCTTTTCGTTTCCGTACGCCATCATCCTCGTCGGGCTGGCGTTGCAGCAGGCGGCGCGGTTGGCGATTTGGGCGAAACTTGTCATTTTTGGGGTTCTGACGGGGCAACTCGTCTGGGTGGGTACCGTGCTGCGCGACATTTACGCCGACCGGTCGGCCAAGTACACGTACTTCGGCGAGCCGCGCATTCCGAACCCGTACCGGGCCGCCGCGCTCGAACTGACCCGGCTGTACGCGCTCGGTGACACGATTCTGTACCCGAACAATTTGAAAAGTCCGTACGAAAACGAGGAACAAAAGGCCAACATCCGGGTATCCCGCCTCGACGCGCAACTGGTGAACGTGTACCTGCCGAAGGACGCCGGGTACCTCCAGCGCATTGATCCAAACGAACCGGACAAGGTGTACCTCTACCAGCGAAGTACGGGCCGCAAAAAATTGATTTTTGATTTTGAAGGACTGAAATGCCGGTACTGATTTCAATGACCAGTGACCAATAACCAGTCAACAATCAGGAATGATATGACCGTCGGCACGCTTTCCATTGAGGAACTCAAAACCCTGCAGGGTACCCTCCGCCTGCGGGTACTCGACCTGTACCGTCAGGCCAATGCCGGGCACGTCGGCTGCTCGCTGAGCTGCCTCGACCTGCTGATTGCCACGCTCATCGCCCACAAAACCGAGTCGGAAGTGTTTCTGCTCTCGAAGGGCCACGCGGCGGCGGCGCTCTACGCCTGCTTACACGAGTTGGGTGAAATTTCGGACGAACAGTTGGGTACCTTTTATCAGAACGGTACCGCCCTCTCGGCGCACCCGGCACCGAATCAGGTACGGAGCATCCCGTTCGCGACCGGCTCGCTCGGGCACGGGCTCCCGATTGGGACCGGCGTGGCGCAGGCGAACGTCTTACTCGGCTCGGACGAGTACACTTACGTCCTGATGTCCGACGGCGAGACGAACGAGGGTACCACCTGGGAAGCCGCGCACTTTGCCGTGCAGAACCAGCTGGACCACCTCATCGTCCTCATCGACAAAAACGGTTTGCAGGGTTTCGGCACGACCGAGGAAATCCTGGGCGATTCCGCCGACCCGGCCAAGTGGCAGACGCTGGGGTTCGAGGTCGTCGAAGCGGACGGGCACGACGTTCCGGCGCTCATCGAGACCGTTTCCCAACTAAAAACCCACCGCAACGGTCGCCCGAAAGTCATCATCGCCACCACCGTGAAAGGCCGGGGGGTGTCGTACATGGAAAATCGCCTCGAATGGCACTACCTGCCCATGAGCGCCGAGCAGTACGAGCAGGCGAAAGGCGAGGTAAACGAACGGTATCTTCCTGATTGAATGCTTTTTGAGTGCAATATTCAATGCTCAATATTCAATGTTCAATTCTCAATTGTTTCATTATTAATTAATTGAGAATTGAACATTGAATATTGAGCATTGAATATTGCACTCCACGTGCTTCCACCCGCATGGCTTTCCCTTCCCACCCCGAAGAAATTCTCAATCTCCCCGGCCCGATTTTCGTCTTCGGCGCGAGCGGCTTCATCGGCGCGGCGCTGTTCGAGCGGCTGCTGGCCGTCCGGCGCGACGTCTACGCCCTGACGCACGACGCGCAGAAGGCCTGGCGGCTCAAACTGCTCGACGTACCGGCCGAAAATATCGTCCACTGCGACATCGTCTCGGCGGCCTCGGTGAACTCCGTGTTCGGCCAGTTCAAACCGCGGACGGTCTTCAACCTGGCGGCTTACGGCGCGTACTCGAAGCAGAAAAACGTCTTGTTGACGTACGAAACGAACGTGCTCGGTACCGTCAACCTGCTCGAAGCCTGCGGAACCGACACGCGGTACGTCCACGCCGGGAGTAGCTCGGAGTATGGCTTCAACTGCACGGCGCCCGAGGAAACCGACCCCGTCGAGCCGAATAGCCACTACGCCGTTTCGAAAGTGTCGGGCGCGTACCTCGTGCAGTTTTACGCGACGGTTCACGGGAAAAAAGCGCTCAATCTGCGGCTGTACTCGATTTACGGCGACTGGGAAGAACCCGACCGGCTCATTCCGAAAGTGGTTGAAAGCGCCCGGAAGGGTACCCTGCCGAGCCTGGTTTCGCCCGACATCAGCCGGGATTTCGTGTACGTCGACGATTGCATCGGCGCGTTTTTGAAAGCCGCCCTGTCCGATTTTTCGGTGACGGGCGGGAAGTCGTACAACGTCGCCAGCGGGGTCAAGACGACCATGCGCGATTTGGTGGAAGTCGTCCGGCAGGAATTCAACATCGCCGAAGAACCCGTCTGGGGGTCGATGCCCAACCGCGGCTGGGACCTCGCTGAGTGGTACGGCAACCCCGCCGCCATCCAGCGCGACCTGGGCTGGCGCGCCACGGTACCCCTGGCCGAGGGCCTGCGCCGCACCGAGCAATGGCAGGTGGCCCGGCAGTACGAAGAGCGGGTACTCCCGGCGTTCCAGAACCCGTACCTGAACCCCGTCATCACGGCCATCATCGCTTGCTACCGCGACGCCCAGGCGATTCCGATCATGTACGAGCGGCTGGTGAAAACCTTCAACACGATGAAGGTGCGGTACGAAATCATTTTCGTCAACGACAATTCGCCCGACAACCAGGAGGAAGTTATCAAGGAAATCTGCGACCGCGATGCGAACGTCATCGGCATCAGCCACTCGCGGAATTTCGGCTCTCAGTCGGCCTTCCTGAGCGGCATGGAAATCTCGACGGGCGATGCCGTGGTACTCATGGACGGCGATTTGCAGGACCCGCCCGAGATCATTCCGGAGTTTTACGAAAAGTGGCAGGCCGGTTTTGACGTGGCCTACGGTGTGCGCGTGCAGCGCGAGATGAAGCCGCACATTCACTTTTTCTACAAGACGTTTTACAAAGTGTTCCAGTCGCTGAGCTACATCCCGATTCCCCGCGATGCGGGCGATTTTTCGATGATGGACCGCAAGGTGGTTAAGGAACTCGTTGCCCTGCCCGAAACCGAGCAATTCCTGCGCGGGCTGCGGGCCTGGGTGGGGTTCAAGCAGACAGGTGTCGACTACGTCCGGCCCGAGCGGATGTTTGGGGTATCGACCAACAACTGGCGCAAAAACATCTGGTGGGCGAAAAAGGCAATTTTCTCTTTCAGTTTCGCCCCGCTCGAACTGATGAGCTACGCCGGATTCCTCCTGACGGGCCTGTCGGTACTCGGTATTTTCTACCAGATTTTGGCCAAGTACTTCATCGACCCGAACACGCCCTACGGCATCACGACGGTCATCATTCTCATCACGCTCTTCGGTGGACTGACGTTGCTGGGCATTTCGTTCCTGGGTGAGTACATCGCCAAAATTTTCGAGGAAACGAAAAAACGGCCCAAGTTCATCCGGACGCGGGTGCGGAAGGGTAGCAAAGTGTACAACACGGCCGAAGAGATTCGGACGTTGGTGGAAAGTCAGAAAAAGTAGCGCCGTGGTAGCGCAACCTTTAGGTTGCGACCAGTCGGTTTGACGCAACCTAAAGGTTGCGCTACACACAAAGCCATGCGAAAAGAATTCAGTCAAGCCCTCGAACGCGTCGCCCTTGCCGACGAGAAAATCGTTTTCATCACCGGCGACCTCGGGTACAACGCCCTCGAAAATTTGCGGGACAAACTCGGCCCCCGCTTCATCAACGCGGGCGTCGCCGAGCAAAACATGGTCGGGCTGGCGGCGGGTATGGCCTACCGCGGCTTCAAGGTATTCTGCTACAGCATCGCGCCGTTCATCGTGTACCGCTGCCTCGAACAATTCCGCGTTGACGTCTGCCTGCACCGACTGCCCGTGTTCCTGGTTGGCAACGGCGGCGGGTACGGCTACGGCATCATGGGCTCGACGCACCACGCCATCGAAGACCTCGCCGCGCTCAGTTCGCTCCAGAACGTAACCTGCTGGGTACCCGCCTTTGCCGAGGAGGTCGACGAAGCCATCGACGCCATCGTCGAGACCGGTCGACCCGCGTACCTCCGCCTCGGCGTGGGCCGGGCTTTGCCCACCCACGAGGGCCGCTCGGGTTCGGTGAAAATCATTCAGAAATCGGCGGATGCGCGGGGTACCGTCCTGGCCCTTGGGCCGTCGGTTACGAACGTCCTGGCCGCTTTCGAGCGGGAGGGGTTTGGCGAACGATTCAACCTGCTCACCGCCCTCACGCTCCCGCTGGAGCTGACCGACGACGTCGCCGAATCAATTCGGCAAGGTGAAAACCTGCTCGTCGTCGAGGAGCACGTCAGCGTCGGCGGGCTGGCGCAGCAGGCCTCGGTGCAACTGCTGGAGCGCGGGGTACCGTTGCGAAAATTCCGCAGCCTCCACGCCGCCGGGTACCCCAGCGGCCTGTACGGCGACCAGGCCTACCACCAGCGGCAGTCGGGTCTCGACGTCGACGGCATCACCACGGCGCTACATTCGTTTTTGGATTGATTGTGGAAAAAGCGCCCCGTTCCTCGCCCCTGCTGCCCGCGCTCGTCGGACTGGTACCGGTCGTGGCGTACTTTAGTTTTCTGGCGGTTTACGCCGTCAATGTTCCGCTTTTCGACGACCACGCCCTGCGGGGTTTCTTGGTCTTTTACCAGGCGGCCGATTCGTTCGCGGAGAAGTTTGCCCTCGTGTTCAGCCAGCACAACGAACACCGCATCGGTTACGACCGGCTCGTGGTACTCATGCAGTTCTGGCTGACGGGAGAAATCAACTTCGTCGGAATGATGGTCGTGGGCAACCTCAGCCTCCTCGGTATTCTCTGGATTTGTTACCGGATTTTCGAGCAAACGGGCCGGTCGCTCTGGGGCTTCGTGCCCGTTCCGTACCTGCTGTTTTCGCTGGCGCTGCACGAAAACACGTTCTGGGGCATGGCCGCGCTTCAGAATTTCACGGTCGTTTTTTTCGTGCTGCTTTCCACTTTTCATCTGACGCAATCGGGTACCCGTGCGTTGCTCTGGGGGTGCTTGAGCGCAGTTGCGGCGGTGTACACGAGTGGCAACGGGTTTCTGCTCCTGCCCGTCGGGGCTGGGTTGCTCCTGTTGCAACGGCGCTGGCGTGACTTCGTGATTTTCAGTAGCGTAGCGGTGGTTTGCGTTATCGTGTATTTCATTGGGTACCTGCCCCCGCCGGGTAATCCCGATCAAATCCCACTGACGGAAGTCGGGCGGCACTTTAGCGGCTTCGTGCTGTTTCTGGGCGGAGCCTTCCAGGTAGGTTCCGGGGGCCAACTGTCGGTTCTTCGTCTGATTGGTTTTTTGCTGACCGGGTACGCGGTGTCGTTCGTCCTGCTGACGGGTTGGTTTTACCGTCAATCCCTCGCCCAATCCAACCGCCGGTTTTCGTACCTCTTCCTGAGCGGCCTGTTCGCCTTCGTCTTGCTAACGGCGGCACTCGTGACGTACTCGCGGCTGAGTTTTGGCGAGATGGTATTGCTTACGAGCCGGTATAAAATCTACTCGGTACTGCTGACCATCGGCGCGTACCTCGGGCTACTCGTGACGGCAAAAAAACCGTTTTCCCGCTTGCAAACGCTGTTCTTCGTCGGCGCGACCGTGGTCTGGAACGGCTGGATGTTCGTCACGAACCTGCCGGAAGTAGCCTTTCATCGAAAAGAAATGCTGACCAATCTTTTCAACTGGACGTATTCTGGAAATCAGGTACCCGCCACTGACGGCTACGACCGACAGCAGCACCCGTACCACCGGCCGCTCGCGTTTTACAGCGAACCCGCCCCGCGCTGGGTCGCCCCGATTCGCCCCGAACCGATCAGACCGACAGGTCGGACCCGCCGCCCGCTTCGGGTTGAACAAACGGCGAACGAACTGGTGGTCCAGGATTCGGTACCTGTCCCAACCGGTACCCTCGACGACGGCGTGTACCTGCTGCTCAAATCGCCAACGCGCACGTTCCTTTTTCCGACCCGACCCGGTACCCACACCAGCCTTCGTCAACTGCTGACGACGGGGTCGCTGCACGTGGATGGGTACTCGGCGGCGATTCCGAAAGCTGAATTCCAGACCGACACCTACACGCTGTACCTGATTCGCCACGAAGGGGGTCGCAACGCGCTGATTCCGACCGGCGAACGACTGCAACTCGTCAACCCCAACCGCGAAGGCGTCAAAACCAACTGGTAACCTTCGGCATTTGTTCGGGCCACTGCCCGCCCGTAGCTTTGCCGCCGCTGCATGGAAGACAAGTATTACAAACAACTCGACGGCATTCGGTTCATCGCGGTGGCCGTCGTCATGATCGATCACTGGCTGGGCGAGACCATTCGGGTACCCCTCGGTTTTTTTGGCGTCAATACGTTTTTCGTGCTCAGTGGCTTTCTCATCACGGGCATTCTGCTGAAAGCCAAACTGAAAAACGAAGCGTCGGGCGCTTCCCATTTCGGCTCGATCAAGAGTTTCGTCGTTCGCCGCAGCCTCCGCATTTTCCCGATTTATTACCTGACCATCCTCGCGTTGGCGCTGCTCAACGTACCGCCCGTGCGGGAGTACTTCCTCTGGTACCTGACGTACACGGTCAACATCCTCGTCGCCATTCGGCGGCAGTGGCTGGGCTCGACCGATCACCTCTGGTCGCTGGCCGTCGAGGAGCAGTTTTACCTGGTTTTTCCCTGGCTCGTACTGTTTTTGCCCCGGCGCTGGCTGTTGCCCATGTTCTACACGCTCATCGCCAGTGCCATCGCGTTGCGGGTGATGTTCTGGCTGCGGGGTAGTAACTGGGTCGTGCCGTTTTGCCTGACGCCCGCTACGCTCGACGCCCTCGTGACGGGTAGCGTGCTGGCGCACCTGCACCTGTTTCGACCCGAAATTCTACCGAACGTCCGGCGCTGGTTTGCGTGGCTGGCGGCGCTGGCACTGGTCGCTTGCGTGTACATCGCCTTCGTTCCCGCCGAAACGCCCCGCCCCGATTTTGGCATCGACGTGTTGCTCCGGGCCTTGTTTTCCGTCATGGGCTTCTGGCTGATCGCGCAGGCCGTGGCCGGATTCAAGGGTCCCGTGAAAGCGTTTCTCGAAAACCCGGCCATCGTGTACTTCGGGCGCATCAGCTACGGACTCTACATCTACCACAATTTCGTCTACAGCTACTACCACACGCCCGACGGCCACCCGACGGCCCGGTTGCTCCGCTGGCTGGGGCAGCACGCACCCGCACTGGCAGAGTCGTGGGTGTTTCGACTGGCATTGTTTTTTTCACTCTGCGTCGGCCTGGCCACGTTGTCGTGGTACGTGATCGAAAAGCCGATTAACGGGCTGAAACGGTACTTCCGGTATTAACGAATCGAGAAACCCAGCGGGCCTTCCGGGGCCCTCCGAATAAATCGCTATTTTTGCCCGCCGTTGACCCGCCCGTGGGTCCTGGCCTATCCCTAAAAATCACACCTGCATGTCGGTTTTGTTATCGATTGTAATGCCCGCCTACAACGAAGAGGAGATTATTGAAACCGTTGTAAAAAACTGGACGGCATTTCTGGATAAACATTTTCAAAACGCGGGCGAAACCCGCCTCATCGTCGTCAACGACGGCTCCCGCGACAAAACCGGTGCCATTCTCGACCGCATCGCTCCGCAGTATTCCAAGCTCGTCGTGGTGCACCAGCCCAACGGGGGCCACGGCAAAGCGGCCGTGACGGCCTACCAGAAGGCAGTCGAGCTGAATTCGGAATGGGTATTCCAGACGGATTCGGACGATCAGTTCGTGGCCGAAGACGTGCTGAAACTCTGGGACAAACGCCACGAATCAGATTTCATTCTGGGGTACCGCCAGGTCCGGCACGACGCCCCGTTCCGGCTCTTCGTCACGAAGGTGTTGCAGGCCTCGCTCTTCACGATTTACGGGACGTTTATTTCCGACAGTAACATTCCGTTCCGGCTCATCCGGGGTACCTACCTGAAGAAATTACTGGCCCAACTGCCCAACCCGGTACCCTTCGCGCCCAACATCTTCCTGGCCGTGATGGCGAAAAAAGCCGGACAGAAAACCTTCGACATTCCGATTACGCACAAGGAACGCGCCACGGGCGAGGTGTCGATTCAGAAAATGAAACTGCTCAAGGTCTGTTGGCAAAGCTTCAAGGAACTGGCCCGATTCCGATCGGAACTGAACGGCAAGGTGCGTGCGCTACGGTCCTGATGCGTAATTGAATTGGCCCCGGCGGGGCCTTTTTTACGAATTTTCCTGCTACCACCACCCGTAAAATGCATTCATTCTTCAAACCAAAAACACAACAACCGTGAAGGTTAAGTATGTCATCATTGGCTCGGGTCCGACGGGGCTGGGCGCGGCGTATCGACTCAAGGAACTGGGGGTTACTGATTTCGTGGTCCTCGAAAAAGAAAACCGCATCGGGGGGCTTTCCAAGAGTTTTGTCGATGAAAAAGGATTTACCTGGGACGTGGGGGGCCACGTTCAGTTTTCGCACTACAAGTACTTCGACGACCTGATGGTCAAAGCCCTGGGCGAAGACGGCTGGCTCCGGCACCAGCGCGAGTCCTGGGTCTGGATTGAGAACCGCTTCGTGCCGTACCCGTTCCAGAACAACATCAAGTACCTCTCGAAGGAAACCATGTGGAAATGCCTCGAAGGCATCATCCACGTCTATAAAAATCCGACGACGCAGAAGCCCAAAAACTTCCGCGAGTGGATTCTTCAAACGTTCGGACCGGGCCTGGCCGAGACGTTCATGTTCCCGTACAACTTTAAGGTCTGGGCCTATCCAACGGAGGAAATGAACGCCGTCTGGGTGGGTGAGCGCGTGGCCATCACCGACCTCGGTCGCGTGACGAAAAACATCGTCTTCAACCAGGACGACTTTTCCTGGGGGCCGAACAGTACCTTCCAGTTCCCCAAGCACGGGGGTACCGGTGGCATCTGGGAATCCGTTGGGAACCTGGTCGGGCGGGACAAAATCCGGCTGAATTGCCAGGTCCAGCGCGTGATTGGGCCGGAAAAGAAACTCATCCTGGCCAACGGCGAGGAATTGGAATACGAGTACCTGATGAGTACCGTTCCGCTCGATATCTTCACGCGGTACGTCGAAGGCCTTTCGCCCGAATCCGTCGAAACGGCGCAGGGCCTGAAGCACTCATCGACGAACGTCGTGGGCATTGGCTTGAAAGGCCAACCGAAAGAAAGCCTGAAAACGATGTGCTGGATGTACTTCCCCGAGTCGAACAGCCCGTACTACCGCGTCACGGTGTTCTCCAACTACAGCCCCAACAACGTACCCGATAGCAACCAGCACTGGTCGCTGATGACCGAGACGAGCGAGTCGACGGCCAAGCCGGTCGACCGTGAAAAACTCGTCGAGGAAACCATCCGGGCGCTGCGGGAAGACCAGCTCATCGGCCCCGACGACGAAATCGTCTCGACCTTCCACCAAGCTTTTGATTACGGGTACCCGACGCCCTCCGTCGAGCGCGACGGCATTCTGAAGGCGGTACTCCCCGCGCTCGAGCCCTTCGGCATCTACTCGCGCGGGCGCTTCGGGGCCTGGAAGTACGAAGTCTCCAACCAGGACCACTCGCTCATGCAGGGTGTGGAGTGGGCCAACAAGGTCGTGGCCGACGTACCCGAACTCACGTTGCCCTTCCCCGACACGGCCAACGCCATGTGGGGCAAGTAAGATTTCAGTCCTGCGGACGGGCCGGTTTAAACCGAATGGTTTAAATTGGCCCGTCTTTCGTATCCCACCCGCTGCCCGTTGAATCGAATTCTGTTCGTCTTGGTGTTGGTTGCCGCCGGTCTGGGCGGGTACTGGGCGTATGAACGCTGGGGAGCGCGGGCCGATTCCGCCTGGGGGTTTATCCCTGACGATGCGCTGCTCGTCGTCGAGAGCAGCCAGCTCCACCAACCCGTCGGGAAGCTCCAGCCCTACCAGGTCCAACTGGCCGACGTGCCGTTTTTCGAGGAAGCCCTCGTCACGCTCCGTACGCTGCGGCCCGTCTGGCCCGACTCGGTGGCCGAAAAATTCTTTCGCGACAAAACCATCACCTACTCGCTCCACGCCGAGACGAAGGCCGTCGTCAGTTACGTATTTTACGTGCCCTACGACGGCGACGACCGCGACTTCATCGAGCAGATTTCCGCTCCCCGCGCCGAGGGCATCCGGGCCTTCCGGCACACGTTCGGCAACGTTCCCATCACCGAAGTGTTCGACGCCCAGTCGCGGCGGCTGTTTGCCTACGTCCTGCGCGATGGGTACCTCATCGTCAGCCCTTCGTCGCTGCTGATGGAAAACGTGGTGCGGAAAATCAAGCGCGTCATCGACCTCCCCGACGAGCCTGACTCGCCACCCGTCGCCGCGACGACCGAAGTCGGTACCGGCAACGCCGCCACCCGACTCTACCTCAACCCCCGCAACGCGGCGGGCTGGTTGAGCCGGGTCGTGACGGGCGGGGGTACCGGCGCGGCCTTGCTCAAGCTGTTGCCGAGCGCTCCGGCGTTTTCGTTTACCGTCAACGGCATTCGGAAGGCCGTCGAAGCGCGCTCCATCCAGAAACCGAACCAGGTCAGCCCGTACCTCCAGGTACTCGAAAACCAGACCGTGCAGCCCATGCGCTGCCTGCGGTTCATTCCGAACAACACGGCTACGCTGTACCACCTGAGTTTCAGCGACCCAAACCGGCTGGGCGAACGGTTGAAAAATTACCTCAACCGCCAGGAGCGCGACATGCTCGACCGCCGCGCCGACTGGAACACGCGGTACCTCGTCAACGTCGATTCGGCCTACCAGTACCTCGGACGCGAGGTGGCGCTGTGCCGGTTGGAGAGCAGCGCCATCGACGAAGGTGGTTCGGTACTGCTTCTCCACACCCCCGACCCGGCGGCCTTTCGGAAGTGGATCGATTACGAGGCGGCCAAAATTCGGGTCGTGGCGGGTACCCCCGTGTACGCCGAGGAGTTCGCCGGGTACCCCATCCGGCAGCTATCCGCGCCCGAGTGGCCCGCGGCTCTGCTCGGGCGGCTTTTCGCCGGTTTCCCGAAGTGCTACTACACGACCGTTTCCGATTACACCGTCCTGGCTAGCGACGTGCAAACACTCCGCGGTTTCCTGATCAACTACCAGCGCGGCAACGTCTGGAACAACTCGGCCCAGCAGGGTGAAATTCTGCGGTACGCGCGCCCGGCGGCGTTTACGGTGCTGTTCAACGCGTCGAAATCCTGGTACGGGTTGCTCAACGGCCTGCAACCCGACTGGCAGGGGGCCGTGCAACGCTTCGGCGAACCCCTCAAACGCCTCAACTACCTCGTGGCGCAGAGTCGCTTTGGGGCGGGTACCTGGCAAACCGACCTGACCTGGACGAAAGGCCGCGTAACGGGCGACCCGAACCTGATTGGCAAGTTGTTTCTCCAGCAGCGCATCGAACTACCGGCCGGACGAAAGCTGGCCGGTGCCCCGTACTTGTTCCGGCACGGGCGCTCGCGGCTGCCCGACCTGGTTTTGCATACGACGAACCACGAACTGATTCCGTTTCCGGTGTACCAGAAACCGGGCGTACTCTTTCCGTTGGCCGGACCGGTGCGGAGCGAGTTTCTGCCCGTCGATTACTTCGGGCGCGGACGCAACCAACTGCTGTTTCTCACCGACGACCGGCTCTACGTGCTCGATCCGTTCCGCAGCAAGTACCAGTTGTTCGAGTCGACCGCCTTACCCGACGTCGCCAGTTTCGACCTCTCCCTCTTCGACCGGGTACCTGGCCCCTACCCGCTCATGCTCGCCAGCGCCGACGGTACCTTCCTCGGCTACGACCCGAAGGCCCGGAACCTGCGCCCGCTGGCCCAATCGGCCAGCTTGAGCCAGGCGCTGGGGCCCGTGCAGTCGGTGAGTTTCAAGGGTGCTCGGCACCTCGTCACGCTCAGTCCCGAAGGAAAACTCGACCTGGTTAATGCCCGCGGGGCCTCGGCGAAGGGTTTTCCGGTCGATTTGGGTACCCGTTTCGCCGGGCCGCTGTTTGTCGAAACCAACCGCCAGGACGCCGACCTGCTCCTGCAAACGCTGAGCGAAACGGGCGAACTCATCCAGGTCAACCTGCGTGGTGAAATCGTGAACCGTCGGCAGCTCTACCGCCCGGCGGGCGAAACGCGCTTTCGGATGCTGCTGGAAAAAACGGGCCGCGACTGGCTCATCGTCCAACAAACGAATCAAAACGTGAGCGTGCACGACAAGCGGGGTACCAAGCTGTTTGGCATCGCCAATTTTCCGCTCGAGACGCGGATGGAATTTTACGAATTTGATTCCGACGTGAACGTCATCGCCCTCCGCACCGGCACCACCACGGCGCTGTACACCACCCGCGGTACGCCCCTGCTGAACCGCCCCGTCGTGAGCCAGTTTCCCGTGACGCTCGAATACGCCGAATCGTACCGGAAGCTACTGCTCTACGTCACCACCGAAAAAGCCGTTGAAGTCTGGACGGCGAAGATGAAATGAGGAGTGAGGAGACAGGAGGTAGAAGTGGGGAGACGGAAGTGAGAATGAATGCAGTCTGTTTTTACTCTCGCTTCTTGCTCCTCGCTCCTGTCTCCCCACTTCTACCTCCTGTCTCCTCGCTCCTACCCCGCCCATGCTCTTCAATTCCCTCCAATTCCTCCTGTTTTTCGCCATCGTGACGCTGGGGTACTACAGCCTGCGGTGGAACGGGCGTTGGGTACTCCTGCTGCTGGCGAGCTGTTATTTTTACATGGTGTTCGTGCCGGAGTTCATCTTGATTCTCTTCGGTACGATCGTCATTGACTACGTGGCCGGGCTGTGGATTGAGAAATCGACCGGGTACCGCCGGAAGCTGCTGCTCGTGGTGAGTCTGGTGGCCAACATCGGCATTCTGGCCTTTTTCAAGTACTTCAACTTCGGTGCCGAAAACCTCGAACGCCTCCTTGGCCTCGGCGGGACCGCCCGGCACGTTCCGCGTTTGGATGAACTTTTTACGGGGCTGGTTCTGCCCATCGGGCTGTCGTTTCACACCTTTCAGGCTATGAGCTACACCATCGAGGTGTACCGCGGCAACCAGAAAGCCGAGCGGCATTTCGGCATTTACGCGCTCTACGTCATGTTTTACCCGCAGCTCGTGGCCGGGCCGATCGAGCGGCCGCAAAACGTGCTCTGGCAGTTTCACGAGTACTTCCGCTACGACTGGGAGAACGTGAAGGCCGGGCTGATGCGCATGGCCTGGGGATTGTTCAAAAAAGTCGTCATCGCCGACCGGATGGCGCTGCTCGTTGACCCGGTCTACGCCGACGTGCGCGGCTCCGACGGCCCGAGTCTGCTCCTGGCCACGCTGGCATACACGTTTCAGATTTACTGCGACTTCTCGGGGTACTCCGACATCGCCCTCGGGGCCGCCCGGACGATGGGCTTCACGCTGATGGAAAACTTTCGGACGCCCTACGTGGCGGCCTCGATTGCCGAATTCTGGCGGCGTTGGCACATTTCGCTGTCGACTTGGTTCCGCGATTACCTTTACATTCCACTCGGCGGCAACCGCGTCGGCGTGAGCCGGCGGTACGCCAACCTCGTCTTCGTGTTCCTCGTCAGCGGACTCTGGCACGGGGCGCAGTGGACGTTCGTCATCTGGGGCGGGCTGCACGGGCTGTACCAGATCGGGGCCATTCTGCGGGAACGGTACTTCCCTTCGAGAACCCCCGCCGACCAGACCACCGGCCTCGTGCGGCTGCTGCACGTGGGGGCGACGTTCGCGCTCGTCATGCTGACCTGGGTGTTTTTCCGCGCCCTCGACACCCGCGACGCCTTCCGCATCCTGGCGAAAATTCTGACCTGGTCGGGCGAAGGCCTGCGCAACGTCGCCCTCAACGGTACTGAACTCGGCTTCTGCGCCCTGCTCATCGCGTTTTTATTCTGGAAAGAAGCCCGGTACTTTGACGTTCCGACCCGGCAAAACCGCGTGTTCTGGCCGGTATTCGCGGTTTTGCTGCTGTCAAGCTATTTCTTCGGCGTGTTTACCTCGAATCAGTTCATTTATTTTCAATTCTGATGAACGCCCTCCTGCGCCCCCTGGCCCTGCTCCTGGCGCTGCTCGTCTTCGCGGCGGGTTGCTCGCGCACGGTGTACCGCACGCTGGGCGGGGCGGGCCTGCTGCCCGATGACTACCGCTACGGCGATCTGTACCGGCTATCGAGTCTGGCCGCGTTTAAAGTCGAGCGGGAAAATTGCCCGAAGTACGCCGCCGGGCAGTCGAAGGTACCCGTCGATCTGTACGTCATCGGGGATAGTTTCCTGGAAAAAGGACGCGTCGACTCCACCGATTTCGTCGCCCGGCGGTACCACTACACCCACTGGGAGGTACCCCACGACACGATTTACCTCGACCGTTCGGTGCGCAACGTGCTGGTACTCGAAACCGTCGAGCGGCACGCGCGGGAGCATTTCGGGCGACCGGTCGAATCCCTCGTCGTCAGCCCGCGGCCCGTACCCGCCGTGCCGGAAGAGGTACCAAACGTGTGGACGGATTTTCTCCGTTTTTTCGGCGGCGACCCGGCCATCCGGCAGGTACTCCCCGAAGAACGACTCGAAAACGTGCTCTTCAATTCGCCGCCTGCGCAGGTACTCAAAGAAGCCAAAGCCTGGGTGAATGCGCGGTTTTTCGACCGACTGAATCCGAGCGTCGACCGTTCCGCCGACGGCCGGTACCTGCTCTACGGGCTGGATACGGATTCGACGCGCGTCAATTCCAATTTTAACGCCTTGCCGGAATCCGAAGTGCGGCAACTGGTCCGTACCCTCAACCAAAGCGCCGACGCGTACCGTGCGGCCGGGTTTGACGCCGTGTACGTGTCGATCATCCCGAACAAAACCACGCTCGTGGCCAACGACCCCGGTCGGTACAACCGGCTGATCGAGCGGGTCCAGTCGGATCCGGCGCTGCGGGTACCCGTCATTGACGCGTACGGGTCGCTCCGGCCCCTGGGTCCGGCGGCTTACGAAATCGGCGATTCGCACTGGACGTGTGCCGGGCGAAACGCGTGGCTGGGTACCGTGAACCGGCTTCTGAACAGCGAAATTCCTTCGCCATGACCATCACCCAACTCGAATACGCCGTGGCGCTCGAAACGCACCGGCAGTTTGGCCGGGCGGCGGAGGCCTGCTCCGTGACTCAGTCCACGCTGAGCATGCAGATTCAGAAGTTGGAGGAAGACCTCGGCCTGCGGCTCTTCGACCGCAGCCAGCCCATCACGCCGACGGAAGCTGGGCGGGAGGTACTGGCCCAGGCCCGCCGCGTCCTGCGCGAATGCGAGCAGTTGCGGTCGTTGGTCGATCAGCAGAAAAACGAACTGGCGGGCGAGTTGCGGCTGGGCGTCATCCCCACCGTGGCGCCGTACCTGCTGCCGCTGTTTCTGGGGAGTTTCCTGAAAAATTACCCCGACGTGCAGCTCAAAATCACCGAACTCACGACCGGCCCGCTCCTCGAACGCCTCAAGACGCAAACCCTCGATGCGGGGCTGCTCGTCACGCCGTTGAGCGACGCGCAATTTACCGAGCACCGGTTGTTTGAGGAAGAACTGGTCGCCTACGTGTCGCCCGAAAACGGACTGTACCCAAAGAAATTTCTCCTGTCCGACGAAATCGACCCCGGTGAGTTGTGGCTGCTCGAAGAAGGGCACTGCCTGCGTTCGCAGATCGAAGCGCTGTGCCAGTTGAAGCGCCGGTTTGCCGACTCGGGCTTTGAGTACCAATCGGGCAGCCTCGAAACCCTCCGCCGGATGGTGCACACCAACGGCGGCGTGACCATCCTGCCCGAAATGGCGACCTACGATTTTGACGAGGACCAGATGGCCCTCATCCGGCATTTCCAGGAACCGGCCCCCGTGCGCGAGGTGAGCCTCGTCACGCACCGGAACTACCAGAAATTCCGGCTCATTGAAGCGCTGGGTGGCGAAATTCAGTCGGCCCTTCCCGCCCGGCTCCGGCCCGCGGCCCAGCGGCGGGTAGTGCCGGTGAGTAGCGCGCCGGTATGATTTTTGGAGGTTGGGGGTAACTCTCCTTTTCGATGAACGACTCTCCTACCGCCCTGGCCCGCACGGCCGCTCGTTTTCGCCACGACGGTCGTTCGCCGTTTTCCATCGGCGATACGCCGACCCGGATCGAGCCGCTGTACACCTCGGAAGACGATCGCGCCCGCCAGCTCGACGCGCTGACCAATCGAATGGACCAGGCCCAGAACCGGATGCACGCCCACGGGCGGTACGGGCTGCTCGTGTTGTTTCAGGCCCTCGACGCGGCGGGTAAGGACAGCACCATCCGGCACGTGTTCAAGGGCATCAACCCCTCGCGGTTTCAGATCAGTAGCTTTAAAAAACCCGGCGACGAAGACCTGGCGCACGATTTTTTGTGGCGGAGCTGGCAGGAACTGCCCGAGCGCGGTACCATCGGCATTTTCAACCGGAGCTACTACGAAGAAGTCCTGGCCGTGCAGGTACACCCTGAGCGGCTGGCCGACCACAACCTGCCCGAGGTAGCCACCGAAAACCTCGACCGGCTCTGGAAACAGCGCTACCGCGACCTGGTGTACTTCGAGGATTACCTCGGTCGCAACGGCTTTCCGGTCATCAAGTTTTTCCTGAACGTCTCGAAAGCCGAGCAGGGTAAGCGGCTCATCAGTCGGCTCAGCGACTCGGAGAAGCAGTGGAAATTCAGCCCGAATGACCTCGAAGAGCGTCAGCACTGGGACAACTACGCGACGGTTTACGAAACGGCTATCAACGCCACGGCCAGCCGCCACGCGCCCTGGTACGTGATTCCGTCGGACGACCGCCGCAACCAACAGTTGATCATCGCCCGGATTATGACGCACCTGCTTGAAAAGCTACCGACGCAGTTTCCGCGGGTGGAGGACAAACAGGCGAAGCGCCTGATTCGGGAAATTGAAAAGCAGGACGCGCCGTAGCGCAACCTTCAGGTTGCGTCCAATCAGTTCGGTCGCAACCTGAAGGTTGCGTTACGGTTGCTTCAGCGCCAGGTACACCCCGTTCGTCCAGCCAAACCCATCCTGGTTCGGGTACTCGCCGCCGCCCGCCGTCAGATCGGCGGTGACGACGTTGTATTTCTCCATCAACTTGCCCGTCACGCGGAAGACCCGCTCGTTGAGTTCAAGCCAGCGGCGGCGGCCTTCGTCGGCGGTTTCGGTGAAGCCGTACCGCTGCAAGCCCCGGAACGTCATCCACTGGAGGGGTGCCCAACCGTTGGGCCAGTCCCACTGCTGGCCCGTCTGCGCGAGCGTCGTGACCCAGCCGCCCGCCTGCAAAAATTCCCGGCGCAGTTCCTCGTGGACCCGCGCGGCCTGTTCGGGCGTCGCCAGTTCAAAAAACAAGGGCGTTACCCCCGCGAGCGTCAGCGCCGGATGGGGCTGGCCGGTTTCGAGGTCGTAATCGTTGAAAAAACCGGCGGCTTCGTTCCAGCACAACGCCAGCAGCAAGGTTTTGCGCCGCTCGGCCAGGCGCGCGAACGCCCCGGCTTCGTCGGGTTGGTTTTCGTGGGCGTAGGCGTCGGAAAGCGTCGTTTCCAGGGTGTACAGCAACCCGTTCAGATCGACGGGAACGAGCGCGGCTGTGCGGATGGTCGGCATGGTTTTGCCGTCGGCCAGCCAGCGGCTGCTGAAGTCCCAACCCGACTCGCAGGCGGCGCGGATGTGTTCGTAGAGCGTTTCGGGTACCACGCCTTTCGCCTGCTCGGTCAGCTCGATTTCCTGCCGGTAGGCTTCGGGGCGGGGCGTGGGCGTATCGTCCCAGTACCGATTCAGGATCCCGCCGGGTACCCGCACGACCCGGCGAACGACGGCGCGTTCGTCGCCCAGTTCATCCTCGCCCGCCATCCAGAACTCGTACTCGCGCCGGAGCGCGGGCAGGTACCGGGCGAGTACTTCCGGCCCGTCGACCTCGGCCAGCAGCCGGACCATCAGCGCGAAAAACGGTGGCTGCGAACGGCTCAGGAAGTACGTCCGGTTGCCGTTGGGGATGAAGCCAAACTGCCCGATGAGGTACGCGAAATTGTCGAGCATCCCCCGAATCAGGTCCAGCCTTCCGGCCCGCCGCAGCCCGAGCATGGTGAAGTAGCTGTCCCAGTAAAAAATTTCCCGAAACCGCCCACCGGGTACCACGTAGGGGTGCGGCAGGGGTACCCGCGAGCTGTGGGCGACCGACTCGTCAGCCGGGCGCGTCAGCACGTCCCAAAGCCGGTTGATGTGACCGGTGGTACTCGACTGGAGGTCGCTGACGAAACCCGATGCTACTTTTTCGGGTACCCGGAATTCGGTGCGCACGAAGCGTTCCAGATCGAAATCAAGCGCGTTTTTCTGCGCTTCGTACGCCGCCAGTACGTCGGCGACGGGGCGGTTGGGTACGCTGTCGACGAAGGTTTTCGAATCGCTGAAGATGCCGCTGAGTTGAACGGTGCGGAAAAATTCGCCGAGGAGTACGTCCGGCGCGGGGGGAAAAGCAGCATTCACGGGAAATGTGTAGGTTTAAGTTTGTCACGCTGCGCCTGTCGAAGCGCCTCCTGATGAAGGCGCTTCGACAGGCGCAGCGTGACAGCAAACGGGACAACAAAGAAACACACAAACAACTCTGCCACCCATGCCCCACGGTCGCGTCAAACTTTCCCTGCTCCTCAATTATTTCGTGTTTGCCATCCTGCTCAACAGCGTCGGAACGGTCATTCTGCAAGTCCAGAACAACTACGGCGTCACGGCTTCGGCGGCCAGCGTGCTCGAAGCGTTCAAAGACCTGACCATCGCGCTCGTTTCGTTTGGGGTGGCTTCTTACGCCACGCGGCTTGGCTACAAACGCGCCATGCTGCTGGCGCTCGCGCTGGTCATCGCGGCGTGTTTGTTGATGCCGCAGGTACCGGCGTTCTGGACGACGAAACTGCTCTTCGCCGCCACCGGCGCGGGCTTTGCGCTCATCAAGGTTTCGGTGTTTGCGACCATCGGCCTCGTCACGCCCGACCGGCAGGCGCATGCCAGTTTCATGAATTTTCTGGAATCGTTTTTTATGGTGGGGGTACTCACGGGGTACTTCCTGTTCAGCGCCTTCGTTGACGACCAGAATCCGCAATCGACCGCCTGGCTGCGGGTGTACTACGTGCTGGCGGGCGTCGCCGCGCTGGCCCTGGTACTGCTCTGGAGTACCCCGCTCGACGAATCGGCGGTCGAACCCGAACCGACGAAATCACGGGCCGACGACCTGGCCGACATGCTCCGGCTGGCCCTGCGACCGCTGGTACTGGTTTTCGTGGCGAGCGCCTTCGTGTACGTGCTCATGGAGCAGGGCATCATGAGCTGGTTGCCGACGTTCAACAGCCAGATTCTGAACTTACCCACCTCGCTCAGCATCGAGATGGCGAGCATCCTGGCCGCGTCGACGGCCATCGGGCGCTTCGCGGCGGGATTTCTGCTGCGGAAGATTCGCTGGATTTACCTGCTCGTCGGTTGCCTGCTGATCGCGGCGGGTCTGGTGCTCGTGGCCCTGCCGCTGGCCGAAACGGCCGGTACTCACGTGGTCACCGGTTGGGGCGATGCGCCGCTGGCGGCCTTCGTTTTTCCGCTCATCGGGCTGTTCATCGCCCCGATTTACCCGGCCATCAACTCGGCCATTCTGAGTAGCCTCCCGCTCCGGCAGCACGGCCCGATGTCGGGGCTGATTGTCGTGTTTTCGGCGCTGGGCGGTACCACCGGATCAATCATCACGGGTAACGTCTTCGAGCGCTACGGCGGTCAAACGGCGTTTTATTTCTCGCTGGTACCCATCGGTCTGTTGCTGGTCCTGCTGACTACGTTCAGCCGCATGCAACCCGCCGGGGCGAAAGTTGACGTGACGAGCGGGGCGGGGCATTGACGAGGGTCAAACAAAAAAACGCCTCAGAACCAACGTTCTGAGGCGTACCGAGTGAGACGAAAGGGATTCGAACCCGTGACCCCTGCCCTGTCAAGGCAGTGCTCTAACCAACTGAGCTACCGTCTCGTTTGGGGTGGCAAAAGTAGCCACAAATCGCGTCAGCGCAAGACCACGCTCCCAATTTTTTGCCGCGCCAGCAGCCCCAGCAGCACAAATCCGACGACGAACAGCGTCCCGATGACGAGCACGCTGTTGCGCATCGAACCGGTCAGTTGCTGCACCAGCCCGAAGGCCGCCGTCCCGAGCACGATGGAAACCTTCTCGGTCACGTCGTAAAAACTGAAGTACGACGCGGTGTCGGGCGTGTCGGCGGGGATGAGTTTGGCGTAGGTCGAACGGGAGAGCGCCTGGATGCCGCCCATCACCAGCCCAACCACGGCGGCGAGCGCGTAAAACTGCGGCCCGGTGTAGACGAAGTACGCCCCGAGGCAGATGCCAATCCAGACCAGTACCGCCCCCATGAGCGCCCGGAAATTACCCACCCGCGCCGAAAGCCGCGAAAAGCCCCAGGCCCCGAAAATCGCCAGCAATTGCAGGATGAGCATGACCGTGATGAGTGAATCGGTCGGCAGGCGCAGTTCCTGATCGCCGAAGAGCGTGGCCAGGTACATCACCGTCTGCACGCCCATGTTGTAGAAAAAATAAGCGAGCAGGAAGCGCTTCAGGATGGGCAACTGCTCCAGTTCGGATAGAACGTGCCCGAGTTCGCGGAAGCCATTGAGCAGGTAGTTTTCGGTTTTTTCCTTGCGGGTACCCTCCGGCAACCGCGCAAACGGAATTTGCGCAAATCCCGCCCACCACAGCCCGACGGTCAGGAAGGAAATCCGGGAGGCCATCGCCGGGGAGATGCCGCCGTACAGTTGCGGAAACAGCAGCATCGACAGGTTGAACACGAGCAGCAACACGCTGCCGACGTAGCCCATCGAAAAGCCCCGTGCCGAGACGGCGTCGAAGCGGTCTTCGGTGGTGATGTCGGGCAGGAACGAATTGTAAAACACAATGCTCCCCGCCCAACCGACGAGCGAAAAAATAAACAGAAACGTCGACAGCGTGGCGGTTTCGGGCGTGAAGAAAAACAGCCCCGCGCAACTCAGCGAACCCAGGTAGCAGAAGAATTTCATGAAACTCAGCTTCCGCCCCGAGTAGTCGGCGATGGCCGAGAACACCGGACTCGTCAGCGCGATGAGCAGGAACGCCGCCGACACGCTGTACGAAAACAGCACCGAGTTGCGCAGCCGCCATCCCAGAAAATTGACCCATTCGCTGCCTGCGGCCTCGACGGCCGTCGCGCTGAAGTAAATCGGAAAAATGGCCGTCACGATGACGAGCGAATGGACAGAATTGGCCCAGTCGTAAAAACACCAGGCGCTGATGAGTTTGGGGTCGTTTTTGGTCACGGTTTTCAGTTCTCAGTTTTGAGTTTACAGTTTAAAGTTTTCAGTTGAATGCAGTTGTAGTTAACTGAAAACTCTAAACTCTAAACTCTAAACTATAACCTGGATATCCCTCCCCCAAAAATTCCAGCACCGCCCGCGTGAACGCGTGGTTGGAATCGCCCGCGACCATGTGGCTGGCTCCGGAGACGTTCACGCTGCGCACGTGGGGAACCGCGTCGAGAAATTCGACCATGATCCGTTCCGAAACCACGTCGCTCATGCCCCCGCGTACGAGCAGCGTGGGTACCGTCAGGCGTTGGGCGGCGGCGAAGAGGCGCGCTTCGTTGCGGATTTTCTGGTCGACGGCCGCGTGTCGCCAGTAGGCGAGCATCCGCGGGTCCCAGTGCCAGTAGTACCGGCCGTCGGCCCGGCGGCGGAGGTTCTTTTCGAGGCACGCGTGATCCTGCGGGCGGGGGCGGTGCGGCAGGTACCGGGCCACGGCTTCAGCGGCTTCGTCGAGGCTGGCGAACCCCTGCTCGGCGTGTTCGGACATGAACGCGAAAATCCGCTCGATGCCTTTCTCCTCCGCTTTCGGCGCGATGTCGACGAGCACCAGCGCCGAAGCCCCCGATTCCGCCGCTTCGCCCTCGGCCAGCAGGGCCGTCAGCCCGCCCATCGAGGCACCGACCAGCGCGGGCCGCCGGGTACCCAGTTGGGCGATGATCGCTCGTAGATCACTCACCAGAAAATCAATCCCGTACGCAACGGCTTCTGACCAGTCGCTGTCGCCGTGGCCGCGGGCGTCGAGGGCCAGGGCGTAGTATCCGGCCGCGGCCAGCAGGGTACCCGTTTCGCCCCAGGAATGGCGGGTTTGCCCGCCGCCGTGCAGGAGGAGTACGGGCGGATGCGCCGGGTCGCCGTAGGCGTCAGCGGCGATGAAAAAGCCGGGGGTGGTTTCGAATCGAAGCACGAGGGTAAACGAAAAAACGGTCCAGACGCGTCGCCTGAACCGTTGGAAAAAGAAGCCTTGCCTCAGGGCTTCGGCTGAAACGTCTCGCTGACCGTGTACACCGTGTTCGTGTTCGGATCGGTGATGCGGTAGCGCAAATTGAGTTGCAGGTCGGTGAGGCCGACTACTTCGCGCACCTGCGTCTGAAGCGCGGAACGTTGGTTGTTCGCTCCAATTTCGGTGTACTCCAGCAGCAGGCGCTGTTCGTCCTGCGTCAGTCGCCAGGTCCCCTCGAAAAAGACGGTCGGCGCGGTCGTGGTACATTTGCTGGCCCCTTCCTCGGCGGTGTACTTGCCATCGGTGGCGTACCGGTACACATCGTCTTTGGTGCAGGCATCGAAGTCCTTGAAATAATCCGTTTGACCGTTCAGCGCGGGCGAAACCGTCAGCGCCGTCTGAATCCAGGTCGCTTTCGTGAGCGCGTCGCGTTTGGTTGGGGCCACTTCGTCTTCTTTTTTACAGCCCAGCAGCAGGGGCAGTACCAGCATGAGCAGAAGAATCTTTTTCATGGGCGTAGGCGAACAGATTGGTTTCGGTGGGAAGTACCGGATTTCCAATCAGTTCCGCAAGGGAATCTAAAAACATACCGACCGCGCGGTTGTTCCCGAAACAGTAAAGCCGCTGGGTTGTCAGCTTTTTCAGAGCGTCGGCGTTTTCAGCCCGACCCGCCCTCCATGCGAAAACTCCGTTTTGTCCTCGGCTTGCTCCCGTTCGCCTCAGCCCTGGCCCAGCCCACGGTGACGGTTGTCGACCGCCCGGCGACGACCACCCGCAACGCGTTTTACGTCAGCAACCAGGCCCCGTTGCAGGCCGAGTACCTCGTCAAACTGCCCGTCGGGAGCGTACGACCGCGGGGTTGGCTGCTCGAAACCCTCAACCGGCAGGCCGATGGCCTGACCGGGAACCTCGGCAAAATCAGCGTCTGGCTCACGAAGAAAAACAACGCCTGGCTCAGCTCGACGGGTACCGGCGAGTACGGCTGGGAAGAACTCCCCTACTGGCTCAAGGGCTACGGCAACATGGCCTACGTGCTGCGCCGCCCCGAGATGCTGGCCGAAACGAAAATCTGGCTCGAAGGTACCCTCGCCAGCCAGCGCCCCGACGGCGACTTCGGGCCGGTCGTCCAGCGCAAGGGCAAGCGCGACCTCTGGGCGCAGATGCTGATGCTGTTTTGCCTGCAATCGTACCACGAATACGCCAATGATCCGCGGGTGCTCAACCTGATGACGAAGTACTTCCGCTGGCAGAGCCAGGTACCCGACGAAGAGTTTCTGGAAGACTACTGGGAAAACTCGCGGGGCGGCGACAACCTCTACAGCGTGTACTGGCTTTACAACCGCACGAAAGAACCCTTCCTGCTCGAACTGGCCGAGAAAATTCACCGCAATACGGCCAACTGGCGACAAGCCGACGCGGGCAAACTCCCCAACTGGCACAACGTCAACATCGCCCAGTGTTTCCGCGAACCGGCCACCTACGCGCTGCTGAGCGGCAACGCGGCCGACACCCGCGCGACGTACCAGAACCTGGCGCTCGTCCGTAAAAAGTACGGGCAGGTACCCGGCGGGATGTGGGGCGGCGACGAAAACAGCCGCGAAGGCTACGCCGACCCGCGGCAGGCCGTCGAAACCTGCGGGATGGTCGAACAGATGGCTTCCGACGAGTTGCTCGTCCGCTTCACCGGCGATCCGGCCTGGGCCGACCACTGCGAAGACGTGGCCTTCAACACCCTCCCCGCCGCTTTCCTACCCGACTACCGCGCCCTGCGGTACCTGACGGCCCCGAACATGGTCGTCAGCGACGCCAAAAACCACCATCCCGGCATCGACAACAAAGGGCCGTTTCTGATGATGAACCCCTTCAGCAGCCGCTGCTGTCAGCACAACCACTCGAACGGCTGGGTGTACTACGCCGAAAACCTCTGGATGGCCACGCCCGACAACGGGCTGGCGGCGGTACTCTACAACGCGTCGGACGTGACGGCGAAAGTCGGCAACGGAACGAACGTCACGATCCGGCAGGAAACGGGGTACCCGTTTGAAGAACAAATCCGCTTTACGGTCAACCCGGCCCGGTCGGTACGCTTTCCGCTCTACCTGCGGGTACCGGCCTGGTGCCAGAAGCCGGTGGTGCGGGTGAACGGGAAAGTCGTCGCGGCCGACGTAAAACCCGGCCCGTACCTGCGGCTCGAAGCCACCTGGAAAAAGGGCGACCGCGTGACGCTCGACCTGCCGATGCGCCTGGCCGTGCGGCGCTGGACCGAGAACAAAAACAGCGCGAGCGTGAACTACGGCCCGCTGACGTTTTCGCTGCGCATCGGCGAGGAGTACCGCCGGGAAGACAGCAAAAAAACCGCCATCGGCGATTCGGGCTGGCAACCCGAGGCTGACCCAACGGCCTGGCCCTCGTTTGAGATTCACCCGAAAACGGCCTGGAACTACGGGCTCGTACTCGACGCCGAGCGGCCCGAAAATTCGTTTGAAGTGATTCGCACCCAAACGGACGGGAAATTTCCTTTTACCAACGACACGGCCCCAATTCAGCTGAAAGCCAAAGCCCGCCCGATTCCCGGCTGGGGCGTCGACGAAACCGGTCTGTGTGCCGTCCTGCCGCCGAGTCCGGTGGCGAGTACCGAACCCGTTGAGGAGGTCCGCCTCGTGCCGATGGGCGGTGCGCGGCTGCGCATTTCGGCGTTTCCGGTAGTCAACTAAGTTTCGGCGGTTGGTGGCTGACTGATTATTTTTCACCCTACTACTTTCATGAATCCATTCGTTCGACACGCCCTGCGGACCAGCCTTTTCGGTCTGCTCAGTTTGACGACGGCACTCGCCCAGTCGCCCACCCCGCCCGCGCCCACCGTCCGCAAGGCTCCGATTCTGAGCCGCTGGGAAAAAGCGCTGACGCCCGCCAACGCCTGGCGCGAGTACCCGCGCCCGCAGCGCGTACGCGAGCGGTGGCTCAACCTGAACGGTACCTGGCAGTACGCCATCCGGCCCCTGACCGACCCGATGCCCACAAAATTCGACGGGTCGATTCTGGTGCCTTTCGCGGTGGAATCGACGGTTTCGGGCGTGAACAAACCCCTCACGCCCGAGCAACGGCTGTGGTACCGCCGGACGGTGAGCGTCCCCGCCGACTGGAAGGGTCAGCGGGTTCTGCTGCACTTCGAGGCGGTCGATTACGAATGCACGCTCTGGCTCAACGGCGGCCTCGTCGGCTCGCACGCGGGCGGCTCCGACGCGTTTTCGTTCGACGTGACGAAGTACCTCAAAGGCACTGGCCTCAACGAACTGGTCCTGGCCGTGACCGACCCGACCTCGACGGGCGAGCAGCCCCGTGGCAAACAGGTACTCAACCCCAGCGGCATTTTTTACACAGCGGTTTCGGGCATCTGGCAGACGGTGTGGATGGAGCCGGTACCGGACACCTACATCGAGGAAGTGCGCCTGACGCCCGAACTCGACTCGGGCCGGGTGCGCGTCGAGGTACTCCTCGACCGGCCCTCGACGCGCCTGACGCAGGCCATCCGGGTCACGGCCCTCGACGGCACCACACCCGTCGCCACGGTGATGCTGCCCATCAACACGCGGGGGTACCTGCCGATTGCCAACCCGAAACGCTGGTCACCCGATTCGCCTTTTTTGTACGGCTTGAACGTCGAACTGGTTCCGGTCAACGACCCGTTCGTCGGCACGCCGGCGGCCGGTACCTCGGGCAACCGCCGTCCGCGCGATCCCGACCGGCTCCGGGCTGCCTTCGCCGGGGTGCAGGCCACCGGCCCCGCCACGGACGCGGTGACGAGCTATTTCGCCATGCGGAAGATTTCGACAGGACCCGGTCCGGTACCCAACCAGCCGGTTTTGCTGCTCAACAACCAGTTCGTGTTTCAGAACGGTCCGCTCGACCAGGGTTGGTGGCCGGGCAGCCTGCTCACGCCGCCGTCGGACAGCGCGATGGTATTTGAGATCGACTTCCTGAAACGGTCGGGGTTCAACATGCTCCGCAAGCACATCAAAATTGAACCCGCCCGGTACTACTACCACTGCGACCGGCTCGGGATGCTCGTCTGGCAGGACATGCCCTCCAGCTACACCGACGGACTGTTCCTGCCGCCCGAGGCGAAGTCGGATTACCTCCGGCGCTCGAAGGCGGCTGAGCAGTTTGAGCTGGAATTCCGGCGGATGCTGAACCAGTTGCATCCCTTCCCGAGCATCGTAACCTGGGTCGTTCACAACGAAGGCTGGGGCCAGTACGACAACCAGCGACTGGCGCGCTGGGTGAAGGACCTCGACCCGAGCCGCCTCGTCAATGCCGCCAGCGGCTGGAGCGATTTCGGTGCGGGCGACTACTTCGACATTCACACCTACGAAGAAGAACCCCGGGCCCCCGAACCCAAGCGCGACCGGGTGGTGGTGATTGGCGAGTTTGGCGGCATTGGCTGGCCCGTGGCGGGGCACCTCTGGAACCCGGAGATGCGCAACTGGGGCTACCAGACCTACCAGGACGCCGCGACGGTGGAAAAAGCGTACCGGAAAAAATACGCTAAAATCGTCGAGTACTACCAGCAACGCGCCCTCTCGGCGGCGGTCTACACCCAGACAACCGACGTGGAGGGCGAGGTCAACGGGCTGCTTACCTACGACCGGGCAGTCATTAAGATTCCGGTCGAAACGCTGCGGGCGATTCACGCGCCGCTGTTTCGGTAAGTGAGGATTTCCCCAACCTGACCAGCCGACGCCTAGTTGAGCTGGATCGACGAACGATCTTCGTGCTTTCGCCTCACGTTTCCGAGCGGGCGTGGGCCGGATGCGGTTGGTCATCTCGCGAACCCAGGTGCGCGAATAAAAAATCGTCATCCGGTCCAATTCTGGCAGCCTCAGTCATTGTAGCAGTGTGAACCAACCATTGACTACCGATGACAACTAACCACACAAAATCGGAACGTAGAAAGCACACGGCCTACTGGGTAGCCACCGGCCTCTTGGTCTTCGGCATGGTGTTGGGCGGAATCGGCCAACTCAGTTATGCAAAATTTAACGCCGACGGCATGATTCGCCTGGGCTACCCCCTGTACACCATGCGGATCATCGGTGCCTGGAAATTACTGGGCGTAGTTGCCATCCTCGTACCCGGCTACGGGCTGCTGAAGGAATGGGCGTATGCGGGCTTCTTTTTCATTCTGTCCGGGGCGGTTCTCTCCCACCTGAGTGCGGACGAACCAATCCAGGCCTGGATTGCCTCCTTCACGTTTACTATCCTGACCGTTTTGTCGTGGTACCTGCGACCGGCCAATTGCCGAATCGTCGTGCCAGATGGCACGAATCCGGTACCTCCAGCCGTCAAAACCCTTCGTTGAAAGGATTTCCCTACCACCGGGCTCACCACCCGTCGTTCTGGCAACTGAGTGAGCTTTCTCTTTTCGCTGTCCCCTGAACGAATTCATTTTGTTGTTCCGCCAACCCAGCACCAATCGTGCTCCCCTGTCACCGGCCGAACTGGAAGCAATCACCAACCAGTGGCAGGCCTGGGTCGGGGTATTGCGGCCCGCGGAAAACTAGCGGGTAACGGTACCCGCTTGGCGACGGAAGGGAAAGTACTCCGGGCCGATGGGTTGGTAACGGACGGACCCTTCGTGGAGGTCAAAGAGCGACTGGGCAGTTTTCTGGTCGTTCGGGCCAAAAATTTAGATGAAGCAACGGCATTAGCCGAGGGCTGTCCCGTACTGGCGATGCAGGGAAGTGTTGAAATCTGACCCGTGTTGGGCTGATCACCTTTGAGTAGTACCCCACAGGATTACGGGTGGGGCATTCGACCGTATGCAGAACGCGCAGGACTCGCTCAAGCAATTGTTTCAGTAGGAATTTGCCCGGCTGGTCGCCCTGATTAGCAGGCGGTATGGATTGCAGCACATCGAACTGGCCGAAGACGTCGTTGGCGAAACCTTCCTGCTGGCGGCGGAGACTTGGGGGGTGCGAGGTATCCCCCCCAATCCAACGGCCTGGCTGTACCTGGTCGCCAAGCAAAAACTCATCCCCCAGTTCAGAAGGCGTAAGTTGCTGGAGGAGACCGTTATGCCCCAACTTCTCACCCAGGCCGCCGAGGTCGAAGAAGGTGCCTTGCCTGACTTTTCGGAAGAGACCATTCGGGATAGTCAACTGCGAATGCTGTTTGCCATTTGTACATCCGTCATTGCCGACGAAGCCCAGATTGGCTTAGCCCTACGGATTCTCTGTGGTTTTGGCATCGATGAGATTGCCTCTGCCTTTCTGACCAGCAAAGAGACCATCAACAAACGCCTGTTTCGGGCGAAAGAAAAAGTACGGCGGGCTAACGTAACGATGGAATTGCCGCCGGAGGGCGAGTTGGTTCGCCGCCTGGATCGCGTTTTACACGTCATCTATCTGCTGTTCAACGAAGGGTATTATTCCAGAACGCAGAATCAGACCCTGCAAAAAGGCCTGTGCCTGGAAGCGATGCGTTTGGGAATCATGCTGAGTGAGTACGAGCAGACCAACGGCCCCAAAACCAACGCCCTGCTGGCGCTGATGTGTTTTCACTCGTCCCGGTTTGAGGCCCGGAGCGGCGGGCGTTCCGGCAGAGGCGCTCAGCGCGTTCAAACGGAGCCTCAATCCGCTGATCCACTCTTGCTCTACGAACAACAGGACGAAGCCCGGTGGGACACGGCCTTGATCAGGCAGGGCTTTGCGTATCTGGAACTCGCCCTGCAAGGCGACGAACTGAGTACCTACCACGTGGAAGCGCGCATTGCTTCCTGGCATTGCACCAAAGAAGATACGCCGGATAAATGGGTCGCCATTCTCGACCTCTACGACCAACTCATCAAAATTAACCCCTCGCCCAGCGTGGCGTTAAACCGGACGTACGCCCTCTTTAAAGTCAGGGGGCGCGAGGTGGCCCTGACGGCTGCCAAGAAATTACGGCTGGAAAGCAACCACCTGTACTGGACGCTGCTAGGTGAGTTAAACCAGGAAGCAGATCCCGAACAGGCCAGGGCCCAGTTTCGGCAGGCGCTTGCTCTGGCTAAGACACCGGTAGACCGACAAACGATTCAGCAGAAACTGGATCGACTGCGTTAAAACAGGGAAACGCTTTCAAGAGAGACTGCTAATTAAAAAAGTCGCTGATCATCCGTTTGACGATCAGCGACTCCGAAGAAAAACATCCACGTGGGTGCCTGTTTGCAGAGAGGAAGGGATTCGAACCCTCGATGCAGTTTCCCGCATACACACTTTCCAGGCGTGCGCCTTCAACCGCTCGGCCACCTCTCTGTTTCGGGTGCAAAGAAAGCCGTTCGGGGCCATTACCGCAAAACTCCGTCAGCTTTCTTCGGGGCTCATTTCTCCGCAGAGCGACTCGGCGAGGTACCGGCGTACGGCCGTCGGATCATCGGGGTACCTGCCGAAGAGATACATGAGCTTGGTCACGGCGGCTTCGGCCGTGATGTCGGCTCCGCTCACGACGCCCAAGTCGCGCAGGGATTGGCTGGTCTGGTACCGACCCTGCGTCACGCGTCCGCCGTTGCACTGCGAGACGTTGAACAGCACCACGCCCCGCTCGGTGGCCCGGCGCAGGACGTCGAGAAACGCCGGATCGGTGGGCGCATTGCCCGCCCCGAAGGTTTCGAGTACCACGCCCCGCAAGCCCGGCAAGTTGAGCAGCACGTCGACGGCGGCGGGCGTCAGGCCGGGGAAGAGTTTCAGGATGAGCACGTTCGGGTCAAGCCGGTCGTGCACGCGCAGGGCACGGGTGGAATCCGCCGGACGGATGTACGGGCGGTTGTATTCGATGGTCACGCCCGCCTCGGCCAGCACCGGGTAATTTTCCGATTCAAACGCGTTGAACTGGCTGCTTTCGTGCTTGCGGGCCCGGTTGCCGCGGAGCAGGTACGAATTGAAGTACACGCAGACTTCAGGTACCATCGGCGCGCCGTCGTCGGTGCGGGCGGCGGCGATTTCCAGGGCCGTCATGAAGTTTTCCTTCGCGTCGGTCCGGGCCACGCCGATGGGCAGTTGTGCACCGGTCAGGATGACGGGTTTGTTGAGCCCTTCGAGCAGGTAGCTCAGGGCCGATGCCGTGTAAGCCATCGTGTCGGTACCGTGCAGGATGACGAAGCTGTCGTACTGCGCGTCATGCTCGCCGATGAGCCGGGCCAGTTCGAGCCAGTGCGCGGGCGTCATGTCCGACGAGTCGATGAGCTGCGGCATGACGAGTACCGTCAGGTCGAAGCGCAACCGCCGGAGTTCGGGCAGGAAATCGAGGGCCTGGTTGAAATCGAAGGGCACGAGCGCGCCCAGCCGAGCGTCGTAAACCATGCCGAAGGTACCACCCGTGTACAGAATCAGGATCGAGGCTTCCGGGTCGGCAGGTGCGGCGGTGTTGAGGCGAATCAGGGTGCTCAAGGGCGGACTTCGGATGGCGAATGGCGGATTGAATCGCCGGTTTGGGGCTCAAGCAAGTGCCGGGCGTTTTGGGTGGTTTGTCGGACGACTTCGGCGAGGGGTACCTGCTTCAGGTCGGCGACGCGCTGGGCGATGAGCGGGAGGTATGCCGGTTCGTTGCGTTTGCCGCGGTGGGGTACCGGTGCCAGGTAGGGCGCATCGGTTTCGAGGACGAGGTGTTCGAGTCCCACGTGCGGGAGTACCCCGTCTAAGCCGCCGTTTTTAAACGTCGCCACGCCCCCGATGCCGAGCAGAAAACCCAGGTCGATGGCCCGGCGGGCTTCGTCGAGGGTACCCGCGAAGCAGTGGAAGATTCCGCGGCGCTTCGTCCCACCGTGCCGTTCGATGAGGTCGGCCACGTCGGCGAAGGCGTTGCGGTCGTGGCCCGAACGGCAGTGAATGGCGACGGGCAGGTCGTGCTGTCCCGCCAGCCAGAGCTGTGCAACGAAGGCCTGTTTTTGTTCGTCGACAAACGTCAGGTCCCAGTAATAATCCAACCCGATTTCGCCGACGGCGATAAACGCCCGCCGTTCGAGCCAGGCTTCCACTTCGTCGAGTTCACGCTGAAAATTTTCGCGCACGTAGGTTGGATGCAATCCGATCATCGGTCGGCAGCGCCCCGCGTACTGGTCAGCCAACGCGAGCATTCCATCGACCGTCGAGGCATCGCAGTTGGGCATCCAGAGTTCTTCGATGCCCGCGGCGAAGGCTCGTTCGAGCATCGCCGGGCGGTCGGTGTCGAAGGCTTCGTCGTAGAGGTGGGCGTGGGTTTCGATCATGCTGATGAAGTAAACTGGTAAGGGGTTTTTCATGATCTACACCCGTCCCGGCTCCGCTCGCCATGGCGGGTGTGGTAACCGCTTCGACCATGCGGCGACCATTCTACGCTTCACGACTTCCGCTTCCGCTCAATCGCCCGATTGTGCCGGGCAATTTCGGGTTCGAGCAGGTACACGTCGAGGATGGCCTTCGGGCGGGCAAGGTACTCGCGGACGAGCGTGCGGAGCGAGTACCCGTCGGGTACGTCCTGGGCGGCGAAGGCAATGGCCTCGACGCCCGAATGCCGGGCGATGAACAGCGCGCGGGCGTTGTGGAAGGGCTGCGAAACGATGGTGATGCGGTTTTGCCCGAACAGCACCCGGCTGCGGATGACCGAGTCGTAGGTGCGTTTCCCGACGTAATCCAGGCGCATGACTTCCTTCGGTACCCCCAGCCGCACGAGCGCCCGCTGCATGTCGAGGGGTTCGTTGTAGAATTGGGAATCGTTGTTGCCGCTCAAAATCAGGTGCTTGATTTTTCCTTCGTGGTAGAGCCGGGCGGCGGCTTCCATGCGGTACCGGAAAAATAAGTTTTCCAGTCCGCCGTACACGCTTTTGCTGGTACCGAGCACGAGCGCAACGTCGTTGGACGGCAGCGAGGCGACCGTGTAGTAATTCTGCGAGCGGGCGCTCTGCACGACCCAGAGGTTGCAGAGCAAGATGACCACCACTGCCCAGAATCCCGCCCAAATCAGCCCCTTCACGATTCGCTTCAGGAGCGAAATCGGCCAGGCCATGCGCCTTGGGGTGGTTCGGTTCAGGACTCGGGTACGCACGGGCGTTGGTTCAAATTATGAAAACAGGCCGAGCTGCGTGACGGCCTCCGGTTCTTCCTCCTCGACGGGCTCCGCGGCGACGGGTACCGGCGCGGGTACTTCCGCGACGGGCACGGGCCGCGGTTGGAGCAGGGTCACGGCCTGAACTTTGTACGGCGAAAGTCGTGCCCCCTGGGCCTTCCAGCCGCGGATGTCGACCAGTTCGTCCACGTTCAGAACCTCCTTTTCGACGGGTGAACGGTCGGTTTGCCTGAAGGCGACTTCAACCCGTGGGAACACGTCGACGCTGGCCGCCACAAGTTTGGAACCCTTCGTTTCGCTGATGAACAGGAATTTCTTGTCCAGCGTCGTGGTCTCAACGCGGAAGCGCTTGACGAAGTACTGCTTCGTGAGTCCGTCGAAATGCACCGCCGAGAGGAGCAGACTCGGAATAAACTTGACGAGTACCGCGATGGTTTGCGGCTCGTAGCGGTTGGTCAGCTCGAAGCTGGTCAGTTCGTATTGCCCATCCTTGTAAATGACCAGGATGCTGTCTTTCGCGCCGAAGTTGCCGAGGTATCGCCCGCGGTCGTCGCGGTTGAGGCGGCCAATCGTCTCGTCGTACCACAAATCCACGCCGCCGAGGGTACTCACGCCCGCCGACTTCAGGGCGATTTTTCGCACTGGAAATTTGGTCAGGATGTTGCCCATCGCCTCGCGGTTTTTGATGGCGAGGTCCTTGAAATCAAAATCGAACTGCTTGACTTTGGCGGTACTCGTGGCCGTCAGATTCACCTGAATCACCTCGGCCTCGCCGTTGTCGTTGGCCGTGAAGTACAGCACTTTCGACTTGGGCGTTTCCTGCGTTACGTAGTACTCGCGGTCGCGGGTCGCCGCCGTGACCTTGAAGCGTTTCACGTAGCTGATGCCCGATTTGCCGTCGACGTACGCCACGTTGTAAACCCGCCGGTCGTCGCTTTTCTTGAAAACCGAGCAGTAAATGATGTCTTTGCCAACGAAGACCTTCTCCTGAATCTTGGTAATGAGGTACTTGCCGTCGCGTTTGAACACGATGACGTCGTCGATGTCGGAGCAGTCGGAAACGAACTCGTCCTTTTTCAACCCGTACCCGATGAAGCCGTCTTCGCGATTCACGTACAGCTTTTGGTTGGCCGCCGCCACGACGTTCGCCGCCACCGTGTTGAAATTTTGAATGACCGTCCGGCGCTCGCGACCCTTGCCGTACTTTTTGAGCAAATCCTTGAAGTACGCGATGGCGTAGCGGGTCAAGTGGGCCAGGTTGTCTTCGGTTTCGGCCAGGTCCTGCTCCAGCTTGCGCATCAGTTCATCGGCCTTGAAGGCGTCGTACTTCGAGATGCGCTTGATGCGGATTTCGAGTAGCCGCAGGATGTCGTCTTCGGTAATTTCGCGGTAAAAATCCTTTTTATATTTATCCAGCCCCTTGTCGACCGTCGCGACGACCGCCTCGAAGGTTTCGCACTCCTCGATTTTTCGGTAAATCCGGTTTTCGATGAAAATCTTTTCGAGCGAGGCGTAGAGCAGTCGTTCGCGGAGGTCGTGCAGCCGGATTTCCAGTTCGCGCCGGAGCAATTCTTTCGTCTGCTCCGTGCTGATTCGAAGAATCTCGCCGACATGGACGAAACGCGGCTTTTCCCCTTCGATGACGCAGGCGTTCGGCGAAATCGATACCTCGCAGTCGGTGAAGGCGTAGAGCGCGTCGATCGTGATGTCGGGCGACACGCCGGGGGCGAGCTGTACCTGGACTTCAACTTCCGCCGCCGTGTTGTCAACGACTTTTTTGATTTTGATTTTGCCCGCGTCGCTCGCCTTGACGATGCTGTCGATGAGCGCCGGAGTCGTCGTGCCGTAAGGAATTTCGCGGATGACGAGTGTTTTTTTGTCGAGTTCCTCAATCTTGGCCCGGATGCGGACTTTCCCGCCGCGGAGGCCGTCGTTGTAGTTCGACACGTCGATGAGGCCGCCCGTCTGAAAATCGGGGTAGACCTGCACCGACTTGTCCTTCAAAATTTCGATGGACGCCTCGATCAATTCGATGAAGTTGTGCGGCAAAATCTTCGTCGCCAACCCGACGGCAATCCCTTCGACGCCCTGCGCCAGGAGCAGCGGAAACTTTACGGGCAGCGTGACGGGCTCGCGCTTGCGGCCGTCGTAGCTGAGTTGCCACTCGGTCGTGTCGGGGTTGTAGACGACGTCGTTGGCAAATTTCGAGAGGCGTACTTCGATGTAGCGCGGGGCTGCCGCGCCGTCGCCCGTGCGGACGTCGCCCCAGTTGCCCTGGGTATCAAACAGTAAATTTTTCTGGCCGAGGTTGACGATGGCTTCGTTGATCGACGCGTCGCCGTGGGGGTGGTACTGCATCGTCGCCCCGATGACGTTGGCGACCTTGTTGAAGCGCCCGTCGTCCATCTCCCGCAGGGCGTGCAGAATGCGCCGCTGGACGGGCTTCAGGCCGTCCTCAACGGCGGGCACGGCCCGTTCGAGAATGACGTACGAGGCGTACTCCAAAAACCATTGTTCGTACAGGCCGTCGACGGCCAGTTTTTCTTGTAATTCGTCGTCGTGTGCGTGCTGCTCGCTCATGGGTGGGAATTGCGAAACGGGAGGCGTTCCGCCCGCCGGGTTGTAAATAAAGGACGGGATTAGGGGTAAAAATAGGGAAAAAGGGCGAAATGCAGGACCCTCATCCTAAATCCTTCTCCCAGGGAAGAAGGACTTTTTCGTTGGAGTGAACCTTTGTGATTACTCCCCTCTCCCAAGGGAGAGGGGCTGGGGGTGAGGGGCCGCGCGACAACGAGCGCAGGGCTATCGCTTTCTATTTTGCCACCCACTGCTGCAACTCGTTCAGCACCCGCTCCAGTTCATGAAGTACCTCCTCATTTCTGAACCGAACGACTCGGCAACCCAGCCGCTCCAGTTCACCCGTCCGCCAGGCGTCGTACGTAGCCTGATCAAGCCAGTCATGCCCGCTTCCATCCACCTCCACCACCAACCGTTTCTCGTGGCAGTAAAAATCCAGTACGAACGTCGCCATCGGGTGCTGCCGCCGAAACTTGACGCCGAAGCCCCGGTCGCGGAGGTGCGACCAGAGTACCTGCTCGACCTCGGTCGATTCGCGACGCAGGTACCGGGCGTTTCGGAAGGTAGTTTCGGGGGCGTCGTGGTGGAAGGGCTTGCGCATAAAAAACGAGTAAGGGCTTTCGGATTGAAGAAAGCCCTTACTCATTCACGCACTGGTACCGTACGCTCAATTACCACTCTCCCTGCCGCCCGAATTTTTCCTTTGAGGCCTTGCCAAACGCCGCCCCCGCCGCGCCGAGGGCGGCGAGTACCTCGTCCATCGATTGGCCGGTGGCCTCGCGGGCGGCGGCAATGACCGTGTTGCACTCGTTGGCGTCCATGAAGCAGGCCGCTTCGTAAATCCGGTCCTGGTCTTCGTCGGGAATGACCTGGAAACCGTGTTTATCGGCGTGGATGAGCGCCCCTGGCTGAATTTTGCAACCAAACGCCTCGACCTCCACGCCCCAGCGCACCGGCCAACTGAAGGCGTGCCCGACGCACATGCGTTTGGCAAGTGCTTTAAATCCCGCGTTGGTCATCTCGTCCACGTCGCGGATGGCCCCGTGCGTGATGGTACCCACGCAGCCCAGCGCCCGGTGGATGTTGGCGTTGACCTCGCCCCAGTACGAGCCAACATGCGGGTCGTCCAAGTCCTGCACGACGACGATTTTCGGACCGGGTACGCTGGCGACGTAGGCCCGGTACGCGGCCAGGTTTTCGGGGTGGTCGCGGAGGTGGCTGGGGTTGCTTGGCTCGCAAACGACCGTCACGGCGTAGCCCACCATCGGGCCCATCTGCGGCATGTAGTCGCGGGTTTCGTCGAGGTTAAACCAGCCCTTCGTCGTGTCGTGGCGAGTGATCTGTTCCCAACCGTTGTAAATCGTGGGCGTATTCCAGCGCTTGAGTTTGAGGAGATCGGAGTGGGTCATTTTTTCAATGATGAATTGAGAATTAGGTATGAAGAATGAGGGCCTACGCGCCGAGGCGCAGTTTTTCGAGGCGAGGCACCAGCAGGTGGTACAGTCCCAACGCCAACAGATACATTGATCCGGCCCCTACCAACACGGGCAGGTAGCTGCCGGTGGCTTCGAGGAGGTACCCGGTGGCCGTGGCGACAAGCATACCGCCGATGGCCCCGGCCGTACCGCCGATGCCGATAATCGTGGCGACGGCGCGTTTCGGGAAAAGATCGGAAGCGGTGGTAAACAAGACCGACGACCAGCTCTGGTGCGCGGCGGCGGCGAGGGCAATCAGGCCAACGGCCACCCAGAGCTGACTCGCGTAGGCCGCCCCGACGATGGGCAGGACCAAGAGTGCGGAAAGCAGCAGCACCGATTTCCGCCCCCGGTTTACCGACCAGCCGCGCCGCAGCAGGTGCGACGACAGCCAGCCCCCGGCGGTACCCCCGACGGCAACGACCGTGTAAATCACGACCAGCGGCAGGATCGACGTGGTGATGTTCAGCCCGTACTGCTTCGCCAGAAACTTGGGCAACCAGTACAAGTAGAACCAAAATACCGGGTCGGTCAGGAATTTGGCCAGCATAAACGCCCAAGTGGCCCGGTACTGGAACAGCGACAGCCAGGGTACCTTTCCGTTGGATTCCACCTCCTGCCCGGCGCGGATGTATTGCAGTTCATCGGCCGACAGCCGTGCCTGCCGTTCGGGCGATTCGTAAAAAAACCACCAGACCACCAGCCAGGCGAAGCCCAGCGCGCCCGTCACGAAAAACGCCGCGGGCCAGCCCCAGGTAACCGCCAGCAGGGGTACCACCAGCGGTGCCAGCACCGCCCCAAGGCTCGACCCGGCGGTGAACAGGCCCGTGACGAAGGCGCGTTCGCGGGCGGGAAAGTACTCGGCAAAGGCCTTGATGGCCGCGGGCGTGTTGCCGCCCTCGCCGAGTCCCAGGGCGGCCCGCGCCACGGCAAACTGCCCCAAGCTTCGCGCCCAGCCGTGCGCCAGCGCCGCTACGCTCCAGAGGCTAATTGCGACGGCATAGCCGAGTTTGGTACCGAAGCGGTCGATGAACCAGCCAAAGCCGAGGTACCCCAGCGCAAACGCCGCCTGGAAGGCCGTCACGATGTATCCGTACTCGATTTCGGACCAGTTAAATTGTTTTTCCAGCTCGGGCGCGAGCAGCCCGAGTACCTGCCGGTCGACGTAGTTGATCGTGTTGGCGAAAAATGCCAGCGCGCCGATGCGCCAGCGAAAACGACCGACGGTGGCGAGGGGTTGGGTGGTCAGCGTGGAGGGCATGGGTTTAGAGTTTTTTAACCGCGGAGAGGCAGAGGTCACGCAGAGAACGCGGAGACTCTGGCTCCTCAGCGGTTAAAACCGTTCACGTAGGTTCTCATACTCCGTCAGCAGCCAATCCGTCCGCTGCCTCAGCTCCAGGGTCAGGTGCCCCACGTCCCGTCGGGTCTGGAGCAAAATCGGAAAACCGCGCTGGTGCAGGGCGTACTTGGCGATGGTCGGGTAGGCGGTGTGCATCAGGTCCATGTGCTCGCGCAGGAAATCCTGTACCTCGTCAACGACCTCCTGCCGGTCCACGGCGTCGTAGTTCGCGCAGAGCCAGCTAATCAATTCCGGAAAAAAATTGCCCTGAATGCACGACAGCCCCGCCGACCCCGCCCGCAGCGACGCGACGGCGTGGGGCAGGTACGCGTCGAATAGCCCGAAGGGTACCCCGGCGGGTACCGCGGCGAGTTTCGCCCGGACCTGCGCGAGGTCGAGGCTGGTGTCTTTGTGGTAGACGACGCGCCCCGTGCGGACCAGTTCGCCAAGGTGTTCGGGCGACACGAGCCGTTTGGCCGGTACCGGGCATTCGTAAAAACCCAGCGGGACGCCCTCGGTCTGGTCGATCAGGTCGTGGGCGCGCTCCAGCCAGACTTCGTCCGAATCATCGGCGTCGGCCAGCAGACCGGTGATGGCAATGACGGCCTGCACGCCCGTGTCAGCGATGCGGTTCACGAAGTCCGCTTGTTCCGCTATCGGTCCGCCGAAGGTACCGGTCGCCACGACCGGTACCCGACCGGCGGCGGCCTGCACCACGCAACGGGTTACGGCGAAGCGTTCGTCGGGCGTCAGTTCGTACATCTCGCTGGAGAGGCAGTTGGCAAACAGGCCCACCGCACCCGCATCGAGGTAGTGATGCGTCAGGCGGGTCAGGGTGGTGTAGTCGACCGCGCCGTTTTCGTGAAAGGGCGTGAGCATCACCGGGATGAAGCCGTGGGGAATCTGCATGGGAGGTAACGGGTCCGACCTGCGGTCTGACCAAGCAGGTATCGGTCAGATCGCAGGTCGGATCCGCTTGTTTTTACTTTTTCAACAACCACACTTCACTCACCTGATTCCCCCGTCCCGACTCGCCCTCGCCGGGCGGTTTGGTCCACGAGAGCGTCAGGGTACCCGAACGGGTGGCCTCGGCGGGCAGGTCGAAGTCGAGGGCTTCCCATTCTTTTTTGAGCAACGGATGAACCTCCGTCGATTCGTTCGCCACCAGCCGCACCGGTCCTCCCGCGTACACGACCCGCACCCGGTACCGCGCTGCCGGGTCGAGGCCCTCGTAGCGCAGCCGGATGGCCTGGTCGTACAGCCCCATCACGTGCGTTTGCCAGGCCAGCGGCAACCGTTCCTTGTTCGGGGCCCGCTGCTCGCTGATGGCCAGCGGCGTGCGGAGAAAATCCGGGTCTTCGGCGTAACTCGCCGACCGGATCAGGTGCGGCTGCCGGACCGGGTTGCCGAGGTCGTCGTAAAATTCGCCCGCCGCCAGTTCGGTACCCGACGCCAGTTTTCGGAGTTCGGCCAGTCGCTCGGGTTCGGTGGGCAGGGCCGCGATGCGCTCGAACTGCGTGAGCAGGTAGGGCCGGTTGTTGAGCGGCGTGTCGAGGCGTTCGAGCGTGGCCCCGTCGGAGCGGGCGGCCTGGTGGTGCCGCCCGAGGTAAAGCTGCATCCGAATGCTCTGAAACAGCGCCTCGCCCAGTTCGAGCAGGCGCGTGCGCAGCGGCATCGCCACCGGCGCGGTTTCAACCTTCGCGAGTACCTCCCGGGCCCGCTGCACGGCGCTCGTCGAACCGAGCTGGCGCGGGTCGCTGAGAATCGTCAGCGCCTCTCGTTCGAGGTCTTGCCCCTGCCGGTACCGCTGGCGGAGATACGCGTCGTAGTACGCCCGAAACAGCGCCTGCTGGAAACGCCAATTGAGCAGCCGCGGCGGCGGGGCAGCTTTTTCCATCCGCTGGAATTGCGCCAAGGTACTGTCGATGCCGACGTTCCCGGCAATCGGTCCGCGCCAGTTTTGCTCCAGAGCGAGGAGGCCGTCGGCCAAGGCTTCTTCCACGTCCGGCCCGATGAACGTCCGGGCGTACTCGCGCAGGATGTCGCGCACGGGCCGGTCGGGGTTCCAGGCCAGGGCACTCCAGAGCATTTTGTTGACGTCGTCGTTGCAGCCTTCCGAGTAGGCGATGAAGCCTACCGTGTGCGGCTGCGCGTAGCGAAACACCGCCGCCATGTCGGCGGGCCGCGGGTTGATGGGTTCGCGGTGTTGGGTGATGACGAAGGGGTAGTCCCAGTCGGGCACGGGGTACTGGCAGCGGTGCGAGTGGGTAATGTCGGGGTACAGCCGGACGGGGTACCGGGCGGGTACCCAGGCGCGGAAGTCGGCGACGTTCATCCGCATCCAGGGCCCGTAGGCGACGCCCGTCAGCCAGGGCGGATTCTGATGGATGAGCCGTTTGAACGTGTCGAGTCGTGCGGCACTGAAACCCTGCGGGGCCACCCACCAGCGGGCATTCGGGTGAACCCGTTTCAACTGCGCCGCCTGTTTTTCGAGCATTGGAAACAGGACTTCGGGCGGCGTGTGACCGGGGTCGCCGCAGGGGACGAGCACGGCGTCGAGGCGGGGCAGTTTCCCGAGTACCTCGCCCCACTCGACGAGCGCCTTCGCGAGCGTTTCGGGTTTCGTGTAGTCGTCTTCGAGGGCCGGGTACCAGACCCAGACGTCGAGGCCGTACTCGGCGGCGATGCGGGCCTGGGCCACCATCGTTTCCATCGGCGGCTGCGGGGCGTGCGGACTATCGAGGACGTCGTCGGTCCGGGGCGGGAGAAGTTCGATGGCATTGGTACCGAAAATGGCCAGTTCGCGGATGTACCGTTCCCACTGCCGCAAATCCCAGCCGTCGTAGGAATTGGTCTTGGCCCGGTACCCAAGCTGGTGGCCGCGCATTGCGATTTTCGGTGCTTCCGTCGCCCGAAGGTTTTCCGAAACCGAAAGTTGATCCCGCTCCATCCGCAGGTTTCGCAGCAGGTACCCCGCGCCGAACACGGTTCCGCGCGGGTCGTTGCCGAGTACCCAGACCACCGGCCGGGTACCCGCCTCGACCCGCACCTGGTACCCTTCGGCAACCGCTTTCGCGGCAAGTGCGGCTGAAGGTACTCGTCCCGCTTTCGCGAGGGTACTCCCCTGCCCCACGGCGATGACCGGCCCGGTCCCGGCGGGCCAGAGAGTGCTCGTTTTCAGCCGGACGCGGGTTCGGCTTTCAATTTCTTCGACCAAAAGTTGCGCGGCTTTTTTCTCAGGGGTGCTCGCGTTAGCCGGAACGAACACCGCCGCCTGCGACAGATCGAGTGCCGATTGAGCGTGGGTCGACGGAATCCAGACGGCAATCAATACCAACGCAGCGAGAAGACGAGTCATGGATAACAGAAGTTGAGAACGAGGTGAGAAATCCTCCGACCGCAGAGCCGCCGGAGGATCGAGTTACGAACCTAGGAAGAAGCAGTTAGGAGTTTAAGGTTTAGCGTTACAGATAAAGGAACTTAGCTCAACCTCTAAACTAAAAACCCTAAAGTCCTCAATACCCATCATTCTGCGTGATTTTGGGATTGATGTCGCGTTCGCTCTGGGGAATCGGGAACAGCACGTGGAAGGGCTGCATCGCGAAGCCTTTCGAGGTCATCACCGGCAGCGCCCGGCCCGTGCGGACGAGGTCGAACCAGCGGTGGCCCTCAAAGGCCAGTTCGAGGCGGCGCTCGGTTTCGACGGCCAACGCGAAGGCGGCTTTGTCCAGGCCCGGCGGCACGTCGGCGCTCGTGTTCGTCACGCCGTACGCCCGGCGGCGGACCCGGTTGATAGCCTCGTAGGCGGCGGCATTCGGACCGCCGTTGACCTCGTTGAGTGCCTCGGCGTACATCAGCAACACGTCGGCGAAGCGCAGCAGGGGAAAGTTCATGTCGCTGTCGCTGACGTTGAACGGAATCGAGCCGTACTGCGGCTGGAGGTACTTTTTCACCCAGACGTTCATCAGCCCGTTGATCCGCAGCGAATCGAAATTGGCCGAACGTCGCGGGTCGGTGCGCGGGTACGCCTGCACAGCGTCAGGGGTCGGAAGCATGAAACCGCCGTTGCCAATGCCCACGCCCGTGATCGACACGGGTCCGTTCGGCGGGGCTGCACCGGTGGTGTAGATGCTGCCTTCGCCGATGCCGCCGGTTTTGAACTGCACCTCAAAAATCGATTCCCGGTGCCCGACGTTGTTCGATTTGGCCGGGTCGAAGTTGTCGCGGTACTGCGGGGCCAGGTCGTACACGCGCCCGCCCGTGGCGGTCAGGTCGATGACTTCCTTCAGCGTAGCTGCCGCCTGCGGGAAATCTTTCTGCGTCAGGTACACTTTGCCGAGTAGCGTTTTGGCCGCGCCCCGCGTGGCCCGGCCAATGTCGGCCCCGGTGTAGGTCGCGGGCAGTTTGCTTTCGGCGTCTTTCAAATCGTCGATGAGTTGTTTGTAGACGTCCGCCACCGGCGAGCGGGTGAACTGGTACCCCTCCTGGGCGTCCTTGATTTCGGTCAGCACGAGCGGGACGTCGCCGAAGAGCCGCACGAGGTTGAAGTAGTTCAACGCCCGGAGAAACTTGGCCTCGCCGATGAACTGGTTCTTCAGCGCGTCGGGCATCTGGACGGGACCGATGCGCTCGAGTACCAGGTTGGAGCGCTGAATGGCGAGGTAGCTCCCTGAGAAAAACGACTGAATGCTGGCGTTGGTCGGGCTGTGGACGAACAGGTCGATTTCGCTCATCTGCACCCGACCCGCGCCGCCGGGATTCTGCACGCTCACGTTGTCAGCGGGTACCTCGCTGAGGTGGTGAAACGTGTTGCCGTAGAGGTCGTTGCTCTGCAACGCGGCGTAGGTGGCGTTGACGGCCGTCCGGAAATCCGCCGGCGACCCGTAAAACGTTTCGAGCGAAACCTGGCTCTGCGGCGCGAGGTTCAGGAAGTCTTCGCTGCACCCGAGCAGGGCGAGGAGTGGAAGGAGAAGGAGTTTTTTCATGAGTTCAAGGAGGTAGGATGCAGGAGGTAGGATGTACGAGGTTTGTTTAAATTCTACCTCCTATAGCCTACCTCCTACCTGCTTCAAAAATCCACCGCTACGCCAAATGTCAGGGTGCGCGGGAGTGGGTACGAACCGTAATCGACGCCGGGATTCACGGCGGCCCGACCGGCGAAGCTCACTTCGGGATTGTAGCCGCGGTACCGGGTCAGCGTCAGGGCGTTCTGCACGTTGGCGTACACGCGGGCGTTGCGCAGGCCGAGGCGGTTTGACAGCCCCAGGGGCAGGTCGTAGCTCAGCATCACGTTGCGCAGGCGCAGGTACGAGCCGTCTTCGAGCCATTTCTCGTTCATGTTGATCGTGTTGTTGGTGGCCCCGGCCAGTTCGCGGGCGTACCCGGTACCCGGCTCCTGAGGCGATTTCCAGGCCCCTTCCACCACCTCGCGGTACTGGTTGTTGCCGATGCCGCCGGTGCCGATGAACCGCCGCGCGCCGTTGAGTACCTCGTTGCCCTGGACGCCCTGAATCAGAAACATCAGCTCGAAGCCGCGGTAGCTGACCGTGTTCGTCAGGCCGTAGATGAAGTCGGGGAAGGCGTTGCCGATGACCGTCCGGTCGAGGGCGTCGATTTTCTGATCACCGTTCGTGTCGCGGAAGCGGTAATCGCCAGGCTTGGTCGGGCTACCGGAGGTCCACTTCGGCCAGGCATCCACTTCAGCCTGGGTATTGAAGACGCCCTCGATGGGGTACCCGTAAAAATTGCCGAGCGGCTGGCCCACTTCGATCACGTGCGAGTCGGCAATCTGCGAGGTACCCATCAGAATCCGGTCGCCGTTGGGGCCGAGAGCGAGTACTTGGTTGCGGTTGAAGGAAAGGTTGAAGTCCGTCGTCCAGCCCAGTTTGCCCGCCCGGTCGCCGACGAGGTTGCGCGAGTTCACGGTGAATTCCCAGCCCCAGTTTCGCACCTTGCCGATGTTGGTCAGTACCTGGCTGTAGCCCGTCACGCGCGGAACGTTCACGTTGAGCAGCAGGTCGTTGGTGAGTTTGTTGTAAAAATCCACCGTCAACCCGAGGCGATCGTTCAGGAAACGGGCGTCGGTTCCGATGTCGAGTTGCCGGGAGGTTTCCCAGCGCAGGTCCGGGTTCACGAGTCCAATCGGTGCCAGCCCCGTCGCCAGTTCGCCGAGGCCCGCCCCGAGGACGTAGTTCTGGTCGCGGAGCAGGCCCCGGTAGGCGTAGTCGCCGATGTTGTTGTTGCCGCCTACGCCGTAGCTGGCCCGGAGTTTCAGGTCGCTGACCGCGTTGCTGAGGTTTTGCATGAACGGCTCTTCCATAACCTGCCAGCCCACCGAAGCCGAAGGGAACAGCCCCCACTTCCGGTTGGTCCCAAAGCGCGAAGAACCGTCGCGGCGGATGTTGAACGCCAGCAGGTACTTGCCCGCGAAGTTGTAGTTGATCCGCCCGAAGTACGACAGCAGCGACCACTCCGACAGCGCGCCCGACCCGGCCGTGACTTGCCCGGCGGCGCTGACCCAGGGCGCGGCGTCCGACGGGAACCGCTCACCCCGCACCGACAGGTCCTCCACGCTCTGCTGCTGGGTTTCGTTGCCTACGAGGAAACTGAGGTTGTGTTTTTCGGCAAACGTGCGGGTGTAGGTCAGCGTGTTGGAATTGACCCAGTTGAGCAGCAGCGACGACGTACTGAGGCCGAAGGGCAGCGAAGGCGGCGGGGTACCGCCCCGGCCGAGGTACGAAGGCCAGTAGCTGTTGTAGGCCGAAAACGCCACGTTGGTACCCAGCGAGGCTTCGGCCACGAGGCCGGGGAGTACCTCCCAGTTCAGGAAGATTCGTCCCGTATTGGTGAAATCCCGCGATTGCTGCTGGTACTGCGTAGCCAGCGCCACGGGGTTGATCATGGCGTTGAAACCGGGCGTGCCCAGGTTGTACTGGCCGGGGTAGGTACCGTCGGGGTTTTGCAGGGCGATGTGCGGCGAAATGGCGATGGCGGTCATGATGACGCCCTCGCGCGACCAGGTGTCGTCGGAGTTAACGATTTGCCGCCGGGTGAACGAGGGCGCGAGGTTCAGACCGAATTTAAGGCGTTTCGAGAGGTCGGCGTTGAGGTTTACCCGCAGCGAGTACCGCTTGAAACCCGAATTCAGCACGACGCCCTGCTGCTGGAAGTACCCGCCGATGAGCGCGTAACGTATTTTTTCGGAACCCCCGCTGACGGTCAGTTGGGCGTTGCTCACGGGCGCCTGCCGGAAAATCGCGTCCTGCCAGTCGGTTCCCACGCCAAGGGCGGGGTTGACGACGTTCGAGGAGTCGTTCAACAGAAAAACGGGCAGAATCTGGTTGTTCTGAAGCCGACGCGAGTTTTTGAAGACGGTCAGATCAGTGATGCCGCCCGCGTCGGCATACTGGTTGTTTTTGGCCCGGATGAAGTGCTCGGCGTACTCGGTGGCGTTGAGCAGGTCGAGCTTTTTCGTGACGTTCTGGATGCCCGTGTAGGCGTCAAACCGAAACGTGGTCTTGCCCGTCCGACCTTGTTTCGTGGTGATGATGACGACGCCGTTGGCCCCGCGCGAGCCGTAAATCGCCGCTGCCGAGGCGTCCTTGAGTACCTCGATGCTCTGGATGTCGTTGGGGTTGATGGCGTTCAGGTTCGTGACGCCCGGAAAGCCGTCGACCACGTAGAGCGGTTCGCTGCCCGCGCCGATCGAGCCGGTGCCCCGCACCCGCACGTTGATGGTGCCGCCCGGCGCGCCCGTGGTCTGCTGCACCTGCACCCCGGCGAGTTGCCCGGCCAGGGCCTGGTCGACGCCCGGTACCGGAATGTTTTCAATCTGCCGGGCCGATACCGAAGCTACTGAGCCGGTGACCTCGCGGCGGCGCTGTTCACCGTACCCAATCACGACGACCTCGTCGAGAGCACGGGTATCGGCCAGCAGCGTGACGTCGACGGTCGTCTGGTTGCCCAGGACCACCTCGCGGGTCGCGTACCCGACCGAGGAAAACACGAGCACGGCTCCCTCGGGTACGGAGAGCCGGTACCGCCCTTCGGCGTCGGTGGTGAGGCCCCGCGGGGTACCTTTCACCGACACGTTGACGCCGGGCAGGGCCGCGCCTGCTTCGTCGGTCACGCGCCCGCTCACCGGGCGGTCAGTGGTCTGGGCGAAAGCGGGCACACCGCCTAAGAGCAGTACCCCACTCAACACTCCGAGCAGTTGCCAGAAGAACGTACGGGTTGATTTCATTGGAGGAGAGGTTTAGAAAACGAGTGGACGTAGGCGACCGATTTCAGAAGTCACGCTGCACAAGTGCAGTCAAATGCCTTAGACTCTAAAATCGTTCGTATGGCAACTGAATGCGAATATTTAAAGTAATTGTGTACAATTTTATACTATCATTGTGTAAATAAAAAAATGTTTTCGCACATTTGTTCATAATCGCTGGACGGACTTGGACGAATCGCCGTTTCTGTTTTCTCAAAAGAGACTTGCCATGTATCTGATTTTGTTCTGACTCGGCTGGTCATTCGTCCGCGCTCTTATCCCAAAAGATAGGTTGTGATACCAGATCACCTCAACTCGTAACTACCTCTAATTCATCCTCTCATGAAGACTTGTGTACGGTTCTTACCAATCGCTCGGTGGGTAGGCATGCTGCTTTTGCTGATTCTGTCGATTCCGTTCCAGGCAGTCTTTGCGGCCGATACACCGATTTCGGGCGTGGTTTCCGACGAAAACGGCCAGGGGCTGCCCGGCGTCAACGTGCTCGTGAAGGGTACCGCCGTCGGGGCCACGACCGACGCCCGCGGCCGATACAGCCTGCGGGTACCCGCGGGTCGGACGACGCTCGTGTTTTCGTTCGTTGGGTACGTCACGCAGGAGGTCGAACTCGGTGGCCGTTCGGTCATCGACCTGACGCTCCGGCCCGACGAGCAATCGCTCAACGAAGTTGTCGTCATCGGCTACGGGGAACAATCGCGGAAAACTCTGTCTACCGCCATCTCGAAGGTAGACGGCCGTAATTTGTCACTTCAACCCGTTTCAACGCCCGGTGAGGCGCTGGCGGCACTGGCCTCAGGGGTGCAGGTGCAATCCGACCGCGGCGGGTACCCCGGCGCGGCTCCGGTCATTCGCATTCGGGGCATTGGATCGCTCGGCACGAGTGGTACCCCGCTCTACGTGGTCGATGGGTACCCGCTCCAGGAAGCCACGCAGTTTAACCTCATCAATCCGGCAGATATTGAAAGCATTGAAATTCTGAAAGATGCCGCCTCGGCGGCCATCTATGGCTCGCGGGCCGCCAATGGCGTCGTCATCGTCACGACCAAGCGTGGCAAGGTGGGGAAAACGAACTTCACGGTGTCAACCTACACGGGCATTCAGCGCATCAGCAAAAAAATTGACATGCTCGGCCGCGATGAATTCATTGAAAACATGAAGTTCATTGCCCGGGTCCGCAACCAATCCTACCCAGCCATTTTTGATACCGATCCAACTGGTCTACCTGATACCGACTGGCAGGACGCCATCTTTCGCCAAGCACCCATCTCGGATTTCCAGTTAGCGGCCACCGGTGGCTCCGAACGCATTCGCTATGCGGTATCAGGCGGCTATTTCCGGCAGGTCGGCACGATGAAAGGAACCGATTTCAGCCGATACAACCTCCGGCTTAACCTCGACGCCGACCTGACCCGTACCCTTCGGATCGGGGTGTCGTTGGCGCCCTCCTTCGCCCGGCAATCACGCCAGCCCGCCGGGGGACAGTACCAAAATGCGGGCAGTGCCGAAGCGGAGGGGGCCCGTTCGGTACCCAGTCCGATTCACTCGGCCACCGTACTGGCTCCTGTTATGCCGCTCTACAACAAAGACGGCGACTACGGGCAGGTACTCGATGCCCCCCTCTTCCCCAACGGTTCCGTCTGGCTACCCTCCAACCACTACAATCCACTGGGTGTGCTGGAACAGTACCAAAACTACCTGCGGAGCTATCGATTACTCGGTACGGGCTTTCTAGAGTGGGAACCCCTGCGGAGTCTGCGTCTGAAAACCTCGGTCGGCTCGACGCTGAACATCGACGATCAGAACGCTTACATTCCGGCTACGCTGGCCAATGACCAAGCCCCACGAGCCACCCGCACCAATCCGGTCTTTTCGCAAATTTTCGCGCGCGAAGCGCAGACGCTGACCATCGACTGGCTCTGGGAAAATACGGCTACCTACAGCCGAACCTTCGCCAAACACCATACCTTAACGGTACTAGGTCTGTATACGTTGCAAAAGTTTCAGGCTAAGTCCACCGCCACCACGGGGCGAGCGGGTACCTTCACAACCGACCTGCTCGAAAACCCACTGGCCTCGCCCGACCGGGTCGGTGAGCTGTCCTACGATCGCAACGCGTTTCTCTCGTACGGGGGACGCATCAGCTACGATTACCGGAGCAAATACATTCTGTCGGCTGCGCTACGCCGGGATGCCTCTTCGCGTTTTGGCCCCAACAATCGCTTCGCCACCTTTCCATCCGTGTCAGGAGCCTGGCGTGTGAGCGAAGAATCGTTTTGGTCATCCTTGAAACCGGTATTGAGCGAGTTGAAAATTCGGGCCAGCTACGGCGAAACGGGCAACGCCAGCATCGGGAGTTTCACTTGGCAGAATAGCGTAACGGGCCGAAATTATAGCTTCGGTGGGCAGCGGGCGTTTGGCTACAACCAGTCCGGATTCGCCAATTTTGATCTGACCTGGGAGAAAAACAGACAAACGGACCTGGGCTTAGAAGCCGGATTGCTGAACGATCGCTTTTCGCTTTCCGTGGACTTGTACAACCGCCTGACGGACGGGATGCTGTTTCAGAAAGACCTGCCGGGCATTGTCGGCTATGCCACTAATTTCCGGACGAACCTCGGTCGGTTACAGAACCGGGGCATTGAGATCTCGGCTAAAGCGGCCCTGAATTTGGGCCAGTTGAGTTGGACCATCGATGGCAACCTCTCGGCCAATCAAAATAAGGTACTCGACCTGGGTGGCCCCACTTCGCTACCGCCGCAGGGCTCTATTTTCGGCTGGGGGAACGTCTTCCAGGTTCGGGTGGGTGATCCGCTGGGCAACATGTACGGTTACCAGGTGCAGGGCATTTATAAATCCACCGACGATCTGACCCAGTATCCGCAATGGGCAACCGGAAACAGAGTGGGTGACTGGATTATCAAAGACCAGAACGGCGACAACAAAATTGACGAAAGCGATCGGGTCGTGATTGGTCAGGGATTTCCCAAGTTCATTTACGGAATGACACACACACTCCAGTTTAAGAACTTCGATCTGACCCTGATTTTGCAAGGGGTGCAGGGGACAAGCATCGTCAACGGGAATCTTCGCCACCTCTGGAGTAACTACAACTTCAACATCATTCCCCTCTACTACAACACCCTGTTCGATCCGGCCAACCCCGACCGACCGGCTATCTTTCCGGCACCCGGTGCGGGGGGCGTCAATCCCGCCAACAACCTGACTGACCGCACGCTGTTCGATGGTTCATTCCTGCGGGTTCGCAACCTGACGCTGGGGTACACGCTTCCGACCAACCTACTCAAACGGCTTCGGTTGCAAACAGCCCGGGTGTACCTGACGGGTCAAAACCTGCTGACTTTCACGAACTACATCTGGTACAACCCCGAAACCAGCCTTAACGGCGGAACAGCCACCACGCCGGGCGTCGACCAGGGTACCTACCCCGCCAACCGTACGGTCACGGCTGGCCTGAGCATCAGTTTCTGAACACCAGCGCCTGTAAATCACTTGGCTATTCTCTTCTTTTCCATGCAAACGAATCATCACCCCATTCGCCCGACCGGAACGAAACCGTACCGTCTACGGAGTTTGCTACTGGTCACCCTAACCTTTGCGGCGAGTAGCTGCGGGGAAAGCTTCGTAGACCTGACCCCGCAGGACCTGATTCCCGTGACGGAATTTTATCGCACTGAATCCGACATCCGTGCAGCCCTGACGGGTACCTATGGCAACCTACGGGGCATCTACGGCAGCTTCTGGCTTTTTGGTGAAGTCGCTTCTGACAATACGCAGTCGTTTCCTGAAAGCGAAGTATCAACCGGCGAATTTGACAAGCTCACCTGGCGGCCGACTTCGAACCCGATTGCAAACGCCTGGAACGACGCTTATCGGACCATCGCGGGGTGCAACATTATTCTGGCACAGATTCCGAATGTAACGATGACCGATGCGTTACGGACGCAGTACATCAGCGAAGCAAAATTCCTTCGGGCCCTGATGTACTTCAATCTGGTCCGCCTGTACGGCGACGTGCCGCTGGTACTGACTGAAATTAAAAGCGAAACCGACGCGTATGAATACGCCCGTACCCCCGCCAGTGAGGTGTATGCCCAAATTGAAAAAGATTTGCTCGACGCCGAGAAGGCACTCCCCGTCAAATTCACTGGCGTAAATCTCGGACGGGCAACGGCGGGTGCAGCCCGTTCGTTGCTGGGCAAAGTGTACTTGCAGCAGAAAAAATGGGCGTTGGCCGAAGCGAAGTTGGCCGAGGTCGTTACCGCCGGTACGTACAAAATTCTACCCAACGTAACCGACGTGTTTGGGGTGGGCAAGGACAACAACGAGGAGGTAGTCTTCGCCGTCCAGTACATCAGCGGCGGGTTCGGGGAAGGCAATTCGTATGCGCATCAGTTTGCTCCCCAGCCCTCCGGTACCACCATCGTCAGCGTGAGCGCCTCCAGCCACAACATGGGTACCCAAGACCTCTACGATGCCTTCGAGCAAGGCGACTTACGACGAAACGCGTTTATGGGTATGTTCAGGAATGGAAATAGCACCTACTACTGGTCACGAAAATTTATCTACAACATCACTCAAAACAACGAAGGCGAAAACGACTGGCCCGTGCTGCGCTACGCAGACGTACTGCTGATGTACGCCGAAGCGCTCAACAATAACGGAAAAACGGACCTGGCGCTGACTCAGCTTACGTCCATTCGCAAACGGGCGGGCCTCGCCGAATTGAAAGGCCTGACGGCGGCTAACACCCAACTGGCCATTGAGAAAGAGCGGCGGGTTGAGCTTTGCTTTGAAGCCCACCGCTGGCATGATTTGATTCGCTGGGGCAAAGAAGTCTCCACCATGCAGGCGTTCAAAGACAAGTACCGAACCCTTGATCCGGCAGTTGCCAACATGAGCGTCACGCCGGAGCGTCGGCTCGTCCCCCTCCCCTTTCGGGAAATCAGTCTCAACCCCAAGCTCACGCAAAACCCGGGGTACTGACCGAATGCCAGCCCGTCTCCGCTGCGCCCTACTGATGCGGCTGAGTCTCCTGAGGTAGCTTCCCACGGCTCCTGAACGATTAGTTCCTTTTTCAACCTGTTAAGCGCTTCACGGTATGGAAAAACGGTGTTTCGTTCTGCTTCTCCTGCTAGCCTGTGGCCGGATGGCTTTTGGCCAATGCCGCGTCATTGATCTCGACCTGGCCAAAACCAAACCCACTGATTCCCGCGTGCGCGTGGAAGGCGGCACCTGGGACGGCGGCTGGCGCGTGAGTGGTGACTTGGACCGCCTCCTGATTGACGTTGGGTACCAGATCAAAAACGGCTACTTCGAGGTGGTCGTCACGCGGCAGGGTGGCGTGACCTTCACCGAGCGCAAGCGCAACTGGATGGGTCTGGCCGCTTGCGAGGACATGAATCAGTGCCCCGGCGGGTACGCGCGGGCGGGCGGCGAAGGGTACGCGTTTTCGAAGGCCGAAATTTTCGCGGCCCAGCAACCACACACCCTCTGCGAGCAGAAGTTCGGCGCGTACGCCGATTGGGTGATGGACGACCGCACCGAGCACGTCGTCCGAGCCGACGTGCGCAACGGCGTGATGACCTGGTCGAACCGGGTCGGCGAACGCAGCGGGCAGACGAGCTGCGGCAGTGCCGATCAACCCGTCACGCAATTTCGGTACGCGGTGGTCGGCGGCATTCTCGACCAGAAAAAAGGCTGGCACCACGGCTCGCTCGTCGGGCTGCGGGTACTGCGTGCCGTGGTGGTTGATTACGACAAACCCGCCGGTTGCCCGCCCGTGCTCGTCAAAACCGGGAAGGTGGTGTTCGACACCGACCTGACCAAAGGCCCGGGGGCGTTTCGAGGTACCGTGCGCGGGGGTACCTGGGACGGCGGCTGGCGGGTGACCGGCAACGACCAGCGGCTCGTCTGGGATGCGGGGTACCCCGTGCGCAACGGCACGTTCGAGTTCTGGCTAACCGCCGACGCGCCGCCCGCCTCGCCGCTAACCGAGTTTCGCGGCAAGGTTCACCACCCCGACGTACACTGGGCGGGTATTTCGGGCATCGCCGACCTGGCCCCGATGAAGCGCCACGTCTTCGCCCTGCGGCTCGGGCAGCAGAAGGAAGGCCTGGCCCAGGGCCACGGCTGGTCGAAAATCGTGGTGCTCGGGCCGGACAACGACGTCGACACCGAAAAAACCGAGCAAGTCATGGGCGATTATGCCTGGTGGAAACCGCGGAGCGATGGCAAGCAAATCATCCACGTTAAGATGGAATGGCGCGACGGTGTCGCCAGCCTGTACCTCCCTGACGGGACCCGTGCCGCCTGCCGCACGCAAGGCAAGGGGGGTACCGACGTGCTCATTTCGGGCCTGCGCTACGCCTGGCTTGGGGGCATTGACGAAGAACTCAAAACCGCCATTCCGGGTATGCGCTTCCTGCGCGCCCGCTTGATAGACCTCGACGGATCCACACCGCGTAAATCAGAATAATCCCCGTTTGCATTTTCCCTAAACCTCCTTTCCTCACGCATGAAAAATCGTGTACGGTTTGCGCCGCTCGTCTGGTGGACGACTGCGCTGTTCCTCCTGAGTGTCCTGGCGCTGCCTCCGACGGCCCGCGCCGCCGACGTGCCCCTCTCAGGCGTCGTTTCCGATGAAAGCGGGCAGGGACTTCCCGGCGTCAACGTGCTCGTGAAGGGTACCGCCGTCGGGGCCACGACCGACGCCCGCGGCCGATACAGCCTGCGGGTACCCGCGGGTCGGACGACGCTCGTGTTTTCGTTCGTTGGGTACGTCACGCAGGAGGTCGAACTCGGTGGGCGTTCGGTACTCGACCTGACGCTCCGGCCCGACGAGCAGTCGCTCAACGAGGTGGTCGTGGTCGGGTACGGCGTCCAGAAAAAACGCGACCTGACCGGGGCCATCAGCACCGTGTCGAGCAAGCAAATTCAGGCGGTACCCGTCACGAACGTCGTGCAGGCCCTGCAGGGCCGGGCGGCGGGCGTCGACGTCGCCAATACCTCGTACAGCCCCGGCGACTCGCCCCGGATTCGCATTCGCGGCAACCGCTCGTTCACGGCGAGCAACGAACCCCTGTACGTCGTCGACGGGGTACCGCTGGCGGGCGGCAGCCTGAACGATTTCAACCCCGGCGACATCGAGTCGCTGGAGGTACTCAAAGACGCGTCGGCCACGGCCATTTACGGCTCGCGCGGGGCCAACGGCGTGGTACTCATCACCACCAAGCGCGGCAAGGCAGGCAAGACGACCGTCAGCTACGACGCCTTCTACGGCGTGCAGTTCCCCTCGCAAAAACTGCAGCTTTACGACGGAGCCGGGTACGCGGAACTGACGCGCGAATCGTACCGCAACCGGTTAACGGGTTTCATCTACAAATCGCCCACGCCTAATTTCCTGGAAGACTCGATCCTTTTCGCGCCCAAGGATTTTTATATGTGGCAGAGCGTGCGGCAAGCCTACGACCCCGACGGTACCTACCACCCCGAGCGCGTACGGAGTACCAACTGGCCCGACCAGGTGCTCCAGCAGTCGGCCCTGCAAAGCCACCAGGTGAGTGTGGCCGGGGGTGGGGAGAAAACCCGATTTCTGCTCTCGGCGGGGCTGTTCAGCGACAAGGGCATCATGAAGGGCAAGGATTTCAACCGCTACACCACTCGCTTTAACCTCGACCACGAGATCTCCAAACGCGTGCGCGTCGGATTTTCCAACACGTTCGCCTACTCAATTCAGAACCAGGGCCAAAACCTTTACTACCAGGCCCACCGCCTGCTGCCCCTGACGGTACCCCGCGACACGCTGGGCCGCCTGCTGCTCAACCCCGGCAACGATGCCAACACGTACAACATCCTGCTCGACATCGAGGGCGTCAAGCGCGAGCAGCGGAACACGCGGTTTTTCGGTAGTTTTTACGGGGAGGTCGACCTGCTGAAGGGCTTGAAGTTCCGCGTTAATTTCGGGCCGGACTTCAGCCTGACGCGCAACGGGCTGTTCTACGCCGCGCAGTCGTCGGAAGGCAAGGGCGGATCGTCGACGGCCGGGTACAACCAGACCAACCGCTTCGCCTACACGCTCGAAAACCTCCTGTTTTACAACGCCCGGTTTGCCGACAAGCACGAGCTGGGCGTGACGCTGCTGCAGAGTGCGCAGGAAGAACGCGTGGAAGGATCGAGCGGTACCGTGACGAACCTGCCTTACGAAACGCAGTTGTTTTACAACCTTGGCACCGGTCAGAATGTCACGGGCATCGGGAGCGACTTCTCGCGCTGGCGGCTGCTGTCGTACATGGGCCGGGTCAATTACAATTTCAAAAACAAGTACTACCTCACCCTGACGGGCCGCGTCGATGGCTCTTCGCGGCTGGCCGAAGGCAACAAGTACTCGTTTTTTCCCTCGGTTTCAGTCGCCTACAACCTGTCGGAAGAAGCCTTCCTGCGCGACGTACCCTTCATCGCCGAACTCAAGCTGCGCGGGGGCTACGGCGAAACGGGCAATACCTCCATCAGCCCCTACCAGACCCAGGGTTCGCTGGCCCGCACGACCTACTCCTGGGACGAAATACCCGCCTACGGGTACCGGCCGGGCAGCATCGTCAACTCGGCTCTGCGCTGGGAACGCACGGCAGCGCTGAACATCGGGCTGGATTTCAGCCTCTGGCGGAGCCGGGTCAGCGGATCGGTCAACGTGTACGAGTCGAATACCTACGACCTGCTGCTGCGTGACCAACTCCCGACCGCCGGCGGGTATGACAACTACCTGCGCAACGTCGGTTCGACCCGTAATACCGGGATTGAATTGAATTTGAGTACCACCAACGTCCGCACGGCCGGTGGCTTTCAGTGGAGTACCGACTGGATGTTTACCCGCAACCGCGAAGCCATCACCGAACTCTACAAGGGCAAGGTGGACGACCTCGGCAACGGCTGGTTCATCGGGCAACCGCTCAGCGTGGTGTACGATTACAAAATCGAGCGCATCTGGCAGAATACCCCGGAAGACCTGGCCCTGCTGGCCGAGTTCAATAAAAAAGGCAACAACGGCTTCCGCCCCGGCGACATCAAACCCGTGGACGTCAACGGCGATGGCATCATTAACCCCGCTGACCGGACCATTCTGGGTACCGATCGGCCCGCCTGGATTGCCAGCCTGACCAACACGATTTCGTACAAAGGATTGGAGTTGAGCGTCTTTGCCTACACCCGGCAGAAGTACCTGTTGAGCGCCGACATCTACGGCCTGAGCTATTTCCTTAACGACCGGGTGAATCAGGTGGTGGTCGACTACTGGACGCCCTCGAATCCGACGGGTACCTTTCCGCGACCGAGCGAACGGGCCTTCCCGCTCTACTCCAATTCGATGAAGGCTGTGGATGGCTCGTTCGTGCGGATTCGGACGGCGACGCTGGCCTACACCTTCCCCTCGGCCCTGACCGAACGCCTGAAACTCAACCGGCTACGGGCGTACGTGACTGCCGATAACCCCTTCATTTTCAACCGCGACAAGCAGGTACTCGACCCCGAAGGAGCCGGTGCGGCCAACACGCCTAACCGGACGGCCTTCCTGTTCGGACTGAATGTAGGACTATAATCAATGACCAGTTACCAATGACCAATTCATAGAGCAGTGACTGATGATTCGTACTTGACGATTGGTCACTGGTAACTGGTCATTCCCCAAACCTCTCGACATTTCCATGAAAACCAAATACTTCCTCCTCGCGGCGTTGGCGTTTTTCGCCACCTCCTGCAAAAACTACCTTGACGAGCAGATCGTCTCGGGCATTTCCTACGAATTTTACGATTCGGAAGACGGCATGAATAATGCCCTCAACGCCAGCTACGAAGCCCTACGCGATTTTCACGCGACGGAAAACGTCGGTTCGGACCTTAACCTGATGGGTACCCACGTCTGGAACGACGGCTCGTCGGGCAAGGCCTTCAACGAGTACAGCGCCGCGCTTAACTCGACTAACGGCAGCCTGAGTACCGTCTGGACGGCGTACTACCGGGGCATTAACACGGCCAACGTCGTCATCAAACGGGTACCGACGGTACCGGCCAGCAGCTTTCTGATTACCCCCGCCAATCGCAACGTCTGGATTGGCGAGGCGCGGTATCTACGGGCGTTTTACTATTTCCACTTGGTGCAACTGTTCGGGCGAATTCCGCTGCAACTCGACGAAAACCTCGAAGCGAAGAAGGACTTCACCCGCGCCTCCGTGGCCGCGGTGTACCAGACCATCATCGCCGATCTGCGGTTTGCATCGGCCGCCTTGCCGCTCACGCAGAAAAATTACGGTCGGGCCACGAAGGGAGCGGCCAACCACCTGCTGGCGAAAGTGTACCTGACCCGCGGCAGCGCCGTAACCGACGCGCGCGGCCAGAAGCCCACGGACCTCGACAGCGCGGCCTACTATGCCGAAGCGGTCATCAACTCGGGCGTGTATTCGCTGGTAGCCGACGTGAGCAAGCTGGTGGATTTTGCCAACCAGCGCAACAGCGAAGTGATTTTCCCAATCGTCTTCAACCCCGACGTACGCTTCGGAGGTTTTGACAAAACAGGCAACTGGACGCACGTGGTCTGGCTCTGGGGCTACGACGTGGTGGCGGGCATGAAACGCGACATCCCGAACGGACGCCCCGGCCTGCGCATCGTGCCGACTGACTACGCCCTCGACCTCTTCGACCGCAAGAATGACAGCCGGTTTTACAAAAACTTTAAATGGACGTTTTACGCCAACAACGCCGCGACGATTCCGAAGTGGACCGCGGCCAACGCGCCCAATCCATCGCTGGTGGGCAAGGCCCGTTTTGCCGAGGGCGACACGGCCATCTACCTCTCGATGGATAAAAACGTGACGGATGCGCAGATTGCCCGCAAGCCCTACACGTTCGTGCCGCGCAATAAATTTGTGCAGGGTACCCAGAAGCGGTACCCCATCCTGCTGAAATCGCTCGACCCGACGCGCGCCGACCTGACCATCGTTTCCTCCCGCGACTGGATCGTGGCCCGACTCGGCGAAACGTACCTCATCGCCGCCGAAGCGCACGGGCGGCTGGGCCGCTACGACAAAGCCGTGCAGTACCTCAACAAGCTACGCGAGCGGGCGGCGTACAAAGAAGGCGAAGTGAAACCGGGCCAGTTCCTGACCGTGGAAGGCGGCAAGCAGGCTGACCTGACCAAGGGTACCCTGCCGAGCCTGCTGGTCCCGGTCGATTCGGTGAATTCGGTTCAGAAAACGATTCGATTCGTGCTGAACGAACGGGTGCGCGAACTCCTCGGCGAAGGCCACGAGCGCTACGACCTGCTGCGTACCGAACTGTTTTACGACTGGGTGAAAAAATACAATCCGCAGGCCGTTGGTCTACAGCCCTTCCACAAACTGATGCCCATTCCGCAGACCGTGCACATCGACCGCCTGCCCAATCCCAGCGACCCGGATAACCAAAATCCAGGGTATTGATTCGTAGTTTCCTGGTTTAGTTGTTTGAAAGTTTGCGGACGTTCGCAATCCCCGGACTGACAAACCCGTACACACTCAAACCTACACACATGGCCAATCGTCGTGATTTTCTAAAAACCGCCACCTTCGCGGGCGTCGGTAGTCTGCTGCCCGGTGCTGCTTTTGCCTTCCGGGGCGCCCCCAACGAAAAAGTCGTCATCGGCGTGATGGGCGTGACCAGCCGCGGGCTGTACCTCGCCCGACAATTCGCCCAATTGCCCAACGTGGAAGTGGGTTTCATCTGCGACGTCGACGAAGCGGCGATGAACAAGGCCATCGCCGAAGTCGAAAAATTGTCGGGTAAAAAACCGAAGGGCCTCAAAGACATCCGGCAGTTGCTCCAGGAAAAAGACCTCGACGCCCTGGCCATCGCCGCCCCCGACCACTGGCACGCGCCCGCGGCCATCCTGGCCTGCCAGGCGGGCAAGCACGTGTACGTTGAGAAGCCGTGCAGCCACAATCCCGCCGAGGGCGAGATGCTCGTCGAAGCGGCGCAGAAGTACAAGCGCCTCGTGCAGATGGGCAGTCAGCGGCGCTCGTTCCCCTCGCTCATTGAGGCCATGCAGTCGCTGCGCGAGGGCGTCATCGGGCGGGTGTACTTCGCTAAGGGCTGGTACGCCAACAACCGCAAGCCCATCGGCATCGGCAAGCAGGTGGCGGTACCCGCCGGGCTGGACTACGAACTCTGGCAGGGACCGGCCCCGCGCAAGCCCTTCCAGGACAACCTCATCCACTACAACTGGCACTGGTTCTGGAACTGGGGTACCGGCGAAGCCCTCAACAACGGTACCCACGAAATCGACGTCATGCGCTGGGGCATGGGCGTCGAGTACCCGACGAAGGTCGTGTCGAGCGGCGGGCGCTTTGCTTACAAAGACGACTGGGAAACGCCCGATACCCAGACCATTACGTTTGAGTTTCCGAACAACACGGCCATGACCTGGGAAGGACGCAGTTGCAACAATTTTCCGGTCGAAGGCAGCGGGCGGGGTACCATTTTTTACGGCGAAAAGGGGTCGATGGTGATTCCTGGCGGGGCCGACTACCGGATTTACGACGAGAAAAACAAGTTGGTGAAGGACTACAAGAGTGGCGCGAAAGCCGACGCGACGAACACCATCAGCGCCACCGGCGACCAGGACGCGGTGCACCTGCTCAACTTCGTCGAATCGGTCCGCGAGGTGGCAAAGCTGAACGCGCCCATTTCGGAAGGGCACAAATCGACCCTGCTCCCCCAACTCGGCAACATTGCCTACCGCACGGGTCGGACGCTCGTCTGCGACCCCGCCAATGGCCACATCCTCGACGACCGCGACGCCATGAAACTCTGGAATCGCGAGTACGCCAAAGGCTGGAAAGTGGTGGTGTAAACGTAAAGTCAATTTTAAGGCAATGTTCAATAGTCAATTTTCAATGCTCAATGTTCAATTGATTGACTTGCAGGTTGTTGATCATTGAATATTGCATTGAAAATTGACTATTGAACATTGCTTTCCATCAAACCCATGAAATTCCTTTTCCTCCTGTTGCTCACCACGGCCGCCTTCGCCCAGAAGCCCTTCGGCAAACTGCTCAAGGAGCCGCCGGGTCTCGTCTCATTTAGCCTCCGCAACGATTTCGCGAAGGACGTTCCGGGTACCCTCGACAAAATCAAAGCGATGGGCATCACGAACATGGAAATGTCGAATCTATTCGGCAAAACCGCCGCCGAACTGCGCGGGTACCTCGACGCGCGCGGCATGCGTTGCACCAGCTACGGCGTGGGTTACGACGCGCTGATGAACCGAACCGAAGGGGTCATCGCCGATGCCCGAACGCTCGGTGCGGAGTTTGTCCGGCTGGGTTCGTTTCCCCGGAAAGCGCCGTTCGACCAGGCCCAGGCTGACAAAGTCATCGCCGACTTCAACCGCATCGGCAAGACGCTCCGCGAGGCGGGTTTCACGTTCGTCTACCACAACCACGGCTTTGAGTTTCAGCCCTGGAAAGAGAAGTTGACGTACTACGATTACCTCGTCCAGAATACCAATCCGGCGGACGTGTCCTACGAAATGGATATTCTTTGGGTGGTGCATCCCGGCCATGACCCGGTGGCGCTGCTGAAACGGTACCCGAATCGCTTCAAACTCATGCACCTGAAGGATTTGAAAAAAGGCGTCACCGGCGACCTTTCGGGTGGTACACCCACCGAAAACGACGTGACGCTCGGTACCGGCCAGATCGACCTGCCCGCCGTGCTGAAGGCCGCCCGGAAGTCGGCGGTGAAGTACTACTACATCGAGGACGAGAATGCCGCCGCCGAGCAGCAGATTCCGCAAAGCCTGGCGTACCTGAGGGGCTTGTAACGGGATGCAAAAAGCGCGACGTTTGGTAGACGAAAACCCGGCTGATTGAATGCGGGTTTCGTCCGTCGTACCAACCATGAGCACCCCATTCCATGAAAGAAGCAGTCCCTGAAACGAAGGCCCGAATCGGTTCAAAAAAAGCTTGGGAAGAAGCGTATGAAACCATCCTTGACCAGATTCTCACGCTGAACATCAAGCCCGGCGAGGCCGTCACCGAAATCGCGCTTTCCGATAAGTTGGGCATTGGCCGAACGCCGGTCCGCGAAGCCCTCAAGCGGCTGGAGCAGGAAGGCCTCATCGTCACGCACAACCAGCGCAAGCGCGTCTACATCCTTTCGATTCGCGAAATCGAGGAGATTTTCGACCTGAAAACGGCCATCGAAGGCAGTGTGGCGCGCTGGGCCACCGAGCGGGGTACCGAGGAAGGCTTCACCGAACTGCGCATCATTCAGGAAGAAATCAAATTATTCCTGAGCGCCCGCGCGACGGAGCAGCAGGACGAGGAAGTCTGGCTCGAAAAATGGCTCGACCTCGACCGCGGCCTACACGCGCACCTGTTCCGGATGGCCGAAAACCACCGCGCCGAGGGCATCATCAAAAACCTCAACGTGCAGTGGCACCGGCTGAAAGTGGGCATTCTGGCGATGGAAGGTCGCATCGACCGCACCGTAGTCGAGCACCAGAAGTTTGTGGACGCCATCCTGGCCCGCGACCCCGACGCCGCCGAAACTTCGATGAAGGACCACCTCCAGAACCTCAAGCGCGAGTTGGTGAAGCTGCTGAAGGTGTATCATTATCCCGTGTAATTAGAAGCGAGGAGACAGGAGCGAGAAGACAGGAGGCAGGAGTAAGAAGCGAGAACAAAAGACAATTGAATTCACATTCTCACTTCTATCTCCTCGCTACTGTCTCCTCGCTTCTAAAAATACTTCCCATGAAAATCCTCCTTACCGGCGGTGGCATTGGCGGACTGGTCGCAGCGTTGAGCCTGCACCGGGCCGGGCACGACGTGCGCGTGTTTGAGTCAGTTCCGACGCTGCGGCCGCTGGGCGTGGGCATCAATTTGCTGCCGCACGCGGTGAAGGTACTCACCGGCCTGGGCCTCGCCGAACGCCTCGACGCCACGGGCGTTCCCACTGCCGAATTGGCCTACTTCAACAAATTCGGGCAGGAAATCTGGGCCGAACCGCGTGGCCGCGCCGCCGGGTACCACTGGCCGCAGTACTCGATTCACCGAGGGCGCTTGCAGATGTTGCTGCTCGAAGAAACCATGGCCCAACTCGGTACCGACGCCGTGCGGACGGGGTACCACCTGGCCTCGTTTGAGGAGCGGGGCAACGAAATCGTGGCGCGATTCATCGACCGGGAGACGGGGCAGGTCGTCGGAGAAGAAACCGGCGACGTGCTCATCGGGGCCGATGGCATTCACTCGGTGGTACGGAAGCGGTTTTACCCGGACGAGGGCGAGCCCCGTTTTTCGGGGCGAGTACTCTGGCGCGCCGTCAGCGAAGCGCCACCGTACCGTTCGGGCCGGTCGATGGTGATGGTCGGACACGCCGACCAGAAGTTCGTGGCGTACCCGATTGGGACGACGCCCGACGGAAAGTCCATCATCAACTGGATTGCTGAACTGTTCGTGGGTGGTGACGAACCGCCGATGAAGCGCGACTGGAACCGCCGGGCCGATAAAGCCGATTTTGCGCCGCCGTTCGGCTCCTGGCGCTTTAACTGGCTCGACGTACCCGCGCTAATTGACGCGACCGACGAGGTGTACGAATTTCCGATGGTCGACCGCGACCCGGTACCCCGCTGGACCTTCGGGCGCGTAACGCTCCTCGGCGACGCGGCCCACCCGATGTACCCCATCGGCTCGAATGGCGCCTCGCAGGCCATCCTCGACGCCGCCGCGCTGACCGAAGCGCTCACGGGTACCCAGGACGCACCCGCCGCGCTCCGCCGGTACGAGGACCTGCGCCGTGAACCCACGTCGCAGATCGTGCTGAACAATCGAAAACAAGGTCCCGAGCGCGTGATGCAACTGGCCGAGGAACGCGCCCCGCGGGGTTTTGACCACGTCGAGTCGGTCATTCCGCGTCAGGAACTCGAAGACATCGCCCGGCAGTACAAAATCGCCGCGGGCTTTGACCGCGAAACGCTCAACCAAACCGCATGACGCTCGAACCGGCTTTCGACCTCACCATCACCATCGGTCCGGCGCAGGAATTGGGCGAAACGGCCCACGGGCGGCGGCGCATCATTCCCATCACCGGCGGGCGCTTCGAGGGACCGAACCTCTCGGGAATCGTGGTACCCGGCGGGGCCGACTGGCAATTGATCCGGCCCGACGGCGTGGCCGAAATCGAAGCCCGGTACACGCTCCAGACCCACGACGGTGTTCTGATTTACATCACCAACTCGGGCCTACGCCACGGTCCGCCGGAGGTCATGCGCCGCTTAGCCGCGGGCGAAGCCGTGAAGCCCGAGACGTACTACTTCCGCACCGTTCCCCAGTTTGAACTCAAATCGAGTACCCCCTACGACTGGCTCACGCGCGCGGTGTTCGTGGCGACGGGTAGCCGGTACCCCGACCGGGTGCTCATTGGAGTTTGGCGAGTGGTATAAACCTATTTTCGAGCGATTTCGCTCTGCTTTTCCTCCACGCTCTCCTGCCCTCCCATGCGTCCACCTGTATTGTTGCTCATCGAGGTAGCTTTGCTACTGACCGGGCCACTCGTTTCAGCCGCGCCGCCCAAGGTTGGTCAGTGGGACCGTTTCGAGACGATCATCCCTAACGCCACAACGTACGCCGACCCGTTTCGTGACGTAACGCTCCAAGTAACGTACACCAAACCGGATGGCCAGCGGGTCGAGTTCTGGGGTTTTTACGACGGCAGCCGCGGCTGGAAAATTCGGTTTATGCCCGATCAGTTGGGTACCTGGACGTACGTCGCCCGATTTTCGGATGGCTCGCCGGGGCTGACAGGCCGGTTTCGCTGCGTGCGTTCAACGATTCCCGGACTGCTCACCGCCGACGAAAGTAACCCGCGCTGGTTTGGGTTCAAAGGCGGTCGGCACGGACAGCTCCGCTCCTTCCACGCCGGGCCGCTTTTCGACACCGCCTGGGACGACCCCAACAATCCCGCCAACGGCGAACGGCGTAAGGCCTTTCTGGACTGGGCCGCCGGGCAGGGGTACAACCTGTTTTCGAGCAGCAGCTACTTCGCCGTTCGTAAAAACCTGCCCCAGGGGCCGCAGCTTTGGCCGATTCAGCCCGAGCAGTACCGGCGGGTCGAGTGGGTGCTTAATGAGTTGTCAGACCGGCGGATGATGATTCACGGGTTCGCGGGTTTTTTCGGGCAAGAGCGTGCCTACCCGACCGACACCGCCGAGCAACGCGTGTACCTCCGCTACTGCGTTGCGCGCATCGGGCCGTACTGGAATCAACTCTGGAACGTGGCCGGGCCCGAACCCAACCTGACCAAGCACCTCACGTCTGCCGACGTCAACCGCCTCGGAACGCTGATTCAGCAACTTGACCCGTTCGGACATCCGCTGGGCGTTCACAACCGCGACGGCGACGACCCACACCGGCAGGATTCCTGGTCGTCGTTCGTGACTTTGCAGGACGAATTCCCCGATCTCAACGACCTCAGCCAGTACCTCCTGCGCAATCACACGGGCACCAAACCCGTCCTGGCCCACGAAACCCTGTGGATGGGCAACACGCTCCAACCCCCCTGGACGCTCGACGACCTGCGGCGCCATCACTGGGTCCATCTGCTTTCGGCGACGACGTACAACGCGGGCGACATGGCCGGGCGGAGCCACACCGGATTCAGCGGCAGCCTCGACCTATCCGATGCCAAGCCCGAGCGCCACGCCGGGCCGAAACTCGTCTGGGATTTTATGGAAACCCTTCCGTTTTACCGGATGACGCCCCGACCCGACCTGCGCGACGCAGGCTACCTGCTGGCCGAAGAAGGACGGCAGTACCTGGCTTACCTGCCTGCCGGGGGCCGCGTGTCGATTCGGGTCCAACCGGGCAAAGCGTACCGGGTGACGTGGATCAACGCCCGCACCCCCCTGGCCGACCAGCGCCGCGGCCCGGCCACCCGCGACGGAGCCAACCTGACGGCCCCCGACGGCAATGACTGGCTGGTGTACCTCACACGTTGAAGCGGGCTGGGTCTACGCCTGGGGGAGTTGAGTCGTTTCCAGCGCCCGGCGCGCGTCCGTCGCCACCGACGTCGCCGCCCGCCACAGCACGAAACCCGTCAGTACCGCCACGCCGCCCGCCACCAGCAGCGAGTACCGGATGGCTTCGTCGCCGTAGCTGGGTTTCAGCACGTCGTTCAGAATTCCCGGCACGGAACTGCCGAGGCTATGGCCGATGAGGTTGCTCGAACTCGTGAGTACCGCCGCCGCCAGCGCCCGGTGCCGGACGGGGCTGACCGTCTGCGCCACGCCCCAGAGCACGCCGATGTGCACGGCAATCAGGAACGTGAACCCGCCCAGCCCGACCAGCGCCAGCGGCGTGGAGGTACCGAACAGAAACAGCAGCAGTAGCCCGCCCGCGAGGCCCGTGGCGTAGGCCGGGAACCGGAGGACGTTTCGTTCGTCCACCCGGCTGAACCGCTGCACGAGGTACCCGCCGAGCAAGGCCCCGCCGAGTCCGGCCAGGCCCTTGATGACCCCGGCCACCAGCCCGATCTGCCGCCCGTCGAAGCCGTGCAACCGGCGCAGGAACGTGGCTTCCCAGGTGTTCAGCGCGTACACGACGATGGCCCCGAGGGTACCGCCCAGGACGACCAGTCGGTACGTGCGCGAGCGGAACAACTGCCGAATCGATTTCCCCAGCGATTCGGGTACTCGCTCGACCGCCGCCGCATCCACCTGTCCCCGCACGGGTTCCTGCACCGTGAGCCGCAGCAGCAACGCCAGAAGCAGGCCGGGTACCCCCGCCACGAAAAACGCGGCCCGCCAGCCCAGCGCCTGTCCGACCAGCCCACCGATGAGGTACCCCAGCAGCACGCCGACGTGCAGTCCACCCGAGAATACGCCAAACGCGCGGGTGCGTTTTTCCTTTGGAAAGTAATCCGACAGCAGCGAGTGCACCGGGGCCGAACCCGTCGATTCGCCCACGCCCACGAAAATCCGGGCCAGGGCCAGTTGCGTGACGCTTGTGACCAGTCCGCTGAACGTGGTCATCGCGCTCCAGAGTACCAGCCCGAGCGAGACGATGGTACGCCGGTCGCCCCGGTCGGCCCAGCGCGAGACGGGAAAACTGAGCAGCGTGTAAAACGCCACGAAGGCAAAGCCCGACAGCAGGCCCATGACCGTGTCCGACAGGTCAAACTCGCGCCGGATGGGTTCGAGCAGGACGTTGAAAATGACGCGGTCGAGGAAGCTGAACGCGAAGACCAGCGTCAGGATCAGCAGCACGTAGCGCGGCGGGGTACCGGATTGGGGGGAAGTCGGCATGCGATTAGTTCAACCAGCGATCCAGGAAATCAAGTACCCGGCTGAGGTTGGCGGGATCGGAAAATTGCTTTCCGCCGTGGCCCGCCCCTTCGAGCAGCGTCAGCGTGACTTTTTTCGGACCCAGTACCTTTTCAAGCTGCGCCGCGAATTCCACGGACTGTTCGCGGGACACGATCCCGTCGACGGTACCCTGCTGAATGAAAAACGGCGGGTCGTCGCGGCTGATGTACGTTTCGGGATTGGCGATTCTGACCAACTCAGGAACTTCGGTGATGGTCTTGCCCAGCAACTGCGATTCGGCGGAAGTCGGCCCGTTGTGCGCCGCTTTAGGGTTGACGCCAGTCTGAATCAGTTGCTCGTCCATCTTCAGGAAATTCGTCGGCCCAAACCAGTCCACCACCGCCTGCACCCGGCTCGACTGCGTCGGGTTGCCCAGGCTCAGGTCCTCCAGTTCCTTCACGCCGCCCGACGTACCCGCCAGCGATACCAGGTGCCCACCCGCTGAACTGCCCCAGACGGCCAGCTTCGCGCCGTTCAGGTGGTACGTTCGGGCGTTGGCGCGTACCCAGCGGATGGCCGCTTTCACGTCGTGAATCTGGGCCGGAAACTTCGCCTCCTGGCTGAGGCGGTAGTTCATCGTCACCACGGCGTACCCGCGCCGGCGGGCTTCGAGCACGTCAGTCAGTTGGCGGTCGCGTTTGTCGCCCGAGCGCCAGGCCCCGCCGTGGACGTTGAGGATGACCGGAAACGGCCCCGGGCCTTCATCGGGCAGGTACACGTCGAGTACCTGCGCGGGCGAGACGGAGGCGTACGCCACGTTTGTCCACTGACGCTTCACCGAATCCGCCTGAGCGTTTTTACGGGCTGGGTCGGGCGCTTGTCCGTGGGCACTGGTCAGCAGCAAGCCAGCAACCAGCGTCCGGGCGAGGGTAGAGCAGCGGTTCATCGGTTAGTTTTTGGTTAGGTACAGGACCGGCTCACCACCCAGCCCCGCCGGTCTCGGGAACGTCGTTGTTCCGGACGCTTTCACGTTCCGCCGGTTGTCAATTCATTTTCCCGTGGATGCATTTCTACTGGTCGTACCCGGCGGCATTCCCGGCACGGGGTACCCCTTCGCCGCGTCGTCGAGCACGAGTACCCAATCGTTGCCCGGACCGGGTTCGCCGGGCGGGTTGAGTACCACTTTTTCGTCGGCGTGGGTCAACTGGCGGAAGGGTTTGCCGGTGGCGGTACCCGTTTCGTTGCAGACCTGGCCCGTGCGCGGGTCGAACCACCAGGCGTGGAAGGTCTTGCCGCGCAGGTTGGTCAGGTTGGGGCGGAAGTCCTGCCCGCTCGTGGCGTAAACCATCGCCCAGGTACGGTCGGCCCCGAACGTCGCTTCCAGGCGCTGGTCTTTTTCGCCCCGCTCCGAACGGAGAACCGAGCCGTCGTCGGGCAGGCGGCTCAGGAAGGGCCGCGATTCCATCAAGGCCCGCACGTGGCGCATCTGCTCGGCCCCGGGTAGCGTCAGGGCTTCGTCCCAACTGAGGTTGGCGTGGGTTTTCAGGAACGGTTCCTCACCTTTTTTGTCCATCTGCCAGACGCCGTTGCCGCCGTACGTAAACCCGAATGCTCCGCTGAACAGCGACCAGTACGCCCGCATCCGCAGGTGGTAGTCTTTAAACACGCCGTTTTCAAACTTGTGCACGATGGGGTGGTTTTCGTAGCACGGCTCGCCATCGGCGGTGGGTTTGGGCGGGCTGAGCGCGTAGTTGGCCGCGATGGTCTGGTAATTCAGCCGCCAGACGTCGTGGCCCGACTGCACGAGGTTGAAATCGAGCCAGGGCCGGTCGTGGCAAAAGCCCACCGACGAAGGCTGCCGCGAGGGCGGGTGGTAGGTCAGCAGAGCCATGTCGGGGTCGCGCCCGTTGCCGTCGATGATGCCCTTCGCCAGCGCGTCGTAGACGGCAAAGCGCATGGGCCGAATGTCGCCCCCCAGCATCCAGACGAGGTTCGTCGCGTTGTGGTACCGGTCGCCGATAAATTTCCCGTAGGCGTACGCGCTCCGGGCGTCGAGCCGACCGGTGGTGTCGGTCGTGCCTTTTTTCGGTTCGACGTAGTTCAGGGCCCAGGCCGGTACCAGGCAGAGGTACAGCCCCTTCGCCGCCGACTGCTCGACGATGTAGTCGACGTGCTGCCAGTATTTCTTGTTCGGTTTCGTAAAATCGCCCCCTTCAAAGGCCACTTCGCCGTAGACGTTCGTCCCACCGGGCTGCCAGGGCAGAAGCATGCCCAGCACCACTGAAAACTGCTGAGCGGCGCGGTTCTCGAAGTACTTGTCGACCTCCTCGCGGTCGAGTTTCGAGAAGAGCATCCAGCCCGTGTCGCCGAGCCAGAAAAAGGGTTTACCCGATTCCGTCACCAGAAAACGTTTGTTCTCACTCACCTTCAGCCGGGGCAGCTTTCCCGCCGGGCGAAACGGCAGCGGCTCATTCCCGAACGAGTTATTTTGGGCAACGGTCGCCGGGTACGGGCGCTTTTTCCAGGTACCCGGCGCGTTCATCGGTTTGCCTTTCGTGCTGGCGGCGAAGGCCTCTTCCATGAACTTCAAACTCTCCACGCCTACCTGCTCGTAGAGGCACTGCGTGCAGTGCGCCAGGCCGGGTACCTCGACCCAGTCGACGGGTACCTTCAAACTGTCGAGGTGGGCTTTGAATTTCGTGTTGCTCGTGAACAGCCAGTCCGAATCGCCGCAGACCATGCGGATGCGGAGGTTTTTCAGAATCTGAGCCCGGTTCTTGACGGTCAGCGCCTTCGGGCTGTGCTGGGCGAAGTGCGCCGGATCGGTGAAGTTGCGGCCGGTCGGGCCGATGACCAGCGCCGCGCCGTAGGACGTGACCGCCGAGAACAGCTCGGGATTTTTAAAGGCGACGCTCAGGCAGCCAAACCCGCCCATCGAAAAGCCGTCGGCGGCGCGACCCGTGCGGTTGGCAATGGTTCGGTAGGTTTGGTCGACAAACGGAATCAGCTCCGTCACGATGCTCCGCTCAATGGGCTTGCCGTCGGCGGTATTGACGAACTCGCTGTTGCCCAACCCGTTGACGAACACGTAGATCATCGGCCGCACCCGGCGGTTGTCCATCGCGTCAATGAGGGTTTTGTGGATGCGGTCCCACTGTCGCTCGGGGGTACCCCCGCCGCCGTGGAAATTGTAGACGACGGGGTACCGCTCGGTACCCGTTTCGTAACCGGGCGGCAGGTAGATTTTGATCGGAATGTCTTGTTTGTTCAGCGGGCTGGGGTACCGTAGGTCGAGAATCTGTCCTTTCCCGGCTTTCGCCACGCGCACGGCGGGCCCCGGCGGGGCCACCTCATCGAAACTCGATTTTTCTCCGCCCATCCGAAATTCGTCGGTGTACAGCGCGATTTCGGGCGGACCGCCCCAGTTCGGATCGCCAAGGTACGCGCCCATTTTGAAGTACGGGCCTTTGTCCTCGTCGTTCCACCAGGTCCGGCCCGCGTATGTCATTTTTTGCTCGTACGGCCCATCGCCGACTTTCAGCCAAAACTTCACGAACCCGTCGCGGTCGCCGGTCCACTTGGCCTGCATCACGAAATCAATCCACTGACCCTGCGTGCGGGTGATGTCGTCGAGGACCGGAAAGGCATCGCACTGACTGTCGGTGCTGTCGCCCGCGTGCTGGAGGTGCAGCACCAGTTTTCCGTCGGGACTGATGTGCATGAACGGCCCGTTGGCGCGGCAGGGAAATTTGCCATTGCGCGGCGTGGGGTAGCTCGCCAGTTGCATCACGATGGTTTTGTGACCGCGGTGGTCGAAGTCTTTCGGTACCTGCATCGACCAGCCGTACCAGTACGTCCCGCTGATGTCGGTTTTCATCATGCGGAGTTCGGAACGTTCGCCGCGCTGGTTCACCCAGTGTTTGAACGCCGTTTTACCGGCCCGCGCCACCTGATCGGTGTTGACGAGTACGTTATTTTCGGGGCCGCCCTTGCTGCCGGCGAATTCAACGCCGCTGGCCTGGGCGATGTCTTCGGTGGCGGATTGGAGTAAGGCGGACTGGCCCGACGCGGAGATGATCGTGCTGATCAATAGGCCCAGCCCAGCGTGGACCATGCGGCAAAGGGGTGTCATTCGCTCCATGTGAATGGAAAAGGTACTGGATTGATAACCGGCGTGTTAGGCAGCGCTTCAAACAGAATTACTATTGATTGTACACAAAAAGTAGTTAGTTATTTAAACATACCTGCTTTCGTAGAAAAAATCCCCGCCCGTTCGCCTGGGCACTCATCACCAACCGCAACGACACCGGTGCCCATCCCAACCACCGGTACGCCCTACGTTCCTGTGACACACGCATTTCAAAAAACGGCAACAGCCAGCCTGCTGCTCCTCGCCCTGGCGACCTGGCCAACCGGCGGTACCCCGGTTCGCCCGGCACCTGGTCCGCCGAGAGTTTCCGCCAACGGCCGTTACCTGCTCACCGCCGCGGGCAAGCCCCTGTTTTTAGTCTGTGATACGGCCTGGCAACTGGCGCTGAACCTCGAACGCGACAGCGTAGCCTACTACCTCGATCGCCGGAAAGCGCAACGGTTCAACGCGATCACGTTGCAGGCCTTTCCGTCGAGCGTTCGCCCCAATCGAGTCGGTGACCACGCGTTCGCCGTCGTAAACGATAAGTACGATCCCCTGCACCCACTCACCACGCCGGGCCACAACCCGGCCAACCCCATCGAGTACGATCACTGGGACAACCTGGATTACGTACTCGATCTGGCCGGTGAAAAAGGGTTTTACGTGCTACTGCTGCCTACCTGGGGATCGATGATTACCGGGGGGCGGAAAGGTACCGACACCACCCGAATCGTTTTCAACCCCACGAACGCCTACCGGTACGGCCACTGGCTGGGGACTCGGTACAAAAACCGGACACACCTGATCTGGATGCTGGGCGGCGACCAATCGGCGGTGTACCCGGCCCGCGACTTTCGGCCCGTCGTCCGGGCGATGGCCGAGGGGATCGCCGACGGCATCAACGGTGAAGATCGGCCCGATGGGCGGGCCGACTACCGGACAACGCTGATGAGTTACCACCCCGAAAAATTGGCCCTGCAATCCTCGGCCTGGTTCCACCACGACGACTGGCTGGACTTCAATTCGATTCAGGAATGGCCCGAAAAGCAGCTCCCGAACGTCGTCAACGACCACGGTCTGAGGCCGACCAAACCGACCTGGCTCTTCGAGGGGCGCTACGAAAACTACTACAAAAACTACGATCCTGAGCAGTGGCGCGATTGGCAAATGCGCTTTCAGGCCTACCAGACCGTGTTTGCGGGGGGCTTCGGTCACACTTACGGCCATGAGTACGTCTTCGGCTTCCGCGGGAACTGGGCTCACGAACTCAACGACCCCGGCGCGCAGGTAATGCAGCACCTGGCTACGTTGATGCAAACGCTGTCACCGGACGAGTACCTGAGCCGCATCCCGGACCAAGACCTACTCGACGGCGATCCGGGAAAAGCCGACCGACTCAGGTCCACCCGGCAGCAAGCTACGCGCGGAGCCAGCGGCCGTTACGCGCTGATTTACAGCGCCAATGGCCGACGCATCCGGGTGAAGATGGCTCAGTTCCGCGGACCGCTCAACGCCTACTGGTTCAACCCGCGTAACGGAGCCTGGCACACCAACGGCCAGGACTCGCCCCGCCCGGTACCCTTTGCCCGTCAGTTGGCGGCTTCGGACGTCCACGAATTTGACCCGCCGGGCGAAGAGGCCGACGAAAACGACTGGGTGCTGGTACTCCGTCGCTAATTTTCCGAATCAATCCATGACCCATAACAACCAACGCCTGATGAACTCTTCCTTCCTGACCACCCGATTGCTGGCTACCGCATGGGTAGTGCTGAGCCTGTTCCTCATCCATCCGCAACGTAGCCTCGCCCAAGCCCTGCGCGTGAGTGACAACAAGCGATTCCTGGTCCGATCCGACGGTACCCCGTTTTTCTGGCTGGGCGATACGGCCTGGGAGTTGTTCCACCGGCTGACGCGGGAGGAGACCGAGCAGTACCTGAAAAAACGCGCCGAACAGGGATTTACGGTCATTCAGGCCGTTGTGCTGGCCGAACTCGACGGGCTGAACGCGCCCACACCCGAAGGGTACCGCCCCCTGAACGGCAACGACCCGGCCCAGCCGAATGCCGATTATTTTAAAAAAGTCGACGACGTCATCGACCTGGCGGGGAAGTACGGGCTGTTCATCGGCCTGCTCCCTACCTGGGGCGACAAGGTCAACGGCGACCGGGGCGGAGCAATTTTCAACCCGCAGAACGCGCAGACGTACGGCCGGTTTCTGGGGGAGCGGTACAAAAATCGAACGAATGTGATTTGGATTCTGGGCGGCGACCGGGCAGTCGACAAACCCGAACTACTCGCCGTCTGGCGGGCCATGGCCGCAGGCGTGACGGAAGGGATCGGCGGGGCTAGCCGGGGCGTGTTCACGTTTCACCCGCGCGGCGGGCGTTCGTCGTCGACGGAATTTCACCAGGACGCCTGGCTCGACCTGAATATGCAGCAGACGGGCCACTGCCGGGGCGCGTTTGAACACGAAACCATTGCCAGCGATTACGCGCTCAGCCCGGCCAAGCCCGTCGTCAACGGCGAACCCATCTACGAAGATCATCCGGTTTGCTTCAACGTGAAAGACATGGGCCACAGCAACGCCTACGACGTTCGCCGGGCGGCGTATCTGTCGGTGTTTGCGGGCGCGTGTGGCCACACGTACGGGTGTCACAGCATCTGGCAGGCGTACGCACCGGGGCGCACGCCCATCAACGTTCCGCTCAAACCCTGGAATGAATCGCTGGAGTTGACCGGCGCGAATCAGCTTCGCCACCTCCGCGCCCTGATGGAATCCCGGCCGGTACTCGACCGGGTACCGAATCAGGCCCTGCTGGCCGACTCACCCCGGAGCGCGGAATCCATTCAGGCGACGCAAGGCAAGGATTACCTGTTCGTGTACACGGCCACGGGATTGCCGTTTTCGGTCCAGTTGGGAAAGATTTCGGGCCAGCAGCTCGTGGGTACCTGGTATAACCCCCGCACGGGCGAGTCGAAATCCATCGGTACGTTCGACAACGTCGGGCGGCACGTGTTCACGCCGCCGCGCGTAATCCGCGACGGTTTGGATTGGGTCCTGATTCTGGACGATGCAGCGAAAAGGTACCCACTGCCCGTGGTTAAAAACTGAGATTCATGCCCCGCTGAAGGGCTTAACGCAGGCCGCCGGTCGGGTTTCACTGCCGCCCGCGCCGTGGATCTTGTAGACGACGGGGTACCGAACGAAGCCGAAACTCGATCAGGCCGAGAAGCGGGACGGATTTTATCAACTTCGGGGAGACACTTTACTACTCCTTCAATCAGTTCGCCTTCAGGTGTTTGTCGAAGAAATCCAGTACCACTTGCCGATACTGGACCGTATCAAATCCCTTCCCGTGCCCACCACCCGGCACGGGAAGGTACGTCACGTCGACGCCCGTGTCGCGGAGGGCTTTCACGAAGGTTTCACTTTGCCGGATGGGCACGGTCGGGTCCTGGTCGCCGTGCATGACGAGAAATGGCGGGTCGTTGCGCGAGAGGTAGGTGATCGGATTGGCGCGGAGGGCCTTCTCGCGGTTTTCCTGCACCGGCCCGCCGATGAGTTTCGATTCGGGCGAATTGGCTGCGTTGTGTTTGATCTGATCCGTTTCGTCGTGGCCGACGGTCAGCAGGTCGATGGGCGCAAACCAGTCGCAGACCGCCTGCACCTGGGCCGACACGCCGGGGGTACCGCCCAGGCCGTCGAGTTGGTCCGTATCGCCCGAGGTGCCGAGCAGCGCGGCCAGGTGCGCCCCCGCCGAACTGCCCCAGACGCCGATGCGTTGGGGATCGATGCCGAACCGGGCGGCATTCGCCCGCAGGTACCGGATGGCGGCCTTGCAATCGTGAATCTGCGCCGGAAAGGGGGCTTCCTTTGAAAGCCGGTATTCCACCGTCGCGCAGACGTACCCCTGCTGAGCAAACCACAGCAGGCCCTCGACGCCACCTTCTTTGTTGCCGCTGCCCCAGGCTCCGCCGTGAATCCAGACGAGCAGCGGGCGGGGGCGTGCACCGGGCGCTTTCGGTTTCACCACGTCCAGGCGCAGCGGCCGTTCGCCGCCGGTACCGTATTCGAGGTCAGGGATGATTTCCAGGTCAGTGGGTACGGTGACGGTCAGCGGCCCTTTCCGCTCGAAGCGTGGGACGACCACTTTTTCGTCGGGGTTGGTCTGGGCGCAGAGGTCGGAACCGGTTAGCGAAAAAGTTGCCAAGACGAGTATTCGAAAGGGAAGCTGGGCGTTCATAGGCAAAGTCGAAGCAGAGAACAGTTTGTTTTAATTTGTCGAAACGAGTCGAATTCCATCCTGAAAAGCAGATTATACCCGTTTGATACCGCCGGTTCGTCGACGTCTCGTGGTATGATGAATAAAAATCAGGTAGCCAACAGCCGTCGGCTACCTGACGACTTTTCGACCTATGAAAGCTTGTCAATACCCCGGATTTTGTTCGATAACGTCCCCAATGTTAGCGTCGATGAATTTTTGCGGAATCGGAAACAGCACGTGCTTGTCGGAAAGGGTCTTGCCCGACTTCACATTAAACTTTCGCACCCGCTCAACCATCAATGGTGTGGCCGAATTGTTTAGCAAACTGAAACGCGTGAGCGTACGCCGCCGGGCTTCTTCCACAATGAGTTCCTTGACGCGCTCGTCCAGAATGTAATCGAGCGTGAGTTGGTCAGCCGTGACGGGCCTGGCTTTAGCACGCGCGTGAAGGACGTTGATGTCATCGGCGGCCTTCTGCTTGTCGCCTTTGCGCAGGTAGGCTTCGGCCCGATACAGGTAAGTTTCGGCCAGGCGCATTTTGTAAAAATCCGTATACGTTCGCCCCGAACCGTTGCCTGAATCAATCCTTGTCCGTCCGCGTGACCTGCCGGGCTGCGGCGGTACCCGTGCGTTTAAAATACAGCACCCAATCTTGGGCGTCGGGCAGCGTGACGGTCAGTGGCTGGCCGCCCGTCCACTCGGGGAGCGGCGTATCGGTACCCGTACGCGGGTCGTAGAGCCGAGCGGTGTAGCTGCCGTAGGGAAGCAGGAGCTGTGGTGCGCCACCCGCGGCGGCATACACGAACCCCGCGCTGCCATCGCCAGTGCGGAGCGCGTAGGCCCGTTTGCCACTGACGATGAGTTCGTTGGCCGGATTCATCTCCCAGTAGGTCAGCCCTTTTTTCGTAAAAAAGTCCACCAAGTGTCGAATGTCGTCGTACTCGGGGCGGGAGTGCCAAGTGGTCGATTGGTAAGGCTTTCCGTCGGGGTACTGGGCTTTGTCGCCCACCGAAGCGTAGCCACTGGCCAAGTAGGTACTCCACAGGGCATTGCGGTGTACGGCACGGGTATAGCCACCCTTGCCCCACTCGCGAATGTCGTCGTCCATGTATCCGAACTCGTCGTTGACGATGGGCATTCGGTGACCGCGGTTGCGAAGCGTGATGAGGTTCAACGTGTCGGCGGGGACGAAGCGTCCTGCTTGCAGAATGACATGTACGGGCCAGGCTTCATTATGAAATTGAAACTGTGCGCCGTTGCTCTGCCCACCGAAAGGGTGAATCGATAGCAGGCGGCGGCGCTCGCCCTCAGCGAAGTACGGGTCTTCGCCCTGGATGCTTGTGCCGACGGCCGTCCAGAACGTGCGAGGCTTGTTGGGTACCCGCTGGAACTCGTTCGTCAGGCACCACATCACGTTCGGGTAGGCGGCGTAGCGGGCCATGGCGTGGCGGAGGTACCGCAGGTCCTGTTCGTCGGTACCATAAAATTTTTCCTGGGAATCGAAAATAAGAAAGTCGGCCCCGACGCCCCGCTCAGCTAAGTACTGCACGACCTGATCCACGGCCCTCAGGTGCGTCAGGTTCAAGCGGTCGTGGTCGACGCGGCCGGGCTGCTGGGGGTCGGCGGCGTACATCGACGAGCAGGGGTTCGGGCTGAGGGCGTTTTCACAAATCTTGACATTTACCCGAAACCGAATTTTGGTGATGCCGTACCGGGCGCAACTATCGACGGCCGCCTTCCAGGCGCTGCCCCCCAGTGCGGCGCTGACCAGCCCGTAGTACGTGGTCCCGAGCATGAAGTAGCGGGTCCCGTCGTCGTAAACGAAGTGGTAGGGATGGGCCGCATCACGGCGGATGAAGCCGTGGCTACCGGGCTTCGGCGCCGTGCAGATCAGCTCGCCCCGTTTGCCGTTCAGTCCCGCATCGTTCGAGGCGGTCGTGTACGTCCAGCGGCCTTTGGCAGTCGGTGTGAAGCGAAGTTTGAACGCGTTTGCGCCGTCCCAAAAGCCAGTGACCGTTTTTTTCAAGCCCCCCGGTCCGCTGAACGTGGCCGTGAGGCTGGCTTCCTGGTACGGATTATCGTACCGCCCGCTGGCTTGCAGCGTGAGTTCGTGCACCGACCAGCGCGGGACGGACGGCGGTACCGCCCGCGCCGTATAGAGCAATTGGGTCAAACCGAGCACGGTGAGGAGTAGGCAGTGTTTCATGGCAGGTGGCGCATGGAAGGAACGCGCGTCTCGGTTTTTCGTCGTAGAAAAAGCACGGCATCCGGGCCGGGCGGCAAGGAAAAATTCAGGGGCTCAACCGAAGCAACCCGCGATTCGTCGCGTCGTTGTCCGGTAGCGGGGTCGAGTCGCGTCACCTGGTAGGTTCCGGCGGGGAGCCTGAGCCCGAACGTACCGCCCGCGGCAGCGTACACGACGTACTGCCGAGCGGGTTCGGATAGGCAGTAGACGCGGTTGCCGTTCGTGACGGTCAGCGTATCGGGACTCATGGTCCAATACGTTAACTCGGGTTGTGTGAAAAAATTCACCAAGCGTCGGATGTCGCCGTATTCAGGGGTGGGGTGCCAGAAGCCCTCAAAATAGGGCTTGCCCTGGCCGGGATACGCGGTTTTATCGCCCGCCGAGGCGTACCCCCCCGCCGTGACGATACCCCAGAGAATTTGCCGGTGCTTTTGTCGGGTGAGGACCGCCGTGTCCGTCTCGCTAACGTCCTTGGGTTCGCCGATGTACCCGTACTCGTCGTTGACGACCGGAATCCGGTACCCCCAGTTATGACGAATGCTAGCCCGGCCCCAGGCGTCGCCGTGGCGGTACCCCGCTCGGCCCTTTGCGTTCCACTCGTCGCTGCTCGTCTTTTGGCGGTTGCGTACGCCAAACTGAACGATGGCGTGCGAGAGCCAGTCTTCGGCAAAAAACTGGAAGTCGATTCGGGTTTGCTGGTGTACCGAGAGCAGCCGCGGCTGACCGTTCTGGTGGGCCCAGGGATCGCTTTGACGCACGCGCTGTCCAGCGCGGGTGTAGAATTCTTTCGGACGCTTCGCATAGTTCCATTCGTTAATCAGGCACCAGATTACGTTCGGAAAAGCGGCGTAGCGAGCGACGAGGTAGTCGAGGTACTGGTGTTCCTGCTCGGGCGTTCCGAGCAAACGCCGAGGCATCAGGATGAGGTCGGCCACCACGTTTCGGGAATTCAGATACTGAATCACGCTGTCGACGTGCTGAAAATGCGCCACGTTGGGTACCTCAAATTCACCGGGAACTCCCTGCACAATTCCCGTTTGGGACAAGCCTTCGCTTAAGGCCCCGTTCACGTGCATTCTAATTTTGTTCATGCCCCAGGCTCGGCTGCTGTCAACGGCGGTACGGTACCCCTGCCGACCGGCCATCGACCCAAGCAGGTTGTAATAGGTCTGGCCGAGCATAAAGTAGCGGGTACCGTCGTCGTAGACGAAGTGGTAGGGATGGGCCGCATCACGGCGGATGAAGCCGTGGCTACCGGGCTTCGGCGCCGTGCAGATCAACTCGCCCCGTTTGCCGTTCAGTCCCGCATCGTTCGAGGCGGTCGTGTACGTCCAGCGGCCTTCGGCGGTAGGCGTGAAGCGAAGTTTGAACGTGTTTGCGCCGTCCCAAAAGCCGGAAACCGTTTGCCGAACCCCCGCTGGTCCTTGGAACGTCGCCCGGAGATTTACCTCCTGGCAGGGGTTGGCATACCGGCCCACGGCCGTCCACGCAATTTCGTGGACCGACCACTTCGGTACAGTCCGGGGAGGGGCCGCCATCCCGACACCAATCAGCGCCCGCCCGCAGGCAATTCCGGCGACTAACCCCATCAGCCAGCGGGTGAGACGCGTTTTCATGCTGGTTCGGGGCGTTGAGCCGTTTGTCGGAGGATCTCCCCCGCACGCCGGAATCCGGTTTCCCCGCTGGTCAGCACGGGTACGCCGAATTCGGCCACGGGGTCGGGGTAGGTGAATCGGAAAACGCTCATGGAAAGCTGGGCGAGGACGACGACGTCGATGCGCTCGCGCTGCTGCGCCTGCCGGATGGCGGCGGCGATGACTTCGTTGTGCTCGGCGATTTTTCCCTCGCCGAGGAGGTGGAAGGCGTCCTCGACGGTCACGCCCGCGAAGTCGACGACCTGCCCGAGGCGCTCGGCGGTTTCGCGGAGGAGTTGCTGGGTACTATTGACGGTCGGGCCGTGGGTAGCGACGACCAGGATTTTATCGTCGCCGGGTACTGTGACGGCCTCTTCCATCATCGCTTCGTCAATCTGCACGACGGGTACGCCGAGCGGTTCGAGCGCCGCCCGCACCTGGAATACGGCCCGGTTCATGGTCGAGCACGAGAGCAGGACGGCGTCGACGCCCACGAGTTCGAACAAGTCCTTCGCGTACTGCGTGGTCAGGTCGATGTTGCGTTGGGGCGGACAGGGTTCGCCGCGGTGGTACGCGTCCATGAAACGGAGTTGGATGGCTTCGTTGCCAACGTTGATGATTTTGACGCCCGGTAAAATCGCTTGCCCAAACCACGTCGACCACAGACTCGTCCAGGATGAGCCGTTCACGACGCCCAATTTCTTGCCCGACAGGGCCGGATCGGGACCAACCGCCGGGGCCAGTTTCGGGACGCCCGTGACGGCCATGTAGTCGCTGAAGAGTCGAATCGGGTCGATGTCGGGAAGCATTTCCATCATCGCGTTCACTGAATCTGTAACCATTTCTTTTTGAGAATTAAAAGCACAACGAGCGAACCCGTGAAGCAAACCGCCAGCAAACCGAAAATCGCGTTGAAACCGCCCGTTCGCTGGACCACCTCCCCCACTTTCTCCACCAGAAACGCGCTCGAAACCGTCTCGGCAAACCCGACCAGCGCGGCGACGGTCGCCACGCGGGCGGGCGAAACGTCCTGCTTGAAGGCCTGCTGGTTGGCTTGCCAGGCCGCCAATCCGAACACGTACACGCAGAGTACCGCCAGCACCGCCCCAACTGATTCCAGCCGCGGCAGGAGCAGGATGCTCATCATCAGGACGTACCCCGCGACGATGACCATTTTGCGGGAACGCAGGACCGAAAAACCCCGCCGCGTGAACCACCAGACCGCGCCGCCACCGAGCCAGAGGCCTAAATCCTGCGTGAAGTAAATGAGTGTGAGGCGGTTGCCGAGCGCCTGGTCGTAGGCCAAGCCTAAACTCTGCGTCAGGTACGAAGGCAGCCACTGCGACATGAAATACCAGCCCGGCAACAGTCCGACGCCGATCGCCGCGATGGACCAGAAACCGGGGCCGAACAAGCGGGTACTCGGTTCGAACTCTCCACGTGCCGCCACGGGAGCCGAAGCGGGTACTTTTTCATCCCGAAAAATCAAGAGCCAGGGAACCAGCCAGAGTACCCCCAGCGCGCCGGTCACGAAAAAGCTGTAACGCCACGTGTAGTTCGTCGAAAAGTAGATGACCAGCTTCGGGGCAGCGAGCGTGGCAAACACGGCTCCGCTGTTGAAGATTCCAGCAGCCAGACTGCGCTGATGCGGCGGAAAAACTCGGGCAATCAGCAGCAGGCAAAGTGGGAAGTTGGCCGCTTCAAACACGCCCAGCGCGTAGCGGAGGTACAGAATGTGCGTGTACCGCTCAGCCAGCCCGACGAGCACCGTGCTTAAGCTCCAGCCGAGGACCATCGCTGGAAAAAACCAGCGAAGGTTGCGCACCCGGTCGATGACGAAGCCAATGAACAGGTGCGCAAACGCGTACGCGTACACGAAGGCCGCCAGCAGTTTTCCCCGTTCGACCGATCCTAACCCAAATTCCTGACTAATCGGTTCGATGGCTACGCTGAGCGTCTGCCGGTCGAAGTAATTAAGAAAGGTCGCCAGAAACAGCGTACCGAGTACCCACCAGCGCCAGTTACGAGCGTACCACCCATCGGCAGCAGGCACGGTTTCGGTACGAGACGGTTCGGCAAACGGTTTCATGGAGGCGTCGAGGCTGCTTGATCGGTAAAGGTCGGGGCGTGAATTTTTACCGAGAAAGAAAAAGGTTTTGCAATCTTACTCTTTTTTGTATACAATTGCATGAAATTCTTGCATACTCAATGAAAGTTTTAGCACCCGACCGACTGCGCCAGCTCGAAGCGCAAGCCTACCAAATTCGCAGGCTCTCGCTCGAAATGATTGCTTACAGCCAGTGGGGGCACATCGGCGGAGCTTTCTCGATGGCCGAACTGCTGGCGTACCTGTATTTCGAAGAAATGAAGCTCGATCCCGCGAATCCGGCTCTCGAAACCCGCGACCGGCTCATTCTCTCGAAAGCCCACGGCTCGCCCGCGCTCTACGCGGTGCTGGCCCTGCGCGGGTTCATGCCCGTCGAGAAAATCTACCAGTACTGCGAAATCGACGGCCTCGAAGGGCACACGCACATCGCCAGCGCACCGGGGATCGAAAACTCGGGCGGGCCGCTCGGCATGGGTTTGTCGGTAGCCGTGGGCATGGCGCTGGGGCTCCGTAAGAAAGAAAACCCACGCTCGCGCGTGTACTGCATTCTAGGCGACGGCGAGTCACAGGAAGGCAACGTCTGGGAAGCGGCCATGTCGGCGGCGCATTACCACCTCGACAACCTCATCGCGATTCTCGACTATAACAAGGCCATGGCCAAGGGATTCGTCTGGGAGTTGATGAGCATCGAGCCCATCGCCGACAAGTGGCGGGCCTTCGGCTGGAACGTCCTTGAACTCGACGGGCACGATTTCGGGGAAATCGCTCAGGCTCTGCACACGGCCCGCTGGGTATTGCCGAACGGCAAGCCCACGGTTCTCATCGCGCACACGGTGAAAGGCAAGGGCATCGAGCAGGCCGAATTCAATTACCAGTGGCACACCCACGCCCCCTCGCCCGAAACCGCCGACGCCATGCTGCGCGAAGTTTCGCGCACGTACGGGTACCCCGAGGAGGGCTACAGCCGATTAAACGTGAACGTTGAAAAAGAAACTTTTTATGGCGGCGAATAATCCTGCATCTGACGAACTCCGCGACGCCTTCGGACGGGCGCTGCTGGAACTGGGCCGGGAAAACGACCGAATCATTTTCCTCGACGCCGACCTGCACACCTCCACGAAGGCTTCCTGGTTCAAGAAAGCCTTCCCCGACCGCTTCATTCAGGTGGGCATTGCCGAACAGAATTTGTTTGGCATTGCCGCCGGGCTGGCACTCGAAGGCTTCATCCCGATTCCCTCGACGTTCGCGGCTTTTGCCGCCCGGCGGGCGCTCGATCAGATTGCCATTTCGATTTGTTTCCCCGAGCTGAACGTCAAAATCCCCGGTTCGTACTGCGGCATTCCGACGAGCCGGGCAGGCGCTTCGCACAACTCGATCGAAGACTTGGCCGTGATGCGGTCGATTCCGCACCTGCGGGTGGCCGACCCCGGCTCGAACGCCGACCTGCGGGCCGTGATGCGTACTGCCGTCGCCACGCCCGGCCCGGCGTACTTCCGCGTGACGCGCTTCGCCGTGCCCGAATTGTTCGGGACCGACCACACCTTCGAATGGGGTAAGGGCGTCCGGCTCCGCGCGGGTACCGACGTAACGCTGTTTGGTACCGGCGTGATGACGGCCTTCTGCCTCGAAGCCGCCGACCTGCTCGCGGGCGAGGGCCTCGACGCGGAGGTCATTCACCTGGCCTCCATCAAGCCCATTGATTCAGAATTGATTCTTGACTCGGCACGAAAAACGGGCTGCGCCGTGACGGCCGAAAACGCCAGCATCCTCGGCGGCTTCGGCGATGCGGTCAGCGAGGTTCTGGCCGACGACTACCCGGTACCCCTGCGGCGCATTGGCGTGCGCGATCGCTTCGTGGAGAGCGGCGGCATTGACGAACTCTTCGCTCTGCACCGCATGACGCCCGCCGACATCGCCGAAGCCGCCCGGATCGTCCTGGCGCGGAAAGCGATTCCGGTTTAATTCCTGGTTTCACGCAGATGCTCGCCGCTGATTCGCGCAGAATTTCGCTGAAACCGGTGCTGCGCTCATCTGCGAAAACCACCAGCGAACGTCTGCGTGAAAATGACTTGCCATTTCTAAATCCTGTTCCAACCATGTCTCAACGCCGTTTCACCCGGTCGTGGCTCGCGGGTATTTTTCTGCTGAGCCTGTCGTTCAGCAGTCTCGCCCAGAAACACGAAATCGGCATTCAGGGTACCCGTTTCACGCTGAACGGCCAGCCATTTCCCTTCACGGGCGTGAGTTTTTTTAACGCCATTTACAACCCCACGTTCAACAAATCCTCGGCCGACCGGAAGACCTGGATGCGGAAATTTCAGGGTTACGGCATCAACGTGCTGCGCGTCTGGGGGCAGTGGGACAACGCCCGGAAATTCGTTGACAGCAGCCCGACGACGACGCTCTACCAACCCGACGGCAACCTGCGCCCCGAGCACCTGGCGACACTGAAGGCCCTCGCCGCCGATGCCGACGAACTGGGGATGGTCATCGAGCTGGCCTTGTTTTCGCAGGAAAGTTATTACTCCGACATCCGGCTGGATTCGGTGCAATCGAAACGGGCGGTCATCGCCCTCACGCGCGAGTTGCAGCCGTATCGCAACGTGGTGTTTCAGATCTGGAACGAGCTTTCGGATCGCGTCATTCCACACCTGAAAACGATCAAGGCCATCGATCCGAAGCGACTCGTGACCAACTCGCCGGGCGTGTCGGGCATTCTCGGCGACCGTCAGCAAAACGAAGCGCTCGATTTTTTGACGCCGCACACCGTCCGGCAGTACGCGGGTAAGCATTGGGAAGTGGCGGCGGCGGAGGTCGAGTACCTGCTCAAGCGCTACAAAAAACCGGTCGTCGACGACGAACCGGCCCGGAACGGTACCGCGCAGTTCGGCGGTCCGAAAAATCCCACCTCGCCCTTCGATCACATCGCGCAGATGATCCTGGTCTGGCAGCAGGGTGGGTACGTGATTTACCACCACGACATGTTCCAGACCGGCTACGGTACCCCGGCCATTCCGCCCTCGGGCATTCCCGACCCGGCGTTTAACCCGTACCACCGGGCGGTATTTGAGTTCATGAAAGAACGGGCGCGGTACATGCAGCCTTGAGTAGCCGTTTGCGTGAGTGGTTTCTCACAGATTTGCACAGAGCAAGGGCGCACAGATACGCGCAGAGTTGATTCTGCGTACATCTGTGAGAAAACCCGCACGCAGCTACTCTCTTCAATCCGCGTAAGTCTCTGGTTCAAAATGCCTCTTCCAGCACCACTACCAATTCGGCAATCATCATCGCCGTGGCCCCCCAGACCCGGCGTTCCTGCAACTGGTAAAACGGCGCATCGACGAGGTGACCACGGACTTCGAGCTGCTGGGTACCCACGATGGTTGCATCGGTCAGTTCACTCAGGCTGACCTCAAAGACCGAATCCACTTCATGCGGGTCGGGGTAAAAATCGGGTTTGTGGTTCATCACGCCCACGACGGGCTGCACCCAGAAGTTGCTCGGCGGAATGAACAATTCGGTGAGTTGGCCGAGTACCTTCACGTCCGTCAGCCGGATGCCAATTTCCTCCTGCGCTTCGCGGAGGGCCGTCCGAACCAAACTCTCGTCGGTGCGTTCGTAACGCCCGCCGGGGAAGGCCATTTGCCCCCCGTGCACGCCCTCGTACGCCGGGCGCAGGATGAGCGGTACGTAGATTTCGCCGTGGTACGGGTAAAACAAAATCAGGACGGCACTCCGGCGCGTCCGTTCGTTCGGCACGATTCCCAACTTGTACCGACTGCCCGCGGCCATCCGGCTGTGCGCCACTTCACCGGGCAGTGGTTTTTCGAGCCGCTGCCGCAGGCCTTCGGTAAACGTCTGAAAAGGTATCGAGGTCAGATTCATGGTACCTGGTGTTGCCGGAATCCTTCGCCATTAGGCGTAGGCTTCCACGAGTTTTTCGGCGCAGCGCTCGCCGTCCATCGCCGCCGAAACGATGCCCCCGGCGTATCCCGCGCCTTCGCCGCAGGGAAACAACCGCCGGACCGATACGTGTTCCAGCGAATCGCGGTCGCGCGGGATGCGGACGGGCGAGGAGGTCCGGCTTTCGACGCCGATCAGTTGCCCGAGGTTCGAGACGTACCCGCGCATCTTTTTTCCGAACTCCTGCAACCCCAACCGCAACGGCCCGGCGATGGAGTCTGGCAAAACCTGGTCCATCGGTACCGACGCGAGGCCGGGCTGGTACGAGGTGTCGAGTAATTCTGGGGAAATTTTTCGGTTGACAAAATCCGCCACCCGCTGCGCCGGGGCCGTTTGGGACGGTCGCGTCCCGGCACCGCCCGCCGCCCGGCAGGCGCGCCGCTCGACGTCCTGCTGGAAGTGCAGCCCGGCGAGCGAGCCGTGCTCGGCGTAGGGTTTCAAATCCGCCTCGGCAATGGCGACGACCAGCCCCGAATTGGCAAACCGCGAATCGCGCCGCGAGGGCGACATGCCGTTGACGACCAGTTCGCCCGGTGCCGTCGCCGCCGGAACAATAAACCCGCCGGGGCACATGCAGAACGAAAACACGCCCCGCTCGACGCCCCGGTGCCGCGTCTGCGTGACGAGGCTGTACGCGGCGGCGGGCAACAACCCACGGTCGGGGCGGTGGTACTGAATACCGTCGATGAGCGCCTGCGGGTGCTCGATGCGCACGCCCAGCGCGTAGGGTTTGGCCTCGATGGGTACCCCCAAACGTTGGCAAAGTTCAAACACGTCGCGGGCCGAGTGGCCGGTGGCCAGGATGACGCCGAGGCCCGTGAATTCGCGTCCATCTTCGGTCACGACGCCGCGCATCGCGCCGTTTTCGAGAATAAACTCGGTGACTTTCGTGTCGAAATGTACCTCGCCGCCCGCCGCACGAATGCTTTCGCGCAGTTCGGCCACGAGCGGGGGCAGCTTGTTGGTACCGATGTGCGGATGCGCTTCGACGAGGATGTCTTCCTTCGCGCCGTGGGCGACCAGAATTTCGAGGACGCGCCGGATGTCGCCGCGTTTTTTCGAGCGCGTGTACAGCTTGCCGTCGGAGTAGGTACCCGCGCCGCCCTCGCCAAAGCAGTAGTTCGATTCGGGATTGACGACGTGTTCTTTGTGAATGGCGGCTAGGTCGCGGCGGCGCGTCCGCACGTCCTTGCCGCGTTCGAGGACGACGGGCTTGACGCCGAGTTCGATGAGTCGCAAGGCCGCAAACAGCCCCGCCGGTCCGGCCCCAACGACGACGGCCTGCGGCGCCTGACGTACGTCGGGGTACCGTTTCTGAAAACGCAGGAGCGAATCGGGCGTTTCGCCGACGAAAACCTCGGCTTCGACGAGTACCTTCACCTGCCGGTTGCGGGCGTCAATGGACTGACGAATTTTACGAACGTGGGGCTGGTCGGCCTCGGTGAGGCTACAGGTTTGGAGGACGTATTGTCGAAACCGGTCTTCGTCCAGGGCCAGATCCGGCTCCAGGGCGAATTGAAGACTTTTTTTCATGCGCTTGGTAAGGGTGCTATCCTTAAACAATGCCTAAAAATAGGCAAAAATGCTTAAAAAGACGGTTTGTTTTGTTCAGGTCCGGCGGAGTAGCGCCGAACGAACGGCGCTTTTTTCGGTCCGCTAACCGTCGATTTCCGCTATCTTTACCCGCATTCAATCCGCCCGCCGCATGAACGAATCAGTACCCCGTTTGCACGCGCTTTTTGAGCAACACGCCACCGAAACCGAACGCGCCTGGCTGGAATCCAAACGCGCGCTCGCGCCTCCGGCGCTGCTTCAGGCCTTCGTGGCCGCTCCCCGTTTCATCCGCAAAATTCCCGTTGAACTTCCGACGGACGCAGCCACCTTTTTCGCCGAACAGTACCCCGGTTACGCCCTGACGGGTTGGCCACTCGACCGGCTGACGCGGGTACTCCTGCTGCTGACGTTGCCTTCGGACGACGAGGAACAGTACGTGGGCTGGCTCGACACGCTGTTCAGCACGGCGGAAGTGAACGAGCTGGTGGCGCTCTACAGTGCCCTGCCGCTCCTGCCCTACCCCGAGCGTTGGCGCTTCCGGGCCACGGAAGGCGTACGCTCGAACATGGCCCCGGTTTTCGACGCCATGGCGCTCGACAATCCGTACCCGGCCCGGTACCTCGACGAAACAGGCTGGAACCAGTTAGTACTCAAATCCATTTTCAACGACAAACCCCTCGACCGCATCGTGGGTTTTGCCGAACGCGCCAACCAGCGACTGGCGGATACCCTTTCGGACTTTGCCCACGAACGCTGGGCGGCGGGCCGGACGGTACCGCCCTACGCCTGGCGACTGACGACGCGGTACCTGAACGAAACCCTGCTAGGCGATTTGCGGGTACTGCTCCAATCCGAGCGCCCCGAAGACCGGCAGGTTGCGGCGTTCGTGCTGAGCCAGACGGATTCCGAACCGGCCCGACGATTGCTTCAGGAGAATTTATCGAGTGATTGAACCGCAGAGGTGCCGGAGGTTTCGCAGCGAACGCAGAAACTCTATGACCGCTCCGGCGGCCCGGCTCCGCGAATCCTCTGCTTTTCTGCGGTAAAAACAACAACCTGCTCATCACCATGTGCGCCAATCCCACTTCCATCAATCCCTCGCACTTCGAGGAAAGCCCCGAACCGATTACCCACCGCGAGGTGACGTGGTCGGAGTACCGCCCGCTCATCGAGGGGATGCGGTTTTTCGACCCGCACGTCCACATGACCTCCCGCACCACCGACGACTACCAGGCCATGGCCGACGCGGGCGTCGTGGCGCTCATCGAGCCGGCGTTCTGGCTTGGGCAGCCGCGCACGGGCGTCGACACGTTCAAAGATTATTACAGCTCGCTATTGGGCTGGGAGCGGTTTCGCTCTTCGCAGTTCGGCATCAGGCACTACTGCACGATCGGGCTGAACTCGAAGGAAGCGAACAACGAGCCGCTCGCCGAGCGGGTGATGGAACTCTTGCCGCTGTTTGTTTACAAAGAAGGCGTGGTCGGCGTGGGCGAAATTGGCTTCGACGACCAGACCGCCGCCGAGGAAAAGTACTACCGCGCCCAGCTCGAACTGGCGAAGGAGGCCCACCTGCCCGTCCAGATTCACACACCGCACCGTGACAAGAAAAAGGGTACCGAGCGCAGCATGGCCATCGCCCTGGAGCACGGTCTGGACCCCGGCCTGGTCATCGTCGACCACAACAATGAGGAAACCGTGCGGGGCGTCCTCGACCAGGGGTTCTGGGCGGCGTTCACGATTTACCCGTTCACGAAAATGGGCAACGAGCGGATGGTGGAAGTCGTCCGGCAGTACGGTCCGGCGCGAATCATGGTTAATTCCGCCGCCGACTGGGGCATCTCCGACCCGCTGGCCGTACCCAAAACCGCCGCGCTGATGAAACTGAAGGGCATCGCCGATGAAGCCATTCGGCTCGTGACGTACCAGAACGCCATCGACGCCTTTGCCCAGAGCGGACAGATCAACGTGGCCGACTTCGAGGTACCCACGGCCATCGACCAGAGCCAGAAATTTAACGGCAACTCCGTGTTGCGCGGCGGGCAGCAGCCCCGCGTCGACAAAGATTCTCTCCTGATTTCGTGAGCGAGTACCCGCTGAAACCCTACCTCCAACTGATGCGCCCCGCCAACCTCGTGACGGCGGTGGCCGACATCGCGGCGGGCGTGTGCCTGGCCTCGCTGAGTAGCGTCGTCAAACCCGAATCGCTGGGCTGGCTTTCGCTGGCAACGCTCGGGCTGTACGGCGGCGGCGTCGTGTTCAACGACTTTTTCGACGCTAGCCTCGACGCCGTCGAGCGCCCCGAACGGCCTATTCCGAGCGGGCGCGTGACGAAAACGGCGGCGGGGGTACTCGCCACAGCCCTCCTGATTTTCGGCGTGGCGATGGCGTTTGTGAACAGTACCGTCAGCGGCCCGATTGCGCTGGCCGTGGCGCTGCTGACGCTCGTCTACGATCGCTTCACCAAACCCCGTTCGTTTTTTGGTCCGCTCACGATGGGGGCCTGCCGGGGTGGTAACCTGCTGCTGGGCATGACCGCCGTACCGACCGCGCCGTTCGAGCGCTGGGAGTGGGCACTGGTACCGATTCTCTACATTTTCGGCGTCACACTCATCAGCCGCGACGAAGTGCACGGCGGCGGACGGCGTTCGTTGTACCTGGCGCTGGGGTTGTTCGTACTCGTGCAGGTCAACCAGATTCGGGTAGCCGGTTCGTTCGGGAACTACGGCGCGGCCTTTGCCTTCGTCGCTCTGCACGCGGCGCTGCTCTACCCACCGCTCTGGCGCGCGATTCAGAATCCCACCGGTCCGAACATTGGCGCAGCCGTCAAGGCCGGCGTCATTTCGCTCATTCTGATGGACGCCGCCTGGGCCGCCGCCGCCGGGCAGTGGTTGCCCGCGCTGGGGATTGCGGCGTTGCTACCTATTTCCCGGTTTTTAGCGCGTAAATTCGCGGTGACCTAATCGTCTGAACGACGATGGGTGACGGATGGGGAGGACCGACAGGATTGAATTTCAATTTTTCATTTTTAATAAAAAAATTCTGTCGATCCTCCCCATCCGCCACCCATCGTCGTTCAGAAAACAATTTCATGAATTCCATCCGTCAAGATTTCAGCGTACGCTTTCGGTACGATGTCTTTTTTACCGAGTACCTCTTCGACCCGGCTAACCCGCTGCTGCGTGATTTTTTAAGTACGGGCGTGGAGCCGGGATTGCGAAAAAAAGTCCTGTTCGTGCTGGATTCGGGGGTTTTGGAGTACCACCCGACCTTGCAGAAAACCATTCCCGCCTACTTCCAGACGGTACCCGACATTGACCTCGTCCCCGACCTGCTGACGGTACCCGGCGGCGAAGCGGCCAAAAACGACCCGGCCCTGTTTGACCGGATTGTGGACGCGGTCGATCGCTACGGCATCGACCGGCATTCGTACGTGATCGGGCTGGGCGGCGGGGCGGTACTCGACCTCGTCGGGTACGCCGCGGCGGTTTCGCACCGGGGCATTCGGCATGTGCGGATTCCAACGACGGTACTCTCGCAGAACGACTCCGGCGTGGGCGTCAAGAACGGCATCAACTACCGCGGCAAGAAAAACTTCCTGGGTACGTTCGCGCCGCCCGTGGCGGTTTTCAACGACGGGTCGTTTCTCCGCACGCTCGACCCGCGCGACAGCCGGGCGGGCCTTGCCGAGGCCGTCAAGGTGGCGCTCATCAAAGACCGGCCGTTTTTTGACTGGCTCGAAGCCAATGCCCCGGCGCTATCCACCCGCGACGCTGCCGCGATGCAGGAGCAGATTTACCGCTGCGCCGAGATTCACGTGCGGCACATCGGCGGCGGCGACCCGTTTGAAAGCGGCTCGTCGCGCCCGCTCGACTTTGGCCACTGGAGCGCCCACAAGTTGGAAACGCTGACAAATTTTAAGATTCGCCACGGCGAGGCCGTCGCCATCGGCATGGCGCTCGACACGGTGTACTCGGGGTTGACGGGACTGCTTGCGGAAGCCGACGTGCAGCGGGTGTTGAATTTGCTGCGGGCCTTGGGGTTTGAGTTATTTCATCCGCTGCTGTCCGACAGGAAGTCCATATTGACAGGATTACAGGAATTTCGGGAACACCTCGGCGGGCGGCTCACGATCATGCTCCTGGCCGAACTAGGTCGGGGCGTGGAAGTCCACGAACTCGACGCTGACCGCGTCCGGCAGGCCATCGACCAACTCGAAACCGCTTCGCTCGCCTCGGCATGAACACCCCGCTCGGCCACCTCGGGTACTGCACCAACATCCACCCCGGCGAACACTGGGACGCGCATTTTGCCGAACTCCGCCGGAGCGTGCCCCTGGTCAGGCAGGCCGTCTCGCCCGACGCCCCGCTGGGCCTCGGGCTGCGAATTGCCGGGCAGGCGAGTACCGAATTACTGAACCCCGCACGCCTCGCGGAGCTGCATGCGTGGCTGGAGGAAACGGGCTGTTACGTGTTCACGATCAACGGTTTTCCCTACGGCGGCTTTCACCACACGCGGGTCAAAGATCACGTTCACGCCCCCGACTGGACCCACGCCGAGCGCGGCGCGTACACGCACCGGCTGTTCCGAATTCTGGATGAACTCCTGCCCGCGGGCGAGGCAGGCGGGCTGTCGACCTCGCCGCTTTCGTACCGCCCCTGGTGGCCGACACCCGAAGCCCTGAAAACCGCCACGACGCGGGGTACCGAGCACCTGCTGACCGTCGTGGAAGACCTCGTACGACTTCGTCAGGAAACGGGCCGCCTGCTGCACCTGGACCTCGAACCCGAACCCGACGGCCTCCTCGAAAACACCGCCGAATTCATCGACTGGTACCTGACGTTTCTGCTCCCGCTGGGTACCCTACGCCTGCACGACCGCTTCGGCATGAACGCCGCCGAAGCCGGTGACGCGCTGCGGACCCATGTGCAACTCTGCTGGGACGTCTGCCACGGGGCGGTGGCCTACGAGGTACCCGCCGAGGTACTCCACCGGCTCAGTGCCGAGGGAATTCGGGTCGGAAAGCTGCAACTAAGTTCGGCGCTGCGGGTCGATTTTACGAATCACGCCGACGAAAAATACCGCGAACTGGCCGCCTTCGACGAGCCGGGGTACCTGCACCAGGTCGTCGCCCGTACCGCCGGGGGTACCTTCCACAAGTACCCCGACCTGCCCGAGGCACTGGCCGCATTTGGCAGTGAACGCTGGACCGAGTGGCGCGTTCATTTCCACGTGCCGCTGTTTTTGGAAACGTACGGACACTTGGGTTCAACGCAGGCCACGCTGCGGGAGGTACTCGATTTGCAGCGTCGCAGCCCGTTTACGAAGCAACTCGAAGTGGAAACCTACACCTGGGGTGTCCTTCCGCCCGACGTTCAGCTTCCCATCGCGGAGTCGATTGGACGGGAACTGGCGTGGGTAAACGAGTTTAGCGTTTAGGGTTTGTACCCTAAATGCTAAACGCTAAACCCTAAACTCACTGATGCACAAAGTCTTAGTCCTCGACGTTGTCGCGCTGAGCGATTCGCTGATTGGCGAGTACACGCCCTTTCTTCGAGAATTCGTGGCGAAACGACACCGCACGTCGCTCCGCCCCGTCACGCCCGCCGTCACGACGACCGCCCAGAGTTGCTACGTGACGGGTACCTGGCCTGCTGAAAACGGCATCGTCGGCAACGGCTGGTACGACCGCGAGGACGCCGAGGTGAAATTCTGGAAGCAGTCGAACCATTTGGTCCGGGGTGAGAAAATCTGGGATGCCGCCCGGCGCGTGGACCCGGCGTTTACGGTCTCGAAGCTCTTCTGGTGGTACAACATGTACGCGACGACCGATTTTTCGGTGACGCCCCGCCCGCAGTACCACGCCGACGGCGTGAAAGCCCCCGACTGCTACAGCCATCCGCCGGAGCTGCGCGACGAGTTGCAGGCGAAATTCGGCCCGTTTCCGCTGTTCAGTTTCTGGGGACCCAACTCGAACATCAAAGCCTCGCGCTGGATTGCGGATGCGGCGATGTACGTCGACGACCAGCACGACCCGACGCTGACGTTGCTGTACCTCCCCCACCTCGACTACTGCCTGCAACAGTACGGACCGGACCTTCCAAAAATTGCTGACGAACTGCGGGCCATCGACCAGCTCTGCGCGGAACTCATCGGGTTTTACGAGCGGAAGGGTACCCGCATCATTCTGCTTTCCGAGTACGGCATCAACACCGTCAGTCGCCCCGTACACCTGAACCGGGTACTTCGCGAGGCGGGACTCCTCGCCGTCCGACGCGAACGAACCTACGAACTGCTCGACGCCGGGGCCTCGAAAGCCTTCGCCCTGGCCGACCACCAGATTGCGCACGTCTACGTCAACGACCCGGCGGTACTCGAGCAGACGAAACGGTTGCTGGAAGGTACCCCCGGCGTGGCGCGGGTACTCGACGCCGGGGGCAAACGCGAATTTCACCTTGACCACGAACGCGCGGGTGACCTGGTCGTCATCGCCGAAGACGACGCCTGGTTCACGTACTACTTCTGGCTCGACGACGCCCAGGCCCCCGATTACGCCCGGATGGTCGACATCCACCGCAAACCCGGCTACGACCCCGTCGAGTTGTTCATGGACCCAGCCAACCCGCTCATCAAACTCCGGGCGGGGTACAAACTGGCGCGCAAACTGCTCGGTTTCCGGTACCGGATGGACGTCATCCCGCTCGACGCCACGCTCGTGAAGGGTTCGCACGGCAGCCCGCTGGTACCCGAAGCGTACCACCCGATGCTGGTGACGGATTTGCCGGGTGAAGACTCCGTCTTGAACGCGCCGGACGTGTACGGGGTAATTTGGCGGCATTTGACGGAAATCTAATGGAGCCGAATCCGTCCGTTTTGGCGTAACTTTCCTAAAACATTGCGTCTCATGGAAGTCATTCAGGAAAATGACCAGTACGTCATCCGCATTCCGCAAAGCCTAATCGACGCCGCCGAACTTGACAAATTGCTTCGCGAACTTCGGTACCGAACGCTGCTGGCTGGTCGGCAGGGTACCGAGGCTGAAGCGGACCAGTTGGCCCGTGAAATCGGGCAAGGGTGGTGGACGGTAAACAAAGACCGGTTTCTGAGATGAAAACCGTAATTGTTGATGCTAATAAAATCCTGAGCGCACTCATCTCAACAAACGGCCGGTCAGCGGAAGTACTGATTCAGCCCAATCCGCGCTTCCGGTTGATTTCCTGCCATTTTCTTTACGTTGAGCTTTTTAAGCACAAAGAAAAAATTCAGCAATTCAGTCGTTTGGGCGAAGCGGCCCTGTTGGATTTACTCTACGCCTTTTTCAGTCACCTCGAACTTGTCAACGAAGCTTACATTCCGTTCGCCTGCTGGCACGAAGCCAATCGACTGGCCACCAACCTCGATCCGAAGAACATCCCCTACCTAGCCTTGACCATCCACACAAACGGCTAGCTTTGGACGGGCGACAAACGCCTGATGGACGGCCTGCGCGCAAAAAGGCTTCGACCGCTTTATTTCAACGGTTGAATTGTTGGTTTCCGAGTAGTACCCATGCCCACCGCCCCCGACTTCTACACCCTCGATGACCTGCTGACCGACGAGCACAAGCTGGTCCGCCAATCCGTCCAGGACTTCGTTGAGCGCGAGATCAGCCCGATCATTGATGACTACGCCCAGCGTTCGGAATTTCCGGCGCACCTGGTACCCCGTTTCGGCGAACTCGGCCTCTTCGGACCGACGATTCCGCCCGAGTACGGCGGCGGGGGCCTCGACGCGATCAGCTACGGGCTGATGACGCAGGAACTCGAACGCGGCGACTCGGGCCTGCGCTCCTGCGTGTCGGTGCAGAGTTCGCTGGTGATGTGGCCGATTTTTCAGTACGGTTCCGAGGAACAGCGCCGGAAGTACCTGCCGAAACTGGCCACCGGCGAATGGCTCGGCTGCTTCGGCCTGACCGAACCCGACCACGGTTCGAACCCCGCCGGAATGCAGACGCGCCTGACGGACGCAGGCGACCACTACGTCCTGAACGGCTCGAAACTCTGGATTACCAATTCGCCCCTAGCCAACGTGGCCGTCGTCTGGGCGCGCAACGACGCCGGGCGCATCGTGGGGGTACTCGTCGAGCGGGGGATGGGCGGATTTTCAACGCCCGAGATTCACCGAAAATGGTCACTCCGGGCCAGTACCACGGGCGGATTAACGTTCGACAACGTCCGCATTCCGAAAGAAAACCTGTTGCCCGGCGTCGAGGGGATGAAAGGTCCGCTGAGTTGTCTGGATCAGGCCCGGTACGGCATTGCCTGGGGGGCCGTCGGCGCAGCCATCGACTGCTACGAGACGGCCCGGCGGTACTCGCTCGAACGGCAGCAATTCGGCAAGCCCCTGGCGACATTTCAACTGACGCAGAAAAAACTGGCCGAGTTACTCACCGAAATCACGAAGGCGCAACTGCTCTGCTGGCGGTTGGGCGTGCTGAAAAACGAAGGTCGCGCCACGACCGCGCAGATTTCGCTGGCCAAACGCAACAACGTCGAGATGGCGCTCGAAACGGCCCGGACCACGCGGCAAATGCTCGGTGGCATGGGCATTACGGGCGATTTCCCAATTATGCGCCACCTGATGAACCTCGAATCGGTCGTGACCTACGAGGGTACCCACGACATCCACCTGCTGATTCTGGGGTCGGAGATTACGGGGATTCAGGCGTTTAAATGAGTGTAGAGTTCAGGGTTTAGAGTAATGTAAACTTTAAACCCTGAACTCTAAACGTTATACTCACTTTACTTTTTGATCACCTTCAGCATCACCCGCTCGCGCTCCGTTTCCACGCGCAGCAGGTACAACCCGGAAGGCCAATCGCGCAGGTCGAGTTCGGTGGGTAGCGTTTGCTCTGCCGTGTGGAGGGTTCGACCGAAGCCATCCAGCAGCGTGAGTTGAGCGGGTACGCCTTCCGGACCTTCCAATCGAAACCGGCCTCCGCTTGGATTGGGGTACAGCCGGTACCCGGCTGACGGGGGTTCCAGGCCCAGTACCAATTCCTGCTTCCGTTCGGGAAACGTGATTTCATGAATCGCCCCCCGCGTTTCGAGCACGTACAACTTATTTCCGACCAGCTCCGCGTCGACGGGTTCCGAAAAATCGCCCGCGATGCGGTGGCTGTTGAGCCGGTAGTCGTCGCCGTCGCGGGTCAGCGTGAGCAAGAGGAGGTCTTCGCTCGGGTCGTTCATCGGTCCGGTTTCGCTCTTGCTGCTGATGCCCGAAGGGTCGAAGGTACCTTTCTGGTAACTCAGCGTGAAGCCGCGCCCGGTGTAATCACCGCCGAGTTTCCGGTCGACGTCAAACACCAATCCGACGGGCGAGCGGTGGCTGGTAAACGTGGTGATACTCCCGCGCTCGTCGCTGGCGTCACGGATGGCCCCAGTCACCGGGTCACGGTACTTGTCGGCATCGGGGCCGAAATTGCGGATGGGTCGCTGGTAGGTCAGGTTCGTGGGCTTTTTCGGGTACGTCGGATCGTTGTAAAACCCGCCGCTGCGCCCCGGCCATCCGTTTTTGTTGACGAGCAAATCTTTCGCCGGGTCGTAATCGGGAAACTGCATCGGCGTGTCGTTGCCGCCGATTTCCCAGGGAAACCCGTAGTGCCGCCCGGTCCGAATCCAGTTCATCTCCTCGGGATCGTCGCGGTCACCGGCGTTTTCCACGCTGAACAGGTCGCCCCCGGGTGAGAAGGCAAGGTCGAACGCGTTGCGTACGCCCCGCACGACGACGTAGGGCTGGAGTTTCGCCGAATCGTTCGCGAATTCCAGGTTTTCCGCGTTCGCCGGAATCTTGAATAGCGCGCTCGTCAGCGGTACCTCGCGCAGACCGGGGTACTTGCCGTCGTTCGATTTCACCTCGCCGTGGTCGGTCCGCGAACCGCTAGACACGTACAGGTCGCGCCCATCGGGCGAGAAACAGATGCCGCTGAAGGCGTGGTCGTAGAGCGTACGCGAGGAGGCGTGTTCGGCGGTTTTCAGGACGGTTGTCCAAGTCCAGGCACCACCCGCGGTCCGAACGCCCTTCCGCACCGCGCCGTAGCCCGACACGTTTTCCTGCGTGACGTGGTTGCCGCAGAGGTACACCACCCCGTCGCGCACGATGATTCCCTGGAGGTAGTCGAGTTGGTGGTCGCTGGCGGTACTCACCCGTTCCTGCCGAAAACCGGTACCCTCGGGCGTGAGCAGGTACACGTCGCCGCCGCGGTTGATGGAAAAAAAGGCTTGGCGGGTTGCGTCGTAGGCGAGGCGAACCTGGAGGTTGACGTTCTGGATTTCGTGGACCTTGCGGATGCGGAGGTCCGAGCGCAGTACCTGCGGCGACTGGCCGAAAAGCGAGGTACTGAAAAGGAGGAAGGAGACGAAAAGGGTAGATCGTTGTTTCATACGTCGTGGTTAAAATTGGAAGCGCGGGCAAGATACGCCGTCTGGCTGAGTACGCATTCGACCGTTCCGTAAATCGGCGGCACGGTTTCTTTCGCAACTTTGGCGCGTCGGGGCGGTTGGGTGAAAAACCGCCCCGTCTGATTTCTCCATGAACCGACTCGCCCGCGAAACCAGCCCGTACCTGCTCCAGCACGCCCACAACCCGGTCGACTGGTACCCCTGGTGCGAGGAAGCCCTGGCCCGTGCCCGCGCCGAAGACAAGCCGCTGCTGGTCAGCATCGGGTACTCGGCCTGCCACTGGTGTCACGTGATGGAGCGCGAATCGTTTGAAACCGAGGCGATTGCTGCGCTGATGAACCAACATTTCGTCTGCGTGAAAGTCGACCGTGAAGAGCGCCCCGACGTCGATGCGATTTACATGGACGCCGTCCAGGCGATGGGCATCCGAGGCGGCTGGCCGTTGAACGTTTTCCTCATGCCCGACGCGCGGCCGTTTTACGGGGGCACCTACTTCCCGCCCCAGCGCTGGGCGCGGGTACTCCAGGACGTCGCCGCGGCTTTCGTCGAGCACCGCCCGGCCTTGCAGGAATCGGCCGATGGCTTTGCCCGGTACCTCGTCGCCGCGGAGGGGGAACGCTACACACTGGGGCAAACCGGCGACGAGTCGGACGTTGAACCCGAATTCATCGCCGAATTACTCGACAAACTCGCGACTCGCTTCGATCCCGAACGCGGTGGCTTGGCGGGTGCCCCCAAGTTTCCGATGCCCGCCGTCTGGCGCTTCGTCCTACGCGCCGCACCGCTGACTGGAAACGAGGATGCCCTCGACGCCCTGCACCAGACGCTCGCCGCCTTTACCAGCGGCGGGCTGTACGACCCGCTCGCCGGGGGTTTTGCCCGGTACTCGACCGACGCGGCGTGGTTCGTGCCGCATTTTGAGAAGATGGGCTACGACAACGGTCAGCTCCTGAGCCTCTACGCCGAAGCCGCGCGGCTGCCCGGTACCCCGCCCGAAGTCGCGGAAGGGTACCGCCGCGTCCTGCGCGAAACCATCGGCTGGCTGCAGCGGGAAATGACTTCGCCCGAAGGCGGTTTCTATTCGGCCCTCGACGCCGACAGCGAAGGTGAGGAAGGGCTGTTTTACACCTGGACGAAAGCCGAAGTTGAATCGGTACTCGGGGCTGATGCCGAGGCGTTTGTGAGGTACTACGACCTGACCGACGAAGGCAATTACCACGACGAAGCCAGCGGTCAGCCGACGGGCCGGAACATTCTGCGGCGGCCGCCGGGGGTACCCGAACCCACCAATTTGGGTGCCCTCCGTCAGCGCCTGCTCGACGTGCGCAACCGGCGCGTTCGTCCGGGCCTGGACGACAAAATCCTGACGTCCTGGAACGGGCTGTTGCTACGCGGACTGGTCGATGCGTACCGGGCGCTGGGCGACGGGGAGGTGCTGGATCTGGCGTTGAGGAATGCCCGTTTTTTGCAAAAAAACGTCACCGAGGGTACCCGCCTGCGGCACAGTTTCAAAAACGGCGAAGCGAAAATAGCCGGGTTTCTGGACGACTACGCGGCGCTCATCGACGCCTACGCCGAACTGTACCAGGTGACGTTTGACGAGGAGTACCTCCGCGCGGCCGAAGGACTTACCGAGTACGTACTCGCCCATTTTTGGGACGCCGAAGACCACCTGTTTTTCTACACCGACGCCACCGCCGAACCGCTCATCGCCCGGAAAAAGGAACTGTTCGACAACGTCATCCCCTCGTCCAACGCGATGATGGCCCACCACCTGCACACGCTCGGCCACCTGCTCGACCGCCCCGACTGGCGCGACCGGGCGGCGGCGATGCGGGCGCGGGTGCAGCCGCTCTTGGCCAGCAACCCCGATTCCCTCAGCCACTGGGCCAGCCTCGCTACCCGCCTCGCCACCCCGACCGCCGAGGTGGTCATCGTGGGACCCGAGGCGCACCGGCTGCGGCGGGAGTGGGACGCGGTTTTTCACCCGAACGTCGTCGTGGCCGGGGCGGAACGTGCGGGGACGATTCCGCTGCTCGAAGGGCGCGCGTCCGACGGCACCGACACGCTGATTTACGTCTGCTTCCACCAAACCTGCCAGCTACCCGTCCGCACCGTGGACGAGGCGCGGCGCCAACTCACCGAATCATGATGCTGTACGTCGATACCCCGCTCAGTCCGGCGGACAAAACGCACCTGCGCGAACACCTGCCCGCTGACGTGGAGCCGGTTTTCAAGGATGAACTGCCCGAAGCCGAACGCCGCGAGGCGCTCCGGCGGGCCGAGATCGCTTTTGGCAATCCGCCCGCCGATTGGTTGGCCGATGCTCCCGCGCTGCGCTGGGTGCAGTTGTATTCGGCTGGTTTCGACCGGTACCAGGGGGTACCCATCGCCGCGACGCTGACTAACCTGAAGGGTTTTTTCGCCGAACCCTGCGCCGAAACGGCCATCGCCGGGGTACTGGCGTTGTACCGGAAACTGGACGAGCTGGTGCAATTGCAGCAGGAGCAGACCTGGGTAGGCGCGGCCTTGCGGCGGCAGATGACGCTCCTGCGCGGCAAGCGGGTGGTCCTCCTCGGCACGGGGTCCATTGCCCAGGCGACCCGCCGAATTCTGGATGGCTTTGAATGCCGGAATACCCATTTCGGGCGAACCTCGCCGCGGGCGGACCTCCGTTCGGTGGATGAGCTGAAGCGCGTGCTACCCGAGACCGATCTCGTCATCAACTGCCTGCCGGGTACCGATGAGATGGATAAGTTTTTCTCGGTGGAACTGTTCGCGCTTCTGAAACCCGATGCGGTGTTCGTCAACGTAGGTCGCGGATCGACGGTCGACGAAGTGGCGCTCATCGACGTCCTGCGCGCTAAACGCATCGGCGGGGCGGTACTCGACGTAACCAGGGAAGAACCGATCCCGCCCGGCCACCCGCTCTGGACGGCCCCCAACACGCTCCTGACGCAGCACACGGGCGGCGGCTTTGCCGAGGAAGACCGGGGAAAAATCGATTTCTTCCTCGAAAACCTGAAGCGGTACCAATTCGGACAACCGCTCGAAAACGTCGTCGATCCGGCGAAGGGGTACTGACTTACGTTTGAAACGGATTTTTGGTGGATCGGGCCGGCCCGTCAGCGGCGGTGTCGGCCGCGATTTTTTCCTCGGCCAGTTCCAGTTCTTCCGCATCGGCTTGCGGCTCTTCCTGCTCGGCGGCGGCCTGCGGATCGTAAAACAAGTGGATGTACATCGGGAAGTGATCCGAACCGCACTGGGGCAGGCGTTGCAGCCGGATGAGTTTGAAATCCGTCGAGCAGAAAACGTGATCGAGGGGAAAGCGCAGGAAGGGAATCTTCGCGTGGAAGGTGTTGTAAAAACCGCGCCCCTTGCGCGGGTCGAGCAGGCCGCTCACTTTCTGGAACAACTCGGTGGTGTAGCTCCAGGCCACGTCGTTCAGGTCGCCCGCCACGATGACGGGCAGCGCGGAGTCCTTTGCCATCTTTCCCACCAGCAGAATTTCCTTGTCGCGCTCGGTTGAGCGGGGGTTTTCCTGCGGCACGGGCGGCGTTGGGTGCAGGCAGTAGAGCTGGACGCGTTCGCCCGAGGGTAGCTCGACCTGGGTGTGAATCGAGGGAATGCGTTTTTCCACCAGGTACTTCACCTCCGGCCCGATGAGTTTCCGCTTCGAGTACAGCAACATGCCGTAGGTGTTGTCGATGGGCCGCAGCACCGCTTCGGGGTACTCGTCCGCCAGGTGCGCCGTCTGGTCGGCCCACCACTGGTCGGTTTCGGCCAGCAGCAGAAGGTCGGGGTCGAAACGGCGAACCAAATCGAGCAGCCCGTCGGCGTTGCGGTTGTACTGGTAGACGTTGCAGATCATCAGGCTGATGGCTCGCTCGGGAGCGAAACGCTTCGTGCGCAGCAGTTTGACCGGGGCCAGTTGGGTGTACGGGTACAGTTGGTAAAACAGGTACCCGAGGTTGGCGACGACCAGCCCCAGAAACGCGTAATCCATCCAGCCGATCAGCGGAATAAACACCCCGTACAACACGCCGACGACCAGCGTCAGAATGAATTTCTGCGCGCGGGGGTACTCAAACACGCGGAACGTCCAATAGTCGTGGCGAATGAGGGGGATGAGTGAAAAAACGACCAGCAGGCCGCCAACAATCTGGAGGGTAAGGCGCCAATTCACGCGAAGGAGTGGGGGTTTTGCGTATGAAACCCCACAGCGACCAATGGGGTTGGCGGCGGGAAGGTAGGGAAATTTAAAGAAGTGTTTAGAAAATTGGCTCCAACCTTTGGCGGTGGAATTCTCAGGGGCAATGCTCAATGTTCAATTAAAATGAAGATTGAACATTGAGCATTGCCTTTAATTGACAGAACCAGCCCGAGGCACTACTTCACCCGCCCCGGATTCTCACTCAGAAACGCCCCCCAGCCTTTCTTGCCGCCCGCGCCCGCCGATTTCATCAGGTTATTTTCGTGGAAGTGGTGGCAAATCGCCACGCCGAGCGCATCGGTAGCGTCGAGGCGATCGGGTTCGAGTTTTTGCTTCAGCAGTACCTGAAGCATCTGAAACACCTGCTCCTTCGAGGCGTTGCCGTTGCCCGTCACCGACTGCTTAACGGTCTTCGGCGAGTACTCCACAATCGGGATTTGTCGCATCAGCGCCGCGGCCATCGCCACGCCCTGCGCCCGGCCCAGCTTGAGCATCGACTGCACGTTTTTGCCAAAAAACGGCGCTTCGAGGGCCATCTCGTCGGGGTGGTACTCGTCGATGACCGCCGTGATGCGCTCGAAAACTTTCTGCAGCTTGAGCGCGTGGCTGCTATATTTGGTCAGGTTGATGACCCCGTACTGGATGAGCGACACCGTACCCGCCTGCACCACGATGAGCCCGTAGCCCATGAATCGGGTACCGGGGTCGACGCCTAAAATGATTTTTTCTTTCGGCATTTGAATTTGAGTCGGCAGTAGGCAGTGGCAGAAGGCAGTACGTTTTTAAACTGCCTACTGCCACTGCCTACTGCACCTTCCCACCCATGCAAGTTAACCTAAAAAAACCACCCACCCGTCGGCTGGGATTGCTCCTGAAAGCCGCCGTGGGGGTGGTCGTCGTCGGAACGGTCTGGTATACACTCCATCAGCAGCGGCAGGGACTGGGCGATATTTTTCGGGAATTTCGTACGGCCTTTGCGCCGGGCAACGCCGCACGCCTGGCCCTGGTGCTCGCCCTGACGGCCCTCAACTGGTCGCTCGAAGCCCGGAAGTGGCAGGCCCTGGCCCGGCGCATCGAGCCGATTTCGTTCGGAGCCGCCCTGCGCGGGGTACTCGCCGGGCTGACGATTGGCTTCGTGAGTCAGGTCAACGCGGGCGATTTTCTGGGGAAAGTCGGCAGCCTCCGCTCCGACCGCCGCCTCGAAGCCCTCGGGGCCGTGCTGCTCGGCAGCGGCGTCCAAACCTTCGTGACGCTCGCCTTCGGTACCCTCGCCTACGCCGTATTTTTGAGCCGGGTACCCGAGCCGCTCGACGGCGGATACCTCGCCGTCCTGGGTTTGCTCGTCGGTACCCTCGCGTTCAGCGGCTGGCTTTACGCCCGCCGCGACCGGTTTGAGTACTGGCTGGCGCGCTTCGACTGGCTCCGGCGGTTCAGCCGGAATTTTCACGTGTTGCAAACCTACGCTCCCGGCGAGGTGGCGCGGGTACTCGGCTGGGCCACGCTCCGGCACCTGACGTTTTCGCTCCAGTTTCTGCTGGTCCTGCGCGTGTTCGGCGTGACCATTTCGCTCCTCGACGCCTGGACGGTGGTCAACCTCGTGTTTCTGGCCAAAACCTTCATCCCCGCGTTTCATTTCCTCAGTGATCTGGGCGTACGCGAGTTTTCGGCGCTCTACTTTTTCGGCTTTTTCGGCGTACCCGCCGCGCGCGTCGTCTCGGCCACGCTGGCGCTCTGGCTGGCCAACGTGCTGCTGCCCGTGCTCGTCGGGAGCGCGTTTGTGTTTCAACTCCGCCTGACCCGCCGAACCCGATGATGCTTTTCCTCCTCGCGCTGACCGGTAGCTGGGCCGTGTTCAACCTCGTGCTGATTGCGACCTGGCGGCGGATGCCGCGCTTCCGGGTACCGCCGACCGACGTGCCCCAGACCCGGCTGACGGTCATCGTGCCGGTGCGGAACGAGGCGGCGAACATCGGGTACCTGCTCGAAGACTTGACGTTTCAGACCTACCCGCACGAATTGATCGAGGTCATCGTGGCCAACGACGGCTCGACCGACGACACCGAAGCTCGCGTGCGGGACTGGGCCGAGTACGCCCCCTACCGCCTCCGGCTGCTCCGGCTGGCCGACGAACCGACGAGTTCGCCCAAGAAACGGGCTATCACCCAGGCCATCCGCATCGCCACGGGCGAGTTGATTCTGACTACCGACGGCGACTGCCGCGTCGGCCCCGACTGGCTGCGGACGGTCGAGGCGTACTATCGGCAAACCGGCGCGGTACTCCTGAGCAGTCCGGTGACGTTTAGCGACGACGGGACGGTTTTCGGGCGGATGCAGATCGTGGAGTTTGCCAGCTTGATCGGTTCGGGCGCGGTGTCGATGGCGCTCAATCGTCCGTCGATGTGCAACGGGGCCAACCTCGCCTACCGTCGGGCGGCGTTTCACGAAGTCGGTGGTTTCGCCGGAAACGAACACCTCGCCTCGGGCGACGACGAGTTTCTGATGCACAAAATCGCGGCGCGGTACCCCGGTCAGGTCCGGTTTTTGAAAAGCTCCGCCGCCGTCGTGACCACGGCCCCGCACGAATCGCTGCGGGGCTTCACGCAGCAACGCCGCCGCTGGGCCAGCAAGTGGCGGCACTACCGCGATTGGCGTGTGGCGGCGCTGGCGGTGTACGTATTTGCGGTGCATGCGGCGGTGGTGGTGAGTTACGGATTACGGGCGGCGGGGTACCTGAGTTGGGGCGAATTCGCGACGTTGCTGGCACTGAAGTTCGTCCCCGAGTTTTTCTTCCTGACGCGAGTACTCGGCTTCCTGGGCCACCGCCGGAAGATCGGCTGGATTCCGGTGGTGCAGCTCGTGTACCCGGTGTATGTGACGTTTTTCGGCCTGCTGGCGCAGGGAAAGGGGTACCGGTGGAAGGGGCGGGAGTTGGCGTAAAAGCACTAAATACGCAGGCGCGTTCTCGCTCCGATTTGCAAATCGGAGCGAGAACGCGCCTGCGTACTTGAGGCTCAGGAGAAATTAATCGACAGTTACTTTGTCGTAGAGCGCAATTGACTTGAAAAGTTGCTCTGACAAATTGAAAATATCGTTTAAAGACGTGATATCGTACCTGTTTTCTTTCTTACCCTCATCAATAAACGTCACATACTTCTTCTGACCAGAAAAATAAAAACGACAAATTGGTCTGCGGTTATTGTCGTCAAGTAAAATTGCAAAATAAGATTGGGCGTCACGATGAACAATTCGTTCAGGATCTATTTTGGACCGCAAGATTGCTCGAACGATATAAAATCCCTCCAATTCTTCCGGTGTCGTAATGATAACCGGACCTTTCTTTTCTTCCGTTCCAGGCAAACTGGTAGATTCTTGCCCAATTACTACTGGTTCCTGCTCCTGACTAAGTGCAGTCTTTAGTCGATCTGTTATTTGATCTGACAACGTGTGCTGCAACGATTTTCGGACAAGTGCTGTAAAGTAGTCCATCATCTTTGCGTTCAAGACACCGCTGTAAACTTGCTTTGCAAAATGCCTGACGAGTGTATCCGACGGATTATTAAACTCCTGCTGAATAATTCCTTTCAACAGATTTGTATATTTAAGCTCACTTGCTGCTGAAAAGATTAAATCAACATCAAAATATGACTTGTGAAATTTCTTCAACTCTTCAATTAAATTTTCTTTTAAATCGGTCATGTTGATTTCCAAAAATGGAGTTTGATCCATTTTATTCGGTTCAACGAGGTCCGTGTAGAATTTGTAAATAACGCCGTTGGTAAGGACACCAAATCGGGCTTTAGTTACGTGGAAGTATCGTAGTAACTGATTATCATGTAAAGTTAGACTTTGTGCCCAGTGCTTGCATTCAATTAAAATGCATGGCTCCCCATTTTCACGCATGATTGCGTAGTCTACTTTCTCACCCTTTTTTGTGCCGATGTCACTGATAAACTCGGGTACCACTTCGAGTGGGTTGAAAACGTCATATCCCAAACACTGAAGGAAAGGCATAACGAGCGCTGTTTTCGCGGCTTCCTCAGTAAGTGTTGATTCTTTTAGTTTGATTACTCGTTCGCTCAGTTGCTTGATTTGGTCTTTGAAATCCATGATTGTTCTACAGAGTTAGAGTGATGTTTTCAAATGTATGTCAAGAGTAGGCTCATTTTCATAACCGGTTGCTCAAATCCGCTAATTTCCGTCCAAAATATACACCCATTCATGAACAAGCGCACCTCCTACCCCTTACCGCCGCTGCCCTGCCGACGCCGGTCCTGACTCCGCTTCGCGGCGGGGCGCGAGATGAACGATCCAAAAACTGGGCGATCAACTACGCGTACGGCACGAATCGGCTGTTTCCGACGGCCTCGATCGGGAATGTCAGGACGTCAAGGAGTTACAGTTGTAGTACTTCGTACCGCGCCACCACGCGCCGGAGACCATTGAAGCGGTGAAATTTTCCGAAATTCGCACGTTCGCACGATTACGACCGATGAATTCTGAATGATTCCGGCCAACCGGCAGGACAGTGTAGCGATTCATTTCACCTGGCAACCCGACTGGCCCGCCGTGCGGCAGTTGCTGCCCGTCATCGAGCGCGAACTGGCCCCCTTCGGTGTGCGGCCCCACTGGGGCAAGCTCTTCACGGTACCCGCCGCCGACTTGCAGGCGCGCTACGAGCGCCTGGCCGATTTTCGAAAACTGGCGCGGGAATTGGATCCAAGGGGAAAATTCAGGAATGCGTTTCTGGCCAGCACGGTGTTCGGGTGAGGATCCGGTTCGCTACGTTGCTGAGCAAACCCTCCTCCCATGACCCCCGACCTCGAAGCCCTCCGCTACCCCATCGGCTCCTGGCAAAGCCAGGACCGGTATTCGTCCGACGAAATCGGTTTCCTCGTCCAACGCATTCGGGACGTACCCGGCGAGTACGCGGCGGCGGTGTCGCCTTGCGGACCGGACGACTTGGGCAAAACCTACCGCTCCGGTAGCTGGACCGTGCGGCAACTCGTGCACCACGTGGCCGATACGCACGCGATGCACCTCGTTCGATTCAAACACGCCCTGACCGAGCCGGGCAAACCCGCCGTGATGGGCCTGATCAATGACTGGGCCGCGCTCGAAGAAGCCCGAACGGCCCCGGTCGCGGATTCGCTTCTGCTGCTCGACGGCCTCCACCGGCGCATCGCGTACCTGGTCGAAACGCTCAGCCCCGCGCAATTAGCCCTGACGTACTACCACCCCGGTCGGCAGCGGGATTTGACTTTGGCTCAGGCAATCTCGATCGTGGTCTGGCACGCCGAACACCATCTGGCGCACATCCGGCTGGCACTGGGTGCGGCGTAAACGCGGTGTGGATTGGAACGGTCTTTTTACCGTTCCTCAACCAAAACTGACTTCATCACAAACCACAAAATCGCATGGACAGCATCAATCGCCAACAGCCCGAAGACAACTACGAAGCCCTCAGCGGCACCGAAGCCGGGAAGAAAATTAAGGAGCTTTCGGGCAAAGACAGTACCTGTTTTTTGTGCACGAAGAGTACCGACGGGCAGTTGTTCAACACCCGGCCCATGTCGGTGCAGAAAGTGGACGACTCGGGTACCTTCTGGTTTCTGAGCGCCGACGACAGCCACAAAAACGCGGAGATTCAGAATGACGACCACGTACAGCTTCTGTTCAAAGGTTCGGACCATTCCGATTTCCTGAGTGTATCGGGCGTGGCGACCATTTCCAAAGACCAGCGCCTCATCGACGAACTCTGGGAACCACTGCTGAAAACCTGGTTTACCGAAGGCAAGGACGATCCGCGAATTACGGTCATTCAGGTCCAGACGCAGGACGGGTACTACTGGGACACGAAGCACGGCAACGCCGTGGCCTTCGCGAAAATGGCCGTCGGTGCCGTCATTGGTAAGACCCTCGATGACTCGATTGAAGGCGAATTGACCGTTTGATCCGAGTACTGGTTTTCCTCCAAACGTCAGCGGGCGGTACCGAATTTCGGTACCGCCCGCTGACGTTTGGAGCACTACGTACGCCTTAAAATTTAAACCCGACGTTTAACCCCAGAATGCGGCGTTTACTGGTCTCGGAATCTTTGATGACATCGAGGAAACCGTGGTGGTACACCGCACCGATGAGCAGCGGACCAATGTCGAAGCCCAGGCCGACCAGGCCGTTGACGGTCGCGCTGTTGAAGTTGCTCTGATCGATGTCGAAATCATTGGCGTTCACGCCCACCGGGAACGCGTACTCGGCTCCCACTTGCAGCCGCACCGCCGAAATGCCACGCCGCGACTGCACCAGTTTCAGCCCCACGTAAGCCGGAATCTGGATGTACCGCTGGTCGATGCTCGCCTGAATGTCTTCCAGCGAACTGCCGTCGCCAGCCTGGAAAAATTCGTTGCTGGACGTCAGGTACTCGGCCCCGATCTGCCCGAACACCCGGCCCCCGCCGCGAATGAAAAAGCCGCCCTGGTACCCGAGCCGACCCGTCAGCTTGTCGCCATCGACGTTTTCGCCCTCGAACCGCGTGGAATTGACACCCCCGTAGAGGCCAAACGTGAAACTTTTGTACGGCCTCCGCCCGTCGTCACGGCGATTGTCATCACGGTCCGACGAGCGTTCGTTCTTGCCGTCTTCGTACCCACGCTCGTATCCTTTTTCGTAGGCGCGGTCGTACAAGCGCCGTAAGTCGGATTCGCTGTACTGATTCTGATCGTACCGTTGGGCCTGCGCGCCGGTGCCCAGCAGCAGCAGCGCAAGCGTCCCGAAAGTGAATGCTTTTCTCATGAGTGGTTGATGAAGTCAATTAAATGAAACGATTTGCTCAGAAAACCTTAACCCGCACGCCCAACGCCAGTTGCAACTGGGTGAAAAGCGGCTTCGGCAACGCTTCGAGGTACAATCCGCCCTCGGCGTAGAACGAGTAGGGCGAATCGAGCTGAATGTATTCCAGTCCAACCGAGCCCGTCGGGCCGAGCGACATACGTCGCTCGTACTCACCGCCGAGTCGATCCGGGTAGTTGCGCCGGAAATTGAGCTGCCCACCCAGTCCGTAGTACAGGCGAATGTTGCCCGCGCCCGTCAGACCAAAATGCGTGATCGACGCGACGTTGATGGCCATGCCTGCCCGGCGGTACTCGCCGTTGGCCCCGTAGTTTCGATTGGTCCCGATGATGCCCCCGTACAGCCCAACGTTGACGTCAAGGGCTTTCCGCTCGCTGAAATAACTCCGAAAATTGGCGGCAAACGGCTCCCCAACCCGTACCCCGACGTTCCAAACGTCGTACGAACGGCGCTGGGCCGAACCCGTCAGGCTAAGCAGCAAACCAAGTACCGCCAGACCACACGTAAGTTTGTTCATGGCTTTTCTGAATTGAGGCCCCGTACGGAATCCCGTACGGGGCCTGCGGACGGCTTACTTTTCTGACAATTCGTCTTCCAGGTCGTCTAGTACCCGGTTCGTGTCGCGGCGGAATTTCTTCCATTCATCGCCCGACTGCCGCTTCACTTTGAAGTACGATTTCTGAAGGTCATCGCGCTTTTTTTCCAAGTTGGCCCGGAGGTCTTCGCGTTCTTTTTTGGCCTTTTTACTCTCGTTTTTGGCTTCTTCGCCCAGTTCGTCAATCCGCTCGTCGAGGGCGTCCAATTGTTCTTCCATGCGTTCCGTCAAATCCTGTTTCTCGCGGCTTTCGCGGCTGTCGGATTCGTCGTCACCGCGGCGGCGCGAATCGCGGTCCGACGAACCCCGGTCGTACGAATCGCGTGAGTCGCGGCTGTAGGAATCGCGCCGGTCACGCGAATCAGCGTAGTCACGGTCATCCCGGCGGTCGTCACGGTACCGATCGTCTTCCCGATAACGGTCTTCGTCGGCGTACCGGCGGTCACGAGAGTTGGCATAACGGTCATCCTCCGCGTAACGGTCGCGACTGTATGAATCCCGATCGTCCCGTCGGCTGTAGTTGTCCCGGTCCTGGTCGTCATCACGCCGCTCCGAGCGATAGTCCCGATTATCGCGGGAATCGCGTTCGTCCTCGTCGCGGTACCGGCTTTCACTGCGGTACCTATCGCGTTCGTCGCGTTCGTACCGGTCATCGCTACTGCGACGGGTACTGCGTTCGTCCTCGTTTCGTTCGTACCGGTCCCGATCGGTGCCGGCGTAGCTGCGCTGACTTTCCGTATCACGCCGGTCATCGACCCGCGAATCCCGGTCGTCCGAACGGCGCTCCGACTGCCGGTCACGGTCGGTCCGAGACCCACCTAGCAGGTTTTCCAACGCGGACTGACGGTCCTGTTCGTAGCGCTCGTCATTTCGACTGGAGGCCGTTGAGCGACGATCGTTGTCTGAGCGGCGATCGTCGTCGCGCGAACGGGACTCTGATGTCCTCGACGAGGCATCATTGTCGTTGAAAAGACGACCGCGCTCCCAGGCCGTGCAGGAGTTCATGCTTAGACTGGCCGCCGCCAAGCTGAGGGTAACAACTATTTTTTTCATGGCTTTGATGAGAATCGTTGATTGCCTTTCTGTGAAAAGGGTATTCCAGCCCGCTGGCGTTCCGGGCCGAAACTGCCATGCTGGGTTCTCGTGCCAATCCTGCCCCATTCTGGGGAAGTCTCGCCTACGGAATCGTCCACCTGGTACTCTGTAAAAATTCACCGGACGCGTCGGTGCGTCCCGCAGGTCTCGACTCGGTGGGGGTACAGTGCCACTGGCACCGGCGGTCATGCAAGAAAGAAATTTGCTGCTTTTTTGTAGGCATAAAAACGAAAGGAGGTCCGGTTGCAACCGGACCTCCTTTCGTTGGTAGACCCCTTGGTTTACACCACCTGCACCGCCACCTCGTAGTACTCGATGCGGGGTGGTCCGGCAAAATGCGGTTTCATCTCCTGCAGAACGCCTTGCAGAAATCCGTTCGATTCGGCCCCGGTCCGGTGCGCTTCGGTTTCTCAGAGGGTTACCATCAGGCCCTCGTTGGTAGTGGGATTGGTTAGGAACCGGCTGTTTTTAAAGCCCGGCTGCTCTTTCAGGGTCGGGCCGACCGAATCACGAAAATACCCGGTCGCCGCGCCGACGGCTTCGGGTTTGAGCGGAACATAAACGATGCGAGCGAACATGGATTGTTGAGTTAGTGAGTGAAACAGGAATCATGGTGAGCAAGGTAGCGCAGCCTGCCACACCCGGAGCCGACTCGGATTTTAAAATGAGCGAATGGCACGGGCTCGACGAGCAGTCAGCTAACGGTCAACTCCGCCATCCACTCCAGCAACTGTTCGGCCGTTTCGGGTGCCCGGCGACCCAAACCGCAGGACGTCGCCACGCCGACCGGCTGCCCGTAGGCCGCTTCGATGCTGGCCAGAATGTGCCTGTTCTCGGCCCATGTGCGCTTTTCATGGACAAACCCCGCCACGAAGCGGGTATCCGGCGGCAGGCGAATGCCGCTGAGCGGAGCGTAGTACCCGGCCTCGGTGCTGGGCGGTACCCCGGCTTCGGCAAAGGGGTAGTGCACGTAGGCCAGCGTGTGTTGCGTGGGCCAAGCCGCGACCAGCCGGTTCGAGAACGCGACCATTTTGCCCAGCGTCCTGGGGTGAACGAGGGCCTCGTTGTGGAAGTCCCCGAGGCAAAGATGAATCCCGATTTGCGCGCCGGGCGTGAGTTTGCCCAATAAATCGAGGATCGGACGCAGGGCCAGGCCCATCAGCGGCGCGGGCAGTTTGTAGGCCGCGTACAACTCGGGCGGCACCTCGATCTGCACGAGGACGTCCGTGCCTGCCGTCGCCAGGGCGGCATTGACTTCGCGGGCAATGACCGTGTTGAAGGCATACGTGTAGCGCAGCCAGGTAATTGGGCTGGCAAACGCAAAGCCCATCGCGAAACCGGTCGGTACGCCGAGTTGAAATTTCAAATCCGATAGCTGGTACTCTTCGCGCAGGCGCTGGAAAACGGGATAACTCTGGTGGAAAAAATCGTCATAGCCCAACCGGACGTGCTTCGGCATGTCGGCAAGGGAACGCCGGGGTTTGAGTTTCTGAAAACCTTCGTAGTTGACGGCCATGCCATCTTCGCCCCGAACGGGCTGCTTGACGATTTCCCAATTTTCCGGGTCCGCCGTCAATTTTTCGATGGCGTACACCACCCAGGCGATGCGGTTGCCTTTCGGGAACGCGGGCGATTTTTCGCCGATTTCGCCGTCGGGCAGCGAAAAAAGTCGGGGGCCGAGCTGGTCAAGCGCCCGGCGCATGCAGGTTTCCTCGTCGGCGAAGGGCAGGCTGCCGACGAGCAGGGCCGGGCGTGGGGACGTCGGCGAGGCGGCCTTGCCAACCGCTGCCCTGGGTTGCTGATGAGTCGTCATGGAGTTAGGAGGTTGATTGCAAGCAAGGTAAGCAAACCAAATCGGGTTACCGACTCACCCGCGATCTGTGCCGTATCACGATCACCGCCGTCCCTGGTTTGCGTCCGTTTGGCGGCTTAACGCGTACCGGCGTAGTTTTGCCCGAACCCCTCGCCCACCGCCCCGCGTGTTCCTGCACAAAACTCCCTTTCTCCTGCGCGCCGCGTACCCCAACCTCCTCTGGCGGGTACCCACGCGGGAACGCATCGCGTACCTGACCTTCGACGACGGCCCCGTACCCGACGTCACGGATTTTGTGCTGGAACAACTCCGCCGCTTCGGCGCGAAGGGTACCTTTTTCTGCATCGGCGACAACGTTCAGAAGCATCCTGACGTATTCCATCGGGTACTCGCCGCCGGGCACACGGTGGGCAACCACACCTTCAACCACCTCAACGGCTGGCAAACGCCCGAGGCCGCGTACCTGCAAAACGTGCAGGCCTGCCAGGAGGTATTGCCCGCGGGTACCCGACTGTTTCGCCCCCCGTACGGGCGCATCACCCGGCAGCAGGCGCGCGCGATTTTGCCGACGCACGAGGTGGTGATGTGGGACGTGCTGACGGGCGATTTTTCGGCGGAGCTTTCGCCCGAACGCGTCTTAAAAAAAACAGTTCAGCACACCGAACCGGGCAGCATCGTCGTGTTTCACGACAGCGTCAAGGCCTTTCGTTCGTTGCGGTACGCCCTGCCCCGTACCCTGGAAGCGCTAACCAACCGCGGGTACCGGTTTGAAACCGTTCCCTCAAACTAAAAAACGAGCGTGAACGCGCGTCCTCAAGTTTTTCCGCGTCCAGGCCATTCACCGGCTCACGTACCGCAATCCGGTGCAGACCATTGACGCGGTACCCGTGTCGCGATTTGCGGGGAAGGCGTCGGCGTATTTTTCGTTGTAGCCCGAAACCCTCCAAGTGGTCCGCAGGACTCTTGGAGTGGTTGAACCGGCTAACTCCCCGGTAATCCCTTAACCACTCCAAGGGTCCTGCGGACCACTTGGAGGGTTTTGGGTTAGAGCAGCCTTCCGAATTCCTCCCAAATCGCCCGGCCACTCGTCACCAGCTCGCGCACGTACCCCGGTCGCGGCCGGTGCAGTACCTCGGCGGCGGTACCCGTTTGCAACAACACGCCCGCGTGGAGTACCCCCACCCGTTCAGCAGCCGTGAAAGCGTCAAACAAATCGTGCGTGACGAAGACGCAGGCGGTACCTTCCTCGCGCAGCAGCGTCCATAACTCAGCCTTCACGAGTTGCTTGTTCAGCGTATCGAGGTGGGAAAAGGGCTCGTCGAGTAGGAGTACCCGCGGCTCGTCGGCCAGGGCGCGGGCGATGGCCGTGCGTTGCTGTTCACCACCCGACACCTCGCGGGGCAGTCGGTCGGCGACGGCGGCGAGGCCGGTTCGTTCGAGCAGGGTACCGACGCGTTTTTGCTGGTACTCTCGGGTAAACGTGCGGAGTGCGTAGGCGATGTTTTCGCGGAGCGTGTGGTGGGGAAACAGCCGGTAGTCCTGCGGAACGAGCTTGATCTGCGGGTGGCCGGGTACCAGCCGGTCGGCGTAGTCATGGACGGGCTCATTTTGTAGGAAAATAGTACCCGAATCGGCGGATAGCAGGCAGGCCAGCAGGTGCAGCAGGGTACTCTTCCCGGCCCCGCTCTCGCCGACCAGCGCCAGGGTTTCGCCCGGATTCAGTTCCAGCGAAACGTCCTGGATGACGGCGCGGTTTTGAAACGACTTGACCAGTTTTTCGGCACGGAACACGGGTTGGGGCATTGGGCAAAGGTACGCCCCTCAGGCAAACTGCCGCCAGTCGAGGCCTTCGTAGCGTTTCAGCAGCAGGTAGATCAGCCCACTCAGCGCCAGACACCAGCCCGCTACGCCGAAGGATAGGTACGTCAGCCCCCAGTGCGCCAGCCCGCCCGCGGGCAACACGACGATAAGCATGATGAGGTTGAACGCCGTTTGCCCGCCCTGCGACTGGTCTTTCGGTTCCTGCGAAAATGGGAGGTGAAAATTCCGCTTAAACACCGATTCCATCAGCATGACGACGATGGCGTAGAGGTACCCGGCGAGGAGGTCGTCGAGTACCCGTGGCCCAGCCAGGACGACCAGCACGAGACTGGCCAGCAGGTAGAACGGCGTAAAAAACCGCAGCAGCACGGCTTTGATCGTCCCGACCAGTACGTCGCGCGGCGACCCCATCGGCGTCACGTAGCAGGGCCAGGCGGCTTTGAAGTCGTCGGAATAAAACGTCTGGTAGTAAAACGTGCCCGGCAGCAGCACGAGCGTGTAAATCAGGATGAGGTACTTCGAACCTTCAGAGAAACCGGTCAGCCCGCCGTTCCGAAAAAAGATGAACAGCATCGGGATGAAAATTCCGAACGAAGGGTACGTGCGCAGCTTGAAACGCCGGTCACGGGCGGTGACTTTCCAGGTCAGTTCAAAAAAAGCACGTTCGAGCGGCGAACGAGTCAGGGCGTCCGAAAGCCGGGTTACCCAGCTCCGGCCACGCGACTCCTCCGTCCGTTTTTCGGTACCGCCCCCCGAGGAGGCGGTACCCAGTCCGGCCATTTTCTGATTGAACGCCGGGGCCAGGTACCGCACGTTGACCCACAGCAGCAAGCCGGGTACCCCCAGCGCCAGGGCGGTCAGAAGCTGGTACCCCGGCTCGAAGTGGCGGTTGACGGCGGCCTCCATCACGCCCGCCAGCCAGGCGGGTGGCGCGGCGTAGTGCCAGGGCTGGACGCTGGCCGGGCCGGTACCCAGGTCGGAGAAATCGACCACCCGCGGAATGATCTGGTACCCGACCGTGAACAGCAGCGACATGCCGATCTGCACGTAGCTAATGAGGTCTTTCAGCCGCTCTTCGCTCGTAAACCGGATGATGAGCAGGTAGAGCAGCATCGTGATCGAAACCGACACCAGCGCCGCCTGGACCGTCAACCCCAGAAACAGCAGCAGCGCCAGGCCGCCGTACCGAACCGCCACGGCCAGGGCCGAAAACAGGGTTAGGGCGAAGACGATCAGCAACACGTAGAGCACGATGTGGACGAGCCGCGCCACGAAAATCGTACGTCCGTCGACGGGCCGCGGGAGCAGTACGGCGTTGTCGGTCGTGTCGAGGAGGACTTCCGAAAAATCCGAAATCAAGGTCAGCGCCGTCATGAGAACGACGTACGAAAATACGACGAGCATCGCCACCTGCACCGAAGGAGTCACCCAAACGAGGATGCTGGTGAGCAGGCCGAAGAACGCGTACAGCCCGAGCGTGAGCAAAAAGCGGTTGTTGGTTTCCTTGCCCGCTTTCTGGTACTGCCGCAACCCGCCCGAATTGCGGCGGTTGTCCATCCGCAACTTCACCTCCACGATGGCGCGGAGCTTGGGGTAGTCGACGTTCAGGGCACGGAACAGTCCGGCGAAGAGGTCAAGGAGACGGAGGAGAGCCTGCGTCATGTTTGGGTGGTTTTTGGTTTAATGGTTGGGCTGTTTTCTGGCTGGAGTCTATATGAATTTTCAAGAACCAAACAACCAAACCGACAAACGATCAAACCCTTACCGCAGCGCCTGGATGAATTCGCTGGCTTTGGATTCGTTGGCCGAGGCGTCGCCGGTCAGGCCCTGAAAGATGGTTTCGAGGGTACCCGAACGGGCCTGGGCTTTGAGTTCGGCAAACGTTCCGTTGGCGATGACCTGCCCGCCGTTGATGATGACGATGCGGTCGGAAATCTTCTCGACCACGTCCATCAGGTGCGAGGAATAAAAAATCGTCTTACCCGCCGCCTTCAGTTGCGAGAGGATTTCTTTGACCAGAATCACCGCGTTGGCGTCGAGGCCCGAGAGGGGTTCGTCGAGGAAAATGACGTCGGGGTTGTGAATCAGCCCGGCGATGAGGAGTACCTTCTGCCGCATCCCCTTCGAGAAGGTGTTCATGCGCACGTCGCCGTGATGGCCCAGCTCGAAAATCTGGAGCAATTCGCCCGCCCGCCGTTCGACGGCCGCGTCGTCGAGTTGGTACAGCCGCCCGATAAAAAGCAGGTACTCGATCGGCGTCAGTACCTCGTAGAGCGCGGCGTTTTCGGGGACGTACCCGATGCGGCGCTTGACTTCCAGCGTGTCCGTCCGCACGTCGTGGCCGAGTACCCGGACCTCGCCCGCGAAGTCATTGAGCATCCCGATGAGTACCTTGATGGTCGTGGATTTGCCCGCCCCGTTCGGGCCGATGTAGCCGATGACCTCGCCGGGAAACACGTCCAGGTCGATGCCTTTCAGAACGAGTTGCCCTCCGTAGGTTTTTTTGAGGGCTTGAATTTGAATGGCTGGGGTCATCATCGATGGGTGTGGTTCGCGCGGCTGTTCGCCGATACTTTTCGCGGATTTACGCAGCATCAGGTCTGCGTTTTTCTGCGTTCTGGCTTCAGCGCCATCTGCGCAGACGTTTTTAATTTTTTGACAGTAAGACTAAAACCACTACGAACAGCACGAACGCCAGCACGAGCAGCGCGATCTTCCAGAACGACTTGGGCCGGGTACCCGAAATACTGCCCGTCTGCCCGTTGATGAGAAACTGGTACGCCTGGCCGCCGTACCGGTAGCTGCAAATCCAGAGCGGCAGGAGCAGGTGCTTGAAGGTGGGATTTCGGTACTCGGTCCTGACGGTCAGGTTGCGGTACGTGTCGTCCGAACAGGCCTCGGCGCAGGCGGTTTCAATGCGCTGCTCGATTTCCTCGCGGGCGCGCTCCTGCCCTTCCTGCACGTCGACGCCGTACACCTCGGCTTCCCAACCCAGCATGACTTTCGGCTGGTAATCGACCACGTCTTCCAATCGGTACGGGAACACTTCGCGCAGTTTTTCCTGCGTCAATTGCCGGGAAGCCAGGATGAGGACATCGTTGAAAAAACGGTCGTAGGTACCGCTCCGGTAGCTCCAGCGCACGCGCCGTTCCTGCTGGGTGACGAGTTGCCCCTGGGCGTTGCGTACCTGAATGGGTACCGTGTAGTAAGTACCCGCTTCGCCTTCCCAGCGCGAGGTCGTGTCGGCGTCGTAGGTCCAGAACGGGATGTAGACGCCCTTCAGCGCGTCAAGACGAGCCAGGTTTTTCAGATCGTTGGGCGCGAAGAGATCCCGACCAATCCAGGCAGAAAATTTATCCGCCGCCGCCCGCCGCGACACCCGGAACGGCAGAATCCCTGCCGGTTCGATGAGCCGGGTTTTCGTCGCCTCGGGGTTAACGTTCGTCGAACCGCAGAACCCGCAGAGGATGGTGGGCTGGTCGTAGTTGACGGTCGTCCTGGCCCCGCAACTCCGGCAGTCGAAAATCCGCCGCTCGACGGTCGTCGCCTGCCGCACGGCGGTATCGGCCCGACCGTCGGCGAGGGCAATTTCGCGGAGGTTGGTTTTCGTGAGCGTAAGCGGTTCGGCAAACCCGCAGTGATCGCAGGCCATGCCCTGCTTTTCGGCCGAAAAGCGCAGTTGCGAGCCGCAGGACGGGCAGGGGCAGTTCAGGATGTCGTCGAGGACGCGTGGTTCCATGCCTTACAACTTCGCCAGCAGTTCGGCCTTCTTCGTCGCAAATTCCTCCTCGGTCAGTACCCCCGCCGTCTTCAACTCGCCCAACTGCTTGAGCAATTCCATAATCTGCGCTTTGTCGGTACCCGCGGGCGCGGCGGGCGGCGTCTGCGGCGCGGGCTGCACGGCTCCCGCCATCAAATTCCCCAGTCCGAGGCCGACGAGCGTCCCGGCGGTACCCGGATTTTCGGCGGCGGTTTCGATGGCCATGCCCGTCTGGAATTGCTGGAACCGGGCCATGTCGCCCGCCATGTTCATCTGAGTTGTCTTGTCTAGGAAGGCTTCGACCTCCGGCGGTAGCGAAGTATTTTCAAGGTAAAACTTAACCAGTTCCAGGCCGTACTGGCTAAAATCGGGCTGAAGCAACGGCAAGAGTTTGTCGCCGAGTTCGACGTAATTCCGGGCCAGGTCGAGTACCGAAACGCCCGCTTCGGCCACGGCGTCGGCAAACTTCGAGCCGATGGCCGAGCGGAGTTGCTCCTCGATATCGCCAATCCGCACGACGGGATTGGTACCCGCGAATTCCTTCAAAAACTTCGTCCCGTCCGTCACGCGCAGCGTGTAGGTACCAAACGCCCGCAGCCGTACCTGCTTGAACTCCGGGTCGCGGACGATGATCGGGTTCGCGGTACCCCACTTCAACTTCGTAAACTGTTTCGTGGAGACGAAGTACACGTCGACCTTGAACGGCGACTCAAACCCGTATTTCCACGATTTTAGCGTCGTCAGCACGGGCATGTTCTGCGTCGTGAGCGTGTGGCGTCCGGGCTGGAAGACGTCGGCAATCTGCCCCTCGTTCATGAAAATCGCCACCTGACTTTCCCGCACGGTCAGTTGCGCGCCGTACTTGATGTCGTTTTTCTGGTCGGGAAATTTATAAATGATCGTGTCCGGCGTGGTGTCGACCCACTCGATGATGTCGATGAGTTCGTTGCGGATGAAGTCGAAGAGGCCCATTTTTAGGAGGAGAAAGGAGGAAAGGGAGAAGGGAAAAGGGTATTCGTGTGACTGCCCAAAGCTCCATTGTTCCGTTCGTTTTCGCAAGACCGTTGGCGAGGTACCCAAGCCGCTGGTCCGGGCTTTCGGCAAAATCGAGATGGTTTTCGGAAAAATACGGTTTGACAAAGTCCCCCGACCGGGCCAACTTGCACGCCGTTTCCTCCAAACCGCGCGCATGTACTTCCTCGGCATTGACCTGGGTACCTCGTCCATCAAAGCGTCCGTCGTCGACGCCGACACGCAGCAGGTCGTCGCCTCGGCCAGCTACCCCGACACCGAAAACCCAATCGACACGCCCCAGGAAGGTTGGGCCGAGCAATCGCCCGAGATGTGGTGGGACTGCACGAAGGGGGCCATCCGGCGCGTCGTCGCCAGCGAGGCGTTCGACCCGCAGGCCATCGCCGCCATCGGCATTGCCTACCAGATGCACGGGCTGGTGCTCCTCGACCGCGACCACCGGGTACTCCGCCCCTCGATCATCTGGTGCGACAGCCGGGCGATTGCCTACGGCGAGCGCGCCTTCCGCACCATCGGCGAGAAGCGGGCGCTGAGCCGGCTGCTGAATTCCCCCGGCAACTTCACCGCCGCCAAGCTGGCCTGGGTGAAGGACTGCGAGCCCGACACCTATGCCCGCATCGACCAGGCGATGCTCCCCGGCGACTACCTCGCCAGTCAGTTCACCGGCGAAATCACGACGACGCCCTCGGCGCTGTCGGAGGGTATTTTCTGGAATTTTCTGGAAAATCAGGTCTCCGACGACGTGCTGGCCGCGTTCGGATTTTCCGAAACTCTCCTGCCCGCAGTGCGGCCCGTGTTCAGCGAACACGGTACCCTCCGTTCCTCGGTGGCGGACGAACTGGGCCTGAAAGCGGGCATTCCCGTGACCTACAAAGCGGGCGACCAACCGAACAACGCGCTCTCGCTCAATGTCCTCGAACCCGGCGAAGTCGCCGCCACGGCGGGTACCTCGGGCGTCGTTTACGCCGTCACCGATCAGGTGGCCTACGACCCAAAGTCGCGGGTGAATACCTTCGCGCACGTCAACCACCAGCTCAACAGCTCCAACCGCCTCGGCATCCTGCTCTGCATCAACGGCACGGGCATTCTCAACCGCTGGCTCCGCGACCAGTTCGGTACCGGCCTCACCTACGCCGAAATCAACGACCGGGCCGCCGCGGTACCCATCGGCAGCGAGGGGGTACGCGTGCTGCCCTTCGGCAACGGAGCCGAGCGCGTCCTCGAAAACCGCACGCTCGGCTCGATGATTTCGGGGCTGAATTTTAACACCCAGACGCGGGATCACGTCTTCCGCGCCAGTCAGGAAGGCATCGCGTTCTCGTTTCGGTACGGCCTCGACGTGATGGCCGCGACGGGTACCCAACCGGCGGTGATTCGGGCGGGAAAATCGAATATGTTCCTAAGCGATTTGTTCACCGAAACGCTCGTCAACGTCACCCAGACGCCCGTCGAACTGTACGACACCGACGGCGCGAAGGGCGCGGCCCTCGGCGCGGGCATCGGCCTCGGCCACTTCGCTACGCCGCAGGAGGCGTTTACGAACCTGAAAAAACTGGGTACCGTCGAACCGAACGCCGAACAGAAAGCGACGTACCAGGAGCTGTACGAATCCTGGAAAGAACTTCTGACGAAAATGCTGACGGATTATTGACCGTAGATTTACGCGGATTACTGAGATTACGCAGATGAGTTACGTCCACAAAAAATTGTCACGCTCAACGGAGCGGCCCACCGGGGGCGCGTAGCCGCTTCAGTCGAAGCGTCCTTCTCGCCTCCGCTCCGCGTGACAAGTGCCGCGTCTGCGGAATCCTCAAAATCTGTATAAATCTGCGGTTCAGACCATAAACTCTCAACTCCTAACTCCCCTCTCATGTCCATCCTCCTCGGTGAAAAAGAGTACTTCAAAGGCATTGGAAAAATCCAGTTTGAAGGTCCTGAATCGGATAATCCACTGGCCTTTCGCTACTACGACCCCGAGCGCGTCGTGGCCGGTCAGTGCATGAAAGACCACTTCAAATTTGCGATGGCCTACTGGCACACGCTCGTCGGCAGCGGGGCCGATCCGTTCGGCGAAGCCACGCACCTCTTCGCCTGGGACCAGTCGCCGGACCCGATTCAGCGGCTCAAGGACAAGGCCGACGCCGCCTTCGAGTTCTGTACGAAACTGGGTCTCCCCTACTTCTGCTTCCACGACGTCGACGTGGCCGATTACACCACCGACGTCGTGGAATTCGAGCACCGGCTCCAGGCCTGGACTGACTACGCCAAAGGAAAAATGCACGAGTCGGGCGTGAAGCTGCTCTGGGGTACGGCCAACCTGTTCTCGAACCGCCGCTACATGAACGGCGCTTCGACCAACCCCGACTTTGCGGTACTCGCCCACGGCGCGGCGCAGGTAAAGGGTGCCCTCGATGCCACCATCGCCCTCGGCGGCGAAAATTACGTGTTCTGGGGCGGGCGCGAAGGGTACATGAGTTTGCTCAACACGAACATGAAGCGGGAAACGGAGCACCTCGGGCGCTTCCTGCAAACGGCCCGGGACTATGCCCGCAAAAACGGCTTCACGGGCTGTTTCTTCATCGAACCCAAACCCTGCGAGCCGACCAAGCACCAGTACGATTACGACGCGGCGACGGTCATCGGCTTCCTGCGCGAGTACGATTTGCTGAACGATTTCAAGCTGAACATCGAGGTCAACCACGCCACGCTGGCCGGGCATACCTTCCAGCACGAGTTGCAGGTCTCGGCCGATGCCGGACTGCTCGGCAGCATCGACGCCAACCGCGGCGATTACCAGAACGGCTGGGACACCGACCAGTTTCCGACCAACCTCAACGAACTCACCGAAGCCATGCTCGTCATCCTCGAAGCGGGCGGCCTGCGCGGCGGTGGTGTCAATTTCGACGCGAAGGTGCGCCGCAACTCGACCGACCCAGCGGACTTGTTCCACGCGCACGTCGGCGGGATGGACGCCTTCGCGCGGGCGCTGCTCGCGGCGGACGCGATTCTGACGAAGTCGGATTACAAAAAACTCCGCGAAGAACGCTACGCCAGCTTTGATTCGGGCAAGGGCAAGGAGTTCGAGGAAGGCAAACTTTCCCTCGGCGACCTCCGCAACCTCGCCATCGAATTCGGCGAGCCGGAAATCCGCAGCGGACGGCAGGAGTACTTTGAAAATCTGCTCAATCGGTATTTGTAAGTTTCGCTTGCAATTTATTTAACAAAAAGCCCCACCATTATTGGTGGGGCTTTTTTCGTGAAAGCAATGATTTACTCCTCCTCTTTCAACTCCTCCCCGTCCGTCGTGCGGAGGGCTTCCATTTCGTCGGGTTCGACGGGTACCTGGGCCATCGCGTCTGGGGTACGGTCTTCTTCGCGCGTAACGGTGGCGTTGTGGCCCGCCTCCGCCGACGAGCCTTGCGTGTTGATCAATTGTTCGTCGGCTGCCGTGTTCAAGTCGGTACCGGCGTGCTTTTCCTGGCGTAGCTTGTGCATGGTCTTGGTCGTTTGTTGGTGAATGCCGGTGCTGGTTAAAAAATCATTCCCCAACGGAGTTGCTCTACCGGATCAACAAAAAACCTTCAAGGTCTTGAAGACCTTGAAGGTTTCAGCCGCCGGTACCCGCCGGGCTACGGCTGCACCACGAGGCGCTGCGTGCGGACCACCTCGCCCTCCAGCACTCGCAGCAGGTACACGCCCGCGGGCAGGTGTTCGACGCGCAGGTCGCGGTCGAAAGCGGGGGCGTCTTTCTCGGCCTGTTCGGTGTGGACGGGTACCCCCAGGGTATTCATCAAATCGAGGCGAATGGGCCCCCGGTAGGAATCGAACACCGACACAAGCACGTGCTTGCGGGCCGGGTTCGGGTACACGCGCAGCGGCGGCCCGAGTTCGCGGTTCAGAGCCGTGCTCGAAGCGACCGGCGCGCTGAGGCGGGTACCGCCGCCCGTCGGGCAGGTGCGTTCGAGTCGGGCATCGGCCCAGTTGGCGTGGTCGTTGGCGTTGTCGTCGCCGCCGTTGGTGACGACCAGCCGCAGCTCCTGCTTACCCGTCACGTCAAACTCCACGGAAGCGCCACCGAAGTCGCCGCCGAGTACCGAACTCTGCCAGATGCGTCCGCCGTCAGCCCAGACTTCAAACCGCACGCTGCCCAGATTACTCACCTCTTCGTCGAGGCCCACGTCGGCTTTGAAACTGGTCCAGAGCCCGCCGAGGTTGTAGACGATTTCCGAGCGGGCCGAGACGCCGAGGCCCTTGGCGTAGGTGTTGGTACCCAACCGCAGCGGACCGCCGTCGCCCGCCGCGGCCCCGCCGTTCGACTTGTCTTTTTCCACCGGTCCGGTGCCGTTGCTGGCGCTCGTCCAGGTCAGGTCCGACAGGTACACGACCGGCTCGCAGGCCCCCGGCGGGGGTGGGGGCGGCGCGGGGCAGGTGCGTTCGAGGCGGGCGTCGGCCCAGTTGGCGTGGTCGTTGGCATTGCCGTCGCCGCCGTCGCTCACGATGAGTTTGAGTTCGAGTTTGCCCGCGACGTCGATTTCAATCGGGGCATTGCCGAAGTCGCCGCCGAGTACTGAACTCTGCCAAATCCGCTGCCCGTCGGCCCAGACCTGAAACTGCACGCTCCCGGCATTACCGACTTCGTCATCGACGCCGATGTTCGCCTTGAATTTCGACCACTGCCCCTCCAGCCGGTACACGATTTCAGAAGCCGCCGAAACCCCGAGGCCCTTCGCAAACGTCTCCCCGCCCATCGTAAGGGTACCGCCGTCGCCCGCCACCGCGCCGCCGTTCGAGCGGTTTTTCTCGACCGGACCGGTACCGTTCGTCGCCGAAACCCAGGTCAGATCTGACAGGTACGCCGTGGCGGGTGCGCAGGCGGGGGTAGTCACGTTCAGGGTAGCGCTGCTCGGGGACGTATTGCCCGCGGCGTCTTTGGCCTTGACCGTGAACGCGTACGCCGTGGTCGCTTCCAGTCCGCTCACCGTGAAGCTGGTCGTGGTACTCTCGCCGATCTTGTCGGTACCCCGGTAAATCTCGTAACCCGTCACCCCGACGTTGTCCGTGCTTGCCGTCCAGGTGAGCGTGAGGCCCAGGTTCGTCAGGTTGGCGGCAACGAGGCCCGTCGGTGCGCTTGGCGCGAGTGTGTCGGGGGTGCCGCAAATGCGTTCGAGGCGGGCGTCGGCCCAGTTGGCGTGGTCATTGATGTTGTCGTCGCCGCCGTTGGTGACGATCAGCCGCAGCTCCTGCTTACCCGTCACGTCAATGTCAATCGCGGCACCGTCGAAGTCCCCGCCCACCACCGAACTCTGCCACAACCGACCACCATCGGCCCAAACCTGGAACTGCACGCTCCCGGCGTTGCCGACTTCCTCATCCACCCCGATGCTGGCTTTGAAGCGTTTCCAGAGCCCGCCGAGGTTGTACACAATCTCGGAGCGGGCCGAGACGCCGAGGCCCTTGGCGTAGGTGTTGGTACCCAACCGCAGCGGACCGCCGTCGCCCGCCGCGGCCCCGCCGTTCGACTTGTCTTTTTCCACTGGTCCGGTGCCGTTGCTGGCGCTCGTCCAGGTCAGGTCCGACAGGTACGCCGAGGGTACGCACTCGCCCGGTGGCGGGGGTGGCGGCGCGGGGCAGGAGTTTTCGAGCCGGGCATCGGCCCAGTCGGCGTGGTCGTTGGCGGCTCCGTCGCCGCCGTCGCTGATGACGAGGCGGAGTTGGGCTTTGCCCGTTACGTCCACTTCGATGGGTACGCCGTTGAAGTCGCCGCCGAGTACCGAGCTTTCCCAGAGCCGATTGCCGTCGGCCCAGATTTCGTAGCGGGCGCTGCCCAGGTTGCCGACTTCGTCGTCGAGGCCGATGTAGGCCCGGAATTTCGACCAGTTGCCGTCGAGTTGGTACACCACTTCCGACGTGGCGATCATGCCCAGGCCCTTTGCGTAGGTTTCACCCCCCACGACGAGCGCTTGCCCACCACCCGACTTGGCCTTCTGCACCGTGCCCGTGGTCGAGACCCAGGTCAGGTCCGAGAGGTACGCCACAGTCGGCTGGCAGGCGGTGGTGGTCACACTGTGGGTACTGCTGGCGGGGGAAACATTTCCGGCCGCATCCTTCGCCTTGACCGTGAACGCGTACGCGGTACTGGCCGTCAGGCCCGTCACGTTGAAACTATTCGTGGTACTTTCGCCGATTTTGTCGGTACCCCGGTAAATCTCGTAGCCCGTCACGCCCACGTTATCCGTGCTCGCCGTCCAGTTCAGGCTCAAACCCGTCTGACCCACGTTCGAGGAAGTCAGGTCGGTCGGAGCCGTCGGGGCTTGGGTATCCGCCACCTGCGCGGTCGTGACGGTCAGCGTCGGACTGGCCACGGACGCATTCCCGGCCGCATCCCGGGCCTTGACCGTAAACGAGTACGTCGTTCCGGCCAGTAGCCCACCGACCGCGTAGGTCAGCGAGGCCGTTGCGCCGAGCAGCGTCGTGCCCTGGTACACGTCGTATCCGGCCACGCCCACGTTGTCGGTCGAAGCCGTCCAGGTCAGGTTAAATCCGGTCTGCGTGATCGCGTTGGCGCCGAGGTTCATCGGTGCCGTGGGGGCCTGGGTATCGGCCACCTGGCAGTTAGGCTGGATGTCTTTTTGAGCCGTGGCCGTCAGTCCGCCCGCGTCGGTGACTTTCAGCGTAATCCGGTAAAAATAGACGTGGTCATCGCAGGGTACCGTGGCGAGTACGGCCGAGGTACTGGCGTTCGTGTTGACCGGTTCGGGGTGCGTGTGGTCGTCGTGGTGGAGCGTCACCTGCCATTCGTAGCTGAGCTGGTTGGCGGCGTGGGTCGAATCCTGCACGACGGCGTTGAGCGGCTGCGTGAACAGGCCCTGATTCGGGAACGTACTGACGCCATCGAGGCTCGTCGAGACGATGCGCGGGGGCATGTTGTTGGGCGAAATGACCAGACTCGTCGTGTGGCTGGCCCCCTGCGGATCGGTGACTTTGAGCGTGACGGTATACTTCTGAATGCCCGAAACCGTGAAGGTTTTGCTAGGGTTGGCCTGGGTCGACACGGGCGAACCATCGCCGAAATTCCATTCGTAACTCAACGCGCTGCCGTCCGGGTCGCTCGACTGATCGCCCCGGAACGCGACGACCAGCGGACTCGGTCCGTAGGTTTTGTTTGCCGAAGCCACCGCCGTTGGTACCCGGTTGCCACCCCAGCGCAAGCGCCGAATTTCGGTGGTCGTCGTGCCGGTGTAGCGCAGGTAGTACAACTCGCCGTCGGGGTTCATGCCGACGAACGTGACGTTGCCCAAGCCGGTTTTCACGTCCCGGACGGCCAGGAGGTTGTAGTCGGCGTCAAACTGAAAGCTGCGAATCCAGCCCCCGGCGTAGTCGGTGTGGAGGTACGTGTTGCGGTACTCAGTCGGAAAGTTGGTCCCCGTGTACCAGCAGCCTGCCGTCGACGCCTGCCCGCCGAAGGTCGGGCCGGGTACGTTGCCACTGGCCGATCCGATGGTTTTGCTGGCCCCGTTTACCCAGGCGCGGGCGCTCCCCGTACGGTAATCGACGCGGGGTTTGACAAACACCTGATCAAAATTGGCGGGCAGTTTACTGGCGTCGTTGTAGCCGGGCTGGTGGGTCATGCCTTCGTACTTGGGCCAGCCGAAATTCTGGTTTGGGGCCGTCACGACGTTCAGCTCTTCGCGGTTATTCCAGCCCACGTCGCCGACAAACAGCACGCCCGGATTGCCGTCGCTCAGATTGTGACTACCCGTGTTGGGCCGTAGCGCCGTGCGGAACGGATTGCGGAAGCCCAGGGCGTACACCCGTGAGCGGGGACTGCGGGGCTGCGCCGGGTCGTAGTTGGGGTTGGAAGGCAGGCCATCGCCCGTAGCCGGGTCGAGGCGTAGAATTTTGCCGTTGTGCGAATTGAGGTACTGCGAGCGGTAGGCCCCGATGTTTTCGTCGTTCAGAATGATCGAGTCGCCAGTGACCCCCGCCTGGGCGTAGTAGGTACCCGGCGCCGAACCCGCGTCGACGCGGTCGTAACTGGCCGCGTCGCCGAAGGCCGCCAGCAGGCTGCCGTCGGTACCGAAAAACAGCGACCCCGGTCCGTGCGACTGGTGCAGGATGGGAAAGCCGGTTTTCTTCGTTTCCCCGACCAGGATTTTCCGACTGGCCGGGTCGGCTTCGGTGAAATCCGTACCAGCCTTAGCCGTGTACCGGGTAATGCGCCCAATGGTGGCGGCAAAGTACGTGTTGGTCGTGGATGAATACCCTCTTTCGGGTTTGCCGTCGGTGATCAGGTGGTGGCGGTCAACGACGTACGAAAGGTACACGTAACCGTTCTGCCGAAAGCGCGGGTCGAGGCAGAAGCCCAGCAGTCCGTAGTCGTGGAAGTTGCCGACCTCCTCGCTGATGTCGAGGAAAAGTCGCTTCTGGCCGTTGACGAGGCAGTACACTTTTCCGCCTTTTTCCCAGACATACATCCGGCCAGTGGCGTCGAAGGTAAAGCCCACGGCCGCATTCCAGCTTCCCGAAACGAGATCGTCGTTGAAGGTTTGGGCCAGGGCCCAGGGGCTAAACAAGCAGCAGGTTGCCAACAGGGCAACGCTTCGCCACGCCCGCAGGACGCGGCGGCGAGTACTAATCAGCAGAGACATGGAGGGTACCGGTTTGATTCAAGATGGAGATGGGTTGGTTACGCAATGAATCCTGCGCCGACCGATTCGGGTACGACGATTCAGGTAATCGACTCGCCGTGACGGCGGACGAGCAATGGATTTCGGGGGGGCGGCGACCGGCGCGGTTCCGGTCGGTTCGATTCGAACGAATCGGTGTTTTGAAGGGCGACGAAGTGCTTCCGTCAGGCGAACCGTTCGCGGGGAACGAGTCGGATGCCGCAAAATCGGTATGGCCGTCGAGACGCCCAAACCGCTTGCGCATTTTCCGGGAGTCGAAGGCCAATTTTCTGACCTGCGTTACGAGTTGGGTAGCCGAAAAACAAAATCGCCCCACCCGATTGGCTCGGGTGGGGCGATGAAAACGAGTCGGGTGGTCAGGGTTTCACCACCACGCGGTGCGTACGAATCTGACTGCCTTCGTGAATGCGCAACAGGTACACGCCCGTCGCCAGTGGCTCCACGTTCAGTTCGTGTTCAACCGTTTCTTCTTTTTTCTCGGTCATCCGCTCGTGAACGGATTCACCCAGCACATTGAGCAGTTGCAGGCGCACCGCCCCGCGGTACGCATCCGTCACGCGTACGTTGACCCGCCGGGAGGCTGGGTTGGGGTACACCCGCACCGGTTCCGCGCTTTCGCGTTCGACGGCCAGCGGCGCCGTGACGGCGAGGGTTCGGTTGCTGCCCGTCGGCGGACAGGTTTTTTCCAGCCGGGCATCGGCCCAGTCGGCGTGGTCGGAGTTGTTGCCGTCGCCAGTGGGCGTAACGATGAGCTTGAGCTGTTGCTTGCCCGTGACGTCCACGTCGAGGGCGACGGCTGAGGCCGTGGCCCGCAACGTGGTACTCTGGAACAGGCGCTGGCCGTCGGCCCAGACTTCAAACACCACCGAGGCCGGTGCCGTGGCGGGCACCTCGTCATCGATGCCGATCTCGGCCTTGAAGCGACTCCAGCTTCCACCCAGGTTGTAAGTGATTTCTGAACCGGCGTGTACGCCTAAGCCCTTGGCGTAGGTCTTGCCCCCGATCGTCAGCGTCCGCCCGTCGCCGCTGGCCTGCTCGCCGTTGGACTTGTTCTTCTCGACCGGCCCCCAGGCGTTGATGGGCGTCCCTACCCAACTCAGATCCGACAGGTAGCTGGAGGCGGGCTGACACGTCGGCGTGGGCGGCAGCGGGGTACCGCCGCCGTCGTTGTCACACGTTTTGATCAACCGGGCATCGGCCCAGTCGGCGTGGTCGGAGTTGTTGCCGTCGCCGGTGGGCGTAACGATGAGCTTGAGCTGTTGCTTGCCCGTGACGTCCACGTCGAGGGCGACGGCTGAGGCCGTGGCCCGCAACGTGGTACTCTGGAACAGGCGCTGGCCGTCGGCCCAGACTTCAAACACCACCGAGGCCGGTGCCGTGGCGGGTACCTCGTCATCGATGCCGATCTCGGCTTTGAAGCGACTCCAGCTTCCACCCAGGTTGTAAGTGATTTCTGAACCGGCGTGTACGCCTAAGCCCTTGGCGTAGGTCTTGCCCCCGATCGTCAGCGTCCGCCCGTCGCCGCTGGCCTGCTCACCGTTGGACTTGTTTTTCTCGACCGGCCCCCAGGCGTTGATGGGCGTTCCCACCCAACTCAGATCCGACAGGTAGCTCGTCTGCTCGACGCACCCGCTGGGCGGCGGGGTCACCGGGGTAGCCTGCGTGGTGACGGTGTGGGTACTGCTGGACGGGGAGGTGTTCCCGGCGGCATCCTTGGCTTTAACCGTGAAGCCGTACGCAGTACCGGCCGTCAGGCCGGTCACCGTGAAGCTGGTACCCGTCGCCGTACCGATGAGCGTAGTGCCGCGGTAAACTTCGTAGCCCGTCACCCCGACGTTGTCGGTAGCGGCGCTCCAATTCAGGGTCAAACCTGTCTGACTGACGTTCGCCGAAGTCAGGTTGGCCGGGGCCGTCGGCGCCTGGGTGTCGCCCGTCGGCGCGGGAGACTGCGTGGTGACGGTGTGGGTACTGCTGGCGGGAGAAACGTTGCCCGCCGCATCTTTGGCTTTGACGGTGAATCCGTAGCCGGTACCCGCCATCAGGCCGGTGACCGTAAAGCTGGTACCCGACACGGTACCGATGAGCACGGTGCCGCGGTAGACTTCGTAAGCGGTCACGCCCACGTTGTCGGTAGCGGCACTCCAGTTCAGCGTCAGGCCCGTCTGACTGACGTTCGCCGAAGTCAAGTTCGCCGGGGCCGTCGGCGCCTGGGTATCGCCAGTGGGCTGGGTACCGCAGGTGCGTTCCAACCGGGCGTCGGCCCAGTCAGCGTGGTCGGAGTTGTTGCCGTCGCCGGTGGGCGTAACGATGAGCTTGAGTTGCTGCTTGCCCGTTACGTCGACGTTGACACCGACGATGGGCGAATTGCGGCGGAGTGTGGCGCTCTGGAAAAGCCGCTGGCCGTCGGCCCAGACTTCAAACACCACTGAGGCCACAGGGTTACTCACCTCGTCGTCGATGCCGATGTCCGCTTTGAACCGGCTCCAGGTACCCGATAAGTTATAGACGATTTCCGATGCGGCGTGCACGCCTAAACCTTTGGTGTAAGTTTCTCCCCGAATCTGGAGCGCGCGTCCGTCGCCGCTGGCCTGCTCGCCGTTGGACTTGTTTTTCTCGACCGGTCCCCAGGCGTTGATGGGCGTCCCCACCCAACTCAGATCCGACAGGTAGCTCGTCTGCTCGACGCACCCGCTGGGCGGCGGGGTCACCGGGGTAGCCTGCGTGGTGACGGTGTGGGTACTGCTGGCGGGAGAAACGTTGCCAGCGGCATCCTTGGCCTTGACCGTGAAGCCGTACGCGGTACCCGCCGTCAGACCCGTGACGGCAAACGTCGTTGTAGTACTCTCCCCAATCTTGTCCGTACCTCGGTAGACCTCGTAAGTGGTCACGCTCACGTTGTCGGTAGCGGCACTCCAGTTGAGCGTCAAACCTGTCTGACTGACGTTCGCCGAAGTCAGGTTCGCCGGAGCCGTCGGCGCCTGGGTATCGCCAGTGGGCTGGGTACCGCAGGTGCGTTCCAACCGGGCGTCGGCCCAGTCGGCGTGGTCGGAGTTGTTGCCGTCGCCGGTGGGCGTAACGATGAGCTTGAGCTGTTGCTTGCCCGTGACGTCCACGTCGAGGGCGACGGCTGAGGCCGTGGCCCGCAACGTGGTACTCTGGAACAGGCGCTGGCCGTCGGCCCAGACTTCAAACACCACCGAGGCCGGTGCCGTGGCGGGCACCTCGTCATCGATGCCGATCTCGGCCTTGAAGCGACTCCAGCTTCCACCCAGGTTGTAAGTGATTTCTGAACCGGCGTGTACGCCTAAGCCCTTGGCGTAGGTCTTGCCCCCGATCGTCAGCGTCCGCCCGTCGCCGCTGGCCTGCTCGCCGTTGGACTTGTTCTTCTCGACCGGCCCCCAGGCGTTGATGGGCGTCCCTACCCAACTCAGATCCGACAGGTAGCTCGTCTGCTCGACGCACCCGCTGGGCGGCGGGGTCACCGGGGTAGCCTGCGTGGTGACGGTGTGGGTACTGCTGGCGGGAGAAACGTTGCCAGCGGCATCCTTGGCCTTGACCGTGAAGCCGTACGCGGTACCCGCCGTCAGACCCGTGACGGCAAACGTCGTTGTGGTACTCTCCCCAATCTTGTCGGTACCCCGGTAGATTTCGTAGCCCGTCACGCCCACGTTGTCCGTGCTCGCCGTCCAGTTCAGGGTCAGGCCCGTTTGACTCACGTTGGAGGAAGTCAGGTTCGCCGGGGCTGTCGGCGCCTGGGTGTCACCCGCGGGCGGGGCGGCGCTCGTGCTGACGGTGATGCCGTTGGTACCCGTCGATTTGTTCCCGGCGGCATCCACCGCCTTCACGTTGAAGTTGTAACTCGTCGCCGCCTTCAGGCCCGTGACGTCGTAGTTCGTGCTGGCGGTGGTACCCAGCACGACCCCATCGCGGTAGATTTCGTAGCCCGTTACGCCGACGTTGTCAATAGCGGCGTTCCAACTCAGCTTCAGGCTGGTGGGGCCGATGTTGGAAGCCGCCAGGTTACTCGGGTTCGCGGGCGGTTGCACGTCGCCCCCCTGCCCGCAGTTGGGGTAAATGTCCTTCTGGTAGCTGGCCGACAAGCCCGCCGCGTCCGTGACTTTGAGCGTGATGCGGTAAAAGTAAATGTGCCCGTCGCAGGGTACCTGCGGCAGCGAGGCCTGCGTGCTGGCGTTGGTGTTGATGGGTTCGGGGTGGGTGTGGTCATCGTGGTGCAGGATAATCTGCCACTCGTAGCTGAGCTGGGCACCGCTGTGCTCGGTATCGGTGACGTTTGCCGAGAGGTTCAGAGTCGTGAACGGGCCGTTGGCAAACGTATTCGTGCCGTCGATGCTGGTCGAATTGATTTTGGGCGGCGTGTTGTTAACCGAAATGACCATCGTCGTCGAATTACTGCCGCCCTGCGGGTCGGTCACCTTCAGCGTGACGGTGTACTTTTGCGCCCCCGTGGCCGTGTAGGTATACGACGGATTTTTCTGGTTGGACTTGGGCGAACCGCTGCCGAAATCCCACTCGTAACTCAGCGCTCCCCCGTCGGGATCCGACGATTCATCGGCGTTGAACTGCACCGTCAGCGGACCCGCGCCGTAGGACTTGTCGGCCTTCGCTACGGCCAGTGGCAGCCGGTTGCCGCCCCAGGTCACTTTCCGGATCTCGGCGTTGGCACCTCCCGAGTACCGTAGGTAGTACAAAGCCCCGTCGGGGCCCTGCGTAATGCTGACCACGTAGCCGATTCCCGTGCGGAAGTTGCGAATCTGTTTGAGGGAGTAGTCGGCGTTGAGTTCGAAGCTGCGAATCCAGCCCGAGGCGTGGTCGCCCGCGAAGTAGGTGTTCTGAAACTCGGCCGGGAAGTTAGTCCCCGTGTAGAAAACGCCTCCGACGACGCACGAGCCCTGGAAGTTGGGATTGCCGATGTTCTGAATGCCGTTGGACCAGCCCTGCGGATTGCCCCAGCGGTAGCCCGCGAAGGGCGGCCGGGCCTGCGACTGCTCCAGTTTGAAATTGGTGTTGTACCAGCCGGTCCGGTTGTACATTCCTTCGAACCAAGGCCAACCAAAATTCCGCTCCTGACCCGGTACGACGGCGTCAAGTTCTTCCTGAATGCTTCCCCCGACATCGCCGACGAAGAGTACCCCTGGGTTGCCCTCCCCCGGATTGTGCCCGCCCGAATTGGGTTTGACGCTCATGCGGAAGGGATTCCGAAAGCCGTAGGCCCAGATCAGCGACCGGACCGAGCGCGGCTTGCCGGGTTCGTAGTACGGGTTCGACGGAAGCCCATCTCCGTTTTCGGGATTCAGCCGCACGATTTTCCCGTTCAGACACGTGAGCAACTGCGCGCGGTACGCCCCGATGTTTTCGTTGATGCCCGCAGCGGGGTTCTGCTTGAGAATACTGTCTTGCAGGGCCTGCTGCCAGAAACTACCGTCGCTCGATCCCTGATCGGCACCGTTGAAGTTGCTGCCATCCCCAAACGAAACCAGCAGGGTACCGTCGGTACCAAATGCGATGCCCCCCCCGGCGTGCGAGAGGTGGGTGATGGGTACGCCGTTTTCCTTCCTGTCGCCCAGCAGTACCTTTCGGCTGCCGTAGTCGACTTCCGTAAAGCCCGAACTGGCCGTGGCTTTGTAGCGCGTGATCCGGCCAATGGTGGCCTTGTTGATGTCGCTCGTGGCGGCAGAGTACGCCAGCGTACCAAACTTGGTGAGGTGGTGGTAATCCACGACGTAGTACAGATACAGGTACCCGTTGGTCCGGTAGTTGGGGTCGAGGCACAGGCCCAGCAAGCCGTGGTCGTGCTGGCTGTTGACTTCCTCGCTGATGTCGAGCAAGAGTTTCTTCGATCCGTTTTCGTAGCTGTACACCCGCCCGGCTTTCTCCCAGACGTACAGCCGACCCGCGGCGTCGAAGGTGATGCCTACGGCCGAATTCCAGTTGGCCGAACCGACGGGGTTGTCGTTAAAGTTGGCGAGGTTGACGGTCTGCGCGTCAACGCGTGTCCCGGCGCACCAACTCGCCACGAGGAGGGAGCAGGTGAGCAGATACGGGCGGAAAAAAGTTAAAAATCGGCGGTCGAATTGTTTCATAGGACGGAATGGGAATTGGGTTTGGACGGAGTTACGAACTTGAAATGCGATCAAAACTTTGGGTTGATGCCGTACTTCCCTCCCCTACCCATTCACATTCCCAATCGGCGGGTTGGGCACTCATCGCACTCATCACCATCAAACCCCGGACGTAAACCGTCGGTGGCCGTAGCGAACCAGCGCGAGTACAAAAGCACGCTGCACTCAGCTCCGTCTGAATTGGAGTTGACCTGCAAGTGGAAGTATAACATTTAGAAGAGAATCACCGGGCTGAAGGGCGATTCCAAACAGATGGGGGTGGCGGCCTGGTCTGTTCATGAAGAAGACGGCTGACTGGATGCGCCGTTCAGGCGGTAAAGTACCTACGGCGTGAATTAAATTCAAAACATGGGCACAAAACTTTAACCGGATCTGCCGCTTTCCATGAAATAAAAATCATAATTTTTAGGAGTCATTCTTTTGGTTATCAATTAATTAAAATAATTAAGAAAAACTAAAAGCGACCAACTCCAGGTCGTCTGTTCCACTCATTGAATGAGCGCCCGGTGTGTGACGCGCCTCGAATGGCCCATGTCGACTTGACCCGATTTAGGGTGTGCTTTCATTCAAACAAAAACTCCCGTCACCAGGTGACGGGAGTTTTTGGATCAATCCGTTCGGACTCAGGGGTGCAACATGACCCGTTTGGTGTAGGTCTGTTCTCCCGATTCCAGCCGAAGCAGGTACATGCCCGCAGGCAGTCGCTGAACGTTGACGCGGTGTTCGAGCCGGTCTGTCTGCTTGTCAATTCCTTCCGTGCGGACGACCTCCCCAAGCAGATTCACCAGTTGCAACCGGACGGTACCGCGGTAGGCATCGTCAAGCGTTACGTTGACGTGCTCCCGGGCCGGGTTCGGGTACGTCCGAAGCGGCGCTACCCCTTCCATTCCACCGACGGGGCGGGCCTCGGCCCGGAGGCGATTGCCGCTCGTCGTCGGGCAAGCTTTGACGAGCCGGGCATCAGCCCAGTCGACGTGGTCGTAGCCGTTGCCGTCGCCCCCGTCGGTGACAACGAGCTTGAGCTGCTGTTTCCCGCTGACGTCGACGTCCACCAGAACCGTCGCCGAAGTCGGACGCAGCGTGGGGCTCTGGAACAGGCGCTGGCCGTCAGCCCAGACCTCGAAGATCACACTGGCCGAGGCGTAGTCGGGTACTTCGTCGTCGACGCCCAACTCGGCTTTGAACCGACTCCAGGTACCACCCAGGTTGTACACCACTTCCGAGGCAGCGTGCACGCCTAAACCTTTGGCGTAGGTCTTGCCGTTAATGGTCAGCGTCCGCCCGTCACCGGCGGCCTGCTCGCCATTCGACTTGTCCTTCTCGACGGGTCCCCAGGCGTTGCTCGGCGTACCGACCCACGACAGGTCCGACAGGTAACTCGTCTGCTCCACGCATCCCGCCGGTGGGTTGGTCGGAGCAGGCGGGGTGGTGGGCTGCGTTTCGCCCGAGCAGGCTTTGACGAGCCGGGCATCAGCCCAGTCGACGTGGTCGTAGCCGTTGCCATCACCCCCGTCGGTGACGACGAGCTTGAGTTGCTGTTTCCCGCTGACGTCGACGTCCACCAGAACCGTCGCCGAAGTCGGACGCAGCGTGGGGCTCTGGAACAGGCGCTGGCCGTCAGCCCAGACCTCGAAGATCACACTGGCCGAGGCGTAGTCGGGTACTTCGTCGTCGACGCCCAACTCGGCTTTGAACCGACTCCAGGTACCACCCAGGTTGTACACCACTTCCGAGGCAGCGTGCACGCCTAAACCTTTGGCGTAGGTCTTGCCGTTAATGGTCAGCGTCCGCCCGTCACCGGCGGCCTGCTCGCCATTCGACTTGTCCTTCTCGACGGGTCCCCAGGCGTTGCTCGGCGTACCGACCCACGACAGGTCCGACAGGTAACTCGTCTGCTCGACGCATCCCGCCGGTGGTGGCGTCGTGAGGTTACCTTGCGTAGTGACGGAATGGACGGCACTGGCGGGCGAGACATTGCCCGCTGCATCTTTGGCCTTGATGCAGAACCCGTAACCGGTACCGGCTGTCAGGCCCGTGACGGTGAAGGTCGGCGACATACACTCCCCGATTTTTTCGGTACCGCGGTAAACTTCGTAGCCCGTTACCCCGACATTGTCGGTAGCGGCACTCCAGCTCAGGGTCAGGCCCGTCTGGCTGACGTTCGCCGAAGTCAGATTCGCCGGGGCCGTCGGCGCCTGGGTGTCACCCGCAGGTTGGGTACCGCAAGCTTTGACGAGCCGGGCATCAGCCCAGTCGACGTGGTCGTAGCCGTTGCCGTCGCCCCCGTCGGTGACGACGAGCTTGAGTTGCTGTTTCCCGCTGACGTCGACGTCCACCAGAACCGTCGCCGAAGTCGGACGCAGCGTGGGGCTCTGGAACAGGCGCTGGCCGTCAGCCCAGACCTCGAAGATCACACTGGCCGAGGCGTAGTCGGGTACTTCGTCGTCGACGCCCAACTCGGCTTTGAACCGACTCCAGGTACCACCCAGGTTGTACACCACTTCCGAGGCAGCGTGCACGCCTAAACCTTTGGCGTAGGTCTTGCCGTTAATGGTCAGCGTCCGCCCGTCACCGGCGGCCTGCTCGCCATTCGACTTGTCCTTCTCGACGGGTCCCCAGGCGTTGCTCGGCGTACCGACCCACGACAGGTCCGACAGGTAACTCGTCTGCTCGACGCATCCCGCCGGTGGGTTGGTGGGCGGGGTCGGAGTCGGTTGCGTGGTGACGGTGTGGGTACTACTGGCGGGGGAAACGTTGCCAGCGGCATCTTTGGCTTTGACCGTGAAGCCGTAGCCGGTACCGGCCGTCAGGCCCGTCACGGGGAACGAGGTACCTGACACGGTACCGATGAGCACGGTGCCGCGGTAGACTTCGTAGCCCGTTACCCCGACATTGTCGGTAGCGGCATTCCAACTCAGCGTCAGGCCCGTCTGTGACACGTTCGCCGAAGTCAGGTTGGCCGGAGCCGTCGGCACCTGGGTATCACCCGCAGGTTGGGTACCGCAGGTACGCTCCAGGCGCGCATCGGCCCAGTCGGCGTGGTCAGAGTTGGCACCGTCACCGGCCGCGGTCACCACGAGCCGGAGCTGCTGCTTGCCGCTGACGTCGACGTTGACACCGACGATGGGCGAATTGCGGCGGAGTGTGGCACTCTGGTAGAGGCGTTGTCCGTCGGCCCAAACCTCAAACACTACACTGGCTGGCCCAGAGGCAGTCACTTCGTCGTCGATGCCGATGTCGGCTTTGAAGCGGCTCCAGTTGCCACTCAAGTTGTACGTGACCTCCGACGCAGCGTGTACGCCCAGGCCCTTGGCGTAGCGTTCGCCCCGAATCTGAATGGTCCGGCCGTCGCCGGCGGCCTGTTCGCCGTTGGATTGGTCCTTCTCAACCGGCCCCCACTCGTTGTTGGTACTGGCCCAGGACAGGTCCGACAGGTACGTAATTCCCTCCTGGCATCCCGTCGGCGGCGGGGGTGGAGTAGTCGAGTTGCTCGGCGTGGTGACGGTGTGGCTACTGCTGGACGGGGAGGTATTCCCGGCGGCGTCCTTGGCCTTGACCGTGAAGCCGTACGCAGTACCGGCCGTCAGGCCGGTCACCGTGAAGCTGGTACCCGTCGCCGTACCGATGAGCGTAGTGCCGCGGTAGACTTCGTAGCCCGTCACCCCGACGTTGTCGGTAGCGGCGCTCCAATTCAGGGTCAAACCTGTCTGCGTAACGTTTGCCGAAGTCAGGTTCGCCGGAGCCGTCGGGGCCTGGGTGTCGCCCGTCGGCGCGGGTGCCGCCGTGGTCACGGTGTGGGTACTGCTGGCGGGGGAAACGTTGCCAGCGGCATCCTTGGCTTTGACCGTGAAGCCGTAAGCCGTTCCTGCTGTCAGGCCCGTGACGGCAAACGTCGTTGTGGTACTCTCGCCGATCTTGTCGGTACCCCGGTAGATTTCGTAGCCCGTTACGCCGACGTTGTCCGTGCTCGCCGTCCAGTTCAGCGTCAGACCTGTTTGCGAGACGTTCGCCGAAGTCAGGTTAGTTGGGGCCGTCGGGGCCTGGGTGTCCGCCGCCGCTGTCGTCGTGACGGCCACCGCCTGGCTGGCGTCCGATACTTTCGAGGTGGCGTCCTTGGCCTTGACCGTGAAGCTGTAGGCCGTTCCCGCCACCAGGCCCGTGACGGTGAACGAAGTCGCCGACGACGAACCAATCAGAATTCCTTTTTCGTACACGTCGTAGCCCGTCACGCCCACGTCATCGCTCGAAGCCGTCCAGGTCAGCGTGACGCCCGTCTGAGTCACGTTGCTGGCGGCGAGGTTCGTGGGGGTACTCGGCGGCGCGATGTCGCCACCGCCGCAGTTGGGGTAGATGTCGGTTTCGTAGGTGTCAAACAACCCGCCCGCATCGGTTACCTTCAGCGAAATGTGGTAGTAGTACGTCTGCCCGTCGCAGGGTACCTCCGACAGCACCGTCTGCGTACTGGCGTTCGTGTTGACGGCCTCGGGGTGGGTGTGGTCGTTGTGGTGCAGGATGGTCTGCCACTCGTAGCTGAGTTGGGTACCGCTGTGCTCGGCGTCCTGCACGACGGCGTTCAGCGGCAGGACCTTCATGCCGCTGTTGGGAAACAGGCTGATGCCGTTCAGGCTCGTCGAGGTGATTTTGGGCGGCGTGTTGTTGACCGAAACGACCATCGTCGTCACGTGGCTGCCCCCCTGCGGATCGGTCACCTTCAGCGTGACCGTGAACCGCTGCACGTTCGTCCCGGCGGTACCGAAGGTGTGCGTCGGATTTTTCTGGTTTGATTTCACCCCGTTGCCGAAATCCCACTCGTAGCTCAACGCGCCGCCGTCGGGGTCTTCCGATTTGTCGGCGCTGAGTTGAACCGTCAGCGGACCCGCGCCGTAGGGCTTGTCGGCGGTGATGACGGCCGTCGGGAGGCGGTTGCCGCCCCAGGTCACGCGCCGGATTTCGGACTGGCCTTCCGAGTTGAATTTAATGTAAAACAACTCCCCTTCCGGTCCCTGCACCATGTGCACGACCTGACCGGGGCGGAGGGGCAGGTTGTTGGCCCCGTTGACTTCCCGGACGCGCGTCAGGTTCATGGCTCCGTCAAAAACGAAGTTGCGAATCCACTGCATCCCGTAATCCCCGTGGAAGTACGTGTTCTGGTACTCCGGCGGGAAGTTGGTACCCGTATACCAGACCCCGGCAATCGAGGTGGTGCCCCGCAGGATGGGCCCCGGAATGTCTCCGACCCAGGTACGCCCCTGGATGGTTTCGGAACCGATGACCTTAACCTGACCGTCGATGTACGCCCGCGACGAGGCAATCGTATTCGATCCCCAGCGGTAGTCGATGGCCGGACGGCGGTGCGTCACGTTGAGATCGCCCGGCAGGCGGTTGGCGTCGTTCCAGCCCGGCTGGTAATCGATGCCCTCGTACTTGGGCCAGCCGAAGTTCTGGCCGCGGCTCGTGACGATGTTCAGCTCGTCGCGGGTGTTGTAACCCACGTCGCCCACGAACAGCACGCCCGGGTTGCCGTCGCTCGGCAGGTGACTACCCGTGCTGGGTTTGCGCGCCATGCGGAAAGGGTTGCGGAAGCCCAGCGCGTACACCCGCGACTGGGGGTTGCGGGGATTATTCCGGTCGTAGAACGGGTTCGACGAAACTCCGTCGCCCGTGCGGGCGTCAATGCGAAGAATTTTTCCACTGTGCGAGTTGGCAAACTGCGAGCGGTACGCGCCGATGTTTTCTTCCCAACGCAGAATGCCGTCGTTGAGGGCCTGCATGGCGTAGGACGTCGGGTCCGAGCCTTTGTCCATCGCGTTGAAACTAGCCCCGTCGCCGGTCGAAATCAGCAGGGTCCCGTCGGTACCAAACAGCAGCGTTCCCCCGATGTGCGAATCGTGCGTGACCGGAATGCCGGTGTAGCGGTTTTCGCCGATGAGGGTTTTCCGACTGTTGGCTTCGGTTCCGCGAAAATCGGGAGTAGCCGTGTACCGAACCACCCGGGCAATCGTGGCCCCGTAGGGTTCGCTACGCGAGGCACTGTACCCGCCTCCCGGCTCTGGATTGGCACTTTCCTGCTTGTTGACGTTCATCAGGTAGTGCCGGTCCACGACGTAGTACACGTAGTAGTACCGGTTGGTGGCAAACTGCGGGTCGAGGCAAACGCTGAGCAACCCGTGGTCGTTGTAGTTGGCTACCTCCTCGCTGAAGTCGATGAGCAGGCGCTTGTCAAACTGCCCGTTTTTGTTTTCGAGGGTATAAACCCGGCCTGCTTTTTCCCAGACGTACAGGCGCCCGGTGGGGTCGAAGACGAAACCGGTGGCACCGGTCCAGCCCCCGTAGTACAGGTTGTCGTTGAATTGGGCGGTGGCGGAAAGACTAAAAGTGAAACCGGCGAGTAAAAAAAAGATACGGCGGAGATACCTCCCGCCGCAGGCGGAGGAGAACTGGTTCATGAAGTGGGATGGTGGTAAATTCAGGCATAATTGTCAACGGTGGCGGCCGAGAACGAGGACACAAACGCAGGTGCCTGCGTGTGCCAGGGGGCGAAAAGCGGAAACGGGGAGGGTGGTTTTGGCGAATGCCAAGCTAGGAACGGAAACTCCACACCGGGGCGACAAGCAGCGGTATCCACCTGAGATACAGCCCTTGAGAAGAAAATCGAAAACGCCCGAGAGAAAAAAGCGGAGTAGCCACTTGGCGGTTTGGCTATACTTTTTTGAGTGTGAGAACGATACGTCGTCTTAACTAATGCTGCAAATCAACAAGGAAGTCCGAAAAAATCAAGAAGGCAGTCTGACATTTTTCAATTTCCTAACGTAATCGACTTCTTGATTGCCGCAATCGGGTGGAAAGATAGCGCTCGCAAGAAACATAAAAAACCCGTCGGGTGAATTTCCCGACGGGTCAGGTACCCGGAGCCGGACTCGAACCGGCATGTCCTTGCAGACAATGGTGTTTGAGACCATCGCGTCTACCGATTCCGCCATCCGGGCAGCGTTCGCTTCAGCGAAGGGACTGCAAAAGTAAGCGAAACCCGAAACGGGGCAACGTTCGGCCCCGAAATTTTCGGGCCCAGCCCCCGCCCTACTCGTACCGCAGCGACTCGATGGGGTCGAGTTTGGAGGCCTTAAACGCCGGATAGAACCCCGACAGAATCCCGACGATCACGCAGATGAGTAGCCCGAGGCTCATCCAGAGCCAGGGTACCACAAACGAGCCGTCGCCCTGCGTGATGAGTTGGGAAATGCCGTTGCCAATGCCCAGCGCGAGCACGATGCCGCCCAGCCCACCGAGCAGGCAGATGACGATGGCCTCGATGAGAAACTGTTCGCGAATGCGCCGCGGCGTGGCCCCGAGCGACTTGCGAATGCCGATTTCCTGCGTGCGCTCGGTCACCGAAACCATCATGATGTTCATCAGCGCGATGCTGGCCCCGAGCAGCGTGATGAAGCCGATGCCGAAGCCGCCCAGCCGGAGGTACCCCGTGATGGCGTCAAACTCTTCGAGTACCGCGTCGGCCCGTTCCATCTCGAACGAATCGGGCCGCCCGATGCGGTCACCGCGAATCAGTCGCATCGTGCCGCGGGCTTCGCCCATGACGACCTCGATGTCGCCCAGGTCGGGGGCCGAGGTCGTAATGTCGAAGGTCAGCTTGCGGTTACCCGCCAGACGCTTGGCAGTTTCGAGGGGGAGAAAAACCTGCCGGTCGTCGCCGCCCCCGTTGCTGTTGCCCTTTTTCTCGAGCACGCCCACGACCTGAAACTTCTGACCCAGTACCGTGATGGCGCTGCCGATCGGATTTCGTCCCTGAAACAAGGTACTGACCACTTCCGAGCCCAGCACGGCGACGTTGGTGGCGTAGAGCAGGTCGTTGGGCGTAACGTTGCGTCCCGACTGAATCCGGAGTGCTTTGATGGCAAAGTGATTTTCGTCGATCCCCGTCACGCTGACGTTCGGGTTCGATTTTTTAGATTCATACTTGACCTGCGCGGTACCCGTCACGCTGGTCGAGAGCGAAATCGTGGCCTGGGTACCGAAGCGTTGTTTGTACGCCACGGCCTGCCGGAAGTCGATGGGTGGTACCTGTTGGTCGCTGAGGCCCCCGCGCCGACGGCGGAATTGCTGCGGTCCGCGGATGTCGAACGTGTTGGCGCCGAGCCCGGCAAAGCTGTCGTTGACCGAGCCCTGAATGCCTTCGATGGCCGTCAGAATACCCACCAACGACGAAATGCCAATGGCGATGATGGCCGCTGTCAGCACGGTACGGAGTCCGTTGGCGCGGACGGAACGCAAGCCTTCGCGGATGTTTTCGAGGAGATTCATGACGTTCTGAACTGCGATTTTAAAGGCGAAAAGGACCGACCGGATGAGAACACCAAACCTGGGTCAAAAATTGGGTTGCCGTACCTCAACTCGGCAGTCCCGTTCGTTTTGAACTCATCAGAAATCTCTATCTTGTCTGGCGTAGATCTCCTTACCCATCCACGATCAAAGGTCGCCCGATTCTTCCCAACTCATCAAACCAATGAAACGTCTTCTGCTTCCGCTCGTCCTTTTTTGGGCGCTGATTGGCCCCGCGCAAGCCTCGCGCATCCTGATTCCGATGGACGAATCCCAGAAAAACCACCTCAAGGCCTACGGCATTGCGTTCTGGGTACTCAAGAGTTTTGACCAGGAAGTCGACTGGCTGCTCAACTACCGGGGCGGGAGTTTTATGTTTCCCGAAAACCAGAAGTTTCAGAACGAACTCGTCATCCGCGGCGTGAGCTACGAGGTCATTTCCGACGGGCAGGCGGCGCAGATCGAGGCACAGGTGAAAAGCCCGGAGGCCAACATGGACGTCGTCAAGCTCCAGAAAGCCCCGAAGGTGGCCGTGTACTCGCCCAAAACCAAGCAGCCCTGGGACGACGCCGTGACCCTGGTACTGACCTACGCCGAAATTCCCTACGAGACCGTTTTTGACGACGAGGTGATGGACGGCAAGCTGCCCACCTACGACTGGCTGCACCTCCACCACGAAGATTTCACGGGGCAGATGGGCAAGTTCTGGCAGCACCGGCAGTACCCGTACTACCAGGCGCAAAAGCGCGAAACCGAGCACAGCGCTGCCAAGTACGGCTTTAAGAAAATCCCGGAACTGAAGAGTGCGGTAGCCAATAAAATTCGTGAATTCGTGGCGGGTGGCGGCTTCATGTTTGCCATGTGCAACGCCACCGATACCTACGACGTGGCGCTGGCGGCGAGGGGCCTTGACATCGTCGACGCGTTTTACGACGGCGACCCGATGGACGCGAACGTTAACCAGAAACTGGATTTCAGCCAGACGTTTGCGTTTGAAAACTTCTCGCTCGTGACCGACCCGTACGAACCCGAGTTTTCGTCCATTGACCACCAGATTTCGGAGCGGCGGCTCAACGAATCGAACGACTACTTCAGCCTGTTCCAGTTTTCGGCCAAGTGGGACCCGATTCCAACGATGCTGACGCAGAATCACGAGGCGACGATCAAGGGCTTTCTAGGCCAGACGACCGCCTTTCGTAAGCAGTACATCAAATCCGATGTCGTCATCATGGGTGAAAATCGTTCCATCAACGAAGCCCGGTACATTCACGGGACCGTCGCCAAAGGCTTCTGGACGTTCTACGGCGGCCACGACCCGGAAGATTACCAGCACCAGGTGGGCGAAGAACCCACCGATCTGAACCTGCACCCCAACTCCGCCGGGTACCGCCTCATTCTCAACAACATCCTCTTCCCGGCAGCGAAGAAGAAAAAGCAGAAGACCTGATTTTGTTTGTGTGTTTGGTGGTTTGGTTGTTGAGGGAAAAGTAACCAAACACACAAACCACCAAACAATCAAACCTTCACCGGTACCACTCGCCCGCGTTCGCGGTACTTTCCAGTCGCTTCTCCAGCGAATCGGGCAGTTTGGTGAAAAAATCCAGCCCGGTCTTCCGCTCGACTTCGTCGATGGGTACCACGAAATCCCGGACTTTCTTGTCGAAGTTACCGTCGTTCGGCATCAGAAACGCGATGGCCCGCTCCTGCCCCGCTTCAGGGTACAGAATAAGTTTGTAGTACGCCTCGGGTACCGCCACTTTATTCCGTTGCCCGATGGTTGGCAGGCCGGGTTTGAGTACTGGTCCCGTCACGACGATCAGGTTCTTGTCGCGCTTGGCCCAGCGGCGTACCTGCTCTTCGAGGTCGTTCCAGATGCCCGTGTTGAAGGCGTGGTTCTGCGGCGACATGTTGCTCATCAAAAACGTCTCCGTCGTCAACTCCTGGCTGTATTTGAAATCGCCCGCCGGGGCGAGGTGCCCGCGGTCGTACCCCGTGCGGGTGTAGTCGGTCGAAAGCGCCGATCCGGTTTTCACGAGCGGATCGGGTGAGAATTTCGTAGCCCGTTTGGCCTTGCCCGTCTGGCCCGTCAGCCGGTGCACCACCCAGGCAGCCTGCTCGTAGGGTTCTTCGTACTGGAGGGTGTACCCCCGGTGCCGGATTACCTGATCGCCCGACGTGTACGCGGGCAGGTACGTTTCCAGGTCCGAATTTGCCGGGGTACGCCGGGTTTCGGAGTCGCGCTCGGTACCCGGCAAATTCAGCGGACGCTCGTCGCTCGCCCGGTCATCGCTGGCGACGTCGTCGGCCGACCGTCGCTCGGTCCGTACCCCGCTCGGCGATTCGGTTTCTCCCCGGAACCAACGGGCTACGTCGTCCTTGAAATACAGAATGGCTGCCACGAGTCCGAGCAGCAAGAGCAGCGAGAAGCGGTTATTTTTTGGATTGGCCCGGCGCGAATTGCCAGTGAGGATGCCCATTCGTTTAAAATTTTGGAGAAAACAAAAGTGCATCGACGGGCCGGTTCCGCCAAATGGCATTTCTTTACGCCTTTCAACACCTCCTCATGTTCGACGCCATCCAGGACGCTACCCGCTTCATCCGTTCGCACCTGCCCCACTTTCGTCCGCGGGCGGGTATCATTTTAGGTACCGGCCTGGGTGGGCTGGTCAAAGAACTCCGCATCGAGGCCGAAATTCCGTACGAGCGCATTCCGCACTTCCCGGTTTCGACTGTCGAGTTTCATTCGGGAAAGCTGTTTTTGGGTACCCTGGCGGGCCAGCCCGTGGTTTGCCTGCAGGGGCGCTTTCATTTTTACGAAGGGTACTCGATGCAACAGATTACGTTTCCGGTGCGGGTACTCCAGGCGCTGGGCATTGAGGCCCTGTTCGTGTCGAACGCGGCCGGGGGCCTGAATCCCGATTTTCGAACCAGCGACCTGATGCTGCTCGACGACCACATCAGCCTGCTGCTGCCCGAAAGTCCGCTCCGGGGTCACAACCTCAACGAACTCGGACCGCGTTGGCCCGATATGAGCCAACCCTACGACCCGGTTCTGATCGAAAAAGCCGGGGCCATTGCCGCCCGGCTGGGTCTCGCCCTCCGGCGGGGTACCTACGTCAGCGTGGGCGGACCGCAACTGGAGACGAAGGCCGAGTACCGCTTTCTGCGCCAAATCGGGGCCGACGCCGTGGGCATGAGTACCGTGCCCGAGGTTATCGTGGCGCGGCACATGGGCCTGCGTTGCTGCGCCGTGTCAGTCATCACCGATTTATGCATTCCCGAAACGCTCGAAGAAGCTGATATTCAAAAAATTATTGCCGCTGCCGCCAAAGCGGAACCGAGCCTGACGCGCTTGTTTTGCGAGTTGATTCGGGAGATGTCGAGTTGATGCATCTTTTCCCCCATGCGTGCCACGCGCCGCGTCGGCACGTGACGGCTTACCATCCTGTCGGTTCCATCCTCTTCACCCTCGTTTCCATGAAACGCCGCGAATTTATCCACTCGGCTGCCGCTGCCAGCCTGACCTACTCCTCGCTTCCGCTCCTGACCTCGCTCAGCCGCGTCGCCCCGTACCGGACGGCCCTCGTCGGTGCGGGCTGGTGGGGCATGAACATTCTCCGCTGCGCCGTGCAGGCGGGGCAGTCGAAGGTCGTGGCGATGTGCGACGTCGACGAGTCGCAACTCAAAAAAGCCGCGACTGAACTCGGCAAACTAACCACCGACCAGCCTAAGCGCTACCGCGACTACCGCGAATTGCTCCAGAAGGAAAAACCCGAAATCGTCATCGTCGCCACGCCCGACCACTGGCATCCGTTGTGCTGCATCGCGGCCATCGAAGCCGGGGCGCACGTGTACGTCGAGAAGCCCATCGGTCATACGATTGGGGAAGGCCGGGCGATGGTCAACGCGGCGCGGAAGCACAACCGGGTCGTGCAGGTCGGTACGCACCGGCGCATTTCGCCGCACAACGTCTCGGGGCGGGAGTTTCTGCGATCGGGCAAAGCCGGAAAAATCGGCATGGTCCGCGCCTTCGTACACTACGGCGGCGGCGAGGGGCAAGTGGTACCCGACACCGAGGTACCCGCCGGTCTGGACTGGGACCTGTGGTGCGGCCCCGCGCCCTTGCGGGCCTACAACAAACTGCTGCATCCGAAGGGCTTCCGCGGCTTTCTCGATTACGCCAACGGGACGCTCGGCGACTGGGGCATTCACTGGATGGACCAGATTCTGTGGGTGACGGACCGCAAGCATCCGAAAAAAGTCTTCTCGACCGGTGGCCGCTCCATCCGCCGCGACAATACCGACGCACCCGACCACCAGGTGGCCGTCTGGCAGTTTGACGATGATTTTACCGTCGAGTGGGAACACCGGCAATTTGCCGCTAATCGCGCCGAAAAAACGCACCCACAGCAGGCCGTGGGCTGCTATTTCTACGGCACCGAGGGTACCTTCCACATGGGCTGGCTCGACGGTTGGACGTTTTACCCGGCCAACCCCAACAAGCCTACGCTGCACGAAGACGCCCAGCTCAACGAACCCGACCAGCAGAACATCGCCGAACTCTGGGCCGACTTCCTGAAAGCCATTCAAACCGGTACCCGCCCCGTGTCGGACATTGAGGAAGGTCACCGCTCAACGACGATGGCTTTGCTCGGGATGCTTTCCTACAAATTAGGTCGCAGCATCGACTGGGACGGCGAAAAAGAACGCATCCTCAACGACGCCGAGGCGAACAAACTCCTGCGCCGCGAGTACCGCGGACCGTGGCAGTACCCCAAAATCTGATTACTCCTCCTCGTCCAGCCACTGCTGATACGCACTTCGCAGCTCTCGCAGCGCGTGGGCGTTGCCCTGCCGCCGCGCCGTTTCGATGCCAGTTTCGTACGTTCGCCGGGTTTGTTCGGACTGTCCGAGTTCGGCATAAAACTGAGCGGCTTGGTAGTACGTCGGGACGTAGTCGGGGAAGTCCTTCAGGAGCTTTTCAAACTGGGCTGCGGCTTTACTGGCACTACTTTTTCGGTACTCCAGCGCCAGGGCGTAGCCGTTGAACGGGTCGCTCGGATCTTCTTCGTAAAAAGCCAGTAGTTGCGTGAGGCGGTCAGTCATAGTCCAACGAGCGGGAACAATAGTATGCACGCATACTATTCACGAGAATTGTATTATCTTGCACCGGAAAATTTTTCTTGAAAAGGTACCATCTCATCAACCAACCAATTCCAAACTTTTGCGTCGATGAAGATTTTAGTGTGCATCACGAGCGTTCCCGACACGACGGCGAAGATAACCTTCACCGACGGGGACACCCAATTCAACAAAGCCAGTGTGACGTACATCACCGGTCCCTACGATGATTATGCCCTCTCGCGGGCCGTCGACCTGCGCGGTCAGGTCGGGGGTACCGTGACGATACTGAATGTCGGTGGGACGGACGCTGAGCCGGTCATTCGCAAGTGCCTGGCCATCGGAGCCGACGACGCCATCCGGGTAAATACCGAGCCGACCGACGCGTTTTTCGTCGCCGAGCAAATCGCGGCCATCGCCAAGCAGGAGGCCTACGACCTGATTCTGATGGGCCGGGAGTCGATCGATTTCAACGGCGGGCAGGTACACGGCATCGTCGGTGAGCTGCTGGGGCTACCCTCCTACTCGCCCGTCATGCAGCTCGACGTCGAAGGCACGACAGCGAAAATCGCCCGCGAAATCGAGGGCGGCAAGGAGTACCTCGAAGCCCCGCTGCCGTTGGTACTCGGCTGTCAGGAACCCATCGCCGACTGGAAAATTCCGAACATGCGCGGCATCATGACGGCCAAAACCAAACCGCTGAAGGTCGTCGAGCCGACGGGTACCGATACACTCACGGCCGTCCAGAAATACGAACTACCCCCGGCGAAGGGTGCCGTTAAACTGATTCCCGCCGAAGAAGCCGGTACCCTCATCCAACTCCTCCGCACCGAAGCGAAGGTTTTGTAATTTGAAAATGTGGGTTAATTTGAAAAGTTGAGAATGTGACCAGTTGAAAATGCTGAATACAGGCTGACGCGTAAGCAACATTTTCAACTGGTCACATTCTCAACTTTTCAAATTAACCTCCCCAACTCCCCGAAACCATGTCCGTTCTTGTTTTTGCCGAACTCGATAACGGGGCCATCAAGAAAACGGCCCTCGAAGCGCTGTACTACGGCGCACAAGTTGCGAATCAATTAGGTACTACCGCCACGGCGCTGGCCATCGGTACGGCCGATGAATCGGCGTTGGCCGAAGCCGGGCGTTTCGGCGTGACGAAGGTACTCCACGCCGCCGATGCCGCGCTGGCGCAGGTGAATCCGCTGGCCTATGCAAGTGTGCTGGCTGCCGCCGCCGAAGCCGAGGGCTCGACGGTACTCGTTCTGGCCAAGTCGGCGCTTGCCGATACGATTGCGGCCCGCGTCGCCGGAAAGCTGCGGGCCGGGCTGGCCGCCAACGTCGTAGCGCTACCCGACACGTCCGGCGGTTTCGTTGTCAAACGCAGCATTTACACCGGCAAGGCCTTCGCGCAGACGAGCCTGACGTCGGACATTAAAATTCTCGTCGTCAAAAAGAGCGCCGTGACGCCCGAAGAAACGGGTACCGTGGCGACGGTCGAGCCGTTCAACCCGAGCGTACCCCAGGGTGATTTTGTGGCCAAGGTGACGAACGTCGAGCAGGCCACGGGCGAAGTGTCGCTTTCGGATGCGGACATTATCGTCTCGGGCGGGTTGGGTATGAAAGGTCCCGACAACTGGAACCTCATCGAAGACCTCGCCCACGCGCTCCACGCCGCGACGGGCTGCTCGAAACCGGTTTCGGATAGCCACTGGCGGCCGCACCATGAGCACATCGGGCAAACGGGCATTAAGGTCAGCCCGAACCTGTACATTGCCTGCGGCATCTCGGGTGCCATTCAACACCTGGCGGGTGTCAACGGCTCACGAACCATCGTCGTCATCAACAAAGACCCCGAAGCGCCCTTTTTCAAAGCGGCCGATTACGGTATCGTGGGCGACGTGTTCGACGTGCTGCCCAAACTCACGCAGGCGGCGCGCGAGCAGTAAACCAATCCGCGCGAGTTGGGGTTAAAGACCCGTCAGGCTTTTGAAAACCTGACGGGTCTTTCTACTTTTGCACCTTACTTTTTCGGCTATTTTCCGTGGAAAAACTGAAGTTGGAGATACTGGGATTGTCGCCTAGCCAGTCGCAGACGGGCTCGTTCGCGCTGGTGCTGGGAGAAGCGTATGGCAACCGGCGACTGCCCATTATCATCGGGATGTTTGAGGCGCAGGCCATCGCGATTGAGATCGAGAAGATCATCCCGAACCGCCCGATGACGCACGATTTATTCAAGACGTTTGCCAAGAATTTTCACTTTTCGATTACCGAAATCATCATTTCTGACCTGCGAGAAGGGATTTTTTTCGCCCAGATCGTCTGCTCGGATGGCTTGAAGGAACGCGTCGTCGACGCCCGCCCTTCCGACGCCATCGCCATCGGGCTGCGGTTCGACGTACCGATTTACACCTACGAATCGATTCTCTCCGAAGCGGGCATCGTGGCCAGCGAAGGTAACGCCCGTGAGGACGACGAAGACGATGAACTGGTACCCCAGACGTCGGGCCGTTCCGTACCGTTCATGGATCAGTTGAAGAATACCTCGATCGATGAACTGCAACGGATGCTCGAAGAAATGCTGGCGAAAGAGGAGTACGAAAAAGCTGCCAAGATTCGGGACGAGATGAGTCGACGTAATTAACTCCTCATACTGAGTACCACGCGGTCCCGCTCGGAGGAGCGGGACCGCCTGCGTTTTAAACCGGTCGTTAAAAAACCTTAATCGCCTCGGAGGCTCCGGGCCGATTGCCGGATTTTCGTAGTTTTGCCCGATTCCTGCCGCTGTCCGTATGCTGGTCAAGTCGAAAAAGAACCGCAACTACCCCAACCTGACCGTCACCCTCAGCCTGACGATCGCCTTGTTTCTTATCGGCTTGTGCGGCCTGCTGACCATTCAGGGCCGAAAGCTGACTGAGCTGATCAAGCAGAATATCGAGATGCAGGCTTACCTCGACTATGAGGTAACATCCACGGGTACCGACTCCCTGAAGGCCGTGCTGGCCAGCAAACCCTACGTGCTGAAACTGAACGGCCAGCCGCAAATTCGCTTTGTTTCCAAGGACGAAGCCGCCGACAAGTTCATCAAGGACACCAACGAAGATTTCAAGGAATTCCTGGGGGAAAACCCGCTCCGTGACGCTTTCGTGCTGAAAGTCAGCGAGGAATATTTTGATGAAGGCAAGCTCCGGCAAATCGAAGCCGATCTGGAGCAAACCCCCGGCCTCTTTGACGCCGACTACCCCCGTGATTTTGCCGACGACATCAACCGGAACATTTCGAAGGTATACCTCATCCTGTCGGGTTTCGTCGTGTTGTTGCTCATCATCGTCGTGGTGCTCGTCAACAATACCATCAAACTGGCGCTGTATTCGCAACGCTTTCTGATCCGGAGCCAGCAATTGGTTGGTGCGACCAACGGGTTCATACGCCGTCCGTTTCTCTGGAGCGGAGTACTCCAGGGACTGCTTGGGGGCCTGCTGGCTTGCGGACTGGTGTACGCGGTGTTGCGGGCGGCGCAGTTTAACATGCCCGAACTGATGGCTCTGTACGAACTCGACAAACTGCTGTACCTCGGGGGCGTCATCGTGCTCATCGGCCTGCTCATCAGCCTGGTCAGTACTTACCAATCGCTGGAGCGGTACCTCCGGCTTTCGCTCGACGATCTCTACTGATTTTCAACATGGCTCAATCGCCCAATCCTATGCCGTTTGGCAAAACCAACTACCGCTGGATGCTCATCGGCATTGCGGTCATCCTGATCGGCTTTTTCATCATGACGCTCGATACCGAAGAATTCGGCTTCGGTTTCCTCGGCCTCACGCTCGGCCCAATCGTCGTCATGGCTGGTTTTTTACTTCAGTTCGTCGCCCTGCTTAAAAAGCCGCAGTAGATTTTAGTCGGCAGTTTTGAGTAGGCGGTGGGCAGTGGCAGTAGGCAGTCAAATGCAAGTCAGACTCTACCTACTGCCACTGACCACTGCCACCCCCTACCCCCACCCTCATGAATTTCTTCCACGCCGTCGTCCTGGCGATTATTGAAGGACTGACCGAGTACCTGCCGATTTCGTCGACCGGGCACATGATTCTGTATTCGTCGCTGACGGGCATCGCCAGCGACCCGTTCGTCAAGCTCTTCACGGTAGCGATTCAGTTGGGGACCATCCTTTCGGTCGTGGTGCTGTACGTCAAGCGCTTTTTTCGGAGTCTGGAATTTTACTTTAAACTGCTCGTCGCCTTCATTCCGGCGGTGATTGCCGGGCTGCTCTTCAGCGATGCCATCGACGCGCTGCTCGAAAATCCCGTCGGCGTGGCGGTTTCGCTGGTGGCGGGCGGGGTAATTCTGTTGTTCGTCGACCGCTGGTTCAACCGGCCCCTCATCCCGAATTCCGACGAAATCTCGTACCCGACGGCCTTTTTTATCGGCTGGTTTCAGTGCATTGCCATGATTCCGGGCGTTTCGCGCTCGGGAGCGACGATTGTCGGCGGGATGAGCCAGCGGCTGAGCCGACAGGCGGCGGCGGAGTTTTCGTTTTTCCTGGCGGTCCCGACCATGTTCGCCGCGACGGCCAAAAAGCTGTACGATTATTTCAAAGACGGCAACACGCTCACGACCGAGCAAGTCCAGTTTCTGGCCCTCGGCAACGTCATCGGATTCCTCGTGGCCATGCTGGCCATCCGGTTTTTCATCGGGTACCTGGCCCGGTATGGCTTTCGGCTTTTCGGCTGGTATCGCATCATCGTGGGGCTGATCATCCTGGCGCTACTGGCGTACGGGACGGAGCTTCAGGTGGTTTGAGGAGAAATCAGACGATAGACGCTGGACGATAGATTTTAGACATCAGACAAACTTCTGTCACGCGGAGCGGAGCGGTCCGCCGCTGCGGTCGAAGCATCTGGGCTCAACCGCAGCGGCGGACCGCTCCGCTCCGCGTGACAGCCGGGCTATTTTTGTGAATGGAAAATTCGCATTCCGAAATCCGCAATCCGCAATCGTCAGAAGATCCCGGCCAGGTCCTGCTCATCGACAAACCGCTGGGCTGGACCTCGTTCGACGTCGTGCGGAAGCTGAAGTTTGCCGGGAAATTCAAGAAAATTGGTCACGCCGGTACCCTCGACCCGCTCGCGACGGGTTTGCTCATCCTCTGCACGGGCCGGATGACGAAGCGCATTGACGAATTCCAGGCTCAGGAAAAAGAATACACCGGTACCCTCGTGCTGGGTAAAACCACGCCCTCGGTCGACCTGGAGCGGGATTTCGACGCCGAGTACCCCACCGACCACGTCACACCTGAACTCCTGCGCGAAGCGGCCGCGAAGCTGACGGGTACCCTCGAACAGGTACCTCCCGTGTTTTCGGCGGTGAAAGTCGACGGCAAGCGGGCGTACAAAAAAGCGCACCGCGGCCAGGGCGAAACGGTCGAGTTGAAAGCCCGGACGGTAACGGTTTCCGTCTTTGACCTGGACCCGAGCCGCTTTCCCGAAGTCGATTTTCGCATCGTCTGCTCGAAGGGTACCTACGTCCGCAGCCTCGTCCGCGACCTGGGTCAGTTGGTGCAGTCGGGCGCGTACCTGGCAGCCCTTCGCCGAAACCGAATCGGCGATTTCCGGGTTGACGACGCATTGACCATTGAGCAATTTATCAGTCGGCAGTAGGCAGTGGCAGTGGGTAGTAAAATCATTCTACCCACTGCTACTGCCTACTGCAAACTCTCCCCCATGCACGTCTTCCACCGCGTCGCCGATTTTCGCCGCCTCGACCACGCCGTCGTCACGAGCGGTACCTTCGACGGCGTGCACCTCGGTCACCAGAAAATCCTGGACCGCCTCCGCGAAGTCGCCCGGAGTACCGGCGGCGAGTCGGTCGTCATCACCTACTGGCCGCACCCGCGCACGGTGGTTTCATCGGATAGTTCGGATTTGAAACTGCTGAGTACCCTCGACGAAAAAATCGAACTGCTCGACCGTAGCGGCATCGACCACCTGCTCATCATTCCGTTCACGCGCGATTTTTCGCTGCTGTCGTCCGACGAATTTATCCGGCAAATTCTGCTTGACGCCATCGGTACCCGGACGCTCGTCATCGGCTACGACCACCGGTTTGGCAAAAATCGCGAGGGCGGCTTCGAGTACCTCCAAGCCCACGCGGGCGAATACGGGCTGGAGGTCGAGGAGATTCCCCGGCAGGACCTGGAGCACGTGGCCGTCAGTTCATCCAAAATTCGCACCTCGCTGCTCGCGGGCGACGTGCACCACGCCGCCGATCTGCTGGGTCGGAACTACACGCTGACGGGTACCGTCGTGAAGGGCCGGCAGCTCGGGCGGCAACTCGGGTACCCAACGGCCAACCTGGAGGTACCCGAAGCGTACAAACTCATCCCCGCCGACGGCGTCTATGCCGTGCACGTGCGCTGGCACGACCAGACCTTCGGCGGCATGCTCAGCATCGGTACCAACCCGACCGTCGACGGTACTCACCGGACGGTCGAGGTGAATCTGTTCGAGTTTGACCGGGAGATTTACGGAGAAAAACTGACGCTCGAATTCGTGGCCTGGCTGCGCGGGCAGGAAAAGTACGACTCGCTCGACGCGCTCGTCGCGCAGATCGGGCAGGACAAGCTGAATTCGCTGCGGGTACTGACGGACGCCTGATTGGTTACCGGGCCGCTTTCAATTTTTCCAACCGCTCCCGCATTTCCCGCACCCGCTCCGGGTACTCGGTGGCGCGGTTTGTCCGCTCGCCCGTGTCGTCGCTGAGGCGGTAGAGCTGTGGCTGAGGATCGTTCCCGAGTTCGGTCTGGGTATTCGTCGAAAAGGGAGCCGATTTGCTGGGTTCGATGTATTTCCAGTCCGGCGTCGTGAGCGCCCAGGTACCCGCGTGCTCGACTACTTCACTCCGCCCCCGGCGGTCTTGCCCGAGCAAGGCAGCGAGCTGGTTCTGGCTGTCGGGCGCGTCGGTGGCGCTGAATTTCTGCTTGGTCATCGCCGCAAAACTCGCCAGAAAATCGACCTGACTCACGAGCGCGTCACTAGTACCCGGCTTCACCCGGCCCGGCCAGCGCACCAGCATGGGTACCCGCGTGCCGGCCTCGAAGGCGCTGTACTTGCCGCCGCGCAGGGGTCCGGCGGGCCGGTGGGTACCCAGCCGTTCAACGGCCTCGTCCCGGTACCCGTCGTTAAGGACCGGCCCGTTATCGCTCGACAGGATGACGAGGGTGTTTTCGGAAAGCTTCAACCGGTCGAGCGTTTTCAGGATTTCGCCCACCGACCAATCGAATTGCAGCAGCGCGTCGCCGCGTGGCCCCATGCCGCTTTTGCCCACGAAGCGGGCGTGCGGCGCGCGGGGGACGTGGATGTCGTGCGTGGCGAAAAACAGGAAAAACGGGTTGCGCTGATTTTTCTCGATGAACTCGACGGCTTTACCCGTAAACACGTCGGCCATGTCTTCGTCGATCCAGCGGGCGGCTTTCCCGCCCGTCATCCAGCCGATACGACTGATGCCGTTGACGATGGTCATGTCGTGGCCGTGGGTGAGGCCCATTTTGAGCAACTCGGGGTGTTCGCGGCCCGTGGGCTCATCGCCGATTTTTTCTTTGTAGCTGACCCGGATCGGGTCGTCGGGACTGAGGCCCACGATCCGGCGGTTTTCGACGTAGACCGTCGGTACCCGGTCGCCCGTCGCGGCCATGATGTACGAATACGTGAAACCCACGTCGACCGGTCCGGCGGTGATTTCCCCGTTCCAGTCCGGCCCACCCGGCCCACCCAGTCCCAGGTGCCACTTGCCGACGGCCCCGGTCTGGTACCCGGCCGCTTTGAACACGCCTGGCAGGGTACTCCGCCCCGGCTGAATCAGTGCGGCGGCATCACCGGGCGCAATGCCGGTACCCGGCCGTCGCCAGGCGTACTCGCCCGTGAGCAGCGAGTACCGCGACGGCGTACACGTCGCGGCCGTGGCGTAGCCGCGGCGAAAGCGCAGGCCCTGCGCGGCCAGCCGGTCGATGTTCGGGGTTTTAATCTGCGTCGCGCCGTAGCAGGACAGGTCGCCGTAGCCCAGGTCGTCGGCGTAAATCAGTACTACGTTGGGCTGCGGGCGCTGGGCAAGCCCGACACTCGTCAGCAGACAGGCCAGCACGCAGCCGGCCATCGATTTCCAGAATTGAGTCATTCGAGTTAGTTTTTGAAAAAAAGACGACGGGCCGCAAATCTATTCCACCAGTTTCACATAACTGCCCCGCCACTTGATGTCCTGGCGGTTACGGAGGATTTTCTGGACGCGGTCGTCGAGGAAATGCCCCTCGAATTCGAGCAGAAACCAGAAGCCAAAGCCCAGACCATCGCGTCGGGGATGGCTGACGAGCTTCGTCAGGTTGATGTCGTACAGTTCAAAGTCGCGCAGGAATTTCGAGAGGGTACCCGGCTGGTCGGAATTGGCGAAGTTGACGATGAGCGTCGTCTTGTCGTGGCCGCTGGGCTGGGTACTGAATTCCTTCGCCAGGATCAGGAAGCGCGTGCGGTTGAGGCTGCTGTCCTGGATGTTGTCGAACAGCACCGGCAGGCCGAACAGCTTGGCCGCGATGTGCGAGCAGATGGCCGCCGCCCGCGGATTTTCGGCGGCGAGCCGGGCGGCTTTCGAGGTGGACTCGACGGGTACCAGTTCGACCGCCGTGTTCTCAAAGTAATCGTCGAGAAACGTTTTGCACTGCCGAAAGGCAATGTCCTTCGTGTAAATGTGCGTGAGGTCGTGCAGGTGCTCCGTCTGCGAAGCAAACGTGAAATGAACCGGAATCACGACCTCGGCGGCGATGGTCAGGTCTTTTTCGTTGAGCTGGTCGATGGTTTCGTAAACGACGCCCTCCTGGTTGTTTTCGATGGGTACCACGCCAAACTTCACCCGGCCCGTTTCGACGCTCTCAAAAATTGACCGGATGCTGGGAAGTGCCACGTACTCGCTCATGGCCCCGAACCGCGACTCGGCGGCTTGGTGCGTGAAACTGCCTTCCGGCCCCAGAAACGCGATGCGCTCAGGCAGTTCGATGTTGCGCGAAACGGCGAAGATTTCCAGAAAAATGGCCTCGATGGCGCCCCGGTTCAGCAGCCCGTCGGATTTTTCGACTAGCCGATCAACGATGGATTTCTCGCGCTCGGGGCGGTAAATCAGCGCCTGACTCGAGCGCTTCAATTCGCCCACCTGCCGGACGACTTCCATCCGGGCGTTGAGAATTTGAAGCAATTGGTCGTCAAGCTGGTCAATCTGGCGGCGTAGGTCATCAAGCGTCACGGTGGTGGAGATGAATGGGCGTCAAAGCTAAAAAAGTTTTCGCGCAGACGTCCGCCGATGTGTTTCGCAGAAAAACGCAGAATCAATCTGCGAAACTCTGCGCGTGACATCGGCGAACGTCTGCGCGAAAACCGGCTCCGTCAGGCCGCTACTAAATCCGCCTCGTCCTTTTCGATGATGAGGTTATCGATGATGAAGCGCTGGCGGTCGGGCGTGTTTTTGCCCATGTAGTACGTCAGGATTTTCGGAATGGTCGTGTCTTTTTGCAGGATGACGGGTTCGAGGCGGATGTTCTCGCCAATGAATTTGCCGAACTCGTCCGGTGAGATTTCGCCCAAGCCCTTGAACCGCGTGATTTCGGGCTTCGGCGCGAGCTTGGCGATGGCCCGCTGGCGCTCTTCCTCCGAGTAGCAGTAGATCGTTTCCTTCTTGTTCCGAACCCGGAACAGCGGCGTTTCGAGGATGTACAGGTGCCCGTTGCGCACGAGGTCGGGGAAGAATTGCAGGAAAAACGTCATCAGCAGGAGCCGGATGTGCATCCCGTCGACGTCGGCGTCGGTGGCGATGACGATGCGGTTGTAGCGCAGCGTTTCCAGCCCTTCCTCGATGGCCAGCGCGTGCTGGAGCAGGTTGAACTCCTCGTTTTCGTAGACGATTTTCTTCGTTAGCCCGAAGCAGTTAAGCGGCTTGCCCCGCAGGCTGAACACGGCCTGCGTCTGCACGTTCCGACTTTTCGTGATCGAGCCGCTGGCCGAGTCACCCTCCGTGATGAACAGGGTACTGTTCAGCCGATCTTCCAGCTTCTCATCGACGAGGTGCACCCGGCAGTCGCGTAATTTTTTGTTGTGCAAGTTGGCCTTTTTGGCGCGTTCGTTGGCCAGTTTCTTAATGCCCGCAATTTCCTTCCGCTCCCGCTCCGACTGTTCGATGCGCCGCTTGAGGGCCTCGGCGGTCGAAGGGTTTTTGTGCAGAAAATTGTCGAGTTCAGTCCGCACGAAATCGCTGATGTACCCCTTCACGGTTGGCGAGTTGGTATCGGGGGCCATATTAGTCGAGCCCAGTTTGGTCTTCGTCTGCGACTCGAACACGGGCTCCTGCACCCGAATCGACACGGCCGCCACAATGCTCGCCAGGACGTCTTCTTTCGAGTAGTCTTTTTTGAAAAAATCCTTGACGGTATCCTTCACCGCATCGCGGAAGGCCGCCAGGTGGGTACCGCCCATCGTGGTCCACTGCCCGTTCACGAACGAGTAATGTTCCTCGCCGTACTGATTGCCGTGCGTCATCGCAATTTCAATGTCGGGCCCTTTCAGGTGAATGAGCGGGTACCGCATCGCTTCGGGGTCGGTCTTACGGTCGAGCAAATCGTACAGTCCCCGCTGGGCCACGTACTTCTGCCGGTTGAAAACCAGCGTCAGGCCCGCGTTGAGGAAGGCGTAGTTCCAGATTTGGTTTTCGAGAAACTGCGGAATAAATCGGTAGTGCTTGAAAATCGACTCGTCGGGCTCGAAGCTGACGAAGGTACCGTTGCGCTCGTCGGTCGGTTCGTAGCCTTTCGACTCGCGCACGAGTACCCCGCGCTCGAATTCGGCCCACTTCGTCTGCCCATCGCGGAACGACTGGACTTTGAAGTACGACGAAAGCGCATTGACGGCCTTCGTCCCGACGCCGTTCAGCCCGACGGCTTTCTGAAAGGCCCCCGAGTCGTACTTGCCGCCCGTGTTAATTTTGCTGACCACGTCGACGACCTTCCCGAGCGGGATGCCCCGGCCGTAGTCGCGTACTTCGACGCGGTGTTCGGTAATCTTGATTTCGATGGTTTTGCCGAAGCCCATCACGTGCTCGTCGATGCAGTTATCGACGACTTCCTTCACCAGGACGTAGATGCCATCGTCCGCCGCCGCCCCGTCGCCGAGCTTGCCAATGTACATACCCGGCCGGAGGCGGATGTGCTCCTTCCAATCCAGCGAACGAATGCTGTCTTCGGTGTATTCAGTGGGATTTTTCTCCGTCATGGGTACGCAAAGGGAAAGGTTGTTCTTTTTTCAAAAATAAGATTTGTTCAATTTTTTACCGAACGATTTTGGTAAATGAACAAAATAAATAATTAACCTAAGCTACATTCATTCAGGAAAATGTTCGTTTACTTTGCGTTCCAAGTAGGAGCCTTTCCGGTAAAAACATAGGAAAAACACAATAAATGGTCTGGTTGGCCATTTTTAGAATGCCTCGGGAAAACTGCTTCCACTCAAACCGAATCAAAATGTTTCAACGCTTCGCCCCAAAGAAGTACTCGCCCCAATTGGCCTCGCGCACCCACTCCCTGATTCGTTTTTTAACTCTCACTGGGCTCGTTTTTTTCAGCGTCTCGTCCGCCTTCGCCCAGATTCCCGCCAACCTTCCCGCGAACATTCCCAACCTGCCCGGCAACGCCCCGATTGGTAATTTACCGCAGGGAGTTTCCTCCCAGATTAACACCGGCGTTTCAAAAGTACAGGACGAAACGGCAAACCGCGTCGTGGTCGGTGATGCGCAGGCGAAAGCCTACGAAGATTCGATTCGACTGCTGCGCGCCAAAGCCGATACGTCGTCGGGCCTGAGTCAACTGCGCAATCGGGTGTTCGGCGCGCGGATTTTCACGGGTACCAAGGGCGGGTTTGTCTCCAACAACCAGACCGCGACCCCGCGCAACTACCTGATTGGCCCCGGCGACCAACTCAACATCAGCATTTACGGGTACTCCTCGCGCATTTACCAACTCCGGGTCACGCCCGAAGGAAACGTGCAGTTTGACCTGGGCATCGGTCCCGTGCGCGTTGCTGGACTCACCGTCGAGCAAGCTGAACAGAAACTCAGCGACCGGCTTTCCGAGCGGTACGTTGGCTTGAAAGGCCCGAACCGGAATACGTACCTTCAGTTGACCATCGGCGATGTCAAGTCGATTCGCGTCAACATCAACGGCGAAGCCGTCACGCCGGGTACCTACCAGATGTCGTCGCTCTCGACGGTCTACACGGCGCTGTACGCAGCCGGCGGCCCATCGGAGATTGGTACCTTCCGCAACATCAAACTGCTCCGCCGCGACCGGGTCATTGCCACGGTTGATTTGTACGATTACCTTGTCAACGGCATTCGCTCGAACGACGTAGCCCTGCAGGACGACGACGTCATCTTCATCGAGCGGTACAAGAGCCGGGTCGACCTGAAAGGCAAGGTAAAAACCCAGGCGCTTTTCGAGTTGAAAGGCAATGAAAACCTGGGCGACGTCCTTAACTACGCCGGGGGCTTTGCCGAAGGCGCGTACACGCAGTACATCCAGGTGCAACGCTTCACGAGCAACGGTAAAAAACTGCTTGACATTCCGCAGGACAAAATCCAGACGCTTGAACTACTGAACGGCGACGTCATCGGCGTCGGCGAAATTCCGGACCGCATCGAAAACGAAGTACTCGTGGCGGGATCGGTGTTCCGACCGGGTTCGTACTCGCTCGATACGGCCCCCACGATCAAAGTTCTGCTGGCCAAGGCCGAAGGCGTTACGCCCGACGCCTTCGTGGGCCGCGCCTCGCTGTATCGCCGGAAAGACGACCTGACCGAGCAGATTATTCCCGTCAACCTCGACCGCCTGATGAAGGGCCTCGACGCCGACATTCCGCTGCAATGGCGTGACCGCCTCGAAGTGAAGTCCGTCGCCGAAATGCGCGAGGGGCAGGTGGTGCGCGTACGCGGCGAAGTACTCAGCCGCAACACAGGTGAAAACGAGCAAGGATTTTATCCCTGGTACGAAGGCATGACAGTCGAAGACCTCATCATCGCCGCGGGCGGATTTACGCGTTCGGCCTCGGCGTCGCGCGTGGAAGTCAGCCGCCCCAAACGCCTCCTGACCGACGACCTGAGCAAAGTCACCTCGGCGGTGTCGGAAACGTTCACGTTTGCCATCAGCCGCGATCTCAAGCTCGATTCGACGGCCTCGCAGTTTGCGCTCCGGCCCAACGATGAAGTATTCGTCCGGCCTTCACCCAACTTTGAATCGACCCAAACCGTCCAAGTGACCGGCCAGGTATTCATTCCGGGCGACTACCCGATCATCGACAAGAACGAACGCATCTCGGACGTACTCAAGCGGGCGGGGGGCGTCAACGAATTCGCCTACGTACCGGGAGCCTCGCTGGTGCGGACCGTGAAGCTGACGGACGTTGAACTGGCCGAACGCAATCGGACCCTCACCGAAATCAGCGACGACAGCCAACGGGCCGTGGTGGACGCCGAACAGGTATCCGAGAATACGCAGGAAACGATTGGCATCGACCTAGAGCGCATCCTGAAAAACCCGCATTCGGAAGAAGACCTTATTTTGCAAGAAGGCGACGTACTCAGCGTTCCCAAATTTCAGTCGACGGTCCGCGTGCAGGGGCAGGTACTCTACCCCACCACGACGCGGTACACACCGAACGTCAGCGTGCTGGAGTACATCTCGCGCTCGGGTGGTTTTACGTCGCGGGCGCTGAAGCGGCGGACGTACGTGCTGTATGCCAACGGCTTCGTGAAAAAAACCAAGCGTTTCCTGTTCTTTAACTCGTACCCGGAAGTGAAGCCCGGCTCGGAAGTAATCGTGCCGCTGCGGACCAAAGACGACATTACGGCCCAAGGTGTATTGACTACCATTGGACAAATTGGTGCTACTCTAACTGGTATTATCTCAATTGTTGCTGCTGTCAGCATTCTTAGGGGCCAGTAGTTAGAAGCGCGTTTGGCAGCCCCTGATTGTTTGATACCTGCAAAACTCACAAGCAGATGAACTCGAAAGAAACCACGCCCCCGCGACCCGTGCAGGTCAAGACCGGCCCGCCGGAGGAAGGGTTTTCGGCCCAAAAACTCGTCAACACACTGCAGAACATCCGACGGCAGTTGGTCAAAAACTGGTACGTCATTCTGATCTGTGGCGTCGTTGGCGGCCTGGGTGGCTGGGCCTACGACGAAGCCAACTTCGAGCCCCCGCAGTACTCGGCGGCCCTGATGTTTAACCAGGAAACCGGTGCCGACATGAGCGGCGGCCTGACCGACCTCGCCAGCACGTTTGGCTTTGGCGGCATGAGCGGTCCGAACAGCAGTATTTTTGCCGGGGAAAACTTCTTCGCCCTCTTCAAGTCGAAGACGCTGATGAACCGGATGCTGTTCAACAAAGTCACCAAGTCGGACGGCACGAAGGACGTGCTGGCAAACTACTACATCGAACGCAGCGGCCTGCTCCGCGATGAGTGGAAAGACAGCGAGAAACTCCAGAAGTTTCGTTTCCCGGCCATCAACCCCGATTCGCTGTCGGTCGAGCAAAGCCAGGCGCTGGGTACCGTGCGCAGCCGGATTACCAACAACTTGGCCCTGGGTCAGCCCAACCGCCGTTCGAGCTTCATCGAGTTCAAGGTTTCCTGCGACAACGACACGCTGGCGAAGGTACTGGCCGAAACCTGGCTCCAGACCATCGCCGATTTTTACAAGGAAAACAAGATTCAGAAAACGCTCGAAATTCTGCGAATGTCCGAACGCAAGCGTGATTCGCTGGAAGCGGTTTTGAATAAAACTGAATTCCGGTTGGCCCGGCAAATGGACCAGAACCAGCAGATCGTGGTAGCTACGGGCAAAATTGCCGAGACGCGCCTCTCGCGCAGCACGGGCATTTTGTCGGGCATGTACACCTCGGCCGTGGCCAACGTGGAAGCCGTGCGGAACTCGCTCATCCGGGAGACGCCCCTACTGACGGTCATCGAACGCCCTACGTTTCCGCTCGACGTCATCACGTACCCCTACGGCCGGGCCATCAAGGCGGGCGTCGTCATTGGGTTGCTGATCGCCCTCATCATCATTTTCCTGGGCAACGTCTACCGGAGCGTCATGAACAAGCCCGCGAACCCCAGCGCTTAACCTGCCCGCATGGTCAACACGCAAGAAACGGTCATCGAAGCCGGTCGATCCGAAAAGCACTACTGGATCGACATCTGGAAATTCCGCGAACTGCTCTGGATTCTGGGCATGCGCGACGTGACGGTCCGCTACAAGCAAACCGTCTTCGGCGTGGCCTGGAGCATCGTCCGGCCGCTCTCGTTCCTGGGGGTACTCTGGTTTGCCTTCAGCAAGGTCGCCAACCTGCCTTCCGAGCCGGGCGTGCCGTACCTGCTGATGGCGTATCCGGGCATCTTGCTCTGGAACTTCTTCGCCAACGCGTTCCAGCAGGTGGCCAGCAGCATCGTGCACAACTCGAACCTCGTCTCGAAGGTGTACTTTCCGCGGCTCATCATGCCGGTCAGTTCGATCATGGTCGGGGCCATTGATTTCATGGTGGGCTTCGCGCTGATGATTCCGCTCTACCTCTGGTACCAGTTCGTGCCGGGCTGGCAGATTCTCTTCGTACCGCTGTTTTTGTTTCTGGCTTTCCTGGCGGCCTTCGGGTTTGGATTGATTTTCTCGGTCCTGAACGTGAAGTACCGCGACTTCACCCAGGTGGTACCATTCATCATTCAGTTTGGGTTTTACGCCTGCCCGGTGGGGTACACGGCCCGCGCCATCGAAAACAACTGGTGGTACCCGATTTACAACCTCAACCCCATCGTCGGCCTCATCGACGGCTTCCGGTGGTCGCTGCTCGGGGGGTACGCGCCGTTTCGGATGGAGAGTTTCATCCCGTCGGTCATCATGATTCTTTCGGCCACGGTGATTTCGGTCATCTTCTTCCGGCGGCGGGAGAACACCTTTGTCGATTATATTTGAGGCCAGAAGCCGGTTGTCAGGCCGATTTCTGAACCCACTCGCCTTACGCTTCCCGAACCATGTCCATCATTACGGTTGAACACATCAGCAAGAAGTACATCATCGATCACAAGAAGATGCGCAAAGGCTCGGTGGGCTACCGTGACGTGTTGGCCAACGGGGCGAAACGGCTTTTCAACGGGAAGTACCGCCGCGAACGGGCCGAGGAAGTCGACGAAAAAGAAGACTTCTGGGCCTTGCGCGACGTGAGTTTTGCCATCGAAAAAGGCGACCGCGTGGGTATCGTCGGCTCGAACGGGGCCGGAAAATCCACCCTGCTCAAGGTACTCAGCCGCATCACCGAACCCACCGAAGGGCGCATCCGCATCCAGGGTCGGGTGGCGAGTTTGCTCGAAGTCGGTACCGGGTTTCACCCCGAACTGACGGGCCGCGAAAACATCTACCTCAACGGGGCCATCCTCGGCATGAAGCGCGAGGAAATCAAGCAGCAGTTTGATGCCATCGTCGATTTCAGCGGGACCGAGAAATTCCTCGACACGCCCGTCAAGCGGTACTCCTCGGGGATGTACGTGCGGCTGGGGTTCGCCATCGCCGCGCACCTCGAACCCGAAATCATGATCATCGACGAGGTACTGGCCGTCGGTGACGCCGAGTTCCAGAAAAAATGCCTCGGCAAGATGAAGGACAACGCCAGCAGCGGGCGTACCATCCTCTTCGTCAGCCACAACATTACGGCCGTGCAGAGCCTCTGCAACAAAGCCGTGTACATGCAGAAAGGCCGGATGCTCGAAATGGGCGAGACGACCCAGGTGGTCTCGAACTACATGAGCAAAATCTCGAAGACCGGTCTGGTACGCGAGTGGGACAGCCCGGCCACGGCCCCCGGCAACGACCAGGTACGCATTCGTAAAATCGAGGTACTGCCTGATCTGCCCTACGAGCAGTCGACCATCGATGTCCGTACACCGATGCGGATTCGGTTTGAGTTCTGGAACATGCTCCAGCGCGCCAACCTGAACCTGTCGATGCACTTCAACTCGCTCACGGGCGAAACCATTTTTAACGTCGGTACCCCCTCCGTGGCGTGTACGCCGGGATTGGTGGTTGGGGAGTGCGAAATTCCGGGCAACTTCCTCAACGACGGTACCTACGCCATTTCGCTGATGGTGGTGCGGGATACCTCGACGCCACTTTTCCAGCTTGACGAAGCCATCATTTTTGAAATCGACGATTACCGCGCGGGCACGGCCTGGTACGGCAAGTGGCCCGGTTCGGTACGCCCGCATTTTCCCTTCACCCTTACCCAAGCGGAGGTGGTCAACGCATGAGTCCGATTTACGTCACCAAGACCTTTTTACCTCCCCTCGACGAGTACCAAACGTATCTTTCCGGCATCTGGGACCGCGTTCAGTTGACCAACAACGGTCCACTCGTGCAGGAACTGGAAAAGCAACTGCGCGAGTACCTCGGCATCAAGCACGTGCTGTACTGCTCGAACGGGACCATCGCCATCCAGCTCGCGCTGAAGGCGCTGGGCATCCGGGGCGAAGTCATCACGACACCGTTTTCGTACTGCGCCACGTCGCACTCGGTGGTCTGGGAAAACTGTGTTCCGGTTTTCGCCGACGTCGCCGCCGGTAGCCTCTGCCTGGACCCCGCCGCGGCCGAAGCGCTCATCACCGACCGGACCGAGGCCATCCTGGCAACGCACGTCTACGGCAATCCCTGCGACGTGGAAGCACTGGAGGCGCTGGCGAAAAAGCACAACCTCAAGTTGATTTACGACGGCGCGCACGCCTTCGGTACCCGCCTCGGGGCGCGCTCGCTGCTCAGCTTTGGCGACGTGAGTACGTGCAGTTTCCACGCCACGAAGATTTTTCACACCGTCGAAGGCGGGGCCATCTGCACCGACGACGACGAACTGGCGCGACAACTTTTTCTGTACCGGAGTTTCGGGCACATCAACGATGCCTACCACAGCATCGGCATCAACGGCAAGAACTCGGAATTTCACGCCGCGATGGGGCTTGTCAACCTCAAGCACCTCCCCCGTATTCTCGACCGGCGTAAGGCGGTTTCCGATCACTACGATTCCCTTTTGCTGCCGACGGAAAAAATCGTCCGACCGGGCGTGGAGCGGGAATTTTGTTACAACTACTCGTACTACCCCATCGTGTTCGAGTCGGAGGAAACGCTGACCCGCGTCCGGGCGGCGCTCGAAGCCGAGCAGGTATTTACGCGGCGGTACTTCTACCCGTCGCTGAACACGCTCGATTTTCTGCAACCCGCCGCCGTCTGCCCCGTGTCGGAAGATTACGCGCTCCGGGTACTCTGCCTGCCGCTGTATTTCGACCTGCCCGAAGCCGACGTCGAGCGCATCGGCCAGATCGTGGCGCGGACTGTGTGAGCGATTTCCGTTTGGGGTTTAGCGTTTAGCGTGGAGGGTGATGAATGGCTTCCACTCCAATCCTCAAACTCTAAACCCAAAACTCTAAACTCCCCCATGACCTGGCTTTACCCCATCCTGTTTGCGATGTTCGTGGGGTTTTGCTTTCGCGTCGCCTCGCGCGTAAGCTTGAAGTCGCTGGTCGACGTCGTCCTGACGGCCTTCATCGTTTTCGCGGGCAGCATCATCCTGACGGGCTTCGTGTTGTCGGTCTTTGGCAAAACGTCCGATCGCCGGTTCTGGTCCTGGGGCGTATTCATCCCGGCCTTCATTTTTTACCTGCGCTTCACGGGGTTGTTTGCCCGCGAACGGCGCGAGCAGTTTGCGTTTTTTTCCATCATCGGCAGCCGCATTCAGTTCTTTTTCGAGTGGTACCGTGGGTTGTCGGGGTACCTGAAATTCGTCTTCGGGGCGCTGTTTCTGACGTTTTTCGTGGTGACGTTCACCAACCTCCGGCTTGTGATGTACACGGTACCCAACGAGTGGGATTCGATGACCGGCCACCTCGTGCGGGTGATGTACTACATTCAGCGCGGCACGATGGCGCACTTCGGCGGGACCAACTGGAACATCGACACGTACCCGAAGAGCGTCTGTACGATTCAGATTTACAGTTACCTGATGAGCGGGAAGCACGAAAATTTCTTCAAGCTCATCCATCACCTCAGCTACTGGATCGGCGTGTTTGCGGCTTACGGCATTGCCCAGCGCATCTGCCGCAACTTCTCGGCCAGCGTGTTCTGCGCGCTGGTGTTCGGACTGCTTCCGAACGTGCTCCTGCAAGCCACCACGACCGACACCGACATCGTGCTGATGGCGTACCTGAGCTGCTTCGTGTATTTTTTGATGACCTACCACGCCACGCTCAAGCGCCGGTACCTCTACCTCGCTGGGTTAGCGTTTGGCATTGCCTTCGGCCACAAAATCACGTTTGCGCTGCTGCTGCCTTCGCTGTTCTTCGTGTTGATTTACGCGTTTGGCGTGGAAATTCAGGACCTGCGCGTATCGCTGCTGCGCTTCAAGCACCTCGTGACGGGTGCCGTCATCGGCGTGCTGCTGTTCACGCTTCCGGCGGGGTACCTCCGCAACATCGAAGTCTTCGGCCACCCCATCGGTCCGCCGACGGCCACGCGCCACCAGTCGGTCGAGCGGGCCGGGGGCATCACCAGCCCAAACCTCTACGAGCAGGGTACCCGCAACGTGCTGCGCTACGGCTTCGATTTCCTCAACCTCGACGGGCTGCGAAATGTACCTGCCGTCGAGACCGGTCCGAACCGCTGGCTGAAAGCGCCGTTCATCGCGGTGGAAAAAGCCCTGAACGTGCGGCTGGAGGAGGAAACCGATTTCACCATCCAGCCCTTCCGCTACGACCGGCCCTACATTTTTTACAACGGCCTGCCGTACTGGAGCATCTGGGGGTTCGGGCTGATCTTCCCCCTGCTCCTGCTCGTGCTGACGGGCGTCATTCGCTCGAAGGCGCACATTTTCCTGGGAATTGCCGTGTTGCTGCACGTTGCGGCGTTGAGTTTTTCGGCCCCGTACGATCCGTTCAAAGGCCGGTACTTTATCAGTAGCAGCGTGTTTGCGGTACCCTTCGCGGCGCTGCTGTTCACCCGAACATTCTCACTTCGGTCGCCTCGCTCCTTCCTTCTTAAAAGTTACGCGGGCCTGGTCGTGGTCGTCGGTTGTGCTTCGGCCTTGCTGGCGGTTTTCCTGAACGAACGCAGCCTGCCCATTCCGTACCGCGGGCGTCCGTCGGCGTTTCAGGCCGGGCGCATCGCGCAGATGACCTGGGCGCGGCCCGACATCAGCGAGGCGTACCAGAATTTCGACCGGTTGGTACCCCCGAATGCCACCGTCGCGCTGGCCGACATCAACGACGATTTTGAGTACCCCCTGTTCGGTAAAAAACTGACCCGAAAACTGATTCCCATCAACCCCTTCGAGCGGGGCGTGCAGCCGATTCCGCCGGGTACCGATTACCTGTTTTTCGCCGCCAGCGTCATCCAACCCCAACCGGGCGACATCCGCCTCGGTACCGACACCACCGCCGCCACCCGCGCCCGAATGCTCACGCCGGGGGAAGATTATTGGTTACGAAAGTTGAAGTGAGGAGTCAGGATTCGGGAGTCAGGATTCAGTAGAAATCCAGGCTTCACTTCTGAATCCTGACTCCCGAATCCTGACTCCTTAGAATGACCCTCGCCATCATGCAACCGTATCTGTTCCCGTACGTCGGGTACTTCCAGCTCATTCGGGCGGTGGATCGGTTCGTGGTGTACGACGACGTGGCGTTTATCAACCGCGGCTGGATCAACCGGAACAAACTCCTCGTCGGCGGGAAGGAAAACTTGTTTACGGTACCCCTCCGCGAGGCCAGCCAGAACAAGTTGATTTACGAAATTGAAGTCGAGGCGAATCCGAAGTGGCGGGAGAAACTCCTCCGGACTATCGAGCAGAGCTACAAAAAAGCGCCCTACTTCGTACCCGTTTTCGCGTTGACGAGCGAAGTACTGCTGGGTCCCGAAACGCGCATCGGCGACCTCGCCACGCAGAGTCTGCGGCGAGTGAGTGAGTACCTGGAACTGAGTACTGAATTCATCGAAACGTCCCGCGTCTACGGCAACGAACACCTCCGCGCCCAGGATCGCATCCTCGACATCTGTCAGCGCGAAGGGGCCGACCACTACATCAACACGAGCAGCGGCGAAGCACTCTATGACCGGGGTGAATTTGCCCGCCACGGAATCCGGCTTACCTTTATCCGCCCGAAACCGGTCGAGTACCCGCAATTCGGGGGCGAATTCGTACCCTGGTTGTCGATTCTCGACGTGCTGTTTTTCAATTCGCCCGAACACGTTCGAAGCCTCCTCGATGCCTACGAATTATTCTGATTTTCTCCCCTGATCCACATGGCGAAAGTCGTCGTTTTTGGAAACAACCTCACCGCCGAACTGGCCCACTACTACCTCGTCCGCGATTCCGTTCACGAAGTCGTCGCCTTCACCGTCGACCACGCCTACATCCAGCAACCCACGTTTTGCGGCCTGCCGCTGGTGGCGTTCGAGGAAGTCGAGAAAATTTTTCCGCCCACGGATTTTAAGTTTTTCGCCCCGCTGACCGAGCGGAAAATGAACCAGGTCCGGGCGAAAATCTACGGGCAGGCGAAGGAAAAAGGCTACGCGTTCATTTCGTACGTCAGCTCAAAAGCCACGGTACTCACCGACCAGATCGGCGAAAATTGCTTCATCCTCGAAGACAACACGATTCAGCCTTTCGTCAAAATCGGCAATGACGTCGTGCTCTGGAGCGGCAACCACATCGGTCACCACGGCATCATCCGCGACCACGTCTTCTTCACCTCGCACGTTGTGCTGTCGGGTCGCTGCGACGTCGGGGCGTACTCGTTCGTCGGCGTCAACGCCACCATCCGCGACGGCACCACGATGGGCGAAGGTACCCTGCTCGCGATGGGCTCGAACCTCACCGTGCAGGAAACGCCCCCCTGGAGCGTCTGGAAAGGCAACCCCGCCCGCAAAGCCGAGGTATCGAGCCAGGAGGTGGATTTGTAGTGAAAAGTGAAGAGTTAAAAGTGAAAAGTCGAACGCGTATTTTCACTGAGTTCTCTTCCGTGCGATGGTACGTCACTTTTCACATTTAATTCTTCACTTTTCACTCAGAAAATGGATTTTCTACACTCCCTCGTCGACCCGAAAAGCAAGCAACCGCTGGTGCTTCAGGCCGATGGCAAAACGCTGCAAGCCGAGGGCGGCACGGCGTACCCGATTCTCGACACTGGTATCGTCGACCTCGTCTTCCCGCGCGAACTCAAGGAAGAAGACGCCCGCGAGCAGTACCTCTACGACCAGGCCTACCAGCGCTACGACCGGGGCGTTTCCTGGGTATTCGAGACGCTCGATCATTCGAGTGAAGCGGCCACACGGGCGTTCATGATTGGGCTGATGCGGCTGAAACCCGGCCAGACGGTACTCGAAGTCGGGGCCGGAACGGGCAAGGATTCGGCGCTCATCCTCGACCAGATCAGCCCCGGCGGGCACGCGGTGCTTTCCGACCTCTCGCCGAACATGCTCCGGCTGGCGAAGGAAAAACTGCAACCGAAGGACGTGACGGTCGACTACTTCCTCGGCAACGGCTCGTACCTGCCCTTCCCCGACGACTGCTTCGACGCCCTGTTTCACTTCGGCGGAATCAACACGTTTTCAGAGCGCCGGGAAGCGTTCCTGGAAATGACCCGCGTGGTGAAACCCGGCGGCAAGGTCGTCATCGGCGACGAAAGCGTAGCCCCCTGGTTGCGCAACACCGAGTCGTACCGGATGCTGCTCAAGGCCAACCCGCTCTTCCGCGCCGAGGTACCCCTCGAAGACGTCCCGGCCAACGCGGTCGATTTCAACCTGCACTGGATTTTTGGCAATGCGTTTTACGTGATGGAGTACACCGTCGGCGCGAAAGCCCCGGTCGTCGACGTCGATTGGCCCATGCCCGGCAAGGATTTCCTCGACAACTGGCGGATACGAGCCGAAAAGGCTTCGGACTAATTTGAATAGTTGAGAATGTGGCAATTTGAAAATGAATGCAGTTGCTTGTGGCAACCCATTTTCAAATTGCCACATTCCCAACTATTCAAATTACCACATTCTCAACTATTCAAATTGCCCTGATGGCTTGGATCAAAAAAGGCGTTCTCTACAAACCGGACGGGTCGCTGGCGCACAGCCGGACGCACGCGCAGGTACCGTTTGCGTACCCACAGGATGATTTTCTCCGGATTTACTTCTCGACTCGCGACGACAACGGGCAATCGCGCCCGACGTTCATCGACGTGGAGTACAACGATTTCACCAAAATCCGCTACATCCACGACCGCCCGGTACTCGACCTCGGCGGGCCGGGCGAGTACGACGAGACGGGTTCGATGCCCGCCAGTTTCGTCGAGCAACCCAACGGGGACCTCTGGCTGTACTACACCGGCTGGAACCGCGGCCACAACGCCTACCGCCTGAGCATCGGGCTTTCGGTGAGTAGCGATGGCGGCCTGACGTTCAAAAAGATGTTCAACGGCCCGATCATGGATCGTTCCATCGCCAATCCGCTCTGGGCCGCGCAACCCTGGGTCATTCGCGAGGACGGGCGGTACCGGATGTGGTACATTTCCTCGGACAAAGGGATTTACGTCGACGGGCACCTGGAGCCGTACTACTGCTGCAAGTACGCTGAGTCGGAGGATGGAATTCATTGGAAAGCCGACGGGCACGTCTGTCTGGCCTACGACGACTTCCTCCACGCCGTCGGGCGGCCGGTAGTGTACCGCGATGGGGACCGGTACAAAATGTACTACTCGTACCGGAACGTGAATAACTACCGCACCGACCGGAATTTCAGCTATCGACTGGGCTACGCCGAATCGGCGGACGGCCTCGACTGGACCCGGAAGGACGACCAGGTGGGCATCGCTAAGTCGGAAAATCCAGACGATTTCGACTACCTGATGATCAACTACGCCCACCGCTTCACGCACGACGGCAAGCAGTACCTGCTCTACAACGGCAAGGGCTTCGGCGCTTCGGGTTTTGCGTACGCGGTCTGGGAAGATTAATTTTGAGCCGGAATCGCGGAACTGTTTTTTTTTACGCAGGATTCGCGAAACGTAACTCCAGTGATTGAAAATCAGCGCAAACCGGTGCAGGTTTGCCGAACGAAAAATGGCCATGACTTCCCTGCAAGACCAATACAAACGCGACGGGTACGTACTGCTGAAAGGCTTTTTCGACCCGGCGGACCTCAACGCCCTCTACCGCGACGCCCGGCAGGTGTTCGCCCGGCAAATCCAGCACGTTGTCGGTCAACCGGTTGACATCGACGACCGCGACGCCTTTGAAAACGCGATGTACGAGTACTTCGAGCGGGACTTCGCCGGTTTCGTCAGCACGGGGAAAACGGTTCAGCACCTGATTTCGCTGCACCGGCTGGGCGTCGATGAAAACCTGCTCGACGCCGTGCGGAGCCTCGGCCTCGCCGAGCCGGTCATCGCCGTGCGGCCCGCGATGCAGTTCAACAGCCGGTTCCTCTCAAAAGACGGCTCGACGCACTGGAAATTGGGTTCGCACCAGGATTGGCGCACGGGGCAGGGTTCGCTCGACAGCCTCGTGCTCTGGTTTCCGCTCGTGCCCGCCGACGCGGCGCTCGGGGCGCTGCAAATCATTCCCGGCAGTCACACGCGCGGGCTGATGGCGGCCAACACGACCGGCTACGCGGGCAGCATTCAGGAAGAGCTGAAGGAAGAAGATTTCGTTCAGACCGAGTACGAGCTGGGCGATCTGCTCCTGTTTTCGGCGTTTTTGATTCACCGTTCGGGCAACAACGTCACGCGCAACATCCGCTGGTCGGTGCAGCTTCGGTACAACAACCTCGCCGAGCCGACCTTCATCGAGCGCGGGTACCCGATGCCGTACCTCTACAAACCGCAGGAAGAACTCGTCACGCCCGATTTCCCGAGCGTAGCCCAACTCGAAGCCGTGTACCGCTAACGTCGGTCCGCCCCGATCATGCCGAAAGTCAGCGTACTGGTCCTGACCTACAACCACGCCCCCTTCCTGCGTCAGACACTGGACGGCGCGCTCAACCAGCGCACCACGTTCGATTACGAGGTCGTGGTCGGCGATGACTGTTCGACGGACGGTACCCAGGACATCATCCGCGAGTACCAGCAGCGGTACCCCGACCGGGTCGTACCGGTGTTGCATCCCAAAAACCTGGGCGGTTACGGCAAAAACAACACGCTGAAAACGCTCGAATCGTGCCGGGGCCAGTACATCGCCCCGCTCGACGGCGACGACTACTGGACCTCGGACAAGAAGTTGCAGAAGCAGGTGGAGTACCTTGACGCCCGGCCCGACTTTTCGGCCTGCTTCCACAACGCCCTCATCAAGTACGACGATCTGAACCTGCCCGAGGAACTCGTTAACCCGCCCAGTCAAAAGCCTGTCTGCACGGCGGAAGATCTGGTCGGCGAAGACGAGGTCTGGTTCATTGCCACCTCGGCGGTGTTGTTTCGGAACGGCATTCTGCGCAACTACCCACGCTGGTTTCACGAGTCGAAAAGCGGCGACATTCCGCGCTACGTGCTGCTGGCCAAACACGGCCCACTCGGGTACCTGCCCGAGGTGCTATCGGTGTACCGGAAAAACACGCGGGGCATGAGTTTTACCGACCACCGGCAGGACGCCGAGTTCGTCTGGAACCGCATCGGCATGTTCAAGGGCATTGACGCCGAACTCGGGTACCGGTACCACGACAAAATGCGGTTTGCGCTCGCGAAGTGGTACCTGCTGCTGGCGGGTACCCGGCAGTACGCCGACCGGCCCCTGAAGCGGGCGCAGTTTGCGCTGCACTCGCTCCGGCTGTCGCATCCGAATGTGGCCTACCACGTCAAGCAGGTGTTGCTCCAGCACGTCATTCCTGACGCGTTCCAGCATGTCTACAGCCGCACGAAGTGGAGCCTGGAGCGGATGCTGGGGCGGGCATGAGCCGGTTTCGTGGTTTGCGATTTGTCGGTTTGATTGTTCTTCAATTTTTAACAATCAAACCGACAAACTCCCAGACGTCCAAACAAAAACTCCATGCTCCTCAACGTCCTCATTCCCACCTTCCAGCACGCCCGCTTCGTGGCGCAGACGATGGAGGGCTGCCTGATGCAGCGGACGAATTTCCCGTTTAACCTCGTCATTGGCGATGACGGCTCGACCGACGGTGCGCCCGACGTCATCCGGCGCTACGCCGAGGCCTATCCCGACCGCATCCGGGCGTTTCTCCACCCCGAAAACCTCGGCCCGAACGAACCCCGCGAACTTGGCGGCAAGCACAACGTGCTTTTCCTCTTCGAACAGTGCACCGCCCCGTACCTCGCGCTCTGCGAAGGTGACGACTACTGGACTGACCCGTACAAGCTGCAAAAACAGGTCGATTTTCTCCAGTCGCACCCCGACTACGCGCTCACCTTCCACAACGTGACGGTGCACTACGAAGACGGCAACCCTTCGCACCCATTCAACGAACCGCTGGGCCGGAACACGTTCACGCTCGACGACCTACTCGCCGACAACTGGTTTGTGCCCACGTGCAGCACCGTGTTTCGGAATGTGTTTCGCGACGGCTTCCCCGGCTGGTTTCACCGGATGGCCGGGGGCGATCTGGGCATTTTCATCCTCGCCGCCGCCCAGGGCAAGATGCACTACGACCCGGAAATCGGCGGGGTGTACCGGCGACACCGGGGCGGCCTGAGCAACCAGCACACCCACGTGAACCGGTTTTACCTGCAAAACCGCCTCGAACTCTTCACCGAGTTGAACGCGTACTTCGGGTACCGGCACGAGGCGGCGCTGCGCCCCACGATTTCCAATTACGAGCGGCTCCTGGCCGGGGTACCTTCATGACGCGTGTGGACGTTTCCATCCTGCTCGTCGGGTACCGGAACTACGACCTGATGGCCGACTGCCTGCGCTCGGTGTACCAGCATACGCGGGGCGTTTCGTTTGAAATCATCGTTGCTGACAACGCGTCCGACGAGGCGGCCCGGCAGCGCATCACCGGTCAGTTTCCCGAAATCACCTGGCACGACCTGGGCTACAACGCCGGGTTTTCGCGGGCCAACAACGCGGCCATGAACCACGCTCGCGGGCGGTACTTCCTGTTGCTGAACGTCGACACGTTGCTGACCGACGACGTCATCAGCCGGATGGTCCACCACCTCGACGCCCGCCCCGACGTGGCTGCGGGCGGGGCCATTCAGCTCGATGCCGCCGGGCAGCCCCGCGCCTTCGAGTCGAGTTTTGCGGTGCGGAAGTGGAATTACGTGGTACCCCTGCGCTTCCAGCGGGTACTCGACCGGCTGTTTCCCGAAACCCGGTACCCCGACCCGAACCAGGTCGACTGGCTCGTGGGGGCGTTTCTGCTGGTCCGGCGGGAAGCGGTCGAGCGGGCCGGGCGAATGGACGAGGATTTTTTCATGTACGGCGAAGACGTCGAGTGGTGCGGGCGGCTCGGGCGCGTGGGCAAGCTGTGCTACTTTCCCGACTGCACGTTTATCCACCTCGAAAACCCAACCGAATTCCGGCGGAGTACCGTTTCGTACGTCAACCGCTTCGGCACGCAGATGCAGGTTTCGAATCTGCTCTGGATTCGCAAACAATTCGGCGTCGGCGAGTACCTCGCGCTGATTTTGAACTACATCTTGCTCGTGCCGATTTTTTCGGGATGGAAAATCCTGAGTAACCTGCTTCGGGGCCGCGCGCCGCTGAGCGATTTTACGAATCAGCGCTTGTTTGCCGCCAAGACGCGGGTGTTGCTCAAATTCTTCTGGCCGACGTTGCTGAATCGGCCCGGTTTTTACAAAATTGCCCCCAAAGACAACATCGACGCCCGCTTCCGGGCCGCTTCCCCCTCGTCCTGATTCGTGCCGACCGATTCCGTTCAGCCCACGCGCATCCTGATTTTCACGCCGTTTGCGTCCCGAACCGGGTCGGAAATGCTCCTCTGGTACCTGCTGAAGCACTACGACCGAAGTCGATTTCAACTCGGACTGGTTTGCCTGCAACGCGGTGAACTCGTCGACGATTTGCCCGCCGACGTGCCCGTCTGGATTGCTCCCAAACACTTTTCGATTTGGCAGAAAGTCCGGCACCGCTTCGGCGACAACCCAATTACGGCCGTCATCCGGCAGGCCCAGCGGACCTTTCGGGCCGACGTCTGGTACCTCAACACGATGACCATGCCCTTCCTGCTGCCACTGGCGCGGGAGGCGGGGGTACCGGTGGTGACGCATTTCCATGAACTGCCGCTCTCGTTTGGCTTCGTGAAAAGCGCCGAGATGCGGTCCCTGCTCGACGAGTCGGCGCTGCTGCTGGGCTGCTCGGAAAGCACGAGCGAGGCCTTGCGGGAAGTCGGGGCCGAACGCGTCGAGACGCTGCACTCGTTTATCGACCCCGACCGAATTCGGGTACCCGACGGCCGCCCCGCTGAGTTGCTGCGCAGCCTCGGCATTCCACCCGACGACTTCGTTTGGGTCCTCTCGGGTACCACCTCCGAGCGCAAGGGCTTCGACCTGCTCCCCGACATCGCCCGCGAACTCGCCGACCCGCGCGCGCACCTCGTCTGGGTCGGGCAGCGATTGGACGACGGCTCGGTGTACCACACCGAACAGCGCTGCCAACGCGTGAATTCGACCCGAATTCACCTCGTGGGCAAGCAGACCGACGATTACTACGCGTACCTCGCGATGGGCAACGGGTTTCTGCTCAGTTCTCGCCAGGACCCGTTTCCGCTCGTGATGCTGGAAGCGGCCACGCTTGGGCTGCCGATTGTCGGGTTTCCTTCGGGCGGCGTGAGCGAATTCGTGCGGGATGGCATGGGCGAAGTGGTTGATTCCTGGAACGTGCGCGACCTGGTGGCCGCGATGCGCCGGGTGCAGTCGGGTACCACGCCGACGGATGCCGAACGCTCCCGGCAGCGGGCGGCGGCGTTCACGGTGGCGCGGCAACTGCCGCGCTGGCACGAGTTGATGGCACGGTTCTAAAATGTGCTTGGTGCTTGGTGCATTGTGTTTCGTGTCTGGTCACTACAAAAGCACAAAACACCAAGCAACAAGCACAAAAGCGCACGGACGTGCCCTATCTTTGCCCGACCCGTGACCCCTGTTTTTTGATTAGTATGAAAAAAATTCTGTTCATCAGCCACGACGCCAACCGGGCCGGTGCGCAGATTTTGCTGCTGCGTTTTCTGGAAAAATTGCCGCAGTACTCCGACTTCAAGTTTAAAATTCTGCTCGGTTTCGAGGGCGATCTGGTCAAAGACTTCGTGGCCGTGGCCGAAACGTACCACTGGTACCACAAGCGCTACGTGCCCCGGTACCAGCGCCCCTTCCAGCGACTTCTGCCGCCTTCCGACGAACAGACGCGCATCCGCAAAGAACTTGAACGCCAGCGGTTTGACCTCGTCGTGTCAAACACCGTCACCAACGGCGCGCTGCTCGATGAACTGCGCTTCCTGGCCTGCCCCGTCGTGACCTACGCGCACGAACTGGAAATGGGCATTGGGATGTACACGACGCCCGAGGCCTTCCAGACCGTTCTCGAACGTTCGGATTATTTTCTGGCCTGCTCAAAGGCGCTGAAAGACCGGTACGTGGCCAACTACGGCCTCTCGCCCCAGCACATCGACGTGCTGCCTTCGCTCCTCCCACACGAAGCGTACACGACCGTCCCGACGCCCGAGCAGGGTCGGGTCATCCGGCAGCGCTGGAACATTCCGGCCGAGGCCCCGCTCGTGGGCGCGATGGGGACGCTCGACTGGCGCAAGGGCATTGACATCTTCGTGCAACTGGCCCGGCTCTCGGCCCCCGACGTGCATTTTGCCTGGGTTGGCGGTACCCCCGACCAACCCGAAGCCCACATGCTGCGCGAAGACCTGCGCCGGTTGAACCTGAGCAGCCGCGTGCACCTGATCCCGGCCCAGACGAATCCGCTTGAGTACATGTCGTCGTTCGACGTCTTTGCGCTGCCTTCGCGCGAGGAGCCGTACCCGCTCGTGGTGCTCGAAGCGGCGCTGATGCAAAAACCCATCGTCTGCTTCGACCAGTCAGGCGGGGCACGCGAACTAGTGGAAACCGACGCGGGCTACGTCTGTGAGTACCTCAATGCCAACCAGATGGCCTCGCGCATCGCCGCGCTGCTGTCGGATGGTACCCTCCGGCGGCAGATGGGGGCGGTGGGTCGGCAGAAGGTACTCGAACGCCACGGCGAAGAACACGCCATGCGGGTGTTCGTCGACCTGCTTGAGCAGTACGCCTCGCACCGGACGGCCCGGCGCGTTTCCCAGTCCGTCGCCCGATGAGTACTCTGGCGTTTACGATTTGTTCGATCAACTACCTGGCTCAGGCGCGTACCCTCGGCGAATCGCTGGCGGCGACCAATCCCGACGTTCGCTTCGTGGTCGGACTGGTCGACCGGCTCGATGGCATTCGGTTCGACGCCGAAACCCGGCCCGACGTCGAACTGCTCGAAGTACACCGGATCGGCATTCCTGATTTTGCGGCGATGTGCGCCCGGTACGACATCACCGAGCTGAACACGGCCGTCAAGCCGTTTTTTTTCGAGTACTTTTTTCAGCACGCCCCCGAGGCCGAGCGGCTGATTTATTTCGACCCCGACATCATCGTGTTCCAGCCGCTGACGCACCTCGTCGACGGGCTGAATCGCTGCGACGTCCTCGTGACGCCGCACGCGCTTTCACCGTTTCCCGATGAGTTTTACCCGGCGGAAAACGACTTCATGAACACGGGTACTTTCAACCTCGGCTTCATCGCCCTGCGCCGCAGCGACGAGGCCCGGCGCATGGTGCGCTGGTGGATGGAAAAGCTCCGCGACGAATGCCGGATTGACCTCTGCCACGGCCTGTTCGTCGACCAGAAGTGGATCAACCTGGTACCCCATTTTTTCCGGAACGTCGGCATCGAAAAACACCCCGGCTACAACGTGGCGTACTGGAACCTGCACGAACGGCACCTTGCGAACGTGGAGGGTACCTGGCTGGTGAACGAACGGTACCCACTCCAGTTTTTTCACTTCAGCGGGTACGGGTTGAAGCAACCCGACTCCATCTCGAAGTACCAGACGCGCTTCACCTTCGCCCAGCGGTCCGACGTGGTACCGCTGTTTGCGCGTTACGCCGAGCGCCTGCGCGCCCACCACAACGAAACCTACGCCCGGTACCCCTGCGCGTACATCAAGCCGCCGAAAGTCATTCGCCTCAAGCGCGTGCGGAAAGCCCTGCGCACACCATTTGCCACGCTGGCCGACTGGCTGGAAAAGCGCCACGCCGGTTCATGAAGAACTTGATTCTGCTCTGGAAACACCGTACCCGCAAGTACGGCGACCTGGCCCGCGGCTACGCCACCGTGCTGCGGACGTTCCTCCGGGTGCGGCGCTGGAAACGGCAGCATCCCGGTCGGCCCTACGTCGCGGTACTGCTGGCCGAGCAGTTTGGCGACCTCGTGGCCTGTGAACCGATCGCGCGGTACCTCCGGGCGCAGCACCCGACGGCCCGGATTGCCTGGATCGTGCGGAAACCGTTTCGGGACGTGGTGGCCCACCACCCGGACGTGGACGAGGTACTCGTCGAACACCCTGACGTGCTCTCGTCGATTCTCCTGCTTCGCCACAACCCGTTCGACCGGCTCTACAACCTGCACCTCTCCAACCGGCTGTACCTGCCCACGCACCGGCGGCTCGTCAATCCCGAAGCCGACCGACTGGGCATCGACATTTTCAATTATTTCCAGTTTGGCAACCTGCTCCAGGTCTTCTCGCGAGTCGGCGGGCTGCCCGTACTCGACGAGCCGCCGCGGATTTACATCCCCGACACAGCCCGGCGGCGCGTCGACGCCCTGGCGCTGCCCCGGCGTTTCGTCGTCATCCACGGTCGGTCGAACTACCCACCGAAGGATTGGAGCGTCGCCGGTTGGGAACGACTCGTGCGGGTACTCATCGACGAGTTTGACCTCGACGTGGTGGAGATCGGGCTGGAAAGTTTGCTCCGCATCGACTCGCCGCGGTACCACGATTTTTGCGGAAAACTCGCACTGCTCGAGACGGCCGAGTTGATTCGCCGGGCCGAGTTTTACATCGGCATCGACAGCGGTCCGGCGCACTTCGCCAACGCCGTGGGTACCTTCGGATTCATTCTGCTCGGGCGGCTGGGTACCTTCGCCGATTACCTCCCCTACTCGGGCGACTACGCCACCGGCCGCAACGCCCTGCTGATTCGCAACCCCGATGGCCCGGCGGCTGAGCTGACCTTCGAGCAGGTCTGGTACTCCATCCGCGACCGCGTTCGGGCGGGTCTGCGGCCTGCTTCCCCCGTCATCGACTAACCGCTTTTCGTTTGAAAACCCACGTTCTGACCGTCTGCAACCTCCGTACGCTGCCCCACGCGCTGGTGCTGCGCGCGAGCCTGCGGGAGTACCACCCGGAGTGGCCGTTGCTGCACATCGGACTGGTGGATTTCCCGAAACACGTGCCCGCGAATTTGTTGCCGACGGAAGGCCTCATCGACGTGCAACGAATCGGTCTGCCCGACTTTGCCGGGCTGATGAAGCAGTACACGACGCTTGAATTCACGAACCTGACCAAGCCGGTTTTCGCCCGGTACCTGCTCGACACCCAACCCGACCTCGGCGCATTGGTGTACCTCGCGCCCGAAACGCAACTCTTCGCCCCGCTGACGGCGCTCCACGAACGGCTCCAATCGCACGACCTGGTGCTGACGTCGTGGTTAAAAACGGTTTTGCCGGGATCCGCGGGCCGGGCTGAAAAAGAATTTCTCAACGCCGGAACGTACCAAAACGGCTGCTGGGCGCTGCGGCGTTCGGCGTCGGCGGACGCATTCCTCGGCTGGTGGTCGGACCGGCTCCTCCGGAAGGGCCAGTGGGACCTGTGCCGCGGCTTCGGGAGCGACCGGCTCTGGCTTGACCTGGCCCCGGCGTACTTCGACCGCGTCCACCTCCTCGACACGCCGGGCTACGCGGTGGGTACCTGGAACCGCCACGAGCACACACTCCGTTGGGAAAATTCGGCCTACCAGTGGGGCGACGCACCCCTGACGACCGTGCAGTGGACGCCGCACCGGACCCTCGTCCGTCCGTTGGCGGAACAGGCCCGGCTCTGGCGGGCGCTCGCTGCCGATTACCAAACTCACCTCGACGCCTACGGGTACGCCTCGCTGGCTCCGCTCACGCCCGCCTGGGGTCGGCCCGATCCGACGCCCGTGGTGGCACCCTGGCGGCGGGCGCTGGCCCAGCCCCTGCGGCAGGTCGTTCGCCTGCTCGATAGCTACCAACCTGACTGGCTCTACCACTGAGCTACGCAGCGGTCCTTTAAAAATTACCAATCTCTACATCGATTGCTACCCCACGCCAGTCGATTATTTCCGGGGTCACGCTGCCCTGACCTACTGAAAATCTGCTACATTTGCCCAACGTAGGCACTTGGAAAGGTACTTGGTGCGTTAGTACCACGCAACGTCGATTCTACTCTCAGAAAAGTCTATCTGTAAAAAATGCAACTCGACCCTGAACAATCAGACGGCCTGGCATGATCTCAGTAGCGCTTTGCACGTACAACGGATCCCGCTTTTTGGGTGAACAACTGGCCAGCATTCGGGCGCAATCGCGCCCGGTCGATGAACTGGTCGTCTGCGATGACCGCTCCACCGACGACACGGTTTCGCTGCTGCGTACGTTTGCCGAAACGGTTTCGTTTCCCGTCCGCGTGCACGTCAACGAAACGAACCGGGGGTCTACCAAAAACTTTGAAAAGGCGTTGTCGCTCTGCCAGGGGGATCTTTTGTTCTGTTGCGACCAGGACGACGTCTGGCGGACTGACAAAGTGCAGGTCCTGACCGAGTACCTGGCGCAGCACCCCGAGCATGAAGCCGTTTTTTCCAACGCCCGCGTGATCGACGAGGCCTCGCAGCCGACGGGCCGGACCATCTGGGAAGAAATCGAATTCGGCCCCGACAAACAGGCCGAATGGCGGGCCGGACGGGGGTACGAAACCCTGTTTGGCAGCTACGTCGTCACGGGCGCGACGCTCGCGCTGCGCCGCCGGATTCTGCCGCGGGTGACGCCCTTCCCCACGGTGTTGCCCGAATTGATTCACGACGGCTGGCTGGCGCTTGTGCTGTCGCTGACGAACCAGATTGGGTTCGTGGACGACACGCTCCTCGACTACCGGCGGCACGCGCAGCAGCAGGTGGGTTTCGGTAAAAAAGGCCGCTGGGTGACGCTTCAGGACCGCTTCAGCCGCGACCGCACCGAGAAGCTGGCCCCGCTGCGCACGAAAGCCGAGCACGCCACCGTGCTCTACAACCTGCTGCGGCAGGTGCCCGGCGTACCGCCGGAAAAGCTCGAAACCCTGCGCCAGCGGCAAGCGCATTTTACCCGGCGGGCCAGCCTGCCCGCGGCGCGCTGGCGGCGTCTGGGTCCCGTTTGGGACGAGTGGCAACGGGGCCGGTACCGGCTCAGCAGCCCGCAGTGGTGGCGCCCGGTACTGGGCGATTTACTGGAGTAAGATTGGTAATCCGTCAAGGAGTTCGTTTTTTTGAGTCGGCGAACGAAACCCGACCCGTTTCGGTCGCCCCAATGCAATTCGTATGTCGTCACACCTCGTGGCCGTTGTGATTCCGGTTTACAAAGCCGAGTTCACCGCATTTGAAGCGATTTCGATGCGTCAGTGTCTGACGGTCCTGGGGGCGTATCCGATCATCGTCATCAAACCTCGCCACCTGGATCTGTCGGAGTTACAGAACGAGTACCCCCGGTTGCAGTTCTGCGCGTTTGACGATGCCTATTTTGAAAGTGTCGACGGGTACAACAAACTTCTCACGACCGTCGAATTTTACCAGGCGTTTGAGGGCTACGAGTACATCCTGATTCATCAGTTGGACGCCTTCGTGTTCCGCGATCAACTGGCCGACTGGTGCCGCAGGGGCTACGACTACGTCGGCGCTCCGCAGGTACGCCTGACGCACGACGATCCACCGCGGGTACGCCCCAACCGCGACGCGGGCGACTGGAAACGCGTTTTGCTCAACGGCGGACTTTCCCTCCGCCGGGTGCAGGCCTGCATCCGGGTACTGAAGGCGTTCAAGCGCGTTTACGGCGACTGGGACGGCAACGAAGACATGCTGTTTTCGATGAATTCGGCCCGGCTCGTCCTGATTTCCTTTCTGATCAAATTGCCCTCCTGGCGCGAGGCCCTGCCCTTCGCGTTTGAATTTCACCCGGCCGAATGCTACGAATTGACCGGCCACCAGCTTCCGCTGGGCGTACACGCCTGGGAGCGGTACGACCTGGAATTCTGGCGTCCGTTCATCGAGCGTTCCGGCCACGTGTTCGATCTGCAATCCTGACCCTGGACTCATCCGCCGACCCGGTCGGCCCCACGCACCATGTTTAAAGGCTTTCAGTACAAGCGGATGTCGCTCGGCATTGCGATTTTCCTCATCGGTCACCCCGTCATTTTCTTTTTCCGCGATCAGATGGGTTTGGCCCGCGGCAAGACGTGGTTTACGGCCGTCTGCTTAGTGGCCGGGTTGCTGATGATGATTCCGGGCTCGTTTTTGCGGAAATTTTACAAGCCCAACATGGACGCCACGATTCCGCTGATGGGCTGGATTGGGCTGTCAATGTTCTACCTGTTTTTCGTCAACACGTACCTGGCCGATCCGAACTTCAACATGTTTCGCGAAATCGTGAATTACACGATGACGCTCGGCTTTTTCATTCTGCTGCTTAGCATTCCGAACGATGTCAAAGACCACTTCGTCCCGATCTGGGCCATCTTTACGTTTTTCGGAAATATTTTTCTGTTCTACTCGCTCCTCACCAGTGCGACGTACACGCTCGGGAATCGGGCGGCCATCAGCTTCAGTGAGGAGGGTGACGCGGGCAACCCGCACGTATTCGCCCGGAACGGCTTCGCGGGGATTTTCGCCTCGTTTCTGCTGTTCCGGTCCCGCAACTTCCTTACGAAGCTGTTTGCCTACACCAACCTGCTGTTTTCCATTGCGACCATCCTGCTCACGCAGGCCCGCGCCACGCTCCTGGCGTTTTTCATCACGATTTTCATTTACGCGATTTTTCACCTGCGACCAGCCAACATCAAAAACGGAATTCGTTCGCTGATCCGACCGTTCAACCTGTTCATCTTCGCCTGCCTTTTCGGCGGAACGATCGTATTTCTGGCCTCACGCCCGCAGGTGATTGATTTGATGGCGCTGTACTTCGACTCGTTTTCGGACAAATTCGTCAACGTGCTCCTGACCGTGACGGGTTTCAACGACGACAAGTCCATCGACTATTCGGCGGCCGGGCGGCTGTTTAACCTGACCTACGTGCTCTACCTGCTCGACGGGCGACCCGAAGCGTTCATCCTTGGCAACGGCTACCGGCAGATGTACATCGACGTCCCGATTGTCGAAGCCCTTTTCGATTGCGGCATCATGGGCGGGTACTTTTTCGGACGCACCGTTTGGGAATTGCTCAAATCCGCGCTGCGGGCCATCCGCGAACACGAAAACGACCTGACCACCTTTCTGGGGTACCTCTACGTGCCGACGTTCGTCGCCGCATTTACGGGTGGCCAGCCGTTTGATACCTCGTTCCTGTTTCCCTTCGTGCTGATGGCCCGCTTCCTGGGGAACCGGTACGATCCCGTCGAACCCGAACCGGCCGAAACCGAACAGGCCGAACTCGAACCGGCCTGACGCTCCGCATGCGCATTCTCATCGTTCACAACCAACTCTGGGCGCATTACAAAGCCCTGGCGTTTTCGCACCTGCAACGTCTGGTCGACGAACGCCCCGACGTGACGATGCACGTGTTGCAGATTGCCCTGGTGGAAGGCGACCGCCAGACCCTGGGTACGCCCGACCCGGCCGAACACGCGTACTCCCACGAAGTCCTGTTTCCGACCCGCCTCGATCAGGTCAAGCTGGCGGATCGGACGCGGGCCCTGCTGCGGCGAACGGCGGCCTTTCGCCCCGACGTGGTCAACCTGACGGGGTACTACGACCCGGCCACCTGGGTACTCATGGCCTACTGCCGTCTGCGCGGCATCCGGTTGATTCTCTCGAACGAATCGACCGAAGCCGATGGACCGCGGAGTCGGTTGAAGGAAACGTTCAAGCGGGTACTCATCCGGCAATTCCAGGGATTTTTCACCTTCGGCACGCGCTCGGCCGAGTACCTCATCCGGCTTGGGGCGACTCCGTCGCTGATTTTTTCCCGGCGCAACGCGGTCGACAACGCGCGCCTGCTTCAGGTGTACGAAACCGCCCTGCCGCAACGCGTGGCCGAACTGCACCGATTGGGGCTGAAATCCTGCAATTTCATTTTCGTCGGGCGGTTGATTCCCGTTAAAAACCTGTCCCGGCTGCTGAAGGCGTTTGCCCAGGCCCGCCAATCGGCCCTGCGCGGGCGCGACTGGGGACTGATCCTGCTGGGCGACGGGGTGCAAAAAGCCGAATTGCAGGCCCAGGCGGGCGAAGGCGTGGCTTTTCTGCCGGGGGTACCCTGGCACGAGGTACCGACCCGCCTGGCCCTGGCCGACGTGTTCGTGCTGCCGAGCACGCTCGAACCCTGGGGGCTGGTCGTCAACGAGGCGATGGCCTGCGGCCTGCCCGTCCTCGTGTCGGAACGCTGCGGCTGCGCCGTCGATTTGGTGCGGGACGGTGAAAACGGGTTTATCATTGACCCCTACGACGACGACCAATTGTGCAGCCGCCTGCGGCAATTCATGGATTTTCTACCCACCGACCGCCAGCGCTTCGGCGAACGCTCCCGCGAACTCATCCGCACGTACACGCCCGAACGCGTGGCGCTGGACATGCTGGACGGTTTTGAGCGGGTACTGGCCGAAAAATAAACCACCCGACGCATTGCACTTGCCCCCGCCCCTGTCGAGTTTTGCGCCCGTGGGTCGGTCCGCCGCCACCTCTACCGACTCCCTTCGGGTATGACGCTCGTCTTCTGGGCTAAGCTCGGGTTAGCGCTCGGCCTTTCGGCCCTCGTAGCGCTGGCTCTATTCTTCCGACCGTTTCTCGAACGCCGCGCCGCCGGGCGTGAAAATCGCTGGTTCTGGGGCAGCGTGGGTCTGCTGCGGGTGCTGCCGTTTCTGCTGATCTACGTCCTGCTGGGCGTTCGGGCGCAGTCCGACGTCTGGATGTTTTACGTCAACGCCGTCTGCGCCCGCGAGGGGTACTTCGTGTACCGCGATTTTGAAAATGCCTACGCGGTGCTGTTCCCGTACCTGATGGTGGTACCCACGCTCGTCTGGGACCACCCCAACGCGGTACTCGGCCTGCTGCTGGCCACCGAAATCGGCGTGCTGTGGTACACCTACCGGTACGTCAGCGAGCGGACGGGGCGAAACCAGTGGTTCGTGGCCCTGCTGTACCTGCTGCTCCCGGCTTCGTTCGTGCTGAGTCTCCTCGGCGGGCAGGAAGACCACTGGCTCTGGGGCTTTACGCTGGCGATTCTGGTACTGGCCCGCCGCCCGAAACCCGAATTTGCCCAGGGCGTGGCGGCGGGCCTGGCCCTGCTAATGAGCAAAGCGCTGTTTGTGCTGCTCGTTCCGGCGTTGCTGATTCTGGTGAAAGACCGGATTCGATTCCTTGCCGGGATGGTACTCGTCGGGCTACCGGTGCTGATGGTGATGCTGAAATTCAGTGGCCTGGCGTTGCTGCAACCCATCCAGCAAGCCGCCGATCCGCGTACGCCCAACCTCTGGAGCGTGCTCAATCCGCTGCTCGGCGTGTACCGGACGCCCGGCGTCGGGGTACTCAACGGGGTGGGGTTGCTCACGCTGCTGAGCCTGTCGGTTGGGGCCACGTGGACGCTGCGAAATCGGGTTTCGTTTGACAAAACCCTCCTCACGGTTTTTCTGCTCGTCTACGGGTGGCTGATGGTGGTGCAGCAGAGTTCGCTGGCCAACTACGCCTACACCTACCTGATGCCGCTGGCCTTCGGGCTGGTCGATTGGCGTCGACGGGTTCAGGTCGCTACGGTTTTGGTTTTCAACGTTCTGATCGTCGTGCAACCGGCGCTATGGTACGGGTTGAAGATGCCCCTGTACCGCTTCAGCGATTTGCGCCAGCCCGTCTACCTCCTCGAATACGCCTTGGAAATTGGATTGGTGGCCTGCCTGCTGGTGGGCATCGGGTGGCTGTGGCGACAAAAAACGGGGCCGGACTTTTCGTGACGGCGTCCCGAAATCTAAACGCGGTTGCGTACATTTACCCACACACTACCGCCAACGTGTAACCCTGAACGTATGATTACCATCGGATTGCTCGGCTACGGCTACTGGGGAATCAATTTGCTCCGCAATTTCGTCAACACGCCAAACTGCCGGGTGCGTACCGTCTGCGACTCCCGCCCCGAGCGGCTGGCTCTGGCCCGGAAAACCTATCCGAACATAGCCGGTACCCGCCACGCCGACGACGTCCTCAACGACCCGGCCATCGACGCCGTCGTCATCGCCACCCCGGTTTCCGAACACTACCCGATGGCCCGGCAGGCGCTGCTGGCCGGTAAGCACGTGCTGGTGGAAAAACCGTTTACGGCCTCCGTTGACCAGGCCCGTGAGTTGCTCGATCTGGCTGCCCGGCGCAACCGCATCGTGATGGTCGACCACACGTTTCTGTTCACCGACGCCGTTCAGCAGATCAAGCGACTCACCGACGCGGGCGAACTCGGGCGCATCAACTACTTCGACTCGACGCGCATCAACCTCGGGCTGTTTCAGCCGGACGTCAACGTGATCTGGGACCTCGCCCCGCACGACCTCTCGATTCTGAACTACCTCGTCGCCGAGCGGCCCATCAGCGTCGTCGCCACGGGCAGTTCGCACACGCGGAGCGGGCTGGAAAACATCGCGTACCTGACGCTGTACTACGCCTCGGACTTCATCGCGCACTTTACCTGCTCCTGGATTTCGCCCCTCAAAATTCGCCGGATTCTCATCGGGGGTACCCGCCGAATGGTGCTTTTCGACGACGTGGAACCAACCGAAAAAGTGAAGATGTACGACACGGGTTTTTCGGTCAAATCCGAAGAAGAAAAGCACCGGATGCTGGTCGATTACCGCGTGGGCAATATTTTTATTCCGAAAATTGCGCAGAAGGAAGCCTTGGCCGATCTGGCTGCCGAATTCATCAACGCCATTTTTGAGGACCGGCCGCCTCTGACCGACGGACAGGCCGGGCTGGAAGTAGTCGAAATTCTGGAAGCCGCCCAGGCTTCCATCAACCAGCGCGGCCGCGAGATTCGGGTCGAGACGACCGTCTAACGGAGGTCAGACCGCTGACGCGTAGTCCGCAGGTCGGACCCGTGCTCGGTACCTCGGGTCTGACCTGCGGACTACGCGTCAGCGGTCTGACCAGACTATTCATTTTTCGCCCGTGAAAACCATCACCCTCGATACCCCCAAACAATCGCTCCGCGACGTGACGCTGGGCGAGGACGTAAAAATTTACGATTTCGTCAACGCCTACGGCTGCACCATCGGCGACGGCTCGAAAGTGGGTACCTTCGTTGAAATCCAGCGGGGCGTGGTCATTGGGAAGAACTGCAAGATTTCGAGCCACAGTTTTCTTTGCGAAGGCGTGCACCTCGAAGACGGCGTGTTCATCGGCCACAACGTGACGTTTACGAACGACCGCTTTCCGCGTGCCGTCAACCCCGACGGCTCACTGCAAACCGATGCCGACTGGACGCTCGAAGAAACCCACGTTCGGCGTGGGGCCAGCATCGGCAGCAGCGTGACGGTACTCGGCGGCGTGACCATCGGCGAAGGGGCCATCGTCGGAGCCGGTTCGGTGGTCACGAAAGACGTCCCCGCCGGGGCCATCGTCGCTGGCAATCCCGCCCGGTTGCTGCGCTCGCTGCCCGATAACCCTGATTATTAATCCCCCGCCATGCAACCGGTAGACGTCACCCCTTCGATTCCATTCCTCGACCTGAGTCGGCAGTACCAGCAGATTCGCGCGGAGGTACTCCGGGCCGTCGAGACGGTGTTTGATGCCACGTCGTTTTCGGGCGGGCCGTTCGTCGATGCGTTCGAGCGAAATTTTGCTCAGTACGTCGGCACCCGGTACGCGCTGGGCGTCAACAACGGTACCTCAGCGCTACACCTGGCGATGCGAACGCTCGACATCGGACCGGGCGACGAAGTCATCGTACCGGCCAATACGTTTATCGCGACGGCCTGGGCGGTGAGTTACGTGGGGGCAACGATTCGCTTCATCGACTGCGACCCGAACACGTACCAGCTCGACGCCGCCCAACTCGAAGCCTGCCGGTCGCCGCGCACGAAAGCCATTGCGGGGGTACACCTCTACGGCCAACCGTTCGACGTGGCGGCGGTGCGGAGTTTTGCCCAACGCAACGGGCTCTTTCTCATCGAAGACTGCGCCCAGGCCCAGGGCGCGCGGTACCACGGCGAGCGGGTCGGCGGGTTTGGCGAAATCGGCTGCTTCAGTTTTTATCCCGGAAAAAACCTCGGGGCCTACGGCGAAGCGGGCGGCATCACGACCAACGTCGCCGCCTACGACGCCCGCATTCGCAGCCTGCGCCAGCACGGCATGACCGAGCGGTACTACCACGACGAACTCGGCTACAACATGCGCATGGACGCCGTGCAGGGGGCCATCCTCGACATCAAACTCCGGTACCTCGACGTCTGGAACCGGCGTCGACGGACCATCGCCCGGCGGTACCAGACCGAAATCACGCACCCTGCCGTGCGGATGCAGCAGCAGTTTGAAGGTACCGAATCGGTGTACCATCTTTTCGTGGTCACGGTACCCGACCGGCCCCATTTCCTGACGTACCTGCAGCGGCACGGCATTTTTGCGGGGCTGCATTACCCGGTTCCCTGCCATTTGCAGCAGGCTTACGCCCACCTCGGCCACCAGCGCGGCGAATTTCCGAATGCTGAGTACCTGGCCGAACATTGCGTGTCGCTGCCGATGTTTGCCGAACTGACGGACGAAGAAGTCGAGTACCTCATCGACGTCGTGAACCGCTACGAAACCACTTAAACGGAAACCATTTGAACCAATGAGTACCGCACAAAGCTGGAGCATCATCGTCTTCTGCTACAACGAAGTCGGGACGGTCGCGCAGGTGGTCGCCCGAACGCAGTCGCTCCTCCACCGAATGGGTGTCACCCTGTACGAAATCATCGTCGTCGACGACGGGAGTACCGACGGATCGGCGGGCGTAATCCGCCAACTGACCCAGGAATCTCCCACCGTTCGGGCCGTTTTTCACGAACGCAACCGCGGCATCGGGCACGCCCTGCGCTCGGGTTACGCGGCGGCGCGGTACGAAAACCTCTGTGCCGTACCCGCCGACGGGCAGTTTGATCTCGAGGAACTCCTGCCCTTCGTCAGCCTCGGTACCGACCAGTTCGTTTCGTTTTTCCGGCGCGAAAACACCACGTACACCCCCGCCCGCAACGCGCTTTCGTACGCCAACCGGATGGTCAACAAGTGGTTCATCGGGCTCGATCTGCGCGACGTAAACTGGGTCAAGATTTACAAAACCGCGCAGGTGCAGGCGCTGCCGCTGGAGTTGGAAAGCTCGCTGGTGGAAAGCGAACTTTGCGCCAAACTCCAGCGCGCCGGGTACCGCGCCCTCGAAGTCGAATCGAAGTACCTGCCCCGGACGGCGGGCCAGAGCAAGGGCGCGTCGTGGCCGGTGGTCCGGCAGGCGCTCCGCGACACGCTCCTGCTCCGGCGAGTACTGGGGCGATTTGAGTTGAACAGGACATTGGACGCTGGACGTTGGACGGTAGAGGTTAGACAATAGATGTTAGACAATAGACTTTGGATGGTAGACATAGGACAAGTGCATTGATCGGTTGTCTTTTGTCTGACATCTAATGTCTAACGTCTCAAAAAAGCATGCAAGATTTATCGGTTATCCTTCTGACGTTCAACGAAGAAAAGCACATCGAGCGCTGTCTGCGGAGTCTGCTTCCGTTTACCGATAAAATCTTCATCGTCGATTCGGGTTCGACTGACCGCACCGTCGCACTCGCCGAAGCCCTCGGGGCTCGGGTCGTTCAAAATGCCTGGGTGACGTACGCGCAGCAGTTCAATTTTGGCATTCAGCACACCCCCTTCCGCACGACCTGGCTCATGCGGATGGACGCCGACGAGTACGTGCTGCCCGAACTGGCTGACGAAATCAACACCCGGCTCCCGACGCTCCCGGCCGACGTCTCGGGCGTGTACGTGAAGCGGCGCGTGGTGTTCATGAACCGCTGGATTCGGCACGGCGGGTACTACCCGACCTGGCTCCTGCGGCTCTGGCGCGCCGGGCAGGGCATCTGCGAGGAAACCTGGATGGACGAGCACATCAAGCTCAGTCAGGGCCGGACAGTTCAGTTTCAGCAGGACCTCGTCGACCACAACCTCAACAACCTGACCTGGTGGACGCAGAAACACAACAATTACGCGATTCGTGAGGTAATTGACCTGCTCAACATCCGGTACAACTTCAACGACGCCGAGGTTGTGGAGCCACGGTTTTTCGGTACCCAGGAACAGCGTAAGCGTTGGTTGAAAGTCAAGTACGCCTCGGTACCGCTGTTCACGCGGCCCGTCGTGTATTTTTTGTACCGGTATTTCGTGAAGCTGGGTTTTCTCGACGGCACGAAGGGGCTGATGTGGCACTTCCTGCAAGGGCTCTGGTACCGGTTTCTGGTCGATGCCAAGATTTACGAGGTGTACCACCGGGTCGGGCGCGACAAACGGGCCATTCTCGATTTTTTCCGAACCGAATACGGCAAAGACCTGCATGGGTAGCACCGACCTCTCCCGCTTCGACAATCGCTGGTACCAGCCCGGTGCCCCGGCCTGGAAGCGCGTGGCGTGGTTTGTCGTCGGTGCGGTGTTTGTCAATTCGTACCTGCCGGTACCCGTGTCCGTACGGGTGGGGCTGCTGCGGCTGTTCGGCGCGAAAGTTGGCCGGGGCGTGATGGTCAAACCCAAGGTGAATGTGAAATACCCCTGGTTTCTTGAGATCGGTACCCATGCCTGGATTGGCGAAGAAGTCTGGATTGACAACCTCGTACCCGTCCGCATCGGTCCACACGCCTGCCTTTCGCAGGGGGCCATGCTGCTGACCGGTAATCACGACTACAAAAAACCGACGTTTGACCTGAAGGTCGGCGAAATCACACTCGACGCCGGGGCCTGGATTGGGGCGAAAGCGGTGGTCTGCCCCGGCGTGACGGTCCGCTCCCACGCGGTGCTTTCCGTGGGTTCCGTCGCTACGAAAGACCTCGATGCGTACGGCATTTACCAGGGGAATCCGGCCGTCTGGGTACGGCCCCGAACGATTGATTCGTGAAAATTTCCATCGTCACCGTCGTCTACAACGGCGTCAACACCCTGCGCGACTGCATTGAGTCGGTGCTCGGTCAGACGCATTCCAACGTGGAGTACCTCGTTATCGACGGCGGCTCCACGGATGGTACCGTCGAACTGGTTCGCTCCTACGGTTCCCGGATTGCGGTCTTCCGCTCCGAACCCGACCAGGGCATCTACGACGCGATGAACAAGGGTCTGGCGCTGGCTACGGGGGAGGTCGTCGGTATCCTGAATGCCGACGACGTGTACGCCCACCCCGGCGTGTTGCAAGCCGTAGCCGAGGCCTTCGCGGATGCCCAGGTGGGCGGTACCTACGGCGATCTGGTTTACGTGGCGTCAGACAACCTCGCGGTCGTGCAACGGTACTGGCGGGCGGGCACCTATCGGCCGGGCGCGTTTCGCTGGGGCTGGATGCCACCGCACCCCACGTTTTTCGTGCGGCGCGCGTACTACGCCCGCTGGGGAAGTTTCGACACGCGTCTCCGCTCGGCGGCCGATTACGAATTGATGCTCCGGTTTATTCACCGGCACGGCCTGACGGTGCGGTACATTCCGCAGGTACTCGTGCGCATGCGGGCCGGCGGCATGAGCAATGCTTCCTGGAGAAATCGCCTCCGGGCTAATCGCGAAGACCGGCTCGCCTGGCGATTTAATGACCTACGGCCGCACTTCTTTACCCTTACGTTAAAACCCTTCCGGAAAATTGTGCAATTCCTTAAACGACACCCTTAACCGTTTACACGCTCCCGGAACGTATCTTTGTTTTCTACCATTTTTATGAAGTTCTTTGAACTTGACTTATCGACCATTCGCCTCCGCCTGATTACCCTTGCCCTCTGATTTTTTCAGCATGATTCAGGCTTTGCAACAATTTCTAGAGCACCGTTGGCTCCAAATCATCATCACCTTCGGGGTTGCCTGCTGGGTCTCCATCCGGGCGATTCCCGTCGTGAAGCAGATTTCCGTGGCGAAGAACCTGATGAAGGAATCCATCGCCCGCAGTGCCCACGTGAATCCAACCCCCACGCTCGGCGGGGTGGCGGTGTACGCGGCGATGGTCATCAGCTATTTTTTGTGGGGAAATCCCGACGGCGGTAATCTGCTGCACCTGGCCTTCGTGGCCATCACGCTGTTGTTTTTTACCGGCGTGAAAGACGACATCATCGTGCTTTCGCCCGATAAAAAAATGGTGGTGCAGATCCTGGCGTCGTCGCTGGTCATCGTGGGGGCAGATCTGCGGCTCGACAACCTCTTCGGCATTTTCGGCATTCACGAAATTCCCTACATCGTCAGCTTTCCCCTGACCGTTTTCGTCTTCATCGCCCTCATCAACGCGATGAACCTCATCGACGGCATCGACGGCCTGGCCGGGGGCATTGGGCTGATTGCGTCGCTCGCCTTCGGAACGTGGTTTTACCTCACCGGCCACTACGCCCTGGCCTGTCTGGCCGCGAGCATGGCGGGCGGTCTGGCGGGTTTTCTCCGGTTCAATTTTTCCAAAACGAGCAAGGTTTTCATGGGCGATACGGGTTCGCTCATCGTCGGCTTCTCGTTGGCATTGTTTGCCATTGAATTCATCCAGTTGAACCTGGCGCACCGGTTCGACGGCAACGCCTACCTCAGCGCTCCGATTCTGGCCATCGTGATTTTGATCGTACCCATCTTTGATACCCTGCGGGTGTTCATCATTCGGATTCTCGACCGGCGTTCGCCGTTTGAGGCCGACAAAAACCACATGCACCACATCCTGCTGGCGCAGGGGCTTACCCATTTCCAGTCTTCGCTCATTCTCTGGACCGGCACGGTACTCACGATCGGGGTTTTTCTGGCCATTCATCCGTGGTTCGACAATACCCAGTCGCTGTGCCTGGTGGCGAGTTTATTCCTGATGTACCTCTACCTCTGCTACGCGCTGAAGAAACGGGCGGGGTACACCGATCCGAGTCTGGAATTATTTCAGCAACGCAAGCAAAGCAAGCAGGAAGCGAAAGCACGACTGAAAAAGATCAAGCGCATGCGCAAGCTGTTTGAGTAGAAAAAGCCCCCGACGCGTCGGGGGCTTTTTTATTGACTACTTCATCGGTACGGTTTGGGTAACAACGCGGGTCGGCCCCACTCCGGAAATTGACTGCTATTCCCGAGGAAGACTAAGAGTACGGAACCAGCCAAGCGTTCGAATCCGACTTTTACGAAGAACCTCTTGCTGGCCCTGGTCAGCGCATACTGACCAGTACTATTGGTACGTAATCCTGTAATCGGTATACAAGCGGGAACACCATTCGTCCGACCTTTGCTGCTGACGAAACAGACCGTCTTGACGCGATGAAAAGAAGAATTAGATGTCTACGATTCCTCATCGGCATGGCCTTTTTCGTAGGATTGGCCCGTTTTGGTCACGCTCAATCCACGGCGGACCGTACCCAGCCTGGGGCGGCTAAACTCACCCAAAAGAAGTACCAGGCCAGAGCACCGAAAACGCAACCCTTCGGCACCGCGGCCTTCGGACCATCGAAGCAAACCACCATCCGCTGGCTGGGCTTCGCCGGATTTCTGATCAACAGCCGGGGCACTACTCTACTGGTTGATCCGGTCCTGGAAGGGTTTGATATGCCCGTCCTGATCGACATGCCGATTGCGCCCAAAGCCATTCCTCGGTTAGACGCGGTGCTTATTACGCACGGCGACAACGACCACTTCAGCGTACCGACGTGCCGGGACCTGGCCCCCGTGACGAAGGTGTATCATTCCACGGTGTACGTGGATTCGCTGATGAAGGCCGAAGGCCTGCCTTCGATTGGTCACCGCATCGGCGATCAGTTTGCCGTGGGGCCGGTACGAGTCACGGTAACGCCCGCCGATCACGCCTGGCAAAATACCTATCCGGGCACCAGTAAGCGCTTTTTTAAGCCCGAAGATTGCGCCGGTTTTTGGCTCGAAACCCCCGACGGTACCATCTGGGCACCGGGCGACTCCCGCCTGATCGCCGACCACCACCTCACCCGGCCCACCCCCGACGCCATCTTTTTCGATTTCTCGGACAGCGAGTGGCACTTTGGCTTGTCCAACGCGGTGAAAGTCGCCAACGCGTACCCAGACACGCCCCTCCTGTTGTGCCACTGGGGCTCGGTGGATGCGCCCGACTTTACCCCTTTCAACGGCGACCCGCAGGCGCTTGCGAAGTTGGTGGTCAATCCCGGCCGGATTCGCGTGCTGGCTCCAGGTGAGCCGTTCACCCTCAAACCCTTGAAAAAGTAGATGGAAACGATCCGAAAACTGCAAAGCGTGGCTCAGTTCAACGCCGAGCGGGGGCAGTCGGTGCAGCACCCCCTGGTCAGCGTGCTCGATCAGTCCCACTCAACGCCCGTGGAGACGGGGCGCTGGCTGTCGGAAGTTTACCTTGTGTTTTTGAAACAAGCCAAATGTGCTCCGTTGCTCTACGGGCGTCAGCATTACGATTACGACGAGGGTACCATGCTGTTCATCGCACCGGGTCAGGTGTTTGGCCTGGAAGAAAGCGAAGCCGAACGCGTTCAGCCGACGGGCTGGGCGCTGGCCTTTCACCCCGACCTGATTCGGGGCACGGCCCTGGGGCAGCACATCAAAGACTACAGTTTTTTCGGCTACGAAGCGAACGAAGCGCTGCACCTCTCCGAGCGGGAACGTGCGCTGGTACTGGAGGGCTTGCGCAAGATTGGCGAGGAATTGGCCCACCCCATCGACAAGCACAGCAGGCGGCTGATCGTCAGCAACATCGAATTGTTGCTGAACTACTGTGTACGGTTCTACGACCGGCAGTTCATTACCCGCGACCACGTTCACCACGATGTATTGGCCCGATTCGAGGCCCTGCTGTCGACCTATTTTGAGTCCGACAAACCCCAGACCCTGGGCCTGCCCACGGTGGGGTACTGTGCCGGGCAACTGCATTTGTCCGCTAATTATTTCGGTGACTTGGTGAAGAAAGAAACCGGCCAGTCGGCCCAGGACTACATCCAAGCCCGGGTGATGGATCGGGCGAAAGAACGGGTGTTTGACCTGAGCAAATCGGTGAGCGAGATCGCGTACGAACTGGGCTTTAAGTACCCGCAGCATTTCACCCGGCTCTTCAAGCAGCGGGTGGGGCAATCGCCCAACGAATACCGTCGGACCGCCGATGCGGCGTTGAATTAGCCGCTTGTTTCTTCCACTCCGTTCCCTAAACCAAGCCTACGCATGAAACGTCTGCTGTTGCCGATCCCGGTGGCCTTCCTGTTGTCGGGGTCAGCGTGGGGCCAGGTTCCGAACCAACCGTCTCCCCAAACGCTCAGGAACGCCAACCGCGTCGAACGCGCCCAGGCGAAGTACGAACGCCTGTTTGGCCAGCCCATCACGCCCAGCCAAACCGACCCCGAGCTGATGACCATCCTGCAACGGTTCATTTTCGGCGAGGTGTTTTTCGTCGGCAACCTGGATGACCAAACGCGGGAGTTGATCACCCTCACCGCGCTGACGACCAACCAGACGTTGCCGCAATTGACGCCGCACACCAACGCCGCCCTCAACGTCGGGGTAACGCCCGTTCAAATCCGGGAGGTGGTGTACCAATGCGCGCCGTTCATCGGTTTCCCCAAAGTGCTCAACGCCCTGGAGGTCATTAACCGGGTCTTTGAAAGTCGGGGCATCAAACTGCCTCTGGAAGCGAAGGGAACTGTAACGGAAGCGCAACGCTTCGAACGCGGACGCGAGATGCAGGCCCCGCTCTACGGCGAGGCCATGAAGCAGAACCTGAAAACCCTGCCGGGGGAATTTGCCGAGGCCATCCCCCGGATGCTGACCGAATCGGGTTTCGGCGACTTCTACACCCGCGAGGGTATGGACCTCAAAACCCGCGAACTGATGATCTTCTGTGCCCTGGCCACCCTGGGCGGTACCGAACGCCAGATGGCGTCCCACGCCGTCGGCAACCTGAAAGCGGGCAACAGCAAGGAAACGTTGCTGGCCGCGATGGTGCAGCTTTACCCCTACATCGGTTTTCCCCGCGTTTCCAACGCCATCAACATTCTCAAAGAAGCCAAAATCGACTGAGCGTCGAACGACAAATCATGCAAACAAGAACATTGGGAAACAGCGGCCTGGCCGTGTCGGCGCTCGGCCTGGGCTGCATGGGTATGAGTTGGTCCTACGGCCCGCCCAAAGACAAAAGGGAAATGATCGCCCTGCTGCGGGCGGCGGTCGAGCGGGGCGTCACGTTCTTCGACACGGCTGAAGTGTACGGCCCCTACCACAACGAAGAACTGCTCGGCGAAGCCCTCGAACCGTTTCGCGGAGAGGTGGTGATTGCCACCAAGTTCGGCTGGGCACCGGCTTCCGAAGACGAAACCAACGGGCGGTGGAACGCCCTCAACAGTCGCCCCGAACACATCAAAAGCGTCGTGGAGGGATCGTTGAAGCGACTGCGCGTCGAGGCCATCGATTTGTATTACCAGCACCGGGTTGACCCCGAGGTACCCATCGAAGACGTGGCCGGCGCGGTACGTGACCTGATTGCCGAAGGAAAAGTAAAGCATTTTGGACTTTCCGAAGCCGGGGCACAGACGATACGCCGGGCTCACGCGGTGCAGCCGGTGGCGGCCCTACAAAGTGAATATTCGCTGTGGTACCGGGAGCCGGAGGCGGAAATTTTGCCCACGCTGGAGGGATTGGGCATCGGCTTCGTGCCGTTCAGTCCGCTGGGCAAAGGCTTTCTAACGGGCCGGATTGACCAAAACACCAGGATTGATGCGACTGATTTTCGCAGCACCATCCCCCGATTCAATGAAGAGAACCGCAAAGCGAATCAGAGTTTAGTCGATTTGCTGGATCGATTTGCCCAACAGAAGGGAGCTTCCGCAGCTCAGATTGCGCTGGCCTGGTTACTGACCCAGAAGCCCTGGATCGTGCCGATTCCGGGCACGACGAAACTGAATCGCCTGGAGGAAAACCTCGGTGGCGCGGAGGTAGAATTGACGTTGGATGATCGAATCGAACTGGAAGCTGCCGCCTCAACCATTCCGATTCAGGGTGCCCGGTATCCGGCCGAGATGGAAAAGAAAAGCGGTCTTTAGAAAGCAGCGGAGGACGTACCGACTCCACGGCAAACCGATTCATCGGCCGCTTTCATTAAAAAAAGCACTCAGTTACACCCATTGAGTACTGACGTGATCCCGTCGGGACTCGAACCCGAAACCTACTGCTTAGAAGGCATTAATTATTAATTTTTACTGGTACTTGTCACTTACCGTTACCTATTCATTTATTGTAAGTTACGCTAATATTTTAATTAATGTTCATTGTCGTTACCTCCTTTTTTATTAAGTTTACGTAAACCAATACGTAAACCAGAGTGGGAAGAACGACGGATCATAAGGAAGGAAAGGCTGTTGTGAAGGTGGTCTACTTCACCAGTAAGAGACTGGCCCACGGTGAGCACCCGTTTTTGGTCCGCATTGCGAAGGAAGGCAAACGAAAATACATTTCAACCGGCCTAAGCCTCCACCCCAAATTCTGGAACGCTCAGAAGAACGAGGTACGCAAAAGTTACCCGGAGCCGCACCGAAGTATCCTTTTGACCGAACTGGAGAAATGGAAAAAAAAGTACCAGGAAGCAGCCACGACACTGGCCCTTTCTGATGAGGTATACGACGTTGCCGATGTTGCCAGCAAAGCCATCGAGGAGCGGAAGTCTACCCGACGGGTAAATCTGTTGTTTTACATGGACGGGTTGATCACCGACATGAAAGCGGCCCGCCAACTCGGAAATGCGCAGGTCTACAAAGACAATCGCAACCAGTTGGCCCGGTTCATCGAAGCGGAATACGGCATTCAGGACGTTGCTTTTGATCGCGTAACGGTTTCCTTTTGTCAGCGCTGGGAAACTACGCTACGTGCTGCTGAAGTAACCGACGTTTCTCTTTCTCAACGGTTCCGCACCCTCCGGGCGGTTCTCAACCGGGCCATTTCGGAAGGAGTCGCCAAACCGGAATCCTACCCCTTTGCCCGTAACCGAGCCGAGCGGCATAAATTCAGCATCAGTAAGTTCAAGCTCGACACCACGAAGAGGGCCATCAGCCGCGATGAGGTTCGTCGGATTGAAGCACTTGAGCTTGATAGCCCCCGGCTTCAACTGGCAAAGGACGTTTTCCTGTTCTCGTTCTACTGTGGAGGCATCAACTTTGTTGACCTTTCCGGGCTCCGTTGGCGCAATTTCACCACGGACGCCGAAGGGAAGCAACGACTCAGCTACGTTCGCCAGAAGACCGGCGGCAAATTTTCGCTTCGCCTCCTCCCCCCCATCGTGGCCATGCTGGAACGGTACCGCCCCAGTCGGTTTACAACGCCTGACAGTTACGTTTTTCCCGTTCTCGACGAACACCTTCACAAGACCCCAGCTCAGATCAAGAATCGGCAAAACCGGATCATTGGACAGGTCAACCAGGACCTGAAGGATTTGGGGAAACTGGTTGGCATCAATACGCCGTTGACGACTTACGTAGCCCGACACTCGTTCGCAACCAACCTGAAGCGTTCCGGCGTGGCTACAGCCGTCATCAGCGAGGCAATGGGCCACAAATCGGAAGGTGTTACCGCGGTCTACCTCGACTCGTTTGCCACTGAGATCGTCGACTCCGCATTTGAAAACCTGCTTTGACTCCACCAACAAATTATTTTTTCTCTTTCCCAGACCTACACGTTCAGCACTTTCAGCACGGACATTAACCGCATTTTTCACTTCTAACTACCTGCATTTATGTCGACGCCGTTGATTACCGAAACCTGGCAACTTCCTGTTTTTTGGGCAGACGTCATGGACACCATTCAAGATTACGAAGCCGAGAACGGTTTCGCTAACGCCAGTTGCCTGCTGGTACGCCTGTATTCCAATTACTCTGCCTCAAGCGAGTTCGCCCAAATGAGCCCTTACGAGCGGGCCGAGGTCGCAAAAGAGTTTCAGGCGCTCTATGACTTGCTACTTGTCATTAGCGGTTTTAACCTGCGAAACACGGAGGAGGTAACGGTCAGTCTTCCAGATCAACTTGGCTCAACCCGTTCGAGTATCGTTCATGGAAACCCTAACCGCCAACTGACTCAAGCGACAACCTAAATCGGGTTATGAGAGCCTGGAGTGAATCCGCAGAATGATATTTTTTTCTCTTTCCCAGACCTACACGTTTGACATTTTCAACACGTCAACCCATGCAACTAAGTCTTCCCGAACGCGTCCGGCAACTTTCGCCCTGGTACCAGGGTCATGAATTGACCGAAGCTGAGTTTCTGACCGAGTTCATTGAGAAAGAGTCGTTCGATTATGTCTGTGCAATCGAAGCCTGGCTCGGTGTCTCCGTAGCTTTGCCGCAGGAGGAAGCCACGCGCCCGAAGGTTCATCCGCTACTGGCTGAGGCCATTGAACGTAGATACCAGCTTGCCGCCTCGACGGAGCGCCTGCCGCGAAACATTGAAATTCAACTTGGCTTCACCCGCAGCGCGAAAGCGCGCCGAGAACGGGAGTACTTGCTAAATCGTCTTCGGCACCAAACCCAGAAAACCCGGTTTTGGCGGGCGGCAGCTCACGTGCACAAAACATTTTACCAAGAGGGTTCCCGTTTGACGAATCGGCTGAATTAGAAGGAAACATTGAAAAAGCCCGGCCGGAGCACCACCTCCGCCGGGCTTTTAATCAGAAATCACGATGCAAGGTAGCACCACCTTTGTTGAATTATACCGCGCCCTGACCACGTTCGAGCCTCGAATCATGGAAGAGAATCCATCTCTCAGAATCCGGGCAATCGGTTTTCCTCAGTACAATCGCTCCGATAGCTTTCGGTACGAATATCAGCAGATCGAAAGCAGGCTCGTCCGCATGGCTGAAACGGCCCGGCCGTACTTAACGTCAATTGAAATAAACGAGTTACCGAGGCTTCGCGACCAACTTCTGCAAGATAGCCATCAGGCCTATGCTGCCGATGAGGTCGCCCGAACGCACGAAGTAGATTTCTGGCTTGAGATAGAACTCTACTTCGTGCAGTACCAGATTCAAAGAACTTGGCAGCGTGACCATTTGAAGGAACAGCCCTATGTGTTTTGTTTTAACGAACTGGCCAAGGCGCTTGAGTTGAGCGAGTCGGTTGTTAGTCGGTTATTGATTGAATTGAATCGTTCAGTAACGATCGACACGCCGCCTTTATACACTTCTCAAGAAGATTCAGAACCCAACCCGAGCGTAAATCTTTCGGCAAGACAACGTGCATTAATTCACTTTTTCAATAACGGTCCGGCCATTACTCCAGCGACAGCAAAAGACTATTTAGAACAATGGCAGGTTTCGAGTGAGGATACCGTTTACAATACATACAACTCGATTGCCGGAAAACCGCATAAGCGCACCGGCGTTGCTCCAGGAAAAATTAGACGGATGATAGATGACTATGAAATCGTCCTTCAGCATCTGCAAGGAGAAGCACACGAAAACGCTCAATCTGAGTTAAATACGCTTATGGCGAAGAAAGAAGAATACGATTCCAACCGATTATAACCGGTTGTGCCCTTCACTACTCATCAAACTTGGCTGCTGTCAACATAAACGACAACAGCCATGCACGACACGAGAGAGCACAACCCTTTCGCTACAATCAATTCCAGACTCAGCAACTTAGAGTCACTGGCGCTGGAAGCGCTACAATACCTTCGCAGCCGAAACTCCTCCACTTCCGACCCCGACGAAATCGGAGGCATGAAGCTGGCCAAACAGGTACTGGGCCTCTCCGAGCCGCGTATCTACGCTCTCGTCTCAGACGGTACCTTACCCCACTTCAAGAAGGGCAATCGTCTTTTCTTCAGCCGCGCCGAACTCGTTGCGTGGGTGAAAGAGGGCCGCCGTTCCACTCAACTCGACGCGGCCGCATGAAGCGCCTTCCTGCCGTCGGGTCGACGTTCGCGCCGGTGAGCGCAGAGCGTCGGGAGTGGCTGACCGAGAAAGCCAAGCCGAAGAAACGAAAGGCCAGCCCCGCCAACGAACTGACCTCGGCAATCATTGGCCTCATCCGGGATGCGGGCGGATACGCCGTGCGCATCAACTCACAAGGCCAGTACAATGAGGCACTGGGACGTTGGACGAAGGGCACGACCGACAAGGGTACCGCTGACATTCACGGCGTCCTCAGCGGCCTGCATCTGTCGGTAGAGGTGAAAGTCGGCAAAGACCGGATGTCCGACCATCAGCACGAAACGGCGCGGCGCGTGGAGGCCGCGGGCGGCAGGTACTTCGTTGCGCGGGATTTGGAAGCGTTCCGTCGTTGGTTTGAGGCTCTGAAACGGGAAGGAGGTGAACGAGTATGAGCCGATACCCGAACACCTCCCCGGAAAGTCAGGATGAAGGTACGATAAACCTACGAGAGGGCATAAACGCCGACGTCCAGCGCGTCAGGCAAACGCCGTTGACGGACCTCTCGCATGCAGAGATGATGGCTCGTCTATGCAACCAGGTTATGAGGGTCAACTTCCGCGAACGAGCTGAGATGGACCCCGACGACGAGGACGTCAAACTTAAAACGCGGCATTATCTGATCATCGTCGTCGAGGAGTTGCTTGAACTGGCCAAGCGCAACAAATGGGCACTCTGCCGAAACCTTCATTTCATCTACGCCTACAACGGGACCCATTGGCGGGTAGTCAGTGAGGACAATTTGAAGGCCTTCCTTCGTCAGGTTGCCGAGCGGATGGGCGTCGATAAATACCAGGCCCGGTACGTCGGTTTTTCCAATCAACTCTACGAGCAATTCACCGCGACCGGGTACCTACCCGCGCCGGAACGGAACACGGGCTCGGTCAAAATCAACCTGGCCAACGGCACGTTTGAGATCAGCACCGACCGTCAGCACCTTCGCCCGCCGGACCCCGCCGATTTCCTAACGCACCGTCTGCCGTTCGTCTACGACCCTAAAGCTACCGCTCCCAGGTGGAAAGCCTTTCTCGACCGGGTGCAGCCCGACCCCGCCTGTCAGCAAATCTTGGCTGAGTACATCGGGTACGTCTTCGTTTCGCCCTCGAAGCTGAAACTCGAAAAAACGCTACTTCTGTACGGATCCGGTGCCAACGGTAAATCCGTGTTCTTCGAGGTCATCACGGCGCTACTTGGCCCCGATAACGTCAGCCATTACTCGCTGCAAAGCCTGACCAACGAACCCGCCTATTGCCGGGCGAACCTCGCCAACAAGCTCGTCAACTACGCCAGCGAAATCAACGGGAAGCTGGAGGCTGACACCTTCAAACAACTCGTTTCGGGCGAACCCATCGAGGCCCGGCAGATCCGGCAGGAACCGTTCATCATGACCGAGTACGCCAAGCTGATTTTCAATTGCAATGAACTTCCGACCGACGTCGAGCATACGCCCGCCTACTTTCGGCGGTTTCTCATCGTCCCGTTCGGCGTGATGATTCCCCAAGCCGAGCGAGACCCGAAACTCGCTGCCCACATCATCGAGGCCGAATTGTCGGGCGTCTTCAACTGGGTCCTTGATGGATTACGCCGGTTGCTCAAGCAAGGCGGATTCACGGACAGCGAGGCCGTACGCAATCAACTTGACCTCTACAAACGCCACTCAGACAGCGTTCGGCTCTTCCTCGACGAACAGGACTACCAAGCCTCTGACAAGGCGTACACGGCTCTGAAAGAGTTGTATCGTGAGTACAAAGTTTTCTGCGTAGAAGATGGGTACCGCGCTGTCAACAACAAGAATTTCAAGAAGCGACTGGAGGGCTACGGCCTGCAAACGGACCGCCGTAACATTGGGCAGGTTGTGTTTGTCACCCGCCCCGGTTCGGAGTTCTGACCCTCAAACTGTACCCCATGTCATCGAGAACCTACCGGTACCAATTCGAGAAATACGCGGGCAAAAAGACCCGGCACGTCTGCCCGGAGTGCGGCAAGGCGGGCGAGTTCACGCGCTACGTGGACACCCGAATCGGCGAGCTACTTCCCGAAAATTTCGGAAAGTGCAACCGTTCTGACAAATGCACCTACCACCTTAGCCCGTACCACAAAGGTACGGCCGGATTCAGCTACGCCGACGAGGTGTACCGGCGCGAACGAGGCGATAAAACGCAGGGCTTTCATCCGAAGCAATTCGTCAGAAAAGCCCCCGTAGCCCCGCCCGTCCTCCACACAATTCCCCGCGAATTGCTGACGAGGAGTTGCTCGTCAACCCTCTACCCCCGGAACGTTTTCGCCCGGCTGCTGCTGGAGCGTTTCGGCGTTGGAGTGGGTCGGGACCTGCTCAGTCGGTTTCAGATTGGCACCTCTCACTACTGGCCGGGCTCATGCGTGTTTTGGGTCATTGACGAGCGGGACCGGGTACGCGGCGGCCAAGTCGTGCTGTTCGATGTCAACGGGCACACAGCCAGACGACCGCAGCCCGACGGTACCCTGAAGCGGTGTACGAGCTGGGTACATACGGCCCTGGCCACGCAGTATGACCGGCAGAAGCAACCCCGCCCCGAGTGGCTCACGGCTTACGCTGAGCACGGCGAGAAATTCCCTTCCCTGTTCGGGCTTCCCCAGCTTCGCCACGCCGCGCCCGACCAACCCGTTGCCTTGGTGGAGGCCCCGAAGACGGCCGTCCTTTGCGCGGGCTACTTTCGGGAACTTATTTGGATGGCCGTTGGTGGACTCGACTACCTGACCGCCGAACGGCTCGGCAGCATCAAAGGGCGAAGCATCATTCTGTACCCTGACCTGTCCGAGGGGGGTACCGCGTTCCGCAACTGGAGCGAGAAGGCCGAATCGCTCCGACAACTGGGGTTTACCATCGTCGTTTCCGACTATAGCGAGCAACGGGCCACGGCTGAGCAACGCGCCGCTAAAATGGACTTAGCCGACTTTCTGCTTTCTCAGTGGGACGGGTACCCGCCGTCGTGGGATTGAAAAAGTAGAATGGCAATAGAAAGCAAATAGAAAATAATCGCTTCATCATGCCCAGACCCCGCACCGGTGCCCGAACAACGACCGAAACGCTTCGGCTCGAACTCAGCCACCTTTTGAAATTTGGATACCTCCAGAAGGGAAAGCGGCTTCGCGTCCCGATTCGTTGGACGTGCGACGGACGCCCCAGCGCTGAAATGCAGGCCGAATCGCACTACACCGAGGAGGAGGCCTACGTCCGACTCCGGTACACGCATACCGACAGCGCCACGGGCAGGCATTCGGAGCAGGACTACCGAATCCAGTTGCAGCGGGTGCCCTCAAACTTGGGTAAGGGCGAAACTCTGTACTTCATTTGCCCGGAGAGTGGCCGCTGGTGCCGGATCTTGTTCATGGCCTACGGGTACCCGCGCTTCAAGTCCAGACTGGCCTACCGCCACCGGATTTATTACCCGACACAAATCTGTTCCAAACGTGCCCGCAGTAACACCCGCTTTTTCGACACGAAGCACCGGCTCGACAAATTGGATCAAATGCGCGCCGCCCATCTCTACCGGGGAAGACGCACGAAGCGCAGCATGAAAACGTACGAGTTGGAAGTCAAATACTGGTGCCTCGACCGCAAGCGCATGAGCGCCGAAGCGCTGGGTACGCGCCTGATGAAAGCCTTACAAAAGTGAGGCATTTCCTAATGATTCAGGTTTAATTCTGAAAAGGTACCCGCCCATTTTTTCACCCAAGCCCCCGTTTTCAATCATGGTAGACTTCTCTACTACTATCGCCTTTTTGGGCAGCCTCGGCGCTCCGAATCATCCGCTCGTCGTGGGCTCAACCAAAGACACCCTACTGGCCGTCGGAATGGCTACTTTTGGCCCAGACTCACCCGAAACACTGTTCTTCGTCGACGGCGAGCCGACCGACCGGGCCGGGTACTTCCTGGCGTTCTCGGATTTCCTGACCAACACCCCGCCGCACCAGCAGTACCAGTTTGTTGTCCGGCCCGCCATCGGCGAGGTATCACAACCCGACTGGTTGCTTCATTGCCGGGTTGAGTAGTCCCTACCAAGTGGAGCACCGGACAAGTCCATAAAAAGAGCAGTCCGTTGAGTTTTCTGAGTCCATAAAAAACGGAAAGGACCGGGCATTGAGTTTTCCAAGGTTCTAAAAAACACACCTGCGATGAAAGCATACCCTCACCTCATCGGTGGACCCGACCACCCGCGCAACCAGTCTGACGCATTCGGGTACCTGTGGAAGTTGACCGAGCCACTACGCGCCCAGAAACCGCCCCAGGACGGGCGCACCGTGTCGGACGATCTCCGCATGGTCGCGCTTCTGCTCAAAGCTCTGCAAGGCAATTCGGCCGCGTACGGCGTCCTTATGGATTCTGTGTACGGCCCGCAGCATCAGCGTCAAGACTTCGAGGAGGTACAACCCCGAAAACAGTCAGGTAGACCCGAACATCCTCATCGTGGGGCAGTAGTTACCCTGCCTAGTAAACGTCTCGCGTCAGCGGCGTAGAACTCGGTAGCGCAAACAGGGCTATCCGTCGCCAGTCCCTCCCCTGGGTTCTGACGGCGGGTAGCCTTGTTCTGTCCAGTTAACTGCAATTCCCTGTTTTGCTTGTCAATAATACAGAAGTATATTATATTTATCCAGTCAAGCAAGCCCGTCGCCGAGGTGTCACATCGGGAAAAGTCGTGGAAGTCATTCGCCAGTACACCGGGTTCGAGTCCCGCCGTCTGAACGCCGTCTTGAATCGCGGGGAGCATCCCGAAGGAGCCGATGAACTCAACGCCGCTCTTCAATCGCTTCCCGCCCTACCGGGTACCGCGTTCCGCACCATTTGGGTCGATGATTTGGACCGGTACCTCGCTGAACGGAAGATTGCCCGGACGATTACCTTCCCGGCCTTCACCTCGACGAGTCGCTCGGAAATCCAGGCGCGGCGGTTCAGTGGAAACGTCCTGTTTCGGATTGAGGGAAAGTCGGGCCGGGACATTGCCCCCTTTTCAGAACGGCCCTGGGAAGCCGAAACGCTGTTCCCTGCCGGGATGACATTCTGGGTTCAAAAAATCAAAATCAACAAACTTACCGGGCCCGGCGGAGTTCCGCAGCTTTGGAGCCTGGAAATTCATCTCATCGAATGAGCACCCTTCAAGAACGTATGCAGTCGGGCGGACCGGGCATCCCTGGTCCCATCGTCCCGGAGCAGGAACGCCCCGAAATCGAAGAAGTCGAACTATCCATTGACGAGGTACCCGTCGAGGAGTTGCCCCGGCTCATTGCCACACTTCGGAAGGCGCAGGGCCTCAGCCAGGCGGCACTCGGTGAGCGCATCGGGTACCCGGCCCCCGTGGTAGGAAACATCGAACAGGGTAGCCGTAAGCTGGGCTTGAAAACGCTCGGCGACATTGCCCAAGCGCTCGGTTACGAAGTCCGTATCCACTTTCACCCGGCGAGCCGTACCCCTGACGAGACCCCTGAACCCGTCTAATGAATCGCGTTCGTCTGATCGACCTCCACGACGACGAGTTGCTCGAATTGATTCGGAAAGCGCAGCAACCGCTCGTCGAGGAAATCGCCGAGCTCCGGGCGCTGCTCATTGCCGGTCCGAAGGAAGTGCTGACCGTTGCCGACGTCGCCCGACTGCAAAAACGAAGCACCGACACCGTACGCCGTTGGATCACAGAAGGCGTGACCATTCGGGGTGAGGTCGTCAAGTTGAACGCAACTCCCGGCGTAGGTCCGAGCGGTGGACGCTCCGGGTACCGCATTCATCCGAAGGACGTGGAGGAGTTCGTCAGCCGAATCAAACTGACGTGAAAGTGACGTGAAACTGACATAAAACCGACACTATCCCCTCCGTCCGTAATCAAGGCGGTTGACAGCCTGACGAATGGCCCGTTGCCGCTTCTCGCGTTTTCTCATGCCATGCTCGTCGAAGACCGTTTCCGTCGTGTGAATGTCGAGGGCACCGAGCTTGCGGTCGACCGAAGCCAGTAGCCCCTCCATCCGGCGCAGGTCGATGGCAGGTGCCGCCTGCCGCCCTTCCAGGGCGAAGACGTGCGCGGGCAGTCGTTCGGCCAAATCAATAAGCGTGGCGTTGGTGTATCCGGCGCGGCGCTTGCGGTCGTTCTGCGTAACCGTCAGCACCGACTCGCCGGGCGTCAGGTAGGCGGGCACCGAATCGCGTCCCCGTTGGTACCGCCCTTCTCGGTCGACAAACTCCGATCCCTTTGCAAAAAACTCCGGCGGCTTCTGATTCATGATGTCGGCAATGGCCTTCAGCGTTGCCCCGGCGATGAGGGCCGCGAAGATGGCCCCTGCAATCGGGTTGCCTGCCGTCGCAAACGCCTGAATCCCGGCCAGCGCCCCCGACATGGCCGTTTGGGTCGCTTTGGCGGCTTGCTCGGACTTCCATGCCTTCAACTTCAGAGCCGCTTCCTCGGCCCGCTGCTGCTCTTGGAGTTTCTCTTTCTCGGCCTGCTGCTCGCGTTCAACTTGCGCTTTCTGAGCTTCGGTACCGACGAAACCCTCCAGATCCGCGGCCTGCCGCTCTTCCAGCGACCGCATTTCGTCTTTGTTGCGCCGGACAGCTTGTTCAGCCAATTCATTGTACCGGGCTGCACTTTCAGCAAAGAAATACGAGGCCGCGGCGGAGGCTGCCGTAAACCCGGCCGTCAGTTTGTCGGCAATCGTGGCCTCTGTGCCCTTGTCCTTAAATTGTTGGTAGGCCGTCAGTACTCCCGCCAGCGCTTTGCCCGTGTTGCCCTCCATGTTGGAAAACAACGAGATGAGGTCCGACAGCATCCGCCGGTTCAATTCTTCAATGCGCTTGACCTTCTCCTCCTCGGTCTTGATCTGCAGATCGGTCGCCTCTTTTTTGGCTTTCAGAACCTGAGTTTCCAGTTTGACTATTTCGTTGCGGGCTTGCCGCTCCTGCTCTATGGTATACTCAGACACCCCCTTAACGCCCTGTTTGATGAGTTCATTTCGGGTATGACCGGCGTTGATTTCGGCCTGAATGCGGAAAATTCGGTCGGTGAGGGTCCGCTGTTCCAACTCGGATTGACGCTTGGCGAATTCGGCTTCAATACGCTCGCGCTCCTGGGACGAACCAGCCCCTGACAACCGGACCGATTTTTCGAAAGCGAGTTCTGCTTCGGCACGGACCGCGAGGCGTTCGCGCTCCAAACCGACGAACTCCTCGTCAAGTTTACGCTGGTCTTCCAGCGACTTCCGGCGCGTTTCAAGGGCTTTCTTCTGGAACTCTTCAAAGGTCTGTTGAACCTCGGAGAGATTCTTGATCGTTGCCTCGTGATCGTCGCGAATGGCCTTCTCTCGTTTCTCCTCGAAGTCAATGACAATACCTTCACGCTCGGCTACCGATTTCTTTTCAAAGGTTGCTTTATCCAACGCAATGCGTTCCTCCGCGTCAAGAATAGCAAGTTCACGCTGAAGACCCTGCTCACGCATTTTAGCCAAGTTCAGGCCGCGGAGGAGGTCTTCATTGTGCCACTGTTTCCGCTTCTCGTTCCCCGTGTTCTCGGTTGCAAGTTGCGTTTTCGAGGTCTTGCCGAGCTGCTTTTCAAACTTTTCCTTGTCGGCCAAAACCTTCGTGTCGGCATCGGAAATTTCTTTCTGCTGTTCAGCAATCCGTTTGCTCCGCGCCTCGAACTCCCGAAGCGCGAGCCGCGCGGCCTGCTGTTCAGTCAGTAGCCCGGCGCTCCCGGATTCGCCGGATAATTTACCGATCTGCTTGCGTACCTCGTCAAGGCCCCCGGCCAGGTCGTAGGATTGAATTTTGAGCGCTGGAAACAGGTCTTTCAGTTCCTGCAATTTGGCCGCGTCCTGCTCGAAAATACTCCGTCGCTTGCCCTCGTTCTGTTCGAGCTGGTAGGCAGCCCGCGCTAACCCAATTCGGGAGGTGTACGAACTATTGGCCGCGTCGATGGCCTTTTTCAGCTCGCCTTCCTTTCCGGCGATGCCGTCAATCCCCTTGAAGTAGTCGGGAAACTGCTGTTGCAATCGCTTCAGCCCTTCGAGGCGTGTTTTCTCGGAAAGTGAGGTATCAAGCACTTGTTTTCCCAATGCGTTCAGTGCCTCTTTCTCGCTACGAAGTTTGACTTCCTGCTCACCCAGTGCCGACGTCACTTCAACGGTCGAGGCTTTCCACGCTTGAAACGCGGTGAAGGCCGTACCGACGGCCAAGGCAATCAGGCCGATGGGGTTGGAAACGAGCGCCGCCGAAAGCCCCCGAACGGCGTAGGTCGTTCCCAGGACGGTGACGCGCATTCCATTAAACGAGGCATTGGCGGCCAGCGTAGCGGCGCTGTTGGCGACCATGGCCGCCCGATAGGTCAGCCAGGCCACAACCGCGGCCTTGACGTACTGACCCGTCCGCTGAACGGCACTGTCGCTACCGAGTAAGGCATTGACCGCATTCCGTCCCCACTCGATAGCCGAAACGCCCGAATCGGTAAAGACCTTCCCGACTCGGTTCATGCCCTGAAACACAGAATCGGACAGATTGGAGATTTGACCAGAAATAGACTTGCTCCGCGCCTCCATGAGGTTTGCGAACTTACCGCCTGCTGCCGATGCCGATTCAATAGCAACCTTCACCTCGGCAAATCCGATGACCCCATTGGCCATATCCTTACGAATCTGGTCCCCGGTTTTACCTGTTGTCTTCTGAAGCAATTCCAACAGCGGTACCCCTGCCTCGGTGAACTGGCGAAGCTCCTGACCGGTCAGCCGGTTTGCCGCCCGGACCTGACCATACGCTAAGGTCAAAAAGGGTAATTTTTCTTTCCCCACGCCCGCGGCGATGTTACCCAGTGCTTCAATCGTTGGGATAAGTTCCTCGGTTGCCACGTTGTAGGCCGACAACTTGACAATCTGTTCCTGCACATCCTGCAAAGTAAAGGGCGTTCGTTTAGCCAGTTCGACGGCCTGAGCCGCAATGAGGTCCGACTTTTCCTTCGACCCCAGTAGCGCCGTGAGCGTAATACCAAAGTCCTGCATGTTGGTGGTCGCCTTCAGGACTTCGCGCCCGAAGGATTGAACGAGGTACCCCGTGAAAACACCCGCGATCAATCCCTGCATACTCCGCATCTGATTGGCCTGTCGCTGGGTTGAACCCGTCAGCGCATCCATTTGCCGTTGCGTTTGAGCAAGTTCCCGGTTGTACTGGCGAATTTGCTGAACAGAGGTAGCCCGGTCGCGGGCTTGTCCCAATTCGCGGTATTTGGCCTGAAGCGATTCGAGTAAGCCCTTTTCACGCTCGTTCTCATTCTTTCGGGCTTTCGAGCGGCGGGCGGACTCCGCGCGCTGACGCTGGGCTTCTTCGGTCAGAAGTTGCTCGATGGAGAGGATAGCCCGAAGTTGTTCCTGAACCGTTGCGGTCCCCTCAGTAAAGGCCTGCAATCGCAGACGAATGTTCTGATCTTCCATGTGGTGCGGAAGTGTCAAAAGTGTTAAACGTGTAGGTCTGGGAAAGAAAGAAATTATTTTTCCAGAGCGACAGGCAGCGTAACCTGTCAGAGAGTCAACCGCTTGTCTAAAGATACATCCCTTTACCTAATGGACAGCGACCGGCGCAGGCTTAACAAGCAAAACGAGGAGGAGTCAGAATCAAAAGTAAACCAATTCGTAAACCTTTGAATAAAAAAGCCAGCTAACACTAAGTTAACTGGCTGTCTATTAACGTGATCCCGTCGGGACTCGAACCCGAAACCTACTGCTTAGAAGGCAGTTGCTCTATCCGATTGAGCTACAGGACCCTGGAACGGCTGTAAAAGTACACCCCAACCCCGGTTGGACCAAACGGGGTCAAGCGCCGAATTGAACGCAAAAAGCCGTTTACCCTTGCAGGTAAACGGCTTTGTCAACGTCGGGGCGGCAGGATTCGAACCTGCGACCTCCTGGTCCCAAACCAGGCGCGATGACCGGACTACGCTACGCCCCGAAAGTCAATGAATGAATGCCTCAATGAGTGAATAAGCTGACGCTGAAGGTAATCACTCATTGAGGCATTCATTCATTGAACTGCGGAGAGAGAGGGATTCGAACCCTCGGTACAGGTTTCCCCGTACGACAGTTTAGCAAACTGCTCCTTTCGGCCACTCAGGCATCTCTCCGAAGCACCCGCTCGTTTTTGGGTGTGCAAATATAGACGGCTGGCCTGGAGTCGCCCAAACGTTTCCGAAAAAAAAGCCGTTCTTGCGCCCCCGTTCGCGTTTCATGACCCATGACCTGGAACCAAGCCCTCGGTCCCGCGGAGTACTTTTTTATCGCCGTCTTCGTGGGGTTTTACGCGTTGTACTTCGCCCGAACGCTCTGGATTGCCAAACGGCTTCGCACCACGGCCCGCTCGGTGGCGCTGAAAGTGGGGGTGCGGGCGGGCGCCCTCGCGTTGCTGCTGATGGCCCTGCTCGATCCTTCGTTTGGCGATGCAGAAAAAGATCTGAATGCCGTCGGGAAGGACGTTTATGTGCTGGTCGACGTATCGCGCTCGATGGACGCCCGCGACGTGCAGCCTTCGCGGCTGGAGAAAGTCAAGTTTGAGTTGCGAAAACTCGTTGAACAGTTGCCCACCAATCGCTTCGGAATTATTCTGTTTTCGTCAGAAGCCTACGTGCACTGCCCGCTCACGTTTGATTCCTCAACGCTAACTCTTTTCTTAGATGCCCTACGCACCGACCTGGTCAGTCGGCAAGGTACCGACCTGGCTCCGGCGCTCGAACTGGCTCTCCAGAAACACCTCGGCAACACGGCGGCCCCCAACACGGCCAAACTCATCATCCTGCTGAGCGACGGGGAAAACTTCGGCAGTGTACCGGCCCGGTTGTTGCGCGAAATCCGGCGGTACGGCATCTCGTTGTTTGCCGTGGGCGTCGGATCCGCGCAGGGCGCACGCATTCCCGTGGCCGACCGCCCCCTGCGCGATCGGGAGGGCCGGGTGGTCATCAGTCGACTCGACGCCGCGGGCCTGCAACGGCTGGTTCGGCAAACCCAGGGTGACTACTTCGTGCTCAACGAACGCCAGAACGAATTTGCCGAACTGACAACGGCCATCAATCGCGTCAGTGGCCGACTCATCGATCGTCGGAAAATCAACGTAACGTCCAACCGGTACTACTATTTTCTCTGGATGGGCCTGGCTCTGTTGGCCCTCGACGTACTCGTCACGGTCCGTACCCTACAGCTCTGATGGCACGCGGCGGCTTGTCCAGGGCGGTTTTCTGCGTACTTTTGGGTTTGTTTTACCGATGGCATCGCTGTTGTTTCACCTGGTCTTCTGGCTGATTAATCAGGGATCGCCCCGGCAGATTCCCGAGCGCAATCAGGCCAAGCGCGAAGCCGAGCAGGCGTATCGGCAGGGCCAGTACCGGATGGCTAGGCAGCGCTACGAGGCCCTTACCCAGGGTTCGATTTTCCCGGAAGTGGGAGTTTTGCTCAATCTGGCCCACGCGTCTTTTTTAGTGGGCGACACGGCCGCGGCCCGGCGTTACTACGCACGCCTGTTTCGCAGCAGTGATGCCCGACTGGCCTCCACGGCTTGGGCGCAGGCGGCGCTCCTCGACGTTCGTTCGGGCGATACGGCGCGGGCCCTCCAGCAACTCCGGCAGGCCCTGACGCTGAATCCCGACAATGAACCGGCCCGGTACAATTACGAGTTTCTTCGGTACCGGTTTCGTCCGCGGGCCCAAACGCCGCCAGCGCCGAAGCCACCTGCGCCGACCAACGCCTCACCACCGCCCGGACGACAGGACGTGCTACGGTCGGAGCAGCGGCGGCAAACGTTGACTCGACTGCGCCGCTACAACCTGACCGAAGCCCAGGCCCAGCAAATTCTGGACGCGCTGAACGCCAACGAAGCCCAATTCATCCAGCAACGGCGACGCCCGGCTTCGGGTACCGCCGAGGTGGAAAAACCCTGGTAATTTTTTCATCAACACCGTTTCATGAAACTATCCGACATCTGCATCGTATCCGCCGTCCGAACGCCCATCGGCAGTTTTGGCGGCGTGCTGTCGCCGCTTTCGGCAATTCAACTGGGGAGTACCGCGATCAATGCCGCCCTCGAACGCGCGGGCGTTGCGGCTTCCGAAGTCGACGAAGTCATCCTGGGTAACGTCTGCTCGGCCAACCTCGGCCAGGCACCCGCCCGGCAAGCCGCCCTCGGCGCGGGACTCGGACCGGAAGTCCGCTGCACGACCGTCAACAAAGTCTGCGCGTCGGGTGCCAAGGCCATCATGTACGCCGCCCAGAGCATTCAACTCGGGCTGGCCGACGTGGTCGTGGCGGGCGGCATGGAAAGCATGAGCAACATTCCGTACTACCTGCCGAAAGCCCGATTTGGCTACAAATACGGCGGGGGTGAACTCGTCGACGGGCTGGAAAAAGACGCCCTGCTCGACGTGTACGACCAGTGCTCGATGGGTGTTTTTGCCGACGCTACCGCCCGGCGCTACGGCATCAGCCGCGAAGCGCAGGACGCCTACGCCGTGCAGTCGTACCGCCGGGCCGAAGCCGCCACGCAGGGTGGCCAGTTTGCGTCCGAGTTGGTACCCGTCGAAGTACCCCAGAAAAAAGGAATGCTGACCGTCAGCGAAGACGAAGAGTACCGCAAGGTGATTTACGACAAAATCCCGACGCTTCGCCCGGTCTTCAGCCCCGAGGGTACCGTCACGGCCGCGAGCAGTTCGCCCATCAACGACGGCGCGGCTGCACTGGTACTCATGAGCCGTGAAAAAGCCGAATCGCTGGGCGTCAAGCCCCTGGCCCGGCTGCTGGGCTACGCCGACGCCGAGCAGGAACCGGCCTGGTTTACGACCACGCCCGCGCAGGCGGTACCCAAAGCCCTCGAACGGGCGGGCGTCCGGGCCGACGAGATCGATTTTTACGAAGTCAACGAAGCCTTTGCCGTCGTGCCGCTGGCATTCAGTCAGTTGCTCGAAGTACCGCAGGAAAAACTCAACGTCTTCGGCGGAGCCGTGGCGCTGGGTCATCCGCTGGGGGCTTCCGGCGCGCGCATCGTCACGACCCTGACGAACGTCCTGCACCAGCACGACGCCCGCCTCGGAGCCGTGGGCATCTGCAACGGCGGCGGCGGCGCTTCGGCGCTGGTGATTGAAAGGTTGTAGGATCGCTGTAAGCTGTAAGCCTTACGCTTTAAGCGGAGTGGGTTAAACGCTTACTTGTTAGCGCATTGCCCGTTTTATTTTTTTCGAGTACAATTAACTCAGCTTAGGGCTTACAGCCAACACGCCATGCATCCACATTCCCTCTCCCGCACCGACTTCCACTTCCCCGGCCAGACGGGCGTCTACCACGGCAAAGTTCGTGACGTGTACGCCTTCGGTGCGTACCTGCTGATGGTGGCCAGCGACCGGATTTCGGCGTTTGACGTCGTCCTGCCGCGGGCCATTCCCGGCAAGGGGCAGGTACTCAACCAGCTCGCTGAGTACTTCCTGCGCGCCACCGCCGACGTGGTGCCCAACTGGCTCCTGGAAGTACCCGATCCCAACGTGAGCTTCGGGTACCGCTGCGACGCGTACCCGGTCGAGATGGTGGTGCGGGGGTACCTGGCGGGTCACGCCTGGCGCACGTACCGCGACAGCGGACGGGTACTCTGCGGGGTACCCCTGCCGGAAGGGCTGTGCGAAAACGACCGACTTCCCGAGCCGCTCCTCACGCCCACGACGAAAGCCCACGAAGGCCACGACGAGGACATTTCCCGCGAGGAAATCCTGGCCCGTGGCCTGGTACCCGAGGCCGAGTACGTCCAGCTCGAAGCGTACGCGCGGGCGCTGTTTCAGCGGGGTACCGAGATGGCCGCCGCGCAGGGTCTGATTCTGGTCGACACGAAGTACGAATTCGGGCGGCGCGACGGGCGGGTGTACCTCATCGACGAAGTGCATACGCCCGATTCGAGCCGGTATTTCTACGCCGAGGGCTACGCCGAGCGCCAGGCGGCCGGACAACCGCAGCGGCAACTGTCGAAGGAATTCGTGCGCGAGTGGCTCATCGCCAACGGCTTTCAGGGCAAAAACGGGCAGACGGTACCCGAGATGTCGGACGAATGGGTCCGGCAAATCAGCAGCCGGTACGTCGAGCTGTTCGAGCGGGTCACGGGGCGTGCGTTCGTGCCCGCCACCGAAACCGACGTGCTGGGCCGCATCGAGGCGAATGTCAATCGTTTGTTATCTTCGCGCGGTCGGCACGAACCGGCTGGCACACGAATTGAGTGAACGGTTTTCACCAACCATTCGCCTTAATCCCAAAACACGCATGGAGTATTCGCTGGAAAAAAACGAACAGTACGCCCTGGTGAACCTGGCCGAAACGAGCCTCGACGCCGCCACGTCGCTCGACCTGGCCAGAGTCGTCGCTTTGCTCTCGCGGGAGGGCTACACCAACCTGATTATGGATTTGAAGGAAGTGCAGTCCATCGAAAACGAAGGCATCACGGTGCTGCGCAAAGCCAACGATTTGTGCCTGCGCGACGAGGGTCTGCTGGTGCTCGTCACGAAGGACGACGAACTCATCGACCGCCTCGACTCCGCCCAGATCCGCGACCTGACCATTCTGCCGACGCTCGAAGAGGCGGTTGATGCTGTGTTTATGAACGAACTCGAAAGTGAATTTCGCGAGGAAGAAGACGATGAGTTTGACTACGGCGGCGAGGGAGAAAGCGAAGGCGGCAGCAGCAGCGGGAGCAACGGTGGTGGTCGGGAAGACGAGTACTGAGTACCCTTCCGTAACTTTCCCGGCGACTCTCGGGTTGCTTCGGTATTCCCTTTTTCACTCTCAGCCTTGACGTTCCAAGTCACCATCCTGGGTTCGGGTTCGGCCACGCCGACACTCGTCCGCAACCCAACTGCCCAGGTACTCTGCCACGAAAACGATTATTTCCTGATCGACTGCGGCGAAGGTACGCAGTTGCAACTCCTGCGTTACAAACTGCGGCCGGGCCGTCTGCGCGGCATTTTCATCAGCCACCTCCACGGCGATCACTACTTCGGGCTGATTGGCCTGCTGACCAGTCTGAGCCTCGGGCAGCGGCAAGACGAGTTGAAGCTGTTCGGTCCGCCCGGCCTGCTGGAAATCCTGAGCCTGCAACTCAAGTACTCCGACGCCCGGCTGACGTACCCGCTGGATTTTCACGAAATCGGCTCGCCCGAACCGGCGCTGATTTTCGAGAACCACCACCTTCAGGTGCGGACGGTGCCCCTTCGGCACCGGATTCACTGCACCGGCTTTGTGTTTGAAGAAAAACCACGCAAGCGCAGCCTAATTCGGGAGCGGTTGCCCGCCGAACTGACCCACGACCAGATTCGGGCACTGAAGGACGGACTCGACGTGCAGTTCGGCGACCGGACGTACGCCAACGCCGAACTCACCACCGACCCGCCCGCTCCCCGGAGCTACGCGTTTTGCTCCGACACGATTTTTCACGAAGCCTTGGCCGACTACGTGCGGGGCGTGGACCTGCTCTACCACGAAGCGACGTTTGGCAACGAACTGCTCAGTCGGGCCGAAAAAACCTTTCACAGCACGGCCCGGCAGGCCGCTCAACTGGCTCAACTGGCGGAGGCGAAGGCGCTGCTCATCGGGCATTTCTCGTCGCGGTACCGCGACGTCACGCCTCTGCTGCGTGAGGCGCAGGCGGTTTTTCCAAACACGCGATTAGCCGAGGAAGGCGAAACCTTCGACGTGTAGGCGCGGCGCATTGGAATTTGCCCGATATTGCCCCCGAACCAAACCTTCTGAACCCCATGAAACGTCTCGTCTGGCTGGTGACGCTGTGCCTGTCTACCACGTCCCTCCTCGCCCAGTCCACGCCCGAAGCCCGAGCGGGCTGGCAACTCGGCGCGCAAGCCTACTCCTTCCGCCTGTTCCCGTTTGCCGAAGCCCTGCGGAAAATCGATAGTTGCGGGCTGAAAAACGTCGAAGCTTATCCCGGCCAGGCCATCGGCGGCGGAGGCGAAGCCAAAATGGATTTCAAGATGAACGCCGCCACCCGGCAGGCGGTGAAGCAACTCGTCAAAGATCGCGGCATGAACCTGGTCGCCTACGGGGTAATCTCGCCGAAGACCGACGAGGATTGGAAAACGTTGTTTGACTTCGCGAAGGACATGGGCATTCCGGTCATCAACTCCGAACCGAGTGTCACCCAGATGCCGCTGGTGAGTCGGCTGGCGCGGGAGTACAAAATCAAAGTCGCCCTGCACAACCACCCGAAGCCCTCGCACTACTGGCACCCGGATTCGGTACTGGCCGTCATCGGCGATAACCCGTACCTCGGAGCCTGCGCCGACATCGGCCACTGGACGCGCTCGGGCCTTAATCCGGTCGAGATGATGAAAAAATTGAACGGCCGCATTCTTTCCATGCACTTCAAAGACCTCGAAGAAAAAGCGCCCAAAACGCACGATGTCGTTTGGGGCACGGGCGTCAACAACATTCCGGCGGTACTGGCCGAGATGAAGCGGCAGAAATTCAAAGGCCCGATTTCGGCGGAGTACGAGTACCACTGGGAAAATAACGGCCCCGAAATCGCCGAGAGCGTGAAGAATTTTAGGCGGATGTATGCGGAGGTGAAGTAACCGTGTGCCTACGCTGCGCGTGGTACACGTGGTGATTCCATTCGCCCAGTAGCTCATGAAGGAAAGATGCAGCCGGGGCGTGCTACAAGCAATTGTGGCACGCCTTTCGCATTTCAAGGTGTTCATGAAGCCCAACTTCGACCTCCCGACCGTCCTCGCCCGCATCGAAGAAGCCATCCGGCCCTACCCGAAAGCCGCCATGTTTGAACTTCGCGAGCGCGGGTACGGATCGCTGTTTGAGCAACTAATGTCCTGCCTGATTTCCATTCGGACGCTCGACGAGGTCAGTTTGCCGGTTTCGGAACGACTCTTCGCCGTCGCCCGGACGCCGGAAGAATTACTCCAGCTTTCGCCCGACCGCCTTGCCCAACTGCTCTACGGCAGTCAGTACCCCGAGCAAAAGGCGTACACGATGCTGGGCATTGCGAAGGTAGCCGTCGAGCAGTACGGCGGTACCCTCCCCGCCGACTACGACCAACTGACGGCCCTGAAGGGCGTCGGTCCGAAGTGCGCGAACCTGGCCCTCGGCGTGGCGACGGGCCAGGCGGCCATCAGCGTGGATATTCACGTACACCGCGTCGTCAATCGTTGGGGGTACGTGCGGGCGAGTACCCCCGAAAAAACCCTGAAGGCGCTCGAAGCTCAGGTACCCGTGGCGCACTGGACGGACATCAATCGGCTGCTGATGCCCTTCGGCAAACACATCTGCACGGGTACCCTGCCGAAGTGCTCGACCTGTCCGGTGCTGGAGTTTTGTGAGCAGGTGGATGTGGAACGGTGGCGGTGAGGAACGGGATTTTGGTTCCATCGGGTACGCAACCAAACACTGAACTGCCATGAGCAACGAGAAATCCGAATCCGAAAAAAACCAGGAAGCCGCCAAACGCGCCATCGGTCCGAACGAAATCGAGGGTCATTCAACCACCGGCATCGACAGCGGGATAGACGCCCCGGATGCGCCGCCGTCTGAGTTGGAAGACGAGTACACGGAAGGCGAAGACGAGCAACCCGCCTCGAACCTGCGGCAGTCGCACCCCAATCGAAATCTTGATAAACCCGATTTGGATAAACCGGCGTATTCGTGAGGTAATTTGAAAAGTTGAAGATGTGCTAAGTTGAAAATGAGTTGACGCGAAAGCCTGCATTCATTTTCAACTTAGCACATCTTCAACTTTTCAAATTACTCTTGGACTCGCCCCGCAAAATCATCCACGTCGACATGGACGCGTTTTATGCGTCGGTTGAGCAGCGTGACCATCCCGAACTGCGAGGTAAGCCGCTGGCCGTGGGTGGTTCGCGGCAGCGGGGCGTGGTGGCGGCGGCGAGTTACGAGGCGCGGGCGTTTGGGGTTCGCTCGGCAATGGCTTCGGTGACGGCCCTGCGCAAGTGCCCGCAATTGCTTTTCGTTCGGCCGCGCTTTGAGGTGTATAAAGCCGTTTCGATGCAGATTCGCGGCATTTTCGCCGAGTACACGCCGCTCATCGAACCGCTCTCGCTCGATGAAGCGTACCTCGACGTCACCGAAAACTTGAAGGGCCTTGCTTCGGCGACGGATATCGCCCGCGAAATCAAAGCGAAAATTCAGGAGCAGACCGGGTTAACGGCCTCGGCGGGGGTTTCGTACAACAAGTTTCTGGCCAAACTCGCCTCCGACTACCGCAAGCCCGACGGGCTGTTCGTCATCAAACCGAGTCAGGGGCTGGCTTTCGTCGAGTCGCTGACGGTCGGGCAGTTTCACGGCATCGGTACGGTTACGGCGGAGAAAATGAACCGGCTCGGCATCTTCACGGGGCTGGATTTGCGGAATCAAACCGAGGAATTTTTGCGTCAGCACTTCGGCAAGGCAGGTGGGTACTACTTCCACATCGCCCGCGCCGTGGACCATCGCCCGGTTAATCCCGACCGGATTCGAAAGTCGGTGGGTTCGGAAAATACCTTTGAGCGCGACCTGGAAACCCGCGCCGAACTCGAAGCCGGCCTCCTCCCCCTGCTCGACGACGTCTGGGGGTACTCCGAGCGGACCCACGTCTTCGGGCGTACCGTCACGCTGAAGGTCAAGTACCTCGATTTCCAGCAAATTACCCGCAGCCGCACGGCGCTCTCGCCCGTGACCGAGCGCGATTTTTTCGAGCGCATCGCCTTCGAGCTGCTTGAACAGATTATTCCGGTGCCCAAGGGCGTGCGCCTGCTGGGTGTTTCGCTCTCGAACCTCGAATCGGGCGAGGCGATGGAAGGCCAGCAACTGACGCTGAACTTTTGATTTCGCGCAAACAAACGAACCGGCACGATTTTGCTGAGGTATCTGCCGAATCAATTCCGCAAATCCATGTCCTACGTCCAAGCCCTCGCGGGCGGCTTTACCGGGGCCGTCGTGCTCAACGGCGTGCACGAAACCGTCCGACAGTTCGTCCCCGAAGCGCCCCGCGTCCACGTCATCGGCGAGCGGGCCGTTTCCCAACTCATCGGTACCGTTACGGGTACCGAACCCGACCCCGACGACCTCTACGTTCCGACGCTCGTCGGTGACTTTTTCGCGAATGGCTGGTACTACAGTTTGATTCACTTCGGTGGCCCTCACCACGCGGTGCGAAACGGTACCCTGCTGGGGCTGGCGGCGGGAATCGGGGCCGTCGCGCTGCCGGGTCCGCTGGGTCTGGGTACCGCACCCGTCAACCGTACACCAACGACCACTGCCATGACCATCGCGTGGTACACCCTCGGCGGCCTGGTGGCGGGTGCGGCGTACCGTTGGCTGACGCGTCGGCAGGTTACATCCCAAGCTCAGGCGGCTTCCTGAGCCTCCCGCAGTAGCGCGTCCCAATCCAGTTTTGCACTCGGCGGCGTATCGGCTTTCAGCACGCGCCGGAAGTACTTCAGCGCCTGCCGGGTGTGTTCGGGTGCCCCCGAGGTAACGGCGTCTTCGGGAATGACGAGCTTGAAATCACGTACGTAGGCCTCGCTGGCGGTAAACTGCACGCAGGCATCGGCGCTGATGCCCGTCAAGACGAGCGTGCGGGCGTGAAGGTACGCCAGCAGCGTGTCGAGCGTCGTGGCGAAAAACGCGGAGTGCTTGGGTTTCAGCACGAAGTAATCCTCCGGGTCAGGCTTTAATTGCTCGACGAGCCGCCGCCCGCGCACGTCGTCGTGCAGGCAATGGTCGATGAGTTCGCGAAAATCGGAGCGCCAGCGGCCGAAATTGTCGTTGACGTACACGACGGCCACGTTGCGTTTTCTGGCCTCCCGCTTGAGCGCGGCGACCCGCTTGCCGATGGCCAGGGTGGGTTTGACGAACGGTTCGCTACCCGGAAATTCAAGGTCGTTGATGAGGTCGATAATCAGAAGCACGACCGGCGAAGAATCCGGGGCATTGCCGTGCAAGTCGTCGCTCTTGGCTTCCATGCGGGATTTGCGTTGATTTGGTTAACGAACCGATTTGTTCAAAACAAATGCCAATCACCCCAAATTACGTTTTGCATGACTCCTGCCCTACTCTTTGCCCTGCTGGCTACGACTCAACCCGCGCCCGCGGTCTGCGTTCCTCAGGTACCCCGCCTTCCCCTTCGTGCTGACTCGACGGGTTTACAAGCGTACGCGGGTATCTACACGTTCCCCGAGGGTACCCCCATCAGTCAGTTCGTCATTAAACTTGAAAAAGGCGAACTGACAGGTGAAGCCGATAGCCACGGCCCGAACAAACTCGTTAAGCAAACCAAGCCCGACACGTTCCAGTCGACCAGTCAGTACGCGTCGATTTTGACCTTCACCCGGGACGCGACGACGCAGGAAATCACCGGTTTCACCATGCAAATCATGGGTCAGGAGCTGATCGCGACAAAGAAAAAGTAGAGGCGTTCACCCTTTTTTGAAAAATTTTACGGCGAGTCTGAAACGGTTTGTTACTCGCTCGTCCGAAACGATGCTTCGGACGAGTTTTCATTTTCTGGCTCGTCGAACCGTAAATCGAAAACGCCTCGAAGACGTATTTTCACTTTTTAACGCAAATAATTCGATTTTATAACCTGAGTTAGCGCATTTTCACCAATTCAGCGTTTGGAACAATTTCAAGACCAATTTTTACTGAGTTCAGAATTGAATTTGACCAAGATTTTATTTCGCGATTTGGAATTTTAGCCAAATTTTTTCTTTCTTATTTTAGCCGACCGATTCTAATCCAGAAGCGTTTCCTTGAAACACCTTTAGATTCTACGGCGTTTGCCTTCCCACGTTAAAACCTGTTCTGCCATGACCGGCTCCTCCGACCAGCATCACCCCGGATTGTACCGCCCCGAGTTTGAGCATGACGCCTGCGGCATTGGCTTCACGGCCAGTCTGAAGGGTCGCAAGTCGCATAAAATCGTGCGCGACGCGATCACGATGCTCGAACGGATGGACCACCGCGGGGCCTGCGGCTGCGACCCAAATTCGGGCGACGGCGCGGGGATCCTGCTCCAGATTCCCCATGAATTTTTCCTGGAAGAGTGCGCGAAACTCGGCATCACGCTCCCTGCCTCGGGGTACTACGGCGTGGGGATGGTGTTTTTCCCGAAAGACGAAGCCGTGCGGCTCGAATGCAAGGAAATCATGCACCGGCAGAGCATGCGGATGGGGTTGGAAATCATGGGGTACCGGGTGGTACCCGTCGATAACTCGGACATTCAGGGGGCTGATTCGGGCAACGCCGAGCCGCAGATGGAGCAGCTTTTCATTCGCCGCCCCGCTCACCTGACCGACGAACTCGACTTTGAGCGCAAGCTGTACGTCTTCCGGCAATACGTCACGCGCGTCATCAACGAGTCGGTGAAGGGCGTCAACGAGAAGTTTTACTTTTCCTCGCTCTCGACCCGGACGATTATTTACAAGGGCATGCTCACCACGATGCAGACCCTGCCCTACTTCCCCGACCTCTCGAACCCCTCGGTGACTTCGGCGTTTGCCATCGTCCACAGCCGGTTTTCGACGAATACCTTCCCCGAATGGAAGCTGGCGCAGCCCTTCCGGTTCATCGCCCACAACGGCGAAATCAACACGGTGAAGGGTAACGTGAGTTGGTTCAAGGCCACGTCGGCGCTGTTTGAGTCGAATAATTTCACACCCGAAGAAATCGAAATCATCCGCGGAGCCATCTGCCCGCCCGGCCAGTCGGACTCGGCCATGCTCGACAACGCCATCGAGTTGCTGTACCTCGCCGGGCGTTCGCTGCCGCACGTGATGATGATGCTGATTCCCGAAGCCTGGGACGGCAACGAGCAAATGGATCCGCAGCGCCGGGCGTTCTACGAGTACCACGCCGCGCTGATGGAACCCTGGGACGGTCCGGCCTCGATTTCGTTTACCGACGGCAAACTCATCGGCGCGACGCTCGACCGCAACGGCCTGCGCCCGAGCCGGTTCTGGGTACTCGACGACGACACGGTCATCATGGCTTCCGAAGCGGGGGTACTCGACGTCGACCAGGCGCGGGTCGTCTCGAAAGGTCGCCTGCAACCGGGGCGAATGTTCGTCGTCGACATGGAGCAGGGCCGCATCATTCCCGACGAGGAGTTGAAAGCAGAAATCTGCAACCGCCACCCGTACCAGGACTGGATCAAGGAGTACAAAATTCGCCTCGAAGACCTGCCCGAACCGGCGACGGAGTGGAATTCACCCTACGAAAAAGACCTGCTCGTGCGCCAGCAGGCCTTCGGTTTCACGAGCGAAGACCTCCGCGTGGTCCTTGCGCAAATGGTCGAAACGGGTAAGGAAGCCCTCGGGTCGATGGGCGTCGACACGCCGCTGGCGATTCTGTCTGACCAAAGCCAGCACCTGAGCTATTACTTCAAGCAGTTGTTTGCCCAGGTCACCAACCCGCCGATCGACCCGATCCGCGAGCGGGCCATCATGTCGCTCATCAGCTACGTGGGCGGCTACGGCAACATCCTCAGCGAGTCGCCCGAGCACTGCAAGGTACTCGAACTGGTGCAGCCCGTACTCAGCAACCGCGAACTGGAGAAAATTCGGAACATCGACACGAAGCACTTCACGAACAAGACGATTTACGCCACGTTCCGGGCCAACGGGGGCACCGATTCGCTGAAAAAATCGCTCGAACGCATCTGCCGGTACGCCGAGGATGCCGTCAACGACGACTACCAGATCATCACGATTTCTGACCGCGGCGTCGACTCCAACCACGCCCCGATTCCCTCGCTCCTGGCGACGTCAGCGGTACACCAGCACCTCATCCGGCAGGGCTTGCGGGCGAAAGTCGGGCTGATCGTAGAGGCGGGTGACGTCTGGGAAACGCACCACTTCGCCACGCTCATCGGCTTCGGCGCGGCGGCGGTGAATCCGTACATGGCCTTCGAGACGATTGCGAACATGCAGGAAAAAAGCCTGATTCAGGTGGACCTGCCCTTGAAGCAATTGTTCAAAAACTACGTCAAGGCCGTCAACGGTGAGTTGCTCAAGATTTTCTCGAAAATGGGCATCTCGACGCTCCAGAGCTACCAGGGCGCGCAGATTTTCGAGGCGCTCGGGCTGTCGCGGAGCGTCGTCAACGAGTACTTCACGGGTACCGTTTCGCGCATCGGCGGGCTGACGATTGAGGGCATTCAGAAGGAAGTCATCGTTCGGCACAAACTCGCCTTCCCCGAGACGCCGGTACCCAACCCGCGCCTCGAAGTCGGCGGCGTGTACCAGTGGAAACACCGCGGCGAGTACCACCTCTTCAACCCGACAACCATCCACGCCCTTCAGGAAGCGACGAAGCGCGGTGATTACGGGCTTTACAAAAAATACGCGAAAGCCGTTGACGATCAGACCGAAAAGGCGGCCACGCTGCGGGGGTTGCTGAAACTGAAAAAGTCGAAAACCCCGGTACCGCTGGACGAAGTCGAATCCGTCGACAGCATTCTGACGCGCTTCGCGACGGGGGCCATGTCGTTCGGCTCAATCAGCTACGAAGCCCACACGACGCTGGCGATTGCGATGAACCGCATCGGCGGAAAGTCGAACACGGGCGAAGGCGGCGAAGATCCGAAGCGCTTCGTGCCCCTGCCCAATGGTGACTCGATGAACTCGGCCATCAAGCAGGTAGCCTCGGGGCGGTTTGGGGTTACGATGGAGTACCTCACGAACGCGAAGGAACTGCAAATCAAGATGGCGCAGGGCGCGAAGCCCGGCGAGGGAGGGCAGTTGCCCGGCCACAAAGTCGACGCCTGGATTGGCAAAACGCGCCACTCCACGCCCGGCGTGGGCCTGATTTCGCCCCCGCCCCACCACGACATTTACTCAATTGAGGATCTGGCTCAGTTGATTTTCGACCTCAAAAACGCCAACCGCGACGCCCGGATTTCGGTGAAACTCGTCTCGGAAGCGGGCGTGGGTACCGTGGCGGCGGGCGTGGCCAAGGCGCACGCCGACCACATCCTCATCGCCGGGCACGACGGGGGTACCGGCGCCTCGCCGCTCTCCTCGATTCGGCACGCCGGGCTGCCCTGGGAACTCGGACTGGCCGAAACACATCAGACGCTGGTACGGAACAAACTCCGCGGGCGCGTCACGATTCAGACCGACGGGCAGCTCAAGACGGGCAAGGACATCATCATCGCCACCCTGCTCGGGGCCGAGGAATGGGGCGTGGCCACGGCGGCGCTCGTCACGATGGGCTGCATCATGATGCGGAAGTGCCACCTGAACACCTGCCCGGTGGGCGTCGCGACGCAGAATCCCGAACTGCGACAACTGTTCACGGGCGAAGCCGACCACGTCGTGAATCTGTTCCGTTTCCTGGCGACCGAGGTACGCGAGTACATGGCCGAACTAGGTTTCCGGACGATCAACGAAATGGTCGGTCAGGTGGACCGCCTCGAAAAGCGCGAAAACGTGCAGCACTGGAAGTACCAGTCCCTCGACCTCTCGGCGATTTTGTACAAAGAACCGCTCTCGCTCGACGTGGCGCTTTACAAGCAGGAAGAACAGGACCACGGCATCGACGGGCAACTGGACTGGAAACTCATCGAAGCCGCGAAACCCGCGCTCGAATCGGGCGAGGCCGTGTCCGCCGAGTTCGACGTCATCAACGTCGACCGTACGATTGGGACCATGCTCTCCAACGAACTCACGAAAGTCTACGGCGCGAAGGGCCTTCCGGCGGGGACCGTGCATTTCAAATTTCGGGGTACCGCCGGGCAGAGTTTCGGCGCGTTTGCCACGAACGGCATGACGCTCGAACTCGAAGGCGACGCCAACGACTACGTCGGCAAGGGCCTCTGCGGGGCGCAACTCATCATGTATCCCGACCGCAAGGCCACGTTCGTTCCCACGAAAAACTCTATCGTCGGTAACGTCTCTTTTTACGGCGCGACGGCGGGCGAGGCGTACCTGCGTGGCATGGCTGGGGAACGCTTCTGCGTGCGAAACTCGGGCGCGAAGGTCGTCGTGGAAGGCATCGGCGATCACGGCTGCGAGTACATGACGGGCGGCGTGGTCGTGATTCTGGGCGAAACGGGTCGCAACTTCGCCGCGGGCATGAGCGGCGGCGTAGCCTACGTCTGGGACAAGGCGGGCGACTTCGCCAGCAAGGTCAACCCGGAAATGGTGGCGCTCGAAACGCTCACGCCCGAAGACGAAAACATCCTGCGGCTGTTCGTCGAAAAGCACGCGGAGTTGGCGCACTCGAAAGTCGCCGAGAAGCTCCTGGCGGACTGGTCGAACGCCGTCGGACAGTTCGTGAAAGTTATGCCGCAGGACTTCAAGCGGGCCCTCGAAAGCCGGGGTATCGCACTGGCCGAGCAGATCGAAAACAAGGAAATCGTGTACGGCGATTTTGTGGCGGAGGTGAAGTAACTTGTTAAAAAATCAACGCCCATTAGCCATGTCTGTCCTCGAACTTAAAACCAAGTTTCATCAACTCATCGACCGAATCGACGACGAAAAGCAGTTGGAAGCGCTGTACGGCTTCGTAGCTGAACAAACGTTGGAGGCGCGGGAAGCCCACCAACTTTCTGAAGAGGAGGTAACGCGCATCAAATCGTCGTTAGCCAAATTGGAACGGGGCGAGGGCATCCCGCATGAAATGGTCATGGCCGAAGTACGCGAATGGCTAAAAAAATAACGTGGTCGCCGGACGCGCGGGAAGAGTTCAAAACGATTCTCGACTACTTGTTGACGGAATGGTCCGAATCGTTTGCGGAACGCTTCTCTGAAGAGGTCAGTCGAAAAATAGATTTGCTCACTGAGCAGCCTTTCATGGGTAAAGCGACCGATTTATTGAGCAGCGTACGCTTCATCTCGATCAACCGGCAATACACGCTTTATTACGTCGTCTTGGATGATTCCATCTGGATTGCGAACCTGATTCACGCCAATAAAAAGCGTTAAAAACGCCAACCGATTTCCACCATGGGCAAACCAACCGGCTTCCTTGAATACACCCGCGAAACCCCGAAAAAGCGCGACGCCACCGAGCGCGTGCACGACTACCGGGAAATCGACATCGACCTGAGCGACGAAAAAACCACCGCGCAGGCGGCCCGCTGCATGGACTGCGGCACGCCGTTCTGCCACAGCGGTTGTCCGCTGGGCAACATCATCCCGGAGTTCAACGACGCCGTCTACGAGCAGAACTGGGGTTACGCCTACGAAATCCTGAGTTCGACCAACAATTTTCCCGAGTTCACGGGCCGCATCTGCCCGGCTCCCTGCGAGTCGAGCTGCGTGCTGGGCATCAACAAACCGCCCGTGACCATCGAGTACATCGAAAAGTCGATCATCGAACACGCTTTCGCCAACGGCCTCGTGCAACCGAAAATCCCAGCGAAGCGAACGGGCAAAAAAGTCGCCGTCGTCGGCTCGGGACCGGCGGGGATGGCCGCGGCGGCGCAACTGAACCAGGCCGGGCACACGGTCACGGTCTTCGAGCGGGCCGACCAGATTGGCGGGTTGCTGCGGTACGGCATCCCGGATTTTAAGCTCGAAAAATGGGTCGTGCAGCGGCGGGTGGACGTGATGGTGGAGGAAGGCGTACACTTCCGCACGGGCGTCAACGTCGGCAGTGACCAACTCAAAACCGACGAACTCCTCGAAGACTTTGACCTCGTCGTGCTCACCGGCGGCTCGACGGTACCCCGTGGCGTGCCCGTGCCCGGTTGGGAGCAGTACCTCGGCAAGGGCATCTACCCGGCGATGGAATTCCTGAGCCAGCAAAACAAGCGGGTTTCGGGCATCGAACGCGCCGTGGACCACCGGGGAGTCCGGTACGAAAACGGCGAATTGTCCGCCGAAGGCAAGCACGTGGTCGTGATCGGCGGCGGCGATACGGGTTCGGACTGCGTGGGTACCTCCAACCGTCACGAAGCGGCCAGCATCACGCAAATCGAACTCCTCCCCGAGCCGCCCGCCCAGCGCGACGCGAGTACCCCCTGGCCCAACTGGCCGATGATGAAACGGACCTCCACCTCGCACGAGGAAGGCTGCGAACGCCACTGGTCCATCCAAACGAAGGAATTCCTCGGCGACGGCGAGCGCCTGACGCACCTCCGCATCGTGGATTTGGGCTGGAAGTCGACTAACGGCAAGATGAGTTTTGACGAACTGCCTGGTACCGAGCGGACCATTCCCTGCGACCTGGCGCTCATCGCCGCGGGCTTCCTGCACCCCCAGCGTGAAGGGCTGCTCGACCAGCTCGCCGAGCGCGGGCTGGAATTCGACGAGCGCGGCAACGTGAAAACGCGGGAGTACCAGACGGGCATCCCGAAGGTCTTCGCCGCGGGCGACCTGCGCCGCGGGCAGTCGCTCGTGGTCTGGGCCATCAGCGAAGGCCGGGAAGCCGCCCGCGCGGCGGACTGCTGGCTCAACGGGGGTACCTCCAATCTGGAAGCCAAAGCCCGCTCGCTGTTCGCGACGGTTTGACGAGATTCCACTTTCCCTCTCGTAGCCGCCCGAGTCGAAACCGGGCGGCTTTTCTATTTGTCACGCTCTGAGCCTGTCGAAGCGCCGAACCAAGGCGCGCTTCGACAGGCTCAGCGTGATAAAAGCTACACAGGTCCAGAAACAGTATTTCCCTACCTTTGGCCCAAAGCCCAATCGAATGGAATTCCTCAAATCGAGCCGCCTTAACGACCTACGTTACGAAATCCGGGGGCCGGTGTACGAAAAAGCCCTCGAACTCGAATCGCAGGGGTACCGAATCATCAAGCTCAACATTGGCAACCCGGCCCCCTTCGGCTTCGACGCCCCCGACGAGATCATCCACGACATGATCGTCAACATCCGCGACGCCCAGGGCTACGCCGATTCGCGGGGGCTGTTTGCAGCGCGCAAGGCGGTCATGCACTACACCCAGAGCCGGGGCATCCGGGGCGTGACCATCGAAGACGTGTACATCGGCAACGGCGTTAGCGAATTGATTCTGCTCTCGATGCAGGCGCTGCTCGACGCGGGCGACGAAATCCTGGTCCCCTCACCCGACTACCCGCTCTGGACCACCGCCGTGGCGCTCTCGGGCGGCAAACCGGTACACTACCTCTGTGACGAACAAGCAGACTGGAACCCCGACCTGCGCGACCTCGAACGCAAAATCACCCCACGCACGAAGGGCATCGTCCTCATCAACCCCAACAACCCGACCGGGGCGGTCTACACCCGCGAAACGCTCGAAGGCATCGCCCGGCTGGCCGAGCGCCACGGGCTGATCGTGTTCTCGGACGAGATTTACGACAAAATTCTCTACGACGGGGCCGTGCACATCCCGATGGCTTCGCTCGTCGAGGAAACGCTCTGCATCACCTTCGGCGGACTGTCGAAAAACTACCGGGCGGCCGGTTTTCGCGGCGGCTGGCTGATTCTGAGCGGGGCCAAAAAACGGGCGAAATCGTACCTCGAAGGCCTCACGCTGCTCGCCAGCCTGCGGCTCTGCGGCAACGTACCGGCGCAGTTTGCCATTCAAACGGCCCTCGGTGGGTACCAGAGCATCGACGACCTGGTGCTGCCGAGCGGGCGCCTGCACAAGCAGATGCAACTGGCCTACGAGCGTGTCACGGCCATTCCGGGCGTGACCTGCGTCAAGCCGAAGGGCGCGCTGTACCTGTTTCCGAAAATTGACCTGAAACAGTTCACGTTTGAAAACGACGAACAATTCGTGCTCGATTTGCTCGTCAACCAGCGGGTGCTGCTCGTGCCGGGTACCGGGTTCAACTACGTCAAGGACGACCACTTCCGCATCGTGTTCCTGCCGACGGTCGAGGAATTGAGTCTGGCGATGGACCGGATTGAGGCGTTTTTGAATGGGTCGCGTCGGACGGAAACCAAAAAAGTCGAACTTGGGGCCAACGAGCCGGTCAGCGAAGCCAAGGCCTGACCGGGTACTTCCCACCCATGAACGACCCGCAATCCTTCGCGCTGCAAAAAAAGCAGCAGCTTTTTCTCGTCCTGAGCGGCATTTTCCTGACCAACGCGCTCGTCGCCGAAATCATCGGAGCCAAGATTTTCTCGATTGAAGCCCTGCTCGGGGTACCTCCGGCGCAGATTTCGATGCCTGGCGGTTTCAAGCTCGACTTCAACCTCGCCGCCGGGGCCGTCAACTGGCCACTGGTCTTCGTCACCTCCGACGTCATCAACGAGTACTACGGCCGGGCGGGCGTCAAGCGGATTTCGTACCTGACGGCCCTTTTCATCGCCTACAGCTTCCTCATCATTTTCGTCGCCACGCTGCTGCCGCCCGCACCGTTTTGGGTGGACATCAACGCCCAACCCGCCGGGTTCGACATCGACTACGCCTTCGGCAAAATCTTCCGGCAGGGCATGGGCATCATCCTGGGTTCGATTTCCGCCTTTCTCGTGGCGCAACTCCTCGACGCCAGCGTCTTTGCTTGGCTGCGGCGTAAGTCGGGCAACCGCAAAATCTGGCTCCGCGCCACGGGCAGTACCGTTGTGAGTCAGTTGGTCGATACGTTCGTGGTGCTGACCGTCGCGTTTTACCTATTCGGCAACTGGTCACTGATCCAGGTGTTTTCAGTGGGGATCATCAACTACTCCTACAAATTCGTCGTGGCGGTACTCATGACGCCCGTCATCTACCTCGCGCATTACCTCATCGACCGGTACCTCGGCATTGCGCACGCCAAGCAATTGTCGGAAGAAGCGGCGGGGGAAATTCCGACGGCCTTGTGAGGGTAGTGATTCCGGTGTGTTCCGCCACTGATTTTCGACGGTAAATTTTTCGAGGCAGGCAACCTTTTGCCTGGAGATGTCGAGTAGGAGATTGATTGCTGTATCCTCCTCACCCTCAACACCCCAAGCCAATGAAAACCCCTGCCTCCTTCGGCTACGCGTTCGTAGCCAGTCTCCTCACTTTGTCCGCCTGCGACAACACCGACGACACGCCACCCGCGCCGCAATTTGATGTGGCGACTGCCACCACTCCGCTGGGTACCGTCCTGACGGGCGAAGGCGGCAGGACGCTTTATTTTTTTACGAAAGACGTGGCCGGTATCTCCGCCTGCGAAGGCAACTGCCTGACGAACTGGCCCGTGTTTTACAAAGAATCGCCGAATCTCGGTCAGGGCTTAGCCATCGCTGATTTTGCCACTATCACCCGCGCCGATGGTACCAAGCAAAATACCTTCCGGGGCTGGCCGCTGTACTACTTCAAAAACGACGCCGCCGCGGGCGAAACGAAGGGCGAAAACGTGGGCGGCGTGTGGTACGTGGCCCGGCCGCGCTTCAGCGTCATGCTGGCCTCGACACAGTTGAAAGGGAACAATGGAAAAAATTACGTCGTCAGCTCAACGGGTGCGTACACCGAAGGTACTGGCGAAACGACCTACCTCGTCGATAGCCTTGGCCGGACGCTGTACGCTTTCGCACCGGACAAAAACCTCAAAAACACCTACACCAAGCAGGATTTCAGCAACAACGCAACCTGGCCGTTGGCCGAGTTTGGGGCGACGAACATCCCTTCCAGTCTGAACGCGGCGGATTTTAGTACCCTTACGGTGTTTGGCCGGAAGCAACTGACCTACAAAGGCTGGCCGCTGTACTACTTCGGGCAAGACGGCGGTGTGCGCGGGGCCAACAAGGGCGTGAGCGTACCGCAGCCCGGTGTCTGGCCAATTGTGAACGCGAGTACGCCCGTAGCCCCGCAGTAATTTTCTCCTGAACTGATTTTGCGCAGACGTTCGCGGGTGAGGTGAAACCATCCGCGAACGTCTGCGCGACTGATTTTCCAAGCCGTGGGGTACGGCTTTTTTGCCTGCTGCCAGCCACCGTTTCCGTTTTCATGCGCATTCTCTGGACGTACCTCCGCCCCCACCGCAACCTGATTCTGCTCTCGCTGCTACTGGCGGGCATTAGTCAGATTCTGACGATGGTCGACCCGCTCATTTTCGGCAAAATCATCGACGAATACGCCACCCGACCGGCCACGCGTCCCGAGGCCGAACTGGTCCGCGGCGTGCTGTACTGGCTCGGCATCGCGCTTGTCGTGGCGGTACTCGCTCGGCTGGCGAAGGCTTTTCAGGAGTACGTCACGCGGCTCGTCGTGCAGCGGTTTGGCAATCAGGTCTTCAACGACGGGCTGAAGCAAACCCTTCGGCTCTCGTTTCAGGAGTACGAAGAGCAGCGCAGCGGCGAGACGCTGGCCGTGCTCCAGAAGGTGCGCACCGACACCGAAAAATTCATCAATGCCTTCATCAACGTGCTGTTTTCGTCGGCGGTAGGCATTGGGTTTCTGGTCTGGTATGCCGTCACGAAGCACTGGGCGCTGATTCCGATTTTTCTGATTGGCGTCGGGCTGCTCGGCGGGCTGACGGGGTTGCTGAGCAAGCAGATCAAAACCGTGCAGCGCTCGATCAACCGCGAAACCGTCAAGCTCTCGGGCGCGATTACCGAATCGTTGCGCAACATCGAACTCGTCAAAAGCCTCGGGCTGACTTTTCCCGAAATCCGGCGGCTACGCGATTACACCCAACAGATTTTTGATCTGGAAATGACCAAAGTGAGGCAGGTGCGGACGCTCTCGTTTTTGCAGGGTACCATCCTGAGCGTACTCAAGCAGTCGATTTTGTTTGCCCTGCTCTGGCTCATTTTCCGCGACGTACTCACGACGGGCGAACTCATCGCGATGCAGTTCATCTCCACGGCCATCTTCGTGCCCTTGCAGGATTTGGGTACCATCATTCTCTCCTACCGCGAAGCCGAATCCTCGCTGTTGCTCTTCGACCACCTGATGCAACAGCCCATCGAGCGGCGGCCCGAGGAACCGACCGATTTCGGGCTGCTCGACCGACTGCGGTTTGAGCGCGTGGTGTTTCGGCACAAAACCGCGCTGGAAAACGCCCTCGATGGCATTTCGTTCGAGGTCGGGCTGGGGGAAACCGTGGCCTTCGTCGGTCCGTCGGGGTCGGGAAAATCGACCTTGGTCAAGTTGCTGGTCGGGCTGTACCGGCCGGTGGCGGGTCAGATTTTCTTCAACGACATCCCCGCCACCGACATCCGTTACAACGTGCTGCGGCGGCAGATCGGCTTCGTCACGCAGGACACGCAGTTGTTTGCCGGTACCATCAAGCAAAACCTGCTGTTCGTCAAGCCCGACGCCACCGACGCCGAAGTACGCGAAGCGCTCCACAAAGCTTCCTGCGACGCGCTGCTGGCCCGCTCACCGCGGGGCATCGACACGGTACTCGGCGAAAGCGGACTGAAACTTTCGGGCGGCGAGCGCCAGCGGATTTCCATCGCCCGGGCGCTGATCCGGCACCCGCGGCTCCTGATTTTTGACGAAGCGACTTCGGCGCTCGACTCGCTCACGGAGGAAGTCATCACCGACACGATCCGGCGCATTTCCGCACTCCGCGAGCAGATTACGATTCTCATCGCCCACCGGCTTTCCACGATCCTCCACGCCGACCGCATCATCGTGCTCGAACGCGGGCACGTCGCCGAGACGGGTACCCACGACGAACTCGTCCGGAAAAAAGGATTGTACTACGCGATGTGGCGGCAGCAGATTGGCGAACGGCGAACGGTACCCGAACTGATTAGCTGAGCTGCGCCCGCCGCCAGTGGTCGAGGACGAGGGCCGTGGCGATGCCTGCATTCAGCGATTCGGCCCCACCGAAGCGGGGAATCGTGATGCGATGGGTGACGGATTTCGCCACGAATTCACCAATTCCATTCGATTCATTTCCGATCACAACGTACCCCGACGGGGCCAGCGTCGTGCGGTGCAGGTTTTCGCCGTCAAGAAACGTACCGTACACCGGACTTTCGACGTTTTCAGCCAAATACCGTGGCAGGTCGGTGTAGAACATCCGAACCCGAGTGAACGAACCCATGCTGGCGGCGATGACCTTCGGGTTGGTCCAGTCGACGGTCGTCTCCGAACACACGACTTTCGTCAGTCCGTACCAGTCGGCGATGCGCAGGATGGTACCGAGGTTGCCGGGGTCGCGCAGGTCGTCGAGGACGAGGACCAGTTCCCCGGCTTCGGCGCGGAGCGGGCGGTTTTCGGGAATGCGGACGACGGCCAGCGCCGCGTCGTTGGTCTGAAGGGTACCAATGCGTTCGAGATCGGCGGGGCGGACTTCCTCGACGGGTACCGAAAGCGGCCGGAGGAGCGATTGATTTTCAGCTTGAAACGCCGCCGTCACGAAAACCGCGTCGACCGCCCAGCCCGAAGCGAGTACCTCCCGCACGTTTTTGGCTCCTTCGACCAGGAACGCGCCGGTTTCCTGCCGGTTCTTTTTTTGGTGAAGCGAGCGAACGTACTTTTGCCCCTGTTGCGAAATCATTCCTGCGAGTTGACTATCCGTTTTTTCTTTGTTTTTCTTGTCAGCCTGGCTCGTAAAACCCCCAACCCCCTGAAGGAGGCTTTCGTTGGCGAGTTTCTTCAGGCAGGAAAGCCCCGTTCAGGGGGTTGGGGGTACGCCATCCTGACCCTGAGCGGGCTGCTGATGGGCTGCACCCGCGAGTTTTCGCTGGAACGAGGCGAATTTCTGCTTGTCGGGCAGTCGGTCAAAGGTAACAAACAAATCCGCAGCGATGAGTTGGAGGCGCTTCTGCCCCAGCGGCCCAACCGAACCTTCCTCTTTCCAACCGTCACGCCCTTCCTGGGGTTGTACCAACTGTTTAGCCGAGGTTACAACCGCGAACGGGTTCGGACGCAAATCCAGCAACTGGAAGCAGATTTTCAACGACAGAATCTGCTGCTCGAAGCCGACGCCAAAGCGCAGAACAAACTGCGCACCCGGTACGAAAAGCGACGCGGTCGCTTGCAACGAAAACTGGAGGAAGGCAACTGGGGTATGCGCGTGCTGGGCGAACCACCCGCAACCATCACCGAGCAGGAAGCCCGACTCAACGCCACCAAGCTCCGCAACTACTTGTTTAACAAGGGATTCTTCTTCGGCGACGTTCGTTACGTGCTCGACACACTCGACCCTTTCGGTAACCGGAGCCGGGCGCGCGTGGTGTACACGATTACGGAAAACGAGCCGACGGTCATCGACACGATTCGGCGGACCATCGCCGATGCCCGTGTGGATAGTTTGGTGGGAGCCCTCGAAAACGATTTACCCGTCAAACCGGGCGTACGCTACAACGACCAGTTGCTCGACGCCGAGCGCAACCAGATTGATTTTCACCTGCGCGACAACGGGTACTACGGTTTCGACAAAGCACTGATTCGCTACAACGTCTACGCCGATACGAGCGCGCAGGCGCGGTTTCGGGCCGACTCGCTGCTGGGCAAACCCCGCCGCGCCAATCTCGAACTGCTCATTCGCAACCCGCCCCGGCAACCGAGCCTGCCGTACTACCGCATTGGGCCGGTGCGGCTCGTCATTGACGGCTCGACGCCCGAGGTACCCAACCCGCCCCGCGACACGCTCGTGCGCGGTGATGTCAGCTACATTTTTATCGGCAAATCCTACTCGCCCCGCCTGCTTGACTCAAAATTAAAACTACGTCCCGGCGAACCGTACAGCCTGACCAAGACCAATGAAACCCAGCGGCTGCTGGGTACCCTCGACCAGTTCAATTTTCCGTCCATCACGTTCCAGGTCGCCGGGGATTCGACCGACCGGCGGCTGAACCCGACCATCGTGGCCCGGCCGCTCGACAAGTACCAGGTGTCGAGCGAGGCGGGCCTGAACGTGTTTCAAGGATTGCCCGGACCGTTTCTGAACGGCTCGCTACGGATTCGCAACATCCTTGGTGGTCTGGAGGCGCTTGAAATTGCAGGCCGGGGGGGATTTGAAGGGCAAACGGGTTTTCTGCTGATCAGTGAGGAGCGTCCGCGTCCGTACCTGAGTTTCGAGGCGGGCCTAAACGTGTCGCTGCTTTTTCCGCAGATTCTGTTTCCGGGCAACTACCGGTTTCGGTTCAACAGCTCGAACCCGCGCACGCAGCTCGGGCTGGGTTTTAATTACACCGACCGACCCGACTACCGACGGACGAACTTCAAACTGGCCATGAGCTACGCCTGGCAGACTTCGCCCAAGAAAACGTTTTTGCTTTCGGTCTTCGACGCCAACCTGATTTCGACGCAACAGATTTCCCGCGAGTTCAAAACGTACCTCGACAGCCTGTACGGAAATTTTGGCAACCCCCTGGTTTTCAACTTTCAGGATCTGTTTGTCTCCAGCGTCAGTGGCAGTTACGTCTACAGCGATAACGTCGTGGGGAACGTACGCCGGGCGCGGTACTTCCGGCTGTTCCTTGAATCGGGTGGGACGACGCTCAACCTGCTGCCCGCCGTCAACGACGGCGGAACCCGGGAGTTCGGGTTTCTCAAAAACGTGTTTGGACGCGACAGCATGCAGTTTTTTCGGTTCGTGAAGGTCAACACGGACTTCCGCTACTACTACCCGCTGAGCCGGTCGGGGCGCTCGCTCCTCGCCACGCGGCTGAACCTCGGCGGGGTGTACGGGTACAACGACCGCCTCCACGCCGTTCCGTACGAAAAGTACTTCTTCATCGGCGGTCCGGCCAGTCTGCGGGCCTGGCGACCGCGCCGCCTCGGGCCCGGTTCGTACGCCGTGCCGAACAAGGACGGAACCGTGAATTACAACGTCGAGCAGGCCGGAAACCTCATTCTGGAACTGAGCGCCGAGTACCGCTTCCACCTCTTCCGGTTTGGGGGCGATTTCAACGGCGCGTTTTTCGTTGACGCGGGCAACATCTGGAATTTCCGCAACAGCAACTTCGGTAAACCCGGCGGAGCCATTGGCCCCGGTTTCATTCGTGACCTGGCCGTGGGCACCGGGGCGGGCATCCGCTTCGATTTGTCGTTTTTCGTTTTGCGCGCCGACTGGGGCGTGAAGGTTTTCGACCCGGCCCAGCCCCTAGGCCAGCGCTACGTGCTCAACGCGTTTTCGCTGCGCCGCGGCAGCGAGTACCGGACCAACTTCAACTTTGCCATCGGGTACCCGTTTTAAGGAGTGGCCCGCTGGCTTCAACTCCCTATGCCATTCTGTCAGCCGACGGCGAAAACTTTCGTACTTTTGTGGCCTTGCACTGGAAACTGAACTTGTGAAAACGCTCGATATCCTCACCGACGCCGACAAAGAAACCCTGGACCTGCCCCGCTTGCTCGAAAACGAACCGGCGCGGGACGGCCAGAAAAAGCTGTACATCGAAAGCTACGGCTGCCAAATGAATTTTTCGGACAGCGAAATCGTCGCGTCCATCCTCCGCGAACAGGGCTTCGCCGCTACCTCCAACCTCGACGAGGCCCACGTCATCCTACTCAACACCTGCGCCATCCGCGACAACGCCGAGCAGAAAGTTCGCAACCGCCTCAGCCACCTCACGGCCCTCAAACGCCGCAAACCCGAGACGGTCATCGGGGTACTCGGCTGCATGGCCGAACGGCTGAAAACCAAATTGCTCGAAGAAGAAAAAGCCGTCGACATGGTCGTCGGACCGGACGCGTACCGCGATTTACCGCGGCTCGTGGAGGAGGCCGAAACGGGTCAGAAGGCGGTCAACGTCTTTCTTTCCCGCGAAGAAACCTACGCCGACATCGCGCCCGTGCGGCTGAATTCCAACGGCGTCACGGCCTTCGTCAGCATCATGCGCGGCTGCGACAACATGTGCAGTTTCTGCGTGGTACCTTACACCCGCGGCCGCGAGCGTTCGCGCGATCCGCACAGCATCGTCCGCGAAGCGCGCGACCTGTTTGAGGCCGGGTACCGGGAAGTGACACTGCTCGGGCAGAATGTCGATAGTTACAAGTGGGAGGAGAAGGGAGAAGGGAAAAGGGAAACGGGGGAAATCACGGAAAGCTCTTTCTCCCTTCTCCCTTCTCCTTTTTCCAAAACCGTCAACTTCGCCACCCTCCTCGCCCTCGTCGCTGACATCAGTCCCGACCTACGCGTGCGCTTCAGTACCTCACACCCGAAGGACATCACCGACGAGGTACTGTACACGATGGCCCGGTACCCGAACGTCTGCAAGTACATCCACCTGCCCGCGCAGAGCGGCAATTCGCGGATTCTGAGCCTGATGAACCGAACCTACGACCGCGACTGGTACCTAATGAAAATTAGTCGGATTCGGGAAATTCTGGGCGAAGACTGCGGCATCTCGCACGACCTCATCGCCGGATTCTGCACCGAAACCGAGGACGACCACCGCGACACGCTGAGTCTGATGGAAGCCGTGCAGTTTGATTTCGGCTTCATGTTTTACTACTCCGAACGACCGGGTACCCCCGCCGCTAAAAAACTGACCGACGACGTACCCTTAGAAACAAAAAAGCGGCGGTTGAACGAAATCATCGCGCTCCAGCAGCAGCACTCCCTCCGTCGGAACCAACGCGACGTGGGCCGCGTACACCGGGTACTGGTCGAAGGCTGCTCGAAACGGTCGGACGAACACCTCCAGGGCCGCAACGACCAGAACAAAGTCGTCATCTTCCCGCGCGGAAACTTCCAAAAAGGCCAGTACGTCGACGTGCTCGTCACCGACTGCACGGCAGCGACGCTGCTCGGCACAGCCGTTGTTCAGTTTTCAGTTTAGAGTTTCCAGTTTAGGGTTTTCAGTTGGAGAAGAATCAACCGAGAAACCCTAAACTGAAAACCCTAAACTGAAAACTCTAAACTCTTCCCATGACTTCCCAAGAACTCCAATCCATAAAATCCCGCTTCGGCATCATTGGCAGCGCGCCGGGACTGAACTACGCCATTCAGGTAGCCGTCCAGGTCGCCTCGACCGACCTGACGGTTCTCATTACCGGCGAGAGCGGCAGCGGGAAAGAATCGTTCTCGAAAATCATTCACCAGCTCTCGGCGCGCAAGCACGGGCAGTTCATTGCCATCAACTGCGGGGCCATTCCCGAAGGTACCATCGACTCCGAGCTGTTCGGCCACGAAAAAGGCGCGTTTACCGGGGCCGTTGACGCCCGGAAGGGGTACTTTGAGGTGACCAACGGCGGTACCATTTTCCTGGACGAAATCGCCGAGATGCCGCTCGGTACTCAGGCCCGGCTGCTGCGGGTACTCGAAAACAAAGAATTCATCCGCGTCGGCTCGTCGAAACCGCAGAAAACCGACGTGCGCGTGGTGGCGGCGACGAACGTGAACCTGTTGCAGGCCGTCGACCGCGGTAAGTTTCGCGAAGATTTGTACTACCGGCTCAACACGGTACCCATCACGGTACCCCCGCTGCGCGAGCGCGGCGAAGACATCGTGTTGCTGTTCCGCAAATTCACGGCCGATTTCTCGGAACGCCACCGCATCCGGCCCGTGCAACTGACCGAAGACGCCCGGCAGTTGCTGATGAGCTACCGGTTTCCGGGAAACATCCGGCAACTGAAAAACCTGGCCGAGCAGGTGTCGATTCTGGAGGTGGACGACCGGGTGGTCGACGCCCGCGACCTGGCCCGGTACCTACCCGATCTGCAAACGAGCGGTCCGCCGAGCGTGCTGCGCGGCGAGGGCCTGGGGCAGGATGGCGGCTTTACCGAGCGCGAATTGCTCTACAAGGTGCTGTTTGATTTAAAGCGCGACGTGACCGAGTTGAAACGGCTGTTTGTGGAAGTCGCCCGCGACGGCGGCAACGGCGGTGAACTCATCCGCGACAATGCCGACCTGTTTCAGAACGTCAACGGCGAGGAATCCGCCCCGTTTGCCGAACCCAATCGGTACCTCCCGCCTGCGGCAACGACCGAACGACCGGCGCGTACGTACGAATCCTCGGCCGTGGACACCGAAGCGGAGGTCGTCGACGTGACGCACGAAACCGAGGACGAATCGCTTTCGCTTGAAAAGAAAGAAAAGGAAATGATTATCAGAGCATTAAAGAGAAACAACAACAAGCGAAAGTACGCTGCCCAGGCGTTAGGCATCTCGGAACGCACCCTGTATCGTAAAATCAAGCAATATGAAATTGAAGAAGAGTAAGTGGGCAGTTGGCAGCGGCAGTACGCAGTTATCGATCAGCAAATCGTATTGGTTTTTCTGCCTGCTGCTCCTGCCGACTGCCTACTCGCTCCAAAGCTGCGGCGTCTACTCGTTCACGGGCACGAAGCTTTCGTCGGATCTGAAGACCATCACGATTAACAACTTCGTGATGAACACCGCCGGGGGGCCGCCCAGCCTCAGCCTGAACCTGACCGAACGCCTGAAGGAGTACTTCCAGCGAAATTCCAACCTGAAACTCAAGCCCGGCGGCGATGCCGACCTGATCCTGGAGGGCTCCATCATCGGCTACGAAGTGACGCCCCAGGCTCCGACAGCGTCCGACAAAGCGGGACTCAACCGCCTGACCATCACGGTGCAGGCGCGTTTTGCCAACAACAAAGACGAGACGATGAATTTCGAGCAAAGCTTCTCGTTTTTTCGTGATTTCCCGCAGACGCAATCGCTCAACCAAGTCGAAAGCGCCTTAATTCCCGAAATTCTCGACCAGATCGTACTCGACATTTTCAACAAGTCGGCGGGAGATTGGTAATTTCAGTGACCGGTGATCGATGACCAATCTTGGAGCGAACACATGAACTTACTTTTTGCTGAAAGTCGTCTATCTTACACCTCCAATTTTTGGTAACTGGTAACTGGTAACTGGTAACTGGTAACTGGTAACTGGTAACTGGTAACTGGTAACTGGTAACTGGTAACTGCCCTACTCCATGCAACGCGATACGTTTTCGTACCTGGTCGCCAATCCGGCCGAACTTACCACGAGCGACGTGGCGTACCTGGATGAGTTGGTCGAACGCTTTCCGTTTTGCCAGCTTGGCTATACCCTGTTGGCGAAAGCTGCCGCCGAGAAAGTCAACGACGAGACGGCCGCCCAGGCTCTGCGCAAAGCCGCCGCGTATGCGCTGAGTCGGAACGCCCTGCGGAAGCTGCTAAACGGTGAATTTCCTCCCCGTCTGATCCTGGGCCACGACGGCACCTACGCCCGCCGGTACCCGCGCCCGGACGACTCGAAAGCACCGGCGGTACCCGCGCCGATAGCCCAGGACGTCGACCCGGTACAGGCCCTCCGCGGACTGGATTATTCCGACGTACTTCTGGCCGAGGAGGAAGAACAAGTTGCGGTTCACCCAACCTCGCCCGAGCGCCCGACTGACCCGGTGCAGGCCCGTCAGCAGGAGCAGCTCAGCATCATCGACCGGTTTATCCAGGCCGATTCCAAAATGGGCCCGATCCGCGCCAAGCGGGGCACCGAACCCGAAGTGGAACTGGAAGACCTGACGGCCAAACAGCCCGCGATGGGCGGTGGACTGGTGACGGAAGCCTTCGCAAAAATTCTCGAAAAGCAGGGCAAACTCGACAAGGCCATCGAGACGTACGAAAAGCTCGGTTTGAAGTTCCCGGAAAAAAAGGCGTATTTTGCCGAGAAAATTGAAGCGCTGAAGAAGTGATCAGTCGGTAGGAACAGTCAACCATTTTTTATTCGGCGACGGTCTTCTTACCCCTGACTCTGCCAACTCCCAACTCCCCATGTTCACCACCTTCATTATTCTGATTCTGCTAGTTTGTGTTTTGCTGGTCCTGGTCGTGCTCATTCAAAACCCGAAGGGCGGTGGCCTGACGAGTCAGTTTACGGGTGCCGGTTCGTCGCAATTATTTGGCGTCAAGAAAACCGGCGATCTGCTCGAGCAACTCACCTGGGGTTTTGCCGGTGCCATCGCCGTGCTGGCTCTGACTTCGATCTTTTTCCTCGAAGCTCCTTCGGGCGATACCCAATTTGACGATGGCCTCGGTACGGCTACCCCGGCGGCGGCTCCGCGGAATACCACACCGCTGCAACAACCGGCCCCGGTAGCCCCTGCTCCCTCGGCTGACACCACGAAGTAAACGTATAAGCGTTCTCGTCTAAGCCCTGTCAGATTGAATGACAGGGCTTTTTCGTGTGGGACAGGATCTGAGGAATGATCCGGAGAGGCGTTCATCGGTGGAAGCGGTAACTCACCCGGCCTTCCAGAAAATTAGCCACCTGCACGTGTGCTTTCAATCCGAACCCCAGGTACCAGTCCGAGCCAAACCGCCGCACGAGGTACCACCGGTGGTAGAACCGGGGGTAGTAGGGCGCGTCCTGGTAGAGGTACGCGCCGAGTTGTTGCCCGAAGCGGTACTTGCCCAGCAGAAACTCGTGCCCCGTGAGGGCACCGACCCACCAGGCACTCCGGCCCGGAAGGCCGTCTAACCGGAACCGTTCGCGCCGGACGCCGTCCCAGGCCCCTTCCACCGAAATCGTCCAGGCGTGTAGCCGACCCAACGGACGGCTCATCGTTGCGTTCAATCCGCCGATGAAGTACCGCCGCTTGCCGCCCACACCCACCGTCCGCGTCGTGAAAAAGGGACCCAACTCGTACTGCCAGGGCTCGTTGCGGTACCGTTTGCGCGGCGGTTGGGGCCGCTCGGGTGGGCTGACGGGCCGGGGCGTGTACTGCACCCCGAGGCTGAGCGTGGGCCAGTTGATGCCCTTGTTGGGTTCCTGAATGCCGCCGTTCGACGAGTGCAGGTAGCTGGCCTGCACCTGCACCGCCCAGTAGTCGGATACTCGCTGAAGCAGCCCGGTGCCGAGCGAGAGGTACGCGCTGAACGGCAGGCTGTAGGACTGGTTGCTGGGGTTGCGGACGGGGTCGTACGGATTGGTCAGGTACGACAGTCCGAACGCACCCCGCACGGTGATCGACGTTCGCCGACCCAGCCGGAAGGTTGGTTCGAGAAAATACGCCGCGTGCAGGCCGCGCCCGAGTACGGCGTTGTCGTAGTCGAAGTAGTTGAGTGAAACGCCGTGACGCGGGTAGCAGGAACAGGCCTCCCAGGACTTCTGGTCGAGGCGTTGCCAGACCAAATCCAGATGAACGCCCACCGGCCGCGCGCCGCGAGTATTTTCAACGTCGACCGAGTGGGCAAAAACAAAGCCGTAGTGCCCGGCCAGCCCGATGCTAAACTGCGTGTTGGGTACCCGCGTCGAATCAGGCACCGACTGCGCCCGCGTCGCCAGCGTACCCAGCAGCAGGAGGCAACCAACCGCTTTCATGCGTTTTGGGTAAAGGTCGTTCCTAAAACCAGCGCCGGGCCCGAAAGTTACGCCTCGGCAATGGCCCGCACCACTTTGCGCCGGGCCACGGGCAGCAGGGTTTCTTCGAGGGGATACGGCCAGCGGCTTTCGATGAGGTACGAAGCCGGGTTGGGCAGGTGCTTGCGGCGACGCACGAGGTCAAGTTTCAGGTACTCAAACGTCGTCGAAACGCTCTTGCCATGCACTTCGAGGGGCGTCATGCGGAGCTGGCGCGTCGGGGGTACGTCGTTGTCAAAAAACAGCAATTCGTACTCGTACACGCGAACTTGCTTCTGCACCGACTCGTAAACGAAAAGGTACCCTTCGCGCCGTTGCAGGGGCACGATGCCCACGGGGCTCACGCGCAGGTTTTCTTCCACTTCCTCGTACAGCGCCTGTCCTTCCGAAACCGCGCCTTGCAGTTTGGGCAGGGCGTATTCGAGCAGGTGGGTTAATTCCTGGACCGGAGCCGCATCGGGAAATTCTGTCTGGTACGTCAGCGTCTGCGTCCGCAGGTCTACGCCCGTCACGCGCCGCCGAAACTGTTCTGCCAGCTGGTACTGCGCTTCGCGGATGGTGCGCGAGTGTTGGTACCGACGCTGCAAATCTGACAGGTCGGGATATAGTTTTTTCTGACCAAAATTCAGCCGGACGCGTTGCAGGTACGCCAGAAGGGTGTACTGCTTGTATTCGAGGTCGAGCGGCTCAGCGGTGAGCCAGTCCATTTGTTCGGTTTTCATGGCGTTGGTTGCTCAGGTGAGTTTCTGAATTAGGTACCCGAAAATAAACGTTTTACCCGTACTGCCAAATGTGCTACGGTCTTTGTAACGAAGGTTAGGTCTGTTATTTGGTAAACGTGACGATTTTCAGAATTTAGCGTAACCAACTGAAAATTTGACAGTCACACCGACACTGGCACGGAAATGGCTACCTTTGCGGGCGAAAAACGAAAATCAACCTCGTTTTACCATTCAAATAAACCTTTGTTCACACCATGTCAGTAAGTATCAAACCGTTGGCAGACCGCGTTCTGGTTGAACCGGCTCCGGCAGAAGAGAAAACCGCCTTCGGCATCATCATTCCCGACACGGCGAAGGAAAAACCCCAGCGCGGTACCATCGTCGCCGTGGGCAACGGCAAAAAAGACGAGCCAATGACCGTGCAAGTGGGTGATTCGGTGCTTTACGGCAAGTACTCGGGTACCGAAATTTCGCACGATGGCAAGGATTACCTCATCATGCGGGAGTCTGACATCTTCGCGGTTTTGTAAAAGTCTGGCTGATGGCCCTTCGCCATCGGCTTTTTTGTGTCTAAAATCTAACGTCTAACATCCAACATCCTTAAAAATGGCTAAGGAACTCTTTTTTGACACGGACGCCCGCGAAAAACTCAAGCGCGGCGTGGATACCCTGGCGGATGCCGTCAAAGTCACCCTCGGACCGAAAGGCCGCAACGTCATCCTCGACAAGAAATTCGGCTCGCCCGCCATCACCAAGGACGGTGTGACGGTCGCCAAGGAAATCGAACTGAAGGATCCCATCGAAAACATGGGTGCTCAACTCGTGAAAGAAGTGGCCTCGAAAACCGCCGACCAGGCCGGTGACGGCACCACGACCGCGACGGTACTGGCCCAAGCCATCTATACGATTGGCTCGAAGAACGTCGCTGCCGGCGCCAATCCGATGGACCTCAAGCGCGGCATCGACAAGGCCGTGACGAAAGTCGTCGAAAGCCTGAAGGAGCAATCGCGCGCCATCACCTCGTCGCAGGAAATCGCCCAGGTCGCTACGATTTCGGCCAACAGCGATTCGGAAATCGGTTCGATGATTGCCGACGCGATGGACAAAGTCGGTCGCGAAGGGGTCATCACGGTTGAAGAAGCCCGTGGTACCGAAACCGAAGTGAAGACCGTCGAAGGGATGCAGTTCGACCGCGGGTACCTCTCGCCGTACTTCGTGACGAACACCGAGAAAATGGAAGCCGAACTCGACCGCCCCTTCATCCTGATTTCGGAGAAGAAGGTTTCGTCGATGAAGGAACTCCTGCCGGTACTCGAAGGCGTCGCGCAGACGGGTCGCCCGCTGCTCATCATCGCCGAAGACGTGGACGGTGAAGCCCTTGCTACGCTCGTAGTCAACAAAATCCGCGGGGCGCTGAAAGTCGCCGCCGTGAAGGCACCGGGCTTCGGCGACCGCCGCAAGGCCATGCTCGAAGACATCGCCATCCTGACCCAGGGTACCGTGATCTCGGAAGACCGCGGATTTAAACTCGAAAACGCGACGCTGGAGTACCTCGGCCAGGCCGAAAAAATCATCATCGACAAGGACAACACGACTGTCGTCAACGGTACCGGCTCGAAGGAGGAAATCACGGGCCGCGTGAACCAGATCAAAGCGCAGATCGAAAACACGACGTCGGATTACGACCGCGAAAAACTCCAGGAACGTCTGGCGAAACTCTCGGGCGGCGTGGCCATCCTCTACATCGGGGCGGCGACCGAAGTCGAAATGAAGGAAAAGAAAGACCGCGTCGATGACGCCCTGCACGCGACCCGCGCGGCCGTCGAAGAAGGCATCGTGGCCGGTGGTGGCGTGGCGTTCATCCGCTCGATCAAAGCCCTGGAAGACCTGAAAGGCGACAACGAAGACCAGACGACGGGCATCAACATCATCCGTCAGGCCATCGAAAGCCCGCTGCGCACCATCGTGGCCAACGCCGGTGGCGAAGGTTCGGTCGTGGTGAATCAGGTGAAAGGCGGCGAAGGCGACTACGGCTACAACGCCCGCGAGGACAAGTACGAAAACCTGATTGGTTCGGGTATCATCGATCCGACGAAGGTGACGCGCCTCGCGCTCGAAAACGCCGCCTCGATCGCCGGTCTGCTCCTGACGACCGAGTGCGTCGTGGCCGACAAGCCCGAGCCGGAAGCGGCTGCGGCGCCCCACAGCCACGGCGGCGGGATGGGCGGGATGATGTAATCGTCCGCTCGCGCTCAAAATAAAAACGCCTCAACGGTACGTTGAGGCGTTTTTATTTTACCCCTTCCCCACCCACCGCTTCACCGTCCCAATCCAATCCGACTCGTTCAGCAACGCCGGATTTTCCAGCGCGGCCAGCGCTTGCTCGGCGGTGTACCGCTTCGGCGCGAACCCAGTCAGCAACCGGGCAATCAGCCGCTCGGTTGGTTTTGACAAACCCGGTTTCAGTACCGACGCCGCCAGGTACTCGCCGCGCTTCACCTTCTGCCCGATTTCGGCTTCGGTACGGCCGTCGAAGGGCGGGTGGCCGGTCAGGAGTTCGTAGAGCAGTACCCCCAGCGCCCAGCAGTCGGCGGGCGGACCGACGTTTCCATCGAATTGCTCCGGAGCCATCGAGCGGGCCGTCCCGACGAGGTGACCTTCGCGGGTGAGTTTCGGCGTATCACCGCTCTTGGCAATGCCGAAATCGAGGAGTTTCAAGGTACCCGGCCGGATCTCTCCGGACCGGGTCTCTCCAGACCGAACCAGTTTAAAATTGCTCAACTTCAAATCGCGGTGGCAAATGCCGCGTCGGTGCAGGTACGCCACGGCGGAAACGGCCTGCGCGAACAAACCGAGCGCCGTGGCTTCGGCAAAGGCACCTTGCCGCCGGAGTACCCCATCGAGCGCCGTACCGTCGACGTACTCCATAACGAGGCAGGCGGTACCCCCTTCCACGAAAAACTCATGCACCGCCGCAATGTGCGGATGCTGCAACCCGGCCTGGATGCGGGCTTCGTTGCGAAAGCGTTCGGCGAGATCGGGCCGGTTCAGAATTTTGAGCGCCACCGTCCGGCCCGTCGCCGGATGGTACGCCCGGTACACTTCGCCCATGCCACCCGCCCCGAGCCATTGCGTGAGTTGGTAGCCGTGGATGGAGTTCATGGGTTGGAGTTTAGGGTTTAGTGTGAATGTAGAGGCCGACTATCTTTACTGGTTTTGCTGAATAAACTCTAAACTCTAAACTCTAAACTCTAAACTCTAAACTCTAAACCCTGAACTCAACCCAACACCGTCGCCGCGAGCCGACCGATGTTGAGCGTGCGGGCGTTGGAGTCGATGATGTCGCGGTAGAGGCCCCCCGCGGCGTAGAGCGATTCATGCGTCCCCTCGCCGACGACTTCGCCCTCGCGGAGGACGTAAATCCGGTCGGCGTCCATGATCTGGCTGATGTTGTGCGAGATGATGAGTACCGTCCGTCCCACCTTGATGGCGTCGAGGCTGTCCTTGATTTGCTCGGTCGTGATGGCGTCGAGGCTGGCGGTGGGTTCGTCGAGGAACAGCACCGGGGGATTTTTCAGGAACAGACGCGCGATGGCAATTCGCTGCTGCTGCCCGCCCGAAAGCGCGCGGGCGTCGGTCTGGTACCCTTCGGGCAGGGCGAGTACCTGCTCGTGCAGGCTGGCCTTCCGGGCCGCTTCGACCACGTCTTCAAAACTCGCGTCGAGTTTTCCGTACCGGATGTTGGCTTCGATGCTACCCGAAAAAATGTGGTTTCGTTGCATCACCAATCCGACGTTTTCCCGCACAAAATCCGAATCGTAGTCAGCCAGGGGTACCCCGTCGAGCAGCACACTGCCGCGGGTGGGTTCGTAAAATCCGGCGAGCAGGTTCAGTGCCGAGCTTTTCCCTGCTCCCGACAACCCGACGAGCGCCGTGGTCTTGCCCGGTTCAAGGTCAAGCGAGACCTCGCGGAGCGCCTGCTTGCCGTTGGGGTAGACAAAATCAACGTCGCGGAACGTGAAGCGCCCCTGCCAGTTTGGGCCGACGTGGGTACCCCTCCGGGGCAGGTAGGTCTGGTTTTCAATCAAATCAAAGAACCCTTCGGCGTAGGCCAGGGCCTCGGTATACTCGTCGTAAATCCGGTGCAGGTGCCGGACGGGCGAGGAGACGTTGGCAAACAGCATCAGGTGCAGCACGATGGCCCCGACGCTCATCTGCCGGTTCAGAACGAAGTAAATCGTGACGACGAAAACCAGCGCCACACCGAGTTGTTCGGTGACGGATTTCAGCCCGTCGAACCAATAGTTCGTGCGGTGGTGGCGGATTTCGTTTTCGCAGAGCGTTAGGTTGAGTACTTCCTGCCGCTGGCTTTCGTAGCGTTCACGAACGAAGGATTTGACCACGAAAATCGACTCCAGCAGGCCAAACAACGCGTTCGTTTTCTCTTCCCGCACGTGCTGGATGTTCCGCCGAATCTGCTTCTGCCGGTGGGTCTGCGCCCGGCTAATCCAGGCGTAAATCGGCAACACGACCGTCGCCACCAGCCCGACGCCGTAGTTTTTCTGGTAAATCAGCCCGAGCGCGAAAACCGCGTTGGCCAGCATCGGGATGATGTCGACAAAGAGGTTTTTGACCGTTTTCGACAGACTCTCGATGCCCTTGTCGAGCCGCTTTTCGAGCTTGCCGGTCTGGTTCTGGCTCAGGGCGAAAAACGACAGGTGAAACGACACAAGCCGCCGGATGGCGAAGTCGTAGAGGTCGGCGGCGAGGCGGAAACGCAGGCGGTCGCTGAGGAATTTCTGACCGAGCTGCACGAGCAGGCTGAAGAGTTCCTTCGTCAGCAGAATCACCGTGAGGTACCCGATGACCTCTGCGATTTCCCGCCCCGCAATCGGTCGCTTCAGCAAGGCCTGCACCGTGTTGACGGTGTACTCCATCACGAGCGGCGTGACTTGCGCCAGCAACGCCCCGAGGCCGGTCAGCACCAGCGCCAGCGCGACGGACCGCCGGTACGGCCGCACGAAGGGCCAGAGTTTGCGGATTAAAACGAAGGTGGACATCGGCTTAGTTGATAGTTAAGAATGGATAGTGAATAGTGGAATGCATGCTGACGCATCAGTTCACTGTTAACTATTCATTGGTCACTATTCACTACAGAAGCTGCCGCATAAACTCCTGCGTCTTCAACTTTCCGTCCGATTCATAGTCGTAAAACAACTCGGTCATCGAGGCCACGATGTGCGGGTCATCGGTGAGGAAGGCCGTCAGTTTCGAGGCCCGGCCGCTGGCGCTCGACCCACTACCGAGGATGCAGACGCACTTGCCGCGTTGGAGGCCGGGCTTGTTTTCCTTCGGGGCGCTGATGAAGAGTTGCACGGGCATCGTCTTGTTGATTTTCGTGACCCGAATGCCCAGTTCCTGCATTTCGCGGATGGCCTGGCTGTGCTCTTCGTAGAGTTTCCCGACGAGGTACCCCTTCAGATCACCCGGTTCGGTAGTCGCCGGAACGGGTACCAGAAAGCGGTTGTGGTGCGGCACGCTGGCGTCGGTGAGCGGGAGTTGGACATTGCTGCCGCTGCGGTACCCGTCGACGACGATGAAGTCGTTGAGTACTTTGCCGAGGTACTTCAGGAAGGGGTGCGCCGCGCCTTCGGCCTGGTCGTTGAGGGTCACGAACTCGACGTGTGCGTCGCTGTTCATCGCTTGCAGGTACAGCGCGACTTCCTTGAGTTGGTTGTCGGCGTCCGAACAATCGCGCTGGAGGGCTTCGGCCTTGCGGGCGTAGTCGAACTGCGTGGCTTTGGTCAGTTCGTGCGGTTTCAGATCGGCGTGTTTGGCGACGTACTCCATCCGGAACGGCGCGATGCCTTCAATCCGGGCCGTATTCGCCAGCACGAGCAGGTCATTCCCCTGCGACTTGGCCGACTCGACCACCTGCGCGATGCCCTTGAGTACCTCGCCGGTCCCTTCCATCAACTGCACTTTTTCGTTGACCTTCCCGCTTACGTCCATCACGAGTGAGTTGATCGAACTCGTCGCCTGCACGAGCAGGTCGGTCTGGGCGCGCAGGTGCTCCATTTCCTGTTGGTTGAGGCGCTCCTTCTGGCGGTTGCCCTTCTCGCTCGTCACGGTCAGATACAGGCCAATGAAAATCCCGATGATGCCCCCGAGCAGGCCCGCGATGTCGAGTTCGCGGATGTACCGGTCGATGCCCGCGCTGAAGTACGAGCGCGAATCCGACCAGTTGCCGCGTCCGTCGATTTGAAAACTGCTCAGGTAGTGCGTCGTGTCGTGGAAGACGTAGTACCACTTCAACCCCAGCGAGATGAGCAGCGCCAGGAAGGGTACCATGAAAAAAGCCGTGAACAGCACGGGGTGCTTGCGGATGATGTCGAGCAGAACGGCAAAAAAGCCTTCATACGGGGCTTCGGTCGAGGGCTGGATGGATAGCAGCGCGGTACGCATGGCAAAACGGAGGGCTACGGACGATTGAACGAGACAAAGGTCTCGGTCCCGCCGTCTGCGTACCATCGGGAAAGGCCTGGATTTGGGGTACAGGAAAACCTGTATTTTGGTACCTGCCCCATGCTCCGTTAGCTTTTTGCTTATTTTTCGGCTATGCATAAACGCCAACGACTATTTTACCTTGTTCTCGCTTTTGTTTTACTCGGTTTGATTGGTTGGATACGGTTCAACTCTTCTTTCGAGCTGTTTGCCGACCAGCCTATTTTGTTGAAAAGCATACCCACGACGAGTAAGTCAAGCCAAATCAATTTGTATCACATTCCGTCCAATGCCACGAGTCAAGATTACATTCAGGCGCGGAAGGTGTCTGAAAATGGAAAAGAGCAAGTCATCGCCAATTTTGAGCGATATACGACGCTTCATGATTACCGAGTTTGGGGCGACTCGACCTTACAATTAATCTTAACGGAGACTTCGGCTTACCTGTCTCGCCGGGTACCCTTGAATTGACAGCATGAACAACGAATCTCTGCATTCAGAAGACCTACGAAAAGAAATCAGAGAAGTAGGCCGTCGCCTCCAGCGTCGCATCTACTTGGTCGGCTCAATTCAACTGTTTCTTCTCCTCCTATTTGTTCTGCTGATCGTGCACAATCTTCCCGCTCAAACCCTTCCACCCACCCGCTTTGAGCAATCGAACGGTGCCGAAACGCCGACCTACGCCGAAGCGATGGCGTACTTCCGGCTGCTCGACAAAACCTTTCCGACGATTCAGATGCAGCCGATGGGTTTGACCGATTCGGGCGAGCCGCTGCACCTGCTTACGCTGAGCGCCGATCGGAATTTTGACCTCGACGCCCAGCGAAAACGGGGAAAAGCCATTTTACTGATTAACAACGCCATTCACCCCGGCGAACCCGACGGCGTGGATGCCTCGCTGCGGCTCGTGCGCGACCTGGCGGCGGGGACGTCCGTTCGGGGTACCAACGGCGCGAAGCTGCCCGACAACGTGGTCCTGTGCGTAGTCCCGTTTTATAACATCGGCGGGGCGCTGAACCGCAACCGGTACTCCCGCGCCAACCAGAACGGCCCCGCTGAGTACGGCTTTCGTGGTAACGCCCGGAACTACGACCTGAACCGCGATTTCGTGAAATGCGACACGCGCAACGCCCGCGCGTTTGCCGAACTCTTCCACCGCGTCGACCCCGACGTGTTCGTTGACACGCACGTGAGCAACGGGGCCGACTACCAGCACGTGATGACGCTCATCAGTACCCAACCCGACAAGCTGGGCGGCGAACTGGGGCGTTTCCAGCGGGGTACCTTCGAGCCGTACCTCTACGCCGAAATGGACCAGCGTGGCTTTCCAATGATTCCGTACGTGACCAACTTCGGGCCGAAGCTGGCCGAGAAAGGCATGGACGGATTCGTCGATGCGCCCCGATACTCGACAGGTTACGCGGCGCTGTTTCAGACCTTCGGCTTCATGCCCGAAACGCACATGCTCAAGCCGTACCCACAGCGCGTGGAGGCGACGTACCAACTGCTACGAATTTTCCTGGACTTCACGGGTACCCACGCCTCCGAACTGCGTCGACTCCGGCAGCAGGCGCGCGAAGCGGTGAAAACGCAGACGGAATTTGCGCTCGGCTGGCAAAAAGACACGAGTCGTTTCGACCGGGTACCCTTCCAGGCCTACGCGGCGAAGGTTCAGCCCAGCGAGGTGTCGGGACAGCCGCGACTCTACTACGACCGCGCCGAACCGCTGAACCTCGACGTGCGGTACTTCAACTATTTCAACCCGACGAACGTCGTGCAGAAACCCACTGCGTACCTGATTCCGCAGGGCTGGCATTCGGTGATTGACTTGCTGAAACTGAACGGCGTACGCCTCGAACGCTTACCCGCCGACGAAGAAATCGAAGTCGACGTGTACTGGATTGAGGATTACAAAAGTTACCCGCGCCCCTACGAAGGGCACTACCTGCATTACGACGTCAAGACGAGTACCCAGCGCCAGAAAATCCGGTTTCGGAAGGGCGACTACCGCATTCCCTGCGACCAGGCGACGAACCGGTACCTCGTCGAGGTACTCGAACCGACCAGCCCCGACGGGTTTTTCGCCTGGAATTTCTTCGATACGATTTTGCAGGCGAAGGAAGGTTACTCGGATTACGTCTTCGAAGACCTCGCCGCCGCCCTCCTGAAACGCGACCCGGCTTTGCGCGAAAAGTTGGAAAAGCGCCGCGCCGAGGATCCGGCCTTCGCCAAAAACGGCCGGGCGCAACTGGAATTTGTCTACCAAAACTCCCCCTGGGCTGAGCCGGAGTACCGGCGGTACCCGGTATTCCGGGTGGAGAAGTGAGGGATTAGGGCTTAGGGCTTAGGGCTTAGGGCTTAGGGGGAATGCCGGGGCCGACTAGCTTTACTGGTTTTCCTGAAAAAACGCTAAACGCCCACCCCCACCGCACCAGACGTTTTTTGCAGCACCGCCTTCAATTCATCGAGTTTGAAGGGCTTCGACACGTACTCGTCCATGCCGACCCGAAAGCACTCGTCACGGTCTTCGCGCAGGGCGTTGGCGGTCATGGCCACGATGCGCGGCTGCGGCCCCCGGCCCGCCCGAATCCGGCGGGTCGCTTCGAGACCGTCGAGTACGGGCATCTGCACGTCCATCAGCAGAACGTCGAACGTCTCGCGTCGGAGTCGATCCAGGGCCTCCGCCCCGTTGCTGACCACGGCGGGCGCGTACCCGAGTTTGCCGAGTACGCTAATCATGAGTTTCTGGTTAACGGGGTTGTCTTCGGCAATCAGAATCCGCAGCGGGTGGAAGTCGGCAAAGCGCTCCGTCAGCGCGGGCGTCTGAACGGGCGGCGCGTCGAGTACCGCAACCGGTAGGTCAACCGCAAAAGTACTGCCCTGACCGACCCGACTGCGCACGGTGATGCGCCCGCCCATGAGTTCGACGAGCCGGGCGCTGATGGCCAGCCCCAGACCGGTACCGCCGTACTTGCGCGTGTGCGAGGAATCGACCTGCGAAAAAGCCAGAAACAGCCGATCGAGTTTGTCTTCGGGAATGCCGATGCCCGTGTCGCTAACGGCAAAACGCAGCCAGACCCGGCCCGCCTCAGCCGGTACCGGCAGGCGTTCAATCCGGAGACCGACGGTACCGCGTTCGGTAAACTTGACGGCGTTGCCCACGAGATTGAGGAGTACCTGCCGAAGCCGCAGCCCGTCGAGGCTTACGCGGGTGGGCACGTCGGCGGTGACGTGGTGGCTCAAGTCGAGGCAGAGTTCGGCGGCACGCCCGGCAAAGACGCCGAGAATATCGTCGACCCACCGGCGCAGGTCCGTCGGGACGGGGTCCAGTTCCAGCTTACCCGATTCAATTTTCGAGAAGTCCAGCACGTCGTTGATAATCGTCAGCAGCCCTTCGCCGCAGGTCTGAATGGTGTGCGTGTACTCGCGCTGTTCGGGTGTGAGGGGCGTATCGGCCAGCAGCGAAGCCATGCCGATGACCCCATTCATGGGCGTGCGGATTTCGTGGCTCATCGTGGCCAGAAACGCGCTCTTGGCCTGATTGGCCCGCTCGGCCTCCTCGCGGGCGCGCTCCAGGTCGGCGGTTCGCTCGCGTACCTGCCCAGCCAGTTCCGCTTTTTGCTTGCGGATCAAGCGGGTTCGCAACTCGAAAAACGCGTACACGAGGCCCGCCAAAAACAGCAGTCCCAAACTCCGGAACCACCACGTCTGCCAGAACGGAGGCCGAATCGTGAGGCGGAGCGAAACCCCGCGCTCGTTCCAGACGCCGTCGTTGTTGGCGGCTTTGACCCGGAGGGTATACGTTCCAGGATCGAGGTTGGTGTAGGTCACGCGGCGCTGACGACCGGCCTGGTTCCAGTCGGTGTCGAAGCCTTCGAGTTTGTAGGCGTAGCGGTTGTTTTCGGTGTAGGTGTAGTTGATGGCCGCAAACTCGAACGAGAGTACCGACTCGTCGTGGGCCAGCGTCAGGGCTTTCGTGAACAGCAGGGCTTCCCGCAAGGGCGAGCCTTCAGCACCAAGCCGGACGGATTTGTTAAAAATCTGGAGGTCGGTCAGGTAGACGGGCGGCACGTTGGGATTGGTGCGCAGGCGAGCCGGGTGGAAACTGATCAGCCCGCTCGTGCCGCCGAAAATCAACTCGCCTTCGGTGGTGCGAAACGCGGCCATGCGGTTGAAGGCGTTGCCCTGAAGTCCATCGCTGAGGCCGTAGTTTTTAAAGGTCCGCGTGTGGGGGTTGAAGGCCGAAACGCCCCGGTTGGTACTCAGCCAGAGCAGGCCCTGGGCATCTTCGAGAATGGCGTAGATGACTTCGTTGGGTAGCCCGTCCTTTTCGCGGTAGGCCCGGAAGGTACCCGTCCGGCGGTCGAACTGGTTGAGGCCCCCGTTGGTACCCACCCAGAGCGTACCGCGGCGGTCTTCGTAGACCACGTTCACGATGTCGTTGCTCAGGCTGTGCGGGTTGGTTTCGTCGTGGCGGTACGTCCGAAACGACTGATCAGCTTCCACGAATCGGTTCAGACCCATGTCGGTTGCCATCCAGATCGCGCCGCTGCGGTCCTGGCAAAACCCCTGCACGTAATCGTGGCTGAGTTGATTGGGTTTGAAGCGGTCCGATACGAACTGCGTCAGTTCCCCCGTGGTGGGGTCGTACCGGCTCAGGCCGTCGTCAAGTGTAGCCAGCCAGAGACACCCCGTCCGGTCCTGCCAGATGTGCCCCACGCTGCTGGCGCCGTGGAGGTGCAATTCGGTGTTGATGTCGGGGGGGTGAAAACGTCCCGTCTTTTTGTCGAACCACTGCAACCCGCCCTTGTGCAGGCCTACCCAGATGCGTTTTTCCCGGTCCTGAAAAACGGCCATCACGAAATTGCTTTTAATGGCGTACGGATCGGCCGGGCGGTGCTGAAAAACGCGGAAGCGCTTCGTTTTGGGGTCGTACACGTTCAGCCCGCCGCCGTCGGTGGCGATGAGCAGGTCGCCCTCGTCGTCGACCAGGACGGATAGCACACTGTTGTGGCTCAGGCTGTTGGGCTCGTTCTGGTTGTGGCGGTACTGCGTGAATTTGATCGGCTGGCCGCTCAGAAAATTCACGCCCCCGCTGTACGTGCCCAGCCAGAGGTTGTTTTCGCGGTCGCAGTAGATTGTCCCGATGGACCCGTTGTTGAGCCCCCCGCCCCAGATCGGGTTGTAGACATGCGTGACGCTCGACCGACGGTCGGGAGTCAGCACGCTGACGCCCCCGTTTTCGGTACCAACCCAGAGCCGGCCGTCGGCATCTTCTTCGAGCGAGAGAATCGCGTTGTGGGAAACAAGTCCCGTGCCGTCGGCCTGGTGGCGGTAATGCTGGAATGTACCCGTTTGCGGTTCCAATCGCTCCAGGCCCTGGCTGTCGGTTCCCACCCACAGCACGCCCCGCGCGTCGATGAGCAGCGCCGTGACGTAATCGTCGCCCAGCGAATTCGGCTCGGCCGGATCGTGGTGGTACCGCGTCACGGTTTGCCGCGCCGGATCGTAGTGATCGAGGCCGTCTGAGGTACCCACCCACAGGGTACCGTCGGGGGCGGCGCAAAGTGCCGTAACCTCGTCGCTACTCAGGCTATTGGGCTGAAATGGGTTATGCCGGACGTGCGTAAACGTGCGCGTCGCCGGGTCGAACCGGTTGAGTCCACCCCCGCCGGTACCGATCCAGATCCTCCCGCTCCGATCCTGGGCGATGGCCGTGATGAAATCATCACTCAGGCTGCGCGAACGTTTCGGGTCGTGGCGGTACTTCTTGAAAACCTCCGTCCGGGGGTCAAACACGTTCAATCCGCCCCCGCGAGTACCCACCCAGACGTGGCCCTGGTCGTTGGTGAACAGGCACTGGACGTAATTCTGCCCGAGACTTCTGGGGTTAGCCGGATCGTTGCGGAACACCCGGAACGAGTACCCGTCGTACTGGTTGAGGCCGTCCTGGGTACCCATCCAGAGAAAACCCCGCCGGTCCTGCACGATGCTCGTCACGTTGCTCTGCGACAACCCGTGGTTCGGCGTGATGTAACGAAAGTAGTATTTGCCCGGTTGAGCCGACCCGCGGATCGCGGTCAAAAGCCCCAACACGACCCACAGGCAGCAAGAAAAACGATTCATCCGGTAGCGGCTGGGTGATTCAACGTCAAATCAGCCACATCGACGGCTTTTTCCCAATCACTTTCATCAGTAAATCGAAAGGCGTCCAAAAAATCGTGCGGTAGATGGCCTTGTTAATTCGACACGAATTGCCGTTTTTTAACCGTTCACCTCCGAACCTCTTCCGTATGAAACTCCTGTTGGTTTGCTTCGTGCTGGGTACCTCGCTCCGGGCAGATACCTCACTGGTAGCTGAGTTGGCGGGCCATAAACTTCTAACTACCAGCATTCGTACGGGCGATACGGACGTGTTCATCATCGATCCCGTCACGGCCGATGCCTTCAACGTCACGAAAGCGCCGAAGTCGGAGGAACGGTACCCGCTCTGGCTGCCGGATGGCAAGCGGGTGGTGTTCACCTCGAACCGGGAAGACGGCAAAACTTTCAACCTCTACCTCGCCAACGCCGACGGGACGGGCCTGCGCCAACTCACGAAGGAAACCGACGGGGCCGTGTACTACTTCCCCAGCGTGCAGGCCGACGGGCGGCGCATCTGGTTCAGCCTGGCGAAGGGCGACCGGGCCGTGATTGGGTACGTTTCGCCCGACGGGAAGGAATATCGCGAATTGGCCGAGGGACGCGACGGGGCCATTTCGCCGGACGGAAAAACGATTGCGTTCACCAAAAACGTCGGCAAGGGGTACCCCGTCTTCGCGATGGATTCCGACGGAAAAAACGTCCGGCAACTGACCCAGCACGAGGACGAAATCGGAGCCGTGGCTCCGACGTGGTCGCCCGACGGACGGCGGATTCTCTACGCCGATCAGGTGGGCGAGGCGCTGGAGGTATTCGTTTGCGACGCCGACGGGAAAAATCAAAAACAGCTTTCGAGCCTCGGCAAAATCAGCAGTTCGGCGGCGTGGTCACCCGATGGGAAATTCATCACGTTTCGGGTGACGGACGTGGCCTACTGGCGCAACGACCGGACCCGCGAGAAAGCCTACGACGACAAGCAGGCCGACAAACGCCCCGTCTGGGTCATGCGCGCCGACGGCTCCGACGCGCAACTCCTCGAAGCCCTGCACTACCACTGCGCCATCGACGGCAGCCGGGCGGCGTTTCGACCGCGTTAACCATTCAATTCCCTTTTCAAACCGATGAAATCTTTTTACCAGTACCTGCTGCTGTTGCTCTTCCTGACGGGCTGCCGGAAGGACGAAGCCGTCTACCCATTCGACGAGGATTTGATTCGCGCCGTTCGGTACAACTCGACGGAAGGAATTCGTTCGGCGCACGAAGACCTGTACCACTACGGCGCGGGGCGGCGGCTCAAACGGGTCGATCAGTACTTCCGCGACGGCCAGACGGGTGAGCGGGTGCTGGGCCGGTACCAGACCTACACCTACGATTCGCGGGGACGACTGACGGTCAAAATGGATTTTTCCCGCCTCAAGATTGGCCCCTGGTACTCCGCGCAGCAATGGCGGTACACCTACCCGGCTGCGGGCCGAGTCGTTGAAACCTCGTACCTGACGAGTACCGAAGACCCGGCCTGGGAACAGAGAACGAGCTTTTCCGAAACGTTGCTGGAAAACAACCAGCCCCGACAGGTTCGTTATTTTACCCGGGACAGTCTCCTGCTGGGTACCTACCGCTACACCTACTCGGCGGGCCGCAAGCAGAGCGAAAGTTATTTTAACACCGATAGTACCCAGAGCTGGCGGACGACGTACACCTACCAGGGCCGGACGGTGGAAGTCGAAACTCAATCGAGGGGAGGGCTCCCCGGCAAACGCCGCCAGACGCTGGACGAGCGCGGGCGGGTCGTGCGGGACGAGGTGGTCTACGACCAAGCCACTCAAGCAAGGTTCAACCGGGGACCCGACGTGTACCTCTACGAGTACGCCCGCTGACGTGCGTCGCTCGTTTTTAGTGTGCCCGCCCGTGTCGTTTTCGTTAAGCGTTTGTGATGAATTTGTAAACTTCGGGGGCCAGTTGTGAAGTTTTTGTAAACGCTGCTCCGGTCCCTGCACCGCGCGGTACGCCGGGGATAGTTTTGCGAAAATTTAACCGCAAGCTTCCCCATGAAAACCAGTACTCGTTTTACTATCAAGCACTTAGCCAAAACGTTGCCGTTTTGGCTTTTTTGCTGCCTGCTCGCGCCGCTGGCGTGGGGGCAGAGTACCAATGCCTCCATCGTCGGCGTCGTGCGTGATGAAACAGGCGAAGGATTACCCGGTGCCGTCGTGCGGGTTCGGAACGAATCGACGGGTTTTGAAGCCGGTACCCTGACGAACGTCAAGGGCGAATACGTCCTGCAACAGTTGCCGTTGGGTACCCCCTACTCGATTGCTATTTCGATGATCGGGTATCAGTCGCAGCGACTGACTGGCTTTTCGCTCAACCAGGGCGACCGGCTGATTCAGAACGTCGACCTGAAGCCGTCGAGTACCAATTTGGGTGAGGTCGTCGTCACGGCGAGTTTCGTCAACAAGGAAACCGAACGGGCGGGCGAGGCCATCGCCATCACGTCCGATCAAATTAAAAACCTGCCCTCCGAAGGCCGGAATTTCACGGCCCTCACGCGCCTCTCGCCGCTCAGCAGCGGGAACAGCCTGGGCAGCCAGCGCTCGTCGTCGACCAACATCACCATCGACGGCGTGACGGCGCGAAACCTGCTCACCGACGGGGCCGTCGGGCGCGGACCGTACACGATTTCCATCGAAGCCGTGCGCGAGTACCAGGTTTCGACGAACGATTACGACGTGGCCCAGGGCCGTCAGGGCGGCGGCTCGCTCAACGCCGTCACGAAAAACGGCACGAACCGATTTGAAGGTCTGGCGTTCGCGTACCACCGCAACAACCGGCTGGCCAGCCCGTTCGACATCCGGGGCGTGCGGCGGAATTTCAACCTGAGCAATTTCCAGTACGGTTTCACGCTCGGCGGACCGATCATCAAAGACAAACTGCACTACTTCGTGGCGTTCGACCGGCAGAACGAAACCACGCCCGAGTACATCGCCGACATCCGCAGCGCCGACGACGAGCAGCGGCTCGGCATCACGAAGGAAAATCTGGAGCGGGTCATCGCCATCGGGCGCGAGAAGTACGGCCTCGGGGCCGAGAAGCAGTACGGCGAGTTCGAGCGGAAATCGGTGGCGAATACGCTCTTCACGCGCCTCGACTGGATCATCAGTCCGAAGCACACGCTGACGTTTCGGAACAATTTCAGTTCCTGGAATAACCCGTTCAGCGTCAACGACAACTCGAACATCAACCTGGCCGAGTCGTGGTCGGATTTCAGTTCGGTCGAAAACTCGGCGCTCGCCTCGCTGCGTTCGACGCTCAGCCCGAACCTGACCAACGAGTTCAAGATTCAGTACCAGTACGCCTACCGCGCCTACATGCCGCACCCGGATTTGCCGAAGGAAAACATTCCTCGGGCCATCGTGACGGTGACGTCGGTCATTCCAACCTCGACCAACCCCAACGCTACCCAGACCCGCACCGTGCAGTTTGGCGGGCAGCGCTTCACGACTGAAACCGACCGGGCCGAAAATCTGCAAATCGCGAATACGACCTACTGGCGGGCGGGGCGGTTCAACTTCAAATTCGGTACCGATAACCTCGTCACGTTCCTCGACACGAAGCTCGTCAACGAGATGAACGGGCGGTTCCTGTTTGCCAACCTCGCCGATTTTGCGGCTCAAAAACCCAACCGCTACGCCCGCGAGGTACCCATCACCGGCGACCCCTCGGTGCGGCAGGTGGTACTCGACCTTTCGGCCTTCGCGCAGGTGGAATTCAATCCGCACCGCGACCTGAACCTGCTGGCCGGACTGCGCTACGACGCGACGCTGTTCACGAAACGCGGCGATTTTAACCCGGTCGTGTTCCGCACGCTCGGCATCCGCACCGACAGCCGACTGAGCGATTTTAACAACGTCCAGCCGCGTTTTCAGCTAACCTGGGACGTGGCCGGGCGGCAGCGCGACGTCGTGAAAATCGGCGGCGGGCTGTACTCGGCGCAGCCGGTGGCGTACCTGCAAGTGAACAACATCCAGAACTCGGGTACCCTCGTCGGGGCCATCGACGTGTCGGGTACCGGCGTTCCGGCCCCGGATTTCGTTTCGTACCGACGCAATCCGAGCACGGCACCGGGCATTCCGGCGGGGGCGCAGTACGTTTCAACGATCAACGCCGTGAGCGACGACTTCCAGGTACCGACCGTGTTGAAGGCCAACGCCTCGTACAACCGCTTTTTCGGCGACCGTCTGCGAGTGGGCTTCAACGCGCTCTGGAGCCGGACGGTCAACAACTACGTGTACTTCGACCGGAATCTCGTCGATGAGCCGTACTTCCGGTTGAGCAATGAAAACGGACGCGGCGTCTTCGTTCCGGCCAACACGATTCCGGCGGCCAACGGCACGACCGACTGGACAAAAAGCCGCAAAACCGACGAGGTGGGCCGGGTGCTCGAACTCGAATCGACGGGGGTACTCGAACAGATGGCTTTCGTGGCCGACATCAGTTACCGCGTCGGCAAGGACGGCTACGCGAGCGTGAGCTACACGATTAACGACGCGCAGGACAACTCGTCGTTCAACTGCTGCGTGGCGAACACCTCGACCTTCCGGCCCGTCGTGGACGACCCGCGCCAGCTCGAACGGAGCTATTCCGACAACCACTACCGCAACAAACTCGTCGTGAACGGTGCCACGCCGACGGTGTGGGGCTTCCAGCTCGGGGCGACTTACACGGGTACCGGCGGCACACGCTTCAACTTCATGACGGGCGGTAATCGGAGCCTCAACGGCGATTTCGTATTGACGAACGACCTCGCTTTCGTCTTCGACCCGAACGACGAGCGTACGCCCGCCACCATCCGCAAGGACATGCAGGCGCTACTCGACAACCCGAACACGACCGAGGCCGTCCGGACGTACCTGCGCGGCAACCTGGGCCGGGTAGCCGAGCGCAACGGGGGCATCAATCCGTTTTATGGCGTGCTCGATCTACGCCTGACGAAGGCCGTCAAGCTCTACAAAACGCACCGCCTCGAACTCTCGGCGGACTGCTTCAATTTCCTGAACCTTCTCGACCGGACGAAGGGCGTTTCGAACAACCACGGGAGCAACGTGAACCTGGTTTCCATCCAGGGCTTCAACGCCCAGACGCAGAATTACAATTACCGGGTCGAGAGCGGGGCGGGTACCCTGCCGCTGGGCGGTACGCCCTGGCGCATTCAGGCGGGGGCGCGGTATGCGTTTTGACGAATTCACCCAACGGCAACCACTCCAAGGGTCCTATCGGACCACTTGGAGGGTTTCGCTGACTCGGCTAACCCTCCAAGTGGTCCGATAGGACCCTTGGAGTGGTTGAGCGGGCGGAGGGTTCATCGAAAAGCCCCGACCAACTCGGTCGGGGCTTTTTCAATTCAGATTTATCCAAATGCTGCCAGCCGTACCAGTCGGCGAACTGGTACGACTGGCGTCGCATGGGCGGCAGCCGGGCGGCTTGAACGCCGTAGTAGGCGACAAAAATACAGACCTGTCATCCTTCACTGCGTCCAGGATGACAGGTCTGTATTTTTTTGACTATCACGGCTTAATCGTCGTCCTCCTCACCTTCCTCCTCATCCTCTTCTTCCTCGTTTTTCGCAATCCGCACGAACGCGCTGCGGCGCGGGGCGGGCATGACCGAGTTGAGCCCGCGGACGGTCTGCCAGACGATTTGGTTTAGTTCCAGGTCCGGGGCGGCGTCCATCCGGGCGAGGTTGAACTCGGCGGAGCGCTTCGCGTTACGGTTCCAGGCCGTGTTGCGGGCGTCGATGGAAACCTGCGCCGGGCGGTACGCGTAGGGCGTCAAATCCGCTTTGGCCGTGAAGCAACGCCAGAGCGGCGTGGCGGCAGCGTCGTACTGGCTCATCGGCGGCAGGCCGAGGATGAGTTCCATCGTGCGGAGCATCCCGGCGGTCGAGTACATCGTGTGGTCGACGAACTTCCGCTTCGTGTACGGGCTGACCACCAGTGCGTTGGACCGGTGCGCGTCGACGTGATCGGATCCGTTCTGAGCGTCGTCTTCGAGGATGAACACGGCGCTTTCCGCCCAGATTTTACTTTTCGAGAGGTGCTCGATGAAGCGCCCCACGGCCAGGTCGTTGTCGGCGACCGAAGCCTCAGGGGTGTACTTGCCCAGTGCCGCGCCCGAGGTGTGGTCGTTGCCAAAGCGCAGCGAACTGAAATGCGGTACCTGATCGAGGGCGATGAGCGAATCGAGGTCGCGCTCCCAGGCGGCTTCGCGGAGGATGTCCTGGTAGTTCAAATCCCAGCCGCGGTAGGTTTTGCAGAAGTGCCCTTCGAGCACCGGCAGGTTGGCCTTGCCGCCGTCGGCAAACTCGCCGTAGGTGCGGTACCGCAGCCCGGCGCGTTGACAGAAATCCCAGATGAATCCGTTTTTCGGGTACGCGATGGGCCGCTGACCCTCGAAGTCGTAGGTACCGCCGCGCCCGCCGTAGCTGGTTACCCAGTTTTTCTCGACGTAATCGTTGGCGTAAGCCGCCGTACTCCAGTTGTGGCCGTCGGCGCTGACTTCGGCGTCCACGTAAAAATTATCGAGCAGCACGTACTCCCGCGCCAGCGCGTGCTGGTTGGGCGTGATGCGTTCGGGGAAGAGGCAGAGTGCCGGGTCGCCGTTGCCTTCGGGCATATCGCCGAAGACCTGATCGTACGTCCGGTTTTCCTTGATGAGGTAAAAGACGTACTTGATCGGCGACTTGTCCCCGACTTTCCGCGGAATCGGGTTGCCCGGTTCGCCCTCGGTCTGCTGCTCGCGCTGCTTCGAGTACGGCGTGTTTTCGTAAACGACCCCAGAATACGCCGCCAGCCGCGTCGCGTCGGGTACCTCGAAAATCGACAGGGTACCCTTGAACAGCCCGCCGATGTACTCGGTCTCGGCCGTCCGGCGCTGGAGCGGTTGCGGGCCGTTCGGGTTGGGTTTTGAGGTGAAGCCCTTGCCGTTGGTGACGAAAACTTTCGACCCGACGACCTTCACCGACGTCGGGTACCAGCCCGTCGGGATGAAGCCGCGCGATTGGCTGCGGCCCGGTTCCGAGACGTCGAACACGGCGAGGCAGTTGTTGTCGGCGTTGGCGACGTAGAGCGTGCGACCGTCGTCCGAGAGCGCCAGCCCGTTCGGGGTACTGCCGATGGGCGCGTCGGGGTAGAGCGAGGCCGTGAGCGTTTCCACCACCCGCCGCGCCGCCACATCGATGACCGAGACGCTGTTTTCGTTGCCGCAGGCGGCGAAGAGGTACCGACCGTCGGGGCTGAGGACCAGGTCGTTCGGGTGGCTGCCGGTGGGTACCTCGGCGGTAATGGCCTTCGCTTCCGGGTCGAGGACGAGTACCTTCCCGCCGCCCCAGAGCGAGACGAACAACTCGCCCGAACCCGGCGCTCGTAGGACGGCATACGCCTCGGCGGGCAGGTCGAGCGTGCGGCTGACGGTATTTTTTGCGATGTCGCAGACGTAGAGTTTTTTATCATCCTTCGTGACGACGAACAGCGTTTGCCCCGTGGCGTCGAGCGTCAGTCCGGCGGGCGAAATGCGGCCCTTCGGCCAGGGTTCGCCGAGTCGGATCTGACCGTCTTCGGTCAATTTCCCGGCTTCGATTCGGTACCGACGGATGAGGTTGTCGTTGCCGCCCGAGGCGAAGAGGTACCGCTCGTCGGGGCTGAAGGCCAGCCCGAGCCAGGATTTCGGAGTGCTGACATCGGCGAGTACCGTTTCGGTTGCCGCGTCGATGAGCGTGAGGCTCTGGGTACTCTGGCCGTTGTTGGTCACGGCGAGGTACCGCTTCGTGGGCGAGACGACGAGGTTGAGCGGTAAATCGTTCAGCGGCAGGCTTTTCCCGATCGGCGTCAGGCTCCAGCCGTTGGGCAGCATCACGCGGGTTTTGGTCAACGCGGCTTTGAGCGAATCGGTGTTAAACGCCGTTTGACCAGCGGGTTTCGTACGGCAGTGCTGGAAGGTGAGGGCGAGCAGCAGGACGCTGAGGCGGAGAAGAGAGGGCTGGAGGTTCATGGTCGATCAGGGCTGGGCGGCAAGTTACACGGTCCAGCTTCTGACTCGACGGCTTAACGGAAAGTTAACAGCCCGTGCCGTGCCACGCGCAGCGTAGGCGCGGGACGTCAGACGATTTTCCCATCCCGCATCTCCAGCTTGCGGTCGGCCATTTCGGCGAGGTCTTCGTTGTGCGTGACGATGACGAAGGTATGCCCGAACTCGTCGCGGAGCTGGAAAAACAACTGGTGCAGTTCCTGCGCGTTACGCGAGTCGAGGTTGCCGCTGGGTTCGTCGGCAAACACGATGGCCGGTTGGTTGATGAGCGCCCGCGCCACGGCCGTCCGCTGCTGCTCCCCGCCCGAAAGCTGCGAAGGCAGGTGGTCGAGGCGGTGGCCGAGGCCCAACCGCCCGAGCAAGTCGGTCGCACGCTGGCGGATTTCCTTTTCGGATCGTTCGCCAATCCAGCCGGGCAGGCAAACGTTTTCGAGCGCCGTGAACTCAGCCAGCAGGTTGTGAAATTGGAAAATGAAGCCGATGCGCTCGTTGCGGAAGGCGGCCAGATCGGTGCCGTTCAGGGTGGTTACGTCCTGGCCGTCGAGGAGTACCTGCCCGCCGTCGGGTTTGTCGAGGGTACCCAGAATTTGCAGCAGGGTACTCTTCCCCGCCCCCGAGGCCCCGACGATGGAGACGACTTCGCCCGACTGAATCACTACATCAATGCCTTTCAGGACTTGGAGGGTACCGTACGAACGCGTCAGGTTGCGGGCTTCGAGCATGAGGGGAAAACGTTAGGGCGGAAAGGTACGGAAACGGGTATCCGTGGACAAAAACTTATTCCTGCCACGGGCCATACCCGGCAATTCCGTAATTTGCCCGCCGAAACCGTTCACCTTTCCTCATTCCCTCATGAACATTCACGAGTACCAGGCGAAAGACATCCTCAAGAAATACGGCGTCCGCATCCAGGAAGGCATCGTGGCCGATACGCCCGACAAGGCCGTGGAAGTAGCCCGCGAACTGAACCAGAAAACGGGTACGAAGTGGTTCGTCGTGAAGGCGCAGATTCACGCCGGGGGCCGCGGCAAGGGCGGCGGGGTGAAACTGGCCAAAAACTACGAAGAAGTGCGCGAGAAGGCGGGCCAGATCATCGGCATGCAGCTCGTCACGCACCAGACCGGTCCGGAGGGCAAGAAGGTTCACAAAGTCCTCATCTCCGAAGACGTGTACTACCCCGGTACCAGCGAGCCGAAGGAATTCTACATTTCCATCCTTCTAGACCGCTCGCAAGCCTGCAACGTCATCATGGCCTCGACCGAGGGTGGGATGGACATCGAGGAAGTGGCCGCGCACACGCCCGACAAAATCATCAAGGAGTACATCGACCCGACCGTCGGGTTGCAACCCTTCCAGGCTCGGAAAATCGCGTTTTCGCTCGGGCTGGAGGGCGATGCGTTCAAGGAAATGGTGCGATTTGTGAACGCGCTCTACAAAGCGTACATCGACAGCGATTCGTCGATGTTCGAGATCAACCCGGTCCTGAAAACGTCGGACAATAAAATCCTGGCCGTCGACGCGAAGGTAAACCTCGACGACAACGCCCTCTTCCGCCACCCCGAGCTGGCCGAAATGCGCGACATTCTCGAAGAAGACCCACTCGAAGTGGAAGCCAGCCAGAACAACCTCAACTACGTCAAGCTCGACGGCAACGTAGGCTGCATGGTGAACGGCGCCGGGCTGGCGATGGCCACGATGGACATCATCAAACTCTCGGGCGGCGAACCGGCCAACTTCCTCGACGTGGGCGGCGGGGCCAACGCCAAGACCGTCGAAGCCGGGTTCCGCATCATCCTGAAAGACCCGAACGTCAAGGCCATCCTCATCAACATCTTCGGCGGTATCGTTCGCTGCGACCGGGTGGCGATGGGCGTCGTAGAGGCGTACAAGGCGATTGGCAACATTCCGGTACCGATCGTGGTCCGGCTCCAGGGTACCAACGCCGAAGAAGGTGCGAAAATCATCGACGAGTCGGGGCTGAAAGTCTACTCGGCGGTACTCCTCAAGGACGCTGCGGCGAAGGTGGAGGAAGTTTTGACGGGGAAGGCAGCGTAACCCGACTCCCGAAAAAGCGAAAAGATCAACCGGTACCGGTTGATCTTTTCGCTTTTTATCTCGACTCCCCTCCTGTTTTAGGAGGGGGTGCGGCAGGATGTGCGTGAGCGGGGGGTGGTCCTGGCCAAGCGCAAAGCCCAACCGACCTTGGCTTGACCGCTCCACGTTGGCGCGTTTACACCCCGCCCTTGCGGGGCACCGCTGCGGCGGACCGTCCCTCCTAAAAACAGGAGGGGAGTTAAAATCTAAAAACAAAAATCAGTTTCCACTCCCCACCGCCGACCCACGTCCCTGGCTCTGCTGGTAGTACTTCAGCGCGTCGGGCAGAATTTTATTGATGCGGGCTACTCGGCTTTCGTCGGCGGGGTGCGTTGAAAGAAACTGCGGCGGGCGTTGCTGACCCTTGCTGGCCTGCGACATCCGGGTCCAGAACTGGGCCGCTTCGCGCGGGTCGTACCCGGCCATCGCCATGAAAATGGTACCCAGGTGGTCGGCTTCGTACTCGTGGTCGCGGCTGTATTTCAGAATCGCAACCTGCGCCGCAGCGGGCGCAGCCAGCCCGAAGATGTTGTTCCAGAGTGCCTGCGACTGCGGGTTGCGGCTCCGAACCGCCTCGCCCAGGACCAGCGAACCACCCGCCAGGCCCAATTGCGCGACGTACTGCTGACTCACGCGCTCCGAGCCGTGACGGGCGATCGCGTGCGAAATCTCGTGGCCCATCACCGTCGCCAGTCCGGCTTCGGTCTGCGTGACGGGTAAAATACCCGAGTACACGACCACCTTGCCTCCGGGCATACACCAGGCGTTCACTTGCGGGTCCTGCACGAGGTTAAACTCCCAGTTGAAGCCGTCGAGTACCTTCGATTGATTTTGCTGCTGAAAGTATCGCGTGGCGGCATCAGCCAGTCGGCGTCCGACCCGGCGCACCATGTCGCCCTGATTTGAACCGCTGATGACTTTGCTCGTGTCGAGAAACGCCTTGTAGCTGACCAGCGCCTGCTGGTTCATCGAGGCGTCGTCGACCAACAAAACCCGGTTGCGGTTGGAAATCGGTACTCGACTACAGGCGACCATCAGCAGACCGACCAGCAGCGAAGAACTCAATAATCGTTTCATGGTGATTCGTAAAATCGTTGGTTGAATGTAACCCGGCATCTGTCCTCAGAAACGACGGAATGCCGTAGCTTTGTCGACCTCCCATTTCAAAAAGTTTGCCATGCGCCTTTTCTGCATCGGTCGGAACTACGCCGCGCACATCGAAGAACTCCAGAACGAGCGCCCGACTGACCCCGTCATTTTCATGAAGCCCGACACGGCGATTTTGAAAGACAACGTCCCGTTTTACTACCCCGATTTTTCGCAGGACATTCACCACGAAGTGGAAATCGTCCTGAAAATCAGCAAGCAGGGCAAAAACCTCGACGCCGCCTTCGCCCACCGGTACTACGAGGAAATCGGTGTTGGCATCGACTTCACCGCCCGTGACCTCCAGGCCAGGCAAAAGGCGAAGGGCCTGCCCTGGGAAATCGCGAAGGGCTTCGACGGCTCGGCACCGATCTCGGGTTTCGTGCCCAAAAGCCGCTTCGCCGATTTGAAAAATCTCGACTTCAGCCTGACCGTCAATGGCGACGAACGCCAGCGCGGGAACACGGCGCTGATGCTCTGGTCATTTAACGAACAGATTGCGTACCTCTCGCGCTTTTTCACGCTGCGTCCGGGTGATTTGCTCTTCACAGGTACCCCCGAAGGCGTCGGCCCGGTGCAGGTCGGCGACGTGCTGGCCGCTTCGCTGGAGGGCGAGGAGATGCTGCGGTTTGAAGTAAAATAAGTTGCTCTCGAAACATCCAAAGTCTTGAAGACTTTGGATGTTTAAACCCGTCCCGTCCGCCTTGAAGCGCCTGTTTTTTAGCTTTTTTGTTTTCGGCATTTTTCAAAGCCTTGCCCAGCGCCCACCCTTCCAGGTACCCGCCGGGTACTTCCTGTTCCCGATTCGGCCGGGCGAGGTAAACTACCTCTCGGGCAGTTTCGCCGAGCTCCGCCCCGACCACTTCCACGCGGGCATCGACATCAAAACCCAGCAACGCGAAGGGCTGGAGGTACTCGCCGCCGCCGAGGGGTACGTCTCGCGCATCCGGGTCATGCGCAGTGGGTACGGCAACGTGGTGTACCTCACGCACCCGAGCGGTCACGTCACGGTCTACGGCCACCTGCTCAACTTCGGCCCGCGCCTCGGCCCGGTGGTCCGGCAACGGCAGTACCAGCAAGAGACGTTTGAACTGGATTTGCCCTTCAAACCCGGCGAGGTATCCGTCCGGCGGGGCGAGGTGATTGGGTTATCGGGCAACACGGGCAGTTCCGCCGGGCCACACCTGCACTTTGAAATTCGCGACGACCGTGGCAACGTCCTCGATCCGCAGCGATTTAACTTTTCGGAAGTGCAGGACGACGTACCGCCCGTCATTCAGGCCATTGCCCTGCGCCCGTTGAGTAGCTCGGGACGCGTTGAAGGCCGTTTCGAGCGGAAAACGTTCGCCCCGAAACGCATCGGCGCTACGTCGGACTACCTCCTGACCGACACGATTCGGGCCACCGGTCCGCTGGGCCTCGAACTCCTCGCCCACGACCGCGCCAACGGGACCAGCAACCAGAACGGGCTGAACTGCGTGGAGGTGCGCGTGGACGACGTGGAAGTTTACGGCCACGCGATGGAAGCGCTGCCGAATGCGTTCAGCCAGGACCTCAACGTCCACATCGACTACGCCACCGACCAGCGCACCGGGCAGCGGTTTCAGCGGCTCTACCGCGCCGATGGCAACACGCGACTGCCGATTTATCGTAACCTTCCCACGCGCGGCTGGCTGATACCGCAGCCCGGCCGTACCCACCGCGTGACCGTGCGCGTCTGGGACAGTTTTCAGAACAAGGCCGAACTCAGTTTCGTGGTACGCGGCGAACTGGCTCCGACCTTTCAGGTACCTACCGATTCGGTACTCGATTCCGCTCCGGTACCCCGGCAGCCGGTACTTCTCAACCAGCGCATCGACGAAAACACGCTGGTACTAACGGCTCAAAACGTACCGCCCGGTGAGGCAACGGCCACGCTGCTTCGGGGCGGCAAGCCCCGCACGCTGACGCCCGCCTACGCCACCGAAACGGAAACCGTTTTCCTCTACGACCTCCGTCGCGGTCTGCCCGATTCCGTCCGCGTAGCCGGTGTCACCCAGCCGACGTACCTGTTGCAGACGTACTACCCTGGTCAGGCGGCACGGCTCGTGGCGGGGGCGACCGTGCTCGAATTGGGGGAGCAAACGCTCTACGATACGCTGTACCTGACCGGGCGGCAACGGGGTGACATACTCGAACTCGGCTCGCCCCTGATTCCGCTAAAATCAGCGGTACAGGTTGACATTCAACCGAACGCCCCTGTTCCGCTACCCGAAAAATCGAGCGTGTACCGCGTCGACCGGGGTCGGCCGCGGTTCCTGGGCGGCATCTGGCAACCGGACGGGTGCATCCGGTTCATCACCCGAAACTGGGGGCAGTTCATGATTCTGGCCGACACGATTCCGCCCCGAATCCGATTGCTGCGCAAGTCGCCGGAGGGCTTCGCGTTTTCGATTGCCGACGAACGCTCGGGCATTCACAGCTTTCGCGCGGAGGTGGACAGCCAGTGGGTACTGACGAATTACGACTTCAAACGCAACCTCATCTGGTCGGAAAAACTCGACCCGACGGTGCCGTTTTCGGGCGAATTGACGCTGGAAGTGGTCGACAATTCGGGAAATCGGGCTACCTTTCGCGCCGATTTCAGCACGCCGGTACCCGCCTCGAAATCTCCCGCCACCCGCCGCAAACGGCGCTAAAAACTCGTAAATCGTACTTCGTACCTCGTAATTCAGACCATGCCCCTGAAAGTCGGCGACCCCGCGCCCCCGTTTGAAACCCGTGACCAGGACGGCAATCCCGTACGCCTGAGCGACTTCGCTGGCAAAAACGTGGTGCTGTATTTTTACCCCAAGGACGATACCCCCGGTTGCACGGCCCAGGCCTGCAACCTCCGCGACAACTACGACGCGCTACTGGCGAAGGGCTACGCGGTACTCGGCGTGAGCGTCGACGACGAAACGTCCCACCAGAAGTTTCAGAAAAAGTACAACCTCCCCTTTCCGCTGCTGGCCGATACCGATCACAAAATGGTGGAGGCCTACGGCGTCTGGGGCGAGAAGTCGATGTACGGCCGGACGTTCATGGGCATCAAACGCACGACGTTCGTCATCGACGGCCAGGGTACCATCGCCGACCTCATCGAGAAAGTCGACACGAAAGAACATACGGCTCAAATTCTAAATTAGGAGGTAGGATGCAGGAGATAGCAGGTAGTAAAAGCCTGTTTTCTGCATCCTACCTCCTGCATCCTACCTCCTAATTCATGGAAATTCCCCAACTCAAAAACATCGCCATTCAGGTTCGGCGCGACATCGTGCGGATGGTCGCTGCCGTCAACTCCGGTCACCCCGGCGGCTCGCTGGGCTGTACCGAACTGTTCGTGGCCCTGTACTTCAACCACCTCCGGCTGAAAACCGGCGAAGACGGCCAGGTCATTTTCGACCGGGATGGCCGCGACGAAGACCTATTTTTCCTCTCGAACGGGCACATCTCGCCCGTCTGGTACTCGGTGCTGGCTCGACGGGGGTACTTCGACGTGAACGAGCTGGCCACGTTCCGCAAAATCGACTCGCGCCTGCAGGGCCACCCGGCCACGGCCGAGCACCTGCCGGGCATTCGCGTCGCCTCGGGCTCGCTTGGGCAGGGACTGTCGGTGGCGACGGGCGCGGCGCTGGCCAAAAAACTGAACGGCGACGACAAGCTCGTGTACGTGCTCATGGGCGACGGCGAGCAGCAGGAAGGGCAGGTTTGGGAAGCGGCGCAGTTCGCGCCCAACCACGGCGTCGATAACCTCATTGCGATCATTGATTTCAACGGCCAGCAAATCGACGGCCCGACGAAACAGGTCAACGACAACCGCGACCTCGGGGCCAAGTACGCGGCCTTCGGCTGGAACGTGATGCACATGCACGGCAACGTGCTCGAAGACGTCATCGCCACGCTCGACGAAGCCCGGCAGCAGGCCGGGAAAGGCACCCCGACGCTCATCGTCATGAAAACTGAAATGGGCTGGGGCGTCGATTACATGGTGGGTACCCACAAGTGGCACGGCACGGCCCCCAACGCCGAACAGCTTCAAACGGCTCTCAACCAGCTCGTCGGCGATGGAACGGAGGCGGATTACTAAGTATGAAACTCGAACGACTTCGCATAAAAAATTTCAAATCCATTGTGGATTTGGAACTCGTCAATCCTGCTCCGTTCTCGGTCTTCGTTGGTCCGAACGGAGCAGGTAAATCAAATATTTTTGAATCAATATATTTTTTAAATAGAATAACAGGTGGAATGGATCCATCCTGGAATTTTAGAAATTTTACAAAGTTACTTTCAAAATATCCGCGAGCTAATTTTTTAGAATGGTCACTACAATTTGATTCGTTTAGTTTTAAATGCACTTACAAGAAACCTTTTAACAAAATTATTTTCGATCCTCCTACTTCTACTATAGAATGGAATGATTATAAGTCATCTCAATTGAATCAATTCAGAAATTTTACTTATTTAAGATTAACTCATCAAAACTATCTTTATCCTGACGATAGAAGGGCCATTAATCAGTTTATCTCTAACGCCGAATTATATAACTCATTTGCCGCTCTAAGGGACGCTAACAAGTTGGCTGAATTAAAAGAATGGATTCAGTTCTTTGTTCCAGATATTCGAGAAATTGATTTTAAAATAACATATAATCCTGGTCAAGGTTTACAATATAACATTCGATTAATCGATGAAGCAAATCGGTCAATTATTCCATTTGAATTGATTTCAAATGGAACTTTAAACCTCATAGCTATAATTGCAACAATACTAAATGATAAATCGCCAAAATTTATTTGTATTGAAGAGCCAGAAAACGGATTGAATCCATATATTGTAAGAGAGCTGGTGCAAATTTTTCGTAACGCATGCATGGAGAAAGGTCATTATATTTGGTTAAATTCCCACTCTCAAACATTAGTATCTGAATTAACCGAAGAAGAACTGATTACAGTAAGTAAAACTCAAAGCTCTACCAGAATTAAGCAATTCAAACCGGGCGACTTCCACGGATTACGTGCTGATGAAGCATGGTTGACCAATGTCCTTGGAGGGGGCAATCCGTGGTAAATGTGGGTTTTATTTGCGAAGGCCAGTCGGACAAAATTCTGCTGGAATCGCCTCAATTTGGCGCTCTGTTAACGAGTAAGGGACTGAGGAAAGTGAATGTAATTTTCACCCAGGGAGCGGGGAATCTATTACCACAAAACATTGAAAGCTTCCGGTCTGCCTTAAAGTCTAATGGAGCAGAGGTTATTTTTGTTCTGACGGATTTGGATGAGAACCTTTGCATTACTTCCACGAAAGACCGCTTGCAGGCCTTATTCGAAGAGCGAGTAGTGGTAGCAGTAAGAGCCATTGAATCATGGTTTTTAGCAGACAGCCAAACCCTTTCAATATTACTAAACAAACAGTATCACTTTGAGAGGCCTGAAGATGAAGCACAACCCTTTGAAACATTACGCTCGATATTTTTAAATGAGACACAACGTGGTGTAGGTACCAAACCTATTTTGGCCCGGCGAATGATAAAATACGGTTTTTCACTGGAAGCGGCCGCCGCCCATCCCAACTGCCCCAGCGCGCGGTACTTCCTCGACAAACTCCAGAAACTGACAACTGAAAACTGACGACATGACCCAATACCCCTTCACCGAGAAAAAAGATACTCGCTCCGGCTTTGGCGCGGGCATGGCCGAGCTGGGCCGGACCAATCCGAACGTCGTGGCGCTCTGCGCCGACCTCGTGGCTTCGCTCAAGCTTGACACGTTCATCAAGGAAAACCCCGATCGCTTTTTCCAGATGGGCATTGCCGAGGCCAACATGGTCGGCGTGGCGGCGGGGCTGACCATCGGCGGCAAGATTCCGTTCACGAGCACCTTCGCTAACTTCTCGACGGGGCGCGTTTACGACCAGATCCGGCAGTCGGTGGCGTACTCGAACAAAAACGTGAAGCTTTGCGCCTCGCACGCGGGCCTCACGCTGGGCGAAGACGGGGCCACGCACCAGATTCTCGAAGACCTCGGGATGATGCGGATGCTGCCCAACCTGACCGTCATCAACCCCTGCGATTACAACCAGACCAAGGCCGCAACCGTCGCCATCGCCGGGCACGAGGGGCCGGTGTACCTCCGTTTCGGGCGGCCGGTCATTCCGGTGTTCATTCCCGAAGACATGCCGTTTGAAATCGGCAAGGCGATTACGCTCAACGAGGGTACCGACGTGAGCATCTTCGCCACGGGGCACCTCGTCTGGGAAGCACTCCAGGCCTGCCAGACGCTCGAAGACCAAGGCATCTCCGCCGAGGTCATCAACATTCACACGATTAAACCCCTGGACGAGACGGCCATCTTAGCTTCCGTCCGCAAGACGGGCTGCGCCGTGAGCGCCGAGGAGCACCAGGTCAACGGCGGACTGGGCGATGCCATCGCGCAGGTACTCAGCACGCAGCACCTGGCTCCGCTGGAGTACGTCGGCGTACGCGACAGCTTCGGCGAAAGCGGTACCCCCGACCAGCTCATGAAAAAATACGGCCTGAAAGCCGAAAACGTCGTCGAAGCGGCGAAGAAGGCGATTCAGCGCAAAGGCTGATTCGATGTTCGATGGTCGATGTTCGATGCTCGGAGTACAGGACGAACATCGAACATCGACCATCGACCATCGAACATCCACCCCATGACCGACGAGGAACTGCTGCAAAAATTCCGTCAGCCCGAAAGCCGCAACTACGCTTTCAACCTCCTCGTGCGGAAGTACCAGCAGAAAGTCTACGGGCTGATTCGGAAGATGGTCATCGACCACGACGACGCCGATGACCTCACGCAGGAAACCTTCATCAAAGTCTGGCACAGCCTCGACAACTTCCGCGGCGATTCGCAGGTTTACACCTGGCTGTACCGCATCGCCACCAACGAGTGCCTGAACTTCCTCGACAAAAAAAAGCGCCGTTTTTTCCTGCCCCTCCACGACGTCGCCAACGAACTGGCGGCGAAGCTGGACGATGACCCGCTCGTGACGGGCGACGACATTCAGCTTCGCTTGCAAAAAGCCATTCTGACCCTACCCGACAAACAGCGGCTGGTGTTCAACCTGAAGTACTTCGAAGAAATGAAGTACGAAGAAATGGCCGAGGTCACGGGTACCTCCGTCGGGGCGCTGAAGGCTTCGTACCACCTGGCGGTCAAGAAAATCGAGGAATTTTTGACGAAAGGTTAAACTTCAGGGAACGAGGACGTTCCAAGCAACGTACGGATCAACAGAGCGCCGGTACCACCAACCATGAATAAAAAACCGTTTTCACTCGACGAGTTACCCAAGGCCGACGTATTTGGTACGCCGCCGGGGTACTTCGACGACCTCCCGATGCGGATTCAGAAACGGGCCGTGGCGTCGTCGCGACAAGCCGAACCCCGCCCGACCGGCGTCTGGCTGCGCCGTACTTGGCTCAGTCTGGCTGGGGCCAGTCTGGTCGCGGCGCTGGTATACCTGAGCATTCCGAACCGGCAGGAAACACTCGGCCAGGAAACGCTGGGTACCGTGGGGCAGGAGGACATCGTCGGGTACCTCAACGAGCGCAACCTGACGCAGCACGACCTGCGGTACCTCATCAACACCAGTACCGACGAAGACGGCGCGGCGGAATTGCAGGAACTGGATTCGCTCTCGCCGGTGCAGCAGTTGAATATTTCGGACGAAGACATTCGGCAGCACCTCACCACCGAAGACCTGAGTGATTTGATTTAACACCCATCCGTGATGAAACACTTTTTTTGGGTACTCGCGCTGGGACTCTGGAGTACCACTTCCGGGGCTCAGACGCCAACGCCCGGACGGCAGCGCATCGAAAACGCCAAAATTGCCTGGATTACGAACCGCATCAATCTGACGGCCGATCAAGCCAAAAACTTCTGGCCGGTTTACAACGAATACGAATCGCAGAAGCAGGAAACGCGGCTGAAAATTCGCCGCCTGAACGCAGAAACGAACAACCTGACCACTTCGGAAAAACGAATTCTGGAAAACCTGCGCGAACTAATCACGCTCAAGCAGCATGAGGTCGACATCGACCGGGAGTACCTGAATCGGTTTCTGAAAGTGATCGACGTCCGGCAGTTGGCCGAACTGTACAAAGCCGAGCAACGCTTCACCCAGATGCTCCTTGAACGGCTGAACAAACCGAAAAATCAGGCCAAAGCAGAGTGAGGCTTGCACGCTTGAACTGAGCCCGTTCAGTACCGAACGGGCTTTTTTGTGCGTCAACCAGACGGCGTCGTTTGGAAGGTTGGCACAACATTTTCGGATCGGAGCGTTTATTTCGCGAATCAGTTCACCAATAACTCTCCCATGAAAATTAAACTGGCCAGCCTGCTGGTACTCCTGTTTTTCTGTTTCAACGCCACGGCCCAGCGCCGCCAATTCAACCTGTCGATGGGCCCGACGGTCGGGGCCAATTTTTCAGACCTCCGCGGTACCCTCACCAACCCGCCCGGCGCGTACACCAACCGGACCAGTTTCAACGCCGGTTTTTTCCTCAATCACAGCATCAAGTACTGGGCCGGATTACGGATGGAATTTTTGTATTCGCAACTTGGGGCCAAAGTGGAAAATCGCGCCTACCAGGACATCCGCCTGAGTTACCTGCAGGTACCCCTGCTGGCGACGTACTTTTTCGGCAAGGAAAACCGGCCGGGCGTCATTCGACCCAAGCTGTTCGTCGGACCACACGTGGGCTTTCGGCTGGGTGCCCGGGAGAAATACGTCGGCGAAACCGAACTCCGCAACACCACGCAGAACTACGCCGGTACCGACTTCGGCATCACGGCCGGGGCGGGCCTTAACTACGCCCTGGCTAATCAGCGCTGGATTAATTTTGACGTGCGCTACGGGCTGGGTTTGGTCGACGTAATCAAGGTACCCGGCTTCAATGGCAACAACAGCGCGCTCTCGGTCAACCTGGGCTTCAGCTTCCCGCTCGGCAATTATTCGAGCGAATCGGGCCGCTTCAGTCGGTAAGCGTACCTCACAACCGGCCCCGCCTCACAGTCGTGAAGCGGGGCCGGTTTCTTTACCACAACTCGACGCCCCGACCTTCGTACTCGGCGCGCTGAGCGTCGGTCAGCGAGGAATCCGTCACGAGTACGTCGAGTTCGTCGAACGGGCAAACGAGGCAATTATCCGCCGTGCCGAACTTGTCCTGCCAGGCCGTCGCCACGACGCGCTTCGAGACATCCACCATTTTCTGCTTCACGAGACTTTCCTCCCAGTCGGGCGTAGTCACGCCCACGCCGGGGTGAATGCTGCACACGCCGACGATGCCCACGTCGGCCCGCAGCCGCCCCAGGCTTTCGATAACGCCCGCGCCCACGGCCACCTGCGCCCGCTTGAACAGTCGCCCGCCGAGCAGGATGATTTCGACCGTCGGGTGGTTGCATAGAATTTGCGCGATGGCCACGCTGTTGGTAAACACGGTCGCGTGGAGCGTCGGTGGCAGTTTGCTGGCGATGAGCATGTTGGTCGAGCCGTTGTCGAGGATGATCGTTTGACCGTCTTCAAACAGCTTCAGGGCTTTCTCCGCGATGATTTCTTTCTGCGGCTGGGCGTACCGGACGCGCTCGGCGAGGTTGAGCGGCGCGGGGGCTTTCGGCAAGACGGGTACCGCGCCGCCGTGCACTTTTTTCAACAGCCGTTGGGTAGCCAGTTCGTGGAGGTCGCGGCGGATGGTGTCGTCGGAGACGTTCAGTTCTTGACTCAGCTCGATGGAATTAACCCGCTGGCGTTCACCGAGTCGGTGGAGGATGAATTGCAGGCGTTCGTCGCGGAGCATTTCGGTATTTTTCGTTTTTCAGGACGAATTAACGAAACATTCATTTGGAACTCTGCGTTTTTGCTCGGTTTTTTGCATTCAGAAACGCAGATTAGTGCGGTGTACCGATTTCTCTTCTCATGAAAAAACTCATTATTTTCGATATGGACGGCGTGCTCATCGACAGCGAGCAGGTCTACCACCGCTTCCACCCGATTTTCTTCCGCGAACACCTCGGCATTCACCTGACGCAAGCCGAAATCGACGGATTCACGGGCGTCTCGTCGCGGGAGATTTACATGCGGTACAAGGAGCGGTACCCCGAGCACCTGCCCGAAGAGCCGACGTACTACGTCGAGCGCGAGTACGATTTGCTGATGGATCTTTTCGGGGCGCTGGAGCCATTTCCCGTCATTGCGGGCGTAATCGAATTGCTCGAAACGCTGCGCAGGCAGGATCTGCGGTTGGCGCTGTCGTCGTCCAATCAGCGGCGGATGGTCGAACTCTGCCTCGACCGCTCGGGCCTGCGGCCCTACTTTGAAGTGGTACTCAGCGGCGAAGACGTGGCCCGTGCCAAGCCCGACCCGGCGCTGTTCCGTTTGCAGGCCGAACGATTCGGGCTGTCGCCGGACGCGTGTCTGGTCATCGAAGATTCGACCAACGGTACCAAAGCCGCCGTGGCCGCGGGCATGACCTGCGCGGGCTTCGTCAATCCCAATTCAGGAAATCAGGACCTGTCGCGCGCCGATTGGCTTGTCACCGAGTGGACGCCCGAGACCATCGCCGACCTGCTCGACCGCATCGGGGTACCCACTCAATCCGAACTTGCATGAAACGCATTGCCATTGACATGGACGACGTCCTGGCCGACGCCTCGGGACGCTTCGTGGAGTACTACGTCGAGCGCATGGGCAAGCAGATCACAAAAGAGATTCTGCGCGGCCCCAACTGGGCCGAGGCCGTCGACCTCCACGCCGACGAGGTACGCTCCTGGGTCTACGAACCGGGCTTTTTCCGCGGCATGCAGGTACTGCCCGATGCCCAGGAGGTCGTCCGCCGCCTGCAGGAGCACTACGAGGTGTTCATCGTTTCGGCGGCCATCGAATTTCCGAATTCGCTGAAGGAAAAAGTGGAGTGGATGGCCGAGTACTTTCCGTTCGTCAACTGGCGGTACATCGTGCTCTGCGGTCACAAGTACATGATTCAGGCTGAGTACCTCATCGACGATCACGAGAAAAACCTGCGGACCTTTCCGGGTACTTCGCTCCTGTTTTCGGCCCCGCACAACCTCGACCTGACCGGGTACCAGCGCGTGGACAACTGGCTGGACGTAGCGGAGTTGCTGTTGCCCGAATCGGTAGTCGAATCAAAGCGCCTCACGCCCTCCGACCAGTGAAACGTGTCTGCGTGTACTGCGCGTCCAGCACCCAGATTGACCCGGCGCACTTCGAGGCCACGCGTCGACTGGCCGCGTACTTGGTCGAAGCCAACCTGGAAGTCGTCTTCGGCGGAGGGTCGGTCGGTCTGATGGGGACCTTAGCCGACACCGTGCTGGCGCTCGGTGGCCGCATCGTGGGCGTTATGCCGAATTTCATGCGGGACGTGGAATGGTCGCACCGGGGCGTCACCGACTTTCGCTTTGTCGAAACGATGCACGAACGCAAGCAGTTGCTGCTCGAGAACACCGATGGGCTGGTCGTGCTGCCGGGCGGCTGCGGTACCCTGGAAGAATTGCTGGAAGCCATCACGCTGAAACGACTGGGGTTGTTTACGCAACCCATCGTCATCCTGAACACCCGGTCGTTTTACGATCCCCTCCGTACGCTGCTCGACCGCTGCATTTCCGAACGATTCATGGCCGACAAACACCGCGAGATGGGGACGTTTGTCGACGAACCCGAAGAGGTACTCCCCGCCCTGCGCACCCAGGCTTCCTGGGACGCCGCGTCGATTTCCTTCGCGGCCGTGCGCTAATTCTTTCACTCATGGACGCCGCCCTGCCCCGCCCCGTCGCCGCCCGCGTCGCCATCAGCGTGTACTTTTTCCTGATGGGCCTGTGCTTCGCCAGTTGGGCCTCGCGCATTCCTGACATTCAGGAACAGTTGAGTCTTAGCCCAGCCGAGTTGGGCGCGGTACTCATCGGTATGCCGGTGGGATCGATCCTGTCGCTCCTGCCCGCGGGATGGGTCATCACCCGGTTGGGGAGCCGCCGCATCACGCTCGTGGCGACCCTGAGCTACGCGCTGACGCTGCCGCTCATCGGTCTGGCGACGGAAGGCTGGCACCTGGCGCTGATTCTGTTTTTATTCGGAGCCTGGGGCGACGTGACCAACATCGGCATCAACACACAGGCCGTCGGGCTGGAAACGCAGGTGGGCAAACCCATGATGTCGTCGTTTCACGGCCTCTGGAGCCTCGGAGCCGTGACGGGTTCGGTGGTGGGTAGCGTGCTGGTGGCCCAGCGCGTCGCGCCGCTCACGCACTTCACGCTGGTTGGTGGTTTGGCGGGTGTCGCCACGCTCCTGGCCTACGCACCCCTGCTCAGCGAAGACCGGAAAACGGAAGGCCAGCCCCTGTTTGCCCTGCCTGATCGCGCGCTGTTGCTACTGGGGTTCATTTCGTTTTGCTGCATGTTGACCGAGGGCGCCATGGCCGACTGGTCGTCGATTTATTACAAGCAAACCCTCCCGTCCGGTACGGGTGTGGCTTCGCTGGGCTACACGGCTTTCGCCGTCACGATGGCCCTGGGCCGCCTCATCGGCGACTGGGTCACGGTGCGATTGGGCGCGAAAAATCTCTTGCAGCTCAGCGGCTTGCTAATCGCGGGCGGGCTGGCGCTGGCCCTGCTCATTCCGCACCCGAACGTGGTTCTGGTAGGACTGATGGGCGTGGGCCTGGGCGTGGCAACGGTCGTTCCGCTGGTGTACAGCGCCGCCGGGCGTTCCGAAACCCTGGCCGCGGGCGTGGCCATTGCTGCCGTGTCGACGGTGGGGTACACGGGATTCCTGCTCGGCCCGCCGCTCATTGGCTTTCTGGCCGGGGGCTTCGGGTTGCGGTGGGCACTCGTGACGGTCGTCGTGCTGGGAATACTGATGAGCGGACTGGCCCGGCGGGTGCGTGATTAGGCTACTTCCTCATCCGGAAAGTCGTACCGGAAAATGGACTCGATGGGACTACCGGGTTGGAGCGAGAGGATTTCGTTGATGAATCCCGTCTTTAAATCAAAAACCCAGCCGTGCAGAGCGGGCAGTTGATATTTTTTCCACGAACGCTGGACGATGGTGGTTTTCTGCAAATTATGCACCTGCTCCCGCACGTTCAGCTCTACCAGCCGGTTGAATCGCTCGGGGCCTTCGGGTAGCGCCTGTAGTTCGGCTTCGTGCCTTTCGTACACGTCCTTGATGTTCCGCAGCCACTTGTTGATGAGGCCCAGATCCGAATGGGTCATCGCCGCTTTCACCCCGCCGCAGTTGTAGTGTCCGCACACGATGATGTGCTTGACCTGGAGTACCTCAACGGCGTACTGCAAAACCGAAAGCATGTTCATGTCGGTATGCACGACCAGGTTCGCCACGTTGCGGTGCACGAACATCTCGCCGGGACCCGTGCCGGTTATTTCGTTGGCGGGTACGCGGCTGTCGGCACAACCAATCCACAGAAAGTGAGGATGTTGGCTATCGGCCAGCCGGTCAAAGTACGTTTCGTCTACCGACAGTTTTTGTTGTGCCCACTCTTTGTTGTTGAGCAGCAGTTGTTCAATCTCGTTCATGAGTAAAGAAAATTAGGATTGACTCAAAGCATCTCCGAGACGGACATGTTCCGTTCGGCGCGGCAGGTAAGGGCTTAAGAATAGTTTTAGAATATTTTACGCAGAAGTACTCAATCCTCACCGCGCCCGCTAAACGCGGTGAGGATTAAAGGTCCTTTAATGCTGCTGTACGTCGTTGTCCACGTTGACGAGTTGACTGCCCTTTTTCTTAATGAATCGTTTTAGTACAAAATAAATAATCAAAGCAGAGAGGACACCCGTCATAAAATCGGTCAGCGGTACCATAACTGCCGTATAGATCATGATGAGAAACTCAAACTTTCCCGACTGTTTGGTCTCCCTGATTTCGGAAGGCTTAATCATGTTGCTGGCCACCCAAACCAGAATTCCACCAATACAGGCCATTGGAATTAGCTCCAGGTACTGAGCCAGGAAGTACGCCATCGTCAGTTTCAGAACGGCTTTGAAGTACCCCGCGAGTGGCGTCACGGCACCCGCTTTAATACTGGTAGCCGTGCGAGCTAATGCACCCGTGCAGGGGAAACCATTGATCAGAGGCGTGATGATTTGGACTAAGCCCTGCCCGAAAAACTCTTTGTCCGGATTGAAGGGTGTTCGGGTATTGTTCGCCAGTTTGTCGGCCATGGACGAACATAAAATACTTTCGACCCCCGACACAAACACAATCGCTCCGATGAAATACAGAATGTCCAGCAGCACGCCCGCGTCGAGCGTCGGCAGCAGCGGCGGGGTAAAAACGAAAAAGTTATTGGGAATCGACCCGTAAATGTCTTTCACCAGGATGATTCCCTTGTCTGCCAGCACCGTGGCCGAAAGCAGTGTAGCGGTTGACATCGCGATGACCGGTCCGGGAATAAAAATCGAAAGGCGAAGCAGCCCCTTGGTCATGGCGAAAGTCAGCACTCCCAGGAAAATCGACCACCCATTGATCTTATCCAGGTTACTGAACGTCACGGTGATGTTGTGAATCAGCCCGCCTTTAATATCTTCTTCCTGACCGAGTAGGTCATTGAATGATTCAATCCCCAGAATATCCTCGAAGTTAGTCAGGGCAATTGAGACGGCGATGCCAATCGTGAAACCGACGATAATCGAGTTAGGTACCAATTTGGCGTACCGGCCAAATCCAAAAATCCCCATAACAATCAGAATGAGCCCCGCAAGGATAGAAACCAGCACCAGGAAGCCGTGGGCAGCGGCCAAGGTACCGCCCCCCGCCGGGCCGTACTTGGTGATTAACGCGGCAATCACCGGAATAAACGCGGCTGTGGGTCCGTACACTTGGTACTTTGATCCCCCGAACGTTCGACCCACCACGCAGGCCAGAGCACCGGCGATGATGCCGTTTTCGGGGCGTAGCCCCATGGCCATGGCAAAACCCATGGCCATGGGAATAGCGGTCATAGCCACAATTAATCCGGCGCTGAAATCCCGGTAGACAGTTTTCCCCCAGGAATCTCTGGTCAAGTCTTCCCAACGAGAATCCAGAAAAGTAAAAAACAGCTTAATTCTACCCGAGGGTGTGGTAGGGAACGAGGTTACTTTATTCATAAAGAAGGTTTAGTTATCACGCTGTTGTAAGTGTTCCACAGAACAGTTCAGTGGAATGGTTCTACACGAACGGAATGGATCGAAATCTCGCGTTTTTAGCCGGAAAAACCAACAATCAAGGCAGATCCGAAATATTCAAAACGTAAGTATGCCGTGGCTAACGCGCTCCACCATCTTGGGTATTGTCTGCCAATTCCTGGAAGCAAAAAAACCGCCCTCTAAAGGAGTGCGGTTTTCTGAATCACCAACCCTAAACGGGAGGTGCCCTGGCGAAGTTCGTCGGGACACACCCGCTTATTATCTTCAGTGGTCTTGGTTAAAGAAGACCTGATCTTGCGTAATCCACGTCTCCCGGTAGTCGTCGAGTCGGTACTAGGTTCCGTCGTCCGCAAAAATAGGCCGATTTTGTTAGACCAATGTTAATTTCGACATGTACGCACTTTTGAACCTGCTTACGACAATATCCCGAAAATTTATTCTCTCCTCAAATCGCTCATAGTCTGCTTGTTGCAAACTAACGTATGGTAAAAATGTTCTGTCCGAACCGTGAAAATTTTTCCCCAATTTATAACCGATGTGCGAATAAATCTCATTTCAGGGGCCAAACATCGGAAATACGCTGCCGCCGCCCTTGAGCAGGTCAGGTTGGGTACTGCCCGTGGCCGGCTTCATCAAGCCCAGGTTTCGGGTGTAGTTAGGGCCAAAATCGAAGCGTACGAGCGCCGCGTAAACGGTTGGCGCAGTACCTGTTTCGGCGTTGAGGGGTGCGTCGTAGAACGCATCTTCGGATAGTTGCAGCATTTTGGTTTCCACGATGTCGCGTCCGTTGGCGACCCGGTACCAGATGGCGTCGGGTTGGTAAACGAAGCCCGCGCCGAGGTTGAAGACGCGCTTCGTGCCGAGGTAGGTACCGGTGAGGTACGGCGTCAGGTTGCTTTCGGGTTCGAAAAATTGTCACTGGAAGTACCCCTGCGTTTGCAGCCTGTACGGTTTCGAGAAGAAGTTGGCGTTGGGCGTCACCGCCGGATTGTAAGCCGGAGATTGTTGAAACGCCAGCGGACTACTCAGCGCCAGAAGGTTTTGGCTACTGTTCTTCAGGGCTTGGGAAGCAGCGCCTCAATCGCCTCCGCCACGTTCTGACTGGGCCGGGGCGCGAAGTTCTGCACGAGTTTGCCCTGCTGGTCGATCAGCACGTAATGCGGGTACCCCTGGAAGGCGTACTTCTGCTCCAGCGATTTCTGCCAATTTTCGTTGGCGTGCAGGTGGACGGTCCGCAGGCCGTGTTTTTCAATGGCCCGCAGCCAGGCGTCCCGCCCGCTGAGGGTACCGATGCTAACGATCTTCACTGGCTTCCCGGCGAACCGGTCGACCAGCGCGTTTTCGTGCGGAAATTCGGCCAGACAGGGCTTACAGCCGGGAAACCAGAAGCAGAGGAGTACCACGTTGCCGCGGAATTCGCGCATGGTCACCAGCGAATCCCGCAGGTCGGTCAGGTGAAAGTTGGGTGCCGCGTCGCCGGGTTGAATACGCTTTATTTTGGAAACGATACTCGCCCGAACGACCTCCACCCAGGTTTTATTCTGGATAGTCGGTCCGAACTCGGCCAGCATTTCCATCGCTTTTGCAGGATTGACGGTACCCATCAGGGATAGGTACCGCGCTTTGAAAAACTCAAAATCACGCGGATTCCGGAGCAGGGCTTCGGCCCGTTTCCATTCCTCCCGAAAGCTGTCCGGGCCAATCGGTTCGCCTACTTTTCGCGACGCGTGCAGCAGGATTTCATCGCCAACCAGATGCCAGTACGACAACAAATGCCGAACCGCCGGATTGGGTATGGGAGCCGCCTGGCGGTACGCGAAGTAATCCGGTGGGATGGCCTCGTGTTGCCCCTTTTTCAGGAAGCGACGATACAGGATGGTGTTGTGCCGCAGCGCGGCTTCGGCGTAGCGCTCGGCACGTTTGGTTTCCTCGACAAACCACTCCGGCAGGTCATGCGTAGCCGTATACGTCGTAAAAAAGTGATTTTCCACGACCCGAAGCGAATCCATCACGCGGCGGTACGCGGAGAGGGCCGGGGCATTGTTGGCGGCAAACGCCCGTTGCTCCTGCAAGCGGGGCAGGGTCCGGTTGCGCTGCCGGTGGTACTCCTGAAGCGGTGCCCACCGACCCGCGAAGTGCAGCCGGGCGTCGTTCCAGACCGTATCGCTCGCAAAATCAATCGTCAGTTGCAGGGTATCGCCCGGCAGCAGGTACAGATCGCAACGCGCCTTGCCGATCTGCCCGTAGCCCATCTGTGGGCTGCGCACTGCTACCGAGAGCAGCCGGGTACCTCCGCCCGCCGCCAGCGTGTCGAGCTGCTCGGCTGCTTCGTTTACGGGCAACACGTTCCAGGTGCTTACGCTTACCGCCAGAGGTCGGGGGTTGTTTCGGTACTTAAGCAGCACATGCGCGCTTTGGTCGAAGCGCAGGGTGAAGTCGGGTTTGGGTTGGGCGCTCAGGCCTGCTGACCAACAGCCGAAAAGTAACAAACAGGCCTTTTTCATACCGGCAAATCAGGTTTCCCAAACGTAACTATTTTTTTAGGTAGTTGGGAGTCGCGTCTTGGGATTCAGACCGGAATGTGTTTAAAACGAGCCGCCCCGCCGGTGGCCGTAGCGCTCAACCACTTCAAGGGTTTGCGACCACTCGAAGGGTTTCGGCGCTACGCCACCGGCGGGGCGGCTCGTTTAGCAGTGAAAACCTATTGTTTCAGTACCTTCAGCCACTGCACCTGCCCGCCGCTTTCAGCGCGCAGCAGATACAGCCCGCCGCTCAAGCGTCCGATGCCAATCGGTGTCTGAAAACGCGTCGTTTCCCGCTGGACGATTTGCCCGGAGGTACCGTAAATCGTCACGTCGACGGCTTCGGTCGCTTCGCCGCCGCGGAGACTAATTTGGTTCTCCGCCGGATTTGGCGCGACGTTCCAGGAAAGGCCTTCGGTACCCGACACGCGGGCCGCGATTTCCCGGTTGACACCCGTCGCCGGTTCCTGACCGTAAATCAACGCCCCGCGGTAGTACACCGTCACCTTCGCGTTTTCGGCCAGCGGCCCGGCGGGGCGGTACGAGTGGTCGTCGGTTTCGTTGAAATTCGACCAGTTCGCTTTAGCAATCCGGTACCGGACGTCGCCCGTGCCGCTCAGCGGATGGAGCGCGCCGAGCATCGAATCAAACTTTACTTCCAGGTACGCGTCGGAACCGGGCAGCGGCGTGGCTGGGCGGATGAAGGTCCCGCGAACGTTCGCGTTGCCGAGCAGGGCGTAGTCAACCCAGAAATTAAGCGCCTGCGTTCCCTCCGCCGTGAACCAGTACCGTATCGTCAGGTCTTTGTAGTCGACGGGCCGATTACCCTCGTTGACCACCTGCAACGTCGCGCTGAGCTGGTTCGAAGCCGGGTTCTGGTTTTTATTTTCAAACAAAACCTTCACCGCCTGAACCGGCGCGGCGGCGACCGGTTCGACGCCCCAGATCAGGGTACCGTTGCGGTAAATCGTGATCCGGTCGGTTTTCGTATACGCGGTACGCGGGCCGAACGAGTAGTCGTCAGACTCGTTGAAATTCGTCCAGTTCGCTTTCGCGACCCGCGTCTGAATCGGCCCCGACTGCGCTCCGGCATTCAGGTTTCCGGCGGCCGCGTCGAAGCGGTACTGCACATAGCCCGTTGCCCCGGCGTGCGGTTCGCTCAGCCCGACGTACTGCATCCGCACCCGGTTGGTACCGAGCTGCGCCCAGTCGACGTAGGGGTTCACCGCCGCAAACTGCTCGACCGTCAGCCAGTACCGCACGGTCACCTCGCCGTAGGGCACCGCCGCGCCGCTTTCGTTTTTGAGTTGCAGGAAGGGCTTGACCTGGTTGTTACCCGTCTGCCCGCCGTCGCCGTCCTGGTGCAACACGCTGAGCACCGGCGCGAGTACCGTCACCTGCACCGCCCCGCTGTCGCTGCGGCAACCGTTGCGCTGGTTCACAGCGGCGTACGTGTAGACGCCTGCCGGGGTACCGTTCGCAATCACCAGTTGCCGATTATTTTCGCCCGAGCCGGCACCACCCGTCCACTCAACGGTACCCGTGGGGTTCGTTACCGTGAGCGTCACGGTGCGGGTACCTTGGTAAATCGTCCGGTTGGTTGGGTCGACGGCGATGACCGGTTTGGGTACCGTGTGCGTGACGGTGACGGTCGCCGTGTCGGTGGCTGCGTTGCCCGCTTCGTCGGTGACGGTCAGGACAACCTGGTTCAGGCCGACGTTCGCGCAGTCAAAACTGGTCTTGCTCAGGCTCCGGCTCGCAATGCCCCGGTTGTCGGTACTGCCGTCATCGACCGCGTCGACCGCGAGGGTACCCTGCCCTTGCTCGTTCAACTCAATCGTCACGTTTTTGGCCTTCGCCGCGGGCGGCGTCACGTCGGGCGCACCCACCACCACGAGGCGGTCGAAGGCGACGTACTGCCCGTTGTTGCGCAGCACCAGCGTGTGCTCGCCGGGTGCCAATTCGGGCGTGGCCCAGAGGAAGGTACCCCGCTGGTCGGCCCCGGTGGTTTTGAAATCAACCGGAATCGGGTACGCCGCGCCGCCGTCGATGGTGGCCGTCATCGTGCCGTGAGCTGCTTTTTTGGTACCAAACACGCGCGCCTGGATGCCGTTGAACCGGATCGTAATCGTGGCGTTGGCCTGCGTCGTGTAGGTTTCGGTACCGCCGAAATTCGCCGCGTCGGCGAACCGGTAGAAACCGTTCGTGGCGGTACCATTCGGGTCCTTGGCGCTGTACTGCACCTGGTTTAAGTCGGTACCCTCCGTCTGGTCGTCGATGTTCACGACCTCCGCCGGGACCGCGGGCTGGTTCGCCGCGAGGGCGTTCGAGGGGTTCGAGACGTTCCCGGCCGCGTCGAGGGCTTTCACTGTGAAATTGCCCGTTCCGCCCGTAGCACCGGTCCAGTCGTAGCGGAGGTAGGTACCCGTGGTTTTGCCCAGCGACGTTTCGCCGTTGAAGACCTCGTACTCCTTCACTGCCACGTCGTCGGTCGCGGCGTCCCACTGAAGCAGCAGGGATTTTTCGGTCTGGTAAAACGCCCGCAGGTTTCCGGCGGCACTCGGGGCCGTGGTGTCGGCGGTGCCGTTCGAGATCTGGGCGTAGTCGAAGGCGACGTAGTTGCCCAAATTCCGCAGCACGAGCGTGTGCGCCCCAGCGCTCAACTTCGGCGTGGCGAAGACGAAGGCGCTGCGCGTGTCGGCCCCCGGCGTGAAGAAACTGGCCGGAACCGGGTACTCCGGCTGCCCGTCGACCGAGACGAGCATTGAGCCGTGACCCGATTTTTTCGTCCCGAAGATCACCGCCTGGGTACCCGTGAATTGCACCGTAATCGTCGCGTTGGCCTGGGTCGTGTAGTGTTCGCTGCCGCCGAAGTTGCTGGCGTCGGCGAACTCCCACCAGCCGTTCGTGGCGGCGTTGCTCGTCGCGATGGCGTTGAAACTCAGTTGCCCGTCGCCGGTCCCGATGGTTTTGTTGTCGATGTTCGTCGTCAACTGCACTGGGTCGGTTTGCAGGCTCAGGGCGGTACTGGCCGCCGAGGCGTTGCTGCTGTAATCGAGCGCTTTGACGGTGTACGCGTACGGCGTGTTGGCCGTCAGCCCGCTGAGGGTCAGGAACAGTTGGGTCGTCCGGCCGACGGAGGTACCGTTCTGGAAGATTTCGTAGTTGCCGATGCCCTCGTTGTCGGTGGCGGCGTCCCACTGAACCGTGGCGGTCGTGGCCGTGGTCGAGAACGTGCGGAGGTTGGTCGGTACCGTGGGCGGGGTGTTGTCCGCCGGACTCATTTCGAGGTCGACGTACGAGTACTGGGCGTTCACCGCCGTCACCCGCACGACGCGGAAAATCTGCTGCCCCGCGGGCAGGTTGAATGACGACGAGGTAAACGTCGTGGCGTTCGTCGTGTTGGCCGGAATCGTCGCCCGCCCGAGCAGCGCGCCGTCGAAGGCCCTGAATTCAAACAGCGCATCGACGCCCGAGCGGTTAAACCCGAACAATTTCAGCTTGTAGGTGCCCGCCGTCTGCACGTCGAGGTCCCACTCGGTCCAGGCTTTGGCTTCGCTGCTGCCGGTGTATTTGTCGTCGGTCCCCTGCCCGTTCGGCGATTCCTCCCAGGCGTCTTTCCACTGCATCGCCTGCTCCATCTGAAGCCGGGTCGCGCCGGTTTCGGGTACGGGAATGAAATCCTTCAGTGCCGACGGGTTGTGAATCTGGTCCCAGACCCAGCCGCCCTCGCGGCTCAGGTTGGTCGGACGCGTGTTGAAGCTGCTCGTGTTGGCGTCCTTGCCGCCCTTGCCGTAGACGAGCTTCTGCCCGCCCGCGCCGTTCCAGTGCCACATCATCCAGCCCGACGACTGGTCGTGGCCGCCGTTGCGGTAGTATTTCAGGATGTCCCAGAGCGCCCGGCTGCTCCACCCGGCCCGCCAGCCCACGCCGCCGTCGAAGCGGAAGGCGGGCATCGCTTCGCCGACGATGACCGGGAAACCCGCGCCCGAAACGAGGTCCATGTAGTTTTTGAACTTGCCCGGCGTATCCCAACCCGTGTACGGGTGGACGGCGAAGACGACGTTCGCCTTCGGGTCAAAATTCCGCACGGTCGCGCCGTCGGTCATCACGCTCGACATGCCCGCCGTGATGACGTTCGAGCGGTGGCGCTCGTCGTCCGTTACCGTACCGTACCCGACCGCCTCCGAAGCGTAGCTGACGGCATCGACCACGATGACGTTTTCGGCCTGCGTCGAGCGCAGCGCTTCAATCACCACTTGGTGCATGTTTTTCCAGCGGTCGCGTTGATTCGTGTTGCCCACGTAGTTGGTTCCGTCGATGAAGCCCGGTTCGTTCTGGACGTTGAACCAGACGTACGGGTTGTTGCGGTACTCGCGGGCTTTCTGCCGCCACCATTCGGTGAGTTCGGCCAGCGTGCAGCCCTGCGTGGCCGGGTTGCTCGGCGTGGTTGCCGTCGAGGGGTACCCGCCGGTATTGTCGTGAATTTCGATCATGCAGACGACGCCCTTGGCCGTGTAGCGGTCGATGAGCGTTTTCAATTTCGCGTCGTCGGTGGCGTTCCAGCGTCGTTTGTTGCTCTGGTACGAGTTGAAGAAGTTACAGATCCGCACGGCGTTGAAACCCCAGACGTCGACGACTTTCGTCGGCATCGTGGCGTCCGTGACTTCGTTGTCAAAATCCCAGTTCCAGTTGGTTCCGTTGATGTTGATGCCCTGCATCTTGAACACGGTACCCGGATCGCTGGCGCTCGTTTTCTTTTTGATGAGGGTACCCTCGACGACGAATTTCGGGTACACGTTCGGGTTGTACGGCTCGATCTGGTACACGGCGGTACTCGTCTGCGAATCGGGAGTACCCCCACCGAACGACCTGGCTTTCACCGTCGTCGTGGTCGAAACCGTGAACGGACCCGCGTACACCGGGCTGCTGGCCGTGGGTTCCGAGCCGTCGAGCGTGTACCGAATTGTGGTACCCGCCGCACCCGAGGCGAGCGTTACCTGGACGGGTTCGTCAAAAATTCCCGCCGCCGGGCTGAACGTCGGGCCAACGGGCCGGATCGTGAAGAGCAATTTGTGCACGCGCCCCGCCGCGGGGTACCGGGCTTCGGTGCGCGCGGGTGGCGTCATCACGCCGTTCACGCGGTCGTAAATCTGGTAGGTGTAGTAGGCTTCGAGCACGTACTCGCCCGCCTGATTGCCGACGCGCGCCAGCAGGTCGATGCTGCTCGTGTTGAAATCGAGGTTCAGTTGCCGGTTGCCGGTCAGCACGGTCGCGCTGCTCAGGGTCAGGTTGGCCGAGCGGAACTGCGCCGTATCCTGCCCGACGGCGTTGATGCGGTAGAATAATTTTCCGTCGTTGAACCCGACCGTGGCAATGTCCGACGAGCCGTGCCCTTCCGCCCCAAAGCGAATCGGCGAACCGCCTACCGAGCCCGTCGGGCCGGTTTTGCGCATGTCGGCGCTGTTCGGGTCGGCGCTGTTGTAGTACCACTCGTAGTTGGTCCCGTTGATGCGAAACTTCGCCCCCCAGATTCCGACGAATTTCTGCACGAAAACGGCGGTCGTCGTCGGCGAAGTCGTGAAGCCGTCCCTGAAGCCTTTTGCTTTCACGGTCAGGTTGCCTGTAATCGTGAACGGGGCTGTGTACAGCGTACTCGTGGCCGTCGGTTCGGTGCCGTTGGTCGTGTACCGAATCGTCGCGCCGTCGGTGGTCGTGGCCAGCGTCACCTGCTGGGAAATCGCGTAATCGCCGCCGCTGGGCGTGATCGTGGGCGGTTGGACGGTCGTCGCGTCGAGAATCGTAATCGTCGCCGTGGCGGTGGCGGAATTGATGAATCCGTCCCTGAACGCCTTCGCCTTCACCGTTTTCGTCGACGTCAGGGTGAACGGGGTCGTGTAGGCGGTACTCGTCGCGGTGGGTTCGGTCCCGTCGAGGGTGTAGCGGATCGTGGCGTCGGGCGTGGTGGTCGCCAGCGTGATGTCCTGGGTTAGGTTGAAGGTACCGCCGTTGGGCGAAATCGTCGGTGTCGCGGCCAGTTCGCCGAGCGTGTAGGCGGCTTTGTAGGTACCCGTCTGCGGGAAGCGGTAAAATTCGAGCGTCGTCGGCTGCGGTACTCCGCCGACCAGCGGCGTGTGGTTGTAGCCGTACTCGACGTAGTACTCGAAGACATAGTTGCCACCCGTGTTGTTGGGCGCGGCAGCGAGGTCAATGCCCACGTAACTTTTGTGCCGGTACGACGAATCACCCGCCGCCGAGGTACCGCAGTAGCACTGGTCGCGGTAGTACTCGTCGTTGCGGGTGTAGCCGTTGTTGGGCGTGTTGGGCCGGGCCAGGACGAAAGTACCGGCCGGTTCGCCCGCGCGGTGGACGTTGTAGAAAATACGAACCTTCAGCCCCTGCCCGCTTTCGCGTTCGTTGGCGTTGTTGAAGGTCCGCAGCCAGGTTTCGATGATTTCGACTTTCGGAGCGGTACTCACGCCAAAGGGTCCGAACGTGAAGCCGTTCAGTTCGGTCACGCGTTTCTGGGTACCGCCGACTTTAACGTAATCGTGGTAGTTGTTGTCGCGCGGGCCGACGGTGGCCAACGCAGTTTGAAGCAGGGCCATCCACAAAGCGATAGCGGCGCTCCAGCGGAACGTAGACGGGTTTTTCATGCGAACGGATTTTGGAGGACGTGAATTTTCTGGCTACCCCCGGGCGGGGACAGGTCGTGAATAAATCAGAAAACTCATAGAATGTATGGGACGAAATAAAGAGTTCGTCCGGCCAGAAAATTGGCGTTTCCTGCCCAGTCCTACACCATTTCTTACCACGATACAGGCCCCTGCGCGAAAGTTAACCGAGGCTGGGAGGATTTTAACCGGTTGAGATTTACCACGCGTTTGCCATCTTGCCGCCCCACTTCTTCCCCGTATGCTCGCTCGCCGCACCTTCCTTCGTCGCTCCGCGCTCGCCGTTTCGTCGTTACTTTCCGTCGACTGGCCCGTTTTGGCAGGGCTGGCCCGACCTGGCAAACCGGCTCCGACGATTCTCCTCCGCTCGTCGTGGCAAACGATCAACATCGGCGACATCGGCCACACGCCCGGCGCGTTGGCAATCTTCCGGCGGTACCTGCCGAAGGGTACCCGACTGATTCTCTGGCCGAGCAGCGTCGACAACGGCGTGGCCGAACTTCTCAACTCCTATTTTCCCGACCTGACCATCGCCGAAGGCAGCATTGGTCCCGACGGGCAGCCGACCACGCCCGCGCTGAATGCCGCCTTCGCCGAAGCCGACCTGCTCGTGCACGGCTCGGGGCCGAGCGTGCTGGCGCAGCCGCACGTGGCAGCTTGGCGAAAGCTGACGGGTAAGCCCTACGGCATTTTCGGCGTGACCATCGGCGGCGAACTTAACGACGCCCTGCTCGACCTGCTCAACGGCGCGGCCTTCGTGTACCTCCGCGATACGGTTTCATTGAAACTCTTGCAGGAAAAAGGCGTCAGAACTCCGGTACTCGACTTCGGCCCTGACGCCACGTTCGCGATTCCATTTCGGAACGAAGCAAAGGCGAAGCAGTACCTCGACGCGGTCGGGCTAGCCGATAAGCAGTTTTTGTGCGTAATCCCCCGCCTTCGGTACACGCCCTACTGGAAACTCCACGGCAAGGCCGAGCCAAACGAGGGCGAACGGAAGCGCGACGCGATTTCGGAAGAATTCAAGGAACGCGACCACGCCAAGTTGCGCGAGGCGATGATGGCCTGGGTCCGCACGACCGGCTTGCCGGTACTCGCCTGTCCCGAAATGACGCACGAGGTACCCCTGGCGAAGGAACTGCTCGTGGACCCGCTGCCTGCCGACGTCAGATCGAAAGTCGTCTGGCGCGACCGGTACTGGCTACCCGACGAGGCCACCTCGGTCTACGCCCGCGCGCGGGCGGTCGTGAGTTTTGAAATGCACTCGCCAATTATGGCCTTTCAGGTCGGTACGCCCGCGTTTTACCTCCGCCAACCTACCGACACGAGCAAGGGCCAGATGTGGCGCGACGTGGGCCTTTCGGACTGGATTTTTGAAATCGACGCCGTCGATGGCGCGGCGATTACCGAGCGGCTCCTCGCCGTCCACCGCGACTACCCGGCGGCGCTGCGGCAATTGAAAACGGCGCAGGCCTACGTCGAGCGAAAGCAGCGGGCGATGGCCGAAGTCGTGGCGCGGGTGTTGCGGGCGTAGCGGGTACCCCACCGCGCCGTGCCACGGTCCGCCCGCCAGCCTGCGCAACCGTGACACGGCATCCTTACCATTCATTTTCGCACCCAATCGGTGCGCCCGGCGGTAGCTCCCGGTGCTGAACCGTCTTCGCGGCAGCCGGATTTTTCATTCGTTCGAGCGCGTACTCGACGTGGGCGACGTCCACGCTCGAAGCTGCTTTTTGACCATCGAGGTACGTTTTCAACTTCTTCAACGCCTCCGTCGCCGCGGCCTTCGTCGCGTAGTGGGCCGTTTCGTTTTGGCTGAGCGCCATCAGGTGCGTGAGGAAAATTTGCTGCGTCTGCTGCTGCACGGCGCGTTCCAGGCCCGACGCCGTCGGTGCTTTCCAGAGGCCGTCGACCAGCCGGGTGAGTACCGCGCTCAGCCCCGGCCCGTTGCCGCGGGCGTCGTGCTCGACGAGGCGGTTGGCGCGTTCGGCGTTGAGCAGCAGGCCGAGCGGGAAATCCGCGGCGGCTTCGGCGGCGGCCAGCGGATCGAAGGCCAAACCCGTGCGTTTTTTGAACAACTCCCGACTGAACGGGTACCCGGCCGGGCGCGGCGGAATCAGCTTGACAATCGGTTCGGGTACCGTCAGCACGGCGGGCTGGAGCGTTTCGAGTACCGCGTCGAGGGCGGCAAGCTGGCGCTCGGCGGGGACGAAGGCCGTCGGTACCTGCTCGTCGCCGCGCAGGGCGTAGCGGTAGTCCATCGCCCCGACGAGTTTCGCCGCGGCTTCCACCTGGTACCGGTGGTAGTTGTAAATCGGCACGAGCGCGTCTTCGAGCAGCGCCAGCGGGGTACCGACGGGTACCGTTTTTTCCGAAAAGTCAGTCAGCGCTTTTTTCCGCACGGCGAGCGTATTCCGCAGTTCGGCGACGGGGTCGCGGCCGTTGTCCCAGAGGTGGGCAATCGGGCTGAAGCTGCTCGCCGGGCGGGCGTCCTGGTCGGAGAGGTAGAGCAGGCCCGCTTTCTGGGCAGTTTCGAGAATTTCGTTCAAGGCCTTCCGCTCGTCGGTACCTTTCGGAAATTCGCGGTACCCGAAGTTGATCGACACCTCGTCCCAGGCCCCAATGCCGGCGGCGTAGGCATCCGAGACGTCGACGTTGTTTTTGGCGTCGAGTTTCACGGTTGGGTGCGGGTAGTCCATCACCGAGGCGCGGTCGTTCACGCTGGCGGCGTAGTTGTGCAGCAGCCCGAGCGTGTGGCCGATTTCGTGGGCTGCAAGCTGTTTCAGCCGGTTCAGGGCCAGTTGCATGAGCCGCGGGTCAGCGGGTTTACCCGTTTCAAACGGCGAAAGCAACCCCTGCGCGATGAGGTAATCCTGCCGCACCCGCAGCGAGCCGAGCGTGACGTGGCCCTTGATGATTTCGCCCGTGCGCGGGTCGACGACCGAGGCCCCGTACGACCAGCCGCGCGTGGAGCGGTGCACCCAGTTGACGACGTTGTAGCGCACGTCCATCGGGTCGGCGGAGTCGGGCAGCATGCGTACCTGGAAGGCGTCGCGGTACCCTGCGGCCTCGAAGGCCTGGTTCCACCACCGCGCCCCTTCGAGCAGGGCCGAGCGGATGGGCTCGGGGGTCCCGTTGTCGAGGTAGTAGACGATGGGTTCGACGGCCTCACTGACTTTCGCCGCCGGGTTTTTCTTTTTCAACCGGTGGCGAATAATGAAAAATTTCTCGATGGGCTGGTCGACGGGCGTCGAGTAATCGTAGTGCGAGGTCGCGATGAAACTGCTGCGCGGGTCGAACACGCGGGGCTGGTAGTCGGCGTCGGGCAGTTGCACGAACGAGTGGTGCAGCCGCAGGCTAAGGGCCTCCGCCGAAGGCGCGACGGACTGCACGAAATTCCCGGCGTCCTCGCCCCCGACGAACGTGACGGTGGCTTCCAGTTCGGTGTTTTGGGGGAAATTCTTCGTCCGCGGGGCGTACAGCGCCGAGCGGCTGGCGTCGGCCCGGTAGGTACCCTGCTTCTGGGCGCGGAGCCGGGCAGCGACGTTCATCGCGTCGCGGAGCAGAAAATCCGTGGCGTCGACGAGTACCCGCCCGCCTTCCTCGGCTTCTACCGTGAATCCGCAGAGTACCGACTGGGCAAACGAGGTTTCGACGGCCCGGCGCTCGGCGGCGTCCTGGGTCACGGCGCGGTACTTCAGGTTCGGCTGGACGAGGAGTACCTTTTTTCCGACCCGGTTGAACCGGACCACGCGTTCCTCGCCGAGCAGGCCGCGGTCGAGGCCGATGTCGTTGGAACCCAGCCCGGCGGGCAGCGAGGTGACGTAGAGCAGGTCGGTGTCGAAGGTACCCAGTTCGAGGTAGAGCTTGCCGCTGGATTCGTCGAGATAAAATGGCACGAAGCCCGCTTTTTTCTGGAACCCGCTGGTTCGTTCTGCAATCGTCGGCAGACGCTGAGCGCGAACGTGGTAAGTCAACAGGAAAAAGCCGGACAAAAGAAAGAGTACACCGGTTTTCATCGGGGAGGCGATTAGTTTCGTCTCAAACTACGCAACAAAATGAAAACGGCACCCACGGGCCGCATCTGGGCGGGTCTGGTTTTTCTGTACATCGCCTGGGGCAGCACCTACCTCGCCATTCGGTTTGTGGTCGAAGCGGTACCGCCCGTGCTGGCGTCGGGCCTACGCAACCTGTTGGCGGGGGTCATCCTGTTCACCGTCGCCAAACTCAACGCCCCCCAACTGCGCCCAACGCGTCGCGCCTGGCTCGTCTCGGCGCTGGCGGGTACCCTGATGCTGACCGTCGGCAACGGCGGCGTCACCATCGCCGCACGTTGGGTACCCTCGGGCTACGCCTCGCTGTTTTCGGCGCTCGTTCCGGCCTGGCTGGTACTCATTCAACTGGTCGACGGCATTCGGCCCAGTCGCGGAGTTTTGCTCGGACTGGTACTGGGTCTCGTGGGTGTCGGGCTGCTGATGAACCTCGACCAACTCGCGCTGACGGGTCAGGAACGGTACTTCGGCTGGGGCATTTTCGCGCTGCTCGTGGCCACGGTGGGCTGGAGCGCGGGCGTCATCACGGCGCAGAAGGGGGCGCTATCGTACCCGACGGCGCTCATCGCCGGGATGCAGATGCTCTGCGGCGGTGGGCTGTCGATTCTGCTCAGTGGTACCCTCGGCGAGTGGCAGGAATTCAACCCGGCCCTGCTGACGTTCAAGCCCGTGGCCTCGTTTACGTACCTGCTCGTGGTCGGGTCGCTGGCGGCCTTCACGGTCTTCGGCTGGCTGTCAAAAGTGGCCCCGCCGACGCTCGTGGCGACGTACACGTACGTCAACCCGCTCGTGGCGATTCTACTCGGGAACCTGTTCGCCGGGGAAAAGCTGGACCTCAGCATGTTGCTGGCCGCGGGCGTCATCGTCGCGGCGGTGGTGCTGATCACAATGGGGAAGAAACCGGAGCCGAGGGCGGAGGTGGTAGCGGGGGAACAATGATAGGACCGCGCCGTGGCGGCCTTCCGCCGTGGGGCGTTCCTATCATTGTGCTTGCCCATCCCGTCTCAACCCCGTACTTTGGCCTCGCGACCTTTCGCTTACTCGCTAAACCTCCATGAAACACCCCCTCCTCTTCGCCGCCGTACTTTTCACGTTCCACTCTTCACTTTCCACTCTGAACGCTCAGCAAGTTCTCCCACTCTACGACGTCAGCCCCATCCCGAACCAGAACGACCTGCCGGTTACGCCCGAAGTGGCCGAGACCACGGATGGAATTCTGCGCGTCAAAAACGTGCTGAAACCCACGCTGACCGTTTACAAACCGGCCAACCCAAACGGGACTGCCGTCGTCGTTTGCCCCGGCGGGGGGTACTACATCCTGGCGGCGGGCCACGAGGGTACCGATGTCGCGAAGGCGCTCAATGAGATGGGCGTTACCGCGTTCATTTTGAAGTACCGGTTGCCGACGACGAAAGGACTTTTTAAAATCAAGGAAATCGGCCCGCTCATGGACGCCCAGCAGGCGATTCGGATCGTTCGGTCGCGGGCGAAGGAATTTGGCGTGAATCCCGAGCGCATCGGCATCATGGGTTTCTCGGCGGGCGGGCATCTGGCCTCGACGGCAGGTACCCACTTCGAGCACCCGGTCGGCGAATGGCCGGGGCGGGCCGACGTGTCGGTACGGCCCGATTTTCAGGTGCTGATTTACCCCGTCATCAGCCTCCGGCCCGAACTGGCGCACGGCGGCTCGCGCGATGCCCTGCTGGGCAAGAACGCACCGCAGGAAAAAATCGACCAGTACTCCAACGAGTTGCAGGTGACGAAATTCACGCCGCCCGCTTTTCTCGTCCACGCCGCCGATGATGCGGGCGTCAAAGTCGACAATTCCATTGCGTTTTTTCAGGCCTGCCAGCGCGCCGGGGTACCCGCCGAACTGCACGTCTACCCGAAGGGTGGGCACGGCTTCGGCCTCGTCAACAAAACCACGCCCGACCGCTGGATGGACCGCCTCGGCAACTGGCTGACGTCGATCGGGATGCGGTGAAAAGTTTGTAATCTCGTTGGTCGGAACGTAGTTTTGTCCATCACAATTCCATCCCGCCGATGGCTTCCCGCATTCGTTACGAGGTACTGTTGCTGACCGCTCTGCTGCTGGTCCGGGTACTCGTCGTGCCGGTTATCTTCCTGGACTTCGAGCTACGCCGCGACTACATCGCCCAGCACCTCTGCGAAAACCGGAATCGCCCCGAACTCCACTGCAACGGCCAGTGCTACCTCGCCAAACAACTCAAGGTTACGCAGGAACGCGAACAGTCTGAGAAAAGTCAGCAATTTGGGCAGTACCTGTTTGAAACGCCCTTCGTCGCAGCGCTGACGACGCTCTCGCTCTCCGACCTGGGGGGTACCGAATCGCGTACTTCCCTCCCGCCCTACCGGGCCTTCGCCCCGACGACCGAGCGCGCCGCGCCCTTTCACCCGCCGCGGGCCTGAATTCCGCCCGTGCTGATTCGTAGCCCATTCCGGCTACGCGCGCCCTTTTTTCGTTTATTTCCTGAATTTAGTTTCCACCTGCTGGCGGCTGATCCGCCGTAATCCGCCCATTCCGTATGAAAATCATTTCCTCTCTCGCCCTGCTTGGGCTGTTGTTCGTCCTGTCGTGCAAACCGAATGAAGACCCCGAGGCCATCGGGGCGGGCGATAAAAATTCGGTCGTTATCGAGTTTGACAACCGACTCGGTGGGCAAAAGCTCGTGCTCGGCCAGACGACGGCCAAAAACGGCTCGAACGAAGACGTCACGCTGACGACGCTGAACTACTTCGTCTCGAACATTCAACTGACGAAGGACGACGGTACGGTCGTCAAGTTTCCCGAGAACTACTACCTCGTCCGCCAATCCAACGTCGCTTCGCTGAAAGCCACGCTGCCAGACGTTCCGGCGGGAAATTACCGCGAATTGAGTTTTCTGGTTGGCGTCGACAGCGCCCGGAGCACCGCCCACGTGTCGAAGCGTACCGGGGTACTCGACGTCGCGGGGTACGGCGATGATGGCATGTACTGGTCCTGGAATTCGGGCTACATTTTCATGAAACTCGAAGGGACCTCGCCCGCGGCGCCGCCCCGCGCCAGTGGCCAACGTCAATTTCAGTGGCACGTCGGCGGCTTTGGCGGGTACTCCGGCCCAACGCCCAACAACCTCCGCCGCGTGACGCTGCCGCTCGGCGAGCTGGCAACCGTTCGCCGGAACATCGCACCCGAAGTTCACCTCTATGTCGACGCGCTGAAGGTTTTTGACGGGGTAACGTCCCTTAGCATCGCCAAAACCGCCGAGGCGAGCGTCAACAAAACGCCTGACATCCACTCGCCCGCGCTGGCCAAACCCGTCGCCGACAACTACGCCCGGATGTTCGCCGTCGACCACGTTCACAACGAAAAGCAAGAATGAAACCGGGGCTGGTACTCCTCGGACTCGTCGCGGTACTGAGCTGTTCGCCCGCGACCGAACCTCAGCCGGCGGCGCGAAGAGCGCCGCCGGCCGAGTTCGGCGCGCCCGTGTACGACCTGAGCCGGAATCCAGTCACGCCCGCCGGTTTTGAGTTGGGGAAAACCCTGTTTTACGATGCCCGGCTGTCGCGCGACGGCACGATTTCCTGCGGCGAATGCCACCGGCAGGACTTCGGTTTCACGCACCACGGCCACGACCTCAGCCACGGCATCGACGACCGCGTGGGTACTCGCAACGCCCAGCCGCTTCAGAACTTGGCCTGGCAAACGCAGTTTTTCTGGGACGGCGGCGTCCACGACCTGGATCTGGTACCCGTCGTGCCCCTCGAAAATCCGGTCGAAATGGATGCGAAACTAGGTACCGTGCTCGAACGCCTGCGCCAGACGCCTGAGTATCCCGCCCGGTTCAAGGCCGCATTTGGTACCGAGGAAATCACCACGGCGCGGTTTCTCCAGGCGCTTTCGCAATTCATGAATGCCCTCGTCTCCGCCGACTCGAAGTACGACCGGTACCGGAAGGGTACCGAAACGTTCACGGCGGAGGAAGAAGCCGGGCTCAAACTCTTCGAGCAAAAAGGCTGCGCCTCCTGCCACGCCGGATCGCTCTTCACCGACGGCTCCTTCCGCAACAACGGCCTGGGGCCGGGCCTGCACGACGACCTGGGCCGGGCGACCGTGACCGAGCAGGCCGCCGACCGGTACCGCTTTAAGGTACCGAGTTTGCGGAACGTCGAAGCCACGCGCCCGTACTTCCACGATGGGCGGGTGGCGGATCTGGAAACGGTCCTCGATCACTACCGCTCGCGGGTACAGGATTCGCCTACGCTCGACCCGCTCCTGAAACGCGATGGCCGCACGGGCATCGCGATTTCGGACGCGGAAAAGCGGCAGTTGGTGGCGTTTCTGAAAACGCTGACCGACCAGACGTTTTTGACTAACCCCCGGTTTGCCCCGCCGAAGCACTAACCAACCAACCCTCCAAGTGGTCCGCAAGGATCCTTGGAGTGGTTGACCCAGCCAACCTGGCATGAAACGACTTCTCCCCTTTTTCTTCCTCACGCTGCCCCTCGCCGCCCCGGCCTGCGACATCTGCGGCTGCGGGCCAGGCAGCTCGTTCGTAGGCATTCTGCCGCAGGCCGGGCGCGGGTTCGCGGGGCTGCGGTATCGAATCAAAAGCTACGACTCGCACCTGAGCAGCCGCTTCCTGAAAACCCGCGAGACCTTCCAGACCGCCGAACTCTGGGCGCGCTGGTACCCGCTGAACCGTGTGCAAATCCTGGCCTTTGTGCCGGTCCAGTTTAACCGCCAACAAACCGCGGGCGACGTCTACCACCGCAACGGCCTCGGCGACGTGACGGTACTGGCGCATTACAACCTCGTCAACACGGCGCTCGACACGGTACCCCGGCGCGTCAACCACAACCTGCTCGTCGGCCTCGGCGTCAAGGCTCCGACGGGAAAATTCCGGTACGTGGCGGACGGTACCGAAGTCGCCAATCCGAATTTTCAACTGGGTACCGGCAGCACCGATCCGCTCCTGAGCACCATCTACACGCTCCGCGCCGGGACCTGGGGCTGGAACACCGACGCCACGCTGCGTCTGACGACCCGCAACGCCGACGGGTACCGCTTCGGGAATCGCGCCACGGCGTCGTCGAGCCTGTTTTTCGTAAAAAATGGCGCGTCGCTGACGTGGATGCCCAACGCGGGCGTTACGTTGGAAACCGCCGCCCGCGACCGGGACCACGGTACGCCCAACGCCAACACGGGCGGGTACCTCACCCTCGGCACGCTGGGCCTGGAAGCGTACACGAAGCGGCTTTCGATGGGCCTGAACTGGCAAACGCCGCTGGCGCAGTACCTCGCCGGGGGTGAATTGCGCAGCCGAAACCGCGCGATGGGGCACGTAACCGTTTTGTTTTGAGTAGCTTGCGTTAAAATCCCGCCATGATCCGAATCGTATTCGTTCTTCCCCTGATTAGCCTACTGGCCTGCGGTCCGAAGGAACCGGGCGTCGACCCCACACCCGAACTCGATCCGAACGCGTTGTTCTACACGCCGAAGGAATTTGGTACGCCCGTCTACGATCTCGCGAAAAATCCGGTGACGCCCGCGGGCTTCGAATTGGGCAAGACGCTTTTTTACGACGGCATCCTTTCGCGTGACAAGACCATTGCCTGCGGCGAATGCCACCGGCAGTACTACGGCTTCACGCACCACCTGCACGACCTGAGCCACGGCATCGAAAACCGGACCGGCCTCCGCAATGCGCAGCCCCTGCAAAACCTGGCCTGGGAGAAAACCTTTCTCTGGGACGGGGCGACGACGAATCTTGATGACCAGCCAATCACGCCCATCACTCACCCGGACGAGATGGATTTCCGCGTCGACAGCGTGGTGGCGCGGTTGCAGCGGCATTCGAAGTACCCCGGCCTGTTCAAGGCCGCGTTCGGGACGGAGGAAGTGACCTCGGAACGAATGCGAAAAGCCCTCTCGCAGTTTGCTCTGAGCCTGATTTCCGCCGACTCGAAGTACGACCGCTACCGGAAGGGTACCGAAACGTTCACGGCGGAGGAAGAAGCTGGGCTGAAACTCTTCGAGCAAAAAGGTTGCGCTTCCTGCCACGCCGGGCCGCTCTTCACCGACGGCTCCTTCCGCAACAACGGCCTGCCGCCCTTCGAGCGGACCAAACTGGAGTACGTAGCCGGGCAGCCGACCTTCGTGCGGCTCGTGGACGAGGGCCGGGCGCGGGTGACGAAAAACGCCGCTGACCGCTTCAAATTCCGGGTACCCAGCCTGCGCAACATCGCCGCCACCCTACCCTACACGCACGACGGCCGCTTCCAGACGCTCCCCCAGGTACTCGACCACTACGCCGCGGGCGTGCAGGAATCGCCCACGCTGGATCCGCTGCTCAAAAAAGACGGCCGCCTCGGCATCGCCCTCAGCGCCGACGAGAAAACCAAACTCCTCGCCTTCCTCCGCACGCTGACCGACCAGAAGTTTCTGAGTGATTCGCGGTTTGCCGAACCGCCGGGCTTTCCGGTGCGGTGAGTTTTAGTTTCGGATGACTCGTAACTCGTTCAAGTTTGTAACTTGGACGCGGCCTTGATGCAAGCTTACAGCTTGTGGCAGTTGAAAACTGCCATCATGCATAGGTACAAACTACGCCAAATGGGTCTCATCCTCGGTCTGTGGCACACAGACCGAGAAGTAGAAAACATCAACATCGGCGGGTCCGACCTGCGGTCTGACCTTCTCATCTTCGGCACAGCTTTTTAGGGTACCCGCTCCAAACGCGTGCATCCCTCCCCCATTTCATGAAACCCTTCCTACCCTCCACCCTGCTCGTCGCGCTGCTGACGAGCTTTTTTGTGTTCAACGCCTCCGCTCAGGCCCTCAAAAAACGTTGGGAAACCGATACTCTCCTCCGCACTTCCGAGTCGGTGCTGTTCGACCCGAAGGAAAACGTGCTCTACGTGTCCTGCATCAACCGGGTCGTGGATGATCAGTTCAACCAGGGTAGTTTCATCGCCAAGGTCTCGCCCGAAGACGGCAAGATTCTCACCCAGAAGTGGGCCGACAAATTCAATGTCACGAAGGGCCTCGGCCTGCACGGCGACAAGCTCTACGTGACCGAACTGAAGGCCATCGCCGAAATTAACCTCAGGGACGGTACGGTCAGCAAGCGCTACGAGGTACCCGGCGCGCGGTTTCTGAACGACCTCGCCATCGACTCCCGCGGCGTGGTGTACTTCTCTGACAGCCAGGGCAACAAGCTTCACGCCCTCCGCGACGGACAAATCGAAACGCTGGCCGAAGGACCGCACCTGCAAGGCCCGAACGGGGTACTCGTCGACGACGACCGGCTCATCGTCGGCGGGAGTCAGGCGGGTACGCTCTACGCCTTCGATTTGAAAACGAAGCAGACCAAACCCATCGCCGAGGGCCTGGGCCGCACCGACGGCATCGTGCCCGACGGCAAGGGCAACTGGCTCGTGACGAGCTGGAGCGGACAGGTTTTCCGGGTCAAGCCGGACGGGTCCAAAACGGAACTGCTCAACACCACCGCCGAGAAAATCAACACCGCCGACATCGACTACGCTCCGGAGAAAAAGCTGCTCTTCGTCCCCACGTTTTTTCACAACCGGGTGATTGCCTACGAGGTGGATTAAAAAAGGCCTGTCGTCCTTCGCTGCGCTCAGGATGACAGGGAGGGTTAAAGTTTTATCTGCTGCTTCCCCGCCTTCAGCGGCACCTCCCGGCCGTTCCAGACGAACCGGCCTGTCAGTCCGGCGGGGAGGGTGATGTCGGCGGTGATGCCGTTGACGACGGTGCGGGTAAGTTTTACCAGGATTTCGCCCGCCGGGTGGGGCATGGCGGCGTCGACGGTCTGCAACTCGCCCAGCGCGGGCGCGATGCGGACTTTGGCGAACCCCGGCGCGTCGGGCGTGATGCCACAGACGGTTGCCAGCAGGTCGTAGTTGGGGCTGGCGCTCCAGGCGTGGCAGTCGGAGCGGGTGGGTTCGGGGTTTTCGGCGAAGGTCGTCAGGCCGATGGCCAGCATGTCGCGCCAGGGCTTCAACTGACCCACGTACTGATTCGCCATGCCCGCTTTTTTCAGCGCCTGATTCAGGTAAAATCGGTAGTAAAACGTGACCTGACTCAGGCTGTCGTCGGCGAGTACCCGTTCCATCACGGCCCGCTGCTGCGGTACTGGAACCGCCCCGCTGAGTACCCCCAGGATGCTGGCGTGCTGGCTAAAGGCTTTTTTTTCGGGCGAATCGGCGAGTACTCCCCGCTTGGGGTCGAAGCAGGCGCGCATCGTCCCGGCCGCCAGCCGCTGGGCCAGTTGGCGGTACCGAGCCGCCTGCGCCGCGTCGCCGAAGCCGGTGAACAGCTCCGCCATCTGGTTGAGGGTGTACACCAAATGCAGCGTCACGACGGCGGAATTTCCGTCGGTGGCCCCGCCGGGTACCCCGTTGCGCCAGGCGCGGTTCCAGTCCTCAAAATTCCACCAGGGCATTGGCCCGAGCATGTTCCGGTTGGCGTCGACGTGGCGTTCGTACCAGTCGAGCACGTTGCGGATGCCCATGAGGTACGGTTTGACGAACGCGTCGTCGCGGCGGTGCATCCAGTAATCGTACACCATCGAACACCAGTAGAGCGAAAACGGCGGGATGAGCTGGTAGCGATTGGCCGGGTACCGGCTCTGCGTCAGCCCGTCGGACACGCGCGAGATCTGGAAATCGTGGATGGCTTTGCGCACGAGCCGGTCGTCGCCCGCGACGTAGAGCGAAATGAGCGCCTGGATGCGGGTGTCGCCGACGTACTGGAGCTGCTCGTAGTACGGGCAGTCGTAGTACGTTTCGTTGGCGCAGAGCCGGGCCGTGCGCCAGCCGACGTTCCAGATGTCAGCAATCTGCCGGTCGTCGCTCGAAAAGCGGGCTTTTTCTTTGAGCGGGTAGGCGCTGAAGGTACCCGTCAGGTCGTTCAGAATCAGCGGTTCGCCTTTCGTTTCGACGTCGAGCTGGAGGTACCGCCAGGTCCGCAGCCAGAGCGGACGGAAGCGACGGGCGGTACCGCCATCGGGTAAAAATTCGTCGAAGTTTCCGAGCAGTACCCGCCCCTCGATGGCATCGCGGTGGCCTTTTTTACGCTGCTGGTCGACGAGCGCCTCGGCGTACGTGAGCCGGACGGTCGCACCCTTGCCCCCGCTGACGGTAAGTTCGGGGTACCCCGTCGTCTCGAACGTCTGGTCGAGGAGTAGTTCGACTTTCGAGTTGGGGGGAATCGTGAGCGGTTGAGTACCCGTCAGGAAATCGCCCGTGGCCGACATCCCCCGCGCCCGCCGCAGGCTGGGGATGCGCTGGGGCGTTTCTTCCATCGGCGGAATGGTACGCGGGACGAGCGTCCAGACGTTGTCGGTGCCCTGTCCTTCGGGTACCGCTTCCTTGATTTTGACGGCAGGTTTCCAGAAATCGTCGTTGAAACCCGGCTGCTCCCAGCCCCAGGGGTACCGGGCGGCGTCGACGCGGTCGCCGGGGCCGACGACCATGTACGTCCAGAGCCGGGGGCCGTTGTCGGTCGAGCAGGGCGTGTAGGCTTCGTTTTTCAACCCCTTCCAACCCGAGTTTTTCACGCCCGTGTTCACGGCGGCTTCGGCCTCGGTGTCGCCCTGCATCAGGAAGGCCGTCGAGTGGGACATCTGCGCGACGGGCGCGTGCTCAGCGGCGTTCCAGACCACGGCGGCGAGTACGTTGCGACCCGGCTGGAGGTACGGAGCGAGGTCGACCGACTCGAAAATCCAGTGGTTCAAATCGCCCCGCGCCGGACCCGAACTCACCGGCTGGCCATTGACGAAGAGCCGGTACCGGTTGTCGGCACTGACGTGGACGAGGTACCGGGCGGGCTTCGCCGACAGGTTGAGGGCGGTGCGGAAGTGGTAGACGCCGTAGGTACGACCCGATTCGCCCGGCATTCCGATCCAGGCAGCGGGCCAGGGTTTCTGCAGCAGAACGGGATTCACGGAAAGCTGGGCCGCGACCTGGAGAGAAAGCCCAAGCAGCGCGAGGAAAACGAACGATTTCATTTGGGTTTAGAAATTGGAACGGCAATAAACAAAAAAGCCCGTGGGGGTCCACGGGCTTTCGGGTACGTGCAGGTGGGCTACTTACCCGATTGCGCGGACACCACCGCGCCCCATTTGGGTACCACGCCCATGTTGAACCACGTAAACGCGTACACGTCGGTCGCTTCCTCGATGGCTTTCGTCAGGTTGCTGCCCCCGTGCCCGGCGGCGGTTTCGATGCGAATCAGGACCGGGTTTGGTCCCTGGTGCGCTGCCTGCAAGGCCGCCGCGTACTTGAAGCTGTGCGCGGGTACCACGCGGTCGTCGTGGTCGGCGGTGGTGACGAGCGTGGCGGGGTACGCGGTACCCGGCTTCAGGTTGTGCAGGGGCGAGTACTTGTAAATGGCCTTGAACTGCTCGGCATCGTCGCTGGAACCGTAGTCGTCGATCCACGCCGCACCAATCGTGAATTTCTGAAACCGTAGCATGTCCATCACGCCCACGGCCGGGAGCGCGACTTTAAACAACTCCGGCCGCTGGTTCATCACCGCCCCGACGAGCAGCCCGCCGTTCGAGCCGCCCTGAATGGCCAGTTTTGCCGGGGCGGTGTACTTCTGGGCGACGAGGTACTCGGCCGCGGCGATGAAATCATCAAAAACATTCTGCTTTTTCAATTTCGTACCTGCCTGGTGCCAGGTTTCGCCGTACTCGCCGCCACCCCGGAGGTTAGCCACTGCGTAGACGCCGCCCTGTTCGAGCCAGGCCAGCCGCATGGCCCCGAAGCTGGGACTCATCGTAGCGTTGAAGCCCCCGTAGCCGTAGAGCAGCGTCGGGTTGGTACCGTCGAGCGCCAGGCCTTTTTTGTGCGTGATGAACATCGGAACCCGCGTACCGTCTTTGCTGGTGTAGAAAACCTGCTTCGATTCGTACGCCGCCGGATCGAACTTCACTTCCGGCTTGCGAAAGACGCTCGTTTTTTTCGTGGCGAGGTCGTAGCGGAAAATCGTGGGTGGGTACGTAAACGAAGTGAAGGTGTAAAACACGAACGCATCGTCGCGCTCGCCGCCGAAGCCACCCGCCGATCCGGGACCGGGCAGGACGATTTCGTTTTCCAGTTTACCGGTCAGGTCGTGCACGTACGCGTGCGTGGTCACGTCTTTCAGGTACGAGACGAACAGCTTGCCACCCGCCGTGCTCGCGCTGGCAATGGGTTCGGGCTTTTCAGGGAGTACCACTTTCCAGTTGGTCATCGCCGGTTGCTTCGGGTCCACGCGCATCAGTTTGCCGTTGGGCGCGTGGTCGTTGGTCCGGACGAGCAACTGGTCGCCGACGTTGTTGACGACGGTGTACTCAAACTCACCGATGTCGGCGACGATGGGCTTGAACGACGCATCACCCACCTTTGCATCCTGGACCAGCAGCGCATTGCCCCGAATGCCCTTCGCGTTGTCCGAGAGGTAGAGCAGCGTAAAGCGCTCGTCTTCGGTCACGTCGATCATGAAAAATCGCGTCGGGTTGGCTCGATCCTCGTGCACGAGCCGGTCGGCGCGCTGCGGGGTACCCACCCGGTGAAAATAGACCTGCTGGTTTTCGTTTTTGGCGGACAAATCGCTCTGGCCTTCGGGTTTGGGGTATCGGTTGTAGTAAAACCCATCGCCCTGCCAGGACGCACCGGAAAACTTCACCCATTCGAGGTGATCGGGCAGGTTTTTCTTCGTTGCCAGATCCATGACGTAGTACTCCACCCAGTCGCTGCCCGCTTTCGAGAGGCCGTAGGCGGCGTACTTGCCGTTTTTGGAAACCGAAAACCCCGCCAACCGCGTGGTTCCGTCGGCCGAGAGCGTGTTCGGGTCAATCACCAGTTCCGGGGTACCCTCCAGACCCTTCTGCCGGTACAGCACCGCCTGGTTTTGCAGGCCGTTGTTTTTCGAAAAGTAAAACCATTCGTTGCGCCGGAACGGAGCCGAGTACCGCGGGTAGTTGATGAGCTGTTCGAGGCGGCTTTTCAGCGCGGCCCGGAAGGGAATTTTGTCGAGGTACCCGTTCGTGACCGCGTTCTGGGCCTTCACCCAGGCGGCGGTTTCGGCCGAGCGGTCGTCTTCGAGCCAGCGGTACGGATCGGCGACTTTTGTGCCGTGGTACTCGTCAATTTGCTCGACCTGGCGGGTTTGAGGGTACTGGAGTTGGGCCGAAACGGCAACGGGTAGGGTACTCATCAGCAACAGGAGGTAACGTGTTTTCATCAGGAGCGGTGTTTAGTTCTACGCTGAAAAGTAGAGCTTTCCTACCGAAATCGGCCACTCCTCCCTGGCCATTGACGAAACGGTACCCCGTCGGCGAACGCCCGTCGACCTTTTCTTTCAAAAAATAGCGCCTACCTTTCTCACTCATCAACCTCCGAACCGGCATGAATCGACGCACTTTTTTGAGTACGCTGCCCGCGGGCGTGCTGTTGCCCTCCCTGCTTTCGGCGGAACCTGACGCCGCCTACCGGCCCTTGGCTGAGCATACGATTGCCGACATCCGCCTCACGCGGGTCAAGCTGACTTGGCCCCGGCAGGTCGGCAAAAACGCCCGGCTCGACGTCCATGGCTACGGGCCGAGTCCGCAGGTCGGTATCCTCACGACCGACAAGGGCGCGCGCGGTTGGGGCATGACACGCGGCAACGCCGCCACGCTCGAAACGGCCACGGCGTTTTTGAAAGGCAAAAAACTGAGCGATGTCTTCACGCCCAAAACCGGCGTACTGGCCACCGAAATCCTGCCCTTCGACCTGGCCCTGCACGACCTGGCGGGCATCATTCTGAACCAACCCGTCTACGAACTCATGGGCCGCCGCAAGCCCTGGACGACGAAGTGCTACAGCGGCATGATTTACTTCGACGACCTCGAACCCGCGGGCAATCCCGCCGGAACCGATAAAATTCTGGAAGAATGCCGCTTCGACCGCGACTACGGGTACCGGCAGTTCAAGCTCAAAATCGGGCGGGGCAACAAGTGGATGCCCAAAGCCGAGGGCCTGCGGCGCGACGTCGAGGTGACGAAACTCGTGGCCAACGCCTTCCCCGATTGCGAGATTCTGGTCGATGGCAACAACGGGTTTACGGTGGACGAATTCACGAAGTACCTCGACGGCATCGGCGACGTAAAGCTGTTCTGGATCGAAGAACCCTTCCACGAAACGGCGGTTGATTACCGAAAACTCCGGGAGTACCTCCGGGCCACGGGTCGAAAAACGCTGCTGGCCGACGGCGAAGCCGACCCCGACCCGGTACTACTCCGGCAACTGGAGGAAGAAAAATTGCTCGACGTCCACCTGACCGACCTCGTCGGGCTAGGCTTCACGCCCTGGCGCAAACTCATGCCCGAATTGCAGCAACTCGGCATCTCGGCCTCCCCGCACGCCTGGGGCGAGGTACTCAAAACCTATTACACGGCGCACCTGGCCGGGGCCTACGAAAACATGGTGACCATCGAGGGCGTCACGAGCCGCTCGGACGACGTGGATTTCAGCGGGTACCAGTTGAAAAACGGCAAGCTGATTCCGCCCGCCGCGCCGGGGTTTGGGATGAAGTTGTTGAAGGCGGTTTAGAAAAAAGCAAAACTCCCCTCCTGTTTTAGGAGGGGAGTCGTTTCTGCCCTTCCCTAATTTCTACTTTCCCGCCCCTACTTCGCATACTTCTCCGAAAACTTCCGGTACAACCGCTTCTGCTTGTCGTCGAGATCGACGGCGCGGCCCTGAATCCAGGCGCGGGTGACGACATTACCGCGCATGTCGAGAATGTCGCCCTTCGAGACAACGAGCGTCGCGTGCTTGCCCGCCTCCAGCGAACCGACTTGGTCAGCGATGCCCAGAATCTGCGCGGGATTCAGCGTGACCATCTGCAAGGCCACTTCCTTGTCCAGCCCGAAACCCGCGGCGGTACCCGCCAGGAACGGCAGGTTACGCGTGCGCCAGGACAGTCCGGCGTAGCTGATGGCCGTCTGAATACCGGCTTTGTGCAGCAGCGAAGGCATCCGGTACGGCAGGTCCACGTCGTCGTCCTCGCGACGGGGCAGGTTGTGCGTCGCGCCGAGGATGACGGGGATGGCATTCGTTTTCAGGAAATCCGTCACGAGGTACGCCTCCTCGCCCCCAACGACCACGATTTTCTTTACCTGCTGCGCCTGGGCAAACCGCACGGCTTCCAGAATTTCCCGCGCCGCGTCGACGCGCACGTACAGCGTTTTCGAGCCGTCGTACAGCCCGCGCATGGCGGCGAGTTTCAGGTTGACGGGGTTCGGACTGGGTACTTCGGCGTAGGCACGGGCGTCGGCGAAGGCTTTCTCCAGGTCACGTAGCGTCTGGGCACGGCGTTCGTTGCGGCTGGTTTCGGGCTGGAAGGTTTCGGGGTTGAACCGGCGCGTGAACAGCGAAGGCCAGTTGAGCCACAGTCCGTCGTCGGGGCGCAGCACGGCGTCTTCCCAGTTCCAGCCGTCGTACTGAAACACCGACGACAGCCCCGAAACGGTACCGCCCTGTGGCATGGCCTGGCCGATGAGCAGCCCGTTGCCGCGGATGGTCGGGATGATTTCCGAGTCGGTCGAGTACGCCACGAGCGCCCGGACGCTGGGGTTCAGCTCGCCGGTTTCGTTTTTATCGCTCGTCGCGGCGACCGAGGCGATTTCCTCCAGGCCCACGACGCTCGCCGCCGAAATCAGGCCGGGGTACACGTGCTGACCGGTCACGTCGATGACATCGGTACTGGCCCGGTCGAAGGAGGTACTCGCCGGACCGACGGTTTTCAAAATTCCCTTTTCGAACACAATCACGCCGTTTGGAATGACCTGCCCGTTGCCGATGTGGAGGGTACCTCCGGTGAGGGCGATGGGTTTCGTCTGCGCCTTGCCAGGTACCGGGTTTTGCGCGGCAGCGGTCAGGCTGAGGAAGCTGAGGAGTATGGTTAGTTTTTTCATTCGTGTTTCTTATCTCCGTCACGCTGAGCTTGTCGAAGCGCCTTGCGTGGGCGCTTCGACAAGCTCAGCGTAACACGTGTGTTTTAGTTCCCATGTGATCCCTCCAGGTACTCCTCCAGCCCCTCCACGTCCTCACAGTGAAACATTCGGCTGGGGCGGAAGGTCGGGCGCATCAGCGGCGTGACGGCGGTGGCTTTGGTAGTCAGCAGTTTCTGAATGATGCGGTTGCGCTCGGCTTCGAGGGCTTCGCGTTTTTTGGCATCGAGGTCGGCGTCGTAGTACACGGCTCCGTCGATGATCGTTTTTTCGGCTTTCGCGTAGATGCTCAGCGGATGCGTGCTCCAGAGTACCACGTCGGCGTCCTTGCCGGGTTTGATGCTGCCGAGGCGGTCGTCGAGGTGGAGGAGTTTGGCCGGGTTGAGCGTCACCATTTTCCAGGCGTCCTCTTCCGAAATGCCGCCGTACTCGACCGACTTGGCCGCTTCCTGGTTCAGGCGGCGGGCCATTTCGGCGTCGTCGGAATTGATCGAAACGAGTACCCCGGCGCGGTGCATCAGGGCCGGGTTGTACGGAATGGCGTCCTTGACCTCCATTTTATAGGCCCACCAATCGGCAAACGAGCTACCGCCGGCGCCGTGTTTCGCCATTTTATCGGCTAGCTTGTACCCTTCGAGGATGTGCGTGAACGTGTTGACGCGGAAATTGAACGCCTCGGCCACTTTCATCAGCATGTTGATTTCGCTCTGCACGTAGCTGTGGCAGGTGATGAAGCGCTTTTTGTTGAGAATTTCGACGAGCGCGTCGAGTTCGAGGTCGCGGCGCGGGGGCGCGGCCATCGTTTTTTCTTTCGCCGAGAGCGCGTCGTAGGCTTTCCAGGATTTTTCGTAATCCCGGGCTCGCTGAAAGGCGTCCGTCATCACCTGCTCCACGCCCATCCGCGAAATCGGGTACCGGGGCGTAACGCCGGGAATCGAGAAGTTTTTCCGCGTCACGTTTTCACCTAGTGCAAACTTGATGAAACCATCGGCACCCTTGATTTTCAGGTTTTCCGGCGATTCGCCCCACTTGAGTTTGATGAGCGCCGACTGCCCGCCAATCGAGTTGGCCGAGCCGTGGAGCAACTGCGCCGAGGTCACGCCGCCCGCGAGCTGGCGGTAGATGTTGATGTCTTCGGAATCAACGACGTCGCCCTGCCGAACTTCGGACGTCACCGACTGCCCGCCTTCGTTGATCGAGAGCAGGGCAATGTGCGAGTGTTCGTCGAAGATGCCGTTGGTGAGGTGCTTGCCGGTCCCGTCGATAATTCGAGCATTCGTGGCTGACAAATTCTTCCCGATTCGGTTAATTTTTCCTCCGTCGATCAGCACGTCGGTACCGGTTACGACGCCGTCTTTTTCATTCGTCCAGACGGTCGCGTTTTTAATCAGAATTTTCTCAGACTTGGGCTTTTCCTCGTTTCCGAAGGCGATGAAGGGAAATACCACCTTCCCGACTGGCTGCGGCTTGAGCGTATCGGGTCGGGCGGCGGGCGAACGGTACTCCTTCGTCCGGCTGGCCGACCAGTTCGTGGCCGCGCCGTTGGGCCAGGCTCCGGTACCTCGCCAGGTCGCGCCGTCGACGTACCCGCTCAATCGGGCATCGCCGGGGGCGTCCTTGTGGGGTTTGAAAGCCAGTGTGATGAGTTCGCCGGTACGCGTGAAGCGCACGGGAATCTTGAGCGAATCCTTCGCCAACTCGACCAGTTGCAGCGTCGGTTTTTCGTAGGTACCCGTCACGTTCAGGCGGTACGGTTTTTCGCCCAATTTGAATTCGTAGGTACCCCGCAGTTCGGTCAGGGCCGGGTCGACCAACACGTGCCGACGGCCCTTCACCCAGGTTTCGTAGAGCACGTTGTCGGCTTTAAAAACGTTGCCCGACGTCACGAGAAAATTGGCCTGCATACCCGGCTTGAGCGCGCCGAGGGTACTCGCCATGTTCAGCAGCGCGGCGGGCGTCGTGGTCAGGGCTTTGAGCGCTTCGGTTTCCGGGAGGCCGTAGCTGATGGCCTTACGGAGGTTCGGCCAGAACTCCATTTTGCTACGCAGCCCGGCGGTCGTCAGCGCGAAGGGTACCCCGGCGGTGGATAGCCGACCGGCGTTGGTCGGGGCCATTTCCCAGTGCTTGAGGTCGGAGAGCGGTACCATCAGCGCGTCGTTCGGGTCTTCCACATCCATCGCGGCGGGGAAGTTCAGGGGTACCACGAGCGAAGCACCCGTGGCCTTGATTTCGTCGAGACGCTGGTACTCGTCGCCCTTGCCCTTGATGACGTACTGCACGCCGAACTCGTCGCCAATTTTATCGCCCGCAAGTACCGCCAGTCGGTCCGCCGCCTCGAAAAACTGCGGCAGGCCCTGGATGTGGTTGAAGTGGTCGAGCGAAACGTTGTACTCGGTTTTGTTCTGGGAACGCTTGTACCAGTTGGCGTCGTAGTACGTCTGGCGTAGCAGCGCGATGGCCCCCATCGGCGAGGACGGGTAGGCCTGCGTCGACGAACCCTTGCTCAGCGCGTAGTGCGCCGAGGCGCGGCCCTTCAGCACGGCGTCCTGCGTCGGGCCGTCGAGTAGGTGCAGCAGTACGCCGGTACCCCGCGCGATGCCGTCGGCGTGGTGCGAGAGCACGGCCCCGAAGCCAAGTTTGCGGAGTTCGTCGGCTTTTTTGGCGTCTATCGTCAAGAGTTCCTCGGCGTTCGTTTCGGGCTGAATGGCCGCGTTCCAGGCGTAGGGACCTTTTTTCGAGGACTCGAATTGCACCGAGCGGAAGCCGCCCCCGCCGCGCTTCACTTCGGGCATTCCGTAGTCGGCGTAGACGTCGACGAAAGCCGGGTAAATGCGTTTCCCGTTCAGGTCGATGACGACGGCCCCGGCGGGCGGTTTCACGTCGCGCCCGACGGCCTGAATCACGTTCCCCTTGACGATCAGCGTCGCGCCTTCGAGCGTGGTGGTCGGGTCCTGGATGATGGTCGCGTTGGTGAGCGCGTAGCAGACGGCGCTGCGGTCGTCGGCAATGTCGTTGCGTGGAAAGGTGGGCGTCTGGGCGCGGGCAGCGAAAGCGCCGGTCAGCAGGCCGAGGGCCAGTAGTTTTTTCAGCATGAGGGAACTTGGAGTAGTGGAAAGCAAGCCCTGAAAATAACCGACAAACGCGAACTTCCGGGCAAGGCACGGCGAAGCCGCGATGTCTGCGCGGTTTCCGTCGACGTCCGACCGTTCCCGCATCGTTGCGACTGCCCGGCACCAGGGCCCGCCCGAACGCGTACTTTTGCCTATCTCCCACCCTTCGCCATGCGCCGTCTGCTCGTTTCACTCCTCGTATTGCACCTGTTCGGTTCGGCGTTGCGCGCGCAAATTTCTGACGTGCACCACTGGCGCGCCCGCCTCGCCGAACGTGCGCAGCCCGACACGGCCCGCGCCTACGCGCTGACCCAACTGGCCTGGGCGTACTGCCCACCGAACCCCGACTCGGCGCGGCTACTTGCTCAGCAGGGCTTGGTGCTTTCGCGCGACCTCGGCTACGAAAAAGGCCAGATCGTGGCCTTGCGGACGCTTGGCCGCGTCGAACTCATTCACGGCCGGTACCTCCAGGCGGCACGGCTGTTGCTGCAGGCGCACGACCGCGCGGTACTCCTCGGCGACCGCCTCGAACGCGCCTACGCCGGTCGGTATCTCGGCGGGGCCTACGCCGAAATGCGGCTCTTCGACCGGGCGCTGGTCAATTACCGGGAGGCACAGCAGGAATTTCAGCGGCTGAACCTGACGAAAGACGTGGCGCTCTGCCTGGCCGACGTCGGCCTGATTCGTTTCGGGCAGGGGCAGTACCCGGCGGCCCGGCGGCAGTTTGAGCAGGCGCTGCGGCTGAACCGGCAGATCGGGTACCGGGCGGGCGAGGGCTATGCGCTGGCCAACCTGGGGGCTACGCTCACGGAACTCAACCAGCCCGCCGCGGCCCTCACGACCCTGCGTCAGGCCGAAGCCCTGTTTCGGGAAGCGCCCGACGGGTACTTCGAGAGCCTCGTGCTCTACCACCTGGCCCGGTACCACCAGAAACAGGGCGATCACGCCTCGGTGGTACCCTACGCCCGGCGGGCCTACGCCTCGGCGATGGCGAACGGTCCGCGGTACCTGATCGGCTTCAGCCTGCAATTGCTCACGGCCAGTCACCAACGGCAGGGTCAGCATCCACAGGCGCTCCAGACGTTGCAAACCTACACGGCGTACCAGGATTCGTTGCACCAGGACGAAACGGCGCTCGTTAAACTGCTGACCGATACGCAGCGCGAACTCGACCAGCAACAGTTTCGAGAATCGCAGCGGGAACGGGAAGAACTGGCTTTCCGGCAGAAACTGTACTGGGGCGGGCTGCTCGGACTGGTCGGGCTGGCGGGGTTTCTCATCTGGAACGTGAATCACCTGCGCCGGAAAAACCACAAAATTGAGCAGCAGCGCCGGGAAATTTCGGAGCAGCGCGACCTCATCCTCCAGGTACAGGACCAACTGGCAAAGGCCAACCAGGAACTCCGCGAGTTTAACCACAACCTCGAAAACGTGGTCGAGCGGCGGACGGGTGAATTGTTGAAGGCCAACCAGGAATTGCTCCGCAAAAACGAAGAAATCAAACAGGCACTGCTCGAAGGCCAGACGCTCGAACGCCGACGCGTGGCCTCCGAACTGCACGACAACCTCGGGGGCCTGCTCGCCGCCGCCCGGATGAGCGTGCGGAGCCTTGACCCCGAAGGGCTGAATCCCCGCGAACGGGAGATTTACGAAAACGTGTTGCAGATGATGACGGAAGCGTACCGCGAGGTGCGGCTCATTTCGCACAACCTGCTGCCCGAGGAACTGGCCAAGCAGGGACTGGTACCGGCGCTCGAACGGCTGGTGGACAAACTGAACACGAGTTCGTTTACCCGCTTCAGCCTCGACGCCTCGGCGTTTGACGAACGGTTGCCGAAGGAAGTCGAGTTCAACCTGTACAACATCTGCCTCGAACTGGCGACGAACGTGGTCAAGCACGCCAAGGCCCAACGGGCCACGTTTACACTGGCCGAAACCGCGCAGGGCATTACGCTCACCGTGACCGACGACGGTCGCGGATTGGACGGTACCGAATCGGACGGCATGGGGCTGGGCAACGTGCGCGAGCGCCTGGCGGGCATTGGCGGACAGCTCTCGGTTGAATCGGAGCCGAAGCACGGTACCACGTTTACAATTGCGGTACCCGTGTAGCGCTGGTCAGACCGCAGGTCGGACCCGATTAGGTCCACGGGTCCGACCTGCGGTCTGACCATCCGCCAACCATTTCGCATTTTCCGCGTAGTTTTGGGCGATTAACCAAACCCAAGCATACCGAATTCATGAGTTTGCTCACCGGAAAAGTTGCTTTAATTACCGGCGCCTCGCGGGGCATCGGGCGGGCCATCGCTACCCGTTTTGCTCAGGAAGGAGCCGCCGTGGCGTTCACGTATTTGTCGAGTGTGGAAAAAGGCCAGGCGCTTGAAGCAGAATTGGCCGAGTTCGGCGTTAAAGCCAAAGGCTACCGCTCCGACGCCGCCGATTACGCCGCTGCCGAAGCCCTCGCCACGCAGGTACTGGCCGATTTTGGCAGCATCGACGTCCTCATCAACAACGCCGGTATCACCCGCGACGGGCTGCTGATGCGGATGTCGGAAGAGGCCTGGGACGAGGTCCTGCGCGTGAACCTGAAATCGGTGTTTAACCTAACCAAAGCCGTCACCCGCCCGATGATGAAAGCCAAAAGCGGCTCGATCATCAATCTGACTTCGGTCGTGGGCATTCGCGGCAACGCCGGGCAGGCCAACTACGCGGCCTCGAAGGCGGGCATCATCGGTTTCACGAAGTCGGTGGCGCTCGAACTCGGCAGCCGCAACATCCGCTCGAACGCCATCGCGCCGGGCTTCATTGTCACCGAAATGACGGGCGAAGTGGCCGAGAAGGCCGTCGAAGAGTGGATGCAGTCGATTCCGATGAAACGCGGCGGCCAGCCCGACGAAGTAGCCAATGCCTGCGTCTTCCTCGCCAGCGAACTGTCGAGCTACGTCACCGGGCAGGTCTTACAGGTGGATGGGGGGATGCTTACCTGACGGGACGGTAGACATTGGATTTTAGACGTTAGACAAAAGACACCTGCGGCTCGCATACACAATGATTGTCTAACGTCTAAAATCCAACGTCTAAAATCTAACATCTAAAATTTTGACCTCTTTTCTTTTCCAATCGTCTCCGGGGTGGATTGCGCTGTGCCTGTTGGCGGGCGTGGGGTATGCCGTTGCGCTGTACCAGGCCCATGCGCCCTGGAGTCGGCCCATCAACTGGGCGCTTGCAGCGGTGCGGGCGGTCGTCGTCGGGACGCTGTGTTTTCTGCTGCTCAACTTTCTGCTGCGGCAGGTGGATACGAGCGTGGAGAAAAAAACGGTCGTGCTGGCGGTGGACAACTCCGAGTCGGTGGGCACGACGGGAGGCAAATTTTTGACAGGATTACAGGATTTGACGGGACAACTTCAGGCCAAAGGTTTCGACGTCGAAGTGCAGACGCTGGCCGACGACGCGACGCCGACACTCGATTCGCTTCGTTTTCAGGAAAAAACCACCAACCTCAGCGCCTTGCTCAGTCGGGTGAAAAGCACGTTTGAAGGTCGCAACGTCACTGACGTCGTACTCCTCTCCGACGGCATCGTCAACCAGGGCGCCTCGCCGACGTTTGGTACCTACCCCTTCCCCATCCACGCGCTGGCCGTGGGCGACACGACGCCCAAGCGCGACCTGAACCTGAAAACCGTCTACGCCAACCGTGTCGCGTACCTCGGCAACCAGTTTCCCATTCAGGCCGACGTCGTCGCGACGGGTTTCGCCGGGCGCGCCGCCACCGTGACGCTCCGGCAGGGCGGGGCGGTACTCGCCCAGCAAACGGTACGGTTCGGGCAAGACGAAACACTGGTACCCGTCAGCCTCGTGGCCACGGCGAAAGCGAAGGGCTTGCAGCATTTCGTGATCGACGTCAGCGCGTTGCCGGGTGAATTCAGTACCCGCAACAACCGGAAGGACGTCTACCTCGACGTCATCGACGGCAAACAGAAAATCCTCATCGCCGCCGCCGCGCCGCACCCGGACGTGAAAGCCCTGAAAAGCATCCTCGAAAAAAACGAAAACTTCGAGGTCGACGTCCAGGTACTCAGTCCGGGCGTGCCGCCGCCAGCGACCGACAAAAAGTACGACCTGCTCGTCCTGCACCAGTTACCCGACGCCGCCAACACGAGCGGCGGGTACCTCCGCGGCCTGCTGAGTTCGGGGACGCCCGTGCTGTTCGTGCTCGGCAACCAATCGGGTACCGCCGCCTTGAACGGTCTGCAAACGGCGGTGCAGATTCAGGCCAATCCCGGCCAGAGCGACCGCGTAACGGGCGCTTTCAACGCCACCTTCAACCGGGTACTCTTCGACGCCGAGCGGCTGAATTTGCTCCGCCAGCTACCCCCGCTGACCGTTCCCTTCGGTGAGTACCGACTAGGGGCTAACTCGGAAGTCGTGCTGTACCAACGCGTCGGCAACACGCTGACACAGAAACCGTTGCTCGTCGTTAATTCGGGTGCGAAGCGTACCGCCGTGCTGCTCGGCGAAGGCCTGTGGCAGTGGCGGCTGGAAGAATTTGCGCTGACCGATAAGCAGGATGTCGTCGACGAGTTGCTCCTCAAACTTGTGCAGTACGTCTCGGCGAAGGACGACAAACGCAAGCTGCGCGTGTACCCGCTTCAGAACGAGTACCGGCTCGGTGAAACGGTGACGTTGGAAACGGAAATCTACAACGACATCTTCGAGCGGATTTACGGGCCGACCGTCCAGCTCAGTCTCACCAGCGAACGGGGTACCCGGTCCTACTCGTACACCGTGACCGAGGGCAACACCCGTTTTTCCATCAGCGACCTGCCCGCAGGCGTGTACCGCTACCGTGCCACGGCGACGGTACTCGGGCGGGCCGAGGTGGCCACGGGCGAGTTTGTCGTGAAAGACGAGCAACTCGAAGCCCTCAACCCAACGGCCGATTTCAACCTGCTCCGGCAACTGAGCCAGCAGACGGGCGGGCGATTTTTTACGGCGGGACAATTTGACAACCTCCGGCAGTACCTCCTCGACCGGCAGGTACCCAACCGCCTCCGCAGCACCGAAGACCTGCGCGAGCCCATCAACCTCCGCTGGGTGTTTTTTATCCTGCTCGTGCTGTTGACCGCCGAATGGGGCCTGCGGAAGTACTACGGGGGGTATTGAGGGCCGACGGAAATACATTCTGAACGGCAATGCTCAATACCCAATTTTCAATGTTCATGTTGAATAGTTTTTGATTGAGCGTTGAAAATTGAGCATTGGGTATTGAACATTACTGTTTCGCGTAGGCCGCGCGTTCCGTAGTTTCGCGCCTGATTTTCCCACCGGCGTGACGCGTTTTCACTCGATTTTTCTGGTACTCGTTTGGTTGTCAACCGGCTTCGCTCCGGCACAATCGCCGTCGCCGGGTACCGCGCCGACGGGCGTGCACCCCGGCCGGCTGCGCACGGTACTCATCGGCGAGGGCGTCGTGCTGGCGGGTGGCGTGTACGGGCTGGCGCGGACCTGGTACCAGCGCCCACTCGAAAACTTCCACACCTTCAACGACAACCGCGATTGGCTGCAAATCGACAAAATTGGTCATGCGTACACCGCTTACCAACTTACGCGCGTCAGCGCCAGCTTGTACCGGTGGGCGGGGGTATCCGACCGGGCCGCGGCGGGGTACGGGGCGCTGAACAGCGTGGTGTTTCAGGTACCCATCGAAGTACTCGATGGCTTCTCGCCGGAGTACGGATTTTCGTACGGGGATTTGGCAGCTAACCTGGTCGGTCCGGTCGTTTTCCTCAGTCAGCAACTGACCTGGGGCGACGTGCGGATTACGCCGAAATGGTCGTTTCACCCAACGCGGCTGGCTCGGGTACGCCCTGAATTGCTGGGTCGCAACGCCGCCGAGCGTTGGTTGAAGGATTACAACGGGCAAACGTACTGGCTCTCGGCCAACCTCAGTGCCCTGCGTGGCGAACCCATCGAAGGCGGGCGGCGGGTACCCAAACTGCTCAGCGTGGCCGTGGGCTACGGCATTCAGGACATGGTGGCGTCGGATTACGAAAAAAGCCTCGGCCTCGGGTACCGGCCCGTGCGGCAGTACTTCCTCTCGCTGGACCTTGACCTGACGCGCATTCCGACCAACTCGGACCTGACGCGGAGCCTACTTTTCCTCGCCAACTGCCTCAAGATTCCGGCCCCGGCACTGGAAATCCGCACGTCGCGGGTACCGCCGAAGCTGAAAATAAAGTTTCATCCCATCTATTTTTAGAGTTTAGCGTTTCCAGTTCAGCGTTTAGGGTTGACTGTCTACGGATTTAACTGAAAACTCTAAACCCTGAACTGTAAACTCGAAACCAAAACCATGAACATCGGCGATCGCGTCCGGCTCCTGCGGGGCCGCGAGGAGGGCATCATCACGAAGATTTTGCCGAATGATTTGTTTGAAATCGAAATCGAAGAAGGTTTCAAGATTCCCGTTCAGCGGCGGGAGTTGGCGCTCGTTTCGCCCGAGGAGGCGTTGCGATTTAAATCGCCCGCGGCGCAGGCGGGCGTCGAACCGCAGCGTTCGCGTACCACCGAAATCGTGGCTGATCAGGGCGTGTACCTCGCCTTCGTGCCGCTCAACGACCGCGAACTGGCGCAGTACCTCGTCAACAACACCGACTGGGATCTGCCGTTTTCGCTCAGCGCCGGTACCGAGCCGCACCTGCGCGGACTGGCCGCCGGGGTACTCAAGGCCCGGAGCAGCCAGAAAATTCAGGACCTGGCCGTGAAGGAATTTGAAAGCTGGGGAGCGTTTACGCTCCAGGCGCTGTACCACCGGGCGGCGTTTCTGGCCCGGCGGGCGCCGCTCGAACGGACCATCCGGCTCAGGGCGCAGACCTTTTTCAAGAACAAACAGCGCCTGCCGGTACTTGGCAAGGAGGGGCACCTGATTCAACTGGACGACGCGCAATCGGCTCGGCTCGAACCGACGCAATTGCGGGAACGGATGATGGAATCGACCTCCCCCTCGCCCCCGCCCGTTCCGAAACCGGCGGAGATTTTTGATTTGCACATCGAAAAAATCGCCAAAGAAATCCGTCCACTTGACGATCGTACGGCACTCGCCATGCAATTGTCCATGTTCGATGCCCAGTTAGAACGGGCCATTGCGCATGGCCTCGACAGCATCACGTTCATCCACGGCGTCGGGAACGGTACCCTGCGGCAGGAAATTCACCGTCGCCTGAGCAAGCACCCGAACGTGCAGTTTTTCGAGGACGCACAGAAAGAGAAATTCGGGTACGGCGCGACGCGGGTGAAGATCAAGTGAGCGGTACGGCGGTACGGTTTAGAGTTTAGGGGTTCGTGTTTAGAGTTTTCTGTCACGCTGAGCGGAGCGGCCGCCGCGCGGTCGAAGTGCCTGTTCTCGCAAGGCGCGGCGGCCGCTCCGCTCAGCGTGACAGAAGAAACAACTTTCCATTACTCCATGCGGACGATGTCCCGCCTATTTTGCTACTTCCTGGTCGTATCGGTGCTGGTCGTGGGCTGCAAACCCAAACCCACGACCAATCCGAAAGCCCCGAAGGAATCCTACAACTTCAGCAACGCCCAAGTGGAAAATCGCCGCTACGTTTCAACGCTCAACGTACCCGTGGACATCACCTTCGCGGAAATCGAGCGGCAACTGAACGCCCAGATTCCCGACCTGATTTACGAAGACGGCAATTTCGACGACGGCGACGACCTCGTTTGCAAAGTCTGGAAACGCGGCCGGCTGACCGTCGGCGGCGACGGGGCCAACGGCTTTCGCCTCGGGGTACCGTTGCGCGTCTGGTTGCGGGTGCGGTACGGGGTGCTGGGGCTGAAGACGGAAAAAGAAACCGAGTTTGAGCTGAACGTGCGCCTGCGCACCGCCTTCGGCATCGACCCCGACTGGCGCGCGCACACGCAGACGAGCATCGAAGGCTACGACTGGGTGAGCAAACCCGTGATGAAACTCGGGCCGGTAGCCATTCCCGTGACGGGCCTCGTCGAGCGGGCGCTGAAGACCAACCAATCGGCCATCGAGCAGGGCATTGACGCGGCCGTGCGGGCGCAGATGGACCTGAAGCCTTACGTCGTGCAGGGCTGGAACGCCGCGCTGCAACCGTACCTGCTCTCGGCACAGTACCGGACCTGGCTGAAAGTCACGCCGTTGGAAGTGCTGATGACGCCGTTCAGTGCGCAGGCCGACCGCGTCCGGGCTACCATCGGCATCCGGGCCTACGCGGAAAGCGTGTTTGGCGAACGACCGGCGGTGCCTCCCGTCACGACGGTACCCAACCTGAAACCCGCGGCCAGCATTCCGAATCAATTTCAGGTTGGACTCGTCGCCGAACTCAGCCACGCCGAAGCCCGACGCATCGCCACCGATACGCTCGTCGGACGGCGGTTTGAGTTTCAGAACGGGCAGTATGCTGTCGAAGTCACTTCCATCGACCTCTACGGCAGCAACGACCAGCTCGTGGTTAGGGCCGGGGTGAAGGGCAGTGTAAACGGGTACGTCTATTTCAAGGGCGTACCGACCTACGACCCCAAAACGAAAACCGTCTTCCTCGACCAGTTTGCCTACGACCTCGAAACGCGCAGCCTGCTCGTGCGTACGGCCAACTACCTGTTGCAAGGCCGCTTCACCCGGCAAATGCAGCAGGCGCTGACCTTCCCCGTCGGCGAGCAGATCGACGAAGCCCGGCGGCAAATCCAGGCGATGCTCAACCAAAAGGCCGTCGCGAAGGGCGTGGTGCTCAACGGCCAACTGACCGAAATCAGCCCCGACCGGGTGTACCTCACGCCGCAGTCCATCCTGGCGGTTGTCTTCGCCAACGGAAAAATGAGCCTGTCGGTCGATGGCCTCTGACCCACTCGGTACGCTTTTTTGCTTTCCGAATCGGGCTAATTTCCTCGTTTGCGAAGTCTGTTTACCTTTGTCAACGAATAAGCCGTCTTATCGCTTCCCGATTTTCGGGAGGAGGAAAGTCCGGGCAGCGCAGAGCATCGTGCTTCCTAACGGGAAGGCAGTCGACGGGCGACGGTCGGCTGACAGACAGGGCAACAGAAAGCAAACCGCTTTTTTGAGTCGTCAGTCCCAAGTCATCAGTCGTCAGTAAGAAATCTGATTGATTTTCATTGATGACTCACGACTCGAGACTGACGACTTCAGGAAAGTAAGGGCGAACCGGTGGGGTAAGAGCCCACCGCCCGGCGGGTGACCGACGGGGCACGGCAACCCTCACGAGCTGAAAGACCAAATAGGCCGGTCATCGCCGCGCAAGCGGCGTGGAGAGTGGCTCGCTCAGGTACCGGCGGGTAGGTCGATGGAGGCGGCGGGTGACCGCCGTTCGAGATAAATGATAAGACGCGGGAAGTTTACAGTTTTCAGTCTTCAGTTGGCAGTCGTCAGAAGAACTGAAAACTCCAGACTGGAAACTGTAAACTTCTCCGCGACAGAACCCGGCTTACAGGCTTATTCACTTTTTTGATTCTTTCGCGTACCGCACAATTCCGCTAACCCTCGAATTCGTACAACCTGATCCATCATGAAGAAAAAAGTCTCTCGCGTACTGGGGCTGGCCGCCACGCTGGCACTGGGTACTTCGACCGCCCTCCTGGCTCAGGAGAAGAAGTACCAAACCCCCATGACCTACGAAGAAGAGCAGCGCCTGAAGGTGCTCAACGAAACCGCCGGCCAACGCCCCCGCCGCTCGTACGACGGGCCCAACAAGCTCAACACCTGGTCGCTGACCGTCAACGGCGGCCTGACGCAATTTTACGGCGACTTGCAATCGGGTGATTTTTTCAAAAAAGGCCCCAAGCAACGAGGTACCTACGCCTTCGGTGCTTCGCTTAACAAACAACTCACGCACATCTTCGGCCTCTCCGGGAATTTCAACATCGGCAAACTGAGCGGCAGCAAAGACCGCACGACGTACCAGTTTGCCGACCCGACGAAGGTTTCCTACGGTCCGGCGTACTTCCGAACTTCGTTTCACCAGGTAACGCTGACTGGTGACGTGAACCTGAAATCGCTCGTATTCGGGACGCAGAAATTGAAAAAGTGGAAGGTCGATGCCATCGTCGGCGGGGGCTTGATGTGGTTTTCGGCCAATGCCTTCGACCTGAACACGGATCAGGAACTCCGCTTCTCCAACGGCCCGGCCTCCTCGCTGACGGCCCGCCCCGAGTGGCGCGGCCAGGGCACGACCTACACCCGCGAGATCGTCGTTCCGACGGCACTGGCCCTGACGTACGAACTCACGCCGCGCCTCGACCTCGGGCTGCGGGGTACCCTCAACCACGTGTTCACCGAAAAGCTCGACATCACCGTCGGGGGCGTTGACAACTCGATACCGGGCCAGGTGTTCACGTTCAAAAAAGGCAATTCGGTCAACGACAAGTACGGTCAGGTGGACCTGACGCTGACGCTGAAATTGGGTCGCAAAGCCGCGATGGTGAAAAAAGACGGTACCTACCCCATCGACAACGGGCAGGTGTACCACCTTCGTTGGACCGACCCGGCGAACGTCATCCCGGTACCCTACAACCCGACGATGGACACCGCCGTCGCCCGCGTACAAGCCATCATGCCGAAGCCCGTCGACCCGCGCCTGTACACCGACACCGACGGCGACAGCGTGGCCGACCTCTTCGACAAGGAACCCAACACCCCGCCGAACAGCATCGTCTCGGGTGCGGGCGTGGCGATGGATTTGGAGAAACTCCTGAAGCAGTACGTCGACGCGAAGATTCCGAAGGAAACCTGTACGCAGGTGTTCGGCAACGTCGAGTTCCGGACCGACCAGGCCACCATTCCGACGGCCGCGTACCAGACGCTCAACGACCTCATCGCGTACCTGAATCAGACTGAGTGCCGGATCATCCTCGTCGGCCACGCCGACCGCCGCGAATCCGACGCCTACAACCAGCGTCTCTCGCAGCGCCGGGCGATGTCGGTCAAAAAGTACCTCATCACCAAAGGCCTGAACGACCCGAGCCGCATCGTGATTGAGTACTACGGCGAACTGAAACCGACTGCACCGAACGACCGCCCCGAGCAGGGCATGAAACTCAACCGCCGGGTCGAGATCAAAGTCCGCCCGCTGAACCAGTGGAAGGATTATCCGGGGAATTGAACGTGTGAGCACACAGTGGGCAGTGGCAGTAGGCAGTGTTTAATGAACTGCCTACTGCCACTGCCCACTTTTTTTCTGCCCACTGCTACTGCCTACTGCGTACTTTTCACTACTTTTGCCCTCCGATTTTGGAGCCGGGGGACGGGTTCCCCCACTAAACAACCAACTGGAATGGCAGTAAAAATCAGATTAGCCCGTCGTGGCCGGAAAAAACTGGCCCTGTACGACGTGGTCGTAGCCGATGCGCGTGCGCCGCGCGATGGCCGGTTCATCGAAAAACTCGGAACTTACAACCCCAACACGGTACCCGCGACCATCAACCTCAACGACGATAGCGCGTTGAAGTGGTTGATGAACGGAGCCCAGCCCACGGACACCGTCCGGGCCATTCTCTCGTACCGCGGCGTGATGCTGAAAAAACACCTCCAGGTGGGCGTCAACAAAGGCGCGGTGACGCAGGAAATCGCCGATTCGCGTTTTGACGAATGGAAGCAGTCGAAAGACGCGAAAATTACGGGTCGCGTGGAAGGGCTCGAAGCCAAGAAACAAGCCGACAAGCAGGCTCGTCTCGACGCGGAAACCAAGAAAAACACCGCCCGTGCCGAAGCCATTGCCAAGAAAAATGCCGTTCCCGAGCCCGTAGCCGAAGCGCCCGTCGAGGAAGCCGAAACCGCGGCCCCCGAAGGCGAAGCTCCCGAAACGCAGGAAGCCGCCGAATAAGTCGGAAACGCACACACCGAATGCAAGTCTGGCGGGTACCTCCCGGCGGACTTGCTTCGTTTTAACCCCTGTACCTCATGACGAAAGACGACTGCTACGAACTGGGCCGCATCACGAAAGTCCACGGCCTGAAGGGCGAAGTGCAGGTGCTGCTCGACGTCGACGACCCGTTTGAGTACGAGGAACTTGAAAGCGTACTGCTCGAACGCGAGGGCGAACTGGTCCCGTATTTCATCGAGGCCATCAACGTCCAGGCCAACCGCGTCATCGTGAAGTTCGAGGAAATCAGTACCGTCGATCAAGCCGGGAAACTCGTCAACGCCCCGCTCTGGCTTCCCCTTAACAACCTGCCCGAACTCGAAGGCGACCAGTTTTACTACCACGAAATCATCGGGTACCGCATTGTCGACGAGCGGGCGGGCGAACTCGGAGAAATCTGCGAAATCGTTACGATGCCCACCCAGGACCTGATCGTGATGGACTACCAGGGCAAGGAAGTGCTCATTCCGATTACCGACGACGTCCTGGGTACCCTCGACCGCCCGGCCCGTACCCTCCACGTTCACCTACCGGAGGGGCTTTTAGAGGTTTATCTATCCGAATGAGAGTCGTAAGTCTTCAAGTCATAAGTCGTAAGTAAATGCACTGGCTCGACTTATGACTTAAAGACTTACGACTTACGACTGCCTCATGCGCCTTGATCTCATCACCTGCGTTCCAGCCCTGCTGGACAGTTTCTTTCAGAATTCCATCGTCAAACGCGCTCAGGACAAGGGGCACGTGGAGGTCGTCATGCACAACCTGCGCGACTACACAGAGAACCGGTACAAGCAGGTGGATGATTATGCCTTCGGCGGCGGCGCGGGCATGGTCCTGATGATCGAACCCATCGCGCGCTGCATACGGGGTCTGCAAGCTGAGCGAACGTACGACGAAATCATCTACACCGCCCCCGACGGCGAACGCCTGACTCAGCCGATGGCGAACGGACTTTCGCTGAACGAAACCCTGATCATCCTCTGCGGGCATTACAAAGGCGTTGACGAACGCGTGCGCGCGCACTTCGTCACGAAGGAGATCTCAATTGGGGATTACGTACTCTCGGGCGGCGAACTGGCCGCGGCCGTCATCGCCGATGCGGTCATTCGGCTCCTGCCGGGGGTACTCAACGACGAAACCTCCGCCCTGACCGACTCTTTCCAGGACAACCTCCTCGCTCCGCCCGTCTACACCCGCCCGGCCGAGTGGGAAGGCCTGAAGGTACCCGAGGTACTCCTCTCCGGCCACGAAGCCAACATCAACGCCTGGCGCTTTGAACAATCCGTCGAACGCACGCGCCAGCGGCGGCCGGATTTGCTGGGGGAGTGAGTTTAGGGTTTAGGGGGAATGCCGGGGAGTCGATAGCTTTACTGGTTTTCCTGAAAAAACTCTAAACTCTAAACTCTAAACTCTAAACTCTAAACTCTAAACTCTAAACTCTAAACTCCAAATGACAATTAATCCACTCGCCGTCCAGGCGCGCGCCGTATTTTTTGTAGAATTCAATCGACGGCTCGTTCCAGTCGAGTACCTGCCACATTAAGCCCGTGCAGTTCGTGCGGCGGGCTTCTTCGACGGTTGCGTCGAGTAGTTGCTTGCCCAACCCGAGACCGCGGTACTCGGGTTTCACAATCAAATCTTCGAGGTACAGGCGCTTGCCCTTCCAGGTCGAGTACCGTACGTAGTACAGCGACATGCCGACGACGGTACCTTCGACTTCGGCCACGAGTACACCGTAGACCGGATTTTCGCCGAAGCCGTCGCGCTCCAGTTGCTCGGGCGTGTTCGTCACCTCATGCGGCGCGCGCTCGTACTCGGCCAGTTCCTGAATCAACTCGAAAAGGGCGGGCACGTCGCTCCGCTCGCCCCGCCGGATGCGAGCGGAGCGATTGTTAGTCACTGGTAACTGGTCACTGGTCATTAAATTCTGCATATTTCTCCCACTTCTCGAGTACCGCCGTGAAGTCGGCGGGCAGCTCCGAATCGAATTGCAGGCGTTGTTTGGTCGTCGGATGGATGAATCCGAGCGACTTGGCGTGCAGCGCCTGCCGGGGGCAGAGCGCGAAGCAATTGTCGACAAACTGCCGGTACTTCGTGAACACCGTGCCGACCCGGATTTTGTCGCCACCGTAGGTACCGTCGTTGAAAATCGGGTGGCCAAGGTACTTCAGGTGCGCCCGAATCTGGTGCGTCCGACCCGTTTCGAGGTTACACTGCAACAGGCTGACGTAGTGCAACGCCTTCAGCGTCTGGTAGTGCGTCACGGCGTGCTTGCCCTGCGAACCGTCGGGGAAAACCTCCATGACTTTCCGGTCTTTCGGGCTGCGGCCCAGGTTTCCGGTGATGGTACCCGTCGGCTCCTTCGGCTCGCCCCAGACCAGCGCGAGGTACGTCCGTTCGATGCTGTGCTCGAAAAACTGCCGCGCCAGGTACGTCATGGCGAGCTCGGTTTTGGCGATGACGAGTAGGCCCGAGGTGTCCTTGTCGATGCGGTGAACGAGGCCGGGGCGAATGGCCCCGTTGCGGCTCGTGGGCAGGTTTTGAAAATGGTACGTCAGGGCGTTGACGAGGGTACCGTCCCAGTTGGCGTGGGCGGGGTGCACGACCATCCCGGCGGGTTTGTTGACGACGAGCAGTTCTTCGTCTTCGAACACGATGTTCAGGGGAATGTCCTGCGGAATGACTTCGGTATCGCGCGGCGGGTGCGGCAGCGAAACGGTGATGAGGTCGAGTGGTTTGACGCGGTAACTGGCTTTGATGGCCTGCCCGTTCACCCGTACCGACTCCGACGTAATGGCCGCCTGGACCTTCGAGCGCGTGGCGTTGGCCAGCTTTTCGGTCAGGAACTGGTCGATGCGCGTCAGGCCCTGGCCGCGATCAACCGTGATGCGGTGGTGTTCGTAAAGCTCGTCTTCCTCGGAAACCAAGTCTCCATCCTGCGCGTCGGGTGCCTCCATGACGGGCAAAAGTAGCACACGGCGAGCTTACGCGTTCGGTCTGACTCCTGAATTGTCAGCGGTTTGTTTTCCCTCCTCCCCTGTTAACTTGCCGACATGGATCTTTACATCGTCACGACCCTCCTCGTGCTCCTCACCTCCGCGTTTGCGTACGTCAACACGCGTTTCCTGCGCCTTCCCGAAACCATTGGCCTGATGATCCTTTCGCTGGCCTTTTCGCTGTTCATCGTCGTCGGGCATCGCCTTGATCCCATCCACTTCGATCCCATCTGGCGGCTTGTCGGGACGATCGACTACACGACCGTCGTCCTCGACGTGATGCTGAGTTTTCTGCTGTTTGCCGGTGCCCTGCACACCGATATCGCCCTACTGCGCCGCTCCTGGGCCAGCATTACCCTTTTCGCGCTGGCGGGCGTCATCGTGTCGACGTTTCTGATTGGCGGGCTGCTGTTCGCGCTGCTTCAGGTCGTGGGCTACCCGCTGGGGTTTATCTACTGCCTGCTGTTCGGTGCCTTGATTTCTCCGACCGATCCCATCGCCGTGCTCGGCATCCTGACCCGCGCGAACGTGCCTAAATCCGTTGAAATCAAGATTGTGGGCGAATCGCTCTTCAACGACGGCGTCGGCGTGGTCTTTTTCCTGACGCTGCTCGAAATTGCCCGGCGGGGCGTCGAATCGGTAACGTTTGGCGAAATCGTCGGGCTGTTCGCCCAGGAGGCCGTCGGCGGAATTCTGTTCGGACTGGTCCTGGGCTATGCCCTGTTTTACCTGCTCCGCTCGATCGACCACTACCAAACCGAAGTCCTCATCACGGTGGCGGCCGTCATGGGCGGTTACGCACTGGCCAACTACCTGCACATCTCCGGACCGCTCGCCATTGTCGTGGCCGGGCTATTCACCGGTGACCGGGCCGTGGGTACGGCCATGAGCGCTACCACCGAGGAGTACGTGGAGCGATTCTGGGAGCTAGTCGACGTCATCCTCAATGCCGTGCTGTTCGTCCTCATCGGTTTTCGCCTCGTCACGCTCGACTTCGAGTGGCTGTACTTCCCGGTCGGATTCGGGGCCATCGGCATCCAGCTCGCCGCCCGGTACCTGTCCATCCGGCTTCCGCTCTGGCTATCGCGCAAGTGGTTGTATTCCAGCCGCCAGGACCCGATCATGATGACCTGGGGTGGCCTGCGTGGGGGCCTTTCCATCGCCATGGCCCTGTCGATTCCCGAATCATTTACCAGCAAAAACCTGCTCGTCTTCATCACGTACGCCGTCGTGCTGTTTTCCATTCTGGTGCAGGGACTGACGCTCGAACGCGTCGCCCGGCGACTCTACCGCGATCGCCCGGCGACCGGCCCGGCTCGTTGATCCAAGTCGGCAGTCGATAGTCGTCAGTCTTCAGTCAATGGAGTGGCTCGCGACTGACGACTATCGACTGCCGACTGATGACTGAAGACTGACTCCCAGTACCCGCCGCGCCAGCGCGTCCAGCGCGGCTTCGTCGCCTTCGAAGTGGTACGTCCGGTGGCGATGCCGGAGCGATTCGCCGGTTTTGAGGGCCTTCGCGGGCGACGTTGATTCGAGTTCGTAGAAATTTCCCATCTGTTTTCCTTCGACGGGTCCGTCGTTGTAAGCGTTGAACGCGTCGCCGCCGTAAGGGTCCGCGTGGCGCTGCCAGGTCGATTTTAGGTAGTCGTCGCGCGGATCCACGTCAAACTGGATTAACGTGAGTACCCGTTTTACGGCGTCATAACTCCCCGCTACGCCCCGGCTGGCCGCGGGCGTCAGGCCGATTTTGGTGCGGAACTTGGCGTCGGCTTTCAGGAGTACTGCCTGAGCCGTTCGTTGCAATCGGTCGGTACCCGGTTGGTTGAAGTAATCGTCGGTGAGTCCGTCGGTCCCGTTCGTCGGGGCGATGATGACCGTTTCCGGACCGGCGTTAAACATCCCGAGAATCCAGATCGCCAGCAGGCCGCGGTCGCGCTGCCAGTCGGGTCCGATATTTTTGAGTTCGTTAAACGTTTCGTACGCCACCACCGACACGCCTGCCGGTAGCGCCTGGTCGAGGTACCGCTCCATCTCCGCGCGCGGCAGTACCCGTACCCGCCGCTGGATGTCAAATTCAAACCGGGTACCCGAGTAATTTTCGAGCGTGGCCCGTTTCCCGAACACAACCGACGAACCGCTCACGGTACCGATTTCGTAGGCGGCCGTGTCGATCAGGCCGGGCGTTTGCCAGTTTTCAAACGTGAACGGTTTGCCCGCTGGGAAGAAAATCGAAAACTGCCCGCCCTCCGGAGCCAGCCAGAGGCGGTCTTCGCCACCGAAGGCGTGCATGTGCGGCTGGTACGCCGTCGAGGCAATCTGCTCGTAGTTCAACCAGCCGTAACTGGTACCCGACGCCCCGCCCGCGGTACTCGTCATCACGCGCCCCTGAAACTCGGGTACCACCACGACCTGCGCCGAGTCGCCGTCGGGCGAACGCAGCACGAGGGCATTCCGGTGTTTTTGCAGGAAAGCCACGTCGTACCCGAAGGTACCCCGCGCGAGGGAATCGGCCGGGGTGTTGGCTTCGTTTTTCGGGTTGGACGACTGACAGGCCACGAGGGTAAGCAGGAGGAGCGGAAGCAGATACCGGTTCATGGCGGCAACCTACGAAAAAAGGCTTCCCGTCAGGGAAGCCTTTCCAGAATCAAATAGAAAAATGAATCAGCCGACGCTGCCTTCGAGGCTGATGGCGAGGAGCTTCTGCGCTTCGACGGCAAATTCCATCGGCAGTTGGTTCAGTACCTCCTTGGCGTAGCCGTTGATGATGAGCGCCACGGCGGCCTCGGTGCTGATGCCGCGCTGGTTGCAGTAGAAAATCTGATCTTCGCCAATTTTCGAGGTCGTGGCCTCGTGCTCGACGGTCGCCGTTTTATTGCCGACTTCGATGTACGGGAACGTGTGCGCCCCACACTGGTCGCCAAGCAGCAGCGAATCGCACTGCGAGAAATTCCGGGCGGCTTCGGCCCGCTTCATCACCTGCACCAGCCCGCGGTACGAGTTCTGCGACTTGCCCGCCGAAATGCCTTTCGAGACGATGCGCGACTTCGTGTTTTTGCCGATGTGCACCATTTTGGTACCCGTGTCGGCCTGCTGGAAATTGTTCGTCACGGCCACCGAGTAAAACTCGCCAATCGAGTGGTCGCCCTTGAGGATGACCGACGGGTACTTCCAGGTGATGGCCGAACCGGTCTCGACCTGCGTCCAGGAGATTTTCGCGTTTGCGCCGTCGCAGATGCCCCGCTTGGTCACGAAGTTGTAAATCCCACCGCGGCCTTCCTTGTCGCCGGGGTACCAGTTCTGCACCGTCGAGTACTTGATCTCGGCGTTCGTGTGGGCCACGAGTTCGACGACGGCCGCGTGTAATTGGTTTTCGTCACGCATCGGGGCCGTGCAGCCTTCGAGGTAGCTCACGTAGCTGCCTTCGTCGGCCACGATGAGCGTACGCTCAAACTGACCGGTACCGGCGGCGTTGATGCGGAAGTATGTCGACAATTCCATCGGACAGCGGACACCCTGCGGAATGTAGCAGAACGAGCCGTCGCTGAACACCGCCGAGTTAAGCGCGGCGTAGTAATTGTCCTTCGGCGGCACGACCGAGCCGAGGTACTTGCGCACCAGTTCGGGGTGCTCCTGGATGGCCTCGGTCATCGAACAGAAAATGATGCCGAGATCTTTCAGCTTGTCTTTGAACGTCGTGGCGATGGAAACCGAATCAATGACGGCATCGACGGCCACGCCCGCCAAGCGTTCCTGTTCCTTCAGCGAAATGCCCAACTTCTCGAACGTCTCGCGCAATTCGGGGTCGATGTCGTCGAGGCTGTTAATCGTCTTTTTCTGCTTCGGTGCCGAGTAGTATTTGATGGCCTGGTAATCGATGGCCGGGTACTTCACGTTGGGCCAGTGCGGCTCCGTCAGGGTTTGCCAGTAGCGGAAGGCTTTGAGCCGCCATTCCAGCATCCAAGTGGGCTCATTTTTCTTCTCCGAAATGAAGCGTACCGTGTCTTCATCCAGGCCCGCCGGAGCCTCGTCGGCTTCGATCAGCGTCTCGAAACCGTACTTGTATTCGGAGTTGGTAATCTCTTCTAAGATATCGGCGTCTTTGCTCATGTTCGTGGTTCTTTGCAACAAAACTAACAACAAATCCGGGCGGCGTAGGTTCGCTTTCGGCGAATTTTCCCCGCCTGGGACGTGCATGGTTAACCAAGCCTGTGCGTGGACCGTGACATGGTCCTTCGCCAAGCCTAACCAAGCCGTGCCACGATCCACGCACGGACCTGCCCAATCATGATACGGCTAAGCCACGCTGACGCCGAACGGTACCGGCCGCGCGACCCGCTCTTCCAGCGAAATGAACGTTTCGGTTCGCTGAATGCCCGCAACCTTCTGGATCTTGTCGTGCAGTACCTCGCGCAGGTGGGTGGTATCGCGGCAGACGATTTTGGCAAAAATGCTGTAGATGCCCGTCGTGTAATGGATGTTGACGACCTCGGGAATTTTCTCCAACTGCCCGGCTACCTCATCGTAGAGCGAGCTTTTGTCGAGGTAAATGCCCAGGAACGCCGCGATGTCCCAACCCAGACGGGCGTGGTCGACGTTCAGTTGCGAACCGCGCACGATGCCCATCTGCTCCATTTTCCGCATCCGCACGTGAACGGTACCGCCCGAGACGAAGATGCGGTTGCCAATTTCCGTGTACGGCATCTTGGCATCTTCCATCAGCAGGTTGAGAATCTTCAGGTCGACGTTGTCAATCTCTAAATTTTTCACGGGTTTTGAGAAAGGATTTTCAGACATTGAAAGCAAAAAGCCCCGCAAAGTACGAAGTCAATAAAATTTTAGAAACTTTTCGACGAGATTTGCAAGGTTTTGGCTCTGACTTTACTTTTGTCACATCGAAAGTTCTTTCGCACATCTTGTAGGGTGATGAAACTTGGCAGCCATGCCCTCCTGTCTCGGGGGTGGGGAATCCGGGATAAACACAGCATAATGGGTTGACCACTAAATCAGTTCTGTGCTGCGGCTAACCGCCCCGTGGAGGTTCGAATCCTTCTCCTACAGCTTATTTTCCAATGATTTTCATCCTTTCCTAAGTTTTTCCCGAAATTCATTTGGAAAATTGGTCCACCGGCCATAGATTTATTTTGGTTTTTAGTTTGTTGATGAAGTGTAATTTTGACACGCGGTTGCCCTGCAGCCAGCGTGTTTTTGTTTTTAATCCTTTCGTTTCGTGATTCAGAACGACGCCGTCGTCCTCGGGCTACTCGCCACCGTCCTGGCCTTAATTTTCTACACGGCTTCGCTGCCCGGTCCCTGGAAGAAATTTTACAGCGTCGTACCCCCACTCCTGCTCTGTTACTTCCTACCGGGACTACTCAATACGTTCGGCATTATTTCCGGGAATGACTCCCAGTTGTACCCCGTCGTTTCCCAGTACTTCCTGCCTGCCACGCTGGTCTACTTCACGCTGGGCATGGATGTGGCCGCCATCCGTCGGCTCGGGGGCAAGGCCATCCTCGTGTTTCTGGCGGGTACCGCAGGCATCATGATCGGCGGGCCGACGGCCGTCTGGCTCGTGGGGCAGATCAGCCCCGAAACAGTAGGCGGTACCGGAGCCGACGAGGTCTGGCGGGGGCTGTCGACGATTGCCGGGAGCTGGATTGGCGGTGGAGCCAACCAGACGGCGCTCCGGGAAGTTTTTCAGCCTTCCGACCGGTTGTTTTCGCAGGTCATTGCCGTCGACGTCATCGTCGCCGAACTCTGGATGGGGCTGCTGATTTATGGAGCGGGCATCTCCGGACGCGTTGATCGCTGGTTTCGCGCCGATGCCACGGCCATCGCCGACGTCCAGCAGCGCCTCGAACGCGTCGCTACGCAGCACCAGCGCATTGCCTCGCTGAAAGACCTGATGGTCCTGGTAGGAGTTGGTTTCGGTGCGACGGGCCTCGCGCACGCCTTTGCCAACGGGATGGCACCCTGGATCGGTGCGAATTTCCCCGAACTCGAAAAATTCAGCCTGACCTCCCCGTTTTTCTGGGTGGTTTCGCTGGTAACGCTCCTGGGCGTTGCGTTCTCGTTCACCCGCCTCCGCGACCTCGAACACGCCGGTGCTTCGCGCCTCGGTAGCGTGTTTTTGTACGTGCTGGTCGCGACCATCGGCATGAAGATGGACCTTTTTGCCGTGGCTGAAAATCCGGGTCTCTTTGCCGTCGGAGCCCTCTGGATGCTGGTGCATATCCTGGTTACCCTCACCGTAGCCCGGCTGATTCGGGCACCGTTTTTCTTTACCGCCGTCGGTTCGCAGGCCAACGTGGGCGGGGCGGCTTCGGCACCCGTCGTGGCGGCCGCGTTCCACCCCTCGCTTGCTCCGGTTGGGGTACTCCTCTCGATTCTGGGCTACGCGTTGGGTACCTACTGCGGGTACCTGACCGGCCTGGCGATGCAGGCGGTTTCGCCTTGAGTTCGCACAAAAACTTTTGGTACCCGACTTGACAAGTCCGAAAACGAGCCTACTTTTACACTCCTCAAACGCGGGGAAAATCAATTTTTGGGGATGTAGCTCAGTTGGCTAGAGCGCTTGCATGGCATGCAAGAGGTCGTCGGTTCGAGCCCGATCTTCTCCACGTGTTCAAAAGCCCCACAGAATCCTGTGGGGCTTTTTGTTTTTCACGAGCGACTGGACGGGCATTCTGAAATCGTAGGAGGAGGAGCTTGTTCGAAAGGGGTTAGGTGCCTCGCTGGGTGCCGTCAATTTCACACCGAAAAAAACGGGCACTGCCCAGTCGTGCTCGACCGGTACGCCTGGGGCGTCATCCCTACTTTCTGCCTGAACAACCGGGTGAAGTGCTGGGGGTACTTAAAACCCAGTCCGTACGCGATTTCGCTGATGGATTGGTCGGGGTCGAAGAGGCGCTCTTTGGCCAGCTCGATGAGCTTGAACTGAATGAATTCCAGCGCCGACTTGCCCGTTTCTTTCTTGACTACATCACTGAAGTACTTCGGCGAGAGGGCCAGCTGCTTGGCGAAATAAGCCACCGAAGGCAACCCGACCAACGGAGCCTGGTCGGGGTCGAAGTACCCGTTCAGCAGGCGTTCGAATCGGTGCAACACGCCGTGATTCGCCTGTTCCCGGAGGATAAATTGGCGGTCGTAGAACCGCACGCAGTAGTTCAGCAGCAATTCGATCGCGCTGGCAATCAGCTTCCGGCTGTGTTTGTCCACGGGTCGCTCGATTTCGGACTGAATCCGGGCGAAGCAGTCCTGCACGAACCGCCGCTCGTCATCGGACAGGTGCAACGCCTCGTTGACCTGGTAGCCGAAGAACGTGTAGCCGTTGATCGCTTGCCCCAGCGGGGTACCCCGGATCAGGTCGGGATGGAAAAATAGCACCCAACCCGAGGGCTGGTGGAGTTCGTTATCGTCTTCGGCTTCCAGTTCGACTACCTGTCCCGGTGCAACAAATACTAGCGTACCCCGCTGGTAATCGTAGTAGGTGCGTCCGTACTTGACGGGGTGGCAGGTTGATTCTTTCAGGAAGATGCCATAGAGTTCAAACCGGAGTTTAACCGCCGGGCCGGGCTCCGATTTCGATAGGTCGAGTACCGTCACCAGCGGGTGGGTCGTGGCCCGCCCGTTGTGGGTGTTCAAGTCTTCGATGCTCCCCAGCGTCTGGATGTCGCTCATGGTTCAGGCGTTTTTTACAAACCTACGGGTCGTTCCCTCCCCGGCGCGCGGCACCCGCCCGCATCCGGAAAAGTGGTAGGGGATTCAGGAATTCGTGTAAGTAGGACCCAGAAAAACAGGTTGAATTTTGCACAGAAAAATCTCAACCAACCGCTTCACCATGCGAACCCTTCTGGCAACCCTGCTCTTTTCACTCCTTTTCACGAGGACGCACGCCCAGCAAACCAACGGCCAACGATCAGTCGAGCAGCGGCTCCGGCAGATCGAAGACCGAATCGCCCTGAAAGCCCTGGTCGATGAATTTTCGATTCTGGCGGATCGGAAAGACATCGCCGCTCAGGTGCTGCTCTTCACCGAAAATGCCAAAGTGGAAACGATGAACAACGGGCAGGCCGTAGCCGCTTTGGTAGGCCATAAACAGATCGGCGATGCGTTCGCCGGTTTCCTTGCCTTGTTTGAGGTAGTCTATCACATCAACGGGCAGCAGACCGTCACGATTACGGGCGACCAAGCCACCGGCATTTCGTACTGTGAGGTAACGCTGGTGGGCGACCAGAACGGCAAAAAGATGAAAACCAAAATGGGGGTTCACTACAAAGACGACTACGTTCGTCAGAATGGCAAGTGGCTGATTGCCAATCGCCAGTCGACCTTTACCTGGCGGGACGTGCAGCCGCTGGGTCAGTGATCCCCAGCCGAAGCCCCTCGCAATCGGTTTGATTTTCGTAACTCTTCGTTTGATTTTTATTGGTTCGCTAACGGAGTAACTGGAAAATTTGTCATACTGAAAAAACGCTTCACTCATGACCTCCAGAAATGCGCACACCCGGCGGAGTTTTCTAACGACCGGGGCTACACTGGGTGCCGCCCTCGTAGCGGCACCGGCACGGAGTACCGTACCGCTCGCCGCCGAGCCCGAAAGGTCCCGTCCGGCGATGCTCACGCAACGCACATTAGGTACCGGCAAGCACAGCCTGGAGGTTTCGGCCCTGGGCTTAGGCTGCATGGGCATGAACTACCACCGCGGCCCCGCGCCCGACCGCAACGCCATGCTCCGAACCCTCCGCGAAGCCGTGGACCGGGGCGTGACGTTGTTCGACACCGCCGAGGTCTACGGGCCGTTCGTCAACGAAGAACTCGTCGGCGAGGCTCTGGCGTCGGTGCGGAAGAGAATCAGCATCACGACGAAGTTTGGATTCAATATCCAGAACGGCCAGATCGCCGGGCTGAACAGCCGCCCCGATCGCATTCGGGAGGTAGTCGACCAATCGCTGAAACGCCTCCGTACCAACTACATCGACCTGCTCTACCAGCATCGGGTCGACCCGCAGGTACCCATCGAAGACGTGGCCGGGACGGTCAAAGACCTCATTCAGGCTGGTAAGGTGAAGCATTTCGGCTGAGCGAAGCCGCCGTCGAAACCATCCGCAAGGCCCACGCCGTGCAGCCGCTGACGGCCATTCAGAGCGAGTACTCGCTGATGTGGAAAAACCCTGAAAAAGGCGTACTGCCTCTCTGTCAGGAACTCGGCATTGGCTTCGTACCCTACAGTCCACTGGGCCGGGGGTACCTCACGGACCTGCTCAACGAGCAAACGAAGTTCGTGGCCGGGAAAGACAACCGCGCCGACCTGCCCCGGTTCACGGCGGAAGCGATGAAGGCCAACCGTCCGCTCATCGACGCGCTCTACGCCTTCGGCAACCCCCGCGGGCTGACCCCGGCGCAGGTGGCCTTAGCCTGGCTGCTGGCGCAGAAACCCTGGATCGTGCCCATCCCCGGTACCACCAAACTACACCGGTTGGAAGAAAACCTCGGCGGGGCGTCGGTATCGTTGAGCGCCGACGAACTCCGGCAACTCACCGATGCCTCCGCAGCCATCCAGATTCAGGACGAGCGGTACCCCGAAAGTGCGCAGCGGATGATTGATCGCTGAGGAGAAAAGTGAGGGTACCCGTCGCCGAATCGGCGCGGGAAGCAGTCTCATCAGGAGGCCTTCCCGCCCCTCGAAAGCCCAACGCTGGGCTTTCGCCGTTTTCAGCCATCTTCACCCATGCAAAGCCTGCTGATCGAATACGTGTTTTTGATTTTGATCATCCTGGCGTTGGTCATGCTGGCCAACCGGCTCCGGCTGGCGTACCCGATTGTGCTGGTGGTGGGTGGCCTGGCGCTCAGTTTAACGAATCTGTTTTCCAACGTCACCATCAACCCGGATCTGGTCTTTTTTCTATTCCTGCCCCCGTTGCTTTACGAAGCCGCCTGGCAGGTTTCGTGGAAGGAGTTCTGGCGCTGGCGGCGGGTCATCACCAGCTTTGCTTTTCCCATCGTCATCCTGACCTCGTGCGTCATTGCCGTGGTTTCCCACGCCCTGATTCCGGGCTTCACGCTGGCGTTGGGGTTTCTGCTGGGCGGTATCGTTTCACCTCCCGACGCCGTTTCGGCCACGACCATCATGCGGCAGGTCCGTGCGCCCAAGTCGCTGGTCAGCATCGCCGAAGGCGAAAGCCTGCTCAACGATGCGTCGTCGCTGATCGTGTTCCGGTTTGCGCTGGCCGCCGTTTTGACCGGCCAGTTCCACGTCCAGCAAGCCGCTACTACGTTTGTTCTGGTCGTCGTGATGGGAATTGCCATCGGTCTGCTGGTCGGTGTCCTGTTCTACGGCATTCACCGCTGGCTGCCGACCACGCCCGCCATCGAAATCGTGCTCACGCTGGTCACGCCCTACTGCATGTACTACGCGGCGGAGCACTTTCATTTTTCGGGGGTACTGGCGGTCGTCAGCGGGGGGCTCTTTTTATCGAGCAAGCGGCAAAGCCTGCTGACGTACCAGAGTCGCCTTCAGGGCGTCAACGTGTGGACGAACTTCGTCTTCGTGCTAAACGGGTTTGTTTTTTTGCTCATCGGTCTTGAATTGCCCTTCGTCGTTCAGCAACTCGGCCCGATCAACCTGACCGGTGCCATCGGGTACGGCCTGGCGATTGCCCTCGCGTTGGTAATCACCCGGCTTCTTTGCACCTACGGCGCGGTGCTTTTCACGCGGTTGGCGAGCCGGTTCATCACCGTAGCCGATCCGAATCCCGGCTGGAAAGCGCCCCTGATTTTAGGATGGGCCGGGATGCGCGGCGTGGTGTCGCTGGCCGCGGCCCTGTCGATACCCGTCCTAATTCGGGCGGGACAGCCTTTCCCCCACCGCAACCTGATTCTCTTCATCACGTTTGTCGTCATCCTGGTGACGCTGGTGTTTCAGGGCCTGACCCTCCCCTGGCTGATTCGGAAGGTACGATTGGAAGATCGGAACACGCTCCTTCCCGAACACCACCAGGAGCGCCTGATTCAACATACGTTAGCTCAGTCGTCGCTCCGGTTTTTGGAGGAAAAAGTCGTTCTCGGCGGGCTGACCAACGAACATTTGGCCCATTTGCAGGCCCGGCTGAAGATTGATTTGAGCCTACTCAGTCAGCCCCCCGAAGAAGCGGACAACCCCGCGAAGAACGCCCGGCGTGATTTTCAACGGACGTACCTGAACCTGTTGCAGCAGCAGCGGACGTGGCTTAACGAACTCAATCACCGACCGGAAATCGACGAGGAACTGATCCGAAAATACCTGGCCCTGATTGATCTGGAAGAGTACAAGTTCCGGGAGAAATTCGTTGAGAAGGCGGATCCGGGGGCCTGATGCTACGAACAGGCGTTTTTGTTGCCATAGCCAACTTCACGGCCGGTTATCGGCTCGGACCAGGGGCTGGGCAATGTATTGGATCGTTCCTAACTACTTTTTCCGGAGCCCGGGCGGCCATCGAGGCCGGTACCTCGACCATCATGCCGTATTATTCGGCACCCAAAGGAAAGGAATTCGAAGAGGTGGGCTTTTCGTTTAACAAAGCCATCATCCAGGACCCGCTACGGAAGCAGTTAGGCTTTACCGGAATCGTCAATTCCGACACCGGTCCCATTGACCTGATGCCCTGGGGCGTGGAGAGCCTGACGCTTCCCCAACGCTACCAGAAAGCCCTGGACGCGGGCGTCGATCTGTTTTCGGGAACGGCCGACCCAACGATTCTGCTCCAGACCGTCCGGCAGGGGCTGGTTTCGGACGCCCGTCTGGACGAGTCCGTCCGGCGACTCCTGCACGAAAAATTTGCCCTGGGGCTTTTTGAAAATCCGTACGTGGACGTTGAGCAGGCCGAACGACTCGTCGGCAGTGCCCCGTTTCAGAAACGAGCCGATCTGGCGCAGCGGAAATCAATCGTCCTGCTGCGGAACGATGCCCCGCGTGGTAACGCCCGTTTGCTTCCACTGAAGCCCAACACCAAAGTCTACTTCGAGACCTACTACGACAACGGGCGGGGCACGAATCCGATAAACGTAACCAAGCCCACCCGCCCCCCGGCCGGGCTGGAGTTCGTTCCCACCCCCGACGAGGCCCTGCTCGACGTGGTGAGCGGGGCATTCAAGCCCACGGGGAAACTGCCGTTCACCATTCCGACTTCGGAAAAAGCCGTCGCCGATAACCAGTCGGACGTGCCGGGGTACCGGGAGGGTGCCGGGTACGCGCTCTTCCCGTTCGGTCACGGACTTGGTTATTGATTCGACTTTGTCTGGCGGGCGGCAGCGAGTGTGTTCAAAAACATCGACCCGTCTGACACCCGTCGTAGTTCTCCGCGGGAATCTGTTTCGAGACGCTCATTCGTGCACCCATTTTACCCGCCAGGGGTCGTTGGTGACTTCCTGGAAATTCTTGAGTGAGGCCAGCAAAACGTGGAACGCCGACCGGTGGCTCGGGTGCGTAGTCAGGTTGGTCCGCTCCTGCGGGTCCTTGCTGAGGTCGTACAACTCAAATTCGGGCCGGTGTTCGTAGGCCTGCCGCGCGCGCGGACCGTACTGCTTCTGGCCGGATTTTGCAAACGCCTGCCAGGTGGCTGAATTCCAGAGGTCGGCGGCAAACGGGAAGGGCAGTTCGTGCGCGACGTTCCAGATGAGTTTGTACCGCTTCGTCACCACCGAGCGCATCGGGTAGTACATCGTCACTTCGTGGAAGGTATGCGAGAGGAAAATCGTGTCGGTCTTGAATTGCGTCGGACCGTCAAAAAAGGACTTCCAGGATTGCCCGTGGAAAAACGCCGTCGGTCCCCGCTCGCCGTACTCCCCGCCGCCCGTGGGCCGCGCCGATCGGGCCAGCACGGGCGGATTCAGCCCGGCGTAGTCGAGTAGCGTCGGGGCCACGTCGACCCAGGACACCAATTCCTCGCAGACGGCATTTCTGGCGTTGGCGAACGGATTGCGGACGATCAGCGGCAGCCGCACGCCCGGCTCGTAGTGCGTCGTTTTCGCGCCGGGTACCGGCATGCCGTTGTCGGAGAGGTAGATGACGATGGTGTTTTCCCACAGCCCTTTTTCCTTCAGCAAGGCGAACAGCCGCCCGATGCCCTGGTCCATCCGCGAAACGGCCTGGTAGTACTGCGCCAGTTCGGCCCGCGTCGCGGGGGCGTCGGGCAGGAAAAAGGGTACCCGTAGGGAGTCCATTCCGTACGGGGTTTCGGTTACCCCCGCGTGCCCACTCGGTTTGTTGCCGTGCGGATTGGCCCCGTAGGGTGGGGCCGCACGACTGCCCGTGCGGTGCGGATCGGTTGGGCAGAAATACAGGAAAAACGGCTTGGCGCGGTGGGCTTCCAGAAACGCGGCGCTGCGGTTGGCCATGTCGACCGGGTTCGAGCCGTCTTCCCCCAGGGCTTCGTCGAATGGGTAGGTACTCGCCGGGCTGACGTGGTACTTGCCCACGCGGGCCGTGGTGTACCCGGCCTCGTGGAGCAGCGCGGGCAGGGTTTTGAGTTCTTCGTGCGAACGAAAATGGTGCGTGGCGTGGGCCAGGCCGTACTGCCCGGAGTTGTGATTGTGCCGACCGGAGAGCAGGACCGACCGGCTCGGACTGCACGAGGACGTCGTGGCGTAGGCGCGGGTGAAGCGGGTACCCTCGCGGGCCAGTTGGTCCAGGTACGGTGTGCGCACCTGCGGATTGCCGTAGCAACCCAGCGCGCTCCGGTCGTGGTCGTCGCCGACGATGAGGACGAAGTTGGGTTTTCGGTTCTGAGCCGATCCGGTACCGGCCAGCAGGAGCAGCAGAACGAGGAAGCGAATTTTCATCGAATCGGGGTTACAGATTGCGGCGTTTCAATTCCTTCACGGCGAAATCCGCCGCCCGCGCCGTGAGCGCCATGAAGGTCAGCGAGGGATTCTGGCAGGCCACCGAAGCGAAACTGGCCCCGTCGGTGACGAAAACGTTTTTCGCCGCCCACAACTGACTGTTCCCGTTGAGCATGGAGGTTTTCGGGTCGCGACCCATCCGTACGCCGCCCATCTCGTGAATGGCATTGCCGGGCAACGAGTGGTTGTCGTACGTACTCGTATTTTTCAACCCCGCCGCTTCGAGCATTTCGGCGGCGTCGTTCATCATGTCCTGGCGCATGAGCCGCTCGTTTTCGCGGAACTTGACGTCGAACACGACCGTCGGCAGGCCCCACTTGTCACGTTGGGTCTGGTCGAGCGTGATCTGGTTGTCTTCGTAGGGCAGGCATTCGCCGAAGGCGACCAAGCCCATGCTCCAGGGACCGGGCTGCGTGGCTTTGGCTTTCAGTTCGGCCCCGAAGCCCGACGTTTCGGCCACGAGCCTACTCCAGCCCGACCGCGAAGCCCCGCCCTGGTACCCGAAGCCGCGGAGGTACCCGCGTTGGTCACCGCCCACGTTGCGGTACCGCGGAATGTAAATGCCGTTGGCGCGCCGCCCGGCGTAGTACCGGTCGTCAAAACCCAGCCCTTCGGCCCGACCGCTGGCCCCAATCTGGAAGTGGTGGTCCATGACGTACTTGCCGAGGGTACCTGAATCATTGCCGAAGCCGCTGGGGAATCGGTTGGAAATCGAGTTGAGCAGGATGACGTTGCTACCCACCGTCGAGGCGTTCAGGAAGATCAGTTTGGCGTAGTACTCGGTAGTGCCTTTCGTCAGGCCGTCGATCACCCGTACGCCCGTGGCGCGCTGGCGGTCGGCATCGAAGAGTACCTCCGCCACGATGGCCCGCGTCTTGACGGTCAGGCGGTTCGTCTTCCGGGCGGCGGGCAGCGTGGCGGCGAGGCTACTGAAGTACCCGCCGTACGGACAGCCGCGGGCGCAGAGGTTGCGGTACTGACAGGTACCCCGACCCAGGGCGATTTGCTGGGGCGTGGCCTGGGTGAGGTTGGCCGTGCGCCCGATGGTCATCACCCGGTTGAATGTACGCTTCAACTTTTCCGCGACGTGCTGTTCGGTGCAGTTCAGCTCCATCGGCGGCTGAAACTCGCCGTCGGGTAGTTGGGGCAATCCTTCTTTCTGGCCCGAAATTCCGGCGAATTTTTCGACGTAGCTGTACCACGGTGCCAGGTCGGCGTAGCGGATGGGCCAGTCATTCCCGAAGCCGTCGCGAGCATTGGCCTCAAAATCCATCTCGCTCCAGCGGTAGCTCTGCCGCCCCCACATGATCGATTTGCCGCCCAGGATGTCGGGCCGCCGCCAAATGAACGGCTCGATCTCGCGGTAGGGCGCGTCGTGGTCGTTGATCCAGTAGTCGCCCTCGGTTTCGTTGTGGCCGAACACCCGGTACGGCGGCGGGGCATCGCGTTTGGCCAGGCTGCCGCCCCGGTGCGGAAATTCCCAGGGGTGTTTGGTGGCCGTTTCGTAGCCGCTGACGTGTTCGAGGTCGCGGCCCCGTTCGAGCAGGAGTACCCGGAGGCCCCGTTCGGTAAGTTCTTTCGCGGCCCAGCCGCCGGAGACGCCCGAGCCGACGACGATGGCGTCGAACGTCGCCGCCGCGTGGGCTTTTAAATTGAGGTACATGGTTCAGAGGGTGTGGCGTGAAAGGTACGAACCGAATCGGAATCTCGCTTACCTGACCGGTTGGTCGCACCGCCCGGCTCAACGCCCCTTACCCTCGTTCGCGCCGAAACGCCGATGGCGAGACGCCTTTCCGGGCCTTGAAAACCTGGTTGAAATGCGGCACGTTGCGAAAACCGCTCTCAAAACAAACCTGCCCAACGTCGCGGTCGGAGTCAATCAGCAGGCGGCAGGCGTAGTTGATGCGCAGGTCGTTGAGGAGTTCAACGAAGGTCTGGTTGGTTTGCTGCTTGAAGTACCGGCAAAATGCCGCTGGATTCAGATTCGCCACCGCCGCGACCTCCTCCAGGCGGATGGGTTCGGTGAGGTGCTGCTGCACGTAGTCGAGTACCCGGCTGATGCGCGCCGAATCCTGCGCCGGGTTGCCCCCGCCAAAGGCTTTGTCCGACAGCATCCGACCGCCGGGTACCGCCGCGAGGTCGGCAAACAGGTTCAACCAGACCACCAACCGCCCAACGCCCTCGCTTCGCAGCAAGTCGCGCAGCCGCGGCTCGACGGTCGCGGCGACGGACGCCGGGAAGTGCAACCCGCGCTCGGCCCGGCGGAACAGCTCGCGGAGGGGACGGAGTTCGGGGCGGTGCAACAAGTCGCGTCCCCACGCATCGGATCGGAAGCGGAGAATCAGTGCCTCGGCCCGGTCGGGCGGGGTCGGGCCGAAGTACGCCGCGTCGTTGCGCCAGTAGTGGGGTAGGTTCGGGCCGAGCAGCACGAGGTCGCCGGGGCCGAAGGGCTCAATGCAGTCGCCCACGAAGCGCAGGCCCGTGCTACGGGTCACGAGCGTGAGTTCGAGTTCGGGATGGTAATGCCAGGGATTGTCGAAATACGGCCGCTGCTCGTGTCGGACGTCGAGCGAATCGGCAGCGCTTTCGCCTACTTTCAGCAGCAGCGGTTTCGGGGTTGAAGGCATTTTTGCAGGAACCTGATCAATCGCGCAAAAATAACCGAATAGCTGGCAAACTTCGCGATAGCCACTTCCCCCGCGGCTTGCCGAAACTTGTCCCAACAAAACGCCCATGCACCCCTTCCCCCGCCTTGCCCTGTTTTTCGTATTGCTGGTACCCCTGGCCTGCACCCGCCCCGCGGCAACGCGCTCCGACGAACCGGGCTGGACGGTCCTCTTCGACGGCAAAACCACGCAGGGCTGGCGCGGGGCGTACGCGACGGAATTCCCGAGCCGGGGCTGGGTCGTGCGCGACGGCGAATTGCGCGGCGAGCTTTCGGAAGGGACCGAATCGGGTGACGCGGGCGACATCGTGACGCGGCAGAAGTACCGCGAGTTTGAATTGTATTTCGAGTGGAAGCTGGGCACCGGCGGCAATTCGGGCGTGAAGTACTTTGTCGAGGAGCGGCAACCCAGGCCCGAACGCGGCTCGCAGGCGGGCTACGAGTACCAGCTCATCGACGACGCTACCTACGTCTACAACGGCCAGCCCCTCCCGCCCGACCTGAAAACGGCCTCGATTTACGACGTCGTCGCCGCCCAGAAACCCGACGTGCCGATGGGCGTCTGGCACCGCGCGCGCATCGTGGTACGGGGTACCCGCATCGAGCACTGGCTCGACGACCGGAAGGTACTCGACGTCGATCGCCGGAGTGAGGCCTTCCGGCAGGGCGTGGCCGACAGCAAATTCCGGGACTACCCCGGTTTTGCCCAGGTACCCGAAGGGCACATCCTGCTCCAGGACCACGGCCACAGCGTGGCGTTTCGGAATATTAAAATCAGGACGTTGGGTGGTAGATGACAGATTTTAGATGGTAGATAAGAGCCGAATGCCAAGTCCAATGCTTAACGTCCAGAGTCTAAAATCTGACCTCTAACGTCTTAAATCCACGCTCTAAACCCATGAACCGCAGAGCTTTTCTCGAAAAAACCGCTCGGAGTACCGCCGCCTTCGGCATTCCGACGCTGGTACCGGCGCGGGTGTTCGGGCCGTACGCGCCGTCGAATCGCATCACGGTCGGCGTGATTGGTACGGGTCGGCAATCGATGGGGCTTAACCTGCCCGGCTTTTTTGCCCTGCCCGACGCGCAGGTCGTGGCCGTCTGCGACGTGGACCGCTGGCGACTCGGCGAAGCGAAAAAGCTCGTCGAAGCGCGCTACGCGAAGGGTACGCCGTCCGGGAAGTACGCGGGCTGCGCGACGACCGGCGATTTTCGGGAAATCCTGAGCCGGAAAGATATTGACGCCGTGCTCATCGCCACGCCCGACCACTGGCACGTGCCGATGGGCATCCTCGCCGCAAAAGCGGGCAAGCACGTCAGTTGTGAGAAACCACTCAGCCTGAGCGTCCGGCAGGGACGCGCGCTGGCCGAGGCGGTGAAAAAACACGGCGTCATCAACCGGACCGACAGCGAATTCCGCTCCGTCCGGCAGCAGAATCAGGCCGTGGAGTGGGTTCGCAACGGACGCATCGGGCAGTTGCAGCGCATCGACATCAGCTTCCCGTCGGACCCCGCGCCGGTACCCCCGCAGCCCGACATGCCGGTACCCAACGACCTCGACTACGCGATGTGGCTCGGCCCCGCGCCAGAGGTACCCTACACCGAAATGCGCGTTCACACCCCGTTCGATGTCAAAAAACGCCCGAACTGGATGCGCATCGACACGTACGCCCAGGGGATGATTGCCAACTGGGGCGCGCACTACTTCGACCTGGCGCAGTGGGCCAACGACTCCGAGCGATCGGGACCGGTGGAGGTGGAAGGCCGCGGCGAATTTCCGCGCAGCCTCTGGAACACGATGATCAATTTTGACATCCGGTACCGCTACGCCAACGGCGTCGAGATGACCTGTCGGCAAACGCCCACGAGTACCCCGAGTATTCGGTACACGGGGTCGGAAGGCTGGATTTTCGTGGATGGGTACCCCGGCAAATTGTCCGCCAGCAACCCATCGGTACTCGACTCGAAACCGGCGAAGGGCGAGTTGAATTTGTCGAATGTCCTGACCGACAAGGGCGATTTCATCGCGGGCATTCAGCAGAACAAACTCACGCTCGAACCCATTGAAGTCGGGCACCGGACCATCAGCATCGCCCAGATCGGGCTGATTGCCTGTCAGGTCGGCGCGTCCACGCCGGGCGGAAAACTAACCTGGAATCCCGAACAGGAACTATTCCAGAACCACAACGCCGCCAACGCCCTGCTCGCTGCCCCGCTGGCTCGGAAGGAGTGGGTGGTGTGACGTAAACTTTTCGCGCGGATGAACGCGGAGGTTCGGCGCTGATTTTCGCCGATTCCGTTCTGCGTTTTCTGCGGTCCACCGGTACGGCGAAAACCACCTGCGTAATTCTGCGCGAAAAAACACGCAAGCATGAAATTGCTGATTTTTCTCTTGTTTTTGCTTCCAATAGCCGCACCGGCCCAGCGGGTCAACAATCAATTTTTCGCCCTGCACAACATCATCCGCGGCGATTCGGTCTACGATACGTTCGACGAGCAGGTGGCGCTCGTGAAGGGCGCGGGTTTCGAGGCCATCGAAATCAATTCGCTCGACCATTTCGAGGGAATGAAGGCCGCGCTCGACCAGCACCAGTTTCCGGGCGCGTATTTTTACCTGAAAGTCAGGCTCGAACCGCCGTACCTCGACCCCCGCACCGAAGGATACCTCCGGCAGTTGAAGGGATCGAAAACCATCGTAGCCCCCTTCGTCGTCAGCGAGTCGAAACGGTACGCGCCCTCCTCGAACGGCGCCGACACGCTGGCGGTGCGGCTGCTGCGGCAGGTAGCCGATTGGGCCGGAGAGTCGGGCTTGCAGGTGGCGATTTACCCGCACGTTTTTTTCTACGTCGAGCGCACCGATCACGCGCTGGCGCTGGCCCGGCAAATCGACCGCCCCAACGTCGGCCTGAGTTTCAACCTCTGCCACTGGCTCGCCACGACGCCCGCGCCCGAACGCGCCGCTCTGAAAACGCACCTGAAAACCCTGCGTCCGTACCTGAAAATGATGACCATCTGCGGGGCCAACGACGTACCCATTCCCGAGGCCGCTTCGCTCTGGAAGCAGTACATCCTGCCCCTCGGCACGGGTACGTTCGACACCTACGAACTGATTCGGTACGGCGTCCGAGACCTGAAGTTCAATGGCCCCATCGGCGTGCAGTGCTACGCCATCCAGGCCGACAAGCCGCAACTGATCCGGAATACCGTGGCCGTCTGGCAGGAGTACCGAAAGCGGCTGGAAGGTGGTTGATAACTGTTCCGCAACCGCGGCTGCCGTCAGCGGCAAAACGGTCCAAGTCCTGCCGGGACTTTTTCTAACTAAAACGTATTCAACCGCCAACCGTTTTGCCGCTGACGGCAGCCGCCACTCCGCGAGCCAAAACACATTTCCAATCTCTCAAATTTTCAACGCCATGCCCTTCACCCCCGATCACCTCCGCGCCTACGAACACGACGGGTACGTCGTCGTTCGGAACCTGTTCGCGACGGAAGAAGTCGACTTGCTCTACCGCGTGGCCGTGGGCGACGACGTGTTGAGCACGAAAACCTACGACCGCACCGACGCCTCGGGCCTGAAAACCCGGCTGGCGCTCTGGTACGCGCTCGACGACAGCCTCTACAGCCAATTCGCCCGGTCGGCGCGGATTGTTGAAGCGGTCGAACAGATTCTGGGCGAACGCGCCGCGCACTACCACTCGAAGCTCATGCAGAAGGAACCCCGCACGGGCGGGGCCTGGGAGTGGCACCAGGATTACGGCTACTGGTACAAAAACAACGGATTTCTGTTTCCCGATATGCTCTCGGTACTGACGGCCCTGACGCCCGCGACGCGGGAAAACGGCTGCCTCCAGCTCATTCGCGGCTCGCACCGGATGGGGCGCGTCGAGCACGGGTTTTCGGGCGAACAGGTGGGGGCGGACCTGGAAAAAGTGAACGAGGCGCTGAAAATCATGCCGCTCGACTACCTCGAAATGGAGCCCGGCGACACGGCTTTTTTTCACTGCAACACGCTGCACGCCTCGGCGGCGAACCTGTCCGACCACCCGCGCTGGTCGATCATCACGGCCTACAACCGGGCGACGAACAAGCCGTACAAAGACGTGCACGAATCGAGTTACACGCCCATCGAACCCTTCACCGGCAATCTGCTCGAAGTCGAAGCGGCGGGCATTTCCGACGACGCCGATTTTCTGATCAAACGCTGACCCTACCCCAACGCCGCCCGTACCTCGGCCAGGAACCGGGGTACCTGCACGCGGGGATCGCCCGTGAGCGTTTCGATGGGTACGAAGCCGCGGTACCCGGCGGCGTCGACGAGTTGAAAAAAGCGGTTCAGGTCGGTTTTTTCTTCCACGCCGCTCCGGTACACCGATTCCTTCAACTGCCAGGTACGGGCGTACGGGGCCAGTTTCGCGATTTCGGCGTAGGGATCGCCCGTGCGCAGGCTGCCGATGTCGACGTTCAGGCCCAACCCCTCCGACCCAACCCGTTCGCGAATGCGGAGTACCTCGTCGGCAGTTTTGGCGAATTCGTTGTGATTCTGGTACCCGATGAGTACGCCCCGTTGCTGCCCGTAGGCCGCGCATTCCCGGAACGCCTCAACAACCCAGTCGAGTACCTGCGCTTGGGTGAAACCCGGCGGAATGCCTTTCCCATCGAAAACCCGCAGTACGGGCGCGCCCAGTTTGGCGGCAACGTCGACCCAGGCTTTGACGAGGGCTACGTCGGCGGCCCGCTGCCGGGCGTCGGCCACCGTAAAATCGTTGCGGACGCCCGTACCGCTGATGGCCAGGCCCAGCCGGTGGGCCTGGCGCTTGAGGACGTACACGAAGGCATCGTCGGGCACGGCCGGGTAGCCGGGGAAGTAGTACCCCGTCGGGTCGACGGCGTCGAAACCCAGGTCGGCGCACTGCGTGAGTACCTGGTCGAGCGTCAGCTCGCCCCGGCGCAGCGGGCCGTTGAACGAGTACAGGTTGCAACTCAGCTTGATTCGGGCGCTGCGTGGGGCCAACCGCCCGGTACCCGCACGACCCAGGACGGGCAGCAGCGCCGCGGTTTTCAGGAAGGTTCGACGGGTGAACGCCATGCGCGGAGCGAGCCGAAGGGTTAACCGAGTACCTCAAAAATCTTCACCGGATTCGCCTTGTTTTTCAGCGACACCTCCCCCACCGGCTGGCACTGAAACGATTCCTTCACCTGCTCGAAGGCGGTTTCGGTCAGCAGGATCTGGCCGGGCTGGGCCACGCCCTGCAGACGTTGAGCGAGGTTGACGGCGTCGCCGATGACGGTGTAATCGAGCCGCCGGAGCGTGGCCGAGCCGATGTTGCCCGACACCATTTCGCCGGGATTGATGCCGATGGAAACCTGGGGCTGGTAATCGGACAGGTGCGGTAGCGACGACTTCATACCCTCGATTTTGACCCGTATGGCCAGGGCCGCTTCGATGGCCCGATCGAGGTGGTACTCGCCGCGGAAAACGGCCATGATCGCGTCGCCGATGAACTTGTCAACGTGCCCGCCCTGCGCGATGACTTCCTTCACCATCGCGTCGAAGTAATGATTGAGCAGCTTAACGATGGCGTCGGCGGGTTCGCGTTCGGTGAGCGCCGTGAAGCTGCAGATGTCGATGAAAACCGCCGTGGCCTCGATGGTTTCGCTCACGAGCAGGGTACTCTCAAATTCCGTACGGGTCATGAACGAGAGTACGCTTTCGTCGACGTACATCCGCAGAATGTCGTTTTCCTTGATGGCCGCGAGCGTCTGACGGAGCTGGGCGACGTACTGCAAGGTCTTTTGCATCGTCACCTCCAGGTCCTCAAAATTGATGGGCTTCGTCAGAAAATCGAAGGCGCCGCGGTTCATGGCCGTGCGGATGTTTTCCATGTCGCCGTAGGCCGAAACGATGACCGCCTTCAGAATCGGATTCGTTTCGTTGAGCCGCACGAGCAGCGTCAGCCCGTCCATTTCGGGCATGTTGATGTCGGTCAGGACCATATCGATGTCGGCGTGGACGGCCAGCGTTTGCAACGCTTCGGTGCCGTTGGTGGCAAACACAAACTCGTACTGTCCTTCGCGAATCTGCCGCCGGAATTTCTGCTTGATGAGCAGTTCGAGGTCGGTCTCGTCGTCGACGACCAGAATTTTTGCCTTCATAAACGCTCGTGCAGTTTTTGCTTCAACTCGCCGAAGTCGAGCGGCTTGGTCAGGAAATCATCGGCCCCGAGGCGCATGGCCTGGTCGTGGTTCTCGGCATCGCCGTAGGCCGTAATCATCATCACGACGGGCGGGGCCGCCGGATGCTCGGTACGAATGCGGCGGAGCAACTCGATTCCACTCATGCCGGGCATGTTGATGTCGGAAAGAATCAGGACGATTTCCGAACCTGACCCGTCGAAGTACCCGAGCGCCTCCTCTCCGGAATTCGCGAACGTAAACTGGTACTCGCCGCTGCGGATTTCACGCCGGAATCGTTGCTCGAAGAGCGCCTGCACGTCGGTTTCGTCGTCGACGACTAAGATTTTCATGGAACGGGAGGTCAAAAGTCAAAAATACGAGTTCAGGCGGGGATGCGGACGATAAATTCGGTACCCACGCCTTCCTGGCTTTCCACCGTCAGGGTACCGCCGTGGCCTTTCGTGACGATGTCGTAAGCCAGACTCAGCCCCAGGCCGGTACCCTGGCCGGTGGGTTTGGTCGTGAAAAAGGGTTGGAAAATTTTCTCCCGCACCGCCTCCGGAACACCCGTCCCGTTGTCCTGCACCTGAATCTCCACGTACCCGTCCAGCCGCCGCGTCCGGACCGTCACCTCGGGCTGGTACCCGTCGGAAGACCTTTTTGCTTTTTCCGAAACGGCGTGGAACGCATTGGTAATCAGGTTTAACACGACCCGGCCCAAATCCTGCGGTACCAGGTTGATTTTCGGCAACGCCTCGGCAAACTCCGTCTTCAAGTCGGCATTGAACGACTTGTCCTTCGCCCGCAGGCCGTGGTACGCCAGCCGCAGATACTCCTCGGCCAGCGCGTTCAGATCGGTCGGTGTCTTCTCGCCGCTCGACGTGCGGGAGTGTTCGAGCATCCCGCGCACGATCGAAGCCGCCCGCTGGCCGTGCAGCGTGATGCGCTCCAGGTTCTGCGTGAGGTCGTCGGCAAGTTCCAGCGCCTCGGGTTTACGGTCAGCCTGGAGTTCTTCCTTCAACTCGCCGACGAGTTCGGCGCTGACTTCCGAGAAGTTGTTGACGAAGTTGAGCGGATTCTGAATTTCATGGGCAATGCCCGCCGTCAGCTCGCCCAGACTCGCCATTTTCTCCGACTGAATCAGTTGCGCCTGGGTGGCTTTCAGTTGGGTCAGCGTGCGTTGAATCTCGGCTTTTTGCTGTTCCAGCAGGGCGTTGTCTCGTTCCTTGGCCCGGTACCCCAGGAAAATAAACACCGTAAGTACCAGCGCCAGCACCAATCCTATACCCAGTACCCACTGCCGCGACGTAGACTCCGCCGCGGCCAGTTCCTGCTTGGCCCGTTCGACGGCCTGCCGCTGGTCAAACTCAAACGTCAGTTGCTGCTCGGTCGCGTTCCGAATGTTTTCCCGACGGCGAATCGAGTCCGCAATCTCTGCCGACGTTCGGAAGGCCGTCAGCGCCTTCGGGTACTGACCCGTTTTTTCGTAACATAACGCGAGGTTGGCGTACGCTTCGCCCACTTGCTCGTCGTAGAGGTCGGCCTGGGTTAGGGCCGAAAAGGCCGTTTCGAAGTAGGGCAGCGCGGCAGCGTACTTCGCCTGCGCTTTCAAAATCGCCCCCATCATCGCGTAAGCCTGAAACCGATTCAGGGGCTGATTCGACGAATCGGCCAGCGCCATGGCCTTCCGAACCATCGCCTCCGCCGACGCATACTTTTTCTGCGCTGATCGCGCGAGCGCCGCCCACGAAAGGCAAGTCGCCCGCATTCCCAAATCGCCGATCTGCGCGGCCAGCCGCTCTCCCTGCACGGCAAACTGGTACGATTTCGATGGGTTCTGCCGGGTACTGTAGAGGCTGGCCAAGTTGGTGTAGGCGTACAATTCTACAATTCGGACGCCCGCCTGTTTCGCCAGTTGAATGGCTCTCAGAAGCGATTGTTCGGCCCGTGGGAGGTATCCGATCGTTCGTTCCGCCAGCCCGATGTTGAGCAGGGCGTACGCCTGCGCGGACAGATCCCGGTCCTCCTCCGCTATCTGGAGGGATTTCTGGTAATACGTCAGCGCGACCGAGTACCGCGATTGCATCTGGTGCGAATTCGCCAGGTTCTGGTACACCGTGCTCAGCAGTTCGCGGTCGTTGTGGGCCTGCGCAACCCGAATTGCTTTTTCGTAAAAAACCACCGAACTGTCGTACTGGCTTTGCATCCCCTGAAGCGTCCCGTACGTCGAGTACAGGACCCCGAAGGCGGCGGAATCGCGCAGGGCGGAGAGCATTCCCTCCGCAGAACGGAGGTCTTGCCGGGCGGCGGCGTAGTTTCCTTTGAAACAGAGCACCGCCGCCCGCTTGATCCGCGCCTGAGCTTCGCCGCGGCGGTACCCGATGCGCCGGGCCAGGGCCACGGTCTGATCGGTCAGGCGATGGGCCGAATCGAGGTTTACGCGCAGCAGGAATTTCGATTTTAACACGTTCAGGTTCACGCGGGCCGTGTCGGTAGTGGCTTGGGCGAGCCGTCGATTCACCGCGTCCAAGTCGGTGTTCTGAGCCGCCACCGGACCGACCAGCAAAAAGAGCAACGAAGCGATGCAGAGGTGTTTCATGCCGTGGGAAGGGTGAGGATGAATTCGGTACCCTCGCCGGGTTGGCTCTGCACCCGGAGGCTGCCCCCGTGGCCCTTCGTGACGATGTCGTAGGCCAACGACAGGCCCAGGCCGGTACCTTGCCCAGTGGGTTTGGTCGTGAAGAAAGGTTGGAAAATCTTGTCCCGCACTGCTTCGGGAATGCCCGTCCCGTTGTCGCGTACCCGAACTTCCACCTGTCCGTCGAGGCGGCGGGTACCCACCGTCACCTCGGGCTGGTACCCGGCCACGCCCGCTTTCTGCCGCTGCTGCACGGCGTGGAAGGCGTTGGTGAGCAGGTTGAGCAGCACACGCCCGAGGTCTTGCGGAACCACGCTGACCTGGCCCAGGGCGGGGTCAAAGTCGGTTTTGAAGCTGGCGTTGAAGGATTTGTCCTTGGCCCGTAGGCCGTGGTACGCCAGCCGTAGGTACTCGTCGGCCAGTGCGTTCAGATCGGTGGGTTCTTTCTGGCCGGTGCTGGCCCGGCTGTGTTGGAGCATGCCCTTCACGATGCCGTCGGCGCGCCGACCGTGGTGGGTGACTTTCTCCAGGTTCTGTTTCAAATCGGCCAGCAGGTCTTCGATCAACCCTTCGTCCCGCGCCTCTCCCTTTTTCTGCTCCTCCCGGAGTTCCTCAATCAGTTCGACCGACACTTCCGAGAAGTTGTTGACGAAGTTGAGCGGATTCTGAATTTCGTGGGCGATGCCCGCCGTCAGCTCGCCCAGACTCGCCATTTTCTCCGACTGAATCAGTTGCGCCTGGGTCTGCTTCAGTTCGGTCAACGCGTGCTCCAACTCTTCTTTTTGCCGGGTCAGTTCGGCGGTACGCTCGGCCACGAGGCGTTCGAGCTGCTGATTTTCGGCGCGGATGAGCCGTTCTTCCTCCTCGCGGGCCAGGCGTTCTTTTTCGAGCGTTTTGCGTTGACTGCTGGCCACAAACCACAGCGCCACCATCCAGGTCGCCGAGATGCCGAAGGCGGATGCGACGTAGTTGTCGTTTGCCTTGGTGAACGTCGGTGCCAGTACCTGCAAAAGCATCACGACCGGGAACACCACGCTGAACGGTAGCAGCCCCCACAGCAACAGCCGCGCCGGGCGGTAGTCGGGCAGTCGGTAGGTCGTGGCGATCAAAATCCAGAGTAGCGCCACCCAGCCCCAATCGGTCAGTTCGTTGAGGGGTTTGACGATACAAACCACGAAAAAGACGATTGCCCCGTACCTGACTTTTTCCAGGAACCGGTCCCACTCGGGCAGGCGCGTGGCCGTTTGCAAAAATCGGCGCGCCGCCCGCAGCAAGACCAGCGAGAGCCCCAGACTGATCAGCGAGGAACCGTCAATCGCAAACTTGTTCATTTTAAGAAGTGGGGGTTAATTTTCACAAAGAAATCGAAAACCGGCGTATCCCGTTGCGCTCGCTAAACTGCACCTGAGCGAGGAATTTAACGAAACCCGCCCGATTGCCGGTGGGTCGTCTATTTTTACCCGCATGAATTCCCCGCTTCGCGTTGGCGTCGTGCTCGAATCGATGCAGGTACCGGCCTGGCTGTACCAGCAACTCGACGCGCTCCGCCAATCGCCGCACGTCGCGCTGGACCGGGTCCTGCTGGCTTCGCCGAATCCTTCCGGGCCAAGCCGCGTGCCCAGCCGGTACGGTTGGTTCGACGAAAAACTCTTCGCCCGCGACGCGACCCGAAACGCCTTCGCCCTTCGCGACGTCGCGCTGCTGCTGGCGGGGCTTCCGATCAGTTCGGTACCGGACGCGTGGGCGCAGCCGTTCGGATGCGACGTGCTGCTCGACGGTACCTCCGGCCCACCCGACCGTTCGCTGGCAACGCTGACCCGGCAGGGCTACTGGACGCTCCGGCACCTGAATTCGGCGGGTACCGGCTCCATCGATTTTCGGGAACTGACGTTCCAAATGCAGTTGGTTCGCCTCGCCCCGAACCCGGCGCAGGACCGGGTCCTCTACCGATCCTGGTCGGCGGTGCAGGAGCACTCGGCGTTTGTCAGTCACAATCACGCAGCCTGGAAAGCCGCCACGTTTGCGCCGCGGGTCCTGGCGCGGTTGCACCGGCTGGGCGAGGCGGCTTTCGAGGCGAGCCTGGGTACCGAAACGCCGGTTCACTTCGTCGGGGCGGGTACCCCGACGGGCGCGCCGGGAGCCCTGGTCAAGCGAGTCCTGCAACGATTGTTCACCCGCGAGGAATGGTTACTGGCCTACGGCTGGCAACCCGGCGGACCGTCGCCCGACGGTTTAGCGCGGTTCCAGCTTCTTGCCCCCCCACCCGACCGCTTCTGGGCCGATCCGTTCGTCATCTGCGAAAACGGACGATACTTTGTTTTTTTTGAAGATCTGCCCTACGCCACGAATCGCGGGCACCTGTCGGTACTCGAACTCCAGCCCGCTTCCGGCACGTACACGACGCCGGTACCGATTCTCGAAAAACCTTACCACCTCTCCTACCCCTTCGTGTTTCGCTGGCAGGGCGGGCACTGGCTCGTACCCGAGTCGGCGGAGGCGGGTACCGTCCAGCTCTACCGGGCTACACGCTTTCCGGATCAATGGGAATTTGTGCAGAATCTGCTGGCAGGAATGGCGCTCGTTGATGCGACGCTGCTCGAACGCGGGGGGCGCTGGTGGCTATTCGGGACGGTCGTGGAGCCGGGCATCACCCAACCTTGGGACGAGCTGTCGATTTTTTTCACCGACGACCTGCTCAGCGGTACCTGGACGCCCCACCCGCTCAACCCCGTCGTCTCGGACGTGCGCCGGGCGCGACCGGCGGGTAGGATTTTCGAGAAAAATGGCAAACTCTACCGCCCGGCGCAGGACAGTTCGGGGCGGTACGGGGCGGGGTTGAAACTGCTGCGAATCGACGTTCTGACCGAAACCGAGTACCGCGAGACCGAAGTCGCCGCGGCGGTACCCGACTGGAATCCCGCCCTCCACGGCCTCCACACGCTCAACCACGACGATGGGCTGACGGTGATTGATTTGTTTCGGTATCGAAGACGGTTTTGAATGTCGAACAAGGAACAAGGAATGTTGAATGACGAAATGAAAGGCAACCCTTCGTCATTCAACATTCCTTGTTCCTTGTTCGACATTCAAAACCTCCCCCAAAGCCGCCCCGTCTGCTCGCGGAGTACGCCGGTCAGGTACCGGGTGTTGAGGTAGGCCGGGTCGAAGAGCGAGATGCCCTGCTGTCGGAGGCGGTGGTACAGGCTGAGACAGATGAAGATTTCGACGAGCACCAGCGCTACGGCCGTCCCGAGGTACCCGACGAGCGAAGCCAACGCGACGTTCAGCCCCACACCCAGCACGGCAGCCCAGGCCGTGACGCGAAAAAAGTCGCGGTCCATGTTCAGGTTGATCATCGTCTGAATGCCAAAAAACGAGTTGCAGTTGACCAGAAACGGCACTACCGAAAGAATCCGCAGCACGAGTACGGCAGGCGCGAACTCCTCGCCGTAAATCAGGCCAACCAGCCAGGGACTCGCCACGAAAATTCCGAGGCAGTACAGCGCCGTGAAGGCCATCGCCACCGGAATCACCTGCCGGAGGGCGTCGAGACCCGCCGCGCGGTCGCGGGCGAAGGCGTGGCCGATGTACGGAAACAGCGAATTGTGAACGGGCGTGAACAGCAACCCCTGTGCGACGAGAATCAACCGGTTGGCCGCCGTGTACTGCCCCACCTGATCGGCGGCCTGAAACAGCCCGAGGATGACGATGCTGCTCGTCGTGTAGAGGTTCATCGTGACCTGCATGTAAAAAACGGTCTGGCCTTCGCGCAGGTTTTCGCGCACGGTGGGCCAGTCGAAGGCCGTCAGCCGCAACCCGTACGAGCGAATTGCGTAAACAAACGCTCCGATGCTGGCGAGTACCTGCGCCAGACTGAACGCCAGCGGTTGCCAGAAATAATCGCCTTCGCGCCGCACCAGCAGCAGGACCGAAACCGTAAACAGGATTTTTGAGGCGAGATTAAACAGCGCCGGGCGCTTCAGGTGCTCCATGCCCTGAAACAGGTAGTCGGACGAAAACACGAACGCGAGTACGATGCCGTACGAAAACACCGCCACGCGCCCATCGGCCCGGAACTGCGGCAGCAGCGCGTAGGCCAGCGCAAACAGCACGAGTGAACTTCCGAACAGCAGCAGTTTGGAATAAAACACGGTACTGAAGAGTCGACTCAACCGGGCCGGATCATCGCGCACCTGCACCACCTGCCGGGTGGCCGTCAGGTCGAAACTGTAGCCGATGACCAGCGTGAAGTACGCCACCACCGCCGCGGCGTAGTTGATGAGGCCCAACTTTTCGGGGCCCACCGTCCGGGCAATGATGGGGATGGTGATGAGCGGCAGCGCCAGGTTGGACACCTGAAGCACGCCATTCCAGACCATATTTTTCAGAACGCGGGAGGACATGGGGAGAAAACTTTGTGCCTCGTGCCTGGTGGATGGTGCCTCGTGCTCAGTGCCCCTTGTTGACTCCTGTCAATTACAAAGCACTAAGCACCCCCCACCAAGCACGAGGTACTACTCACTCAGGATGCCAACGCCGTAGCGTTCGCGGGTTTGGGGTTGGTTTGGCGCTCAGCGGGGGGGACGGTTTCGAAGTACCAGAGCTGGGCCTGTTTCAGGAAAACGTAGTGCGAATACAGCACGCAGGTCACGAGGCCGCGGATGCCGTCTTTGTAGCCGCGTTCACGGACGTATTTTTTCAGGAACGTTCTGATCGGGTCAACGACCAGTTTCCACTTGGAAAACCGCACACCGTGTTCGTGGTCGTACTGGCTCTCGATGAGCGGGTAGTAGGCCAGCGTCCGGGCCACGTATTTTTCAATGGAGGGATACGCCAGGTGGTCGTAGTAAAATTCCTTCGGCAGGTCGAGGCGGGCCTTTGCCCCTTCCGTCACGCGCCCAAAGCCCGAGTGCGCCCGGTCTTCGGAGGCGTCGAGCGTGGCAAAAAACAGGTCGCGGCGGAAGCAGCGCATCTGCTGGTAGTAAAACCCGCCGTGTTCCATGAACCCACCGTAGTACCAATTACGGGACCAGAGGTTGAGGGCGTCGTGTTGCCCGGCGGCGATGAGTTCGCGCAGTTTCTGACCGAGGCGTGGCGTCAGGCGTTCGTCGGCGTCGAGCACGAGTACCCAGTCTTCCGTCGCCGCGCCGATGACCGTCTTGCGGGCCGGTTCGGCACTGGGTGCCTTCGGGTGGTACACCACGCGCGCGCCGAGCGATTCGGCAATGCGTACCGTTTCGTCGGTGCTGTGCATGTCGCAGACGACGACGTCCTCGACGTACCCCTGCGCGCTGCGGATGCAGTCAGCGATCACGTCGGCGTTGTTGTAGGTATTGACGACCAGACTCAGCATAGGTAGGGGTATTTTCAACTGCTAGTTGCGCAGCCCGCGCCCGGACCGCCATAGAGATAGGTACCAGAATCGGTGACGGCTTGGGTACGGCCGCAGCACGGTTTCGTAGAGCGTAGAAAGTTGGCTGAAAATCGTTTCCGGGTAGTACGCCCGAGCCTGCGCGGAAGCGCGCTCACTCATGCGGTCGATCAGGGTCGGGTCGGCCAACCACCGGTCGATGCGGGCGGCCAGGGCAGCTTCGTCGCCCGGCTCGACGAGAAAACCGTTGCCGCCGTCGGTGACCACTTCGGGAATGCCCCCGACCGTCGTCGACAGGATGGGCAAGCCGTAGCTCATCGCTTCCAGAATCGACATCGGCATTCCTTCGGCGTAGGAAGGTAAGACGAAAACGTCCGCCTGCCTGAGCAGCGCCGTTTTCTTCTCCCCGGTTACCCAGCCCACGCAATGCACGTGCTCGGTCAGGCCCAAGTCGCGCACGAGCGTTTCAAGGCGTTTTAGTTCGCCCTCGCCACCGACGATTAGCTCCACCCGTCCGGCCCACTGCTTCTGAATCCGGTGAAGGGCGCCAACCAGATCGAAAATACCCTTGCCCGGCGTAATCATCCCGAGGTACAGCAACCGCAGGGGGCGATCGGAGGGACGCGTTTCGGTTCTTGGACCAAGGCCCGGTTCGACCACATTAGGCACCACATGTGGGCGCGCCTTTGGAAACGCCCGCCGGTACGCCTGACGCCAGCTCTCCGACAGACACACGAACGCGTCGCTTTCTTCGACCAGCTCACGCATCCAGGCTTTCACCCACCGGGGGGCCCGTTCGTAGTACGTCAGGTAACTGCTGCTGTGGAGGTGGAAGAGTACCCGTCGCTGGAAGAGGTACCTGGCCGTCCAGAACAGGATGTACTTGCGGTAGACGCTGCCTTCGGAGGAGCCGTGGATGTGCACGATGCGCAGCTCGGGATTGCGCCAGAGGGTGTAGGCGAACCGTAGGTAGCTCCAGGCAAAGTACGGCAGGTACCAACCCTTCCAGCGGAACGGTCGGTAGCTCGGAATGAACCGGCTGCCCGTCAGGTACTTCGTATAAATCGCCAACACGCCTCCAATCCCCCCACGGTGATTCTCGTGGTGGGGACCAACCAGCAGGACGTGTTGATGAGAGTCAGAGGTAGGCATGAGTTGGTGGGTGCGTACGCTACTGGTTCAATTTTAAACGCCGACGCCGGAGCGGTCAGAGCAGGGTGAGCAGGGTTTCCAGCGGGACGACTTCATTGGTCAGCAGGGCTTCGTAAAGCGCCGACAACTGATCGAAAACCGCCTCCGGAAAATAGCTCCGAACCGTTGCCGAAGATCGCTCACTCATCTGGCCAATCAGGGTCGGGTCGGCCAGCCACCGGTCGATGCGGGCGGCCAGGGCAGCTTCGTCACCCGGCTCGACGAGAAAACCGTTGTCGCCATCGGCGACTACTTCGGGAATGCCCCCGACCGTCGTCGACAGGATGGGCAAGCCGTAGCTCATCGCTTCCAGAATCGACATCGGCATTCCTTCGGCGTAGGAAGGTAAGACGAAAACGTCCGCCTGCCTGAGCAGCGCCGTTTTCTTCTCCCCGGTTACCCAACCGGCGTACCGAACCTGGTCACCGAGGTTCAATTCTTCGATTAGCTCCGTCAATTCGGCTACTTCGCCGTTACCGCCGATGGTCAGCTCCACCCGCCCGGCCCAGGCCGATTGGTGGTGGTAGAGCGTTCGTACCAAATCAAACGCGCCCTTGCGCGGCCCCAGCAAACCGAGAAACAGCAGCCGCAACGGTCCCTCGTGCGCAGCGCGAACCACCGGATTCGTGGGCGGTTCCACCACGTTCGGCAAGACCACGAACCGAGCCTTCGGAAACGCACGGGCACACTCGCGCTGCCAGCTTTCCGACAGACAGACGAAGAGGTCGCTTTCCTCGGCCATGCGGCGCATCCAAGCTTGCGCAAACCGGGGTGCCCGTTCGTAGTACGTCAGGAAGCTGGGACTGTGAAGGTGGAAGAGTACCCGTCGCTGAAAAAGATACTTGGCTGTCCAGAACAGAATGTACTTGCGGTAAATGCTGCCTTCGGAGGAGCCGTGGATGTGCACGATGCGCAGCTCAGGATTGTGCCAGAGGGTGTAGACAAACCGGACGTAGTTCCAGGCAAAGTACGGCAGGTACCAGCCCTTCCAACGAAACGGACGGTAACTCGGGATGAACCGAAAGTGGGCCAGGTACCGGGCGTAAACGGCCAGCACGCCACCGATGCCCCCGCGGTGGTTACGGTGGTGCGGCCCCGTGAGCAGGACGTGCCGGGAAATATCAGCCGAGATGGGCATGGGCAAGGGACGTTTGGGCGGATGACGTGTACTGTTGCACGTACTGGCGGGCCGTTTGCCGGACGTCGAACACGTCCTGAGCCCGGCGCTGCGCGCGGTCGACTTTGGTCCGTACCCCGACCGTGGCATAACCATCGACGACCTCCGCAATCCGGTCGGCGCAGGCGCGGGCATCGCCCGCTGGAAACGACCAGCCGTACTGCCCGGCCCCGATGATTTCACGCGGTCCGTCGAGGTCGGCCACGAGCACGGGTACCCCGGCGGCCATGCCCTCGGCGACGGTCAGGCCGAAGCCTTCGTAGAGCGAGGGTTGCGCGAGCAGGTGGTACGAACTCAGCCGTTCGTAGATGTAGGCCCGGTCGCGCAGCCCGAGAAACCGGACGTACGGGCGCAGGCCGAGTTCGTCGGTCAGGGCTTTGAGGTATTCGTCCGATTCGCCTTCGCCGATGAAATCCAGCCGCAGGTGCGTCAGGCCACGGGTATGCACGAGATCGGCCAAGGCGCGCAGCAGAATGTGCTGGCCTTTTTTGGTGTGTACGAGCCGACTGACCTGCAAGAGCCGAAACGGGTCGGGCTGCCCGCCGCCGGGACGGGCCCGGAGCTTTTCCGAGTTGACTCCGTTGTAAATCACCTGCGAACGAACGCCGCTGCTCCGGTCGACGTACGAACGGACGGCTTCTGAAATGGCGAACACCCGCCGGTACCCCGGAAAAAACCGTTCGGAGCGCTCCGGCCCGACGAGGTCGTGGACGGTCAGGCAGGCCCGGCTGCGAAACGGCCCGAGCAGGGGCAGCAGGTCGTTGTTGTGGCAGTGAATGGCGTCGGGGCGAATGCGCAGCAGCCAAGCCTGGAGCTTCAGCAAGGGCAGCGGGTTGCGACTGCCCGGCTGGCGGTTGAGCCGCACGACGCGCACGCGGGGGTCGAACTGCGCCAGCATGGCGTCTTCGTAGTTGGCGTTGACGACGATGACCCAAACCCGGTGCGCCCGGCACTGCTCGCTGGCGATGTCGGCGACGAGCGTCTGCATGCCGCCGGTTTCAAAACTGAACGAAAGGTGGACGATTTTCATGGCCGAACGAGCAACTGTTTAACGCGGCTTTTGAACGAATACCAAGTTTCCTGCCGTACCGCAGGCGACCAGACCGAGGCCCCGTGCCGCCGGAGCGTGCGCCGGATGTCGTCGTGAAAACGCGCCCCACCGGTACTGGTTTTGGTTTCCTCCCAGGCACGGAACCCGGCCAGGGCCGGACCGTCGAGGGCGTAAATCGGGCCGTGGTCGAGCAGGCGCAGGAATAGGTCGAGGTCCATGCAGTACGCCGCGGCTTCGTCGAGGTACCCCACGCGCCGGACTAGGTCGAGCGGGTAAAACGAGCCTTGCTGGATGAGATCGGCGCGGCGTTGGAGCAAATCCTGCTTGTCGCGAATGGCAATGTGCCGCTGGCCCGTCACCCGTCCGTCGCGGTCGAGCCAGTCGCTCCAGGCGCCGTAGTACACGGCTCCGTCGGGGCGCTGGCGGTACTGATCGACGATGCGCTCGACGCAGTCGGGGTAGAGCACGTCGTCGGAATTGATCCAGCCGACGAGGGTACCGCTGGCCCGTTGAAATCCTTTGTTGAGGGCATCCGACTGCCCGCGGTCGGGTTCGTGGATGACGGTGTGGATGCGGTGGTGGTACCGTTTGACGACGGTCATCGTTTCGTCGGTCGAACCGCCATCAACAAACAGGTACTCGATGTGCGGGTACGTCTGGTTGAGTACCGAGCGGATCGTCGCTTCCACGAACGCGCCCTGGTTGAACGAGGGCGTTACGATGCTGACCAGGGGCCAATCAGTAGGTTTCATACGCATACGTGGTGGGTCGAATGACGGTCCAGCGCGGGGCTCCGATCCGGTACGCGCCCGGATGCAACACGCCGACGAACGTGGTCGTCAGGAAAAAAATCTGAATAAAATCGGCCTTGCCCGTGTACACGTCGCCCCAAAAAAACGGGACGAAGGTCCAGAACACGACCAGCGCCAGCAATCCCTTCCGCGGCCCGATGGCGTGCCGGTAGCTCAGCAGGGCCATGCCGCCCAGCAGCGCGAAAAACAGCGCCGTCACGACCAGCCCGCTTTGCAGCGCCAGCGAGAGCGTGGCCGAATGCGGGTCGTTGAGCTGGTCGCCAATTTCGATGCGCGCCGCGTAGCTGCGGGCGAGGTAGTTTTCGGAACCGTACCCGGTCAGGGGTTCGGCCTGAATGCCGAGCCAGGCGTGGTACCAGATGCGCTGCCGGAATTTGAAATCGCTTTCGGTGTCGTACTGCTTCGTGACCGGCGTCCGGGCGTCTTTCACCCACAGCCCCGCGCCCACCAGCACCAGGCCCAACACCACGGCGACCAGCCGAAAAAACGGCCGCACGTACGCGTAGATGACGACGAGGTACGAGAGCAGTACCCCGCTCCAGGCGCTCCGGCAATCGGTGAAGAGCAGGAATACGTTCAGCACGAGGAAAGCCGCCACGTACCGTCCGCGAAAGCGCGGGTACCGCAGCAGGAACTGAAACAGGGCAATCAGGCCACCCACGCCGAGCGTCATGGCCGTGAAGGCGTAGTAAATCAGTCCGCCCAGCCGGAGCATGTTGTTTTCGGTCCGGTCGGGAAACAGTACCAGCGGCCCCACCTGCGTGACGTGCACGGCCACGGTCAGGGGCAGAAAAACAGCCACGATGAACAGCAGCAGGGTATCCAGTGCCCGTTCGAGCGACATCGAAAACGCCAGCGCCGCCAGCCCGATGCTGATGGCGTACCCGGCCAGTACCGACGAGGAGTTTCGCAGTGAGGCCGTGAGGTCGGGGCGAAAAAAGCCTACCAGTAGGATCGAGACCAACAAGCCACCCAGCACCAAGCGAAACCGAAACAGCACGACCAGGTGCCGGTACGCGCCCGTCACCAGCACGACGAGCCAGAGCGCGGGCACGTAGCTGATCAGAAACGTCGAGTGTTCTTCGCTCGTGAAGCCCAGGGGCTGACCGCTCCAGATGCCAAAATGGACCAGGATCCAGGTCAGGAAGCCCAGCAAGAGCAGGGCCATCCGGGTTTCGTGGGTACGTCGGTTCATGGGTTGGTGTGGGTTGATTCGGTTCAGGCAACGGGGACGGGTACCGGCTCGCCGATGGGTTCGGGCAGAGCCAGCACGCGGGCGTACTGCCGCAGCAGGTTGAGCCGCTCGTACTCCCAGGACAATTCATTGACGACCCGCTGGTATCCGTACGCACCCATGCGGGCGCGCTCGTCGGGATTGTCGAGCAGGTCGAGTAGGTGATGGGCGAAGTCGGCCACGTCGTCGGGCCGGGCGTAGCGCGAGGCTTCACGGGCCGAGAAGCGGCCCTCCTTCAGGTCAAACTGCACGATGGGCTTACCGAGGGCCATGTACTCCATGATTTTATTCATGGTCGAGATGTCGTTCATGCGAATGGGCCGGTCGGGGTTCACGCAGACATCCGCCGTGTTGAGTACCCGCAGCATCTCTTCGTCCGACACCCGCCCGTAAAAATCGACGTACTCACTCAGCCCCATCTGGGCCGAAAGCGCCCGGAGGCTGTCGAGGCTGGTACCCCCGCCGACGATGGCAAACTGCACGTCCTGCCGGACGGCCACAATCCCTTTCGCCGCTTCGAGCAGCAGGTCGATTCCCTCCTGCTCGCCGATGACGCCGAGGTACCCGACGAGGTACGTGCGCCCTTTTTTCACCGCCGGATCGCCGGGGCCGATTTTAAGCCGTTCCAGCTTCGGCCCGCTCCGCACGACGGCCACCCGGTCGGGGTCCATGCCGCCGCGCTCGATGGCGATTTGCTTGTACGATTCGTTCGTCGCGATGCTGTAATCGGCCACCTGAAACGTCGCTCGTTCGAGCCAGCACATCAGTCGGTAGAAGAAATCTTTGCGCCCGAATTTGGCCAGATACAACTCGGGATTCACGTCGTGGTGGTCGAAGACGTACTTCACGCCGAACAGTTTGAAGGGCAGCGCCACGAGGAAAATCAAATCCGGCGGATTGCAACCGTGGATGACGTGGAAGCGCTTTTTCAGGAAAATCCGCAAACTCAGCCAACTCCACCAGAACAGCGCCGACCCGTATTCGAGCAGGTACCCCAGCGCGCCGTCGGCCTCCGTCGCCAGCGGGTGGCGGTAGATGTCAATGCCTTCGAGCCGCTCGCGCCGGGCCGTGTAGCCCTTCATGATCGGGCAGATGACGCTCACCTCGGCCCCGGCTTCGCGCAGGGTCGTGGCTTCCTGCCAGACGCGCCGGTCAAACGGCACCGGCAGATTTTCGACGATGATGAGGACGTGTTTTCCGGCGAAATTCATGGGCGGTGGGTTTGTTTATTGGTTCGGTGGTTGGGCTGTTTTCAATTCCCCCTTGTGCGGTGGGCTGGCGCGTGAGCCGAAGGGGGAATTTTTCAGTACGGCTGAAGGAATTCAGCCGCATCCGGCGTGAGCGACCAGTTGATGCCGATGTACTGGTTGGTGGCGTTGGGCTGCTTGGGCAAACGTACGAGGTCGATGATGACTTTGCCCGTGGCCGTTTCGAGCAATTCGCGGAATTCGGCCTCCGAGGTACACACCACGATCACGTCGCAGTCCTCAACGAGTTCGGTACCGTCCGCCACAAGGTGCTGCGAGAGGTGCGGAATGTGCCGATCGATGTAGGCCTTGTTGGTACCCGTCAGCTTCGAGACGTTGATGTTTTTGTCGTAAATCTTCAGCGAGCAGCCCTTGCCGAGCAGCGTTTCGGCCAGTTCGACGGCCGGGCTGTTGCGCAGATCGTCGGTACCCGCCTTGAAGCCCAGCCCGAGGAAACCGATGCGCCGGTGGGCGTACTGGGCGACGGTCCGCACGGCGCGGTTCATCTGGATTTCGTTCGTCAGGTGAATGCTGTTGATGACGGGCGTCTTCAGGTACAGGTCGTGCGCCAGCGTCTGAAGGCCTTTCAAATCCTTCGGCAAACACGAGCCGCCGTACGCAAAGCCGGGCTTGAAGTAGTACGGCGAAACGTTGAGCTGGGTATCCTTGCAGAAAATGTCCATGACCCGGTGCGAGTCGATGCCCAGCGACGAGCAGATGTTACCGACTTCGTTGGCAAAGGAAATTTTCAGCGCGTGGAAGGTATTGTTGACGTACTTCATCATCTCGGCGATGCGCACGTCGGTCACGACGAGCTCGGCCGGGAGTTTTTCGTACAGCCCGCGCATCACCGCCGAAGCCCGCTCCGACTCCGAGCCGATGAGCGTCAGCGGCGGGTGGTAGTAGTCGTTGACGGCCGTACCCTCGCGCAGGAACTCCGGGTTAGAGACGACGGCGAAATCGACGTTGTTCAGCTTACCCGTCCGCGCTTCGATGAGCGCCGCGATTTTTTCACAGGTACCCGGCATGACCGTCGAGCGAATGGCGATGACGTGGAAATCGTCTTTCTGCGGCAGTACCTCGGCAAAGTGCCCGGCCACGGCGAAGATGTAGTCAAGGTTGAGGTGCCCGCGGGGCGTCGAAGGGGTACCCACGGCGATGATCGACACCTCCGTGTCGAGGATGGCGCGGGTGTAGTCGACCGTCGCCCGGATGCGGCCGCGCTGGTGCTGCTCGGCGATGAGGGCGTCGATGCCGCGTTCGACGATCGTCGCCCGACCGTCGTTGATCTGCCCGACTTTGATGGGATCGACGTCAACGCCGACCACGCGGTGGCCGTTCTGGGCCAAACAACCGAGGCTGACGCAACCGACGTAGCCGAGACCGAAGATGCTGATGTTCATGGTGGAGTGTTATGGAATGGGGTTAGTGAATCTGAATCGTGTGTTGCAGGTCGAGGGTACGGCCAGCCAGCAGGTCGACGGTGCCGCGCAGGACGCTCGTCGGCCCTTTGCGGGCGAAGCCGTCGGAGTACCAGCCGAGTAATTCGGGTTCGAGCTGACCGCGGACGACGGTCGTCGTCAACGCCGGGTCGAAGCGCAGCAGCAGCGTGCGGCCGGGCGCGTCGGTGCGGTTGAGTCGGTACGTCGTCGGACCCGCCTGGTGGCCTTTCACGGCCGGATGCAGGTGGAAGAGTACCTCCACGCGCCGGGCGCGGGTACCCGAGTTGACGAGCCGGTCGCGCACCCAGAGCCGGTTGGCGAGCTTGTCGTAACGCAGCGCGCGCTGGTGCTGGCAGCCCATCCGCTCGTAGCCCGTGTGCAGGGCCGCTACTTCGTCAAACGTTTCGCTCGTGTCGGCCTTCAGCACGTCCACGTCGTAGTGCCGGAGCCACAGCAGCGGACCGGCTTGCTGCGCCTGGTTTTCACCGTCGAGGCAGACCGTGTTGTGCGCCCGGGTGCTGACGAAGTAGGCCCGCCAGGCCGCCTCGGCGTGGTAGGTGTAGGTACCCGGATCAACCAGAAACGGCCGGCCGTCGACGTGGAGCGTGAGCGACAGCGCATCGGCGTGGCCGTGGGCGGCGATGGAGAGGTACCCCAGCGGGGCCGCGTCGAAATGCACGTACACCTCGCGACCCGCCGATTCCTGTTTCCGCAGGATGAAATGCCCGGCTTCGGGGCGGAAGGCGCTGCCGAGTACCCCCTCCGTTTCGAGAATCGCCTCGAACGCGTCGCGGCCCGCCGAGCCGAAGAGCAGGTAATTTTTCCGGTCGAAACCCGCCGAACGGGCTTTGAACACGGGTTCCCCGAACAAGACCGCCGCCGAAGTCAGAATGGAGCCGAAATTGCCGAGGTGTCCGCGATCGTCGAGTACCAGCACGCGGCCGTTGTCTTCGTCGCCGTAGTTGGGCAGGTTGCCGCGGCAGTCGAGCAGGTCGGCGGTGTACCGGGCGATGTGCCGCAGCTGCTCGGCATAGGCGTTCGAGAACGCATTTTCCGACCGTTTTCCAACCACGTAACTCAGCAGGAAAAAATCGGTGATGAACTGGATGTACGTCGCCGTTTCCTCGCGGTTTACGCCCGCCTGGTGTTGAAGTTGAATTTCCTTTTCGAGCCCGGCTTTGGCGTACGCGTTCCAGTCGGCGGCCTCGGCAAACGCCCAGAACGAACTGGCGATGAACAGCCCGGCGTACTCCGACACGAGGTGGTTGTTGGCCGAGGAGTAGTACGACGGGTTGGCGTAGCTGTAGACGCAGTGCTGGTAAATGGCCGGTACCCAGGTTTCGCTCACGAAGCGGGCGAAGGCGGCATTTTGCTTCACCAGCCCGCTTGCTTCGAGGATATTCCAGCAAAAAAACCAGTTGATCAGTCGCAGGTTGACCTCAATGTTCGAGTACCAGTTGACGCCCGTCAGGTACGGATTTTCGCGCACCCAGGAAACGAGTACTTCGCAAAACTGCGTCAGGAACGCCTCCTCGCCGCTTTCGCGGTAGGCCAGCGCCAGCGCGGGCAGGAAGGGCATCCGGTTCACTTCCCAGACGTACTTGGCGTTACCGAAAGCTTCCGTCCGGATGTCGATGCTCTTGGCGTACGTCATCGGAAAGCGCCGCCCCGAGCTGAGGTCCAGGTGCCAATCGACGCCCGCCGACGGGTCGAAGGGCCGGTCGAAAATAAGCGTCCGCGTGGTGAGCCGGTCGGAAAACTGCGTCAGGTTTTCAGTAAAAAGCAGATTTTGGGGTAGGGTCGCCAGCCGCACGTCGGTCTGCCAGCCCATCTGCGCGCGGTCGCGGCGTTTCTGAGCGTACTGCCGAATCCGGAACCCCACCTCGGGTAGATTCATCGTGCGGAGACGATCGTACAGCCAACGGTACCGCGCCAGCTGCGAAGTGGCGGCCGGAGCAGTAGCGCGTTGGAGGGATTGGGGTTTCATGCGAGTACGGTGCGTTGTTGGTTCATCCAACTGTACACCGACATCAGGGTGAACAATTGCTTCTCGCGGTTGAAGCCGCGGCGCTGGTGGTCATCGAAAAACCGCGCGACGACCTGCGGGTTGATGTGCTCGGCAAAGGGCGAATCCGAGGCCGTCAGTTGCTGCCGGAAGGCGGCTCCCGCCCCACCCTTCAGCCATTGCTGAGCGGGCGAGCCGAAGCCTTTTTTCTTGCGGTGGGTGATGGTTTTGTCGAGAATTTTTTCGGCAAACGCCTTGTGGATGAGCTTGCCGCCGCGCAGGTTCAGCCGGTACCCGACGGGCAGGCGGTCGGCGAAATCGACCAGTTCGTTGTCGAGGAAGGGTACCCGCGCCTCGATGCCGAAGTGCATCGAAATTTTGTCGGTGTAGTTGAGCAGATCGTCGGCGAGGTTCATGTGCAGGTCGTTACGCATCATGGCCTCGACGGGGTGCTGCCGGTCGGCACCGGCCATCAGGTTGAAGTAGTACGCGATGTACTCCCGCGAGCGCACCGCCGAGACGCCCGTCAGTTGCTCGATTTCCTGGGTCGTGAAAATGGCGTACGATTCGTCGAAACGCTTTACGGCGTCGCGTTCCTGCCAGGCCAGCAAGGCCCGGCGCGAGGTTTCGCGCTGGTAGAGTTTCGGGACGTGCAGCAGCAGCCGGGCCAGTTGGGCGGCGTAGGGAATTTGCTGGTAGAGCAGTTCGCTTTTGTACCGGAAGTACCCACCCAGCGGCTCGTCGGCCCCCTGCCCGGTCAGGACGACCTTGCGGTGCGGGGCCACCGACTGGCAGAGGTAGTACATCGGCACCGCCGAAATCGTGGCCGAGGGTTCTTCAATGATGTCGACGACTTTCGGGAGAATCGTCTGAAAGTTTTCCTCCGACACCCGCGTCACGACGTGCTCGGCCCCGACGAAATTCGCCGAGTAGGCTGCGTCGGCCGTTTCGTCCTGCTCGCTGCGCTGAGTGTACCCGACCGTAAACGCCTTGATGCGCTCGGGGTAGTGCTTGGCCGCGAAGTGCGCCACGATGGCCGAATCGACGCCACCGCTGAGGAGTACCCCGATTTCCACGTCCGCCATGAGTTGGCGCTTCACGGCGGCTTCGACCAACCGGCCGTACTCTTCGAGCGCTTCGTCAAACGAAATCTTCAGCGGTTCGGCATTCCGCGACACGAAGGGCCGGATGCGCAGGCGCTGGCTGCGGAGGTCGTAGGTGGCTACGTGGCCGGGGCGCAGTTTCTGCACGCCGTTCCAGAGCGTGTCGGGGGCCGGGTTGTAGCGCAGCCGGAGCAGCGTGGCCAGGGCGTCGACGTTCAGACTGGGTTGAACCTTGCGCACGATGGGCCGGAGTTCCGAGGCAAACAGCAATTCCGAACCCGCCAGGTGGACGTACAGCGGCTTGACGCCGAAGCGGTCGCGGACGAGGTGCAGTTGCCCCTTCACCGTGTCGAGGAAACCGAGCGCGAAAATGCCGTTGAGCGCCGGGAGGCCATCAATGCCGTACCGCATGAGGTAGTACAGAATCGTTTCGGTATCCGAGTGGCCGCGAAACGCGACGCCGGGTAGTTGCCGACGCAGGTCGAGGTGGTTGTACACTTCGCCGTTGAATACCAGGTGGTACCGTCCGCAGGCCGAGGTCATCGGCTGCGCGCCGGCCGGGCTGAGGTCGACGATGGACAACCGCCGGTGGCCGAGCCAGGCTCGGTCGGCCCCGACGTCGACGTGCGTCAGACCGTACCCGTCGGGGCCGCGGTGGCGCAGCATGTCGAGATCCGACTGCGTGAGGGGAACGTTGATGCTACCCAGGATACCGCACATAATTTCAGGAAGTTAAGGTGGTTGGACGGAACGGGTGGGGTACCCGTTTTCAGAAGGCGTTGTCGTCGCCGGTGAGCATTTTCCAGAAGGTCCACCAGCAGATTTTCAAGTCAAGCCAGAGCGACTGCTGGTTGATGTAGAAGCGATCGTAGCGCAACCGATGCGCCATCTGGCTGCGCTCGGAGGTGAGCCCGCGCTGGCCGCGCACCTGCGCCAGGCCGGTAATGCCGGGCCGCACGGCGTACCGGGCCGAGTAGTCAGTGAATTGATTCCAGAGCTGCGCGTCGTGCAGCACCGCGTGGGGACGCGGCCCGACTACGCTCATCTCGCCCCGGAGGACGTTGATGAACTGGGGCATCTCATCGAGGTTGGTTTTGCGCAGTACACGACCCAGGATGGTCACGCGCAGGTCGCCGTGAATGGCCTGTTGAAATTCCGAGCCGGGGTCGTGGACCATCGTTCGGAACTTTAAGCAATAAAACCGGCGGCCAAAGCGGCCCGTGCGGCGCTGGCGAAAGAAGACGGGGCCGGGGGAAGTCAGGTGAATCAACAGACTCACCAGCGGCACGAGCCAGGAAAGAACCAGGGCGAGTACCAGCAGCGAGACGAGAACGTCAAACAGTCGCTTGCCGGGAGTGAATGGGGGGGCTTGAACGACCGGTGCGAGCCGGGTGGGTTCGGGCGCCCAGTGGACGCGCACCGCGGGGGGATAGGATACCATTATTAATCCGAGTTAGGGTGGTGGATTTCTTGGTACTCCCGATAGCCTGGCGGTGCGTTCGGAGGGGTAAAAACGTTCGTCTATCGATCTTCCAGGGCTTTGGTGATGTACTTGTGGTACCCGTTGCCAAACGATTCGCGAACGTCGAAGCCGTTCAGCACGACGTGCATCCGCGGGAATCGCCGGGCCCGGTAGAGGGCGTCGAGCAGACGCAGGTGTTTTTGCGGCGTGACGTCCTGCCGGACGACAAACAGCGACGTATCGGCGAAGGGCGTCATCAGTTTGGCATCGGACACGAACCCAACCGGCGGCGAATCGATGACGACATAGGCAAACCGTTCGCGCAGTTCCTGCATCAGTTCGGCCAGGCGGGGCCGGGTGAGCAGTTGCGTGGGGTGGCTCATCGCCGAACCGCAGTTGATCATCCAGAGTTGGTGGTGGTCGTTGACGCGCTGAAGGATGTCGTCGAGCGTGGCTTCACCGAGCAGGTAATCACTCAGACCGGCCCGGTTGCCAAGGCGCTGCACCCGCCGGAATTTGGGCTGGCGCAGGTCCGTCTCCAGGACCACGGTCGCCTGGTGCGTCAGGGCCAGGCTGGCCCCGAGGTTGAGCGCAAGGAAAGTTTTGCCCTCATCAGCTACCGACGACGTCACCAGAATCACCTGCCCAAAGTAATCTTCGGGGTTGTCGCGCAGAAATTGCACGTCGGTGCGGAGCATGTGAATCTGCTCCGTGGTGAGCGTCTGGTTGCCGGGCGTCACCACGAGCGGACGCTTGTCGGGGCTGCGGCTGATGTCGCCCAGAATGGGTACCACCGTGCCGTGCTCGACGTCCGAGCGCTGGCTGATTTTGCTATTGGCCAGATCCTGCGTGACCAGGACTCCGGCCGGGAGTACCAACCCCACCAGCCCAAAGGCCAGCAGGATGAGGAGTTTTTTGGGCTTGGTCGGGTTCGAGCCGCTGTGGGCGGCGTCGATGAGCCGACTGTCGGCCACGTCGGACGCGTACGAAATGGCCGTTTCTTCGCGCTTTTGCAGCAGGTACGTGTACAGGTTGTTTTTGATGGCCTGCTGCCGGGTGATGTTGAGCAACACGCGCTCCTTGCCGGGTACCTGCCGGATCTGCGACTCGGTCTGCTGGTTGTTTTGCGTGAGCAGAATCCGGGTACCGATGAGGTTTTGTTTTAACCCCCGGATGTTTTCGACGATGCTCGTCCGGGTGGCCCGGATTTGATTGTCGAGCGATTGCAGAAAGGGGTTCTCCTCGGGCGTCGTGCGGATGAGTTGATCGCGCTGGAGTTCAAGGTCGTTCAACTTCGTGACAAGGTTGAGCAGCACCGGGTCGCTCAGGCCCAAGGTGGCCGGGGCGGTACCCCGTTCGTTGGTTTTGCTGCGAACGTACTGTTCGACGTCGTTCAGCGCGCCGAGTTGGGCGTTGACTTCGTTGAGCTTGGCGTCGTTGGCCTGAACTTTCTGAAGAAACAGTTGCGACTGGATGCCGAGGTCGGTGATGCCGTAGGTCGTTTTGAAGGATTCAATTCCTTTTTCCACGTCCATCAGCTCCCCGGCGATGAGCTTCAGGCGATCGTCGATGAAGTTGAGGGCATCGGCGGCCAGTTGGTTTTTGGTCGAAGCGGCTCCCTTGCCGTACTCGGCGATGAGGGTATTGAGAAAGGCCTCGCCCCGCCGCGGGACGGCGTCTTCGAGCGAGAGCACGACCACCGTCGAGGCCTTGTTGGTGGGTTCGGCTTTCAGGCTTTTCACGTACCCGTCAACGACCTGCTTCGTCGGCTTGAACTCCACGTAGACCGGCTCTTCGCCCCCCGCGATGGGGCGGCGGGTGCGGACCGTCAGCCGTCCATACCGCGTCACCAGGGGTTGGTTGAGCGGAAACGTGAGGCCGTTGATCTGTACCGTCTGGGCGTCGAGAAACTGGAGTTCGAGTGGCTTCTCGTACAGATTGCTCGTGGGTTTTTCGACCAGCACCTCCACCGGCGAGGCGTCGTAGAGATCGACCTGCCGAAGGGGTTTCTTGTAGAAGTAGTTCGTCGTCAGGCGCAGTTGCTCCACTACGCCGCTGATGAGGCTGTACGAGCGGAGGATTTCGATCTCGTTTTCGACGACTTTCTTCGGGATAAAGTTCTGCTGTTCCTTCAGGACGTTTTCTTCCCGAATCCCCTTCTGCTCGTCTTTGATGAGCACGCTGGCCTCGACTTCGTACACGGGCGTCTGGCTGGCGACGTAGAGGGCTCCGATGCTCAGCATGGAGAGTACCGAGACGAGAATCCATTTCCACTGCCGCACGTAACCCAGTACGGCCTGCTGGAACCGGCTTTTGTCTACTTCATACGCCAGGTACGGGTCGTAAGTTGACGGGTTGGTATTCATTTCCGCACTAAATCGAGGTTTCCGAGTGGTTTCGGTGCTTGTGTAGGGGGGAGGGGTCTGTACCATGGTCGAAGTGGCTGCTTCCGCAGCACTGGTTAACTCAACGCTGAATGATGATGGCGATGAACGACAGGGCACTAAGCGCCGCCGGTACCAGCAGGTACCACTGCCCGGCGCTGGTCACCCGCGAACGGGTCGGCTCGACGTACACGACGTCATCGGGCTGGAGGTAGTAGTACGGCGACAGGAATAAATCGCGGCGGGTGAGATCGATGTGGTGGAAAATGCGCTTGCCGTTGACGTTGCGAATCAGAAGCACGTTGTCGCGCCGACCGAAAATCGTGATGTCTCCGGCCAGGCCCAGGGCTTCGGGTAGGGTGATTTCGCCCGGTACCGAAAACAGCGAAGGGCGGTTGACTTCGCCCAGCACCGAAATCCGGTAGCTCTGGTTCCGCACGCTGACGGTGGGTTCTTTCAGGTACCGCTTCAGGCGATCGCGGACGACGTCGGCGATGTCCGTGGCGGTCAGGCCCCGTACGGCTACTTTTCCGATGAGGGGCATTTCGATGTTGCCCTCGGCATCGACGACGTAGCCGCTCGCAATTGGCAGGGGGTTCGTTCCGGTGTACTGCACCATCGTGCGGTCAGCGGTTGCGGCCGCCGTGGTGTAGGGGTTAAACAATTCCGAAGCCGCCTGATTTAGGCTGCTCACCTGCACGTTGAGCACGTCGCCAACCCGCACCACGAGCGGGGCCGGGCTGGGTACGTCGAGGGTGTCGGTCCGGCCGACCGTCGGCTGAAAATACGTCAGGCGTTTCGACGAGGTACAACTTTCCAGCCCGCCCAGGGTGACGAGGAGGCAAAGGAAAAGTCGAAACGGTTGGAAAAAATGAGATGTGTAAAGCTGGTTCATGAGCGCCAAGGTGGGGCACGTTAATGCGGTTGACAATCGACTACTGGCTGCTTTCCGAACGATTCAACGGAACAGTCCACTATGCGCCGTTGGCGGGTGAGAAAACGGGTTCCTCGTCAGGGACTAACCCATCGAATAGCGTTCACAGTGAGTTCCTGCGATACCCCGGTGGGGGCTCGGTAGCGGCAGGAAGCAGGAGTGGCGGGGGTTCTCGGTGACAGGCAACGGTTACCGTATACGATTCAAGTCAACCAGGGCGGGGCGATTGAGTCATGCACGGACGCACGGGTTCCCGAGAACCTGATAGGAATCAAACCAGTACGAACACAACAAGGGGCGGTACTTGAAGAGCGGCGTTCGAACAGACGTTGTTCAACGAGTGAAAACGCAAGAGGCGGGGGCGGGTGCTCGCGTTATCTGATGTCAAACATAAAGCGCTTCTACCGATTAGGCAAGCCCGTTTTTGAAATAATAACTTAAGTCAGTTGGCTGTTTTGCGCATTTTCGGGCGTTGGACTGGGGAATTTCTCCCAGTCCGGGGCGTTCGGGATGCCCCAGTGCCTTCAGTCAAACACGCTACGGTAGCGCGGGCCGAGTTTGAAATGGTATCTAATTCCGAAGCCAAACGTCGTACCCGTGGCGCGGGTCTCGGCCCGGGCCTGCTGAACGGGCTGCCCGGAATTAACCTGGTAGCTAATGTTTTTCCGCCAGAGCGTCTGCAAACCAACCAGTTGGCGCACGTAACCGCTGACTGTAAACGCAGAATTCAGTCGGTACACGATCTCCCCGCCGCCTTCCACCAACGAAGACACCCGGTGCAGCATCACGCTCTCTTCGGCCAGCCCCAGCGTATCGGTACCGACGACCGCCGTGCTGAGGCGGTCGAAGCGGCCCCGGCGAATTTTACCGTTCCAGGCAATGGCCGCGCCGACTTGCAGGTTGACGTTGATTTTGCGATTCGGGCGCAACACCAGCCACTTCACCCGCAGGGGTACCTGGGCATATTGCAAGCCAAGGCCCGCACCCTGCTGCTGAGCCGGACCGACCACGAGCGAATACGAAATGGTACTCGGCAGGTTGTACATCCCGGTTTCGAAACTCCAGCGCCGCTTCTGCATCCCGATGACCAGGCCGGGTACCAGTTCGGGGTCGACCCAGGAACGGCCCCCAAGCCGGTTGCCGTTGTCCTGGTACCGAATCTGGTTGCGGTACGCGCCGCCGAGGTCGAAGCCCGCGTACAGGCGAAGTTGTTTGACGACGAGATTTCGCCGGACCGTGCGGGACGGTCGCCACTCCGGCGACTCCGGCTCCTGCGCCCAGGCGGGCACGCACAACAACCCGAAGAGAAGAAACGTCAAGGACTGTTTCATCGGCAAACCGGTTTAGCGCGGCGGCGGTCCGCATGGGCAGGAAAAGGTAGGCGGATTTCAGCGAATCCGCAAGGGCTGGTCTATCGCCAATTTTTATAGGCGTTGATCAGCCCGTTCGTCGAGCTGTCGTGACTCGTGACGGGCGCGCTGGAGGCCAGTTCGGGGTAAATTTTGTTGGCGAGTTGCTTGCCAAGTTCAACGCCCCACTGGTCGAAGCTGAAGATGTTCCAGATGACGCCTTGCGTGAAGATTTTGTGCTCGTAGAGCGCGATGAGGGTACCCAACGTCCGGGGCGTGAGTTGCTTGACCAAAATCGAGTTGGTCGGGCGGTTGCCGGTGAACACTTTGAACTGCACCAGTTTTTCGTACTCCGCTTCGGTCTTTCCCTGGGCTTTAAACTCGGCAATGACCTCCTCGCTCGGTTTGCCATTCATCAGCGCCTCAGTCTGCGCGAAGAAGTTCGAGAGCAGGATCGGGTGGTGCTCGCCGAGCGGGTTGTGGCTGATGGCGGGTGCGATGAAGTCGCAGGGAATCAGCTTGGTACCCTGGTGAATGAGCTGGTAAAATGCGTGCTGTCCGTTGGTACCCGGCTCGCCCCAGATGATCGGCCCGGTCTGGTACCCGACCGGCTGCCCGTCGCGCCCGACGTACTTGCCGTTCGACTCCATGTCGCCCTGCTGGAAGTACGCCGCAAACCGGTGCAAGTACTGGTCGTAGGGCAGGATGGCCTGGGTTTCGGCCCCGAAAAAGTTGTTGTACCAAATGCCGAGCAAGGCCAGCGTGACGGGCAGGTTGTCGGCGAAGGGCGTCGTGCGGAAGTGGTCGTCCATCGCCTGTGCGCCTTCGAGCAGTTCGACGAAACGGTCGAAGCCGATGCTCAGGATGATCGACAACCCGATGGCCGACCAGAGCGAGTACCGTCCGCCGACCCAATCCCAGAAGCCGAACATGTTGTCGGTGTCGATGCCAAATTTGGAGACTTCCTTCGCGTTGGTCGAAAGGGCCACGAAGTGCTTGGCGATGGCCGCTTCGTCGTTCGCTGACTCCAGGAACCAGGCCCGCGCCGAGTGGGCGTTGGTCATGGTTTCCTGGGTGGTGAAGGTCTTCGAGGCGATGAGGAAGAGCGTCGTTTCGGGGTTGAGTCCTTTCAACGTCTCGGCGATGTGGGTACCGTCGACGTTCGAGACGAAGTGCAGGTTCAGGTGATTTTTGTAGGCCTTCAGCGCCTCGGTCACCATGACCGGGCCGAGGTCCGACCCACCGATGCCGATGTTCACGACGTCCGTAATCGCCTGCCCGGAGTACCCCTTCCACTCGCCCGAAATCACGCGCTCGCTGAACGCCTGCATCCGGTCGAGTACCGCGTTGACTTCCGGCATCACGTCCTGGCCGTCCACGACGATGGGCGTGTTGGCGCGGTTCCGCAACGCGACGTGGAGTACCGAGCGGTTTTCGGTCGCGTTGATTTTATCGCCCGTAAACAGCTTTTCGATGGCCTCCGAAAGCTGGCATTCCTCGGCCAGTTCGAGCAGCAGCGCCTTCGTTTCGGCAGTAATCCGATTTTTGGAATAATCGAGCAGCAAGTTTTCAAACCGCAGCGAAAACCGGTTAAACCGCTCCGGATCCGCGGCGAACAGATCGCGCAGGTGTTGGGGTTCGAGTTCTGAAAAATGCGCTTGGAGTTTGGCGTAGGCAGCCGTCTGGGTGAAGGGCAGGGAGTTCAGCATGGGAAAGGGTTTACGAGTTTAGCGTTTAGGGTTTTTAGTCAAATGCCATTAACTGAAAACTCTAAACCCTAAACGCTAAACTCATTCCCGACAAATATCCTCGAAATCGTCCTGATCGGAAAGAAAAACGTTGTAATCGACCCGCCCGCGAATGCCTTCGACGAGGCCGTCTTTGGCGTGTTGCCAAAACAAAATGCGCGCGTTGGGGTACCGGGTGAGGTCGTCGGCGGTGTAGTCAGCCAGCCAGAGCGGGTACTCGTCGAGGTGACCCGCGACGTACTTCCGGTAGAAATGCCCGTTCGTGTAGATGAGTGGTTTCTGGCCGTAGTGCGCCTCGATGAGCCGCAGCCAGGTACCCAGTTCTTCGGCGAGCCGTTCGTCGGATTTGAGCGAAGTCAGCTCGATGTCGAGTACCGGCGGCAAGTCGCCCGGTTCGAGTTGAACGTGGCGGATGAAGTTTTCGGCCTGGGCTTCCGGGTCGCGCCAGGGAACGTAAAAGTGGTACGCCCCCCGCCGCAGCCCGTGCTGCCGGGCGCTTTTCCAGTTGGTGGCGAAAGTTTTGTCGTTCAGCGTCACGCCCTCGGTGGCTTTGATGAAGGCAAACCGAAACCGTACCTGATCGGTCAGTTCCATCGCCGCGACGCGTGGCCAGTCGATTTTACCCTGGAACTTCGAGACGTCGAGGCCGTGAATTTCGTAGTGCAGTGGCAGTCGAATGCCCGCCGGGGAGGAATGACTCCAGCGGCTGAAATCGCCGAGGACGTAGTGCCACAGCCCGGCGATTCCGGCCAGCAGCCCAACGGCTCCGATGCCGAACAGACGGGCTTTCTGCTGACGGGCTATCGGATTTTTCCGGCGGAATTTCTGAGCGGGATGCGACATAACTCGACCGCAAAGAAGCACCCATTCGCGGCGATTTCTCGCGGACGTTCGCAGAAAAAATACCCGCGGATCGGAGCAAAAAAAGCTTCTGCGTCCATCCGCGGGTAGTTAAGTCCGCGTCAATCGGCGTGAAAAACTATTTGTTTGGCTGTGGCGTCACGCGCAGGTACGGCTTGACGAAGGTCACACCTTTCGGAAATTTCTCTTCGAGCTGGTCGTTCGAGACGGCGGGCGTCACGATCACGTCGTCGCCTTCGTTCCAGTCGGCGGGCGTGGCGACCTGGTAGTTGGCCGTCAGTTGGAGCGAGTCGATGACGCGAAGCAGCTCGTTGAAATTCCGGCCCGTCGAGGCGGGGTACGTCAGCGTCAGCTTGATTTTCTTGTCGGGACCAATGACGAACACCGAGCGCACCGTCGTCTTCTCGGCCGCGTTGGGGTGAATCATGTCGTAGAGTTCGGCAATTTTCCGGTCCGGGTCGGCGATGAGCGGGAAGTTGAGTTCCGAACCCGTCACGTCCTTGATGTCGGGTACCCATTTTTCGTGCGAATCGAGCGGATCGACGCTGATGGCGATGACCTTTACGTTGCGCTTGGCAAATTCGTCTTTGAGCAGCGCCGTGCGGCCCAGTTCGGTCGTGCAGACGGGCGTAAAATCGGCCGGGTGCGAGAAAAGCATGCCCCAGCTATCGCCGAGCCATTCGTGAAAGTGGAGGGTACCCTGGGTAGTTTCCGCGGTAAAATCGGGGGCAATGTCGCCCAAGCGAAGTGACATGGCTTTGAAGTTTTAAGTTTGAGACGGTCAAAAGTGCCGTTTTTCGTTTAGCCAAACAAGGCCGAAACTCTATTTGTTCAGTAGACTTTTCGATTGCTGATGAAAACCTATTTCCAGAATCTGTTCGCGTACGATGCCTGGGCCAACCGGCGCATCGTCGACGCGCTCGGTACCCTGCCGCAGCCCGACGAACGCTGCCTCGAACTCGTTGTTCACCTCCTGCTGGCCCAACGGGCCTGGTGGCAGCGGGTGGCGGGTACCGAATCGCTAAAGTCTGTTTGGGAACGCCTCGACCTGGCCACCTGCACCGAACTGATTCGGCAAAACAACCAGGACTGGCTGGGGGTACTCGACCAAACCAACGACTTTGGGTGCGTCATCGCCTATCGTAACCTGAAGGGTGATGCGTTTGAATCGCCGTTGCACGACATCCTGACGCACGTCATCAACCACGGCACCTACCACCGCGGGCAGGTCGTGACGACGCTGAAGACCCAGAATCGGCTTCCGGTTCTGCCCGTGACTGATTTCATCGTGTTTGCGCGGGGCAACTAAAAAACGCGCTACCCGGTACCGGGTAGCGCGTTGCTGGGAGAGTCGATTCACAGCTCCCGAATCCACACATTCCGGTAGCTGACGAGGTTTCCGTGGTCCTGCAAGCTGATGGGACCGCGGCCGTGAAAGGGTTGCTTCGGTGGCCCGATGTACTCGGTGGTACCCTGAATCGGCGTGTGATTCTGCACGATGACGCCGTTGTGCAGGACGGTCACGTACGGGGGCGTTTCCATCGAGCCGTTCGGGCGGAAGCGCGGGGCGGTGTAGACGATGTCGTAGGTGTTCCAATCGCCCATTTTGCTGGTGGAATTCACGAGCGGGGCCGACTGCTTGTAAATCGATCCAGCCTGGCCGTTGCGGTAGGTGCGGTTTTGGTAGCTGTTGAGTACCTGCACTTCGTAAAGCCCCTGCATGAAAATGCCGCTGTTGCCCTTTCCCTGGCTTTTTTTGGTGTCGGGTTCCATTGGCGAGCGCCACTCGATGTGCAGTTGGTAGTCACCAAAATCCTGCTTGGTCGAAATATTGCCTGCGCCACTGACGACGGTGAACGCGCCGTCTTTGACTTCCCACCTGGCTGGGCTGCCGTCCTTGACCGACACCCAGTTGTCGAGGTTTTTGCCATCGAAGAGCACGATGGCGTCCGAGGGTGGTGCGCCGGGGGTAGCGGCAGCGGTCACGACGGGTACTTCCGGGTCCCAGAATTCGGTTTCCTCGGGTTTTTGCAGGACGCCTTTTTTCACGGCTCGGGCATCCTGTGCGAGCGTCGCCGTCGTGCAGGCCAGGGCGAAGCCGAGCGTCAGCGTAACTTTTGAACGGAGGTACATGGTTTTATGTAACGTGATTGGTTATTTGAACGCGAATCCACCGCGGAAAAGTAGTACTCTTTTCCAAACGTGAACCGCCCCGATTTCATTTTCACCGAAAAAAATACCCGCCCCGGTGAAATTTTCCGAGCGCGGGCTGAGCAATACCAATCATGAAAATCGTCAGTGACAAAAAAGCGCCCGGCAATCGCCTCATCCGCCGGATGAGCCTGCGCACGCAGTACTGGCTCCTGGGCGGACTCAGCGCCCTGTTGGTCGGTTCGGGCTTGTCTGTTCTGAGCGAAGCCGGCAATCTCAAACACACCGGGCAGTCGTTTGCGTCCTGGTTCATCACGGGCTTGTACGGCTTCGTGTTGACCATCGGCGGGTTAGGCCTGATGCAACTTTCGACGCGCATCCGCGTCCGAATGGACGTCCGTAAAGAAATTCGCAAGAGTCTCAAAAAGTACCGCAAACAAGCCGCGCGCTGGACCCCGAAACGCGAAAACCCCGCCGGGGGAGACCAGCGGGGTTGAGAGTAAGCAGTGGGCAGTGGCAGTAGACAGTTTAAATAAAATGGACTGCCTACTGCCACTGCCCACTGCTTACTCCGAACTGCCTACTTTTATTTCTGCGCAAACGAGGCTTTGATCGCTTCGACGTCTACTTTTTTCACCTCGGGCTTGCGGGTGAGCTGCTTGATGGCAGCCGTGCGGTTGTTGGCAATGGCCTGGTTGCGCTTGGCCTTGCGTTTGAGTTGAGTAACTGCCATGATTTTGTATGCGTCTCGCGCGTTTGTCGGATTTTCAGGCCGCAAAGATAGCCCATCTGCCTTAACGCCAAAACTTTTGCCCGAAAATAGGCCGGTCCTCCCGCGTCTACGTGCGGCATTCGCTATTTTTGTCGGCTGATCCACCTTTCCGATGCGGGTTGTCCGCCCGTTTTGAATCACCCCATGAACATGCAGAAACCCACCATCCCTCGGGGTACGCGCGATTTTGGCCCGGAGCAAATGGCCAAACGCACGTATATTTTTGATACCGTCCGCCGAACGTTCCAGCGCTTTGGTTTTCAACCCCTCGAAACGCCGACGCTCGAAAACCTCTCGGTGCTGACGGGCAAGTACGGTGACGAAGGCGACCAATTGCTTTTTAAAGTTCTTAACTCGGGCAATTTCCTCGAAGGCGTCGAGCCCGCCGACCTCGAAGCCGGGTACAAAAAACTTACGTTCAAGGTTTCCGAGAAAGGACTGCGGTACGACCTGACGGTACCCTTCGCCCGGTACGTGGCCATGAACCGCGGCGAGCTGACGTTTCCGTTCAAGCGGTACCAGATTCAGCCCGTCTGGCGCGCCGACCGCCCGCAGAAAGGCCGGTATCGCGAGTTTTACCAGTGCGACGCCGACGTGGTGGGTACCGATTCGCTCGTCTGCGAAGCCGAAATCGTAGCCATGCTCACCGAGATTCTGACGAATCTGGGCCTGCCCGATTTTACCATCAAAATCAACAACCGGAAGATTCTGAGTGGCATCGCCGAGGTGATCGGCGTGGCCGGGATGGAATCGGCGCTGTTCGTCGCCATCGACAAGCTCGACAAAATCGGGCGCGAGAAGGTGGAGGAAGAACTGCGCGAAAAAGGGCTTTCCGAGGCCTCGCTCAAAAAACTCCGCCCGCTCTTCCGCCCGATGACCTCCAATCGCGAGGCCTTTGAAAACCTGAAAGACTGGCTGGCTACGTCGCAAACCGGCATGAAGGGCGTTCAGGAATTGGAACGGCTCTGGAAACTCGTCCGGCAGTATGGCCTCAACGACAAAAAACTCCAGCTCGACACCACGCTCGCCCGTGGTCTTTCCTACTACACCGGGGCCATTTTCGAGGTAAAGGCGCTCCAGACCGACGGTACCCCCGTGGCCATCGGCAGCATTTCGGGTGGCGGGCGGTACGACAACCTCACGGCGGCGTTCGGGGTACCCGGCCTGTCGGGGGTGGGGATTTCGCTGGGCGTCGACCGGATTTACGACGTGCTCGAAGAGCTGAATCTCTTCCCCGAAAGCGCCGCCGTCACGACACGGGTACTCGTCACGCAGTTCGACACCGATTCAGAGACCGCGGCCCTACCCCTGCTCCAGAAACTTCGTGCCGCCGGGCACAACGCCGAACTGTACCCCGACGCCGCCAAGCTCAAAAAACAACTTGACTACGCCGATCGCAAGCGCATTCCGTTCGTGGTACTCATCGGCCCCGACGAGCGGGCGGCGGGAAAACTAACCCTGAAGGACATGACCTCGGGCGAGCAGTACCTGCTGAGTACCGAGGAGTTGCTGGAAAAGCTGAGGTGAAATTGTTTCGCGCAGAACATCTGCGCGAAACACATCCTCAAACCGATGAATAAATTCGTCCCCGCCCTGCCGGGTACCCTTCCAATTTTTACCGAACGACTTGTACGAACGCGCCGCGGCGCGTTCTTTCGTTTTTAGGCTGCCCCTTTTCCCATGAAAAAACTCATCTCCTACGTCCTCCGCACGGTACCCCGCCCGGTCCTCCAGCGCTTCAGCCACGTGGCGCTGAAAGTGGCGGCCGTGTTCCTGAAAGGCAACACGGTCGAGTGCCCGGTTTGCGAGAGTCGATTCCGAAAATTCTTGCCCTACGGTCGAATGGTTGCTCGGGAAAATGCGCTTTGTCCTAATTGTTTAGCTCTTGAGCGTCACCGGCTTATGTATTTATATCTCAAGAGAAAGACGAGATTCTTTGTGGATTCCGAAAAACTCCTGCATGTTGCGCCCGAATACTGCTTCATCGAGCGATTCGAGGCCATGAAAAACCTGGATTACGTCACGGCGGATATTGAAAGTCCCCTGGCGAAAATCAAGATGGACATCCACCAGATTCCGTTCGCGGCCAACACGTTCGACGTGGCGTTTTGCAACCACGTCATGGAGCACGTCGAGGACTATCACCGGGCCATGCGCGAGTTGTGCCGGGTACTCAAGCCGGGCGGCTGGGCCATCGTCCAGTCGCCGCAGGATTGGTCGAAGGCGCACACGTTTGAGGACCCGACCATCACCGACCCGAAGGAGCGCGAGCGGGTGTTCTGGCAAAACGACCACCTGCGTTTGTTTGGCCGCGACTACGGTCGGGAGTTGGAAAAAGCAGGGTTTGACGTCACCGAAGACCGCTTCGTGATGGAACTACCCGCCGAGGAGGTAGCCCGGTACGCCTTGCCGAAAGACGAGATCATTTATTTCTGTCGAAAACCGCAGGATCATTGACCAAATGAACCGTCTTGCCTCCCTCCTACTCTGCTGCGTCGGCAGCGTGGCATTGGCCCAGGAACCCGATCGCACCGCGCTCCGGGCGCGTTTCGAACCGGGGCACCGCTTGCTCGGCGCGGGGCTGACGGGCGCGGGCCTTCACCTGAAAACCGGGAAATTTTTCTTGCCTGGATTCTGGCTCGGCGGTGTAGTTCAGACGCAGTTTGTGGGCGCGTTCAGCCGCCACGCCCAGGCCGGATTGGCCGGGCGGTACTACGTCCACCGCAGCGGCGACTTCACGTATTTTTTCGAGGGAGCCTACGCGTATGGTCGCTTCCGAACTTTTCAAAACCGAACGGTGACCATCGGCGATGCCGTTGCAGTGACGGACCAGCCTTACTGGTCGGGCAACGCGCAGATGGGTGCGGGCGTGGATTTGCGGATTACGGAACAGATCAGTCTGGAAGGGGCCGTGCGGCGGCACCACGTTTTGGAGAGCGGTGCCGCCTTTCCGGGCATCAGCCTCGGGGCCAACTACTTTTTTTAAGGAAACATACAACTCGCAACCTGGAAAAGCCCGTACCGTTGGTTCGGGCTTTTTTTCACGTAAAACTAATGATTACCCGTCATTGCGAGGAGGTACGACGAAGCAATCTGCCGCCGAAGCGAAGACCAACGCCGGATGCCAGTCGGCTGGTCCCCGGCTTAGTTGGCCCGACCCGGCAGATTGCTTCGTCGTACCTCCTCGCAATGACGTGAATTTTGAAGGTCATAACGGCTCGGTATTTTGCAGCGCCACCTGCCGAAACGACTCCCGCGCCCGCGAAAAATCCACGACGTCGACCGGGTACAGCATGGGTAATTCTTCCAGGTCCATCAAAATTGCGCCGAGGGTACTCCCCGACAGCGTTGCTTCGGGCCAGATGCCCACGTCGATGTCCGAGCGTTTCAGTTCGGGCTGGTTCGCCTGCGAACCGAACAGAAACGCCCGGTAGGCGGTACCCGCCAGGTGCTGGTCGAGTACCCCCCGAATCATGGTTTTGATTTCCTCGCGTCGCGTCATCGTTCGTCTGGAATGCGCCAAAGCTAACGAGCTTTTCGCAACTTTACGGTTCGCCATTTGAGTACCCTTCCGCATGAAATACCGCGACATCGACCCCAATCTCTTCGTCACCAACCGCCAGCGCCTGACCGCACTCCTGAAGCCCCGTTCGCTCGCGATCCTCAACGCGAACGACGTGTTGCCCACCAACGCCGACGGTACCCTCCGCTTCCGGCAGAACAACGATTTGTTCTACCTCAGCGGCATCGACCAGGAAGAAACCATTCTGCTGCTGTTCCCCGATTGCCCCGACCCGAAGCACCGCGAGGTACTCTTCCTGCGCGAAACGAACGAGCACATCGCCGTCTGGGAAGGTTACAAGTACACGAAAGAACACGCCCGCGCCGTGTCGGGCATCGAGCGGGTGTACTGGACGCACCAGTTTGAGAGCATCCTGAAAACGCTCGTCTTCGAAGCCGAGCAGGTGCACCTCAATACGAACGAACACACCCGCGCAACGATCGAAGTCGAGACGCGCGACGCCCGGTTTGTCCGCGATTTTCAGCGGCGGTACCCGCTGCACCAGTACGAACGCCTCGCGCCCCTGCTGCACCAGCTTCGGGCCGTGAAGCAGCCCGAGGAAGTCAGCCTGCTGACCGAAGCCATCCGCATCACCGAAGCGGGCTTCCGGCGCTTGCTTGGATTCGTGAAGCCGGGCGTGTGGGAGTTTGAAATCGAGGCCGAGTTGCTGCACGAATTCGTTCGGCAGAGGTCACGGGGCTTTGCCTACGAACCCATCGTGGCCTCGGGCGCGAACGCCTGCATCCTGCACTACATCGCCAACGAAAACCAGTGCCGGGCGGGCGACGTGATTCTGCTCGACGTGGCCGCCGAGTACGCCAACTACAACGCCGACCTGACCCGCAGTATCCCCGTCTCGGGCCGCTTCACCCCACGCCAGCGGGCCGTATACGACGCGGTACTCCGCGTGATGGGCGAGGCGAAAACGATGCTCCGCCCCGGTACCGTCTGGGACGAGTACCACGCCGAAGTCGGGAAAATCATGGAGAGCGAACTGAAGGGCCTCGGCCTGCTCACCCAGCCCGAAATCGACGATCAGAACCCCGACTGGCCCGCGTACAAAAAATACTTCATGCACGGCACCTCGCACTTCCTGGGCCTCGACGTGCACGACGTAGGCAACAAGTACCGCCCCTTCGCCCCTGGCATGGTCTTCACCTGCGAGCCGGGCATTTACATTCCCGAGGAAGGGCTGGGCATCCGCCTCGAGAACAATATTCTGATCACCGAAGACGGGAATGTTGACCTGATGAAAACGATTCCGCTGGAGGCGGAGGAGATTGAGGAGTTGATGAATTGAAGCGAATTCAGTAAATCGTTTCCGAGAATGCGCCACGGCGCGTTCCTACATAAATCAACGAAACCGTTCCATGACTTACCGCGTCAACGTACTTTTTGAAAAAGACGAGCACGGGTATTTTGCATACTGCCCGTAGTTGAAAGGCTGCCACTCGCAGGGAGATACGTTTGAGGAAGCCAGCGAGACTATTCGGGAGGCAGTGGAAGTGTACCTGGAGACGATGACGCCAGAAGAATTGCGACAACTGACATGAACACCACCCAAGCCACCACTATCGACGCCTACATCGCCGACTTCCCGGAAGACATCCAGCGTGTGCTGCGAGAAGTCCGCGAAACCATCCGGCAGACAGCCCCCGACGCGGTGGAATCCATCAGCTACGGCATGCCGACGTACAAACTCCGCGGCAAGCCGCTGGTGTACTTCGCCGCTTTCAAAAATCACATCGGGTTTTACGCCACGCCGACGGGCCACGCGGCCTTCGCAGCCGAAATGGCCCGGTACAAACAAGGCAAGGGTTCGGTGCAGTTTCCGCTCAACGAGCCGATGCCGCTGGAATTGATTCGGCGGATTGTGGCGTTTCGGGTGCAGGAAAACGCAGACCGCTCCCAGCGGAGCTTAAAATGAATGGTCGGTGAGGACACCGACTACGGCGGTAGTTGAATAACCAAAAGAGCAAAATTTTATTCACGATCAATTACATCATACAAACGAATGAAGACCATTGAAGAAATCAATGAGGTAGCAGATATGCGTTTAGAGGAAGCCGAAGTTTTAAGTGCAGCTAATAAGCTTAATGGTTCTCTTTATTTGGCAGGTTATTCGTTTGAGTTGTACCTAAAGGCCAAAATTGCTGAACGACTTAATATTCCTGATCTGTTCCACGAACAATTTAAGGGGGCTAATTACACTTTAGGACTTTCGATGGAAAAATCATCTGAGTTTCGGAAATTCTTTATGGTCCACGAATATGGAAAGCTATTTTTGCTAAGCGGTCTGGTCAAAAAGTTTGATCAGGATAAAGCTCAGGAGCCTGAGCTTATGAAAAGTTGGACTTGCGTTTGTGACATTAAGTGGTCAGAAGCGTTAAGGTATGCAAACAACCCCGGATTAACTTCTGATCAGGTTAATGATTTCATTTCGTCCATAAAACGTTTTAGACAATGGTTATCCAGGATTTGAAACAAGAGACAGAAGTCCTTCTCCAGTCCTTAGAGAAGGAAGGCAAGAGTTTCCAATTCGTTGCCTTGATCCCGGCATATCCCGGTTTTAGTGGTACATCATACATTCTTCAGTTAGCTGCAGACTGGTTAGATAAGCATTCTTGCACCGACAGCGTGAACTATGTGATTGACAAAATGTATCAGACTTTTTCGAGACCCGCTCTTGAATATATTAATCGAATCGACTTATACGATGAGCAAGGCAACTTGCACTGTGGTTCAGAAGAGTTCATTCTACGGAATGAAATCGGTTACCGGCCTGAATCTTTTGCTTGAAGGAACAGACTTGGCTTCGACTATTCGTCCGCGTCTGCGACGCAAATGTCCGAGTCCGGCGTTCGCAACGCCACCCTACCCCACCACCGCACTAATGTGCCCCGCCACCACCTGCCAGCTTCCACTCGCCTTGCTCCAAACCCGCGTGTAGCGGTACCGGCCCGCGACGGGCTGGCCCCCAACGGTTACGCGCAGGTCGGCCAGCACGAACGCAATCGCTACGTCGGGTAGCGGTTGGATTACCGTTTCCCGAATGTCAAGGGCCGTGAAGCGCAGAGTACCCGCCCGGTGCGGAGCCAGGTCTTCGGCCTTGCCGACCAGGGTACCATCAGGGCCGATGGCGTGCAGGTCGTCGGCGAGGAGGGCGTCGAGTTCGGCCACGTCGCCGCGGAGCATGGCTTGCCGGAGGCGGTGCTCGGCCTGTTGAATGGATTCCAGCGTAGTCAAGGACGAATGGGGGATTTGATTCCTCGCAAAAATCTCCTCATCGGCGCTTGCCGGTAGTCGGTCCGGGTTGAGATTTCATCGGGAAAACCGGGTTTTACTCCAGCGCCTGCGCTGCCGTTTCGCTGGCACGCTCTTCGTAACCCGTTCCGACGTTCACCAAACGCGTCCGAACGCCATGAAATCAGGTTGGAGTATCGTCGTGCTGGCCATTGCGCTGAGCGCCTGCGGCGGAAAAAATACCGAGTCGAACGTGAATTCGCCGGGAAGTGAGAAATCGACCAAAACCGAGGTACTCGAAGCCGGGGCGGCGGCCTTGCAGAACAAAGCGCCCGTCAACCGGCTCGAAATCTACCTCGACGGGTTTCATTTTTACAACGGCCACCTCGGCGGGCAGATGGAGGCGCATCACTACTGCTCAAAGCTCAACGAAGACCTCACTCAGTGCGTCATCTACGACGGCAACGGCCGCGACGCCAAAATCATGGGCGTTGAGTACATCATCTCCGAAAAACTGTTCAACACGTTGCCCGCTGATGAAAAGCAACTCTGGCACAGCCACCGCTACGAGGTCAAAAGTGGGTCACTCATCGCGCCGGGGCTTCCCATCGCGGCGGAGCACGAACTGATGGAAGAAATTGTAACGACGTACGGCAAAACCTGGCACACCTGGCACACCGATCAGGATCTGGCGCTGCCTTTCGGCAGTCCGGCGCTGATGATGGGGTTCACGAAGGACGGGCAACTCGATCCGAAACTGCTGGCCGACCGCGACCGGCGTTTCGGTGTCTCGGCGGTAGAGAAGCGGAAAAATCGCGAGGACATTCCCACGCGCCCCATCGCGCCGGGGGCTGATTCCTGGCAGCAGGGTACCGTCAAGCAACTGCCCGCGCTGACGAACAAAAAGCACGAGCACGTTGACCAACGGAGTTTCCAGCGCGAGAAGTCGCGGCAATGACTCGGCGATTCAGAGGTTTTCGCGCATAAGTTCGCAGAAGTCATACCCGCTGAGTTTCGCAGAAAAAGATCTGCGTTCTTCTGCGGGTATAATTTCTGCGCAAATCCGCGTGAACATCTTTTTCTAACTTGGCCGAAAAACGTTGCCCATGCGCCGCCGTACCCTACTCCGTTCGTTATTGTTGACTGCCGGAAGTACCCTTGCCGAACTCCCGGCCCGGAGCAGTACCCGCGACGACCTCGGCAAAATCCGCACGGTCCGGGGTACCCTCCAGTCGGGCGAGTTGGGTACCACGCTTAGCCACGAGCACCTCCTGGTGGATTTCATCGGGGCCGATCAGGTTTCACCCGAACGCTGGAACCGGGCCGAAGTCGTCGAGCGGGTCCTGCCCTACCTGCTCGAAATCAAACGGCTCGGGGTGGCTTCGCTCGTCGAGTGTACCCCGGCATACCTCGGGCGCGACCCGGCACTGCTGCGCGAATTATCCGAAAAAAGCGGCCTGCACATTCTGACCAACACGGGTTACTACGCCGCGGCGGGCAACAAATTCCTGCCCCCGCAGGCCTTCACCGAAACCGCCGACCAGCTCGCCGCCCGCTGGATTCGCGAAGCCCGCGAGGGCATCGACGGTACCGGCGGTCCGTCGCACGGGATTCGGCCGGGTTTCATGAAAATCAGCGTGAATGCCCCCGGCGGCAAAATCGACGGTACCGACCGCAAGCTGGTGCGGGCTGCGGCAATCACGCACCTCGAAACCGGGCTGACCATCGCCTCGCACACGGGCCTGGCCGACCCGGCGCGGGAGCAACTCGACGAACTTGAAGCCGCGGGCGTGCACCCGTCGGCTTTTGTCTGGGTCCACGCGCAGGCCCAGGGTTTGTCGGCCAAAAACCTCAGCCCGTACCTCGAACTCGGCAAACGCGGCTGCTGGGTGAGCCTCGACGGCGTGGCCGACGACAACGTACCGCGCTACGCCGAACTACTCGAATTTCTAAAAAACGAAAATCTGCTGAATCGGGTACTCTTTTCGCACGATGCCGGGTGGTACCGGCCGGGTGAGCCGAACGGCGGTGAATTCCGTCCGTTCACGGCGATTCACACCAAACTGGTACCCGAGCTGAAAAAGCGCGGTTTTACGGATGCCGACCTTCGGCAGTTGCTCGTGCGGAATCCCGCCGAGGCGTTTACGATTCGGGTACGAAGGCGGGCGTAGGGCATGGGGCAGAGGTCAAAATGCATTTACCTCATGCCCTCTGCCCCATGCTGCTCACAACCCCACCATCGCCACCATCAGCTTTTCCAGTTCCCGCGTGGCCGAGCCATAGTCCGAATCGTAGTCATTTAGGAAAAACGCGAAGGCCATCGGTTCGCCCGAGGCGCTTGTGAAATACCCGGCGTACGCCCGCACGCCGCCGATGCTGCCGCTCTTGGCCCGGACATTGCCCGCGGCCTTCGTACCCTTGCCCAGATTCTTGACCGTTCCCGAAACGCCGAGTACCGGAATCGTGAGTTGAAACGCGGCGAAGGTCGGCTCTTTGCTCATCGCTGCCAGTACCGCCGTCATGGCCTCGGCGGTGAGTTTGCTCTGTGGCGAAAGCCCGCTGCCGTCGAGTACCCGCAGGTTGGCCCGGTTGACGCCCCGGGTACGCCAGACCTGCTTGAGCGCGTCAACCCCGGCGCGGGTGGTTTTGCCGAAGTTCAGCCGGGTACCGACCGTTTTCAAAAACGCTTCGGCGTAGAGGTTGATGCTCTGAAAGTTGCACTCCCGAGCCAGTTCGCGGAGCGTCGGCGAAAGCTGCGTGTGCAGAACCGTCGTACGCGCCCGGAGCGAGTCGGTGCGCACCGGCGTTTCGAGGCGGTAGGTCGTCGTCGGGGTACCCGTCAGGGCGATACCCGCCGCCCGAAGCTGCCGGTCGAGCGCCTGCGCAGTCCAGTACGGCGGGTCGGGGATCGAGCCACGGACGGCGAACTCGGTCCGCCCGGCGGGCACGTAGCCGTCCAGAAAAATCCGGTCGTCAAACGGCCCGGCGTAGATCGTCACCTGGTCGCCGGTACCGGCCTGGTCGGTGCGCACGCGATTGACAAATTGCGCGCCCGGCAGTTCGGGTTCGGTGCGGAGAACGGCTGCGGGATCGAAGCGTTTGGCGGCGGGCCGGAAGAGTACCCGGTAACTGTTTTCGTTGACGTTCAGCCCGCTGGCCCCGGCCCCGTAGTAGTTGCCCAGGTCGTCCCAGGTCCAGGTACCGGGCGTGGCGTTTTCCTCGAACGCGCTCCCGTCGCCAATCACCGCGCCCGTCACCACCCGAATGCCCGCCTGCTGCACGGCGGCGGTCCAGGTCCGGAGCAAGTCCGGGTACACTGGAAAACCCCGAAAGCGGTTCGAGCCCAGCGCCGGGTCGCCGGTACCGCGCACGTAGAGGTTGCCGTGCAGGGTATCGCGACGGACGAAGCCGTCGTGTTCGAGCGTGGTCGGGTACCGAAACGTGTCGCCGAGTACCACCAGCGCCGTGGCGGTCGTCAGCAGTTTCATCGTCGAAGCCGGGCTGACGGCCCGCCGGGCGTTGTAGTCGAATACCGGCTCACCCGTGCGCAGCGAGCGAACGTGGGCCGCGACGGTACCGCTGCCGACGAACGGACTTTGTTGCAACGAATCGAGCCGGGCGAGAAACTGCGACCGCCGGAGTGAGTCGGGCGGCGTACCGTCGGGCGGCGTTCCGACGGGCGGAGCGCCAGCCGACTGCAAGGCACTGAGGAACAGAATCAGGAAAAGAACGCGCATAAATTCGGTAAAAATCGAGCCGGGCGGGTACGGGTCCGCTTACCCCAAAAATGGGCGGAAATTCGTAGGTTTGTCGTTCGTCCTTTCGATCGGACGCTGAAAAAAATCAGGAACCACCCGCCGTACCGCCCCCGGCCCAGGGTCGGATTCCGTTGACACCGCTTTTTGAATGAAACTTACTTTTTGGGGAGCCGCGCGGCAAGTGACGGGCAGCCAGTACCTGCTCGACGTGCAGGATGACTATCGAATTCTGATTGATTGCGGAACGGACATGGAGCGCCACCTCGACGAAGAGGAATCCGAGCGCACGTTTTTTCCCTTTGAACCTTCGTCGATTAACCTCGTGCTGCTCACGCACGCGCACATCGACCACTCGGGCAACTTGCCCACGCTCTACCGCGACGGCTACGAAGGCCAGGTACTCTGCACCTCGGCCACGCTCGAACTGACCAAATTGCTCCTGGTCGACGCCGCGCACCTGAACCAGAAACGCCTTCAACGCGCCACCGGTGACAGCAAGAAAAAGCAGAAACGCATGGACCGGCTCACCCGCCGGGGCGATCTGTACCTCGAAAAACAGGTGGACGAGGCCGTCGACAACTTCGTGACGGTACCGTTCAACAAACGCTTCAAAATCCGCGAAGGGCTGGAGGTGACGTTTTACCCCGCCGGGCACCTGCTTGGGGCGGCGCACATCGTGCTCGACGTGACCGAAGGGGGCGAAACAAAGTCCATCGCCTTCTCGGGCGACCTGGGTCGGAAAGGGTACCCGCTGCTGGTCGACCCGGCCCCGCTGCCGCCCGTCGATTACCTGATTTCGGAAAGCACCTACGGCAACCGCGCCCACGACGACGCCCAACCGCACGAAGACGCCCTGGCCGACGTCATCCAGCGCACCTGCATCGAGATGCCGGGGCGGTTGATTATCCCGGCGTTTTCGGTGGGGCGCACGCAGGCACTGCTCTACGTGCTGAATCGGTTGTACACCCTCCGCGGCTTTCAGCCGATCAAAGTTTTCTCCGACAGTCCGCTGGCCTACGCCTCGACGAAGGTCTACGAGCGCAACCTCAAGCTGCTCAACGACGAGGCCAAGCGCTTCCAGTCGGAGCACGATTCGCTGTTCGACTTCGCCAATTTTCAGTACATCGAATCGGAAAAAGCCAGCCGGGCCGTCTCGAACTACGCCGAACCCTGCATCATCATCTCGTCGTCGGGCATGGTAGCGGGCGGGCGCGTCGAGCAGCACGTGGCCGCCAACATCAACAACCCGTACTGCACGATTCTGATGATTGGCTACGCCGCCGAGGGTACCCTCGGCTGGCGCTTGCTCAACGGGCAAAACACGCTTAAAATCCGCGATACGGAGTACCCCGTGCTGGCCAACGTCGAAAAGATCGACGTCTTCAGCGGGCACGGCGACGTGGAAGACCTCGTGACGTTCGTTAAAAATCAGCCCGCCGAACGGCTCCGCCACGTGTTCCTCGTCCACGGCGAACCGACCAGCATGGAAGCGTTCCGCGACCGGCTGGCGGCGGAAGGCTACCCGAACGTCGAAATTCCCACGCGGGGGCAGACGTTCGAGTTGTAGCTTTGTCGCCGATGAAAGCGACCTTCGCCCCGGCCTTCGTTCAGAAAACCCCGTTTCGCGTACTCGTCGGGCTGCTGCTCCTGCTGCCGCCGCTGGCGTACCTGCTCTTCGTCGCGCTTACCCACGTGGGCATGCCCTACCGCGACGACTACGTGTGGTACTTCCAGTTTCTGCACGACTACGACCACGCGCCCAACTGGGGCGAACGCATCCGGGTCCTGCTGGCCCAGCACGACCAGCACCGCATCAGTCCGCTGCACGTGACCACGGTACTCGTGACGAACTTGACGGGACAGTTGGACATTCGCCTGCTCAATTTCATCGGCAATACCACGCTCGTCACGCTCTGGGTGTTCTGGCTCTGGCGCGCGCGCCGGGCCGGGCTGCCGCTCTGGAGTCTGGTACCGATTGGCTTTCTGTGGTTTCAGCCCCAGCACTGGCTCAACCCCGTGTGCAGCGCACTGGCCAACCTGCCCGTCATTCCCCTGCTCGGTTTTTCGGTGTACGCGCTCAACCGGCCGGGTCGGTCGGCGTTTGCCTGGGCGGTGTTCTGGGCGTACCTCGCCACGTTCAGCTACGGCAACGGCATGTTCATTTTCGCCGTCGGGGCGCTGATTCCCCTGCTCAACGGTCAGCCGCGCCGGTTGCTGCTCTGGCTGGCGCTCGGGGTACTGGCCGGGTACGCGTACTTCACGTTTGGGGGCTTTTATTTCAGCGGACACGCGGGCGACACGCGGGTACTGCCGAAGCTACTCAGCGGCCCGCACAAAGTACTGATTTACGTCTGGACGTACCTCGGCTCATTCGTGATGTACGAGCGTTCGCTGCCGGGTTCCATCGCGGCGCTCGTCGTGGGTATTTTGATGACGGTACCCTTTGCGCTGTCGCTCCGGCTGACGGTGGTACCCCCGCTCCGAACGCTCTGGACCCAACGCACCTGGGCGGCCCTGCGCGCCCTCCCCGATTCGCCCCGACTGGCGCTGCTGCGCGAACTCCAGGTACTGTTCACGTTCGTGCTCATCACGGCCGCGACGGTGTACGTCTTCCGCAGCGATATGGCCGCGTTTCCGGACCTACCCATTGCCGATTACTACAAAATCTGGTCGGTGTTTGCCTGCGCGCTGGCGCTGCTGATGGGGTACCTGCTCGGGCAACCGACCGTTGGGTGGAGCGCCGTCGTCCTGGGCCTGAGTGGTTTTTTCTGGATCACGACCTACTACGCCTACGCCGACATCGTCCTGCACATCCGACAATCGCTCCGGGCCGAAGCCCTGAACTGGCACCTGAACCGCCGCTGGATGCTGTACGGGCCCATCGGGATGTTTGACAACGCCTGGGCCAATCGCTACACGAACGACCTCGTCAGTCGCGACCGCTACCAGGTACCCGCCGACGACCTCGTCCCGCTGCGCCACCTGCTCGCCCAGCCGAACCCCGACACGCTACGTCTGGCCCTGACGGCCACGCACCAACCCGACGGGTACTGGATGCAGCCCACCGGCGTGCAGCCCACCGGCGTGCAGCCCACCGGCGTGCAGCCCACCGGCGCGCTACCCGCGCCGCTCGTGGGCAACGCGCAGGCGTACCTCGTGCTGCAGCAGGGTACGACGACGGTCGTGCTGCCAATGCTGCCCGCGAAAAATTCCTGGAAACGCGTCCTCACCACCCGTCGCTGGCACGCCCCCGTGGCGACCATCACCCTGCCCGACCCTACGTGGCGCGACCAGATGCGGCCGGGGCCCTACACCCTGCGTGTGGTCTCGCTGGGTTCGGAGCCGCAGGTCTGGCAGTTGCCCTACCGCTGGAACGTGGCGGGCGCGGCCAGCGGCTTCGTCCCGAACGAGCCGCCCCGCCCCGGCTCCTGATTTTTTGTCTACCTTTGCCCCCCACCGCCCCGTAGGGTACGTTTGGGTGAATGCCCGGTTTGTCGCCTCCTCCCGAATTACATGCGCACGTTACTCGATTTTGAAAAACCGATTGCTGAATTAGAAGCCCGGCTCGTGGACATGAAACGGCTGGCCACCGAAAACAACGTCGACGTTTCGGCGGCCGTCACCACCCTCGAACAGAGCATCGTTCAGCTCCGAAAAGAAACCTTTACCAACCTCACGCGCTGGCAGCGCGTGCAGCTCAGCCGCCACCCCGACCGTCCCTACGCCCTCGACTACATCGAGCGCATCTGCACCGATTTCGTCGAACTCCACGGCGACCGCAACGTGGCCGACGACAAGGCCATCGTGGGCGGATTCGGGCAGCTCGACGGGCAGACGGTCATGCTCATCGGGCAGCAGAAAGGCCGCAACACGAAGCAGCGGCAGTTTCGGAATTTCGGGATGCCCAACCCCGAAGGGTACCGCAAGGCACTCCGGCTGATGAAACTGGCCGAGAAATTCGGCAAACCCATCGTGACGCTCATCGACACGCCGGGAGCCTTTCCGGGCCTCGAAGCCGAAGAGCGCGGCCAGGGCGAGGCCATCGCCCGCAACCTGCGCGACATGTTCATGCTGAAGGTACCCGTCATCTGCCTCATCATCGGCGAAGGCGCCTCGGGCGGTGCGCTCGGCATCGCCATCGGCGACCGGGTACTCATGCTCGAAAACACGTGGTACTCCGTCATTTCGCCCGAATCGTGTTCGTCGATTTTGTGGCGAAGCTGGGACTACAAAGAGCAGGCCGCCGAAGCGCTCAAGCTGACAGCCAAGGACATGTCGGGCTTCGGCCTCGTCGACGGCATCGTGCCCGAACCGCTCGGCGGCGCCCACCTCGACTGGGACGCCATGGCTCAGACCCTCAGGCAAACCATCCAGCACCACCTCACCGAACTGGCCAACCTCAGTGCCGAAGCCCGCATCGAGCAACGCATCGACAAGTTCGGGCGGATGGGGGTGGTGCAGGGGTAGAAGCGAGGAGATAGAAGGAAAGACCCTAACTCAATTTGCTTCGATGGCTTTTAGGTAGGCGTTCAGAAGTTTCAAAACTTCTTCGAGTTGAACTTGCATCCCTAACGTGTCGGGGTGTTCGAGGTCATGAGCCAAGAGCAGGTAGTAATGGGTTTCTTATTTTATCCGGCTTAGTTCGTTTGCGATAGCCTTCGACGATGTTCGCCGCCACAGAAACGGTACTTCGTCGAACCTGCAAAGTCAAACCAAAGAATTCTTCTTTGGGAAAAGTTCTCATCATCTGATAAACGGCTAAAACCAATTGTTGAGCTTTTTGCCAAACGATTAATTCTTGGAAACGCTTTGAGGTTTGCATGAGAGGTAGGCTAAAATTAAGGCTGGCCAAATTGCATTTATTCTTGCTCCTCACTCCTATCTCCTCGCTCCTAAAAGTACCCTATGATCAAAAACCTCATCTTCGACATGGGGAATGTCATCATTGACATCGACATTCCTCGGACCATCCACGCCTTCGGCCAGCGCATCGGGCTGGGGCCGGTGGAGGCCGAGCGGCTATTTCGGGAAAAGGCGTTTTTCCACCAGTTTGAAATCGGCGAACTGGACGAAGAAGATTTCCGCGACCTGCTGCGCCAGGAATTCGGTACCGACTGGACCGACGCGGACATCACCACGTCCTGGTGCCTGCTGCTGCTCGACCTACCCGCCGAGCGCCTCGAACTGCTCACGAAGCTGAAGGAACGGTACCGGCTGTTTTTGCTCAGCAACACAAATTCGATTCACATTCCCGAAATCAGCCGCCGGGCGGCCGAGTTGGGGTACGATTTCCGCGGCCTGTTCGAGAAACTGTACCTCTCGCACGAGATGAAGCTCATGAAACCCGACCTGGCCATTTTCCAACGCGTCCTCGACGACGCCGGACTGGTACCCGAGGAGACGGTTTTCATCGACGACAGCCTGCCCAACGTCGAAGCCGCCGAAGCCCTCGGCATCCGCGGCATCCACCTCCACCCGCTTGGCACGCTCGTTGAAAAGCTGACGCCGTACCTGTGAGTTTAGGGTTCAGCGTTTAGGGTTTAGAGTGGTTTGTTAACTCCAAACCCTAAACGCTGAACCCTAAACACTAAACTCCTCCCATGTCCCGCACGCACCTGATCCAACTGCTGCTGTTTTTTATCACGCTCGGTACCACGACGCTGGCCGGGGCGGAATGGCTGTTTGGCAGTTCGTTTCTCGGGGCGTTCCGGCCGATGGGCTGGCCGCAGTTCTGGGCGGGGCTGCAATTTTCGCTGCCCTTCCTGGGCGTGCTGACCGTCCACGAGTTCGGGCACTACTTCACCGCCCGCGCCAATCGCGTGCGCGTGTCGCTGCCGTACTACCTGCCGCTCTGGCTGGGTATTTCCACGACCATCGGTACCCTCGGGGCCTTCATCCGCATCCGCGAACGCATCCGCAGCAACCGGCAGTACTTCGACATCGGCATCGCTGGTCCGCTGGCGGGTTTCGTGGCGGCGCTGGGTCTGCTGTGGTACGGCTTCACGCACCTGCCCCCGCCGGAGTACATTTTCACGATTCACCCCGAGTACCAGCAGTTCGGCCTGAAGTACTTCCAGTACGTCTACCGCAACCCGCAGCCGGGTACCGTGCAGTTGGGCGACAACCTGCTGTTTTATTTTTTCAAAACCTACGTCGCCACCGATCCGGCGCGGGTACCCAACCCGTTCGAGATTATTCACTACCCGTACCTCTTCGCCGGGTACCTGGCGCTGTTTTTTACGGCGCTCAACCTGATTCCCATCGGCCAGCTCGACGGCGGGCACATCCTCTACGGGCTGCTGGGCGAGCGCGGGCATCGGCTGGTTTCGCCGGTACTGTTCGTGGGCTTTGTGTTTTACGCCGGACTGGGTCAGTTTCGTTTCTCTGATTTCGACCTCCGCACGACCGAGGCCGGGCTGTATCAGTGGGGGTACCTGCTGATCTACCTGGGCGTGCTGTTCTGGACTTTTTCGCGTCTGCACGAGAACCGCCTGTTGCTGCTCATGCTGGCGGCGGGCGTCGTGCTGGGTCAGTTGACGCTGGCGTACTTCGTGCCGGGCATCGAAGGCTACGTCGGTTTCCTGCCGTTCATGCTCATCCTCGGACGTTTCCTGGGCGTGTACCACCCGCCCGCCGCCATCGAGCGCCCGCTCGACCCCAAACGCCGCGTGCTCGGCTGGCTGGCGCTGCTGATTTTTGTGCTCTGCTTCAGCCCGAAGCCATTTTTGGTTACGGGCTGATTGGTTCTTAACCGCCGAGAAGCAGCGGTTGCGCAGGAGACGCGGAGTCATTTCTCTGCGGTTTATCCTTTCCACTAATTTTTCACTTTTACCTTTTCACTTTTCACTACCCAGGTACTTCACCATCAACGCCCCCGCCCGGTCCGACGCGCCGGGATCGCCCAGGCGCTGGCGGATTTCGGTGAAACCATCGAGTTGAAGCTGGCGCTCGGGGGAATTTTCCAGCAGCGGCTTGAGGGCTTCCGTGAGGGTTTCAACCGTAAAATTGTACTGAATCAACTCGGGTACCACGGCTCGCTCGGCGATGAGATTGACCAGTGAAATGTAAGGTACCCGAATGAGCCGTTTCGCGATTTCGTACGACAGCGGCGCGCCCTCGTAACACACTACCTGCGGTACCCGAAACAGCGCCGTTTCGAGCGTGGCGGTACCCGAGGTCACGGCGGCGGCGTGGGCGATGGTGAGCAGGTCGTAAGCGGCGTCGGGTACCAGTTTCAACGGCTGACTACCCACGAGGTTTTCGTACAGGTCAGTCGGCAGGTTCGAGACGGTACTTACGACCGTCTGGTACTCGGGAAAATTCGCTGCCGCCTGGAGCATCTTCGGTAGCATTTTCTCCACTTCCTGCCGCCGACTGCCCGGTAGCAACGCGAGTACCGGCCGGGCGTCGAGTCCGTGTTTTTGACGAAACTCCGGGTTCGGTCGAAAGGCAGCGATGGCGTCGAGCAGCGGATTGCCGACGTAATCGACCTCGTAGTCGAACCGCCGGTAAAACGCCACTTCAAACGGGAAAATGACGAAGAGCCGGTCGACGTAGGCCTTGAGTTTCAAGGCCCGGCGCTGGTTCCAGGCCCAGACCTTCGGCGCGATGTAAAAAAACGTGCGGATGCCGTGACGCTTGCCAAACCGAGCCATGCGGAGGTTGAACCCGGCGTAGTCGATGAGCACGATGACGTCGGGCCGGTACGCCAGCACGTCGCGCTGGCACTCGCGAAGGAAACCGAGTACCGTCGGTAGGTTTTTGAACACCTCCCAAAAGCCCATGTACGCCAGTTCGCGGTAGTGCTTCAGGAGCGTCGCCCCGGCGGCTTGCATCCCGTCGCCGCCCCAGGCGCGGAACTCGGCCGCGGGGTCGTGGCGACGGATGGCGGCGATGAGGTTGGCCCCGTGGAGGTCGCCCGAACGTTCACCGGCGATGAGGTAATATTTCATGTGTAGCGCAACCGTTAGGTTGCGACCCTTAACTTGAGTTTTAGCTGACGCAACCTAACGGTTGCGCTACTCACCGAAATATTCGACAAAATTCTTCGGCGTTTCGTAGAGCTGGAGCGAGTGCAGGCGGGCCGAAGAAACGGCGGCGATGGCCGGCGCGAGGAGTTTCCAGATTTCGACCACGAATACCTCGCAACTGGCTCGCTTGCCCCGCATGAACGGCACGTCGTAATTCAGGTGCCGGTGGTCGACCTGATCGATGATTTCCCGCTTGACGAGGTTGCCGAGTACCTTCATGTCCATGACAAAACCCGTGTCGGGGTCGGGCGTCCCCTTCACGGTGACGATCAGCTCGAAGTTGTGGCCGTGGCCGTGCGGGTTGGCGCAGGGACCGAACACCTCGTGGTTTTTCTCCTCCGACCAGTCGGAATTATAGAGTCGGTGGGCGGCATTAAAGTGTTCTTTTCGACTGACGTAAACCATGCACGGGGGCGATTCAGGCCGCAAAAGTACAGCCTTTTCGTGGCTCAAAAAAGGTACGGATTGCGTTACGGTTTCCTTCCTAAATTCTATTCACGCAGAGTTAACATAGCTCAAAAAACTTGATGACCAATCGGTTAACGACGGTTCGCGTAAGCTATGATTTTTGCCGACTACGGAATAATCCAACTATTTCAAAAACCAGTGTATAGGATTGGTTTGGGAACGGTTCTACTTTTGAATCCCCTTTCAGTTCCTTCTTTGAGTACAACTACTTACCGTTAGCCACTCATGATTATTGTGACCGGAGCCGCAGGGTTCATCGGCAGTTGCCTGATTACCCGCCTCAACGCCGAGAATTTCAACTACATCATCGCCGTCGATGAGTTCTCGGACCCGGTCAAAAACCGTAACCTGGAAGGCAAGCGCATCCGCGAACGCGTGGAGCGCGACCGCTTTTTCGAGTGGCTTGACGAAAACCAGCAGGAAGTCGAATTCATCTTCCACATCGGTGCCCGGACGGATACGACTGAATTTGATTACGCCATCTTCGAGCGACTTAACATTGAGTACTCCAAGAAAATCTGGCAGAAATGCGTGGCGTACCAGATTCCGCTCGTGTACGCCTCCTCCGCGGCGACGTACGGCTTGGGCGAGCTGGGCTACGACGACAACGAATCGCTGATTCCGCAACTGAAGCCGCTCAACCCTTACGGTGAATCAAAAAACGACTTTGACATTTGGGCCTTGCGCCAGCAGGAAAAGCCGTTTTTCTGGGCCGGACTGAAGTTTTTCAACGTTTATGGCCCGAACGAGTACCACAAGGGCCGGATGGCCTCGGTCATTTTTCACACCTTCCGACAAATTCAGGAAACGGGCCGGATGCGGCTTTTCCGCTCGCACCACCCCGACTTTCGCGACGGCGAGCAGATGCGCGATTTCGTGTACGTGAAGGACGTCATCGACGTCTGTCTTTTTCTGATGCACTGCCGCAAGCATTCGGGCATTTACAACCTCGGCAGCGGCCGCGCCCGTACCTTCCTCGACCTCGCTCGGAGTACCTTCCAGGCTCTCGACCGCGAGCCCGAAATCGACTTCATCGATACCCCTGCTGATATCCGCGACAAGTACCAGTACTTCACCGAAGCCAACATGAGCAAGCTGAAGTCCATCGGGTACGCCAAGCCCTTCCACAGCCTCGAAGACGGCATCGCCGATTACATCGGAGAGTACCTGGCGGCCGGGAAACACCTGTGAGGGGGAATGGATACTTGAAAATGGACCATGGATTATGGCAGCGAATCATTATCCATGGTCCATTTTCAAGTATCCATTCCTGGCTACCAATCCCCGCCCAACGCCTTCAGCAACGCCACCGTGTACACGAACTGCTGCCCCAGCAACTGCGCCTGCTGGCGCTCGGCGTCGAGGACGCTGCGTTGCGCGTCGAGCACGTCGAGGTACGTCGTCAGGCCGCGGACGTAGAGTTCGCGCGTGAGGCGTTCGGTCTGGTTGGCGGTTTCGCGAACGCCCTGCAATTCCTGCAACTGCTGAGCGGTACCCGTCAGGTTGTCGAGGGCCGTTTCGGCTTCGCGGCGGGCCGTGAGCAGTCGCTGCTGGTACCCGGCCTGGGCGGTCTGCACCTGCTGCTGAGCCAGCGTGACGTTCGTTTTGTTGCGCCGACCTTCCGAAATCGGAATGCTTGCCCCGGCTCCGATCGCGTAGGTACCGCTGCCGGGTAGTACCCAACGTTCAATCCGTCCCGACAAAAATCCGACCGAACCGAGCAGGCTGATGCGCGGCAGAAGCAGGGCACGGGCGATGGCGACCCCCGTTTCGGCAGCGTCGGTTTGCAGACTCGCCTGCTGCAAATCCGGGCGGCGGCGGAGCGATTCGTCGGCAATCGTGCTGAACGTCGGAGCGGGAACCGCGCCGGGCAGACGTTCGCCCAGCGTAAAATTCGCCGGATTCTGCCCCGCCAGCGCCGCAACGGCGTTGACGAGTTCGGCGCGACCGCGTTCGAGGTTCCGGACCTGTACCCGGATGGTACCGATGTCGGTTTCCGAACGCCGCACGTCGATTTCCGTCGTCAGCCCCGCCCGGAAGCGTTCGCGGATGATGGCCAGAACCGAATCGCGGCTGGCCAGATTACGGCGGATGACGAAGCGCTCGGCGTCGTTGGCCCGGACGAGAAAGTACACCCGCGCCAGTTCGGAAGCGATGGCGAGGCGAATGATGCGGTAATCGGCTTCGGTGGCCTGCGCCTGGAGTTGCGCAAGGCGGACGTTCTGCCGGATGCGCCGGAAAAAATCGAGTTCATAATTCAGGTCGAGCGGCAATTGAAACGTGTTCAACTGCACCCGCGGCGCATCGATTGGGAAGGGTACCGGCCGGTTGGCCGAAAGGCTTTGCGTCTGGATGAGCGGGTTGGCCCGCAGACTGGGCGATAGGTACGACTCGGCAATCCGAATCCGTAACCGGCCCTCGTCGATCCGGCTCAGCGCCGCGGTCAGTTCGGGATTGGCGGGTACCAGCCGGAGCAGGCTGTCAAGCGTCGGGTCGGCGAAACGGTACCAACCTTGGGTCGGTGCTTCGGGCGCGGCAGCCTGGCCGTGGGCCGTCAAGCGCACCAGAGCGAGTACGAGGAGGCCGGGAAATCGACGGAATGAGCGAGTTAAGTCCATGAAGATTTGATGGGACGGGCAGAAATTATTTTACCCGCACCGCCGAACCTTCCTTCAGCCGGTCGTTGGGGTTGATAACCAGGCGCTCGGTACCCGCCAACCCCTCGGTGATTTCGAGCGTGGTACCCAGGTCGCGACCAATCGAGACGAGTTGAAAATGCACTTTCCCGTCGGGCCGGGCGACGGCCACCTGGGTACCCTCGGGTCGGACGAGCAGCGTGTTGGCCGGGATGACGACCGGTCCGCTGGTGGGTTGCAACTCCAGGTGCACCTGCGCGTACACCCCGGCGGGTAGTTGCCCGTCGCGGTTCGGGATGCTGATTTCGGTGAGCAGCGTCCGGCTTTGCGCCCGCAGGCTCCCTGAGGTCCGCACCACCTGTCCGCGGAAGGTCTGGTTTTTTAGCTCGGGAACTCGGACGGTGGCCTCCTGACCCACTTTCACGAACGGGTAGTAGGCCTGCGGCACGTCGACGAAGACCCGGAGCGTGTTTAACTGCGCCATCGTGAAAAGCGGGGTACTGCCGCCGGTTCCGATGAGGTTGCCGATTTCGGCGTTGCGGGCCGTGATGACGCCGTCGAACGGCGCGCGCACTTCCTGCAATCCCTTCAGCGCCGTGAGTCGCCGTAGGTTGGCTTCGCCGGTTTCCAGCGCCGCCTGCCGACTGTCGAGGTCCTGCTGGGCCACGGCACCGGGCAACGTGACGCTTCGGACGCGGTCGAGGTTGGCCTGAGCTAACTTCAAATCCGCGCGGGCGCGGGCGATGTCCTGATCCAATTCGGGTGCTTCGATGGTCGCCAGTAGTTGTCCCTGCCGCACGCGCGCGCCGAGGTCGACGAAGCGTTTCCGCAAAAAACCCTGGGTCCGGGCAAACACGGGTGTTTCGCGGTAGGGCTGAATCTGGCCGGGCAGGGTCAGGCCCGTCGTGTCGGTCAGCCGCTTGAGCGTGGCGACTTTCACAAGGGGTACCCGACTCGCTTCGGCCTCGGCTTCGGCCCGGAGTTCCTGCTGGTTGCGAATCCGGGGCAGTACCCCGAAAAACACGAACACCGCCGTGAGCAGCAGGAGCGGGAGGAGGATACGGAGGGTGGTTTTCATGGTTGGGAAATGCGGGTTTGGAGTTTAGGGTTTAGGGTACAGGGGGGTTTTCAACTCTAAACCCTAAACGTCTGACCCTAAACTCTTTCGGGCCAGGTAACTAAACACCACCGGTACGAACAGCAGCGTCGAGAACGTCGCCAGCAGCAGCCCACCAATCACGGCCCGGCCCAGCGGGGCGTTTTGTTCGCCGCCTTCGCCCAGGCCCAGCGACATCGGCAGCATCCCGATGATCATCGCGATGGCCGTCATCAGGATGGGCCGCAGGCGCGTCCGGCCCGCTTCGAGCGCGGCGGCGTAGGCGTCGTGCCGTACTTCAGGCAGGTGGTCTTTCGCAAAACTCACCATCAGAATGCTATTGGCCGTCGCGACGCCAACGCTCATGATCGCGCCCATCAGCGAGGGAATGCTGAACGTGGTCTGGGTCAGAAACAGCATCCAGACCATGCCGCAGAGCGCCCCCGGCAGGGCCGTGATGATGATGAAGGGGTATCGGAACGACTGGAAATTGACGACCATCAGCAGGTACACGAGTACCGCCGCGAACAGAATTCCCAAACCCAGCCGACTGAAGGCGCTTTCCATGCTCTCGACCTGCCCGCGAATCTGAATCCGGTTGCCGGGTTTCAGCCGCGGCTCGTACGCCTTCACCAATTTTTCGAGCGCGTCCGCGACCGAACCCAAATCGGTCCGCTCGACGGACGCGTACACGTCGTAGGCCGGTTGGGTATTGACGCGGTTGATGATGACCGGCGCGACGCTCCGTTTGACCGTCGCGACATTGCTCAGGAGTTCCGGGGTGGCGGCTTGCTGCACGGTACCCAGCGGCGTACGCAGCAGCGCGTCGTAGCTGTTGAGGCGGTGCGGTGGCGTCTGGACGGCGATGAGGTACGGAAAGCCCGTCACCGGGTCGGGCCAGAAATTAGGGCGCGTCTGGCCGGTGCCGCTCAGCGAAATGTTGAGGTTGGTGGCCACCCGCTGCTCGGTCAGGCCGAACTGCCCGGCGCGTTCGCGGTCGACTTCGACGAACAGCTCGGGCGCGTCGAGTACCTGGTGCAGGCGCACGTCGACGACCCCCGGAATGGCGGCCATGCGCTGCCGGATTTCGCGGGTGATGTCGAGGTTGTTGGCCCGGTCGAAGCCGCTCACCTGCACGTCGATGGGCGAGGTCAGGCCAAAGTTGAGAATCTGCCCAACGATGTCGGCGGCCAGGAAAAAGTAGGTCACTTCGGGCATCTCTTCGCGGAACCGGGCGCGGAGTGCGCGGACGTATTCTTCGGTCGGGCGGGAGCGCTCGTCGGTCAGCGAAATCAGCAACTCGGCATCGCCCGACCCGGCGGTGGCGTTGTCGGTGAAAATGAAATTGTACCGCTCACCCGTCAGCCCGATGTTGCTGAGGACCGAGCCGACTTCGGCGTGGGGAATCACGCCCCGCACGATGGCTTCGGTTTCGGCAGCAATCCGCTCGGTTTCTTCCAATCGCGTCCCCGCCGGTGCCCGCAGGTGCAGCCGGATCTGCCCGGCATCGACCCGCGGAAAAAAGTCGCGCCCCACGAACGGCAGCAGGCAGGCCGTGAATGCCACCACGCCGACGAAGGCCGCGAGTACCGTTTTGCGATGATTCAGACTCCAGTCGAGCGCCCGGAGGTACCGCGCCTGGAAGCGGTCGAAGCCTTGGTTGAAGCGTTCATGAAGACGCCCGAACCCACTACTTCGCGACCCTCCGAGTGGTTGAAAACCCTCGGAGTGGTTCGCGCTCAGATCAACCGGTTGGTTCCCCAAACCACTCCGAGGGTTTTCAACCACTCGGAGGGTACCGGCGTTGGCGGGGGCATGGGCCGACTCGGTTGGCCCATGCCCCCGCCCTTCCGCCCGCAGCATCAAATCCGCCAGCATCGGTACCAGCGTCCGCGAGAGCAGGTACGAGGCCAGCATGGCAAACACCACGGCCATCGCCAGCGGTCCGAACAGAAACCGCGCCGGGCCTTCGAGGAAGAGTACCGACACGAACACGATGCAAATCGTCAGCGTCGCGACGAGCGTCGGCGTCGCGATCTGGTGAGCCCCTTCGAGGATGGCCTCGCGCAGCGGCAGGCCGAGTTCTTCGTTGCGGTGAATGTTTTCGATGGTGACGGTCGCGTCGTCGACCAGAATCCCGATGGCCAGCGCCAGCCCGCCGAGGGTCATGATGTTGAGCGTTTCGCCGAGCAGGTACAGCACGCTGAGCGAGGCCAGAATCGAGAGCGGAATCGACACGGCCACGATGAGCGTCGAGCGCCAGCTTCCCAGAAACAAGAGAATCATGGCCGCCGTGAGCAGCGCCGCAATAACGCCTTCGAGTACCACGCCCTGGATCGACGCCCGGACGAAGAGCGACTGGTCAAACAGCGCCTCAACGACCAGCCCCGGCGGCGCGGCGGCCTGAATGATGGGCAGAATTCGGTTGCGGATTTCGCTGACGATGCGCGTGGTCGAAGCTTGGCCGGTTTTCACGATGCTCATGAACGCACCCCGGCTGCCGTTTTGCTTGACCACGTTCGTCTGCACCGCCGCGCCGTCGTGCACGTTGGCCACGTCGCGCAGGTGCACGGTGGTACCGTCAAGGATTTTGACGGGAATGTCGTTGAGCGTCGTGATGACGTCTGGCTTGCTGTTGAGCCGCACGTTGTACTCGCGTTCGCGCAGGCGCAGGACGCCACTGGGCAGGGTCAGGTTCTGGGCCGAGACGGCGTTGACAATTTCCTCGGGCGTGATGCCCAGCGCCAGCAGCCGGTCGGGTTCGAGGTCGACCGCAACCTGCCGCGCCTTGCCGCCGAACGGCTGCGAGAGTCGCGCACCGGGTACCGTCGAAATCTGCGGGCGGATGCGGGTGGTGGCGTAGTCGAAAATCTGCGGCTCGGTGAGGCTATCCGAGGAAAGGCCGAGTTGCAGCACGGGTACGTCGGTGGCGTTGTAGCGCACGATGAGCGGCGGCTGGGTACCCGGCGGCATCCGCACGAGGATGGTCTGCGAAATGGCCGTCACCTGCGCCAGCGCTTCCTCAATTTTCACCGTCGGCTGAAAATACAGTTTCAGGAGGGCGGTGCCGTTGTAGGTCTGCGACTCGACCCGCTGGATGTCGCTGACGTTGTTGATGATGGAAGTTTCGGAGAAGTTCGTAATCATCTTCTCCATCTCGTTGCTCGACAGCCCGTTGTAGCCCCAGAGCACGGTCACGACGGGGATGTTGATGCGCGGAAAAACGTCCGTCGGCATTTGCAGCACCGATACGCCACCTAAAATCAGGATGAGCAGCGCCATGACCGCAATCGTGTACTTTTTTTCGAGGGCGAGACGAACGATCCACATGACTTTTCGGGAGGGGAAGGGCGGCAGGTAAAAGTACACACGGACGCACGGATTCGGACCGGAGTACGCCCAGAATCGGAAAAACGAGGACTATCCGCGTCGGTCTGCCGATGAAACCGGTGCCGGCTCGGCTCGCCAGGGCAAGCGGTCGGCCAGTTTCCGGGCGGCGGGAATGATGACGAACGCCGCCGCGTAAGCCACGGGCAGCATCGCCAGCCAGCCGTTGAGCCAGGCTTCGGCAAAGCCCTCGCGCCAGCCGAACGTACGCAGCGCCCCCACGACCGACATCAGGAAGGTCATGGGCAGGACGACAAAAAACGTGAGCAGAAAGCGGTAAAGCGTTCGGGACATGGATTCAGGATTTTGAATACGTCGCCGGAACCCGAAACCGGGGCGGTTTGGTTCAGGGGAGGGTCTATCTTTGCAGTGGCTTGAGGGAATCTCGAATTCTGAACAAGGAATTTTGAATGACGAAGTCATGAACCGTTCGTCATTCAAAATTCCTTGTTCAGAATTCGAGATTCAAAAACCGCTTCCCCTTGAAAATGAACTACGCCGATATTCCTTCCCCCTGCTACGTCCTCGAAGAAGCCAAACTTCGCCGCAACCTCGAACTCCTCCAGCGCGTGCAGCGCGAGGCGGGCGTGGAAATCATCTGCGCGTTGAAGGGGTACTCGCTGTTCAGTACCTTTCCGCTGCTGAGCCAGTACTTGGCCGGGGCGACGGCGAGCAGTTTGAACGAGGCCAAACTCATCGCCAACGAGTGGGGTACCAAAGCGCACGCCTACGTCCCGGCCCTTCGCGCCGACGAACTGGACGAATTACTCGAACTGAGCAGCCACCTGACCTTCAACTCGTACGGGCAATTTGAGCGGTTCGGGAAGCAGGCTGTGGCCGCGGGGGTTTCGGTTGGCATTCGGATCAACCCGCAGTACTCCGAAGTGGCGACGGACTTGTACAACCCCTGCATTCCCGGTTCGCGGCTGGGCGTCATTCGGGCGGTCCTGCCCGACGTGCTTCCCGCCGAAATCGAAGGGCTGCATTTCCACACGCTCTGCGAAAACGACTCGTACACGCTCGAACGGACGCTGCGGCACGTCGAAGAAAAATTCGGCGACTTACTCGGGCAGGTCAAGTGGCTCAACATGGGCGGCGGGCACCTCATCACCCGCGTCGATTACCAACCCGACCACCTGATTTCGGTACTGAAATCGTTCAAGTCCCGGTACCCACATCTGCACGTCATCCTCGAACCCGGCTCGGCCGTGGGCTGGCAGACGGGGGTACTCGTTTCGACGGTACTCGATATCGTCGACGCGCAGGGCATCGACGTGGCGATGCTCGATACTTCGTTTTCGAACCACATGCCCGACACGCTCGAAATGCCCTACAAACCGCGGGTACTCCATTCGTACCACGACCCGGTACCCGGCCTGCCGACCTACCGCCTCGGTGGGATGACCTGCCTGGCGGGCGATTTCATGGGCGATTACTCGTTTGACGAACCGCTCCAGATCGGCGACCAGGTGGTTTTCGACGACATGATTCACTACACGATGGTGAAGACGACGACCTTCAACGGCGTCAACCTGCCCAGCATCGGCATTTGGACCGAAGCCGGTACTTTCCAGCTCGTGCGGAGCTACGGGTACGAGAGTTACCGGGATCGGTTGTCGTAGCGGCGTGGCACGGTTGCGGTAGCTGGTGCGCGGCCCGTGTCACGCCTGCGCGGGCCAGCGGGTACCGGTTCTGGCATAAAAAAATTAGCGAAAGAGATCAGATAAGTTCAGCGAAACGCCCAGCTTTTCGTCTGTCAGCACTTCGGCTACTTCAAACGTCTGGTAGGTGTCGAGGTCGTAATACACCCGAATGAGTTGCAGTGGCGGAATCACGACCCAGACCGACTGGGTACCCGCCCCGAAGTAAATTTCCAGTTTTTCGAGCAACTCGTTCAGACTTTGCGTGGGCGACAGGATTTCGACCGCCGTCTGCGGGGCCTGCGTCACTCGTATTTCGTCGTTCAGCCAGTCGGAAGGCTCGGCGGGTAGTACAGCCAGATCCGGAGTAACGTTGCCACCGGGCAGTTCCAAACTCAACTCCACAAAAACCTCTTGATTGGAGGCGAGAGTCTTGGCTAACTGAACCGTTAGTCGGGGTTCCAATCGGGCGTGATTTCGGCTGGGCATGGGCTTACCGCGTTCGAGTTCGTAGGGCGTCAGTTCGAGCGTCGTCTCCATCGCATTCGATTTTTTTCAAAGCTACTGCTTTTCGTGAAACGACCCCAGCCAATCGGTACGCACGAACGCGCAGTAGGCCAGCGTTTGACAAAAAATAACAACGCCATGAAAATCAGCCACCTCCTCCCCGCCCTGGCCCTGCTCGGTACCCTCGCCTGCACCAAACCCCGCGCGGGGTACTACAACCGCCCCATCCGCAGCAGCGCCGACATCGAAACCGCCTCGGCCGATACCAACTACGCAGGTAACGGCCCCGACGCCCGTCGCCGAAAACTGGTTTTCAAGACGCCCGACGAGCAGCGCGTCGTGCTTGATCCCGATCAGGTCTGGGGCTACGAAACCCGCAACGGCCAGCGGTACCGACACTTCGACCGGCAGTACTACCAACTTCGGGAGTTGAGTCCAATCACGATTTATTCCCAAACCTACTCGACGATGATTGGTACCGCACCGCAAACGCAAACCGACTATTTCTTCAGCCGTACCCCCGACGCACCGGTCTATCCGCTACGCAAACGCTTCCTGCGCAAAGCCTTCGCCGATGACCCGACGTTCGTCCGCCTCATCGACACCCGCAGCTTACGGATTTTCAACCGGAAAACGAAGCGGTTTTACCTGAATGAGTGGTACGAAGAAGTGCGGCGACGTTGAACCCAGCTTTGCATATTCTGACCGTCTATCGCGCTTGCCGTCGTTTAGAAGGTCAGTACCGTATTACAATTCGTCAAATTCGAGGTAGGTGTCCGCAGCGATCGCTCCTACTTTTGACCTTACGAATTCCTCTAAACTTCCTTGAAAAAATATCTTTTGTCTGCTTTCATCAGCCTTTGGACTGCTTCGGTAGAAGCGCAGAATCCTTTCGACGGCGTCATCACCCGCGCCGAAGCGCTGGGCGAATTGACCACCAAACGCCAGCGCGTCACTCGGTTTCTGACTGAACGCGGCCTCGACGGGTTGCTCCTGACCCGAACCAACAACTTTTCCTGGGCTACCGCCGGGCTGGCCGACAACCACATTCTCATCACCAGCGAACTCGGTGCGGCCTCGCTCCTGCTCCTGCGCGACGGGCGGACGTACCTCGTCGGGCCGAAAACCGAACTGGCGCACCTGCTCGACGAGGATTTTGCCGGAATGAACGTGCAGCCGCTCGGCTACGACTGGTTCGAGGGCGACCCTCGCCCGGCACTGCTGGCGGGTACCTTCCCCAACCAGAAAATCGGCACCGACGCCGCGCTGGGTACCCTGCCTGTCGTGGACATCGCGCCGCTGCGGTACGAACTCACATCCAGTGAGTTGAAGAAGTACCGCTGGGTGTGTCAGCAATCGGCCGAGGCCGTCGCGGCGGTGTGCCGGGCCATTCAACCCGGCCAGACCGACCGGGAAATAGAGACCCTGACCTCGAACGAACTGATGCGCCGCGGCCTGCGCCCGACGGTGATTCTCATCGGCGTCGATGAGCGGCTCGAAAAGTACTACCACTACCCACCCGTCGGAAAAAAACTGCAGAAGCACGCTTTCGTCAACGTCTGCGCCCGGCGCTGGGGGCTGGTTTCGTCGGTCGGGCGGTACGTGCACTTCGGACCGGTACCGGCTGATTTGCAGCGCGAAATGCAAAACTCCGCCGAAATCAGCGCCCGGCAGGAAGCCGCTTCGAAGCCCGGAGCGAAAGCCGCCAACATCGCCCGGCAGGTGCGCGGGTGGTATGCCGAACGGGGGTACCCCGAGGGCCACAAAACGATTCACTTTGGCGGCGGCATCGGTTACGCCGAGCGCGAGTGGGTGGCGACGGAGGCAAGTACCGAAGTTATTCAGGCCAATCAGGCGCTCGCCTGGAATCCCTTCACGCGGGCGGCGCTTTCGTTCGACACGATTTTCGTTCGTCCCGACGGAAGCACCGAAAAGCTGACCGAGGTACCCAGCTGGCCGGTCATTCCCATTCTAGTCGAGGGACGGACGTACCGAATGCCGGGGATTTTAGTTCGGTAGCATTTTTGAGTGCAATCCTCAATGTTCAATTCTCAATACTCAACATGCATTTTATTGATTGTTAGGCATTTGAGTATTGAAAATTGAACATTGAGGATTGAATATTGCCTTCTAACCCCTCCCCCATGCCTGTCATTACGCCCCTCACCGCCTCCGCCTCCAACCAACCCCTCGAACTCAACCGGGGTTACCTGATTCCCGTCAGCATCGTCGCGGCGCTGGGCGGGGTGCTGTTCGGGTTCGATCTGGTCATCATCTCCGGCGCGGTACCGTTTTTCAAAACGCATTTCGGCCTCGACGAAGTCGGTACCGGTTGGGCCGTGGGCTGCATCAACCTCGGCTCGGCGGCGGGCGCGCTGCTGGCGGGTCGCCTTTCCGACACGCTCGGGCGCAAAAATCTGCTCCTGCTCTGCGCTGTGCTCTTCGCCCTGACCGGCGGGGGTACCGGCTGGGCACCCAGCTTCGGGCTGTTCATCGCCGCCCGGATGCTCAGCGGCGTGGCGGTCGGTGCGGCGGCGCTCGTCGCCCCGATGTACCTCGCCGAAATCGCCCCGGCTTCGCTGCGCGGTCGGCTTGTCAGTTTCTACCAGCTCGCCATCACGATTGGGCTGCTGCTGGCGTACCTCTCCAATTATTTTCTGCTGAACACCGGCGAAAACAACTGGCGCTGGATGTTTTCCTCGCAGTCGGTACCGGCGCTGCTGTTTTTTCTGGGGCTGTTTTTCGTGCCCGAAAGTCCGCGCTGGCTGGTGAAACGCCGCCGCGAAGCCGAGGCCGAAACGGTACTCACCCGCATCGGCGGCGCGGCGTACGCGGGTACCGAAGTGGCCGGCATCCGGGCCAGTTTTCAGCACGAAACGCAGGAAAACTGGCGTGACCTGTTTCGGCCCGACGTGCGGCACATCGTGGGCATCGGGGTACTGATTGCCATTTTTTCGCAGGCCGACGGGCAGAATTCGCTCTTCAGCTACGCGCCCGAAATCTTCGCGCAGGCGGGCATGGGGCAGGATACGGCTTTTCTGCAATCGGTCCTGCTGGGCGTCGTCAACTTCGCGTTTACGTTCATCGCCATCCGCACCATCGACCGCGCCGGGCGGCGGAAACTCTTGCTCTGGGGCGCGGGATTGCTGGCCCTCATCGCGATCGGGCTGGCCGTCTGCTTCGCCGTCGCAGCCCCGGCGGTACTCACGCTCGGGCTGGTGATGGCCTTCATCGCCACGTTTGCCGCCACGCTCGGACCGGTGACCTGGGTCGCCCTTTCCGAGTTGTTTCCCAACCGCATCCGGGGTAACGCGATGGCCCTGGCGACGCTGGCGCTCTGGATCGCCAACTTTTTCACGACGGCATCTTTTCCGATTATGAAAGAAAAGCTGGGTTTGCCCGCGACGTTCCTCGTCCACGCGGGCATCTGCTTGGTTTACTTTTTCTTCGTTCGGAAAACCGTACCCGAAACGAAGGGGCGCTCGCTGGAGGAAATTGAGCAGTTGCTGGTCAGAAAAACGGTCTAAACCGCAGATTTACGCGGATTGGAGGAATTACGCAGAGGATTTTGTCGTAGCAGCAGTTTTCGCTCAATCGGATCTCTACGTAGTTCCTCCAATCCGCGTAAATCTGCGGTTTGGACAACCCCTCACCCATGAAAAAACTCCTCGCCTTCCTCCTCCTCGCCCACCTCGCCCCCGCCCAAACCCTCCGGCTGGGTACCCTGCCCGGCGGGGGTACTGCCGAATTTCGGAAGGCGGGTACCGAGTGGGGCATTTTCCTGAAAACGGCTGGTCAGAACGCGGCCCGGCAAGCGGAGCCCATTCAGATTGAACTCTGGCGCGACTCGACCGATCACCCCGTTCGTGCCGCCGGGTACCAGTCGGTCACGAAATCGGGTACTGGATTCGTGGCGAAGGGTACCCTCGCCCAGGGTCCGATTCGCTTCGACGTGACCGACACCTGGCAACTCGACGGCGGGGTACTCCGGCTGGCGCGGAGCCTGACGGCCCACGTTGCGGCGGATGCGCGGGTACCCTACACGGGTTTCCTGTCGGCCTTCACGTTTGAACTGGAGCGCCCGCAGACGCGGCAGCAGGTACAGATTTTTGCTCCTGGGATGATTTACGGGGGTACCGAACGGCTGACGAAGGTCGCCATCGGCGGGGCGAATTTTCAGAACTACCTCCGCATCCGCGAAGACCGGCTGCCGGCACCGCTGTTTGGCCTGCGCTTCGCCGACGGGCGTACCCTTACGGCCCTCGACCCCGCGCCCGACGGCAGCACGAGCCTCGCCGATGCCGACGACATTGGGGTCAGAACCCTCGTGGACGGGGGTGTGAAGGTTGGAGCCATCGGGGCGGATTTCGTGGACGGGAAAACGCAACTGGGCTTCTGGTTTCCGGGTACCGAGGGTGAGGTGACGTACACTGGCAACGCCTACCCCGGTGGGCAGCGACCGACCTGGCGACGGCGATACCATCCCATTCGCAATCAAATTAGACAGGATTACAGGATTGATTTTCAAGTCAGTGATTCAAAAACATTCCCTGACTTCTACACCAAAGCCTGGCGCTGGGCCTGGCAGACGCTCCAGCCGAAGGTCACGCCGTACGACCTGAAGCAGGTCCGCGAAACGCTCGTGAAGCAACTGGCGGGGGAAATCGTCCGGTACCCGATCGGGATGGTCGGCATCAGCAACTGGATGCAAGCCCCGGCGGGGGTACCCTTCCAGCGCGACAACCGCAGCATCATGGGCTTCACGGGCAAGGCCCTCGAATCCGCCGAACACGTACTTCTCGACCAGCAACTGCACCCCGCGAACTGGCCCGATTCGGTACGGCGCAATGCGCTGGAACTCTTCGACACGTTTGCCGGGAAACTCCCGCTGGCCCCACCCAGGGGCGAAGGCTTCGACCTCCGCAACGGGCAACTCTCGCAGGCGCTGTTTGTGCAGGGGGTACCCGAAGTGTTCCTGCGTTCGTTCACCGACGATTTGAAAGCCACCCTTCGGGCGTACCGGCGCGAGAAAAAAGCGGGCGTCGAGCACCCGAACTGGCTGGCCTGGGCGCGCTCGTTTGCCGACTGGCTACTGCCCCAGCAGGCCCCTGAAGGCGGTTTTCCGCGAACCTGGATGTTTGGCAAACCCACCGTCGAAATTTCGGATCGCTCCCCCGCCGCGAGTTACAACGCGGTACCCTTCCTGGCGATGCTGAGCGGGGAAACCGGCGAACGGAAGTACCTCGACGCCGCGATTCGCGCCGCGGAGTTCTGCTGGCAATCGCAAATCGGCGGTGTGTTTTCGGGAGGTACCATCGACAACCCGGACGTCATCGACAAGGAAGCCGGCACGCTTTCGCTCGAAGCGTACCTGTCGCTCTACGAAATCACGAAGGAAAGAAAATGGCTTGACCGCGCCGCCGCGGCCGGTCGTTTTGCCGAAACCTGGATGTTTCTCTGGGACATCCCGATGCCCGCCGAAGCCGACGACGCCCGGCTGCACTGGAAGCGTGGGGTACCCACGACGGGCGCGCAGCTCATCGCCACCGGCCACAGCCTGACCGACAACTACATGACGTTTGACGTCGACGAGTACGCACAACTCGCCAAACTCAGCGGCGATACGCACTTCCGCGACGTGGCCCGAATCCTGCTCCACAACACGAAGGGCATGCTCGCGCTACCGGGTCGGACCTTCGATTTGCGCGCGCCGGGCTGGTCGCAGGAGCACTTTAGCTTTGCGCCCTGGCGCGGCTATGGCCTCCACCGCGGCTGGCTGCCCTGGGTGACGACCTCGCACCTGAACGGAATTTTGAGTTTGGAGGAGCTGGACAAGCAGTTGTATGAGGAACTCGCCAAACCCTGAATCAGTGACCAGTTACCAATGACCATTTTTTGATTCTGAATTGGTCATTGGTCACTGGTCACTGGTCATTGATTTCCACGACTCCCACCGCCGCCGCCGGAAGCTCAATCCCCTCCCGCCAATTCGCAATCGACCGCGTTTGGCTCCGCACCGTGTCGGGGCGTTCGAGCGTGTTGACGGCCGTGAGCGAAGGTGCCGCCAGCGTGTGCAGCGTGGCCGTGGGCGGCAGCTTGGCGGCAAGGCCTTCCCAACGAATGCGGACGGGTTGGGTCGCATCGCGGTTCACCAGAAAAATCGCGAGTTTTTTTCCGTCCGCCGAGCGCGTGGCCGAGGCGTCGAGGCGCGGGGTGCTGAAGACTTCGTCGGCGGCGGGCTGGTTGATTTGATTCCAGTTCTGAACCCGATGAATGGCCGAACGCAGCGTCTCGCCCTGCACGTCGGTCCGTACCACGACCGGCTGGCTGCGGGTGGCGTAGAGCCGGAAGACGTCGAACGTGGCGGTTTTCAGGACGCGGTCGTTCTGGACGACGATCGGCGCGTGCGTGTTGAGCAGGAACACGAAATTGCTCATCGTTACCCGCCGACTGAGCCGCTGGCAGGCGTTAAACACGCTGGCCGTGTAGAGCGCATCGACGATGTTGCGCGGGCTTTGCCGCCGGAGCTGCCCCTGCGTGATGTGCCGACCGTTCCACTCTTCGAGCGTGATTTCCAGCGGTTTCGTTCGGCTCGACTTGCGTTCCCAGTCGTCGATCTGCTCGGTCATTTTTCGCATTTCCTGCTCGAACCAGACGGGCGTCACGACGGTACTGTCGAAATCCTCGCGCCCGTCGAGGTGCGTCCGGTGGGCGTAGAGGTGAATACTCAGCCAGTCGAACGAATTCCCGACCTGCCTGAGCACCGTCTCGTTCCACTCGGGTACCGTGTGCCCGACGCCCACGAAACGCAGATCCGGCTCGACCACCCGCATGAACTGCGCGTACTGCTGCACCTTGCGGGCGTACTCCTCCGGGGTGTAGTAGCCCACCTGCCAGGGGCCAAAGTGTTCGTTGCCGAGGCCCCAGATTTTCACGGGCGGCTGGCGCTTCTCGCGGCGGCAGTACTCGACCCAGCGGCAGGCTTCCTCGACCGTCCCCGAACCCATGTTCGCCGTGATGAACGGCTCGCAGTCGAGCAAGCGGCAGAGTTCGAGGTACTCGTCGGTACCGAAGTGGTTGCTGTCGTACTGGTTAAAGGCCACGTCGAGGCGGCGGGGGCGGTTGGCGCGCGGCCCGACGCCGTCCTGCCAGTGGTAGTAGCTGGCGAAGTTGCCGCCCGGCCAGCGCAGGATGTGCGCGCCGCCCATTTCTTTGATGGCTTCGACGACGTCGAGGCGGATGCCGCTGGGGTTGGATTTCTTTGATTTGGCGTCGAAAATTCCGCCGTAAATCACGTTTTCGAGGTGTTCGAGGAAGTGGCCGTAGAGGTACGGGCTGATTCGCCCCAATTCCTGCTCCGGTCGAATCGTGACGGTGGCCGTGGTCGCCGCTGAGCGTTCGGCGAGGACTTTCGCCAGCGGTGCGGCGGTAAGGGTACCGGCGAGGGTGGATTTCAGGAACGTGCGGCGTTGCATGGGTTGGGAATCAAGTTCTTCGGGTGAAAAAATGCAGTTGATTTTGTTCCGGGCCGGTCAGACCGCCGACGCGTAGTCCGCAGGTCGGACCTGCCTGTGAGAATCGGGTCCGACCTGCGGACTACGCGTCGGCGGTCTGATCGAATTGTTAAACCACCTCCCGCCCCAGCGTCCCGCCCAGCCCCCGCACCAGCGCGAACGCCACGGCGTAAGCCAGCCCGGCGGCCAGGAAAACGGGCGTGTACGAACCCTGCTGGACGGTGTAGCCGATCAGCAACTGGGTACCCATCCCCGCCAATCCGCCGAGGGTACCGCCGAGACCGGTCACCGTACCCTGGACGGATTTTGGAAACAGTTCAGTGGGTAACGTGATGTTGCCCCAACTCCCGTGCAGAAACATCAGCGCCGCGATGCAGGCCACCGCCCCGACGGGCGAAGCGGTGCCGCTCAGGAGCCAGTATCCCAGCGGTATCAGCGCCGAAGCCGTGGCCATGACCGTCATCCGGGCGTGGTGCAGCGACCAACCGCGGCGCGTGAGCCAGGCGGGAATCGTACCCCCGGCGATGGCCCCGACGGCCAGCGCGGCGTAGGGAATCCAGGCGGCAACGCCGAGGGTTTTCAGGTCAAAACCTTGCTCGGTCTGGAGGTACTTCGGAATCCAGAAATTCAGAAAATACGTCACCGGGTCGATGAGGACGCGGGCCGCCACGCAGGCCCAGAGTTCGGGACGGCGCAGCAGGGCGAGGAGGGGTACCTTCCGGTCCACTTCCAATTCTCCACCCACCAATTCGGCCTTCGGCAAGTGGTACACCCGCTGCCAGACCAGCAGCCAGAGCAGCCCGAGCGCGCCCGTGACGACGAAGGCCGAGCGCCAGCCGAATTGCAGCGCCAGCACCGAAATCAGGGGTACCGCCACCGCCGACCCGACCGAAGCGCCCGCGTTGAAAATGCCCACGGCCAGCGCCCGTTCGCGGACGGGAAACCACTCCGTCACGGCGCGGATGCCCGCCGGGAAGTTGGCCGACTCGAACACTCCCAGCACGAAACGAACCCCCGCGAGTTGGCTCGCCGTCTGCACGAGGGCGTGGCCCATCGTCGCCAGCGACCAGCCACCCACCGACCACGCAAAGCCGCGGCGGGTACCGAAGCGGTCGACGAGCCGCCCGCTGACGACGTACATCACCGTATAACTGAACAGGAAGGCCGAGGTGACGTAGGAATAATCGACGTCGGTCATGCCCAGTTCGGCCTGCATCGTCCCGGCCATGACCGAGAGCGTTTGGCGGTCGAGGTAGTTCAACGCCGAGGCTAAGCTCAGCAACCCGGCGATGCGCCAGCGCCGTCGGGTGCGGGTGGCGGCTTCGGCGGCGAGGTCAACCATGCGCGGGGGTTTTGTTTTGAAACGGATTAAAATGACTGGCCTGGGTACCCGAGCCGTCGGTACGGTGGAGGGCGAGGCCTTCGTCGACGAGGGCTTCGGCTTCGTCAGTCAGCAGGTACTGGCCCTGTTCGAGTAACGCCCGCCGGATGTCTGTCGGATCGAGCTGCCGGGTACCCACGCCCGCCCGCAACGCCAGCGCCGCGGCGGTACCCGCCCCCTGCCCGATGCCCATGCACGTCGCCATCACCCGCGAAGACCCGAAGGCCGCGTGCGTGGCCGAAATGCTCCGCCCGGCGACGAGCAGATTATCAAAACCCTGCGGCAACAGCGACCGGTACGGAATCTCGTACACGGCCTTGCCCGATCCCGTAAAAACCTGTTGCTCGCCCTCGGGCGGGTGGATGTCGATGGCGAAGGTACCGCAGGCGATGCCGTCGGGGAAGGCGCGGTTGCTCAGCACGTCGTGTTCGGTTAGCGTGTAGTCGCCGACGATGCGGCGGGTTTCGCGCACGCCCACCTGCACGCCCGTATCGAGTACGTACGAGCGCTCGAAGCCGCCGACGTGCCGTTTCAGAAACTGGTGAATGTCCCAGGCCTGCTGCCGCGTGAGGATTTCGGCGCGGGTGAGGTCGGCGGCGCTCGTCCCGTCGATGCCCTGGAGCCGCGTGGCGTTCACGGCCACCTGACCGGGTTGCGGCAGTTGGTAAAACAGCATTCGCGGTGCGGCGTCGGGCGGAAAATCGCCGCGGGTCTGGGCCTGTTTGATGAGGCCGTTCAGGCCCAGGAACGCCAGCGCCTCCTGCCCGTCGATTTCGGCGTCGGTCGGGCTGTCTTTCAGCAGGTCGCGGTTTTGTTTCATCCAGGTGCGAAGGCCCGTTTCGTCGATGCCCGCAATGCGGAAAAACAGCGTGACGGGTTGCAAGGCCCCGTCTTCCTCGCGGCCCTTGCGGAAGGGTGCGCCCGCCCACGCGGCGATGTCGGCGTCGGCGGAGCAGTCGATGACGAGCTTCGGGCAGATGGCCTGCCGACCGGATTTATTTTCGACGATGACGGCCGTGACGCGCTCGCCCTCGGTCTGCACGGCGGCGGCGCTGGTGTGCAGGAGCAGTTCGACGCCCGCTTCGAGCACCATCTGGAAGAGCAGGATTTTCATGCCTTCGGGGTCGAAGGGCGTCATCGAGGCGTTGTCGAAGGTCAGGTCGGTGACGTGTCCCTGCGAGGCTTTCATCTGAACGAGCCGGTCGACCAGCTCGCCCGCGATGCCGCGGATGACCTGCCGGCCGCTGACGTCGTGAAAGGTAAACATCGGATTGACCATCGCGATGGTCAGGTTGCCGCCCAGGAAGCCGTAGCGTTCCATCAGGAGTACCTTCGCCCCGTTGCGGGCGGCAGCCAGCGCGGCTCCAATCCCGGCGGGACCCGCCCCGACGACGAGGACGTCGGGCTCGGCAATGATGGGAAGTTCACGGGCGGATTCTTGGATTTGCTTCATGGTAAGAGTTCAGATTGAAGATGGTAGATTTTAGACGCTGGACTCGTGCGTTGGTCTTTCATCTAAAATCTATCGTCTAACGCCTTTTTCACTGCCAGTCAGGATTTTGTTCGAGTTGCGGGTTGGCCAGTACCTCGTCGAGCGGAATCGGGAAGTACCGGTGGCGGGGCTGCGGATTGCGGACGGGGAAAACGTCGTTCGTCGCCTTCGGAATGACTTGCATAAACGTGTTCGTGCGGGTGAGGTCGTACCAGCGATCGCCTTCGGCGAAGAATTCCCAACTCCGCTCCTGCAAAAGTGCCGCGATAAACGCGTCCTTGCTCAGGCCGGGTGTCAGGTTCGACAGCCCGGCGCGGGTGCGCACCTGGTTAAGGTACCCGTAGGCCTTCGCCGTCGGGCCGTTGGCGCGGGCTTCGGCCTCGGCGGCGATGAGCAGCACGTCGGCGTAGCGCAGGATGTGGATGTTGATGTTGCCGCGGTCGGCGATGGAGTTCGGGTCCTGGTACTTTTTGATGAGTACCCCACGCGGCGTGATGGGCGTGATGCTTCGCTGGGGTACCCGCTGGCCTTGCCGGTTGAGGTACGTCGTGTCGAGCTGACCGCGTCGTTTGTCGACCGGGTTGAACGAATCAAAGAACGACTGGAAGGCAAAGATGGATCCAAACGAAGTGTTGCCGTACTCGATACCGGCCGAGTTGGGCGGACCGGTGAGCGGGAGCATAAACGTAAACTTCGATGGGTCGGCGCGTTCGCCCTCGAAGGCAAACAGGCTCTCCCGCCGGGCCTCGTCTTCCTTCGTCACGTCGTAAAGGTCGCGTACGTTCGCCATCAACCCGACTTTCCCACCCGAAATCAGTTCTTCAGCGCGCTGAAGAGCCTTCGGCCACTCCTCGTTGTAGAGCGCGGCCTTTGCGTAGAGCGCCAGTGCGGCCTCCTTCGAGGCGCGACCGCGGTCGTTGGTGGGGTACGAGGGCAAGGACTTCAGCGCTTCGTCGAGGTCGGCGTAGATCTGTTGGTAAACCTGTGCCTTCGTGCTCTTGCCCGTAAAGGCCGCTTCCTGACTGGCCGTGGGCTGGGTTTTCACGGGAATCTCGTTGAAGTTTTTCGCCAACGTCCAGTGGTAAAACGCCCGGAGAAAGTACGCCTCGGCCACAATCTGACTCCGGCGCACGGCGTCCATCGGCGTGGCAGGTACCCTGGCAATCACCCAGTTGGCGCGTTCGATGCCCGCGTAGGCGTACTGCCAGATGGCAAACGGCGATTCGTAGGCCCGCCCGAGGCTTTTCACGGTCGTGTAGTTGACGTCGTACTCGTAGGTCGTCAGCAGGTTGCGGCCCACCACGACGCGCGGGTACGTCTGGTCGGCGCTAAAGTCGGAAGCGACGACGGCGGCGGGCCCCTGGTACAAATCCACGAGCGGGGCGTACGCGGCGATGAGCGCGGCCTCGGCGTCCTGCCGGGTTTGATAGAAGTTTTCGGTGTAAATGCCCGAGTACGGGGTTTCGTTGAGTTCGCAGCCGGTGAGGGTGAGGGCGGCGAGGAAGTAAAGGGGGAAGTATCGTTTCATGGAAAATGCGTCTTGAATGCAATGTTCAATGCACAATGTTCAATGCTCAGTTTTTAAAGCTCGACAACTGAGAATTGAGTATTGTGTATTGAACATTGCTTTAAGTTTTCAAAAAGTCACCTGCACCCCCGCCAGTACCGACTTCGCGACGGGGTACACCCCATTGTCGACGCCGAGTACCGTGTTGCTGCCGCCGAAGGTGTTTACCTCCGGGTCAAAGCCCGAGTACTTCGTGAACGTGAACAGGTTGTTGCCGCTGACGTACACGCGGGCGTTCTGAATGCCCTTAAACTTGGGCAACGTGTACCCCAGCGAGAGCGTACGGAAGCGGACGTACGAGCCGTCTTCGATGAAGCGGTTCGTGAAGGGCAGCCGCCCATTCACAAACCCACTGGCGTACTCCTGATTCGGGTTCGTCGGCGACCAGCGGTTCACCAGTCCCTGGTACAGGTTGCGCTGGCCGAGCGGGTTTTCGAGGTTGTAGCGCAGGGCGTTGTAAATCTGATTCCCCTGCACACCCGTGACGAGCGCCGTGAAATCGAAGCCCTTGAACCGCAGACTGGTGTTGAACCCGAAAATGAATTTCGGGTTCGGATTGCCCGTCAGCGTCACGTCGTCGCCGGTGATGCGGCCGTCGCCGGTCACGTCCTTGACTTTGTACCCGCCCACGCGCCCGTCCGAGCCGGGCAGGATGGCCTCGCCGGTCTGGTAGATGCCATCGAAGGTGTACGTGCTGAACATCCCCAGCGGCTGCCCGACCTGGAGCACCGCGTAGTTGACCGCCGAGGGAATCCGCTGCGCGACGCCGTCGAGCGACAGGATTTTGTTCCGGTTCACGGTCACGTTTGCCGACACGTCCCAGACGACCGCCTTCTGGAGTACCCGGCTGTTGATCGCCAGTTCGATGCCCCGGTTCTGGATGGACGCGAAGTTGCCGCCGATGGTCCCGTAGCCCGAGGAAATGGGCAACTGCTTCACAAACAGTAAATCGTCGGTACGCTTGTCGTACGCGTCGGCGGTGAGGTTGAGCCGTCCGTTCAGGAACGACACATCGAGGCCCAGGTTCGTCTGGGTCGAGCGTTCCCAGCGTAGGTCGGGATTGGGAATGCCCGAAGGCCGGATGCCGATCTGGTAGGCGTGGTTGATCCAGTAGTTACTCGAATTGAGCAGGCCGTCCACGTTGGCCACCGTCGCCAGCGATCCGTACGGCCCGATGGCCCCGGCGTTCCCCGTGACGCCGTAGCTGACGCGCAGTTTCAAGTCGCTCAGCAGGTTCTGAGTTTTCAGGAAGGGCTCCTCGATGATTCGCCAGGCGGCGGCAATGGCTGGGAAGAAGCCGTACTTGTTGTTGGCCCCGAATTTCGAGGAGCCGTCGGCACGCGCCGTCAGGTCGAGGAAATACTTGTCGCGGTAGCCGTAGTTCACCCGCGCCAGGTACGAATCGAGGCGTTCGCGGCTGCGGTTGCTGAACACCGAGCGGTTGGTAGCCAGTTGCACGGCGTTGTAGGTCGTGGCGTCGTTCGGGAAGTTGCTCGCCGCAATCCAGTAGTTGTTGTTGGTGTAACTCTGGGTACCGAACACGCCCGTGAACGTGAGCGAATGAACGTCAGCAAATTTTCGTCGGTACGTCAGGATGCTTTCGTGGAGCAGGGTGGTCTCGAAGCCCGTGGCCCGAAAGGCATTGCCCCCGCCCGAAAGCAGTTCGGTCTGGCTCAGGTTGGCGCGCGGACCGTAGGAATCATAGGTACCGACCGTAAAATCTCCGTTGACCTGCGCCCGGTACGTTAGCCCGTCGAGAATCGTCACTTCGGCGAAGAGGCTCGCCAGCGTGCGGCGCAGGTTGTAATCGCGTTTTTCCTGCAAGAAACCCGCCGGGTTCACGACCTCGCTGTAAAACCCGTTGAACTGGTCGCGGAACGAAAACACGGTCCCGTCTTCGCGGTAGGGTACCAGCGTGGGCGGGGCCGCCAGCGCCGCGCCCAGAATGCCGCCGGTGGTCCCGTAAATGTCGGAGTTGGTCGGGGCGGTGTTAATGCCCTTGTTCTGCGAAAAACTCCCGAACAGGCTGGTACCCACCCGCAGGCGACGGTTGATCTGGTGGTCGAGGTTGAGCCGGAGCGAGTACCGCTTGAAACCCGAGTTAACGATGGTTCCGACCTGGTTAAAGTAGTTGCCACTGAGCGCCAGGCTGGTTTTCTCCGACCCGCCCACGATGCTTAACTGGTGGTTCTGAATGGGTGCTTGCCGGAAGACGAAGCTCTGCCAGTCAGTACCCTCACCGAGGCTGGCGGGGTCGGCGTAGATGGCCCGCTTGTAAATGTCGTTTTCAAGTTGGGCAAACTCGCGGGCGTTCAGCATGTCCTGGCGTTTCGTCACGAACTGGGTACCGTAGTACCCGTCGTAGGTCACACGAGTGGTTTGTCCGGCTTTGCCGCGTTTGGTCGTGATGAGCACGACGCCATTGGCTGCCCGCGCCCCGTAAATCGCCGTCGAGGCGGCGTCTTTAAGTACCTCGACCGACTCGATGTCGTTGGGATTAATGAGCGAGAGTGGACTGGTGTCGTTCCCGCCACCCTGCCCGGTGTTGTTAAACTGCACCCCGTCGATGACGTACAGTGGCTCGGAGGTACCGTTGATCGAGTTGGTACCCCGAATTCGAATGCTGACCGAGCCACCCGGCGCGCCCGAATTCTGCGTAATCTGCACTCCGGCCACGCGGCCCTGCAAACCCTGGGCGACGTTGGCGTTGGGCGTGATCTGTAGCTCATCGGCCTTCACCGAGGCGATGGCCCCGGTCGTCTCGACGCGCCGCCGGGTTCCGTACCCGACCACCACGACTTCTTCCAGCCCGCGCACGTCGGGTTGAAGGGAAATGTCCAGCGCGGTCTGGTTACCGACGGGTACCTCCCGGCTCAGGTACCCGACCGACGAGACAACGAGGGTACTGCCCGCGGGTACGTCCGGGAGTGAGAACCGCCCGGTGGCGTCGGTAACGGTTCCGCGGGTGGTGTTTTTGAGCGTGACGCTCGCCCCGACGACGGGCTGGTCATCCTCGGCCCGGACGCGACCGGTCAAGGTCGGACCCTGGGCCGAGGCACCAAACCCACTCAGCAGGAGCAAGGCACAAAGCAAGCGGCGAAGACGTGGTACACGTTTCGGATTCATAACTGATCGGCTTAGAGTGAAATAATATTTTTCCCAGAATTCCGGACCAAAAGAGGGCAGTGCTCGCGAATCACTGCCAGACCTTTTCCAGAGAAGGTAGTCCGAGTGAGCCCCGCTCGCAACGCATTTTTCCGTAAAACCCTGACTTTTTTCTTGGGAACTTTCCCACAACCGTTCCCAAAACCATTTTTCGTGGAAAGAATTGGGTAATTTTGATGAATAACAATTCCACAAACTACCGTCACTTTGCGGAATGAGTAGTCAAATGCACTCCAACGAAAATAGAATTATTCCGTTCCGCTCATGGGCAAACACCAAACAACGATCATTGATTTAGCGCGGGAATTAGGTCTGTCGAAATCCACTGTCTCGCGGGCGCTGACGAATCATCCGAACGTCCATCCCGAAACTCGACAACGCGTCTTGACCGCTGCCCAGCAGGCCGACTACCAGCCTAATTTGCTGGCGCAAAGTCTGATTCGAAGCGAAACCCACTTACTGGGTGTAGTCATTCCTGACATCGAAAAGCCCTTTTTTGCGTCCATCGTGAGTGGCATTCAACAGATTGCTACGCAAGCCGGGTACCGAATCATCATCACGCAATCGAACGAGTCGCCTGAGACGGAAATCGCCAACTTACAGGTGCTGCTCCTGAGCCGCGTCGACGGGGTGCTCATCTGCCACACCCGTGCCACGACCACGTTCGATCACGTACGACTAGCCCTTCGCAAGGGCGTTCCGATGGTGGAATTTGCCCGCATCTGTCCCGATTTGCCGGTACCGCAGGTCGTAGAAAACGACGTGGTAGGTGCCCGTACGGCCGTCGAACATTTGTTACGCAGCGGGGCCCGGCGCATTGGTTTGCTGGCGGGTCCGGCGGCCCTGCTTGTCAGTGAGCAGCGCACCGCCGGATACCGTCAGGCACTGGTATCGGCGGGCATTTCCGTTGACAAGGACTGGATCGTACACACGAATTTTCTGCGCGACGAGGTGCATCGAGCACTCGACCACTGGCTGGCCTTACCCGAGCCACCCGATGCGCTTTTTGCGATTTACGACGCCGGAGCAATCGAGTTGATTCGTCTTCTGAAAGCGCGCGGGTACCGCGTTCCGGCTGACGTGCAGGTAGCGGGTTTTGGCAACGACCCCGCCGCCGAATGGATCGAACCGAGTCTGACTACATTTGCGCAGTTTCCGCGCGAGATGGGGCAGGAAGCCTGTCGACTTTTGATTGAGTGGCTCAGCGGGGGTACCACACCCGGATTGCGCACGGTGAGCGGCGAATTACTGGTGCGGAATTCCACTCGCCCAACTGTTTAATCAGTACTTTGGCCCGTTAGCTCGTTTTTTTCTATTGAATGGATGCATTTTTGCCCGGATTCACCCGGCAAAGCCCGCATTAGCTGTTATTTTTGGCCAGATAAGTAAAACGCCGCCCATGTTGACCGTATTCGTTGTTGAAGATGACCCCGCCATTGCCCGCCTGTTGATTGCCGTTTTGCAATTGGAAGGGTACCAGGTCATCGGGCCGATCGACAACGGTGCCGAGGCGCTCGAACGCTTTCGGAAGCAACCCGCCGACGTGGTACTAATGGACGTGAACATCCGCGGCGATCTCGACGGCATCCAGACCGCCACTCATTTGCAGGCCCACCATCCGGTTCCACTCATCTACCTGACTTCGCAATCCGACCGCGACACGCTCGACCGGGCCAAGCAAACGTTTCCAGCGGCCTACCTCTTCAAACCCTTCACGCCCGAAAGCGTGCGCATGGCGATTGAATTGGCCTTTCAGAATTTTTCCCGCACGCTCCATCCGACGCCCGCGTCGGATGCGCCGACCACCGAAGCCGCGCAATCCGCGCGCGAGTCGATTTTGCGAGTGAATGATTCGCTGTTCATTCGGCAGAACAATCAGTTCCTGAAGGTACCCCTGGCCGACATCCTGTTTGTCGAAGCGGGCGACAATTACATCACGCTGCAAACGCAAAAACACAAGTTTGCCCTGCGGATGCCCCTGACCGGCGTACTCGACCGCATTCGGTACGACAAAATCGTGCGGGTACACCGGTCGTATGCCGTCAACATCGCCAACCTCGATTCGTTTTCGGATACGGAAATCAGCATCGGCAGGCACCTGATTCCGATTGGCAAGAATTACAAGGCCGATTTTTTACGGCAGTTTGAGCACCTTTGACCCTCGCTTTCCCCGACGTTCGCCCACTCGTTTCCGACGTTTGCCCCTGATTGGCCGCCATTCGGCATCAACTTTTCATTTGCCCAGGTTACATTCGTTTACTTTGAATCATCAATCGCGGCGGAACGGGCGGTCACCTAACCCCAACGCCCTTCCCGCGAGCCGAGTTTATCAGAGATTAACAAACCCCACGTTACTGCATTTAAATTAATTAGTACCCAGTACCCGAAGGAAGCCCGTGGCGGCGGGCGGAATTCAACGGAAATCAGACCACTCGTGGCGGCGAGTGGTCTTTCTGTTTTTAGGGTACCGACGCAGCAGGCTGAGGGTCAAGTTGATTGCATTTTTGTCGAAAATCTCTCCGGTTTTCACTCGACACTTTCCAGCGGAAACGCCTACCTTCGTATCCCGTACACAAACGCATTCGGTCGTTATGGCTGCCAAACCGACTAAGTATATTTTTGTGACGGGCGGGGTTACGTCTTCCCTCGGCAAAGGCATTATCGCCTCCTCGTTAGCCAAACTCCTGCAAGCCAGGGGACTGTCCGTCACCATCCAGAAGTTCGATCCGTACATCAACGTCGATCCGGGCACGCTGAACCCCTACGAGCACGGCGAGTGCTACGTGACGGACGACGGCGCGGAGACCGACCTGGACCTCGGCCACTACGAGCGTTTTCTGAACGTACCGACTTCGCAGGCCAACAACATCACCACGGGCCGGATTTACTACAACGTCATCACCGCCGAGCGGCGGGGCGACTACCTGGGCAAGACCGTTCAGGTCATCCCGCACATCACCGACGAGATCAAGCGGAGCGTGATGCAGTTGGGCGAAACGGGTGCGTTTGACATCGTCATCACGGAAATTGGGGGCTGCGTGGGCGACATCGAGTCGCTGCCGTTCATCGAAGCGGCCCGGCAACTCAAGTACGAATTGGGCGAACACAACACGCTCTTCATCCACCTGACGCTGATTCCGTACCTCAGCTCGGCGGGCGAACTGAAAACCAAGCCCACCCAGCATAGCGTGCGGACGCTGTCGGAATCGGGGATTCAGGCCGACATCCTCGTTTGCCGTACCGAACACCCGCTGCCGCCCGACATGCGCCGGAAAATCGCGCTGTTCTGCAACGTACAGCCCAATGACGTCATCGAAGCGATGGACGCCGAGACGATTTACGACGTGCCGCTGCTGATGAAAAAGGAAAAGCTCGACCAGCGCGCGCTCTACAAACTCGACCTCTACAACGACCAGGAACCCGACCTCGAAAACTGGAAAGATTTTCTGGGACGGCTCAAAAACCCCTCAGAGAGCGTGCACATCGCGCTGGTGGGGAAGTACGTCGAGCTGCGGGATGCGTACAAGTCGATTGCCGAGGCCTTCATCCACGCCGGGGCCGTCAACGAGTGCAAGGTGAAAATTGAGTGGATTCCCTCCGAAAGCCTCGACGAACCCAAAACCATCGACCTGCTGGGTACCCTCGACGGCATCCTCGTCGCGCCGGGTTTTGGTGAGCGGGGTTTGGAAGGGAAAATCCGGGCGGTGCAACTGGCGCGCGAGCAGCGAATTCCGTTTTTTGGGATTTGCCTCGGCATGCAGATGTCAGTCATCGAGTACGCCCGCCACGTGGCGGGCATCGCCGACGCCTGCACGACCGAGCTGGAAAAAGGTACCCCGAATCCCGTCATCGACCTGATGCCCGAGCAGAAGAAGGTTACGGCCAAGGGCGGTACCATGCGCCTCGGGGCCTACGCCTGCGAGTTGAAGAAGAATTCGCTGGCGCACCAGATTTACGGTCGCACGAACATTTCCGAACGTCACCGCCACCGCTACGAATTCAACAATGAGTACCTCGACGTACTCAACAAAGCCGGTCTCGTCGCCTCGGGCATCAACCCCGACAACAAGCTGGTCGAAATCGTGGAGCTGAAGGACAAGGACCACCCGTTTTTCATCGGTGTGCAGTTCCACCCTGAGCTGAAGAGTACCGTGATGAACCCGCACCCGCTGTTCGTCCACTTCGTGAAAGCGGCGTTGAAGTACGCGGTGGAGAAGAAGGCGGTGGAGGTGTAGCTACTTTGCTAATGCCAACAAAGCCCGCCTGAGTACTCGGGCGGGCTTTGTTTTGTTAGAACTATTATTTTGAGTTGAAGTAAAAAAACGTGTGCTACAGCGCTGGCCTTAGAAATACATGAACAGGCATGGAATTCTACTTCTTGCAACATCTTCCGCAAGGATTATTTTTTGATGAGTTACATTTTCCCTCCTCATCCAATCCACAAGTAAACTCATGCATTCCCGGAGTACCTACTTCTGCACAGTCACAACGCCACTTGGTTACACTGGGATTATAATCAGAATTACTCGGCGACTGTACTATTTGTGAAGCACCTATCCCTCCGCAATCCGGATGATCCATTAAAATTTGGTCAATACAGGAAGGTAAAAAGAGCAGTAGCGTACAGAAAGCAACTGCCAAGATTCTCTTAAAAGGGTGCGATTTCATAGTTCAAGGAGTAATGTACTTTCTAATCTGTTCACCATTTCGAAGTGTTAGCTCTACGTTGTCTGGGTTGGGCGTCTGAAACGTTTCCTCGTCCAAGGTCCGTAGTACATAGATTAGTCAGACGGCAACTCAGTCATCACAGCTTCTAACTCTGAATACTAACTTCCCCAAAAGGTCCGGCAAGAAGTTTCTAAAATGAGAAAGCGGTTCCGTTTGCGAAATGGTTACCTAAGCCTGGCGTTCGCCGTAAGTCCTTCCGTCAACCGCGTACGAAATTCGGATCACTTCCAACTCCTCCCCCGCTCCCATCCGCAGACTCGTCTGCTCGCCTACCTTCCGCCCCAGCACGGCGCGGGCAATGGGCGTCGTGAAGGCGACCAGCCCGCGGGCAGCATCGGCTTCGTCGACGCCGACGAGGGTGAAGCGCCGCTCGGTACCCTTCATTTTTCCATTGAGCGTCTGTAGGGTAACGGTGGCACCGAAACGTACCTCCGCGTGCGGCTGGGGCTCGACAAGTTTGGCCGTAGCGATCCGTTGATTCAAATCGCCGATGCGCCCGTTGAGAAGGGCCAGCCGACGGGTTCGCTCCGATTCGTCGGGTTCGGCTTGCGCCGCAACGCGCTCGGTTTCCAGGTCGGTCAGCTCGGCGCGGAGGAGCTGTAATCCGCGCGGCGTGACGTAGTTCGGTACCCCCGGCGGCAGCGGCGCGCGGGGTGGAATCAGCACGGGGTCATCGACGGTATCGGACTTGAGAAACGCGCGACTCATGGGCGTGGGGCAGTGAAGACAGCACGTCCCTCGTCAAAAGGCAGTGCCAACGCAGCTTACCGACTCGTCGAGTACACCCGCTCAGGCGAGACGGCCCGGCGCCACAGATCGATTTGCTCGTCGGGAAACTGGAGAGGCAACCCGCTCGCGCCGGTAATCAGCCCAGCACCAGCATCCGGCACGGCATCAAGCAGCGCATCGGCTTTCCGTCGGGCCTCACCCACCGACCGCACCCCCGCCAGTTCCGAAACCGGTAGCCCCGGCAGACCCGGCAGGCCGTACTTCGCCCGAAATTCCTCGGGCGTGGGATTGGTAAAATGCTGACCGTAGTGCACCCCCACCGCGGGTACTGGTTTGAGCAGGGGCCAGTACACCGACTCGCCGTGCAGGTGAACGAGTACGTCGTCAAACAGAGCCGCGGCGCGGGTGAGGCAGACCTCGTCGGGCAAGGTACCCAACTGCTGGTACTGCGCGCGGGGCAGGAGCAGTTCCTGCACGTGGTGCATGACGTAAAAAATACCCTGAACGCCCGTTTCCTGCAGGCACTCCAGCGTGAAGAGCGTGTTGCGGGTGATTTGCCGCAGCCCCTCCTCGACCCCCGCCGGGTACTGCCACCGGTGCCGGTCGAACGCGGCCCAGCCCGTTAGCTGGATGGCTTGGGAAATCGGGCTGTACACCGTCGCGTAGACTGGCGCGTCGCTGATTTCCTGGCAAATGGTTCGGCAGGCTGTCAGGGTTTCGTCGAGCATCCGGGGCAGGGGTCGGCTCGGAAAGTCGGGCAGGAACGCCCAGCTTTCGGGGCCGTCGATGGCCGAGTAGGTAATTTCCCGGCGTCCGAGCCCATCTCCTTTCCAGGCATCCTGCGCGCCGTAGCACACGGCCTGCCAGGTATTCGACGACATGACCCGCACGAGATCGAAGGAAAATCGGTGCTGAAAGGCAACCGTGCGGCGGGCTAAAGCCCGACCTGCTTGGTCGGCCACCGGGTGGTGGCGCCACAGGGCAAGTTTCATCTGGCGGGATGGGTGGAGGGTTCAGACCAAAAATAGTAAACTCCTTCGGAAGGCCTTCGACCTGCCGCTGACTTGGCGCAATTTCCTCGCTCAAATCACTTTCTGACCCCTCCGGAATCCGCCCGCGCCGCCGGTCCAATTTCCGGCCCGCACCGCCAAGTTTGGCGATTCTTTCCGAACTTCGCGGTTCAATTTGTCAGACACCCCCGAATGGACCGTAACACCCTCATCGGCTTGCTGCTCATCATGGGCATGCTGCTGGCGTACCAACTGCTGGTACCCACGCCCGAGCAGCCCAAACCCGGCAAGCCGCAGGAACTCTCCTCCCGCAACCAACGCAAGGACCAGCCCAAACCCGCCGTACCGCTCGATTCCACCGCCGCCCGCGCCGCCTTCGGTAGCTTCGCCAATGCCGCCACGGGTACCGCGCAGGACATCGTCGTCGAAAACCCGGACGTGAAAATTACCTTCAGCAGCCAGGGCGGGCGCGTGAAGCAGGTACTGCTCAAGAAATACAAGACGTTTGACCAGCAGCCGCTCGTGCTCATCGACGAGGCGCACACGAAGTTTGTCCTGGAAATTCCCACGCCGACGGGCAAAGTCGATTTGGGTCAACTGTACTTCACGCCGAACCTCGCCAGCCGGTCGATTGACGCGAAAAACCAGGCCACGCAGGTTTCGTTTTCGCTCCGTACCGCCGCCGGTCAACTCGTGGAGCAGACGTACACGCTGCCCGGTACCGGCTACCAACTCGACTACGCGCTGCGGGTCAATGGCCTGCCGGTCAACCAATCCGCCCGCTTTTACTGGCAGCAGCAGGTACCACGTACGGAGAACGACCTGACCGACAACCGGTTGAAGTCGGTCGTGAACTACTACTTCACGAGCGACACCTTCGACGGCCTGAGCGAAGACGCGACGGGCACCCAGGAGGCTGCGCTCGAAGAGCCCGTGCGCTGGCTGTCGTTCAAGCAGAAGTACTTCGTGTCGGGTTTTGTCTCGAAAAACGCGCCGCTGACGGGCGTGAAGGTCAAGGCCACGTCGCATCCTGAGAATCCCGGTGATGCCATCAAAACGCTCGAAGCCGAGGCGCAGATTCCGGCGGAGGCGCTGGCGACGGGCAAGGGGCAGTTCACCTGGTACTTCGGCCCGAACGATTACCAGGCCGTCAACAAAGTCACCGAGGGTTTCGACCGGAACGTGTACCTCGGGTACGCGCTCGTCAAGCCCATCAACCGCTACGTGTTCGTGCCGCTGTTTCAGTTCCTGGGCAGTTTCATTGCCAACTACGGCGTGCTGATCATCGTGCTGGTGCTCCTCATCAAAGCCGCGCTAACACCGCTGACGTACAAATCGTACGTCTCGATGGCCAAGATGCGGGTACTCCAGCCGGAACTGAACGCCCTGCGCGAGAAAATCGGCGAGGACGACCCGACCAAAATGCAGCAGGAACAAATGAAGCTCTACCAGCAGGTCGGCGTGAATCCGCTTTCGGGCTGCATTCCGCAGTTGCTGACCTTGCCCATTCTGATGTCGGTGTTTTTCCTGTTCCCGAACCTGATTGAGTTGCGGCAGCAGAACTTCCTGTGGTCGAACGATTTATCCAGTTTCGACTCGGTGCTCAACCTGCCCTTCGCGATTCCATTTTACGGGCAACACGTCAGCCTGTTCGCCTTGCTGATGACGGCGTCGAGCATTGGCTTTGCGTACTACAACAACCAGATGACGCCCGATTCGCCCGGGCCGGTCAACATGAAGGCCCTCGGGTACATCATGCCGGTGGCGTTTCTGTTCGTGATGAACTCGTTTCCGGCGGGGCTGAGTTGGTACTACTTCGTCTCAAACATGGTGACGATTGGCCAGCAGATCACGATTCGTCGCTTCGTCGACGAGGGCAAAATCAAGGCCGTGCTGGAAGAAAACCGGAAGAAGTTTTCGGAAGGGAAAGTCAAGAAGTCGAAGTTTTCCGAATACTTGCAGAAGCAACTCCAAGCCGCCGAGGAGATGAAGAAACAGCAGGATGCGCAGGTCCCGAAAAAAGGCAAGAAATAAAATCCCGCTCCCGCCACGGGCGTTACGACCTTGAAGGAGCAACCGGCTCCTTCAAGGTCTTTTGTTGACGACTCCCATACCCCGTCTCCACATGATGACCCGTATGCAACGTTTCGGAGTGCTGCTCTGGTGCGTCCTCGCTGGCCTGACGACCTGGGCGCAGCCCGCCCCGGCGGAGTACGAGCAGGAGTATCAGGCTGGTTTGCAGGCTCTTGGGCGAAATGAATTTGCCAGAGCCCGCTCCCTGTTGGGTCCGCTCACCTACTCGCGTCACACGCACGACCTGGCCCCGTTGGCGCACTACTTCTACGCGCTGGCTTCGCTCAAAAACGGGCAACCCGGCGATGCGCGCCGTACGCTGCGGCAGGCGCTGGAGCGCTTCCCGCGGTGGAACAAACGCAGCGAAGCGTACTACCTGCTGGGCCACGCGGCCTTTGCCGAAAACGACCTGACCGATGCCCTGAAGCAATTGAACCGGGCGGATGATCCGCTGCTCGATGCCGACGTGGCGACGCTCAAAATCAACTACCTGAGCCGAATGACGGACCTGGCCGTGCTGCGCCGCCTCCAGCGCGAGTACCCCGACGACGCGCTCGTGGCGACGTACTTCGTCAACGCGGTTCGGAAAGGGGCGGCGACCAAGGCCGATGCCGACCTGGCCGAACGCCTCACCCGGCGCTTCGGGGAGAAACCGACCGGACCGGCTCCGAAGCCCGCGACTCCAGCCGCGCCGCCCGTTCGGGCTGCCGAACGGGGCAAAAAAGCGGTGTACAACGTGGCCGTGCTGTTTCCGTTTAAAATCGAAACCCTCGATGCGCTCAATCGCGCCGATGGCAATCAGTACGCCGTCGACCTCTACGAAGGCATCCGGCTGGCGGCGCAGAAACTGAGTACCGAAGGCACCAACCTGAATATTCAAGCGTACGACCTGGACAACGACGCGGCGGCGGCAACTGCCCTGATCAACAATGCCGTGTTCCAGCAAACCGACCTGATCATCGGTCCGTTTTACCTCGAACCGCACCGCATCATCTCCGACTGGGCTACGGCGCAGGGGATTCCGTTGGTGAACCCGACCGCGACCAACCGTCAGCTAATCGCCGGGCATCCGGTGCAGTACCTGGCCCGGCCGTCGTGGGAAACGCAGGGACGCCAGGCAGCTGAATTCGTTCGGCGACGTTTCGGGAAAGGTCCAGCGGTGGTGGTTTACGGCGGCTCGCGGGCAGATTCGCTGCTGGCGTTCAACTTCCACGCCGCCCTAACCCAGGCAAAAGACGAGGTGCTCCCGCCGACTCGACTCGCCGCCGACCGCATGAGTACCTGGACTGCGCTCCAGACCAAACTGGGCACGCGCCGCCCGGCGGTCGTATTTATCGCTCTGACTCAACGCGACGCGGGCCCCACCGTGCTTTCGACCCTGCGGCGCAGTACCCTGAAAGCTCCGGTTCTGATGCCCGCTGATGCGTTTGACCTCGACACGTCACAACCCAGTGACTTTGGCCGCGACGACGTGTACCTGCTCGAACCGGATTTTATTGATATAGAAAAACCCACGGTGCGCGAGTACCGGCGGCTGTACTTCAACCGCATTCACAACATCGCCAGCCGCGACGCCATGCTCGGCTACGACCTGATGCTGTTTTTCGGTCGGCAGTTGGGACAGCACGGCACGGCGTTTCCTAAAAACGGGTTGGGCCAAGTCGGGCCCGACAGCCTGCTACTCGGCGGATTCGACTACCGTTCGACCAACGACAACCAGGCCGTTCCCATCCTCCGGTACGACGGGTACCGGTTTGAAACGGTAAAATAAGTAGGCAGTGGGCAGGTGCAGTAGGCAGTTTTCCTCTGGCATTTACTGCCCACTGCTACTGCCTACTCCCCCAACTATGACCAATTCCGAACAACTCTTTCACCGCGCCCAGGGCGTGATTCCGGGTGGCGTCAATTCGCCCGTGCGGGCCTTCCGGGCCGTGGGCGGCCACCCGATTTTTATTCAATCCGCGAAAGGACCGTACCTCGTCGACGAAGACGGCAAGCGGTACCTCGAACTCATCAATTCCTGGGGGCCGATGATTCTCGGCCACGCCAACGAAATCATCGAAAAAGCCCTCGCCGATGCGCTTCAGCACTCGTTTTCGTACGGAGCACCCACGCGCCGCGAGGTCGAAATGGCCGAGCAAATCATCGCGATGGTACCCTCCATCGAAAAGGTGCGGATGGTCAACTCGGGTACCGAAGCCACGATGTCGGCCGTGCGCGTGGCGCGGGGATTTACGGGCCGCGAGAAACTCATCAAGTTTGAAGGCTGCTACCACGGCCACGGCGACAGCTTCCTGATTGCCGCCGGGTCGGGGGCCGTGACGATGGGGGTACCCGACAGCCCCGGCGTGACGCGCGGCGTGGCCAACGATACGTTGACGGCCCCGTTCAACGACCTCGCCGCCGTCGAAACCCTGCTCGACGCGAACCGCGATCAGGTCGCGGCGCTGATTTTAGAACCCGTCGTGGGCAACATGGGCCTGGTTCTCCCCCAGCCCGGTTTCCTCGAAGGGCTACGCCGCCTCTGCGACCAGCACGGCGTGGTACTCATTTTCGACGAAGTGATGACCGGCTTCCGCCTCTCGAAAGCCGGGTACCAGGGCCTTACCGACGTAAAACCCGACCTGACCACGCTCGGCAAAATCATCGGCGGCGGGCTGCCCGTCGGGGCCTACGGCGGTCGGCGCGACATCATGGAGTACGTCTCGCCCGCCGGGCCGGTCTACCAAGCCGGTACCCTCTCGGGCAACCCGCTCGCGATGGCCGCCGGGCTGGCCATGCTGCGGTACCTCGACGGCCACCCGGAGGTGTACACCCAGCTCGAAACGATCGGTGCCCGACTCGAAGCGGGCCTGCGGGCGGCGAACGAGCGGGCCGGGCGGGCGTTCACGATCAACCGCATCGGTTCGATGTACACGTTGTTTTTCACCGAAAACCCGGTGACGAATTTTGCCGAAGCCAAAGCGTCTGACCTGCCGCTGTTTGGCCGGTACTTCCACGCCATGCTCCAGCGCGGCGTGTACCTCGCGCCTTCGCAGTTTGAAAGTTTGTTTTTGTCAACGGCGTTGACGGAGGACTTGGTGGACGAGGTGGTGACAGCGCATGGGGAGAGTTTATCGGAGATTCTTTGACCGCAGAGAGGTGAGAGATTTCGCAGAGACCGCTGAGTAATTTTCTCTGTGTCCTCTGCGCGAAACTCTGCATCTCTGCGGTTAAAAACCACCGCATGGAACTCAATCAACTCTCCGGTGCCATCATCGACGCCAGCCTTCGCGTTCACCGAGCGTTAGGCCCTGGCCTTCTGGAAAGTGCCTATGAAGAATGCCTGACTTACGAACTACTCAGAAGCGGTTATTTTGTCGAGCGTCAGAAACCGCTTCCCTTGATTTACGAAACCATCAAAATGGAAATCGGCTACCGAGTCGATTTGTTGGTTGAGCACCGGATCATCGTTGAAATCAAAGCTGTCGAATCCATCAACGACATTCATCGTGCCCAACTCCTCACCTACCTAAAATTATCCGGCTGCAAACTCGGCCTGCTGCTCAATTTCAACGTCGCCCTGCTCAAGGAAGGCATCCAGCGAATGGTCTACCGCCTCTGAGTTCTCCCGCGTAACCTCCTGCCCCTCTGCGGTAAAAAATGCTCTCCCTCCTCATCCCCGTCTACAACCGCCCCGACGAACTGGCCGAGTTGCTCGATTGCTTGACCCGGCAGACGATGCGGGATTTTGAGGTCGTGGTGGTGGAAGATGGCTCGAAAATTCGGGCGGAAGACGTCGTCAGCCGGTACCGCGACCGGCTCGACATCCGGTACGTCGAGCAGGCTAACACCGGCCAGGGCTTCGCCCGCAACACGGCCATGCGCCACGCGCGGGGGCGGTACTTCATCATCCTCGATTCCGACGCGCTCGTCGAACCGGATTTTCTGGAAATCATCGCCCGCGAGGTACCCCGGCTGGGCCTCGACTTCCACGGCGGCCCCGACCGCGAGCACCCGAGTTTCACGCCCATCCAGAAGGCCATCAGCTACGCCATGACTTCGGTCTTCACGACGGGCGGCATCCGCGGGCAGGCCCAGAACGCCGCGGGTACCTTCCACCCGCGCAGCTTCAACATGGGGCTTTCGCGCGAAGTCTGGGAGCGGACGGGCGGTTTTCAGACCACCCGGATGGGCGAAGACATTCTGTTCAGCATCCGGGCGCAGAGGATGGGTTTTCGCAGCGGACTGATTCCCGAAGCCTTCATCTACCACAAACGCCGGACCAACTTCGCGGCGTTTTTCCGGCAACTGCGCTTTTTCGGTCGGGCGCGCATCAACATCAGCCGGTACTTTCCCGACACGCTCAAACTCGTGCATGCCTTCCCGGCGGCGTTTACGCTGTTTTTAATTTCCATTCCGGTTTTGCTGCTGGCGGTACCCCCGCTGGGTTTTCTGGCCCTGGGGGCACTCGGCCTGTACCTCGGCCTCGTGCTGCTCGACTCGACACGCCGCAACGGTAGCGTTCCGGTTGGGTTGTTGAGCATCGTGGCGGTGCTGGTGCAGTTGACGGGGTACGGGCTGGGTTTTCTGAGTGAGGGCTGGAAATGGCTGCGCGAGCCGAAGGGTACCCGCGAGACGGGCGCGGCGGTGGAGTACCCGAGTTAAGCACAATCGGTCCGACCTGCGGTCTGACCGATTTCGTAGTCTCAAAACAAAAATGAGCCGTTTCCAACGCGGCTCATTTTTGTTTTGAGGCGATGGACGGGGTACCGACGGCCAGTTTTGGGGCAGTAATCAACGCCAAACCCGTTTCGTCATGCGTCCCGTTTTTTTACTCCTCGCCCTACTGCTCGTTGCCCCGGAGGCGTTTGCCCAGGTCGGTACCGTTCGCGGCCAGGTTCGCGAATCCGGCGGTACCCCGGCGGCGTTCGCCACCGTCAAACTCCTTCACGCGGCCGATTCCTCGCTGCGGCAGGGTACCGTCGCGGATGCCGCGGGTACCTTCCGACTGCCCAGCGTCGCGCCGGGTACCTACCGGGTGCAGGCCTCGGTCGTGGGTCAGGTACCCGTCTGGAGTGCGGCGTTCGGGGTTTCGGAAAACGAGGTCATGGTACCTCCGTTGATGTTGGGCGAAGCGACGCAGACGCTCGCCGCCGTGACGGTTCGGTCGCAGCGGCAACTCGTCGAGCGCGAGGTGGACAAAACCGTTCTCAACGTCGCCGCTGACGCGACGGCCACCGGCAAAACGGCTTTCGAGGTACTCCAGGCCGCGCCGGGGGTATTCATCGATCCGACCAATGAAACCATTCAGATGGCGGGCAAAACGGGCGCGAACGTACTCATTGACGGACGACCCACCAACCTCTCGGCCCGCGAACTCGCGAACCTGCTCCGGGGCACCCCCGCCGCCGACCTCGAAAAAGTCGAACTCATCCCCAACCCCTCGGCCCGCTTCGACGCCTCGGGCAACGCGGGCATCATCAACCTGCGGTTCAAACGCAATCCGGCTTTTGGATTGAACGGGAGCCTCGCCGGGGGCTGGTCGCAGAGCAGGCACGTTCGGAAAAACGCGAACGGCAACCTGAATTTTCGACGAAAATCGGTTAACCTGTTCGGCACGTTCGGCTACAACGGCAACTACCAGGATACGCGCGTGCAACTGAGCCGAACCGTTGGCAATCAGCGGTTTGAGCAGAATGGTTTCGACCGCGACGGCTTCAACACGTACACGAATTTTAAAGCCGGGGCCGATTGGTTTCTGAACGCCCGCAGTACCCTCGGGGTGTTGCTGACGGGCAATTCGAGCCGCGCCCGATTTGGGTCGGATACGCGGACGGACATCCGGGACGCGACGACGAACCGGCTCGATTCGAGCGTCGTCAACCAAAACCGCAAGCCGATTACCGACGACCGTCTGAACCTGAACCTCAACTACCGCTTCGCTGACACGCTGGGTACCGAACTGACGCTCGACGCCGACGCGACGCGCTTCAACAGCGCCAGCCTCAGCACCCTCACGAACGAATTTCGCTCCGCCACCGAGGTACCCTACCGCCTGGACCGCACCCGGTTCGATGCCCGGACCGACATCCAGATTCTCAGCGTTCGAGCTGATTTTCGGAAAGAATTACGCGGGCTGAAAGCCAAACTGGAAACGGGCCTGAAGACTAACCTCGTTACGACCGACAACGCGCTGGGCGTGTCTGGTTTCCTCGAAAATCAATTCCAGAACGACCCACGCCGCTCGAACGATTTCCGGTACCGCGAAGCCGTACAGGCCGGGTACGCCACGCTCAGCAAACGATTCGGCAAACTCAGTACCCAGATCGGGCTGCGCGCCGAACGCACGGATTTGCGGGGCGAATCGCGTCAAGGGACGTTCACGCGGGGGTACCTGAGCGGATTTCCGTCGGCTTTTGCGCAGCTTCAACTCACGGAAAACAAGCAGCTCAACTTCAGCGCCGGGCGGCGGATTCAGCGGCCCAACTACCAGGACATGAACCCCTTCGTGTACCAACTCGACCCCTACGCCAGTGAGCGCGGCAACCCGAATCTGCGCCCGCAGTTTACGAAGAACGTCGAAATTGGGTACACCTACCGCTACGCCACGAGCCTGACGCTCGGCTACAGCCGCATCAACGATTTCTACACCGAAATTACCCGGCTGGAGGGCGTGATTGGGTACGCGCAGCCCGAAAACGTGGGTACCGTGGACCAGTGGAACCTGAGCCTGAACACGCCCTTCCAGCCCGCGAAAGGCTGGAACGGGTACCTCTACCTCGGGGCCAATCACCGCCGGTACCGCGCCAACCTACCCGACGGTACCCTCGACGACGCGGCCTTTGGCGGCTCGGCGTACCTCCAGAATTCGTTTACGCTGCCGCGGTCGTACACGCTGCAGGTGTCCGGATTTTTCAGTGCCCCGACGCGGGAAACCATCTTCCGTAACTGCGGGCTAGGCAGCCTGAATCTGGCTCTGAAAAAGCCAGTTTTCGCGAAAAAAGGTACTCTCACGCTGGGCGTCGATGACCTGCTGAACACGATGCGCTGGCGGCAGGTGGTTGATTTCGGTCCGCAGCAAATTCAGATTGACCGCAAGTGGGAAAGCCGCCGGGTGCGCCTGCAGGTCAGCTACGCCTTCGGTTCGCAGAAAATCAAAGCCGCCCGCGAGCGGGAAAGCAACACCGAAGCCGGACGCATTAAAATGAAATCGGGCGAGTGAATCCAGGCTGGCTACGAACACGACTCCCCTCCTTTTCAAGGAGGGGGTGCGTAGGCCCTGCGTAGAGCGGGGGTGGTCTGGGCCGAGCGCGAAGCCTGACCAACCTTGGTCTGCTAATCCCACGTTGGCGCGTTGACCACCCCGCCCTTCGGGCACCCCTCCTAAAAACAGGAGGGGAGTCGCGGAAGCGGAAAAAGAAATTAAAAACCATTTTCATAAGTCAATCATCCCATGAAATTCTTCCTCTTTCTCCTGCTCGTTGGCTTCGTCGCCAGCGCCCAACCCGAACCGCAACGCATTCATTTCAAGCTTAAAAACACCCTTGGCCAGCAGGGATACCGCGTGGAAGGGCCGGGCATCGCCTACGGCTTCACGATGAGCCGGGGAAAAACGATCGAGGAGAACTGGCCCATCGGGGCGAAACTATACTTCTCGACCGATGGCGAAAGCCGAGACGGCCTGATCCTGACCGTCGAGCGGTCGATGGCCGGGCAGGTGGTACCCATCCCAGCCACCGCGAAAGCGAACCGGGTACCCACCAGACCAACGCAGCAACCAGACCCGGCGGTGGAGATTCTTTTTCGCAACAATTCGCTCCGTTTCCGAAGCGTCGCCGTCATCTCCTACCAACCGGGGGAAACGGGCAATGGCACGACCATCCTGAAGGTACGTCCGTACGGCACGTTTCGGCAGCGGTTCCCCGTCGGCACGCGGGTGTACCTGGCCGACGAGGCGCAGGTCCAGACCGTGATGAGCGGGAAGCGGCTGACCGGGCCTCCGTTTCTGACCGTGACCGCCGACGATAAGGGCCAGACGTTTCCTATTTTTAAGTAGCTTTCCATCCTGACCCCCACTGCCGTGAATTTTTATTTCAGCGTCTACTCCACGCCGCTCCTGTTCGGCTTCGTGCAGGGCTGGATTTACGCCGTTTTGCTCTGGATACGCGCCCGTCGCGAAGAGCGCCTGTCCGACCTGCTTCTGGGTTGGGTACTCGTCGCCGCCGCGTTTCAGATCTGGGAGTACATGCTGGGTTTCGGCGGCATCGAAATCCTCTGGAAAGAACTTGATTTCTTCCCCCGCAACCTCGATCTGCTCCTGCCACCGCTCTGGTATTTTTACTTTAGGAGTCAGATTGACGCTAACTTTCGTTTCCGCTGGCGCGATGCCTGGCACGCGCTGCCCTTCGCGATTTTCTGCGCGTACCATTTGCTCGTTTTCGCTCAGGGACCGGCGTTCGTACGGGCGTGGCAGGACCGGTACCACTACGCCGACGGCATTCACCACGTGGAGTACTACCTCAGCGTGGCGGTGCATTTCTGGTACCTCTACCGTTCGTTTCGGCTGTACCGCGAGTACCGGGCCTGGATGCCCACGCAGTTTTCCGAAACCGAGAGCATTTCGTTTCGCTGGTTCCGCAACTTTCTGATCGTGATTCTGCTGGCCGAAGTGTTCGGTATCTTCATGACCGCGGCCGACCTCGTGCTCGACCTTGATTACACCGCTGACTGGTGGGACGAACTGTTTGGCGCGGTGCTGATTTACTACATCAGCATCAATGGCTACAGCCAGGTACAACCCGGTCGACGCCTGACTTTTCGGACGGAGGAAACGGAGGTCCTACCGGTCGAGGAAACGCCCGTGGTCGCGGAGCCGGGCCGGACGCCACTGGCCGACGAATGGGTTCCGCTCCGCAATCGCCTGCTCGACTGGATGGAAACCGAGCGCCCGTACCTGGACCCCGACCTGTCGCTGCCTGATCTGGCTCGACAACTGCAAGTTGCATCACCGCTGCTCTCGCAAGTCATCAACGCCGGGCTGGGCAAAAATTTCAGTGATTTCGTCAACGAGTACCGGGTTGAAGCCTTCAAACGGGCCGTTCGCAACCCGGCCAATCGCCACCTGACGCTCCTCGGCGTGGCGCTCGACTGCGGGTTTAATTCAAAAGCCACGTTCAACCGCGCCTTCCGCAAGGCCACGGGCCGAGCTCCCAAGGAGTACGTGGAGCAAATTGATCCGGCGAATGGGGTACCCGTTGAGTAAAACTACCTACGTATATTCCCGATGAATCGCAAAATAGTCTGACCTTTTTTCAGAACTTGCGCGGAATGAACCAGCAGCCCATTTACGAGCTGGCCGTGCACCCAGCGCCGGTGTCCAGCGAATTTCGGCCCCGCGAACCGTCGGTCATTTATTTTTCAAATTTGAAAAAGACGATTGAGTGCATCACGGGGGTGCTGGTTCTGCACGGGTGGGAGCCGACGATCAACTACTCCGCCGTGTACCGCAACCTCAAACTTCGGGACCGCTTTCAGGCCGATTTTTCGGTGCAGGGCGTCGTTTTTTTTCGAGTAGTCATCACCAAACGCGTGCTTAATCCGGTACTGCCCTCGCTGGCCATTGACGATCGGCCCAGGGTGCGGTAGTGCATCTCCGAACGTTCAACCTTCTATCCCTCATGAAAAAACTCATCCTGATCCTGGCCTGCTGCGCGGTGGGGTACCTGGCGCCCGCTCAATCGAAAGACGAACAGGCCGTGACGGCTGCCGTCGAAACCCTGCGCAAATCCCTGCTCGATCCCGATGCCGCGACGCTCCAGCGAATCACGGTACCGCAACTGAGCTACGGGCATTCGTCGGGACTGGTTGAAGACCAGAAGGAATTCGTCCGGGCGCTCACAAGCGGCGATTCGGATTTTAAGACGATTGAACTCAGCAACCAGACCGTGCAGGTCGTCGGCGACGTGGCACTGGTTCGGCACCACCTCGACGCCGAGACGATGAACAAGGGTACCGCCGGAACGGCTAAACTGGCCGTGCTGCTGGTGTTTCAGAAGCAGAAAGGTCAGTGGCTTCTGCTGGCCCGGCAGGCGGTGAAGCGGCCCTGAGCAGCAAGAAAAAACCTTCCAGGTCTTGAAGACCTGGAAGATTTCCGCCATAAACGAAAACAGCCAAAGTCTTCAAGACTTTGGCTGTTTTCGTTCCAGCGTCGCAACCCTCCGAGTGGTCGCAGACCCTCGGAGTGGTTGAGGTATTGGCTGACTCAACCACTCCGAGGATCTGCGACCACTCGGAGGGTTTTGAGAAGGTTCACGCCTCCACGCTCAGCGGTTCGTTCACGCGCTCGTGCCAGGGCAGGCCGTGCGTTCCGAGCAAGTCGAGGAATGGATCCGGGTCCATTTCCTCGCAGTTGAACACGCCCGGCTGCATCCAGGTACCCTGGCACATCAGCCGGGCACCGACCATCGCGGGTACCCCGGTCGTGTAGCTCACGCCCTGCGCCTGCACGTCGCGGTAGGCGTCCTGGTGCTTGCAGTTGTTCCAGATGAAGTACGTTTTTTCCTCACCGGCCTTGCCGAGGCCCCGAATCTGGCAGCCGATGCTCGTCTCGCCCGAGTAATTTTCGCCGAGGGTACCCGGTTCGGGCAGCACGGCCTTCAAAAACTCGAGCGGCACGATGTCCTGGCCCTTGAATTTGACGGGTTCGATGCTGGTCATGCCCACGTTCTGGAGCACCTGCAGGTGCGTGATGTACGCCTGGCCGAAGGTCATCCAGAAGCGCGCGCGCCGGAGCGTCGGGAAATTTTTGACGAGCGACTCCAGCTCCTCGTGGTAGAGTACGTAGCTTTCCTTCGGCCCGATGCCGGGGTACTCGATGGGCTGGTGGACGCTCATGGCCGGAATCTCGACCCAGGTCCCGTTTTCCCAGTACCTTCCCGGTTGGGTGATTTCGCGGATGTTGATTTCGGGATTGAAGTTGGTGGCGAAGGCCTTGCCGTGATCGCCAGCGTTGCAGTCGACGATGTCGAGGTACTGCATTTCTGAAAAGTGGTGTTTGGCGGCGTAAGCCGTGAAAACCTGCGTTACGCCGGGGTCGAAGCCGCAACCGAGCAGCGCCATCAGTCCGGCTTCGCGGAAACGTTCCTGGTACGCCCACTGCCAGGAGTACTCGAATTTGGCCACGTCCTTCGGCTCGTAGTTAGCCGTGTCGAGGTAATGGGTACCCGTCGCCAGACAGGCATCCATAATCGACAGATCCTGGTACGGCAGGGCAACGTTGATGACGAGGTACGGATTGAATTCGCGAATCAGCGCCGAAAGTTCTTCAACCTGATCGGCGTCGACCGACGCCGTTTGAATCGGCGTCGGCAAGCCGTTTTGCCGGGCTTCTTCGGCGATTTTATCGCATTTTGATTTCGTACGGCTGGCCAGCAGGATATCCGAAAACGCTTCGAGATTCATGGCGCATTTTTTCGCGACGACGTTGCCGACGCCGCCCGCGCCGATGATGAGCACTCGTTTTGCCATTGCGGTTTTTGGTGTGGATGACGAATGAAAGGTCGGCAAAAATAGCCCTTCCAGCGGAATGACCCCGGTGCCCGCCCAAATTTGACGAAACCTTAACGCACCGGCGGCGGACCGTCGTAAATCAGCACGTCGCGGTTGCGGAGCCAGACGGCGTGCTGGAGTTGGTTGTACGATTTCTGCACCAGCACGTTGCCGCCAAAGGATATTCCCAACCCACCCAGAAGCACGTAAAACGCGGTGTTGGCACTTGCCCGCGTCGTTCCCGGATTCAGCAGTACCTGCGGTACGACGAACACCGTGGCCGCCCCCAGCAGGGACAAGATTCGTCCCGTCGACCGGTTTCTGCGAAACTTCTCGAACTCCACCAAGCCCTGCGGTGACGCTTCAAATTCGCGGCGCATTCCGAGGCCACTGAAGCCAATGGGGTACGTGCGGTAATTTTTGAAGTACGCCCGGGTGTTATGCAGAAAAATGGTTTCGCGGTCGTAGCGCAGGCGGAGGCTGTCGGTGAGGTGTTGCGCCGGAGCTGCCGAAGCAAGGCCCATCAGCAGGAATCCGAGACGAAAAAGCCGGGTCATGGCCGGAAGTTAAACCGCCGCAGCGAGTTCACAAAAAAGGCGGTTTCTGTGAAACCGCCTTTCGTCCATTCCTCACTCACACACCTCGTTCACACTGGACAGTATCGCAGGACCCTGCTTTCGTTGAAACGCTACCAAAAACGTTCCGGTCTTTTTTTACCCGAAGGCAGGGGCGTGAGCGGGGCCAATCCGCCACCGGTTGGGGAAGAAAAAGAAGAGGCGGCCCCAACGGGAAACCGCCTCTTCCAGACTACTCCACTTCATCAACGGTACGAATCAGGCAGCGATGAACGGTCCGGCAATGGCCAGTACCGCATCGCGGCTCAGCGGTTCGTCGAAACTTTCGGTAGCGCTATCCGGCGTGATGTTTACCGAACCAAACGTACCGATGAGGTTGACACCCGCCTGGGTCGTCACGTCTTCACCCGCGTACACGGCATCGACGCCCGGAATGCCACTCGTGTTTTTACCCGTAATCCAGGGCTTGTTTCCGGCGAAACCACCCGTTGCCAGGTTCCGGCGCATGTACCGGATATGGGCCGCGTGCCGGGCTTCCACCGAGTGAATGTTGAGGGCCGCCGTCAGCACGTCGCCGTTGCTCTTGACGTTGGCCGCCTGGCCTTTGTAGGCCCGCACGCCCGTATCTTCGAGGGCCTGCGCCACAGCCAGGAACAGCGGGTAGTTGCTGAAGACCCCGGCAAACGGCCCCGAGTTACTGCCTTTGCCGCCCGAAAAATCAAACCGCGGCTCAGCGACTGGGGTACCGCCCGCGCCCGTGATGGCCGTCCTCAGAAAATTGACGTGCGCCAGTTCGTGGTCACGGATGGTCGTGATGGCGCCCGTCGGTGCACCCATTGGAATTAGGCCGGCGCTTTTCAGGGCCATGTCGTAGAACTTGTATTCAAGGTGCTCCAGCGTCAGAGCGTAGTTGAGTACGTCGACGATGCTGGTCGTACCCTGTCCGTACGCTTTCTGAAACAGCGTACCCAGGGCCGCAGGTACCGCCGCGGCGGCCAGTTTGCCAAACCCGCGCAGAGCGTGGCGGCGGGAGGTATGCTCAAGCCGGTCGTAGAGGTCGGCGTCCTGCTTTTCGAGCTGATCGAAGATTTGAAAGAGATTCATGACGAGAAGGTTTATGCCGGAAGCGTGGACGGATCGAGTTGGGTTTTGATGAACGGCGCGGCGGCGGCGAGTACCACGCGCGGGGCCTTCGACATTTCGAGGCCGTTGGCATCGATAACCGTGTTGTCGGCGAAGCTGCCGTTGCTGAGCAAATCCCGGATGAAGGCCGCGTGGCGTGCTTCTACCGAAACGATTTTCCCGGCCAGCGTCAGGTAATCGGCGTTTTCGATGTACCGCCCGGCCCCGTTGTAAGCCGCGACGCCGAGGTCTTCAAACGTCTTGGCCGTGTTGAGTACGCTGGCGCGATCGCCGAAGTTGATCGAGCTGAAGTCGACCTCCAGGTTGGGCAGGGCCGTGGCACCGGCCGCACCGAGCGCTGCCTTGAAAAATTCGCGGTGTGCGACTTCGTGGTTGCGGATGTCGGTCAGCAGGGCTTTCTCCGTATCGGTCGCACCCGCGAAAAAGGACATGGCGACTTGTGTGTAAAACGCCGCCTCCAACTGCTCCAGTGCGTAGGCGTAGTTAAGAATACGAACGTCGCCGGTACCGAAACTCAGACCGCCGTTGCTGGGCATGTCGTCATCATCGCGGCTACAACCGGCCAGCACGAGGGTACCCGTCGCGGCAGTCGCCCCGGCGATGCGTAGAAAATTCCGGCGGTGGTACGCGCCCCCCAGCCACTTTGCCTCGGGACCGCCGGGCTGTGTGGTGCTTTCGAGTGGTTTCATGAGTACATGCGTTTTTAATTTGACACCCTGGCAACGATTTTCGTTGTCCATTCGGGTTTGGCGAGACCTACGAGTACTCGTTATGAACTGGATTTTTTTGGTAGAAAGAATTTAAAAATTGCGACCAATCCGCCTCGTTTCTACCCGATTCGGGGCTGAAGGGCAACAGGCGGTTCCACAAACTTTCGTTTGAAAATGGTTTCTGTTTTGTGAGCACGTTCCCCGCAACTGCTGCGCCGCTCCACTCCGTAGCGTAGGGTTTAAACCGGGACGCGTAGTTCCTACGCTACGGAGTGGAGCGGCGCAGCCACGCAGCGACTGATGATTCAGGCGGTAACACTCGCGGGCCGTAACGGTTTAAACCTTATGCTCCAGAGCAGCGCTTCAAGAACCCTAGCCACAGAAAGTCGCTCACCTTCCCCGATTATCGGCCCGTACCTGCTATTTTTGAGGCAGTATTCTCCCCATCGCAGCTCTTTTTTTTGTGAAGCACATTCGTAATTTCTGCATCATCGCCCACATCGACCACGGCAAGAGTACCCTGGCCGACCGGCTCATCGAGTTTACCAAAACCGTCTCGGACCGGCAGATGCAGAACCAGTTACTCGACGACATGGACCTCGAACGCGAGCGCGGCATCACCATCAAGTCGCACGCGATTCAGATGAATTACCATTTCCGGGGCGAGGAGTATGTGCTGAACCTGATCGATACCCCCGGCCACGTTGATTTCAGCTACGAAGTGAGCCGGTCTATCGCCGCCTGCGAGGGCGCGCTGCTCATCGTCGACGCCTCGCAGGGCATTGAGGCCCAGACCATTTCCAACCTGTACCTCGCGCTCAACCACGACCTCGAAATCATCCCGGTCCTGAACAAAATTGACCTGCCGGGGGCCATGCCCGAGGAAGTCAAGGACCAGATTGTGGACCTCATCGGCTGCGCCCGTGAGGACGTCATCCACGCCTCGGGCAAGGAAGGCATCGGCATCGAAGACATCCTGGCGGCCATCGTCGACCGCATCCCGGCCCCGAAAGGCGACCCGGACGCGCCGCTCCAGGCCCTGATTTTCGATTCGGAATTCAACTCGTACCGCGGCATCGAAGTCATTTTCCGGGTTTACAACGGCCGCATCCGCAAGGGCGACAAGGTCAAGTTCGTGGCGACGGGCAAGGAGTACGGGGCCGACGAAATCGGTACCCTCCGCCTCGACAAGGAACCAAAAGACGTCATCGAAGCGGGAGACGTGGGGTACCTTATCTCGGGCATCAAGGAAGCCCGCGAGGTGAAAGTCGGCGACACCATCACGCACACCGCCCGCCCGACGAAGGAAATCGTGAAAGGCTTTGAAGAAGTGAAGCCGATGGTCTTCGCGGGCATTTATCCGGTGGAAACCAGTGAGTTCGAGGACTTACGTGAAGCGATGGAGAAGCTCCAGCTCAACGACGCCTCGCTCGTCTGGGAACCCGAAACTTCGGCGGCACTGGGCTTTGGCTTCCGTTGCGGGTTCCTCGGAATGCTGCACATGGAAATCGTTCAGGAGCGGCTGGAGCGCGAGTTTGACATGACCGTCATCACGACGGTACCCTCGGTGCAGTTCAACGTACTCACCACGCGCAACGAGTGGCTGAAGGTATCGGCCCCCTCGGACATGCCCGAGCCGAATCTCATCGACACAATCGAAGAGCCCTTCATCGCCGCGCAAATTATCTCGAAGGCTGAGTACATCGGCCCCATCATGGGCCTGTGCATGGACAAGCGCGGGATGCTCAAAAACCAGGTGTACCTCACCGCCGACCGCGTCGAGTTGCAGTTTGACATGCCGCTTTCGGAAGTCGTTTTCGACTTTTTCGACCGGCTGAAAACCATCTCGCGCGGGTACGCCTCGCTCGACTACCAGTACACCGGCTTCCGCGAGTCGGACATGGTGAAACTCGACATTATGCTCAACGCCGAGAAAGTCGACGCCCTGAGCGCCATCGTCCACCGCGACAAGGCCTACGAGTGGGGCAAGCGGCTTTGCGAGAAACTCCGCGAACTCCTCCCCCGCCAGCAGTTCGAGATTGCCATTCAGGCGGCCATTGGTCAGAAAATCATCGCCCGCGAAACGGTGAAGGCCCTCCGCAAGGACGTCCTGGCCAAGTGCTACGGCGGCGACATCAGCCGGAAGCGGAAACTGCTCGAAAAGCAGAAAAAAGGCAAGAAGCGGATGCGGCAGGTGGGCAACGTCGAAATCCCACAAGAAGCATTTATGGCAGTTTTAAAACTGGAGTCGTAGTCAATATCTTCCAATTCCGTTACGTTCCAGGAGTCAAGAACGAAGAGACCCGTGTCGAATCTACGCGGGTCTTTTTGCATTCAACCGAATCTAAATTGGGGTTTTCCCAGCCTTTCTCCGTAAGTTTAGCCATTCACCTTGCCTGATGACTTCCAAATTACGCTTCACTGATCCTTCCCGTTCGCCCTTTTTCGCTACGCTTCGCCAACGCGTTGATGCCTACTTCCGGGAAAACCAGCTCTCCAAACACGCCAACCGGGCCATGTGGGCCAAGCTCAGTTTTTTCCTGTTGCTTTTTCTGGTTCTCTACGGGTTAATCATTTCCAACCAATTCGGCCCCTGGACGATGCTCCTCCTCGCCATTGGGCTGGGCACGAGTTGTTCGTTCATCGGCTTCAACGTCTGCCACGACGCCCTGCACGGCTCGCTTTCGCGGAATGCCCGCGTTAACCACGCCATCGGCTTGTTATTTAACGTGCTCGGTGCTAACCCGTACGTCTGGGGTATCTCGCACAACGTCGTCCACCACACCTACACGAACATCCCCGGCCACGACGAAGACCTGGAAATCGCGCCGGGTCTGGTCCGCGTCACCGACGAAGAAGAGGTCAATTCGTTCCACCGGTATCAGCACTACTACGCCTTTGCCCTCTACGGACTGGCCTCGTTGAGTTGGGTGTTCCGCAAAGACTACGTAAAGTTTTTCCAGTCGAAAATCGGCGAAACCTGCACGAAAAATCACCCCAGCATCGAGTACTTCAACCTGTTCTTTTTCAAAGGGTTGTACTACATCTTGTTCATCGTGCTTCCGTTGGCAGTACTCTCCATCACCTGGTGGCAGTTTCTGATTGGCTTCGTAGTCATGCACCTGGCTGAGGGGCTGGTACTCGGGTTAGTGTTCCAACTGGCGCACTTGGTCGAGGAAACGCACCTGCCCGAACCCAATGCCGACGGCAACATCGAAGAAGCCTGGGCCGTGCACCAGATGCGCACGACGGCCAACTTCGCGCCCACCAATCCAATGGCAGACTTCCTCTGCGGCGGTCTGAACCGGCAGATCGAACACCATTTGTTTCCGCGGATTTGCCACATTCACTACCCGGCCCTCTCAAAAATCGTGAAGGCGACGGCGCAGGAGTACGGCATTCCGTACGTTGAAAAGCCGTCATTCGGCGCAGCACTGCAATCGCACTACCGCGTCCTGCGGAAGTACGGCAAGGAAGAATATGCCCGCCAGCAGCAACAGGCGGTGCTGGTCTGACCCGGCTTGAACTCCTTCACTGACTCGAAAACGGCGTCCGCTTCAACGGTGGGCGCTTTTTTTGTGCTCAGTTGGCAAACCGCCCCGTTCGCCCTAATTTTGACGGGTCTCTTTCGAACGACCCTCTTACCCGCATACCAACATGGCTGAAGTAATCCGAATGCCCCTTTTGAGCGACACGATGACGGAAGGCGTCATTGCCGAATGGCTCAAAAAAGTGGGTGATAAAGTCAAATCCGGCGATATTCTGGCGGAAATCGAAACCGACAAGGCGACGATGGAACTCGAGAATTACGCCGACGGTACCCTGCTCCACATCGCCGCCGAGAAGGGCGCGGCGGTACCCGTGAATGGACTTTTGGCCGTGGTCGGGGCGGAAGGCGAAGATTTCCAGGCCTTGCTCAACGACGGCGGTTCGGACGCGCCTGCCGACAGCGCCAACGCCGTCGCCAGCCAGAAAGCCAGCACCGATGCCGAAGCCGCGGTACCCGCCGTGGACGACCCGCAGGTGGCCGCCGCCACGGGTACTGGCAACACGCCGGAGTCGCGCTCGTCGGACGGGGGTACCAGCCAGCCGGGTCCCGCGGCGCAGCCCACTGCGGCTCCGGCCCAAACCGCAGGTACGCCTGCCGCCAACGTCAATGCGACGGCGGTCAAAATGCCGCTCCTCAGCGATACGATGACCGAGGGGGTGATTGCCCAGTGGCTCAAAAAAGTGGGTGATAAAGTCAAATCCGGTGACATCCTGGCCGAAGTCGAGACGGACAAGGCCACGATGGAGCTGGAAAACTACGAAGACGGTACCCTGCTCTACATCGGCGTGAAGGATGGCGAAGCGGCGAAGGTCGATCAGATCATTGCCATCGTCGGCGAAGAAGGGGCTGATTATCAGGCACTGCTCAACGGCGATACCCCTGCTCCTACCCCGGCTGCTGAAACGAAACCGGCTGAGCCACCAGCCGCGCCGCAGACGGCTCCGGCTATCAACGGTCAGGCCAAAGTTGCCGCTGCCGCGCCGGTTGAAGCGAAACCCGTTGCCGAAGGCGATGGCCGGATCAAAGCCTCGCCGCTGGCGAAGGAACTGGCCAAAGACAAAGGCATCAATCTCCAGGACGTGCAGGGTTCGGGTGAAAATGGCCGCATCGTCAAACGCGACATTGACGCGTTCATCCCCGCCGCGAAACCGGCTCAGGCCCCTGCCCCGGCTGCCGCACCCGAAGCCAAGCCTGCCGAGAAAGCCGCTCCCGCTCCGGTGCAACTGCCGAAGGTTTACGGCGAGGAAAGTTTCGAGGAAGTAGGCCTCAGTCAGATGCGGAAAACGATTGCCCGCCGCCTTGGCGAGAGCAAGTTTTCAGCCCCGCACTTCTACGTGACGATGGAAATCAACATGGACCGGGCCATTGCCGCACGCGCGTCGATGAACGAGATTGCCCCGGTCAAGATTTCCTTCAACGACCTCGTCATCAAAGCCGCCGCCGTGGCGCTGCAAAGCCACCCGGCGATCAACTCGTCCTGGCTCGGCGACAAGATTCGGACGAACCACCACATCCACGTCGGCATGGCGGTGGCCGTCGAGGAAGGCCTGCTAGTACCCGTGATTCGATTCGCTAACCTGAAATCGCTCTCGGCAATTTCGATGGAAGCGAAAGATCTCGGCGGCAAGGCCAAGAACAAGAAACTTCAGCCCGCCGAAATGCAGGGCAACACGTTCACGATCAGCAACCTGGGTATGTTTGGCGTCGACGAATTCACGGCCATCATCAACCCGCCGGATGCCTGCATTCTGGCCGTGGGCGGCATCAAGGAAACGGTGAAGGTCGAAAACGGCGAAATCAAACCGACCAGCGTGATGAAAGTGACGCTGTCGAGCGACCACCGGGTCGTCGACGGAGCCAAAGCCGCCGCGTTTCTGCAAACAGTCAAATCGCTGCTGGAAGATCCGGTACGGTTGCTGGTGTAACCAAATCGATTTATGAAACTGAAAGTGATCGTTCACGAGGCCGAGGAGGGTGGTTACTGGGCCGAAGTACCGGCCACCGAAGGTTGCGTATCACAAGGGGAAACGATGGAGGAAATAGTGGTGAACGTGCGGGAAGCCATTCAAGCCTGTCTATCGCCTGATGACGCTGGCCGAAAGGAACGAATCTGAACTTTAATTTCAGCGCCCGGTTTATCCGGGCGTTCTTTTTTTACCAACATGGATCAACTGAAAATTCACGCCACGACCGTCGTCGGCGTCATGCACAACGGGCAAATCGCACTCGGGGCCGACGGGCAGGCGACGATGGGCAACACCGTCGCCAAGAGCAACGTCCGTAAAGTTCGTCGGTTGGGCGACGGTGGCATCATCGCCGGTTTTGCCGGGAGTACCGCCGATGCCTTCACGCTCATCGAGCGGTTTGAAGAAAAACTGAGCAGTTACGGTGGAAACCTCCGCCGGGCGGCCGTCGAACTGGCCAAAGCCTGGCGCACGGACCGGTACCTGCGCAACTTAGAAGCAATGATTGTCGTCGCCAACCGGGAAGAAATGCTCCTGATTTCCGGCAATGGCGACGTACTCGAACCCGAAAACGGCATTGCCGCCGTCGGTTCGGGGGCCAGCTTCGCCCAGGCCGCCGCGACGGCGTTGAAAAAACACGCGTCCCAACTCAGCGCGGAGGAGATGGTCCGCGAGGCGCTCCACATTGCCGCCGACATCTGCATTTACACGAATCACAACATCGTTGTCGAGACGATTTAGAATACAGGAGGTAGGATGCAGGAGGTTCCTGCATCCTACCTCCTACCTTCTCCCATGAAATACCCCCAAATTCCCCTCGTCCACAACGAAGTCGATCGGCAGTTTGAATTGACCATCGAGGGGCAGACGTCGCTCATCGCGTACCGAAAGCGTGACAACGTGTACCTGCTTGACCACACGGAAGTACCCGAAGCGCTCGAAGGTCGGGGCGTTGGGACCGCGTTGGTGGAGAAAACGCTGACGTGGATTGAGGAGCACGGCGGGAAAATCGTGCCTACCTGCCCATTCGTGCGGGCGTATCTGGAGCGTCACCTGACCTGGAATCGGCTGGTGGTGTAGTACCGGTGTAGCGCAACGTCAGAACACCCGCGTCACCTTCACAAATGCCTTCTGCCAGTACTCCGTCACCAGGTCATCTTCTCGCACGCCACGGCTGCTCGACGAGTGGATGAAGCGAATTTGTTCATCGCCCGTGACTTCCGTGATGATGCCGATGTGGTTGATGTACCCGCCGCCGTTGTAGCCCGTGCTGAACACGACCAGGTCGCCGGGGCGGGCTTTCCGCACGCTGACCTCCTCGCCCACCGCCGCCTGCTCCGCCGCCGTGCGCGGCAGTTTCATCCCGATTTGCCGAAAACTCACCTGCACCAGTGCCGAGCAATCAAGCCCCGCACTGGTACCCCCGCCTGTCCGGTAGGTGGTACCGCCGTAGCTGCGGGCGGTGTTGATGAGATCGGAAACCACTTCGTCGGAGTACCGGACGGCCTTGAAGGTCTGCGGCGCGGGGGCGGGTCGGGTACCCGGTTTTTTCGCGACGGTACGGGAGGCCGGTTTGGATTTGGTCAAACTCCGCACCATGCCGCAGGACGTGACGAGTATCACGAGGATACTCCAAAGTAGGATCTGGCGAAGGAAAGGCAAAAGCATTTTCTGAGTTCAGGGTTTAGAGTTCAGAGTTTCCAGTGTAGAGTTTTAGCGACGGACCACTGAAAACTCTACACTGGAAACCCTAAACTTCTCCGGGCGGGTCCGACCTGCGGACTACGCGTCTGCGGACTACGCGTCGGCGGCCTGACCTCAATCGACGGCTACGACCTGCGCCGTATCAAGGTAGAGCAAATACGTTTCGACCGAAAGATACCCCATCTGTCGGTACAGGCTGCCGTATTTTTTGACGCGTTCGCGGTGGCGGTATTCCAGGGTACCTTTTTCGTAGTTGACAACCGTCACGCCGCCGTCGCGCCGAAATACCACCCGGTCGGGGCAGACGGTTTCGGTGGCCGTGAGCAGTTCGCGCTCGTTTTCGATGCGCTGCCCGTCGGCAAACCAGGGACGAATTTCGTCGCGGTTCATCAAAAAGTGCAGGCTTGTTTTCAGCGTCTGCACGTCGGCCGCGTCGAGTACTCCTTCGCGCCGAAGGGTCGCGAGCGAGTCGTCGAGGTCAGCGGGCGTTTTGAGTTTGGCCAGCGCCGCCCGCATTTTCCGGGGCAGATCACCGCTTTTCTCGAACGTATCGAGGTCAAAAATTCGCTCGGCCTGCCGCCGGAGGCGCAGCCCCGAAGTGCGGTCGTGACTGATGACGACGGGGACATGAATTCGATGTTGGATGTTCGATGTTGGATGGTCGGTGTTTAAGGGTTTCGGTTGTCCTTCGTGCAGCACGTACCGCGTCTGGCCGTCCTGCCAGGTACCCGTTTGCTGGAGGTACTGGTAAAGCAGGTACCCCACGCCCGCCCGGAAGCGATGGTCGTCGGGCTTTTTCATTCGCACGAGCAGGTACAGCCGGTCGGTCGGGCGCGTGAGGGCCACGTAGAGCATATTCAGGTTTTCGATGAACGTCTTCTCGGCTTCGCGTTCGTACTGCTCGCGCAGGTCGGTGTCCATCAAAACCTTGCTGAGCGTCACCGACGAGGTACGCAGCACGCGTTCGGTGCCGTCGGTACCCGCTACGCGGAGCTCTTCGTAACCCAGCTCCTCCAGATCGGCCCAGTGCGTGGCGTCGCGGCCCGGCTGGGTACTCCAGTGGCAGTACGGCACGATGACGACCGGGTACTCCAGCCCCTTCGATTTGTGGACGGACGTAATCGTAATCGCGTCGCGGTCGGCGGGCGTGGTGATCGAAAGGCTATCTTTTTTCTGCTCCCAGAACTGGAGAAAATCGCTCAGGTGCCCGACCCGGTTGCCGCCGAATTGCAGCACCACGTCGAGAAAGCGAAACAGGTACGGCGTCTCGACAGGCCGCTCGAAGAGCCGGAACGTACCGATGAGTTTTTCGGCCAGTTCGTACAGCCCCGCCCGCCGGAGCCGAAAGGCATTCAGCTCGCTGCCGTGCTGAGCGAGGTACTCGTAAAAGCCTTCGGGACTGGCCGCTTCGACCAACGGGCGAAAAGTCGCGTTTGCCGCGCCGTCGGGTACCGCCCCGAGGACGATGCGGTGAAACAGGTACAGCGCCTCGTACCGCGCCAGCCGGTTGTCGGGGGCCTGAATGACCTTGAGTACCGCCACAACGAGGTTGACGCCCTCGGAAAACGCGAGCAGCAGCGAGTCGGTCGAGACGATGTCGTAGCCGTGTTCTTTCAGGAAGTTGGCCGTGCGCTTCGAGTTGGCGTTGCTGCGGTTCAGCACGGCGATGTCGCGGCGGGCGTACCCGGCGGTTTCGGCCTCGCGGATGCGATTGAGTACCTCGTCCAACATGCACTCGTCGTCGGTTTTTGAGTCCGAACTTTCCAAAAAATCAAGCTGCACGTGCCCGCCTGCGCGCGCGAACGCGGGCGATTCCTGATGAAACTGTTCGTCGTACACCTGCCGCATGAGCGGGTACTCGTTGCCCTGCACGTCGAGGAGTTTGCCGAACAGGTCGTTGTTGAACTGGACGACCTCCCGGCAACTCCGGTAGTTGACCCGCAGGCTTTCGGGCTGAATCGACCGGGCAATGCTCTGGTAGCGGTCGGCTACCCAGCCATCGGGGTCGTGGCGAGTTTTCTTTGGCGTGAGTTCGTCGAGGTTGCGTTTGTGCAGGTGCACGAGCTGCTGCATTTCGCCGCCGCGCCAGGCGTAGATGGCCTGCTTGCCATCGCCGACGACGAGGTTGAAGTACCCCGAACTCAGCGCGTTTTCGATCAGCGGCAGGAAATTCGTCCACTGCATCACCGAGGTATCCTGAAATTCGTCGATGAGCAGATGATGGTACCGGTCGCCGAGGCGTTCGTAGATGAACGGTACCGGCTCGCCGAGCACCACGCGCCGGATGGACTTATTGAAGTCGGAAATGTGAACCTGCCCCGATTCTTTCTGAATCTCGGCGATTTCGGCTTTCAACTGACTCAGCAGCGCGAGCTTATGAAAATGCCGCAGAATTTGCTCGTAAAGCACGTACCGACCCAGGGCGGCGCGGCGCAGTTGCTCCATCGCCGAGAGGCATTCGTGGAGGTCGGTTTTGATGGCGTCGATGAACGCCCGGACGGGTTTCTTAGCCGTGTTCGAGTACCACGTGTCTTCCTCCAGCGCCTTCCGCACGTAGGAATTCGGGGCTTTCGTGAACGGCTGGGTACCCGTTCGCCAGTTCTCGAAATAAATGCCGACGCCACTTTTCCCGTAAAAAAAATCCAGCAACGTCAGGTCGGGCTGGCTGGCGATGCAGTCACAGGCGCGGGCGGCCCAGTCCTGAATCTGCGCCGTGATTTGCTGATTGAAACCCTGCAACTGCGCCCGCAGTCGGGCAAACTCCGCCGGGCTGAATTGGCTAAGCGGTTCGAGATGCTCCTCGGAACGCTCGGCGAGCAAATCCTTCGCAAACGCCGCCAGGTCCGCCGAAAGCTGATTCCAGTTCTGCCCGTTCTCAACTTTTTCCAGCGCGAATTCTTCGAGCAACTGGCTCAGGTGCGCGTACTCCTCGCGCCCGGCCTTGGCGAGCAGTTGCTCGGCCGCGCCGTCGAGCAGCACGTCCTGGTCAAGGTTGACTTCAAAATTGAAGGGCAGTTCCAGCTCCTCGGCAAACGCCCGGACGACGCGCTGCACGAAGCTGTCGATGGTCGAGACGGCAAAGTCGGAGTAGCCGTGGAGGATGGCCTGGAACGTACGCTCGGCCCGGCTTTTCAGCTCGGCTTCGGTCAGATTCAGCTCTGACCGGACGGCTTCCCGCAACGGCAACAGTTTTTTCTGCGGTCCACTTTCGAGCGAATCGAACTCGGCGAAACCTTGCAAGGCGTCCAGAATCCGCTTTTTCATCTCGTGCGCCGCATCGTTGGTAAACGTCACGGCCAGCACGTGCCGGAAGTACCGCGGCTGGAAATGCCCCTTCGTCGGGTCGTCGCCCAGCACGAGTTTCAGGTACTCCTTCGCCAGCGTAAACGTTTTGCCCGAACCGGCGGAGGAAGCGTAGATTTTGAACATGGACAGGCGTTTTGTAGGGTTTAGGGTTTAGGGTTTAGGGTTTAGGGTTTAGGGGAATGCCGGGGCCGCCTATCTTTACTGATTTTCTTGAAAAAACTCTAAACTCTAAACTCTAAACTCTAAACTCTAAACTCTAAACTCTAAACTCTAAACTCTAAACTCTAAACGCTAAGCTCAAAAATGAAACCTTGCTCCCGCGCCGCCCTGAATGTGGAGCCAGATCGGGACGAGGATGATTTCGGCGTAGGCACCCGTTTCGGCGAAAATTGAGATCGGACGCTGAGGAATTCGGTACTCCAGCCCAACGAGCGCATTGAGGCCCAGCGTGACCGTGCGCCGGAAACTCACATCGAGATTGTTCTGCGGGTACTCGCGGCGGCGGTTGGCCTGCCCGCCGAAGCCGTAGTACCCCTGCAAATTCCCCGATTTGCCGAAGTCGCGGTAGGCCAGTACCTGCGCGTTGACGCTCAGCCCCGTGTTGCGGTACTCGCGCCCACCGTGGCGGCGCTCGCTGGCCCAGAGGCCACCGAAGGTACCCACGTTGAGGTCGAAGGCCACCTTGCGCTCTGTGCCGATGTACTTGCGAAGGTTAATTCCCAGGGGTTCGCCGATGCGAAAGCCGACCGCCCAGTTGCGCCGGGGGGCGTCGGAGCTGAGGCGGCGCGAAGCCGGGGGCGCGACGGTGTCGAGGGGCACGGGGGTCGTGTCCACGAGGGTACTGTCCTGGGCGCGGGCCGGGCCGAGGCTCAGGCCGAGCACAAGTAGGAAAAAGAGTTTTTTCATCGTCCGACCTAAGCTGGAGGTGAGGTTTAGAAAACCGGCCGGGGCACGGATACCCGGGGCACGAATGCCCGAAGCGCGGCGAGGAGTGCGGCGTTTTCGTCACGGGTTCCGACGGAAATCCGCAGCGAACGTTCGCACAAAACGACCTTAGAACGGTCGCGGACGATGATTTTATTGTCCAGCAGGTACCCAAACACCGCTGCCGAGTCCTGAAACCGCACGAGCAACTGGTTGGAGTCGGATGGGAAGACGGTTTCGACAACCGGTAATTCCCGCAAGTGTCCAGCCAGTTCCTCGCGGTTTTCGAGCAAAGCCGCTACGTAAACGTCTTTCTGATCGACGTGGTCGAGGGCTTCGAGCACGTGCTGCTGGGTGAGCAGGTTGAGGTTGTAGGGCGGTTTGATCCGGTTCAGCACGCGAATCAATTCTTCGCTGCCGAAGGCCATGCCCACGCGCAGCCCGGCCAGCCCCCAGGCTTTCGAAAAGGTCTGGATGACGACGAGATTCGGGTACCGGTCCAATTCGGGCAGCAGCGTGGAGTCAGGCGTGAAGTCGATGTAAGCTTCGTCGACGACAACAAGGCAGTGCACCGATTCGATTAGCTCGAGCATCGCGGCGCGGTCGAGTCCATTGCCGGTCGGGTTGTTGGGCGAGCAGAGCCAGATGAGTTTCGTGCGCTCGTTGATGGCAGCACGTACTGCTTCAACGTCGAGCTGGTAGTCGGCCGTGAGGGGTACCTTCCGCACTTCCACGTTGTTGACGTGCGCCGACACCTCGTACATGCCGTAGGTCGGCGGCAGAATCACGACGTTGTCCTGGCCCGGTTCGCAGAACGCCCGCACCAGCAGATCGATGGCTTCGTCGGAGCCGTTCCCCAGGAAAATTTGTGAAGGCCGCACGCCCTTGATGGGCGCGAGTTTCTGCTTAATGGCCGCCTGGTACGGATCCGGGTACCGGTTGACGGCGACTTCCGTGACCGAGCCGAACGGGTTTTCGTTGGCATCGAGAAAGATGCCTTCGGTACCGGTGTACTCGTCCCGCGCCGAGGAGTACGGCGTGAGCGTGAGCAGGTGCGGGCGGAGGAGGGACTGGAGTTGGAAAGGTTTCAAGCTTTTGAAGGAATGTTCAATGTTCAATGCTCAATTTTCAATGTACAGTTGAAGGGATAGATTGAAAGTTGATTATTGAACATTGCTTATTGAACATTTTCATTCAACCGAATTTTCACCGCCCGCGCGTGGGCGTCGAGGGATTCGGCTTCGGCCATCGCGATGATGGTCGGGCCGAGGGCGGCGAGGCCGGCGCGGGTGATGGACTGGACGGTGATTTTTTTGACGAAACTATCCAGCGACACGCCCGAGTACGCCCGCGCAAACCCGTTGGTCGGCAGCGTGTGGTTGGTACCCGAGGCGTAGTCGCCCGCCGATTCGGGCGTGTAGTGACCCAGGAAAATCGACCCGGCCTGCGTGATGCGCTCGGACACCGCCTCGGCAGCTTCGACGGCCAGAATCAGGTGCTCGGCGGCGTAGGCGTTGAGCAGGTCGATGGCTTCGTCGAGGGTACCCACGAGTACGGCCTTCGAGTTTTCGAGGGCTCCTGTCGCAAAGTCTTCGCGGGGCAGTTCGGCCACTTGCCGCTCGACTTCGGTGATCGTTTCCTGAATGATTCGTTCGGACGTCGAGACGAGGAGTACCTGCGAATCGGCCCCGTGCTCGGCCTGCGAGAGCAGGTCAGCAGCGACGAAGGCCGGGTTCGCCGATTCATCGGCAAGTACCGCCACCTCGCTCGGTCCGGCGGGCATGTCGATGGCGACGCCCTCCTTCGCCACCAGCATTTTTGCGGCGGTGACGTACTGATTTCCCGGACCAAAAATCTTATCGACGCGGGGTACCGAATCGGTTCCGTAGGCCAGCGCGGCGATGGCTTGCGCTCCGCCGAGCCGGAACACGCGCGTGACGCCGACGAGACCGGCGGCGTACAGAATCGCCGGGTGCTGGCTGGGCGAGCAGAGGACGATTTCGCGGCAACCGGCCAGTTGGGCGGGTACCCCGAGCATGAGCACGGTGCTGAAGAGCGGCGCGGTGCCGCCCGGAATGTAGATACCCACGCTTTCGACGGGTACCGATTTCCGCCAGCACACCACGCCGGGCATCGTCTCGATTTTTTCGACGGGCTGCCGCTGGGCTTCGTGGAAGCGGCGGATGTTGGCGTAGGCCGTTTGTAGCGCAACCTTCAGGTTGCGACCCAACTGCGTTTCCGCCGCGGCCAAGACCTCAGGCCCGAGTTCGAGGGCGTCGAGCATGACGTTGTCGAACCGCAGCGCGTACTCGCGCAGGGCTTCGTCGCCACGGGCGCGGACGTCGGCCAGAATTGGAGCCACGCGGGCCTCGATGGTACCCGACTCCGGCACGGGCCGGGCGAGTAGTGAGGACCAGGTGGAGGGGTGGGGGAAGCGGATGAGTTGCATAGTCGTCAGTCGTCAGTCGTCAGTCGTCAGTCGCGGTACATGTTCATTGCAACTGAGAAGCGAGGTCGACTACTTCTTGATAGACTGAATGAGTCCGTGAAGAATTCTGGAAATCTCGTCGGCTTGTCGAATCAAGTTTTCCTGCTTTTGAGGATTCAGGTAGTGAAGTCGATGAGCCAGATAAATCATTGATTTCACCTCGTTGCAGGAAGCCTTCGAGATGAACAAAAAACGAGCGAAGTCAGCATCCGTACCCCGTTCAAAGCCTTCGGCGATGTTGTTAGAAATGGAAACCACCGCTTGGGTAATCTGGTCCCGAAAACCCCAATCTTTCGAATCGCGAAATTCGGCATAAATGGCTACGGCCAAATCCTGCGACTTCTGCCAAGCGATGATGTCTTCAAATCGGGTTAACTTCATGCTGACGACTGTCGACTTCACTTCAATAAATCATCTTCTCAATCGGCATGACCAGAATGCCTTCGGCACCGGCGGCTTTGAGGGCGTCGATTTTGTCCCAGAAGTCGCTTTCGGTGATGACCGAATGGATGGAACTCCAGCCTTCGGTGGCCAGGGGTACCACCGTCGGGGCTTTCATGCCGGGCAGCAGCGCCTGGATGGTTTCGATGGCGGCATTGGGCGTGTTCAGGACGATGTACTTGTTGTTTTTGGCAGCCTGAACGGATTGGATGCGGAAAATCAGTTGGTCGAGGGTACTGCGTTTTTCGGGCGACAACCCGGCGTGAGCGACGAGTACCGCTTCCGAACGGAAAATCGTTTCGACTTCCTTCAAACCGTTGGACAGGAGCGTACTGCCCGAGCTGACGATGTCGCAGACGGCGTCGGCCAGTCCAATGCCGGGCGCGATTTCGACCGAGCCGCTGATTTCGTGGATGTCGGCTTCGACGTGATTTTCTTTTAAAAAATTAGACAGGATCACAGGATATGAGGTCGCGATGCGCTTGGCCTGCAAATCAGTCACGCCCGCGTACGTTTCCCCGCGCGGGATGGCAATCGACAACCGGCATTTTGAAAAGCCTAGCCGCAGGACCGTTTCCAATCGTCTTCCCGTCTCGACCAGCACGTTTTCGCCCACGACGCCCAGATCGGCCACGCCGTCTTCGACGTAACCCGGAATGTCGTCGTCGCGCAGGAAGAGAAATTCCGCCGGGAAGTTGGACGATCGCGCCGTGAGCTTGCCCGTGCCGCTGGCGAACTGGATGCCGCATTCTTTGAACAGGTTCAGCGAGTCTTCGCTCAGACGACCGGATTTCTGGATGGCGATGCGGAGGAATTCAGAAGGCATGGAATCGGAGTTGAAACATCCGAAGTCTTGAAGACTTTGGATGTTTTTTCAGCCCGCAAAAGTACGCGAAAGCGGCGGAATTCAGCCGCTTCGACTCTAAATCGCCTTCGCCCGATTGCAGCCCCGCCGGGCGTTTCCTACCTTGTCGAACCGACTTTTAACATCCACTTCATGCGACCACGCCTTCATTTCAGTCTCCTGCTGCTGTTCGCCCCGTTCCTGCTTCGCGCCCAGGTATCCTGGGTGAAGGAAAACTACCAGAAGTTTGAGTACAAAATTCCGATGCGCGACGGCGTCAAACTACACACGGCCGTGTACGTTCCGAAGGATGCCGCGCCGGGCAAGACGTACCCGTTTTTGATGCAGCGCACCTGCTACTCGGTCGCGCCGTACGGCGAAGACAAGTACCCTGGTCAACTCGGGCCGTCTCGGACGCTCTCGGCGGATAAGTACATTTTCGTCTACCAGGATGTGCGCGGGCGGTACCTGAGCGAGGGTACCTGGACGAACATGACGCCGCACCTGCCGAACAAATCGAAACCGACGGACGTCGACGAAGCCTCGGACACGTACGACACCATCGAATGGCTCCTGAAAAACGTGCCGAATCACAACGGGCGCGTCGGGCAGTGGGGCATCTCCTACCCTGGTTTTTACACGACGGCCAGCTCCCTGAGCGGGCACCCAGCGCTGAAAGCCTCGTCGCCGCAGGCCCCGATTGCCGACTTTTTCTTCGACGATTTTCACCACAACGGGGCCTTCATTCTCCAGTACTTCCTGACGTTCCCGGTCTTCGGCGTCCAGACCGGCGGTCCGACTTCACAGGCCTGGTTTTTCAACAAAATGGTCCAGCCCAAAACCCAGGACGGGTACCAGTTTTACATGAATCTGGGACCGTTGAAAAACGCCGACCAGTACTACGCCGACAATTTCTTCTGGAAGGAGATCACCGAGCACCCGAACTACGACGAATTCTGGCAGAAACGCGGCATTCTCCAGCACCTCAAAAACGTCAAGCCCGCGTACCTGACCGTCGGCGGCTGGTTTGACGCCGAGGACTTGTACGGCCCGCTGAACACGTACAAAACCATCGAGCAGAACAACCCCGGCGCGTACAACACGCTCGTGATGGGGCCGTTCGGGCACGGTCGCTGGTCGCAGGAAACGGGGCGCACGCTGCACTCGAACCTTTACTTCGGCGACAGCATCGCGACGTTTTACCAGCGGAACATCGAAGCACCGTTTTTCCAGCACTTCCTGAAGGGCGCGGGCGATGGGAAGACCGGCCTGCCCGAGGCGTACCTCTTCGACACGGGCCGGAAGGAATGGCGGAAGTTTGACGCCTGGCCCGCGAAGGCGGCGAAGAAACTGGACTTCTACCTCGCCTCCAGCGGACAGTTGAGCCGAACCGCGCCGACGGGTACCGGATTCTCGGAATACGTTTCGGACCCGATGAAGCCGGTACCCGTTTCGGAAAACTGGGCTGAAATGCTGGGTTTTACGCCGTTCAACTACATGTCGGAAGACCAGCGCTTCGCCGGTCGGCGGACGGACGTGCTGACCTTTCAGACGGAGGTACTCGACAGCGACCTGACGCTGGGCGGCGAAATCACAGCGGCGCTGAAGGTCTCAACGACGGGTACCGACGCCGACTGGGTCGTGAAGCTCATCGACGTCTACCCGCCCGACGAGAAGAATCACCCGTACCTGCCGAATAAAAATGTGACGCTCAGCAACTACCAGCAGATGGTGCGGAGCGAGGTACTGCGCGGGCGGTTCCGCAACTCATTCGAGAAACCCGAACCGTTCAAACCGGGGCAGGTGACCGACGTGACGTTTCGCCTCCAGGACGTGCTGCACACGTTCAAAAAAGGCCACCGGGTGATGATTCAGGTGCAGAGCACCTGGTTTCCGCTCATCGACCGCAACCCGCAGAAGTTCGTCCCGAACATCTACAAGGCCGACGCCGCCGATTTTCAGAAGGCGACTCAGCGTGTGTACGGGAACAGCGTAGTGCGCATGGAGGTGCTGAATTGAGTGAAGGGGTACCAACAAAAAAGCCCACCGAGTTTCGGTGGGCTTTTTTGTGTAAAACTTGTTTACTCTTCGGTAATCGCTTCCGGTTTCTTCAGCGAAATACTGAGCGTTTCGCTGCTCCCGTCGTGGTCGGCGAGGATGATGTCGCCATCGGCCAAGTCGCCCTTGAGGATTTCTTCGGCGACCGGGTCTTCGAGGTACCGCTGGATGGCCCGGTTGAGCGGGCGAGCGCCGTACTGCGGATCGTACCCTTTCTGGGCCAGGAAGTCTTTCGCCGCTTCGGTCAGCTCGACTTTGTAGCCGAGGTTCGTAATGCGGGTGAAGAGCTTGCCGAGCATCAGGTCGATGATCTGGTGCAGGTGTTCGCGCTCCAGCGAGTTGAAGACGATGACATCGTCCAGACGGTTCAGAAATTCGGGCGAAAACGCCTTCCGAAGCGCGTTCTGAATGGTCGACTTCATGATTTCGTCCTGGTTCTCGCTCCGCGATTTGGTCGCGAAACCGATACCCGAACCGAAGTCTTTCAGGTCACGTACCCCGATGTTCGAGGTCATGATGATGATCGTGTTCCGGAAATCCACCCGGCGACCGAGACCGTCCGTCAGGATTCCGTCATCGAGTACCTGGAGCAGGATGTTGAACACGTCCGGGTGCGCTTTCTCGATTTCGTCGAGCAACACAACCGAGTACGGCTTGCGGCGGATTTTCTCCGTCAACTGCCCGCCTTCTTCGTACCCAACGTAACCGGGAGGCGCGCCGACGAGCCGCGAAACACTGAATTTCTCCATGTACTCGCTCATGTCAATCCGCACCAAAGCGTCGTCTTTGTCGAACAGGTAGGTAGCCAGTACCTTCGCCAGTTCTGTTTTCCCGACGCCCGTCGGGCCAAGGAAAATGAACGAACCAATGGGTTTTTTCGGATCCTTCAATCCCACGCGGGTCCGCTGAATGGCCTTGACCAGTTTATCAATGGCTGACTGCTGACCGATGACCCGGCCTTTCAGCTCTTCACCCATGTTGAGGAGCTTTAGCCCTTCGTTCGTTGCTACCCGGTTGACCGGAATACCCGTCATCATCGCCACGACTTCGGCCACGTTCTCGTCGTTGACCGTGTAGCGGCGGGTCTTGGTTTCTTCTTCCCAGGCCACTTTCGCGCGATCCAATTGATCGATGAGCTTCTTTTCCTTGTCGCGAAGTTGTGCGGCCTCTTCGTACTTCTGACTCTTGACGACCTGGTTTTTTTCCTTCTTGACGTTCTCCACCTGCTCTTCGAGCTTGAGGATGTCCTCGGGTACCGAGATGTTGTTGATGTGTACCCGGGCACCGACTTCGTCCATCACGTCGATGGCCTTGTCGGGCAGGAACCGGTCGGAGATATACCGTTCCGAGAGCTTCACGGCAGCCTCGATGGCTTCCTGGGTGTAGTTGACGTGGTGGTGGTCTTCGTACTTGTCTTTAATGTTGTTGAGAATCTCAATCGTCTCATCAACCGACGTCGCATCCACCATCACCATCTGGAACCGGCGGGCCAGCGCCCCATCCTTCTCGATGTACTGCCGGTACTCGTCGAGCGTCGTGGCACCGATGCATTGAATGTCGCCGCGAGCCAGGGCGGGCTTGAACATGTTCGAGGCATCGAGCGAACCTGAAGCACCACCGGCACCGACGATGGTGTGAATCTCATCGATGAACAGAATCACTTCCGGCGATTTTTCCAACTCGTTCATCACCGCCTTCATGCGCTCTTCAAACTGACCACGGTACTTGGTACCGGCCACGAGCGAGGCAAGATCGAGCGTAACGACGCGTTTGCCGAAGAGTACCCGGCTGACTTTCTTCTGAACAATTCGCAGGGCGAGACCTTCGGCAATGGCCGTTTTCCCAACGCCGGGTTCACCGATCAGAATCGGGTTATTTTTCTTGCGTCGGCTCAGGATCTGGGCCACGCGCTCAATTTCCTTTTCCCGGCCCACGATGGGGTCAAGCTTCCCGACTTCGGCGAGTTTGGTCAAATCGCGACCAAAATTATCGAGGACGGGCGTCCGCGATTTTTCATTGCCTTTGTTGCCAGCCTCACTGCGCGACGACGATCCAAACATGCGGGCGTCGTCGTCGTTGTCGTCGGTGTCCGGACCGGAATTGACGTTCGGGTTGGCCTGGTACTCAATCATTTCCTTAACAATCTCGTAGTTGACCTGAAACTTGTTCAGAATCTGCGTAGCAATGTTGTCCTCATCGCGCAGGATGGCCAGCAGCACGTGCTCGGTACCGATGAGCTGCGTTTTAAAGACTTTTGCTTCGAGGTGGGTCATTTTCAGGACCTTTTCCGACTGACGCGTCAGCGGAATATTGGCCATGTTGCGTACGTTGTGCGTCGCGGTGCCTTTGGTGGCTTGTTCGATGCTCGTCCGCAGGTCGTCCATCGAAATGCCGAGTTTCTTCAGCAAGGCAACGGCCACGCCTTCCCCCTCGCGAATCATACCAAGCAGCAGGTGCTCGGTGCCGATGTAATCATGCCCCAAGCGCAAAGCTTCTTCCCGGCTGAGGGTGATGACTTCCTTGACTCTATTTGAAAATTTGGCTTCCATACCCATTAGTTAGCGTAGGCTGGTTTTATTGGTTTGGTAACGTCGCGGTGACGCCCTTTGTTCAATCCGCTTTAAAATGCTGTGGGATGATCGACAAGCCGTGTCAAACTTCGGTACGGGCCCCGCTACAACCGACCTTCGCAGTAGGGACAAAGCTTCTGGTCCTTGGCAAAACAGCAAATCGATAACGCTCAGATTAGAAAAAAACTGTTCCCCAAAATTCTGTCGGTACGGGATGAGTCGGTACCCTTCCGCTGGCCCCGATTCAAAACGCGGCAGAATGGCTCCGCGTCGGTCCAGAACCCCCGAATTGGGGACGGGGTCGTACTGGTGGGTCAGTTGCAGGTTTACGGAAGTGCCCAGCAACCGTAGACAAGTTGTCAGTAACTGATAATTGAAATCAAACAAAAAGACAGGCTTTTGCACAAACAGCGGTTGCAAAGCATCGGCGTAATCCGGAAAAAACGGAGCCTTGCCGTACGCCGTCCGGATGGCTCGCCAGTGAGCCTGCCCTTGGTTGACGTGGGGGTCGATGCGCGCATCCCGCACCGGTACCTTCTGCGCGCTGCGCCCACCCACCACAGGAATAATCAGGCCATCAACTCCTTGCGCGGTTAAAATCCGGCATCGATTGCGGTAGGTCTGCTTTTGAAAATGTTCGCACGCTTCCAGCCAGACCGTTTCGTAAGCCAGCACATTGGCGAAAAAAGCCAGCCCCGGCAGATAGTGCAGGTCAATCAGCACGGACGAATACGGAGCTTGCACGGGCACGATTTCAGCGATTTGCGTAAGGCGGTGGGAAACGCAACGGGACTCGGTTTCTGAAATAAAGTCAAAAAAACGGTTGTGTCAAATTATTTTCAAAATTTTGTAACGAACTCCTCGCGCAGGTTAGCGTTTGCCGCCTTTTTTCAACCAATATGTTTTTTTTCAGGCTGATTTCCCGATTGCCACTCGGAGTGCTGTACCTATTTTCGGATGTCCTGGCGCTGCTGCTGGCTTACGTGCTTCGGTACCGGCGAGCGGTGATTCAGGAAAATGTACAAAAAGCCTTTCCCGAGAAAACGACCGCGGAGCAGCGGGCCATCGCTCAGACGTACTACCGGAACCTTAGTGATCTAATCGTCGAAACGCTGAAGGCGCTCACCATCAGCGCCGATGAATTGCGTCGTCGGGTCCGGGTTTCGGGCGACGAACTGGTTCGGGCGTACCTGGCCCAGGGGCAAGTGGTGTTACTGGGTACGTCACACTTGGGCAATTGGGAATGGTCGTCGCTGATTGCTCAGGCGACGGGCATCGAAACGGATGCCGTGTACAAGCCGCTCAGCAACTCGTTTTTCGACCAGCTCATGCGCACGATCCGCTCCCGATTTGGCGTCCGTCCTGTAGCCATGCAGCAATTGGTGCGCGACATGGTCACGAATCGGGCCCGGCCGCGTTGCGTCGGGCTGCTTGCCGATCAGTCTTCGCACCGACCCGACGCAGCGTACTGGGTACCGTTTCTCAACCAGGAAACGGATTTCTTCAACGGGCCCGAAAAAATGGCCCGGCAGTTTCGGTACCCCTTCGTGTTCGTGGAAATGCAGCGCGAGGGGCGCGGTCGGTACCGCCTCACGGCTTCGCTGCTGGCCGAGCCGCCGTACGACGCGCTGCCGCCCGGCGAGCTGACGCGCCGGTACGCCGAGCGCCTCGAAGCCGCCATCCGCCGCGATCCGTCCAACTGGCTCTGGTCGCACCGGCGGTGGAAGCATCAGCCCGAGTCGTTCCGGGTGCCTTCGGCAAACTGACGGCGCATCGTAGAGGCGGGTACGCCGCTGAACGTCTGCCTACGCACACTTGGTTCAGATTTCCAGTTCACCCATCCCCTGCCGAATAATTTCAAAATCGTCGGTCGTTGCATCGACGATGGTGGAGGGTACCACCTGGCCTGGGCCGCCGTCGATGACGAGGTCGACGCGGTGGCGGAATTGCTCGAAGATTTCCTCCGGGTCGGTGGGGTACTCGATGAAATCGTCTTCGTTTTTGATGGACGTCGTTACGATCGGGTGACCCAATTCCCGGACGATGTGCCGCGGGATATCGTTGTCGGGTACCCGAATGCCCACCGTTTTCTTACCGGAATTGAGCAGTTTCGGTACCCGGCTGCTGGCGTCGAGCACGAACGTAAACGGGCCGGGCAGCGACTTTTTCATCACCTTAAACGCGGCGTTTGAGACGCGTGCGTAGTCGGCAATGTGGCTCAGGTCGTAGCAGATGAACGAGAAATTGGCTTTCTGTGGCTTAATGCCCCGCACCTGCGCGACCCGCTCCACGGCCCGCGCGTTGTGAATGTCGCAGCCCAGACCGTAGACGGTGTCCGTCGGGTAAATGACAATGCCTCCCCCTCGCAGGACTTCAACCACCTGCGCAATGCGCCGCGGGTCGGGGTTGTTCGGGTAAATTTTGAGGAAGTCAGCAGGCACGGCAATCGGGCGATTAACGGGAACTGGATCGAAATTTGGCGTACATCCGGTACGCCCCGTGGGCAGGCAGTCGACGTTGACATGCCCAACGCACGAAGGCATCTGCCGGGCGGAGTCCGTCGGTTTGTCGCAACAGATCGGCGAAGGCATCTGCCAGTTCAAAGTACTCCACCAACCAACTCTGTCGCAAAAAATACCGTACCCGGCGCGCCAACTGCCGATTTTCGGCTGGCGTCCGGTTCAAGGCAAACGCTTTCCGACAAACGGCCAGCGAGGCGGGCAGCAGCGCGTTGCGTCGGTCGAGCGCCCGACTGCCAAGCGAACCCGTCACCCGGCGCTTGTGCATGAGCACGGCGTCGAGGTAGGCGTACTTCCAGGTCCGGGACGAGCGCACCCAAAAATCAAAATCTTCGTAGGCGAGCGATTCGTCGTACCCGCCCAAGTCATCAAAAACGGCTTTGCGTACCAGCAGCGTCGTGGCCGGGACGAACGATTCGGCCAGAATCGCGGCATACACATCGCCATCGGGTACAGTGACGCGGCTACGGCCCTGCTCGTCGATGGGGTAAAACGTGCCGCGCGCGTGGCCCCGCTCGTCGATTCGGGCTTCGTTCGAGAAACAGACGCCGTACGCGTCGCCGCGCTGCTGAAGGCAGGCCACTTGCCGACTGAGCCGGTCGGGTACCATCACGTCGTCGCAGGCCAGGTCGACGATGAACTCGCCCCGCGCTTGTCGGAGCGCTTCGTTGAAGGAGCGACAATTGCCCTGATTCAGGTGGTGGAAGTACGCTTTCGTTTCGGGATGTTTCGCCACGAATTCACGAATGCGCGCGGCGCTGTCGTCGGTACTGGCGTCATCGACCACGAGGAGTTCCACCGGCCGATACGTCTGCGCGAGGACCGATTCCAGGCATTCCTGCACAAACGGGGCCTGGTTGTAACAAAGCGCGATGACCGTCACGAGCGGCGGCAGAACAGGCGATTCAGACACGCAGAAAGGCGTTGGAAAATGCGGCGGCAAGTTGGAAAAACTTTGCAGCGCCGACAAACTAAAAAGTACGCAACCGCCGTTTGATTATCAGAAGATTAAAACCGAATTCGGATTTCGGCATCAAGGTAAATTTTCGGGTTCACCCGGAACAATTTCCACCCTTCGCGTGGTTTACCTACCGAAGTGAGACGCCATCCGAAAACGATTCGTCTTCACTGATTTTTATGGGTTAGGGTTAGTAAACTGCCGTGGTTCGATGAGCCGCGGCAGTTTTAGTTTTGGGCCACTTCAGCCAGCGTGGCAAACGTTCCCCTCGGCTGCACCCACTCTAGAAACTGGTCGAGCCGGTCGAGCAAGGGCTCACCCGCGTATCGTCGCACGTACGTAGGCAGGCGGTACTCACTCAGGTCCGTGAATTCCCAGGGATGAAAATACAAGTGCAACAGACCCGTGTCGTGGAGAACGTCCGCCGAAAGTCGACGAAAAACGGACAACGGGTAATTTTTGAATCCCAACCAGAACAGCGGAATGCGCAACCGCGGCGAAACCGACGGCGGAATGTTGAGAATACCCGCCTGCCGGTACGGCGTCCGGGGTTTGCTAAGGTGATTGTAACGGCCCGGTAGCCAGGTCGGGTGCATCGACGAGTTGTACTGGTACCCCGCCCGTTGTAAATCCCGCTCATCGACGGGCATCATGCGCGCCCGGCGAAACCCCCGGACCGGCTGTCCGGTGATGGCTTCGAGCGCCTGCTTGGAGCGGGCCAGATCGGCCGGTTCGTAACTCCCGTGGTAATACCCGTGCGAAGCGATTTCGTGCTGCGTGGCCAACTCACGTACGAAGGCCTGCTCGTGCAGGGCGTACGTCGCCGTGGTGAAGAGCGTCGTGGGTACCCGCCAGTCAGTCAGCAGCGATTGCAAGGCGCGCATCCCCTGCGTCGACACGGAAATTTGTTCTTCCAGTTCGAGATTCAGACCGTAATCTAAGGGCGTATCGAACTCTTCGACATCAAAGGTGAGCAGGATACGAGGGGACGAACTCATGCGAACTGGTACGTTTGACGTTACTTTCCCGGACGATGTAACTCGGCCGTTGCTTTACTTCCCGGAACACCTTGCCGAGGTAAATTCCGATGATGCCCATCACGATGAGTTGAATACCACCGATGAGCAGGATGGTGAGAATCAGCGAAGTCCAGCCCGAAACGACGTCATTCCGAACGAAGTGGTGAAACAGGGCGTACAATCCGTAGACTACTGAAAACGACGAAATGGCAAAGCCGAGCAGGACGGACAGATACAGCGGTTTGGTCGTGAACGACGTCAGCCCGGCACTGGCGAGCAGCAGCATTTTTTTAAACGAGTACTTCGTCTGGCCCGAGTGGCGTAGCGCGGGATGGTAGCTGATTTTGGCCTGACTGAACCCCAGCCAGGCGATGATGCCCCGCAGGAACAGGTCGTTTTCCCGGAACTGGCGCAGGTAGTCGGCCACGCGACTGTCGATGAGCCGGAAATCAGCCGCTCCTTTTTCAATATCGACTTCGGTCAGGTACTGCAGTACCCGGTAAAACCAGTCGGAGGTTAGGCGTTTGAGGTACGGTTGGCTCCGGTTGGGTTCGCGAACGGTGTAGACTACCTCGAAGCCTTCGAGCCATTTTTCAACCAAGCAGGGCAGCATTTCGGGTGGGTGCTGCAGGTCGGCATCCATCGTGATGATGCAGTCGCCCACGGCGTGGTTGATGCCCGCCCGAAGCGCCATCTGGTGACCGAAATTCTTGGAAAACGACAGGTACCGGATTTTCGGATTGTGCGCCGCCAGCCGCTTGAGTACGGCCAGCGAGCCATCGGTGCTGCCATCGTCGACAAACAGAATTTCGTAGTTGTCGTATTCCGTCATGGCCTCCGCGACCCGGCGGCAGAGGACCGGAATGTTGGTCACCTCGTTGTAAGCGGGAATGACGATGGAAATTTTAAAATCGCCCATGAATAGAATCGTGATTGAGGGTCTGGAGTAAGTAACGGGGTGCTGTCGACGTGAACCAGCGTCATCGAATCGGACCAGTCGGAATGGGCGGTTTCCGAATGGCTAATTGGTACTGCCCACCCAGGGGCAGCCATCCCAGTTGCTTTTCAAAAGGAATCAGGTACTGAAACACACTCACCTTCGGGAAGTACAGGTAGTACCGCACGCGCGGGTCGATGGCACCGAGTTGCTGGAGCAGGCCGCGGATGCGCGGGGCGGTGTTCAGCACGGCGTGGTCGTCGAAGGGGCAGATTTTCACCAAGCGCCGCGTGACCGGGTTGTAGGGATTGTGCTCGAAAACGGTAAGCGTCCCCCCAGGACGCAATACCCGGTAGGCTTCGCGCAGGTACTCCAGTTGATTGGCGTGGGGCACGTGCATGAGTACTCCAGCAATGACGACGAGATCAAACTGACCATCGGGGAAGGGCAGCGATTTGCCGTCCGTGTGAAGAAATTCACAATTGGGCAGGTGGCGCTCCCGCGCCAGTTCGACGCTCGCCTGGGCAATGTCAACCCCCGTGATGCGGGCTTTGGGAAAGTACTTCCGAAAATCGAGCGCCATGCCGCCGTCGCCGCACCCTACGTCGAGGATGCTTTGCACGGCGGGCAACTTAAGGTCGGCCAGGAGCCGCACCTTCTGCTCGCTCATGTAAAAGCTGTCAAAGCCGAGTTTACTGAGGTTGGAATTGTGCACGTCGCGGTAGCGGGGCGCGTGCGCGTTGAAAATCGTTTCGGGAGAGGAAGGGGTAGAAAGGGGTTCCATCAGCAAAATAAAAACGGGTGCAACGAAGCACCCATCCACGCTGACGGCGGAAGCGGGATGAGTTTAAGCCAGTACGTTCATTTCTACGAAGAGCCCGGCGGTGACAAAGGCGGAAGTGTCCCCGTGGATTTCGGACTCGATTGGCGGAAGAATCAAGCTTGCCTGATGTGAAACGATTGCGCGTGTGACCCACGAATGAGCCGGTCGTTTTCACTCAGAGCACCCGAAACTACGGGAATCTTTTCTTAACAACAAATTATCATTTGATTACTTGAATGAGCAATCGATTTGGACGGATTGCTACGGGCTGAAAGACGTACCCGGACGCCGCCAGCGCGTTACGCGTTCGGGAGGGGTACCAGCCCGGTTGTGGGTAGCTTCGTCGACACTGACGTTGATGTCAAATCCCAGAATGAGTACCAACGCGATGAGGTACAGCCAGACCATCAGCGCGATGAGGGTACCCACGGCCCCATACACCCGGTTATAGCTGGCAAAATTGGACAGGTAAAACGAGAAGGCATTGGAAATCAGGATGATCAACAGCGAAGCCACGACCGAGCCGGGATTCACAAACCGCCAGCGGCGGCTGTGCGCCGGAGCTAAGTAGTAAATGAGCGAAACGCCGACAAACGACACGGCAAACACCGACACGTACCCCATCCCCTTCAGGCCATAGTACGTAAAATCGGGCGTGAGCAGGGCGGCGTACAGCAGTTCGTCGAATACCACCTGCCCGACGATGAGCACCATCAGCGCCATCACGAGTACTCCCACCAGCAGAAAAGTCAGCATCAGCGCCACGCCCCGCGCCCGTAAGAAACTCCGCTTTTCGGGCGTGTGGAGCGTCATGTTGAAGGCGTTCATGAGGGCCATCATGCCGCTCGTGGCGGCGTAGAGCGTCAGCAGAAACCCGAACGAGAGCACGTTGCCCCGCCGCCGACTCACAATGTCGTTGATGGTCGTCTGGGCTTCTTCGAACAGGCCCTGCGGCATGACTTCCGACAAAAACACCATAATCTGCTCGTTCAGATTCGGGATCGGGATGTACGGGATGAGCGTGAACAGAAACAGAATGGCCGGAAAAACGGCCAGCGTCAGGTTGTAGGCCACGGCCGCCGCCCGCTGGTCGAGGTCGAACCGAACGATTTTGTCAAACAGAATCCGCCCGACGCGGTAGACGGGCACGTCGCCCCAGCACCAGTTTTTCAACCGGGTCTGCAGCCGTTGCACGAAAGGAGTTTGGCGTACACGTTTCAGCACGCGAATGCAGGGTTAGCGTTCCAATCTACCGAACGGCCCCGACGAAGTACCCGCGCAACCGTTCGAGCAGGTCGGGCGGAGCGACGGTCAGTCGGTTGGTTTCTCTTCGAACAAAAACGAGTGTAGCCTCGCCGGTGTTCAGGCGCAGGCCGTCGGCGTTCAGTACATCAAATTCAAACACGATGCGCGCGGCGGGCAGGGTACCGATGCGCGTTCGGATCGTGAGCAGGTCGTCGTAACGGGCTGGTTGCAGGTACCGGCACTTGAGTTCGTAAACCGGCATCATCACGCCCGAGGCTTCCAACGATTTGTAGTCCACGCCCAGACTCCGCAGGGCCTCCACGCGACCGATTTCGTACAGCCGGGCGTAGTGGCCGTAGTACACATACCCCATCTGATCGGTGTCGGCGTAGCGGACGCGGTAGGTGGTTTCGTGGGTGAACATAGCTTCAATTTGACAATTTGAGAATGTGGCAATGTGACAATGAATGCATTGCTGACGCGAAAGCCTGGATTTCATTGTCACATTACCACATTGTCAAATTATTTCCTGATTCCGAGCTGGTTCAGCGCCGCCTGGTACATCCGCGCGTTGATGAGGTGCTCCTGGTAATCGACGGCGAAAACGTGGTACCCGTTCAACTGCGGACTGGCGCACATGTACTTGTACGGGTGTTTTTCGTGGTTGAGTACCGCGTCGATGGATTTCAGGTCGGGCAGGTTGATCGGGCCGGGCGGCAGGCCGGCGTTCAGGTACGTGTTGTAGGGCGAATCGTACCGCAACTGATTGTACAGCAGCCGCTTGATGCCAAAATTCCCGAGCGCAAAAATTACCGTCGGGTCCGATTGCAGCGGCTCGCCGTCGGTCAGGCGGTTGAGGTACAGGCCCGCCACGCGCGGTTTTTCATCCTGCTTTTTCGTTTCGGCTTCAACGATGGAGGCCAGAATCGATACTTCCACGGGCGTCAGGCCGATGGCTTTCGCTTTCGCCTTGCGCTCGGCAGTCCAGAACGCATCGTACTCCGATTTCATCCGGCCAAAGACTTTCTCGACGGGCGTCGTCCAGAATACTTCGTACGTGTTCGGCAGAAACATGGCCATGATGGTCTCGGGCGTGAAACCGTAGAATCGCGTGACCGAATCGCTGCTGAGCCGGGCAGCGAATTGCGTTGAGTCGAACTCGAATTTGGTACCGACTTTGTGTACGAGGTCGGCTTTCGTGCGGATGTTGTTGAACGTCAACCGGACGGGCGTCTGATCGCCGCTGCGGAGCCGCCGGAGTACCTCCAGGTTGCCCGAGTTGGGTTTGATGCGGTACCGCCCCGGCTTGACGCGGTCGGGGTACCGCAGGAGTTTGGCCAGAAACTTGAACGACAATTCGTCCTTCACGACCCGGTGCTTCGCCAGCGAGTCCCAGACGGCTTCAAACGTAGCCGACTTCGTCGGAATGTAAAGGTAGAAATCCTCGTCGCGGTCGGTTTGCAGGTTGGGCGTCCGCAGGATTTGCCAGATGTACAGGGAAAACGACGCCGCCAGAATCGAGAACAGAATCAGCAGGGTTTTCCAAAGATTGCGGCGTTCAAACATAAAAGTGGGGAGTCGAAAGTCTTTTTTGATGTTGGACATGGGACGATAGACGCTGGACCACGGCATTTGTCTTTTGTCCAACGTCCCGTGTTTAACGTCCCGTATCCAGCGTCTCTTCCATCGGAAACGGTACCCCGAAACGCTCGGCTAAGGTTTTCAATTCTTCAACGACGGATGGGTACACCGGAATGCCCTCGCGGCGGCGCTCGATTTCCATTTCGCGCTCGGGATCGCCGGGGATGCGTACCTGCTGGCCGTCGATGCCTTCGGCGGCGCGGAAGCGTTCGATCCAGGTGTCCATATTCTTCTTAAACTCGTCAGCAGGCCGGAACGCGTCCACGCGCATCGCGCCGACGAAATGCCCCGTACCGATGCCCACGCCTTCGTCGGCGTTCATGAAACCCGCCGTGGCGAAAGGCGGTACCCACGGGCCGTAATTGGCCCCCGAGAGTACCCCCGACAGAATGTCGACCAGCGCCCCCAAGCCGTAGCCTTTGTGACTGCCGTGTTCGCGGTCGCCGCCGAGGGGCAGCAGGGCTCCGCCTTTGCGCACGGCGTTGGCGTCGTCGGTGGGTCGGCCGTCGGCGTCCTGCACCCAGCCCGTCGGGGCGGCGTAATTTTTCCGCTGGAGCAATTCGAGTTTGCCGTAGGCGGCCGTCGTCGTCGCCATGTCGAGCACGAAAGGCGGCTGCCGAAGCGCCGGAATCGCCACGCAGATCGGGTTGGTACCGAGCAGGCGTTCTTTGGAAAACGTCGGCGTTACGAGCGGCCCGGCGTGGGTCATCGTCCAGCCGATCTGATCACGTTCGAGCGCCCGCATGGCGTGAAACGCCGCGATGCCGAAGTGGTTCGAATTCCGCACGGCCACCCAGCCGGTACCCACGCGTTCGGCTTTTTCGATAGCGAGATCCATCGCCTGCGGAGCCACGACCAGCCCCAGGCCCGCGTCGCCGTCGAGTACCGCCGTCGAGGGGGTTTCGTGGACGATGAACGGCCTGGGTTTCGGATTCAGCCGGCCCAGGTCCATCAATCGTACATACCCCGGCAATCGCGCCACGCCGTGCGAATCAATGCCCCGCACATCGGCCGTGACGAGTACCCGCGCGGCCAGGTCGGCCTCGGCGGGCGGGCAACCCATCGCTTCAAACAAGTGCCGGACAAACGCGTGAAGGGTATCGAAGGAAAACATGAATCGCGGTTGGAGTTTCCGGTTCAGCGTTTAGTGTTTAAAGTTTAGCGTTGTTCGTGCATCCTGAACTTGAAACACTAAACGCTGAACCCTAAACGCTACACTGAAGCGCAAACCTACGAAACAAATGCCGGGCGAACGACCGGCGCGCCTACCTTTGAGTCGCTGATGAAACGCTCGGTCGGAACGTGGGTTTCGGCTGCGTATTCTTTCCCATTTGATTCATGAACTGGCAAACGCTTTCCAATCGCTTCATCAGTTACTTCGTCCGCGGCCTGCTGCTGCTCGGGCCGGTGTACTTCACCGGTTACATCATCTACTCGCTCATCGAGTGGATCGACAGCCAGTTTTACGTGTACTTCCCCGGCTCCGGGCTGCTGATTGCGCTCGCGGTGGTTGTGGGCGTCGGATTTATTGGCTCGACGTTCATCGTCTGGCCGGTCTGGAGCGTTATCGAGCAGCTCATCAATCGGCTACCACTGGTACGGATTATTTACTCGTCATTGAAGGACTTGATTTCGGCTTTCGTCGGCGACAAAAAGAAATTCAACCAGCCGGTACTGGTCCAGCTCGACCCGCACTCCAACCTGCTCCGGCTGGGCTTCATCACCCAAACCGACCTGAGCGACCTGGCCCTGCCCGAAGCCGTGGCCGTGTACCTGCCGCAGTCGTACGCCTTCGCGGGCGATTTGTTCATCGTACCGCGCAACCAGGTCACGCCCCTCGACGCCCGCGCCACCGACGTGATGAAATTTATCGTTTCGGGAGGCGTTTCCAAAAACGAAACCCACTCCTAAGTATCCGTTTCCGCCGCATCGCCCATGAACCGATTTCTGCTTTTTCTCGCACTGCTGACTGGTACCTGCGGGTGGAGTTTCGCCCAGGAAACGCCCGCTCCGACCGTCGAAGAACGCGTTCAGAAAACCGATCCAACCCGCGGCCGGGCGCTCGTCAGCCGCGAACGGGTGAATTACCTGGTGCTCGATTACGGCAAGCAGCGACGGCGGTTTTTTGTGGGCGACGAATTCAAATTCCGGCGGCGAAGCGACGGCCGGAAGTACCGCGAGGTGGTCAGTTTCGTGACCGACAGCAGCTTTTCGTTCAGCGTGTTGAACGAAGTCACGGGCCGGTACGAAAACGTCGACGTACCCCTGACCGACGTGCGCCGGGTGTACCTTCAGCGGCGGATTCCCTGGCTTTCCGAACTCGGGGCGCTCATCCCCTACTTCGCCGCGCTGACGGTCGTCGGCAAGTTCGCCACGGGCGTGGTGCAGGACGACATCGGCAACGCCATGACCAACTACCACCCCATCGAACTGGGCATTTACGGCGCGGGCGTGGCGGGCATTTTCCTGAGCAAACCTTCGTACAAAATCAACGGTCGGCACCGGCTGCGGGTGTTGAAAACGTACTGAATTTCGGAGTACGGAGTGCGAATTGCGGACCGGGTACTTTAGTTTTGCCCTTCGTCCTTTTCTTGCCTGCCCGTTGAAAAAGTACCTCCTCTCCGCGTCCGGTCAGCCGTTTCAAGCTGAGATTCGTTTGCCCGCGTCCAAATCCGAGTCCAATCGCGCCCTGATTCTCAACGCCCTCGCGGGCGGTACCGCCGCGCTGACCAATCTTTCCGAAGCGCGCGATACCCAGACGATGCAGCGCCTGCTGGCCTCGCCCGATCCGGTCGCCGACGTGCTCGATGCGGGTACCACGATGCGCTTCCTGACGGCGTATTTTGCCGTGACGGGTCAGCAAAAACTCCTGACGGGTACCCCGCGGATGCAGGAGCGGCCCATCGGCATTCTGGTCGAGGCGCTGCGGGCACTCGGGGCGGATGTGGTTTGCGAGAAAGCCGAAGGGTACCCGCCGCTCCGACTGCGCGGCTTTCGGTACAGCGGCCAGAACTACCTGCGGATGCGTGGCGACGTGAGCAGTCAGTTCATCTCGGCGATACTGATGATTGCCCCGCTCCTGCCCGAAGGCCTCACGCTTGAGCTAACGGGCGAACTGGGCTCGATTCCGTACATCGAAATGACGCTCGCCCAGATGCGGCATTTCGGCGCGGAAGTTCAGGCCGACTGGTCAGGGAAGACCCTCCAGGTTACGCCCAAGCCCTACGTGCCGCGCCCCTTCGCCGTCGAATCCGACTGGTCGGGAGCGAGCTACTGGTACGCCCTCGTCGCGCTGGCCCCGGAAGGTTCGGCGGTCGAGCTGCTGGGCTTGAAGGAAAATTCCTTGCAGGGCGACAGCGTCGTCGCCGAACTGATGCGACCGCTCGGCGTGCGTTCCGACTTTACGGGTCGCGGGTACCGGCTCACGAAGCAGCCGACCGAAGCCCGTTTTTCCTGGGATTTCACCCAGTGCCCGGACCTGGCCCAGACCGTCGCGGTACTCTGCGCGGCGAAACGGATTCCGGCTACGTTCACGGGGTTGGAAAGTTTGAAGGTCAAGGAAACCGACCGCGTCTACGCCCTGCAAACCGAACTCCGCAAGTTTGGCGCGGACCTCGCCGAAGTGGAGCCAAACGCGACGTATGAAGTCCGAAGTCGGAGGTCGGAAAACGCCGACTTCGTGCTGCCGACTTCCAGCCTCCAGATTGATACCTACGACGATCACCGCATGGCAATGGCGTTTGCCCCGCTGGCCCTCGTGCAGGACGTCGTGATTGAAAATCCAGACGTCGTCGTGAAGTCGTACCCCCGTTTTTGGGATGACTTGGGGCGGGTACTCGACGTCCGGGCCGACTGACGGTACCGAATACTCGTTTGTGAAGCTTTTCTTCAGCAATTTCCCGAGCCGGTTGTTTTTACAACGGGCTTTTTTTGCGTAGTTTCCTTTGTGGAAACTGACGCAGGATCCGCACCGCCACTTTTCCTATGAGTTTATGGAAGATATGCTGACGTTCATCGCTGGAAGTGTTCCGCTCACTCCCGAAGACGAAAACGCCATTCGGGAAATTTTCACGCCAGTTCATTTAGAAAAAGGAGAGCATTTCATTCACGCCGACGACCCACCTGGCAAAATGGGCTTCCTGGTGCAGGGCCTGCTTCGGGTGTATTTTCGGGTGGGTAAGCGGGAGGTGACGTACATGTTTCTCACTGAGAATTCATTGCTGGCCTCGCTCCGCACCACCAGCCTCCAGGCCGACAAGGAAGACGAGGGCGAAAAAAACGACGCCATGCAGGCCCTCGAACCCTGCACGATTCTGGTAACCGATCAGGCCCGGTTCACGGAGTTGGCCAATCGATCCAAAAACTTTGAGCGGTTTGTCAGTTTTCGCCTGGCGTACCGCTTCAGCGAAATGGCCGAACGCGTGCGCTCGTTCTGCATCCAGCGGGCCAGCGAACGCTACGAGCGCCTGCTCAAGCAACAGCCCGAACTCATCCAGCGCGTTCCGCAGTACTACATCGCCTCGTACCTCGGCATCACGCCCGAATCGCTGAGTCGGCTGCGGAAGAATCTGATTTAGGAGGAGCAGGGAAAAAGCAGAAAGGAAAAAGGGCAGGGAAATAATGCTTTCTCCTTTTTCTGCTTTTTCCCTGCTCCCCACCATTCCCATGCGTTTTTCCCGCACCGAATCCCTGGCCGGACTATCGAGCTTTCTGGCGACGGCGTACATCATCGTCGTCAACCCCTCAATTCTGAGCCAGGCCGGAATGCCCTTCGCCGCCGTGCTGACGGCGACGGTACTCGTCTGTTTTTTCGGGAGCCTGTTGATGGGCCTCTACGCCCGCAACCCGATTGTCGTGGCACCGGGCATGGGGCTGAACGCGTTTTTTACGTTTTCGGTCGTACTCGGGCAGGGCGTGCCGTACCCGACGGCGCTCGGCGCGGTGTTCTGGTCGGGGATTGTTTTTCTGCTGCTGTCGATTTTTAACGTCCGCACCCAAATCGTTCGCGCCATTCCGCGGCCCCTGCGGTACGCCATCGCGGCGGGCATCGGGCTGTTCATCACGCTGATCGGGCTGGAAAACGCGGGCTTCATCGTCGACAACCCCGCCACGCTCATCAGCTTCGCCCGGCTCAACCCGCCGCTGCTGATTTTCCTGTTCGGACTACTGCTGACGGCCGTTCTGACGGCCCGGCGGGTACCTGGCGCGGTACTCATCGGCATCGTGCTGACGACGCTCGCGGCGAGTACCCTCGGGCGGATGTGGGGCGACAAAACGCTCGTCAACGTTGACCGCCTCGTCGCCGCCCCCGATTTCAGCCTGCTCTTCGCGCTCGACTGGTGGGGTTCGTTGCGCTGGTCGCTAGTACCGGTCATCTTTGCGTTCGTCTTCACCGACCTCTTCGACAGCCTGAGTACCTTCGTCGGGCTGGCGGAAGCTTCCGGCTTAGTGGACGAACACGGCGAACCCCGCAACGTGAAAGCTTCCCTCCTGACCGACGCGTTCGCCACGACGCTCGCCGGGCTGTTTGGCAGCAGTCCGGGTACCGCCTACATCGAATCGGCGGTAGGCATCGAAGCCGGGGGACGGACGGGTATCACGGCGCTGGTGGCGGCGGTGCTGTTCCTGCCATTTCTGTTTCTCTCGCCGTTGCTGAGCGTCATTCCCTCGATTGCCACCGCTCCGGCGCTGGTACTCGTCGGCGTGTTCATGGTGCGCCCCGTCACGAAAATCGACTGGCAACGACTCGACGAAGCCATTCCGGCTTTCCTGGCGATGGTACTCATCCCGTTCACGTACTCCATCACGCAGGGCATCATCTGGGGCTTTCTGAGCTGGACGGCGCTGAAAGTCGGTACCGGCAGGGTCCGCGAAATCGGCCTCACGCTCTGGATCATCGACGCCTTCGCCGTGGCTGCGCTGGTGGTGGAATAGGGTTTGCGATGTAGTTTCGGAACATGAAGGCTTCCCTATTCTTCCTCATTTTCCTGCTACTGACCACGCGGGGTACCGTCACGGCCCAGGGTATCCTCGCTCCGGCGCAGTCCGTCACGACTGGTTTTCCGAAGAAAACGAAAAATGTCACGGCCATTCTCGGCGCGTTTCCACTCGAAGTGGAGGTACTGAAAGGGCAGTTGGAAGGGCGAAAAGAAAAACGCATCGCGGGCCTGACGGTCTACACCGGGCGGCTCGGCGGGCGGCGGGTGGTGCTGGTACCGTCGGGCATTGGTAAGGTCAACGCCGCGCTGACGACGACGATCGTGCTCGAACACTTCCGCCCGGCGCAGGTCCTCTTCACGGGCATCGCGGGCGGTATGAACCCCGACCTTCAGCCCGGTGACCTCGTGATTGGTACCCACCTCGTCCACCACGATTACGGTCGGCAGACGCCCGAGGGCTGGCAGGTTCGCCCAACGAAAAATCCGTACACGTTTGCCGACAACCCGGTCTACTTCCCTGCCGATTCGGTACTCAAACTACTCGCCGCATTCGTCGTCCCGAAAGTCAAACTGGAAGCCATCAACGACCGCACCCCGCGCGTGGTAGCCGACACGATCATGACCGGCGACGTGTTTCTGGCCGACACAAAGCGCAACCGCGAACTCCGCCAACGCTTCGGGGCCGGGGCCGTCGAGATGGAAGGCGCGGCGGTGGCACAGGTCTGCTACCAGCAACGGGTACCCTTCCTCGTCATCCGCAGCCTCTCCGACAACGGCGACGACTCGGCCACGCTCGATTTTCAGAAGTACGGGGCCATCGCCGCACGGAATTCGGCCGCGCTGGTCCGGGCGATGGTTGAGCGACTGCGGTGAAGAAGAAGGGGTTAAAGGTTACAGGTTAAAAGTAACTTTTGCCGCGCTGACGGATGAATTTTAACCTGTAACCTTTAACCAACGTGCCCCATCTCGGTCCCCTCACCGTTTCCGAAATCGCCTTTGGCGGCATGTCGCTTTCGGGCGACGAGGCCGCGAACGTCCGCTTGCTCCACCGTGCTCTCGACGGCGGCATCAACTTTTTCGACACCGCCGATTTATACGACCGGGGCGAAAACGAAAAACTGTTTGGCCGGGCCTTCCGCGACCGGCGGGACCGGGTGGTACTCGCCTCAAAAGTCGGTAACCAGGGACGACCCGACGGCAGCGGTTGGGACTGGAATCCGCGGAAGGACTACATCCTGCGCTCCATCGACGGTACCCTCCAGCGCCTGCAAACCGACCACCTCGACCTGTACCAGCTCCACGGCGGTACCCTCAATGACCCCATCGACGAGACCATCGAGGCGTTTGAACTCCTGAAGCAGCAGGGAAAAATTCGGGCGTACGGCATTTCGTCCATCCGCCCGAACGTGATTCGCGAGTGGGTTCGTCGTGCGAACCTCAGCAGCGTGATGATGCAGTACGGCCTGCTCGACCGCCGCCCCGAAGAGGAAAGTCTGGATTTGCTCCGCCAGCACGGCATTGGCGTACTCGCCCGCGGGAGCCTGGCGAAGGGCCTGCTCGTCGACAAACCGGCGGCGAAGTTTCTGGATTATTCGGAAAACGCGGTCGCGAAAGCGGCGGAAGTCCTTCGTTCGCTGCCCAACCGCTCCCCGACGAGTACGGCTATCCGCTTCGCATTGCACCATCCCGCTATCACGAGCGTCGTCGTCGGCATTCGGACCGAGACGCAGTTGGACGCGGCGTTGCGGGCGATGTCGGCTCCGCCGCTGAACGAGGCGGAGTACCGGTCGTTGATTGCCATCCTACCGGCAAACACCTACTCAGAACACCGCTAAAATTGTCACGCGGAGCTTGTCGAAGCGCCTACTCAACCGCAGCGGCTACGCGCCCCGGGCGGACCGCCACTTCGAGGGTCTTCAACCGGGACGCGTAGTCCACTCGAAAGGTTCTGCAAGGCGCTTCGACAAGCTCCGCGTGACGGAAAACATTAACGCCGCTTCGAAAACAACCACGGCAGTAGTTCCGGCTCGCCGAAGGCGTTGTTCCAACTGTCGTGGGCCACGTCGGGGTACTCGGTGTACTTCACTTCCGATTCGTACTCCTTCAGCCGCTGGTTCAGTTCGCGCGAAAACTTCACGTCCACGACCGGATCCTTCGCCCCGTGGAAAAGCCAGATGGGTACCCGGTTGGCAAAGCGCCGGGCGCGGTCGAGGTCGCTGGCGGCGCAGATGGGTACCGCCGCGGCGAAGTACTTCGGCTTGCGGTAGAGCGCTTCGAGGGTACCCATGCCGCCCATCGAAAGGCCCACGAGGTAGATCCGGTTTTTGTCGACGTTGTACTCGTCCACGAGCCGGTCTACCAGCTCAAGGGCGGCTTCAAGCGGCCAGTTGGGTTTACCGTCGCGAAACGTGATGCCGACGGGCTGCTTGCTCCGGTCGATGTCGACGGCCGCCCAGTAGCTGTCGGTCGGGCACTGGGGCATCACGACGAGGGCCGGATACTTCGTTTGATTTTCCAGAAACAGCTTCGAGCCGTGTGTCAACTGCTTTTGGTTGTCGGTACCCCGCTCGCCCGCGCCGTGGAGAAACAGAATCAGGGGCGGTTTGTCATTAAGGACGTCTTCGGGCGGGAGCAGCAGGCGGTACGGCAACCGCTTGCCGTCTTCGTTGACGAACACGTCGGCCTGGTAGCCGGTTTGGGCGAAAACGGGGCAAGCCAGTAGCAGGCAGAAAAGGTATTTCATGAGGTTTGAGGTTTTTTAACCGCAGAGAAGCGGAGGACGCAGCGCACTCCGCGTTCTCCGCTTCTCTGCGGTAAATCTAACCCGAGAACGAGAATTTCACGCCTCGGCCCGCAAAACCTCCAGGGGCGGTCGGACGAGTACCTCGCGGCTGTTGAACAGCCCAATCAGGACCGTCAGCACCGTCACCAATCCGGCAATGCCGAGCAGTGGGAGTACGTCGGGACGGTAGGGCATTTCAAAAACGAAACGGGCCAGTCCGTACGTCGCGCCGACCGAGAGAATGATTCCCGACAGCGCCGCCAGCAGCCCGAGCATCAGGTACTCGACGAGCGTGATGAGCAGAATCTGCCGCCGACTCGCCCCGATGGTGCGGAGCAGCACGCTTTCTTGAATTCGCTGAAACTTGCTGATGATGACCGAACTGGCCAACACGAGCAGCCCCGTCAGGATGCTGAAGAGCGCCATGAACCGGATGACGAACGAAATCTGATCGAGAATTTCGTCGAGCGTTTTCAGAATCAATCCGAGGTCGATGGCCGAGACGTTGGGGAACAGTTGGACCAGATCGCGCTGGAACGCCGCCGACTGCTGCGAATCGGGTACCCGCGTCATGAGCACGTGAAACTGTGGGGCCTGTTCGAGCGAACCGTTCGGGAACACGACCAGAAAATTCGTCTGCACCCGGTTCCAGTCGACCTCGCGGGTACCGCCGACGACCGTCGGGAGGAGCGCGCCCTGCACGTTGAACGTCAGCGAATCGCCGAGTTTGAGCTTGAGCCGTTCGAGGTACCCTTTTTCGATGGAAATCGACGGCACCTCGCCGTTCATCGCGGGCATCGCGCCCGCTACCAATTTTTCCGAATCGATGAGCGAATCGCGGTACGTTACCCGGTACTCCCGGCCCAGCGCCCAGCCGGGGATTTCGCTGGTCGAATCGGCCTGGAGTTCTTCGACCGTCCGCCCGTTCACCGCCGCCAACCGCATCGTCACGACGGGTACGCTCTGGAGTACCGGCAGGTTGTGGCCGCGCACGAGGCTGTCGACACCCGCTTTTTGCTCGTTCTGAATGTCGAACAAAACCATGTTTGGCTGCTGCCCGCTGCCCGAGAGTTCGACCCGCCCGAGGAGCAACTGCTGCGTCAGGAGCAGCGTGGCGATCAGGAAGGTACCCAACCCGATGGACGTGACGAGCGTCAGCGTCTGGTTGTGCGGGCGGTACAAATTCGCCAGACTTTGCCGCCAGACGTAGCTCCACGACCGCGGAAAAAACGTCCGCACCACCCAGATCAGGCCCAAGCCGAGGAGCGTGAGCACGAGGAACGTGGCGACCAATCCACCCGTGAAGCCCAGTGCCAGCATTCGGTCGCGGGTTTGCCAGTAGGCGAAGCCCGTCACGAACGCGCCGATGAGCACGAAAACCAACCAGCGCCAGAGGTCGGTACCGCCGCCTTCGGTTTCGCCCGTGGCCCGGAGCGTCCGCAGCGGCGACACCCGCCGGACGCGCAGCAGCGGCAATAGTGCGAACAGCACCGCGATGACCAAGCCCACGAGCAGCCCCTGCCCCACGGCCCGCTCCGAGACCGAAACGGTCACTTCGACGGGCAAAAACCGCCCGAACAATTCCGGCAGCGCGTACTGCACGACCATCCCCACCCCAGTCCCCACCACGGCCCCGACGAGGCCCATCAGCGAAGTTTGAATCAAATAAATCAGAAACGCTTGCCGCCCGCTGGCTCCGAGGCAGCGCAGCACCGCCACCGAAGGTACCTTTTCGCGGGCGTACAGATTCACGGCGCTGGCCACACCAACGCAGCCGAGCAGCAGCGCGACGAAGGCCACGAGGTTGAGGTACTTCGTCAGGTCGCCGAAGATGCGACCCGTCTGGCGCTTGCGCTCAGCGATGGTATCCGAATCCAGCCCGGCCCGGTCGAAACGGGCCTCCCGAGCCTGCACGAGCGCTTCGACGTCGGTACCCGGCTCGAACTGGTAGGAGTACCGGTACGCGGCCCGGCTGCCGAGTTGAAGCAGTTCAGTCGCTTTCAGGAATTTGGCCGGAATGAACACCGCGGGCGCGACGGTCGTCGTGACCGCCGTCTGGCCGGGCGTTTTGAGTACCCGCCCGACGATTTTGAAGCGGAGGGTGCCCACCTTCACCGAATCGCCGACCTGAGCGTTGAGTTGAATCAGCAACGGGTCATCGACAAGCGCAACGCGCTGGCTGTCGAGGCCGCCCTGCCGGAAGGTGCGCACGGCGCTGCGCGGCTGGGTTTCCCAAACGCCGTAGTACGGAAAATTGCCCTCGACGGCCTTCACCTGCGCCAGCCGGACGCCTTCGCTTTTCGGAAAGTAAACCATCGAGGCGAAAGCAATTTCTGTCGATCGTTCCGGCCCGACGGAATCAAGCATCGCGCGGGTTTTCGGCCCGGCTTCTTTGGAGCCGGAGAGCACGAGGTCGGCCCCGAGGAGTTCCTGGGCCTGCTCATCGACGCTCTGAGCGAGGTTGTCGCGGAACGAATTGATGGCCACCAGCGCCGCAATGCCGAGCACGATGGCCGACATGAACAAAAACAACCGCGAGCGGCTCCGGCGGCTGTCGCGCCAGGCCATTTTCCAGAGCCAGGCGGCACTGGTGCGGCGGCGGGGAATCGGGGGAATAGTTCGGTCCATGGGGCGAAGTACAAAGTAGCAAGTACGAGGTATCAAGTACAAGGTACGGAGTGGAATAGCTAATGGCTCACTCCCTACTCCGTACGTACTACTTTGCACTTAGTACCTGGGAAATAGAATCCGACACGACGGTACCGCCTTTGATGCGGATGATGCGCTGGGTACGGGCGGCGAGGTCAAGGTCGTGCGTGACGAGGACGAGCGTGGTACCGGCTTCGCGGTTCAGTTCAAAAATCAGGTCGACGACCGTCTCGCTCGTGTCGGCGTCGAGGTTGCCGGTCGGTTCGTCGGCGAAGAGGATTTTGGGCCGGTTGGCAAAGGCCCGCGCCAGCGAAACCCGCTGCTGTTCGCCACCCGAGAGTTGAGTTGGGTAGTGGTGCCCGCGCGCCCCAAGGCCGACGCGTTCGAGGAGTTCCTGCGCGGCACGTTCGGCCCCGCGTTCGCCCCGAAGTTCGAGCGGTACCATCACGTTTTCGAGGGCCGTCAGCGTGGGTAGCAGTTGAAAATTCTGGAAAATGAACCCGACGTACTGGTTCCGCACCGCCGCCCGCTGGTCTTCGCTGAGCGTATCGAGGCGGATGTCGTTCAGGTACACGCTACCCGACGAGGCCCGGTCGAGACCCGCGCAGAGGCCGAGCAGGGTGGTTTTTCCCGAGCCCGACGGGCCGACAATCGAGAAGGTATCGCCGGGTTGGAGTTCAAAGTTGACGCCGTGCAGAACCGTTAGGTCACGATCGCCGCTGCGGTAGGATTTCGTCAGGTTTTCGACGCGAAGGATGCTCATGCGAGGAAGGGAAGGTTACGAGTCAGCGCTCGGTTGAATGAACGGCCCTGGACTGGTTTTGGTTGCGTAACGAGCGAATCACCCGTTTTTTCTCCTCGACCCGTAGATTTGTTGACGGGCGGGAAAATCGTTGGGCTAAACGGCTCGCTTTCTCGTTTTTGGTTTACGAATTGATTTTCAAGTGTATGCACCCAATTGTTTTTCAATATTCTTTGCAGCAGTACCCCCAACCCCCTGAAGGGGGCTTTCCACTTCCCGGCATTTTTCGCCAAAAAGCCCCCTTCAGGGGGTTGGGGGTACTGCTACTCGCCTTCGCATTCCTAAGCTGCGATACTTCCAAACCCCAGCAGAAAACCGAACCCGAAGCGGGCAGTCAAACCGCGAAGCAAACGGCTGCTTCCACCCAAGCGACCCCCACCGACGGCAAGAAAACCATTCTGTTTTTCGGTAATAGCCTGACGGCAGGGTACGGCGTCGAGCCGTCGGAAGCGTTTCCGGCACTGGTCGGCAAAACCATCGACTCGTTGGGGCTGAATTACCGTGTCGTCAATGCCGGATTGAGCGGCGAAACCACGGCGGGCGGCAAGAGCCGCGTGGGATGGGTACTGCGCCAGCCGGTCGACGTGTTCGTGCTCGAACTGGGTGGCAACGACGGCCTACGAGGCATTCCGGTCAAAACCACTGAAGCGAATTTGCAGAGCATCATCGACACCGTCCGGCGGAAAAGTCCCGAGGCGCGCATCGTGCTGGCCGGAATGCAGATTCCGCCGAACATGGGGCCGGAGTACACGAGCCAGTTTCGGGGCATTTTCAAGCGACTGGCCGATAAAAACAATACCGCGCTGATTCCCTTCCTGCTCGAAGGCGTCGGCGGCGTCCGACGGTTGAACCAACCCGATGGCATCCACCCCACGCCCGAAGGCCACCGCCTCGTGGCGAGGACGGTGTGGGAGGTAATTGAGCCGATTCTGGAAGAGTCAACGCAGTGAGTTTTCGTACATTTTCGCGCGGATAAGCGCAGAAGGGAATCACGCGGAAGTTCGCAGAATCGGATCAGCGATAGTCCGCGTGATTCCCTTCTGCGCTTATCCGCGCGAAAAAACAACCTCTAAATCCTTGATCGATGAAAACGTTTCTCCTCCTCCTCGGCTTGAGCATTCCAGCTCTCGCCCAGGAAAACCCCGCCCCCGCCATGCGCCGGGCGGCGACGGCGTTTCTCCAAACGCTCGACGAAACTCAGCGGAAACAGGCCACCTACGCCTTTGATCACGAAGAGCGCTTCAACTGGCATTTCGTCCCCCGTCAGCGGAAAGGTTTGCCGCTCAAGGCCATGACTGTTCCGCAGCGCCAAGCGGCGATGGCCCTGCTGCAAACCGGCCTGAGTGCCGAAGGGTACGGGAAAGTCACCTCAATTCTCGACTTGGAAAATGTGCTTCGCGTCGTCGAAAACCGCTCCAACACCGACACGTACCGCGACCCGGACAATTACTATTTCAGCGTGTTCGGCGAGCCGGGCGACCAAGAACCCTGGGGCTGGCGGGCTGAGGGGCATCACCTATCGCTCCAATTTTCGAGTCTGACCAACCGCATCATCTCGGCCACGCCGCGGTTTCTCGGCAGTAATCCGGGCGTCGTCCGGGCGGAGGTACCGCAGAAGGGTCGGGAGGTACTTAAAAAAGAAACTGAGCTGGCCTTGCGACTTGTCAACACGCTGACACCTACGCAGCTTCGGCAGGCTATGCTCTCGGAAACGGCACCCAATGACATTTTTACGGGCAACAGCCGGAAGGTCAGTTTAGCCAAACAGGAAGGCATTTCCTTCGCCGAACTGAGCGCTGAGCAGCAGGCACTGTTCCGGGATTTATTGAACGCGTACCTGCGCACGTACCACCTCACGCTGGCCCGGCAGCAGATGGCGCAATTGGAAAAAGCGGGTCTGGACAAACTGGTTTTCGCCTGGGCGGGTGACCGTGAAGCCGGGTACGGGCCGGGGCACGGGCATTACTACCGCATTCACGGCCCGACGGTCCTCATCGAGTACGACAACACGCAGAACCAGGCCAACCACGTTCACACGGTCGTGCGGGATTTGACGAATGATTTTGGCGACGACTTACTGGCCGAGCATTACAAAAAGCTTCACGCGGCACCGAAACCGTAATGGTAGTCATCAAGCCGGTCGGACCGCCGACGCGTAGTCCGCAGGTCGGACCCGATTCGGACAGGTGGGTCCGACCTGCGGACTACGCGTCGGCGGTCCGACCAAGCTGGACTCATTCATTCCAGCGCAAACACCAGAATTCCGTTCGCGGAAATCATCAGCCGGGCAGACGTTTCCAACCCGCCGCGGGGTGAATCGTCGACGGCGATACTGCCGAAATTTCCAACCGTATCGGGGTTATACGCATCTGCCGGAGGCATCGACTCATTGGCACGGTCGTTACCGCGTTACCCAATTTGCCGCCTCGATGCGGCCCGTACCCGCGTCCTGCACGTAAACGAGTACTGCCGCGTTGGAGGCCGACACCCCGTCGGGCAGCGTCAGCGTGACGGGGCGCGGCTCCGCCGCGGGTTGGGTGACGAACTGCCGGACCACGTTGACGTGCCGGAGCGTCCGCCCGCCGTTTTCGCCCCGTTGCACGCGGGTTTCGGCCCGTTTCTGCACCAGGGCCACGTTCAGAACGGCGTGGGCCGGGGCGTTCGTCACCTGGCTGACCACCGTCCAGCGCCCTGCGGTACCGGGTTTTATCGAAGCGGCTACGCCCACGTCCGGGCGGCGAGCCAGTGCCTGGGTTAGTTTTTGCCGCAGCCCGCCTTCCTTCGAGCCAACCAGTTCCGACTCGCCATTGACCACCGCCTGCGGCGTGTAAATCGTGGTCAGGCGAAGCTGCCGGGCGTACTGTCGCTGCCGGGCCGAGTAGGCCGCGCTGCTGAACTCGTCCTTCCACCCCAGTCGGTTCCAGTAGTCGACGTGGAAGCCCAGTACAAACACGTTTTGACCGGCGTAGTCCCGGTCGATTTTTTCGAGAACGGCATTCGCCGACGGGCAGCTCGAACAGCCTTCGGACGTGAACAGTTCGACGACGGCGAACGGGGCTGGGGCCGGTTCGGGCGGCAACGCGACGAGTAAAACGCTGCTCAGGAGCAGTTCGAGGAAGATTTTCATGACGCGTTTCTTTCGTTGACAAACCAACGAGCCGGGTAAATCGTGCGTGGGTCGGCTACCCTACGTCTCGTTGTGGGTAGCTCGCCCCTTCCGCGATGGTCCATCAACTTTTTTGCTGTTTTTTTTTGACGTTGCTAACGTTTCAAAGAGGGCCGGCATGAACGGGGGAATCCAACTTTAAAACCCGACGACCATGTCACTCTTTTCTTCTTCCTCCAGCGCCCTGCAGGCGGAGCCTGCCGCGCCGACTACGCCCGCGGGCGATGACCTTTCGGCCCAATCTAGCGTGATTTGGGTTAACCTACGCGATTACGGTTTTAAGAAAGCCGGTGCCCTACTCGGCCACCCGCAGGGCTTGGCCAACCTGTTCGACCAGATTCGGCAGGGCTTCGTTCTCGATGAAAACACCAACACCGAAAAACAGCGTGCGGAGCGTACCAAAATCGATGCGGAAATCGGCCAGGCCGAAGGGCAGATTACCGAGCACCGCACCGAAATCCGGCGCATCGAGCAGGGCGAAATCCGTACGCTCGAAATGCAGCACGAGCAACTTGCCGGGCAGATTCGGGACATCGAACTCCAGCAGCACCGGACCGAAAAAGGCCCGAACGACGTCAACCGGTTCAATCTGATTTTGTACTGGTCCATCTTCATCCCGACCACCCTCTTTCTGTATTGCTTTTACGTGTCGACGTTTTACAGCGCCTTTTTCCGTAACCTGACCAGTGAAGCCAGCCAGGACGGTGCCGACATCGACTCCATCCTGAGCGCCATTTTCAGCCCGGCGGCGTTCACGACGCTTAACTTTCACTTCGCTGCGCCGATCATGTTTTTCGTTTTCGGCGTCGTACTACACGTGATGTTCGACCAAAAAGGGGCCAAACGCTGGCCGCTCACGCTGGGCGTGCTGGTGTTCATTCTGCTCGTCGACGGGCTGTTGGCGTACTCACTCGAACACAAGATTCAGGCCGTCCGGGTTCTGATGCGGCAAGATGATCCCAACTACTTCTTCCTGAAAAGCTCAATTTTCTACGTCGTCCTGGCGCTGGGCTTCTGCACCTGCCTCGGCTGGAGCGTCATCCTGCACGAAATCCGGGCCGAACATGCCAAGTTCGACGTCGACGGCCTGCGCCGGGCTGAACTGAAGCAGAAAAAATCGGCGCAGGAATCGCTGCAAACGCAAGTGCAGGCGTGGCGGGCGAAGATTGTCGTCATCGAAGGCTCGATTGCCCAACTGGAAAATCAGATTGAGCAGCTCCGCACTAAACGCGAAGCCATCCTGCTCAGCCTCTGGGACCTGCGCAAACGCATCGCCGACTTCTACGACGGCTGGCTGGGGTACATCGTGCAAAGTGGTCGCAACCAGGACGCGCTGCTCAAGCAATGCGACGAGGTGTACCAAGCGTTCTGCCGCCAGTACGTCCACTCTGCCACGCCCACGATCGGCCCCGTACTCGCCCAAGCCTAACCCCTCAACGCCCCGCTCCCATGAAAACTTTCCCGCTTCTGCTCTCGCTATCCGTCCTGCTACTGGCCTGCACCGCCACCGAAACGGCTCCAGCCGGTGGTACCCCGACCCCGACCACCCCGACGGCCCCGCGCCCCGTCAATTACCTTGTGCTGCTCGATTTGTCGGACCGGCTGCTGGCACCCGGTCAGGTTTCCAACGACACGGCGCTGGTGGGGTACCTCTTCGCCCGGTTTAACAAAAAAGTGATTGAGAAAGACCTCATCATTCGATCGAAAGACCGCTTCCAGGTCGTCATTGCGCCGCAGCAGGGCGTTTCCTACGACCCGGCCCGGTCCATGGACGCGCTTTCGGTGGACCTGAAAGCCGCTAAAAATGCCCCCGCAAAAGCTGCGGCGTTCGATTGGTTCGAGCACCAATTTAACCCCGAACTGCGCCGCCTGTACGCCGAAGCCACCCGCGGTCGGCAAACGCCCGCCGACTTTGCCGGGTGCGATCTCTGGCGGTACTTCAACGAACAGTTGGGTGCCGCGCTGGAACCCGACTACGACAATCGCCTCGTCATCCTGACCGATGGGTACCTTGATTTCAACGACCCCCACCATGCCATTTGCCGGGGCCACCGCTGCACGACGACGAACGGACTGATGCCCTTCCTTCGGAATCGAACCGACTGGGCGGCGCTCATTGAACGGAACGAGTGGGGATTGCTGCCCCTGGAAAAACGGTTTTCTAACCTGTCGGTGGCCCTCGTCGAACTCCATCCGAAAAGCCCGAACCTGCGGGAAGCGGAAATCCTGAAAAAACTCTGGCAGCAGTGGCTAAGCGAGATGGGAATACCAAATCTGCATCACATCCAACGTTTCAATCTGACCCAGTCGAAGAAGGAGTTGGATTCGTTCTTCGAGTAATTCCGAAACGGCCCCGGTAGTACCGGGGCCGTTTTTTTGCGCAATTCGTCACCCCAATTTGCGCACGGCGTCAGCGACGGAGTAGCCCGGTCGCCGGACCTTTGGGCGGTACTTCAAGCTCCTCAAACGGTCATGAAAACGAACATTCTCATCTTAGGCGCGACGGGTAGCATCGGCTACGCCGTCGCCGAACGGTACCTCGCCGCAGGTACGCCCATCACGATTCTCGTCCGCAACCGCGCGAAAGCCGAGCGCCTGTTCCCAGCCGGTTCGCCCGTCGAAATCGTCGAGGGCGACGTGCAGGATGCCGCACTGCTCAAGCGCTTGGCCGCCGACAAGTCGGTGATTTTCCACGGCATCAACTACCTCTACCAGGATTGGTTCGGGAAGATGGAACCAGCTACCCAGCACATCATCGATGCTGCCGCCCCGAATCAGGCGCTGATTGTTTTTCCCGGCAATGTCTACGACTACGGCCTGCCCGACGGCCCCATCACCGAAACGACAGTACCCCAGCCCATTAGCCGGAAGGGTGCGTTGCGCATCGAACTGGAACGGATGCTGCAGACGGCGGCGGAAGCGGAAACATGCCGGGTACTCAACGTGCGCCTGCCCGATTTCTGGGGACCGAACGTCCTCAACGAAGGCGTGCGGCCTCTCATGCAGGCGGCGCTGACGGGAAAACCGATGCCCTGGCTTGTGAATGCCGATATTCCTCACCAGCTCGTCTACACCCGCGACGCCGCCGAGGTCATCGTGCGCCTGACCGAACGGGCCATTGCCCAGCGGAGCACCACCCGCCCTTACGAAGTGGTGAACTACGGGGGCGAGACGGTACCCACGATGCGCGGTTTTCTCAACAAGTTGGCCCGCGTAGCGGGTACCGCGGCACCGGTTCGCGTGTACGCGGCCTGGCAGGTACGGCTGCTGGGTTGGTTCAAACCCTTCGTGGGCGAGGTGGTGGAACTGCTCTACCTCTACCGAAATTCGGTCGTACTCGACGATGCGAAGCTGCGCCGCCTGTTGCCCGATTTCCGCGAAACGCCGACTGACACGGCCATGACCGATACGTTGAACTGGTTTCGCGCGTATTTCAAAACCACCTCGACCCACGGATCATGAAAACGCTCCTCAAGTCCGAAGAAGCCGTGCAGTTTTTGGCTACGATTGGCTTGTTCGCCCAACTCGACTACGCCTGGTGGGTTTTCCCGGCCCTGCTTTTGCTGCCCGACCTGAGCATGGTCGGGTACCTCGTCTCGCCGCGCGTCGGGGCATTTACCTACAACCTGGGTCATCACAAGGGCTTAGCCTTGGGCCTGGGGGTACTCGGTTTAGAGCTGGGAAATCCGGCGCTCGAGCTGACCGGCCTGATCCTGTTCGCCCACGCCACCTTCGACCGGATCTGGGGCTACGGGCTGAAGTACCCCGACGCGTTTAAGCACACGCATTTGGGTACCTTGCCGTGAATCAGGCCGTTTGGCGGTACATGCCGGGGGTTTGCCCCGTCCATTTTTTGAAGGATCGAAAAAACACGCTTGGTTCGGAGTACCCGAGCAGGTAGGCGATGTCGGTGGTGGAAAGGTGGGGCTGGCGCAGGTGGGTTTCGGCCAGTTCGCGGCGTACCTCGTCGAGGAGTTGCTGGTAGCTGACGCCCTCCTCGCGTAATCGGCCCTGCAAAGTGCGGATACCCAGCGCCAGCCGGTCGGCAATGGTCGCCAGGGTGGGTTCTTCGCCCTTGAGCAACTGCACGATTTCTGCCTTTACCCGACTGCTGAACGAAGCGGGCTGACGCAACGTCCGGAGCATCGCTTCGGCGTGTTGCTCGAAAAGCGGAAACAGACCGGGATTGGCGTTCAGGATGGGTACGTCGAGAAAACTTCGGTCGAAAACCATTTGGGTTTCGGCGGTCCCGAACGTCAGACGTGCCGGGGCAAAAATCCGCTCATGTTCGCGCGTGTCGGCGGGTTCGGGGTACCCCAACTGCACCGCGTGCAGCGGTACCGTTCGGCCTGTCAGCGCGCGCAGGGCGCTGAGGTACATGGCCAATTCGGAATTGAGCGCGTGCGCGGGGTAAATGATGTCGGAGCTGGTCAACGTCAGCCGGACAATGGCCCAGTCGCCGGAGTGGTGCAGCGTGGTTTGCACGCCGCTGCACACGATGTCCTGGTAGCGGCAGAGGTGTTCGAGTGCTCGCCTGACGGTTGGGCTGTGCATCATCACGTAGGCCAGGATGCCGATGGCCGCAGGATTGATCAATTCGCCAACCCGGAGCGACAGGTCCGGGTCGCCGGTGGCTTCGGTGGCCGCGGCCCAGAGGCGTTGCACCGTCGCAATGGGTACACGTCCGTCCGGATCGCGAAGTTGCTCGGCCGTCAGGCCCACCGCCCGCCGCAACGCCGCGCCATCCGCCCCGCGCTGTTCGGCGGCGTAGAGGACGAGGTTGAGGGTTCCGACGGCGAGGGTGTCTTCGGGGGGCATTTTTTATCTGGTAACCGGTCACGCTGATCCGTGCGACGCTTCGAATGGTTCAGCGTGACTGGTTTATTTAGTTCTAAACGCCAACCAACTCGTTCACTTGAAGTACCGAAAATCTTCATCCCCCTTCAGTGCCAGCAGGGTTTCGTACATGAGTTGGATGACGGCCTGCACGTCGTCCTGGTGAACGGTCTCGACGGTCGTGTGCATGTACTTCAGGGGCAGCGAAATCAGGGCCGAGGCCACGCCCTCGGCGGCGTAAGCGAACGAGTCGGTGTCGGTACCCGTCGAGCGGCTGACGGCCTGGCGCTGGAAAGGAATTTCCTTCTGATTGGCAACGTCGATCAGGAAATCGAGCACGTTGTTCTGCACCGCCGGGCCGTAGCAGAGTACCGGCCCTTTGCCGCACGACAGGTCGCCCTGCTCTTTTTTGTTGTACTTCGGCGACTGCGTGTCGTGCGTGACGTCGGTGCAAATCGCCAGATTCGGTTGCAGTCGCCGGGCGATCATCTCCGCGCCGCGCAGCCCGATTTCTTCCTGCACGGCGTTGACGACGTAGAGTGTGTAAGGCAACTGCACCGCGTTTTCCTTCAGCAAGCGCGCCACTTCGGCAATCATGAATCCACCCATCCGGTTGTCGAGGGCGCGGCCCACGTAGTACCGGCCGTTGAGTTCGGTCAGTTCGTCCTGAAACGTGACCACGCAACCCACGTGCACACCCGCTTCTTCGGCCTCGGTCTTCGTCGCGAAACCGCAGTCGAGAAACAGATCGCTGACCTTAGGTACCGTGTCTTTCGCCAGGTCGCGGACGTGAATGGCGGGCCAGCCGAACACGCCGGGTACGATGCCTTTTTTCGTAAAAATGTTCACCCGCATCGAAGGCGCGATGAGCGCGTCGGAGCCGCCGTTGCGCCGGACGGCCAGATACCCGTCGTCGGAAATGTAGTTGACGAACCAGGAAATCTCGTCGGAGTGGGCTTCGATGACGACTTTGTAGGGCTGTCCGGGATTCACGACGCCGACAGCGGTACCGTACACGTCGACCAAGTACTCGTCGATGAAGGGCCGCAGGTAGTCGAGCCAGATGCGCTGACCGGAGACTTCAAAACCGGTCGGTGAGGAATTGTTGAGGTAGCGGTAGAGAAAGGTTTTACTCGATTCGTTCATGAGCGTTCGGGAGCGGATGCAACAGCGCAAAGAAACGGGTTGCGGGGCGGAATCGGAAGCGCGCGCGGGTCCGACCGGGGCGCGCAGCCCTGCGGTCTGACCGATACCTGCCTGGTCAGACCACAGGTCGGACCCGCTGCATCGGCGAACTACGCGCCTGCGGACTACGCGTCTGCGGACTACACGTCGTTCGTTGACTCCGTTCATTTTCCAAACTTTCTTTGTATGCTTGCAAAACGCGTTTCACCTCTCCAAACCGAATCGGTTCCATGAAGTCCTCCTTACTCTTCGCCGCCCTGCTCCTCGTCCTGTCGCCTGCCATCGCCCAGAAAAAATCAAAAGATGGCTGGGTTTCGCTCTTCGACGGCAAAACCCTCACCGGCTGGAAAGCCGCCGAAAACCCAGCCACGTTCTCGGTGCAGGATGGGGCCATCGTGGTTCACGGACCGCGGGCGCACTTGTTTTACGTCGGGCCGGTCGCCAACCACGACTTCAAAAACTTCGAGTTCAAGGTAAAACTGAAGACCATGCCGCAGGCCAACTCAGGCCTCTTCATCCACACCGATTACCAGGAAACCGGCTGGCCGAACAAAGGCTACGAAATTCAGGTGAACCAGACCCACGGCGACTGGCGCAAAACCGGCAGCGTCTACGCCATTCAGGACGTGCGCGACACGTTCGTGAAAGACGGCGAGTGGTACACCGAGCACATCATCGTCCAGGGCAAAAAAGTGACCGTGAAGGTGAACGACAAGGTCATCAACGAATACACCGAACCCGAAACCGTCACCGGTCCGAAGCGCCTGAGCCGTGGCACCATTGCCCTGCAAGGCCACGACCCCAACAGCATCGTGCACGTCCAGGAGGTGATGGTGAAGGTATTGCCGGATTAGAAGCGTAGCATCGGTATGACCCATCAACACCCCGCCGTGGTCGGTGAGGACACCGACCACGGCGGGGTGTTAAAAAAAGTTAGATTTTTTAAATACAAAAAGCTTCATGACTTCTCATATGCGTAATCCTTGGTCTTATATACCCATTACAGCCCCTTATGTGCTTCCCGAAGACGAGTCCATCATCACTCCCTTCAATCTTGGAGCGAAAGAAGAGTATCAAATCAAGTTTAATTGTCTCCCTGAGCCATTCGTCGGCTCAAACACAGCACCTGTTGTGCTTTTGGGGTTAAATCCAGGTTACGATGACGGCGACCCTGAAGCTCATGCTGATACTAAGTTTCGTGAAGCGTTATTTCAAAATTTAAATCATCAACAGAGTGAATATCCTTTTTATTTCTTAGACCCAAGATTCAAAAATCCTGGAACAATTTGGTGGGAGGGAAAACTAAAGCCAGTTCTCAAATTTATTGATAGGCAAGCGCTTGCAAATCAACTTCAATGCGTCGAGTACTTTCCGTATCATTCCAGAAAATACAAACAACTCAATCTGCTTTTGCCGTCGCAACAATACACGTTCTCTCTCGTTCGGCAAGCCATCGCAAGGCGAGCAATCATTGTGCTATCCCGGTCAGTTAAACGCTGGTTAGCTGCGGTACCGGAATTGATTGACTATGATTTTTTGTGCAAATTAAATAGTGTTCAAAACATCATTATTTCAGAAAACAACTGTGGTCATTTTAATCAAATTATGGATCGGTTAAAAGCATGATTGACACTTTATATTCGTTCGCGTCTGCGATGCGAATGCCCGATTCGAGCGTTTGTAATGCCCCACCTGGCGCGAGTCTGTAACTTCAGGCCTCAATCACCCCCCCTGGCACGGCACGAGTCGCAAATTCGCGATAGAGTCAATTACCACTCTTCTATTACCAACCCCATGAACTCCCCCGAAGTCGAATACCTCCGCCTCCTGGCGATGCGGCGGTACCACATCCTGCCGCTTGAACGCGAAGGGCAATTGCAGGACATCGTCATGCTGGCCTCGCACATTCTAGAAACGCCCATCGCGCTCATCACGCTGCTGGACGAAGACGTTCAGCACATCATTGCCCGGCAGGGTACCGAGGTGACGGAAATGCCGCGGGCCACGTCGTTCTGCACGCACGCCATCGAGCAGTCGGGGGTGATGGTGGTCGAAAACGCGTTGCTGGACGAGCGCTTCGCCCAAGCCCCCGTCGTGGCCGACGACCCGAACATACGCTTTTACGCCGGGGTACCCCTCACCTCGACCGATGGCTACAACATCGGTACCCTCTGCGTCTTTGACGTGCAGCCCCGGCAACCCAGCGAGGCACAACTGGTCTGCCTGAAGGCCCTGACCAATCAGGTCAAAAACATCCTGGACCTGCAACTGAACCTTTCGTTGGTGAAGGAAGGCCTCCGCGAAATTGAAGTGCAGAACCGGGCACTGAAAGAAATTGCCTATCTCCAGTCGCACGAGGTGCGCGGGCCACTCACTTCGGCATTGGGACTGATGAACGTCATCCAGGCGGAAGGCTACACCGCCAAGCCGGAAACGCTGGAACGATTGGACGAGGCCCTGCACCAACTCGACGAACAGGTACGGGCCGTGGTGAGGGTTGCCAGTACGCCGGTATCATCCGATTCTCCCACCCCTTCGGTACCTTCGGAGCTTGGATGAGCCAACAGGCTGCGTCCGTCTTGCATGATTCAATCCGTTCGTTTCGCTTTTCGTCTTAGCCAGAAGGCGCTCCAAAACCTGCGCAACAACGACCCCATCCGCATGGCCGGGGCCACGGCGTTTTTTAGTTTTTTTGCCCTGCCGCCCATCGTCATCATCCTAACCAACGTGCTGAGCCCGGTCGTGAACGAGCGGCAGCTCAACTGGCAGTTGTTCCGGCAATTTGCCGAACTCTTCGGGCCGCACGGGGCCCGGCAATTGCAGGCCATGTCGCGAAATTTGCAGCGGCCCCAATCGGATTTCGCTGCCCTCGTACTCAGCCTCGCCATTCTGATCCTGGCTTCCACGACGCTCTTCGCCGTCGTCCATAATTCACTTAACCAACTCTGGAACGTCAAACCCAAGCCCGAACGTCGCCTGCTCTACGGCCTGCGCGACCGCGTCGTGGCGCTGGTACTCATCGTGGTTTCGGGGGTACTCTTCGTGGCGTCGCTATCGCTCGACGAATTCATGTACCGGCTGCGTACCTACGCCATCGACCCAGCGACGTACCCAATCGAGTTGGTGAGCTTGGGAAATTTTCTGCTGTCGGTCCTCGTCACGACCGTCTGGTTTGCCATCCTGTTCAAGTACCTGCCCGACGTCCGCATCCGTTGGCGGGCCATTTGGGTTGGAGCATTCGTAACGAGTACCCTGTTTCGACTCGGTGAACTGTTGCTAAACCGGGTGCTGATTCATGGCCCCATCGGCACGCTTTACGGCGCGTCGGGGGCGGTCATTCTGCTTTTGCTGTTCGTGTTTTACTCGGCGCTGATTTTCTATTTCGGCGCGGCGTTCACCCGATTTTACGCGGAGGCGATTCACCTCGACCCCGAACCGAAACCCAACGCCGTTGGCTACGAAATCACCGAGCATCAGCCGGATGATTCGGAATAAACCCGCTGACTTTTTACCGAGGCCGTCATTCAGCCTTTCTAACTTTGCGGTCGTGTTCGGATTGTACCATCTGAATCGTCAGTAACGACTTCATCATCAGACGAGGTGGAGTTTCTGCCCAAGACGCTGATCGATTTGCCTAAACTCCACACGTCGAGCAAATGAGCAAGTTCATGACGTTGATGCATCCGACGACCTGGCCCGTCGGACGCCTTCTTTTCATTGCCCTGCTGAGTGCGGTACTGGTGCGCCGGGGTTACGGTCAAAACACCCGCCTGCGCGACGAGAATACGATTGTCTGGCTAACGAATATCACCACGCTGAACCTGAGCGAGCGCTGGAGCGGGCATTTTGAGTACCAGTTCCGTCGGGATGAATTTCTGAGAAACTGGCAACAAAGCCTCCTGCGCACGGGCGTGAACTACCGGGTCAACGACCAACTCACGGTACGGCTGGGCTACGCCTGGATCGAGACGTTTCCCTACGGCGAGTACCCCATTCAGGCCGCCGGGCGGCAATTTCCCGAACACCGGATTTTTCAGATGGCGACCCTGCGCAACCCCGTGGGGCGGGTCGACGTCAGTCACCGATTCATGCTCGAACAGCGCTGGGTGGGGCGCTTCGACGCCGCCGCCAGCCCCCGCCCGGACGCGACGGTCTACACCAACCGCGTCCGGTACCTGCTCCGGCTCCAGGTACCGCTCGGAAAACCCAAGCTCGAAGATCGCACGGCTTACCTGGCCGCCTACGATGAATTGTTCGTGGGTTTTGGGCGCAACGTCGGCGAAAACATCTTCGATCAGAATCGGATCGGGCTGCTCATCGGGTATCGGTTCAGTCCGGTTTTTCGACTGGAAGGCGGTTTCCTGCAGCAGATCGTGCAACTCGGGCGCGAGGTCCAGAACCGAAACGTCGTTCAGTTCAACCACGGGCTGATCGTCAATACGATACTCGATTTGAATTTGAGAAAGAAGTAAGCGCCTCTTTTAAATGAAATAGCTGTCACGCTGAGCGGAGCGGCCGCCGCGCGGTCGAAGCGCCTCCTCCGAAGGTTGGAACGGCGCTTCGACCGCGCGGCGGCCGCTCCGCTCAGCGTGACTGGAAGGAATGTTCACAGCGGAATATTCCCATGCTTTTTCTTCGGCAAAGTCGCGACTTTGTTTTCGAGCATTCCGAACGCGCGGATGAGTTTTTGGCGCGTGTCGGCAGGGAAAATGACCTCGTCGACGTACCCCCGGAACGCCGCCCGGTACGGGTTGGCGAATTTTTCGGTGTAGTCGTCGACTTTCTCCTGGAGCTTCGCCGCTGGGTCGTCGGCCTCGGCGATTTCGCGTTTGAAAATGATTTCGGCAGCGCCCTTCGCCCCCACCACCGCGATTTCGGCGCTCGGCCAGGCGTAGTTGAGGTCGGCCCCGATGTGCTTCGAGTTCATCACGTCGTAGGCCCCGCCGTAGGCCTTGCGCGTGATGACCGTCACGCGGGGTACCGTCGCCTCGCAGAAGGCGTAGAGCAGTTTGGCCCCGTTGGTGATGATGGCGTTCCACTCCTGGTCGGTACCGGGCAGGAAGCCGGGTACGTCCTCGAAGACGAGCAGCGGAATGTTAAACGAATCGCAAAACCGCACGAACCGCGCAGCTTTGGTACTCGCGTGGATGTCGAGTACCCCGGCGAGTACCGCCGGTTGGTTGGCCACGACGCCGATGCTGCGCCCCGCCAGCCGCGCAAACCCGACGACGATGTTTTCGGCAAACGCTTTGTGAATTTCGAAAAAGGTACCCTCGTCGACGACCGCCTCGATGACTTCCTTCATGTCGTAGGGCTGATTCGGGTTGTCGGGGATGATCGTGTCGAGGGCCGTACGGCGCTCATCGGTGGGCGTGTAAGGTACCCGCGGGGCGTCGTCTTCGCAGTTTTGCGGCAGGTAGCTCAGCAAGGTTTTCAGGTCCTGGAGGCAGGCCACCTCGTTGGCCGAAGCTAAGTGCGCCACGCCGCTTTTCTGGCTGTGGGTACTCGCGCCGCCGAGTTCTTCGGCAGTTACCTCCTCGTGCGTGACGGTCTTCACGACATTCGGACCGGTGACGAACATGTAACTCGACTGCTCGACCATCAAAATAAAATCCGTGATGGCAGGCGAGTACACCGCGCCGCCCGCACACGGCCCCATGATGGCCGAAAGCTGCGGGATGACACCCGAGGCCAGCGTATTCCGGTAAAAAATATCGGCGTACCCGGCCAGCGAAACGACGCCCTCCTGGATGCGTGCCCCACCCGAATCGTTGAGGCCGATGAGCGGCGCGCCGTTTTTCAGCGCTAGGTCCATCAGCTTGCAGATTTTTTCGGCGTGGGTTTCGCTGAGCGCGCCGCCGAACACCGTGAAGTCCTGCGCAAAAACGTAGACCAATCGCCCGGCGATGGTGCCGTAGCCCGTCACAACGCCGTCGCCGAGGTAGTGTTCTTTGTCGAGGCCGAAGTCGCGGCTGCGGTGCATGACAAACTTGCCGATTTCCTCGAAACTGCCTTCGTCGAGCAGGAGGTGAATGCGCTCGCGGGCGGTCAATTTGCCTTTTTTGTGCTGGGCGTCGATGCGTTTTTGCCCTCCGCCCTGCTCGGCTTCGGCGTTTTTACGGGCGAGTTCGGTGAAGGAATTGGTACGATTGGTCACGGGGATGAAAAAATCGGCTGTTGGGGCGTGAAGATACGCGCGTTCGGGAGTTTACGAATCAACGTGCCGGTTGCGCCGACTGGCACAAAAATGGTACTCCTTCGTTTCGCGCCGATTTTCGCGGATGTTTGCGCTGAAGCACGCCGAACCCCGCAAAAATTTGCGCGTTTTAGTCTGCGACAATCCGCGAAAACGCGTTCGCGCCAATTCTGAATTCATGGAAAAACCCACGCTCGAATCCCTTACGCCACAGCAAATCGTGGCCGAACTCGATAAGTACATCATTGGTCAGGCCGACGCCAAGAAAAACGTCGCCATTGCGCTCCGCAACCGTTGGCGGCGCATGAATGCCCCCGCCGACATGCAGCGGGAAATCACTCCGAACAACATTCTGATGATTGGCGCGACGGGCGTGGGCAAAACCGAAATCGCCCGGCGACTCGCCCAACTCGCCGACGCGCCGTTCACGAAAGTCGAAGCCTCGAAATTTACCGAAGTCGGGTACGTCGGGCGCGACGTCGAGAGCATGGTTCGCGATCTGGTCGAACAATCCGTCCACCTTGTGCAGGCAGCGAAAAAAGAAGCCGTCAAGGAACGCGCCGCGCAGGCCGTTGAAGACATCATCCTCGACGCGATGATTCCGGCCGTCAAGCGTTCGCCCGGCTTCGGTTCGGACAACGACGTGTCGGAAGCCGACGCCGAACTCAACGAGCGCACCCGCGAGCAGTTCCGCCACAAAATCCGCTCGGGCGAACTCGATCACCGCAAAATCGACATCGACGTGCAACAGTCGTCTTCGCCCAATATCGGGGTACTCGGCGGCAACGTCGACGAATTGTCGATGATGAACATTCAGGAAATGATCGGGGGCATGATGCCCAAGCAGCGTAAAAAACGCAAGGTGACGGTACTCGAAGCCAAGCGCATCCTGCTCGAAGAAGAAGCCGCCAAACTCGTCGACATGGACGAGGTGAAGGAGGAGGCCATCCGCAAGGCCGAAAACCTAGGCATTATTTTCATCGACGAAATCGACAAAATCGCCGGAAGCCGGGCCGGTGCCAGCGGTCCCGACGTGAGCCGCGAGGGTGTGCAGCGCGATTTGCTCCCCATCGTGGAAGGCTCGACCGTCACGACGAAGTACGGCGTCATCAACACCGACCACGTGCTGTTCATCGCCGCCGGGGCGTTTCACGTCGCCAAGCCGAGCGATCTGATTCCCGAGTTGCAGGGCCGCTTTCCGATTCGGGTCGAACTGCAATCGCTGACGCAGGCCGATTTCGTGCGGATTCTCAAGGAACCCAAAAACGCGCTCACCCGGCAGTACGAAGCCATGCTGGCCTCGGAACGCGTCACGCTCGAATTCAACGACGACGCCCTCGACGCCCTGGCCGAGATGGCCTACCAGCTCAACACGGAAGTCGAAAACATCGGCGCGCGGCGGCTGCAAACGGTCATGAGTCAGTTGCTGAACGAATTCATGTTCGACATCCCGGACAAGATTGGTCCGAATGCCCACGTAGTCATCACGCGTGAATTGGTCGAAGAGCGACTCAGCGGCCTAGTCAGGAATCGTGATTTAAGTCAGTATATTTTATGAAGAGTCAGGATTCGGGAGTCAGAATTCAGAAGATGGGCCTAAGTTTCTCCTGAATTCTGGCTCCCGAATCCTGACTCCTCCTTCCCGCCATGCTTTCCCCCGTTCTCTACATCCTCGGCATTTTTTGTGCCTTGCTCGGATTTTTCATTGCCTTGCGACGGCAACGCTGGCTGGGTACCACGGCGGTAGCAACGGGTACCATCGTCGGCGTAGACGAACGGGCGAACGCGAGTGGTACCGTTCGCGCCTTTCCCATCATTCGCTACGAAGCCGACGGGCGGACCTTCGACTACCGCTCGCCGGTACCGCTTCCGGGTCCCGGCCTGGACCGCATCGGGCGAACGGTACCGATTCGGTACCTCCAGGACGATCCCGGTCGGGCGCGGATTGATTCGCCGTTGTCGGTCTGGCTGGCTCCGGCGTTGTTTGTGGTGCTGGGAGTGGGGTTGGTTTTGGCGGGGCGTTTTTTCGTCTGAACCGCGGATTTACGCGGATTGGGCAGATTACGCAGACTTCGTTTTCGGAAATCTCTGCGTAATCTGCCCAATCCGCGTAAATCCGCGGTTCAGACAATTATCGCTTTCTCCGAAAAATCCCCCGCCGCTCCTTCTTCGGAAAACATTCCAGCGCTGATTTCGGCGCGGAACGTAGAATCGGCACGTTCGCGCCGAAGTAAAAATCGAGACCGCGCGGATTGCCGAGGTTGAGTACCCCGCCGAGGTGATCGGTACCGACGAACACCGGACCAAGGCGCAGGGCCGCGCCAATCGTCAGCCGGGAGTAATGGTCCGCCAACGCAACGGGCAGTGAAGCTTCAAACCATTTCGTTTCGTAGCGCGGTACCACGGCCAGCACCGAAGGTACCTGCATAGTCAGGCGGCGGTTGCTGGTCAGGCTCTGCACCCAAACCGTGTTGACGTACACGCGTTCCTTGATTTTGTAATCCAATCCTGCGTGGAAGGCCGTTGGCAGCGTTTTCCAGAACTTCGTCTGCCGCTCCCCATCGGTGAGTTCGAGGGTTTGATTAACGCCGTCGAATACGTCGTCGGCCCCGGCGATGTCGACAAAATTATTTTCGGTGAAGAGTACCCCCTGCCGCTGAATCTGGTAGTGGTTGACGTAGGCCGGATTGCGGAAACGGATGCCGCCGACGTCGAGCAGCGAGAGGCTCAGGCGGTAGAGGTACTTGTTTTTAGTCGGGTCGTAGCGGCGCTCGTTGCGTTCGCGGTATGAATACTTCCGGTGGTCGGGGCGGTACTCGTAGACCAGCCCGACGTCCATCCCCCAGCCCGAACCCGCCGGGGCGTCACCCAGCAGCCAGGCGGGCGTGGGGCGAATGTTCTGAAAAGCGCTCTCCTCGGTGTAGCCATACTTGGCCGTCAGGTTGTCGAGGCGGATGTTGGTCCGGCGCGGCATTCGTGGATCGGTCTCGAAGTGGTAGTCGACGTCGCTCGCCAGCAGGTGCGCCGCGTACAGCCCGACGAGCCGCTTGGCCGTCAGCCCGACTTTGATGAAGCGGTCTTCGTCGTTTTGCAGCACGAATCCGTACGTCGCCCCGATTTCGAGCGTCGCAGTGGCGTTGAGGTTAAACTGTTCGCCGAACGATTCGGGCTGAATGTTCTGATTCGTCGTGCCGTACCGGATCAGGCGGGCGACGGGTTCGTGGACGTCCGTGAAGTTCAGATTCGCCCGGACCCGAGAAGTTAGAGCCACCCCATGCCGGTCGTTGAGCGTCAGGAGTACCGACGGCCCGCGCAGGTCGTTGCCCAGTCGCAGGTGCTTGCGCCGCCCGTTGAGCCGCTCGGCCAGGTACGCATCGTTCCAGAAAATCAGTCCGCGACTGGAGCGGTGGCGCGGGGCGACGGTATTCGTCATCAACCCCAGTACCGAGTAGGGCGCTTCCCAGGCCAGGTAGTTGTTGGTCAGGAACAGGTCGTTGCTGACGAGGTTGACGTAGATTTTGTGCCGCGAATCGGCTACCGTGGCCGGGTTGAGGTACAGCCCGTTGGTACCGGCGTAATTACTCCCCGACACGCCGAGGAAGTACTGAGCCGAAGCCACGCCGGGCAGCAGCCAGCCCAGCCAGAGAAGTCGAAAACAAAAACGCATGGGTGAAAAAAGGTACCCTTCGGCGGCGGGCATCGGGCTGGCAAAGGAACGAATTTCTGACGGCTGGCGGTACCCGCGGTGGCGTGAATCGCAGGAATGAGCCGTGAGGGGCCGGGGCTTTTTTTCTAAAATTCTTCAATTGCCCATCGGTAACCGATAAATTTGCGGTTCTTTCTCGGAAGACTTGTACAAAATTCGGAGACCGAACCTTCAACCCACTCAACCGGCGCTTCCGCCCCTGCCGGGTCTTTTCTTCCCAATTTGACCTTTCGCTCTATCCTACCATTCCCATGAAACGAATTGCAGTCTTTACTTCGGGCGGCGACGCGCCGGGCATGAATGCCTGCATCCGCGCCGTCGTGCGCGGTGCCCTCTACCACGGCGTGGAGGTGTACGGCATCCGAAGGGGCTATTCCGGCATGATTGAAGGCGGCGACAACATCTACCAGATGACCTCGCGCGACGTCAGCAACATCATCCAGCGCGGCGGTACGGTTCTGAAGTCGGCCCGCAGTATGGCCTTTCACACGCCCGAAGGCCGCAAACAGGCCCACGCCAACCTCCTGGCCCGCGGCATCGAAGGGCTTGTGGCCATCGGTGGCAACGGTACCTTCACCGGGGCCGAAATTTTCTTCAACGAATTCAAACTCCCGACCGTCGGCGCGCCGGGTACCATCGACAACGACCTCTACGGCACGGACTACACGATCGGCTACGACACGGCCGTCAACACCGCCCTCGACGCCATCGACAAGATTCGCGACACCGCCGACTCGCACGACCGGGTGTTTTTCATCGAAGTCATGGGCCGCGACTCGGGGTACATCGCCATCCAGAGCGGCATTGCGGGCGGGGCCGAGGCCGTGATGGTACCCGAAAGCCTGACACCCGTCTCGGAAGTCGTCAAGGTACTCAAGTCGGGTTTTGCCAAGAAAAAAGCCTCGTCGATCGTCGTCGTGGCCGAAGGCGAAAAGGAAGGCCGGGCCAGCGAAGTCGCCGAAAAAATCAAGAAGCAAATGGGCCAGGAAAACCTCGACATCCGGGTGACGACGCTCGGCCACGTGCAGCGCGGTGGCATCCCCACGGCCTATGACCGCATCCTGGCCAGTCGCCTCGGGCTTGGTGCCATCGAGGGATTGCTCCGAGGCCAGAAAAACGTCATGGTCGGCGTCGTCAACAACCGCCTCATCTACACGCCCTTCCACGAAACCATCACCAAAGACAAACCCATCCACGACGACCTGCTGCGGATGGTGCATATTTTGAGTTGAGGAAAAGGGAAAAAGGAGAAGGGCAAAAAGAGTGTTTTGCCGACTTCATTCTCCTTTTTTCCTTTTCCTTTCTCCTCCCCAACTGGCATGCAGTTTTGAGTGGTTTGCGTCCAACCAAAATCGCAACAGCCATGAGCAAGCCCACGCACAACCAGTCGGGTGCGAACTCGGACCAGACGACCTAGGACACCCGCCGCGCCGAAGCCTCGACCTCGAAGCGCAGTACGCACAAATCCGAAGAAGAAAAACAAGCCGAGCGCGCGAACCCCTCGCTCGACGACCTCCGCGACGCCCGCGGCGGCCACGGTCGCTCCGGCCACAGCAGCTCGCGAAGCGGGAGCGAGTCGGGGAATTGAGGTAGGAGTCAGGAGGTAGCATGTAGGAGTGAGAGTAAAGACGGACTGCATTCATTCTCACTCCTACATGCTACCTCCTGACTCCTGATTCCTACCTCCTCAACAATATCCCATCACCCGGTACGTCAGGTACCCGATCCACTCGCGGACGAGGAAGTACGTCGTCGCGAGGGCTTCTTCTTTCGGGAAGAGCAGGTCGAAGCGGAAGGTTTGATCGCCAGAGCGAATGTCGGCCGGGTACGGCCTGAACCGTACGCCCACCTTCCGAAAACAACCCTCGGCCCGGCGCATGTGGAAGGCTGACGTGACGAGCAGGTACCGCTGGTTAGGAAATTTCGTCTTCAGAATCTTCGCCGAATTGACCGCATTCTCGCGCGTGTTTCGCGATTTGTTTTCCCACAGAACGTCGACTTCCCGCACGCCGCAATCCACCAGAAACTGCTTTGCGGCGGCTTCGCGGTCGGCCTGCGCCGCCGTGTCGAGTTCGATGGTACCCCCACTGATGAGAATCTTGCGGACGCGCCCGTGCCGGTAGAGTTGCAGGGGTTGGAGAAGCCGGTCAGCGCTGCGGTCGAAGAGCACGCGGCCCGGTAGCTGCCTCCGCTCGTTGACGATGCCGCCCGTCAGCACGATGGCCACATCGTAAGGCGGTTCGCGGTCGGAGATCGTCGTCGGCGGTCGCTCCCACCAAGCCAGTACTTCGTTGACGAGGTACTCGTTGCTGAACAGGTACAGCAGCCCCAGGCCCAGCAGTAGTACCCGGCGTTTGCGGCGTGGGTTTTTCGTGAACAGCGCGAACAACAACGCGTAAAACACGAAGCTGAGCGGCATAACCAGCACGTAGAGGATTTTTGACAGCGAGAAAAACATGAATGGGGCCTCCGGGCGTTAGCAGGTATATTTGTGATTCTGGACAAAACTATTTGGAATGTCGAAATCCACCGCCTGCTTCGGGCTCAGCCTGTGGCTGCTCTTCGCCACGGCCCTCACCACTCAGGCCCAAACGGCGGGCCGCGCCATTCGCATCCGCGTACAGGGCGCGCCCGACAGTACCTTCTACCTCTCGCACTACCTGGCGCACCTGGGCGACAAGCAGATCGTGCGCAAAGACACGACAAAAGCCGACGGCAGCGGACTGGCCGTTTTCAAGGGTACCGAAAAACTGCCCGAAGGGCTGTACGTGGTGCAGGTCGGCAACAACTGGAAATTCTTCCAGGTACTCCTCGATGCCGATCAGGACTTCGAGTTGAGTACCGACACGACCAACTTCGTGATGAACACCCGGGTGACGGGTTCGCGGGAGAACGAGTTATTCTACGAATTCAACCAGATGCTCGGCAAGAAATCCGACCAGCTCCGGGCCGTTCAGAAAACCGATCCTGCCGCTGCCCAGCACCTCCAGCAGGAAATGAGCGCGTACCGGAAGCAGTTTTTGAAGGACCACGCCGGTACCTTTTTGGTGAAACTCCTCCGCTCGGCCTCCGATCCGGAGGTACCCCCGGCCCCGAAACTCGCCAACGGTCGGCCCGATTCGCTCTTTCCGTACCGGTACTACAAAGCGCATTTTTTCGACAACCTCGACCTGACCGACGAGCGATTGCTGCGTACGCCGTTCCTGGGGCAGAAAATGGATTTCTATTTTGAAAACCTCGTGGTTCAGCAATCCGACTCGATCATCCGCGATGCCGACCGGGTGATGGCCCGCGCGAAGGGCAAGGAAATGCGGCGCTTCTGCGCGTACAAGATTTCGAGTATGCTCGAAAACACGAAAATCCTGGGCCTCGACGCCGCCTTCGCGCACATGGGCGAGCGGTACTACGTCGGCGAACCGGCCCTCTGGGACAGCAGTACCGTCCGGCGCTACGCCGAGCGCGTGGCAGTACTCAAGCCGTTGCTACCGGGCAAGAAACTCCCGAACCTGTACCTGACCGACACCACGGGCCGGGTACGGCCGCTGCACGAGGTAAAGGCGGCCTACACCATCGTTTACATCTACGCCGACGACTGCGGGCACTGCCGCGAAGCCACACCGAAGCTGAAGGCGTTTTACGAAGCGAACAAGTCAAAGGGCCTGGTCGTTTACGCCGCCGACGTGCACCGCGATGCCAAGCGCTGGAAAGAATTCATCCGGGAGTTTGGCGTGCAGTCGTTCATTAACGTCATCGACTCGCAGACGATGACCGACTTCCAGGCCCAGATGGATGCTTACTCGACGCCGATGGTTTACGTCCTCGACCGCGACAAGAAAATTCTGGCCCGCAAGCTACCCGTCGAGGAGTTGGAGAAGTACTTCCAGTTTCTGGAAAAGCAGCAGGCCGGCAAACCGGCAGTACCCGTGGCGAAGAAAGCGACGCGGTGATTTCTTCGCTACCGCATCTTCGTCCGCTTCACCAGGTACGCCGACAGAATCTGGTCAAAGCCCTGCGCGATGTCGGCTTCGATGCAGTCGATGCGGTACTGCATGCACTTGAGCTGTAGCTCGTAGTAAAACTTCCGGATGGCGTCCTGGTAGTACGTCTTGACCTGGTTGGGCTGGAGCCGCACGCGGTCGCCCGATTCGAGGTCGATAAATTCGTAGGGCCGGTCCTCAAACTGGAATTGCTCCTCCGTTTTTCGGTCGGTTACGTGGAAAAGCAGTACCTCGTGCTGGTTGTGCCGCAGATGCTGAAGCGCCGAAAACAGTCGGTCCGCGTTGGCGACGTCCTCAAACATGTCGCTGAACAAAATCACGAGCGAGCGCTTGTGAATCTGCTCGGCCACTTGGTGAATCACGTCGGCGACCGAGGTTTTCCGATTCGGCGCGGGTTGTTTCAGTAGGTTTTGCAAGTGCAAAAACAGCGTGTGGACGTGCGAAGGCGTCGAGCGCGTGGGCGTCTGGAGTTCAACGGTTTCGGCGAAGGTCGTCAGTGAGACGGCGTCTTTCTGCTTTTGCAGCAAGTGCGCCAGCGCCCCGGCAGCCAGGATGCTGAACGTAATTTTGCCGTGCGACTTCTCGGGGTAGTACATCGACGACGACGTGTCGATGAGCAGGTGGCAGCGCAGGTTGGTTTCCTCCTCGTACCGCTTGGTAAAGAGCTTTTCGGTTTTGCCGAACACCTTCCAGTCGATGTGCCGGGTACTCTCGCCGGTGTTGTAGAGGCGGTGCTCGGCGAATTCGACCGAAAACCCGTGGAAAGGTGATTTGTGCAGGCCCGTGATGAAGCCTTCGACCATCTGACGGGCCAGAAACTCGATGTTGCCGTACTGCCGAACGTGATTGAGGTAATCCATGCGCGTGAAAAGTCGAACGGTGACGAAGCTACCGCCGCCGTCCGACAATCCCAACGCGAAAATGGATTAGTTCAGTGCGAAACGCGTCGCATCCTGACGAGCCACGGCGGTTTGTGCCACGTCATCGAAAAAGCCCTGATCAGGCCGCAACAGCACCAGTCCGTCGTTGCCGACGATGCGCAGGCGCACGTTGGCCAGCCCGACGATGGTCATGCCGAGGCGCTTGGCAGCAGCCTGCGTCAGATCAATGATTCGACCGGGCTTAAACGGCCCGCGATCGTTGATCTTGACGATGCACTTTTTTCGATTGCTGAGGTTGGTGACTTCCACCATCGTCCCGAAGGGCAGCGATTTGTGGGCGGCGGTCAGGTCTTGGGTGTCGAATCGCTCGCCGCTGGCAGTCTTTCGTCCGTGAAAGAATTTGGCGTAGTAAGACGCCTTGCCGCGGTAGGTTTTCCCCAGTTGCTGGGCGTGAGCGACGACGCAGGAGAAGTTAAGCAACCCGAGGGCTGCTACTCGAACAAACCATACTTTCATGCATTTCAGTTTTCGTGAATAATTCAAACGTGACAGTAACAGACTGTCGGGCAAATCATTAGGGCTACTGAAAACCCACCAGGGGTGCCTAAGGTTGAAACGCAAAAGTACCCTGCATCGTGCAGGGTGCCAAGATTTTACCAGCAGAGTGCAACACTTTCGTCAGATAGTTCCGCCAGGATTGGTTTGAGCCGGGGTCTAATTTCCACAGCCCGTATTGTTGCGTTTGGTTTTATTTCTATTTTTACAACCGCTCCAAACACTCCAAAAACTAACTTACTCGTGGAAGAGAAAGACCGGGAAGAGCTTTTTTCCAAGCGCGTCCGAGCCGGGAAACGCACTTATTTTTTTGATGTTAAGTCCACCCGCGCCAACGACTTTTTCATCACCATCACCGAAAGTCGGCGGTACCCACAGGGCGATGGCTTCGCCTACGAGAAGCACAAGATGTTTCTCTACAAAGAGGATTTCGACAAATTTGTGGAAGCGCTCCACGAGGCCGTCGACCACGTTAAGCACGACCTCATGCCCGACTTTGACTTTGAGCAGTACCGCCAGCGCGCCGAAGACGAGCCGCAGTTAGGCAATGAGTTGAAGTGGGAGTAGGTTGACGTACGATTTACGATTTGTCTTTAGCCTTCGGCACACCGAAGGCTTTTTTGTTGACGAAGCCGTACCTTCGCGGCCTGAATGAAGAACCTATTCTTCATTCTCCATTTTTCATTCTTCATTCGTTAGAAATGGGTCTTCAATGTGGAATTGTGGGCCTGCCCAACGTCGGAAAATCGACGTTGTTCAGCGCCCTGTCGAGTGCCAAGGCCGAAGCGGCCAACTATCCGTTTTGCACCATCGAGCCCAACGTCGGCATCGTCGAAGTACCCGACGAGCGGCTGGGTATTCTCGAAAACTTAGTCACGCCGCAACGCGTGGTACCCACGATCATCGAGTTCGTCGACATCGCCGGACTCGTGAAAGGCGCCAGCCAGGGCGCGGGCCTGGGCAATAAGTTTCTGGCGAACATCCGCGAAGTCGACGCCATCATCCACGTCGTGCGGTGCTTCGCCGACGACAACATCGTACACGTCGAAAACCGAGTCGACCCCGTCGCCGACAAGGAAATCATCGACTACGAACTGCAGTTGAAGGACCTCGATTCGGTCGAAAAGAAACTCGGGCGCATCGAAAAAGCGGCCAAAATGAGTGGCGACGCGAAGGCCAAAGCGGAGGTGGAGGTACTCTACCGGTACCGCAACGCGCTCCAGGCTGGTAAATCGGCCCGGACCGTCGAGGCGAGTGAAGAGGAAAAAAAGGCCGTCGCCGACCTGCATCTGCTCACGATCAAGCCCGTCATCTACGTCGCTAATGTCGACGAAGCGAGTTTGCAGGCGGGTACCAATGCGTACGTCGAGCAACTGCGCACGGCGGTGGCTGATGAGAAGGCCCAGATCGTCGTCATCTGTGCGGCCATCGAAGCCCAGATTGCCGAGATGGAAGACCCCGAAGAACGGGCGCTGTTTTTAGAAGAATACGGCCTGACCGAGTCGGGTCTGAGCCGCCTGATTCGGGCGTCGTACCAGTTGCTCAACCTCATCACCTACTTCACCGCCGGGGTGCAGGAAGTACGCGCCTGGACGATTCAGCGCGGTTGGAAAGCACCGCAGGCGGCGGGCGTGATTCACACTGATTTCGAGCGGGGTTTCATCCGTGCCGAGGTCATCAAACTGCCCGATTACCAGCAGTACAAAACCGAAGCGGCCATCAAAGACGCGGGCCGGATGGGCGTCGAGGGCAAGGAGTACGTCGTCCAGGACGGCGACATCATGCACTTTCGGTTTAACGTGTAAGTTGGGCTGCGTACCCGACGTCGAACAAAAAAACATCCGAAGTCTTGAAGACCTCGGATGTTTCCGTTTAAACCGATCGGCTTGACAACCAAACCGTCAATTGTTCAACCCACCAAACCCAATCAGTACCCCGGATTCTGGTCTTTCTGCTCAATCTTGGGGTTGTTGTCGACTTCCTGCTGCGGGATGGGTAGTAGCTCGTGCTTGCCTTTCTGAAAGTAGCTGAACGGCTCGGTTTTGAGCTTATTGTTTTTCCGCCAGCGCAGAATGTCGCGGTTGCGGATTTCTTCGCCCGAGAGTTCCACCCGCCGCTCGTGCACGATGGCGTCGAAAATCTGATCCTTGTTGCCCACCGGGTACTTGGCCGTCGGGTACGGCGGCATGGTGACGCTCTTGCGGGCGCGGACCTGGTTGAGCAATGCGATGGCCGCCGCGCCGTTGCCCGCCTCGTTTTCGCATTCGGCTAGGAGCAGCAGCGCATCGGCGTAGCGCATCACGCGGGTGTTGATGCCGCCCGTCTGGAAGGCGTTGTTCATTTTGTACATGAGCGAGTACTTCCGCCAGGAAATCTTCACGTCCTGCCCATCGAGCCGGGAGGTGTTGCCGTTTTGTTGGGCGGCGGTGAGGGTAGTGGCTCCGCCGTTGTAGAGGTCGCCGGTTTTGTAGAACGAATACGTAAACCGCGGGTCGTCTTTCGTTGACCCGTTCGCGACGCGCTCAAATTCAGCCAGCAGGCTGTTGGAGGGAATCAGGTTGCGCCAGCCGATGGCCGAGTACTCCTGCGTCCGGACCGACTCCTCGCCGCCCGTCACGCCGTCGCCGTCACCGCCCCAGTTGTAGACGCCGCCCGAAGTCAGGAACACGACTTCCCAGATGGATTCCTTGTTGTACTCGGTTTCTTCGAGAAAATTGTCGTTGTACTCGTCGGTCAGCGCGTACAGCCCCGACGAAACGATTTTCTGCAACTCGGTTTTCGCATTGGCATAGTCTCCCTGGTGCAGGTACACCCGTGCCAGCAGCATCTGCGCCGCGCCCTTCGTGGCCCGGCCGAGGTCGTTGGTTCCGTACGAGGCAGGCAGGGCGTTCTGAATATCCTTCAGGTCGGCAATGATAAAATCGAGTACCTCCTTCTCGCTCGAACGCGGCAGCGAGCCGTCGATGCTCAGCACGTAATTTTTGTAGAGCGGTACCCCGCCCCACAACGCGGCGAGGTCGAAGTACGAGAAGGCCCGCAGAAACTTGGCCTCGGCAATGACCCGCGCCTTCAGCATGGCGTCGACGTTCTGCACCTCGGCGGCTTTGTCGATGACCACGTTCGCCCGGTGAATGGCCCGGTAGTAGTTGGTCCAGACGTTGCTCATCACGGCGTTGCCCGTGTCGTGCACGCCGTTGAGCAATTGGTTGCGGGGCGTTTCGAGCTGCCCGCCACCCGCCGACACGTCGTCCGAGCGGAGTACACCTTCGACGGCCCGTTGCCACCGCTTACCGAAAGCTAGTACTGCATGATCGGCGCGTTCTGAAAGATTTCGTCCTGCCAGTCGGTTTCGGTTTGGGAGAAGGTCGGCGTGGCCCCCGCGTAAAAGCGCCGACTGCGCACTGACGACGGGCAGAGCCGAAATTTCTTTCGCACTCACCGACGACACCGCCGCCGTGACCGAGGCCCGCTTCTGGGTACCGTACCCGACGACGATGACTTCGCTCAGCGATTCTTCCGAAGCCACCATCCGCACATCGAGTACGTTGCGTGTTCCGACCTGGATTTCCTGCCGCTGGTACCCCACCTACGAAACGACGAGCGTCACGTCGCCGTCAGGAATGGCCAGCCGGTACCGCCCCTGCCCGTCGGTGGTGGCCCCACGGGTGGTTCCTTTCACGACGAGGCTCGCCCCCACGACGGGCTGGGCCTGCTCGTCGGTGACGGTACCACTCACCTGCCGTTCCTGCACGACGTCGAGCGGCGAAGCGGTCAGCGAGGCCATCGCGTTGAGCGGGTCGGTGGTTTTGTTCAACACGATTTGCTTCCCAACGACCTCGTACTCAATCCGCAGCGGTGCCAGCACGCGGTCGAGTACGTCGGCCAGCCGCTCATCGGTCGCCCGGACCGACAGCCGCCGGTCGGGCTGAATGAGGCGCGGGCTGTACATGAAATGCACGTTGGCTTTTTTCTCGATGGTGCTCAGCACCGCGCGCAGCGCCCGCTCGTTGAGGTCGATCGTGATGCGGCGGTTCAATAATTCCTGCTCGGGCTGCGGGTACGCCCCAACCGCCAACCCCTCGCTCAGGAGCAGGACCAGCAGGGCGATTCGTCGGAGTCCGTGGGGTACGGATAGCGTTCGATTCATCGGATTAGGAGATTAACGGTTCTAAAAAATAGACTCAGGGGTTGATCGGAAAAGGTGAGTGGCGATGCGTTCGTAGTGGGACGGTTGAGCGGTACCGGATTCGGGTCGGGCCGGTCAGCGACAGCCCCGGCCCGTGATGACGATCTGTGCGTCCATCACTTCGTGGCGCAGGCCGAGGGTTTTGCTGATGAGGTCGAGTTTTTCGTAGAGCGATTCGTCGTTGAGCGTAGCCGTCAGGGTGCATTCGGCCAGGGCCTCGGCGTCGTAGACGATGTGCACCCCGTAGGCGCGTTCGAGCGCCTCGAACACCGTGGTGACGGGGGTTTCTTCAAACACCAATCGCCCCAGTTCGCCCGGCGAGACGAGCGGCGCGGGCTGCTCGATGAGGTCTTTGCGGAGTTGCACGGCATCGCGCAGGTACACGGCCCGCTGATTGGGCGTGAGCACGAGCGTCGGCGTGCGCGTCTGCGGGTCGCGGGTACTCGTCGTGCGGGCGTACACCGATACCTGGCCCGTCTTGACGGTGACGATGACGTTCCGGGCTTCGTCGTACGCGTGAACGCGGAAGCTGGTCCCGAGGACTTTCGTCACCACTTCGTTGGCGTAGACAAAAAAGGGTTTCGCCGGATTTTTCCGGACTTCGAAGAAGGCGTCGCCCGTCAGGAATACCTCCCGCTGCGGGGCGTCGAATTGCGCGGGATAGCTCAAGCGGCTGCCGGAGGAAAGGCGCACTTCGCTGCCGTCGGGCAGGACGATGGTCTGCGGGGCCGACGAAGTATTGTGCGTTTCGAGCAACGCCTGCTGCTGACGGGCCGTTTTCAGAAGGGCGCGGTAGCTGAATTTGGGTGCGGCACCGCCGGTCAGTTCCGGATTTTGCGCGGGCTGTTGCCACCAGACCCATCCGCCCAGGGCCAGCACCGCGCAAGCCGCCGCCAGCCAGCGCCCCCAGGCGATTCGACGAAACGAGGGCCGTTCGGAATCTGCCCGAATTCCGTCCTGGATGACCTGCCAGGCGGTTGCCAGCCGCGCCTCGGCGTCAGGCAGTTCGTGCTGCCGCTCGGTGCGTTCCCATTCGCGAAACAGATACCGGGCCTGGCGCAACTCGTCGCTCTGACCGGAGTACTTCGCCAGCAGGCGCTTCCAGAGCGAAGCCTCCTCGGGTCCCGAGGCGCGGATCCACCGGAGAAAAAGCGGGTCTTGAAAATACGTTTCGGCGTCGTGGAAGGGCATGGGGTCAACGAATACGGACCTTTTCCGATACAGGGTCCGGAAGCCCGCTTCCCATACTCAATCACCGTCAACTTATTTTTTACCCAAGCAACAGGATGAGTAACGCCCCTAAACCAAACGCCAGCCGCAGGTGCTGCCGGAGCGTTTTGATGGCCGAATGCAGCAGGTTGGCCACCGACTGGTAGTGCAGGCCCATGAGTTCGGCGACTTCCTCATTCGAAAAATCGTGGAAGTACCGCAGGTTGATGGCTTCTCGCTGCCGCCGGGAGAGCCGGGTCAGGCAGATTTGTACGTGTTGCTGCCGGGCCACGAGAGTTTCCTGCTCGATCCAGGGCTGATCGGAGGCGTCGGCCTCCTTCAGGCCCGATTGCGCTTCGTCCATCCCGACGAAGGCGTCGAGGTGTTGCTGGCGCCGGTTGCGGTTCAGCCGGTTGCGGAGCGCGCGGAAGAGGTAAAATTTCACGGAATCGGCTTCGGAAAGCCCGGCCCGGCCGCGCCAGAGGTCAATGAAGAGGTCCTGAATGCCGTCTTGAATCAGAGCCGCGTCGGGCGTGATGCGGTAGCCGTACTGGAGCAGTACCCGGCCGTAGCGGCGGTAGAGTTCGGCCAACGCCGCCTCATCGCCGCGTTTGAGCGCGAGCCAGAGGTCGGCATCGTCGGAGCAAGATTCGTGAGCGGGCATCGGAGCGAATTAGTCGCGCCAAGTACCATTTTTTCCTGGAATTAGAAAAGTGATATCCTGAATTCAGGCAGAATCCGACTGAATTTTTGCCAATTCAATTCCGAAAACTCCGGTACCCCACCACCTGATCCGCCCGCGCCCCCGGCGGGCGGTGGTAAATCAGCACGTCGTACCGATTCTGCGTAACCGAATGACTGCCCTCGATGGGCGTCGTGTCGGGCTGGTGCGTCGTGGGGTTTTCGAGGGCGTAGAGGTAGTTGTAGACGCCCTGCTTGAGTGGAAGCGTGAGCTGGTACGCGCCCAGGTCAGGAACGTACGTCATCCGGTTCGTTTCGCCGAGGGCGTAGTCGTTAAAGCCGCCGACGATGTACACCGGTCGTTCGTCTTCGCGTTCGGGGGCTTTCAGCGTGAAGGTCACGGGCAGGTAGTCGGCGCTGGTGGGGGCGTCGCCGAGGTCGCGGGTATCGATGACGAAACGGCCGTCGAAATCCTCCGACTGGAGGTAGGCCTTACCCGCCTGGGGTACGTCGTAGTTGAGCAGAACCCCCGTGGCGGCGGCTTGGCGGTCGATGCGGGCAATGTTGAAGCCCTTCGCCTGGGTACTGCGCGTGTCGAAGACGTGGAATTCGTTGCCGCCGGGTAGCAGGTTTTCGTTCTCGAAAAACCGGTACTCCAGCCGCTGGTCGAACTCCCGAACCATGAACGGCTTCAGGTTGGTCAGGGCCTGATCCCAGCGAAAATTCTGCCGGACGACTACCTTCAAATCTTCCTTCGGACTCAGGATTTGGTACCCGGCGTAGTTGACGTCCAGCTCGACCTGCTGGTGCGTGTCGCGGTACCGAACGTTCTGGGCAAAATTCACCCGTGCCCCCACCTGCACCCGATTCTGGTAGACGACGAACCGCCGGGTAGCGATGAGGTCGCGCTCGCTGCGGCCCCGGTACACGAGCAGCACGAAATTACCCGACACGCGCGGCTTGGGTACGTCGAGCCAGTAGTGCCAGTAGGGTACCTTCGTGTTTTGTGAAATCCGGGCGTCGTAAATCGGGAAGTCGTTAAATTCCGAAAGGTACTCCACCGGGTTCAGGACCGAAGGCGTCCAGTCGGCATTGCAGTGCAGAATTTTCGCCCGAAACTGCGCCTGCTCCGTGTTTTGCCAGTCAAATTCCAGCCGCAGCCCCGGCCCGTCGTCCAGCCCGACGATGGCCGGTTGCAGCGTGTTTTCGGGGGTACCCATCGGCGCGTTGGCGGGGTACAGCAGCACGGTCTGGGCCGAGGGCTCGTAGGTGGCGTCGGCGTAGCGAAGGGTTTTGATACCCGCCTGCCGCCGTTCGAGACCCTGGGCAATGAGCGCGTTGGCCAGTCCGATGAGTGCGACGGCGAGGAGGAGGGCGGTGAGAAGTTTCATGCGTTGCTAACGTTTCAAGCCAAAATTGAAGTCTTTCTTAAAAAAAGTTGTCACCCGGAGCGAAGTCGAAGTGCCCTTCTCGTAAGGCACTTCGATTTCGCTCCGGGTGACAGTTTCTAAAACTTTGAATGCAGGAAAATAATCACGCCAGCAACTTCTCCAACTCCTCCGCCTCCAGCATCGATCCCTCCCACTCGGCGTTGGCCGCGTCGAGTTGGCGCTGGACGTCGGCGTAGTACCGCTGGAGGTCGGCGAAGGTCGTTGGGTTGCCGTACACGGTCGGGTCGGCGAGTTTGGCTTCGGTTTCGGCCTTGCGAGTTTCGAGGTGCGCGATTTTCGTCTCGGCCTCCTCGGCACGCTTCGTGGCCGTTTTCAGGTTTTTCTGCCAGTCGGCTTTCTGGTTGGGTGTTGCCGCGGGTACGTTCGCCTCTTTTTTCGCCGCCGACTGTCCGTTGCTGCCAACCGACTTCGCTGCCGACGGCGTACTGCCACTGCCGCCTGCCTTCCGCGCCGCTTCGCGCTCTTCCTTCCAGAGTTCGTACTCCTCGTAGGTGCCGGGGTACTCCTTGATCTGCTCGTCTTCGATGTACCAGATTTTGTTGGCGATGGCCGAGACGAAGTACCGGTCGTGCGAGACGACGACGTAGGTACCCTCGTACTGTTCGAGCGCCTGGATGAGGATGTTCACCGAGGTCATGTCGAGGTGGTTCGTCGGTTCGTCCAGCAGCAGGAAATTGGCTTCGCTCAGGAGCATTTTCGCCAGCGCCACGCGCGATTTTTCACCGCCGGAGAGTACCTTAATTTTCTTGAAAACGTCGTCGTTGCCAAACAGAAAACAGCCCAGAATCCCGCGCAACTGGCCTTCGGTGCGGTCGGTACCGGTCTGGCGGAGTTCGGCGACGAGGTCGTTGTCGACGTTCAGCGCTTCCAACTGGTGCTGGGCGTAAAACGCAAACTGCACGTTGTGGCCCGCCTGCCGCTTGCCGTCGATGGGTTCGGTACCGGCGATGATGCGGAGCAGAGTACTCTTTCCCTTCCCGTTCGCGCCGATGAGCGCGATTTTGTCGCCGCGCTCGATGCGGGCCGTTGTGTGGGTCAGGATGCGGTTGGTGCCGTAGGCTTTCGAGACATCGTCGAGGTGCAGGATGTGCCGACCGGGTTGCTGGCCGAGCGTGAAGCGGAAATTGACGCGGGCGTTTTCGTCGACCACCTCGTCGACCACCTCCATCCGTTCGAGTGATTTCACGCGGCTCTGCACCTGCCGGGCTTTCGTGGCCTTGGCCTTGAAACGTTCGATGAACCGCTCGGTCTGCCGGATTTTGGCCTGCTGATTTTCGTAGGCTCCGCGCTGGATCTGGTTGCGGAGGGCTTTTTCTTCGAGAAAAAACGAGTAATTGCCGGGGTAGTAGTTCAGCTTCCCGCCGCTGACTTCAACGGTGATGTTGACGGTGTTGTCGAGGAAGTACCGGTCGTGCGAGACAATCATCACCGCGCCTTCGTAGGTGTTGATGTAATTTTCGACCCACTCGATCGAGGGCAGGTCGAGGTGGTTCGTCGGTTCGTCGAGCAGGAGCAGCGACGGTTTTTGCAGGAGCAGTTTCGCCAGCATCACGCGCATCCGCCAGCCGCCGGAGAAGTTTTTAAGTGGTTTTTCGAGGTCGGCGGTCGAGAAGCCGAGGCCTTCCAGAATTTCTTCGGCCCGCGCCTGAATCGTGTACCCGCCGAGGCCCTCGAATTCGTCCTGAAGCCGGGCGAGTTTGTCGATCAATTCGTCGCGGTAATTCGTCTCCATTTCGTGGAGTACCTTGTCGATTTGCTTCTGCAACACGTTTTCGCGCTCGAAGGCTTGCAGCGCCACACTCAGAATTGAGTCGCTGGTCTGGTAGCTGAGCAGGTCCTGGTTGAGAAAGCCGATCGTGCAGTCGCCCGCTTTCGAGATGCCGCCGCCGTCGGGCGTGTACTCGCCCACGATGAGCCGGAGCAGGGTCGATTTGCCCGTCCCGTTCGCCCCGATGAGGCCGATGCGGTCTTTGGGTTTGACGTGAAGCGAGGCTTCGTGGTAGAGCGGTCGACTACCGAAGTAAAAACTGAGGTTGTTAATCGAAAGCATGAGGTGGCGCCGACTTTTAGTCGGCGTAGTTCGCAGTGGTGACGTTTGAAGCCGCAAAAATACCGCCAAGTTCCCGGAATTCACGGGGGCGCTGGCAATCCTCCGATTCCTCGCCGAACTTTCGCTCGCCAAAACCCGCCCCGTGCTCACCCGAACGCACCTGCTTTCCATCCGGTACTTCTACCGCCAACTGGCCCCCTGGCTCTGGGGCGTGTTTTTCTTCGCCTGGTTTGGGTTCGAATTTGTCCACGGCATCCGGTTCTGGTACTTCCTCGGCGGCTGGCTGGGGGTCAAAGCCATCGGGTACGTCGGCATCTGGTACCTGGTTCGGTCCGTGCAGCGGCCCTCGTTTTCGTTTTACTTCAATCTGGGCTTCCGCGAGTGGAGTCTGTTCGCCTGGACCTACGGCCTCGACCTGCTTCTGTTTTTCCTCACCGGTTTACTCCTCAGCGCTTTCTGATCATGCCCGTTCTCGAAGCCGACAGCATCGAATTGCAGTACGGGTCCCGGCCCGTTCTGCGGGGCGTGTACCTGCGCGTGGCGGTGGGCGAAGTGGTCGGATTGCTGGGGCGAAACGGCTGCGGCAAGTCGAGTCTGCTGCGGATTGTGGCCGGGCATCAGGGGGCGGAAAATCAGTCGGTGCGCCTCGACCGGCAGTACCTTGCGCCGACGCAACGGGCGGAACAGATCCGGTACCTCCCCCAGCACCCGCTCACACCGGGCGGAATGCGCGTGGCGCGGGCGTTTGGTTTTTACGAAGCCGACTACGCGCGGTTTCGGCAGTACTTCCCCGAAACGCGGGTCTCGCCGCAAGCTCGCTTCGCCGACCTGTCGGGCGGTGAACGCCGCCTGGTCGAAACCGGACTGGTCCTGCTTTCGCCGGTACCCTTCGTGCTGCTCGACGAGCCGTTTTCGCACGTCGCCCCGCTGCAAATCGAGCGGTTGCAGGAATTGATCCGGGACGAGTCCGCCCGCAAGGGCATCCTGCTTTCCGACCACCTCTACCGCCACCTGCTCGACGGCTGCGACCGGCTGTACTTCCTCAGTCAAGGCGGACGTACACAGGCGCTCGATGGCGACCCGCGCGAACGGCTGGCGGATCTGGGGTACCTGGCGGGCTGAACCGGCAGCCAACCCGCGCTACGTTCGTTTCCGGCCCAACGCCGACGCGGCAGGTTAGCGCTAAAGTGCAATTTCGGAGCGCAACGCGCCCATAGGAGTTCGATGGCGATTACCCACCCTCTTCCGAAGAAACAAGGGGTTGTGGCCGGAAAACGGTTTATTTTAAAATGTCTTTGCGTTAAACCACACCTTTTTAAGCCGGAGCGTTTCACCGCGCAACGAAATCCGGTACCTTTGAAAATTCCTTTACCCGTAGAATTTATTAACCATCCCAATTCACCACATGAAAAAATTACTACGAATCAGCCTCTTCTTGCTGGCGATTCTGAGCGGCACCTGGGCCGTGGCGCAGGACCGCACCGTGACCGGTAAGGTCACCACCGCCGATGACGGCTCGGCGCTGGCGGGCGTCAGCGTCTCGATCAAAGGTTCCACGCGCGGTACCAACACCGACGCCGAAGGCAACTACCGCCTGAGCGTCCCAGACAACGCCACGCTCGTCTTCAGTTTCGTGGGCATGAACCGGCAGGAAGTCGTCGTCGGCAACCGCTCGGTGGTCGACTTGGCGCTGCAAACCGACATCGCGGCGTTGGAAGAAGTCGTCGTTGTGGGATACGGAACGGCCATCAAGCGCGACCTGACGGGCAACATCGCCTCGGTGAAGGGTACCGAAATTCAGAACCTGCCCGTGGCCACGGTTGAATCGGCCATCGCGGGCCGCGCTGCCGGGGTATTCGTCACCCAGGGCAACGGCAAGCTCGGTCAGGGTATCCAAGTACGCGTGCGGGGCTCGTCGTCGGTTTCGGCCTCCAACCAGCCGCTGTACGTCATCGACGGCATTCCGATCACGACCGCCAACCTGTCGAGCGTGACGGGCGCGACGAACCCCCTGGCCGATTTGAACTTCAACGACGTGGAGTCGGTCGAGGTACTCAAAGACGCTTCAGCGGCGGCCATCTACGGTTCGCGGGCGGCCAATGGCGTCGTCCTCATCACGACGAAAAAAGGCAAGTCGGGCCGGACGAACGTGTCGTTCAACTACCAGGTTGGGTCGAGCCAACCGACCCGCCTGCGTGAGTACATGAATGCCGACGAGTGGGTGCAACACTTCCGTACCGCGGCAGCCAACTCCGACGCCCTTGATCCGGCTTCGGGTGGTTTCTATACCAGCTTCCTCGAAAGCCGTTTGGAGCGGTACCGGGCCGGTACCACGTTGGGTTCGGTCAGTACCGACTGGCAAGCCCAAGCTTTCCAGGATGCGCCCATGCAGCAGGCCGACCTGACGCTCAACGGTGGCAACGAGAAAACCAAGTTTTACATCTCCGGCCAGTACTTCGATCAGAAGGGGATTCTGGTTCGCAACAGCCTGGAGCGCTTCAGCGGCCGCGTGAACCTCGACCACAAGGCGACCGACTGGCTGACGGTGGGTTTGAATTTCAGCCTCGCCCGCAGCTACAACCGCCGCCTCTCAAACGACAACGCGTTTTCGACGCCGATGCAGATCGTGGCGCTTTCGCCCATCACGCCGCTCATTGACCCGCGCTCGGGGCTGCTGTCGGGTACCCCGCCGGGGGCATCCACCAACTACCCGATTTACTACAACCCGCTCATCAGCGTCGACAACTCGAAGTACAACACGACGGTCTTCCGTAACATCACGAACGGCTACCTGCAACTGGACCTTCTCAAGGGCCTTATCTTCCGCAGTGAACTCGGCGTCGACGTGTTGAGCCAGAACGAAGATGCCTACTACGGCTCGGCCACGGTGCGCAACACGGGTACGGCCAACGGCGAGGGCCTGAGCGCCTTCGCGCTGGTGACGAACTACAACACCAACAACTACTTCAACTACAACCGGGTCTTCGGCGTCCACGCCATCGGGGCCACGGTCGGGATGTCGTTCCAGCAGTCGAAGAGCGATTTTAACAACGTCGTCGGCCAGCAATTCCCGTCGGATGCCTACCAGCGCATTGCCTCGGCAGCCGACATCACGGGCGGTAGCTCGTCGCAAACCAACTTCACGTTCCTCTCCTACTTCGCCCGCGCCAACTACCGCTTCAACGACCGGTACCTGCTCGAAGTCAGTGGCCGGGTGGATGGTTCGTCGCGGTTCGGGAACAACTCCAAGTACGGTTTCTTCCCGGCGGTTTCGGCGGGCTGGGTACTCAGCGAAGAGTCGTTCTTGAAAAACAGCCGCACGCTGAGCTTCCTGAAACTCCGGGCCAGCTACGGCATCACGGGCAACGCCGAAGTGGGCAACTTCCCCTCGCTCGGGCTCTTCGGCCAGGCCGGGTACGCGGGTGTTGCCGGGCAGGCACCTACGCAGTTGGCGAACCCGGATTTGCGCTGGGAAACCACTACGCAGACCGACATCGGGCTGGACTACGGCTTGATCAACAACCGCCTGAATGGGGAAATCGATTACTACACCAAAAACACGACGGACCTGTTGCTGGGCGTGAACGTACCGGCCACGACGGGCTTCCTGACGCAGGTGCGCAACGTGGGTCGGTTGGAAAACAAGGGCTTCGAGTTTACGCTCAACAGCCAGAACCTGGTCGGTAAGTTTCAGTGGACCACCAGCCTGAACTTTGCCGCCAACCGCAACAAAATTCTGGACTTGCAGGGGCAGATCATCGAAGGCGGCGTTGACAACGCCAACCGGGCCGTGGAAGGTCAGCCGTTGGGGGTTTTCTTCCTCCGGGAATTTGCCGGAGCGGATCCGGCCAACGGGGATGCGCTGTACTACACGAATGCTGAAGCCGGAGACCGTTCGACGACGAACGATTTCAACGCTGCCGAGCGCGTCATCGTGGGCAATCCGAACCCGAAGTGGATCGGTGGCATCACGAACACGTTCTCATTCGCCGGTTTCGAGCTGAACTTTCTCTTCCAGGCCGTGCAGGGCAACGACGCCTACCTCGGCGGCGGGAAGTTTGAACTGGCCTCGGGCGATTTCCTCGATAACCAGCTCCGCTCGGAACTCAACGCCTGGACGCCGACCAACACGAACACCGACGTACCGCAGGCCCGTCTGCTGTTTGCCAACGGTACCGGCGCGTCGAGTCGGTACATCACCGATGCCTCGTACGTGCGGTTGCGCACGGCGACACTCGGGTACACCTTTCCGAAGTCGATCACGAGCAAAATCAAACTCGAACGCCTCCGGCTGTACGTCACAGGCGTGAACCTGCTCACGTTCACCAAGTACAAGGGCTGGGACCCCGAAGTGAATACCGATTCGGTCGGCGGCAACATTGCCCTCGGCAACGACTTCTACTCGGCTCCGCAGGCGAGGACGATCACCTTCGGCCTCAACATCGGTTTGTAAGCTCCATCCCACCCACGAATTCGTTACGAACACATGAAAAACATCCGACTATCGCATTCGGTAGCGGCGCTCGCGGTTACCCTGCTGCTGAACGGCTGCGGTAACAAGCTCGACATCGCCCCTACCCAATCCATTGACCAGAGCCAGGCACTCACGACCTCGAAAGACGTCGAGGCGACCCTCATCGGGGCCTACGACGGTCTGGGCAGTTACTACGTCTGGGGCGGCCAGATTCAGATGGTGGCCGATTTGCTGGCCGACGACCGGGAAATCGCCTTCGGCGGGACGTTTGTCGCCCCCGGTGAGTTTTACGACAAATCCATTTTGACCACCAACCTCTTTGCGGAGGAAATCTGGACCGACAGCTACTACACCATCAACGTAGCCAACAACGTACTCGGGGCCATTGACAAAGTGGAAACGGCCAAGAAAGGTCGCGTGGAAGGCGAGGCACTCTTCATCCGGGCTTCGCTGTACTTCGAGTTGGTCCGGCTGTTTGCCAAAGCCTACAACGACGGTACCCCCGCCAGCAATCCGGGTGTGCCGCTGGTCCTGACGGCCACGCGGAACGTCGACGACGCCAGCTTCGTGCGCCGCAACACGGTCGCCGAAGTGTACACGCAGATTCTGGCCGACCTGACGAAAGCGGAATCGCTGCTGCCCGCGACCAACGGACTCTACGCCTCGAAGGGGGCCGCCGCCGCGATGCTTTCGCGCGTGTACCTCCAGCAGGGCAACTACGCCAGTGCGCGCGACGCCGCCAACCGGGTCATCACCAGCAACCGGTACGCGTTGAATCAGTTCTACGAACAGTCGTTCAACAACATCAATACGAACACGCCCGAGAACATCTTCTCGACGCAGGTGACGAGCCAGGACGGTACCAACTCGCTCCAGATTTTCTACTCACTGGCACCGGGTGGCCGGGGGGACATCGAAATTCTCACGAAGCATCTTCAGCAGTACGAAGCGGCCGACGAGCGCCAGGTGATGTTTTACCAATCGGGCGGGCAGATTTTCAACGGCAAGAACGACGAACAGTTTGCCAACGTCCCCATCATCCGCCTCGCCGAAATGTACCTGACCCGCGCCGAAGCCAACCTGCGCCTGGGTACTTCCGTGGGCGCAACGCCGCTCGAAGACGTCAACCGGGTACGGGCCCGCGTGGCCCTGGCCCCGCTGACGGCCACGACGCTCACCGTCAACGCCATCCTCCGGGAGCGGAAGCTGGAACTGATGTTTGAAGGCCATCTCCTGCACGATCTGAAGCGCACGGGCCGGACCATCGGCAGCATTCCCTTCAACGCCAACCGACTCGTCCTGCCGATTCCCCAGCGGGAAATCGACGCCAACAAGTCCCTGGTGCAGAACGCGGGGTACTGATTAATTGGATCTTACGCAAACAAAAACGGCTCCGGGGTATCCCGGAGCCGTTTTTGTTTGCGTAAAACTGAACCACAAGTAGCCGGGTAATGCAGGCGCGTTGCTCACTCAAAACTCTCCTCAATGCTCTCCAGCCGCAGCGCCTTCTCAATATCGGGCTGCATCCTCCGGGTGTGCTCGTAGCCGATGCGGAACAGGTCACGGGCTTTTTTGACGTCGAAAACTGTGAACTCACGCAACCGGGGCGGTTCGATGAGAATTTGACATTTCTCAAAACGCGCCCGCGACGTGTGCGTGATGGCCAGTTGGAGGCTGCGTTCCATGATCGATTTCATCGAGGTCAGCGACTGCTCGTTGCTGCCAAACGGGTTGCAGTGACTCCCAATGATGAAATCGCAGGACCCTTCGAGCGGTTCGACGGGCATGTTGTTGAGTACCCCGCCGTCGACGTACAGCCGCCCCTGGTAGGTCACCGGCTCGAAAATTCCGGGCAGACAGCACGAAGCCAGTATCGCTCCGCAGAGCGGGCCGGAGTTGAAGTACGTCGTCTCACCCGCCACAATGTCGGTGGCGGCGATAGTCAGCGGGTACTTCAGCGCCTCGAACGTGTTGTCGCAGAGGTACTTCAGGAAAAGGTCTTCGGCCTTGCCAATTTTTAAAAAACCCATCCGGCTCAGCGCCGGGCGCACGAACCGAAACAGATTGCTCGACTGCACGATGTCGAGTACCTCGTCGGGCTCGAACCCGGCGGCGGTCATGGCTCCGGCAATGGCCCCGGCGCTCGTACCCGAAAATACCTCGGGCCGGACGCCCATCTCTGCCAATGCTTTCAAAACCCCCAGGTGGGCCACGCCGCGGGCGCCGCCGCCGGAGAGTGCAATGCCAATTTTCATGCTTCGCGAATTTGATTGGGCCGACTACCGCAGGGTAGTCAACGGAGTAAACGGTGAACTCGGGTGGATGGTTGTCCCCAAACCGTGAATCGCGCCGTAATCAAAACTCGATTTTTTCGACCATTTTTCCAACGGTCGGCAAATTGCGTTTTCTTTCGGTCCACGAACCTCTGGCTCCCCGGTATGAAACTCAGCTATTGCTTCATTTGCAGCGCGTTACTCTTGTCGGTTCCCCTCGCCGCCCAAAACCGCTACGACCTCATCCCCCGTCCTGCCGAACTGACGCCCGCCGAGGGGCAGTTTCGCTTTCACGCCCAAACGCTGCTGGTGGTACCGGCGCAGGACGCGGAAATTCGGCGTGTTGCTCAACAATTCGCCAACCGACTCAACACCGCCAGCGGGCTGAACGTCCGGCTGGTCACCAACGCGACGACGGCCCTGACGCCCGGCGGGCAGGTACTCTTCACCCGCTCGCGCGACACCGCCGCGCTGGGTACCGAGGGGTACCGGCTGCGCATCGAGCCCGAGCGCCTCGTGGTGGAAGCGACCCAACCTGCCGGTTTTTTCTACGCCACGCAGTCGCTGCTGCAACTCTTGCCGCCGGAGGTACTCGGCGGGAAGCGGGCGACGAACGTCACTTGGGCGGTACCCTGCGCGACGATCACCGACCGGCCGCGCTTCGGCTACCGCGGTCTGCACCTCGACGTGGGGCGGCATTTTTTCCCGGTCAGCTTCGTCAAAAAATACATTGACCTGTTGGCGTTTCACAAAATGAATACCTTCCACTGGCACCTGACCGACGACCAGGGCTGGCGGATTGAAATCAAGCGGTATCCGCGGCTCACGCGCGTCGGCTCGCGGCGGAAGGAGTCGCTCGTCGGGCAGTACTTCGAGTACTTCCCGCAGCGCTACGACGGCCAGCCCCACGGCGGGTACTACACCCAGGCGCAGATTCGCGACGTCATTCGCTACGCGCAGGCGCGGCACGTGACGATCATCCCCGAAATCGAACTGCCCGGCCACGCGCTGGCAGCGCTGGCGGCCTACCCCGAACTGGGTTGCGCGGGCGGACCGTACCAGGTAACGGGTAAATGGGGCGTGCACCCTGAGGTGTTTTGCCCGACGGAAAAAACGTTTACGTTTCTGCAAAACGTGCTGAGCGAAGTCATCGCACTGTTTCCCAGCCGGTACATCCACATCGGCGGCGACGAATGCCCGAAAGATTCCTGGAAGGCGAGTACCTTTTGCCAGGAACTCATTCGGCGCGAAGGGCTGAAGGACGAGCACGAGTTGCAAAGCTGGTTCATCCGGCGCATCGAAAAATTCGTCAACGCGAAGGGCCGGGCCATCATCGGCTGGGACGAAATCCTCGAAGGCGGCCTCGCCCCCAACGCCACCGTGATGAGCTGGCGCGGCACGCAGGGCGGCATCGAAGCGGCCCGGCAGAACCACGACGTCATCATGACGCCGGGCAATTTCTGTTACCTCGACCACTACCAGGCCCACCCCGCCACCGAGCCGCTGGCCATCGGGGCCTACACGCCGCTCGAAGAAACGTATTCGTACGAACCCGTCCCGACCGAGCTGACGCCCGAGCAGGCCCGGCACATCCTGGGCGCGCAGGGCAACCTCTGGACCGAGTACATCCAAACGCCCGCCTACGCCGAATACATGGCCTACCCGCGCGCGGCGGCGCTGGCCGAAATCGGCTGGACGCCGAAGGAGCTAAAAGACTACGCCGATTTCAGCCAGCGGCTGCCCGCGCACTTTGCCCGGCTGGCGCAGTTGAAAGTGAACGCGTCGAAGGCGTTTTTTGAAGCCCGCCCAACGGCCACCCCGCGGCCCGATTCGCTGCAAATCGCGCTGGCTTCGGCGGCTCCCGGCCTGCGCTACACGTACACGATGGGCGGGCCGGTACCCACCGCCTACGACACCGAGTACCCAGGGCCGCTCGTGCTGCGGCGGGTGGAACAACAACCGCCGTTTCAGTACCGCCCGGTCGCGTTTCAGGCGGCCAGTTTCGCGGGTCGCCGTCCGGTCGGGCCGACGACGGCGCGGGCGTATTTCGTGAGCAAATCGACGGGGAAGACGTACCGCTTCACGACCGAACCGAGCCGAACTTACGCGGATGCGAGTACCCCCAAGCTAACCGACGGCCAGCCCGGCCACTGGCGGATGAAAGACCGGTTCGTGGGGCTGAACGGCCAGGACTTTGAAATCGTCCTCGACCTCGGCCAGACCTACATGATCAACGACGTCGCGGCGGGCTTCCTGACGCAGTTCATGGACGGCATCTTCCCCCCGAAGTCGCTCGACGTTTCGCTCTCCGCCGACGGCGAATCGTTCGGCACCGCCGAAACGGTCGCCATCGGGGTACCCCTGACGGGCCGCGCCGACCGGAAAGAAGCCACGGTCCATTTCCGCAGTCAGCAGGCTCGATATCTGAAAATCCGACTTCCCCACTTCGGTACCATCCCCCCGGGGTACCCCGGAGCCGGGAAACCCGCCTGGCTGCTGATCGACGAAGTCGTGGTGGAGTAAACCTGGTCAGAAACCCAGACCTATGTTCAGACTGACGTGGCTGTTGCGGAACGACTGGTTTTCGCCGAGGCCGGTCACGTCGCCGCGCCGGGAAGAGTTTTCGTAGTCGAAATCAATGTTGAGCGCCGCTTTTTTCTTGAAAACGGGAATCGAGTACCCAACGCCCAGCAGCACCGTCCGGCCGATGGCAAACTGGTGTTCGTAGGTTTGGGTGGCGTTAAACTTGGTTTTCTCCGTCATCTGCCCAATGCCGAAATTACTCCGCAAGGAAAAGCCCCGGTTGAACACCCGCGAGAACGGATAATACTTCGCCCCCAGCCCGACGTGGTAGTAGTTGAACAGGTACGTCTCGTCGTTGCCGCCGTTGTTGGGCGTGGCGAAAAACCCTTTCAAGCCGGTACCGATGCCTAGGCCTTTCCAGCGCTGCGGGGCTACGTAAAACCAGGTCATCAGCGTGTTACCCTGGTTGCGTCCGTAGCCACGGCTGTCGTTAATCGTTTCTTTTTCAGCCAGTCGGCCCGAGAAAAACGTGTTCCCGTACCCGATGCTGATCGTGCCGTACACGGGAATTTTCTCGGACTCCGTCGTACCGTCCTGCGCCCGTACCGCGCCCAAGTTGAAGACGGCCACGCCCAATCCGAGCGCAGCGATGGTTCCGTTTTGCTTCCAGTTCATGATCTTTTGTGTTGGATGAGGACACAAAAGTCCGCCGGGGCGACCCCCGAAAACGTTGATCTGAGTTAAGTAAACTGGCTACCGATTTTGGTGCAGGCGCTTTCGGATGCGGCTCAGGCTCTCGGGCTTGATTCCCAAAAAAGAGGCCAGGTAGTGCTGGGGTACCCGCTGGAGGAGTCCGGGCCGGGTTTTGATCAGGTGGAGGTACCGCTCTTCGGGGCTTTCGTTGAGCAGCGGACTGTACCGGCGCTTCACGCCGATGAAGTTTTGTTCGGCTATCAACCGGCCAAAGCGTTCCATTTTGGGGATAGCCGAATACAGGTTTTGCAGATTCTGGTAACTCAGCGCCCACAAATCGACCGGCTCCAGGGCCTCGAAGGTTTGGGTGGCCGGGCGCTGCGTGAGGAAACTTTCGTATTCAGTCAACCAGTCGTTTTCCGTGAAAAACTGCCCGATTCGCTCCTCCCCGTCCACCGCGTAAAAATACCGCAGGCAACCTCGGTTCACGAAAAAAACGTGGCGGCAGACTTCGCCTTCAGCCAGCAGTACCTGTTTTTTTTTCAACACCCAGCGTTCCAGACACCTCGTGAACCGCCCGAATTCGTCGTCGGTCAGGTTAATGTATTTTCCGATGCTTTGCTTGATTTGATCGAATTCGGGCATGGCGGCAGTACGGTTTCAGCGACGCGGCGGATGAGAGCCACCTGCATCTCCCTAAGTAACGATTCCCCGGCCTACGAAGCTAATCTTCCACCACCGTAAACTCTACCCGTCGGTTGCGGCTGCGGGCCTCTTCCGAATCGTTCGGGGCGACGGGGCGGTTGGGGCCGTACCCGATGGCACTCAGGCGATTGTCGGCAATGCCGCGGTTGAAGAGGTAATTTTTGACGACTTTCGCCCGGTTCTCCGACAGCAGCACATTCAGGCGCGAATCGCCCACGTTGTCGGTGTGGCCCGCGATGGCAATTTTCAACTTGGGGTTGGCCTTTAACGCCGCCACGAGTCGGTCCAGCTCTGCCGACGATTCGGGCCGGAGCACGTAACTGCTCTGGTCGAAGTACAGGTTGTTGAGCACGACCGTCTGGCCTTTTTTCAGGTTGTCAAACCGCGTCGGCGAAGGCGGCACGGGGACCGGGCGGGGAGCGGACGGCGCTTCTAGTTCCACGGGAGTCTGGCCGACCCGCGGCGGGGCAACGGTGGTGAGGGCACGCATCGGCACGTCGCGCCGAAATTCGTAGCGCCCGACCCATTCCGCCGGATTCACCGTCTCGCTCAGCGGCTTGAAACCCGACGCTTCGGCCTCGACGCGTACCGGCGTGAGTTGCGGCAAATTTGCGACGTACTCCTCCCCCGTTGCTTCCAGCGGAATTTCCTGCCCGGTTTTCGAATTCAGCAGGCGCAGGCGCGCGGCGGGTACCGGGTCGCCATTGCGGTCGTTGATGGCGTGCAGCCGTAGCCGGTACACGATGGGCTGAAGCAGCACGAGCTGCGCTTCGGCACCGGGCTGGGCCGTCAGGGTCAGTTCGGTTGGTTCGTGGCCGGGCGCTTCCACCCGCACGAAGTACCGGCGACCGGTGGGTACCGTAGCCGCCCAGGTACCGGGGGCCGAGTTGGGCTGCGTGGGTACGGTTTCGTTGGCCACGTCGGCGGAAGTCACCCGAAACTGGGCTTTGGGCAACGGTTGCCGGGTGGTGGCGTCGAGGACCGTCAGGGCCAGATTCGTGGTGGTGCGGCTCAGCTCGGCTTTCACCGTAAAATTTTCGCCGCTGAGGAACTGCCGCGCATCAATCGACCGCGTGAGGGGCAGAAATCCGTCGCTGCTGATTTCGATGGTAAGCACGCCGGGCGTGGTGAGGGCTCGGCGCACGAGGCCCCGGTCGGGGGTGGTCTGCTCGCTGAACGTCTCGCGCGTCTGGGCGTTGGTCACCCGAAACTGCGCCGGAACGGTCTGTCCCGTACCCCGGTCAACAGCCGTCAGCACGAGCGTCGACTGCGCCGCCGACCGGGCCGGACGCAGGCCCATCCGCACGACGGTACCGTTCGTGGCCGGGTCGGGTCGGGCTTCGCGGGGCTGGTACCCCGGTGCCGTCAGCCGCACGACGTACGGGTTGCCGGTGGGTACCTCGGCGGTGGCCTGGCCGGTTTGCGCATTTCGCCGGACGGGGTACGTGACATCGCCCGCCGGACTCGTCACTGCAAAACCAGCGCTGAACAGATTCCGCTGCGTATCGGCGTCGTAGGCTTGCAGGAGCACCGTCGAGGTACCCAGCGGCAGGAGGTTTGCCTCCAGTCGGAATTCCGTCGTGTCTTCCCAGCGCCGGGCGTCGAGTACCTGCGTCACCGGCGTATAGCCCGTCGCGGTGACTTCCACGCTCAATAAATCGGGTACGGGCAGTTGTTGCCGCACCGCGGGCTGAGCCAGCGTGGACTGGACCGTAAACGCGGGCGTATTCCGTCCCGACACGCGAAACTGGGCGGCCACGGGCTGCTTGGTCCGCTGGTCGGTGGCCCGCAGGGTCAGGTAGGCATTCGCCAGCGGGGGTACCGCGGCGGCAACCGAACCCGTATTCAAAAGCAATCCAAAAAAGAAAAGACAGACGACACGCATTCGAAATCAGGCGAATTAGTACGGTTTAGCGGGTTTGCGGGAGCGGACGGGAATCGACAGCCCGGCGTACGCATCGACGCCCTGCGGCGTGAGCATTTTCGTGGCCCCGAGCAAGCCGATGAGGTTGTCGGTACCCACCAGAATCGGCCCCAGTTGGAGTGCCGCCCCGAACGTAAACTGGTTGTTGACAATCTGCATCGGCACGGCCACGGTCAGTTCCGAGGCCTCGATGCGCGGCGTGACGGCCAGCACATTGGGTTGCCGCAGGCTGATGCTACGGGCGCTGCGGAGGTTGTGCAGCAGCGTGACGTTGACGTAAAACTCGTTGCCGAGCCGCACGTCGGCGTTGGCACTCAGGGCTGTGGGCAGTCCGGTACTGAAGCTTGTCGTAACTTCCGAATCCTGCACGTCGAGGGTTTGTTCAAGCGTGCGGAGTAGTTCGTCGCTCCCCGTGACGTCTTCAAAATCGCTCAGGTTGATGTCCGTGTTCGTGCGCTGAACGCGGTAATTCCGCACCAGCGCCGGGTCGCGGTAGTCGATCCGGCCCAGATCGAGCAGGGCCACGCCGAGGCGGATTGTGTATTTGTTTTCTTCGGGATCGAGGCGCTCCTGCCCGTCGTGATCGTACCGGTAATCGTCCACGAATGGCCGAAACTCGTACGTCAGCCCCAGGTCGAAGCCCCAGCCCTGACCGGGGGTCCCCTGCCCGAAGAGCGTACCCAGCCGCAGCGCGTTGTCGAGGGGTACCTGATCGACGTACCCGAAATCGGCGTCCAGGTTTTCGAGCAACAGTCGCCCTTCGGCCCCCGTCGGAATGACCCGGTACGACAGCCCGCGGTTCTGCACGTAGGCCCCGTAGATGCCACTGAGGTACTTGACCGTCCCGCCCGCTTTCAGGAAATGCCGCCCGCCGTCGACGAGTGTGCGGGCCAGGGTACCCCCGACTTCGGTGTACACGTTGGCGTTGGTGTTGAAGCGATTGTCGACGTTCGTGACGTTCCAGAGCGCGGGTACGTCGAGGCCCAGCCGAACCAGCGACAGCAGCCGCTCGGAGGCCCCATCGACCTGCACCGCCGCCCGCAGGCGCGTCGTGAGGGCGAGGCCCGTTTTTGAGCCGACGTTCAGCAGGACCGAAGGCCCGCGGACTTCCGACCAGGCCGTTCCCTGCTTGGGTTTGCCGTCGAGCCGTTCGCGGAAGTACTGCGGTTCGAGGGCCACGCCGCCGTCCGAATTCCGGAACTCGTCGGGGGCCCGCCCCGTGACCAGACGGGTCATTTTATACGGCCCGACCCACTGCGCGTAGTTGTTGTTGAGGTGAAAATTGACCGCCCCGAGGTTGACGTACAGCCGGTACCGGGAATCGGCCGCGGCGGAGGGGTTGAGGTAGAGGGTGTGGGTACCGCCGTAGTTGGTGGGGGCCACACCCATGAAATTCTGGGCTTGAGCCCAGCCCGCCGAGAGCAGACCGGCCAGGAGAAACGCGCGTTGTTTTCCGTTCACGAGAGGGAGTTAGGATGGCTGCAAAGGTCGCAAACCCAGCCGGGCTGGGCAGCACCCCGCGGTACTTTTTCCTACCAGGAACGGGAAAATCAGGCCACTTCGTGTTTGGGAGGGGGTTGAATGACGAACTCTGAACAAGGAATGTCGAATCACGAAGTACAACCTTCCTCATTCGACATTCCTTGTTCAGAGTTCGTCATTCACTTTTTCATTACTCCCCAACCTCCGCCTCAAACGCCCCGGTCTGAATGCGTCCTTCGCGTTTGACCTGCACCCAGATTCGGTACCGGCCGGGCCGCGGAAACGCGTAGGGAAACGACACCCGGGCGTGGCCGACGTGCGTTGAATCGCCCGCCGCGTGGCCCATTTCACGCATCAGTCGGGCTTCGCGTTCGGCGTCGGACAGGGTTCGGTACGTGGCCACGACGCGGTCGATGCTGTCGCGGAAGGCCTTCGCGGGCGGTACGACGGGTTGCCGGGCATCCTGCGCCACGCGGGTTTCGAGTACCTGCCGCGAGGCGGCCGAGTAGGTACCCGTCGGGTGCAGATGGATGTACACCGATCCGTCGTCCTTGACCACGGCGGCGTGGCCCATCATGCCGAGGTACGTCTGGAGTTGCGCCGGGGTACCATCGGGATTTTCCACGGCAAAGCTCAGCGGCACGATTTCACCGGCTTTCAACGTCTGGCCCGGCTTGCCTTCCCAGACAATCGTAGCGCCGTCGGGAAGTTTGGTTTTGACGCCCGGCGTACCGCAGAGGGTAATGGCGGCGTCGGTCACGAGCGGTTTTTTCGCGTCGAGCGGATTGGTTACTACGTAGGTGTCTTCGGGGTCTTTTTGAATTCGATGTGGGCTGTTCGGTGTTCGAGGTTCGGTGCTGGGTACCGTTGGAATCTGCACCGTATCGGCAATCGTGTACGTGAACCCTTGGTACCGCACCACGTCGGCGTAAGCCAGGTAGGTACCGGCGGGCAGGTTGGGCAGGGTTACTTGAAACGTCGCCGAATCGACCCGCGCCGGGTGTACGTGCGCGAAGGCGTCGAGGGTACCCTGCCGAACCAGGAACAGGTGCATTAGTTTCCCGTGGTCGGGGATGAGGTGACTCAGGGTTCGGTTTCGTACCGAGGCCGTGTCGATGTGCATCGTTAGCACTCGTTCGCCGTTTTCCACCCGCACCGCCGACGTGGCGGTGTACGGGCGGTACATGAATCGCCGGTAGTCGCTGGCCCAGCTACTCCACCAGGCGCTACCGCCGAACAGCATCAGACTGCCCACGAGCAGGCCAATGCCCGCGCCCACCAGTCGCCGCCGCCGAAGCGGTTGGGAAACCTCCTCCCCCGGTACGGCGCGACTGTCGCCAAACGCCGCCCCGAAGAGCGTCGCCAGCAGCACGACCAGAAGTAGTCCCATCGCCCCGAGTACCCAACCGCGCCAGGGTTCCATTGGGCGCAGGGCGGTCGAAACGGCCATCACTGGTACCAGCGCCGTGCCGGTACCCTGACTACCCACCACCTCGACCGACACGCTGGCCGTACCGGCATCCATCAGCCAGACCTCGCCCGTGTATCGGTTGGGTTCGCCGGGTACCGGTTCGGCGGGGTCGGACTCGGGCGAACCTTCGTCGCCCGAGCGGAAATAAATCGGTTTGAGACGCACGCGCTGAACGCCCGTTCCTTCGACCATCACCGACACGCGCGCGGTACCCGGAATGACGTCGGGCGGCTGGATGCTGACCAGAACCCGGTACGGTCCGGCCGTTCCTTCGTACACCACGCCATCGCTGCCGACGTGGCCGTGCGTGGGCAGTACCCACAGGCCCAGCCAGAGGGCGAGGGCAAAAAGAAGGCGAGTTTTCACGTTGAAAACGAAAAGCAGAGTGGAAAAAACGGGCGAATTACCGGCGCACGCTCCGCATCCAGTTACCCCAGACCAACCCAATCCGAGCGGAGAGACACCCAATCAGCAGCGCGATGCCCAATCCCTTCGCCAGCGCAGCACCCGATTCGACCATCCAGGGCGCGAAGGCGAAGCGGTACTCCCAGTCGGGCGGGGCGCTGAAGTACCAGGTCTCGGTCCCGAAAAACCAGTTGCGCGCCGCAGGCGACATCAGCCAGTCGCCCATAAACCACTGCGTGGGTACGAACACTACCAAAAAGACCAGCGCCAGGATCAGCGCCTGTGCCCAGTCGTTTCGACCGGTCAGACGGGGACGAATGAGGTCGATCGCCAGGGCCGGTACCACGAGCAGCAGCGGAAAGTGGTAGGGCTGAAAATGCGTGATGTGGTATAGCACAGGTCCGAGTTTGGGCGTGGCCGGAAACAACTGCACGATCCAGTTGACGCTCGCCAGGACGAAAAAATACGACAGCGCCGTGAGCGTGGCCGCCCAGCGCAGCCGCGACGCCCGCGCCACGGCCAGGAGCAGGAGCGGAAACAGCCCCGCCGTGATCTGGTAAAACAGCGACCCGTGCATGGCAAAGCGGTCGAGGTACTCCGACGCGATGAGGTAGATGATCGTCATCACGAACCCAGCCGAAATGACGAATAGGTACTGCAGGCGCCGCTGCCGCCGGGCGCGTAGTTCGGTCGACCAGCGTGGGTCGGCTTCATCGCGGTTTTGCAGAGCCAGCACGTCAAACATCGCCCCGAACTGCACCATCATCATACCCAACGCCAGCACGGTGTGCGGCGGGGACAGGATGGTCACGTCGAGGCCGTACGTACCGTGCCACCAGTCGTCGAACGGGGCCGAGGTGAGCATCGACAAGGCCCCCCAGATGCAGAACAAACTGCCCAGCGAGCCGTAGAAAACGCCCCAGAACCGCACCCGTCGGGCTTTGCTGGCGGGTTGTCCCCAAAAGCTCGTTTTCAGGACGTCGTACCCCGAAAACAGCCCCGCAACGACGGCCCCAAAGTAAATTAGGTTGTGCGGCGGCGAAAACAGCCCGTCGCGCCCGATGCTCATGTGCCAGGAAATATCCCAGATGAGGCCCGTCACGATGGAAAGCGACGACAGCACGACGGCGTAAATGCGAAGCGGAATCCCGAGCAGCAGGCCCGCCGCGCGCAAAGCCGGGGCATCGGTGGCGGCAGCCGGGGGAGAAAGCGGAAGGGCAGTTGCCATGAGCGGTCGTTGAAGTGAGGGAATGCAGCCGAAAATACGGGTTCGGTTCAGGAATTCCAATGGCCGTTCCGTTGAACCCGACCGAGTAAGCTCAGGAAACGCCATTCTGCAGGGTTGGCAGGACAGCATAAAAAAAGCCGCCCCGGTTGGGGCGGCTTCGTTCTGCGGCGAAGCTTACTTCGCGGGTTTGCTGAAGATCGACTCGTCGACCGGGCCGTTGACGACGACTTTGTTGGTCGTGATCACCAGGCTTTGCTGGCCGTTGATTTCGCGCGTGTGAGCGAACTTGATGCCATCGACCGCTTTGTAATCCGACATCAGAATTTCGTTTTCGCCCTGCTCGCCCGTCGATTTCACCTTCGAGACCATGTACGTACCGGCATCGATGTACTGATCCGACACCTTGCCGTCTTTCGTGGTGATTTTCAGGTGGTAGACGTCTTTTTTGTCAAGTTGCTCCTTACCCACCAGTTCGACTTTGTTACCCGAAGCTTTGTAATCGAGCACGTCGGCAAACGGGTTGAGTTGCGAACCCATGCCCTTCAGCATCTCGGCGGGCATGTCTTCGGGCTCGCCGGTTCCGCCCATCATGGCCGGGCGAACTTGCCAGCCTTTGTCAGCCGATACCGCCTGAATCATGGTGTTGCCCATGATCGAGGTTTCGTTGCGCATGCCTTTGCCGATGAGGATGGTCGTCGTATTCGGAAATTCCATTCCCTGCACGGCAACGGTACTTTCCTGAACGATGCTCTTGACGCCTTTGAGTTTGTCTGCACCGCCGAGGGCTTCGACGTGCTTGGCCATGATTTCGTCGACGGTCTGGCCGTACGAGCTGATCGAGACTAAAATGGCCACCGAAGCGGCCAGCCATTGAATACGTTTCATTTCGAGAGACTAAAGTTTTGGTTTGTTTAAAAGTACTTGGGGCTTCCGAAGATACGGCATTTTATTCGGATCAACGGCCCGAACCCGGCGCTAAGCGGAAAAAAGCGGACGGATTACCGGCTGGCCGGGTGCCAGCGAACCGGCCCCAACGGCAAGCGGCGGCCATCGAAGGGCTGCGTCACGGGGCCGTAGTACTTCGTCAGGTAGTCGAGTACGGTTGGCTCGGCCTGGCCCAGGTCCCAGAGCTTCTGGGTGCGCTGCATCCAACGAATCTTCTGGACCCACTCGTCGCGGTTCAGGTGACTTTGCAGGATCAGTTTGCTCGAATGGCAAGCCGTGCAGTGGGCTTTCACGAGTGGCAGGTTGGCATCCAACGCCAGACCCGTGTCGGGGTCCTTCCGCACGCTGTCGGTGGGGACGATGATCGGTACCGAATCGACCGGGCGAGTTTGTACTGACGCGGCCGTTAGACCGAGCGTCGCGCAAAAACCAAGGAAGAGCAGGCGATTCATCAGCAGGGCAGTGGTTGAATTTCACGAAACCTTCACGGCCACACGGTGGCAGGCGTTGTTGCAGTACCCTTCGGGATTCCAGGGCGGCATCACCATCGGCTGCGACACGCCCTGGTCGTCTACGGCCCGCGCCCAGATTTCGTAGTACCCCCGTTGCGGAAATCGCACCTCCGCCGACCAGTGCTGCCAGGCCAGCCGGTTTTTCGGTGGCTTCAACTCGGTCCGTTGCCAGGTTGCGCCGAAGTCGATCGAGGTGTACACGTCGCGTACGCTCCGATCGCCCGCCCAGGCGTGGCCGCGAACGGCCAGCGGTTTCCCGCCCGGATGCAATAGCCCCGTCTGCGGAAACGTCACCAGCGATTTTACCGGCATCGATTCGATGATGCGGAATTCCTTCTCGTCGGGGTCTTCGCCGGGCTGGACGGGGTACGCGGGGAGTTTGTAGCTCTTGCCGGTCATTTTGGCTCCGTCGTGTACGCGGTTGCGCACCACCAGCGTATGCAGCCATTTGCCCGACGCCGACGCCGGCCAGCCACCCGCCACCAGCCGCAGCGGGTACCCGTGGACGATGGGAATCGCCGCCCCGTTCATCGCCCAGGCCACGAGCGTTTCGTCTTCGAGTGCTTTGCGCAGGGGTACCCCCCGCGAAATGACGGGTTTCTCCGGATCGCGGCTCAAGTGCAGGTCGCGCCCGTAGTACCCCACGTAGACGGCGTCGGGTTTGATTCCCACGTCGTCGAGCAGGTCGCGTAGGCGCAGGCCGGTCCACTCGGCGCAGCCCACGCCACCCTCGGTCCACTGGTTCCCGGCGGTTTTGGGGTAGTACCCGGCCCGACCGTTCCCGGCGCATTCGAGTACCAATTGGTACGTGTAGGCTTTAAATCGCTTTTTCAACTCCGCCAGCGCGTAGGTTTTCGGGGCCTGGATCGACTCGCCGCCGAGCGTCAGGGTCCATTTCGCGGCGTCGAGTGCGTCGGGCACGAGGCCGTTGTTGCGGATAAATAATTTCTCGGCGGGCGTCACGGCGTCGTCGAGCAGGTGCGCGGGCGTTTCGACGTTCCAGGGCTTGTCGTTGAGTACCACCAAACCCGGATTTTTTCCTTTCAGCGCGTCGGTGTCGTGATCGCTGCCAAGGGTACCGAAAACCAGCGGCAGCGTGTGGGCCGGGAGCCGATCAGCAAACACGATGTCGGTACCGAGCAGGCTGGTCAGCGCAGCCAGGGTACTCTTCTGGAGAAAACCACGGCGGTCGAACACGGATGAGTTCATGCAAATAGAAACGAATCAACACGGAAAAATACGAGGGATCGGCCCGAATTCCCTAAAAAAATTCCGGCTCCGAAGCATCTGCTCCGGAGCCGGAAAACGAATGCGTCGGGGGGCGCTTAGAGCGGGGCGGCCGGAGTCAGCGGGGTGGCCGCGGGCCAGATGCCCGGCCGCGGAAAGCTGACGCCCTTCGTGGAGGCGCGTTGGCCCGCGTCCTGCCCGAAGTAGTACAGGGGCCAGCCTTTGTACGTCACCTGCGTTTTTCCGGCGACCTGGATCGTCCCGAAATCGGCTTTGTTGAGCAGTGACGGTACCTCCGTAACGGACCCTTCGAAGATGGGCCAGGTGGTGTTGTTGCTCAGGTCCGGTCGGGTGAAATTGTTCTTGTTTCTTCGGTCGTTGGAGAAGATGTAGAGGGTACGGCCCTGTGCATCAACGAGGTACTGCGTGTTGCCGAAACCCGGCTGCAACTTTGAATCGTACGGCTTCCCATCGTGACCCACGAACTGGGCATCGGCCAGTTGCACCGAATAGTTGGCTTTAGCCACCGACCAGCGATTGTTGCTGTTTTCGCCGCTCGTCTGGCCGGGTGTCAGGTCGGCGCGGAAGGTGTACAGCGGCCAGCCCCTGTAGGTGGTTTGCGGCCGGGCGTCGCTGCGAATGATGACGCCGAAATTGGCGGTGTCGAGGCCCGCCCCCAGGCTGGGTACCTCGCCGGCGTAAAACGGAAACCAGTTGTTGGCGCAGTCGCCGGTGCACTTCGCCGTTCCGTCGATGTCGCTCTGGAAGAGGTACAACGTTTGACCCGTGTGTGCCGTCAGTACCGGTCCCAGCGACGTTTCCCGTAACGCGACGTCGTCGGCCGGACCTGGGTCGTTATCCTGGCAAGCAGTCAGGAAAAACCCGCCCGTCAACAGCACGGCAGCGGAGCGGAATAACCAAGTTTTCATGAACGATGCGGTGTAAAGTGAAAGAATCCGGTCGCTAACTTACTCAGTTGAGGCGCTTGGACGGTTGCCTGCATCGGCTTTTTTCTTTAAAACGACGGCCCGAACGGCTTGAACTCCCTACCGCCCACCGGCTTCGAGGTACGTTTTCGCAGCCCGGAGTACCGGCCGGATCCGTCCGGCCACGGACCGTACCTGCGCGGCGGTAGCGGCGTCATCGAGGCGCGGCAGGTACCCTTCCAGTTGCTGCTGGTACCGCTTGAGCCGGTCCCGGCGGGTTTTCCAGCCCTCGTTGGCCGACTTTGTTCCGGTCGAGTTCATGTTTTCGAGCATCGTCATTTCCTCGTTGAGGTCCTCGACCTGCAAAGCAATCCGATCTTTCCATTCCTGCCGCTCCTGGCGCAGCAAATCCGCCGGGTCGGGCTGGGCGTTCGGGTTAGGCTTGAGCATAACCTCCCGCTCCTGGTACGTCACGCGTGCCCCGGTCGCTGGCGTCCGGCTCAGGTACTCCTCCGTCGTGGTCGTTGAATCGTTGAGGTTTTTGTAGCGAATGCGCGTGCGTTGCTCGGTGTACGCCCGCCCGGTATCGGTTTGCGTGACGTTGTTTTCGACGACCCGCGCTCGGAGGCGGGTAACCGAATCACTCCGGATGGAATCGGGCCGGACCTGGCCCTGGGCGACGGTACCCGTCAGGAGCAGGGCACTGAGCAATAGGAAGCACCGAAGCGGTTCAAAATGGGTTTTCATGAATTGACTGGTTTGGGTCTGGGAGGTTACTACAAAAAACGGTGCCAGTTTCGCTGAATTCAGCCGAACGTTCCATCAAAGCTGGGGAAAAAAAGGGGCACTCCTGCCTAAACCCGCCGATAGCGGGAGTTTTCGGTTGCTGGCATTTGTTTTTTGCTCGTCGCTGCATCATCCACATCCTTGAACCCAATGGCAAAAGACCGTAAAGAAGAAGCATTCGATCGCCTCGCCGAAGGCGATGGCTCGACGGTAAGTCCCAATCAGGCGCAGATTGAGCCAGACGAAACCGAAAACCAGACCAGCAAAGAGGAGCTGGTCGAGAAAGAAATCCAGAAGGTTAAGGAAAACGAAAAATACGTGGGTGGTTGAGTGACCACCTCCAATCATCTCAATCGACTATGGAAACGCAATCGCATTTTAACGCCGCTACCGTGGGCGCGGGCCAGGGGTACACGCCACACGAATCGGTTGTGGGCGATATCAATTCGACCGATCAGGCCACGACGGAGCAATCAACGAACATTGGACCCGAGATTCCGCCCCTGACGCCGGGTAATCCCTCGACGGATCGCCCGGAAATCGTACCGCAGTCGCCCCGACCCGAAATTGACGAGCCGCTGGGTGACGACCCGAAGAAATGGCAGGAAGAAGAGGAAGAGAAACGCCGCGACGACGAATTTTCGCAGAAGGCCGATCTCGACAACCTGAACGAAAACCGCGGTTACAACGAAATTCGTGAACCGGCACCCGTGAATCCGCGCGATTCGGACAAGGGTACTGAAGAAACCGAAGAGTACCCGCGCTGATTTTCCCGAGTACCTATCAACAAAAAAGCGCTTTCCTGAATCAGGAAAGCGCTTTTTTAATCCTGGTACGAAGCATCGAGTCGAAACAGCCCGACGAACACTTCATCGAGCTTGGTGGCCGTCCGGATGCGAATCGAGTACTGCTTGGGGTTCAGGCCTTTGAGGTTGTACTTGGAAATCCAGATTTCCTTGAAACCCAGTTTCTCGGCCTCGGCAATGCGGTTTTCCACCCGATTCACGGCGCGCACTTCGCCCCCCAGGCCCACTTCAGCCGCGAAACAAACCGTCGAGGGCAGCGGGCGATCTTCGTACGACGAGGCCAGGCTCACGCAGACGGCGAGGTCGATGGCCGGGTCTTCGACCTTCAACCCACCGGCAATGTTGAGGAAGACGTCCTGGGTACCGAGCCGGAATCCACCGCGTTTTTCGAGTACCGCCAGCAGCATGTTCAACCGTTTGGCGTCGAAACCGGTACTGCTGCGCTGCGGGGTACCGTACGTCGCACTGCTCACGAGCGATTGAATTTCGATGAGCAGCGGGCGATTGCCTTCGAGCATCGCGCCGATGGTGATGCCGCTCAGGGCTTCGTCGCGCTGTGAAATGAGAATTTCCGACGGGTTTGACACTTCGCGCAGGCCGTTGCCCTGCATTTCGTAAATGCCCAGTTCGGAGGTACTGCCAAACCGGTTTTTCGTCGTCCGTAGGATTCGGTACGCCAGGTGCCGGTCACCCTCGAATTGGAGTACCGTGTCGACCATGTGTTCGAGTACCTTCGGGCCGGCCAGCGAGCCGTCTTTGGTGATGTGGCCGATGAGAAACACGGGCGTACCTGATTCCTTCGCGAACTTCATCAATTCGGTCGTGCACTCGCGAATCTGGGAAACGCTGCCCGCTCCCGATTCCACGAACGTCGATTGCAGCGTCTGAATGGAATCGACGATGAGGATGTCGGGCTCGAAGGCTTCGATTTGTTTGAAAATGCTCTGCGTCGACGTTTCGGTCAGGATGAAGCAGTTGGTACCCGGCGTACCGAGGCGCTCGGCACGCATCTTAATTTGCTGATCCGACTCCTCGCCCGATACGTACAGGACCCGTTGCGGCAGCCCAAGCGCGATTTGCAGCATCAGCGTCGACTTGCCAATCCCCGGTTCCCCGCCGATGAGTACCAACGAACCCGGCACGATGCCGCCACCGAGTACGCGATTCAGTTCGGCATCGGGCGTCAGGAGGCGGGGCTGTTCGGCGTAGTTGATTTCGCTGAGGGCCTTGGGACGGGCGGCGGCTTTAGTCGTGGTACCTACTTTCCAGGAACCTTTCTCCGGTTCCTCGCGCTGGACCACTTCCTCAACGAACGTGTTCCACTCCCCGCACGAAAGGCAGCGTCCTAACCACTTGGGTGCCTGCTGCCCACAGTTCTGACAAAAATACTGCGTTTTAACTTTAGTCATGTCTGGAAAAAAACGGCCCGAAAGCAGCCGTTCGTTCACCCGAATTGGGAATCTGGTCGGAACGGTTAATATTTGTTAAAAGTACGAAAATCAGGGCGTAAAACCGCCGAACCCATACACGAACCGGTCGATGCCGCGTTATCCAGTGCGATTCACAAACACATCCCCTTCAACACACGACTCATGAAAAAAATCTTGTTGGCCTGCGCCTGTACGTTGCTTCTGGCTTCGGCGGCATCGGCCCAAAAACGCGGCAGTGGGTTCGCACTCGGCATCAAAGGCGGGGTCAACCTCTCCCAGCTCAAAACGGGCTCGTTTATCCGCAACGGTCAGTACGACGGTCAGGTACTCGGCGAAAACCTGAGCCAGAGTTGGGAATCCAGGAATGGCTACACCGGCGGGGTGTTCATGCGCTTTGGCCGTACGCTGTTTCTGCAACCCGAAATTCTGTACTCGGGCCGGGGCGGTACCTACAACGTGCAGGTGTTGGGCCCCAACGGGCAACCCGTCGGAGCACCGCAGCAGGTGAAAGTCAACATCAACACGATCGACGTCCCGATTCTCGTGGGCCTGAAGCTCGGTCCGCTCCGCGCCCACGCCGGTCCGATGGCCTCGTACCTCATCAATGCCAACGAGGGTCTGCGCGATGCCATTCGTCGCCATACCGCCAACGGCGTCGACGATACGTTCAACTCAGCCGTCTGGGGGTACCAGATCGGTGGTGGCCTCAGCCTCGGCAACGTTACGATTGACGTCCGTTACGAAAATGGCCTCTCCAACCTTCGGAAAAATCAGGTTGCGCAAAACGGAAATCCCTTCACCCAACGCACGCAGGGCTACCAGGCTACCCTGGCGTACCGGATTTTCTGACGCCTGCCGGACGTACACCATCCGGCGTCGCAATTGTTTTTCTCACCCACCGGGCGTGCTGATTTTCGAATCGGCACGCTTTTTTTCTTGGCCCGATGCAACGATTCGACTTCACGTCATGAAACGCATCCTCACCACCCTGCTCATCTCGTTCATGCTTGTTTCGCTGATGGCGTACGCCTTCCGTGTCAACGCCCAGTTTCTGACGGCGGGACTCAAGGGCGGCGTTAACCTGTCGCAGGTGAATGGTAGCACGACGGGTACCACGTTTCGATTCAGAAACAACGACTACCGGGCTACCGGACTGGTGGGGGGCGTTTTCGTGCGAGTGGGCAACAGTTTCTACGTACAACCCGAAGCGTTACTTTCGCGAAAAGGCGGACGACTCGAAAGTGCAGACCCGTCTGATCCCACTGGCGATCTGGACCTTCGTTTCACAAACCTGGACGTACCGGTTCTGGTTGGAGTCAAACTTGGCGACGTACTCCGCCTGAATGCCGGGCCGATGGCCTCGTTTAACTTGGGCGAGGGCAACGTCCGTGACCAATTAACCAACTGGTACGCGGGCGTCAGTCAATCGCCTTCGCCGTCCGAAACCATTCGTAAGGCCATCGTCGGGTACCAGGCAGGTGTGGGCTTTGATTTCGGTAGCCTCCAACTCGACCTCCGTTACGAAGGCGCTTTCTCCGATCTGATTCGTTCGCAAAACGCTGGCACGGGCCTGAACGTGCGTTCCAATCTCTGGCAAGCTACGCTGGGGTACGCCTTGTTTTGAGTGCGGTTGGTACCGATTCAAAAAAATAGCGGGTCGTCACCGACGACCCGCTATCCGACAATTCACCTAACCACTATGCTGTATCCGAGCGCTTGCGCGCTCAGCTCGCCAAGCGGCCCATGAAATCGAGGGCCTTGGCGTGAAATTCTTTTTTCCGACGGCGCGACACATCCACTCGCAACCCGGTGCGCAACCAGACGGTGTCCTCGTACTTCACGTCGAACCGTTCGAGGTAGTGCAGATTGATCATGTACGATTTATGCACCCGTACGAAGTGGTGGTTACCCAGCAGTGTTTCGTACTCTTTCAGCGTCTTCGAGACCATCAGTTTTTTACCGGAACTGAAGTAAAAAATCGCGTAATTCCCGTCGCCTTCGATCATCACAATGTCGCTGGCGGCTACTTCCTTGTGGTAGCGGTCGTACACGGGCAGATAGATTTGCTGGAACAGCGGACGTACGACGGGGGCAGAATCAGAGAGGCTGGCAATGCGTAACATGATGGGCTGGAGGTTAAAAGTTGGGTGTTTGTTCTGAATCGACGTGACAAAGGTGGCCGATTGCCCAAACCGCCTGTAGCGTGGAATCCCGTGATTTGGGAATCACGTATTTCTACGTAACGCCCTCCCGGTTTCCAGTAGCCCAGTTTTAGCAGGTACTCCGCTTCGCTTCTCCCCTCGAAACTCTATTTTTACACCATGATTGAAACCGTACGAACCCTGGAACAGGAACTGAACGAAGTCCGCGTGGAAACCCCCGAGCAACTTGAAGCCTTCCGCATCCGATACATCGGGCGGAAGGGCGTCATCGCCGAGTTATTTGACCGCTTGAAGGAAGTACCCGCCGAAGAGCGGCGGACGATGGGCCAGGAACTCAACGGCCTTAAAAATCGGGCTCAGGAGCTTTTTACCCAGCTTCAGGACCAACTGAGTCAGGCTACAGCCTCAGGAGGCGAACGCCCCGCCGCTGATCTGACTCTACCCGGCATTCCCCACGAAACGGGTAGCCTTCATCCGCTGACGGTGGTACGCCAACGCATCATCGAGATTTTTGAACGGATGGGATTCAACGTATCCGACGGTCCCGAAATCGAGACGGATTGGTACAACTTCACCGCCCTGAACTTTCCCGAGAACCACCCCGCGCGGGAAATGCAGGATACGTTTTTCATCGAAAAATCGGGTACTGAAACCGATGACGTATTGCTTCGTACGCATACGTCGAATGTGCAAATCCGGCTCATGCTCGATCAGAAGTCGCCGTTACGCAGCATCATGCCGGGACGCGTGTACCGTAACGAAGCCATCTCGGCGCGGGCGCACTGTTTTTTTCATCAGGTCGAGGGACTGTACGTGGACGAGAACGTGAGCTTCGCCGATTTGAAGAATACGCTGTACCAATTCGCACGCGAGTTGTTTGGTTCGGATACGCAGGTACGGTTTCGTCCCTCCTACTTCCCCTTCACCGAACCCAGTGCGGAGATGGATATTTCCTGCGAAATGCACCGGCCCGGAGGCTGCCGAATTTGCGGCGGTTCCCAAAACGTTTGCAAGGGTACGGGCTGGGTGGAAATCCTGGGCTCGGGGATGGTCGACCCGAACGTCCTCGAAAATTGCGGCATCGACTCAAAAACGTACACCGGCTTTGCTTTCGGCATGGGCATCGAGCGCATTGCCATGCTCAAATACCGCATTCGTGACCTGCGGCTGTATTCCGAAAACGACGTGCGTTTCCTGCGTCAGTTTGAAGGGGCTTGATTTGTGGCCTACCAATCCACAGGCAGTGGGTACCCAAAAAAGAAAGGCCTCTGCCGCCACAGAGACCCTTCACAAAAAGTTGCGAAAACGCATTACTTAATGCATGGCAAAAATGAAAAACTCCTTAACGTCGTGCCTTGACATTTGTTAGGAAAATTCACGTACCTGTTTGCGTATTCGGCTCAGGCTTTCGGGGTGAATGCCTAGGTACGATGCAATGTCTTTCACGGGTACCTGCTGAATAATCGTCGGATGTTTGTGAAGCAGATGCCGATACTTTTCTTCAGCACTCTGGCTTAGGAGCATCATTTCCCGCTTGAGTTTGGCCACGTAGATGCGTTCGGCGACGGTTCGCCCGAAGCGTTCGTTTTCTTTGGAAGCGCCGAACAATTGCTGCACGTGCCGGTGGTGCAGGCGCAGCGCAAAGATGGGCGTCAGCGCCTGAACGTTTAGCAAAGAAGGCTCACGTGTCAAAAAAGAAAGATACGAGCTAATGAGCTGACCTTCAAAGCCAAAATCCACGCAGATTTCGCGGTCGTCTTTCTGAAAAAACAAGCGGACGGCACCAGTGAGAACGAAGTATACGTGATTTTCGACTTGGCCGGCCCGCAGCAGGTACTGCTTCTTTCCAAACTCGATTTTCTCGATGTGATGCTCGTAGCTGGACCAATCGGCAGGCTCCAGCCAGGCAATTTTCTCCAACGTAGTCCGTAAACGTTGCAGGTAGAGTTGATTCATTCGGTCAGGCGGTTCGGGAATGGCGGCGAAATCAGAGGAATCGTCGTAGTTTTCGACGAAATACACACCAACTACTTCTGCGTCTTACACGCAATTTTATGAAAAAAGTATTGCTCGTCATTACATTTATTTTGCCCGAATTAGCATTCGGTCAGAAAATCGACAAACTGATTACGGAACGGGACGTAAGCCGCCTCATTCAGACGCTTTCGGCGGATGCCATGCTCGGTCGGAGTGCTACCGATCCTGAAGGTAGCGAACGGGCGGCGGCGTTTATCGAACGTGAGTTTCAATCGATTGGCCTCCAGCCGCAGCCCGGCACTGCCTCGTTCCGGCAGTCGTTCACGAAAGAACGCGTGAGTCTGCGTGAAGCAACGGTGCTGGTGGATGGTCAGCCGGTCAGCCCCGAGTCGTTACTGATCGTTTCGGACCTGGATTCGCTCCAGTTGTCGGGCAACGTACCCGTGCGCGTGGTTGACAAGGACAAAAATTTCTTCCGCTTCTTCGGTGGCTTTCTCCAGGACACCACGCAGAAAATTGTCCTCGTTGACTCCGTCCACGCGAAGCTTTTCCAACAAGCGCAAGGCTATTTCGGTCGCCCGCGGCTACTGGATGGCCCGGCCAAACCCGGTGCCACGATTTTCGTATTGGGCCGGACGTCGGCCAGTCAAGTCGAGATCCGATTTCGTCAGGACCGCACAAGTCTGACCTTAAGCAACGTCGTCGGTACCCTACCCGGTCAGAGCAAACCCGATGAACGGGTCATTTTTTCGGGGCACTACGATCACCTCGGTACCCTGCCCGCTGTCGCGGGAGATTCAATTGCCAACGGGGCCGACGACGACGCCTCGGGCGTGACGGCCGTCATTAGTCTGGCCCGGTACTTCAAAAAATTGAAAGCCAACGAACGGACCCTGGTTTTCGTCGCCTTCACGGCCGAGGAGATTGGCGGATACGGCTCGCAGTACTTCTCGCGGCAGCTCGACCCGGCGAAGGTCATCGCCATGTTTAATATCGAGATGATTGGGAAGGAATCAAAGTTTGGGAAAAACAACGCCTTCATCACCGGGTACGAAAAATCAGATTTCGGGAAAATTCTGGAGAAAAACCTGACGGGTACCGCCTTTAAGTTTTATCCCGACCCCTACCCCGACCAAAACCTGTTTTACCGCTCCGACAACGCCACGCTGGCGCGGCTGGGGGTACCGGCGCACACGATTTCGACCGACCAGATCGACATCGATAAATTTTATCATACCGTTGACGACGAGTTGAGTACCCTCGACGTCGCCAACATCACGGCCACCATCCGGGCCATCGCGCTCAGCGCCCGTAGCATCGTGGCCGGGCAGGACACCCCGACGCGCGTCGACACGAAGCAGTTGCGGTAGAATGAACGTTGCCCAACAAAAAAGCCGCCCTGGACTGGGGCGGCTTTTTTGTTGCGGACCTGATTCTACTCGTGGGCTGTTTTCCAATCGCCCAGCCAACCCGCCACGCGCCGGATGCCAACGAAACGCTGGCGGTAGTAGGCACTGCTGGCGAGGTCGAAGCGGACGCCGCCGTTCCAGGCGGAGTGAATGAATCGAATGGTACCGTCTCTAACTTCGGTCACGATGCCGACGTGCCCGATGTGGCTCCCGCGGGTACTCGACCCTTTGAAAAAAATCAGGTCGCCGGGCCGGGCGTCGGATCGGCTCACCTCCTGGCCCAGCTTGCCCTGCGCCGCGCTTGAATGCGGGAGCGAGACGCCGAATTTTTGAAAACAGTACCGCACGAAACCCGAGCAATCGAACCCGCTGGGGGTAGTACCGCCCGAGCGGTACCGGCGGTGGAGGTGGTTTTCGGCGAACCGGAGGAGGTCGTCGGCGAGAAGAAATTTTTCGTAGAAGGTTTCGCTCGAATCGGGCGAAACGGTAGACTGTGCCTGAACGCTCAGCAGGCCGACGCTGCCCAGCAGCGTCAGGACGACTTTTTTCAGCATAAGATTCCGGTCAGGTGGGTCAATGATTCAGGCAAAGTAGGCCTCGCTTCCCGGAAAACAAAAAAGCCTTCGGAGTTTTCCGAAGGCTCATTTTCAATTAATTGGTTGTAATTTTTCTGATTTTCAAAAAGCTAAGGAGCGCAAACTCAAGCTTACGTTACAGCAGTTCGAGTACCCGCTCCATCGACACGGCGTACCCTATTTTCGTTTTCAGTTGGTCGATGGGTACCCGTTCCTGCTGGGTCGTGTCGCGGTCGCGGATCGTGACCGTATGGTCTTCAAGCGTCTGGTAATCGACGGCGATGCAGTACGGCGTTCCGATCAAATCCTGCCTGGTGTAGCGCTTGCCGATGGTGTCGCGTTCCTCGTAAAACACTTTGAATTCGTACTTGAGCAGGTCCACGATTTCGCGGGCTTTTTCGGGCAATCCGTCTTTTTTCACGATGGGCAGAATGGCCGCTTTGATGGGTGCTACCGCCGGGTGGAATTTCAGGTACGTGCGCGTTTTTTGCTCCTCTCCTTCCCCAACCGTCTCTTCCGTGTACGCGTTGCAGAGCGTGGCCAGAAAGAGTCGGTCGGCCCCGACCGACGTTTCGACCACGTACGGAATGTAATTGCCGTACGGCTTGCCGGTCGCCGGGTCGAGGTCGTTGTCGAAGTACTGCTGTTTCTTTTTCGAGAGTTCCTGGTGATTGCGGAGGTCGAAATCGGTACGTGAGTGGATGCCTTCGATTTCGCGGAAACCGAACGGAAACTCGAACTCGATGTCGACGGCGGCGTTGGCGTAGTGGGCCAGTTTGTCGTGGTCGTGGAATTTCAATTTGGTCGCGGGCAGGCCGATGGCTTGGTGGAACCGCATCCGAGCCGCTTTCCAATGCTCGTACCAGTCCATTTCGGTACCGGGTCGCACGAAAAACTGCATTTCCATCTGCTCGAATTCGCGCATCCGAAACGTAAACTGCCGGGCGACAATCTCGTTCCGAAACGCCTTCCCAATCTGCGCGATGCCGAAGGGTACCTTCAAACGGCCCGTTTTCTGGACGTTCAGGAAGTTGACGAAAATGCCCTGCGCCGTTTCGGGGCGGAGGTAGATCAGGCTGGCGTCGTCGGCCACGGCCCCGACCTGCGTCGAGAACATCAAATTGAACTGGCGTACCTCCGTCCAGTTGGCGGTACCCGAAATTGGGTCGGTGATGCCTTCGGCGAGGATGAGTTCGCGGACGCCGTTCAGGTCGTCAGCATCGAGCCGACGGCCCATTTCCTTGAGCAAGGCCTGCCCGCGTTCGGGTTCGCCCTGAGCGGCGTACTCCTCGGCTTTGGCCTCGAGAAGCTGATCGGCGCGGTAGCGCTTGTTCGAGTCCCGGTTGTCAATCATCGGGTCGCTGAACGAGTCGATGTGCCCCGAGGCTTTCCAGGTGAGCGGGTGCATGAAAATAGCCGCATCGATGCCCACGACGTTATCATGGAGCAGCGTCATGGCCTTCCACCAGAGCGTTTTGAGGTTGTTTTTCAGTTCGACGCCCGTCTGCCCGTAGTCGTAAACGGCCTGGAGGCCATCGTAAATTTCGGAGGACGGGAAGACGAAGCCGTATTCTTTGGCGTGGGCGATGATGTCTTTCAGGGAACCGGCGAGTTCGGGTTTGGATTCGGCCATGGGGAAGCGTCAGTCGTTTTGCGAGCGGCAAAGATAGGGGAAGGACGTAATTCGGTGGTGGAACGTTAACTTGTCACAGAAAATCAGAAGAAATATGGTAACGATTCAACTGAGCGAGGAACTGGTCGAACAGGCGAAGCGACTTTGTACACGCCGAAACGGATCAGGAAGCCGTAGAGCAGGCCGTTCGAAAACAGATTGATCACCTCCTTCGTCAGGACATGCTTTCGCTGTTTGGCAAAGTGGCATGGGAAGGCGATTTGAACGAGATGCGATCAACCGGACCGGCATGGTGAATCCTATTCTTTTTGACACTTCGGTCTGGATTGACGCAATCAATGGCAAGACGAGTCCGCAAGCCCTGGCGCTTCAAAAGTTGATTCAATCCGCTGACGAGCAAGTTTTCGTTACACCCACGGATCATCCAGGAAGTGCTGCAGGGTATCCGGTCAGATACCTTGTTTGAACGTGTGCAGCAAAGTATTCTCCGGTACCATTGCCTACGACTCGACCCCATCGAAGCCGCCGTCGAAGCGGCGCAACTCTACGGCTCCCTGCGCAAGAAAGGCCTCACCATTCGCAAGCCGAACGACTGCCTCATCGCCGTGCACGCCATCCGGTACCAGATGGCACTTTGCCACGACGATTCCGATTTTGAGTTGATTGCCGCTCAGTCCGAACTCCAGGTGGTTCGCTTCCCAGCCTGACCGTTCGCTCAATTCTGGTTGCACGCCCCGCCGACAGCGCCGAATTTCCGGGCCTGCTCCCCACCTACTCATGGCCCGATTGACTCGTTTTCTGCGCGATACGTTTGATTTTTCCGTGGCCGAAACCCGCGGTTTTCTGGTCCTGACGGGTTTGCTGGCGCTGGTTCTGCTGATTCCGTTTCTCTGGGATTTTCTGCCTGACACTGTTCCTGACACGACCGCCGCCGACCAGCACCAGCTTGATGCGCTGGTCGCCGAACTGGTAGTGGAGTCGACACGCCGCCCGGCGAATCGCTACGCGGACCGGCCTGGATCCAGCGAAAGCGAGTCCAGCGTACCCGCCCGACCCGTGCGCCGGTTTGCTTTCGACCCGAACGTGATTTCGTCGGACCAATGGCAGGAACTGGGCTTGCCCCGCTGGCTGGCTGAGCGCATCGGGAAGTACCGCGTGAAAGGCGGCCACTTCCGAAAAAAAGAAGATTTGCTCCACATCTACGACTTCCCGGAAGACACCTACCGCGAGCTGGAACCGTACATTCAACTTCCCGGCGAACGCGCCGAACCTCGCACGCCGGAGGTACTGACGGCTGCGGCGGTACCCAGCCCGTCTGCCCCGGAATCCCGCCCGGCTCGTCCGGTACCCGTTTCGTTTGACCTGAATGCCGCCGACACGACCGAATTGAAACGCGTCTACGGCATCGGCTCGAAGCTGTCGGCCCGCATTGTGAAGTACCGGGAAAGCCTGGGCGGATTTGCCAGTGAAAGCCAGGTTCGCGAAGTCTGGGGACTGGACTCGGTGGTTGTGGCCGAGTTGCTGAAACACGCGACGCTACGCGCTGGTGGGTTGCGTAAGCTCAATGTCAACACGGCGACCGTCGAACAGTTGCGGCACCCGTACCTCAAATTTCACGTCGCGCGGGCCGTGGTCGCCTACCGGCAGCAGCACGGTACCTTCAACACCCCTGACGACCTGCTTCAGGTGAAGGTACTCGACGCCGCAACGCTCGAAAAATTGAAGCCGTACCTGGAGTTTTGAAATGGATCCGGGTAGCCCCTAACGCAAAAAAGGGAAGCGAATGCTTCCCTCATCGACATCGGTACGCATCGGCTCAGAAATTGGGCTTCAGCAGGTACTTCGCGTAGAATTTGTTGATGACCTCGACGGCCTCTTCCGCCGTATCGACTAAGCTAATCAGCTTGAGATCTTCGGCGTTAATGTTTTGCTCTTCGTTCAGCATGACGTTCGTGACCCAATCCAGCAAGCCGCTCCAGTAACTCCGACCCACGAGCACGATGGGGAAACGGGCGATTTTGCCGGTCTGGATGAGCGTCATGGCTTCGAACAGTTCGTCGAGGGTACCGAAACCGCCCGGCAGCACGATGAAACCCTGGGCGTACTTGACGAACATCACTTTCCGTACGAAGAAAAAATCGAAATTGATGCTTTTGTCGGGGTCGATGTAGATGTTCGGCCACTGCTCGTGGGGTAGTTTGATGTTGAGCCCCACCGACTTACCTTTTTTGGCGCGGGCCCCTTTGTTGCCTGCTTCCATGATGCCCGGCCCGCCGCCCGTGATGACGCCATATCCGCGGTCGACGAGCTTCCCGGCGATGTCCTCGGCCATTTTGTAATACGGGTGGTCAGCATGGGTACGCGCCGAGCCGAAGATCGAAACGCAGGGACCAATTTTGGCCAGCCGGTCGAACCCTTCGACAAATTCGGCCATGACCTTGAATACGACCCAGGAATCGGCGCTTTTGATTTCGCTCCAGTTGCGATCCTGGAAAGCCTCGCGAATTTTTGCTTCGTCGGCCGGTACCGCCGGATTCATCAACGAAACGTCGGTCAGGGAATTCTTCTGTAGTCCTTCCGAGTCGGGGTGTGGCAGGCCATTGCTGGCCGATTGTAAGTCAGTTTTCATGTAAAAACGCGAGTTGAATAAACGGGTGACCGACCCGATCACCGGGGGTGCGGCGGAAATTTCCGCACGAGCGCGCTACTTTTGCGCAGCGCGGAGAACGATAACGGCTTTCCTGAAAAAAATGTTGCCAACCCGCGTCAAATCCTCATTCGTCTCATGGCTTTACGCATTGCCGTCGGCAGCGATCACGCCGGCTTCGAGTACAAAAAACGCCTGGCCGACTGGCTCAGTCAATCGGGGTACGTCGTGACTGACTCCGGTACCTACTCGCCAGATTCGGTGGATTACCCCGATTTTGCCCATCCCGTCGCCGAAGCTGTCGAAGCGGACCGGGCCGATTTTGGGCTGCTCGTCTGCGGCAGCGGGCAGGGCGTCGCCATCACGGCCAACAAACACGCGGGCATCCGGGCGGCGCTGGTCTGGCAGCGTGACTTGGCCGAACTGGCCCGCCAGCACAACGATGCCAACGTCATTTGCCTTCCGGCCCGTTTCATTTCGTTTGAGGAAGCTCAAGCCTGTGTCCATTCCTTTCTCCACACGCCTTTCGCCGGAGGCCGTCACGCCCAGCGGGTGGCGAAGATGGGCTGCTGAATCTGCAGTGACCAGTAACCAATGACCAATTTTTAAAAATAGCCCTTACAAAAAGTGAAACCTTCAAGGTCTTGAAAGACCTTGAAGGTTTTTTCCTGGGTCATTGGTCATTGGTCATTGGTCATTGGTCATTGGTCATTGGTCATTGGTCATTGGTCATTGGTCATTGGTCATTGGTCATTGACATACGCTGGTACACTCCCCTCCCGACTTCCGTGTACTGCCGCCCCAGGGCGGGGATGCGGGCGAACAGGCGCGGGGCCAGGTTGCGCGGGTCGATGAGGTACTCGGGTGGGTCGCGTTCGAACTGCTTCAGGACGTTCGCCACGTTTTCAAACCGGTTCAACTGCTCGAAATCGTGCCGGGCCAAGCTCCAGTTCAAGTACGCCGTGGCGGGAGCGTTGCCCAGGTACGCGCCCGGATCGTTGCCCAGGACGAGAATTCGTTTCTGCTGAACCGCGCCGGGTAGTTGAACGGGTTTGATGCGGAGCGCATCGAGCGAAGCCAACCGTCGCCCGAAAATCGGGTACACGGCCTGGTACTGAAGCAAGAGTACAACGCCGAAGAAAACGAGAAAGACGGCTTCAGGTACCCAGGCCCGACGAAACGACGTGAAAAAGTAGACGCTGAAAAACGCCACCGGCGGCGCAAACACCACAAACTGCATCGGCGCCAGGAAGGGCATCAGCCCAACCGAAAGCACGGCGGCGAGCGTCCAGAACACCATGATTTGCTGGACGCGCGTCTGGTAGTTGGTGAATCGACCGTAGTTGATGAGGCGGAAAAAGCCCAGGCCCGCAATCAGTACGGGCAGCGTCAGGGCCAGAATCAGACTTCCGAACTCGTTCAGGTTATACTGCCGCAGTTGAAAAACCGCGCTCAGAAAGTTTCGCTGAAAGGCCTCGAAGGTGCCGTTCAGGTAAAAGTACAGCGCCGTAAACAGCAGCGGAAACAGGAATCCAAACAGCGCCAGCGAATGCTGCCGCACGCTGGCCCCGCTGTAGAGCAGCAGCGAAACGAAGACCCAGAGGATGAACACGATCATCGGCGGGTGGAAGAGCGTTGCGAGGCTGATGTAAAAACCAATTTCAAACACTTCATCGGTCGCGCCTTCGCGGTCAAGTTGCTTGAGCAAGGAACTGAGCGCCAGTAGCAGAAACTGAGTCGCCATCAGCGGGGGCGACAGGGTCGCGCAGTCGAGCGAGGCGTTCAGCAAGACCAGGTACAGCAACCCCGGCAGATACGTGCGGTCGGGGAAGGCCCCGCGGCGGTTGAGCAGCGTCGTAAAATAGATGCTCTGCGCCGCGGCTACGACCCAGGCAGCGCCCTGCAGGGCGGCCTGCGAGCGACCAAACAGCACGTGCAGGCTCGCGTACACCAGCGCCGAAAGCGGCGCGGTGCTGTCCCAGACGTCGGCATACAGCAGACGGCCCTGCGCGAGCTGTTCGCCCAGGAGCATCCATTGCAATTCGGGAATCAGGAGCGGTACGTCGCCTAGGTAAGCGGGCAGGCGCACCAGCAGCAACAGCACCAGCAACCCGAATAGTTGGGAAAGACGATTGGCACGAAAAAAACGCAGCATATCGGTTTGGGGCGGCAAACCGCCAGCGCGGGCAAAGTTCAGCAGATTCCCCCAGCCCCAAAAATTCCCCCGCGCAAACTCCCCGGAAATGCGGATATTTGAACCTCGTTCAGTCGTAAGTCATCCGAAGTCGTAAGGAATACTACTGAATTTTGCTCACGACTTGATGACTTGGCCACTTACGACTTTTCCGGTCATGGATTCCAAACGTCAACAAAAATTTGCCCGCCTCATCCAAAAAGACTTGGGTGATTTGTTTCAGCGGGACGCCCGCCCCCAGCTCGACGGGGCCTTCGTCACCGTCACGGAAGTGAAGGTGACGCCCGATCTGGGCATTGCCCGCGTGTACCTGAGTTTTCTGCTCGTCAACGACAAGCAGGCCATGCTCGAACAGATCCGCGACAAAACGAAGTACCTCCGCCAACTCCTCGGCAACCGCATCCGGCACCAGGTGCGGGTGGTACCCGAGTTGCAGTTCTACCTCGACGACTCGGCCGACTACGCCGCCAAGATGGACGCCCTCTTTTCGGGCCTGACCATTCCGCCCGCCCCGGCTGAGAACGAAGACAAGGAGTAGCATGAATCTGCCCCTGCGCATTGCCCGGCGGTACTTCGCCTCGAAGCAGAAACGGTCGTTCATCAGCTTGATTGCCAACATTTCAATGCTCGGCGTGGGCATCGGGGCGATGGCCCTCATCATCGTGCTCTCGATTTTCAATGGGCTGGAGGATTTCAACCGCAAACTCTTCCGCACGTTCGACGCCGACCTGACCGTCCGTCCCCGCGAAGGCAAGCGCTTCGAACTGACGCCGACGGTACTCAACCAGCTCAAAGCCACGCCGGGCGTGGCATCGGTGACGCAGGTCATCGAAGAAAACGCCTTAATGGAGTACCGCGGCCAGCGGGCCGTCGTGACTCTGAAGGGCGTCGACGACAACCTCGCCAGTCGCCCCGAACTGGATTCGGCCCTGACCGACGGTACCCGCAACCTGCTCGCCGACGGCCAGCCCCGTGCCTTGCTCGGCTGGGGCGTGCAGCAGCGGCTGTCGATTTCGCTGGACGACGAGCTTTCAACGCTCGAAGTCTGGTTTCCGCGCCGCGATGCCAACCTGACGCTGCCCGGCCCCGAGGCGTTCAACCGGGCTGCCATTCGTCCGGCGGGCGTGTTCAGCATCGAACAGACTTACGACGATCAGTACGTGTTCGTTCCGCTTTCGTTCGCCCAGGACTTGTTTGAAGTGGGCGACGGACGCAGTTCACTTGAAATCACAGTGGCACCGGGCGAGCGCGGCGAACGCGTCAAGCAAGCCGTGCAAACGGTACTCGGCGGGGCGTTTCTCGTGCAAACGTCCGACGAGCAGCACGCTGATCTACTTCGGGCCATTCGCATCGAAAAACTGTTCGTGTTCATCACGCTTTCGTTCATCGTGGCGGTGGCGTCGTTTAACATTTTCTTTTCGCTGACGATGCTGGCCATCGAGAAAAAAGTCGACGTCGCCACGCTCTACGCGCTTGGGGCCACGCCTTCGCTCATTCAGCGTATCTTTCTGGCCGAAGGCGGCATCGTGGCCCTGACCGGCGCGGGCGTCGGGCTGCTGCTCGGGCTGGTACTCTGCTGGTTGCAGCAAACGTTTGGCCTGATCAAAATGGGTCTGCCCAGCGCGCTCGTCGATGCGTACCCCGTCAAGATGGAATGGGGCGATTTTCTGATGACGGGGCTTTCCGTGGTCCTGATTACGATTTTTGCCTCGTACGGTCCCGCCCGCCGCGCCGCCCGCCAGACGTTGTAACCGCCACTTGGATGAAGCCTTTTTCCTTTTTTCTGCTAACGCTTCTGGGTACCCCCGGCCTCGCGCAGGTACCCACCGCCGCGCCACCTCAGCGGGTCATGGCCCCGGTGGAAGCCAGTCCGGTACCGACCGACACGGTCAAACCCCAGCCCGCGCCCGTGATTCGCACACCCGTGGTACCCGGCAACCCGACTGCGGCCAGCCGGAAGGTACCCGTCTGGGTTAGTAAAAAAGGCCCGTACCGCCCCGAGCGTACTCGGCGTACTGATTTGTTGCACACGCGGCTGGAGGTCCGGCCCGTTTGGGGAAACCAGGAACTGCACGGCTCGGCTACGCTCACGCTGCAACCCGTTTTTTACCCGCAATCCACGGTTGAACTCGACGCGAAGGGTTTGAAAATCGCCTCGGTCGTGCGACTCGACACGCTGACTGCCGAGCCAGGTTTGGTGGAAGCACTCCGCTCCCGGCAACGACCCGAACGCGATAGCCTCGGGCATCTGGTCGCCGATTCGAGTCGGCGCCTGCTCGCGCCCGCCCGCCCGCTGACCCGCGTGGACACCATCCTGACGGCGGACCAACGCCCGCTCCGTACCGACACGCTGACGTTCCGCCACGACGAAAAAGTACTCACCATCAACCTCGGGCGTACCTACCGCCGGGGCGAGCCGTACCACCTGCGCATCGCTTACGTGGCCCGGCCCGGCGATTTGCCCAAGGGCGGCAGCGAGGCCATCACCGACAACCGCGGCCTGTACTTCATCAACCCGACCGAAGCCGACAGCACCAAACCCCGCCAGCTCTGGACGCAGGGCGAGACCGAGGCCAACTCGGCCTGGTTTCCGACCATCGACGCGCCCAACGAGAAAATGACGCAGGAGGTGCTCATCACGGTCGAGAAAAAACTCCGCACGCTTTCCAACGGTACCCTCGTCCGCTCGGTCGACGCCGACAGCCTGCACCGCACCGATCATTGGCGGCAGGCGTACCCCCACGCGCCGTACCTGACGATGCTCGCCGTGGGCGATTTCGCCGTCGTCGAAGATTCGACCGTTAATGGCGTACCCATCCAGTACTACGTCGAACCGGCCTATGCGCCGCACGCGAAGGCGATTTTCGGGCGAACGCCCGCCATGCTCCGGTTTTTCACCGAACGCTTCGGGGTACCCTACGTCTGGGAAAAATACGCGCAGGTGGCCGTCCGCGATTTCGTGAGCGGGGCGATGGAAAACACCTCGGCGACCGTCCACGGCGCGGCCATCCAGAAAACGCCCCGGCAGTTGGTCGATGGCGATGACGACGCCGTCATTGCGCACGAACTGGCCCACCACTGGTTTGGCAACCTCGTCACGGCGGAATCCTGGGCGAATCTGGCCTTGCAGGAAGCCCTCGCCACCTACGCCGAGCAGCTCTGGGCCGAACACCGCGAGGGTCGCGACGCGGGCGAGTTCGTCGGATTCAACCAACTCAACGACTACCTCGCCGAAGCCGAGCAGAAACAGGAGCCGCTGATTCGGTACCAGTACCTCAACCGCGAGGACGTATTCGACGCGCACTCCTACCAGAAAGGCGCACGGGTGCTGCACCTGCTCCGGCGGCAGGTGGGCGACGAGGCGTTTTTCGAGGCACTGAAGCAGTACCTGATTGACAACCAATTCGGTACCGTCGAATTGAGTGATCTGCGGGAAGCGTTTGAAAAAACGACCGGCGAAGACCTCAATTGGTTTTTTACCCAGTGGTTCTTGAGTCCGGGGCACCCGGAAATTAAAGTCGAGCAGTCGTACGAAGTTGGAAAGCTGATTCTCAACATTTCGCAGCAGCAGGATACGCTTTACACACCCGTGTTCCGGCTGCCCGTCAAGCTCGACGTGTGGGTGGAAGGCCAGCGCAACCGCTACGACCTGGTTATCGACCGCCCGCGGCAGGTACTCGAATTCGCGATTCCGAAACGCCCCGACCTGGTACTCTTCGACGCCGACCGGGCGCTCCCGGCCAGCATCGAGCACGAAAAACCACTGAAAGACTGGGCTTTTCAATACCTCCACGCCGAGGCGCTCGGAGCGCGGTACGAGGCCATCACGCGGCTCGAAAATAAAATCGGGCAGGACTCGGTGGCGCGGGCGGTGATGATGCGGGCGCTCACCGATCCGTTCTGGCGCATCCGGCAGGTAGCCGCCTCGAACTTCACCGACTACGACGGACCGCAGTTCGTCGAAATCGAACTGGCTTTGCAGAAATTGGTCAAGGCCGATCCGAGACCCGCCGTCCGCGCCGAGGCGTTGATTGCGTTGTCTTCGTTCAGCGACGACGACAACATTGAAATTTACAAGCAGGCCCTGGCCGATACGTCCGAATTGGTCGCTTCGCAGGCGCTCGACGCGTACCTCATCACCAAACCCGACGACGCCGGGGCCATCGCCGCCCGGTTTGAGAATTCAAGCAATCCCGAAGTCATCGTTGCCGTGGGCAACTACCTTGCCGGGCTCGGTCAGGAAGCCCGGTACGACTGGTTCGTCAGTCAACTTAGCCAATTGGATGCCAACGGCTTGTATCAATTTTTGCCCGTTTTCGGGAAGTACCTTGTCAAGACCGGCGACGGCGTCAAGCGCCGCAGCATCCCGACGCTCGAAGGACTGGCCCGTCGGTACCCGACGCCCTTCGTGCGGATGGCCGCCTACCAGATGCTCGGGCTGATGACCGACATCGAGGGCGTCAAAGGCATCCGCCGCGACATCAAAGCCTCCGAAAAGGACTCGAAGGTGGCGGAGATGTACAAGCAGATGGTGGAGTTTTGAGGGAGGACAAGGGAAAAAGGATTTTCCGGCTCAATTCCTTTCTCCTTTTTCCCTTCTCTACATCACAAACTCGACTTCCTTCATCCCAAAATACTCAAGCCCCTGCTCGGTTTCGAGGGCGAGCTGGCCGGATTCGCTGATGCCGACGAGGCAAGCATTGAAAATTTGCCCGTTTCGTCGGTAGGGATGCCATTCCTGGTAGCGAAACAGGTGGCGAAGGTACCGGGCTTTCAATTCGGGGTACCGCCCGTCGCGCAGGTGACGGTACTCGGCTTCGAGCCGGAGCAGCAGGCGATCAAGTACCGCCTCCAGATCGAAGGGGTACGGCTGGCCGATCTCGCGCCGGAGTGAGGTAGCCGTGGGTACCGAAAATTCGAGTTGGTTGATATTGAGCCCCAGGCCAACGACGGCGTAACTGAGTTGGGTACCCGTCAGCGTATTTTCGATCAGGATGCCGCCGAGTTTGCGATGCCCGACGTAGAGGTCGTTTGGCCACTTGATGATCAGGCCGTCGTCGAGCCATTCTCGAAAAAATTCGTAGACACCCAGCGAGACGGCAACACTCAGCGCGAATTGCGCTCCGGCATTCAGAAAGGTGGGCTGAAGTATAAGCGAGAGCGTCAGGTTTTCACCGGGGCGGGCCTCCCAGCCGTTGCCGCGCTGGCCCCGGCCTGCCGTCTGGTGCGAGGTAATGACAAGCAGCCCTTCAAATGCGTCGTCGCGTTGAATCAATTCCGCGGCCACATCGTTCGTGGACTGACAGCTTGGCAGAAAGATGATTTTTTTCCCGAGAAGCTGGGCGCTGGGCTGAAAATTGTACAATCGTTTATACCTTTAGCGGGGGTCGGTTTCCTGCCATTCGCGCCGTTTCGATGGTTCTGGTCAAGCTTCCCCGTTTTGATTTCGTGAAACAAACACCGTTCTGAATGGTAAAAGCCAAAGTTAAAACAACCGACGTCTCCGCCGAAGAAGTGTGTCAGTTGGTCGTGAAGGGGATGCTCGAAAAAAAAGCGATTGACGTCGTCGTGCTCGACCTGCGGCAAGTGAAAAATGCGATTGCCGATTTTTTTGTGATTTGCTCGGGGAATTCCGACACGCAGATTGACGCCATCGCCGAATCAGTTGATCAGGAAGTCTGGAAGGGTTCCCAAACCAACCCCTGGCACAAAGAAGGTCGCGAGCACAAAGAATGGATCCTGCTCGACTACGTAGACGTAGTGGCTCACATTTTTAAGAAAGATCGCCGGGACTACTACAAGCTCGAAGAACTCTGGGGTGATGCCGAAATCACCGTCGTGGATGAAGCGACCGTTTGACCGTCCCCGGTGGCGGTTTGTCCTTCGAGATAACCTTTCCTCCACCGCGTAACTTTTCAACGCAACCAATCGTTACGCTACCAACGTTGGCAGGACTCGGGTGCTAATCATCAGGTGCCCCGGCCTTACCCCAATTATCGCAATCATGGCAGAAGAAACGCAGCGCAATAAACCTACCGTCCCCAAAATGCCGAAACGACCCGGCTACCAAGGGTGGATCGTGGTTGGGTTGATTTTGGCCGTCCTCGTCATCGCGCTTTTCACCAAGAGCACGACCGTCCAGGAAATCAACCAGAATCAGTTCGATCAAATGGTCGCCAACCGGGAAATCGCCGAAGTGGTGATTTACCAGAACGACAAATCCGTCGAGATTACCCTCACGCCCGAAGCACTCCGCAGCAACAAGTACAACTCGCGGTTTGAAGACCGGCCCATGCTCCCTGCCAGCCAGGGACCGCACTTCAGCCTGCCCGTGATTTCGGGCGAATCGTTCAAGACGGATCTTGACAAACTGAACGAAAAGCTACCCGCCGATCAGCGCATCAATTACCGCATTGCCCAGCGCACCAACTTCCTCGAATTTTTCGGCAGTTGGGGCTTCCTCATCCTCATCATTCTGACGATGTATTTCATGATGAGCCGGATGGCGGGCGGTGCCGGGCCGGGCGGTCAGATTTTCAACATCGGCAAGTCAAAAGCGGCTTTGTTCGATGCCGAGAACAAAATCAAAATCACGTTCAACGACGTGGCCGGGCTGGACGAAGCCAAGGAAGAAATCCGCGAAATCGTTGAGTTCCTGAAAAATCCGAAGAAGTTTACCGACCTCGGCGGCAAGATTCCGAAAGGTGCCCTGCTCGTCGGTCCTCCGGGTACCGGGAAAACGCTGCTGGCGAAAGCCGTAGCGGGCGAAGCCAACGTACCGTTTTTCTCGCTGTCGGGTTCCGACTTTGTCGAAATGTTCGTCGGCGTCGGCGCGGCGCGGGTCCGTGATCTGTTCAAGCAGGCGAAAGAAAAAGCCCCGTGCATCATTTTCATTGACGAAATTGACGCCGTTGGCCGTTCGCGCGGTCGGGGTGCCATGCCCGGTGCCAACGACGAACGCGAAAACACGCTGAATTCACTGCTCGTCGAAATGGACGGATTCGCCACCGACTCGGGCATCATCATCCTGGCGGCGACCAACCGCCCCGACGTACTCGATTCGGCGCTGCTCCGCCCGGGTCGTTTCGACCGGCAGATTTCGATCGACAAGCCGGACATTATCGGGCGGGAAGCCATTTTTAAGGTACACCTGAAGCCCATCAAGCTGGCACCGGATGTGAATCCGAAAGAGCTGGCCGCTCAAACACCGGGCTTTGCCGGGGCCGAAATCGCCAACGTCTGCAACGAAGCGGCCCTCATTGCCGCCCGGCGCGAGAAGAAGGCCGTTGACATGCACGATTTTCAAGAAGCGATGGACCGCGTCATCGGTGGACTGGAAAAGAAAAACAAGCTCATTTCTCCCGAAGAAAAAACCATCGTGGCGTACCACGAGGCCGGGCACGCCATCACGGGTTGGTTTTTCGAGCACGCCAACCCACTTGTGAAAGTGACCATCGTACCCCGTGGCATCGCCGCGCTGGGTTATGCACAGTACCTGCCGAAGGAGCAGTTTCTGTACCGCACCGAGCAGCTCATCGATGAAATGTGCGTGACGCTCGGTGGTCGGGCCGCGGAAGATTTGGTCTTCGGCAAGATTTCGACGGGTGCCTCCAACGACCTCGAACGCGTCACGAAGCTGGCGTATTCGATGGTGACGGTCTACGGGATGAACGACAAAATCGGCAATATTTCGTTTTACGATTCGAAGCAGCCGGAGTACGCATTCAACAAGCCGTACTCGGAAGAAACCGCCCGTGAGATTGACGAAGAAGTACGCTCGCTCGTGCAGACCGCCTACGAACGTACCCGCCAGATGCTCGAAGACAAGCGTGACAAGCTCGAAATCATCGCGCAGGAATTGCTGAAAAAGGAGATTCTGTTCCAGAATGACCTCGAACGGCTCATCGGCAAGCGGCCTTTCGACACCCCGACGGCTTATCAGGCCTACACCAACGGCCAGACTCCGGCGGAAGACCGCCCGGAGAGCTACCCCGACACCACGCCCGACCCGAACGAGGCCGCGCCCGTGACGACAGAGCAGGGATAAAGCACACAATCACCAAAAAAGCCAGCCTGGACGTCCAGGCTGGCTTTTTTGGTGATTTCGCAGACTGCAATTCAATCCGCGACAAATCCTAAGTCCACGCACCCGAACATCGAGTTGGTACTGACGCTTTTCGGCAACACCGGAGTTTCGCTCGCCTGACTCCGCGACTCGATAACCGTGATCGGAGACTCCGTAAACGGCAGCAGCGGACTGGTTTGCGTGGTTTTAAATCGCACCAGGTTGTAGCTTTTGTTCGTCACCAAGTGATTATTGGCACTGATCACGTACTGCTTACTGACCTCCAACGCAAGCGGTGGAATCGACAGATAGGTGGGCTGATCCGCCTGCGTCTGGTTCACGTTGGTCTGAAAAAGGCGAGTGCCCGTGGCCAGATCCCAGATTGATACGACGTACTGGCCCAGCTGGGGATACAGTACGCCTACCTTCGTAACTCTACCGGATGCGCTGGAGGAGAAGGCGAATCCAAACTCCGATGATTTGGGGGCACCGCCCCCGTCGGGATTCGGATTAGAGGACGAACCCAAATCGACTTTGGTAACGCTGATGATGCTCTTCGTCAGAAACTGAGCAATGGGCCGAACCTCGTTGGCAGGTATCGGTACGGGCGCTTCGTCATCAGATTGGCAGGCAGCCAGTCCGAGCAGGCAGAAACTCATCAAAAGGAGGTGGGCGGAACGGGAAGCAGGCGTTTTCATAACAGCGACACGGTTTGAGGTTGAAAGCGTAAAAACTGCCCCAAACTTCCGCCGATGATTTTCTCCCACTCCTACCTCGATTGGGGGAATGCAACTCCCTCGTTCGAGTGATTTTCACCACCGATGCGATCGCCCGCCGTTGCGTATCTTTGCCGAGTCCATGCCCCTCGACATTCACCTCCGCCCCGGCCAGAAGCTTTATTTCGCCTCCGATTTTCACCTTGGTCATCACAACTACGGCGGGGCCAGCGACCGCGAACGGCTGGTCATCCGCTGGCTCGAAACCGTCCGGGCCGATGCCCAGGCCATTTTCCTGGTCGGTGACGTCTTCGATTTCTGGTTTGAGTACCGAAAAGTGATCCCGAAAGGCTTCGTGCGGTTTCTGGGTAAACTGGCCGACCTGAAAGACGCGGGCATCGACCTCTATGCCTTCGCCGGCAACCACGACCTCTGGATGCGCGACTACTTCCCGAGTGAACTGGGCATTCCGGTGTACCACGAACCGATTCAGTTTTCAGTCGTCAGTCAGGAGTCGTCAGTCGATAGTCCTCAGTCAACTACTGCTGACGACTGGCGACTGACGACTCCTGACTCAAAACGCTTCTTCGTTGGGCACGGCGATGGGCTGGGGCCAGGGGATTTTCGGTACAAGCGCGTTTTGAAGCCAATTTTCACGAACCGCCTGACGCAAGCAGCCTTCCGCTGGCTCCACCCCGACGTGGGCGTGTGGCTGGCGCATCAGTGGTCAAACCAGAGCCGCATCGCGAAGGCCGGGCACGACTCGAAATTTGAGCCGTTTCTGGGCGAAGACTCGGAGTGGCTATTCCAATTCTGCCGCGAAGTCGAAGCCCGCGAGCATCACGACTACTACATCTTCGGCCACCGCCACCTTCCACTCGATTTACCCGTCAGCGAAACCAGCCGGTACGTCAACCTCGGCGAATGGATTCGCGCCTGCACCTACGCCGTGTTCGATGGGGAAGACTTGCGGCTGGAGGCGTTCGGGGGAAGTACGAAGTAGCAAGTACGGAGTAGCAAGTACAAAGAGGGGCAAAATCTGCCCAGTCTTCGTACCTACTACTTGGTACTTGCTACTCCGTCGCGAACACTCAATTATTCCCCCCCACCCGCCGTTGCTCGGCTTCGAGGCCGGTCTGGCGCTGGCGGGCGGCCTGCACTTTCAGGTTCCCGAAGCGGTAGGTGAACGTAAGGTTCGCCACGCGGTTTTCCCAACGGCTTTTGATGAAGACGTCGAGGTTCTGGTACCGCACGTCGCCGCGGAAGACCTGCGTCCAGAAAATATCGCGCACGTTCAGGCGCAGGCTGCCCTTTTTGTTCCAGAGCTGTTTCTGCACCCCTACGCCTACCTGACCCATCGGTCGACCGCGCAGGATGCCTTCGAGGAACCCGTTCGAGTAGAACCCGCTGATTTCTGCCGACCAGCCTTTTTTGCCCAGCGTAAACTGGTTCTGGCTGTTAAAGTTGAGCGAATTGAAACTTTGGTCGAGGTACGCCCCGAGCAGCGGACCGGCGTACCGGTTGCGTACGACGTTGACGTAATTGATGCTCATCCACCACTTCCGAATGGGTACCGAAGCCGACACGGCAATACCCATATTTTCCCGCAAGCCGATGTTGTCTTTCGTCTGGAAAGTCAATTGCTGCTCGTCGTCCTGGTTGAGTACGTCGGTCATCACGCCGTTCGTGCGGCTGAAGTTGAGCGTCGTGTTCAGGAATTGGTTGAAACCGTGCGTCACCTCGAAGGCGTGCGTAAACTGCGGCCGCAGGTACGGGTTACCCTTCTGGAACGTATACGGGTCGAGGAAAAACAGGAAAGGGTTCAGCGAGCCGTAGTCCGGGCGGTCGATGCGGTAGCTGTACGAAAAACCCAGGTTGTTTTTCTTGTTGACCTTGTGCTGGACGAAGACGCTCGGGAACAGGTTGAAGTAACTTCGGGTGAAGACCGAGTCGGTCGTGACCTGGTGCCCGCGGGCGTCGGTCTGCTCGGCGCGCAGACCCAGTTGCACGCCCGTTTTCTTGAATTGCTTGCTGTAGTTCAGGTACGCCGCGTGGATGTTTTCGCGGTAAACGAACTGATTGGTGCGCGTCGGGTCGACGGGGCCGGGAGCCGGAATTTCGCTGCTCGTCCGCACGTAAAACCGCATGTCGTTGTCGGTCGTCACGAAACTCGATTTCAGTCCCGTTTCCAGTTTGGCCGTTTTGCTGAACGGGTGAACATAATCGACTTTCGCCGAATAAATATCCACCTGCCCGAGTTGACGTCCCACGTCGTACCGTGTTGGGACGAGCGGTTGGTCGGTCGCACTGAGGTTCCGAATCTCAAACTGCTGATTGTTCGAGTTGTTGTAAAACGCGTAGTCGAGGTCAGCACTGAGTTCGCGCCCGGTGCTGTCGAGCGTCCGCTTAAAGTTCAGGTTCGTCGAGAGATTCTGCCAGGGCTGGCTGTGGTTGGCATCGGTCAGCGTCTTGCGATCGAGCGTCGTCAGCCCTTCGTAGATGTTCGTCGTGTTCAACCCGCTTTGCCCCCAACGCCCCGCCGAGCCATTGACGAGTACCCCCAGCGTCGTTTTTTTGTCGAGGAAGTAATCGAAGCCCGCCTTCAGGTTGTGGCTGTGGCTCTGCTGAAAGTTTTCGGCGTACTGGTCGAAAAACGAGGTCACCACGTCACCTTCCCGAAACTTCCGCGTGATGACCTGCTCGCGCCAACCCCGGCGGCGATTGAAGCTGTAGTTACCAAAGACGTTGAACTTCTCTTGCCGGTAGTTGCCGTTGAGCGCCGCGTTCTGCTTGCCGTACAGGCCGTAGCCGTAGCCGAGGGTACCCGAGCCGTTGAAACCCAGGTTCTGTGCTTTCTTGAGGCGGATGTTCAGGATGCCCGCGTTCCCGGCGGCGTCGTACTTGGCGGGCGGGTTGGTCATCACCTCGATGGTACCGACCTGATTGGCCTGCATGTTGCGGAGCAGGTTGGCCAGGTCCTGGCTGGAGAGGTACGTCGGCTTGCCGTCGATCATCACCCGCACGTCGGCTTTGCCCTTCAGGCTGATGTTGCCGTCGCGGTCGACGGTCACGCCGGGTACCCGTTCGAGTACTTCGAGCGCTGTATTGCCTTCAGCGACGGGGCTATTTTCGACGTTCACGACCGTCTTGTCAATCTGCTGCTCGATGAAGGGCTTCTGCGCCGTCACCTTCACCTCGGCCAGAGTCTGCGCCACGGCAGCCAGTTGTAGCACGGGCAACGCGAGCGTCGGATTTTCGGCGTTGAGGATGAAGGGCGTCGTAAACGTTTTCTGGAAACCCACCTGCGAAGCCGCCACCCGGTACCGGCCCTCGGCGAGGTTGTCGAGGCGGAAGGTACCGTCTTCGCCCGCGATGGTACCCTTCACGAGCGTGGAATCCTGGGCCTTGACCAGCATCAGCGTCGCGTATTCGACGGCCTTACCCGTCGGATCGGTTACGCGACCCGTGACGGTACCCCGAAATGGATTTTGGGCCCATGCCGCAGAAACGGTGCACAGCAGCGCGAGCAGGAGGTTAATCTTTTTCATGGCTGAGGGGAAAGGGAAGTTGATCAGTTGAAGGTTGACGGGGCAAAGATGTGGGCGCGTCCAAGTACCATGCAATGCAAACTACCTTGATATGCCCATTATTCGTGATGAGTGGTTGGAGGTACGGGATGAATTGCTCGGGATGCTTCGACGGATGCCGGGTAGCAACGGCCAGAAGATGTGGAATGCGGGGCGCGCGTTGCACGCCACCGCCCGTTCCAGGCTATTTTTTTGCGCGATTCTGATTGCGCCGGGATTAGATCCGTTCGGAATCGCACGAAAACGCGTCGGGGGGGGGGCCGGGCGGGGAGGGGCCCCCCCCCGTGTGACAACA